>Ga0308168_1000003_pt1 | contig 809905 bp, 694 predicted proteins | sample PhyCR2_FD_202133 | JGI IMG/M metagenome (GOLD analysis project Ga0308168, IMG submission 202133) | Phyllosphere microbial communities from UC Gill Tract Community Farm, Albany, California, United States - DLSLRC.R2 | ecosystem: Host-associated > Plants > Phyllosphere > Unclassified | place... | reverse complement strand
CTCGCCGCCAGGTTGCCCCGCGCTGCCGTTCGACTTGCATGTGTAAAGCATGCCGCCAGCGTTCAATCTGAGCCAGGATCAAACTCTTCAGTTCAATCTCTGTTTGTTGGCATTTCTGCCACCCTACATTGCTGCAGGGGTCGCTCACTCAAAATACTGACCGTTATCCCATTGCTGAGACAACGTATTTCTTTTTTGTGAACATTTGATAATTTAAGTAATCAAAGACCGAAGTCTTTGGCACCTTCATCAAACGCCCACACTTATCGACTGTTAATTTTTAAAGAACTTTATCTGGTACTGCCTTGCCGCATGGTGCGAATCGTTTTGTTCGCTGCAGCAGAGAAGAGAGATTATGCTGCAATCCTACAATCTCGTCAACCCCTTCTTTTCGCTTCGTCTCAGATTTCTCTGGAGACCTGTTCTCGTAACCACTTGATTACGTTAACGTTTTCGGTCAGTGCCGAAGCGGAGGCGAACTATACCAAACCTGCCGCGCCGTCCGCAAGGGACTACAAGGAAAAGATTTTGTCCTACAAGAGCCAGTCGATCGGCAGCCAGCCCAACCCATGTACGACGGCCCGCTTCCACCACGTCGTTCCAGGCTCGACGTCGTGCCGGATGATCTTCCCGTCGCGGCCCTCCAGCCAGTAGACATTCCCCTTCTCATCCAGCAGCACTTCATAGGCGCGCATCGGCAAGGTCTCGTCTAGCGTCGTACTCAGGCGATGGGCCAGCTCGACGCTGTCGATCACCATCCCCATTTCGGTATTCAGGTGAATCGACCGCTGGTCGAAGTTGAACGAGCCGACGAAGATCCGGTTACCGTCCACGCCAAACGTCTTGGCATGCAGGCTTGCATCCGAACTCCCAAAGCCGGGACCGCTGCGCTTCTTCTTGCGCGATGGTTCGTCGGTCGACGCCCGGCGCAGTTCATACAGCGCCACGCCGGCCTCCAGCAGCGGTTTGCGCCACTTGGCATAGCCCGCATGGACAGCAGAAACGTCCGTCGCCTCGAGCGAATTCGTAAGTACCCGGATTTTTGCGCCCTTCTTGGCCATCTCGACCATTGCGGCCGCCCCATCCTTGCCCGGCACGAAGTACGGCGAAACCAAGTCCAGATTGCGCTCCGGCTGGCCAAACAACACCGCGAGTCTGGCTGCAATATTCTCATTCGGCGACGACTGGTCCAGCACCTTGGCGGGATCGTCGCTCAGGAAACGCGCATGCGCCCATTCCAGTGGCAGCGTCCCGCTCATGACTTTGTTCAAGAATGCCGACTGGCCGATCGCATCCAGATATTCTTTGGTCTCGGCATCGACCGTGGCCGGTGGCGGCGCCTTCGCATCCTTCACCATCAGCGCCAGCGGATACGCCGACGGACAATTCCAATACAGATCGAAATCCGCCGAAACTTCTTTCACCACCGGACCGGTAGCGATCACGTCGAGGTCGGCAAACGAGATATCGCCCGCTGCGCCGAAATACTCGTCGCCCACATTGCGCCCGCCAATGATCGTGGCCTTGTTATCGGCGGTGAACGATTTATTGTGCATGCGCCGGTTCATGCGCCAGAAATCGGCGACCATGCCGAGCGGACGCATCGAGCGGATACCGTTCGGATTGAACAGCCGCACTTCGATCTGTGGATGGGCGTCGAGCTGGGCCAAGATCGCATCCAGGCCACCCGTGTTGTTGTCGTCCAGCAGCAGGCGCACCCGCACGCCACGGTCCGCCGCCTTGCGCAAGGCGTTGAACATCAGCATGCCGGTCGTGTCATTGCGCCAGATATAGTACTGAACGTCCAGACTGCGATCGGCCGCCTGCGCCAGCACTGCGCGCGCGGCGAACGCGTCACGCCCATCAGGCAGGCTGTGAATGCCGACCAGGCCGGGATGCGCCGTGGTCAGTGGCAACAGCGCCTGACCGAGCCGGGTATTGTCTGTATCAGTCAAGGCGGTACTGGCAACGCGCCCCTCAAGCGGTGGCAGCGTTGAGCAACTCGACAGCGTCAATGCGCCTGCAAGCAGCGCCGTTGGCAAGAGCAGCCATAATTTGGCGCGCTTCTTCATGGTTCAATGTCCTTCGAAGTCAGGTTTGCGCTTTTCAAGGAATGCCGACATGCCTTCTTTCTGCGCAGCGGTGCCGAAACCGGCATGGAAGTAGCGACGCTCGTAGGCCACGCCCTGGCTAAGCGTCATCTCATACGCCTGGTTGACGCAATCCTTGATCTGCATGGCAACCGACACGGGCATGTCGGCAATGCCCTGGGCGATCTTGATCGCCTCGTCCATCACCTCGGCCGCCGGGTACACGCGCGAGACCAGCCCGGTCCGCTCTGCCTCGGCGGCGTCGATCATGCGCGTGGTGAGCAGCATGTCCATCGCTTTCGACTTGGAAATGGCGCGCGGCAAGCGCTGGGTGCCACCGGCGCCTGGCGTGACGCCGACCTTGATCTCGGGCTGCCCGAACTTCGCGCTATCGGCGGCGATCAAAAAGTCGCACATCATCGCCAGCTCACAACCACCACCCAGGCAATAGCCCGAGACCACGCCGATGACTGGCTTGCGGATGTCGAGGATGTGTTCCCAGTTGCGGCCAATATAGTTATTGCCGTAGGTTTCCTGGTAATCGTATTGCGCCATGGCGGCGATGTCGGCGCCGGCAGCGAAGGCTTTCTCGCTGCCCGTCAACACGATGACATTGATCGCCGGATCCTGGTCGAACGCGCGCAGCGCATGGCCCAGCTCATTCATCATATTGTCGTTGAGCGCATTCATCGCCTTCGGACGGTTCAGCCGTACCACGGCGACCTTGCCGTGGTTCTCGATCAACAGGTCAGCATATTCCATGGGACACCCTCATCTGGTTGGATAGTATCGTCGCGATTGTAGCGCTTTCCGTGCACGTCAAGTAGAGCGCCCCGATCGGCCGACATGCAGGCGACGCCGTTCATCACGGCCTTGCCGGGGGCAGCACGACCGTCAATTCCGGGCAGCCCATGGCCTGGCAGCCGTTGGGCAATGTCCGCAACCACGTCACCATCGACTCCACCGACACGGTCTGGATCCTGCCCTTCCAGCGCAAGCTGGACGGATGATCGTCAAACGCAATATTCGCCTTCGAGATCCGCGCGCCCAGCCGCGTCATCGTGCCCAACGCCAGCTCGGTTGGCTGGTAGCCGTTCGACGCCAGCCAGGCCTGCGCCGTGGCGCGGTTCGCCGCCACGCCCTCGGGGGCGATGGCGTACGCCAGCATTTCCAGCACCCAGCCATTTGAATTCTGATAGCGCGTGCTGAACGGATAAGCAGCCAGGCTGTACTGGGGCTCGTGGTAGTCGCGCGCCTTCGTGCCAAGCAGCGCATTCTTGAGCCGGGCCTGGACAGCAGGCGCCAGGCGCCAGATGCCTGCCTGATAACGCACCGGCGCGTCAGAGAAGAAATTGATCAGCCCTTCGTCGTACAGTGCCGACGTCGCCGTGCCGCACGCATTGAGCTTGTGCACCACCGACCAGGCGCCAGCCGGATGTGTGCGTACGGCAAATGCCGCGTGCGAGTAGGTCAGCCGGTAAGCCGACAGATCCTGTCCCACGCGCGCGATCAGCACGACATCGTCGCCGGTGCCTTCGAGCGCCGTGCGCGTGAGATCGGCCATCTGCATGGTGCGCACCACCAGCTCAGGCGAAGCGACCTGCCCCTCGCAGGGGGTGCCGGCAAAGGCCGTGGGCACCGCCAACGCCAGAGCGACCGCAGCAATGGCGCGGCGCATCCTAGCTACGCGGGCGCGAGTGGGCCATGCCGGTGCCTGGTTCGGCCAGCAGGGCAATCGTCGCCTTGCCTTTCTTGACGGCGTAGCCCGCCTTGCCGATTGCTTCGATATCAATGCGATCGCCGGCCTTGATTGCCTCGTTCTGCGCGATCCGGGTCTGGATTGCCATATCGATTTTCAACTGCTGGTCGTCGCTGTGCAGTTCCAGCGTAGTCTTGTCGCCCTCAGGCCGGACCGCCTTGACGCTCCAGCGCTTGGAGACATCGATTACGGCCTGCGAGCCTTCCGACACCGTTGTCGCGCTCAGATAGACCACACTGAACGGCACCAGCAGCACGATGCTGCCCACCGATATTTCGGTACCAGAAGGACCAGGCGCTGCGGCCTGGCTGGGCGCGGCAATGGCAGCGGCAAGGGTAATGGCAAGGAGGGAATGCAGACGCATGAATAGAACCTGTCAAAAATGAAAGCACCACCACGTCACCCCGCATCACCTACAGCAAAAATTGCAACGTGGAAATTGAATCAAAAGTCAGAGTAGCCCGATTCCCTCAATTATGCAACGAAGGTTCACTTCGGCAACAACACCCACATCGTCCCGCTCTGCTTCATGAGCCCGGCATTTTCCGTCGCTTCCGGCCCGAAGCCGAAGAAGAAATCGGCCCGCACTGCGCCGCGAATCGCGCCGCCCACATCCTGCCCCATCACCAGCCGTTGCAACGGCGCGCCATCCTTCGGCAGCGTCGTCGACAGCCACACCGGCGCGCCCAGCGGCAGAATGGTGCGGTCGATGGCAATCGAGCGGCCCGGTGTCAGCGGCACATTGAGCGCGCCACGCGGCCCGACGCCCGGGTCTGCCACCTTGGTTTCCGTGAAGAAGATATAGCTCGGGTTCACATTCAACAGTTCCTGGCGCCGCGACGGATTCGCCACAATCCAGGCCCGGATCGACTGCGCCGATACCTGGTCCGGCGTCATGATCCCCTGCTCCACGAACCAGCGCCCGATGGCTTTGTAGGGATGACCGTTCTGGTCGGCATAGCCTACGCGCACCGTTTCGCCGGTATCGAGCTTGATGCGCCCCGAACCCTGCACCTCAAGGAAGAACGCATCCACCGGATCGCTCACCCACAGCAACTCCTTGCCGCTCAATGGTGCACGGTCGATGTCGGCACGGCTCTGATACGGAATCACGGTCTTGCCGGACAGCCGGCCCCGCAGGCGCCGGTTCTGCAGATCGGGATAGATACTGCCCAGGTCGACCGTCACCAGGTCGTCCGGCACCCGGTACAGCGGCGTCTGGAACACCCCACCTCGCTTGCGCGCGCCAAACAGCATCGCTTCGTAATAGCCGGTGATGAGCCCGGTATCGGCGCCATCCGGGTTGCGCACCTGATTCGGCACGAAATACGTCTCGAAGAAGCGGCGCACGGCTGCGACGTCTTTGGTATCTACCGCGCCAGCCGCAGCACACGGTGCCTTCCACGGCGCCTGGCGCGACGCCAGTACGCTGCACGATTGCAAGAAGGCCGGCCAGGCCTGACGCACGTCGTCCTGCTGCCAGCCCGGCAGCGTGGCAAAGGTGGTGGGCGTGAGCGGTGCGGTCGGTGCTACCGGCGCTGGCGGCTGAACCGGCGGCGCCACCACCACCGGCCCGACGGGCGGCGGCATCGTGACCGGCTGCGGCGCAGAAGGCGCCGTGGGCTTCGGTTCAGTCGAACAGGCACTCAGCAGGCTGACGAGCGCGATCAGGACGGGTACACTGCGGCGTATTGTATACATGGGAACCATGGGGACCGATATGTGGATCTTGATGGTGGAAGCCGGCGTTGCGCTGTTCCTGTTCGTGTTCATCGTCTGGTGGACCATGTTCGCCGGCCGCAAAGATAGCGACCGGGACGACGGCGACGACACCCCCGCCCCGTAGGATCAGTGCAGGGAGCGCGGCGGCGACAGCACGAATTCGGGGATGGTCGCCTCGAAGCGATGGCCATCCTCGGCCACGCAGAAGTATTCGCCGCGCATCGAGCCCTGCGCGGTACCCAGGTGCGTGCCGCTCGTGTACTCGAACTGCTCGCCCGGCGCCAGCAATGGCTGGTGACCGACCACGCCCAGGCCTTTGACTTCCTGCATCTGGTTATTGGCGTCGAGAATCACCCAATGACGGGAAATCAGCTGGGCAGGAATGCTGCCGGTGTTCTTGATCGTGATCGTGTAGCTGAACACGAACTGGCTCCGGTCCGGGTCGGACTGCTCCGCCAGGTATTGCGTTCTGACGGTGACAGCGAAATCGTAGGCGGGCATCGAGGTTCCTTGCGTGATCGTGGACTCGGCCGCTGCGCCATTCGCAGGGGCCGGCGCGCCATGTGGCGCAAATAACAATCATACCGCCTGTGGCCGCCAAGCGCCGACGCGCCATGGCATCGCCAACGCTGGAGGCCGCGGCGCGACCGGCGTAGAATAGCGGATTCCCACCAAAACACGCATCGTCGCCCCATGACCACCTACCGCATCGCTCCCAGCATCCTGTCCGCCGATTTCGCCCGCCTCGGCGAAGAAGTGCGCAATGTCGTTGCCGCCGGCGCCGACATCATCCACTTCGACGTGATGGACAACCATTACGTCCCGAACCTGACCATCGGCCCGCTCGTCTGCCAGGCGATCCGCCCGCACGTGGACGTGCCGATCGACGTGCACCTGATGGTCAAGCCGGTCGACCGCATCATTCCCGATTTCGCCAAGGCCGGCGCCAACATCATCACCTTCCATCCGGAAGCGTCGGAGCACATTGACCGCACGCTGCAGCTGATCCGCGATCACGGTTGCAAGGCCGGCCTGGTCTTCAATCCGGGCACGCCGATGCACTACCTCGAGCACGTGATGGACAAGATCGACATGATTCTGATCATGTCGGTCAATCCGGGCTTTGGCGGCCAGTCGTTCATCCCCGAAGCACTGAAGAAAATCGCCATCGCGCGCCGCCTGATCGACGAGTCGGGCCGCGACATCCTGCTCGAAGTCGATGGCGGCATCAAGGCCGAGAACATCGCCGCGGCCGCCGCTGCCGGCGCCGACACGTTCGTGGCCGGCTCGGCCATCTTCGGCAAGCCTGACTACAAAGCCGTGATCGACGCCATGCGCGCCGAACTGGCCACGGTCGCGCGCTGATGCGGGCCGGCGCTGCAGGTATCCGGGCCGTCATCATCGACCTCGATGGCACCATGCTCGACACGGTGCCCGACTTCGAGGCGGCGCTGAACGGCATGCGCCATGACCTCGGCCTGGCGCCCATCAGCCAGGCCATCATCAAGCCGCTGGTGGGCAAGGGCTCCGAAAAACTGGTGCGCGACGCGCTGCTGCTCGACTGGGATGCCGCGCGGGTCGATGCGGCGTACGCCGACGCGATGGCCGGCTACCAGCGGCATTACCTGGCCATTAATGGCGATCGCAGCACGCTGTATGACGGTGTGCTGGACGGCTTGGCGGCGATGCAGGCGCTGGGTCTGCACCTGGTCTGCGTAACCAACAAGCCAATTGCATTCGCACTGCCGCTGCTGGCCCAGAAAGGCCTCGCGCCGTATTTCGAGCACGTGTTCGGCGGCGACTCGTTCGCCAAAAAGAAGCCGGACGCCATGCCGATGCTGGGCGCCTGCGCGGCGCTGGATATTCCGCCAGCGCAGGTGGTGGCGATTGGCGACTCGTCGAACGACGCCGAAAGCGCCCGCGCCGCCGGCTGTTTCGTGCTCACGGTCCCGTACGGCTACAACCACGGCCGTCCTGTACAAGAAATTCAATCCGATGGTATAGTGGATTCGCTGCTGGATGCAGCACGCCGCATCGGCGCGCACAATGCAACGGCCAGCTTAACCAACTAACTTCTCTCACCATGTTTTTCACCAAAAAACTCACTGTCAACCAAACCGGCGCCCCTGAGGCCTGGGTCTGGCGACGCTGGCAATCCTGGGCTGACTAAGCCGTACCGATTGCTGCCGGGTGTGCGTGCGACTGCACGGCACCGGCGGGTTTTTTGAAGCACACCACCGCCCTCTTCCCCCGTGGCGGTCTGGAGAAAACATGACCGAACTCGAATTCAAGTCCTTGGCAAACCAGGGCTACAACCGCATCCCCCTGATCGCGGAAGCCTTCGCCGACCTCGAAACCCCGCTCACGCTGTACCTCAAGCTGGCGCAATCGCAGAACACCGGCAAGAACACGTTCCTGCTCGAATCGGTGGTGGGCGGCGAACGCTTCGGCCGCTACTCGTTTATTGGCCTGCCGGCCCACACGCTGCTGCGCACGACCGGCAACCTGACCGAGATCGTGAAAAACGGCGAAGTCATCGAATCGCACGAAGGCAATCCGCTCGACTTCATCGAGCAGTTCCAGGCGCGCTTCAAGGTGGCGCTGCGCCCTGGCCTGCCGCGCTTTTGCGGTGGGCTGGCCGGCTACTTCGGCTACGACACGGTGCGCCACATCGAGCACAAGCTGGCCGCGAGCACCCCGCGCGATGAACTGGGCCTGCCCGACATCCAGCTGATGGTGACCGAAGAACTGGCGGTCATCGACAACCTGTCGGGCAAGCTGTACCTGATCGTGTACGCCGACCCGGGCCAGCCCGAAGCGTATTCGCGCGGCCGCCAGCGCCTGAAAGACCTGCGCATGATGCTGCGCCGGAGCGTCGACGCGCCGGTCACGTCGGCCTCGGTGCGGACCGAATCCGTGCGCGACTTCAGCAAAGAAGATTATCTGAAGGCCGTCGCCAAGGCCCACGAATACGTGATGGCCGGTGACCTGATGCAGGTGCAGATCGGCCAGCGCATCCGCAAGCCGTACGTCGATTCGCCGCTGTCGCTGTATCGCTCGCTGCGTTCGCTGAACCCGTCGCCGTATATGTACTACTACAACTTCGGCGACATGCAGATCGTCGGCTCGTCACCCGAGATCCTGGTGCGCAACGAGACCCTACCCGAAGGTGGCCGCAAGGTCACGCTGCGCCCGATCGCCGGCACGCGCGGGCGCGGTGCGACGCCGGAACGCGATGCCGCCCTGGCGGCCGAACTGCTGGCCGATCCAAAAGAAGTGGCCGAACACGTGATGCTGATCGACCTGGCGCGCAACGACATCGGCCGCATCGCCGATACCGGCAGCGTCAAGGTCACCGACCGCATGGTCATCGAAAAATACTCGCACGTGCAGCATATCGTCTCGAACGTCGAGGGCAAGCTGAAAGACGGCATGTCGAACCTCGACGTGCTGCGCGCGACCTTCCCGGCCGGCACCCTGACCGGCGCGCCGAAGGTGCGGGCGATGGAAGTAATCGATGAACTCGAGCCAGTCAAGCGCGGCATCTACGGCGGCGCCTGCGGCTACCTGAGCTTTGGCGGCGAGATGGACGTGGCGATCGCGATCCGCACCGGCGTGATCAAGGACGGCAACCTGTACGTGCAGGCCGCCGCCGGCATCGTCGCCGATTCGATCCCCGAGATGGAATGGCAAGAGACCGAACACAAGGCGCGCGCCGTGCTACGCGCGGCCGAGCAAGTGCAAGATGGCCTGGATGGAGAGTTCTGACATGCTGCTCATGATCGACAACTACGACTCGTTCACCTACAACATCGTGCAGTACTTCGGCGAACTGGGTGAAGACGTGCGCACCGTGCGCAACGATGAGATCACGCTCGAAGAGATCGCGGCCATGAAGCCCGACCGCATCTGCATCTCGCCGGGCCCGAAGGCGCCGAAGGATGCCGGCATCTCGCTCGACGTGCTGCGCGAATTCGGCGGCAAGCTGCCGATCCTGGGCGTGTGTCTCGGCCACCAGGCCATCGGCGAAGCGTTCGGCGGCAAGGTGATCCGCGCCAAGCAGGTCATGCACGGCAAGACGTCGACCATCGCGCACATCGGCGAAGGCGTGTTCCAGGACCTGCCGAGCCCTTACACCGTGATCCGCTACCACTCGCTGGCGATCGAGCGCGCGTCACTGCCTGCCTGTCTCGAAGTGACCGCATGGACCGACGACGGCGAGATCATGGGCGTGCGCCACAAGACATTTGACATCGAGGGCGTGCAGTTCCACCCCGAGTCGATCCTGTCCGAGCACGGCCACGCGCTGCTGAAGAACTTCCTGACGCGCTGATGCGCCCATGCATGCGCGCCGCATCCGGCGGCGCCATGCCCAAACCACGTTTGCACACTGGACCCATCATGGCGATCACCCCACAAGAAGCGCTGCTGCGCTGTATCGAACACCGCGAAATCTTCCACGACGAGATGCTGTCGCTGTTCCGCCAGATCATGTCGGGCACGGTGTCGCCGACCATGGTCGCGGCGCTGACCGTCGGCCTGCGCGTGAAAAAAGAAACCATCGGCGAAATCACCGCCGCCGCGCAAGTGATGCGCGAGTTCTCGACCAAGGTGCCGATGGCCGACACCACGGGCCTGCTCGACATCGTCGGCACCGGCGGCGATGGCGCCAACACCTTCAATATCTCGAGCGCGGCGATGTTCGTCGCTGCTGCTGCCGGCGCGCGCGTCGCCAAGCACGGCGGCCGCAGCGTCTCGTCGTCGTCCGGCAGCGCCGACCTGATCGAAGCGTTCGGCGCCCACATCGACCTGACGCCCGAGCAGATCGCGCAATCGATCGCGCAGACCGGCATCGGCTTCATGTTCGCCCCCAACCACCACGCGGCGATGAAGCACGTGGCGCCGGTGCGGCGCGAGCTGGGCGTGCGCAGCATCTTCAACATCCTGGGCCCGCTGACCAATCCGGCCGGCGCGCCGAACATCCTGATGGGCGTGTTCCACCCCGACCTGGTCGGCATCCAGGTGCGCGTGCTACAGCGCCTTGGGGCTCAACATGCTGTCGTGGTCTGGGGCCGCGACAATATGGACGAAGTCTCGCTCGGCGCCGGCACCATCGTCGGTGAACTGGTCAACGGCGAGATCCGCGAATACGAAATCCACCCGGAAGACTTCGGCCTGCAAATGGTTTCGAGCCGCAACCTGAAGGTGGCCAACGCCGAAGAATCCAAGGCGCGCGTGCTCGAAGCCCTGCGCGGCGAGCCCGGTCCGGCGCACGACATCGTCGCGCTCAACGCCGGCACCGCACTGTACGCGGCCGGCGTGGCCGACTCGATCGGCGCCGGCCTGGAGCAGGCGCGCGCCGCCATCGCCTCGGGCGCGGCGGTTGCCAAGCTCGAACAGTTCGTCCAGGTCACGCGCCAGCTCGGCGCGGCCAACTGATACCGAAAGCACCAGCATGTCCGACATCCTCGACAAAATCCTGGCCGTGAAGGCCGACGAAGTGGCCGCCGCGCGCAAGCACCGCGATCTGTACAGCCTGCGTAATGAGGTAGAAAGCGATGGCGACGCGCGCCGCAGCCTGCGCGGCTTCGAGCAAGCGTTGCGCGCGAAAATCGCCGCAGGCCAGGCCGGCGTGATCGCCGAAGTCAAGAAAGCCTCGCCATCGAAGGGCGTGCTGCGCGCCGACTTCCAGCCGGCTGCCATTGCGCTGAGCTACGCTGAACATGGCGCGGCATGCCTGTCGGTGCTGACGGACGTGAATTTCTTCCAGGGCTCGAGCGAGTACTTGCGTCAGGCGCGCGCCGCCTGCGACCTGCCGATCCTGCGCAAGGATTTCATGGTCGACCTGTACCAGGTCTATGAAGCGCGTGCGATGGGCGCCGATGCAATCCTGCTGATCGTGGCGGCACTGGACCACGGCCTGATGGCCGAGCTGGAAGCCTGCGCGCTGGAGCTGGGGATGGACGTTCTGGTCGAAGTGCACGACGGCGCAGAACTCGACGCGGCCCTGCAACTGCGCACCCCGCTGTTGGGCATCAACAACCGCAACCTGCGCACGTTCGATGTCACGCTCGACACCACGCTCGGCCTGCTGCAAGCGATTCCGCCAGAGCGCCTGGTGGTTACCGAATCGGGCATCCTCGGTCCGCAGGATGTGCAGCGCATGCGCGACGCCAACGTACACGCCTTCCTCGTTGGCGAAGCATTCATGCGCGCTGAAAACCCTGGCCAAGAGCTGGCGCGTCTGTTCGCGTAAAAAATTGTTGGGTGGACGGGTTCAACGAAATTTGGTGCGCCACAAATCAGGCTCAATCAAACGCGTGGGCGGCACAGCCGCCCACCCTACGAGCTGTTCGCGTAGGGTGGACGGGTCCCCCGTCCACGCGTTCAACTAAACGATAAGCGCTCAGCGCACATTGCACGGCGCAGGCGCCGCATGGCAGCCGTCATGCTGCGTACGCGTCGTGCAGCGCTTGCAGAACCGGCGATTGCGCAGGTGCGCGTAAAGCAGCATGAAACCGCTGAGGACAGCGACAGCCGCTTCGGCATGCTCGCCCAGCAGCGGGCTGACAATGAACACGGCCGCCAGGAACAGCGCCAAGCCCGCGCAGCCGACCAGCAGCGTCGTCTTGTCGCGGTGCCGCAGATAGCCGGGCACCAGCGCCAGCAGCACCGGCAGCGTGATCGCCGCGATCAGCGTGTCATGGAACGTGTCGTGCGCGTGCGCGAGCCCCAGCATCGGAAACGCCAGGATCACGAGCGGCATTGCCAGGCAATGCAGCAGGCACAGGACGGATGCCGTCATGCCGGCGATATCGCCGAATTTGATCATTGCAGTTTTGGTCAGAGCGTTCTTGCCTGGGTGGTTCATGGCCCTGTTCCAATCATCATTAGAATCTAATGATAACCCATTATCGTTAGTGATTCAACGCGCATGACGAATCGTGCGTGCGATATCAGAGCCCGAAAGACAAACGGCGCACGACAGAATCTGCCGTGCGCCGCCATGGGCCCTGCAATCAGCGTCAGAACATCACGCGAATCCCTGCCGTGATATTGCGGCCGGTAAGGGGCGCCGCATTCTTGATGAACGACGTGTGGCTGAACGCCAGTTCGTCGGTCAGGTTGTTCAGGCGTGCATAGAACTGCGTCGGCACGCCGCCGATGCGGGTCGAGTAATGGGTGCCCACATTGAGCATATTGTAGCCACCCGTTTCGGTCTCGTACTCGGCCAGCTTGTCCTGCTTGCCGACGCGGTACAGCTCGACCATGCCATGCCAGCCGTTCCAGTCGCCATCGAACTTCACGCCGATGCGGCTGGCCGGAATGCGCGGCAGGTTGCGGCTGCCGTCACCGTCATCGAAGCGGGCGCGCACATAATCGCCGAACACGGTCGCGCTCAGGCTGGACGACAGCTTCTGGCGGATTTCGCCTTCCACGCCGGTAAACAGCGCGTCGCGCTGCGTGTACTGGACCAGCTGGAAGCCGTCCTGGCTGTCCAGCGTGCGCGCATAGATGTAGTTGTCGACCTTATTGCGGAACGCGCTCACCGAGAACGTCGTGTCGCCGTCAAACTTGCGCAGCGTGAGGTCGACGTTGTTCGAGGTTTCCTTGTCCAGGTCCTGGTTGCCGATCTCGTAGGTGGACGTGGCCAGGTGGGCACCGTCCGCATACAGTTCTTCGGCGGTCGGCAGGCGATGGCTGCGCGAGAGCGACGTGCCCAGCGAATAGCCCGGCGTGAGCTTCCACACCGCGCCCACTGACGCCGACGTGCCGCGCGCATCGGTGTCTAGCAGGCCAGGTGCATCGACCTCGACATCCTGCCACTCGTGGCGCAGGCCAGCCTCGAAGCGCCAGTCCTGCAGCTTGTATTCCTCGGTCAGGAACGCCGCATGCTTCTTGGTGAGGGTCGGCGGCACGTACGCTTCTTCGCCCAGCGCCGAGAAATCGCGGCGCGTGGTTTGCAGGCCGAACACGCCCCGCACACCGGCAATCGGCGCGTGCACCGCCTCGAGGCGGGCATCGATGCCCTTGTTGCGGAACGACGTCGAGACCACGTTCTCTTCCAGCTCATCGTGAACGTACTCGGTGAACGAGGCGCGCATGCGCACACGCTCGATGCCGGCCACCGGATTGCGGTACTCGCCGCGCACGTCCCAGCGCTCGCTGTCGAGTTTCACGACCGGCACGTCACTGTGCTCGTGTTCATGGTCGTGTTCTTCTTCCTCGTGGTCGTGCCCCTCTTCTTCTTCATGACCGCCGCAGTGCAGCTGGACGCCATGCGGATGGCAGCCTTCGAATTCGTGGTTGTGGCCCGGGATGCCATATTCGGTGCGCTCTTTCGTGAAGGCCGCGCCAAGGTAACCGTTCTTGCCGATCCACGACAGGCCGACCGTGCCGGTCTCGCCTTCCTTGTAGCTGCCCAGCACGCGGCGGCCATCGACCCAGTCCTTGCCGACGCGGTAGTCGCCCGCATCGCGCTTGACGCCTTCCAGGTGCAGCGCAACGTTGCTGCCGGCGGCCGTGGTGAATTCAAACGCGCCGGTCTTTTCGCGCGCGGCCGAATTGGCGCGGATTTCGGCACTGCCTTCCAGGCCGTTTTCCGGCATCGCCGTCGGAATCTTGCGGTCGATAATGTTGACGACGCCGCCCACTGCGCCACCGCCGTAGGCCAGCGCCGACGGGCCGCGCAGCACTTCGATGCGTTCGGCCAGCACGGGCTCGAAGGCGACAGCGTGATCGGGGCTGATGGTCGACGCATCCTGGATCTCGGCGCCATCCGACAGGATTTTCACGCGCGGGCCATCCATGCCGCGGATCACCGGACGGCTGGCGCCGGCGCCGAAGTGGCTCGACGTGATGCCCGGCTGGTGGGCCAGCGTTTCACCCAGCGTCGATTCGCGCGCACGGACCAGTTCAGCGCCGCCGAGCGAGGTCACCGGCGTGATCATGTCGTCGTGCACCACGCCCAGGGCGCTGGCCGACACCACGACGGTCGGCACGCTGTCCGGATCCGCCGCCATACGGCCGGTCGTCGTCTGGGCATGGACGGCCAGCGGCGCGCCGAAGGCCAGCATCAGCGCCAGGGTCAGTGGCGTGCGCTTGCAGGTGAAATGCGACATGGTGAAATCCTTGATGATGAGATGAACGGCAGGCGGCAGGTCACCAGGCGCGGACGCGTCTAGTGATAAGCCATTATCATTAACGTCGAGATGATAGGCCATTATCAATAAGGATTCAACCCCCTTCTGGCCGAAGGGTCTCGCTTTCAGGTATTCTTCGGCTATGCAACGCAATACACGCCAAAAATCAGCCATCCTGCACGCGATCGAGCATGCGCGCCGTCCACTGTCGCCACAAGAGATCCTGGCCGAAGCCAGCCAGGCCGTCAGCCAGATCGGCATGGCCACGATCTACCGCAACCTCAAGTCGCTGGTGGACGACGGCGCGCTGAAGGTCGTCACATTGCCGGGCGACGGCGCCCGCTACGAATCGACCAGCGTGGCCGACCACCATCACCATCACTTCCAGTGCACCAACTGCCAGCGCGTCTTCGACGTGCACGCCTGTCCGGGCGACATCGACCACATGGCCCCGAAAGGCTTCAGCGTCGAGCGCCATGAACTCACGCTGTACGGCCGCTGCGCCGATTGCATCACCGCCGCGCCGTAACAGCAGCGCGGCCCGTAAAGGGCCGCGTGGTTTCTTTTATTTACCCAGCACGTTCAGCACCGCCAGCGTCATCGCCTGGGCGCTCGTCTTGATCGACGGCTCGGGCACCGGCGCGTAGAACGGCGAGTGGTTGAACGCGATCGGCTTGCCGCCGGCCTGTTCGGCTGCGGCTACATCCTTCGGGTCATACACGCCGGTAAAGAAGAACATCGACGGCACGCCTTCGTTGGCGTACAGCGAAAAGTCTTCGCTGGCCGTCATGGCCGGCATCCGATGGGCCTTGTCAGCGCCGAACGCTTCCTTGAACACCACCTCGGTCTTGTTGACCAGTTCCGTGCTGTTGACGATCGCCTGGCCACCGCCGCCGATCTGCATCTCGGGCTTCGGTGCGCCGGCCATCGCGGCCGAGCCTTCCGCCACGCGGCGCACGCCCTCGAGCAGCTTGGCCCGTACCTGCGGGCTGTAGGAGCGGATGGTGCCGCGCACCTGGACGCTGTCGGGGATGATGTTGCCCACCGTGCCGCCCTGGATCGAACCGATCGTGACGACGCCGAATTCCTTCGGGTCCTTCTCGCGGCTCACGACCGTCTGCACGTCGACGACAAAGCGCGCCGCAATCGCGATCGGATCGACGGTCTTGTCGGGCGCCGAACCATGGCCACCACGGCCCTTGAAAGTGATCTCGAGCGAGTCGGAGTTGGACGACACCGGGCCGTCGTTGTAGCCGATCGTGCCATGCGCCAGCGGCCACGAATGCAGCGCGAACGCGTAGTCGGGTTTCGGGAAGCGCTTGAACAGGCCGTCGTCCAGCATGGCCTTGGCGCCGGAGACGATTTCTTCGGCCGGCTGGCCGATGAACATGAGCGTGCCCTTCCACTGCCCTTTCAGTTCGACCAGCGTGCGCGCGGTGGCAAGCCAGCTGGTCATGTGGATGTCGTGGCCGCAGCTGTGGGTCACGAAGCTGTCGCGGCCTTCGCTGGTGGCGCGGGCGCGGCTGGCGTACGGCAAGCCGGTTTTTTCTTCCATCGGCAAGCCATCCATGTCGGTGCGCACCAGGACCGTGGGGCCGGCGCCGTTCTTGAGCACCGCGACGATGCCGGTCTTGCCGACCTTCTCGGTGACGGTGAAGCCGAGTTTGCGCATCTCGGCGGCCAGCTTGCCGGCGGTACGCACTTCCTGGAAGGCGATCTCGGGATGCGCGTGCAAGTCCTTGTAGATCGTGTCGAGCCACGGATACATGGCGTCCACGCGCGTGACGACATCATTCTTGAGCGGTGCGGCCGGTTGGGCCAGGGCGGAGGTTGCGGACAGTGCCAGGAGCGGCGCACAGGCTGCGGCGGCGATGCGGGTCAGGATCGGCATGGGCTCTTGCGGTCGTGTTGAACAGACCACAACGATAGCATGCTGCAATGCGATATGGTACGGGCGGCGGGTCGTGCCCGCCGCCCGGTATGGCTAGACGGGCTAGACGGCGCTCGGTCGCTTGAGCGCTGCCGGCTTGCGCCCTGCCGCTGCCTGCGACAGCGTGATGACCGGCACCCGGTCGCCCTGCAGCGTGACGTCGAATGCCATCAGTTCATCGCGCCGGAACGCGTGGACGGGTACGCGGTCGCCGACGCGGTAGCGCGCCAGCAGCGCATCGACATTCGATGGATTGCCGTTCACGCGCAGCCCGTCAATGGCAATGACCACGTCGAGCGCCGACAAGCCAGCCAGGTGCGCGGCGCCGCCTTCGTGCACTTGCGTGAGCTTGGCGCCCAGCGGATCGCGTCCAATGCCGGCGTCAAGCGACGCCTTGCCGGTCTTGCGTTCGTCGACCAGCTTGACGCCGAACGGCGCGTACAGCTTGGCCAGCGGCAGATCTTCGACGCCGCGCACATAGCGCTCGAACAGGTTCCTCAGTTTCAGGCCGCTGACTTCATCGAACAGCGCTTCGACTTCGTGCTCGGTCACGCCGCGCCCGACGCTCGGATAAAAGTCGCGCCCGTAACGGTCCCACAGCGCCAGCATCACGTCGTCGAGCGACTTCGCCCCGCCCGTCTTGGCGCGGATCGTCAGGTCGAATGCCAGCGCGATCAGCGAACCCTTGGTGTAGTAGCTGATGATCGCATTGGGCGAGTTCTCATCCTGGCGGTAGTACTTGCTCCAGGCGTCGAAGCTCGACTCGGCCACGCTCTGCTTCAGGCGCCCGCTGCCGCGCAACACGCCGCACATGGACTTGGCTTGCAGCTTGAAATACGTCGTTTCGCCGATGATCCCGGCGCGTACCAGCATCAGGTCGTCGTAGTAGCTGGTGAAGCCCTCGAACAGCCACAGGAGCGGCGTGTAGTTCTCGACCTGCAGGTCGTACGGCGCGAACACGGCCGGCTTGATGCGCTTGACGTTCCAGGTATGGAAGTACTCGTGGCTGCACAGGCCCAAAAACTGCAGATAGCCCTCGCCCGGCTCGCCGGATTTCTGGTTCGCGGTGGTGGGCAGGTCGGCGCGCGCGCAGATCAGCGCGGTCGAGGCGCGGTGTTCGAGGCCGCCGTAACCGTCGCCCACGGCCATCGTCATGAACACGTAGCGCTCGAGTGGCGCGCGTTTGGTCAGCGGTTCGAAGAACGCGATCTGGGTTTCGCAGATGGCTTTCAGGTCGGCCTGCAGGCGCGCCATGTCCAGGTTGGGCACGCGGCCCGTGATGACGATGTCGTGCGGGATGCCGTGCGCCTCAAACGTCGCCAGTTCGAAGTCGCCCATCTCGACCGGGTGGTCGATCAGCTCATCGTAGTTGGCCGCGCCGTAGGTGCCGAAACCGTAGCGCTTGGCGCCCGCTTCTTTCATCGAGGTCGCCACGCGCCAGGTGCGTGCGGCCGCATCGCCCGGCCGCTGGATGTCGACCTGGTGCGCCGTCGCTTCCTGCCCCACCACGCGCAGAAACACGCTGGTGCCGTTGAAGAAGCCGTGGGTCTGGTCCAGGTGCGCAGCGCGCACCGACAAGTCCCACGCGTACACCTCGTAGTGCAGCGTCAGCGGGCCGGCGCCTGCGCCGTTGCCTGGCGTGGCGCGCCATGTGTGCTTGTCGAGCTTTGTCAGTGCCACGGCGGCACCGGCCCGCTCGGCGCGGATACGCACGATATTGCGCGCGAACTCGCGGATCATGTAGCTGCCCGGGATCCAGGCCGGCAGCGCGAAGGTCTGCCCGTCAGGATCGGGATTGGCCACCGTCAGCGTGACGTTGAACAGGTGACCGGCCAGGTCCCGCGGGACGATGGTGTAGTGAATTGCGCTCTGTTTTTTTTGCGATGGCTTTTTCATGATCTGGGGTTGGTCTCGGGTCGCGCCGTATGGACAGTAGTGTAAGCGGATTCAGGCTGGCAGATCGCCCTGGGTATCGATGTCGCGCAGGATGCCAGGGTCGGGCACGGCGATCCCGGCCACCGGGCTGCTCGCGAGCAGGCGCCGCGCGCCCTGGTCGCCGTCCAGCGCCAGCAAGGCGGCGTGGTGGCTGGCGCCAAACGCGACCGGATTGCCACGGCGGCCATCGAACAGCGGCGCCGCAATCCCAGCGCCTTCTTCAATCGCGCGCACCAGCGCCTGCAGCGTGGCTCCAGTCACGAACGGCATGTCGCCCAGCGCCACCAGCCAGCCACTGGCGCCATGCGTATCAAGTGGCGCATGGCGGATCGCATGCGCCAGCGACAGGCCCATGCCGCTGTCGGCGTCCGGGCACACGGTGACGGTGCAGCCGAGCGCGCGCAGCGCATCGGCCACGCCGCCATCGCTTGGTGGCACCACCGCCACCACGCGCGGCAGCACCGCCAGCAATGTGCGCGCGCTGGCCACGACGACGAAGTCGCCGTCCGGCAAACGCTGAAGCAGCTTGTTGCGCACGCCGGCCGGATCGAAACGCCGGCCGCGCCCTGCGGCCAGCAGGATGCCGGTGAGCGTGCTGCTGTCGCGCGGCGGCACGCCGGTTACTTCCCGGCCTTGCCTTCGAGCGAATCGAACTTGCCTTCAAGCGCCTTGAGGTCGATCGCGCCCGGGATGCGCGAACCGTCGGCAAAGAAGATCGCCGGCGTGCCGGTGATGCGCAGCTTCTGGCCCAGCGCGAGAACCTTCTCGTTCGGCGATTCGCACGCGGCGGGCGTGGCCGGCGGCACCTTGCCGGCGATCATCCAGTCATCCCAGGCCTTGTTGCGGTCCGATGCACACCAGATGTTCTTCGACTTCACCGACGAGTCCTCGGACAGGATGTTGTACATGAAGGTGTAGATCGTGACGTTGTCGATCTCCTTGAGCGTGGTCTGGCGCAGGCGCTTGCAGTAGCCGCAGTTCGGATCTTCGAACACCGCGATCACGCGCTTGCCGTTGCCCTTGACCTGCTTGAGCGCCATTTCGAGCGGCAGGTCGGAGAACTTGATCTTGTTGACTTCATCGATGCGTTCGCGCGTCAGGTTGCGCGAGCTTTTCACGTCGTAGACCTGGCCGATGACGAGGTACTCGCCCTTCTTGTCGGTGTACAGGATGTCGCCCGCGACGCGTACTTCGTACAGGCCCGAATACGGGGTTTCCTTGACGGACTCGATCTTCGCGCCGCTCAGGCGTGGCTCGAGCGCCTTCTTGATCGTCGATTCGACGTTGGTCTGCGCATCGACGCACGATGCGAGAAGGCCAGTCGCCAGCAGGACGGCGATCTTCATTTTAAGCATGCTTGTATTCCTCAAATTGATGACTTGCCCATGGCATGGGCCATCAGGCGCCGCTTCAGTGCCGGCATGTTATTGAGCAGGTTCAGGCCGATATTCCGGACCACGCGCAGCGGTTCCAGGTTCGCGCCGAACAGGCGTTCGAGTCCGTCGGTGGCCAGTTGCATCAGCAGCACCTCTTCCTTGCGCTTGCGGGCATAGCGCGCCAGCACCCGCTCGTCGCCGATGGCGCGCCGCTCTTCGCGGTCCTTCACGATGGCCAGCAGGTCGACGATGTCGCCAAACCCCAGGTTCATGCCATGGCCGGCCAGCGGATGCACGGCGTGCGCGGCGTCGCCCACCAGCACCACGTGCGGCGCCACCATCGCGTGCGGCTTGATCAGCGCCAGCGGCACGGCGGCCACGGCGTCGGGCTGCAACGGACGCAGCGTGCCCAGTTTGTCGTCGGCGTACGCGCCAAGCCGGATCGCCAGTTCGCCCAGCGACTCTTCCATCAGCGTGGCGGCCAGGGTTTCCGGCGCCGACCACACGAGCGAGACGCGGTTGCCCGGCAACGGCAGCAACGCGATGATGCCGTCCGAACCCGTGAACCACTGGTGCGCAACGCCGTGGTGCGGCTTGTCGCAGGCGAAGTTGGTGACGATGGCGCTCTGGTGGTACATGCGGTAATCGACGCCGATATCGCACTGCCCGCGCACCCACGATTCGCGCCCGTCCGCGCCGACCAGCAGCGCGCACTCGACACGCCGCCCGTCTTCCAGGCGCACGGCGGCGCCGCTGTCGCTGCAGGTGAGTTCACAGGCGCGCCCCTCCACGCGCTGCACATTGTGCGCGAACCGGAGCGCAGCATCGAGCGCGCCGTTCAGGTTCTGGTCTTCGACGATCCATGCGAGCGTGCCGACCCGGGCGCCGAAGGCATCGAAGCCCAGGCTGCCGCCATCGGCGCCGTCACCATGCACGTCCATCGCATCGACCGGCGCGATGCGCGCCATGTCGAGAGCGTCCCATACCTTCAGCGAGGACAGCAGGTCATGCGCCGTGTGATTGAGCGCATACACGCGCACGTCCCACGGTCGCTCGGCTGCCGGTGCAGTGGCAGCCGCAGGCACCTGCCGGGCCGGCGGCGCCAGCAGTGTCACGCTGTGGCCGGCCTGGGCGAAGCCGAGGGCTGCCGTCTTGGCGATGGCGCCATTGCCGACGATGCAGACGTCGGTCCGGATGGTAGAGGTCGTGGGCGTGGTCATGAAGGCATTATAGCGATATGCCGGTGGTGGGGGCCGGGCGGCGGGCTCGCACCCGCGCAGGTGAGCGGGACAGGCGAAGACAGCCAGCAACGACGCACAGGCCATGTTTGCGCGGCCGGGCGCGCAAGAGGACTTGCGCAACTGAAAAACGCTGGCTATAATCGTGCCTCTCTTGGCCTGGTAGCTCAGTTGGTAGAGCAGAGGATTGAAAATCCTTGTGTCGGTGGTTCGATTCCGCCCCGGGCCACCAAGAATTCAGCAACACGCAAAAAACGCCACCACCGAGTGGCGTTTTTGCATTCCAAGGCCACTCATGCATACCCTTCCGCCCTGCCCCCTCTGCCAATCGGCCTACACCTATGACGACGGCGCCGGCCAGTACGTCTGCCCGGAATGCGCGCACGAGTGGCCGATCGCGGGTGCTGCTACCGCCGAGACTGCGCGCGTCTACAAGGATGCGTCGGGCAACATCCTCCAGGACGGCGACACCGTCACCGTGATCAAGGACCTCAAGCCAAAGGGCTCGGGCGGCGTGATCAAGCAGGGCACCAAGGTCAAGAACATCCGCCTGGTTGATGCCGACCACGATATCGATTGCAAGATCGATGGCTTCGGCGCCATGAGCCTGAAGACGGAGTTCGTGCGCAAGGTGTAATAGCGTGGCGCTGTAAACCATGCGACACCATGGCGGTTTTGTCATTATTCTGTGAACCTTGAAGATCACAAGAGGTTCCCATGTTTGCCAAGTCATCGTTCCTTGCCGCGTGCGCCACGCTCGCCCTGTCTGGCCTCTGCGCCGGGTCGGCATTGGCTGCTGACGCTGCCAAGCCATTGCAGCCGATCGAATCGCTCGCGGTGCCCCGCTATATGGGCGTCTGGTACGAAATCGCCAAGTTCCCGAACGAATTCCAGAAAAAATGTGTGGGCGACACCAGCGCCACCTATAACCTCGACAAGGACGGCCGGGTCAAGGTGATCAACCGCTGCCGCACGGCGGACGGCAAGGTCGATACCGCCGAAGGTGTCGCGCGCCAACCGGGTGCGGCCACGTCGCCCAAGCTCGAGGTGCGCTTCGCACCGGCGATCCTGTCCTTCATCCCGATGGTGTGGGGCGATTACTGGGTGATCGATCTGGACAACAAGTACCAGCTCTCCGCCGTGAGCGAACCCAAGCGCGAATACCTGTGGATCCTGTCGCGTACACCGCAGGTCCCCGCGGCCGAATACAACGCCTTGCTGGCACGCCTGAAGGCCCAGGGCCTCGACACCTCAAAACTCGTGCTCACACCGCATACGGTGGCGCCGCAATCCGGGCAGTAACCTTCTGGTGAAGCGATCGGTCATGCGCGCTGCCCTCTTCGGGTTCGGCCTGCTGACATCGATCGCGCCAGCCTGGGCCCAGTCGCTTGCCGGTGATCCACTGGCAGCACTGATCAATGCCTATCGCGCCAAACCGGCTGACTGCGACGGCGCACCCGTCGCGCCAGTGACGCCGCTGGTCGCCCAGCCGGCCCTGGCGCAAATCCGGATCGGCTTCGGGACCTTCATCGAATCGGCTCTGGCGCAGGCCGGCTACGCCGCCGATAACGCGGATTCCGTTGACGTCACCGGTCCGGAAGATGCCGTGGCCGCCATGAAGGTGCTGCAGCAGAGGTATTGCAAGGTGCTGCGCAGCGAACAATTCTCGGCCGTGGGCAGCTACCGCGAAGGCGCAACCTGGACCGTCGTGCTGGCCCGACCGGCGCCGCCCTTGCCATCGACCACCTACCCGGACTGGCGCGACGCCGGCCGCGCGATCCTCGAGGCGGTCAATGTTGCACGCGCCCGCGCACGCATGTGCGGCGACCGCGCATTTGCAGCGGCGCCGCCCTTGCAGTGGAACGCCGTGCTGGGCGAGGCCGCGCTGGCCCACAGCCGCGACATGGCCACGCGCCGCTACTTCAACCATTATGCAAAAGACGGCAGCGACCCGGCCGATCGCGCCACGCGCGCCGGGTACCGCTGGCACCGGTTGGGCGAAAACATCGCCTTCGGCCAGCACTCGCCACAGGAAGCGGTCGACGGCTGGATCGACAGCCCGGGGCACTGCGCCAACATCATGCAAGCGGACTTCACCGAGATGGGCGCGGCCTACGGCGTCACGGTCGACCGGCAGGCTGGCATCATCTACTGGACCCAGGTGTTCGGCACGCCGCGGTAAGGTGACAGTAACGCGCCCTGCCCCGCTTTCGACCCTGGTTCCGAACCCAGGCGGGCTCTTCGTCAACGCTGCTTCGGCTAGACTTGCCTGCACCATGACCCTGATCGCCACGCAACCACACCTCGGCCTTGTCTGCATCACCGTCTCGAAAGAGGTGCGGTATCGCACGATGACGCGCAAGCGCCTGCTCGACCTGTCTGAAGAAGGCCAGCAGCGCGCGCTGGAAGACATCTACCGCGACAATATCCAGACGCTCGACAACGCGCTGCGCTACTGCGAGCGCGAAGGCATCAAACTGTACCGGATGCCGTCATCGATCTTCCCGTTCGCCGACGAGCCGTTCGGCCTGGCGATCCTGCAAAAGTTCAAGGAAACGCTGGGCCGCTCGGGCCGGCGCGCGACCGAGCGCGGCATCCGCCTCGTGATGCATCCCGATCAGTTCGTGGTACTGAGCTCGGATTCGGAGAACGTCGTCGCCAACAGCGTCAAGATCCTGCAGATGCACGCGGACATCATGGATTTGCTGGAGCAGCCGCGCTCACCGTGGGCGCTGCTCGAAATCCACGGCGGCAAATCCGACCGCGAAGACCAGCTGGTGGCCCGCATCGCCGAACTGCCCGAGGCGATCCGCAGCCGCCTGTGTCTGGAGAACGACGAATACGCCTACAGCGCCGACGAAATCCACGCCGTGTGCGTGCGTGCCGGCGTGCCGATGGTGTTCGATGCCCACCACCATATCGTCCATGAAAAGCTCGACAGCTACGACCACCCAAGCGTGGCCGAGACGCTGGCCAAGGCCCGCGCGACCTGGCCCGATCCCGCGCACCAGCTGGTGCACATCTCGAACGGGCGCGAAGGCTTCAACGACCGCCAGCATTCCGACCTGATCTCGGTGATGCCGTCGTCCTACCTGCAGGCGCCCTGGATCGAGATCGAGGCCAAGCACAAGGAAGACGCGATACGTGGCCTGCACGGCTGGTGCGAGAAAGTCGCGCCCGCCACAGCGTAGTCGTTCAGCCGGCGCGCAAGGCTGACACGCTTTCCAGCCACGGCACCAGCACATCGGCCAGCGCCTGCGGCGCTTCGATCGGGATCATGTGGCCGCTGTCCTCGATGATGGCAAAGGTGGACCCGGCAATCCCAACATGCAGCTCCTGCGATTCTTCGAGGCTGCGCAAGCGGTCGTGCCGGGCCGCGACGATCAGCGTCGGACAGCGGATCTGGTCCAGCAGATGCAGGTCGCCGGGCCGCTCGACCATCGACTGGTGGCGAAACGCCTCGGGCCCCAGCCGCACGCCCATCTGGCGCACGCGCTCGATCAGCGCGTCATCGCCCGCATTTTCAGGATGCAGCGATGTGGCAATCGCCGTTCGGCTCAGGCCCGCGAATGACACCGACGGCGCCGAGCGCGCCACAGAGCGTTTGCCCTGCTTGACCGCATCGGTATCGGGCCGGGTCGAGCTGGCGATCAATGCCAGCGCCTCCACCCGTTCGGGCGCCTGGCGCGCGATCTCGCGCGCAACGTAGCCGCCCATCGAAAAGCCAACAAGGATGAACGACGGTGGCGCGTCGCGCAGCACGCGCGCGGCCATTGCTTCGAGCGATGTGTCGTGGCGCAGGTCGGCATGCACAAGCGGGCCGAATGGCGCGAGCGGCGCGCGCAGGTCGGCCCACAGCGTGTCATCGGCCATGTAGCCGGGTACCAGCAGAATCGTCATCGCTTGACGATCAGGTATTGCGCATCTGCGCCTGCGACACATTGCTGCCCGGCGGGACGCTCTGCGTGAGCCAGACATTACCGCCGATGGTCGACCCGGCGCCGATGGTAATCCGGCCCAGGATGGTGGCGCCGGCGTAGATGACGACGTCGTCCTCGACGATCGGATGCCGTGGAATGCCCTTGACGAGGGCGCCGCTGTCATCGACCGGGAAACGCTTGGCGCCGAGCGTAACCGCCTGGTACAGCCGCACGCGCTCGCCGAGGATGGCGGTCTCACCGATCACGACGCCGGTGCCGTGGTCGATGAAGAAGCTGCCGCCGATCTGCGCGCCGGGGTGGATGTCGATACCGGTGAGCGAGTGGCCGATATCGGCCACCACGCGCGCCAGGAACGGCACGCCCAGGCGCGTCAGGCAATGCGCGATGCGGTGGTACAGGATGGCGATGGTGCCGGGATAGCACAGCATGATCTCGGCCACCGACGTGGCGGCCGGGTCGCCCGCGAGCGCGGCCTGCACGTCCGACACCAGCAATGCGCGCAAGTCAGGCAGCCTGGCCGCGAACTCGCGCGTGATCGCGCGGGCGCGCTCGGCCAGCACGAGGTCTTCACGCTGGGCGTCCGCGCCGGTCAATTCGGACGGCGCCGCCGGCGAAAAGCGCAGCGCACGCCGCACCTGCTCGACCAGGCGGTCAAGCGCCACGTTGAGCGTATCGGCGACGTAGTAGTCGATGCTCTCGTCGTTCAGGTCGGGGCGCCCGTAATGCGTGGGAAACAGCGCGGCCGACAGGCCATCGACGATCTGGCGCAGCACATCGCGCGACGGGAGCTCGCGCACGCGGCCCTGGTGCCGGATATTGTGGGTCGACTCGCGCGAGGTGCGCAATGCATCGATGACGGGACCAAGGTGCCACTGCACCGATCCACCTTGGTATGGGAGTTCGCTGTTCATTTGCCGAGCCTAGCGGGTTTGCATGGTGATGCCACGATTTTATGGGTATTTCGGTCAGCGCGTTTGTCGGGCTACTTTTTCGCCGGGTCAGCAAATGGCGGATGGCCACGGCTGACCTTGCCGCGCGGCAGTTTCTGAGGCAACATCAGCACTCGCCCAGCCACTTGTATTGATTGCAACCATGAATCTGCCCTCCCACCAGCTCAGCATGACAGTGCTGATGACGCCCGACACGGCCAATTTTTCCGGCAACGTGCACGGCGGCACCATCCTGAAACTGCTCGACCAGGCAGCCTACGCCTGCGCCAGCCGCTATGCCGGGCGCTACGTGGTGACGATGAGCGTCGACCAGGTGACCTTCCGCCAGCCGATCCATGTTGGTGAACTGGTGACCTTTCTGGCCGCCGTGAACTTTACCGGCCGCAGCTCGATGGAAATCGGCATCAAGGTGATTGCCGAGGACATCCGCAGCAAGGCCGTGCGCCATGTGAACAGCTGTTTCTTCACGATGGTGGCGGTGGGCGACGACAAGAAGCCGGCCTCGATCCCGCCGCTGGTGCCGGCGACGCCGGATGAAGTGCGCCGCTTCGAGGAAGCCAAGGGGCGCCGCGACCTGCGCCTTGCACTCGAGCGGGATCATGCGCGGCGGATCTGCAGCAAGGCGTGAACATCCGCGCAGGCAGGATTGTCTGCTTGCCAAAAACGCTGCTATAATTGCGCGCTCTTGGCCTGGTAGCTCAGTTGGTAGAGCAGAGGATTGAAAATCCTTGTGTCGGTGGTTCGATTCCGCCCCGGGCCACCAAGAATATCCCTTACGCAACGCCCACTCATGCAGGTGGGCGTTGTCGTTTCCAAAGACCGTAGTCCTCGTGTCCGGTCTATTTCCGGTACTTGACATTGCTACTGCTCACCACGTCGCAGCCAAATCTTCTTGCTTACTATATTCTAGGTATCGATCGACGTGCTCCGTTCGGCGCCAAGTACCCAACATAACGCGGACACCCTATCACACGACATCTTGGGGTAGGTTTTATCGGTACGGTAGCACCGAAGCCGATAGCGGCGTAGTAGGCCGCTACTCTAACCTTAGCGGCCCGACGCAGGAGGATATAGAGGGAGCGAGACACTGCAGCGGCTGAAGATCGCCCCTCCCTTGCTAAGCTTATAATCTGAGGTAGAGCCATTATCTACCATATTTACCAAGGGGGACTTCTTTCATGAGTCGTAAGAAGAAAAGGAAAGAGCCGTATGCCCCGATCAAGGCATTACAGCCGATATGTCTTCGATCGGAGCTGGAGGATCTGGCACAGGAGTGCAGCAACAGAACCTTGGTCTAGTAAACCGCCCCACGCCACCAAGATTTCCGAGCAAAGATTTCAACCCATCGACGCTGGCGTTTTGGTTTCAGCGTCAGAAATACGTACGTACGGTCCATGTCCGGTCCAAAATAGCGTTCTCATGTCGTGCGCAACTGCCCATACCCCCGGAGTGTTAAGGCGGGCTAGCCGAAGCTTCTCTGCGACCTGAAGTAATCCTGTCGAGCAATCGACCGAATTGTCCACTTGTCACTACCCCAAATTGTCCTGCAGACGCTACCGTCAGTTAGTGTCGAAACCGTTGTCGCCAGCACTACAATACACTTGTATAATTGGACCAAGAAGCACTCTGGCAAGGCTTCCACTCGGACCCTTACGGGAATAATGAGCAACAAATGCACGCTTCGTTGCTCTATATCCCTACATCAACGTACGTTGTTTGTAGCCTACTTCTGGACTTTAAGATGTTGCTGCTATGTATTTAAGCATGGCCAGCCAGCACATTTGTAGCAGCCAGCCAATTTACTCAGGACGCGATAGCTATGACACTTTTGAACGATGTGGTGGAAAGTTACAACGAATACGCAGAATGGGTATTCGATGGAAGAACAAACGAAGATCTAGGCGAAGACCTACGTCGTAATTTAATTTCATCACTGCAACTCTTTTGCTTCACGGGAGACGAAGTTGATGAAGCGAACGTTGAGTTCGCAAACTCAAACTCTTCCTTAGGCATTGAAATCGTCGGAAATAGTATTCGCCTTCAGATACCAAATAGTGAAGACGAAGACGACGAAATTCCGCTGATTGTCAGCGGAGGTTAACCTTTCTATTTCCGAGTTCACTAACCAGCAAAAACGCCAACCTTTATAGGTTGGCATTTTTCGTTCAGAAATAGGCCTCAGCTTTCTTATGGCTCGTTCGATCGATTTCACTTCGCCAAATCGCCGATCATAGGAAATGCAAGAGCGTTAGGCCGGCGCCAGCGTCTCTTTTATGTGCAATCTAGGGATTAAAATCCCAAGGATTTCGTGATGGCATTGACGCGCTCCATCAGCTTAGTTTCCGATCGCAAGTGCTCAACTGGAGATTTATACGCTTCAATGATCGCCAATATTTCCACACCCTGTGGGTTTGTCACTTTAGTTTCAGCTAGCGCCAACAGCTCGGCATATTTCTGCTTAGCTAGCGGAAACTGTAACTTGCTCGAAATGTTTACTTTCCTAAAAGCAAGCGCGGCAAGTAGAGCTTGCGTCGCATCCAACTTCATCAGTAGCCGCTGATAAACTGGCTCTGCTGTCCACGCAACGCCATGACCATTGGTTAGGTATACTTCCACCAGTCCCTCAATGTAGCGCTCTGCAACAGCGCTTGGAATCTCCCCCTTTTCACCAACGAGGGACTCGAGCCGACGTGCAAAGGAAGGCTCGATATGAAAATTGTTAAAGTTACGGTGCGCCACCAACAACTCGTCGAGCGCCGTACCAATCTCAGCGGCACGGATAGTATCAGGGATGTAGCTCGCAGCGCCCACCCCATCCAGAAATTCTCGAGCCCAGCTGGCTTTGGCTGCGTCATTGTTAGCCGTGAACTGCCCGTACTTGACGCCAAAACCTTTCCGCGTGGACTCACCAACGAACGGCCACAGCAGGGGGGCTAACAATTTTACATTATCGCGCGCGCTTGGGAGAGAGCTGTCGTTGGTATAAATACCAAAAAAACCCGCCATCAAGCTGTTGCTTTGATCCGGCGTCAGTTCAACAAAGAATCCACTTACCTGCTGCGCTCCTACCAGGTCGAGCGCGTGCGCCTTCATATTTGCCAGAAGCGTTTTAATCTGCGCGCTAGAATTTGTCTCGGGCAGAGTAATCACTTCTTTGACGCACGTTTCAAACCATGCGATTAACTGCAGGCCAGTAATCTGATTTTGGTTAGGGTGAGCTGCGCTCGCCCAGTTTCGCATATAACGAATGAAGTCCAGATGCTTGAAACCGAGTTCGGAGACCAAACCCATCTCAGACGCACCCCGTATTAACTCGTTGTCGTCGAGCCTTGCCAAATCGTCTTCATTAACGAGCTTCTTACGTTTATCTGGGTTTGTTACCGCAAGGTCAAAAAAATATTCGAGATCGTAGCGAACAATCCGTTTCCGCAATTCGAAAATAGTTTCATCCCAAAGGTAATTCAAAGCGGCATCAAACAGGCCTGAAGCCGCAGCTGCGATAAACTTCGAAATATACGTTGACTTTTTCTTATGTTCGTAATTCAACAACGTTAAAACATCCTCAACGTTCCCGAACACTTTAAGCCGTTCGTGCACTGGGACAAGCACATTTTCTGTCGGCAAGCCGTGCTTGCCGATGAAGCTCATCAGGCCAGTTTCAAAGACCTGAAGATCACTTTTGTAATTCGTTCCGGACGAGACCGCTCCGACCGTTGCCGGTGCCACTTCACTATTCATCGCTCACCTCCATTATGTAATCGCTAGAAGCTTATCTATAGATACCTCATGCACTGCCTAGTGGATTCTTGGACGCGTTACCGCAAGGAGCAAAAGCTTCCTGTTTATTTGCCCATCGAAATGTCGGTTTCATCCTTAGGCATAGATAAGTGCTGCCCCTTCCAAGGAAACTTGGCAAGCCAGCATCGCCAGCAAGAAGATTGCTTCCACCAGCATCATTCCACGATGCATGAGCCCTGCACCGCTCCCGTCCACCGAACAATCATTGATTTCAGAGTAGCACACTCTGAAATCCTGTACAATAAAAAAATGAACTGTTCGCGGCGTCCAGAGACGTCTACTCTAAACGAAATTTCTGAGGAAAATATGGGTATAACTCCTGACCTTGCTCTTGCCGAACCCGCCGTAGTCGAGGCAGTGAAGCGAGGAATCATTGACGTAAAAGGGTCAAAAATCACCTATTCTCTTGCACAGAAGAAAGTCTACGACTGGTCAGATCCTGAAGAATGGGTGCGATGCATGACGGTGGCATTCCTCATAATTTCAAAGGACTATCCCACCAATCGTATTAAACTCGAAGTGCAAGTTCCACGTCGAACACCCAGCGACTGGGCAGACATTGTCGTTTTTTCGGACGATATGTGTAAAGTCCCCTATCTCATCGTCGAATGCAAACGGCCTGGAATAACCGCGTCGGAGAGAACGCAAGCGCTTGAGCAACTGTTCGGAAATTGCAACTCTCTTAGAGGTACCACGACGCTTTTCGGCCTGTACGATGAAGGTACTGAGTCGGGTCTTTATGATGTAGGCAGTTATGGTCCCATGGAGCGTCAAGAAAACAAGCGAGGAAATCGGCAAAATCTTGCGCCCCAATACGGCGTTCAGCCGGAGTTCGCTCACATTGTCGGCCAACCCGGGGATATCGGCGCTCTTAAGACGGGCGCAATCGAAAGCAAAATTAGACGCGCCCACTCCTTGATCTGGTCTGGTGGAAAACGTGACCCGCTGCGTTCTTTTGATGAGTGGAGCAAGCTGCTCTTTGCAAAAGTACAGGACGAACGCTGGACTCCTAATGGAAAGCCACGGGAATTCCAAGTAGGACCAGGGGAGACGAGCGCTGCTGTAGCTAATCGGGTACACCGCCTGTTTGCCAAGGCATGTAAAAAAGATTCATCAATTTTCGGCGACGACGTACGTATCGATTTGCCGGATCGAAAAATTTTGGATGTTGTTAAAGTACTGCAGGACGTCTCCTTTGTCGACAGCGATGTTGACAATATTGGAGCAGCGTTTGAGAATTTCTTCGGCTCGGTATTCCGCGGCGAGTTAGGACAATATTTTACGATGAGGCAGATTGCACGATTCACTGTTGCGATGCTGGATATTCGTCCGGAAGATTATTGCTTGGATCCGACTGCAGGTAGCGGTGGCTTCCTACTTGAGGTCTTGCTGCAAGTTTGGCATAGTATTGATAGGGATTTTGCTGGGAATAGTCAGTGCGAGCGCATTAAAAACGACTTCGCTTTAGACAAGGTATTTGGCATTGAAATTCACGATGTACTTGCCCGGATTTGTAAAATTAACCTGCTATTACACCATGACGGCCATACGAATATCGAAGGGGACAGAAGCTGCCTTGACTCCGTATTTTCCAAGCCTCGTCTGAATCCTCCGTGCGGAAAGTTTACAAGAATTGTCGGAAATCCACCTTTCGGTGACGAAGTAAAGAAAGGTGACGAGGATCATCTCGGCTCGAACCACCTGAGCAGTTTTGAAGTCGCCATAGCTAGGGACAGTGTTGCGTCCGAACACGTTATTCTTGAACGATGTATAGATCTTCTTGAGCCCGGTGGTCGCCTCGGCCTCGTGTTACCTGATGGTATATTTAACAATCAGGGCGAGCTCTCAAATTGTCCTCGCATCCGTCGGCTAATGGTAAAGCAAGGTGTAATTGAAGCCATTGTTTCTTTGCCAGATCACGCATTTCGCCGCTCTGGCGCACAAAACAAAACGTCGATTTTGTTTTTGCGGAAGTTTACACAACAAGAGAAAATCCGCTTCGACAATGCGTATGAAATGAGCATGGCGAGTTCTGAAAATGAAGACTTTGCCATCGTCGCCGGGCTCAGTGCAATTTCGTATAAGGTGTTTTTGGCGGAGGCAAATCAAGTTGGATACACGACAACTGGTAGCCGCTCTACGAAAAACGAGCTTTACCGTGGCGCGACTGGCGGGCATTTGGACCTAAATCAATCGGACACGATTCTTGGCGAATATCGTTCTTTCGTCGCGAATCCGGGAGCTTACGCAGGAAAAAATATTCCCGATTGCATGTCCATCGATGCCGTGGACCTCTGGCGGGCGCATCCAAGCCGCAGATTAGATCCAAAATACTTTCTTTTTAAACGAGAAGAAAGGATGGTCACTCCGCAAGGATGGGTTCGACTTCCAATCGGAAGCGTTATGCGTAGACGTGAGACTCTTGCATTACCTGAGGCAAATCCTGAAGTCGAAGTTAGAGTGATGACACTTTCCCAGACTGGAGAAATACGTCCGAGACAAGCAGGCAAGGGTAAGAATCCGCCAGAGTGGCTCGGAATGTACTTTGAGGACAGCTCGTCAACTTGGTATGCTGCCCGTACCGGCGATGTGGTTTTTTCTTCAATTGATTTATGGAAAGGCTGCATTTCCGTTGTTCCGGACGAATTTGACCACGCGCTTGTCACGAAAGAGTTTCCAATTTACGAGGTAACTGACTCGCGTCTTGACCCTGGTTTTCTATGGTGCCTACTGCGCAGCCGCTACTACCAACGGGCGTTCCGTGCGATTACAACCGGTCACAGCAATCGACGTAGAACCCAAGCATCCGATTTTGAAAACTTAGAGATTGTGTTTCCGCAAGATATTTCGCTTCAAAAGGAACTGATCAAATCGATTTTTGACGCACGTAAGGGCCAGCAGGACGCTATCGTTAATTTGCGCGGGGCTATCATGGCGTTCAGCGATGCGATCGATGGCAGGATTGGGGAGGATTTGCCAGAGGTTCTAGACGAAGAGGAAGCTGAGGGTAATTGAACAAAGCTCTACGTCCATTTCTTGGGAGCGTAGGGGCTCTAGCCTACAATCGCTGCTGGACGTCGTGAATTGCCGATAATTTCGTTTATATATTATTTTAACGGTTCACTAGCAAGGCCAAATCCGCTCGTACGGTTTGGGCCTTTTCATTTCTGAGCAGGAAACGGTAAACCCGACCTGCGAATATCAGCAGCCCGAACCGCAAGGTCTCGGGCTTTTTCATTTCAGCAATACATAAAACCGAAAGTTCAAACATGCCGAAAACAAAGAAACGTTAGGTTACGCCTTCATAGGCGACCTCAAGGAACGACGCTACGAAATCGACATAAAACTCTACGAGGTCCAGCGCGAGGCGGTCGAAAGGGCAGTTAATTTTATCGCCGAATACAATATAGCCAAGGAGGAAATATTTTATTCAATCAAAAAAAGGCCAAAGTAATCGGTTAGAAGTGCATCCCCACTTACTGTGCTCCTGGACCTGCCCATATCAGGCAGGCTACAGCAAATAGCTTTTCACCACGCTCAGCTATTGCTTCCTCGTCCCATTCCTGACGAGTCGTCAATTCGCGATTAAGTTGAAGGTTCGAATGGTCAAACAGAGCCTGACGCTTCTTTTCGTAGGCATGATTCTGCAAGGAGCGGTTGACTCCATAGTGCACCAAGGTCAAGTTGCCGATTCGCGGGACAGCGCGTTGACGCTCAACTATGAGCGCAGAACGTGCGTCCAAGCTATCGGGAGCATACTGAAGGATTTGGGCTTGACTAACATCGGTAGCGCTCGCGCTCGTTCCATCTGCCAAGGGCCAATAGGTATGCCAAGTTTGCGGAAGAATGTGGTCGATATCCAAAGTATCGAAGGCTAGTGGCACGCGCTCTTCGCTTTTCTCCGACCGCATTGCGGTCTCCAGCCGATGAAAGATCGAGCGCACCTTCGCAGCGTCCAAGCGGCCCGGATATACATCCCCTTCCATCCAATGACGCCGGAACTCTTCGTCACGCGGCCATCGCGATGCTTCGCCACTCGATTCCGCAAGCGTCGCCCGGAAGGCTGCCGCAGTGAGTTCGCCTGCCTGGAGCTTTTTCAACTGTTGCGCAAACACCTTGTTGTAGCTCTTCCGCGTCAGACCACAAATTGCTCGGCGTACAAGATACGACTCGATGCATCGGAATATCTCGCTCTGTTCGTCTTGTGCGAGCGACGATGCCGCCACCCGCAAAGCGAGAGCGTGCGCAGGCGATGCGTCCCAAACGCTGATGCGCCGACCAAATATACCAATTGGCGTATCGCCTGTACCTGTGACCAATGCACGATACTGCTCAGCATGACTGTTCAGTAGTTCAAGTTGCGCGTCAGCTTTGTGCAGCGCCGCAGTACGATCAACGAAACGGCGGTATCCGGCATAGAGCCGGCCGATATCGATTTCGTCTCCGGTTTCTGCCTGAACTGCTGTCTGCACGAACCATTCGAGCCTTGGTCGGTTCAAACGGCCTCGCGATTGGGCCTCCGACCACAATGGTGATTCGAACTGGGACCAAAGTGTCGTGTAAAGCTGGTCGGCATTGCTCCCGGCGCGCATGAAAATAAAGTTTCGAATCAAATCAGTGGAGTGCAGTACGGCGCCATGCCCGTTAAGCGTTTCGAAAATCACTTGCGCATCGTCCTCTTCTCCCAACGATATACACACAATGGAAATGTCGGATAGCACTGCTGTGGCAAGGGCGACCGCAGCAGTATCCGCCGAAATCTCGGACTGTTCCTGTGCCCACTCGTTCATAGCTGCACGGAAGAATGCGATCGCTTCCAATGCCGGGGGGTGATCGATACCTTTCTTACGAACGCTCCCGGTCTGGGTGAAGCTAGCAGGAAAACGGTCTCGCAGGTCGCCAATCGAGTTAGCTGTCATCGCTTGAATATATTGGTCGCGATCACGGAAGGTTGGCCAAAGCTTGAAAGGCTCTACCGCCTTGTCACCCATCGTTTCCGGATTCGAATTGACAAGACACGCTTCGATAATCGGTAGGAATGTAGGCTGTTCCCATTCCCGGAGGGTGTGCATTAACGCTCTCAGCACATACTGCAGCGTAGTGAGCCGTTGTTGACCGTCGATAATGTGGTGTTGTTCAACGCCGAGCAAACCTGCTTTCTTCTGCGGCTCTAGGACGACCGCCCCCATGAAGTGGGGCACCGCCTTGTCGCCGGCGACGCGGGCATCTGCCTTTTCGCGAATATCTTCCCAGAGTCGGCCCCATTGGTCATCTCGGTTCCATACATAGGGACGCTGGTAAAACGGTACGCGGTATTGACGTCGGTCTTGAAATATTTGTTGAACATTAAACGTACGTGAGTCCACAATTTACATCCTTATTCGATGAGCAGCTTGTTGGTGGCAGAGGAAATCAGGAGCGCTGTAGCGCAAAATATTTTTCTTAAGCATCGTGACAGAATAGATACCACTTGTCACGTTGTTCACTCCCAGTAGATTTGGGCCGCGTAATTGAGTTCGGCCAACACGGATTGTCCTCTGCCAGTCTTCTCAGCAATTCTCAACAAAGCACGTGGCGAACCTGACTCCGCTTCATCAGGAACTTACCTAGCCCCGAGCTGCTCGCGCACTTGAACTGGCCGGTCCGCCGCCGGTTCATTGCGCGAATTTCGCTAACCAGAGCGGCCATTATGTTTGTTAAGGAAATTCGGTATGGGCAAGCAGAACCACGGCGCGATGCGCTAGCGGACCTGCCGCCGTGTTGTATTGGCAATGCTCCATGGTAAACCGGCGGGCTGTAGCCGAACCTTGGCTCGGCAAAACGCTGAACCCGTAGCAGGCACGACGCGAAGATTGAAAATCCTTGTGTCGGTGGTTCGATCCCGCCCGGGGCCACCAAGAATATTCAAGCGCAAAGGCCAACCGTCGAGGTTGGCCTTTTTGTTTGATCTTCAGAAATACGTAGTTACAGCCGATGCCCGGCCTACGGTAGCTTTCTCGCATCCAGAGCCAGGCGTCATGTTGTCGATTAGTTTAACTCGTGTCGAAATATTCCAAATCCCGAACGGAATGACTGCTTAACGACAGTCGTGAGCGTGCGCAGCTAGCGGCCGCTATAAGTTAATCGAGCCAGGGATGTGCTGCTAACCAACGGCCTAGTTCGTTATCATTTTGGCAGTTTAATTTACTGAAGATATTCGCCCGGTGGGTTTCGACAGAACGTGAACTACAGGGTGGAACGAGAACCAGCGCGATTTTTTTGTTTTGTTCGCCAACGCCAACCAAGCGAGCGACCTCGCGTTCGCGAGGCGTTAGTTGCGCCCATTGTCCCAGCGCCTGGGCGCGGGATCGGGCAAGTCCTATAGCCGCTGGAAGCTTTTCCAGGAGTTGCTGAGTGTCTGGCTTCTCTACCCAATCGTAAGCGCCGCGCCGCACTGCTTCCAACGCAGTCGAGATGTCACCATGAGCCGATAAAAACAATGTCACAAGCGGACTATGTCCGGCCGATAGCCGTTCAAAGACAGACAAGCCGCTCATGCCACCCATTCTCAAATCAAGTATCACACAGCCGGGTTGACGCATATCGATCGCATCAAAAAATGACTCGCCAGAGTCGAACGCCTGCACCGCTAATCCTTGTGAAAACAGGAGCAGTAGCAGGGATCGGCGTAGGGCTTCATCGTCATCGACCACGTATAGGGTAAGTGGAATATCTTTCATCATACGGTTGGTAGTGTCACAGAAAATGCAGTACCGCGGCCTGGGCAGTTTTCGGCAGTGATGGTACCGCCGTGGGCCTCAACAATGGTACGGCAGATACTTAATCCAAGTCCCAGACCGTTTGGCTTGCTGGTGTAGAAAGGTGTGAAAACCTGGTCCAGGCGCTCGATCGGAATACCAGGACCCTGGTCTGAAACGGTAAGGCGTACCGCCTGCCCGGTATGCGCGACGACCAGTTCGATACAGCGATACTGTGTCGGAAGATGGCAGATGGCTTGGACGGCATTGTGAATCAGATTGACGATCACTTGCTCGAGTAGAACCTGATCTCCCCTTACCACTGCTCTGGAAATCGCTTGGTGATATGGACAGGTACGCGCCATTGCGTTGCAACTCTGGCTTCAACAGCGTTTCTGCGTGCGAGATGATGGTCAGGATAGATACCTTTTCATAAAGCGCGCGTTGCGGGTTGATAAAAGTACGTACTCGCTTGACGATTTCACTGGCGCGTTTCGACTGGCCGACGATCTCATTGAGCGCTTCAGCAAGCATGTCGGACGACCCCTGCGTAGCAAGCGCCCGCGCTGCAACGGCAAAATTGGAGAGCGCCATCAGCGGCTGATTGAGTTCATGGGCCAAAGTCGATGCTATTTCGCCGATGCTTGCCAGCCGGGCGCTGCGCTGGAGTCGCAGGTCTTGCTCGCGCTGGCGCGCTTCGGCCTGCTTTTGCTCGGTGATGTCGACGACGGAGCTCATCCAGCCGCAGTGCAGCCCCTGTGCATCGACAAGCGGGGCGGTGTAGACCATTGTGATCACATCGTGTCCGTCCTTGTGCCGAATCCGCGATTCAAATCCGTGCGGGGTCGCCTGCCCTTGCAGCGCAGCAGCGCTCTCTCGTGCCTGTTTTTCCAGGTCATCGGGGTGCCAGTAAGGATAGGGTGGCCGGCACCCAAGCAGTTCTTCAGTGCTATATCCAGTCATGGCGCAAAGGGAAGGATTGACGTAGATGATCTTGCCTTCGGGATCGCGTGCCCGCATGCCGACAAGCAGAGAGTTCTCCATGGCTTTTTGGAATGCGTGTACCTTTTGCAGGTCACGGGTGCGCTCTTCGACGCGGCGTTCAAGCTCCACGCGCGCCGATTGTTGTTCCGCGAAACGGTTTTCTCGCAGGCGCCAGTATAGGGTGCCGACAAAAACCAGCGTGACGATGAGTGCCGTGAGCATCACTGCTGCCTCACGTGCCTGGATCACTTCCTTCATACTGGACGTGACCGTCAGCGTCCACCCCAGCTCGGGCAAAGGCGTATCCACCGCCAGCAGCCTCGCGGATTGCCCCTTCAGCGTCGTGCGCAGGACAAAACTATCCATGTCTCGTGATGCTTCGACGCGCCAAGGCAAGACGTCAAAACGGTTTCGATTGCCATATTGAACGTGCTCCGCGATCCAGCGCACGTTGGCAGCAGAGACAGCAGATGTGCTATGGAACAGCCAGTCCGGAATACTGCTCAGGAAGACGATGCCATGGCGATCTCGCAACATGACGGGATCACTGCTGGCAATCCAAGTGCTCTGCAGTGGCTCCAGACTGATTTTAACAACAACGACACCAAGAATCTTGCCAGCCGACGATACAGGTTCGGCGATGAATAATCCTGACTGTCCCGTCGTCATGCCAAGTCCGTAGAATATGCCGCGTTTCCCCCGCATTGCATCTTCGAAATACGGCCTTTGATGATACGAGTGCCCGAGAAAACTCGACGGCAAATTCCAGTTGCTGGTAGCGATTGTCAGTCCTGCGTCGTTGATTAAATACAGCGCAGAAGCACCAGTCGTTCGTTGCATGTCAGCGAAATAATCGTTGACTCTGCTTCGTAACATTGCATCCTCAGGCGCGCGCAGCAAATCACGCACATCAGGATGGCGCGCGGCTGCGTGGGGTAAAAAATCATGCTTCTCTACCAGCCCCCTCAGACCCAGCGCTTGCGCTGCTGCAGCCTGCCGCAGTGCGTTGGTTTTGACCTCCAGCTCAAGCCGTTCGGCCCAGCGTCCCGAAGCGACGATCAACATGATCGCGCCAATCGCTGCGAAGAAGTAAAACACTCGACGTCGGTTCAACCAGATTCCCATCGCAGACTATAACTCTCTGAACAGCGGACATTAACGGTTGCACGAACCGCATAAAAATCCATCCGTAGTTCTACGCAGAAGCACACGATGGAATTGCGGATGCTCGACGCCAGGTGGATGACCACACTGTGACTCTTCATAATAAAGGAGACAATCCATGAACACAGTCACAAGCAAGCCGGGTGGCACCTCCCTCCCTCACTCCGTCGAGAAAATTTCCGGCGCGAGGCTGCGCGCTATCTTCGTTGGTTCGTCAGGCAATCTGGTCGAATGGTTCGACTTTTACTGCTATGCCGCTTTTTCATTGTATTTCGCAAACTCATTCTTTCCTTCGCAAGATCCCACTGCCCAGATGATGTCCACTGCGGGCATTTTTGCGTTAGGTTTCTTCGTGCGTCCTATTGGTGGTGTCCTTTTCGGTCATCTCGGTGATCGGCATGGCCGCAAGGTTGCGCTCATGGCGTCCGTGCTGCTGATGTGTGCGGGTTCCCTGCTGATCGCCTGTGCGCCGACTTACGCCACGGCGGGCATTCTGTCGCCATGCATTTTGCTGTTGGCGCGCCTGTTGCAAGGCCTCAGTCTGGGGGGCGAATATGGTGCGAGCGCGACGTATCTGTCCGAAATGGCAGATTCAAAACGACGGGGGTTTTATGCAAGCTTCCAGTATGTCACCTTGATCGGTGGCCAGCTTCTGGCATTGGTCCTGCTGCTGGTCCTGCAAAACTACTTTCTTGACGATCAACAACTCCGTGCATGGGGCTGGCGTATTCCGTTCGTGATCGGGGCCCTGCTTGCTCTCGTCGCGCTGTTAATGCGCCACGACATGCCCGAAACCCAGTCGTTCGAGGCCGCGCGCAAGAAAGGCAAGCAAATGGGCGGTCTGAAGCAGTTAGCACAGCATCCAAAGGAGGTGCTGCTGGTTGTCGGACTCACGATGGGCGGTACCCTGGCCTTCTACGTGTACACCGTGTACATGCAGAAGTTCTTGCGACTTTCGGTTGGACTCACCGATGGACAAACCACTGCCGTCTCCGCCGGCTCGCTGCTCTTTGCCATGTGCCTGCAGCCGCTGTATGGCGCGCTCTCGGACCGGATTGGGCGCCGTCCGCTTCTGGTAACCTTTGCCCTGCTCGGAACGATCTTCACAGTGCCCTTGTTGACCGCTATCCGTAATGCGTCCGGCCCATGGGAAGCATTTGCCCTACTCGCATGTGCCTGGCTCATCGTCTCGGGTTATACGTCGATCAACGCCCTGGTGAAGGCCGAGCTGTTCCCCGCATCCATCCGTGCCACTGGTGTCGGCGTACCGTATGCAGTCGCTGTCTCCATATTCGGCGGAACGGCGGAATATGTGGGGCTGTGGTTAAGTCGATCAATCTGGAAAGCGGCTTCTACTGGTATGTCACCAGCGTTATTGCTTGCACGTTGGTCGTTTGCTGGTTTATGCGCGACACTGCTTCCAGCTCAAAAATCGATGAAGAGGCACGTGATCATTGAATCGCGAATGCAAAGAGCGACAGAGCGCACTTACCAGTGAGCCATGGATAATTTCCCTGTGAACACTCCGTAGCACATGGATGGAACTACCTGCCACGCCGATGGTGGGGTTCCATGGCTGGATCTGTAAAAACCCAGGAAACCGTCCGCGTTTTCGAGGCGACGCTGGCCGCGAAGGCCCTTACCGCATAGACTAGACCAAGCGGGCTTTCTGGCATCCGCGATCCTTGTGTCCGGTCCAGGAAATAATTTCCCTGACTAGTTCCCAAGGGAAACAACTATGCTATCGTGAAATTTCAATGTCACCCCATCGCGCGACCGTCAACCTGTCGCAGCGGCGATGTTCCGTTGGAGAATCGTCATGAGCGAGTTATCGTCTTTTTTTCAAGCAGTAAAGTTGCCCGTCATTTCAGAAGTCGCCCACGCGTTGATCAAAACCCTCGATGATGAGGATGCGTCGGCTACCCAAATCAGCGCGATCATTGCGCGCGACCCCGCCCTCACCGCCAAACTGATGCGCCTGGCCAATAGCGCCCGCTTCGGTGCTGCGCGTGGTGTCACGTCACTCGACGACGCCATCGCGATGGCGGGCCTGGGGCACGTGCGCACCCTGGCCCTGGCTGCCTGCTTCGCCGAAACCTTCCCGGACCTGCCGGGCCTCGACAGCGACGAGTTCTGGAAAAGCAGCATGGCCTGCGCCGGCTACGCCAAGTGGCTGGCCGTCTGCCTGGGCGACGATGGCCAGGATGCCTGGCTCGCAGGCATGATGATGCGGCTTGGCGAACTGCTGATCTACCAGGCGGCGCCGACAACGTTTGCCGAGATCGAGGCGCAACCCCACTTGCCGGGCGGCCGGTGGGAGCGCGAAACGCGACTGCTGGGCTTTTCGGAGGGCCACATTACCGCCGAACTTTGTCGTCGCTGGAATTTCCCAGTCGTCATCGTGACCGCATTAGAAAGTGCATCCGATCCAATGGCCGCCCACCCATTCAGCAAACTCGGTGCCATCATCCACCTGGCCAGCCTGCTGGCCGACACGCCGAGCGACGATCCGGCCATTCTCGAGGGCTTGCCGCAAGACGTCGTCACCGCGTTACAGCTGAACCGCGAGTGGATGCACAAAAAGTTTCCATCTCACGCATCCTTCTCGGCCGCGCCATGAATCGCCGGGTCTGGCAAATCGATCGTGGGGGAGACAGCGCGATTCAGGTTGGCGTGTTTCATACCCACGCCAGTTTCGCAGGGTTACTCCCTTGTCACCTCAGCGCCGGATAGGTATAGGTCGAGCCGATACCGAGCGGGATATCCAGCGCCCAGAAGCCGAGCAGGAACATGGTCCAGAGCGTTAGCAATGCCAGCGAGTACGGCAGCATCAGGGCAATCAGCGTGCCGATGCCGGTCGATTGCACATACTTACGGCAGAAGACAATGATCAGCGGGAAGTATGGCAGCAGTGGCGTGATGATGTTGGTCGAGGAATCGCCCACGCGGTAGGCGGCTTGCGTCATGTCCGGCGACACGCCCAGTTCCATCAGCATCGGCACCATCACGGCCCCGATCAAGGCCCATTTGGCCGAAGCCGAACCAACAAACAGGTTGACCATGCCCGTCAGCAGGACGATGCCTGTCAGCGTCACGCCCATCGGAAAGGCCATTTCCTTGAGCCACAATGCACCCTTGATGGCGACCAGCGCGCCCAGATTCGACTGGCCGAAGGCATGGATGAACTGCGCACAGAAGAAGGCCATGACGATGTAGTAACCCATGCCGCTCATGGCGTGGCTCATCCCCTTGACGATGTCGCGGTGGCTCTTCGCGGTGCCGGCGACGTAGCCATAGACCACGCCAGGGATAAGGAAGAACATGAAAATGAGCGCAACGATCGACTGCATCAGTGGCGCCGACGAGTGGGTCAGTTCGCGCGTATCCGGGGAGCGCCATGCCGAGCCTTCCGGCATGAATGAGAACACCAGCAGCGCCAGGCTGGCGAGCATCGCAATACCGGCCCAGCGCAGCCCTTTGATCTCATTGGCCTGCAAGGCATCCATCTTCGGCAGGCCGGCAGGATCGCCGTCGACCGGCGTCGTCTTGTTCAGGCGTGGCTCGATGACCTTGTCGGTCAGGAACCAGCCAATCAGCACCACGAGGAGCGTCGAGGCCGACGTGAAATAGTAGTTGTTGAGAGGGTTGATCACGAGCGCAGCAGCGGCCGGGTCGGACGACAGGCGCGCGGCCACTTGCGTCAGCCCGGCCAGTAGCGGATCCAGGCTCGATGGAACGAAGAAGGTAGCGGAAAAGCCGCCAGAGACGCCGGCGAAGGCCGCCGCAATACCGGCCAGCGGATGGCGGCCCGCTGCATAGAAAATCACCGCGCCCAGCGGGATGACGAGTACATAACCGGCATCGACGGCGACATGACTGAGCACGCCGACAGCAACCAGGACCGGGGTCAGCAATACTCTCGGCGTAATCGCCAGGATCTTGCGCAGGCCGGCGTTGATGAAGCCGGTATATTCCGCCACACCCAACCCCAGCATCGCCACCAGAACCACGCCCAGTGGCGGGAAGGTGACGAAGATATTGACCATCTTCGCTGTGAAGTCGGTCAGGGCTGCAGGCGCCAGCAGGTTCTTGACCTGGATTGCCTGGCCAGTGCGTGGATCGATCTCGTTGAAGACCAGGCCGGACATGGCCCAGGACAAGGCCCATACCAGGGTCAGCAGCAGTGCGAACAAAATCGCCGGATCGGGCAGCTTGTTGCCAGCCACCTCGATGACACTCAAAATACGGTTCAACCCACCCGGTTTCTGGGCAGTTATCTGTTTATTCATCGTGGCCCTTAACTGACAGAAATGCCCTGTCGATAATTCGATTCACAGAAGCAGCAGCAAGCAAGCGGGACGGTGCCAGAACAAAGCCTGCCCGTTTTGCATCCCCGACCTATGTTACGCATAAGCTGGACGAAGGAAAAGCACTCTAGCCGCCGCGGCACGGTCGTAACGGGCGGGCGGCTTTGTCAGTATGTATCGCGCAAGTGTATGCTCTTGCCATGCCTACTGTCCCAGGAAGGTGCGCCATGACTGCCCCCACCCAACCATCCCGCCGCGCAGCCCGGCCAGGGCGCACACGACAGCTGATCGGCCTTGCCTGCGTCCTGGGGCTGGCGCTGGCGCTGCTGCCCGCAGCCAGCCACGCGGTCGAAGAACCCGCCTACACCATTGTGCGGTCCTACCCCGCGTTCGAGATTCGCCAGTACGCGGCCTACACCGTCGCCGAGGTGGTGATGCCGCCGCCCGCCGATGATGCGGGGAACCGCGCCTTTCCCATCTTGGCCGGCTACATCTTTGGCAAGAACAAGGGCGAACGCAAGCTTGCCATGACCGCCCCGGTGACCCAGGCGCCGGTCCCGGCCAAGCTGGACATGACGGCGCCCGTGACCCAGAGCACGGGTCCCGACGGCATCCTGGTGCAGTTCGTCCTGCCGAAGGATATCAATATGGAGAATGCGCCGCTGCCGCTCGATCCGCGCATCAGGCTGCGCGAAGTGCCGCCCGCACAGGTCGCGGTGCTCCGGTATTCCGGCTTCTGGTCGCAAGCCAATTACGACAAGCACCTGGCCGAACTCCAGGCGGCGCTGCGTGCGGCCAATATTCGCTGGACGAGCGAACCGGTGCTGTCGCGCTACAACAGCCCGATGACGCCATGGTTCATGCGGCGCAACGAGATCTGGCTGAAACTCGACTGAACGGCGCCGCGCCAGCGCCTGTTACCGGCGCGCGGGCATGCGCCTCCATTTGACCAGGCCGGCAACAGTGAACACCAGCGCCAGGCCGAGCAGCATGGCAAGCTCCATGCGCACCTCGTACAGCGAGGCGCCCATCTGGTTGGTGGCGACGAAGCCCTGGATCGCCGCAGTCGACGGCAACAGCGCGCCGAGTGCGCGCAACGGCAGCGGGATGGCGCTTGCCGGCCAGGTCAGGCCCGACAGGAACATGATGGGCAATGAGGTGGCAACCAGCAGTTGCATGCTGCGCTCGCGGGTGCGGAAGAACATGCCGATCAACATGCCCAATGCCGCCACGCTATAGGCGAACAGCAGGGTCAACATCGCCGTGCCGACCAGGTTGCCGCCGCGCGGATAATCCTGCCACCAGAAGACGAAGCCGAAAAAGTACAGCGCATTAAGCACCACGACCAGCGCAAACGCACTCAGGGCGCCGCAATACGAGGCCGCGTCCTGCCCGTAAGGGAAGGATTTGTCGCTCGACCAGCTGCCGAACAACAGCCCGATCCCGAGCAAAAAGGTTTGCTGCATGACCAGCACCATGACCCCAGGCACGACATACGAGGCATAGCCTTCGCGCACATTGAACAGGGGCAGCGCCTCGACGGCCAGCGGCTGGCGCGCCGCCTCGGCCTGCATGCCGGACGGGGTCGCCGCGCCCAGGCGCTTGAGTTCAATACCGGCGGACACCGTGCCGGCGACCTCGGCCAGGCCGTTCAGGACCACCTTGTTCAGCAAAGGATAGGAACCGTGGCCGCTGACCTCCACTTCGGGCTGCATGCCGGCCAGCACCTTGCGGCTGAAGTCGGTGGGAATGAACAGTGCGCCGGCAGCCTTGCCCTGCCAGATCAGCGCCTGCGCATCTTCGGGCCGTGTGCTGACACCGGCCACGACCAGGCCGGGGTGCGCCCCGGCATAGCGGATCAGCTGGCGCGACAGGGCCGACTGGTCCTGGTCGACCACCGCGACCGGCACCCGGCGCACCGTCTCGGTACTATAGGGCAGCGGATAGAAAAACGAATAGATGATGCCGGAAATGAAAAACAGCAGCAGCGCCGCCTTGTCCCGCAGGATGGCTTGCCAGGTCAGCACGAACGCGCCCCAGGCGCGGCGCGGGGCGCTCATTGCTTGCCCCAGGTGGCTGGCTGGTGCATGCGGCGCGCCAGGCGCAGCCAGGCAGCCATGCCCAGGCCAAGGGTAAAGGCCAGCAGGATCGCCAGGTGCGCCAGGTTGTAGCGCAGCGGCGCGCCCCCGGTCCAGGTGTTGTTCAGCATGTGCAGATAGTGTGTCAGCGGCAGGGATTCGGCCCAGATGCGCGCGCTCAGCGGCATCGACAGCAGCGGGAAGCCCTGGCCGGCGAACGCGAACGCGGGCGCCGTGATGAAGGCGCTGGCCGACAGCGCCGCGCGCAGCGATGAGGTGAAGACGGCGATCGCCGCGCCAAGCGCGAGGCAGGCCGTGATGAACAGGGCGGTGCCCGCCAGCATGGCCGTGGCGCTCCCCTGCACCGGCCAGCGCAGCACGACGCCGAACAGGACGAACAGCAACAGCGCATGCACGGCGAAGCAGGCGCAAGGGATGAGCAATTTCCCTAGCAGGGCCACAGCAGGCTTGCCGTGGGCGGCGGCCAGCCAGTCGGGCACGGTGGCGGCGCGAAATTCGCGGCCAATTGCCGTCACCGCCGCCAGCGTCACGAACATATGCAATAGCGTAAAGGCCACCGGCAGCGCAAGCGACGGGATGTAGCTCCCGTTTTCATTGAACAGCGTGCTGATACGGGTTTGCACCGGCTCGATCTGCACGCCGGCCTGGCCGGGGCCAGCGCCGCGGCGCGCGCGCGCTTGCAGTTCGATGCCCGCCGACAGGGTGGCCACCACGGCGCGCACGTCACGCGTCATGCTGCCCGAATGCGCCGAAAACTGGGCGTTATAGGCCCACTGGACCTTGGCACCGCGGCCCGCAAGCACCGACTCTTGCAGATCTGCAGGAATCGACACCAGGCCGAATGCCTCGCGCGCGCGGATCAGGCGCATTGCCTCGGCCTCGTTGTCGGCGACGAGCACCACGTTCAGTCCGGGCGAGGCGTCGAGCATGCGGATCAGGTTGCGCGAGACGACGGTATGGTCGCGGTCATGCACCACCAGCGGCAGGTCCCGCGCCACGCCGGCCGAGAAAATCCACCATGTCAGCAGGTAGAGCGCGAGCGGAATCGCACCCAGCATGGCGATATCCCACGGATCGGCGCGCAGGCGTGCCCATTCGCGCCGCAAGGACGATGCGATGGCGTTGCCGGATCGGGTCATCGGCCGCGCTCAGCGATCGAATACGACCGTCATTCCCGGGCGCAGTCCGGGCACCACGGTGGTCGGGCGCAGCCTGACCTCGAAGGTGCGCAGATCGGTGCCGCCCGGGCGCGCCGCGCGCCAGGTGGCGAAGGCCGGCAAGGCGGACACCGTAGTGGCCTTGAACTGGACCCGTGTGTTGAGCGCGGGGATGGTGGCCTGGTGCACCGAACCCTGCGCATACGCCTTGAATGCATCTTCGCGCACGGCAACCACGGCCCAGACATCGGCCAGGTCGACCAGGGTAATGACGGGAAAGCCCTGCGGCGCCAGCTCACCGGCCTGGATCGCGAGCTTGGTCACCTCGCCCGCGGCGGGCGCGGTGATGCGCGTCTCGTCGAGCGCGGCGCCTGCTTCATCCGCGACGCCCGCCACCTGCCGTGCCTGCGCCTCGGCGGCCTGGCGGTCTTCGGCACGGGCGCCCTGGCGTGCCAGCACGTATTGGGCGCGAGCGGCGGTGGCCAGCTCGCTCGCCGAGCGCGCCTGGGCTTCGGCCTCGTCGCGTTTCTGGCGCGCGACCACACCTTCGGCATACATCGCCCCGATGCGCTCGAACGTGATCCTGGCGAGCCTGGCGCCCGCCTCGGCGCGCTCCCAGTTGGCGCGCGCGGCGACGATTTCTTCCGGCCGCGCGCCGGCCTCCACCTTCTGGCTGGTCGCGCGCGCCGCGTCGCGCGCGGCTTCGGCCTGCGCCACCTTGGCCCGCACTTCAGGGCTGTCGAGCTCGAACAGCAGATCGCCGCGGGCGACACGCTGGCCCAGCTGCACATGGACCTGGCCAACCCGACCCGGGACCTTCGACGCCACATTGATTTCCTGCGCCTCGATCTGGCCCTGGAGCGGATCGCGGACCGGCTGGAAGGCCAGATACAGGCCCCAGCCGAGCAGGGCGAGAATGACGATGCCGGTGCCGCCGGCAAGCAGGCCTTTGGTGGAAGGTTTTGCCATGATGCTTATTCTTTCGTGAGGTCGACGATGTGCGTGGCGGTCCGGGACAGCGCGCCGAGGCGCTCAGGCTCGCCGCTGGTGCCCAGCAATTTGGCCAGCGCCATGACGTAGTCGTAGCCAGCCTGGGCGCGCTCGAGGGACGTTTTGGTGTAGTTGAGCGACGCATCGGCGACATCGGTCGACGTGGCCTGCCCGTTCTGGAACCCTACCTGCGCCAGGCGCTGCGTCTCGGCTGCCAGTTCGATTGCGGACCCCATCGCCAGGTAGCGCTGGCGAGCATCCTCCATGGTGCGCCACTGGCTTTCAGCCAGGGTCGGGATATCGCGCCCGGCCTGTTCTGCCGCGACCTCGACGCGTTGCTGCTCGAGCCGGGCGGCGGCGGTCATTTTTGCGCGGTCGATGCGCTCGACCAGCGGGACGCTGACCGACACCCCGACCAGCCAGTTGGCGCGGCTGGAGCTGCCACGGTTGAGGTTATAGTTGGCGATCCCGATGACGGTCGGGCTGAATTCGCGCCCCTGCAGTTGCAGGGCGCCGTCCGCCTGTTTGCGCTTGCCTGCAATTTGTTTCCAGGCCGCGTTCGACACCATGGCCGCATCGATGAACGAGGCCAGCGAGCCGGGCGACTCGGCATGCACGAACAGCGGCGTGGTCGGCGTGACGGCGCCGTGCGCGTCAAGCAGGCGGCGCAGCGCGAGCTGCGCGATCTCGAGGTCGCTGCCCGCCTTTGCCGCTTCCCTGACCGCATTGTCGACGGCGACATCGGCTTTCAGGCGCTCGACCTTTGCGATCAGCCCGCTACGCTCCATCTTGCGCGCCATGCGCTGGTGTTCTTTGGCAAGCTCTGCCGCCGAGCTGCGCAACTGGCTGGCCTTGGCGGCGAGTTGCACTGTGAAATAGCGCTGCGCCAGCTGGATCGAGGCATCGTCCACGGCCGCCTGCACGCTCGCATGGGCTTCGTCCGCGCGGCCGGCGGCGATCTGCTTGACCGCATCGAGGCGCCCGCCCGTGTAGAGCGGCCAGACCGTGTTCAGGCCGAGCGAATGCACGTTGAACACGCGGTCGACATTGATGGCCGGCGGGATCTCCGGCAGGTTCAGGGCCGGCAGCGGCGGCAACGAGTCGAGCAACGGGTTGGCCAGCTGAGTAATGGCGCCGGTGTCGACGCTGAGGGTGGTCGATACCCGCCCGGCAAAGCCGGACAGGCGCACATCCGGGCCATCGATGCGGCGCAGCGCCTCGGCCTGCAATTGCCTGGCCTGGAAATCAAGCCGGGCGCCATTCACCGCACCCGCACTGGTTTGCACCCGGCGCAGCGCCTCAGCATAGTCGATGCCGGTATCGGCCCGCGCGGGCAGGGTCAGCGCCACAAGCGCGGCGGCTGCGATTGCCCCGGGCAAAATAGCCTTCACTTTCATGCATTGCTCCGGTGTTCATTCGTCGATCCATCCTCGTCGGGGCGGATGCTGTTGCTGGTCACGCATCTTGCATGACTGGCATCATGGACGTAATGATAACGCCTCAAGCGTATTGACGGCTACCTGCCTGCGTTCACCGTTACTGGCTGGCGATCATCCTAACGGACGCAGTCGTTATGCACGCTGCGGTACGCTTGCAGCCTACGCACACCCGTGCGATGGGAGATCGATCATGCATCACATTCGCTGCGGCACCGGCAAACCATTGCTTCTGATTCATGGCCTCGGTGGTCATTGGCAGAGCTGGGATCCCATCCTGGCCGATCTCGCGACCCGGCGCGAAGTCATCGCGGTGGACCTGCCCGGCTTTGGCCAGACACCGAAACTCAATGGCGAAACCTCGATCCGCACGCTGGCGGATGAAACGGCGGCCTTCCTCCACGCCCAGGGCTTGACCGGCATCGATGCAGTCGGCAGCTCGATGGGCGCGCGACTGGTGCTGGAATTGGCGCGCCGCGGTGGCGTCGTTGGCGGCGTGGTGGCGCTCAATCCGGGCGGGTTCTGGCAGGGGTGGGAGCGTCATGCATTCTTCAGCTCGATTTACTTGTCGATCCGGCTGCTGCGGCTGCTGCGCCCCGTGTTGCCGGCGGTCTGCGCCAACCCGATTGGCCGCGCGCTGTTGCTGGCGCAATTTTCTTCCCGGCCAACGGAGCTGGCGCCGGACATCGTGACCGATGAATTGTGCAGCTATGTAGCCTCACCGGTGTTTGACGAAATGCTGGCCCAGCTCGCGTATGGCGAGGAGCAGCAAGGCGCGCCCCGCAACAGCATCACGCAGCCGCTCGTCATTGGTTGGGGACGACGTGACCGGGTTTGTTTCCCATGGCAGGCCAAGCGGGCACTGGCCCTGTTTCCGGATGCGCAACTGCACTGGTTTGAACGCTGTGGCCATTTCCCGCATTGGGATTCGCCGGCGGAAGCCGCACAGCTGATTCTGAGCGCACTGGCCGGCACGCACGCCACTGCTGCTGCCGGACTTGCTTATGCGGGCGATGGGCCCCATCTTGAACAATCTCTGAGTCTGCAACTGCCCGCCCGCTGATGTTCACGGCCCGACACGTCGATGTGCCAATCAGCGTCGTCCGCGCCGTTGCCGGGCTCCGTTGAATGCAGCAGTGCCGGTGGGCTGCAACGCTGCCATTTGCCAAAAACAGGGCAGGTGCGACGGCGAATGCATCAACGTGGGAAGATAGACGTTATCGACTCATGACTCATCCAAGCAAAGGACATCAATGACACAACAAACTGAAACCGCGATCCTGGCCGGAGGTTGCTTCTGGGGCATGGAAGATCTGCTGCGCCGCATGCCTGGCGTGCTGTCCACGCGCGTCGGCTACACCGGTGGCGACGTACCCAACGCGACCTACCGCAACCATGGCACGCACGCGGAAGCGCTCGAACTGGTGTTCGATCCAAGCCAGATCAGCTATCGCCGGATTCTCGAATTTTTCTTTCAGATCCACGATCCGACTACCCCGAACCGCCAGGGCAATGACCGGGGCATGAGCTATCGCTCCGCCATCTATTATCTCGACGATGCACAAAAGCAGATGGCCGAACAGACCATTGCCGACGTCGACGCATCCGGCCTCTGGCCCGGCAAAGCCGTTACCGAGATCGCTGCAGCAGGGCCTTTCTGGGAAGCCGAACCGGAACACCAGGATTATCTGGAGCGCATTCCGAACGGCTACACCTGCCACTTCATCCGCCCGGACTGGAAGCTGCCCTCGCGCCAGGAATCGACGTAATCCCGGTACCGCCCGGGCATGGAGTTGCCAGACGAGGATGCAATATCCTCGGGCCGGTAACTCCATGGAAAAGCTGATGTAGCGACGCCAAGTTACACCGTATCCGCTTGATCCCGACCATCGGTTGCATGCTGAAGCGGAACCCCAACAGATGAACCTCAGTCCAAAAAGGACGTTCATTCCGGAGGTGCAACCATGAGATCTGTCTTGAAGTGGCTGGGTGCGTTGAGTCTGGCGGTTCTTCTGTCGTCCTGCGGAAGCAGTGACGACGATCTTGGCAACGTCGCTGAGGTCGCTCAAAAAAATGGTTTCACAGCATTACTGGCAGCAGTCGACAAGGCAGGCATTGCCAGTACATTGACCGCCGCGAATGCCGACCTGACGGTTCTGGCCCCCACCGACGCAGCCTTCGGCGCACTGGCGACACAGCTCGGCTTTGCCAACGCCGGCGCCATGGTGGCGGCACTTCCAGCGGCCGACCTGGGCAAGATACTTCGCTACCATGTGCTCCCCGGGGCCAGGTCCTCGGCGGCGCTAAGCACTGCCGGCGCAACCCTGGCGACAGCCTATGTCGTCGACGGCGCAGCTACCCGGCTCGCACTGAACACGTCATCCGGCGTGGCATTCACCGACGCCGTCCTGGCCAGGGCCAGCGTGACGACGGCCAATGTGTACGCCGACAACGGCATCATCCACGGGATCGACAAGGTCCTGATACCACCCGGCGTGCTCAATGTCGTGCAGATGGCCCAGACCAATCCGGCCTCTTTCAGTTCGCTCGTCGGCGCAGTCGTGGCAACCGGCCTGGCACCTGCGCTCAGTGCAAGCGGCCCCTTTACGGTCTTCGCACCCAACAATGCCGCATTCGCCTCGGCACCCACGGGCCTGACAAGGTCACAGCTCACGTCGGTCCTGACGTATCACGTGTTGCCGGCACAGGTCCTGTCTACTGCCATACCGTTTGGTACGCCGGTGGCCACGCTGGCGACGACAGCCCTTGACGGGTCGACGGTCGCGGCCCAGACCATCACGATCAACCGCAATCTGACGATCACCGACACCACGGCGGTGCCGGCCACCATCCTGGCAACGGACGTCCGCGCCAGCAACGGCGTCATTCATGTCATCGGAAAAGTGTTGATTCCTAGATAGGTGCACGTCCAGCCATGGCAGCGCTGCAGCAGCTAGTCCAGGACCGGGCGCAGACCAATCAAGCAATACAGACTAAGCGGCGTGCCTATACTGACGCTGCCGGCTGCCAGCGTCCATGACGTTGACGACACCCTTGCGCCCGGCGATACTCGTTGATCTTCGACCAATACGATGCACGATGCATGCTCGTCATCGGTCCCTGATACGAATAACCTGGAGCGCGCATGCCGCCTGTTTCTGCTGCCATGATTACCAACGATGCCGTCGTCTTCGGCATGCTTGCCGCCATACTCGGTACCGTCCTGTGGACCGCAGCGCGTCCGGATGGTTTCTGGAAAAAGTTCTACAGCTATGTACCCGCCCTGCTGCTGTGCTACCTGCTGCCTTCACTGCTGAACACGCTTGGCATCATCGACGGCGCGGCCTCACGCCTCTACCCGATGGCGCGCGACTATCTGCTGCCCAGTTCTCTCGTGCTGCTGTGCGTGGCCATCGACTTCAAGGCGATCGTGCGGCTCGGCCCCAAGGCGATCATCATGTTCCTGACCGGTACCGTTGGCGTCATGCTCGGTGCACTCGTGTCGTTCGAGGCCATGCGCGTGATCCATCCCGAGACGGTGGCCGGCGACACCTGGCGCGGCATGACCACGGTGGCCGGCTCCTGGATTGGCGGCGGTGCCAACCAGGCTGCCATGCGCGAGGTCTTTGACGTCGATGCCACGATGTTCGGCCAATTCGTCGCGGTCGATGTGCTGGTCGGTAATTTGTGGACGGCCGTGTTGCTGTTCCTTGCCAGCCGGGCCCAGGTATTCGATCGCTGGACAGGCGCGGATCTCACGGCGCTGAACCGCTTGCGTGACAGCATCGAGCAGTACCAGGCGCAGCACGCCCGCATCCCGACCACGGCCGACATCATGGTGATCCTTGCCATTGGCCTGGGCGCAACAGGCCTGTCCCATTTCCTGTCGGAGCTGCTGGTCGGCTGGATCACGTCGCTGCCGGCCGAGTGGCGCCTGCAGGACTACAGCCTGACGTCGGGCTTCTTCTGGATCGTCGTGATCGCCACGACCATTGGCTTGCTGCTCAGCTTTACCAAGGCCCGTACATTCGAAGGCGCCGGTGCTTCGCGCATCGGCTCGGTGATGCTGTACATTCTGGTCGCCACGATCGGCATGCAGATGGACCTGAGTGCCCTGATCGATCGCCCCTGGCTGTTCCTGCTGGGCTTTATCTGGATCGCGTTCCACGGCGGCCTGATGATCCTGATGGCTAAACTGATCCGTGCACCGCTCTTCATGATGGCGGTCGGCTCGCAAGCCAATATCGGCGCGGCAGCATCGGCGCCTGTGGTTGCCAGCGCCTTCCACCCGGCGCTCGCGCCGGTCGGCGTGTTGCTCGCCGTGCTGGGCTATGCACTGGGCACCTATGGCGCCTACATCACGGGGATTTCCCTGCGCGCGATCGCTGGCGGGTAAACCTAGCCGCTGGCGCGCGCGGCTTAAGGATGACCTCATCAGCGGGCTGTTAGAATTTGCGACAATCTTTCCTTATTTATTTGCAGGAGTATTCAAATCCTCGGCTTTCTCGTCAAACTGGCAATCGGCAAGCCAAAACTGGTGCTTGCCCTGGTGGTGGCGCTGCTGGCAGTGTTGGCTGGCACGATCACCTATACCGGCTACCTCGTGATCGGGGTCGTGGCCGAGTATCTCGGCACGGGCCGGTTCGTGGCCGGCTTGCTGCTTGGTATTCTGTTTGCCAGGTTTCCCTCGGTTAGCCAGGGCAAGCTGCGCCTCGTCGGCCTGCTGCCCAAGCCTGTCCGTCGCCCGCTCATGGTGACCCTGGTCGCACTCTGCCTGCTGCACTTCGTGTGGCAAGGCGAGTACGTGCCAGCCCTGTTCACCGGGTTTGTGACGACCTTTCTTGTTGCCTTCCCGTGGCTGCGCAAAACCCTGTTCGATCGGGTGTCCTCGTCGTTCTTCAAGTTCATGCCTGGCCGACGCCCGCCTGAACGCAGCGACGATATGGTCATCGAGGGTGAATTCAAGGAACGCAAAGAGTAAGGGCTGAGCGTCACCAACAAGGGGCGACGACGCGTGCAGAAGGTGCAACCGCATCCTTCTTGCATGCAAGCGGGATGGCGCTCAGTGGTATGCTGCGCCCTTAAACTCCGAAGCCAATGCCATGACCAATAAAAAACAGCCTTCCACCCGCCAGCCAGCCGAGACGCCCGCCGGCCGGACTGAAAATCCTTTCCTCGACGTTGAGTTTTACCAGCGCATGCGTGACTACACCGAGCGCGACGCCGCCTTTTCGAAGGAGCTGAAGGCCATCGGCGACAGCGGCGCAGGCAAGCACAGCACCGACATTCGCGAGGCGCCGTCACTGCAATTGCTGCGCGCCGTCGTCAAGAAAGGCTTGTCGCTGGAGACCATGTTGGGCCGCATGGCGCAAGGTGTGGAAATGGGCTTGTGGGAACCATGGATGAGCGCCTTCGGCATCGAGATCCGCGGCGTCAACTACGCAAAAACAGAGCAGCGCAATGCCCGCCTGGCGCTCGACATGAGTCTGGCGTGCAAGGTCAATTCGGTGTTTGCCAATGCAGGCGTTGTCAACTGGCGCAGCCTGGTGGCGCAGGATTGCGCGCAGATCCAGATCGACAAGCCGACCGAGAAATCCGGCGCCAAGGTCTACGCCATCTTCTTCCTGGATGCGCCAGGAAAATGATTTTTAACAGCGTGATGCGTACCATCTGATCATTCAAACGGCCCCGCCACCGAGAGCCCCCATGGACCGACGCCACTTTCTCGCCGCACTGGCGGCATGCGCAGCGCCCGTTGCCGGGGCCGCCCCATCACCATGGCCCCTGCTCCAGCGCGGTGGCTACGTCATCCTGATGCGCCATGCCGCGACGGTGCCGGGCATCGGTGATCCGCCCGGCTTCAAGCTCGGCGCATGCAGCACCCAGCGCAACCTGTCGCAGGCGGGTCGCAGGGATGCCACCAAAATCGGCGCAGCTTTTCGCAAGCACGGGGTGCCAGTCGGCCCGGTGCTGTCGAGCCGCTGGTGCCGCTGCGTCGACACCGCCCGGCTTGCGTTCGGCCGGGTCGAACCCAGCGAGATGGTCGACTCGATGTTCCAGGATGAGGACGCAGCGCGCGAGCGCAAGCTGGCGCAGCTACGCGCCTATCTGGCGCAGTACAAAGATCCCGGCAACCTGGTGCTGGTGACCCATGACGTGAACATTCGCGCACTGGTCGGCAAGTACGTCGAACAGGGCGACATCGTCATCGCCACCCGCAGTCCCGATGGCACCTTGCGCATCGAGACGACAGTGCCGGTGGCACAGCTGACGGGCTGACCGGCCCTACCAGGGCAATTCAGCGCCGTTGTACGACCTGAACGAACCGCTGTCGGCCGGCGTCAGCGCATCGAGTACCTGCAGCATGTCGGCGGCAGCAGCCTGAGCCGGTCGCCCGATAATCTCACCACGAAACGGTTTCGACAGCCGTGAATTCACGGTCCCCGGATGCAGGGCGACCAGCACACTGTTCTTCTGCGTGCGCGCCACTTCGATCGCCGCGGTTTTTATCAGCATGTTCAGGGCCGCCTTCGAAGCGCGGTAGCTGTACCAGCCACCCAGGCGGTTGTCGCCGATGCTGCCCACCTTGGCCGACAACATGGCCATGATGGCGCGCTCGCCTGCCAGCAGCGGCATGAAATGGCGCATGACCAGCGCGGGGCCGAAGGTGTTCGCCATGAAGGTTGCCTGCATCTGCGGATAGTTCAGATCGGCCAGGCGCTTCTCGGGCATCGTCGCGCCGTCGTGCAGCACGCCGGTTGCATTCACGATCAGGTGGTAGCGCGGCCCGCTGGCGAGCGCCTGCGCCGCTGCGGCGACACTGGCCTCGTCCGCAAAGTCGATCGCGGGCACCGACTGACGGTGCAATCCCCGTACCGAGGCGCAGCGCGGCGACTGTTCCAGCAGGTCGACAAAGGCCGCGCCGATCGTCCCCGAGGCGCCGATAACCAGCGCATGAAATTGATCCGGCAAACTGTTCATCATGATGTCGTGCTCCGCCGTTGTACGTGCATCGAGTGTACCGAAGGCAGGTCGTGCCATCACTGTCGTGCCACGATAACGACGGGTCAATATGCGGGCTGACCCGTGCTGCTGCGCGGTCATTCCCTGGCATCCCCATGCTATTCTTGCATCGCCCCGACCACCACGAGACCCCATGACCCGCTCGCTTCCCCTGCTCCTGTGCACCCTGCTGTGCGCCGCCCTCCCCGCCATTGCCCAGGTCAAGACGCCGGCCACACCGGAAAAAATGAACCAGTTGTACGCCGCCTACTGGGAAGACTACCTGCGCGAAAATCCGATCGCCGCGACCTTCAATGGCGACGCGCGCTACAACGACCGCTTCGGCCCCGTTTCGTCGGCCGAGGAGCGCAAGCAAAGCCGCGCGCTGTCGGAAAAATATCTCGCCGCCAGCGCCAAGTTCGATCCGGCGCCGCTGCCAGCCGAAGACCGCATCAGCTATGACTTGCTGCGCTACCGCCTGCAGCAAGTCCTCGATGGTCTGCGCTTTCCGTCCGACCTGGTGCCGGTGGACCAGTTCTCGGGCCTGCACCTGATGATGGCCCAACTGGGTTCCGGCGCCTCGACGCAGCCGTTCCAGACCGTCCAGGATTACGACAACTGGCTGGCGCGCGCTGCCGGCTATGCCCCGGCCGTCGACAACGTGATTGCCGACATGCGCCTCGGTATCAAACAGGGCATCGTGATGCCGAAGGCCTTGATCAGCCGCGTCTTGCCGCAGCTCGAGAGCGTCGGCAGTGACGACCTGGCGACCAGCACCTATATGGGCCCGGTGAAGAAGTTCCCGGCCTCGTTCAGCGCAGCCGACAAGGCGCGCCTGACCGACGCCTACGGCAAGCTGGTGCGCGAACAGCTCGCGCCCGCCAACCGCAAGCTGCTCGCATTCATGCGCGACACCTACCTGCCAGCCGGCCGCACGACGGCCGGCATCGGCGCCCTGCCCGGTGGCAAGGAGTGGTATGCCTTCCGCGCGCGCCAGTCGACCACGACCGACCTGACGCCGGCGCAGATTCACGATATTGGCCTGTCGGAAGTAGCACGCATCCGCGCCCAGTTCGAAGAGGCCAAGGTGCGTGTGGGCTTCAAGGGCACGCTCAGGCAATTTTTCGATCACCTGAACAATGCGCCCGAGCTGCGCTTCAAGTCGCGCGAAGAAATCCAGGCGGCCTATGAAGGCGTGCGGCCGCAGGTCGAGGCCAAGGTGGGCCAGCTGTTCGCGAATGTGCCGAAGGCGCCGTTTGAAATCCGCCCGGTCGAAGCGTTCCGCGAAGTGAGCGCGGCGCCGGCGTCATACCAGCGCGGCTCGGTCGACGGCAAGCGGCCCGGCATCTTCTATTACAACGCCTACAAGCCCGAAACGCGCACGCGCTTCACCACCAATGCGTTCTTCCTGCATGAGGCGATTCCCGGCCACCACTTCGAGCGCAGCCTGGCGCAGGAAACGACCGGCCTGCCGGCCTTCCGCCGCTTTGGCGGCAGCACCGCATTTTCGGAAGGCTGGGGCCTGTACAGCGAAATGCTGGGCCAGGAAATCGGCATGTACGACGACCCGTGGCAGTGGATCGGGCGCCTGACTGCCGAAATCTGGCGCGGCGTGCGCCTGGTGGTCGACACCGGCATCCACGAGAAAGGCTGGACGCGCGAGCAGGCTATCGCCTACTTCATGGACAACGTGCCGCAGAACGAAGTGACGGCAGTACAGGAAGTCGAGCGCTATATCGCGGTGCCAGGCCAGGCGCTGAGCTACAAGATCGGTGAACTCAAGCTGCGCGAACTGCGCGCACGCGCTGAGAAAACGCTGGGCAAGGACTTTGACCTGCGCGCTTTCCATAACGAAGTGCTGTCGCACGGCGCGGTGCCGCTCGACGTGCTGGAAGCGGCGACCGATCGCTGGATCGCGGCGCAGAAGAAAGGCTGAAGGACTGGTGCGAGGCCAGCCGATGCGCCTCGCTCAGGCGCTTAACTGCAGCTCGACCCGATCGATGACATGGTGTACCTCCTGCATCGGCACGGGCGGGCTGAAGAAATAGCCCTGGCCGATGTGGCAACCATGGTTGAGCATCCAATTCATCTGGCTCTGCGTCTCGATGCCTTCGGCTACCAGCGTCATTTTCAAGGCAAGGCCCATGGCGATGATGGCCTCGGTCACCTTCTCGGCGTTCGGATCCTGCAAAAGATTTTGCGTGAACGACTTGTCGATTTTCAGGCACTGCAACGGCAACTGACGCAAATAACTGAGTGACGAAAAGCCGGTACCGAAGTCGTCCAGCGAGGTCACGATGCCATTGTCGTTCATGCCCTTCAATACGGTCTGGGTCAGCTCGAGTTCGCGCATGATGCTCGATTCCGTCAGCTCGATTTCCAGCGCGTCGGGCGCCACGTGATATTCGTCGAGCAATTGCAGCACGTAGTCCTTCAAGTCGGGTGACAGGATATCCGCGATCGAGAGATTGATCGCGATCGGCAGCAGCAACCGGCCTGCATTTTGCCATTGCGCCTGCTCGGCAATGACGGTGCGCATGACCCAGCGATCAATGCCGATGATCTGGTTGCTGCGTTCGGCGATGGGGATAAATGTCGTCGGACCACTCTGGCCGCGTGTCGGATGGTTCCAGCGCACGAGTGCTTCCAGGCCCACCACTTTATGGCTGGACAGGTCGACCTTCGGTTGATAGACCAGTGCGAGCTGGTTGTACTCCACGGCATCGTGGAGGTCGCGCTCGAGCAGGAACGAATCCAGGTGGTCCGACGCCATCGACATCTCGAACACGGCACTGCGTGAACGGCCCAGGGATTTGGCTTGGTACAAGGCCAGGTCGGCATGGCGCAGCAACTCGCTGATGGTCGTGCCGTGAACAGGCGGAATAGCGATACCGACGGAGATGCTGAGGCGCAAACGATGCTCGCCGACTTCGAAGGGACGTGTGACGGCCTGGTGCAGCTGCTCCGAAAAAATCATGCTGGACGTGGCGCTGGGGGAAGGAATCTGTAGCAGCAACAGGAACTCGTCCCCGCCCAGCCGCGCCAGCAAGTCGAATTCGCGGGTGACTGTTTTCAGCCGCAAGCCGAGTTGCTGCAGTACCAGATCGCCTGTCGCATGGCCATAGGTGTCGTTGATGTTCTTGAAGTGGTCCAGGTCGAGCAGCATCATGGCGCAGTCGTAGTCCCCCTCCTCGAGGCGCTGCGTGATCGCCTCCTCGATCGCGTGCCGGTTATACAGACCGGTCAGATGATCGTGGTGGGCGCGCCAGTGCAGCTTTTCCTGCAGTGTGCGGTTGACGTGCGCCTTGTGGACTTCGTTCAGAACGCGCAGGAAATCCTGCAGCGCATCGACCTCGACCTGGGTCCAGGGCTCGGCATGACCCCGTACCATCTCGCGCCACAATGCGAAGGAGCGCCGTGGCTGCAGGTGCACCATGCCATCGGGAGAAACCATTGCATCGCCTTTCTCGGGCTTGCCGCCCCAGCGTACTTCGTGCCGGTGTTCGGGGCGGCCCAGGCAGGCGAATGTCAGATCGGGCTTGGATCGCTGAACCAGCAGCAGCCCGGCAGTGTCGGGCAGCGAGGCAAGCGCGCGTTCCGGCGACACGAGCAAATCGGTCTCCATCAGAACGCGCCGGCGGATCGTTCCTTTGTCGAGCTTGCCCTCGATCTCGTCGAGTATGCCCTGCGCAGGTCCGTGCTGCCGTGCGCTGCCGCTCGAGTAGGACAGTGCGCCGATCCGCACGCCCAGGCTGCTCGCCCCGAAGGCTTGAAGAATCTTGGGCGCCCAGGCATCGAGCACTGCCGGCAGGTCGCCGCGCTGGATCGCAGCCTGGTGAAATTCGTTGATCAGGCGGTCCAGGGAGAGGCGCCGCATCATGGTCTCCATGTTTGACAGGGCCTCGATGCGCATGTTGGTGATGTCGCCCAGCAAGGTGCACACCTGGCGCATGCCTTCCCTGACCTGGTGGGGCGGGGTCTTGGGCGTGTCGTGGTGGCACGCGATCAGTCCCCATAATGTGCCATCGCAAACGATCGACACTGTCAGGGTGGCCTGCACCGCCATATTGTGCAGGTAGGCCAGATGCGCCTCGGACGGTCCGCGCAGCATGCAGTGACTCTGGTCGAGCATTGCGCCATCGGGCAGGACGGGCGGCACCAGCCGGTCCATCGATGCATGAACGTCTGCCACCACCCGCAGCTTGTTCGACAGATACAGCTGGCGCGCCTGCAGCGGGATATCGCTGGCGGGGAAACGCAGTCCAAGGTACTTCGGCTGGCCACCGGGCGAGGTACATTCGGCCACTACTTCGCCGCAACCATCCGGAAGGAACCGGTACACCACGACGCGATCGAACGCGGTGAACGACTGGACCAGTGCGGCGCATTCCCCGAAGAACGTGCCAAGCCTGTCGGCACGACGCAGCCGTGCAATCACCCCGGCGAAGTCGGCAAACATCCGGCTTTCGGTCGAGGCGCTGTCGGTGGCCGGTTGGACAGGCAACCACTCGAGGATGGCCAGTCGCCCCCTGCGGTGGCCAAGGCATTCCCACAAAGATGCCGCAGGCACTGCCGTCTGCGGCGCGCAGGGGACATCGTGTTCGAGCCGCAGGCGCCAGGGCAGCACCAGCGGCCCGGTTTCAGGCAGTGTGTCGAAATCGGGCATGCCCTGCGGATCCGGAAACAAGACCCAGTCGGCAACCGGCTGACCGATCAGCGCGCCGGCATCGTGCAGTTGCGGCACATGGCGCACGACCCCTTCCGATACCTGAATGATGCGGCCACTGTCCACAGCCAGCACCATCAGGAATCCGTACGACTGCACGGTGCCCAACAGGTGAATCGGCTCGAGTGCACAGGCCTTTTCAAACTCGTCCGTGATCAAGCCATCAGGGTTATCGGAGTTCATGTTCTCTCCTGCAGCATTGCACCGGGTCGGCGCTGTCACAAGGCACCTGATGTGACACGCCAGTCGGAACAGGGGCCAAACATCTTGGATTGGTTCGACAGGTGTTAGTTCTATCGCAAGATCAACGACATGCGTCGGCCGACGCCGCACGCCTGCACACGCCTGGCAAGTCCTCGCCTGCGTGCGTACAATCTTCGCATGAAAATGCGGAAAAAATCCGAGCTGCCGTCTAAAATCTGCGCCCATTGCGGGCTTGCGTTCGCGTGGCGCAAGAAGTGGGCGCGCGACTGGGACCAGGTCAAGTACTGCTCGGAACGCTGTCGGCTCACGACAACGTCGGCAACCCGGCGCGATGGTCAGGATCAGGATTGAGCGCCGGTCGCGCTGCGCGAATCAGTGCGCGAGCTCAGCGCGCGCCGGCATGACGGCCACCTCGCGCCCGACCACCGTGCGGCGGCCATCGCGGCCGACCACGGTGGCCGTCACCTGGTAGCGGCCCGGCGCCGAGAAGCCATGCCAGGCCGTTGCCTGGCCTGCGCCATCTGCCTTGGTCAGCACGCGTGCTGAGCCGCCGCTGCCGTCACCCCACGACCATTCGACGCTGCGCGTGCCGACCCGGTCGCCATCGACCCATGCCACCGACGCCTGCAGCGTCGCCCCAACTGCGACGCTGCGCGGCGCCTCCAGCGGGCCGAGCGTATGCCCGCACCTGCATCCACGATCAGGCCGTAGCAGCACCAGCCCGGCATTCGAGGTGGCCACGATCGCGCCACTGTCGTTGATCGCCAGCGCGTGCTCCAGCACCAGGCCTGGCGGCGCATGGCGCAGGGACTGGTTCAGGTCGCGCATGCCATTGTCGGCGCGCCAGACAAACGCGCGCATGGCGCCGGCCCCATCCTCGGCAAAGCCAACGATCTGCCCCTTCGCATTGACATCCTGTGCTACCGAAGTCCGGCCGCCCAGTGTGCCCAGCTCGCGCATGCCGCCCTGGCGCGTCCATGACATTGCGCGCTGGCGACCGTCCGCATAACCGATTGCGCCCGCGATCTGCAGGCCGGGCGTCATCGCATTCACCCATGCCGACGTGCCGGGACCAGTGCCCAGATCGACCATGCCGGTAGAGCGGGTCCACAGGAACGGGTGATCACCGGCGTCGTCTTGCAACGCGAGCCGGTTGCCCGCCACTTCGCCGCCTGCGCCGACCGCTACCGGCGACGATTCGATGCTGCCGAGCGTATCGATATCGACCACGCCGCCCGAGCGCGTCCAGACAAACACCCGCGTGACTTCGTCGTCGATCGTGGTCACGCCGGCGATCAGGCCGGCGTCGTTGAGTACCCGCCCGGCCGCAGGCGCCGGGATGGCGGGCGTGACGCCCAGGTCTTCGAGGCCGCCCGCCATGCTCCAGCGGAAAGGATGCCCGGCAGCGCCGAACGCGCCGGTCACGACGCCATGGTGGTTGATGGCCCAGCCGTATGAACGGCCACGACCGGGCTCGGCGCGGATATCGACCATGCCGCTGCCTGCGCTCCAGAAGAACGCGCTCTCGATGCCTTCTTCTTTGACCGCCGTGCCGGCGATCTGCCCTGCGTCATTCAGGCCATTCACGTACACAGTATGGCCGCCCGGCGAACCGAGCTGCCGCACGACATTGCCATCGTAAAAGAACCCAGATGTGCGGTTGTCGTTGGTGAGCGAAAACGCGACCTGCCCGGCGGCATTGATGTGCGGATAGGCCGCGATTGCCCCCGGGCCCAGATTGATCACGCGGTAAGCGGCCTGCGTGCGTGCGGCATCAGCAGCACCGGATCGCGCCTGGGCTGGCGCCGCAACGACGGTCCCCAGCACCGACAGCAGCACCAGCAGGCCCGGCCAGGCCCGCAGGGCGGCAGCGCCGGCAATCGACAACAAGATCATTGAAATTCGCACGGCTTCTCCGGTCAGCAATGAACGCCTGGCCGCTCGACGGCCTGCCAGGAACCGGACCCGATCATGCCCGGTGCAGGGCGCGCACGCCAGCGCGCGACAGGAAATGACGTCGCCGTTTGTGCTGGGCCAATGGGCTGTATGAAGGCCAATTGATTCCCACTACGACGACAATATCGTTTGCCGCCACATTGCGCCAATCCGTCGCGATCGGATGTCGACTGACGGAACCTCGCACCAATCCAGGTGTCCCACCATCACTTGCGGTCTTCCACACGCCACCACGTTGTTTACTGGTGTTCATTGATTCCTCATATCGCGCTAGCGGGAGGGCACTATGCAGCACATCACGAACTGGAGCGAAGCCATGCTGGGATCGCTCACCGCGGCAGCGTCCATGTTCTTTGCGGCCGTGCCGCGGCTATTCGGCTTTGCCGTCATCCTGGTCGCGGGCTGGCTCATCGCCTCGCTGATCGAGAAAGGCGTGGTGACGGTGCTGCGCGCTGCGCGCTTCAATGTCATGGCAGAGCGCGCCGGTGTGGCCAGCTTCATCCAAAAAAGCAATATGAAAGGCGACGCCGCCGGCGCGATTGGCGCCATTGCCCGCTGGTTCGTGCGGCTGATCGCGCTGGTCGTGGCGTTCGACGCGCTCGGCCTGGCGGCCATCTCGAACATCCTGCATCAGCTCCTCATGTGGCTGCCCAACCTCGTCGTGGCGCTGGTGGTGCTGGGCATCGGTGGGCTGGCCGCCAATACCCTGGGCAATCTGGTCCAGGGCGCGGCAGCCAAGGGCGGCCTGGGCAGTCCCGCCATGCTGGCCAAGATCGCGCGGTACGCCGTCTGGGCATTCGCAGCCATGGTGGCGATCAACCAGCTCGGCATCGCGACGTCGCTCATCAATATTCTCGTGATGACGACCTCCGGCGCGATCGCGCTGGCACTCGGCCTGTCGTTCGGACTGGGTGGCCGCGACACGGCCGCCATGATCGTGCGCCGGTGGTATGACCGTGGCCAGGCGAATGCGCCGCAGATCCGCAGTACAGGCGATGTCGCCGCCAATCAGGTCAACATGCTGGGCCGTGCTCCCGGCGCCGAGCGCCGCACCGCCATGGCGGATCGGCGCGCGGGCAGCCGCGCCTGATGCTGCGTGTGGTTCCTGACTGGCAATGACCAATCCTCTGGAGAACACGATGAAAACCTACGGCGCCGAGTTTCTCGGCACATTCTGGCTGGTGATGGGCGGGTGCGGCAGCGCGGTGCTGGCTGCCGCATTTCCCGAACTGGGCATCGGCCTGCACGGTGTCGCCCTCGCCTTTGGCTTGTCCGTGCTCACAATGGCGTACGCGATCGGCCATATCTCGGGTTGCCACCTGAATCCGGCGGTCTCGATCGGCCTGTGGGCCGGGGGCCGCTTTCCCGCGCGAGAGCTGTTTCCGTATATCGTGGCGCAGGTCGCCGGCGGCATCCTCGCCGGCGGCGTGCTGTATGTGATTGCCAGCGGCGCCCCTGGCTTTGACAGCGCCAACGGCTTTGCTGCCAATGGCTACGGCGATCATTCGCCAGGCGGTTATTCGCTGCTGGCCGGGCTGCTGAGCGAAGTGGTCATGACCACTTTCTTCCTGCTGATTATTTTGGGGGTGACCGACCAGCGTGCGCCCAAAGGGTTTGCGCCAGTGGCAATCGGTTTCGCGCTGACGCTGATTCACCTGATCAGCATTCCTGTGACCAACACGTCCGTCAATCCTGCGCGCAGCACGGCCGTTGCCGTGTTTGCCGGCGACTGGGCCGTGGGGCAGCTGTGGCTGTTCTGGATCGCGCCGATCGCCGGCTCGTTACTTGGCGCCGCGCTCTATCGCGTCATTGGCGCGAAGGCGCCCGTGTCGGAACCGGTCGACGCGCCCGCCTACGGCCATGTGGAGCGGCGCCAGCGACAGGTACGGGGCAGCGGCGTCGGTCGCGAGCAAGCCCAGCATTGACGTCCCGGCACCTGACCGACCGGAGCGCGGAACGCCGGGCCGCCGAATCACGCCGTCTTTCTGCAGCACGGTTTGTTGTTTTTTCTGCACATTTATTGAAGCCCCTGGTGCCCGCGCCAGGGGCTTAGCAGGCGCGCGTCGCAGGGGGCGCACACGATATGAGGCATTGTCTTACATGATTAAACCCACATCGCATTTACTGTTAGATTGTTAATACACCTTCACCCCAACCCTTCTATCAGTGCTGCTATGAAAACCTTTCACTGCGACAAATGTTCGCATCAGATCTTCTTCGAGAACACCCTCTGCTTCAATTGCGAAAGTACCCTGGGCTACCAGCCGTCCCAGCGTTCCATCAACAGCTTCGAACAGGCTGAAGACGGCCTGTGGCGTAGCCTGAACCGCAAGGATGAAGGCAAGCTCTACAAGCAGTGCAGCAATTATGTGCAGCACAATGTGTGCAACTGGATGCTGCCGGCCGACGATCCGCATGAGTTGTGCGAAGCGTGCCAGCTCACGGTCGTGATCCCGGCGCTGACGTCAGAGAAGAACCGCGTCCTGTGGTCGCGCCTCGAAACCGCCAAGCGCCGCCTGCTGTTCTCGCTGGCACAGCTGAACCTGACCCCGGCCTCGAAAGAAACCCAGCCCGACACCGGCCTGGCATTCCAGTTCCTCGAAGACGGTGTAACCGACCAGTGCGTGATGACCGGCCACGACAATGGCCTGATCACGCTGAACATCGCCGAAGCCGATCCGGCCGAGCGGGAGCGCACGCGTGAACAGATGCACGAACGTTATCGCACGCTGCTGGGTCACTTCCGTCACGAGAGCGGCCACTATTATTTCGACCGCCTGGTTGCCGATACACCATGGATCGACAGCTACCGCGCGCTGTTCGGCGACGAGCGCCAGGATTATGGCGACGCACTCAAGCGGCACTACGAGAACGGTCCGGTCGCCGACTGGGAAGAGCGCTTCGTCAGCAGCTACGCTGCATCGCACCCATGGGAAGACTGGGCCGAGACCTGGGCCCACTACCTGCACATGATCGATACGCTGGAAACGGCCCACTCGTGCGGGCTGTCGCTCAAGCCGGCCAAGGCCGACGAACCGGAACTGGACAAGATCACGCTGCCAACGAAATCCGGCGCGTTCGAAGAAACGCTGAGCGACTGGTTCGCGCTGACCTACGTGCTCAATAGCCTGAACCGCAGCATCGGCATGCCGGATTCGTACCCATTCAAGCTCAGCACGCCTGTGCTGGAAAAGCTGGAATTTGTGCACAAGGTCGTGCGTGATCAGATGGGCAAGCCGTCACTGGCTGCGCAGGCGGCACAAGCACAAGCGGCTGCGCCAGCACCGGCAGCACCTGCAGCACCGGCACCAGCTGCCGTCTGAGCTTGAGTAGGGTGGACGGGTTTCCCGTCCACGCGTTCAACAATCCTTGGCGCGCCACAAAATCACGGTACTTTGAACGCGTGGACGGCATAGCCGTCCACCCTACGGTCGGCATAGGCAACAACGAAGCGTCAACCCGGCGCCCCCTCCAGCAACGCCACCGTCACCTGCATCTCATGCAGCGCCAGCGCCGGCCCGAACTGCGTGAAGATCGCTACATCGGCCGCATCGCGCCCATACCCTATCGTCACGCGACCGCCGCGCGGTCCATCCTGGCTCGCATCGAACGTGTACCAGCGCCCGCCCACATACGCTTCAAACCACGCATGCAAGTCCATCGGCACCAGGCCATGCAGATAACCGGCGACGATGCGCGCCGGAATGCTCAGCGCGCGGCACAGCGCAATGCCCAGATGTGCCAGATCGCGGCACACGCCTTCGCGATATTCATTGACCTCGGTCGCTGCCATCTGCGTGTGATTCGCTGCGGGATTGAAGCGCACCTCGCGCCGAATCCAGTCGGTGATGCAGGCGACCTGGTCGTAGCCTGGCGCAACGCCGGCCACGATGGCGCTGGCCATCTCGGCAAACCGGTCGGATTCACAGTAACGGCTTGGCAGCAGATACAGCAGCACGTCCGCCGGCAAGGTCGGCACCTCATCGAACGGCGCACCGGGTGCAACGCTGATGACCTGGTCGGTCAGCACGTCGGCCGAGGTCTGGATCGAAAATTCGCCGGGCGGCGCCGTCAGCCGCTGGCACAGGTTACCGTAGGCATCCGTGTATTCAAGCACCTGCACGCTCGGGGTAAGCGTATAGGATTCGCGCGCCACCCATTGCTGCGCACCGCTGCGGGGACGCAGCATCAGGATGAAGGGCGTGGGCTGATCAACGGTAAAACTGAGCTTGCAACCGGTTCGCAGCCACATCGCAGGCCCGCCTTCCATCGTTAAAGTATGCGCACCGTCATGACGCAGGCTCGCTATGACGGTGCGCCGCGCCACGGTTTGGTGCGCGGATTGATCAGCGCGTCTGCGACTGTGTTTGTGACTGCGTCTGTGACGAGGTCGGCGACGAGGTTTGCGACTGCGTCTGCGACTGGGTCGGCGCCGGCACAGGCACTGGCACCACCTCCGGCAACTCCGGCGCCACCGGCAACAGGAAGTCACGCCCGATACCGTTGCCCAGCTCGCCAATACACGCCAGGAACTTGGTCAAAAATTCGTGCAGGCCTTCGTCGAGGATCTCGTTGATCTCGGCCGACTTGAGCGACGCATGCAGTTTTTCCGCCAGCCGCTCGGTGTCGTGCGACAGCTCGTTGCGCACGTCCTGCAGCACGGCGACGACCGCGGCCATGCAGGCCACCAGCGAGCGCGGCATCTTGCCTTGCAAGATCAACAGCTCGGCCACGCGCGTCGGCGTGATCGCGTGGCGGTACACCTTGCGATACGTCTCGAACGCGGATACCGAGCGCAGCAGCGCGGCCAGGTAATAGTATTCGCCCTGCGCGCCTTCCTGGATCGTGTCGGACGCCAGGAACCGGAACTTCACGTCGAGGATCCGCGCCGTGTTGTCGGCCCGTTCCAGAAAGGTGCCCAGGCGGATGAAGTTGAACGCTTCATCCTGGAACATCGTGCCCAGCGTGACGCCGCGCGACAGGTGCGAGCGGTACTTGACCCATTCGAGGAACTGGCCGGGATCGCGTTCGAACATGCGCTCGCTCAGATGCTTTTGCAGCACGAGCCAGGTGGTGTTCTCGGTTTCCCAGACTTCGGTGGTCAAGGTGCCGCGCACGGCGCGGGCATTCTCGCGCGCGGCGCGCAGGCAGCTGGCGATCGACGACGGGTTGTCCGGGTCGCGCACCATGAAGTCGATGACGTTCTTTTGCGTCAGCGCGTCGTACTTGGCGTCGAACTGGGCTTCAAGTTCGGACACGCTCAACATCGTGCGCCAGCCCTGCTGCTCGGCCTGGACCGACTGCGGCATCAGCGAATACTGGACGCGCACGTCGAGCATGCGCGCCGTGTTTTCGGCCCGCTCGGTGTAGCGGGCCATCCAGAACAAATGATCTGCGGTGCGGCTCAACATGCTAGTTCTCCAGTATCCAGGTGTCCTTGGTGCCGCCGCCCTGCGACGAATTGACCACCAGGGAGCCTTCTTGCAACGCCACGCGGGTCAGCCCGCCCGGCACCATCGACACGCTCTTGCCCGACAACACGAACGGACGCAGATCGATATGGCGCGGCGCGATGCCCGATTCGACATAGGTCGGACACGCCGACAACGCCAGCGTCGGCTGGGCGATGTAACCGTCCGGATTGGCCAGCAGGCGGCGGCGGAAGTCTTCAATTTCGGCCGTCGTCGAAGCCGGCCCGACGAGCATCCCGTAGCCGCCGGCGCCGTGCACTTCCTTGACCACCAGTTGCGGCAAATTCGCCAGCGTGTAGTCCAGATGCTCTTTTTTGCGACACTGGTAGGTCGGCACGTTGTTCAGGATCGGCTTTTCGCCGAGATAGAACTCGATCATGTCCGGCACGAACGGGTAGATCGACTTGTCGTCGGCCACGCCGGTGCCGATGGCATTGGCCAGGCCGACGCGGCCGGCGCGCACCGCGTCGAGCAGGCCCGGCACGCCCAGCGTCGATTCGGGGCGGAACGCGCGCGGATCGAGGTAGTCGTCGTCGATGCGGCGATAGATGACATCGACCTGCTTCGGGCCGCGCGTCGTGCGCATGTAGACGGTGTCGTTGCTGACATACAGGTCTTGCCCCTGCACCAGCGCCACGCCCATTTGCTGGGCCAGGAACGCGTGCTCGAAGTAGGCCGAATTGTGCATGCCGGGCGTGAGCACGACCACGGTCGGATCGTCGCCGCCATGCGGCGCCACGGTGCGCAGATTGTCCAGCAGCAGGTCGGGATAATGGTCAACCGGCGCCACGCGGTTGCGGGCGAACAGTGCTGGGAACAGCCGCATCATCATCTTGCGGTTTTCCAGCATGTACGACACGCCCGATGGCACGCGCAGATTGTCTTCGAGCACGTAGAACTCGCCCTCGCCGGCGCGCACGATGTCGACGCCGGCAATGTGGGCGTAGATATCCAGCGGCACCTTGACGCCTTGCATGGCCGGTCGGTACTGCGCGTTATTCAGGATCTGTTCGGCAGGAATGACGCCCGCCTTCAGGATATTCTGGTCGTGGTACACGTCGTGCAGGAAGCGGTTCAGCGCGGTCACGCGCTGCACCAGGCCGGCCTGCAACTTGGCCCACTCGGCGGCGTTGATCACGCGCGGAATGATGTCGAATGGGATCAACCGTTCCTTGCCGGCGTTGTCGCCGTACACAGCGAACGTGATCCCCACGCGTTGGAAGTTCAGCTCGGCTTCCGCCCGCTTTTGATCGATCAGATGCGGGGGTTGCTGGGCGAGCCAATCCGCGAACGCCTGGTAATGAGGTCGTACGGTTGCTGCAGTGGAATACATTTCATCGTAAAAGTTCGACATCATTGCCTCCTGTGCCAGAATACTAACAAGAAACGTGCCAGCCACCCCGTCCGACTCGCAAGTCAAACGAACGCAGGTATGAATCATGCTTAAATGCTTCTATCTTGCGCTTACTCAGTCTCATACTTAGTTGCGCGCAAACTAACACGACCAAATTCAGAGCGCCGGCATCGATCGCGCCCCAATCGAAAGGCACTACCGCATGGCTATCCGCGTTGCGCTTCATCACAAGACCAGCTACCGTTACGACCGCCTGGTCAATCTGTCACCGCATGAAGTGCGCCTGCGTCCGGCGCCACATGCGCGTACACCGATCCTGTCGTACTCACTGACCGTCCTGCCAAAAGAGCATTTCATCAATTGGCAGCAAGACCCGTACGGCAATTACATCGGCCGTTTCGTGTTCCCCGAACAAACCGACGTGCTCGAGTTCACGGTCGACCTCGTTGCGGACATGACGGTGATTAACCCGTTCGACTTCTTCGTCGAAAAATACGCCGAGACCTTCCCGTTCGCCTATCCGGACCTGCTGCAATCCGAACTGAGCCCATATACCAAGTCGCAAGAGCCCGGCCCGCTGCTGGCCGAGTGGGTCGCCAGCGCGCGGCGCGACCTGCTGGCCCAGCCGATGGGCACGAACGACTTCCTGGTGGCCATCAACCAGCGCCTGCAGCGCGACATCGCGTACCTGCTGCGGATGGAGCCGGGCGTGCAGGAGCCGGAAGACACGTTGCAGAAGCGCTCCGGCTCGTGCCGCGATACCGGCTGGCTGCTGGTGCAGATCCTGCGCGAGATGGGCCTGGCGGCGCGTTTCGTGTCCGGCTACCTGATCCAGCTCACCGCCGACCAGGAAGCGCTCGATGGCCCAAGCGGCACCACCGTCGACTTTACCGACCTGCACGCCTGGACCGAGGTGTATGTGCCGGGCGCCGGCTGGATCGGGCTGGACCCGACCTCGGGCATGCTGGCCAGCGAAGGCCATATTCCGCTGGCCTGCACGGCGATGCCGTCGTCGGCGGCACCGGTCACCGGCTTTACCGACAAGGCCGAGGTCACGTTCGTCCACGAAATGACGATCACGCGCATCCACGAAGACCCGCGCGTGACCAAGCCGTACACGGAACACGACTGGGACAAGATCAACCGCCTGGGCCAGCAGGTCGACTCTGATCTGGTGAACCAAGACGTGCGCCTGACGCAGGGCGGCGAGCCCACTTTTGTCTCGATCGACGACATGGACGGCGCCGAATGGAACACGCTGGCGCACGGCGACAAGAAGCGCGAGCTGGCGGGCAACCTGATGCACCGCCTGAAGAACCATTTTGCACCGGGCGGCATGATCCATTACGGCCAAGGCAAGTGGTATCCGGGCGAGCCGCTGCCACGCTGGGCGCTGAACATCTTCTGGCGCGTCGACGGCCAGCCGATGTGGTTCGATCCGTCGCTGTTCTCGGACGAGCACATCGACGATGGCTACGGCAGCGAAGATGCCGGCCGCTTTGCCGCGGAGCTGGTCAAATCGCTCGGCCTGCCGGCCGGCAGCGCCATCCCGGCCTACGAAGACGTGCTGCTGCAAGCCCAGCGCGAGCAGGCGCTGCCGCGCAATCTCGATCCGCTGGACGCCGACCTGAAAGCACCGGAAGAGCGCCGCCGCCTGGCGCGCCTGCTCGAACGGGGCCTGGGCCAGGTGGCCGGCTACGTGCTACCGCTGAAAGCCCGCGAGCACGATCCATCCGTCATGCTGGGCACCAGCTGGCGCACGTCGCCGTGGCCGCTCAAGCGCGAAAACCTGTACCTGATCGAGGGCGATTCGCCGATCGGCCTGCGCTTGCCGCTGGCCACGCTGCCGTGGGTGCTGCCCGAAGAACGCGATCCCGATTTCGATGTCGACCCGTTCGCGCCGCGCGGCCCGCTCCCGGTTGGCAAGAAGGACCGGCGCCCGGTCCTGAGCGTGGCGCCCGGCAAATCGTCGAACAAGGCAACGGCTGCACCGGCTGACCCCGAGGCGCGCGAAGTCATCCACACCGCGCTGTGCCTCGAAGTGCGTGCGGGCCGCCTGTACATCTTCATGCCGCCGCAAAAGCGCATCGAGGATTACCTGGCGCTTGTCACGGCGGTCGAGAACACGGCCGCCAAGCTCAAAATGAAGCTGCGCATCGAGGGTTACGCACCGCCGCGCGACCCGCGCATCAAGCTGCTCAGCGTCACGCCCGACCCGGGCGTCATCGAGGTCAACATCCATCCGGCGGCAAGCTGGCATGAGCTGGTCCACAATATGACGACGCTGTACCAGGAAGCGCGCCTGACCCGCCTGGGCACCGAAAAATTCATGCTCGACGGCCGCCACACCGGCACGGGCGGTGGCAACCACGCGACGCTGGGCGGCGCCACGGTCGAAGACAGCCCGATGCTGCGCCGGCCGGACCTGTTGAAAAGCCTGATCACGTACTGGCAGATTCACCCAGCGCTGTCGTATCTGTTCTCGGGCACCTTCATCGGCCCGACCAGCCAGGCGCCACGCGTGGATGAAGCGCGCGACGACAACCTGTACGAACTGGCGATCGCGTTCCAGCAAATGGACAAGGTGCTGCCGACCATGCACCCCGGCGACAAGCCGTGGATGGTCGACCGCCTGCTGCGCAATATGCTGGTCGACCTGACCGGTAACACGCACCGTTCGGAGTTCTCGATCGACAAGCTGTACTCGCCGGACGGCCCGACCGGCCGCCTGGGACTGGTGGAGTTCCGCGCGTTTGAAATGCCGCCGCACGAGCGCATGAGCCTCTTGCAAATGCTGCTGCTGCGCGCCCTGGTCGCACGCTTCTGGCGCCAGCCGCTGCAGGCCAAGCTCGTACACTGGGGCACGGCGCTGCACGACCGCTGGATGCTGCCGCACTTCGTCGCGCAGGATATCCGCGACGTGGCGAAAGACCTGCGCGCGGCCGGCTATGCGTTCGAGGACCACTGGTTCGAGCCGTTCATCGAGTTCCGCTTCCCGCGCTTTGGCACCGTCGTCTACGAGGGCGTCGAGATGGAACTGCGCCAGGCGATCGAGCCGTGGAACGTGCTGGGCGAAGAAGTGTCCGCCGGCGGCACTGCGCGCTATGTCGATTCGTCGGTCGAGCGCATGCAGCTGCTGGTGCGCGGCCTGACCGACGGGCGCCACGTGGTGGCCTGCAATGGCCGCATGCTGCCGCTGCATCCGACCGGCGTGCCGGGCGAATACGTGGCCGGTGTGCGCTTCCGTGCCTGGAGCCCGTGGTCGGCGCTGCATCCGAGCATCCGGGTGCAGGCGCCGCTCGTGTTCGACCTGGTCGACACCTGGAGCGGGCGCTCGATCGGCGGCTGCACCTACCACGTCGTGCATCCGGGCGGGCGCAGCGAAACCGGCTCGCCGGTCAATGCCAATGCTGCCGAGGCACGCCGTTTTGCCCGTTTCTGGCCACACGGTCACACGCCGGGCCCATTCACGGTGTACAAGGAAGACCTCAATCCGAGCTTCCCGATGACCCTCGATTTGCGCTGGCAGCCGATGTAACGCTGGCATTCGTTTCAACCGTAAAGCTGCACGCCAATGCCCAATCAACTGCTTGCCCACTATCTGGCCGCGCCGGATGGTTTCGATGAAATGCTGGGCGCCGACAAGGCGCCACGCGCGCACTGGCGTGCGATGCTTGCCAACCTGGAGCACGAAGCACCGGACATGATGCGCCAGCGTCTGGAGATGGTGCAGCGCCAGGTGCGCGAAAATGGCGTGAGCTACAACGTGCTGGCCGACGCCGGCACCCGGCCGCGCCAGTGGGACCTGAACGTGCTGCCCCTGATCCTGCCGCACGAGGAATGGAGCGGCATTGAAGCGGCCGTGATCCAGCGCGCCACGCTGCTCAACAAGATCCTGGGCGACGTGTATGGCGAACAGGCGATGCTGCGTGAAGGCTTGCTGCCGCCGGCGCTGATCCATGGCCACGCGGGCTTCCTGCGTCCGTGCCACGGCATGCGTCACCACGACGACGTGGCGCTGCATTTCTATGCGGTCGACCTGGCGCGCGCGCCCGATGGCCGCTGGTGGGTGATGGCCGACCGCACGCAGGCGCCGTCGGGCGCCGGCTACGCACTTGAAAACCGGTCGATCATCGCCCCCACCTTCCCCGACCTGCTGCGCGAACTGAAGGTGCAGCCGGTGTCGCCGTTCTTCCGCACCATGCACGACAGCCTGGTGCACTGGGGCCGGCTGTGCGCGGCCCATGGCGACAAGCCGGCGCCGCTGCGCGAGGGCGAGATGCCGCTGATCGTGCTGCTCACGCCGGGCCCGCGCAGCGAAAGCTATTACGAGCAAGCCTATCTGGCGCGCTACCTGGGCCTGACCCTGGTCGAAGGGGGCGACCTGACGGTGCGCGACGGCGTCGTCTTCATCAAGACGCTGGCCGGGCTGCACCGGGTGCACGTGATCATGCGCCGGGTCGACGACGAATCGTGCGATCCGCTCGAGCTGCAAAACTCGCTGCTCGGCGTGGCTGGCCTGACCCAGGCCGCCATGCGTGGCAATGTGGTGGTGGCCAATAGCCTCGGTTCGAGCCTGCTCGAGTCGGGCGCCCTGCTCGGCTTCCTGCCGGCGCTGTCCAAGCGCCTGCTGGGCGAGCCGCTCAAGATGCCCTCGGTGGCCACCTGGTGGTGCGGCGAACCGGCCGCGCTCGAAACAGTAGTCGCCAGGCTCGATCGCCTGGTGATCAAGCCAAGTGGCGCGATGCCGGGCCAGCCGGCCGTGTTCGGCCAGGATCTCGACGGCGAAGCGCGCGCGGCGTTCATTGCCAATCTGCGCGCCAATCCCAACCATTACATCGCGCAGGAACTGGTGCGCCTGTCGCAGGCGCCGGTGTGGAAGGATGGCCGCGCGCCGGGCCTGCAGGCGCGCGCGGTGGGCTTGCGCGTGTTTGCCTGCGCCACGCCGAATGGCTATGTCGTGATGCCGGGCGGCCTGACCCGCGTGGCCACCGGGCCCGACGCGCGCGTGCTGACGATGCAGATGGGTGGCGCCAGCAAGGACACCTGGGTCCAGGCGCGCGCCCGCGTTGAAACGCACCGCCTGCAAAAGAGCAGCATCACGGGCGAAGACCTGGTGCGCGAAGACAGCAACCTGTCGAGCCGCGTGGCCGAAAACCTGCTGTGGTTCGGGCGCCATGCCGAGCGCAGCGACAATATCTGCCGCCTGCTGCGGGTGGCACTGAATATTTTGTTCAATGTGCGCTTCGACCAGCGCGGCGCCGAGTGGCCCACCGTCGAGGCCCTGTGCATCTGGTTCGGTTTGCTCGATGCGCAGCGCAAGCCGGCCGCGCCGGGCACGCCGGCCGTGGTGGGCTCGGCCAAGTTGCCGGGCACGGCCAGCGCCCTGCCGGCCCCGATCTTCACCGATGCCGAGATCGAATCGGCGCTACTGCTGGCGGTCGTCTCGCCCGCTGTTCCGGGCCTGGCGCGCCAGCAGCAGCAATTGCACCGGATCGCCGGCCAGCTGCATGAGCGCTTCTCCGTCGACAACTGGCGCGCCCTGAACCGCATGGTGCAGCCGGTCGCCCCGCCAGGCGAGCGGCCGTCGCAGTCGGGCGTCATGACGATTCTCGACGATGCCGCCGCGGCGCTGATGACGCTGGCCGGCTTTGCCCTGGACGGCATGGTGCGCGACCTCGGCTGGCGCTTCATGTCGATCGGCCGGCGCCTCGAGCGCCTGCAGTTCCAGGCGCTCGTGCTGCAGCGCGCACTGGCGATGGACGAAAACGGCAATCTCGACTGGGTGCTCGAACTGTCCGACAGCATCATCACCTACCGCGCCCGCTACCGCGCCCAGCCCGAGTGGCTGCCGGTGCTCGACCTGCTGCTGCTGGACGAAACCAATCCGCGCTCGATCGTGTTCCAGTTGAACGGCATCATCGGCACGCTGGGCAAGGTCACAGAGGCTCAGGGCGCCGGGGGCCTGGACCTGTTGGCACCACTGAAGGCCGAGCTGACCGCGCTCGATCCGGGCGTCGACCTGAAGCATGGCAATGCACTGCTCAGCGACCTGCTCAGCCGCATCGGGCAAGCCAGCGCGGCCTTGTCCGAACAGATCGGTGTCCAGTTTTTCAGCTATACCGCCAACGGCCGGCAAAGGAACCGTACCTCATGACCGATTTGCTGCCAGGCGCCGTGGGCGCCGATGTGATTGCGCGCTATCGCGTGGTACACGAGACGCGCTACAAGTACAACAGCATGGTCACGCTGTCGCAGCAATACCTGCACCTGACGCCGCGCTCGTTCGCGTGCCAGCAGACCGAGTCGCACCTGATCTGGCTCGACCCGGTGATCAACGACAGCAATGAGGGCATCGATTACTTCGGCAACATCACGCGCCACGTGGCGCTGACCGTGCCGCATGACAGCCTGCTGGTGCACGCTGAATCGACGGTCTCGCTGCGCGCGCGCTACACGCTGGCGCAGATCGCCGGCACGCTGTCGTGGGAAAGCGTGCGCGACATGATGGGCAAGGAAAAAAGCACGGCCACACTGGAAGCCTGCCGCTACCTGTACGCGTCGCCCCATGTCGCCCTGTTCCCGGAACTGGAAGCCTATGCGCGCGAGAGCTACGTCCCGGGCCGCCCGCAGCTCGACGCGGCGCTCGACCTGACGCACCGGATCTTCGACGACTTCGAATTCGACAGCAAGGCCACCGACATCTCGACGCCGCTCGACCAGGTGCTGCGCGGCCGGCGCGGCGTGTGCCAGGATTTCGCGCAACTGATGATCGGCTGCCTGCGCAGCATCGGCCTGCCGGCGCGCTATGTCAGCGGCTACATCCTGACGCACCCGCCGGAAGGCAAGCCGCGCCTGATCGGGGCCGATGCCTCGCATGCGTGGGTGTCGGTGTTCTGTCCGGCGCTGGGGTGGGTGGATTTCGATCCGACCAACCGGTGTCTCGTGCAGCATGAACACATCACGCTGGGCTGGGGGCGCGACTTCAGCGACGTGACGCCGATGCGCGGCATCGTGCTGGGCGGGGGCAAGCAGGAGCTGGACGTGCAGGTGACGGTGACGCCGCTACCGCTGGTAAGTTGATGATCCACAGGTAGCCAGGATCACGGCCGGGGTCAGGTCTGACATTTGGACACGAACTCTTCCTTGATCTCTTTCAGCAGCCGGGGTCAGGTCTGACATTTGGACACGGACTCGTCCTTGATCTTTTCGCCTGGGATTTTATAGATAGATTTTTGTCGAGCTCGTGTCCGAATGTCAGACCTGACCCCGCTTGTATAACCGCGCTTGTAATGACTGCCCGGCGCGGTGTGACGCGAACAACGCACCGGCCATGCCACCTGCGGGAGCGTGGCCGGTGCCTTGCCGGTTACATTGGCAATTCCGTACCGCGGTACCCGATCGCGCCTTCGCCGCTGTAGGTCATGCCGCCATGCAGGTTGTTACCCTGGTTGCCGGACGTGACATTGAGCGCCACGCTGTGCTGGCCGGCGCGGCAGCCGATCAGCCAGACGCCGCCCGGATGCCATGCCGACGACGTGTCGCCCCACTGGTTTTCGACCTGGTAGTTGTTGCCAGCGACCGCCGTGGCGCGCACGCGGATGGGGCCTTCGCCCGCATACGTCATGGTGCCGGTCAGGGTCTTGCCGCCATCGATCGACGCCAGGTCGACCGCGAGCACGGCCTGGTCGCGGCAACCCAGCACGGAGATGCCGCCCTGGTGCCAGGGCGCGAACCCGCCGCCCCACTGGTTTTCGACAGCATACACGGCGCCATCGCTCGCCTGGCTCTGGAAGCCGATCGGTCCTTCGCCGCTGTAGGTCATCGTCCCCTTCAGCGTGGCGCCGTTGTCGCCCGACTCGACATGGATAGCAACCACGCTCTGGCCAGGGCGGCAGCCGATCACCCACGTCCCGCCCGGATGCCACGGCGCCGAAGAACCGCCCCACTGGTTTTCGACGATGTACGTGTTGCTCTGGGTCAGAGTGGCGCGAAAGCCGATGGCGCCTTCGCCTGCATATTTCATTTGTCCGGTGAGCGTCTTGCCGTTGTCGCTCGACGTGAGGTCGAGCGCCACGACGTGCTGACCGGGCCGTGCGCCGATGATCCACATGCCGCCTTCATGCCACTGCGTCGACGTCCCGCCCCACTGGTTCTGCACGTGATGCAGATTGTTCGTGGCCTTGCTTGTTTTGGACATGCCTGACTCCTTCTTGACCTGCGCAGCAGAACGGCGCTGCCCCGATGATGCGCAGGCTGGCTGCGCCTGACGACCCTGTCGATGGTGTAGTTTTGAAGTGGATAAACATCCTGAGCGAACTTTATTTTGCGCTAGTCAGCTGCCTGAATTGCTATCAGATCAGCAAGCTTCTTCGAAACCGGAATACTCCTACCGATGTCTTTCGTGATTGCCTGAACGGGCATCCCATACACATGACGCCGCACCCGTATTGACACGCCAAATTTCCAGATCAAATGTCATTTAGAATATGTTCATGGAATACACTGTCCGCGCCCCGATTGCCAACTTCACGGACCTGCTGCTCGACGCCGTCTGCATGGTCGACGCCGGCGGGCGCTTCGTGTACGTCAGTGCGGCCGGTGTCAACATCTTCGGCTATACACCGCAGGAAATGATCGGCATGCGCGTGGTCGATCTGGTCGCCCCGGCCGACCGCGAGCGCACGCTCGCTGCGGCGCAGGACATCATGAATGGCCATGTCCACACCGACTTTGAAAACCGTTATGTGCGCAAGGACGGCAGCATCGTCCATATCATGTGGTCGGCGCGCTGGTCCGAGGCCGACCAGCTGCGCGTTGCCGTTGCGCGCGATGTGACCGCGCTGAAGCAGGCCCAGGCAATGCAGTCGGTGCTGTACGCGATTTCAGAAGCGGCCCACGCAAGCGATGACCTGGCAGACCTGTTCGAGCGCAGCCACGCCATCGTCCACGAGTTCCTGCCGGCCTGCTGCTTTGCGGTCGCCCTGTGCGACACGGCCGGCCAGGACATCGAGTTCGCCTACCTCGTGGACGACGGCGCCCCGTGCGACGCAGCGCTGATGCCGCTGCTGTGCGAGACAGTGGCGCAGTGTGCTGCGCCACTGCTGCTTGCGCCCGATGCCCAGGACGGTCTGCCGGCGCCACTGCGGGCGGCGGCAGCAACCCTCGCAGGCGGCGCCCTGGCCGTGCCGATGACCACGACCGACGGCGTCGTCGGCGTCATCGTGCTGCGCAATGGCCCGGATGATGCGCCATACCGGACGCAGGACCGCGATTTGCTGGTGTTCGTCGCCGATCAGCTCGCAGCCGCCATCGGACGCAAGCAACTGCATGCGCAACTACGGTTCATGGCCCTGCATGACGAGCTGACCCGCCTGCCCAACCGGCGCCTGTTCCACGACCGCCTCGACACCGCGCTCGCGCATGCCCGCCGCCAGCAGGAGCGCCTGTCGCTGCTGTTCATCGATCTGAACCGCTTCAAGCAGGTCAACGACAGCTTTGGTCACGCCTGTGGCGACCGCTTGCTGCAGGAGGTCGCGCGCCGTGTCTCTGCCTGCCTGCGCAACAGCGATACGCTGGCGCGCCTGGGCGGCGATGAATTTGTCGTCTTGCTGGAAGACATCGTGCTGACGGCCGATGCGGCACTGGTGCTGGACAAGATCCACCTGGCGCTGGCGACGCAGGTCGATCTGGGCGACGGGCACCGGCTGCAGATTTCCGTCAGCGTCGGCGTCGCGCATTATCCCGAGCACGGCGGCAATCGTGAAGCACTCATCGCGCATGCCGATAAGGCGATGTATGCCGCCAAGGCGGTCGCAGCGCTTGCCGGATCAGCGGCGCATCAGCCGGCCTGATCGGCATCCCTGCGGCCCAGGCCGGGTCCCAGGCCCATGGCCATGCCACTACCGCCGCCGCCGCCATCGGCATTGCCGCCGCCATTGCCACCGCCCCGGTTACCACCCCCCTCGCCCTTGCCACGCGCCGCGCCGCCCTGCGTGCGCGTGGGTCCTTGCAGCGGAATCAGCACATCGGCCGGCATCGGCCCCAGGTCCAGCGCGCTCCGGATGAAGCCGCGCAGGCTGATCACCAGATCCGCCGTGTGGATCGGCCGGCCGGCTGCCATGTCGGCCGCGGCCTGCCCCGCCAGCCGGCAATGCTCTTCGGTCCCCAGCAGCAGGATGTCCGCCAGTGCCGCCTCGACCGCGTCGCGCATGCGGCGTGACCGTTCGGAGCTGAAGGTTTCCTCGGCCGTTGCCGGTGCCCCCTCCCCGGCCCGGGCGCGCTCGTGCAGGTCGCGCAAATGGGTCGGGTCGACCGTCAGCTGGCCGGTGAACGAGCCGCCCAGCGTGCGGTAGGCCGCGATCAGCGTCTTGAGCCGCTCGTTGATCTGGCGGTTCATGCGCTCGCGCCGCTGCTGGATCGTCTGCATGATGATGAGGCGAATGCCCACACCCAGCAAGGTGATGACGGCAAGTCCGATGATGGTCGTCATCGCACCTTGCCACGAACTGAAATCCATGGAACGCATGCTTGCCTCGATAAGGTCGGGAGGATGTCAGTGTACCGAGTCGGTGTTCGCCACACGCCGCCCAGCAGTGCGTGTGTGAGACTATCGTCTGGTGACGTAACCGTTTTCCGGGAGATGAACGATGACGATCAAGCACGTATTCATTGTCGGCGTCGCAAAATGCGGCACCACGGCGCTGTCGGAATGGATGGTCGTCAACGGCCTGGCCGAAGACCGCGTACCCGGCGAAAAAGAGCCCTACCTGTATGCGAACGACGAGCCACACGCGGCGCGCTCGCGCCAGGGCAGTTTGCCGCTGCTCGACGCCAGCGCCGGTTATGCCTTCGATCCGGCGACCGTGCAGCGCTTGCCCCAACACGACACGCGGCTGGTCCTGTGCCTGCGCAACGGGTTTGAACGGATGTGGAGCTTCTACAAGATGTTCAAGCTCGACGCCCTGGGCGGGGACCAGGCACGGGACTATTTTTCATCGTATCAATCCGAACACAACGGGACAGGCCGCGCGCCGCGCGATACCAGCACGTTTTCGGTGACCGTGATCCGTATCTGCCAGGCCTATTTTCCGAGACGCTCGCATTTGATCGTGGAAAGCTATGCGCGGCGTGAACTGGAACATCTTCGTACGCATACCTTCTTGCAGCGCATCGAGTACGAACTCGCGTTCTACCTGTCGCGCAAACAGTTTCCATTTTTTTCCATCCTCTCCAACAGCTTTTACTACACCCCGCTGCGCACGCTGCTGGAACGCTATCTGCCATCCGATCTGTCCGTCATCTGCGTCAACCGGCTTGACGATGCCGATGCGCGCCGCCGTTTCGTCGACGCCGTGTTCGAGAAATCGGTCGACACGCCACCCGTTCCCGTCGTCTTCAGCAGCACCGACATTGCCATCGACGAAGCACGGCCCGATTTCAACGACCGCGCATTCGACACGCTGCGCGCCTGTCTGCGGTACGACCTGGCCCAGGCACGCGGCCTGATCGCCACGACACGTCTGGGCGACAGCCTGCTGGACCATGCAGAGCTGGACCGTTACCTCGCAGCCACGTGAGCACGTCAGCACGTGCGTTGTCATACCCCTGTCATGCCAGCATCCGATGATGGTGCACAGTGGGCACCGGCAGGTTGACAGGCCGGTCCGGTCAACGGCATCGGGAGCGCTACACATGTACAACAGCGATAAACGGCTTCTCATTCTCGACGCGGATGGCACCACCATCGATGCATTTTCCGCGATCGCCATGGCCTTTGGCCAGCATGGCTGCGTACTCGGCGCCGAAACGGCATTCCAGAAACGGCACCACCTGCTCAAGTACGTGGGCGGCCTGAAACAATTCCCGTCGATTATCAAGAAAAACCTGCGCAAGAACAGCCGCGCCAAACTGGTCGACACGCTGACCGACATCTACCGGCAAGAAGCCCGGCTGTATGACGGCATCCCCGACCTGATCCGCGAGCTGATCGCCGCGCCCGGCATCACGGTGGGCATCGTCACGCGCAACATCACGATCGAGCCCCTGGAAACGCTGCGCCAGCTGTTCCTGCGCCACGATATCGATATCGGCGCATTGGATTTTCTGGAGCATATTCCACTCAAGGACAAGAAGACGGCGTCGTTTCGCGCCGTGCGCGAGCGCTTCGGCGTCAATCCGGCGCGCGGCTATATCTGCGGCGACGAGCACAAGGATTTCACGGCGGCGGCCCATACCGGCATGCACCCGTTCATGGTGTCGTACGGGTTCGAGGACTACGATCGCCTGACCAACAAGTTCGCGATTCCCCCGGAGGTGATTTCGCGCACGTCGGGCGAATTATGCGATCGCGTGCGCCATGCACTGGATCTGGTTCAGGCGCCGTACCAGAATAGCACCGCGCTGGCGGCGCCGAACAGCCAGTAATCGACCGGTGCGCCCAGCACCCAGCGCTTGTGCCACGCGACATGTACCTGCTTGAAGCGGCGCCAGCCGAAGGCCGGATTGATGACGAACCACAGGTAATCCTCGACGATCCAGAACAGCATGATCGACGCCATGATCGTCGCCTCGAGCTGCCATGACCACTGGCCCATGAAGAACAGCGGAAAGTGAAACACCAGCCCGATGAACGAGAACATCCACAGGTGGTAGCCGGTCAGTGCGCGGCCGCCCCAGAAGATATCGAGCAGCAGATGCTCCTCGATGCGCCAGGTCGGCAGATTCGCCGCCCAGCCGGCCTCGCCTTCAATTTCCACTTCCACGCGCGCGAACAGATACGCCAGCGCCAGCACGGCGCACACGGTCGCCACGAGCCTGGCGCCATCGGCTAATTCAAACATGGGCGGCATCCCGTTGGCGGGCGGCTTGCACCAGGACAGTCTCGACAACGTGGCGCGCAGCCTGCGGGCGGCCAAGGGCGCGTGCACAGGCTGCCATCCGGGCCAGCTTTTCCGGGTGCGCCATCAGGTAGCGGATGCGGTAGTCGAGCGTGGCCAGGTCGACCGCCTTGAGCGCGGCGCCATGCTCGAGCAGATAATTGGCGTTGTGTTCTTCCTGGCCAGGGATCGGTGCATTGACGATCATCGGCACGCCCATCGCCAGGCATTCGGCCGTGGTCGCGCCGCCCGGCTTGGTGATCACCAGGTCGGCGCACGCCATCAGGCGCTCGACGCGGTCCGTGTAGCCCTGCGGCGCCAGCCGGCCCGGAAAGCGCACGGCCAGCCGCTCCAGCGCGGCCAGTTCGGCGGCATTCTTGCCGGCCAGCGCGATCAATTGAAAATTGCCCGGAATCGCCAGCAACTGCTGCGCCACGCGGTGCAAGCCGCCCAGACCGGCGCCCCCGCCCATCAGCAGGAAGGTCGGCAGCGCCGGATTCAGGCCCAGTGTTCTGGCACAGTCGGCGCGGTCGTGGGTGGTTGAAAACGCCGGCATCGTGGGAATGCCGGCGACGTAGATGGCATGCGCGGCGACGCCCTGCTCGTGCATGCGAAACGCCACCTCGTCGTTGGCGGCAAAATAGCCGGTGACGTGCGGCTGCAGCCACATGCGGTGCAGGTCGAAGTCGGTGACTTGTACCCAGAGCGGGCATGTGATTTTTCCGGCGGCGATCTGCTGCGACAGTACTTCGGCCGGCTGGAAATGGGTGCAGATGATCGCGTCGGGTTGCAGCGCCGCGATCTCATTGGTCAGGGCGCGGCACGCATGCCGTTCGATGCGGCGCCGCAGCCGGCTGATCATGCCATCCGGTTTAGCCGCATCGGTCCAGCGGTAGATGTAGCGCCACAAGCCCGGCGCGCGGGTGATCAGGCGCAGATAGAAATCCGTGTAAACCTTGCGCAGCAGCGGCGTGGCAAACGCCATCGCATCCAGGTGGATGACGGTGGCGTCGGGGTGGTCGGCTGTGGCGCAGGCGCGGATGGCCTCGGCAACGCGGGTGTGGCCGGCGCCAGCCGGGACGCTGAGCAGGACGATGGTCTTGCCGGCCATGCTGCGCTGGAGTTCGCCCTCTTTCACGAGAGGCGCTTTCCGGCCTGTGCCAAGGCTGCCATCCGGTCAGGCGAAGATTTCTGCTTCATGCACACTCCATCGCAAGGTGATGCGACGAAGTGTGAAGGCCGATTATGACCCGGCCATGACGCCTATGCAGTTAGACGACGCTGTTCCACGGCTTGGACAGGCGCATCGCGCAATTGATCAGGCCAACCATCGAATACGTCTGCGGGAAATTGCCCCACATTTCGCCGGTGTCCGGATGCGTGTCTTCCGACAGCAGGCCCAGGTGATTGCGCGCCGCCAGCATCGCCTCGAACACAGCGCGCGCTTCGTCCTCGCGGCCGATCCGCGCCAGCGCATCGATGCGCCAGAACGTGCAGATATTGAAGGCTGTTTCGGGCTTGCCAAAGTCGTCCGGCGCTTCATAACGGCGCATGTACGGGCCGTCGCACAGTGATTTTTCCAGCGCATCGACGGTGGCGACGAAGCGCGGATCCATCGGATCGATGAAGTTGATCTCGGCCATCAGGAGCACGCTGGCGTCGAGGTCGCGCCCGCCCAGGCTTTCGGCAAACGCCTGGCGCTCTTCGCTCCACGCTTCGGTCAACAGGCGGTTGCGGATGATTTCCGCGCGCTCGCCCCAGAACGTGGCGCGCTCGGGCAAGTCCAGTTCTTCGGCAATCTTGGCCAGGCGGTCGCACGCTGCCCAGTTCATCAGCACCGACGAGGTGTGTACGCGGGCGCGCGTGCGCAGCTCCCACATGCCGGCGTCCGGTTCGTCGTACAGGCGGAATGCCTGTTCACCCACCGCTTCGAGTTGCACGAACTCGGCATGCCCGGCACGGCGGAACAGGCGGTGATCGAAGAAGGACTGCGCCGCGCCGAGCACGATATTGCCGTACACGTCGTGCTGGAAGTGCTCCTGCGCCTGGTTACCCACGCGCACCGGCCCGTTGTTGCGGTAGCCGGGCAGGTGCTCGATGATCGATTCGGGCAGCTCTTCTTCCAGCCCGATGCCGTACAGCGGCTGGATATGCCCGCCCTTGGCACGCGCCACGACATTGCTCAGCCAGCGCAGATAGTCTTCCATCGTGCCGACTTCCGACAGGCTGTTCAGCGCCCGGATCACGAAGAACGCGTCGCGCAGCCAGCAGTAGCGGTAATCCCAGTTGCGCTCGCTTCCCGGGGCTTCCGGGATGCTGGTCGTCATCGCGGCGATGATCGCGCCCGTGTCTTCGTACAGCGAGAGCTTCAGCGTGATCGCGGCGCGGATGACCACGTCCTGCCACTCGAGCGGCAGCGCCAGGCGACGCGACCAGGTGCGCCAGTACGAAATCGTCTCGAGCTCGAAGCGATGCGCGGTGTCCTTGATGCCATCGGCCAGCGTTTCGTCCGGTCCGAGCATGAAGTTCAGCGGCCGGTCGAGCAGGAAGAACGACTCGGACAGTACGTAATTGAGCGACGCGTCGGTGTTCAGGCGCAGCGTCTGGTCGGGACCGACGTAGCGGATGTGGTGGCTGCCCTGCGTGATCTCGGGCGCCTTGGCGCCGTATTCGAAGCGCGGTCGCATGATCACGCGCACGCGCACGCCGCTGCCCAGCGGACGCACGCGGCGCACCAGCATCAGGGGGCGGAACATGCGGTCGCGGCTCAGGAAGCGCGGCGCGAAGTCGGTGATCTCGATGCCGTTGCCGCCGCTGTCGAACAGGCGCGTGCGCAGCACCGCCGTGTTCGGTTCATACACCTGCTCGCTGCGGGCGAAGTCTTCCAGCTCGACGCTCCACAGGCTGCCCTTCTCGCTCGGATCGAGCAAGGCATTGAAGACCGGGTCGCCGTCAAAGCGCGGCAAGCAGCACCAGACCATCCGGCCCATGCGGTCGACCAGGGCGCTGAAGGCGCAATTGCCGATCACGCCGCAATCGAGCGAACCGGTGGGGTCGATGGTGCCCCGTGCTTCGAGGACGTTCGGTAGTGCTGTACTCATTGTCGACTCGTGGGAATCATCATTCATGGGGTATGTCCTTTCCAATGGTTGGCGCGGCGGCCGCTTGCGACAGTACGATGCGCAATTGTTCCGCCGACGCGATGCGGCACTGGGCCACGGTGGGGCCCGGGCCGACCTTCAGGCCGATCCCGCCAATACTTTGTACTTGTGCAAAACCTGCTTCGTCGGTCGTGTCGTCGCCGATGAACAGGGGCCGGTAACCGGCAAACGGCGCGTCGGCCAGGAAGTCGCGGATCGCCGTGCCCTTGCTGACGGCATTCGACTTGACCTCGACGATCATCTTGCCTTCCATCAGCAAGAGGCCCGGGCTGGCGTCCACCGCCACGCGCATCGCGTCGGTGCACAGCGCCTGCAGCTCGGGCGCCTGGCGGAAATGCAGCGCCAGCGCGCCATGTTTTTCTTCGACCCACAGGTCGGGATGACGCGCCGCCAGCCCCTGCGCGGCCTGGCGCACCAGGGCGAAGTCGGGCGGTGTCAGGCGGCGCACGACGCCGTCGGCGCCACGCCGCTCCATTCCATGCACGCCGGCCGCAGGGAACGTCAGCGGCGCCAGCAGTTTGTCGAGCTCGTTGATGGGGCGGCCGGACACGAGGGCCAGCCGCCCGTTCAGGCGTGCCTGCAGCAGCGGCAGCGCGCTGCGCAGCATGTCGGTGACGATCACCTGGTCCGGCAACGGCGCGATATCCACCAGCGTGCCGTCGAAGTCGAGAAACAGCGCGCAATCGGGCGCGGCCAGCAAATCGAGCGCGGCCTGCAGGTTGTCAGTGGTGTCGGTCATGCTTCCCCCCTGCGCACGCGGTCCTGGCTGAGCGAGACGATGCGCGACTTGACGCGCTCGCGCTGGCGCAGACGCGCTGCATCCTGCAGCATGCGACCAGCCCAGCGGTACACGTTGAAGTCGCGCACGCGGCGGCGCATGCTGCGCATCCGTTCGCGCTGCTCGTCGCGCGGCATGCGCAGCGCCTGGTACAGCGCTTCGGCGCCTTCTTCGATGTGGTACGGATTGACGATCAGCGCTTCATGCAACTCGCGCGCCGCGCCGGTGAACTGGCTCAGGATCAGCGCGCCGCCTTCATCGTCGCGGGCAGCGATGAATTCCTTGGCCACCAGGTTCATGCCGTCGTGCAGACTGGTCACGCTGCAAACGTCCGACGCGCGGAAGTACGTGCGCAACTGGCGCTGTTCGTGGTGCTCGGTCTTCAGCACGATCGGCAGGTAGGTGCCGCTGGCGTAGCGGTCATTGATCCGCTGGGCCAGGCCGCGCACGCGCGTTTCCAGGTTCTGGTATTCGTCCAGCGACGAGCGGGTGGGCGCGGCGATCTGCACGAACGTGAATTTGCCGATCATCTCGGGATACAGCTCGAACATGCGCTCGACTGCTTCGAAGCGTTCCACGATGCCCTTGGTGTAGTCGAGCCGGTCGACGCCGATGCCCAGCAACTGGTCGGCCGGCAGCGACAGCGCCTGGCGGATCTCGGCGCGGCAGGCGGCGATATCGGGTTCGCCCGGGATCTCGTCGGGCCAGGCGATGGAAATCGGGTACGGTTTTACTTGCGTGAGCTGGTTGCCGTAGCTGACGGTCGAGGCTTCGTCTTCAATGCGGGTTTCCAGGTAGCGGTCGACCGTGTCGAGGAAATTCTTGCGGTGGAACGGCGTGTGGAAGCCCAGGATCGTGCTGCCCAGCATGCCGTCAAGGATTTCTTCGCGCCATGGGCAGATGCCGAACGACTCCGGATTTGGCCATGGGATGTGCCAGAACGTGATGATGGTTGCCTTTGGCAGCACCGCGCGCACCATGCGTGGCAGCAGGGCGAAGTGATAATCCTGCACCAGCACGACCGGGTTGTCGGAGCGCGCTTCGGCGATCACAGCGTCGGCAAAGCGCTGATTCACGCGCACATACTCGGCCCAGTCGGTCGAGCGGAACACGGGGCGCACGTGGGCGATATGGCACAGCGGCCACAGACCTTCGTTGGCAAAGCCATAGTAATAGCCCTGCTCTTCTTCTTTCGACAGCCAGACGCGGCGCAGCGTATAGCTCGGGTTGTCGGGCGGGACCGGCACGTGGTCGTTGGCGTCGACCGTCTCGCGGTCGGCCGAACCGGCGCCGTGCGCGATCCAGGTGCCGGAGCAGGCGCGCATCACGGCTTCCACCGCCGTGACCAGGCCGCTGGCCGGACGCTGCACTTTCACACCATTGGGTGTGGCCACGTGGATATAGGGCTCGCGGTTCGATACCACGAGGATCTGGTCGCCAGCCAGGTCCTGGTTCAGCAGCAGCTTGAGCGTTTCGGGACTCCAGGTCGTTGACTCGACCGGGCTGGCAGCCAGCTCGCGCTGGTAATCGTTGAGCATGGCGCGGAACTCGCTGGCCAGCGGCGCCATGTCGCCTTCGGCGGGCACGGGCTCGGTCGCACCGGGACGTGGCGAGCGCGGCAACAGCTCGCCGCGCAGCATTTCACGCATGCCGGCCACCCAGCCATGCCAGCTCAGGTGGGCGATGATCACGGTGATCATGGAAATCGCGCCAGCCATCAGTACGAACAGGCCGAGGATGTATTTCTTGGTGTCGGCGCTGCGGCGCTCGATGAAGCTCATGTCCTGTACCAGCACCAGGCGGCCGGCAGAGACGCCGTCCTGCAGCAGTTCGCGCGTGGAAACGTGAACCGGTCCTTCTGCCAGGCGCACGACCGGATTGGACGTCGCGCCATCTTCTTCGTTACTGACCTGCCCCTCGCGGCAACCGAGCGTGGCCGGATAGGTCGAGGTCTTGTACAGCAGCATGCCGTCGGTCGAGCACAGGGCCAGCGCGTACAGGCGCTCATCCTGGATCGCGCGCTCGAACGCGTCGTTGATGCGTTCGCCGGAACCATCTTCGAGATAGGTCAGCAAAGGCTGTTGCAGCGTGCTCGACACCAGACGCGAGCGCGTGTCCAGGTCACGCACGAACCAGCGCTGGGTGAGATTTTCCATCCACGGAATGGCAAAGTACCCGAATAGCGCCAGCACGAGGGCAAGGGGAACGATGAACCGCAGGGACAATTGAATGGATCTGAAGCGCATGAAGCTCTTTCAATGGGACGAAGACGCCGACCGATTGATTATAGCTATCTAAAAATTATCTTGTCGCTATGGCATGCAACGGTGTCGAACGGGGTGAGATCGTCCTCTAATCAACGTCTTGACGGTCAAGATACTGAAAAACATCTTCGCTGCAAAAACAGCAAGCAAACCTACTCCATAGCAACAAAATAGCGCGTATTCATCAAATGAAAAATAAAGTGTCGTTATTCATGTGACAAGCGTATGAAATTTGTCGGAAAATCTTACAATTCATTACGAAATTTTCATCTTGAAAAATATTCCTCATAGAAATCAACGCCTTGTTTTGCTGGCACGTAATATGCATTGGCCTCGATAGTCGTCGAATGATCGTTACGACATCCGATACAGGGGCTGTGACACGAATGCAGCGCCGTTCATCGAACATACTTGGAGCGCATCAGAATGAAGAAAGCACTTGTTGCATTGCTGGTTTCCGGAATGATGTCCTCGGCGTTTGCCGGGGTTGTGATTGAAGAAGGTTTTGATGATGTAAACAGTCTCCAGAACAAGGGCTGGATTCTGGAAAATAACAGTACCCCTGGCGGCGCAACGCCGGGCTGGTTCCAAGGCAACACCGGCTTCACGTCGCAGAGCGGCGACGCTAACAGCTACGCCGCGTCGAATTACAACGTTGCCGGTGAAAATGGCATCATCAACAACTGGCTGTACACCCCCGAATTCTCGACCGCGCTGGGCGCAACCGTCTCGTTCTGGCTGAATGCCGTCGACGAAGCCGGCTTCAGCGACAGCTTCTCGTTCGGCTACACCGGCGCCGATGGCGTCCTGGTCAGCCTGATGCCGGCCTTCACCGTCTCGACCGGCGGCTGGAAGCAATACACCGCGAATATCGCTGCCGCAGCAGGCATGACCCGTTTCGCATTCCAGCACACCGGTGCGCAAGCCACGTCGAACTATGTCGGTCTCGATACGCTGTCGATCTCGGCACCTGACGCCGCCGAAGTGCCGGAACCGGCCAGCATCCTGATCCTGGCCGCCGGCGCCATGGGCCTGGTTGCCGCACGTCGCCGCAAACGCGCCTGAGCGCTCCACGCCATGTTGTCTGCCGAAGCGCGCTGCGCTTCGCACATTTTGCATCGAATATGTTTTTCCAGGAGATTGTCATGTTCCAGAAACAACAAACCGGCCTGCGCGCACTGCGCGCCGCCGGCATTGCCCTTGCCCTGATGGGTTTCGCCGGCCAGTCCGCCATTGCCCAGGAAGCTGTTGTCTCGAATGAGTCGCTGACCGTCGTGCGCGACGCCGAAACCGGCAAGCTGCGCGGCGCCACCCCTGCCGAAGCAGTCGCGCTGAAAGCGCAGTCCGTCAAGGCCAACGCACGCATCGCACCGAAGGCAACGCTGCAAAAATCCCACAGCAGTGGCGCGCGCGGCGCCCGCCTGACCGACGAATTCATGACCACGTCGGTAGCAGTTCGTAATGCCGACGGCAGCATCACCGTCACGCACGGCGACACCCAGAATGCCGATTCGACCGGCCACGTTCACACCATTACGCCTGTCACGGAGTAATCATGCGCACCCCATCCTTCTCGCTTACCGCTGCACGCACCGTGCTGGCCACCGCCAGCATCCTGACCTGCATCGCTGCACAAGCTGCAACCATCACCATCCAGAGCCGCGATCCAGCTGGCTTCGGCTTCAACGATCCGACCCCGGTGGCGCCGGTTGGCGGTAATACAGGCACGACGCTCGGCCAGCAACGCATGAACGTGTACCGCCACGTTGCCGATATCTGGGAACGCAACCTCCAGAGCAATGTAACGATCACCGTGTCGGCTGGCTGGGAAGCGCTGACCTGCACCGCCACCTCGGCCACGCTGGGCAGCGCTGGCGCCTGGAACATCTGGAATAACTTCCCAGGTGGCAAGCCAAATACCTGGTATCCAGCAGCACTGGCCAACAAGCTGGCCGGTGTCAACCTGACCGCCGGCATCCCTGATGACGGCACGGGCTACGGCAACGTCGACATCAAGACCCAGTTCAACGTCAACCTCGGCCAGCCTAACTGCCTCGCAGGCAGCAGCTTCTACCTGGGCCTGGACGGCAATGCCGGCAGCAATGTGAACTTCGCAGCAACCCTGCTGCACGAACTGGGCCACGGCCTGGGCTTCTCGGTCGTCAGCGTGCAGACCTCGACTGGCTACCGCATCAGTGCGGATGGCTCGGCGTATGTCGCCAATGGCGGCCTGCCAAGCGTCTGGGAAGAGTTCATGTATGACAACACGGCTCGCAAGAACTGGCTGAACATGACGTCGGCCGAACGCCGCGTCTCGGCCATCAACCCGCTGGGCCTGGCCTGGACCGGCGCCAACTCGGTCGCCGGCGCCAGCATCCTGCGCTCACAGCCGATCCTGAAAGCGGCGACGCCAACTGGCGTGCTGCCGGCCATCAGCTATACGGCGTCGACCTTCGGTCCGACCCTGCCTGCCGTTGCCTCGCTCGGTGCCCTGGCCACGATCACGCCACAGGATGGTGAAATCGGTCCTGGCTGCGACCCGTTCAATGCCGCCAATGCCGCAGCAGTCCGCGGCAAGGTGCCGATCATCAGCCGCGGCTCGTGCGGCTTTGCCGTCAAGGTGAAGAATGCGCAAAATGCTGGTGCGGTCGGCGTTCTGCTGGCCAACAACGTTGCCGGCGACATCGCACCGGGCGGCACCGATCCAACCGTCACCATCCCGTCCGCCGGTATCACGCAAGCTGCTGGCGATGCACTGAAAGCTGCAGTCGCTGCTGCCAAGCCATACGGTACGCGTTCGCAGCCTGGCGTCGTGCTCGCGTCGCTGGCCACGGATCCGACCCGCAAGGCCGGCGCCGATTCGCTCGGTCGTCCGCTGCTGTACACCCCAGCCACGCTGGCGCCGGGCTCGTCGGTCTCGCACTGGGACGTGACGGCATCGCCAAACCTGCTGATGGAGCCAAGCATCAATTCGGACCTGACCCTGTCGGTGTCGCCACCGCAGGATCTGACGCTGCCACTGCTGAAGGATATCGGCTGGTAATCGTTGGATAAAACGCTTCACGGCGCCAGGCGCCGTGAAGCGTGCAAATAAAAACGCCACCTCGCAAGGTGGCGTTTTTTTTGCTGCTACCGCGATCGTCGATTAGAAGATCAGGTACAGGATGACCAGTACAACGACCGGGATGCCCAGGAGCCAGCCAATGAAAAATTTACCCATGATAGTGTTCCTTCCGTGTTTGCAGTGTCGATGGGTCCATCTTGCACCCCGCAGCGTTCCCGTTCAGTACGCTACTGCACGTCCACCAGAAAATTGATCCATTTGGTATCTCGCTACCTCGTCAGGCGCGCACGGCAGAAACGCGGTGCGACGTGGATTTTTTGACAGGGCTATACTAAATCATCACTTGTCGCCAGGCAGGGAACGCGGGCCGATGCTGTGCATCGTTCGTGTCCGCCATTGCCGGCGATGGCCTTCGTGCGCATCGCGCCAGCCGGGGCCCAGGCTCCGCAGCGCCAGATGCGCCCACCCACCATTCAATCAGGGGACTCTATGCCTACAACCTGGATTATCGCGGCCAATGCCGGTCGTGCACGTATTTTTGCCGATGCCAAATCTGCCAAGTCGCTGCAAGAAGTGGAAGACATGGTCAATCCCGCCGCGCAGGGGCGCGTCAGCGACATCGTGACCGACCGCCTGAGCCCACGCTCGGCCGGCAATAGCGGCCACAATATCGGCGGCGGCCAGGGCGGCGGCTTCGAGCATGCAGCACAAGCAGGCGCGCCGGGCAGCGACTACCAGCCGGCCGTCACGCCAGCCGAACACGAAGCGCAAAAGTTTGCCAAGGATGTCGCCGCGTACCTGTTGCAAGGCCACCAGAAGGGCCAGTACCAGCATCTGATCGTGTCCGCATCGCCCGAGTTCCTGGGCCTGCTGCGCACCGCAATCGATCCGCAGGTCAAAGCGCTGATCACGCATGAGCTCAACAAGGATTACACGCACTCGAGCGGTCACGAACTGCGCGGCCAACTCGCTTCGCATCTCGAAAAAGCCTGAGGTCTGAAGACCGCAAGGTAGTTCCAGCCTGACAGGCCCGCCACTTTGGCGGGCCTGTTGCGTTATGGCCGTGCGTGCTCGACCGGTGAGAAGATCTCGCGCAGGTCGTCAGCCCCGATGGCGGGCGCCAGTTCGGTATCGCCCGCGAGCAGGGCATTGGCCAGATCGCCTTTGCGGCGCTGCATGTCCTGAATTTTTTCTTCCAGCGTGCCGCGCGCGATCAGCTTGTAGACGAACACCGGCTGCGTCTGGCCAATGCGCCAGGCGCGGTCGGTGGCCTGGTTTTCGCTGGCCGGATTCCACCAGGGATCGTAGTGGATGACGGTATCGGCCGCCGTGAGATTGAGGCCCACGCCGCCGGCCTTCAGGCTGATCAGGAACACGCCCACCTGCCCCGCCTGGAACGCAGCGACCGGCGCGGCGCGGTCGACCGTGCTGCCGGTGAGTTCGACGTAGGCGATGCTGCGCGCGTTGAGTTCATCGGCAATCAGCGCCAGCATGCTCGTGAACTGTGAAAACACCAGCACCTTGCGCCCTTCGCTGATGAGCGTATCAAGCAATTCCATCAGCGCCTCGAGCTTGGCCGAGCCGCCCGCTGCGCCCGTCTTGAGCAGGCGCGGATCGCAGCACACCTGGCGCAGCTTGAGCAGCGCTTCGAGAATCACGATGTGACTGCGCGCCAGGCCCTTGCGGTCGATCTCGTCGCGCACCTTGCGGTCCATCGCCACGCGCACCGTTTCGTACAGGTCGCGCTGCACGCCACCGAGCTCGACCGGCAGGATGATCTCGGTCTTGGGCGGCAATTCGGTCGCCACCTTGTCCTTGGTCCGGCGCAGCATGAACGGTTTCAGGCGCCGCACCAGCAGGTCCTTGCGGCCCATGTCGGCGCCCTGCTCGATCGGTTTGCGAAACACGGTGTTGAAGCCCCGCTCGTCGCCCAGCAAGCCTGGCATCAGGAAATGGAACTGCGACCACAGTTCGCCCAGATGGTTCTGCACCGGCGTGCCGGTCAGGCACAGGCGATGGCGCGCGTCGAGCAGGCGCGCCGTTTGCGCCGCCTTGCTGCGGCTGTTCTTGATGTACTGCGCTTCATCGAGGATCAACAGGTGATAGCGATGACCACGCAGCGCCACTTCGTCGCGTCCGAGCAGCGCGTAGGTGGTCAGGACGACGTCGACGTCGCCGATGCCATCGAACAGCGCCGTGCGCTCCTTGCCGTGCAACAGCAGCACGCGCAGGCCGGGCGTGAAGCGGGCCGCCTCGGCCTGCCAGTTGGGCATCAGGCTCGTGGGCGCCACGACCAGCGCCGGGCGGTCGAGCCGCCCCGCTTCTTTCTCGACCAGGATGTGGGCCAGTGCCTGGATCGTCTTGCCCAGGCCCATGTCGTCGGCCAGGATGCCGCCGAATTCGTACTCGCGCAGGAACTGCAGCCAGTCCAGGCCGCTGCGCTGGTAGGGCCGCAGGTCGGCCTGCAGCCCGGCGGGCAGCGCGACCGGCCGGATGCCGTCGAAATCGTTGAGCTTGCGGCCCAATGCGCGCAGGCGCTCGCCGCCCATCCAGCGCAGGTGCGCGGCGCGTTCGAGTTCAGCCAGGCGCGCCGCATCCATCACCGGCAGGCGCACCCGGCTGCCCATGCGTTCGCTGAAATACAGCTCGCCCAGCGTGACCAGGATCGGCTTGATGCGGCCCCAGGTCACGGCCACACGTGTTTCGTCGTCGAGTTCGATCACCAGGTCGCCCTCGTCGGCGCGTGTGGCCAGGACCACCGGGTCGAACTCCTGCGGCGCAGCGCGGATCATCTTGAGCAGCAAGGGCAGCAGCGCGTGCCGCTGGCCGTTCACGACGATGCCCAGCTCGAGCGCGAACCAGGCCTGCCCGCCCTCGCCTTCTTCATCGAGTTCGGCGTACCAGTCGTCGACCTCGGCCAGGTGATAGCGATAATCGCCTTCGATCTCGACCTGCCAGCCGGCCGCCTCCAGGCGCGGCAGCGCGTCGCGCACGAAGCCGACCCAGGCCGCCTCGTCCGCAAGCTGCAAGGCGCCAGGCAGATCCAGCAGTGGCGAGTCGGGCGGCGGTTCGGCAAACCCGAGCCCAAGCAGCAGCGAGCGCGCCGCCGCCTCGAGCGCGGCATCGCGTACGATGAGCTGGACCCTGGTGTTTTCGACGCGGCGCAGCACCGGCCCGTCGTCGGGCTCCGCGATCCAGCCGTCGTAGTCGAACATCAAGGTGGCATGGTCGTACCAGCGGTAGTCGCCGCGCTGCCTGGCCAGCATGCTGTCGAGCACCAGCAGGGGCACGGGCGCCACGTCGCTGCGCTCATTGGTTTCCAGCACCTGTGGCAACGGGAACACCCCATCCAGGCCAAGCTCGGCCATGCGCGTCGCCACGCTGGCGCGGTGCTCGGGCCACAGCAGCGGTGCCTGCTCCACCGCGCCAAGCAGCATCTCCAGCGGCAAGGGCGCCAGCAACGCCGGCAGCGTCAACTCTCCGATCAGGTCGCCATCGATGTAGCAGACCGGTTCGGTTGGCAGTACCTCGTCGGGAATCTGCTGCTCGCGCGCACCGCCGCCGGCAAACTGCCAGCTCAGCTGAAGCGCATCGGGATCGCCGTCGAGCGGATGCCAGTCGATCACGGCCGCGCGCTTCGGGCCGGCCAGCAGCGGCGCGACCCGGCCACGCGCCAGATCCTCTGACGTGTGGGCGCGCAGTAGCCGGTCTTGTGCAACCAGCTGGGCCAGCAGGCGTGCGCCCAGCGCGCCTTGCGGCCGCGCGACGCCCAGGCCGCCCGACGCAGCCGCCAGGCCGGCAAACTGGCGCAGCAGCTCGACGTCGCCGGTCGCGATCCAGGCTGGGGGATCGCGCAGCAGGCCGTGATGGTTGACGTCGCTGGAACTGGCGCCGATGCCGCCGCGCTTGCCCTGGCGGCCCTTGCGCAGGTGCAGCCGGGAGTGGCCGTGCAGATCCGGCACCAGGACCCAGGCCAGGATGGTCACCGCGCCCGTGCCCGCCAGCGCCGGCTGCGTGATCTGGCTCAGCTGCGAGAGTTGCATGAGCCAGTGCTGCGCGACGGCGTTGGCCGCGCCGGGCGCTTGCCGGGCTTCGCGTTCGCGGCACTCGATGTCCTTGATCAGGACCGCCACCACGTGCTTGCAGTTGTAGCCCACCGGACAGGTGCAGCGACCGTCGAAGTTGACCTGCTCGCGGCGCGTGAACACGCGGATAGTCTGATGGTAGATCGCCCCGCCACTGCCGGCGACTTCGCCAATCAGCCGGTCGGCCTGCCACTGCGCGACCAGGACATGGCCGTCATCGGCGTAATCGTGGCCACGCTTCAGGGCGCCGGAGTCGAAGTTGTACGTCAGGTCGGCGTAATCGTAATGCATGGGCGAATCGGACAATCATGGCGGCGAAGCCACCATTATCGCCCGAACACGTCAGTTCTTACTGCGCGACGACCTTGATCTGCTCGACGTCCACGGTAGAGTCACCAAACATTTCCTTGTCGAACTCGCCGGTGAGTTCCACCAGCGTGTTGTGATCGACCGTCACGCCGGCCGGGAAGCGATCCGCGTCGATCTCGACGGTGATCTTGCCGCTGGCGTCGGTGAACTCGTAGTTCTCGTCGCCCTTGTGGCTGGTGAGCTTGCCCTTGAGGCGCACGTACTGGTCGTCCTTGCCATTGGCCAGCAAATCTTTGGCGGTCATCAACGGCGCGCCCGATGGGCCGGCATAGCCCGATGGCGCGGCCTTGCTGGCCGGGGCGGCAGTTGGCGCTACGGTGGCGGTTGCAGCCGGGGTTGCCGTCTGGGTTGCAGTGGTCTGGGCGACAGCAGCGGCCGAACCGGTGATCAACAGGGCGATGCAGGCGATGTGCGAAATACGTTTCATGGTCAGTCCTCGGTAGTTGGTGGGTCGTTGCCTGCACAGCGTTGGCAGGCACAAACGCATTACACCGGCGGGACATTAAACCGATCTTAAGGACGCGTCGAAGTCGAGCGTGACACCAAGACCGCGCCCGTCCAGGCCAGCGCCGAAAGTCAGCGCGATGCCATGCAGATCGGCGATGCGCCTGACGATCGACAGCCCGAGCCCGCTGCCCGGCTGGCCCTGGCCCAGCACGCGGAAGAAGCGCTCGCTCAGGCGCGCGCGGCTGGCCGCATCCACGCCCGGGCCATTGTCGCGCACGGCAATGCGGTCGAGCCCGCCATGCCGGCGCGCATCGATGGCGATGCGGCTGCCGTCCGGGCAATAGCGCAGTGCGTTATCGAGCAGGTTGCGCAGCACGATGTCGAGCATCTGCGGGTCGGCTTCCACATGGTCGAGCTCGCAGTGCACGGCGATGGTGATGCCGCGCTCCGCGGCTTCTTGTGCATGCGCGCCGATGAGGCGCTCGAGCAGCGCCGGCAAGGGCACGGGCTGGCGCACCAGCTGTTCGCGCGCCAGCGGGTCCAGGCGTGCCAGCATGAGGAGACTGTCGACCAGCCCGGTCGTGCGCGCGATATCGTGGCGCAGTTTCTGGAACGGCGCGGCCAGTTCGGGATGCTGGCGCTGCAGCAGTTGCACGTGCATGTGCAGGCCCGCCAGCGGTGTGCGCAGCTCGTGCGCGGCGTCGGCCGTGAAGCGACGCTCGGCCTGCAGCGCCGCTTCCAGGCGGCCCAGCACGCCGTTGAGCGCCTGCACGATCGGCAGCACTTCGCGCGCCTGGCCGGCGGTGGGCACCTGCGTCAGGTCGTGCGGTGTCTTGGCCGCGATACTTGCCGCCGTCTGGCGCAAGGGTTTCAGCACGCGCCCGGTCAGCACCCAGCACACGAGCGCCAGCAGCAGCAGGAAGCCCAGCACGGGCAGCCACAGCGATTCGGCCAGCTCTTCCAGGATGTCGAAGCGCTTGCTCTGTTGCTGGCCGACCTGGACCTCGACGCTGCGCGCCGCGTCGCGCACGACGAACACGCGCCACGGATCGCCGTTGTTGCGCACGTCGGCAAAGCCGTCCTGCTCATCAAAATCCGTCACGAACGGCTGGGCAGGCGCACCGCCGGTGCGCTGGATGACGCGCCCGTGGGCCACGATCTGGTACTGCATGTCGACCTTGCGGCCGGGCCGGCTCTCGAGCCCGGGCCGCAGCAACAGGCCGCGCTCGTTCCAGTCGGTGGTGGCGGCCATGATCATGTGGCCCGATTCCTCGAGCGCATCGTCGAACACGTCATTGGTTTCCTGCCAGGCGATGACGGTGACGATGCCCAGGCTGGCCAGCCACAGCACGGTGCTGGCGGCCACGATGGCGATCAAGAGGCGCCGGCGCAGTGACCACGGCTGCACCGGGGCATCATTCACCATCGGTCTTCATCCGGTAGCCCAGCCCGCGCACAGTAACGATGCTGTCGCTGCCGAACTTCTTGCGCAGGTTGTGCACGTAGACTTCGATGGCATTGCTCTCGACTTCGTCGCCCCAGCCATACAGCGTCTCTTCGATCTGGGCCCGGGTGACGATGCTGTTCTTGCGCAGCAGCAGCGCGTACAGCACGTTGTACTCGCGCGCCGTCAGCGCGACGGGCACGCCGCGCAGGCTGGCCGCCTTGGTGTCCAGGTTCAGGGCGATCTCGCCATGCACGAGGTCATTGCTCACCTGGTTCGCGCCACGGCGCACGGCCGCGCGGATGCGGGCCGACATTTCCTCGAGTTCGAACGGTTTGACCAGGTAATCGTCAGCGCCCAGGTCCAGGCCCTCTACGCGATCGGCCAGGGCATTGAAGGCCGTAATCAGGATGACGGCCACGCCATTGCCGGCGGCGCGCAGCTGCCCGAGCAACGCGTCGCCGGACAGGCCAGGCAAGCCGCGGTCGAGCAGCACGCAGTCGTAGCGATGGGTCATCAGGGCCGTCTGCGTCGAGTCGCCGCGCTGGACCCAGTCGACGGCGTGGCCATCAAGACGTAACCAGGCCTGGATGGTGTCGCCAAGGGAGAGGTCGTCTTCGACGAGCAGAATGCGCATGGTATGGAATCAGTAGATGGAATGACTTACCTTGCCATGCTTGCGCCGCAAGATGAACCGAATCTTAAAGTATTGGCGACGCGGATGAGAATGCGTGAGTTTTGAATGATGTCGATGCCGTAGACTGGCAATTTTCCACATTCGACTTCAAGCCATGACATTTCGATTTGCATTGACTCGCCTTGCTATGCCGGCAGCCTCGTTGATAACGTGCCTCGGCATGCTGACAACCGGCTCGGCGCTGGCTGCTGAAACGAATTTTTGTACATCGATGTGCGAATCGACGCAGCGCGAATGCCGCGCCGAGGCGAGCTCGGGCGGCAAGGAACGCTTCGTGCCACCGCCTGAGACCGCTGCCCGTAATCCGCTGGCGCGAACGGCCGAAGGTGCAGTTCCGGGCCAGGGTGCACGCGCCCTGCAGGCTGCAGGCGACACGCATCGCCGGCTCGACCGCGCTGGCGCCTGTGACAAGGCGTATCAGCAGTGCACACGCAGCTGCCTCATCCAGACCGCGACGAAACAGCAGGCTGCACCGGCGCAGCGCTGATCCTTGGCACAGCGCAGGCGTTACGCTTTCTTCAGCGCCGACGCCTTGTGCGCCGCCTCGGCCCCAGTCTTGTCACTGACCACCAGGTATTCAGGATGCTCTTTGGACGCCGCGACATGGTGACTCTTGATGTCGGTTGGCGCCGTCAATTTCTTTTTGATCTTGCCGGTGACCGTGCCCTGGGATGACTCCCACTCCACCTTGTCGCCGGCCTTGAACGTCGTCGTCATGCCCCTGCTCCTTTCAGCAATGACGTGAACCGGGACGCCCCGGTTCACGTTGCAACTTACTGGCCCGGCTTGAGAATCACCTTGGTCCAGCCATCAGCACGCTCATCGAACTTCTTGTAGGCGTGCGGCGCTTCGTCCAGCGACAGCTCATGCGAGATGATCTGCGACGGCTTGGCGCGGCCGGCGTGGATCAGCTTGGCGAGGCTGCGGTTGTACGCCTTGACGTTGGCCTGGCCATTGCCGATGCGCTGGCCCTTGAACCACAATTTGCCGTAGTCGAACGCCAGCTTGCCTTCCTTGGCCAGCTCGTCCTTCGCACCCGGATCTTCCGGCAGGAACACGCCGACTACACCGATACCGCCGGTTGGCTTGACCGCTTCAACCAGATTGTTCATGGTCAGGTTTGGCACTTCCTTGCCGTGCTTGTCGCAGCACTGGTAGCCCACGCATTCGCAACCGCAGTCGGCGCCCTGGCCGTCCGTCAGTTCCTTGATCTGCGCCGCGCCATCGCCTTCGATGTCATTGATGCCGATCGCGCCCATCTTCTCGGCCAGCGCCAGGCGGTCCTTGTTCGGGTCGACCACGAACACGCGGCTTGCACCCTTGAGGAACGCCGACATCGCCGCCATCAGGCCCACCGGACCGGCGCCATAGATGGCTACCGAGTCGCCCGGCTTCATCTGCGCCAGTTCGGTCGCGTGATAGCCGGTCGGGAAAATATCCGACAGCATCACGTAATCGTTTTCCTTTTCCTGCGCATCCTTTGGCAGCACCAGGCAATTGAAGTCGCCATATGGCACGCGCAGCAGTTCAGCCTGGCCACCGCTGTACGGACCCATGCCGGCAAAGCCGTAGGCCGCGCCCGCGCTGCCCGGATTGCAGGTCAGGCAAAAACCGGTCAGGCCGCGCTCGCAGCTTTCGCAAAAGCCGCAACCGATATTGAATGGCAGGCAGACCATGTCGCCGACCTTGACGCGGTCGACGGCCTTGCCGACGGCGATGACTTCACCCATGTTCTCGTGACCGAGAATGCGGCCCGTTTCCATGCTGGTGCGACCTTCATACATGTGCAGGTCAGAGCCGCAGATGTTGGTGGTCGTGATGCGCACCAGCACATCGGTCGGCTTCTCGATCGTGGCGTCCGGCACGTTCTTGATCTGGACATCGCATGGTCCGTTGTAGACAAGTGCTTTCATTGGGTTCCCTTCGTGAGGCGTTCAGTGAATAAAACATCTACTTTGGGAGCCACACGATTGATGCTCTGTTCGCCAGGTCACAGACCGGGCGGCAGCGGCGCATGCGCCTACGTGACATTGCGCGTCAGCGCGCTGAGTCGATAACGGGAGGAAATTTGACAGCGCGCCAGAGCCTCAGCGCCTAAAAAAAACGGCCAGCCCGCAGCTGCGGCTGGCCGTACGTGTCGTACGAGATGAACGCTTACTTTTCGACGATCTGGCGCACGCGGCGGCGCAGTTCGCGTTCCTGCTTCTCGTGCGCCGTCCAGTCTTCACGCACCCCGCGCCAGAGCGAGATCAGCATCAGGATAATCACCAGCGAAAACGGCACGGCAAACACGATGGTCGCCGTCTGCAGCGCCTTCAGCCCTCCTGCCAGCAACAGGCTGATCGCAATACCGGCGATCAGGCCACCCCACAGCAGCTTGCTGCGGGTCGACGGATTCGGATTGCCACCGCTGCTCATCATGCCCAGCACCAGCACCGCCGAATCACCCGACGTGACAAAGAACACCAGCACCAGAATCGTGGCCACGCCCGACATCAGCATGCCGAACGGCATGGCGTCGAACATCGCGAACAGCGCAGTGGCCGTATCGGCGCGCACGGCGTCGGCAATCGGGATCTGCTGCCAGATCTGCATGTGCAGTGCAGTGCCACCAAAGATCGAGAACCAGATGAACGCGGCCAGTGTTGGCGCCAGCATCGTGCCCAGGATGAATTCACGGATCGTGCGGCCACGCGAGACGCGGGCGATGAACAGGCCCACGAATGGCGACCATGAAATCCACCAGGCCCAGTAGAAGATGGTCCAGCTGCCGACCCAGGTGCTGTCGCGGAACGGCGTCGCGCGCAGGCTCATGCGGACGAACTCGGTGACGTAATTGCCCAGCGTGCTGGTCAGCGTGTCGATGATCGCCACGGTCGGGCCAAGGATGAACACAGCCAGCGCCAGCAGCGCCGCCAGGGACATGTTGGCGTTCGAGAGGATCTTCACGCCGCGCGTGACGCCGCTGACGGCCGACCCGAGGAACATGACGGTAGCCAGCACGATGATGCCGATCTGCGACGCCTCGCTCACTTGCACGCCAAACACGGTGTTCAGGCCATTGTTGATCTGCAGCGCGCCCACGCCAAGCGAAGCGGCCACACCGAAGGCGGTCGCGACCACGGCCAGTCCGTTGAAGAACCCGCCCATGTGCTTGACGATCGGCCACGGCAGCGCGTTGGTTACAGTGCTGACCAGGGCGACACCGCCGCGCCGGTACTGGAAGAAGGCGATGGCCAGCGCCACGGCGCTGTACACGGCCCACGGGTGAATGCCCCAATGGAAGAAGGTGTAGCGCATGGCGGCGCCCGCTGCTTCCGGCGTATTCGACACGGTGCCGGGCGGCGCTTCGATGTAGTGCGAGATCGGCTCGGCCACGCCAAAGAACACGAGACCAATGCCCATGCCGGCGGCAAACAGCATCGAAAACCAGCTGCCGAGCGCGAATTCCGGCTCGTCGTCTTCCCCGCCGAGTTTCAGGTTGCCGTAACGGCTGAACGCCAGGAAGGCAACAAAGACCACCATGCCAAGGACCACCCAGAGGTAGAACCAGCCAAAATTGCGGGTGACGGTAGCAAGCGCGGTGTCGAAGACCGGGCCCATGGTGTCGGGCGAAATGACACCCCACAGAACGATGGCGAGGATGAAGCCCGCCGATAATGCTGTCTGCATAATTTCTCCAGAGACAGAACGCGCGGGGCGTTTTGATAGTTAAATGACCACGCAATTGTAAGTGATTTGTAAATTTGCTGCGCAGCAACAATTCTCCCGTGCTAGCTGTCCTGACATGCCATTATTGTATTTTCCAGGCTACACATAGTTCGCCATGGCAGCGGGTTTGGTCGCATAATTCATCAACGCTGTCATGACGAGCCGCGATATGCCACCGACCCACGCCGCCCTTGCCCACCGTATGCCACCTGCCGCCCCCTGCGTGGCGCCCCGGGTGCCGGTGTCGCGTCTGTCGCGCCTGTACGAAGTCATGGACCTGATGCTCGATTCTGTCGGCGACCCGCTGGCCCTGGGCAGCCTGGCCGCATCGGCCAGTTATTCGAGCTACCACTTCGACCGCATCTTCCGTGAGCTGACGGGCTTTTCGGCGGTGGAATACCAGCGCAAGCGGCGCCTGCGCCGCGCCGCGCACCTGCTGCGCCACGAACCGGACGTGCCGGTCGGGCGCATCGCGCAGGATTGCGGCTTTCCGTCCAATGCAGCGTTCGCCAAGGCCTTCCGCCAGCAGTTCGGCATGCCGGCCAAATCCTGGCGCGACGGCGGCTGGCGCATCTATATGGATGCCCAGGTCGGGCGCGAAAGCGATGTCAGTTTCTTTGTCGCCGAGCCGGGCGAACTCACCGCGCTGAACGCCCCTTATTGCGCGCCCGCGCCTGGCAGCGTTGCCGCGCGCGTCACGCTGCGCCAGTTACCGGCCGTGCAGCTGCGCTACCAGCGCTTCTTTGGCCAGTCCGGCGCGGCGCTGTCGCTGGCCTGCAATGCCTTCATCTGCGCACAGGAAAGCGCCGGCATCCCACGCGGGGCGCCGTGGTACGGCGTGTTCGACGAAGATCCGGGGTTTACGGGCGAGCGCGAATACTGCTACGACTTCGGCTTCGACGCCGGCGTGCTGGCCGACCCCGGCCTGGGTCTGCGCGTGCTGCCGGCCGGGATGGTGGCCATCCTCGAATTTCGCGGCGAGTGGCCGCGCTTTCGCGCGATGTACGAAGACTGGCTCGAGCACCAGAGCGTGTGGCGGCTCGATGCGACGCGGCCCCATGTCCAGAAGGTCGCGCGCACCGACGATGGCGGGTGGCAGGGCTGGCTGGCCCTGCCGGTCAAGCGACGCTAGTTGTTCTCCACCGCGTTATCGGGCGCCTCGATGCGCATGAAGCGGCTCAGCACCAGCACCGGCAGCGCCGCCACCAGCACCCACAGAAAGAAATCCCGATAACCCAGCGCCTGCTGGATGTCGCCGCTGATCGTGCGAAACAGCACAAAGCCCAGTTGCATGAAGCCGGTCCCCAACGCGTAGTGCGCCGCCTGGTACGGACCGCTGGCGACCACCTGCATGATGAACAGGATCACGCCAACGAAGCCGAAGCCATAGCCGAACATCTCGAGCCCCAGCGCACTGACGATCAGCGGCATCGAGACGGGCTGCGCGTCGCTCAGGTACCAGAACACCGCATTGGGCAGGTTCATCGCCAGGATCAGCAGTGGCAAGGCGCGCTTGAGGCCCAGCCACGCCGTGAAGTAGCCGCCGGCAATGCTGCCGATCAAAAAGGCGGCGGTGCCGACCGTGCCGTACACCCAGCCCACCTGGGCGGTGCTCAAACCCAGGCCGCCAGCCTCGCGCGCGTCGCGCAGGAACAATGGGCCGATCGACTGGATCTGCCCTTCCCCGGCGCGAAACAGGATGATGAACAGAATCGCCATCCAGATCCCGCGCTTGGCAAAGAAGGTCTTGAACACGTCGACCAGCGTGGCCTTGACGTCGCGCGCATGACGGATCCGTCCCGCGAGCTTGGGCGTGGCCGGCAGCGCGTGCCAGTGGTACAGGCCCAGCGTCACCATCAAGCCGCCGAGCAGCAGGAACACGACGGTCCAGGCAGAAGCGATGCCAAAGCGTTCTTCGAGTTCGCCCGCGAGGATCAAGAGGCCACCGAGCGAGAGGAACTTGGCGGCGTTGAAGAACGCGCCCTGCCAGCCGGCATACGCCGCCTGCTCGCGCGATGTCAGGCTGCTGATATAGATACCGTCGGCGACGATGTCGTGCGTGCTCGACGCCAGCGACACGATTGCCAGCAGCGCCAGGCACAGGGCAAACCACATCGGCAGTTGCAGGGCCAGTGCGACCAGCGCCAGGCAGGCGCCGCCGAAGATCTGACAGGTGACGACGGCCATGCGCCGGCTCGGGGCCAGTTCCAGGAACGGACTCCACAGCGCCTTGAAGGCCCAGGCCAGGCCAAGCAGGCCCGTCCAGCGGGCGATCTGGTCGTTCGGCACGCCCATGCTTTTAAGCATCTGGCCGGCGACCAGCGCCACCGCATAGAACGGCAAGCCCTGCGCCAGGTACAGCGTGGGCACCCATGACAGCGGATGACGCCGTGGCGCATGGTGGACCGGGGCAGCGACCAGCGTCTCGTTCATGGCGATTCCAGATGTAGGGTGACGATGCGGCTCACGCGACCGTGCGTGTCGATGCTGGCCAGTTTCACGACGCCTGCGCCGTGCAGCGGCACCGGGTGAACGTAACGGGGGCTGCCCGCGTCCGGGTCGCGGCCATCGACAGTGTAATGCAGGCCCAGGCCGGGAAAGGCGGTATTCGCCTGCAGCATGCCGTTCTCCACGCGGGCGCCCGGCGGCGGCAGGCGGTAGTGCCAGCCCTGCCGGTCCAGACGCGGCAATTCGCGCCGGCCGAGTCGGTTGGCGAATTCATTCCAGTCGGGATTCGTGTCCTGTGGCGACCACGCGCGTTCGGCCAGGCCGAGCAGGCGCGGCATGGCGAGATACTCGAGCCGCGCGCGCGAGCACACGTTCTCGCCCCATAGCTGCCCTTGCAGGCCCGTGACGCCAGCGCTCGGCGCCAGATCGAACGCATCGCGCGTGCCGACGAAACCGGCCCAGTAGTAGCCCGGTTCCAGCGGATGCTTGGCGTGGGCAAAATCGAAATACAGGCTAGTGGCATTGGCCAGCACGACGTCGAAACCGGCCGCGGCCAGTTCGGTGGCGCAATCGCGCTCGTGCGGCAAGCCGCCGTTGTTCCAGACGTAGACGTGAAAATCGCGCCCGGCCTGGCGCCGGTCGGGCGCCAGCACGCCATCGGCGCGGGGTGTCAGCGCCGTTTCTTCCCAGCCCGCAAACGCAATGCCGTGACGCGCCAGGATCGCGCGGCAGCGCGCCTGGAAGTCGTCGCGCAACTCGCGCACATCCGTCCAGCCATGCGCGCGCATGCTGGCCTGGCAGACGGGCGAACCGACCCAGGCGCCGCCAGGGACTTCATCGCCGCCCGTGTGCAGCACGGTCAGCGGCACCTCTGCTTCCCGGTACAGCGCCACCACGGCAGTGACGACGGTGTCGATGAAGCGATCGACCGATGGCAGCGCAATGCACATCACATTGTCGTGCCACAGCTGCACCGATTCGTAGGCCGACGTGTCGGCCGGGTCGCTGAGCAGGTATTCTTCGGCGCCGGCGAGGTCGCCCGCCGCCATCAGGCGCGCATGCCGCACGCGCATCGCTTCGACCGCCGCGCGCGCGTGGCCCGGCAGATTGAATTCGGGGATCACGTCGATGTGGCGCGCTTTCGCATGGCGCAGGATCGTGACGAACTCGTCGGCCGTATAAAACCCGCTGCCGCTGGATGCAGCGACGGCGGCGCCGGAGCCGAACGACGGTGGTAAACAAGCGCCAACGCCACGCTGCGCGCCAATGGCGGTGAGTTCTGGCAAGGCGGCAATCGCCAGGCGCCAGCCCTCGTCGTCGGTCAGGTGAAAATGGAAGCGGTTGAGTTTATACGCGGCCATGCAGTCGAGCAGACGCAGCACGGTGTCGACGCTGGAAAAGTGGCGGGCAACGTCGAGCATCATGCCGCGGTAGGCGTAGCGCGGCGCATCCTGCACCGCGCCCAGCGGCAGCGCGCCATCGGGCGAGACCAGCTGCGCCAGGCTTTGCAGGCCATTGAAGACGCCGTGCGCGCTGGCGCCCCTGAGCACCACGCCCTGATCGTCGATGTCGAGCGAGTACGCCTCGAGCCCTGGCTCAGTCACCGGCCCGATGGCAAGCGTCACCGCGCCCTCGCCCGGCGGCAGGTCGGCCAGCAACGCGCGCAGGAACCGCACTTCATTGTCCAGCCCTGCCCCATGCACGAACGCCGCGTCGCGTCCCAGCCGGTACTTGCCGCCAGTGAAACGTGCTGCCCGTGGACGCGGCGTGATGCGTCCGACCTCGTCCTCGGGCAGGTACGACAGCGCCGCATTCTGCGCAAAACGCCAGGCCGCATCGGCGGTAGGCACCGCGTCGCCCCGGTTGCGGTGCCGTTGCTCGGGCCGTACGAACGGCGCAATGACCGGGTCGCCCAGATCGACGGCCGCCCCGCCCTGCCCCGGCACCAGGAAAAAGCCCAGCGGCGCATCGGTGATGCTGATCGCCCAGTGCAGCGCCTCGTAGTCGAGCGTGTGCGTCTGCCCCGGCAACCAGGCATCGCCCCCCGGCATCGACAGCGCGAACAGGTCGCCATTGACGTGCGCGATGGCGTAGCCGGCGCTGACGGTCTCGGCCAGGATCTTGCGGCAGGTGTTGAAGCACAGCGTCCAGCCGGGCGCGATGGGGGAGGCGCCATCGTTGCGCAGCACGAGGCGCGCGGCAAACGCGTCGTCGCGTATGAAATTGCTCAGGCATTCCCAGGCGATGTGGATCGCCGGGCCGCCATCGGATCGGTCCGTCATGGGTGTCCAGGTGAAGGCGGGGCGGCCGAAGCCACCCCTGGGCTGATTACAGCTTGCCGCGCAGGCCGAGGTAGAAGGTACGGCCGTTCGAGTAGAAGGCGCGTGGCCGGTCCTCGTTTTCGGCGTACATCTTGATGGTCTCGTTGGTGAGATTGAGCGCGTCGAACGTAAGCGTGAAGCGTTCGCTCAGCTTGACGTTGATCGAGCCGGCCAGCGACGGCATGTCGTCCACGTGCTGGCTCGCGCCACGGTCCACGCCGGCTTTGTACTTCGAGCGCCAGTTGTAGGCCAGGCGCGCCGAGAAGCGTTCATTCTCGAAGTAGCCGGTCACGTTGTAGGTGTTGCGCGACGAGTTGATCAGTTCACCACCATCGTCGAGTTCACCATCGGCGAACGTGTAGTTGACCAGGAAGCCGAAGTCACGCGCCACCGGCTGCTGCCAGCTCAGCTCCACCCCGCGATTGCGCCCGCTCGTGTTGTACGGCGACGTGATCTGGTATTCGGTCAGCGTGCTGCGCTTGTTGTTGTAATAGGTGCCGGTCGACGTGCCCTGCGCCACGATCGAGCGCAGGTCCATGTAGAACAGGCCCGCCGACAGCAGCGCTTTCGGTGCGTAATACCATTCGGCGCCGATGTCGAAGTTGGTCGAGCGCACCGGTTCGAGGTTGACGTTGCCGCCGTTGCCGCTCAGCGCGTCGTCGTTGAGTGACACCGAGCCGCCCAGCGCGCTGTAGTCGGGGCGCGCGATGGTCTTGGCCAGCGCCGTGCGCAGGACCAGGTCGGGCGTCACGTTGTACTTCAGGTTGGCGCTTGGCAGGTAGTCGCGGTAGGTGCGCTTGAACGTCGTCGGCGTGTAGGCGCCAAAGGCCGAACCGGTGATCGGCGCCGGGCCGCCCGGCAGATTGACGATCGTGTTCTGGCGCGTCTCGACGGCGCGCAGGCCGAGATTGCCGCTCCAGCCGTCGCCGCCGAAGTCGACCATGCCGTACAGCGCCGCCGTCTTCTCACCCACTTCGAATTCGTTCATCCAGTTATGGCGCAGGACGTAGTCGAGCAGACGGTTGCCGGGGATCGCGCCCCAGGCGCCCAATGCTGCGCCGTCGTACTTGAAGTAGTTCGACGCCAGATTGCCGCCCAGGTCATTGGCGAAGTCGCTCGGGTACAGCTGGCCGTTCCAGGCCGGGCCCGGATTGGTAAAGCCCAGCGGGCCGGGCCGGGTTTCGAGCGGATGCTCGGCATTGCGCTGGTGGTCGGTCCAGCGCGCGCCAAAGCGCACGGCCTGGAAGGTCGGATTGTCCAGGCGCAGCTCGCCATCGACCTGCGCGTACTGTTCCTTGTCCACCGACTGCGATTCGCCGCCGCCGGCCCAGGCGGTCGAGCCGGGCGAGACCGTGTTGCCGCCGGGGTAGCTGACCGATGCCGGCGACAGGCCGTTCAAGCCGTACACCATGCCACCATCGACATTGTTCTGGTAGTAGACGTCGTCGCGGTCCCAGCCCACGCCTTGGGTCTTGCCAAGCTTGCCCGAGAGCGAGAAGCGCTCGTTGACGCGCCACTTGCCGTTGAAGTCCAGGTACCACGATTCGCCGCCCGCATCCGGACGATAGATATTATCGACCTCGCCCGCGTTGCGCGTGAACCCGGCCCCCACCAGCGTGTTGTTGCGCACGACCGGGTTCAGTGGAATCAGGTTCAGGCTATTGATCGAGTTGGCCGGCGCGGCCAGCCAGTTGGTGTTCTGGTGCGGCGCTTCGAGCTTCGAATAAAAGCCGTTGACGTCCAGCGTCAGGTCGCGGTTCGGGCGCACCTCGACGTCGAAGGCGCCGCCTTCGCGCTTCTTCTCCTGCTCGAACAGCGCAGCGCCGATGAAGGTCGGCACGACCACGCCGGCCAGCGCCGGGTTGGCGAGCGCCGCCGCGCTGGTCGCACTGATCGGGGTGTAGCCGAGGATTTCCTGGCCATCGCGCCGCACGGATGATTTTTCGGAGAACCCCTGGATCAGGATGCCGGCCGTGTTGGCGGCGTTCTTCCAGTTCACGAGGCCCGACAGATGCGGCTTGGTCTCGCCGGACAAATCATTGTAGTTGGCCTGGACCGAGCCTTCGACGGTGAGCTGCTGGCGGAAATCGAGCGGGCGGCGCGTGATGACGTTGATGGCACCGGAGACGCCGCCTTCGACCAAATCGGCGGTGGGGCTTTTCTGGACCACGATCGAGCCGACCAGCTCGGACGGCAACAGCGAAAAGCTGCTGGAGCGGCCGACATTGCCGCCGATCTGGTTCAGCACGAACCAGTCGCCGGTGCTGATCGCGTGGCCGTTGAACAGCGTCTGCTGCAGGCTCGGGCTGGTGCCGCGCAGGCTGACGCGGTCGTTCTCGCCAAAGCCGCCTTCGCCGCCGGCAGACGATTGCGTGTTCACACCAGGCAGGCGCTGGATGGCGTCGGCCACGTTTTTATCGGGCATCTTGCCGATGTCTTCGGCCGTGACCACCTCGACGACGGCGTCGCTGTCGCGCTTCTGGCGCAGCGACTGTTCAAGCGCGGCGCGCACGCCCGTCACCACCACAGTCTGCGGCGCCAGTACCGGCGCTTCCTGCGCGCCCGCCCCGCTCATCGCCAGGATTGTCACCGCCGCTGCGATCGCGGTCCGCTGATACTGCCGTGCCTTCAACTCATTCATGTGCGCTCCAAACCAGGTTGGCCATCGGGTGTTGGAGCCAGTCCCAAGCAATCCGGACAGGCTCTCAGTGAGCGCATTGTGGTGGCATCCGGGATGCCATGTTTGTCAAATCTTGCTATCCGGAAGAGGAATTCATCACACTGACATGTGAGTGTGGCAGGGAACGTAGCAGCAGATTCAGGGCGCCGGGAACGGGACCAGCGCCAACCCGCGTTTGAGCGCATCGAAGCAGGCCGGATCGAGCGCGGTGCCCACGGTCTTTTCCATCATCTCGAGCGCCTGCGGGATCGGGATCGCGCCGCGGTACGGGCGCTCGGCGGTGATGGCATCAAAAATGTCGGCGGTGGTGATGATGCGTGTTTCGAGCCGGATGTCGTCGGCATGCAGGCCGCGCGGATAGCCATTGCCGTCAAGGCGCTCGTGGTGGGCGCCGGCAATCGACGCCAGTTCGGCAAACGCCGCGATGCGGCCCAGGATCGTTTCGGTGTACTCGGCGTGCTGGCGCACGGCGGTCCATTCGTCGCGGTCGAGCGAGCCTGCCTTGTCGAGCACGCTGTTGCTCACGCCCAGCTTGCCGACATCGTGCAGCAGCGCGCCACGCTTGAGCCAGCGGCGCCGCTGCGCCGACAGCCCGAGCGCCTCGCCGATCATGTCGGTGTACAGCGCCACGCGTGCGCTGTGGCCGCTCGTGTACGGGCTCTTGGCGTCGACCACCTGGCCGAAGGCGGTGGCGATATCGTCGAGGTAGTCTTCGTCGAGCGCGACTTCGTGGCCGGCGGGCTCCAGTGCGAACACGGCGCGGTCCAGGTCGGGCGCGGCCAGCTTGCGCCAGAAGGCATCCTCCAGCGCGACCTGCTCGAACGCCGCGACCAGCCGCGGATCGAACCAGCTGCCGGCGCGCGCGGTCGCTTCGTGCAGCGCAGCCTCGCGCCCGCCATCGGTGTGGAACACGTCGATCACTTGCGCAAGCAGCGCAATGCGCGCATACACGGGGATCGCGTCGCCCACGAGCTGGGCCGGTTTGCCCTTGCCATTCACGTGTTCATCGAGCGAATAAATGCCTTCGGCCACGCCCTCCGGGAAGCGCAGCAGGCGCGCGATGTCGGCGCCGCGCTGGCAGCGGGTGGCGATCAGGCCCTGCGCGATCTCGGGGCCATCGCGCAGGATGGTCATCACGCTGCGGAACCGTTCGGCCAGGCCTGCTTTGAGGCCCGTGTGCTTGAGCACGAAACCGAGTACCTGCGGCAGGCTGTCGCCCACCGTCTTGAAGCTGCGCTTGAAGTCGAGATCGTCCGTCAGGTACAGCTCGCAAATGCGGGCGGCATTGCTGCTGCAGCCAAGGTCTTTCAGCAGCAGCGTGTAATACAACTCCCACAACTGATCGTCGTTCAGGCCCGCGACACGGCCGATATGCATCCCGATCCAGCAGCAGCGCACGCAGTGGCCAGCCGGCTGGCCTTCGGTGATGTCGAGCGCATAGCTCAACGCGCCAATCAGCTCGGAGAGCTTCATGGCGCTGGGGGCCAGCATCTCCTGCGGCGCGTCGGGGTGCATCATAATTAGTTCCGTAAGGCAATAATTATGAATGGTACGCCACAACCTTCGTGGAAAATCACCCGCTCCATAATATTGACAACGGATGCGGCGTGGATACCACAGACAAAACGACAACACCGGCGCGGGGCCGGTGTTGTATTGGTGGCGGCTAAGCCACCCTTATTGCTGACGCATTGCTGGTGTTATCAATAACCGCGGCCGGTGCTGCCGGTGGTGCCGGTGGTACCGGTACCAGTAGTCCCCGTGGCGCCGGTGCCAGTCGTACCCGTTCCGGTGGTGCCCGTCGCGCCCGTGCCTGCTGCGCCGCTGGTACCCGTGCCCATCGAGCCGGTCATACCGGTGGTGCCAGCCGCGCCGGTGGTGCTGCCCGTCACGCCGGTGGTGCCGCTGGTACCGGTGGCGCTGCCGGTCGTGCCGGTCATACCGCTGTTACCCATTGCGCCGCTGGTGCTGCCGGTGACGCCCGTGGTGCCAGTGCGGCCTGTGGTGCCGACCGTGCCTGCGCGACTGTCAACCACGCCTGCCGAGCCGGTGGTGCCGGTCATCGGGCTGGTGCTGCTGCGGCGATCGTTTTGCTGGTTCATGCTGCTGGTGCCGGTGGCGCTCATCGACGAGCGGCCCGTTGCATCCTGCATGCTGCTGCCGGTCTGGCTACCGACCTGGCCCGACGTGCCTGCCATGCCGGTGCCAGTGGTGCCGGTTGCCGTGCGGCCCGTCGCGCCTGCCGTGGTGCTCGTTTGTGCATGGACTGCAGTAGCACCCAGCATGGCAACCGTCATCGATGCGCCGATCATTCCTTTGAGTAGCTTGTTCATGGTGTTCTCCTGAATATGTTTTGTAGTGCGTACTCGACACATCAGTGCGTCAAGTCAGGCGTTCAGTGTAGGTCGACAGCAGATATGGGCGCGCACAGTACCGCGCGGAAATATTAATCGTCGCCCAACGTCATCTATTTTGCGCGCAATTGCACGCATTTTTTCGTTTATTGTTGAGCTGATAATACGGCTTCTGCCGACAGCGTTCCGAGCTCGGCGTAGAGCGGCAGGATGCTGTTGCGGTCATCCGGATAGACCCGGTTGGACAGGAAGACATAAAAGCTTTGCGACTGCGGATCGATCCACAGGATGCAGCCGGTAAAGCCCGTGTGCCCGTAGCTGCCGAGCCGGTAATGCCGGCCCCGCGGCCGGCGTGCAAATGGCGAATCGATGTCCATGCCCATGCCGCGCAGTGCAGCAATGCCTGGTGGCGACTGGGCGGTGCACAGCAGGCGCACGCTGTCGGGATGCAGCACGCGCACGCCATCGAGTTCACCGCCCGCAAGCAGCATGCGGGCAAAGCGTGCGATATCCCGCGCGGTCGAAAATACACCGGCCGAGCCGGCCACGCTGCCCATCCGGCGCACGGTCGGATCATGCACCTGGCCTTGCAGCACGGCGCCAGACGCCAGGCCACGCTGCGCTTTCGACAGCACCGCGTTTGCATCCACGGCGCCACGCTGGGTGGGCGCGATCGTCCGCCCGTCGCCGCGCGCCAGCGGCCGATAGCCGGTGTCCTGCATGCCCAGTGGCGCAAAGAGATGTTTCTCGGCAAACGCATCGAGCGGCATGCCAGCCACGCGTTCGATGATCAGGCCAAGCAGGATGTAATTGATGTCCGAATAGCGAAAGGCACTACCCGGCACATGCGTCACGCGTTCGAGCGAGGCCAGCAGCAACGCCGCCTCCCTGCCCTCCCACGCGGGACTTGCCGGCAACCCAGCCAGCAAGCCCGACGTATGCGTCAACAACTGGCGCACCGTGATCGCGTCCTTGCCGCCGCCCGCGCAGTCGGGCAGGTAGCGCAGCAACGGCGCTTCGAGGTCGATCTGGCCGGCCTCGTGCAGCAGCAGGATCGCCGGCGCCGTGACCAGTACTTTCGTCAGCGAGGCGACGTCAAACACGGTGTCGACAGTGACGGGCGCTGCCGCCGGCCCGAAGTCGAGTCGCCCGTACGCGCGCTCGGCATGCGCGGCGCCGCGTTCGAGCCAGTACACGGCGCCGGGCAGCAAACAGGCCGCGACGGCAGTGCCGATCGCAGCGTCGATTGCGGCCAGATGATGCGCGTTGAAGCCATGTTGCACGCTCATGGCGACAGACTGTATTGACAAGCGGCCGGTGCAGTTTTGGGCACCCTTGCACGCGTTTTTTCGCATCGGCGTATCATTGTTCCATGATCCCTTTATCGATACTCGACCTCTCGCCGATCGTTCAAGGCAGCGATGCGGCAACTTCCTTCAAAAGCTCCCTCGACCTCGCCCAGCATGGCGAACGCTGGGGTTACAACCGTTACTGGCTCGCCGAACACCACGGCATGCCAGGCATTGCGAGCGCCGCTACTGCGGTTCTGATCGCCCATGTGGCGGCCGGCACGTCCACGATCCGCGTGGGCGCCGGCGGCATCATGCTGCCGAATCATTCACCGCTCGTGATCGCCGAACAATTCGGCACGCTCGCCTCGCTTCATCCGGGCCGGATCGACCTGGGCCTGGGCCGCGCGCCTGGCTCCGACCATACCACGGCGCGCGCGCTGCGCCGCAACCTGGCGTCGGACGCCGACGAGTTCCCGCAGGACGTCGTGGAACTGATGGATTACTTCGCCGGCTCGAGCCGCCGGCAGGTGCTGGCCGTGCCGGGCGCTGGCCTGGACGTGCCGCTGTGGATTCTCGGTTCGAGCCTGTTCGGCGCGCAACTGGCGGCGCACCTCGGCCTGCCGTATGCATTTGCGTCGCACTTCGCACCGCAGATGATGATGCAGGCGATTGACATGTACCGCAGTAACTTCCGTCCATCGGCGCAGCTGGCCGAGCCGTACGTGATGCTTGGTTTCAATGTGTTCGCGGCCGATACCGACGAAGAAGCGCATCTGCTGGCCACCTCGATGCAGCAGGCGTTTGTCGCGCTGCGCACGGGCAATCCAGGCAAACTCAAGCCGCCGGTCAGCGGCTACCTGGAGGCGCTGGACACGCCCGAGCGCATGATGCTCGACAGCGTACTGGCCTGCTCGGCGATCGGCTCGCGCGACACTGTGGCCGCCCAGCTGCACGCGTTCATCGAGAAGACCAAGCCGGACGAGATGATGATCACGTCGCAGATCTACGACCACGCCGCCCGCCTGCATGCGTACGAAATCACGGCCGACATCCGGCGCAACAGCTAACGCCAGCGCCGATGTTGCAACGATAAAAAAGCCCACCCGGCGCGTGCCGGGTGGGCTTTTTTACGTTCGTACCACGTGATTACAACGCCTTGCCATCCGCATCGATGCGGCGCACCTCGCCCAGGTTCAGCGTGCGCACGTCCTTCTCGACCTTGCTCATGTCCCCCACCACAACCCACACCAGGCGATCGGTCAGGAAGCTGCGCGCGGCCAGGGTATTGGCCTGCTCCGGCGTGAGCGCCAGCGCCTTCTCGGTGTAGGTGTTGTAGTAGTCGTCCGGTAAGCCATATTGCAGGATGGTCGTGTAGGCGCCGCCCAGCTGGCCGGCTGTCTCGAAGCTGCCCGGCAGGCGCAGCGTGCGGTTGTCCTGCGCGAATTTCAGCTCGGCGCCGGTGATCTGGCGCTCACCTGCCACGCCCTTGTATTCGCGCACCAGTTCCTTGAGCGCGTCGCCGGTCTTGTCGGTCTGTACCGGCGAGATGCTCATGAACGTACGCTGGCCAACGGCCGGCTGCACCAGGCTGCGTACGCCATACGACCAGTGCTTGTCTTCACGCAGGTTCATGTTGATGCGCGAGCTGAAGGTGCCGCCGAACACGTCGTTGACGATTTCCAGCGGCAGCGACTCTGGGCTGTTGCGCGGCGGCGCCAGTTGCGCGCCGACAATCACGCTTTGCAGCGCGCCCGGTCGGTCGATCAGGTACACGAGGGGCTTGCCTGGTGCGGGCACGGTGGCGATCACCTTCTTCGGCACCTCGCCGCCCTTCCAGCCGCCGAAGGTTTTCTCGAGCATCGGCGTGATCTCGGCCAGCGTCGTGTCGCCCACGACCAGCAGCGTCGCGTTGTTCGGCTTGAACCACGTCGCATGGTAATTGGCCAGGTCGCCCCGGGTCATGCGGCCCACAGCGTCCTCGGTGCCGTTGGCGGTGCGCGCATACACGTGGCCCTGGCCGTACATCAGCGCCGGCACGACGCGCAGCGCGATGCCCTGCGGATCGACCTTCTCGCGTGCGATCGCGGCCAGGCGGTCTTTCTGCAGACGCGCAAATTCGTTCTGCGGAAACGCCGGATTGCGCACCAGGTCCGCGTACAGGCCGAGCGCCTGCGGCAGCGTCGCCTTGAGCGCATTCATGCCGACAAAGGCGCCATCGAGATTGATGCTGGCGCCAAAGGTCGCGCCCAGGCGTTCGAGTTCTTCGCCGATCTCGAGCGACTTGCGCGTGGCCGTGCCTTCTTCGAGCATGCGCAGCGTGAGGCTGGCCACGCCCGGCAAGGCGGTACTGTCGGCGGCGTAACCACTATCGACCATCATCTGCAGATTGACGACCGGCGCCTCATGGCGCTCGGCCAGTACCACCTTCAGGCCGTTGGACAGCGTGATGCGCTGCATCGGCGGCAATTTGAGGGACATCGCCTTGCCGGCGACCGGTTCCTTGCTGCGATCGAGCCCCGTATCGGTGGCGGCCAGGCCGGTCGGGAACGGATCGATCTGCAGCACGTAGTCGCCGTCGCTGAGCCAGTCGTTCATCGCCTTTTTCACCGTGGCCGGCGTGGCGTCCTTGATGCGCTGCAGATAGACCTTGTAGCAGTCCGGGTTACCGGTGAAGGTCTGGCACGAGGCCAGCAGGTCGCTCTTGCCACCGAAGCCACCAACGCGCTCGATCATGCGCGTGTACTGCGCCAGGATCGTGGTCTTGGCCAGGCGCAGCTCGGCGTCTGTCGGGCCGCTCTTCATCAGCGCGCGCAGTTCGTCGTCGGCAGCCTGCTCCATCTTTTTGACGTCGGCGCCGGGACGGGCCGTCAGCGTCAGGTCGAACTGCCCGCCAATCTCGGATGCATCGTCGCTTGCGGTCGCGCTGGTGGCCAGTTGATCCTTGTAGACCAGGCGCTTGTACAGGCGCGACGTCTTGCCGCCGCCCAGCACGCGCGCGCCCAGGTCGAGCAGCGCTTCTTCGGGCGTGTTCGCGCCCGGTACGTTCCAGGTACGGTAGATGCGCGTTTGCGGTACGCGGTCCTGCGCCAGCGTGCGGTGCGTGCCGGTGCGCTTGGCGATCCAGGCATCGTGCTTGGCAAGCGGCGGGCCTGGCGGAATCGCGCCGTAGTATTGCTCGACTTTCTTGCGCGCTTCTTCCGGCGAGATATCACCCGACAGCACCAGCACCGTGTTGTTCGGGCCATAGTTCTGCTTGAACCAGTCCTGCACGTCGGTCATCGAGGCCGCATCGAGATCGGCCATCTTGCCGATCACGGTCCAGGAATACGGGTGGCCGACCGGATAAGTGTTTTCGACCAGCAGCTCGTAGGCGATGCCGTAGGGCTGGTTCTCGCCCTGGCGCTTTTCGTTCTGCACGACGCCGCGCTGGATATCGAGTTTCGTCTTGTCGACCGTGCCCAGCAGGTAACCCATGCGGTCGCTCTCGGCGAACAGCGCGTAGTCGAGCATCGAGGTCGGCACGTTCTGGAAGTAATTCGTGCGGTCCTGGCTGGTGGTGCCGTTCAGGTCAGTCGCGCCGACCTGCTCCATCGCATTCAGGTAAGTCTTCTTGAAGTTGTCGCTGCCGCTGAACATCAGGTGTTCGAACAGGTGGGCAAAGCCGGTCTTGCCCCGCTGCTCGTTCTTCGAGCCGACGTGGTACCAGGTATTGACGGCCACAACCGGCGTCTTGCGGTCTTCGTGCACCAGCACGGTCAAGCCGTTTTTCAGCGTGAACTTGGTGTACTTGATGTCCGGGATCGGAATGTCGGGCGTGCTGGCGGGGGCGGCAGGCGCGGCCTTCGGTGCGGCCTGTACTGTGGACACGCCGAACATCAGCGCAAGCGCTGCCGCGAGGTAAGTGGTGCGACGAACGAGAACTGCCATGCTGCGCCTCCTGAATGGGTCGGGAAAGAACCATTCTAGGCACGTTTCACTTAGTCAACAAACAAAACAGCGTATGCATGTCTCGCGGAGCGACAAACCATGCGCGGCGCATCGCGCGTGACGCATGGAGCATGGAATCGCCGTGGCGCGAGCCGTGTTCGACATGGCCGGTTTTTCAGATCGAGCGCCAGGCCCTTCACAGTGTGGGAACTGTGGCTGTAGATTCTGGCCAGACAATCGAGCTGCACTTGGGCCGCGCCGGTCTCAACCGGCTTGCCGGCGTCAGCATACGCAAATCTCTCAAAAACAGTTAAATACTTGACATCGTAGCTGAAATGTCGCGATTTTCTGTACATTGTCTGCACGATTGCGGCAAATGGCGTATCATCGATTGCTCACTGAACCAGCGTAAGGACTCCCTTCAATGATTCAACGACGTACCATCCTCAAAAGCGGTCTCCTCCTCGCAGCATCCTCCCTCAGCCTTCCTACCCTTGCCAAAAATTCATCGATTGCCACCGGCGATTGCTGTCTGCGTTTCTACAATACGCACACGGGTGAAAAGCTGACGAGCACGTTCTGGGCGCAAGGCGAGTTCATCCCTGATGCGCTGGGCGACATCAACAAGGTGCTGCGCGACCACCGCACCAACAAGATTGCGGACATCGATCCGGAACTGCTGCTGCTGCTGGGCCAGCTCAATGGCAAGCTTGGCAACAGCAAGGAATTGCACATCATTTCGGGCTACCGCGCGCCGGAATCGAATGCGTTCCTGCGTGGCCATGGCAGCGGCGGCGTCGCCAAACGCAGCCTGCACATGGAAGGCAAGGCTATCGACATCCGCCTGCCGGGCACCGATCTGCGCAACCTGCAAAAGGCGGCCATGTCGCTCCAGGGCGGCGGCGTCGGGTATTACGACAGCTCGCAGTTCGTCCATATGGATACCGGCCGCGTGCGGTATTGGTAATCGGTTGATGCGGCCGTCCATCGTCCGTGTCGTTGCCGGACTGGCCATGAGTGGCCTGTTCATGGCTGCGGCTGCAGGCCTGCCGGCGCAGGCCGCCGGCCAGAGCACCGTCACCGTCAAGTCCACCCGCGACCCGGTCGACAAGTCGTACCGCAAAATGATCCGCGGCATGGAGCGCTTCGAGCGGGAGCGCGCCTTCGCGCCGAACGCCTCCCTGCGCTTCCAGTTGCTGCCGCGCCTGCCGAACGTCGACATGCGCGGCATCACGCTGCGCGTGGCGGGCGATACGGTATCGGTGCCCGTCCCCGTCGATGAGAACAATTTCTTTGTTCTGCCGCGTAACGCGCAAGCCTTGCAGGAAGACGCTGCCGTGCTCGCCAGTCGCAAGACCGCCAGCATGACCTGGCGCGCACGCATCGAAACGCCGGGCGTCCCGGCCGGCACGCGCCGCCTGGGCGATCTACGCCTGGAATGCCGCGTGGGCAAGGAAGCCGGCCTCGTCTCCAACAGCTCGCCGCTGTTCGGCTGGATCTCGGATGCGCTCGACTCGCCTGAAGGCGTCTGCACGAGCCCGGATGGCAATTACCTGTTCTTCGCCGAGCGCCCGATCTTCGCGGTCACGCTGCGCGCCGGTGAACGCAGTGAAACGCTGCCGTTTTCGATGCTGTACGCGGGCGGCGACCAGACGCCCGACATGCTGCCGTTCTGCGATTGCCAGGTGCTGCTCGACCGCACCTATTACGTGCCGTTGTGGGATGCCAGCTGGCCGGACGACACGCTCGTCGAATTCACGTACATGGTTGATGCGCCAGCCGGGGTGACGCCATGAAAGCAACTCTGATCCTGTGCGCCGCGCTGCTGGCTGGCTGCGCCACGCAGAATGCCGCGCCACCCGGCGCGCAAGTGCCGGCCGAGCGGCTGCAACAGACTGTCGTGGCCGGGCAGACCACCAGGGCGCAATTGCTGGCCGCGTTCGGGCCGACGAAAAACGTGCGCTTCGACAGCGGTTTCGAAACCTGGGTCTACCAGTCGCCGGCGGGCGCTGGCCAGTTTGCCGAGTTTGTCGTGCTGATCGATCCGGCCGGCGTCGTCGCAAAAACACGGACACGCGCGCCGGTCCCGGCACGCTGATCGTTTTTTGTTAAGGAGTGACGCGCAAATGTGTCATACCTAACAAACGGTACCCATCAATTCTGCCATTCTGGTTGCACCTATTCACCAGCGGAGAATTTCATGGCAACTGCAATCGACGACAATCTGAACGACTGGCTACGTGACGCTCATGCAATGGAAGAGCAGGCAGACAAGATGCTCAACGCGCAAGCGGACCGGCTCGAGCACTATCCGGAACTGCGCGCGCGCATCGTCCAGCACATCGAAGAAACGCGCTGGCAGCGTGGCGTGCTGGACGAGATCCTGGCGCGCCGTGACATCAGCAATTCAGTGGTCAAGGATATCGGCGCCAAGCTGATGGCATTTGGTCAGGCTGTTGGCGGCATGACCGTCAGCGATGAAGTGGTCAAGGGCGCGATGGCCGGCTACGTGTTCGAGAACCTCGAAATCGCCACCTACACGTCGCTGATCGCAGCGGCCAAGGCGGCTGGCGACAGCGCCACTGCCGCTTCGTGCGAACAGATCCTGGTGCAAGAAAAGGCAATGGCAGCCTGGCTGCTGGAGCACCTGCCGCAAGTCACGCAGGCCTTCCTGACGCGCTCGGCAACGCCGGGCGTGGAAGCGAAGGTCTAACTTCCGCATCACGCGCGGTCGGGGCGGCGCAGTATGCGTGCGCCGTCCTGTATCCTGTGCATCTATCCCGCCCATTAACAGGATGGCCCATGCCCCGCGTACAACTCGACTTTCCCGACGACCAGTTCTACTTTTCGACCGTGCTCACGGTGCGAGCCACCGACATCAATGCGGCGAATCATGTCGGCAATGAATCGATGATCGCGATGGTGTCCGAGGCCAGATCGCGCTTCCTGTTCGAGTTCGGCGTGCCGGAAACCAGCCTCGATGGCCCTGGCATCATCGTCACCGACCTGGCCACCATCTACCGCGCCGAGGCGCATCGCCGAGATGAGCTGCTGTTCGACGTGGGCGTCATGGACTTCAACAAGTATGGCGGCGACCTGATCTACCGTGTCACGCGGCCGCGCGACGAAAAGCTGATCGCCATGGCGAAGACCGGCTTTGTGTTCTACGACTACAAGGCGGGCCGGGTATGCCCGATGCCGGACGACTTTCGCGCCAGGTTCGAGCGTGTCAACCGGGTCGACTAGGCCACGACAAAACGGCGCCCCGCAGGGCGCCGTTTTTTTACACGCGCGATAAAAATGGCTTAACCGCCGCGCTTCTTGCCGATGATCGTTGCATCGAACCACTCATCGATCATGCGCTTTTCGGCGCGCAGGCTGTCGTTATCGCTGAAGCGGCCGATGCGCTGCATGTAGTTCATGTCGGCCAGGCGTGCATCGCCGCCCTTGAGCACCTGCCCGTTCTGCGTCAGCGAATAGCGCAGGTTGATGATCGGCCAGTCGGCCGTGCCTTTCAGGATGCGCAGATCGCGCCCGTTGCTGACATTCGGGTACTCACGGCCGGCCAGATCGATGTCGGTCACTTCGATCACCAGGTCCTGACCCGCAGGCAGTTTCTCGCCAAGCTTGGTGAAATACGTGCTCAGTTCTTCCAGCACCTGCTTGCGCTCCCATGGGGCAAATGGCAGGTCGGCGAACTTGTCGGACTCGATGTAATTGACGGTCACGCCCGCCGAGGCGGCGCCGGTGGCCAGCGCGAACAGGCCAGCCAGGGCGGTTTTTATCAGGGTGGATTTCATTGCTGCCTCTCCTTCTGTATGCGTTTCGTATGCGATCTTCGCTTACCAATATACGCCGCTTCGCCTTGCTCTGCTCGTGGCGAAACGTTGGAACTTGTATCCAAATGTTAGGTCCCGAACATGACCAAAAGATGGTGCCATATAAGAATGCATCAAGGAGGCAACCATGCCAGAAGGTCCAACGCTGTACATGCTCAAGGAACAGACGACGCGCTTCGTGGGGCAAACCATCGTGCGCGCCAGCGGCAACCTGAAGACGCTCGATCCGGCGCGCCTCGTGGGCCAGCGCATCACCGGACTGCATACATGGGGCAAGCACTTCCTGATCGAGACGCCCGACGTCATCCTGCGCGTCCACTTTCTGCTGTTCGGCACCTACCGCATCGACGAAGACCGCGACAAGCCGCCGCGCCTGTCGATTGGCGTGGAGGACGGCGGTGCCATGAACTTCTATGCCTGCGCGATCCGCGAGATCGACCGCGCCACCTTCGACGCCTATGACTTCAGCGCCGACGTGATGGGCGCGACCTGGGACCCGGTCAAGGCGCGCAAGAAGCTGCGCGCCGCACCGGACATGCTGGCCTGCGACGCCCTGCTCGACCAGGAGATCTTCTCTGGCGTGGGCAATATCATCAAGAACGAGGTGTTGTTCCGGATTCGGGTGCATCCCCTCTCTACGATGGGCGCGCTGCCCGCACCCAAGTTGCGCGCACTGGTGGACGAAGCGCGGCAGTACAGCTTCGACTTCCTGGGCTGGAAAAAAGCCTTCACGCTCAAGGAGCACTGGCTTGCCCACGCCAAGAAGATCTGCCCGCGCTGCGACATCCCCTATTCAAAAGCCAAGCTCGGCACCTCCGACCGGCGCAGCTTTTACTGTGAGCGTTGCCAAAAACGCTATACGTGACACGCCCTGTCACGTCGCTGCAACAGCATTACCGACGCAGCAAGGCAGATGTTACATCCGCCCGTCACAATTTTAATATTGCTTCTTGTTAAGGATCATGCGCCGTACTACAATCGGCTTGACTCCGGGCTACTTTTGTTGTGAAAAAAATAGTCTGCTCGCTTAATCCTGGCCTCCCCACGAATCGGAATCGTCCATGTCCTTCTTGTCGTCCGCTGCGCCCAAACTCGCACCCTGGAAAGTCTTGCTGGTAGACGACGAGCCCGATATCCACGACATCACGAAGCTGACGCTGACGCGCTTTCGCCTCGACGGCCGTGCGCTCGCCTTCATACACGCCTACAGCGGCGCCGAAGCCAAGGAAATCCTGGCGCGCGAGAAGGACATCGCACTGGTGTTCCTCGACGTGGTGATGGAGCGCGAAGACAGTGGCCTGGAAGTGGCGCGCTGGATGCGCCAGGACCTAGACAACCAGTTCACCCGCATCGTGCTGCGCACCGGCCAGCCCGGCCAGGCACCGGAAGAGCGCGTGATCGTCGATTACGACATCAACGACTACAAGGAAAAGACCGAGCTCGATCGCACCAAGCTGTTTACGACGACCTTCGCCGCGCTGCGCGCCTACCGCGACATCATGAAGGTCGAGGAATCGCGCCGCGTTCAGCAAACCTACCGTGAGGGCCTGGAACGCGTGATCGCCGCGTCCGCCCATATCTTCCAGCAACGCAACCTGAAGGACTTCGCCAACGGCCTGTTGCTGCAGGTCGTGGCCCTGCTGCGCCTGGAACAGAGCATGCTGCTGCGCCTGAAGGCGGCCAGCGTGATCACCGGCCAAAGCCAGTACGAAGTGCTGGCCCAGATCGGCGACATGGAGGGCGACGAGATCGGCCCGGAACTGGTGGCGCAACTGGACGACGCGCGCCACAACCGCATTTCGCGCCTGCACGGCGACACCTATGTCGGCTACTTCCCGAACAACAGCGGCAAGGCGTCGCTCCTGGTGCTCAAGGGGGTGGACGAGATTTCGGACATCGATGCGCAAATGCTGGAGGTGTTCTGCTCGGGCGTGGCTATCGCGTTCGACAATATTTTGCTGAACCAGGAAATTACCGATACCCAGGCCGAGCTGATCCTGCGCCTGGGCGACGTCGTCGAATCGCGCTCGCACGAGGCGGGCAACCACGTGCGCCGCATGTCCCAGGTCTGCTACATGCTGGCCCAGGAGTCGGGCATGCCCGAAGACGAGACGGCAGTGCTGATGCACGCCGCGCCGATGCACGACATCGGCAAGATCGCCACGCCCGATGCGGTGCTCCTCAAGCCTGGCAAGCTGACCGATGCCGAGTGGACCATCATGAAGCAGCACCCAACCGTGGGGCTGCAGATCCTGGACGGTTCACAGCGCCCGATCCTGAAGGCAGCGGCGGTCATCGCGCACCAGCACCACGAAAAATTCGATGGCACCGGCTACCCACAAGGCCTGCGCGGGCAGGACATCCACCCGTACGCGCGCATCGTGGCGGTGGCCGACGTGTTCGACGCGCTGAGCCACGCGCGCTGCTACAAGGAAGCGTGGCCGGCCGCCAAAGTGACCGAGCACCTGCGCGAGGTGGCCGGGCACCACCTCGATCCGACGTATGTCGACCTGTTGATCCGGAATATGGACAAGGCGCTGGCGATCAACGCGCAGTGGCCCGACTGAGCTGCGCTCTAGACGAGCCTATCGATTACTTGAACGCAGCGCGCAGCGCCGACGCATCGAAATAGATTTGGCGGATCACCGGATGCTCGGCGGCCACCGCAGTCTCGATGCGGCCGATCGCTGCCTCCACCTTGTCGATCGACAGCCCCCGGCGAAACTGGACCGAGGCGGCCAGCAGCACTTCTTCCGGCCCCAGCTGCATCGTGCGAAGGCTTGCCACGCTGTCCAGCGCCGGCTCGCGCAGGAAGAGCTCCTTCAATGCGGCCAGCTCGTCATGGTCGATCGCTTCACCGACGAGCAGGCCGCCGGTCTCGCGCGCCAGCATGAAAGCGGCGCCGATCAGCAGCAGGCCGATCACGATCGAAGCGGCCGGATCGATATACGGGTTATTGAAATAGTGACCCAGCGCGATGCCGGCGGCGGCAATCCCGAGGCCCAGCAGAGCCGCGGAATCCTCGATGAAAATCGTGAAGACCGATGCATCCTTGCTCGCACGGACGGCTTGCCACAGCGTCGCACCGGGTTTGCGCGCTGTGTTGAGTTCCTTGCGCGACACGTTCCAGCTATACCCTTCAAACAAGGCAGCCACGCCAAGCACGACGTAGCTCCACATCGGGTCTTCCAATGGCGGCGGGTTTTGCAATGCATCGACGCCGTGGTAGATCGATAAGCCACCGCCCAGCGAAAACACCGACAGCGCCACGATCAGCGCCCAGAAATACAGCGACTTGCCGTAGCCGAACGGATGCTTGCGGTCGGGCGCGCGGGCGCTGCGGCGTTCGCCCAGCAGCAACAGGAATTCATTGCCGGTGTCGACGGCCGAGTGGATGCCCTCGGCCACCATCGCCGCACTGCCGGTGATGCCGGCGACGATGAATTTGGCCACCGCGATGCCCAGGTTGGCGGCAATTGCCGCATAGATGACTTTTTGCGAGCCCTGGCGTGGCGCGTCTTGCTTGTTTTCGTTCATGGACTCTCCAAATGGGGAGCCAAGGGTAAAGAACCTGCGGCAACCGATCTGTACGGCGCCGCACGCGCCCGCTCGATCGTGGCCCTAGGCCGCCAGTTTTTCCTTGCGCTGCGAACGGGGGAAACGCAGGTGGTACGTCAGCCCCTGCCCCGGCGCGCTCGTGGCCCGCACGGTCCCGCCCAGCGCGCCGGTCACCAGGTTGTACAGGATGTGCGCGCCCAGGCCGCTCCCCCCGGTGCCGCGTCGCGTGGTGAAGAACGGATCGAACAGTTTGTCGAGCGTGGCGGCATCCATCCCTGCCCCGTCGTCGGCGTACTCCATCACCACCCAGCCGTCGCTGCCGAGCGCGGCGCGCAGCGTGATGTTGCCCGCCTGCTCGTGCTCGAAGCCGTGCACGAGGGAATTCATGACCATATTGGTGAGGATCTGCGACACGGCCCCGGGGAAGCTGTCGAGCATCAGGTCGGGTGCGCAATCGACCGCCACCTTCACCGGGCGGCCCTTGAGCTTGGGGTGCAGCGACAGGAGCACCTCGTTCAGGTACGCGCCCAGGTTGAAGCTGCGGATATCGTCCGACGACTGGTCCACCGCCACCTGCTTGAAGCTGCGCACCAGGTTCGCGGCGCGCTGCGTGTTGGTGGTCATGATGCGCAGCGACTGGTCGACGATGTCGAAGAAGCTCTCCAGGCTCTCTGCCGTCATCTCGCCCGCTGCCAGTTCTTCGCGCGTGAGTTTCAGTTCCTGCACCAGGTGGCTCGTGGCCGTCACGCAGATGCCCAGCGGCGTGTTGATCTCGTGCGCCACGCCGGCCACCAGGCGGCCGAGCGAGGCAAGTTTTTCCTGCCGCACCAGTTCGGACTGCGCCTCCTGCAGCGCGTGCAGCGCGTCGTTCAGCGCCGCGTTCTGCTGCTCAAGGGCTTCCTTGGTCTTGCGGATCCTGCGGTCGGCCTGCATGCGCGCAATCGCCACGGCCACGTGGCTGGCCATGAACGCCAGCAGGTCGAGGTCGGCCTTGCTGTAGACAATCGCCGGGTCGTAGCTCTGCACCACGATCACGCCGTACGGCTGGTCGTTGACCAGCATCGGCGCGCCCATCCAGCTCGCGATATCGGTGCTGCCCAGCGGCTCGGCCACGGTGCCGGCGTCCACCAGCGCTCTGAAGCTGGCCACATCGTGCAGCTGCGCCTGCTTGGTCGACAGGATGTGCGAACACATCGCCTTGCCGAACGGGAAGCGCAGCAGCGGCGGCGCGCTGTCCTTCTGGTCGACGAAATACGGGATGCTGATCTCTTGCGTGCGCTCGTGGTACAGCCCGATCAAAAAGTTGTCGGCCACCATCAGCTCGCCGATGATGCGGTGCAGGCTGGCGCTGAGCTGGTCGGTGTCGAGCGCCTGCGCCGACAGGTCGGCGATCTCGTACAGCGCGTGCTGGATCTTTTCGGCGCGACGACGCTCGGCGACCTCGTGCGCCAGCGCAGCCGTGCGCGCCGAGACCGCGCGTTCCAGCCGGTCCATGCTCTGCAGGCCCTGCAGCGCGTTCGAGACGTGGTTGGCGATCAGCCCGAACAGCGCAATGTCTTCCTCGCTATAGGTCTGCTCGGCAGAGTAGCTCTGGATGACGATCGCGCCCAGCGCCTGCTGGTTCTGGTCGAGCAGCGGACAAGCGACGAAATGCTCCGGCGTGCTGCCACTGCCCCAGCGCCCGGCCGCCTTGCGGTGGCGCTCGTTGAAGTCGGCTGCCGTCAGCACCAGCCTCTGGCGGTTGAGCAGCACCCAGGCCGTGGGCGACTGGTCGGGCGAGGCGAGCCGGATGCGCTCGAGCGGATCGCGCGCGCCGTCGGCTTCGTCGACAAAATAGGGAAAGCGCACGGTGCCGTCTTCGCGGTCGGCCAGCGCCACATAGAAGTTGGCCGCGTACATGATGCGGCCCAGCGCGCCGTGCACGGCCCGGATGAATGCGGTGATGTCGCTGCAGCTGGTCGACAGTTGCCCGATATCGAGCAACATCGACTGCACCGCTTCCAGCCGGTCAAGACGTTCCATACTTTCCCCCACCTGTTCACAGAATGCATCTGATGATGCGCAGAGGAAATAGTAGCAGTTTGGGGCCGGACGCAGCAGCCTGCCGCGCCCGGCTGTGGCTTTTTAGCGCGGCGCGCGGAAGTCGTTCTCGACCCAGGCCTGCGCCGAACTCGGCGTGAGCTTGAACGTTGGCGCCACGCGCACGCGCGCAACCTGCTCGCCCATCTCGTCGGTGGCGGCCAGCATCGCGTACGGATCGTCGTCGTCCGGGACAATATCGAGCGTGACCTTCAGTTCGCCCTGCTCGGTGAAGATGTACAGGTTCTTGTGCAGGATCGCGTGCATGTGCTGCTCGTGGCGGCGAATGACTTCGGACGCCGTCTTGATCAGCGTGTTGAAGGCATTGGTGTCGAGCGGCTTCGGATTCTTCTTGTCGCGGCCCATGGTCCAGGGACCGACCAGCGCCGGTTCGGGCTCGCCATCCTTGTACATTGCCACGGCCCAGCCTTCATCGTCGTCGTTCTTGATCACGCGCGCGGTCCAGCCATTGCCCTGCCACAGCCGGGGTTGCTGCACGGGGCCGGTGTCCTCGCTGCCGTCGTCGCTGTCGGGGTCCAGCATCTGGTCGTTCATGGGTCGGTGTCCTCGGCGCTTGCGCGCCCAAAACCACGATCATAGAGGAAACCGGCCCCATGAAAAAGGCCGCACGGCACTGCTGCGGGCGATTGGCTGAAATAGTCGCTAACTAAGCCGGACAATCGTCGACGATGCGCGGACAGCGCCACGACGGGCCGGGTGGCGGCATGATCGGCGGGCCAACGGGGATCGGGCGCGGATCGCCGTTGGGCGCCGGCGTATCGCGGTTGAACGGCGTGATGATGATGGGCGGAATGGCCGGTGGCGCCGAGGGCGGATCCTTCGGTCCGCCCGATGCATGGGCCAGGTCGTGAAAGGCATTGGGCACAGCGTACATGGGGTCCCCCTGAAACAGAGCAGGCTGTCAGTATAGGAAACGCTGCCGTGATTACAAGGTCGGAATTCGCGGCGATTCTGCCCGACCCGGCGCATGCACATTTCATCCCGTAAAACATGCAGCCTGTCGCACGCGGCTGGCTGCACGCGTGCGCCGCGCATACAGTTCGAGCATGCAAGACCAAACAGCTCAACCCAACCATTCGCGAGGACTGCCATGAAAAAATACGCCCCCTACGTCATCCTGTTCCTGTTTGCCGCCATGCTGTGGAATCTGTTCGACTGGAGCGGCGACATGACGGTCAATCTCGATGGCGACCAGATGGACGGCCCGTGGGGCTTCCTGCTGGCCACGCTGTTCACGGGTGGCGGCATGCTGCTGGCCGTGTTCATCTCGGTGATCACGGTAGCGGTGCTGGCGGTGGTGTTTGCCGGGGTCGGCGTGATCCTGATCGGCTCGCTGGCGATCGGCGCCCTGGTGCTGGCGCTGGCGATGTCGCCGCTGCTGCTGCCGCTGGTACTTGTCGTGGCGCTCGTGTGGTACGCCATGCGCCGGCCGCGCCCGGTCACGCTGGACAAGGCCGCAGCAGCGTAAAACCCTAGCGCGCGACGTACTGCGCGTAACCCCGCGCACGCAGGGCGCACGCCGGACACGTGCCACAACCGTGGCCCCAGGCGTGCGCCTCGCCCCGCTCACCCAGGTAGCAGGTGTGCGTATCGAAGCGGATCAGATCGACCAGCGCTGCGCCACCCTCCTGCTCTGCCAGTTCCCAGGTCTGGGCCTTGTCGATCCACATCAGCGGCGTCTCGACCTTGAGTCTGGTGGCCATGCCGAGGTTCAACGCCACCTGCAGCGCCTTCAGCGTGTCGTCGCGGCAATCGGGATAACCCGAGAAATCCGTCTCGCACATCCCGCCCACCAGCACGTTCAGCCCGCGCCGGTAGGCCACCGTCGCCGCCACCGTCATGAACATCAGGTTGCGGCCCGGCACGAACGTATTCGGCAAACCGTTTTCCTGCATCTCGATCGCGACATTGCTGGTCAAGGCGGTGTCGGAAATTTTGGAGATCAGGGACAGGTCGATCATGTGATCCTCGCCCAGGCGCGTGTCCCAGTCGGGATTGAGCGCGCGCAGCTTGGCCAGCACGCCGGGGCGCACAGCCAATTCGATCGCATGGCGCTGGCCATAATCGAAGCCGATCGTCTCGACCCGTGCATAGCGCTGCAGTGCCCAGGCCAGGCACGTGGTGGAGTCTTGGCCGCCACTGAACAGGACGAGCGCGGTATCGGTAGAGAGGATGGTCATGGTGGTAAAAGGAGGTAAAAGGCAGGGGTCAACCGTCAATTCTGGCACAGATCGCGGGCACCGTGGCCGATAAAGCCATGTTTGTCCAGACGCGCGCGCGCAACATTTCACGTCCGCCATCGACTTTGCCAATCAGTTAAGATGCGAACGAGTCACCCAATGGAGCGTCACGTTGTCACGATCGAATCCCCACCTGCGCAAGGGTCCCCGCCAGCGCACACTTCCTCCGCTGTTGCAACGCTCCCTGCTGGGTGTCGGCGCATTCGTGTTTGCCACCACTGTCTATGCGCAAAGTACGACGGGCGTCGATTACACGGTGCGCATCGACGCACCGCGCGCGCTCGAGACGCTGCTTGAAGAGAACCTCGACCTGATGCGCTGGCGCGGCAATTCGCGCGTCGACATCGACCAGTTGCAGCGCCTGGTCAAAGAAGCGCCGGCGCAAGCTACCAGCCTGATCGCCACCGAAGGGTATTACTCACCGAAAGTCTCGGTAGGTCTGGATACCAGCGGTGCACGGCCGGTCGCGCGCGTGATCGTCGATCCGGGCCAGCCGGTGCTGGTCGGCGACGTCGACCTGGTGTTGCAGGGCTTTGCTGCCTTTGAAGAAGGCGGCGCCCCGTTCGACGCCGGCGCCCTGCGCAACCGCTGGACGCTGCCGGTGGGCAGCCAGTTCCGCCAGTCGGATTGGGAAGGCGCCAAGAAAGGCCTCGTGCGCGACATTGCACAAAGCCGCTTCCCGCGTGCGCGCCTGGTTGAAACCAGCGCGACCGTCGATCCGGATTCGCGCCGCGCGCTGCTGCGCGTGGTGATCGATTCGGGCCCCGAGATGCGCTTCGGGAATCTGCGTATTCGCGGCCTGAAGCGTTATCCGGCCGAAGTCATCACCAACCTCAACAAGATCAATCCGGGTGACCAGTACAGCGAAGCCGCGCTGCAGGCGCTGCAATCGCGCGTGCAGGACACCGGCTACTTCGCCAGCGTCGAAGTAAGCGCCGACATGCGCGCCGTGCTGAATGCCGAAATCGCCGACATCAAGGAAGACGCCGACAGCGACGCCAACCCGGCCACGCCCGAGCCGGCGACCGGCCCGACCACGCTGCCGGTGATCGTCAACGTCACCGAAAACAAGCAGAAGAACGTCGAGGCCGGCGTGGGCTTTTCGACCGACACGGGCGGCCGCGCGCAGTTGAGCTACGACGACCTGAACGTGTTCGGCAAGCGCTTGAAGACTGACCTGATCTACGAACAGAAGCGCCAGACCGCCAAGGGCGAGTTGTTCTGGCCAACGACGGCCAAGGGCTACAACGACAGCATCAGCGCCGGTGTCGAACGCGAAGACCTGCGCGGCGAACTGACCACGCTGGCCAGCGTCGCTGCGCGCCGCGCCTGGGGCACGCCGCTGCTGGAGCAAAGCGTCACGCTCGAGGCGCTGACCGAAGAACGCGAAGTGCAAGGCCTGGAGCCTACCCGCACCAAAAGCCTGCCGCTCACCTACAGCATCACGAAGCGCAAACTCGACAGCCTGATCCTGCCGACCAACGGTTACGTGGTCAATGCGCAGCTCGGCGGCGCCGTGTTGCCGATTCTGACGGACGAAAAATTCCTGCGCATGTATCTGCGCGGCATCTACTACAAGCCGCTGGGCCCGGCCGGCACGCTGATCCTGCGCGGCGAAACCGGCGCCGTGGCCTCGAAGGAAAAGCTCGGCGTACCGAGCACCTTCCTGTTCCGCGCCGGCGGCGACCAGTCGGTGCGCGGCTACGGCTATCAGGAGCTGGGCGTGCAGGAAAACGGCGCCACCGTGGGCGGGCGTTACCTGGCCACCGCCAGCGCCGAATACCAGTACTGGTTCAAGCCGCCCTGGGGCGTGGCCGTGTTCTATGACGTCGGCAATGCCGCCGACAAGTTCGGCGACCTCAATCCCAAGTCGGGCTATGGCGTGGGCGCGCGCTGGCGCAGCCCGGTCGGTCCGATCAATGTCGACCTGGCCTACGGCCACGCGGTGCGCAAGGCGCGCCTGCACTTCTCACTCGGATTCACGTTCTGATGGATACACCTGAAAACACCCCGGCGCCGACGCCTGATCACCCCCAGACCAACCAACGCCGCTGGCCGCGCCGCGTCGCGATCGGCCTTGTCGCCACCGGCGTCATCGTCGGTGGCACGCTCTGGTATCTGGGCCGCGAAACCACGCTGCAGATGATCGCCCAGCGCGTTGCCAGCGCCACCGGCGGCAAGCTCACCCTCACGGGCGTGAGCGGCACCTTGTACGGCAAGATGCACATCGAACGCCTGATCTGGCGCACCGACGAGCAGGTCATCACCGCCAACAAGATCGACATCGACTGGTCGCCGGGCCAGGTGCTGTCGGGCGGCATCCTGATCGACCAGCTGTGGGCCGCCAGCGTGCGCATGCAGACGTTGAAGGAAACCGACGAGCCGTCCGTGCTCCCAACCAGCCTGGCGCCGCCATTCCGGATCGAGGTCGACGACGCGCGCCTGGCCAATATGACGATGGTGAACATCGGCGGCGCCGAAACGCGCATCGACAATATCCGCGTGCGCGCCAAGGGCGACAAGCGCAGCTGGGTCGTGCAGAACGCGACGGCGGCCACGCCATGGGGCCAGGTCGCCGCCAAAGCCACTGTCGGCGCGGCCCGGCCCTTCAAGATCGACGCGGCAGGCAGCCTGACACAATCGCAGGCCAGTGCCGGCGCACGCGCCGCGCAGTTGCAGATCAAGGTGGGCGGCGACATCCAGAACGCGACGCAGATCGACGCCACCGGCACTGCCGGACGCGCCATCGGCGACGCCCACTTCACGCTCGCACCGTACGCCGAGATCCCGCTGCGCGCGCTGCGCATCAATGGCCGCAACGTCGATCCGGGCTTCTTCAACCCTGCCCTGCCGACCGCGGATCTCACCTTCGCGGTGGCCGGCAAGCTGGACGAACAGCGCAATATCAGCGGCAGCGTCGACATCACCAATACCGGGCCGGAAGGCACGATCGACCAGCAACGCCTGCCGCTGCGCGCAGCGCGTGGGCAACTGGGCGGCAACCTGTCAGCACTGAACGTCTCGAACGTGCTGCTCGACTTCGGCGCGGCCGGCACATTTACCGGCACCGGCGGCGTGCAGCGCACCAAGGACGAAGAAGGCATCGGTACCGCGCGCTTTGCGCTGCACACCGACCGCTTCAACCTGCGCGAAGTGCATTCGGCCATGAAGCCGACGGCGATCAAGGGCGATATCGCGGTCACCAACGAAGCGACGCGCCAGACGCTCGAGGCGAACCTGATCGACGCCGGCTTGCGCCTGACGGCGCTGGCCACGCTGGAAAACAATGTGGCCACCCTGCGTGAAGCGACGCTGCGCGCCGGGCGCGGCAGCGTCACGGCCAGCGGCACCATGAACCTCGAAGGCGATCAGGCCTTCAAGGCCACGGCCAACGCCAGCCGCTTCGACCCATCCGAATTCGGCGACCTGCCGGCGGCCGACATCAACGCCACGGTCAATGCAGCGGGCGTTCTCACGCCCGCATGGAAGGTCGACGCCGACTTCGCCGTGCGCCAGAGCCGCCTGATGAACCAGCCGCTCAGCGGCAAGGGCAAACTCACGGCCGACGCCAAGCGCTTTGCCGGCATCGACGCCAACCTGGCGCTGGGCCAGAACACGGTCGACCTGAAAGGCGCCTTCGGCGGCGCGGGCGACCGCCTGCAATGGCGCCTGGACGGCCGCCAGCTCGCCGCGGTGCGCGCCGACCTGTATGGCGCGGTGGTGGCCAACGGCGTCGTCACCGGCACCATGGCAGCGCCGCGCACGACGTTCGACGTCAACGCGCGCAACCTGGGCTGGGTCGACGCCCAGCGCAAGAACAATAGCGGCGTCGTGCGCGCCCAGGGTGAAGCCTGGCTGGGCGGCCCCGAGGATGCACGTGTGGTCGAAGTCAAGGCCACCGGCGCGACCGAACGCTTCAACCCGGCCGCCTTCGGTTCGCCGCTCGCCGGCAATATCAATTCGACCTTTACCGGCAGTGGCCGCGCGGGCACCGACTGGCGCGGCGCGCTCGACCTGAAGGTGGTGGATTCGACACTGGCCAATTCGCCGTTCTGGGGCCATGCGCGTCTGGCGGCCGACCGCCGCCACGTGTCCGACGCCAACGTCGACCTGCACGTGGGGCCGAATGTCATCGCTGCTACCGGCAGTTTTGGCGCCGCGCGCGATGCGCTCAACTGGCGCATCGATGCGCCGCAACTGGCCGCATTCGGTCCCGAGTACGGCGGCGTGCTGCGCGGCTCGGGCGTCCTGTCCGGCACCGCCGACACGCCATCGCTCACGGCGACCATCGCGGGCCAGAACCTGCGCGCCATGGGCACGCACACGGTGCGCTCACTCAAGGCCAGCGCCAACCTGGGTTCCGGCCGCGGCGCAAGCGACCCACTGGTGACCGATGTCGAAGTGCTCGACTACGTCAACGGCGACACGCGCGTGGCGTCCGTGCGCCTGAAAACCGACGGCACCCGCGGCGCGCACACGCTGCGCCTGTCGGCGCTGGGCGATGCGTTCGATGCCAATGCCGAACTGCGCGGCGCCTTCTCGAAGGACACCTGGAGCGGCACGCTGGCCGCGCTGCAAAACCGTGGCCGCTATGCGATGAACCTGCAAAAGCCAGTGCCGTTGACGGTCAGCGGCGCACCCGGCGGCGGTTTCGCCGGCCTGGCCAGCCCGGAGCGTATCGCCTTCAATGGCGCCGTGATCGCCCTGCCGAACGGCAGCATCACGGTCGACGCACTGACCAAGGACGGCCCGCGCTGGGCCAGCCGCGGCCATGCCGACAATGTGCCGCTGACCTACCTGGCGCAGTTCTCGCCAGCGCTGGCCGACAACGCGCGCGGCGACCTGACGCTGGGCGCTGCCTGGTCGGTCGACATGCGCGCGCCGCAGGCGCAAGGCGCCGCGCCTTCGCTGGCCGGCAATGTGCGCGTGTTCCGCGAAAAGGGCGACGCCATCGTCGGTGGCGACACGCCAGTGCCACTCGGCCTGCGCCAGCTGGAAGCGCGCGCCGAAGTGGTGGGCAGCAGCCTGCGCGTGAACCTGGACCTGGACGGCGCCCGCACCGGCGTGGCCAAGATCGACGCCAACGCGCAGATGATCAACGGTCGCCTGGAGAGCGCCAGCCCGCTGCGCATGACGGCCAATGCCAATATCCCGTCGATCGCCTGGCTCGCAGCGCTGGCTGGCCAGCCGGGCCTGGAACTCGACGGCGCGCTGCGCGTGGCGATGACGGGTGGCGGCACGATCGGTAAACCCAGCCTGAACGGCAATCTGGATGGCGACAAGCTGGGCGTGCGCTGGGCCGAACAAGGCGTGAACCTGCGCAACGGCGAACTGCGCGCGCTGCTTGGCGGCGACCAGCTGCGCATCGAAAAGCTGTCGTTCCAGGGCCGCCAGGGTGGCGCTGCCGCCAGTGGCTACGTGCGCTTTGCCGACGGCGCGCCGACGATGGACATTCGCCTCAACATGGACCGGCTCGAAGCCCTGTCGCGCCCGGATCGCACCGTGATCCTGAGCGGCCAGGCGTCGCTCGTGCGTGACGCCAGCCGCTTCGCACTGGAAGGCAAATTCCGCGCTGACCGCGCCCTGATCGAATTCGCGCCGCAAGGCACGCCGACGATCTCGGACGACGTCATCGTGCTGGGCCGCGCCACCACCAAGCCGACGCCGAAGACCAACGAGAAGGAAGTGCCGCTGACCGTGGACCTGGCGGCCGACCTGGGCGACGACTTCCACATCCGGGCGATGGGCATCGACGCCTACCTGGCCGGCACCGCCCGCGTGCGCATGACGGGCAGCGGCCAGCCGCGCATCAACGGCACCATCCGCGCGCTGAACGGCACCTACGCTGCGTATGGCCAGAACCTGTCGATCGAACGCGCCGTGATGACCTTCAGCGGCCCGTACGACAACCCGTCGCTCGACATCCTCGCGGTGCGCAAGCGCCCCGAAGGCGAGCAGCTGTCCGAGACCAACGTCGAAGCGGGCGTGCAGGTGCGCGGCACGGCGCAGTCGCCGACGGCGCGCCTGGTGTCGACGCCGAACGTGTCCGACAGCGACAAGCTGTCGTGGCTCGTGCTGGGCCAGGGCATGGAAGCGGCCAGCGGCGACCAGAAAGGCGTGCTGACAGCCGCTGCGAGTGCCCTGCTGGGTGGCAGCGGCGGCACCGGCGGCATCCAGTCGAAGATCGCCAACTCGCTCGGCGTGGATGAACTGGGCCTGAAACAGGGCGCTAACGGCGGCAGCGGTTCGGGACTGGAAAGCACCGTGGTCACGGTCGGCAAGCGCATCTCGCAGCGCGCTTACCTGAGCTTCGAACAAGGCACCAGCACCGCATCGAGCCTGGTGCGCCTGCGCTACAAGCTCACGCCGCGGATCTCGCTGCAGTTCCAGACCGGCACCAACAGCGCACTCGATATTCTCTATTCGTGGGCGTTTGACTGATTTGGTCTAGACAGCGGCGGGCAACCCTGCCCGCTGCTGTCCCACGGCGCCCGCCATGCGCGCCAGGCGGCCAAGCAGCACCCCATTGAACACGCCGAACACCAGGCAGATCGTCGCGGCCACCGCCAGCTGGTACGCCAGCTGCGGCTGGATGACCAGCACGACCGACGTGATGTACTTGGTCAGAAAGATCGCCAGCATCAGGATCAATGGCATCACGCTGCCGCGCACCAGCACCCGGTCCGGCGCCGTGCCGGCTGCGATGCGGGTGCGGCCGAAGCGCCAGGCCAGCAGCATCGCAGCCGCACAGCCGATGACCCAGGCGGCGACCAGCACCATTCCCATGTCGAACTTGAGCGCCATATCGTTCAGCGACAATCCCAGCATCACCAGCGGCAGGATCAGCATCCGGCGCAGCGTCAGTTCGCGATCGCGCATCTCGGCGACGCCGCGCCAGAGCAGGAACGCGAGGATGGCCCAGACATACAGGGGCGTGTGGGTCAGGATCTGGATCAGCATGGCAAACTCCGTGGCAGGTAGAAGGTGCATGCATTGTGCGGACATGCCGGGCGTCGCGGTATCCCGTGCGACGAAGTGGCTTCGGGCTGGCGCCAACTGCCTGCCGCGCGGCGCGAACTTTGCGCTGGCCGGGTAGAATCTGGCCATGGCAAGCAAACATCCCATCTTTCCCGGCCCACGCACCGCACGCGGCGCGGTACTCGCCGTCCTGTTGTCGAACGCCGACCAGGCAGGCAGCGAACCGCTGCGCGGACGCGTGACGCTGGCTGCGATCGTGCGCGCGCTGAAGCGCAAGTACCACTGGCCGATCGAGACCACCAGCTTTCCGTCCAACGATATCGACGGGCGCGCCACCTGGGCCACCGTCTACAGCCTGCCGCAGGGCGTTATCGATACGGCGCTGGCTGGCAAGGGCAGTGACTGGCTGCGCAGCACCCGCAGCGGCGGCGAGGCCGATCAGGCCTGATTCTGCATGGCCCGCGACAACATCAACGATATCCTCGTCTTCATCGCCGTTGCGCGCGAGCGCAGCTTCACGCGCGCCGCCGCCAAGCTGGGCATGAGCCAATCAGCCCTCAGCCACATCGTGCGCGGGCTGGAGGAGCGCTTGGGCGTGCGCCTGCTCACGCGCACGACGCGCAGCGTCTCGCCCACCGAAGCGGGCGAGCGCCTGCTGCAGAACGTGGGCCCGCGGCTGGAAGAAATCGATGCGGAGATCACGGCCATCACCGACCTGGGCGACAAGCCCGCCGGCACCGTGCGGATCACGGCCATCGACCATGTGATCGACACGGTGCTGTGGCCACGCATTGCGCCACTGCTGCCGCAGTATCCCGAGCTGCATGTCGAAATCAGCTCGGACTACCGCCTGGTCGACATCGCCGCCGAACGCTTCGACATCGGTGTGCGCCATGGCGACCAGGTAGAGAAGGACATGATCGCCGTGCGCCTGACGGCCGACGTGCCGATGCGGATCGTCGGCGCACCTGCCTACTTCGCGCGCCAGCCGGCGCCGGCCTCGCTGCAGGATCTCATGACGCACAACTGCATCAATCTGCGGCTGGCCAGCAGCGGCGGGCTGTATGCGTGGGAGTTGCTGCATGACGGCCAGCCGATCGAGGCGCGCGTGCGCGGCCAGGCGGTGTTTACCAACGTCCATCACATGCTCGCTGCGGCGCTCGATGGCGTGGGCGTGACCTTCCTGCCCGAGAGCCTGATCGCGCCGCATGTAGAGGCCGGGCGCCTGGTCAGCGTGATGGAAGACTGGTGTCCCAGCTTTCCCGGCCTGCACGCCTACTACCCGAGCCGGCGCCATTCGTCGCGCGCACTGGGCCTCGTGATCGACGCGCTACGTTATGCGGGTTGAACCACGCGGCCGGCACGCGCCGCCAGCAGCGCCAGCAAGCTGGCCGCTACCAGCACGGCGGCGCTGAACCCGAACGTGGCGCCGTGGCCGCTGGCGTCGAACAGCAGACCGCCGCCAGTGGCGCCCAGCATGATCGCGAGCTGCACCACCGCCACCATCAGGCCGCCGCCGGCTTCGGCATCGCGCGGCAGCGTACGCGCAAGCCAGGTCCACCAGCCCACCGGTGCCGCCGTCGCCACCAGTCCCCAGATGGCCAGCAGCACCGTCGTTGCCGCGACTGACTGGCCGACGATGAGCAGCCCCGCCGCGATCGCCGCCATGATGAGCGGGATCGCGATCAGGACGGGGTACATGCGCGCCTTGAGCACGGACCCGATCAGCGTCGTGCCGATGAATCCGGCCACACCCAGCACCAGCAGCATCAGCGACAGCGTTGCCACATCGACGCGGGTGACGGTTTCGAGGAACGGCCGCAGATAGGTGAACAATGCAAACTGCCCCATGAAGAACAGGCTCGCCGCCCCCATGCCCAGGCAGACCGCAGGGCGCTTGAGCAACGCGACCATGCTGGCCGGTGCCTGCCGGTTTTCCGGACGCAGTGCGGGAAGGCTGAACCAGAGCCAGGCCAGGGCCAGCGTCGCCACCGGCACCAGGCAAAAGAAGGCGCCACGCCAGCCGATTACACCGCCCAGATAACTGCCCGCCGGCGCGGCAATCACCGTGGCCAGCGCATTGCCGCCATTGAGGATAGCCAGCGCGCGCGGCACGTCGGCCGCGGGTACCAGACGCATCGCGGTGGCCGCCGACATCGACCAGAAGCCGCCGATGGCCACGCCAATCAGCGCGCGGCCGACCATGAACAGCGGATAGTTCGGCGCAAATGCGGCCACGGTGCCCGAGGCGATCATCAGGCCGGTCAGGGCCAGCAACAGCGTCTTGCGGTCAAGCCGCCCCACGACCGATGTCAGACACAGACTGGTCAGGAGCGCGAACGCGCCGGAAATGGCGATCGACTGCCCGGCCTGGCCTTCGGTGATGCGCAGGTCGGCCGCCAAGGGCGTGAGCAGGCTGACCGGCATGAATTCGGATGCGACGAGGGCAAAGGCGGCAAGCGACATCGCCAGCACGGCGCCCCATGCCGCGGGCGCGGCCGGCTTGCTGTCGCAAGCGACGGAAATGGTTGGATTCATTAATGATGCAGGAGGAGGAAAACAGCCTGCTGCGAGGCAGCAGGCGTAGGGTGGACGGGTACCCCGTCCACGCGTCGATGGTTGGCTGCAAGATTATCCGGCACGAACACGACGCCGATCACCGCGTGGACGGGTAACCCGTCCACCCTACGCGGCCAGCGTGGCGCTGTCGATCACGAAGCGGTACTTGACGTCACCCTTGAGCATGCGCTCGTAGGCGCCGTTGATCTCGTCGGCGCGGATCATCTCGATGTCCGACACGATGCCGTGTTCGGCGCAGAAATCGAGCATCTCCTGGGTTTCCGGAATCCCGCCGATCATCGAACCGGCGATCGCGCGGCGCTTCATGATCAGGCTGAACACCTGTGGCGACGGGTGCGGCGAATCCGGCGCACCGACCAGCACCATGGTGCCGTCACGCTTGAGGATCTGCAGGAACGCGTCCAGGTCGTGCGGCGCGGCCACCGTGTTGATGATCAGGTCGAGGGTCTTGGCCTGCGCCGCCATGGCGTCGGCATCCTTCGAGATCACGACTTCATCGGCGCCCAGCGCCAGCGCGTCGTCACGCTTGGAGGCCGACGTCGTGAACGCCACGACATGCGCGCCCATGGCGTGGGCCAGCTTGATGCCCATGTGGCCCAGGCCACCGATGCCGACGATGCCGACCTTCTTGCCAGGGCCGGCATTCCAGTGGCGCAGCGGCGACCAGACGGTGATGCCGGCGCACAGCAGTGGCGCCACGGCGGCCAGCTGCTCTTGCGGGTGCGTCACGCGCAGCACGAAGCGCTCGTGCACGACGATCTGCTCGGAGTAGCCGCCCAGCGTGTGGCCCGGTGCATCCGGGGTTGGGCCGTTGTAGGTGCCGACCATATTGTCGCAATAGTTTTCGAGGCCTTCGCCGCAATCGGCGCAGGCCTTGCACGAGTCGACCATGCAGCCGACACCGACCAGGTCACCGACCTTGTGCTGCGTGACGTGCGCGCCGATCGCCGACACGCGGCCGACGATCTCGTGGCCTGGCACGCAGGGAAACTGCGAGCCAGCCCATTCACCGCGCACGGTGTGCAGGTCGGAGTGGCAGACGCCGCAAAAGTCGATCGCGATCTGCACGTCGTGCGCGCCAGGTGCGCGGCGCGTGATGTCCATCGATTCGAGGGCTTGGTCGGGCGCGTAGGCGCCATAGGCTTTGACAGTCATGGGAATCCTTGTGGTGATGCGATCAGCGGCGCGGGCGGCGCTGATCGATAAACAAGGGAGCAATATAAAACCTGGCTCAGTCGGGATAAAGACCCGTTCATGCATTGGGCATATGACGCCAGCCCATGAATACGCCGACCCAGCAGGCGGCGCCTTGCGCCATGACACCCGCGCCGATGGCACAATATGGTCGGGAAAACGTTGCATCACACAAGGCTGATGCGTCACCCCGGTCGCATTCCATGGAGCGCAGGCGCATTGACACCATCCAACGACAACCCGGCCCTCGATTTCCTGCGCTTGTCCAGCAAGCGCAGGCCCGTGGTGCGCTTCGTGGTCGCCGCAACGGTACTGGCCTGCATCCTGCTGGTGGCCTTTGCCGCGTGGTTCATCGAGACGACGCGCCAGGCGCAGATCGCGCAGACCACCGTCGCGACCAGCAATGTCGCGCGCATGGTCGGGGCCCAGGTCGAATCGGCCATGAAGACCACGAGCATGGCGCTGGCCAACGTCGCCGAGCGCGTCGAACACGATGGCACGCGCCCCGCGGCGCTGGCGCGGCTGCAGGCGCACCTGGTCGAACTGACCCACACGACACCCGAGCTGCACGGCATCTTCGTGTATGGCGAAGATGGCGCCTGGCTGGCCACGTCGCTGGACCAGCCGTTCGTGGCCAACAATGCCGACCGCGCGTATTTTCAGTACCACCGCGAGCATCCGGGGCGCGGCATCCACGTGGCCCATCCGGTGCGCAGCCGCTCGAGCGGCATCTGGGTATTGCCGGTCTCGCGCCGCATCGACCATGCCGACGGCAGCTTTGCCGGCGTCGTGCTGGTCACGCTGAAGGTCAACTTCTTCGAACAGATCTACGACGACCTCGATGTCGGGCGCACCGGCACAGTGCTGCTGGCGCTGGACGACGGCACGGTGGTCTACCGGCGCCCGTTCGACGAAAAGATCATCGGCACCAACCTGTCGCATGGCGCGGTATTCCAGGCGATCCGCAACAAGTCGGCCGGCGCCGAGTTCCTGACCGCCTCGATCGACAGGATCGAGCGCCTGTACAGCTATCGCCGGCTCGACCGCTTTCCATTCGTGATCGCCGTCGGCCAGACCAAGGACGAGCTGCTGGGCGACTGGAAGCGTTCGAGCCTCCTGATCGGCGCGGTCACGCTGCTGATCGCGGCGCTGTTCACGCTGTTCGGGCGCAAGCTGGTGCGGCAGATCGCAATCCGCGACCGGCTCGACCAGACCTTGCGCGCCTATTCCGAAGACCTGCAGCGCGATAACCTGGGGCTGCACGAACTGGCGCACACCGACAAGCTCACGCAACTGGCCAACCGGCGCCGCTTCGATGACATGCTGGACCACGAATGGCGCCGCGCGCAGCGCAGCAATGCGCCGCTGGCGCTGATCCTGCTCGACATCGACTACTTCAAGAAGTACAACGACCATTATGGCCATCCGGCCGGTGACGCCTGCCTGCAGGGCGTGGGCGCCGTGCTGGCCGCCAGCCTGAATCGCACCGGCGACCTGCCCGCCCGCTACGGCGGCGAAGAATTCGCCATCATCCTGCCGGCAACCGATCTGCAGGGCGCACTGGCCGTTGCCGAACGCATGCGCCAGGACATTTTTGGCCTCTCCATCGCGCATGTGGAATCGCCTTTCGAGACCATCACGGCCAGTCTCGGCGTGGCCTCCTTCGAGCCTGGCGGCAAGGAGTCCTTGACCACCGCCGACCTGGTCGTGCGCGCGGACATGCAGCTCTACCAGGCCAAGGCCACGGGCCGCAACCGGGTATCCGGCGCAGCCTTCAGCGCCACCGGCGCCGACGCCGGCTCAGGCGAGGGCCAGGCGGCGCAATGAGGCGGCGATGTCGTGCAGGCTGTCGACTTCGCAGGTGGGAATGGCGAGCGATTCGTTGGTCAGGCGGCCCGGATTGAACCAGACGCTGTCGATGCCGAAGCGGTTCGCGCCGAGGATGTCGGCGTCCAGGCGGTCGCCCACGATCACCGTATCGGGCTTGGTGAAGGTGCGCGCCATCTTGCTGGTGTATTCGAAGAAGCGGGTGTCCGGCTTGGCGAAGCCGCAGGCTTCGGACGTCGCGACGAACGACAGCGACGGGGCCAGGCCCGAGCTGGCGATGCGCCGGTGCTGGATCGCGTGCGCGCCGTTGGTGATGATGCCGACTTCGCCGATGCCGGCCAGCGTTTCGCACAGCGCTACGGCGCCATCGACCAGCACGACGGTATCGGCAAGGGATTCGCTGTACACATCGCTGGCAACGTGTGGATCGAGATCGATCCCGTTGTCGGCGAAGGTCTTGCGAAAGCGTTCGATGCGCAGGAAGTCCTTCGACACGGCGCCCTGTTCAAAGAGGCGCCACAGCGCAACGTTGGTCATCTGGTACTGCGCGAACAGGACGTCAAGGCCCTCACGCAGATCGAGGTGCGCCATCGTGCGCTGGAAGGAAGCTTGTTCGGAAGCCCGGAAATCGAGCAGGGTGTCGTCGAGGTCAAACAGGAAAAGTCGGTGTTTCATTGCGTCCAACAGTAAAGCGGCAATGCTCCATGGTAGCACCCGCCGCCAAGCTGCGTCAGCTGGGGTTCGGATCGGGCACCGGCTCGTCATCGTGCGGCAGATGGCCCGGCTGGTGGTGCGGATGCGGATGCGGCGCCTCGAACGGATCGGGCATCGGATCGTCGACGGGTGCCGGATCGGGCGCGCGATGGGCGTGGATGGAAAACGGCGCCGCTGATTGCGCGGTATGGGCTGCTTGCATGATGCGGTCCTCCTCGATTGGCTGATTGGCCCACCTTAGCATGCGCTCCTGCGGCGCGGCGCGCGCCGGCAGTGGGCTACAATGCGGTCTTTCCGAACACCGCCTGCTGACCGTCCCCATGGAACTTTCGATCACCACCCTGGCCCTGCTCGTCCTGACCCCGCTGCTGGTCTGGCGCATCTACGCGCGCGTCAAGAAGCAGATGCTGCGCCAGCGCTCGATCTACCAGCGCCATTACACGGGCATCCTGGTGTTTGGCGCGATGATCCTGGTGCCGGCAGCGCAGCTATTCGCCAGCCCGTACAACCTGGCAGCCTTGCTGGTGGGCGCGGCCGGCGGCATCGGCTACGGCGTGTGGGGCCTGAAGCTGTCGCGCTTTGAGGCCACGCCCGAGGGTTATTTCTTCACGCCGAACGCCCGTCTGGGCCTGGTGATGGCAATGATCCTGGTGGCGCGCATACTGTACATCGGCGTCGAGATCTACGCCAACCAGGGCAAGGGCTTGCCCACGCCCCAGCTGAGCGACAGCCCGCTGACCATGCTGTGCGTGGGTCTGACCAGTGGCTACTTCGCCTGCTATTCGGCCGGACTGCTGCGCTGGCGGCGGCGGGCCAGGCGCGAGAGCTTGCAGGCATAAAAAAAGGGATCCACATCGGATCCCTTGTTGTATCAAGCCGCCTTCGCGTCTTCCTTCCGGCGCTGCAGCACGAAGATCGGCTGCGCCCACTGCTGGTCCTTCTTCTTCTTGCTCGTGATGAGCGTCAGTTCCGACGGGTCGTAGACGTCCGTGTTGTGCGTCAGCGGGGTCGTCATCAGGTACTGGGCGTCGGTGTTCTTCAAAAACTCGCCGACCAGCTGGATGTTGCGGATATCCAGGTGGGCAAACGGTTCATCGATGAACACGAAGCCGCCCGAGCCTTCTTCGGACTTAAGCAGGCCAATCAGCAGCACCAGCGACTTCATGACCTGCTGGCCGCCCGACGCTTCGCCGTCGTTCATCCCGATCTGGTCCTTGCCGTCGAACTTGAAGCGCACATGCAGGCCAGCCTGCGACAGCTGCACGTCGTCGTTCTCCAACCGCACCGGATCCGCCTGCACGTCGATCCCGGCCAGGCCACCCAATTCGCGGATGTTTTTGGTATAGGTCTTGATCGTGTAGCGCAGGCGCTCGATGTAGGCGCCGCGTGCATTGCCGGTCGCTTCGATCGCGCGGTTGTTCTGGTAGCGGCGCTCCTCGGTCTCCGTCTGGCGGCTTTCGAGCTGGTCGTGCAGACGCGCGTACTGGTCGACCACGGTCGGGTCGAGTTCCCAGTCGTCGCGCGCCAGCGAGCCTTCCAGGGATCCCAGGCGCAGATTGACCTGGTGCGCATTCTGGTGTTTGGCCACCAGGTCGCCGCGCCAGAGCGGATTCTTCCACGCGCCCGGCACGGCGCGCCAGCTGCGGCGCAATTCCAGCAGTGCTTTGGCGTGCTCGGTGCGCTGGTCGATCTGGCGGCGATGGTTCAGGCGCATGCCTGCCTCGGCTTCCGACAGCGCCATGCGCGCGTTCTGCCACACGGTGTCGGCGCGGGTGCGCGCGACGGTCGCGTTCTTGCTCAGCGTTTGCAGCTCGCCCAGGCGCGCGCCCACTTCCATCCGCTCGGCTTTGAGCGGCGCCAGTGCGCGCGCGGCTTCCTCGAATTCTTCCTGACGGGCCGACAGTTCCTTGGCCGCGTCCACGCCCGCAATGCGCGCCTTCAGGCCGCCCACTTCGGCGGCCAGCTTCGAGATCGCCAGCGTCAGCGCGTCTTCCTTCTGTTCCAGCGCCGGCAGCGATTTCTGGATCGCTTCCAGGCGCTGCGTCTTGCCGGCGGCGCCGAAGCGATAACGCGATGCTTCGACGAACAGCGAGCGGCCACCGCGGCGCTCACGGTGGTAGGCGTCCGGCGTGATCCACTCGTCCGAGCGGCTCTTGAAGCCGTCGTCGACCGAGTCAACCCGCACGATGCGTTCCAGCTGGTCGATCAGCCAGCCCGGCGCCTTGCCAGAAAAACTCACTACCGACAGCAGGCTGTCATCCTTGACGACCGGCGCCGTCACGCAATCGGGCACGATGAAGTGGCGATAGCGCTCCTTCTCGGCCAGGCGGTAGGCGTTCGCCGCATCCGACGCTTTTTCGAGCAGCACGACCGAGGCGTAACCACCGAGCACACCTTCGACCGCGCCCTGCCACTTCGGATCCGTCACTTCGACGATGTCCGACAGCATGGCGTGCGCAATGCCTTCGTCGCGCAGCGCGCGGCGCATCAGGCGCTGCGCTTCGGGCTCGGGCATCGCGCTCTTGCCCTGCAGCTGGGAGATCGTCGCCAGCTCGCCCGCGATCCTGGTCGACACGGCTTCGCGCGCGCTCTTCTGACGTGCCAGCTCGGCTTCTTTTTCGCCCAGCTGCTTGCCCACTTCGGCGATGTCGGCGCCCGCGTCCGCCGACAGCTTTTGCAGGCGGTCGCGCTGTTCCAGCAGGCTTTCCAGCGGTTTCAGGCGCGTGTTCACTTCGGTCAGGCGTTTGGCCAGTTCGCCGCCTTCCTGTTCGAGCTGCGTTTCCTGTTTTTGCGCTTCGGTCAGCGCGCGCTGCTGGCTGGCCAGCTGGCTGCGTTTCTCGGCCAACTGGCCGTCGGCCTGGACCAGCGGCTTTTTTGCTTCGCGCAGCGTGCGCGAGACCAGCAGCGCTTTCTCGCGCGCTTCGTGGTACTGCAGCGCCGGCAGCACTTCTTCGTGCAGCTCGCGCTTTTCCTTGTGCAGGTCGGACCACTGATGGTGGTTGGCCACGCGCAGGCGCAAGCCTTCGAGGTTGGTGCGCGAGGCTTCCAGCTCGGCCTCGAAGCGCTTGAGCTCGGTCTCGGTATCGCGCTGGTGGCGCTTGGCTTCGTCGTAGGCATCCAGCACTTCCTTGTCGCCAAAGACCTGGAACACCAGGTCGAGCAACTGGCGCGGCGCGTATTCGCACAACTTGTCGGTCTCGCCCTGCTCGAGCGCCAGCACTTTCGACATGGCCGGCGACAGGCCGGCCGACGCCAGGCGCTTGCGGTAGTTTTCCACGCCCAGCCAATCGGTCGCTTCGGTCACTTCCTCGATCTCGACGTTCCCAGGCCGCATCAGGTACTGGCGCTTCCAGTCGCCGCCATTCTTCTGCACCTGGCAAAAGAGCGTCACTTCATCGTCGGCGAAAAAGCCCGAATGGCGAAACGGCCGGTTCGACAACTGGCGGCCCACCGGCTTGTTGTCGACGACGGCGCGCAGCCAGGCGCTTTGCTGGCCCGAGTGGCGCGCATAGTGTTTGTACGTGCGGCCCATCGAGCAATCGAGCCCGAACAGCGTGCGCATCGCGTCGAGCAGCGTGGTCTTGCCCGAGCCGTTCTGGCCGGCGATCGTGATGATCTTGGCGTCGAGCGGGATGTTCTTGATCCGCTGCCAGTAATCCCAGTGGACCAGTTCGAGTGATTTAATGTGGAACATCGGCTATCTCAATTCGGGGTGTCAGGGACATCAAGGGCGCCGTCGGGCGCCAGGGCATCGTTGGCGGCGTCGGCATCGACCGGGGCCACGCGGCGCGGCGCGGCCGCCAGTGGCGCGCGCTTGAACACTTCGGACAGCGCGCCGTTGATGATGCGTTCCTTGAGCACGTCGGTGTCCATCATCAGGTCGAGCAGCGGGCCTTCCAGGATCACGTCGCCGCGGCGTTCGATAAAGCCCAGTTTCGACAGCACGCCCAGGTTCATGTCCATGCGCGTCTTCTTGCCCAGCTTGTCGCCGAAGTCCGACAGCAGCGCCGTGTACGAAATGCCGATCGACGTGTCTTCGGCGCGCGGGATCGACAACTCCTTCTCGAACATGTCGTTCTGGTCGTCGTCGATCGTCGTGTGGGTTTCCTGGCGCTCGCGCTTGGGCAGGATGATCTGCGCCCACAGCACGACGAGCAAGGCGACGCCGTCGCGCGTCAAACCAAAGTTATTGTTCTGCCAGATGTCCTTGGCGCCGAAGATCTTCGGCTCGACGTTGCGGTGCAGCGCCACGGTGACGTGGTCGGCATACACGTTGTCGAGCAGCTTCAGGCCCGATTCGAGCAGGCGCTTGTCGACTTCGGCGCGGAACTGGTCGTCCGACAGCGCGCGCTTGACCATCTTGTCGTCGCGGCGCAGGGTCTGGTGCGTCAGCAGGCGCGCGATCAGGATTTGTGCATCGTCATTCATGGGGCAGGCTGTCCATCAGGAGTGGAATCGGCATTCAGTGAAAGGGTCGCGACCGACATGGCCGCCACTTCCGGGTCGTTCAGCTGGACCATCTCGTCGAGCGAAACGAACGTGAGCGGCAGGCGCGCCAGTTCGGCCGTCGCTCCCTGCAGGCTCGCTTCGGATGCATCGCCCAGCAGCGGCAGCAGCGACGCGCGGTACGAGGCCAGCGCGAACGTGGCCGGCAGCAGCGATTCGTGCAGCTGCACCCGGCGCGGGCCGACACTCGAAAATTCGGGGAAGTTGCCCAGGTTGGCAAAATCGGCCAGCTTGTTGATCCAGTCATTCAGCTCGAGCTGCATGGCCTGATTGTCGTTGACCGTCAGCGGCGCATCCTGGCCGCTCGGCAGGCCTTTCGGGCCGGTCGAGATGATGCGCTCGGCCAGCAGTTCGGTTTCGGCCACGTCGATCATCTCGGCCGGGGTGCCGAACAGCGGCGTGACCGGGCGGTCGATCGCGCCAGCAGCCAGGCTCGCCAGGTCGTCGTGCGCCAGCAGCCAGCGTTTCACGTCGGTGGTCGACAGGCCCGACTGGCCCAGGTGCACGCGCTGGCGTTCGATCTGGTTCAGTGCGCGCGAGAACATGCCCTGCATGTTCAGCAGTGCGCTCTGGGCGCGGCCGATCGCCTGCGCCGCGCGGTGCGTGGCGGCGTCGGCCCGTTCGTCGGACGTGATCGCGCGCAGGATGACGGAGCCCTTCTCGACCCAGTCGCAGGCCATGTGCCACTTTGCCTGCGAGGTGCGCAGGCGAAACTCGGAGCCGGACGCGATCGCATCGCGAAATTCCTCGGTCAGTTCGACCAGGCGGCCCAGCAAGTGTTTCAGCTGGTCGACGGTGACGCCGCCCACGGCCTGGGCGCCGGCCACCTGCGACAGCAAAAAGCCCATCTCGGCTTCGTCGCCTTCGGGCTTGCCCAGCGCCAGCAGGGTTTCCAGCGCAGACAAGACGTTGCGGGCCAGCGGCGTGATGCGGTAGACGGCGGCCGGGGCGTCCCAGGCCAGCAGGCCGTGGCCGCGCAGGCGGTTGAGCACCGTTTCCAGGCTTTCGGGGACGAGATAGGCCAGCTTCTGGTTGATGTCGGCGCGCGAGAAGGCGGACGTGGACGCATCGCCCGCCAGTTCGCGCAGGACGAGCAGACGCACCAGCACACCGTCCTGCGTGCCGTGGAACAGGGCCGTGAAGGCCGACAGCATTGGCTGGGCACGCTTGAGGTGGAAGACTTGCTCGATTTCGTCGGGAGCAATGCCATCCTGGAAGTGTACCTGCAGCGGATCAAGTTCCTGCGCTGTCGTCGAGGCGTCGGCAGCGTGCGCCGCGCCGGCTTGGGGGTCGATCATCGTGTTAATAACCAGTCTCGTGCGCGGCCGAGACGGGTCTGCATTGCATTTGTTACCACAGACCCGGCCAGCTTCGCGGGGGCGTCAGTATAACAGTTAAGACTGGGCAATTCCGGAATGGCTGCCTGCCAGGGCAGCCTCTGCAACACCACTGCGGCTCAGGTCAGGCTCAAGACTTGGTCACGCTCTTGAGCGTCTGCTCGATGGTTTCCCTGTCGCCTTCGGTGAAGCGGATCTTGACCGGATAGTACTCGTGCGCCGGCGCCAGCCAGACGTCGACGCTCTGGTCGCGGCTGCCTTTCAAAGCGGCGCGCGTGACCAGAATCGCGTCGACTTCGCCCAGGCCCGTTTTGACTTTTTCGCTCCGCACGACCTTGAAAGTCCAGGTCTCGGCGCTGCTGCGCCCCGCCACGAAGAACGGCCACTCGGAGCCCGGCTTGAACTTGTCGCCAGCGGCGCGCGCCACGGCGGCCAGTTGCCAGGTGACCGACACGCGGTCCTGCTCCCCGCCCTTGAGCGGATAGGTCTTTTCGCCTTCCGAGAAGCGCATCGTCTTGGCGGCGCGGTCGAACGTGATCGAGGTGGGGTCCTTGCGCATGCGCTTTTCGGAAAACTCGGTCGGCGCCAGGCCGTAGGCGTCGATGACGCCCTGGCTGCGGTTGTCGAGCAGCGTGCCCAGGATCGCCACGCGCGATTCGAAGCGCACGTCGTATTTGCCGTCGCCGGCGCGCCAGGTAACAGTAGCGTCGCCTTTCAGGGCCAGGCCTTTCTGGCGCGCGGCCAGGTCGTAGGCCAGATCGGCCGATGGCGGCAATTCGAACGCGCGCTTGACGGCCTGATGGGCGGGCTGGGCGGACGCGCCACCCAGTGCGAAGGTCAGCGCCAGGGCTGCACCGATGTGTCGAATGTTGTTCATAGGCATATCAAGATCCTGAATGGTCCAAGACGATATTATTCACTGTTTGCGTGGTTACTGCTCCGTTGGGCTCGCTATTGCGAATCCGCACCGGATACCAGCCATGCGCCGGAGCCAGCCAGATGTCCAGGCGTGACTTGTACGAGCCCGGCTGCGGCGGGCGCGTCAGGTGCCAGGTTTGCAGTGTGCCGAGTTTGGTATCGATCGCTTCCTGCCCCACCACCGTGAAGCGGTAGATCGCCGCATCGCGGTCTTCACCAACGAAAATATCGATGGCGCCGGTGAGCTGCTTCGGGTCGCCGCGCGCGATCGCCGCCAGTTGCAGCGGGATGCTGGCCTTGTCCTGGGCGCCGGCCGGCAATTGGTGCGTCGCTTCCGATGCCGAAAACGTGATCACGCCCTTGCCCCAGTTGAAATGGGTGGCCGTCATGGCGCGGCCGCGCCGCTTCTCGGTCATCGTGATCGGGGCGAAACCCGTTGCGGCCACTGCGCCCTCGCTCTTTAATACCACCAGATTGACCCGCGCGAACACGACGCGGATGCCCGCTTCGATCTGGATGCGGTAGCTGTCCGCGTTCAGTTGCCAGGCCAGCAGCGCCTCGCCCGACCACTCGGTGCCATCGGCGTCGGTGCGCGTGACGTCGAGCGTGATCTTCGCGGGCGGCGGCATGTCGATGACGTAGCGGCGCGCTTCCGGTGCTGCCGGTGGCGGCGGTGGTGGCGGCGCCGCCACCGGCGTGGACGCTGGCGGCACCGGCGGGGCTGGTGCCGCGGGCATGGGCTCGGCTGCCGGCGTGGCCGGCGCTGTGCCCGCACCGGCCCCGGAAGGCGCCGTCTCGGTCACCGGCGTGATGTCCCCTGGCCGGTCGGGCACCGCAATCTCCACCGGCACCGGCGGCATCCGGGGCAGTGGCGGCGGACTGGCCTGCGGCACCGGCACCGATTCGGGCGCAGGCTCTGGCGCAGGGCCGGGCAGCAGTTGGGCCACCAGCGTCACAGGCGCGCCACCTGGCGTGGCCGCCGGCGGCAGGACCGGGCTGACGTGCCCCAGCTCGGTCAGGACGATCCAGTGCAGCAGCACGACCAGCACCACAGGCAGCAGCCGATGGCGACGGGGGAGAAGAATCGGTGCGGATGGCATGACGCTAGTGTAGCGCGGGCGCCGGGATGGACACGCGTGGCGGGATCAGGGCAACAGGATCGACAGCTCTTGCGCACTCGCGCGCAGAACCGGCAAAAACTCTTCTTCCATCTTGCGCCGCGACACCCGCGCTGCGTGTGCCCCGATGTTCAGCGCCGCCAGCACATTGCCCGAGGCGCCACGCACCGGGACCGAGATCGAGCGCAGGCCGACTTCCAGCTCTTCTTCGACCAGCACGTAGCCGGCGGTGCGCACATCCGCCAGGATGGCCCTGAGCCGCTCGGGATTGACCACCGTGCGCTCGGTCATGGCCTTGAGCGGCACGCGCGCCAGGTAGTCGTCCAGCTCTGGCGCCGGCAGGTGCGCCAGCAGCATGCGACCCAGCGCCGTGCAGTACGCCGGCAGGCGGCTGCCGGTCGTCAGCGACACCGACATGATGCGCGAGGCGGCCGAGCGCCCCACGTACAGCACTTCGTCGTCCTGCAGCACGCCGAGCGAGCACGATTCGTTCAGGCTGCGGCTGACCTGGTTCAAATAGGGATGGGCCGAGACCGTGAGCGGCGTTGACGACAGGTACGAGTAACCGAGCGACAGCACCTTGGGCTTGAGCGAAAACTGGTTACCGTCCGCGCCGGCATAGCCCAGCGCGATCAGCGTGTGCAGGCAGCGCCGCACCGCCGCGCGCGGGATGGCCGTGCGATGGCTGATCTGGGCAATGGTCAGGCTGCGGCGCTGGTCGCTGAACGCCTGCAGCACCGCCAGCCCGCGCGCCAGCGACAGCATGAAATTCGGGTCGCTGGCGATGGGGTCCGCTGGCAGTTCAGTCTCGTGTGGCGTGCTCATGGTGCTCCTTGGCAATGACGTGATAAACCGTTCGGCAATCGAACACATTCCACCGAGCTGTCTTGCGCCGCGGGCCAGCACCCTCCTACACTCGGTTCATCTGTTCAGTGATCAGACATTAGGGCGATTATCGAACAGTGTCAACGCGCGTTGCGCTGGAAAGGACCTGCACCATGATCGACAAGATTTCCCCGTCGGTGGCCGCGGCGGTGGCCGACATCCCCGATGGCGCGACCATCCTGATCGGTGGCTTCGGCACCGCCGGCATGCCGGCCGCCCTGATCGACGCACTGATCGCCCAAGGGGCGCGCGACCTCGTCATCGTCAACAACAATGCCGGCAACGGCGACACGGGCCTGGCGGCGCTGCTCAAGGCACGCCGCGTGCGCAAGATCATCTGCTCGTTCCCGCGCCAGGCCGATTCGCACGTGTTCGACGCGCTGTACCGGGCCGGCGAGATCGAGCTCGAACTCACACCGCAAGGCAATCTGGCCGAGCGCATCCGCGCCGCCGGCGCTGGCATCGGCGGCTTTTTTTCGCCCACCGGCTACGGCACCGATCTGGCAGCCGGCAAGGAAACGCGCCTCATCGACGGCCGCCACTATGTGCTCGAATCGCCCATCCACGCCGACTTCGCACTGATCAAGGCCTTCCACGGCGACCGCTGGGGCAACCTGGTGTACCGCAAGACCGCGCGCAACTTCGGCCCAATCATGGCGATGGCCGCGCGCTGCACCATTGCCCAGGTCACCCGCGTGGTCGAACTGGGCGAACTCGATCCGGAAGCCATCGTCACGCCCGGCATTTTTGTGCAGCGTGTCGTACAGGGAGATGCCGCATGCAACGCTTGAGCCGCGACCAGATCGCCGCGCGCGTCGCGCGTGACATTCCCGAAGGCGCTTACGTGAACCTGGGGATCGGCCTGCCGACGCTGGTCGGTGCGCACCTGCCCCCGGACCGCGAGATTTTTCTGCACAGCGAGAACGGCCTGCTCGGCATGGGCCCGCCGCCCGCCCCCGGCGACGAAGACGAAGACCTGATCAACGCCGGCAAGCAGCCGGTGACGCTGCTGGCCGGCGGCAGCTACTTCCACCATGCCGATTCGTTCGCGATGATGCGCGGCGGGCACCTCGACATCTGCGTGCTCGGCGCGTTCCAGGTGTCCGTGCAGGGCGACCTGGCCAACTGGCATACCGGTGCGCCGGATGCGATTCCGGCCGTGGGCGGCGCGATGGACCTGGCCATCGGCGCCAAGCGCGTGTTCGTCATGATGGAGCACCAGACGCGCGACGGCGTTAGCAAGATCGTCGAGCGCTGCACCTATCCGCTCACGGGCCTCGCGTGCGTGAGCCGCATCTATACCGACCTGGCCGTGCTCGATGTGACGCCCGCTGGCCTGGCGGTGCGTGACATCGTCGACGGCCTGTCGTTCGCCGAACTCGAACACATTACCGGGCTGGCCTTGACGGATGCGACGCAGGCGCGCGCCGGCGACCTCCCCCCAATCACCCAACGCGTCTGACCACGAAGGAGAAGCCCGCCCTACCCTGGTTTGTCAAGCAGCCGGCGCCCGACGCCAGGCGCTTTCCTATAAAAATACAAGGAGACAATATGCATCGACAAGACGTGACCCTGGTCACCGGCGGCAGCGCCGGCATTGGCCGGGCCATCTGCGAAACGCTGATCGAGCAAGGCCGCACGGTCGTCAATCTCGACTACCGCCAGCCCGACTGGCGGCATGACCGGCTCGTGTCGTTCCAGGCCGACCTGACGCGCCAGAACGAGACCCGCATGATCGCGCAGCAGATCGCGGCCGCCTACAACGTGACGGCGCTGGTCAACAATGCGGGCGCCACCCGCCCCGGTACCATCGACACGGCCACGATGGAGGATCTCGACCATGTCGTGGACCTGCATCTGAAAGCCGCCATCCTGCTGGTCCAGGCCTTCCTGCCGGCGCTGCGCGCGTCGGGACAGGGCCGCGTCGTCAACATCGCCTCGCGCGCGGCGCTGGGCAAGGCCGAGCGCATCGTGTACGCCGCCACCAAGGCCGGCCTGATCGGCCTGACGCGCACGCTGGCGCTCGAACTGGGCGGCGACGGCATCACCGTCAATGCCGTGGCGCCGGGGCCGATCGCGACCGAGCTTTTCCACAACAGCAATCCCGACGGTGCACCACAGACCCGGCGCATCATCGACAGCATCGTGGTGGGCCGCCTCGGCACGCCGGCCGACGTGGCGCGCGCCGCCGCCTTTTTCCTGTCGCCCGACAACGGTTTCGTCACCGGCCAGGTGCTGTATGTGTGTGGCGGCACCACGCTGGGCGTGGCCCCGGTCTGATTCGATCCGCAACAAGGCCTGGCTGCCGTCCGCGCGTATGCCCGGTCCATTTCGCCGCATCCGTTTTCCTTATTGGAGACCCATCATGTCACGCACCTTTTCGTCGACCCGCCGTACCCTCACCCTCGCCGCTGCGTCGGCCCTCGGCCTGCTGGCCCTGACGCCGCTGGCGGCGCAGGCCCAGGCCTTCCCCACCAAGGCCATCACGATCATCGTCCCGTTCTCGGCCGGTGGCACGACCGACATCCTGGCACGCGTGCTGGGGCAATTTATCAGCAAGGACCTTGGCCAGCCGGTCATCATCGACAACCGCGCGGGCGCAGGCGGCAATATCGGCACCCAGCTCGTGGCGCGCGCCGCGCCCGACGGCCACACGATCCTCATGGGCACGGTCGGCACCCATGCCATCAACCAGAGCCTGTACCCGAAACTGGCGTTCGACCCGATCAAGGATTTCGCACCGCTCACGCGCGTGGCCCTGGTGCCGAACCTGCTGGTGGCCAATCCGGCGCAGCCGTTCAAGACCGTCAAGGAGTTGATGGCGTATGCCAAGGCGAACCCAGGCAAGGTCACGTTCGGCTCGTCGGGCAGCGGCACGTCGATCCACCTGTCCGGCGAATTGTTCAAGCAGATGGCCGGGGTCGACATCCAGCACGTGGCCTACAAGGGCAGTGCGCCGGCCGTCAATGACCTGCTGGGCAACCACATCGCGATCATGTTCGACAATATGCCGTCGGCGATCGGCCACGTCAAAGCCGGCAAGCTGCGCCCCCTGGCCGTCACCACGGCGCAGCGCTCGCCGGCACTGCCCGACGTGCCGACAATCGCCGAAGCCGGCGTGCCTGGCTACGAAGCCACATCGTGGTTCGGCCTGCTCGCGCCGGCCAAGACGCCGGCCCCTGTCGTGGCCAGGCTGAACGCGTCGATCCTCAAGGCGCTGGCCGACCCCGACGTCAAGAAAAAGCTGCTGGAGCAAGGCGCCGAACCAGCTGGCGAGACGCCAGCCCAGTTTGCGGCCTTCATCGCCAGCGAGACGGTCAAGTGGGGCAAAATCGTCAAGCAGTCCGGCGCGACAGCGCAGTAAGCAGCCGTGGTGCACGGGGCGTGGTCCGCCCCGGCGTTATCTGCTACGCTAGCCGCACCACCACAGGAGACGCCACATGCTCAAGCCGCCCATGCCAGGAATGACCGACACCCTCGAATTCGTCAAGAACCTGTGGGGCGGCATGCAGATCCCCGGCACCATGCCGGGCATGCCGCCGCTGCCCGGCGCGGGCATGTCGGTGGAAGACCTCGACAAGAAGATCGCCGACCTGAAGGCAGTCGAAGCCTGGCTCACGCTCAACCAGAACATGCTGCACGGTACGATCCAGGCCCTGGAAATCCAGCGCGGCACGCTGGCCACGCTCAAGGCGATGGGCGACAGCATGGCCCAGGCGATGGGCCAGACGAAGGTCGGCGAGTCGACAGTTGCGCCGTTCGCGCAGTTCTTTGCCCAGATGGCGCAGACGGCAACGCCGGCCCCGACGCCGCCAACCCCAACCCCAACACCAACGCCGCCACCGCCACCAGCGCCCGATGCCGCGCAGGTCGCACCCGATGCCGCGGGCGCCGCCATGCCGGCCGCCGTGGCGTGGTGGAACCTGTTGCAGGATCAGTTCCGTCACGCCGTGGCCAGTACCATACCGGCCGAAGGCGCGGCGGCTGCCGATGACGCCCATGCCGCCGACGCGCCCCCTGCTGCGCCTGATGCACCATCGGAAGAACCCGCCGCGCGTGCCCGGCGCAACGGCCGCAGCAAGACCGACAAGACCTGACACCAGCGCTGCAGGGATGCCTTGAGGTGTCCCATTGACGGTGCTGGTAGCGCACGCGCATGAACCGTGCTGAACTGACCGGGCGGCCACCCTTCCCGGCCGCTCAGTTCAGCCGGAGCGCCCCATGCTACCCAGTGACCTGTCCCACCTGACACCATCGCAGGTCGACGACCTGCGCCGCAAGCTGGCCGCCGCCGGCTGCCAGCCGCCCCCCAACCCCGGCACGATCAGCGAACTGCACGATGCATTCGCGCTGCTGCGCCGCCGGCACGGCCTGGCGCCGTCCAATGCCATCAATGCCGACACCCTGCGCTGCCTGGACCTCGACGCCGGCCTGCTGTTCGGCGAAGTGCTGCGCGACGAACTCGATCTGCTGCGGCCTGCCAGTAGCGAAGTGCTCGACGCCGGCGTGCCGCCCGACCGCGCACGCCTGCGCGCCCGCGCCCACGGCGGCATGCTCACCGGCCTGGCCCTGTCCGGCGGCGGCGTACGCAGCGCCACGTTCGGTCTGGGCGCCCTGCAGGCACTGGCGCGCTGCCGCTTGCTGGGCCGGATCGATTACCTGTCCACCGTGTCCGGCGGCGGCTTTGTCGGTGGCTGGCTGGCGCGCTGCCTGCACGCGCATGGCAATGACATCCACAAGCTCGAAACCGTGCTCGCGCCGCCGTCCGGAAGGGGCGAGGCGCCCGAGCTGCGCTTCCTGCGCCAGTACAGCAACTACCTGTCGCCGCAGGGCGGCATGTTCAGCGCCGACACCTGGACCCTGCTCGGCATCTATGTGCGCAACACGGGCCTGAACCTGACCATGCTGGTGGCCTGGTTGTGCGCCCTGCTGCTGCTGCCGCGCTTTGCCGTCTGGGGCGTGCACCGGGTCGTGGGACCTGGCGGGCCATGGGCGCACCTGGGCGACGTCGCCTGGATCGCAGGCGTGCTGCTGTTCCTGTTTGCGGTGTTCTGCATCGCGCTGTCGATTTCCAGCAAGCCGGCAAGTTCGCGTGGCCGGCGCCGCTTTCCGCTGTCGCAGGGCGCCGTCCTGTGGTGCATCAACCTGCCGCTGCTGCTGGCGGGCTTTCTCGGCAGTCTCGCCGTATGGCGCCACGGGGGCGCGACGCCGGCAACGCTGCTGCCGGCGCAACTGGCCGACCGGCCGCAGTGGCTGCTCGCGCCGGGGGTGGTCTACTTCATTGTCTGGGCCTGCGGCTGGTACCTGGCGCACGACCGCGCCAGTTCGTACCGGGGCGCGGGCTACACCGTCTGCGGCGCCGGTGGTCTGGCGGTGCTGCTGGTCGTGCTCGACGCCACGCGCACCTTCGCACCGGCGATGCTGGCGTGGCTGCCGGACGGCGGTGCGCAGTTGTCGTGGTGGCTGTGCGGCTTTATCGCGCTGATGCTGCTGCTTGCGCTCTGGCTGGTCATGTACACGCGCCTGCGCGCCGACCCGCCGCTGCGCGACCTGACGCGCGCGGAGCTGGGCGAAGGCCTGTCGCACTTCGCCTGCGCGATGGGCGCGCTCACGCTGGGCACCATGCTGCTGCTGTGCGCGCTGGCGCTGCTACCGGCGCCGGATGCGCATCCGCTGGTCAACAACGCGATCGCGCTGGCCACCTTCGGCATGCCAGCGATGATGGCGCTGTTTGCCGTCACGATGAACCTGATGATCGGCCTGGTCGGCCGCCAGTACAGCGACGCGAGCCGTGAATGGTGGAGCCGCCAGGGCGCATGGACGGCGATCTTCGCGCTCGGCTGGCTGGCCGTGCACGGCGTGTGCTTCTTCTTTGCGCCGCTGCTGCACTGGGCCTGGCTCACCTACGCGCCGTGGTCCAACCTGGGCACGCTGGTCGGCTGGCTGGCAATGACCGCCTTCGGTCTGAAGGCCGGCAGCGGCGGCGCCACGGGCGCGCGCGCCGCGCGTGACCCGAAGCTCGAGCTGGTGGCGCGCCTGGCGCCGTACGTCTTTACGATCGGGATCTTCGCGCTGCTCGGCAGCCTCGTGCAGCTGACGGTGGCGCGCCCGCACCTGGACTGCCCGGGTGCGACGCTCGCCTGCGTATTTCAGGCGCACGCCGCCGCCACGCTGGCCACCCGGGGCAGCACGCTGCTGCTGGCCTTTGCCTGCTTTCTCGGGGCCGCGCTGGTACTCGGCTGGCGCGTCGACATCAACAAGTTTTCGCTCTACATGCTGTACCGGAACCGCGTCGTGCGCGCCTGGTTCGGCGCTGCCAACCGCGCGCGCCGGCCGCACCCGTTCACCGGCTTCGATCCGGGCGACGACATGCTGCTCGCCGAGCTCAAAAACGCGCGCCCCTACCCGATCGTCAACACCGCGCTGAACCTGGTGGATGGCGAAGAACTGGCATGGCAGACGCGGCGCACTGCGTCGTTCGCGTTCACGCCGCGCTGGTGCGGCTATGAGCAAGCGGGGCCTGGGGGTACCGGTTGCTATCGCCCTACCGCCGCCTACGCCGCGCACGCGGGCGTCGGGCTGGACGACGACGCCGGCGTTCGGCTCGGGATGGCGGTGGCGTTGTCGGGCGCCGCGGCCAGTCCGCACATGGGCGCACACTGGTCGGCGCCGCTGAATTTCCTGATGACGATGTTCAATGTGCGCCTGGGGCGCTGGTGCCCGAATCCGGCGCGCCCGACCTGGACCAGTTCATCCCCGCCCATTGGCCTCTTCAGCCTGTTGGCCGAGCTGTTTGGCCAGCTCGATGCCGACGCCGGCTACGTGCACCTGAGCGATGGCGGCCACTTCGACAATCTGGGCATCTACGAACTGGTACGGCGCCGCTGCCGCCTGGTGATCGCGGTGGACGTGGGCAGCGACCGCGAACACGCCTTCGAAGATCTGGGCAACGCGATCCGGCGCTGCGCCACCGAGCTGCACGTGCAGATCGATCTGGATGTGGCGCGCCTTGCCATCGCACCGGCCAGCGGCATGTGCAGCGCCAGCTGCGCCGCCGGGAGCATCCGCTACAGCCAGGCCGACGGCGCTGCCGGCGACGGCGTCATCCTGTACCTCAAGCCGGCCATCATCGGGACTGAAAACGCCGACCTGCTCAATTACCGCAAGCTGCACCCCGACTACCCGCACGAGAGCCTGGCCGACGGCTGGTTCGATGAGGCGCGCTTCGAGAGTTATCGCGCGCTGGGCGAACACGTGCTGGCGGGCGCGCTGGGGGGCGCAGCGCAGGCGGCAACGCAGGCCGATGGCGGCTGTGATCTTGAAACGCTGTGCGCGGAATTACTACGCAGGCACGGGCCTGCGCGCTAGGAGAAGCGGTTGCTGTGCGTTGGCTTGGCCACCGGAGCTGGTTCGGGCGACACATCGGCCACGGCTTCGTTCTGGTCGGCCGCATCCACGGGCGCAGGCGGCGCCGCCGGATCGACTTTTGGCTGCAAACCACGCAACTGTTCCATCAGCTGCGCGAAGCGCTGCTGCCCTGGCTGCAGCTTGTCGACATGTTCGAGCACCATGCGTGCCTCGGTGTCGAGTTCCTCGTCATAGCCTTCCTGCTGCATGTGCGAGATCGAAATCTGCACCGCGTTGAACAGCACCCGCACATTGTCCGGCACCCGTTCGCGCGCCATGCGCATCCACTTGACGGCGTCGGGCAGCTTCCCGCTCTTCCACAGCACGACGCCCTGGTTCATCAGGTCCACCGCTTCCTTGCGCGCGGCGCGGATGATGGCGGCGCCCTCTTCGCTCAGGCGCGCCTTGTCGAAGATCGCCTGGACCTCGTCCTGCAGCAGGTTGTTGTCGTGGTTGTTGCGCACCACGTGGGCCAGCACCTCGCCCGGCGTGTCCTTCACGCCCACCGCAAACAGCAGGATCGCCATCTCGATGCAGATCGCCGTGCCGGGGCGCTTCGGGTCCTCGCCCAGCATCGCTTCGAGCTCGTCGCCGGCGCGGCGCGCGTTGCGGTAGTCGCCGCTCTCGTGGTGGATCAGGCCTTCCGTGATCTTGGCGCGCAGCGCCATGTCGTCGTAGTCGCCGCCAAAGTCGCGCTGGGCCAGTTGCAGCAGTTGCAGCGCATCCTTGGTATTGTTTTTCAGGCCGCACACGCGGGCCAGGCCAAGGTAGGCATCGGGCGTCTTGCGGATCGAGTATTCGCCGATCACCAAGCACTTGCGAAACGCCTTTTCGGCCAGCACCACGTTGCCCAGCTTGAGCGCGGCCTGGCCCAAGTTGCGCTGGCGCGGCACCGAGTTGGGCGAGAGCTTGGCCGCGCGTTCCAGGATCGCGGCCGCTTCGTCGTGCCGGCCCAGGCCCTGGTAGGCCTGCGCCAGCTGGTCGTAGGCGTCGATGTAGTGGCGGTTCTCGGCGATCACGGTCTGGAACATCTGGCGCGCCTGCTCGAAGTCGCCATCGGCCAGGCGGATCTTGCCCAGGCCCGCGCGGGCCCAGTGGTATTCGCGCTGACCCAGCACCTGCTCGTACACGGCGCGCGCCAGCGCAGGCTGGCCGCTGCGCTCGAGCATGCGCGCCTTCATGCGCAGCAGCTCGATCACGTGCACGCGGTTGGCCGCGATCTGCTCGTCGCACAGGGTTGCCGCGCGCAGGTAATCCTTTTCCATGAAGGCCTGGTCGATCAGGCGGAAGATCTGCTTGCGGCGCCACACGCGGTTCAGGCGCGAGAGCAGCACGCCTTCGGTGATCGGCTTGACCAGGTAGGCGTCGGGCTGGTGCTCGGCCGCGCCCATCACCGATTCGACGCTCTTTTCGGCCGAGACCATGACGAACACGCTCGACGGCAGCAGCAACTGGCGGATGCGCGCTTCTTCCAGCACCTGCTGGCCGTTCTTGCCTTCGCCCAGGTTGTAATCGCACAGCACGACGTCGTAGCGCGTCTTGGTCAGGAGGCTCATGGCCTCGCCGCCGCTCGAGGCCTGGTCGATATTGCGCGCGCCCAGGCTGCGCAGGCTTTCGCGCAGCAGCTGGCGGATCCCGGCGAAGTCGTCGACGATCAGGTAGTGCTTGCCGGCCCAGTCGATCTGCTCAAGGACCTTGGGCAGCGCCGGCGTGGGCGCGGCCGGCGGTGTGGCGGATGTCTGCACCAGCGCAGCAGGCATGGTCATGGCAGTGTCAGGATGAAGCAGCCGCCGCCCAGCTGGCCGCCGTTCTCGAGCCGCACGGCGCCGTGGCGCCCGCGATGCTGGTGCATGCGTGCCACCTCGCTCGAAAAATACAGGCCCAAGCCCGCGCTGTTGGTGGCGAAGTTGACGCCGATGTCGCCGCTCGCGGGTGCACCGGCCGCCAGCAGTGCCGGCGGAAAACCGGCGCCATTGTCTTCGACCCGGATTTCTAACTGGCCATCGACCTCGCGCGCCGCCAGCAGGATGCGGTCGCGCGTGTAGTGCAGCGCGTTGTTGACTGCATGCGACACAACGCCGACGATCAGGTCTTCGTCGACGTGGGCAATCAGGTCAGAGTCGACATCGAGTTCGAGCCGGATGCCGCGCGAGTCGAGCAGCACGCGCGAGAGCGCCACGACCTGCTCGACGACCTGCGCCACTTCGAGCGGCTGCGCATCGAACGGGTAGCCAGGCTTGCCGACCTGCTTGTAGAGCGCGAGCAGTTGCATCAGGTTGTCGTTCAGGCGGCGCGTCTGGTACAGCATCTGCCCCATCTGGCCATACGCTTTCTCGGTCTCGGGCGTGGCGCCGTCGAGCAGCCGCTCGAGCGTGCCGGACAGCACGCTGATCGAGTTCTTCATGTCGTGGGCAGTCACCGCGAGAAACAGGAACAGCTCGGGCGAATGTGGTGCATCTTCCATCGCGGACCAGCCTCCTTCGGCGGTTATCAGTTGCTACCGGTAAATTATACCGGCTCGACCAGCACAGTCTGGACGCGATTGCCCCGGATGAGCGCACATTTGCGGCAACACAACAGCTAGAGTTCTCCCGCGCTGCTGGCCGGCTGCCGGGCGCCGCGCCGTGCACGCAGCACGAAGCGGGCCGGATCGAGCGCATCGACCAGCATCATCTCCAGCGGCAGCGGCTCGCCTTCCAACTGCGCTGCCAACAGCTCGGCTGCCAGCGGCGCCCAGATCAGGCCACGCGAGGCATAGCCCAGAAGGCCGTACAGCCCCGGATGGCGCGGCACATCGCGCAGGCGCTCGGTGCTGCCGGCGGCGGCGACGTCGGGCAGGCGGCCGACGAGCGGCAGGCGGTCCGGCGCCACGCAGCGAAAGCCCACGCGGCCCGCCAGTGGCGCGTCGTCAGCCGCAAGCGGATCGGACACCAGCGCGCGCAGGCGCGTCACGTTTTCCAGCTGGCTGCTGGCGCGCAGCGCGGGATCGGCGTCGAGGTCATACGTCGCGCCGGCGCACAGCACGCCCTGCGCGGATGGCGTCAGGTAGGCTTCGCGGCACAGCACCAGCGGCAACTGCGGCGCCCCGCCCGGCGGCAGATGCGTGACCTGGCCGCGCAGGGCCTGCAGCGGCAGATCGGCGGTCAGCGCCATGCGGCGTGCGCCGGCGCCACTGGCCAGGACGGCCGTCGGCGCCGTGGCCAGCACGGCACCATCGGGCGCGCGCGCCAGCCAGTTATCGTCTTCTCGCTCCAGCATCACGTCACCCGCGCCAAAGCAGCGCGTCAGGCGCGCGCCGCACGAGGCCAGCAGCGCCTCGCAGACGCTGCCCGGGCGCGCCCAGCCGCCTTGCGGGAACAGCCAGCCGCCGTCCGGTGCCGGCAAGCCAAGCAATGCTTCGGCATCGAGCGATTCGAGCCAGCGCGCGAAATCCGGCGGGACGCTGCCATCGTTCGCGATGGCGCGCGAGACCGCCGCGTGATCGGCGTCGCGCGCCAGCTGCAGCACGCCGCAGGCAGCGCCATCAAAGGCCTGGCCGACGCCGCCCAGCTGCTCCCACAGGCGCAGCGCGTACAGGTAGGCGGCGCGCGTCAGGCGCGTCGGAACGTTGTCGTCGCGCGAAAGCAGCGGCATGAAGATGCCGGCCAGGTTGCCCGACGCTTCCATTGCCACCTCTGAATGACGCTCGATCAGCGTGACTTGCCAGCCACGCGCGCACAGGCGCGCCGCCAGCGCGCAGCCGGCCAGACCCGCCCCCAGCACCAGCGCGTGACGGACGGGTTCCGGCGTGACGGGCAGGCGCGGTTTGCGACTGGCGAAGACTGCGTTGTCGTCGTTCTCGAACACGAAGCCTTGCGCCGCCAGAGCTGTTCTCTGCACGTCATCCAGGCCGGTTGCGTTCAGGCGCGCGCCGAGTGTCGTCAGGCGTGCCAGCGGTCGGGCAAAGGCGCTGCCGACGGGGGTGTGCAGCCGGATGCAGTCCAGGTGCGCATTGAGTTCGGCCAGCGCGCTCTCGAGCGGCGCCGCCAGCAGGTCCAGCGTGATGCCGGCTTCTGCTTGTGGGATGCGGTGAAAGCCCGGTTGCAGATCGGACGCCAACGCCACGATGTGCAGGTGCTGCGGACGCTGCGGGTCGGCGCGCCAGGCCGCGATCAGGGCGGCGACACGTGCGCCATCGCCATGCTCGCTGTCGAAGACGGTGTAGCGCGCGCGGCCGCGCCAGTGGTCCTGCATCGGCATATCAGCGCCGCGTGCGACAGATGCAGTCGCGGTCATGGTCATCCACCATGCCGATGCCCTGCATGTAGGCGTAGACGATGGTCGAACCGACGAATTTGAAACCGCGCTTGCCCAGGTCTTTGGACAGGCCGTCGGACAGGTCGGTGCGCGCCGGGCGGGCGCCGTCCGGCCAGTCATTGACGATCGGCGCCCCATCGACAAAGCCCCACAGGCAGGCATCGAGCGTCAGGCCCTGCTCGCGCATGGCCAGGTAGGCGCGCGCATTGGTAATCGCCGCCGCCACCTTGAGGCGGTTGCGCACGATGCCGGGATTGGCCAGTAGCTCGGCCTTCTTGTCGTCGCCGTAGGCCGCGATCTTGTGCGCATCCCAGCCATCGAAGGCGGCGCGGTACGTGTCGCGCTTGTTCAGGATGGTTTCCCACGACAGGCCGGCCTGCGCACCCTCGAGGTTGAGCATCTCGAACAGCGTGGTTTCATCGTGGCACGGCACGCCCCACTCGTTGTCGTGGTAGGCGATGTAGCGCGGGTTGGCCATATTGGCCCAGGAGCAGCGGGTGATGGTCATCGTTTCGCGCCGCGCGGCGGCATCTGGCGCAGGCAGGCCAGCACGTCATCGACGCGGCCGGCAGCGACCAGCTGCGCAGGCGTGCTATCGCCAAGCGCCGGCTGGGGCTTGGTCATCCAGGCGTCTGCGGCGTCAATGCTGCCGAGCACCTGGCGCACCTCGTGCATGACCGCGTAATGGGTCTGGGCCTTGCGCGAATGATCCTGGAAGCGGGCCTGCAAGGCGCTGATATTATCGGGAGAAAGACGTTCGGGATCGGTCATGATGTGGGTCTCGGTGGCATTGGGCGCATCATACCTTGCGGCAGCGCACGCTGGCCGGCCACTGCATCCCGATCACGTCATACGCTTATCCTGGAGACACATTGCATGTATTGCCCTGCCCGTTTTGCCCAGCCTGACAGCACTAGCCTGCATGACCTGATTGCCGCCCACCCATTGGGCATGCTGGTGACGCACAGCGACGGCCTGCCGGACGCTGATCACCTGCCATTTGATGTGTACGCCAACGAGGGGGTATTGCGAACGCACGTCGCGCGCCGCAATCCCGTCTGGCGACGCGACGGGCAGCAGGTACTGGTCGTGTTTCGGGGACTATCGGGGTATGCCACGCCGGATCGCGTGGAAAAAGAAGAAACGGGTGGCCGCGTGGTGCCTACCTGGACCTACAACGTGGTGCATGTGCACGGGCGGCTGCGCACGATCGATGAGCCGGCCTGGCTGCTGGCACAGGTGACGCGCCTGACCGACCGCATGGAACACATGCAAGCTGAACCATGGGCGGTGAGCGACGCACCGAACGATTACATCGAGGGGATGCTGAACGCCATCGTCGGCATCGAGATCGCGATCGATCGGATTGAAGGAAAGTGGAAAACCGAGCCGCCGCCAAGGGTGCGAACCACCCCTGGCGGCGGCGCGATCAACGCCTGATCTTAGTGGCTGGCGCCGGTATGACCTGCGGCGCCCGAGCTGCCGGTGCTGCCCATCTTGCCGCTAGCAACTTGCTCGGCGTGCTTCAGGTGCTCTTGCACGACCGGGATCATCTTATCGACCTGACCCTTGACGTCAGCATCCTTGGCCGCTTTCGAGGCTTTTTGCAGCTTGGCCAGCGTTTCCTTGTGTGCTGCCACGCCGCCCTGCTTCGTGTAGGCCTTGTCGAACGCGTCGCCATTGGCCTTTTCCAGCTTGGCCGCCATCGCCTTGTGCTTGGCATCAAGTTCGGTTGGCAGGGTCACGCCCTTCGATTGCGCCAGGGTCTGCACTTCGGTCAGCGCCTTGCCATGGTCATCGACCATCTTCTGGGCGAATGCTTTTACTTCAGCATTCTGGCTCTTGCTTTGCGCCATTTTGCCCATTTCGACCTCAGCCATGTTCGACATGCCCATGTCCATGATGGCCTTGCGATCGGCAGCGGCCAGCTTGGCCGTGCCACTGGCGGTAGCGGACGTCGCGCTGGCACCCATCTGGGTGGAGTTGGCGGTTTGCGCCTGGGCACCAACCGAACCGAACATGGCTGCTGCAACCGACACTGCCAACAAGCGCTTGATGAGTTGAGTTTTCTGCATGGTGTATCTCCTGGTTCTTGACATTGTAGGATTGGGTTGAACGCTGCACGATGGCCTGCGCTTCTTCCCTGTATGTTTGGGCAATTCAACACTGCTTGTCGAACCCATCGTTATGACGGTTATCAACGAAACAACATCGAGTGGGCAAACTTTATACCTGTGTCATTGTTACCAGCGCGCGATAGCCAATAGGAAACTTTTAATCAAAAAAGCCAGCCTCGGCGGCTGGCTTTGTATCACCGGAATTGCAACGTTGCCGTCAGATCGCCCGGCGGACGGGCGCCGCGCCCTTCGAACGCGACGTTGCGCACAGCCAGGCCTTCCAGCAGCGGCAGACCGTGCAGGCGCGTGATGAAGCGCAGCACCGAAGTCGTGTCGTAGAAGTTGTGGTCGACCGCGCCCCGTTTGGCGTGCGGTGACACAACGATCGCCGGGATGCGCGAGCCCGGGCCCCAGCGGTCGCCCTTGGGCGGGGCCACGTGGTCCCACCAGCCGCCGTTCTCGTCGAACGTAATCACCACCACCATGTCTTTCCACTGGGGTGACTTTTTCAGGTGCTCGATGACGTTGGCGACATGGGCGTCGCCCGATTCGATGTCCGAGTACCCGGCGTGCAGGTTCAGGTTGCCTTGCGGCTTGTAGAACGCGACCGCTGGCAGCTTGCCGGCAATCACGTCAGCAATGAACCGGTTCGAGATCGGGCTGTCACCCAGGCCGCCGTCGCGCAAGTGCTCGGCGCGCGCTTTGGTTCCCGGGGCGAACTGCCTGAAGTAATTGAATGGCTGGTGGTGGTACTGGAAGTTGGGCTTCTGGCCGGCGCCACGGCCATCGAGCGCCGCTTGCTGGCCGCCACCGTACCAGGCCCAGCTCACACCGCGCCGGGACAGCAGATCGCCGATCGTGTCGTAAGTTTGCGGTGGCAACACGCTGGCGTCCTGCGGATCCGCGTGCAGCGGGTCGCCATCGACGGCCGGGCGGACCCAGCTCGGCTGGTACGGGGGCGCCATCGTGTTGACGGCGTAACCGTCCGGCGTCATCGCGCCGTTGCGCACGACCTTGGGCGGACCGCTCAGCGCCGAGGCCGGCGAATCCGGGGCCAGCGCCAGGCGTACACCCTGCGGGCCATCGGCCAGCACCGCGATCTTCGATTTGGCCGCTGTCTGCGCGGCATCGAAGTATTCCGGCACCCGGCCGCTGATCAGGAACTGGTGGTTCAGGTACGAGCCGCCAAACGCGGCCATGAAAAAGTTGTCGCACAGCGTGAATTCGCGCGCGATCTGCCACAGGCCGAGGTTCTTCGATGTTTCGCCGTAATAGCCCATCACCATGCCGCCGGCATCCGACCAGGCGGCAAAGCCGTCGTTGCGCCCGCCATTGATCTGCATCTGGTTGTGATAGAACTGGTGCACCAAGTCGCGCGTGATTATGGACTCCGGCAGCGGCTTGCCGTCGCCGTCGGTCAGCTTGAACGGCGCATTCGGCAGTCCGGTCAATTGCTTCTCATCGATCAGGTAATCCTTGCCACCAATATTCTGGCGGCCCGGCACCATGCCGCCCCAGATTTTTGGCAGGGTCGGCAGGACCGAGCCGTCGCGGTCGCGCTGTTGCAGGCGCGCCGCAGGCACGCTTGCCAGCGGCTCGGCCAGGCCGGGGAAATCGGCAAACAGATTGTTGAAGCTGCGGTTTTCCAGGTAGATCACGACCACGTTCTTGACGTGGGCGCGCAGCTTGGCGTCGAGCGAACTCCTGGCTGGCGCCTTCGCCGCGGTGGGCGCTGCGCTTGCCACGCCGGGCAGCGTGCCGGCGCCGGCCACCACGCCAGCGGCCGCAGCGGCCTGGAAGATGCGCCTGCGCGCGGGGTTGCCTGGTTGGGTGGACGCGTCCGGTCCGAAATCTTGCTCGTGCACGTGCTGCTCCTGTCGCTGGCGGTCAAGGCGACCGCAAAGCAGGCATTATCCGTGAGCTTTACAAAGGGAAACAAGCAAGAGAAAACGAATTCGTCCGGATCGTCAAACGGTTGTCACATTTAAGCAGCACAATGCAAGTGCTCCTTGGGAAGGGAACGCGGCAGCGCGAGCTGCCCTACCGGCGCCGGCGGTCGGGAAATATACCGGCACCAATTTATAGAGATGTACCCCACGACACGGCCCCGACGCGGGCCGTGTCCTTTATCTGTCCTTCGTATCAGTTCAGCCGTACAGCGGCACCAGGATGTCGTAGGCATTGTCCGGCCGCGCGCCATCGTCGACGGTGGGCGTGTAACGGCGGTCATACCGTTCCAGGCGGATACCCTCTTCATCGGCTTCCATGCCCAGTTGTTCCATCGCTGCCGTGCCGGTCACGCGCGAGGCTTGCGCATGCACCATCGGGCCGCGGTGCGTCATCAGCGCATAACGGCGCGCCGGCACCTGGATGCCGATCATGCCGGGCGGGAGTTGGTCGAGGTCAGCGACCTCGACGGCCACGCATTCGACCTGTTCACCATTATCCTGCCGCAGCGTCACGCCATAGCGCACGCCATTGTGCTCGCCCAGCTCGGCTTCACGGGCGAGGAAGGCTTTCCAGACCTCGGGCAAATCCGTTTCCGGTGCTGAAGCTGGCACAACTGCTGGTAGCCCGGCGAGCTTCATTTCAGGTAGTGTGATGGTCGAGATGTGCATGATGTGGACTTCTAAAGGGACGAAAAGATTATAGGCTTATCGCTTCGGCAATATTAGCAACGTCGCAATCGTGCGCTTCGATTCCCGGACAAAATGGAGACAACCGTTGACTACCTCACTTAAAGCCCTGTTGAAAGAGCTGGAAACCTTCGGCGCCAGTCACGATGCGGCCCACGAGAACCGTGCCAGCCGCATGCTGAACATCACCCACGATACCGGCGAGTTCCTGGCCGTTATCGTGCGGGCGATGGGCGCACGCCGCATTCTCGAGATCGGCACATCCAATGGTTATTCGACGCTGTGGCTGGCCGATGCGGCCGCGGCGCACGATGGTCTCGTCACGACGGTCGAACTGTCGCCCGCCAAGGTGGCGATGGCGCGTGCCAATGTCGCACGCGTCGGGCTGCAGGACCGGGTGCATCAGGTCGAAGGTGACGCAGGCGACGTGCTGGCCGGCGGCGCCGATGCGGCGTTCGACCTCGTTTTTCTGGATTCGGAGCGCACTGCTTACCTGGCCTGGCTGCCGCAGATCGAACGCGTCCTGCGACCGGGCGGGCTGGTCGTGGTGGACAACGCCACCTCGCACGCACAGGAACTGGCGCCGTTCATGCAGGCGCTGCGCTGCGTGCCGGGCTGGAGCACCAGTCTGGTCGGGGTCGGCAAAGGCCAGTTTCTCGCCACCAAACACTGATTCCGGCGTCTGTGCAGTTCAGCCCCCGTTTCTTGCAATCCATCGCAAGGGCGGGGCTACGGATGGATGCCGTGCCTAGAATGGGCTCCATCAACTCACTGGAGAACATCATGAAACGTGCCGTCATCGTCGCCCTTTTCTCGCTCGCATCCCTCTCGATCCAGGCCGCCGAACAGGTGCGCAGCGTGACGCCGTTCAAGACCATCGATTCACAGGGCCCGGTGAGCCTGGTGGTCGAGGTGGGCAAGGCGTATTCGCTGCGGGTCGAGGGCAACCAGAAATTCATCGACCGTGTGAAGAGCGAGGTCGTGAACGGCGAACTGCGCCTGTCGTTCGCGGACAAGAACAGCAAGAACGTGAATATCGACGATGGCGAACGGGTGGTCGTGACCATGCCCGAACTCACCAGCTTCCGCGGCGAAGGCGCCGGCCTGATGATCCTGAATAATGTGCGCACCGAGCGCTTCGACGTGAATTACCGGGGCGCCGGCAGCCTGCAAATGAACGGCAAGGTCGGCCAGTTGCGCCTGAATGCCGAGGGCGTGGGCGAAGTCGATGCCAAAGCCCTGATCGCGCAGGATGCCGATGTAACCTTCCGCGGCATCGGCGACGTGAGCGTGCACGCCACCAACAAGCTCAATGCCAGCGTCCAGGGCCTGGGCAACCTGACGTATTACGGCAAGCCGGCATCGGTGAGCAAGTCGGTGTCGGGCATCGGCAACGTCACCGCCGCCAAATAACTGTTACGTATTCACCAGATCGATCAGCACCTGCGCATGACACGGGGTGCCCGGCCGGCACCAGCATGCCAGGTCGTGGCCGCGCAGCGACGCATGCGCCTGTTGCGCCACCTGCTGCCCTGCCGGATCGATCTGCAGCCACAGGCGATACGCCGCCACCGCTTCTTCGACCGTCGGCATTGCGATATAGCGCCCTGCCGGTGTGCCCGGCGCCAGCTCGGGCAGTACCGAAAATGGATTGCCCCACTTGCCAGGCCGCGCCACGGAAATCGTGTTGGGTGGCATGCGCCAACCTTTCTTGCGGCTCAGTTGCACCCGTTGCGGCGTGGTGGTTGACGTCATGGTGATCCTCGTCGATGGCAGCACCGGCAATTCCGGCATCGACGATCATACCGTCGCCAGGCGCTCCTGCATCGACTGTGCGCCTGCGTTGCCGCAGGTGGCGGACAGGAACTCCATCAGGCCCTGCAAGGTCTCCACGCGCGCGCGATAGAAGATGAAACGGCCTTGCTGGCGCGGCGCGACCAGCCCCGCGTGCGTGAGTTCCTTCAAATGGAATGACAGGGACGATGCCGGCATATCGAGGGTTGCTGCAATATGGCTTGCGGACTGGCCCTGGGGGCCGGCCTGCACCAGCAGCCGAAACGCGGCGAAACGGGATTCCTGGGCAAGCGCGGAGAGTGCAACGATGGCGAGATTGGTTTGCATGCGGTCATTCAAGGTTCGATTCAAGGGTCCCGGTCGCTTACACCGCCGGGCCACGGTTCGAATACTGTCGAATGACTTTGACAGGGTGATGACATGGGCGCGTGCCGGCGCAAATCAGCCACGCCGGCACGCCCGTTGTCACGCCTGCTGGCGCTGCGCGTCGTCCATCAGCTCGTACCACATTGCATTGAGGACGGCGAAAGCAGCCGCGAGCGGCAGGCCGAGTAGCCAGGCGAAATACCACATGATGAAGTCCTTTCCGATTGCGTTTTTTGTTACGTTGTTCGTGCGGTTATTCGTTCAGTCAATACGCGTGGCTCTTGCCGCCGCTGATATCGTCCGGCACTACCTTGCCCCACAAGACCTTGTAGACCCAGCTCGTGTAGGCCAGGATCAGGGGCAAAAAGATGCAGGTCGCAACCAGCGTGATGAACAGCGTCAGGTGGCTCGACGACGCATCCCACACCGTCAGGCTGGCCTGCGGCTGGATCGACGATGGCAAAATGAACGGGAACATCGATGCGCCCACGCTGAGCACGATGCCGGCGATCGACAGGCTCGACGTGAGCATGGCCACGCCCTCCCGGCGCCGCACCAGGGCCATCAGTGTCAGCAGCGCACCGACGATGCCGGCCGCTGGCGCCAGCTGGGTCCATGGATGCGCGGCGTAATTGGCAAACCAGCTGCCCGCCACGCCCGCCTCGACGGTCTTGAACAGCGGATTGGACGGGCCGGCCGTCACCACCGCACTCGTGATGCGGTAGCCATCGACAAAACCCCACAGCAGCACGCCGGCCACGGCGTACAGCACCACGGTGGCAACCGCGGCGCGGATGCCCCAGTCACGCGCACGGCTGGCCACCAGGCCATCGGTCTTGAGCACCAGCCAGGCCGCACCGTGCATGATGAGCATGGCCACCGACACCAGCCCGCACAGCACGGCAAACGGATTGAGCAGGGCAAAGAAGCCACCCTCGTAAAAGATCTGCTGATCGGGCGCGAGGCGGAACGGCACGCCCTGCAGCACGTTGCCCATCGCGACGCCGAAGATCAGCGCCGGCACGAAGCCGCCGACGAACAGAGCCCAGTCCCAGGTCGCGCGCCAGGCGATGCTGTCACGCTTGCTGCGGTATTTAAAGGCGACCGGCCGCAGGATCAGCGCCAGCAGCACGGCCGCCATCGCCAGGTAAAAGCCCGAGAACGAGACCGCATACAACTGCGGCCAGGCCGCAAAAATGGCGCCGCCGCCCAGCACGAGCCAGACCTGATTGCCTTCCCACACGGGGCCGACGGCATTGATGACGACCCGGCGTTCCAGGTCGGTGTTGGCGACAAACGGCAGCAAGGTGCCGGTGCCCAGGTCAAACCCGTCGGTGACGGCAAAGCCCACCAGCAGGATGCCCAGCAGCAGCCACCAGATGATGCGCAGCGTGTCGTAGTCGAGAAGCGTATGAAGAATCATGGTGTGTTACTCCGCAGTGATCATGGGCGCAGTGCGCATTGCCGGCGTGGTGCCGACCAGTGGGCTATGGGTGCCCGGCGCGTGGGCAAGTTCGTCTTCCGGTCCCTTGCGAATGGCCTTGAACATCAGTTTCATTTCCACGACGAGCAGGATCGAATACAGCACGACAAAACCGATCAGGGTCGTCAGCACGGTCTGGATGCCAAGGTTCGACACTGCCACGGCGGTCGGCAGCACGCCCTCGATGGCCCACGGCTGGCGGCCCAGTTCGGCAACGACCCAGCCCGCTTCGGCGGCGATCCATGGCAGCGGGATCGACCACACGGCTACCTTCAGCAGCCACGGATAGGCATCCAGGCGGCGGCGCGCCGACAACCAGAAAAACACGGCCGTGAGCACGATGAAGAACATGCCCAGACCCACCATGATGCGGAACGACCAGAACAGCGGCGCGACCTGCGGCACGGTATCCAGGGCCGCCTGCCGGATCTGCGCTTCACTGGCCTGGCGCGGATCGTCCACGTAGCGCTTGAGCAGCAACGCGTAACCCAGCACCGCGCTGTGCTCTTCAAAGCGCGCCTGCAGTGCCGGTGGCACCGGTGCGCGGCCGCCGAGCGCACGAATCTCTTCGAGCGCGCCATAGGCCACGATGCCCTGGCGCACGCGTACCTCGGCCAGTTTGACCAGGTCATTAATGCCCGGGATCTGGTTCGACAGCGAGCGCGTGCCGATCAGGCCCATTACCCACGGGATGTGGATCGCATAGTGCGTCTCGCGCGCGTTCTGGTCGGGAAAGCCGAAAGCGGTAAAGGCGGCCGGCGCAGGCTGCGTTTCCCACATGCCTTCGATGGCAGCGAGCTTCATGTGCTGGTGCTCGGTCGCCAGGTAACCGCTTTCGTCACCCAGCACCACCACCGACAGCGAGGCGGCCAGGCCAAACGACGCGGCCACCGTCATCGACCGCTTGGCCAGCTCGACATGGCGGCCCTTGAGCAGGTACCAGGCAGCAATGCCCAGCACGAACAGCGCTGCGATCACATAGCCGGCCGACACGGTGTGCACAAACTTGGCCTGCGCCACCGGATTGGCCAGCACTGCGCCAAAGTCCGTCACTTCCATGCGCATCGTCTGCGGGTTGAGCGTGGCGCCGATCGGGTTCTGCATCCAGCCATTGGCAATCAAAATCCACAGTGCCGAGAAGTTGGTGCCGAGGGCCATCAGCCAGGTCACGGCCAGGTGCTGCACCTTCGACAGGCGATCCCAGCCAAAGAAGAACAGGCCGACAAAGGTCGCCTCAAGGAAGAACGCCATCAGGCCTTCGATCGCCAGCGGCGCGCCGAACACGTCGCCCACGTAATGGCTGTAGTAGCTCCAGTTCATGCCGAACTGGAATTCCATCACGAGGCCCGTCGAGACGCCAATCGCAAAATTGATCCCGAACAGCACGCCCCAGAACTTGGTCATCTGGCGCCAGATGGGGCGCCCGGTCATCACATACACGGTTTCCATGATGGCGATGAGCATCGACAACCCCAGGGTCAGGGGGACAAACAGAAAGTGGTACAGCGCCGTCAAGGCAAACTGCAGTCGGGAGAGCCCGACAACGTCGAGATCCATGGTGAATCCTTTCTTCTTGAATACGTCAGTGGTTGGTTATTCTTAGTGTTGACGCAGCGTGTCCAGCGCCGCATCGAATGCAGGGGTGCCGCGTCGCAGGTCGGCGTCGATATGCCCGTCCTTCATCACGAGCAGCCGGTCGGCCAGCGCGGCTTCGCGCCGCAGATGCGTGGCCACCAGCAGCGTGCGGTCGCTGGCATGCCGCGCCAGACGCGCCAGCACATCGGCTGCGGTGGCGCCGTCCAGCGCCTCGGTCGGCTCGTCCAGCAGCCAGAAATCAGCCCGGCGCAACAGCAAGCGCGCCAGTGCCAGGCGGCGCGACTGGCCACCCGACAGGCCAAGGCCGCCCTCGCCCAGCAAGGTGTCGAGGCCCTGTGCAAAACCGCGCACGTCCTGCTCCAGGCCGGCGGCCTGCAGTGCGGCCCACAGTTGCGCATCGGTGGCGGCGGGATCGGCCAGGCGCAGGTTGTCGCGCAGGCTGTCGCAAAACAGCTCGGTGCGCTGGGTCAGCCAGGTAGCAGGCCGCGCCCATACCTGGCCCGCCTGGGCGGCCAGTTCGCCGGCCGCCAGCGCCAGCAGCGTCGACTTGCCGACACCGCTGCTGCCCACCACGGCAACCCGCTCGCCAACGGCAATGTGCAGATCGACCGCATGCAGGGCCGCGCCGGTGCGGCCGGGATGGAACACGGTAGCGGCGTGCAGCAGCAATGCCGTGCCGGTGCCGATGCCGGCACCAGTGCCGGGCGGCACCGGTACGGCAGCGTCATCCTGCTGGCGCAGGCGCGGCACCACGCGGCGCATGGCCAGCCAGCTGCGCCCAGCCTCGATCGCGCCGCGCCGCAGCGCGGCAAACGGTTCCAGCGCGGCCAGCGCGATCAGCAGTGCCAGCGCTGCTGCGGGTGCGCCCAGCTGCTGCACCTGCGTCTGTATTTGTTGCACCTGCTGCTGCGCCGGATGCGATGCCACTTGCTGCGCCAGCGCTCCCACTGCCAGCAGGACGGCGGCGACGGTGACATGGCCACCGACCGCGTACAGCCAGCCGGCGCCGGTGTCCAGCCGGTGCAGCGCGGCGTCATGGCGCGCCAGGGTCATGTCGAGGCGCGCCAGCTGGTCGCACTGCGCGGGCAGCCGGCCGGCCAGCGCCAGGTCGGTCTGGCCGGCAACCAGGTCGATCGCCTGGGCGCGCAGCCGTTCCAGCGCCCGCACACGGCGCAGCGCCACCGGCCGCGCCAGGCGCGCCACGAGCAAGGTCACGCCCCAGCCGACCGCCAGCAGCCAGACGAACATCGCCAGGCCAAGGCGCCAGTCGAGGTTTGCCAGCACCAGGCCGGCCAGCAGCGCTGCGCCGCAGGCGGCGACAGCCGGCACGATCAGACGCAGGTAGACCGATTCGAGGGCATCAATGTCGCCCGTCAGGCGAAACAGCAGGCGCGACGGCCGGCGCAGCAGCGCGCGTGCAGCATCGGGCGTGGCCCAGCCACGAAACAGCCGCTCGCGCAGCGCGGCCAGTACGCCAAACGTGGCGTCGTGCGTCACCGTGCGCTCGGCATAGCGGCCAAAGGTGCGGCCCAGGGCCAGCAGGCGAATCGCGGCGCTCGGCACGAACACATTGAACATGACGGCGCTGCCGGCCAGGCCGGCCAGGGCCGCCGAGGTGATGAACCAGCCCGAGGTGCCCAGCAGCGCCATCCCGGCCAGCACCACCAGCGTCGACAGCACCGCACCCAGAGCCAGGCGCCGCCCGCCGGTGCGGATGAACAGGGACAGCACCGGCTGCATGTCGTTATTGCGCTTCATGTCGTTACCGCGCTTTGTTTCTTTGCCACGCTTTGTGTCTTTGCCACGCTTTGTGTCTTTGCCACGTTTCATGCTGCGCTCCGTTGAATCAGTGGTTCGCCAAGGCGCACGACGCGGCCCAGACGCGCGGCCAGTGCCAGATCGTGGGTGGCGACAATCATGGTGCGGCCCTGCGCCAGCTGCAGCAGCGCGTCGATGACGCCGGTGGCCGTATCGCGGTCGAGGTGGGCAGTGGGTTCGTCGACCAGCAGCAGGCCGGCATGCGGCGCGCACATCGCGCGGGCCAGCGCAAGGCGCACCAGTTCGCCGCCTGACAGGCCAAGGCCGCCCTCGCCCAGGCTCTCGCCGGGCGTCGCGTGCTCGATCTGGCTAAGGCCTGCGCGCGCCACGGCGCGGCTGACGGCATCGACCGTCACGCCCTCACGCTCGAGCGCCACATTGGCGCGCACCGAGCCGGCAAACACGTGCGGTTTCTGGCCGATCCAGGCCATGCGCGCGCGCAGGCCGGCAGCCGAACCGGCGTCCAGCGGCACGCCGCCGATGCGCACGGCGCCGCTGTCAAATGGGACCAGGCCCGCGATGATCGACAGCAGCGTGGTCTTGCCGCTGCCGCTGGGGCCGACCAGCGCCACGTGCTCGCCGACGCGCACATACACATCCTGGTTGTCGAACAGTGGCGCTTCACCCGGATGCGCAAAGCGCAGGCCCTCGATATCGACCGATGGCGCACGGCCGATGCGCAGCGCTTCGTCCGGCCCTTGCAGCGCGCCCGGCAACGGCAAGCCGGCCGCCTGCAACCTGGCCAGCGCATCGAGCGCTGCTTCGCCGGCGGCCTTGTCGTGCCACACCGCCGCCAGTTCGCGCAGCGGTTCAAAAAACGCCGGTGCCAACAGCAACACAAACAGGCCTTCGGCCAGCGTCAACCGGCTGCCCCAGCTGCCCGGCCCGATTTCGCCGAGCAGGTGGAAACCCACGTACACCGCCACCAGCGCCACGCCCAGCGCCGAAAACAGTTCGAGCGCGGTCGACGACAGGAAGGCGATGCGCAGCACGCGCATGGTGCTGGCGCGGACCGCTTCGCTGGAAGCCCTTACCCGCCGGGCGGTGGCGTCAACAGCGCCCAGTGCGCGCAGCGTCGACAGGCCGCGCAGCCGGTCAAGCAAAAAGCCGCTCATGCCGCCGACCAGCTGCAGTTGCGCTTCGCTGGCAGCCTTGGCGCGCCAGCCGATGACGACCATGAACAGTGGAATCAGGGGGGCGGCCAGCACCAGAATCAGCGCAGCAAGCCACGAGAAGTAACAGACGACGAGTGCGATGACAGGCGGCGCCAGCAGCACCCGCATGCGCGCCGGCCCATAGCGCAGCAACCATGGCAGCACGGCTTCGGCCTGCTCAGCGACGATGCTGGCGGCCTGACCGGATGGCAGGCGCGCGCGGTCCAGCGGCGAGCGCGCGGCCAGGGCTTGCACGGCTGCCTGACGCATGGCGGTGAGCTGGCTGCGCGATACGGCGAACAAGCGGCGCGCGCCCCACGCTTCGCTGTTGGCGCGCAGCACGCCAAGGACAAGGAACCCCAGCGCTGGCAGCAGCATGTCGGCCAGCCCGGCACCCTGGGCCAGGCGCCCCACCGCATGCGCCAGCAGCGCCGCCTGCGGAATCCACAGCAGCGCCGCACCGCTCATTGCCAGCGTGGCGCCACGGGCAGGGCCAGTAGGCAATGCCGAGCGCTGGGGTTGGCTGCGGTGCATGGTGTTCTCCAAACGTTGTTGCAAGAAAGCGGCAGACGTACGGGGGCCGTGGCCATCAACACGGACGTACCCCGGAATAAACTTTTTGTATTTTCTAAAACTTCCGAAATTTCAGAAGTCGAATGGATTATGCGCTGAAACTTTTGGTTTGTGTGTAATGGGTGACCAGGTTAGTCGGGAATTACGAACGTATTAACAACAATGGCAGCAAACACGTGCATGCGTGGTACGTGTCCGGGTGACGTGGGATAATTCACCTTTCACAAGCATCGAAAAGTTCGCAACCATGACGCCACTTGTCCAAACGTTTGTCAGTCACTTCGGCGAGATGGGCAGCCGCTGGGGCATCAACCGCACGGTGGGGCAAATCTACGCCCTGCTCTTCGTCTCCGAAGACCAGCTGCATGCCGACGACATCGGCGAAAAACTCGGCATCTCGCGCTCGAACGTGAGCATCGGCCTGAAAGAATTACAGTCGTGGGGCCTGGTGCGCCTGTCGCGCATTCCGGGCGACCGCCGCGAATACTTCACGTCGCTGGGCGATGTGTGGGAAATCTTCCGCGTGGTCGCCGCCGAGCGGCGCCGACGCGAAGTCGCCCCGACGCTGTCGGTGCTGCGCGAGTCGCTGATGGCCAATGCCAACCACCCCGAAGACAAGTTCGCACAGGAGCGCATGCGCGAGATGCACGAGCTGGTCGACCTGGCCAACAACTGGTTCGACGACCTGCAGCGCCTGTCGCCCGAGTCGATGGCGCAGCTGATGAAGATGGGTTCCAAAGTCCAGAAGCTGCTCTCGGCCAAGGACCGCCTGTTCGCTGCCAAAGATGGCAAGGCGCCGAAGCAAACACCGGAAGAATAAGGCGGTCGGCAGAGCCGTGCTCGCCTCTTTCGGCCGACCGGCTAGACTGGGTTTTTCCTTTTACCCTTACCAGTCCAGTTTATGAATATCGCTTGTATCGCCTGGGGCTCTCTGCTCTGGAAACCCCAGGGCCTGAAGCTCGCCTCCGGATGGCATCCGGGCGGCCCCGCCATGCCCATCGAATTTGCCCGCCAGAGCGACGACAGTCCCGAACTGGCACTCGTGCTGTGCGACAGCGCGCGCCTCATGCCCACCTACTGGGCCTACGTCGCCACCGATAACCTGGATACCGCCCGCGCCATGCTGTTCGCGCGCGAAAAGATCAGGGCTGCGTTCCCCGAATGGATCGGCAGCGTGCCGGCGCAGAACGGCGCGGCAGAGAATCCGCGCGTGGCCGCCTGGCTGCGCGCGAAGGGCATCGACGCGGCCATCTGGACCGCGATCCCGCCCAAATTCGACGGCGTGAGCGGCCGCGTGCCGACCGTCGACGAAGCCGTGGCATGGCTGGACAGCTGCAGCGGCGCGCAGCGCGACGCCGCCGAGGATTACATCCGCCGCACGCCGGCCCATATCGACACCGCGTACCGGCGCATCATCGCGGCGCGCCTGGGCTGGCACCCGCTGCGCGAAGCGCATGTGACGCAGATACGCTGACCGGCGCGATGCGTTGCCGCACCCACGCCTGCGCATGCGCCAGCGTCACCCTTGCCATCGCAGTCGGAAAATGAATGAAACCATGTGGCGCTTCGGGCGCCACATTCAATTCGACCTCGGCCACCTGCTGCCAGCGCTGTGCCATGCGCAGCGTGTCGTCGAGCAGCGGATCGCCGCCCCCAACGATCATCAGCGCCGGCGGCATGCCGGCCAGTTCGCCGAACAGCGGTGACAGCGGCGGCTGGCGGCGCCCGGCGTCGTCCAGGTCGGGCGTGAGCCCGCGCAGCCCGGCCAGCATACGCGGCCCGTCGAGCACCAGCGTTTCGGGCCCTGCCCTGCGCACGCTGTTGGTGCCAGCCATATCGTAGACGCCGTAGTACAGGACGGCCCCGGCGATGCGCGCCAGCAGCGCCGGCCAGGCCCGCAGCCCTTGCAGCGTAGCGGCAGCCAGCTGCGCGCCCGCCGATTCGCCGACCACGATGACCGGCAAGCCGGCATGGTCTGGCAAGCCACCTTGCAACAGCCAGCGGGCCGCCGCCAGACATTCTTCCATCTGCTCGTGCACCGATGCGCGCGGCGCCAGCCGGTAATCGACCGATACCACGGCCAGACCGCAGCGGCTGGCGAATGCCCCGTTGAACGCATCGTTCATGCGCGCATTGCCGATCACCCAGCCGCCGCCGTGGATGTCGAGCACGATGCCGGCCACCGGCCCGCGCGGGCGGATGATCCGGACCTGCACCTGCACTCCCTCCAGCCCCACCATGCGCGTCTCGACCTGCAGCCCGGCGCGGCGCAGCTTGCGGTCGGCGCCGATCTGGGACAAGCGCAGCAGGCCCTGCACCAGCGGCGGCATCAAGCGATAGCGCGTACCAAAACGCGGCGCGCGCGCAAGCCGCGTATTGAAGCGTTTCGCTTCGTTCAGTGTCTGGTCGTCCAACCTCATTGGCATGCAGGGCCTTCTGTTCAATGGTGTGCCGCTCACGCGCACCGGATATCGGATACCGAAAGTCACTTGCGGGTCATATTGGCATGCTACCCTCAACCACGATTTTGTGTGTTCCGATACCGGAATTTCTCTCGCCCTTCGTCTACCGACATAAGACATGTGCAATGATCTGGACGACTGGTTCATCCATGAGGTGCTGCCGCTGGAAGGCATCCTGATGCGCTACCTGCGCCTGAATTGGCGTGACAGCGACGAATGGCCCGACCTGCGCCAGGAAGTCTACGCACGCGCCTACAAAGCGGCGCGCAGCGGCCTGCCGGAGCGGGTAACGCCATTCGTGATGACCATCGCGCGCAATCTGCTGATTGACCGCGCACGCCGGCGCCAGGTGGTGTCGATCGAGGCGTTTGCCGAACTTGACGACCTGTCGGTGTACGAGCTGACGCCCGAGCGACATGCCAGCGGCCGGGCCGAGTTGTCCGTGCTGGTGGAAGTGCTCGACGCCTTGCCTGCGCGCTGCCGCGAAGTGGTGGTGCTGCGCAAGGTAGAGGGCATGTCGCAGCGCGAAGTCGCCGCTGAAATGGGGATCACAGAGGACACGGTGGAAAAACAGATCATGAAAGGCATGCGCGCCATCGCCGATGCCCTGTTCGCGCGCGGTATCGGCGCCGACATCGTCCGGCGCGAGCGCAAGGTGCGCAAGCAAGGCAAGTAACCACTACAGCAAACGACGTGCAATGAACGAAGCAAATCACAACGCGGAGGCGATCGAGGCCGATGCAGCGCAGTGGCTGGCCCGCGAAGACGGCGATGGGTGGCACGCGGACCTGCAGGCCGAACGCGATGCCTGGCTGCGCGACGACGTGCGCCACCGGGTGGCGTACCTGCGCCTGCGGACAGCATGGCAGCGCGCAGATGCCATGGCCGGCCAGGCCATCGAACGCCCCGCGTCACGCCGTCCGCTGGCGCGTTTCTCGCGCTGGCGCATGGCGGCAGGACTACTGCTGGCCTGTGGTCTGGGCGCCCTCCTGGCACCCGATGTCGGCTGGCAGCAGGGCCAGCGCTATGCCACCGGCACCGGCGAGAACCGCACCATCGCGCTGGCCGACGGCTCGCGCCTGATGCTCAATACCGCCACCCGCCTGCGCACCGCGCCCGATGGCGGTCGCCACGTGTGGCTCGACAGCGGCGAAGCGTATTTCGACATCGCCCATGATCCGTCGCGCCCCTTCGTCGTCGAAGCGGGCACCAGCCGGGTGACCGTGCTGGGCACCCGCTTTACGGTACGGCGCGATGGCGAGCGCACGCGCGTGCTGGTCGAACAGGGCCGGGTGCAAGTGGATGAACGCGACGCATCGGTGGTACTGACCCCCAACCAGGAGGCGCGCAGCGCGGCCGGCCACATCGCCCGGGCCGAGCACAGCCAGGTCCAGACCGAGCAGCGCCTGGCGTGGCGCGAAGGCCGCATCGTGTTCGACCAGATCACGCTGGGCGAGGCGATCGCCGAATTCAACCGCTATAACGACCGCAAGCTGGTCATCACGGATCCCGAAGCGGCGTCACTGCGTATCGGCGGCAGTTTCGCGCCGTCGAATATCGACGGCTTCGTGCGCCTGCTCGAGCAGGGCTTCGGGCTGCAGGCAGAGCGCGGCACCAGCCAGATCGTCATCTCGCGCTGAATTATTTTTGGTTCGCATACCGGATTTTTCCAGCCCACCCGTCTTATAGGGAAGCAACTCATGCTGCCCGCCGCGCATCACCGCGTGGCGTCCCTCACGCAAGGAAAAACCCGATGGCGAATCCAACCCTGATCGGCGCCCTGTGCGCCCTGACTTTCTGCGGCACGCTCCAGGCGCAGACCCTGACGCTCGACATTCCTGCGGGCGCGCTCCAGCCGGCACTCGACCAGTATGCGCGGCAGACCGGCGTACAGCTCCTGTACCGCGCCGAAGACGTGCAGGGCCGCCAGAGCGATGGCGTGCGGGGCCAGCTCGATCCGGGCCGCGCGCTCGATGCGCTGCTGGCGGGCACAGGCCTGGCGGTGCGGCGCGACGGCGGCGCCGTGATGATCTTTCGCGAAGCGGCCGGCCCGTCCACCGCCGGCAACCGCGACCAGGGCACGGAACTGAACACGGTCACCGTGACTGCGCAAAAGCGCTCACAGTCGGCCCAGGACGTGCCGATCGCCATGACTGCCCTGTCTGCGCGTACCCTGGAGACGCACCGGGTACAGAACCTGCAGGATGTCGCGCGCCTGACCCCTGGCCTGCTTGTCTCCGCCTTCAGCCAGGCCAATCCCACGATCGCGATTCGTGGCGTGAGCAACACGTTCTCGCAGATCGGCGTGAACAAGCCGGTCGGCGTGTTCGTCGACGACGTGTTCATCCCGCGTAACAGCGCCGCCAGCTTCGAGCTGTTCGACCTGGAATCGATCGCCGTCCTGAAAGGCCCGCAAGGCACGCTGTTCGGCCGCAACGTGACCGGCGGCGCCATCGTCATCAACACCCGGCGCCCGGACACCGAGCGTATCGCGGTTGAAGGCGAGATCATCGCCGGCAATCATGGCGAACGCCAGGCCAAGGGCCTGGTCAACCTGCCGCTGGGCGACGGCGCCGCCCTCAAGATTTCTGCGTCGAGCCGCCAGCGCGACGGGACGGGACGCGATCGCCTGACGGGCCGCGAGCAGGACGACATCGACAGCCAGAATATCCGCGCCCAGGCCCTGGTACGCCTGGCGCCAGGCGTGGAAGCGACCTTCAGTGCCGACTATGGCGACGACAGCAACGGCGGCCGCACGCTCTCGTCCGATACGCTGGGCGACGATGGCGATGTCCGCACGTCCGAACTGGGCGTCGACCAGGGCTACCAGCGCACCATCAAGGGCATCTCGGCCAGGCTGGCATGGCGCCTCGCAGCGGGCGAACTGACCTCGATCAGCGCCTGGCGCCGGTCGGCATCGAGCGAAGATTACGCGGGTGTCGGCGCCAGCTACACCTTCCTGACGAGCGGCAGCCAGAGCGTCACCCGCGACGAGGACGAGATCACCACCTTCTCGCAAGAATTGCGCTATGCCAGTCCAAAATGGACGCATGGTAACGTCGTCACCGGCCTGTACTTTTCAGACGAAGATGGTGCGCGCCGTCTCGGCGTGCGCGGACTGGCAGCCCGTACAGGCGCACTGGCCAGCGCCACCCTGGCCGAGCAACAGGTCGACAGCCGCAGCGCCGGCGTGTTTGCCGACGGTATTGTGCACCTGGCCCCGGTGGTCGACCTGACCCTTGGCGCCCGCTACACGCGTGACCGCAAGAGCGCGAGCCTGGTGCGCAGCGACCTGCTGCGCCCCGCCAGCAACTTCAGCGTGAGCGCTTTGCGCAATACCTGGAACGAAGTCACGCCACGCGCGGTGCTGACCTGGCGGCCGGCGGCCGGCCTGATGACGTACCTGAGCGCCACCCGCGGCTTCACCAGCGGCGGCTACAACGCCGATGCATCGAGCGCCACGGCGTTTCGCATGCCGTTCGATCCCGAAACGGTCGACAACTACGAGCTGGGCCTGAAGTCGCAGTGGCTGCACAACCGGGTGCGCCTGAACGCCTCGGTGTTTCACATGAAGTACCGCGACAAGCAGGAACTGGTCAACAATACCCAGACCGGCATCCTCACCATCTTCAATGCCGGCAAGGCGACGGTCGACGGCAGCGAGATCGAACTGGCGGTCAAGCCCGCGAGCTGGCTCGACCTGTCGGCCAACTTTGCCTACCTGGACGGGCGCTATGACCGTTTCGTCGTCGGCACCGTCAACAACAGCGGCAACCCGATGTCGAATTCACCGCGGCGCCAGGCCGGCATCGCCGCCGACCTGCGCTACCCGGTCTCGTTCGGCTACCTGGTCGGCGCGGCCAGCTATGCCTGGAAGGACACCTACAACACGGGCGCGGCCAACGACCCCAACCTGCAATTGCCCGCCTTCGGCCTGGCCAATCTTTCCGCCGGCGTCGAATCGCCCGATGGCACCTGGCGCCTGCTGACCTGGGTCAAGAATGCCAACGACACCACCTACCTCCTGACCCGTTCGACCCAGGTCGTGCGTGCGCGCTACGTGGGCGAGCCGCGTACCTTCGGCCTGAGCCTGACTGGACGCTTCTGATGACGGCGCCGAACGAGACGCGTCGCCGGCTGCTCGGCGCGCTGCTGCCGCTGGCTGCAGCATCAGCCGGTGCAGCGCCGCTGCGCGCATTGGCGGCGCCTGCGCCTGCGCCCGAGCGTGAAGGCGCACCACTCGCCGCCTGGCAGCCCGGCTGGCTCGATATTCACCACATCGCGACCGGCCGCGGCAACGCGACCTTCGTCATGTTCCCCGACGGTACCAGCCTTCTGATCGATGCCGGCGCCTCGCTCAATGGCCTGGATGTTTCGGTGGCGCCCCGGCCCGACGGCAGCCGCCGGCCGGGCGAATGGATCGCGCGTTACCTGCGCCGCCATCTCGGACGCGCCGGACTGGCGGGCCTGGACTACCTGCTGGCCACCCACCTGCACCCGGACCATACGGGCGATGTCGATGCCGCCTCGCCGCTGGCGGCGGCTGGCGCCTGGCGCCTGGGCGGCGTGACCGATGTCGCCGAGCAGATTCCGATTTACACCGTCATTGACCGTGGGTTCCCTGACTACGATGTTCCGCTGCGCGTCGATGCCCCGTTCGCAACCAACTACCGTGCCTGGATCGCCGCGCGACGCAAGGCAGGGCAGCGCGTCGAGGCCTTTGTGGTCGGCAGTGCCGCCCAGATCGCGGCGCGCGGGCACCGGCCGGCTGCTACCGGTTTCGAGGTGCGCAATATTGCAGCCAATGGCGAGGTCTGGACAGGCCAGGGCAGCGCCACACGCACGCTGTTCCCGCCGCTGGCGTCAGTCGCGCGCGCCGACTGGCCGAACGAAAACCAGTGTTCAGCCGCAGTGCGCATCGCGAGCGGGCGTTTCAGCTACTTCACCGCCGGCGACCTGACCAGCTACACCCAGGATGGCGCCCTGCCCTGGCACGACGTACTCGGCCCGGCCGCGCGCGCCGCCGGCCCGGTGTCGGTAGCGACCGCTGACCACCACGGCATGTTCGATGGTCTGAGCGCGCAGGTCGTACGCACCTTGCGTCCACGCGCCTGGGTCATCCCGTCCTGGCACATCGCGCATCCGGACATGCTGCAACTCGAACGGATGTTCAGCGAGCGGCTGTATCCAGGACCGCGCGCTGTATTCGCCACCACGGTGATGCGCGAAAACCTGCTCGCCAACGGCCGCCTGACGCGCAAGCTGCTCAGCCACGACGGCCACGTGGTGGTGCGGGTGCCGCCGGGCGGCGATCGTTTCTACGTGGCCGTCACCGGCAATGCGGATGAACATGACAGCGTCAGAATGGTCACGGAGCAGTTTGCCGCATGAGGTGCGGCACACCCCATTGCCCAATCAGGCACGCGAGGGTCAAACCGCCGGCAAGCGTACCACTGCATTCAGGCCGCCTTCGGGATGGTTCGACAGCACCAGCTGGCCGCCATGCGCTTCGATCACGCCGCGCGCGATACCCAGGCCGAGCCCCATGCCGCCGTCATTCTGCTCGCGCCCATGCGCCAGCCGTACATACGGATCGAACAGGCTGGCGAACGCTTCATCGGGCACGCCGGGCCCGTGGTCGCGCAGGCAGATCAGCACCCAGCCAGGCTCCTGACGCACGCTGATCTCGGCGCGCGCGCCGTAGAACAGCGCGTTGTCGAGCAGGTTGCCCAGCGCGCGCTTGAGCGCCAGCGGCTTGCCGCGCACCGTCACGCCGGACGGCTGCCAGGCCACCGCATGCCCCGCCAGTTCGGCGCTGCGCACCATGCGGCCCAGCATCGTATCGAGCTTGATTTCGGTCGGATTTTCGTGGATGTCGCTGTCCTTCACGCATTGCAGCGCGCCCTTGACCATCATGTCGAGTTCATCGAGGTCTTCCTCGAATTCGTCGCGCAGGGCTTCGTCGTCCAGCAGTTCGGCGCGCAGCTTGAGGCGCGTGATCGGCGTGCGCAGGTCGTGCGAAATCGAGATGAACAGGCGCTCGCGGTCGTCGATATAGCGCCCGATGCGCTCGCGCATCGCGCTGAAGGCGCGCGCAGTGTTGATGAATTCGCGGCTGCCGGTTTCGGGCAGCGGGCGCGCCTCATCATCGTGGCCCTGGCCCAGCGCCGACGCGGCATCGGACAACGCCGCCAGCGGCCGCGTGATCGAGCGCACGACGAGCAGGCAAAGCAGCAGCACCACGGCCAGCGACAGGATCTGCGGCATCAGGCGATCCCACGCGAACGGATCGCTGCTGTCGAGGAAATACGGGTTCGGCATCAGCGCCGCCATGTACAGCCAGTTACCGGGTTCGATCTCGGTCTGGATCACGAGGATCGGGGCCGGGTCGGGCTTGAGCAGCAGCACATGCTGGACCCAGGCATTGGGCAGGTCGTCCAGACGTACGTCGTGTTCGGCCACCACCAGCCGGTCAGGCCGGGCAAACGCGAGCCGGAAGCCAGGCGAATGCGGCAGGTCGCTCCTGAGCGTGGCGTCGACCGTGGCAATCACGCTTTGCGCAAGCGGATGCGGCGCGATCTGCTCAATCGGCACATAGGCATGATTGAGGTTGACGAAAAAGCGCGTGCCGCCCATTTCACGCAACTGCTGGATGATCAGCAGGCGATAGGCCGGCGGCAGGCTGCGAAAGAAGCGGATCGCCCCGGCCGCGCTGTGCGCCACGTACTGGGCCGATGACTGCGCCTCGACCTGCGATTTGGCGCGCAGCTGGCTGGCCCAGATCGCACTGGCCGCCAGCTGCGTCACCAGCACGCCGGCCACCATCACGAGCGTCAGGCGGCCAAGCAGCGACGCCGGCAACCAGCGCTGCAGCGGCTGATGCAGCATGCGCGCGAACGGGTTGCTGCTGCGGCTAGACACTGGACACGCTAACGTCGGCCGCGAACACATAGCCGGCACCGCGCACGGTCTTGATCAGCGCCGGCTGCTTGCCGTCGTCGTTCAGCCGCAGGCGCAGGCGGCTGATCTGCACGTCCAGCGAGCGGTCGAGCGGGCCGGCGTCGCGCCCGCGCGTTTCTTCGCACAGCAGGCCGCGGTCGAGGATCTTGCCGGGGTGTTCGGTGAAGTATTTGAGCAGCTGGAAATCAAGCCCCGTGAGCGCCACCGGATTGCCGGCGCTGTCGGTCACGGTGCGCTCCATCAGGTCGAGCGTGAAGCCGACAAACCGGTGGTAGCGCACCGACGGCGTCTCGGGCGCGGCGCGGCGCAGGATCGCCTTGATGCGCGCCAGCAGCTCGCGCGGGCTGTAAGGCTTGGCGATGTAGTCATCGGCGCCTAGCTCGAGGCCGACGATGCGGTCGGTTTCGTCCGAGCTGGCCGTGAGCATGATGATCGGCACATTCGAGCGCTGGCGCACCTGCTTGCACAGCGCAAAGCCGTCGGTATCGGGCAGCATCACGTCCAGGATCACCATCGACAGCGTCTCGAGGTGCGCATGGAATTCGGCCAGGAAGCTCTCGCCGTTGTGCGACAGGATCACGTCGTACTGGTTTTTCTCCAGATACGTCTTGAGCAGCACGCAGGTTTTTTTGTCATCGTCTACGATCAGTATCTTGCGCACCCGGCGTCCCCTGGCTGGTTAGATTGAATAGTCTGAACAAGGCGGCGAGGCGGCGCTGCGCCACCGCCACCGGCACGGCGTCGTCGAGCAGGTAGCGATGCACCTCGGCGATGATGGCGTCGCGGCTGGCTTCGTCGGTCGCCATGCGGTGCACGAGGCTGGGCGCCTGCACGGTCTCGCCGCCGGCGAAGGTCGTCCACGACGCCCGCGCGCAACTGTCCATGCGCGCCGGATCCGCATCGCGCCGCACCGGCACTGCGCCCTTGAGCAGATTGAAGTCGGCCTGGATCGACGGCGAGAGCAGCAGGCGCGCCATCTTTTCCTGGGCTTCCCGGTGCCGGTAGTCGCCGGCGAACATCGACAGCGTGTCGACACTGTACAGGTGATATGCGCCGGTGCCCGGCGCGCCGACGCAGCCGTAGTCCTGGTCCAGCACCATCCGGTGTTCGGCCAGTTCGGGCTTGGCCCAGTCGCCCATGATCATCATGCCGGCCTGGCCGGCGGCGAAGCGGCGTACGACCTCGGTCCAGGGCCGCTCGGCCAGCTGGCCGCCGGCCCAGCCCTTGATCGTGCGCAGGCGCTGCAGCGCGTGCGCGGTGCGCGCATCAAAAGCGGCGGCCGGACTGCGGCGCACGAACAGCGCGCGGTAGAAGGCCGGCCCGCTTTCGGCCAGCACCAGGTTCTCGAACAGCGCCGCCACCTGCCAGGCTTCGCTGCTTTGCGCCAGCGGTTGCACGCCCGCGGCCAGCAGGCGCGCGGCGACGGCGTCGAATTCGGTCCAGGTGGTGGGTGGCGTCAGCTTGAGCCGGGCGAACAGCGCGCGGTTGTAGAACAGCGTATTGACGCGGTGGATGCCGAGCGGCGCGGCCATCGTGTGCTTGCGGTACTGGATCAGGTTCTGGACCGTGGGGAACAGCACGCCGCGCCAGTTGTCGGCAACGGCCACGTTGTCCAGTTCGAGCAGCAGGCCCATCTCGGCCCATTCGGCGACCGACACGCCGATGATCTGCGTGACTTCGGGCGCGTCGCCCGCCAGCACCCTCCCCTTGAGGACCTTGCCCGCGCCGATGCCGGCGCCGCCGGGAATTGCGGCGTCTTCCCACTGCACGCCTTCCTTGCCCAGGCGCTGCGCCAGCAGGTCGGCCGCGCGGCGCTCGCTGGCCGAGGTCCACCAGTGCAGCACCTGCAGGCCGGACGATGGCGCTGCAGATGACATCGCGGGCGCCGGTGGCACGATCGCCAGCATCGGCGCCGCCGCCTGCACGGCGCCGTGCAAGGCGCCTCCGGCCAGGACGGCCAGGATGGCGCCAAGCCGCAGGCGTCGCCAGTCGCACCAACGCCCTGCCACTTTTCCGATCGACGCTCTCACCCGGTATCCCGCAGAAAACGCTGATTATAGCCCCGTGTTCCGCTACCCAGCAGGCATTTCGGCCACGACCTCAGCGCCGGTCGATGCGCGCCACGAGTCCCGGCCTGCCATTGCGGTCGAAGGCGGCAACCTGGATCAGCCCACGCTCGGTGATCGGCCCGGTCACCGGCCGGCTGCTGGCGGTCGGCGTGCTGCCGTCCACGGTATAGCGCAGCGCGATCCCCGGTAACACGTGATTGACCAGGACCTTGTCGCCGTCGAGCAGCAGGCCCGGTGGCGCAATGCGATACGCCACGCCGGTGCGATCCAGGTCGAGCCGCGGCAGCACGCGCTGGCCCAGCGCATTGACGAAGCCCGACCAGGCCGTGCGGTGCAGCGCCGCCGCCTTCGTGGCATCGGGCTCGGTGGCCCAGGCCGGATCCGGCGCCCAGGCCCGTTCGGCCACCGCCAGCAGGCGCGGCATGACAAGGTAATCGATGCGGGCCGGGTCGCGCACGGTCTCGGTGAACAACGTCGCTTCCAGGCCACGCACGCGGCGCTTGCCGTAATCGGTCAGGCCGTCCTTGCCCACGCGCGCAGCCTCGGTCGCGTTCTTCAGGTAGTCGAACGGGATGAAGTCATACGGGGTGTCAAGTTCAACGTAGTCGCCCCAGTTCACGCCCGGTTCTTCCGGGTTGGCATTGTAGGCCATGTCCATGTACATCTTGGTCACGGGCGCCAGCACGATATCGTAGCCTGCATTGGCCAGCCGATAGGCCAGATCTTCGGCGCCTTCGGTATTGTTCCAGACCCAGGCGAGGAACCCCTTCTGCGTGAAGCGCGGGTTCGGGATCAGCTTGTTCCTGCCATGCAGCGTGGTCTTGCGCGCCGCCAGCTCTTCCCAGCCCGATGTGTAGAGGCCATGCTTGCGCAGCATGCCGTCGACCCGTTCATAGAAATAGTCCCACAGGTCGGCCGTGGATTCGAGGTGTTCGCGCGCCATCATGGCGCGGCTGGCCGGGGATTGTTCCCACGCGCCGTTCGGCAGTTCGTCACCGCCCATGTGGATCGTGTGCAGCGGCGCGCCCGCTTCGCGGTGCAGCTTCACCACTTCGTCGACGACATGCTGGACGAACCTGAAGCTCGATTCCAGGCCCGGATTGAGCACGTGATCGTTGTACAGCTGCGGCGATTTGTAGACCGAGCGATCGGCGAAATCATTGAGCAGATACTTGGCCGCATCCTTGTCGCCGGCTGCCTTCAGGCGGTGGTAGCGCGCTTCCATCGCCTGCACGGCGGCGCGCGCGTGGCCCGGCATTTCCAGTTCGGGGATCACTTCGATGTGGCGCGCCGTCGCGTAGCGCAGGATCTCGATGTAGTCGGCGCGCGTGTAGTACCCGCTGCCGCCCGGATCGCGCGGATCGGGCCCGGAGCCGTAGGCCGGCTGCAGGCGCACGCCCGGCCTGGCGCTGTGCCCGCGCACGGCGCCGATCGACGTCAGTTCGGGCAGGCCGGCGATCTCGAGGCGCCAGCCTTCGTCTTCGGTCAGGTGGAAGTGGAACTTGTTCATCTTGTAGCGCGCCATCAGGTCGAGCCACTTGAACACGGTTTCCTTGGTGTGGAAGTTGCGCGATACGTCGAGCATGAAGCCGCGGTAGGCAAAGCGCGGCGCATCGACGATCGTCACCTCGGGCACCGACTGGTCGGCGGCGCCAGGCAACGGCAGCAGGTCGCGCAGGGTCTGCAAGCCATACGCCACGCCGGCCGGGCTGTTGCCGACGATGGTGATGCCACCGCCGCCGCCTGCCCGCACCGCAAGGCTGTACGCTTCGGGCGAAGTCTGTCCTTCGACCTTGCCCACGCTCAGGCGCAGGGCCGGGCCGCTACCCTGCAGCGATGCCGGGAACAACGAGCGTGCCAGATCGGCTTCGCCTGCCAGCGCCCTTGACGCGCTCACCGCCGGCTTGCCCGTCAGGCGCAGCTTGCCACTGCCCTGCGTCAGTTGCAGGGGCGTGGGCAGCACAAGGGGCACAGCGCTCGCCGGCAGCAGGTCGGCACGCTGGTTGCTGCGGTAGGTATCGGCAGCGGTGACCACCGGTAGGGCGCCCGTGTTGCCCTTGTCCAGCTGCTCGGGCCGCGTTACCGGCAGCAGCGCGAAATCGCTGATCGCCACGCCGACCTCAGGCTGCGCGTCGTACACCAGATACGGTCCGATCGGCGCGCGCGCCATCTTGATGATCACCTGCGGGTGGTAATAATCGATGTCGAGCGACTGCCCCGGCGCCAGGCCCGCAAAATTTGCTTGTGGGCGCAGGCGGTACAGATTGCCGGCCACCTGCTCCATGCGCAGATTGCCCGTCACCGCACCCTGCACGACGCCGTCCATGCTGTTGAAGTACAGCGTCCAGCCCTTGGCCGGCAGGCGCTGGCTGTCGTTGTTGGTCAGGGTCATGCGCGCCTTGGCGCGGCCCTCGGGCATCTGCGGCGTGTACTCGTTGCGCAGCAGTTCCCAGCGCATCTGCAGCCGGGCGCCGCTGGCGACGCCGTCCATGCTGGCCGCAGCGGATGCTGCCAGCGGGGTAGCCGGTGCAGCAGCGATGCCGGCCAGCGGCGTGGCCAGCAGCAGTGAGGCCAGGGCGCAGCGTCGAACCAGGTGTGAGGTATCCAAGAGTGTCTCCAATCCAGCCAAAAAGTGGGTTCGTCGTTCAGGGTTGCGGAGGCTTGTACCACCGGTCGAAATCACGTTGCAGCCTGGCGGCCGCAGGTTCGGGCGCCAGCGTGCCTTTCAGCACGTCGGCGTTGACGCGCCATAGCACGCTTTCCATGCTGGGCTGCCCGCGATGCAGCACCTGCGCATTCAGGCGCACGGTCGACGCACAGCTGTTGCGCCATTCGACCATCTGCTTGGCCACCGGATCGCGCATCGCAATCAGGTGATTCGACAGCGTGAAAAAGCCGGTCAGCCGGTTGCTGTAGATGTCGGCAAATTCCTGCGAGCCGACCCAGGCCAGGAATTTAAAAGCATCCTGCTTGTTCTTCGATGCGCGGTTCACGCCCAGCCCCAGGTCCATGTGGTCCGAGATGAAGCAGGCGTCGCCGCGCCGCTTCACCGGTGCGGCGAACACGCCCAGCTCCAGGCCGGGCGCGCTGCTGAAACGCGCGATATCCCAGGAACCGGCCGGATAGATCGCGGCGCGGCCCGTCGCGAACATCGCCTGGCTCTGGCCATAGGTTTGCGTGGCCGCGCCCGCGGGCAGATAGGCGCCCATGCGCGCACCGAAGCGCAGTGCCTCGACGAACGGCGGATCGGTCAAGCGCGCACGCCCGTCGGCCAGCGCCTTCTGGCCAGCCTCGCCGCGCCAGAAATTCGGCCCGATATTGGTAAATACCAGCTGGCTCGCTTCCCAGCCATCGGCCATGCCGAGCGCCAGCGGCGCGACGCCGTTCTTCTTGAGCACATCGAGCACGCGAAAGAATTCATCCACCGTGCGCGGCGGCTGCAGGTCGTATTTTCTGAAGATCGCCTTGTTGTACATGAATCCGTGGATCACCGAGGCCACCGGCATGCAGAAGGCTTCCTTGCCGCCAGCCGTCTGCCAGGCCACCATCGCGCCCGGCTCGAAATACTGCATCCCCGGTTTGCCATCCAGGCGCTCCAGATGCCCCTGCGCATACAGGCTCAAAGACGCGTCGAACGGCCGGCACGCAACCAGGTCACCGGCACTACCGTCGGCCAGGCGCGCCGCGAGGCGGCCATCGTAGTCGGTGGGCGCGGTGGGTGCGAACTTGACGTCGATGCCGGGATGGCTGCGCTGGAACGCCGGGATCAGCACCTTTTCCCACAGCGCCTTGTCGTCCACGCGCCAGCTCTCGATCACGAGCGTGCCGGCGTGCGCGGGCGGCACCACCAGGGTCAACAGTGCGCACAGCATCCATCCGGCAAAGTGCATCGACCTGCCCTTCTCAGTAGTGCGCGTACGGATTCTTGTTCCGGTTCGCGTAGTACAGCCAGGCGGTGCCTGCCACGCTGCCCGAACTGGTGAAGTCCGCATTGGTATTACGCGTCGCGTACGGCATGCTGCCCAGCTTGTCGATCATGTAGTTCAGCGACTCGAGCATCTGGCTGGCCCCGTTGCCCGCGCACTGCATCGTGGGCGCGCCCTGGCGCATCGCCATGATCGCGCCCAGGCTGCCCTCGCTCCAGACGAACGGCGCGCTGGATGGCACGTTGTCGTAGATGACGTCGTAGAAGCCGACGATGCCGCTCACGTTGCGCGATGGGTAGTCCAGGCGCCCGGCGGTATTGAAATAATCGCACATCCCCGGCAGTGCGGCGGCGAAGTTCTGTCCGGCGCTGCCCGTGTTCCCCAGCGCCAGCACCGACCACGAATAGGTGTCGAGATAGCGCTCGCCCGTATTCAGGGTGCCGGTATTGGCATCGTAGCCACCCAAAAAGCGCGTGCCGTTCCACAGGCTTTCGGCCGTCTGCCGCAACTGCGTGGCGGCGGTCAGGTACTGGCTGCCGCCATTGAGCGCGTGGTACTGGTGCAGGCTGGCGTAGGCATCGAGCTGGTGCTCCAGCGCGAAGATGCCGGTGCGGCCCGCCACGTAGTTGGTCGGCGCGAAGCGCAAGCCGCGGCGGCCCACGCCATTGATGGTCACGGCCACGGTTTCTGCGCGCAGGTAGTCGTGCAGGCGCGTCGACATGGCCAGGTACTTCGTGCTGCCAAAGGCTTTCTGGTAGGCGTTGAGCGCCATGCCGAACCAGGCGTTGGCGCCGGCGATGCGCATGTCCACGCCGGGATTGGCGTCGGCGCCGTCGGCCAGATAGGCAAACACCCACGCGCCGGACGCTGTCTGCGACCTGGCCAGCGCGTTGATGATCTGCTCGGCGCTGGCCTGCTCGCCGGCCAGGCTGAAGGCGATCACGGCCAGCGCCTGGTCGTACAGGAAGGCCGAGTCCATGTCGTGGAAGCTGCGGATCAGGCGCCCCGCACCATACGGCCCGCCAGTGACCTGCGGCGTATTCATCATGCGCTGCAGTGCGGCGATCTGCGCGTTGGCCGACGTTGCCGGCGCCGGGAAATAAGCGGCGGTGTAGGCCGTGACCGCTGCCGGATCGATCGGCAGCGACAGCTTGGTCGTGCCCGTGATCTGGCCGCTGCAAAAGCCGCCGACTGCATTGCAGTTGGGGCCTGACAGCGGATTGTAGGATGCCGGGTGCAGCACCAGCACGGCGCGGTCGGCGTTGCCCACCGAACGTGGCAGGGTCAGCGTGAACGTGCCGTCGGCGTTGATGACGGCGCTCGCATCGGCCTGGTAATAGAACACATCGTGGTGAATGAACACGCCCAGCCGATAGTTCTGCACGCTGCCCGCCGGCAGCGCATGCGCGCCCCGGAACACGGTCTGCGTGGCCGACTGCGTCAGTTGTGAGACGCCGAACGCCACCGCCGGCGCACTGGCCAGCGGCGGTTCGTTGTACGGAAAATCCCAGCCCGACCAGACCGGCCACGGCGACGCGGCAGCCACGGCGACGGGCGCCGTCGACAACTGCCGCGACATACCTGCCTGCACGCCACCATCGGCGGCATTACCGCCACAACCGGCCAGCACCAGCGCCGTCGCTACCGCCGTTGCCACCGCCGTCGCTTTCGCTTTCGCACCCAGACCATTGTTCGCACCACGCATCGCATTCTCCTGAAGGACACACTGCTGACATTTGCTGTCCGGCCGCCGGGCGGCGGCCGGATGATCACCGCATTACCAGTCCACGCCCACGCGCACACCGAACATGCGCGGCTCGTTGTACTGGCCAATGACATACCCCGGGTCGACGATGCGCGCATTATTCTTGGCAAGCACGTCGTTCAGGTTGTTCACATACACCTCGGCGCGCCAGTTGCCGCTCGGCGCGGTCAGGCGCAGCGACGCATCATAGGTCGCGTAGGCGTTCTGCTGATTGCCGACCTTGGGGTTGTCCAGGTTCTGGATGCTGAAGTACATCTTGTCCTGCCAGCGTGCCGACAGACGCGGCGTGAGCTCGTAGTCGCCCGTCAGCATGAAGCGCTGCGAGACTTCGATCCGGGCCGAATTGCGTGGCGCGTTCGGCAAGTCATTACCCACCACGTTCGCCGGGAAGCGGCCGACCAGCGCCTGGTTCGGCCCCGTGTAGCGCACGCACGGCTCGACGCCGTAGGTAGCGCGGAACGGGCCGCACGGCACGTCACGCCAGGTCTGCGTGTAATCCGGGTACGACACCACCTTGGCACGCAGATGCGAGTACTGGAAATTCACTTCGGCGCCCGCCCACGGGCGGTATTTGCCTTCCAGCTCGAGGCCCGATATCTTCGCTTCGGCCGCATTCGTGGTGCCGTACAACACCGCCGAATCGCACGATGGATTGGCCGCGGTGCACGGGATCGCCGGGATGATCTTGCCCATCTCGACCGCGCCGGTCATCTGCATGTCCTTGTAGCGGCTGTGGAAGGCAGTGGCCGAGAACGACAGGCGGTTGTCCAGCATGCGGCCCTTGTAACCGACCTCGAAGTTGGTCAGCGTTTCAGGCTTCCATGGCAGGAACGTGTAGTGCGGGCCCGGCTCGCGGTCGGCGCAATTGCCGCCCAGGCCGCGCGCGCAGATGTTCTGCTTGTCGCTGAAGCCGCCGGCCTTGTAGCCGGTCGAGAGCGAACCGAACACGAAGTCGTCCGGCGTGACCTGGTAGCTCAGGCCCAGGCGCCAGGTGAACTTGTTCCACGAATCGCGGTTGCTGCTCACGTCGGGCGTGATGCCGGCCATGCCGGCCACGCCATAGTACGAACCCATGCCGGGTTTGAGGTCGCTGCTGTTGAAGAAGCGGCCAGGGATCGGCGTGTACTGGCCCTGGAAGTACGAGTACGGATCGCCCGTGGTGCCCGAATCGTAGAACTTGCCGTTCTTGTCTTCGCGCTCGTCGCGCGTCATGCGCCCGCCAACCGTCAGGTTCCATTTCGGCGCGAAGGCCCAGTCGACCTGGCCGAAGGCGGCCATCGATTCGGACTGGCGGTCGGTCTGGTCGTACAGCGCGTAGTACGGCGCGCCCGGTGCGTTGACCATCGCCGAGATCGAGTCTTCGCCGAACTCGATCGCGTTCTTTTCGTGCATCCAGAACAGGCCCGTGACGTAGCGCAGATTGCCCTGCTCGCCGCGCAGCTGCAGTTCCTGGACCGTGGTCTTGAACTTGGACGAATTGGTAAAGCCGGCCGAATCGTTGACGAAGCCGCCGTAGATATTGATGTCTTCGGCCAGCGGCTGGTAGCCCGAGTCGCCGTCGCGGATCTGGCGGCGGTTCTGCTCCGAGTACGACACGTTGTATTCGACGGTCGTGTGGTCGTTCACGCTCCAGGTCAGGCGGTTACGGAAGGTGTCGATGTTCCAGTCCAGTTCACCCGGCCGGTTGATCTTGACGTCCCACTGCCCGCCCGGGCAGGCGTGGGCCGTGCCGGCCGCCATCGTGCAATCCTTGAGCGCGATGTCGCCGGCGCCCTTGTTGGTGTAGCGCTCGTAGGCGCCGAGCCATTCGAGATCGTTGCGGATCTTCCAGCGGCCCTGCAGGCGCGCCGCCCATTCGTCCTTGTTGCCATAAGCGTCGCTGGCGCCGACCTTGCGGTTGTAGCGCTGGTCGACATCGGGAATGACGTTGCCGGCCGCATCGCGCGCCGGCGTCACGCCAAATTCCGGGAAGTTCGCAGCGTAGAAATCCTGCTCCTGGCTCAGGTAGCTATCGCGCTTGATGACCATCATCGTGGCGCGCATCGCAAAGGTGTCGCTGACCGGGATGTTCTGCACGGCCGTTATCTGGCGCAGGTTGTAGCGCCCGAGCGTGAGGCCGGCATTGCCTTCGGTCGAATTGAATTGCGGCTTGTTCGGGATGATGTTGATACTGCCGCCCGTCGCATTGCGGCCAAACAGCGTGCCCTGCGGGCCGCGCAGTACTTCGACCTGCTCCAGGTCGAACAGCAGCGCCAGCGCCGATTGCGGGCGCGGCGTGTAGATGCCGTCGACGTTCAGGCTGACCGCCGGATTGCCGATCTCGGTAAAGTCGTTGCTGCTCACGCCGCGCACCGAAATCTTCACGCCCGAGCTGCCATCGGTCGCACTGCCCAGTTGCAGGTTAGGTACTTCGCCACTCAGACCGCGCACATCGGTGATGCCCTTGCGGGTCAGTTCTTCCTGGCCGACGGCGGTCACCGACACCGGGGTGCGCAGGAGCGAGGTCGAATGGCGGGTGGCCGTCACCCGCACCTCGGCGATCGCTTCACCGGTGTTTTGCCGGGGCGTCGCCGCTCCAACCGTGTCCTGTGCCAGGGCCGGCATGGCGATGCAGGCGCTGGCGACAGCCGCGCTGATCAGCGTTGTATGTGGTTTCAGTAGAGACATCCGGTGCTCCTGGTATGAAATGAAAAACGATGGACCGCGCAGCAGCGCCGTGCGGACAAGTCCTGTGGGTGTAAATCAAGGTCGGGCCGATGCACCCGGACCGCGCCAGCGGCGGATCTTGTGGCCGTAAGCCGCGTACCAGAGGATCAGGCCGTAACACGGCAACAGCATCCAGTAAGCGCTGCGCGAGGTATTCAGGTCGGCGAAGTGGCCGTACAGCAGCGGCAGCACCGCGCCGCCGGAGATCGCCATGACCAGCAGCGCCGAGCCGCTTGCCGTGTAGCGGCCCAGGCCCTGCAGGGCCAGCGGCCAGATGGCCGGCCACACCATGGCGTTGGCCAGGCCCAGCAGCGCCAGGTACATGACGGTGTCGGGCACCGTCGGCACGCCGGCCCAGCCGATCAACGCCTGCGAAACGCCGCTGGCGGTGGGCGAGCCGGTGGCCACGCCAATCGTCAGCAGCAGGCCGGCCACGGCCGAGAGCAGCAAGGCGCGCTGTTGCGACAGATAGCGCGGAATCGCGACTACGCCGATCAGGTAGCCGAGCACCATGCACATCATCGTGTAGGACGTCAGCACGCCGAAGTTGGCCACGTTCAGTTCATGCCCATACAGGCCAATCGTGTCGCCGGCGATGACCTCCACGCCAACATAGGCAAACAGTGCCATCGCGCCCAGCACCAGTTGCGGGAACTGCAGCACGCCGGTGCGCTCGACGCCAGCCTCGGGCGTGTCGGCCTCGGGCTCGATATCGCGCAGGTTCGAAAAATGGATGAAGACCATGATCACGAACAGCACCGCGGCCATGCAGATATACGGCAGCACCAGGCGTTCGGACAGACCGGCGCGCGCAGCGCTGCGGGCAACCGGGTCGAGCGCTTCGAGCGCCGTGTGCGAGAAGCTGTCGATGTCGGCCAGCATCAGCGTGGAGAACACGAGCGGCACCACGACCCCGGCGCCCTTGTTGAACAGGCCCATGATGCTGATGCGCATGGCGGCGCTCTCGCGCGGGCCAAGGCAGACGATGTAGGGATTGATGGCGGTCTGCATCAGCGTCATGCCGCTGGCGAGCGTGAACAGCGCCACCAGGAACAGTTCGTAGCGCGCGCTTTGCGCGGCCGGGATGAACAGCAGCGCGCCCGCGCACATGATGCCCAGACCGATCGTCATGCCCTTCTTGTAGCCGGTGCGGACCAGCACCGCAGCCGATGGCAGGGCCATGGCCGTGTAGGCGATGTAGAACGCGAAAGTCACCCACAGGGCCTGGAAATTGCTCAGGCCGCAGACGATCTTCAAGAAGGGAACCAGCGAACCATTGAGCCAGGTAACGAACCCGAGGATGAAGAACAGCAGGCCGACGAATGCCATGCCGAGGACAACGTCGCGCCTGGAATTGCCGGCAACCGGCGCGCTTGCGAGGGTCACAGCCATGTTGCGCTACCTGCGTCGATGGCGGCCAACAGTGCGCACGACAAGCAGTGCGGGAGCGTTTTGAACTGTTGCATGAATGTCCTCGTGTTATCGATGATTCATGCTAGCAGCGGCGCCAATGGGCGACTACCAGCTGCCAGGAAACGCATAACCTCATGATTTCATTGAATTGTTGGTTGCTCACCCACCGCTGTTGCTCACACTTCTTTACAAACGGGGCGCCCTGACGCTGCCAGGCGCGGGAAATGCGCGGTGCTTGCTTGCAAAACTTTACAAAACGACGCGAGAAATTACAGGAGTGTGACGCCAGCGCCACATGAAGGCAGTTTTGCAGATAGAGACGTGCGGTGTCGGCCTGCTTTACACCATGGCCGCGGCGTATGCAGCAGGCATCTATAACTGACTGATTATTCAGTAATATCCGTCGTCGGCATGCGACTTGCTTAATTTTGAACACCAACTAAAAAACACCCTGGAGACTTTGATGACCATTCCTTGCAACCTGCGCCGTTCCGGCACGGCACTCTTCGCCGCAGTCGCACTGGGCGGCCTGGCCCTGCCCGCCTCCGCCACGACGATCCTGTTCGTCGGCAACAGCTTCACCTATGGCGACCCGGCCGGCGCCAAACCGCCACTCGTGCAGAACTACCGTCCCGATACCGTAACCGACCTGAACGGTCTGGGCATCGGTGGCGTACCGGCGCTGTTCAAGGCCATGACGATGCAGGCCGGCCTGGATTATCAGGTGAGCCTGGAAACCGAGCCCGGCTCGGGCCTGGATTTTCACTACAACAACCGCTTCAACACGATCGTGAAGCCGTTCGACATGGTGCTGCTGCAAAGCTACAGCACGCTCGACGGCGCCAAGCCGGGCAACCCGGAAACGCTGATCCGCTATTCCGGCCTGCTGGCCAATGCGCTTCGCGAGCAGAATCCGGATGTCGACGTGCGCCTGACGTCGACCTGGTCGCGCGCCGACCTGACGTACAAGAACGCCACCAGCCCGTGGTTTGGCAAGTCGATCTACGCAATGGCGCAAGACGTGCGCGCCGGCTACGACGCCGCCGATTCGGCCTCAAGCATTATCAATGGCGTGATCCCCGTGGGCCAGGCCTGGAACCAGGCGATCGCAGGCGGCCTGGCCGATGCCAACCCGTACGACGGCATCGGCGCCGGCCAGATCAACCTGTGGGCGCCGGACTCCTACCACGGCAGCAACTATGGCTACTACCTGGAAGCGCTGACCATCTTCGGCAACGTCACCGGTCTCGATCCACGCTCGCTGGGCGCGGGCGATTACGTCGCCCGCGACCTCGGCATCAATGTGGCGACGGCGTTGGCCCTGCAAGGCTTTGCCGCGGCGCAGCTGGACGCGGAAGAAGTGCCGGAGCCTGGCATGCTGGCCATGTTTGCCACCGTCGGCGGCTTGCTGGTTGCCGTGCGCCGCCGTCGTGGCAATGCCAACGCACGCCACGGCGCAGCCGTATAGCACCTGATTGCGACACTGGCTGCCATGTCTGTACGAATTGCCATAACTTCTGGCCGATTTGCACGATGCGGCAGTCAGGCATGTCAATACTGCAGGTTCTGCCAAATTTCCGTTTGGAAATTACTCACACTTTCTCACTTTTCTCATCAAATTTACCGATCTCAGTTCTGCCAGTAGATACAAGAATGGCAAGAAGGCGCACGATCCGGCCGACTTTCAATAAGGAAAGATATTGAACGTCTCCAACGGTTTCTCTGAATCTATATTTTTCAGGTTAAATGGTGAAAAATCACCATACGAGACTCTGATGCCGACCCAACCCAACCTGCTGCCTGTCTACCGCCATGCCGACCGCTTGCTGATCATCGTGCTGTGGGCGATGCTGGGCTTTTCGCTGGCATTGACCGGCATGCACGACACCATGAAATGGTCGCTTTTCGTCGGCCTGCCGATCGTGGCGATCGCAAGCGGCGTCACGTTCCTGGCCAGTGGCACGCTCACGAGTCGGCTCGTCAATGCCGGCGCGGTGATGGCCATGTGCGCGCTGCACATCCATCAAGGTAATGGCCGGGAAGAACTGCACTTCGGGATCTTTGTCTCGCTGGCGATCCTGCTGTGCTACCGCGACTGGCGCGTGATTCTGTTCGCGGCAGGCCTGACCGCCGTGCACCACTTCGCCTTCAACTACCTGCAAGAGCTCGGCTACGGCGTCATTTGCCTGACGAGGCCAGGACTGGCGATCGTCTTCATCCACGCCGGCTACGTCATCGTCGAAACGATGGTGCTGTGCTACATCGCGCTGGTGCTGCAACGCGAAGCGCTGCGCTCGGCCGAACTGCGCGCCAGCGTCTCGATGCTGCAGGCCCAGCACGGGATCATCGACCTGCGCTCGCTGGCGCCGGTCACCAGCAGCAGCGGCCGCGCCCTGCGCGACGTGCTGCACACGCTGCAGACGGCGATTGGCCAGGTACGCGACACGGTCGAGACCACGCGCGGCGCCGCCAGCGACATTGCCGAAGGCAGCGCGCTGCTGTTCGAACACTCGCGCGACCAGACCGAGGCCTTTGGCCGCGCCGCCGCCTCCATCGATGAACTGGGCGACATCATCCGCGCCAATGCGGAGCACGCCCGGCAAGCCAATGCGCTTGCCACGCAGGCGTCGGGGATTGCCGTCGTTGGCGGGCGCCAGGTCAGTGCGGTTGTCGAGCGCATGGGCCTGATCGACACGTCGTCGCGCCAGATCGCCGAGATCACCGCCGTCATCGACGGCATCGCGTTCCAGACCAACATCCTGGCCCTCAACGCTGCGGTGGAAGCCGCCCGTGCCGGCGAACAGGGACGCGGTTTCGCGGTCGTCGCTGCCGAAGTGCGGCAACTGGCCCAGCGCTCGGGCGCGGCCGCCCGCGAAATCAAGGGTCTGATCGAGGAATCGGTGCGCCAGGTCAGCGCCGGCAGCGCGCTGGCCCAGGAAGCCGGACGCACGATGGACAACATCGTGCAAAGCGTGACCGACGTGACTGGCATGGTCGGCCGGATCAGCGCGGCTGGCGACGATCAGGCCGTGCGTGTGGAAGCGGTGGCCGACGCCATCGGCGCCATGGACAGGTCGTTGCAGCACAATACGCAGATGGTCAGCAAGACCGCCGCCGCGGCCGATTCGCTGCAGCAGCGGGCCCACGGTCTGGCGCAGATCGTGCGCATCTTCCGGCTCGACACGCCAGGCACGGCGCAGATGGGACTATCCTGAGCGCAGTACAATGACGACGTCATGCCATTCATATTGACTACCCCGGCGGCGCGTGGCGTCGCCCCCGTCGCCCTGCTGCTCTGCCTGTTGGCCTGGCCGCAGGGCGATGCGCGCGCGCAGGCAACGTGGAAGGTGACCGGCTTCGGCACCGTCGCCGCCGTCCATGCCACAGAAGACTATGGCGACTATACGGTCAACCCCAACTCGCCCGGCCAGGCGGGCTATTCCAAAGCGTGGGCGTTCGACGTGGACAGCCGCGCCGGTGCGCAGCTCGATGTCCGGTTCGACAAGCGCTGGTCGGCCGTGGTGCAGGCGACGCAGGAAAAAAGCATCGAGAATTCGTACAAGACCTACCTTACCTGGGCCAATGTGAAGTTTCAGGCCACGCCAGAGCTGTCGCTGCGCGCCGGACGCATTGCGCTGCCGCTGTTCCTGGCCGCCGACTATCGCAAGGTGGGCTACGCCCTGCCCTGGATGCGCGCCCCCGTCGAACTGTACAGCCTGATACCGATTTCCTACAGTGACGGCGTCGACGCCTCGTACCGCTGGCATACCGGGCAGGTCAAGCACGAGACCACGCTCTCGCTGGGCCATGCGGCCGCACGCCTGAACAAGGACCTCACCGGCAAGGCCCGCAACATCGTGGGCCTCACCGAGAGCGCGACCGCCGGCGCACTGACGGTGCGCTTCACGGCGGCCCAGGCACTCTTGGTGGTGCCGGGCGTGGAAGCACTGTTCGACGGCTTGCGCGCCTTCGGCCCGCCGGGCGAGGCCCTGGCAGACCGCTACGACATCGCCAAGCGCCATGTGCGCGTGTTCAGCGCCGGCTTCAACTACGATCCGGGCAACTGGTTCATCACCGGCGAGAGCGGGCGCATCAACACCGGCTCGCTCCTGGGCGACCAGACTGCCTCGTATCTGTCAGCCGGCCGGCGCTTCGGCAATGTGGCGCCCTATGTCACCTATGCGCGCTTGGTGGCCAACCTCGCCACGCAAACGGCAGGGCTGCCGCTGGACGGCTTGCCGCCCGAAGCGGCGGCAGTCGCGGGCTTCTTGAACAATGCATTGAATGACCAGCTGCGCCAGATTGGCGTGCAGGACACGGCCAGCGTCGGCGTGCGCTGGGACGTCGCGCCGAACATTGCCCTCAAGGGGCAGTTTGACCGCGTCAAGCCGCGTGGCGGCTCGATCGGCACCCTGATCAACGTTCAGCCGGGGTTCCGTTCCGGCCAGGCGTTCAACGTCATCAGCCTTGGCATGGACGTCGTTTTCTGACCATGATGAACCGTTCGCTTCCCACACTGTTGCTGGCCCTGTGCCTGGGCCCCGCCCTTGCGCTGGCGCCGGGCGCTGCCCCGGCGGCAGAACTGGCCGTGATCGTCTCGGCGCGCAGCAACATCAGCATGCTCAGTGCCGACCAGGTCGCCGAGATCTTCCTGTTCCAGACCAACCGTTTCCCGAACGGCAGTGAAGTGGTGCCGATCGACCAGGACCTCGGTTCGCCGCTGCGTGACGAGTTCTACAGCAAGGTCACGCACCGCACCCCGGCGCTCGTGAAAGCGCACTGGGCCAGACTGATCTTCACTGGCCGCGGCCAGCCACCGGCCGAGGTCGATGGCAATGCCGCCATGCGCAGAATGATTGCCGAGAACCCGGGGATGATTGGCTATGTCGAGCGCACGGCGCTGGATCCCAGCGTGCGCGCGGTGCTGATCGTGCGCTGACAGGCGTTACTGCCGGCGCACGATCAGCGGCTGTCAGCGATTTTCGGGGTCCGCACGCCGTTCCGGCGGGTCGCCCTCTTCGAAGCCGGCGACAAACACCAGCAGCACATCATTCAGGATTTTTTCCTGGCCTGCTTCAAGCAGCGCATTGGCCACCCGCGACAATTCGACCGGATCGGCCTTGCCATAACTGCCATCGATTGCTCTGCGCGTTACCTTGCCAAGTTCAAACGCCAACTCGGCGACTGCAGTATTTTCCGTCGTTCTCATATCACCCTTTTTTTAGCGAGCGCCCGCCCCATGGACATCGTCATCAAGGGCGGGCACGGTTCGGCACATGATACCGGCGAACGGCCGTGGGGGTGCGCCCCGGTGCCACCTCGCCTTCAGTCGAACTTGCTGAAATCCGGCTTGCGCTTTTCGAAGAACGCCGTGAAGGCTTCCTTCGCTTCGGCGCCGCCCAGCATCGCGCTGAACTGTTCATTTTCAGCCGCGATGGTGTCCCGGACGTGCGCGGTGCGCGCGCGGCGCATCAGCGCCTTGGTCGTGCGGATCGAGGCTGGGGGCAGCTTGACCAGTTTCGCCGCCTGCGCCTGTGCGAACGCGAGCAGTTCTGCGGCCGGCAGCACGCGCGCGACGATGCCCATCTCCAGCGCTTCCTGGGCCAGGAATGGCTCGCCCAGCATCAGCTTTTCAGCGGCGCGCGTGTAGCCGGCCGACTGCGCGACCAGCAGCGACGAGGCAAATTCAGGACACAGGCCCAGCTGCGAGAACGGCATCGAGAATTTGGCGTTGTCGGCCGCGTAGACCAGGTCGCAATGCATCAGGAGCGTGGTGCCGATGCCGACGGCGGCGCCGGCCACGGCCGCCACCACCGGTTTGGTGCAGCCTTCCAGCGCCAGCATGAACTGGAACACCGGGCGCTCCGGCGTCATCGCACCTTCGCCGGTGTTGTTCAGGAAATCGTCGAGGTCGTTACCGGCGGTGAAAATCTCGGGCTGGCCGGTGATCAGGATGGCGCGGACCGTGGTGTCCTGCTCGGCGGCGCGCAAGGCGTCGGCCATCGTCTGGTACATCGCGCCGGTGATCGCGTTCTTGCGTTCGAGGCGGTTGAAGGTGATCGTGAGGATGCCGTCGGCGGTCGTGGTGAGGATGCTCATGGTGGTTGTCTCCCGTTTATTCTTGGGCTGGTTGGACGCGTGGGCGGGAGACCCGCCCACCCTACGAGAGGATGGCCCGGTCTCCCGCCCACGCGGTGATCGTACTGGCTTGCTTAGACGCGTTCGATAATGCCCGCAGCGCCCATACCGGCGCCGACGCACATCGTCACCATGCCGTACTTCAGGTTATTGCGACGCAGCGCGTGCACGACGGTCGCGGCGCGGATCGCGCCGGTTGCGCCCAGCGGGTGACCCAGGGCAATCGCGCCGCCCAGCGGGTTGACCTTGCTGGTATCCAGGCCCAGGTCGCGGATCACGGCCAGCGCCTGCGCGGCGAAGGCTTCGTTCAGCTCGATCCAGTCCAGCTGGTCCTGCGTGATGCCGGCGGCGGCCAGCGCTGCAGGAATCGCGAACTTCGGACCGATGCCCATGATTTCCGGCGGCACGCCGCGCACGGCGAACGACGAGAACTTGGCCAGCGGCGTCAGGTTGTGCTCGCGCAGGATTTTCTCGCTGACGACGATCAGGGCGCCGGCGCCATCCGACATCTGCGACGACGTGGCGGCGGTGACCGAACCCTTGGCAGCGAACACAGGCTTGAGTTTGCCCATGCTTTCCATGCTGGCGTCGGCGCGCGGGCCTTCGTCGGTGTCGACCGTGCGGGTCTTGACGTCGATCTGGCCGGTGGCCAGGTTCGGCGTGCGGGTGATGACGTCGACCGGGGTGATCTCGTCCTTGAAGTGGCCAGCCTGCTGCGCGGCGATGGCACGGCGGTGCGATTCCAGGCCGAAGGCGTCCTGGTCTTCGCGCGAGATCTTCCACTGGTTGGCGACGTTCTCGGCCGTCAGGCCCATGCCGTAGGCCAGGCCCACGTTCTCGTCCTTGAACGTGTCCATATTGATCGACGGATGGTGGCCCATCATCGGCACCATCGACATCGATTCGACGCCGCCGGCGATCATCACGTCGGCTTCGCCCACGCGGATGCGGTCGGCGGCCATCGCCAGCGCGGTGATGCCCGACGCGCAGTAACGGTTGACCGTCACGCCGCCCACCGTGTTCGGCAGGCCAGCCAGCACCACCGAGTTACGGGCGATGTTGAAGCCCTGCTCGGCTTCCGGGAACGAGCAGCCGATGATCGCATCGATGATCAGTGCCGGGTCCAGGTTCGGCACGGCTGCCATGGCGCCGCGGATCGCGTGCACCAGCAGGTCGTCCGGGCGGGTCTTGTTGAACATGCCGCGCGGCGCCTTGCCGATCGGGGTGCGGGTCGCTGCGACGATGTATGCGTCTTGAAGTTGTTTGCTCATGTCAGTGTCCTGTTCTGTCGACGCTTAGTTGCGCACTGGCTTGCCGGTCTGCATCATGCCCATGATGCGTTCCTGCGTTTTCGGATTGTTCAGCAGCGCCACGAAGGCCTTGCGCTCCAGGTCGAGGATCCACTGCTCGCTGACCACACTGCCCTGGTCGATGTCGCCGCCAGTGACGATCTCGGCGATGGTGTCGCCCAGCTGGTAGTCATAGGCCGAGATGAAGCCGCCATCGCGCATATTGACCATCTGGCCGCGGATCGTGCCCCAGCCGTAACGGCCGGTGACCGGGAACGTGCGGCGCGCCGGTGCGCGGTAGCCAGCATCGGCCATGGCGCGCGCCGTGGTTTTCGCCACGTGCAGCAGTTCGTAGGCGTTGAAGACAATCACATCGTCTTCTTTCAGGTAACCCATGGCCTTCGCTTCCAGCGCCGACTTCGACACTTGCGCGGTGGCCGCGTTCATGAAGCCGTTCTTCAGGAATTGCAGGATGTCGTTGCCCTTGGCTTCGGTTGCCGCGCGCAGCGCTGCTTCCTTCAGACCGCCGCCGGCAGGCACCAGGCCCACGCCCACTTCGACCAGGCCAATGTACGACTCGATCGACGCGACACGCTTGCTGGCATGCAGCGCCAGCTCGCAGCCGCCGCCCAGCGCCAGGCCCGCTACTGCGGCAACGACCGGCACGTTCGAGTACTTGAGCGCCATGAAGGTGTCCTGCAGCTCGCGCACAATCGGCTCCATCGCCTTCGCGCCGCCGGCCATGAAGGCCGGCAGTGCCGATTGCAGGTCGGCGCCGGCCGAGAACGCGCCGCCTTCGGCCGCGTCGGTGTTCCAGATCACGATGCCCTTGAAGCCGGCTTCGGCTTCTTTCAGTGCGCGCTGCAGACCCTTGATGACGCCATCGCCGATGACGTGCATCTTGGTCTTGAGCGAGACGACCAGGACTTCGTCGTCCGAGTGCCACAGGCGCACGGACTCGTCTTCGAACACGGTGGTGCCAGCGGTCTTTGGATCGGCGCCGCCCAGGCCCACGACCGGTGCGCGGAACTGCTGGCGCTTGTACACCGGCAGGTCCGACAGCGGCACATAGCCGCTCTTGGCCACCGAGTACGAACCTTCAGGGGTATGCACGCCCTTCTCGGCGACCGAACCCTCGAACACCCAGGCTGGCAGCGGCGCGGTCGACAGCGCCTTGCCGGCGTCGATGTCTTCCTTGACCCACTGGGCGATCTGCGTCCAGCCGGCGCCCTGCCACGTCTCGAACGGGCCGACGCTCCAGCCAAAGCCCCAGCGCATTGCGAAGTCGATGTCGCGCGCGTTGTCGGCGATCGATTCGAGGTGGAATGCGATGTAGTGGAAGGCGTCGCGGAAGATCGCCCACAGGAACTGCGCCTGCGGGTTGGTCGACTCGCGCATGGCCTTGAACTTCTTGACCGGGTCTTTCTCTTTCAGGATGCGGCCAACGATGTCGGCGGCCTTGGCGCCGCCGGTGACGTACTCGCCCGTGGCGAAGTCCAGGCGCTGGATCTCCTTGCCGACCTTCTTGTAGAAGCCGGCGCCGGATTTCTGGCCCAGCGCACCTTTTTCGATCAGCTTGGCCAGGATGTCCGGCGTCTTGTAGACGCTGAAGAACGGGTCGTCCTTCAGGTTGTCCTGCATGGTCTTGATCACATGGCCCATCGTGTCCAGGCCGACCACGTCCGCGGTGCGGAAGGTGCCCGACTTGGCACGACCGAGCTTGGCGCCGGTCAGGTCATCGACCACGTCGACCGACAGGCCAAATTTCTCGGCTTCGACGATCGTGGCCAGCATGCCGAAGATACCGACACGGTTGGCGATGAAGTTCGGGGTGTCTTTCGCGCGTACGACGCCCTTGCCCAGGGTCGAGGTCAGGAACGTCTCGAGCTGGTCCAGGATGTCAGGACGCGTGTCCGTGGTCGGGATCAGTTCAACCAGGTGCATGTAGCGCGGCGGGTTGAAGAAGTGCACGCCACAGAAACGGGCCTTCAGTTCGGCGTCGAAGCCTTCAGCCAGCTTGTTGATCGACAGGCCCGACGTGTTCGATGCGAAGATCGCATTCGGCGCGATGTGCGGCGCGACCTTGGCGTACAGGTCGTGTTTCCAGTCCATGCGCTCGGCGATGGCTTCGATGATCAGGTCGCAACCGGCCAGCACGTCGAGGTTGTCTTCGTAGTTGGCCACTTCGATCAGGGCCGCGTCATCCTTGTTGCCCAGCGGGGCTGGCGACAGTTTTTTCAGGTTCTCGATGGCGCGCAGGACGATGCCGTTCTTTGGACCTTCCTTGGCCGGCAGGTCGAACAGCACGACTGGCACCTTGGCGTTCACGCAGTGGGCGGCGATTTGCGCGCCCATCACGCCGGCGCCCAGCACGGCGACTTTCTTGACGATGAAATTGGACATGTATATTCCTTAATCCTTGGTTGGCACGTCGTTCCCGCGAAGGCGGGAACCTCAGTTTGCCGGCGTTACCGCTGCGCTAAACTTGGGTTCCCGCCTACGCGGGAACGACGGCGATGGTCTATCAGCGTGACGTAGTGTTAGAACAGGTCGGCGTCCAGCGCCGTCAGGTTCGCGGCGCCCGAGCGTGCCTGGCGGATCAGCATCGCGGTTTCCGGATACAGACGTGCGAAGTAGAAGCGGATCGTCGCCAGCTTCGATTCATAGAAGCGGTCGCCCGAATCGAGCTTGGCCAGTGCGATCTTGGCTTGCTGTGCGAACAGGTAGCTGTAGACCAGGTGACCGGCCACGCGCAGGTAAGGCACGGCGGCGGCGCCCACTTCGTCCGGATTCTGGAAGGCCTTCATGCCGATTTCCATCGTCAGCTTGGTGACCTTGTCGCCCAGCTCGCCCAGCGGCGTGACGAATTCGGACATGTTCTCGTCCAGGCCATTGTCTTCAACAAAGTTCTTGATCTTCTCGCCGAACTTGCGCAGCTTGGCGCCGTTGTCCATCAGGATCTTGCGGCCCAGTAGGTCCAGCGACTGGATGGTGTTGGTGCCTTCGTAGATCATGTTGATGCGCGCGTCGCGCACGTACTGCTCCATGCCCCATTCGGCGATGTAGCCGTGGCCGCCGTAGACCTGCATCGCTTCGGAGGTCGCGATCCAGCCGTTGTCGGTGATGAAGGCCTTGATGATTGGCGTGAGGAGGGCCACTTCGTCGGCGGCTTCCTTGCGCACGTCTTCATCGGTGTGGTTCAGTTCGCGGTCGATCTGCAGCGCGACGTACGACGAGAACGCCCGGCCGCCTTCAGCGAAGGCTTTTGCGGTCAACAGCATGCGGCGCACGTCCGGGTGCACGATGATCGGGTCGGCTGGCTTGTCCGGTGCTTTCACGCCCGACAGGCTGCGCATCTGGATGCGGTCTTTTGCATACGCCAGCGCGTTCTGGTACGCCACTTCGGTCAGGCCGAGCGACTGCATGCCCACGCCCAGACGGGCGGCGTTCATGAACACGAACATCGCCTGCAGGCCTTTGTGCGGCTGGCCGATCAGCGTGGCGCGTGCGTTGTCCAGGTTCATCTGGCAGGTCGAGTTGCCGTGGATGCCCATCTTTTCTTCGATGGCGCCGCAGGCGATGCCATTGCGCTCGCCGATCGAGCCGTCTTCGTTCGGCATGAACTTCGGCACCAGGAACAGCGAGATGCCCTTCGAGCCTTCCGGTGCATCCGGCAGACGTGCCAGCACCAGGTGGACGATGTTGTCCGAGATATCGTGTTCGCCGGCGGAGATGAAGATCTTCGAGCCGGTGATCAGGTAGGTGCCGTCGCCTTGTGGTTCGGCTTTCGAACGCAACAGGCCCAGGTCGGTGCCGCAGTGCGCTTCGGTCAGGCACATGGTACCGGTCCATTCACCCGAGACGAGCTTTGGCAGGTACAGGCGTTTCTGGTCGTCGGTGCCGTGCTCGAGCAGGCACTCGTAGGCGCCGTGCGACAGGCCCGGGTACATCGACCATGCCTGGTTCGACGAATTGAGCATCTCGTAGAACGAGTTGTTCAGCGTGATCGGCAGGCCCTGGCCGCCGTATTCCGGATCGCACGCGAGCGCCGCCCAGCCGCCTTCGACATACTGTTTATACGCCTGCTTGAAGCCCTTTGGCGTGGTCACGCTCTTGTCGGCAGCATTGAAGGTGCAGCCTTCGCGGTCGCCCGAGTGGTTCAGCGGGAACAGCACTTCCTGGGTGAATTTTGCACCTTCTTCGAGTACCTGGTTGATGATGTCGGTATCGATTTCCTGGTATTTCGGCAGATTCTTGAATTCTTCGGTGACATTGAGGAACTCGTGCAGAACGAACTGCATATCCCGGATTGGCGCGACGTACTGACCCATGGTTTTCTCCTGAAGAGGTGTGACGATTGTTGGACGTGACAGGCGGCCTTATGCCGCCTGGTGGTCTTGCGATTGTTGGGAATTGCGGTAATTCTCGATCAGGCGTTCAAAGCCGGCCCGGGCCCGTTCGACGGCGCCCGGATTGCGCAGGAAACGCGCATCGTGGTGCAGCGCCAGGATCAGCCCGTGCATCTCGAACACCAGTTGCTCGGCATCGAAACCGGTGTGCAGATGCCGCAGCTCGATCGCCTGCTCGACGCTGCGCAGCAAGGCGCCCTGCCACGCGCGGACCATCGACACCAGCTCTTCGCGGATCGGGCCTTCGCGGTCGTCGTATTCGACGGCGCCACTGATATAGATGCACCCGGACGCGATTTCGACCGACACTCGCTTGACCCAGCGCGTGTACATCGCGACCAGGCGCGGCAGGCCGCGGGCTTCCTTGATGCTCGGGTAAAAGACCTCTTGCTCGAAGCGGTGGTGGTACAGCTTGACCACCTCGAGCTGCAGGTCTTCGCGCGAACCGAAGTGCGCGAACACGCCGGACTTGCTCATGCTCATCCGGTCGGCCAGCAGACCGATCGTCAAGCCTTCAAGGCCGTTGCGGCTGGCGAGCTCAAGCGCGACGTCGAGAATTGCCGCCCGCGTCTGCTCGCCCTTGCGCATGAATTTTGCTGAAGTACTGATAGCTTCCCCTGGTCTCGAAAAAATCCGAACGCTCGTACTATTATCTATCGGGCCTGGAATGTCAAACGGGAACTTAGAGGTGCGGTTCTATTGATGAAAAACAACCCGCGACACCCGGAGAAAGCGCCTTTTGCTGACGGCCCGGCTTGCAGGCGAGCGGCAGAAAACAGTTGTTTCATCTGCTAAAGGTACAGCATTTTCGGGGTGTCCGGTGCGTGATTTTCAAGCCCGGCGCACCTCGATGCAGCTTGACTGTTACCATTAATAATCGAGCAACATCCAGCGTAGACGAAAGGTCCACAGCATGAGCGGCAACTATCAGATTGAACAGGTCGTCGAACCGGACGACAGCGAACTGCAGCTGGCCATTCGCGCCTTCTCGCTGCAGGAAGGTGGCGCCGAGCCAGCTCAGGCAGCAACGAGCGGCGCGGATTCGATGCAGCACTTTCTGGTACTGCTCGGCCATGCGTGTGCGCGGCTGGACAGCGGCGCGACGGCGGACGACGCGGTTGCCGACCTGGTCCGGCGCGGCCTGGACCAGGGCACGGCGCAGGTCGTCGTCGACAAGGCCGTCGATGTCGTTGCGTCGAACCGGGCGCTGGAGAGCGCGCCACCGGCGCAGCATGTGCGCCCCCGATCCGGCAAGAGCATCCGGGTATTCGCCATCGTGCTGGTGGTCGTCGCGCTGGTCGTGGCCTTGCTGGTCATGCGATAACGCCTGCCACGTCTATTCGCCCGCCTGCTCCATGGCGCGGCGATCGCGCTTGGTCGGCCGCCCCTTGATTTCCAGGCTTGGTTCCGGATACAGGCGCCGCGCGACCTTATCGAGTTCGCGCTTGGCGATGCTCTCGTCGGTTTCGAAATACAGCGTGCGCGCCACCGGGGCGCCGCCGCGTGCGCCGGAAATGGCGGCGACGATGATTTCCCAGCGATCCGAGCCGTTATCGATCAGCATCTTGTCGTTGATCTTGACTGTGCGCGCCGGCTTGACCGGCTCGCCGTCAATCCGCACCCGGCCCCGCTCGACCGCATCCTGGGCCAGCGAGCGCGTCTTGAAAAAGCGTGCTGCCCACAGCCATTTGTCCAGCCGGACGTTTTCTTTGTCTTTGTCCATCGTTATCCCTTATTACGCATACCCGATGGCGCACACGCGCATCACCAGTTTGTAGCCGACATACGCGCAGCCGTTGACGGCGCGGCGCAGCCAGCCGATGTCGGCAAATTCCTGCGGACAGACTTCGACCCCGTCCGCGATGCCCCGTTCGATGTGCGCGCGCATCGACGCGGCAAACACCGGATCGTCCACGACGATATTGGCTTCCTGGTTCACGAACAGCGACAGGCCGTCGCAGTTGCTCGAGCCGACCGTGGCCCAATGCTCGTCCACCACCGCCACCTTCGCATGCAGTTGTGTCTTGCGGTATTCGACCACGCGGATGCCGTCGGCCAGCAGTTTCGGATAGAACGATTGCGCCACCGCGTCCTGGATCGCGAACTCGCCCACCCCGATCAAGAGCGTGACGGCGACGCCGCGCTGCGCCGCATGCGCGAGCGCCTTGCGAAACTTGCGGCCCGGCGCGAAGTATGGCGTGGCCAGCAGCACGCTGTGGCGCGCGTGGCCCAGCGCCTGCAGGTAGGCGCGCTGGATCGTGGTGCGGTTGCGCAGGTTGTCGCGCACGACGAAGGCGGCGCGCGCGGGACTGGCGCACGAGGGCGGCGGTTGCTTGCGCATTTCGCGGAACAGTTCCAGGCGCTTGCGCAGCCGCAGGCGGCCGGTGCGGGTCCACTGGCCCTGCGCCTCGTGGTGGATCTGCGCGACGATCGGCCCGCGCAGCAATGCCGTGAAATCCCAGCGCGGCGCCGGCAGGCGATGGCCGTCGGCGTGGTCGCACAGCCAGTCGTCGTTGACATTGATGCCGCCGACAAATGCGACTTCGCGGTCGATCACGGTGATCTTGCGGTGCGAGCGGGCGATGCCGCGCTTGCACAACGGATTGAAGACGCGGTACTGGGCCCCGGCAAGGGTCAGCACCTGGCCCAGCCGGGAGGTGACGCGGTGGCCGGTGCCGAACCAGTCGACCAGCACCCGCACCTTGACGCCGCGTTGGGCCGCGCGCGCCAGCGCATCGCGCACGGCGTCGCCCGTGTCGTCTTCGGCAAAAATATAGGTTTCGAACAGGACTTCGTGGCGGGCAGCGTCGAGCGCGGCGATCAGTGCCGGGAAGAACGCAACGCCGCTCTTCAACAGCGTGATGTCGTTATCGTCGACGAAGGTGACGCTGCGCATGGCCTCAGGCCAGCTCGAGTTCCGCCACGATCGGTGCGTGGTCGGACAGCTTGGCCCACAGGGGACCGTGCATCACTTGCGCCGAGTTGACCTTGAAGCCGCGCACGTAGATGCGGTCCAGGCGGAACCACGGCAGCATCGCCGGGAACGTGCGCGCCGGTGCCAGGCGCGGCTTGCGCCCGGCCCAGCCGCGCACCATGTCGCCCATCGGCGAGCGCGGGCCCAGCTCGTCGAACACTTCGCACACGCCAAGGCCGGCGCGCAGCTTGTCGCTCAGCGTGTTGCGCCAGTCGTTGAAGTCGCCCGCGATGATGACCGGCTCGCCGTTCGGCGCCGACGAATTGACGGCGTCGATCAGCGACTGCGTCTGGCGCCCTCGCCCACCTTCGAACAGACCCAGGTGCACGACATAGCAGTGCACCGGACACTCGGGCGTACCCAGCACGCAGTGCAGGATGCCGCGCTGCTCGTAGGCATGGTCCGAGACGTCGTGGTTGTGCGAGTTTTCGATCGGGTAGGTACTGAGCAGCGCATTGCCATGGTGACCGTGGTCGTAGACCGCGTTCATGCCATAGGCCGTGTGGTGCAGGTCGGAGGCAAAATAATCGTACTGGGCGGTTTCAGGCCAGTGCCGATGGCCACGGTCTTCCTTGCCGAAGCGTGCCTGGTGCCGGTCGTGCCGGCCCTGGACTTCTTGCAGGAAGACGACATTGGCGTCGAATTCAGCGATCGCTTTCTTCAGTGCGATCACGCGGGGCGTGCTGCGCAGCGAGGAAACGCCCTTGTGAATGTTGTAGGTAGCCACACGAATTTTCATGGGAACATTCTACCCGGATCGGACTGCCGTTCTCGTGAAACGGACCCAATCGTGCGCTTGTTAAAGCGCTGGCGCGTTCGGCAGGTTGCCAGTTCTCGCACTCTTTTTAGAAACCGACAGTAACAAACTCGCTTCAGGCGATCGCGTGCGCCTGGTCGTACACTGCTTCGTGGCCCGAGACGATCATGCGGCGCGGGCGGTGTGCAGCCGCCTCATCCTTTTGCGCGCGGGGTGCCATCGGGCCACACAGGCGCAGGCCATCCATCAGGTCGATATAGATGCAATCGTCGCCGAGTGTGATTGCTTTTACTTTCTTGTCGCTATTCAGTTTGAAGTTATCCATTTTTCTCTCAGAATCATCCACTTAAAAGTTGCACATCGAAAATTCACACTGGGTGAACTATTGACCTTAGACTACTGATTTCTGACTGTCAACCGTGGAATATATGGTGCCCGTCCGATTCCCACCATATTTAATTCATCTGCAAAACGTGTCATCAAGTGTCTCGAAATGTATCTTCATAGGAGAACGCGCATTTTTTCGTGCGTATGTGAGCGCCAGCGAACAGAGCCAAATTAAAAAAAGCACTTACGTACTTTTGCTGTAAAACGTCATTTTATTGCTTCGTACAAGCAATATTCAATGATGATTTACTGCAAAACTGCTTCTTTGAAGAAATTTTATTTGCTTTTGGGATCAGAGGCGAGCTGGCGTGGCAGCTGCAGGATGGCTTCGGCATTCGAGGCCGAGAAGCAGCGATCGGCCGCCTCCAGATAGGGCAGCCAGGCGTGGGCGATGTGCTCGCGCGGACTGAGGATGATGGGGATGTCACGCGGCACGCAGACAGAAAACACGTGCTCGGTGTTCTGCATCACGCCGGGGGCGTAACGGTGGCGCCAGAGAGGGTAGATCTCGTAGATATTGGATAACTGCCAGTCACACAGGACGATCTGCTCGCCGTCGGCCACGATGCCAGTCTCTTCGAATAGTTCACGCGCTGCCGTCTCCAGCAGCGGCTCGTCGAGCCGGTCGAGCGAGCCGGTGACCGATTGCCAGAAGCCCGGCTGACCGGCGCGTTCGATCACCAGCACGTCCAGCTCGGACGTGTGGATGACGACCAGCACCGATTCAGGGATCTTGTAGGCTTGCATGACAGAAAGAGCGGGGTTGGCAGCCAGGCCACCTCCCCCGCCCGCCATTACGCGACCTTTGGCTCGTTACGCAGGCGGATGTGCAGCTCTTTCAATTGCTTCTCGTCGACTTCGGACGGTGCATTGGTCAGCAAGCACTGCGCGCGCTGCGTTTTCGGGAACGCGATCACGTCGCGGATCGACTCGGAGCCCGTCATCAGCGTGATCAGGCGATCCAGGCCGAAGGCCAGGCCACCGTGCGGCGGCGCGCCGTACTGCAGCGCGTCCAGCAGGAAGCCAAACTTGAGCTGGGCTTCTTCGGCGTCGATCTTCAGCGCGCGGAATACCTTACTCTGGACTTCTTCACGGTGGATACGGATCGAACCGCCGCCCAGTTCCCAGCCGTTCAGGACCATGTCGTAGGCCTTGGCGATGCAGGCGCCCGGATTGGACTCGAGCATGTCTTCGTGGCCGTCTTTCGGGGCCGTGAACGGGTGGTGGGTCGCGGTCCAGCGATCGCCGTCTTCGTCGTACTCGAACATCGGGAAGTCGATGACCCACAGCGGCGACCAGACGTCGTCGAACAGGCCGGCCTTCTTGCCGAACTCCGAGTGGCCGATCTTCACGCGCAGCGCGCCCAGGGCGTCGTTGACGACCTTGGCCTTGTCGGCGCCGAAGAAGATCAGGTCGCCGTCCTGCGCGCCCGTCAGTTCCAGGATCTGCGCCAGCACCTCGTCGGACAGGTTCTTGACGATCGGCGACTGCAGGCCGTCACGGCCCTTGGCTTTCTCGTTGACCTTGATGTACGCCAGGCCACGGGCGCCATAGATCGCGACGAACTGGGTGTAGGCGTCGATCTCGGAACGTGGCATCGAGCCGCCCTGCGGCACGCGCATGCCGACCACACGGCCGTTCGGCAGGTTGGCGGCGCTGTTGAACACCTTGAACTCGACCGTCTTCATCAGCTCGGTCAGTTCGGTGAATTCGAGCTTGACGCGCATGTCCGGCTTGTCCGAACCGTACATCGCCATCGCGGTGGCGAAGTCCATCACCGGGAACGGGTTCGGCAGTTCGATGCCGGTCGTGTTCTTGAACACGACGCGCATCATTTCTTCGAACATGTCGCGGATCTCTTGTTCGGTCAGGAACGAGGTTTCGCAGTCGATCTGGGTGAATTCAGGCTGGCGGTCGGCGCGCAGATCTTCGTCGCGGAAGCACTTGGTGATCTGGTAGTAGCGGTCGAAGTTGGCGACCATCAGCAGCTGCTTGAACAGCTGCGGCGACTGCGGCAGTGCGAAGAAGTTGCCCGCGTTGACACGCGACGGTACCAGGTAGTCGCGCGCGCCTTCCGGGGTCGACTTGGTCAGCATCGGGGTTTCGATGTCGATGAAACCCAGGTTGTCGAGGTACTTGCGCACTTCCATCGAGACCTTGTAGCGCAGCTTCAGGTTGTGCTGCATCTGGCCGCGGCGCAGGTCGAGCACGCGGTGCGTCAGGCGGGTGGTTTCCGACAGGTTGTCGTCGTCCAGCTGGAACGGCACCGGCACCGAGGCGTTGAGCACTTCGACTTCGGTCGCGGTCACTTCGATCTTGCCCGAGGCCAGGTTGGCGTTGACGGTACCGGCCAGACGGTTGGTCACGGTGCCGACGATGCGCAGGCAATACTCATTACGCACGTGCTCGGCTGCCTTGAAGACGGCCGCGTTGTCCGGATGGCAGACCACCTGCACCAGGCCTTCGCGGTCGCGCAGGTCGATGAAGATCACCCCGCCGTGGTCGCGGCGGCGATGCACCCAGCCGCACAGGTTGACGGTTTGGCCCAGCAGTTCCTCGGTGACGAGGCCGCAGTAATTGGTACGCATGGTGGACATAGTTTTCGTTCCAGGTTGATTGATTTGTCGGCGCCGCCATCGCGGGCGGCCCAGATTCTGTGATGCGTTATTTGACTGCCGCAGGGTTGGCGGCGCCGAGCGGCACATGGCTCGGTGCGACCACGCCCATCGAGACGATGTACTTGAGCGCTGCGTCGACGGTCATGTCGAGTTCTTTCACGCGGCTGCGTTCCATCATCAGGAAAAAGCCCGAGGTGGGGTTTGGCGTCGTGGGCACGTACACGCTCACGAAGTCGCCCACCAGGTGGTTGGTCACGTCGCCGCCCGGCACGCCGGTCAGAAACGCGATCGTATACGAGTCGGCGTGCGGATACGGGATCAGCACCGCCTGGCGGAAGGCATTGCCGGACGACGAGAACAGCGTGTCGGACACCTGCTTGACGCTGCCATACAGCGAGCTGACGACCGGCACGCGCTTGAGCAGGCGCTCGCCCACGCGCACGATGTACTTGCCGACCAGGTTGTTGGTCAGCAGGCCCGTGACGAACACGATGGCCAGCGTCAGCACCGCGCCGATGCCCGGCACGTCCATGCCGATGAACTGGCGCGGCTGCCAGGCGGCCGGCACGAACATCAGCGACTGGTCGAGCGTGCTGATGATCAGGCTCAGGACCCAGGCCGTAATGGCCAGGGGCACCAGCACCAGCAGGCCGGTGATGAAATATTTACGCATCGGATATCCCGTTATTCTTGTTGGCGCGGCGCAGGGACGCGCCGGGCTCAGGTGCTGCTCTTGTCGCCGCCACCGCTGTTGCCACCATTGCTGCTGCCCGTAGCAGGCGCGGCAGGCGCTGGCGTGGCCGGTGCAGCTGCGGCGGCCGGTGCGGCCGCTGCGCCTGCGTCAGCGCCGCCCGTGCCCGCAGCGGTACCGGTGGCAGGCGGCGTGCCGCCACGGAAATCGGTCACGTACCAGCCCGAGCCCTTGAGCTGGAAACCGGCGGCAGTCACCTGCTTCTTGAACGATGGCTTGGCGCAGGACGGGCAAACGGTCAGGACCGGATCCGATATCTTTTGCAGTACATCTTTGGAAAAACCGCATTCTTCGCAGCGATAGGCATAAATCGGCATTCTGGTGCTCCGCAAAAATCTTCAAAACCCTGAATTATAAAGCTTTTGCCGCAGCATTTACGGCATTGCGGCGGCCCGGGCACAAGACAGCGCCGCATTCGGCAAACGGCAACAGCATCGTGTTGTTTTTCACCACGTCAGCAGGCGAACTGTTTGCTCGTGCACAGCATCGGTGATTTAATACGGCTTCTTTACCGAATGTTGGTCGCAGGAAAGCTCTGCCACTGCGAGAACACAAGAAACAGAAGGCTGCGAGATGTTCGTATCAGCGCAGCCCATAAAAGAACACAGCTTATCAAGCCCGCTCACGCGGGCTTTTTTCTTGGGCGCGCGTCAGAGGAAGTACAGCGCCGCCAGCGCGGTGCAGGCGCCCGTCGCCAGCAAGGTCAGGAACGTCAGCATGCGATTGGTGCGGCGCTGTTCCACGACCAGCATCGCCATCATCTCGCTGTTGGCGATGTGCGGATGGTGCCCTTTCGACTCACGCTCCAGCGCCTGGTGCACGAGGCGCGGCAGTTGCGGGAAGATCTGGGCGTAACGCGGCGCCTCGGCCTTCAGGCGCTCGACCAGCCCTTGCCAACCCACCTGCTCGGCCATCCAGCGCTCCAGGTACGGCTTGGCCGTCTTCCACAAGTCGAGGTCAGGGTCGAGCTGGCGGCCCAGGCCTTCGATATTGAGCAGCGTCTTTTGCAGCAGCACCAGTTGCGGCTGCACTTCGACATTGAAGCGGCGCGAGGTCTGGAACAGACGCAGCAGGATCTGGCCGAACGAGATGTCTTTAAGCGGGCGGTCGAAGATCGGCTCGCAGCAGGCACGCACGGCCGATTCCAGTTCGTCCACGCGCGTGCTCGGCGGCGCCCAGCCCGATTCGATGTGCGCTTCGGCCACGCGCTTGTAGTCGCGCTGGAAGAAGGCCAAAAAGTTCTGCGACAGGTAATCCTTGTCGAAGTCGGTCAGCGTGCCGACGATGCCGAAGTCGAGCGCGATGTAGCGGCCCAGCGTTTCCGGTGCGGTCGAGACCAGGATATTCCCGGGGTGCATGTCGGCGTGGAAAAAGCCGTCACGGAACACCTGCGTGAAGAAAATCTCCACGCCATCGCGCGACAGCTTCTTGAGGTCGACGCCGGCCGCGGCCAGGCGATCGATCTGCGACACGGGCAGGCCGTGCATGCGCTCCATGACGATCACGCTGCTCGAGCAATAGTCCCAGTACATCTCGGGCACCATCAGCAGCGTCGAATCGGCGAAGTTGCGGCGCAGCTGGCTGGCATTGGCGGCCTCGCGCATCAGGTCGAGCTCATCGTGCAGGTATTTGTCGAATTCGGCCACGACTTCGCGCGGCTTCAGGCGCCGCGCTTCGCTCCAGACCTTTTCGATCAGGTTCGCAGCCATGCGCATCAGCGCCATGTCTTCGTCGATCAGCTTCTTCATGCCCGGGCGCAGCACCTTGACGGCGACTTCCTTGCCGTTCTTGAGCGTGGCGAAGTGCACCTGGGCGATCGACGCCGAGGCGATCGGCTCGCGCTCGAAATGGGCAAACAGCTGGTCGGGATGGGTGCCGAGCGAACGCGTGATCTGCGCCACCGCCAGGTCGGAGCCGAATGGCGGCACCCGATCCTGCAGCATGGCGAGCTCATCGGCGATATCGGGCGGCACCAGATCGCGCCGGGTCGATAGTACCTGGCCGAACTTCACGAAGATCGGGCCCAGTTCTTCGAGCGCCTGGCGCAGCCGCACGGCGCGCGGCGACGTGATCGTGCGCCAGAAGAAGAACGTGTTCATCAGGCGCGCGGTGCGCGGAGCGTTGATGCTGGTGACGGCGATTTCGTCCAGGCCGTACTTGGTAAAGACGGTGAGAATGCGCAGCAGGCGCAGGAATTTCAATATCATCGACGATCCGGATTCTGGTCTGCGCTTACAGCAAAGGTGGAAGAAGGTTTGGCGGCGCTGCGCTGGGCCAGCGCCCCCTCGAGCCGCGCGATGCGCTTGGCGCTGCGCTCGACATCGTCGCGCAGGCGCACGACATCGGCAGCAAAGGCGTCGCGCTGAACTGGCCGCACCAGCACCGGCCGCTCATCGGCCAGGAATTCAGCGAGATTCTCGGCCAGGCGGCGCCCTGCTTCGCCCAGGCCACTGACGGTGCGGCGCGCGCCCTGATGCAGGCGGTAGGCGGCCACCGGTCCGACCACGCGCTCGAGGTCGTACTCGGCATCCCAGCGCAGGCCGTTGGCCAGTTGCGAGATCACATTGGCAAATTCGGCATCGCCCTCGATCTTCACGTACGACAGCGCGCGCGTGCGGTCTTGCGCGATCAGCGGCAGGTCGGCCGGCTTGATGCGGATGGTGACGTTGGCCGGCGCTGCATCCTGGCTGGCCTCGAACAGGCCGTCAGGCGCCACCAGCACGCGCAGCTGGGCCACGCCGGCATCGATGCATGCCTGCTTGCCGACATGGCGCGCGAGCGCAGTGCGGGCCCAGGCTTCCTGGGTCAGCAGGTGATTGATCGCGGCAACGGCCGGCACGGTCAGCGCATGCTGGGGTGACAAGGTCGACAGGGATGGAAGATTCGGAAACATGGCGGGACTACCCTCAAAAAACAAAACCGCCCGGAGTGATTCGGGCGGTTTTGATCTTACCAGTTCGCCGGGCATGCACCCGGTGTTACGGAATCGGCAAACAAAATAATTCCGGTTCGCCTGCGGCGTACTTAGTTCGGCTGCTGAATGCCAGCCAGCACCCAACCGCCTGCGCCCGACAGCGGCTTGGACATGTTCCAGACCTCGACGAACGGCTCTGGCAATGCGTCTTTCGCGCTACGGATCATGGCGTTGAACTGCACGCTGGCCAGGTAATCGGTGGCCGTCTGCTCGATGCCCAGCAACTGCGCATCGACATTGACGACGTCGGTGAAATCAGCGACCGCGCCACGTTCCTGGATCTGCAGCTTGAGTTCAGCGAAGACTTCAGGCGACGTGAATTCGCGCAGATCGTTCGTGTCGCCACGATCCCAGGCTGCCTGCATGCGGATGAACGACGACTTCGCGTGACGCAGGAAGCTCTCGCTGTCGAAGTCGGCCGGCACGCCCCATTGCTGGTGCGCTGCCGGGGTAGCAGCATTGCCGAAACCCGATGCATTCAGGCCGCCGCGGTCCTTTTCCAGTGCGACGCCGCCCTGGAATGCGGTGGGCTGCGGACGCAGACCCGAACCGATTTCAGGCGTGCCAACACCACCGGCTGCCTGCGGCTTGAAGCCGCCGCTGAAACCGGCTGCGGATGGATTGGCCGGCGTGTCCTTGCGGCGGAACATGCGCACCAGGAACATGATGACGAGGCCGAACAGCGCGAACATCAGGATGCCCGCGATGATGCTGGCCATCGCGCCGCCAATACCCAGGTGCGACAGCAGCATGCCCAGACCGAGGCCCAGCAGTGCGCCGCCGAGGATGTTGCGCATCATGCTTGGCTTCTTGGCGGCCGCCGCAGCACCCGCAGCGCCCGCGCCGGCAGCAGCTGGTGCGGCCTGGTTCGGGGTCTGGCGCTGCATGCTCTGTGCGGGCGCAGGTGCCGGGGCCGGCATCTGGCGCACGGCCTGCGACTGGCGGCCGACCGAGCGCTTGCCGCCCATCGGGCGTGCGTAGGCCTCGGCCACCATCGAGAATGCGGTGACTGCGAGCAGCGTCGTGACCAGGAATTTTTTCATTGTCTCCGTCCTTTATTGGAACTTCAGTTAAAACTACAGCTTGATACCGGTGTGCAAAGCGGCCACACCCGCCGTCAGGTTGAAATACTGGACCCGCTCCAGTCCCGCGTCTTCCAGCATGCCCTTCAGGGTGTCCTGATCGGGGTGCATGCGGATCGATTCGGCCAGGTAGCGATAGCTTTCGGCATCGCCGGCAATCCGCTGGCCCAGCCACGGCAACACCGAGAACGAATACACGTCATACGGCTTTTGCAGTGGTGCGATCACTTTCGAGAATTCGAGCACCAGCAACTTGCCGCCCGGCTTGAGCACGCGGCGCATTTCGGCCAGCGCCTGGTCCTTGTGCGTCATGTTGCGCAGGCCGAAGGCGACACTGACCCGGTCGAAGTAATTGTCCGGGAACGGCAACTTTTCGGCGTTACACAACATGGTTGGGGTGACAAGTCCTTTATTCAAGAGACGGTCACGGCCAACGCGCAGCATCGACTCGTTGATGTCGGTGAGCCAGACTTCGCCCGTCTTGCCGGCCTGTTTTGCAAAGGCCTTGGCCAGGTCGCCCGTGCCGCCGGCGATATCGAGCACCTTGAAGCCGGGCCGCACGCCCGCCTGCGCGATCGTGAACAGCTTCCAGGCGCGGTGCAGGCCGGCCGACATCAGATCGTTCATGACATCGTACTTCGCGGCGACCGAGTGGAAGACCTTGGCGACTTCCTGGACCTTCTGGTCCTCGGCGACGGTCTTGTAGCCGAAGTGGGTGGTGTTTGTCATAGTGGCATGCAGGTTGGGGGTTGCCACATTATACAAGGACGCGGCGGGAGAGCCGCGCTGCTGAGCTGACTGTCACCAGCGCGTTCAACACAGGCGCCAGCAAGGGGGATTACGCGCCTTGCGTCCCTTTGGATTCAACTTTTTACGCTTGTTGGTTACCCACAACGCATCTGCGCCACAGTGTGCGATTAAGAGAAAATCATCGCACGTGCCTCTTTTCCAAGCCGCCCACCACGACTAAGATCATTAGCAACAGACAAACTCTATTTTCAAATTGTTATGCGAAAAATCAAACTTTTAATTCAATATCGCATTTCTCCTTAGACTTTTATCAATAGTTGTGCGCCATGCGCGCCGCATTTTTGGTTTAATTAACACGATCTTCCAGCCGGCAAGCGCCGGTCGTTGCGCCCATCGACGTTGCATGGTCCCCATGGTGTGCCGGGATGCATCACAGCGTAGCGGGTGCCAACCAGTTTGATGAGGATACAGGTGCCTATAAAACGTCTGATTTGCATTACACGTGAAGGCAGTGCGCACGCCCGCGCCTGCCATGGCGCCCTGCCCGGCTGGGATGTCTGCGTCGTCGAGCATCTGGCTGCGGCGCGCAAGGTCTTGTCCCAGCAACACTATGGCGTTGGCCTGCTGCTCGACAGCAGCGACAGCGCAGACGATGCCGAGCTCGAACGTTTCCTGCACCAGCACCACCATGTGCGCTGGGTTGGCGTGTTCGACGCGCACCGCCTCGTCCAGCCGGCCCTGCGCGAACTCATCGCGGCGCATCTGGTCGACTTTCATACGCTGCCGGTCGATACGCTGCGGCTGCAGCACTCGCTGGGGCACGCCCACGGCATGGCGTCCATGGCCATGCGATCGGCGCCGCATGAGGGCGCACTGCGCGTTAGCCACATCGACGGCGCCTCGGCCGCAATCGCCCGCCTGCGCTCGCACATCGACAAGATCGCCGCCGTCGACGCACCGGTCCTGATCTGCGGTGAGAGCGGCAGCGGCAAGGAGCTGGCCGCGCAGGAAATCCACCTGCGTTCGCCGCGCGCCACCGGCCCATTCATCGCCATCAATTGCGCAGCCATGGCGCCAGCGCTGATCCACTCGGAACTGTTCGGTCACGAACGGGGCGCCTTCACCGGCGCCATGCGCGACAAGCAAGGCCTGCTCGAAGCGGCATCGGGCGGCAGTATTTTTCTCGACGAGATCGGTGACCTGCCGCTGGATCTGCAGGCAAGCCTGCTGCGTTTCCTGCAAGAGCGCGTGATCTACCGGGTCGGCGGCACGCGCACCATCGCGGTCGATGCGCGCGTGATCACCGCCACCCACGTCGACCTGCCCCAGGCCGTGGCCGACGGCCGCTTCCGCGAAGACTTGTACTACCGCCTCAGCGTGTTTCCCATCCGCGTACCGGCGCTGCGGGAGCGCAAGGAAGACTTGCCGCTGCTGACCGATCTCATCTTCAACAAGTTCGCCAGCGAACGCAGTCCGCAACTCAAGGGCGTGAGCCGCGAAGCCTTGCAGGCCATGGCGCGCTACGACTGGCCCGGCAATGTCCGCGAGCTGATCAACCGCTTGCGCCGCGCCATGGTCCTGGCCGAGCATCGCCTCGTGATGCCGGAAGACCTCGATTTGCCGGGTGTCGGGCCCATCTGCCCGAACGGCGTTGGCCTGGGTACATCGCGCCTGAGCGCTGAACGCGTGGCCATCGGCGAAAGCCTGGCCCGCAGCGGCAACAACATCAGCCGGGCAGCGCGCGAACTGGGTGTATCGCGCATGACGCTGTATCGCCTGATGGCCAAGCACGAGATTTCGGTGTAGGCGGCATTCCTGGCCCGGCGTCGGCCTCGTCCTACCGGGTTTGTCCTTGAATTCACAGGGTTTTTATGCAGCGTGCTTGCCGAGAGGCAGCACGCTGAAGTGCCTTGCTCACTCCGTCAACCCGGTCTGGCGGTTGCAATTTGATACAGTTTCCTGATCAATTCTGCAACAGTGTCACAAGCCAGAGACACTTGTCGTTTCAGCTATTGGTGTGCTTCATCGTTCTGCGATCTGCCTTGCGAGCTCATCAAATTAGTCCTACAAAATCAATGACTTGCTCAAGCGGTCTGTGCTGGCACAAGACCTGCTAATACGGAAGTGGACCGGGCGTCACGAGACCTCGGGATACTTAAACCGTGATATTAGGGGAGCAATAATGAAGCGCACTATCCTGGCAACCGCGATCGCCCTGGCTTTCAGCATGGCCCACGCCCAAGAAAACACCGTGAACGACGTCCGTGGCGGCAATACCCAAACGTCGACGATCACCAATACCACCAATACCAACACGGACAACAGCTCGGTCAGCGACTCCCGCAACAGCAACAACACCGCGACGACCACCAACTCCACTGACAACAGCCAGGCCAACAGCAACAACATCGCGACCAACACCAACAACAGCCAGACCGACAGCAACAATACGTCGACCAGTAACAGCACGAACACGAATACCAACACGGCCACCAACACCAATACGCAGACCGACAACAGCCAGCGTACCAACACGAACACCACCAACACCACAAGCAACAACCAGGTGGACAACTCGGACAACCGCGTCACGAACACCACGACGAACAACAGCAACAGCCAGACCAGCAACCAGTCCGATACGCGCACTATGCAGATCGACAGCAACGACACGACCGACATCGCCACCACCACCACGACCAACAACAGCAGCGACAGCAGCCGCGACAGCTCGGGCCAGAACAACAGCTCGGGTGACGCCAATGCGGAAGTGGCCGGCGCCGCAGCAGCCAACAATGGCGGCTCCGCCAGCTCATCGGTGGCGAACTCGTTCAACACCTCGTCGGCAACGTCGACCAGCGCCCTGACCGGCAACGTCAGCGGCAACAGCATCAGCAATATCGGCAACACCGCACAGAACACGGGCGGTGCCAACGGCGCATCCGGTTCCGGCGCCGCAGGCGGCGTGGGCTATGGCGGCGGGGCCAGCGGCACCGGTGCAGCTGGCGGTGCAGCCTCGGGCGCGGCAGGCGCATCAGGCGGCGCAGGCGGCTACGCTGCTGCTGGTACAGCCTCGACGGGCTCATCGAGCGTCGGTAATGCCGCTGGCGGCGCCGGCGGGTCGACCGGCGCTGCAGGCGCGACGGGTGGCTCGGGCGCGTCCGGCGCCATGGGTGGCTATGCTGCCGGCGGCAACGGCGCCGCGGGGGGCACTGGCACGGGCGGCGCGGGCGCAATGGGCGGCGGGGCCAATGGCGGCTCGGGCGCAGAAGGCGGCGCGGCCACCGGCGGTGCAGGCGGCTCGACCGGCTCGCTGGCTGGCGGCAATGGTGGCGGCACCGGTGCGGCCACGGGCGGCGCAGGCGGCGCGGGTGGCAATACCGGCTCGGCATGGGGCGGCGCAGGCGGTGCAGGCGGCTCGGGCGGCGCAGGCGGCATGGGTGGCACCTCGGCCGGCTCAAGCCTGACGGCCTCGAACGGCGCCAGCGGCGGCGGCGCGAGCATCGGCGACGCCATGGCAACGACAGGTGCCGGCGGCACGCCAGGCAGCGATCCGGCAGCGGCCGGCGGCGCCAGCGGCGCATCAACCAATACCGGCGGCACCAGCACGGCCGGCAGCCCGACCAGCGGCGCCAGCACCAACGGTGCGGGTGACTCGATGGCGGGTGCGGGTGGTGCCGGTTCGGCTGGCGGCGCGGGCGGCGCGGGCGCTGCATCGTCGAATACCTCGGGTAGCGGCGCAGCAGGTGGCGCCTCGACCGGCGGCACCGGCGGCGCGGGCGCGGCACTGGCCGGCACGGGCGGCGCAGGCGCGACCGGCACGGCAGGCGCCGGCGGTTCGGGCGCAGCAGGCACGGCTGGCATGGGCGGCAACGGTGCGAGCGGCGCTGGCGGTGCAGGCGGCGCCGGCCAGGGCGGGACGGCGGGCGCGGGCGGCATGGGCGGTTCGGGCGCAGAAGCGACCGCATCGACCGGCGCCAGCGGCGCAGGCGGCGCGGCCACGGGCGGTTCGGCCACGGGCGGCTCGGCTACCTCGGGTGACGCAAGCTCGGGTGCCGGCGGCAGCGGCGGCGCTGGTGGTGCAACCACCTCCGGCGCAGGCGGCTCGGGCGGCGAAATGACGGCCGGTGCAGGTACCGGTGGCTTTGGTGGCTCGGGCACCGGCGGCAATGGCGGCACCAACAACGTCAGCTCGGGCTCGTTCGACATGTCGAACTCGATGAACAACATCGCCCAGTCGGCAGCCGGCATCTCGATCATTAGCCAGAACAACGGCTTCTCCTCGCTGATCCAGCAAAGCGTCAACGTGCAGTCGAACATGAACGTCGGCGGCGCAGGCCAGTGATCAGGCAGTGGGTGCAGGACACGCAGCGGTCACGCTGCGCACCCTGCACTCCCGCCATGCGGCGCTTTGCCCGCATGGCGGTCCTTTCGAGCGAGGCATCATGAAACAACTACACCAGATTGGATTTCTCGTGCTGACGGCAGGCGCTGCTCTGCCAGCGGCAGCCCAGGTCACCGAGCCGGCCAGATTGCCAGTAGTGGTGAGCTTTTTGTCGACCGTAAACGTGACGCCGGCCCCCGGCGACGATCTCGCGAGCAGCTGGGGCAAGACCACCGACGCCGCTGTTCTGGGCGACCTGCGCGGCGGCACCGACATCATCACCACCGAAGCGACGCTGGGCGGCACCGTCGGCAACAACACGGCCACCAATGTGACCACCGGCATGAACGTGATCAGCGGGGGCTCGTTCGCCAACTCGTCGGGCTTGCCGGTCGTGATCCAGAATTCCGGCGCGAACGTCCTGATCCAGAACGCGACCGTCATCAACCTGCAATTGCAATGAGCATGACACCCGGCCCTCACTTGATGCTGCTGATCGCACTGTGCGGCGCCCTGCTGGCGCCGCACAGTGCGCATGCACTGGATCTGGCCGGCGTCGGGCGCGTCAACGTGCCGGTGACCAGTCTCAAGGACATCAAATTCCAGCGCACGCTGCGCCAGCAATATGACTACAGCTGCGGCGCCGCCGCGCTGGCCACCTTGCTGTCGCACCACTATCAGACGCCCACGCCCGAACAGGACGTGTTCCAGCAGATGTATGCGACCGGCGACCAGGCCAAGATTCACAAAGAAGGTTTTTCTCTGCTCGACATGCAGCGCTTTCTGGCCACGCGCGGCTTTCGCGCCGACGGCTTCAAGCTGCCCATTGAAAAACTGATCGCCGAAAAACTGCCGGCCATCGTCCTGATCACCGACCGCGGCTTCAACCATTTCGTGGTCATCAAGGGTGCCGAAGACGGCCGCATCCTGATCGGCGACCCATCCACCGGCAACCGCGTCGTGAGCATGGAGCGGTTCCAGGAAATCTGGCGCAACAAGATCTTGTTCGTGATCCACAGCCACAAGGACCAGGTTGCCTTCAATACACCGGAAGACTGGCGCGGCGCGCCGCGTGCGCCGCTGGGCACCGGCATGCACCAGGACCAGCTCAGCGCGACCCTGCCCAAGTTCGGGCCGGGCGATTTTTAACGGGACCCACCATGCGCTTTCTAACCTTCCCTTTGCACACTGCCCTCCCGGGCCTGCTGGGCCTGCTGAGCCTGATGATGGGCACTCTACCGGGCGCCCAGGCCACCGAGCCGGTCGTACCGGTACTTGGCAAGCCGGTCGCCGCAGCCACGCTGGACGCGGCCCGTGGCGGCTTCGAAGTGGCTGGCGGCCTGGCACTGTCGCTCGGCATCGAGCGCGTCGTGTCGGTCAACGGCGAAATCATGGCGCGCACGAATATCGCGATTCCTGACCTGGCGGCCATGACGGCCGAGCAGGCGCGCCTGACCCAGGACGCGCTGGGCGCAGCGCGGATGATCCAGATCGGCGGCAACAACTATGCCGCTGCCGACCTCAACCTGCCCAACGGTGCGACGCTGGTCCAGAACACGCTGAGTGGCCAGGATATCCGCACGGCGACCACCATTTCGTCGACCGTCAACAGCATGTCGCTGATCAAGGATATCAATTTCCAGTCGACGATCCGGGACGCCGTCGTGCGTTCCCCGGGCGGGCTATGAATGTTCAACACCACCAACACTCACTCTGGAGAATCTGGATGTATCCACACGTCGCGCGGCTCGGCGCTGCGGGCCTGGCGGCGGCCCTTCTGGCGCCGCCTGCCCTCGCTCAACAAGTTGCTCCCCTGTCGAACAATGGCGCACAGCCATCCTCTACCGAACTGTCGCAGCTGAAGGACGAGCTGGCGCAGCAACGCGCGCTGGTCAATCGCCTGCTGCTGGAAGTCCAGGCGCAGCGCGAGCAATTGCAGCGCATGGGGACGCCGGCCGATGGCGTCCTGCTGTCGCAGCAGCGCGGCATGGGCGGCGCGATGAGCGGCCAAGCGCCGGTGGCCGAGCCGCCCGTATTGCCACCAGCTGTGACGGGCGTACCGGCGCCGCTGCCGCCACAGCAGCGCCCTGACCGGCCCGGCGTGCCCGCCCCGGTACCGGCCCAGCCCGCTGCGCAGGCGCAGGCGCAAAACACCAGCCGCCAGCAACCGAACCGGCCGCCGGAAGTCGCACCGATCGGCGACCAGCCGGGCGTGCTCACGGCGCCCGGGACCTATGTGCTCGAGCCGTCGATGCAATACGGCTACTCGTCGAGCAACCGTGTGGCGCTGGTCGGCTACACGGTGATTCCGGCCCTGCTGATCGGCCTGGTGGACGTGCGTGAAATCAAACGCAATACCTTCACCACTGCGATCACTGGCCGCACCGGCCTCAGCAACCGGATGGAAGTCGAGGTCAAGGTGCCGTACGTGTACCGCTCCGACGCCACCGTCAGCCGGGAAATATTCACCGGCACGGCGGTCGAGCGCGTGTTCGATACGACCGGCAAGGGCATGGGCGACGTTGAAGTGGCCGGCCGCTATCAGCTCAATAACGGCGGCGCCGACAAGGGTTATTACATTGCCGGCCTGCGCTACAAGAGCCGCACCGGCCGCGATCCGTTCGAAGTGGTTACCGATTGCGAGCGCCGCTGCATCGGCGAGAACGTCACCGGCACCGGCCTGCCGCTGGACCTGCCCACCGGCTCGGGCTTCCACTCGCTGCAAGCCACGCTGACCTGGCTGTATCCATCCGACCCGGCCGTCTTCTTTGGCAACCTGAGCTACGTGCACAACTTCAAGCGCGACGACGTGACGCGCCTGGTACGCAATGGCGAGCGCGAACCGCTCGGCTCGCTGCAACCGGGCGCCGTGCTGGGCTTTAACTTCGGCATGGGCCTGGCGCTCAACGACAAGGCGTCGCTGAGCCTGGGCTACGACCACAGCACGATCGGGCGCATGCGCCAGAACGGCGCGACCTCGATCGGCTCGGTACGCACGCAGCTGGGCACCCTGCTGCTGGGCTACTCCTACCGCCTGAGTCCAAAGCGTTCGCTCAACATCGCCGTCGGCGCCGGCGTCACCCGTGACACGCCGGACGTGACGCTGACGCTGCGTTTGCCAATGACTTTCTAACCAGAAATTTATTCCTGAAATCGGTCATGCAGGGGGGATGACTTGTGGTAAATACGGAGACGATTGAAAAATCTTGCTTCCGTTTTAAGAGTTTGCCCTATAATCAGATTCGCAATGTAAGGCGTCACCCTGGTTTTTGTCCTAGGTACGCAAACAGGGCATCAACGTAAAATTAATTTTTGAGGGAATAAAAATGGCGACTGGCATTGTTAAGTGGTTCAATGACGCAAAAGGTTTCGGTTTCATCACGCCTGACGGCGGCGGCGAAGATCTGTTCGCGCACTTCTCGGCGATCAACGCCAACGGCTTCAAGTCGCTGCAAGAAAACCAGCGCGTGACGTTCGACGTCACCACCGGTCCTAAAGGCAAGCAGGCTTCGAACATCCAGCCGCAAGCTTAAGGTCCGCTGGCCCGCTACGGCGGGCAAGCAACGCAAAAGAGCACATCTTCGGATGTGCTCTTTGTCTTTGTGGCGACTGAAAAAGCGAGGGTCAGGTCTGACATTCGGACACGATCTCGACATTGGGCTACCCAGAACCAGCTGGCGCCTGGCCACGCTAATACGGAGCAGGACGCCATTGGACGTGGTTAAGGCTGAGTTCGTGTCTGAATGTCAGACCTGACCCCGGCTGTTGCGGCTGTTGGTCCGTGCTTGTGTGTACTACGAAAAAAAACCTCCCGTCAGGGAGGTTTTCAATCCGCCGCCAGCAATGTTATTTGCCGATGCGGCGACGTGCCAGGCCCAGACCGGCCAGACCGAGACCGAGCAATGCGAGCGAGGCTGGCTCAGGCACCGGCGCAACGTTATAGCCGACCACCAGGTTATCCACCTCGAACGCATGGGCGGTGGTGCGGAAACTGAACGACGTGAACTCTTCTTCTGGCGTGAAGAACAGGTTGACGTAGATGTTCGAGCTATCCGCATTCGGGTTACCCGGCTCGCCGTTGAACATGGCGATCAGCGATGCGCCCGTCACGGTCTGGATGACAGCGCCGACAGCGTTGTAGAAGATCAGGTCGTTGTACGTATCGATCGAGCCGTAATACAGGCCGAGATAGTTCAGGGTGGCACCGTTGCCCAGGGAGTTCAGCAAGCCGGTGTAATTGAAATTGACTTCTGATGTGTTCGCACCGCTGCCGGCGCCCGGGCCGTAGGCGAAATACGTCGTGTCGTTGGCTGGCGCCGCATACACGCCAGGCAGGTGACCTTGGCCATACGCCAGCCCGCCGCCTGATACGGTCGAGATAGCAACCATATTGGCTGGCATCGTTGCACCACCACCAGGGGCATCGAACGTTTCGACAAAGACATTGTTCGTTTGCAGACTCGTCTTGCCAGACCCGTCCGCCGCGACTGCCGAGGCGTACGTGATTTCTACAGCTTGCGTTACAGAAGCTGACATCAGCAATACCGATGCCAGGCAAGGAACCAAGGCTTTTTTCATGATAGGTCTCCGGTGGGTTGAGACCTCGTAATTAGCATTAAGCATGCCACCGAAGAAAACCTATACCAAACAGCTACTTAGCAATAAATCTTTGCGGAAACGTAATTGTTATCGACAGTATAATACTTTACTATACTTTACGTTACATGCGTGTCGAAGCTTGCACTGGAGGGGACGGTATCCGACGACGGTCGACAGTCACGCCCCCGTGCGGCGCAGGGAATGCGCCGTGCTGGCAATCAGCAGCCGCAGCTACCCGAGCCGCAACCACCGCCACCCGACTTCGCCGCCGCCACTTCTGCGAACTGCGTCACCGGCGCGCGGCCACTCTCTTCATCGTAGCCAGCCGCCTGCAGGCGCGCCACGTACTGCTTCCACAGCGATTGCTGGCTTTGGCCCAGCTCATACAGATAATCCCAGCTGAAGATGCCGGTATCGTGACCGTCCGAGAAGGTTGGCTTGATTGCGTAGTTGCCGACCTGCTCGACGTCGGCGATGCCGACTTCGCGCTTGCCAAGTTGCAGCACTTCCTGGCCCGGGCCGTGGCCCTTCACTTCGGCCGATGGCGAATACACGCGCAGATATTCGAACGGGAGCGAAAAGGCGCTGCCGTCGTCGTAGGCGACGTCGAGCACGCGCGATTTCTGGTGGACAGTCAATTCGGTTGGATGTGGCATGGCACTCTCTTTATCAGGAAAAACGGCGCGCGATGGCAGCGCCCAATTGGTCGTGCAGCGCAAGACGCGCCGCGAGGATAGCAGGTTCCGTCGCGCGCACCGCCTGCGCCCATACAGGCGCCGGAAAGTGCGCATCGTCGGCGTAGCGCGGGATGATGTGCCAGTGCAGGTGCGGCACCACGTTGCCGAGGCTGGCCACATTGACCTTCAATGGCTGCATCACCTCGCGCACCGCCGTCTCCACCTGGAATACGGCGTCGTTGATCAAGAAGCGGTCATCCGCCGACAGGTCGCTCATCTCACGCACATGGTCGTGCCAGATCACGCGGCAAAAGCCGGGATAGTTCGCGTCGTCGACGACGATGACGCTGAACTTCTCGCCGGCCCATGCGGCGGGCAGCGACAGGTCGCACAACTCGCAACCCGGTTCGCGCAGCGCCGTCATACCAGCACCCGCTCGATGCCGCCCGCATTGGCGCGTGCGACGTACTCGGGCAGCCAGTTCTCGCCCAGCAGGTGCTTGGCGATTTCGACGACGATGTAGTCGGCCGTGGTGCCCGAATCGTCGTTGTAGCGGCTCAGGCCCTGCAGGCATGACGGGCAGCTGGTCAGGATCTTGACGTCGCCCTTGAAACCGTCTTCGCGCAGCTTGTCGGCGCCCTTGACCATCTCGCCTTCCTTGCGCGAGCGGACCTGGGTCGCGATGTCCGGCCGCGAGACGGCAAACGTGCCCGACTCGCCGCAGCAGCGGTCGTTCTTCTCGATCTTCACGTTGTCCACCGTCGACACCAGCGCGTTGACCGTCTTGATCGAATCCTGCAGCTTCATCGGCGTGTGGCACGGCTCGTGGTACATGTAGCGGGTGCCGTTCACGCCTTCGAGCTTGACGCCTTTTTCGAGCAGATATTCATGGATGTCCATGATGCGGCAGCCCGGGAAGATCTTCTCGAACTGGTACGTTGCCAGCTGATCGTAGCAAGTGCCGCACGACACCAGCACCGTCTTGATGTCCAGATAGTTGAGCGTGTTGGCCATGCGGTGGAACAGCACGCGGTTGTCCGTCACCATCTTCTCGGCCTTGTCGAACTGGCCGGCGCCGCGCTGCGGATAACCGCAGCACAGGTAACCCGGCGGCAGCACGGTCTGCACGCCCACTTCCCACAGCATCGCCTGCGTGGCCAGACCCACCTGCGAGAACAGGCGCTCGGACCCGCAGCCCGGGAAGTAGAACACGGCCTCGGTGTCGGCATTGGTCTTCTTGGGATTGCGGATGATCGGGACGATCTTGTCGTCTTCGATGTCCAGCAAGGCGCGCGCCGTTTTCTTCGGCAGGTTCCCCGGCATCTTCTTGTTGATGAAGTGGATCACCTGCTCGCGCACGGGCGCCTTGCCGGTCGTCGGCGCGGGCGCGGCCAGCTGCGGCTTGGCAAAGCCCTTGAGCATGCGGTTGCCGAAGCGCTGCGCCTTGAAGCCAAAGTCGACCATCACCTTGCGCGTGGCATTGATGGTGGTCGGATCGGTGGCGTTCAGGAAGAACATCGCCGCGCGGTTGGCCGGCTTGAAGCTGCGCTTGTCCATCTTGCGCAGCAGGTTACGCATGTTCATCGACACGTCGCCGAAGTCGATATTCACCGGGCATGGCGTGACGCACTTGTGGCACACGGTGCAGTGGTCCGAGACGTCCTCGAATTCTTCCCAGTGCCGGATCGAGACGCCGCGGCGGGTCTGCTCTTCGTACAGGAACGCTTCGATCAGCGCCGACGTGGCCAGGATCTTGTCGCGCGGCGAATACAGCAGGTTCGCCTGCGGTACGTGCGTCGTGCAGACGGGCTTGCACTTGCCGCAGCGCAGGCAGTCCTTGATGCTGTGGGCGATCTCGCCGATATCGCTTTGCTGCATGATCAGCGACTCATGGCCCATCAGGCCAAACGACGGCGTGTAGGCGTTGCGCAGGTCGGCGTGGGCGCCTTCCAGATTGAGCAGCTTGCCCTTGTTGAAGCGCCCTTCCGGATCGACGCGGATCTTATAGTCGCGGAATTCCTGGATTTCTTCGTCCTTCAGGAATTCGAGCTTGGTGATGCCGATCCCGTGTTCGCCCGAGATCACGCCGTCGAGCGAGCGCGCCAGCTTCATGATGCGCTCGACCGCCTCGTGCGCATCCTGCAGCATGTCGTAGTCGTCCGAGTTCACCGGCAGATTGGTGTGGACGTTGCCGTCGCCGGCGTGCATGTGCAGCGCGACGAATACGCGCGAACGCAGGATGCGCTTGTGGATCGCCGTGCTCTCGTCGAGGATGCAGGTGTAGGCGCTGCCGTTGAAGATCTGGCGCAGCGGCGCGCGCAGCTCCGCTTTCCACGAAATGCGGACCGTGTGGTCCTGCACCAGGTCGAACAGGCATGCATCGGGCTGGATCGCCAGGCGCGCATCGAAGGCGGCCGACAGATGGTCGAGCCCGAGCGATTCGAGCTGCTCTCGCACGTCGACCAGTGGCGCATCCAGATTGGCCAGGATGAAGGTCCAGCGCTTGGTCACCAGATCGACCAGCGCGCGTGCCTGCAGCGGGCGGTCGCCCATGATTTCGTCGCGCTCGACGCCTTCGCCGCTGCTGGCGTCGTCACTCTTGGCCAGCGGCAGATGGTCGCTCGCCAGGTAGTCGCGCAGGCCGTCGGCCAGCTGCAACTTGTTCTTGATCGACAGCTCGACGTTGATGCGCTCGATGCCATCGGTGTATTCGCCCATGCGTGGCAGCGGAATGACCACGTCTTCATTGATCTTGAAGGCGTTGGTGTGGCGCGCAATCGCCGCCGTGCGGGCGCGGTCGAGCCAGAATTTCTTGCGCGCTTCGGGGCTGACGGCGACAAAGCCTTCGCCCACGCGGGTATTCGCGATGCGCACGACTTCTGACGCAGCCAGCGCCACCGCATTTTCGTCGTCGCCGACGATGTCGCCGAACAGCGCCATCTTCGGCAGCACGCCGCGCTTGGACTTGGTGGCATAACCGACCGCGCGCAGGTAGCGCTCGTCCAGGTGCTCCAGGCCCGCCAGGCGCAGCGTGGAAAACGCCGGGTCGCCGTTCTTCGGCAAGCCATTGAGGTAATTCGTGATCTCGACGATCGACGGAATCGCGTCGCGCGCCTGGCCAAAGAATTCGAGGGCCACGGTGCGCGTGAACTTCGGCATCTTGTGCAGGATCCAGCGGCCCGACGTGATCAGGCCATCGGTGCCCTCTTTCTGGATGCCCGGCAGGCCGGAGAGGAATTTGTCGGTGACGTCCTTGCCCAGGCCTTCCTTGCGGAACCGCTTGCCGTCGATGATCAAGGTCTCGGTGCGAAACGGCGCGCCTTTCGGTGCGCCCTTGACCGACGGATGCGTCCACTCCAGCAGAAACTCGGCCTGCGGCGCATCGTGGATCTTGCCCAGGTTGTGGGCAATGCGCGTGACGTCGAGCCAGTCGCCGTTGGGGTCGACCATGCGCCACGAGGCCAGGTTGTCGAGCGCAGTGCCCCACAACACGGCCTTCTTGCCGCCCGCGTTCATCGCGATATTGCCACCCACGCACGATGCATGCGCCGAGGTTGGATCGACCGCGAACACGAAGCCGGCCTTCTCGGCCGCCTGCGACACGCGCTGCGTGACCACGCCCGCATAGGTATGGATGGTCGCGTAATCCTGTTCCAGGCCCGGCATGGCAGTCATTTCGACTTCGCCGATGCCGATCAGCTTTTCGGTGTTGATCACAGCCGACATGGGCGTGAGCGGAATCGCGCCGCCCGTGTAGCCGGTGCCGCCGCCGCGCGGGATGATGGTCAGACCGAGCTCGATGCAGCCCTTGACCAGGCCGGCCATCTCGTCTTCGGTGTCCGGCACCAGCACCAGGAACGGATACTCGACGCGCCAGTCGGTGGCGTCGGTCACGTGCGAGATGCGGTGCATGCCGTCGAAGCGGATATTGCGCTTGTCGGTGTATGCGCCCAGCACCTTCAGCGCGCGCTTGCGCAGGTCGTAGGTCTCGGAGAATTCGCGGCCGAAGTCGTCGACCGCACGGCGCGCAGCCGCCAGCAACTGCTCGACGGCGCTGCTGCGCGCTGCGGCCACGGCCGGGTCGCCGTCATCCTGCGCGTCGACCGTGGTGCGGCGCTTGTCGACTTCGGCCAGGCGGTGGTGCAGCGCCTCGATCAGGTTGGCCCGGCGCTTCGGGTTGTCCAGCATGTCGTCCTGCAGGTACGGATTGCGCCGCACAACCCAGATGTCGCCCAGCACCTCGTACAGCATGCGCGCGGAGCGGCCGGTCTGGCGGGCGCCGCGCAAGCTGCCCAGCAACTCCCACGACGACTCACCGAGCAGCCGGATCACGATTTCGCGGTCCGAGAACGAGGTGTAGTTGTACGGAATCTCGCGCAGGCGCGCGGGGGCGTTATCGGCTAGCAGGGTATGGATGTGTGCGGGGGCGTTCATGAATACTCGTCGACAGTCGGACAGGCCCGAAGGACGTTCATTCTATCGTATTGCGTTGCACCACGCTTGGGGCGGCCCCATCTGCCGTTGCGTGCGACGCAACAAAATATTCATACTGTATCGGATATGCAAACATTATTCACCCACAGGCGCGGGCGCACAGTATTTATCAAGCATCACATCGGGAATGACATATGTCGTCCGGCCTGGTTTGCACCGTTATCGTGGACTGTCCAGCACCTCGAACGGCTCGCCAGTCTCAAAGAAATGCCCACCGGCCACGTAATGGATGCTTTTCTTGCCACCCGCCGCCATATTCCAGTGCCCATCGGCAAACACCGCCGGGTCGGCCCAGGCCGCCACGACCTCGCCCAGGAACAGGTCATATGTGTTCTGGATATGCGGTTCAGGGAGTACGCGGCATTCGAGCCAGGCCAGGCAGCCGTCGAGCAGCGGCGCACCGACCTGCTCGCCGGTCCAGGCGCCCGCATTGAACGCCGCGAACTTGTCCACCTCGCGGCCCGACGTCGAGCCCACCTGCAGGGTCAGACGCGCCAGCTCGCGCGATGGGATATTCAGCGCGAATTCGCCGGACGCCTCGATCATGCTGCGGGTGAGTGTGTTCTTGTCGATCACCACCGCCACCTTGGGCGGATCGAAGTCGAGCGGCATCGACCAGGCGGCCGCCATCACATTGACGGCGTCGCCGTGGCGGCTGGACACCAGGACCGTCGGCCCGTGGTTCATCAGGCGGTAGGCTTTTGCGAGGGGTACGGGAACGCGGTTGGTCATGCAAGTATCCTTGATGTGATGGTGCCGGCAGGATGCCCACCTGTTCAGGCACTGCCTCCCCGGGTCTAGCCGGTAATGCGCGTCAGCATGTCGCCGAGCGACTTCCAGAAACTGTCCGGCACGTACAGCAGCGCCAGCGTCATGGTCAGGTAGCGCGCGAACTTGCCGATCGCCATATACATCAGGCTTGGCCAGAACGGCAGGTGCAGCCAGCCAGCCAGCGTACACAGCGGATCACCCACGCCTGGCAGCCACGACAGCAGCATCGTCTTGGCGCCATAGCGCTTGAGCCAGCCGAACCAGCGGCTCTGGCGCTCTTTCGCGAACGCCACCTTGGCGCGGTAGCCAAGGAAATAATCGACTGCGCCGCCCAGCGTATTGCCAATGGTCGCGACCAGGATCGCCGGCCAGAACAGTGCGGGATTGGCCTTGATCACCGCAAACACGGCCGGCTCGGAACCCAGCGGCAGCAGCGTAGCGGAAATAAAACTGATGATGAAGACGGAGGTCAGCCCGACAGTCGGCGCCGCAACGAGGTCAAGCAGCCATTGGACAGCGGTTTCGATCATGCGAGCTTAGGCGAGGGAAATAGGCGTCCATTATAATGGTCCGGAACTTTCGTCACGACACGATACGATCGCCTGTCACCCAGCGCGCCGGATCGTACTGCGCGCCACGGTCACCCACCCTAGCGGAACAGTTTGCGTCGTCCGTCCCGCCAGCCGCATTGGCCTGACCCTTGTGTTTCGACCATGACTACCGACTATCTCAAAAAAATCCTGACCGCGCGCGTCTACGACGTTGCCGAACAAACGCCCCTCGATCTGGCCCCCACACTGTCCGCGCGCATGGGCAACCGCATCTATTTCAAGCGCGAAGACATGCAGAGCGTGTTCAGCTTCAAGCTGCGCGGCGCCTACAACAAGATGGCCAACCTGACGCCCGAGCAGCGCGCCCGCGGCGTGATCTGCGCCTCGGCCGGCAACCACGCACAGGGCGTAGCCCTGTCGGCATGCCGCCTCGGCTGCCGCGCACTGATCGTGATGCCCACGACCACGCCGGGCGTCAAGATCGATGCCGTCAAGGCGCGCGGCGGCGCCAGCGTCGAGATCGTGCTGCATGGTGACTCGTACACCGACGCCTACAACCATGCCCTGCTGCTGGAAAAAGAACAGCGCATGACCTTCGTGCACCCGTTCGACGATCCGGACGTGATCGCCGGCCAGGGCACGATCGGCATGGAAATCCTGCGCCAGCATTCCGGTCCGATCCACGCGATCTTCGTCGCCATCGGCGGCGGCGGCCTGATCGCGGGCATCGGCGCCTACGTCAAGGAGATTCGTCCGGACATCAAGATCATCGGCGTGCAGACGCTCGATTCGGACGCGATGGCGCGCAGCCTGAAGGCCGGGCACCGCGTCACGCTGAACGATGTCGGCCTGTTTTCCGACGGCACCGCGGTGCGCCTGGTGGGCGAAGAAACCTTCCGCGTCGCCCAGATGGTGGTCGACGAGATCATCCTGGTCGACACCGACGCGATCTGCGCCGCGATCCAGGACGTGTTCCAGGACACGCGCAGCATTCTCGAGCCAGCCGGCGCGCTGGCCATCGCCGGCGCCAAGGCGTATATCGAGCGCTCGCAGATGGACCGCGAGCCGGTCAAAGGTGAAACGCTGGTGGCCGTGGCCTGCGGCGCCAACATGAACTTCGACCGCCTGCGCTTCGTTGCCGAGCGCGCCGAACTGGGCGAGTCGCGTGAAGCCGTGTTCGCGGTCACCGTGCCCGAGCAGCGCGGGAGCTTCCGCCGTTTCTGCGGCCTGGTCGGGCCACGCAATGTGACCGAATTCAATTACCGCATCAGCGATGCCAGCGAAGCCCATGTGTTCGTCGGTGTGCAGGTGGGCAGCCGCAGCGAGTCCGGGCTGCTCGCGCGCACGTTCGAAGAGCATGGCTACAAGACGCTCGACCTGACCGGCGACGAGCTGGCCAAGCTGCATATCCGCCACTTGGTCGGCGGCAAAAGTTCGCTGGCCCACGATGAATTGCTGTATCGTTTCGAGTTTCCTGAACGGCCGGGCGCGCTGATGCGCTTCCTGGACAGCATGGCGCCGAACTGGAATATCTCTCTGTTTCACTATCGCAACCAAGGCGGCGATGTGGGCCGCATTCTCGTGGGGCTGCAAGTGCCGCCGACCGAAATGGCCGAGTTCCGGCAATTCCTGGCGTCGCTTGGTTACCGTTACTGGGACGAAAGCAGCAATCCCGTCTATAAATTGTTTTTGGGCGCCTGACGCCCCATCTCCATGAATACACCTGACCAATCGCCCCTCGGCAAATCCTCCGCCTACCAGAGCCAGTACGCGCCCGAGCTGCTGTTCCCGATCGCGCGCCAGCAAAAGCGCGATGAGCTCGGCCTGTTCGCGGATGCCGGCACCATGCCGTTCTTCGGTGTCGACATCTGGAATGCCTACGAACTGTCGTGGCTGAACATGCGCGGCAAGCCGCAGGTGGCGATTGCGACGATCACGGTCCCGGCCGATTCGCCGAACATCGTCGAGTCGAAATCGTTCAAGCTCTACCTGAACTCGTTCAACCAGACCCGCCTGGCCGGTCCGGACGCCCTGCTGGCCCTGCTGCGCGACGATCTGTCGGACGGCTTCGGTGCGCCGGTGCACGTCACGCTGACCAGCCCGGAAGCGTTCGGTGCGATCAAGATGGGCGAACTCGACGGCGTGCTGCTGGACCGGCTCGACGTCGAGATCGACGGCTATTCGCCGTCCCCGGAACTGCTGGGCGCAGACGACGAGAACGGGCAAGTCGAAGAAACGCTGGTGTCGCACCTGCTCAAGTCGAACTGTCTGGTCACGGGCCAGCCAGACTGGGGCACGGTGCAGATCCGCTATGTCGGCCCGCAGATCGACCAGGAAGGCTTGCTGAAGTACCTGATCGGCTTCCGTGAACACAACGAGTTTCACGAGCAGTGTGTCGAGCGCATCTTCATGGATGTACTGCGCCAGTGCAAGCCGACCAAACTGGCCGTGTACGCCCGCTACACCCGGCGCGGCGGCCTGGATATCAACCCGTGGCGCGCCAACTTCTCCACCGGCAAACCGCCAAATCTGCGTGGCGCGCGCCAGTAAATATCGCGTTTCTGACAGGATGCGACTCGCACGCCTGTACGTTTTTGGCGACAGCCGTGCGCCGTGGCTGTCAGTAAGCACAGGCATGACGCGCTGCTGACACTGCTTGTTTTTTCAGCAGATCATGTGCAAAAATCGGCCAATCTCAACGCAAGCATGTATTTACTCGCCGTGTTCTGCGATTTATTAAAAAAATTGCGTGGTGGCGTTAACATGAATCAACGCCGCTGCGGCCCTGTTTCGACGGGTATCGTGCGACCATCCCGCCACCTGGCCTGACGCTCGCGATTTTCGAGTGTACCGGGCAGAAAACAGGCCTATAATCCGTGCTCGCAAGCACGCCACTTGTGCTGCGCACTTGTGCCACGCACCCCATGCTATGACCAATTTAAGCAAAATCCTCTCGCTCGAAAACGTCCAGCTCGACATCGAAGTGTCGAGCAAAAAGCGCGCCTTCGAGCAAGCCGGCCTGATCTTCGAGAACAATTGCGGTATTGCCCGTTCGATTGTGTCCGACAACCTGTTCGCACGCGAGCGTCTCGGCTCCACTGGCCTCGGCCATGGCGTGGCCGTGCCGCATGGCCGCATCAAGGGCAGCAAGAGCCTGAAGGCACCCCTGGCTGCGTTCGTGCGCCTGAAGGAGCCGATTCCGTTCGAATCGCCCGATGGCCAGCCGGTGAGCCTGCTGTTCTTCCTGCTGATTCCGGACCACGTCACGCAGCAGCACCTCGAGATCCTGTCGGAAATCGCCGAGCTGTTCTCGGACGAAGCCATCCGCACTGCGCTGGCAACTGACGCCGACCCGAAGGCTGTCCACGAGCGCATTATCAACTGGCAACCCAGCCTGCAAGCTCTGGGTTAAACTTCACGTCACTGCACGCGCGGCAATGATGTCGCGCGCCTTTTTTTGTGACGAAGACGATGCCCATGCTGCAGTCCCCGCTGACCATTCAACGGCTGTACGACGACAACCGCGACAGCCTGCAGCTCGGCTGGTTTGCGGGCTTTCCCGGCGGCGAACGCCAGATCGCCGGCGACGCCGCGTCGGCCGCCGATCAGGTCGGCCACCTGAACCTGATCCACCCGGGCCGCATCCAGGTCTTCGGGCACCAGGAACTCAATTACTACCACCGCCTGAAAGCCAATTCGCGCACCCACGTGATTGGCGAACTGATCGGCGGCGGACCGCCGGCGCTGATCATCGCGCAGGGGCTGGAAACCCCGCCCGACATCCTCGCCATCTGCGACGAGCAGAACATCCCGCTGTTTTCCACGCCGCTGCCGGCCGCGCAGGTGATCGACTTCCTGCGCGTGTACCTGTCCAAGAAGCTGGCCCAGCGCGTGATCATGCACGGCGTGTTCATGGACGTGCTGGGCGTGGGCGTGCTGATCACCGGTGAATCCGGCCTGGGCAAGAGCGAACTGGGCCTGGAACTGATTTCGCGTTCGCACGGCCTGGTGGCCGACGATGCGGTGGAATTCTCGCGCATCGCACCGAACATGATCGAAGGCCGCTGCCCGCCCCTGCTGCAAAACCTGCTTGAGGTGCGCGGCCTGGGTCTGCTGGACATCAAGGCGATCTTCGGCGAGACGGCGGTGCGCCGCAAGATGCGCCTGAAGCTCATCGTCCACCTGGTCAAGCGCGGCGCGCTGGACGAAGAAGTCGAGCGCCTGCCTTTCCATTTCCCGACCGAAGACGTGCTGGGCCTGCCGATCCGCAAGGTTGTCATCCCGGTGGCGGCCGGCCGCAACATCGCCGTGCTGCTCGAGGCGGCCGTGCGCAACACGATCCTGCAACTGCGCGGCATCGACACGCTGCAGGAATTCATGGAGCGCCAGCGCCAGGCCATGAGCGCCGATTGACCCGGTGCCCGCGGCCCGCGGGTGTACGGCTGACCGGCGCTTGCGGTATCATCGCCCCTATGCACATCGTCCTCATCACCGGAATTTCCGGCTCGGGTAAATCCGTGGCCCTGAATGTCCTGGAAGACGCCGGTTACTACTGCGTCGACAACCTGCCGCCGGCCCTGCTGACGGCCCTCGTCAATACCGTCAGTGAAAGCGGCGGCGGCAAGATCGCCGTCGCAGTCGATGCGCGCAGCGCCGAGTCGCTGGCCGAACTGCCCGTGAGCGTGCGGCGCTTGCGCGAGGACGGCCACTCGGTCAAGGTCATATTCCTGACCGCAAGCACCCATTCGCTCGTGGCGCGTTTTTCCGAGACGCGCCGCAGCCATCCGCTGTCGCACGAACTGCGTCCGGGCGAAAACCCGGCATCGCGCCGTACCCTGATCGAGTGCATTGCCGAAGAACGTGAGCGCCTGTCATCGATCGAGAACCTGGGCCACGTGATCGACACGTCCGAGCTGTCGTCGAACAAGCTGCGCGGCTGGATCAAGGAACTTGCCGAGATCGACCATGCGCCGCTGACGCTGTTCTTTGAGTCATTCGCCTTCAAGGTCGGCGTGCCGCTCGACGCCGACTTCGTGTTCGATGTGCGCGCGATCCCGAATCCCTACTACGACCTGGCGCTGCGCCCGCTCACCGGCAAGGATGCGCCCGTGATCGCCTTCCTCGACGCGCAACCGAGCGCGGTCGAAATGCTGTCCGACATTCAGGGCTTCGTCGCCAAGTGGCTGCCATCGTTCAAGACCGACAACCGCAGCTATCTGACGGTGGCGATCGGCTGCACGGGCGGACAGCATCGTTCGGTGTACATGGCCGAACACCTGGGCGCGCACTTCGGCGCGACCGAGCGCGTGATTGTCAGGCATCGCGAGCAGCCGAAGCATCGGGCCGCCTAGTTCGACGTCAGAACCAGGCGTCGGTGAATCTGCGCTGCCGCGGTCTGGTACCTTCTCCGTTTGTGGACGACCAGCGCTCGCATCATCGAATTATTTGAAAGCAATAACTGAGTAGATCGTCACCCGTTAGCTGGTTAGGCTGTGAATCTCCGCACACGTTTGAAGGAGTCACAATGCTGCAGTTATCAGGAAAAGTAGCAATCGTCACTGGCGCAAGTTCAGGCATTGGCTACGAAACGGCCAAGCTATTCGCAAGCGAAGGTGCGAAGCTGGTCGTCACTGCTCGCCGCCAGGGTGAACTTGCCAAACTGGTCGCGGACATCGAGCGCCATGGAGGTGAGGCAGTTGCCATTGCCGGGGACATCAGGGACGAGAACCTTGCGCGCTCATTGGTTGAAATGGCAGAAAGCCACTTTGGCGGGCTCGACATTGCTTTCAACAACGCGGGTACGACAGGGGACGCCACCCCAGTAGCGGATATATCGGCTGACACCTGGCAAGCTACGCTCGGTACAAATTTGACGGGTTCTTTTCTTGGTGCGAAGTACCAGCTGCCCGCAATGATAAAACGAGGCGGCGGTTCGATCATTTTCACGTCGACATTCGTCGGAAGCACTGTGGGTTTTCCAGGAATGGGGGCGTACGCTGCCAGTAAAGCAGGACTGATCGGTCTGATGCAGGTCATCGCCGTGGAATATGGCATGCACGGTATCCGCGCCAACGCTTTACTCCCAGGGGGAACCGATACACCGATGGGCCGAGCGTCCGCCAATACGCCTGAGGCACTGGCTTTTGTAAAAGGCTTGCACGCCCTCAAACGCATTGCACGGCCGGAGGAAATCGCCCGCTCGGCACTCTATCTCGCTTCTGATGCCTCCAGCTTCAGCACTGGTTCGACGCTGTTGGTGGATGGTGGCGTTTCAATCAACCGCACATAACAGAAGAAATGCCGGTGACACCAGCATCTCTGATGCGAATGTCGCCGTCATGTCAGATCTGACCGATTACCTTACCACCGGTGTAGTACCCGCAGGTCAGCGGCCCATCAGGAATAATCCGGCTAATTTCATTGATTGGTTCTGCTTTCAACGTACTGCGACCGTCACATTATTTCAGCACCGACGCCGCATCTACAATCCGCACATCATGCATCTGGTGCAGATACGACTCGAGATACCCCTTGTGCGACACGCCGACGATGACCAACATACGCTGGCCCGGCCTCAATCCCAACGCGTCCCGGATATTGCCCGCCATGCGCAGATTGCGCGTTTCCCAGTAACCCACGTACTGACGGCCGAAGCGCTGCGCTGACGGCTCATTGAGCGCCGCACCGAAGTCGCCGTGGTAAATCAGGGCCGCTTGGCCAGGCGCATTTCTGGCGCGGTACATTGCCAGCACGCCTTCGGCACTCGCCAGCCCGCCCTCCTGCGCCTTGTCCACTGCCATGCGCTGCTTGAGAGCTGGGTTGTCCCACGCGGTCATCAGCGCATCGCCAAACGACTTCTGGTCTTCAGACGCGCTGTCGGCGGTATGGTCGTCCATCGCATACAGGCGCTCATGCCCGAGCCGGGCCGCCAGGCGCGCACCGATCATCAGGCTTTCGTCGCGCCTGGTTTCCAGCATCACCAGCACGCCGACCAGTGCAGCGTCCAGACCGTCGCCGGCACGGCGCTCGGCCTCGGGCAGGCGCAGCCACTGGACCAGCGCCGATGCCTCCTCGCCGCCAGCGAGGAACAGCGCCGCCAGGCGCCTGCGCTGCGCGGGTGTGGGCGCAGCGGGCCAGGCTGCCAGCAAGGCCTCAGCGGCCTCGGTCGCCGCCGGGACATCCAGTCCCGTGGCCAGCCGCGCCGGTGCGGTATCCCGGCAGTAGGCACCGATCGAGTCCTTGTAGCGCGCCGGGTAGCGTCGCATGAAATCGCACTGCGGCCCGGATACCGCCTCGATCGCAATCGCCTGCGGCTTCCATACGGCCAAGCGTTCGTTCAACAGCGTCAGGCTGGCGGCCTGGAAGGTCTTCGGCAATTGCGACAGATGGGGAGATCCCAGCACCAGCACCTCATTGGCAGGCCCGGAGGCCGGCCCCTTGAATGCGCTCGCATCGAAGTCAGGCTGCCAGGCCTGGGCGGCGGCACTGCCGCACAAGGTCATCGACAACAGCATGGCGGTCATGCGCATTAGGGGTCCTCATCAGTTCATGAAGCCACGATGTTTGCACCGCTTGCGCGAAAAGTCACGTGCAAACGGATATGCATGAAGAGGCTTACGCGAGATGGCGCAGCGGGTGCGCATGCGCCGGCCACACCGGCGCAAAGAAGTGCGCCACCATCGCATCGGTCACGAGGTCGAGCGACGGCGGATTCCATTGCGGCGCATTGTCCTTGTCGATGACGAGCGCGCGCACGCCTTCGAGCACCTCGCCATGCTCGAAGTTGCGGCGCACGAGCGAGCGTTCCAGGCGCAGGCAGTCGGCGACATCGAGCGATGCGCCGCGCAGCAAGAGTTCGCGCGTCACGCACATCATCAACGGCGAGCGCTGGCGCATTGCATTCAATGCCTTCTGCGCGAACGGCGTGTCGTCACCCTCGAGCGACGCCATGATCGCCGCCACCGAGTCCGCGCCAAAGTGGGTATCGATGCGCGCGCGGTTGGCCCGCAATGCACTCTCGCCGGCATGCGCCGTGGCAAACGTCCGGATCGCCGCAGGCAGATCCGCGCCCGGTGTCACCTCGATCAGCGCCTGCAAGGCCGGCAGGTTGGCGCTTGGCACGAACACATCGGCCAGACCCACGTACAGCGCGTCGGCCGCGCCGATCGTCAGGCCGGACAAGCCCAAAAACATCCCCAACTGTCCCGGCGCGTGCGACAGAAAGTGGCTGCCGCCGACATCGGGGAACAGGCCGATATTCACCTCGGGCATCGCCATCTTGGTGCGCTCGGTAACGATACGCAGGCCGCAATCGGGTCCGCCCTGCGCGATGCCCATGCCGCCGCCCATGACCACGCCGTCCATCAGCGCGATATACGGTTTCGGATAAAAATGGATCAGGTGATTGAGCGCGTATTCTTCGGTGAAGAAATCTTCGAGCAGTGCGCTGCCGCCTTGTGGCGAGGCGTTGCCGACGTCGTGAAAGAAGCGGATATCGCCCCCCGCGCACAGTGCTTTTTCGCTGCTGCTGGTGATCACGACCGCATTGACGGCGGCGTCACGCTGCCAGTCGAGCAGGATCGCGGTCAGTGCGCGCACCATGTCCAGCGACAGCGAATTGAGCGCCTTGGGCCGGTCGAGGGTGATGATGCCGGTGCGGTTGGCGATGCGGGTCAGGACGTGTTCGGACATGGCGTGATCCATCGAAAGGAAACACGTATTTTACCGGCAGCGGGATGCAAAAAGGGCGCCCCGAAAAGACGCCCCTGGCGGTGGTGACCTGCGCTCGAATCAGGCGGCGGCGACGTCGGCTTCGTTGACGTCCAGGCGTTTGATCGCTGTGCGGTTATGGTCTTTGAGCATCTGCTTGTGCTTCAGGATTTGTCGATCCAGTTTATCCATCAACATGTCGATCGCGGCATACAGGTCTTGTGCGACGCTCGCCACGTGCAGGGTCTTGCCCGACACCTGGACATTGATTTCAGCTTTTTGCCTTTTTTCTTTTTCAGTGAGGTTATCGACGGCCAGGAAGACGTGGGTATCTATGACTTGATCGAAATGGCGAATAATGCGTTCCAGCTTATTCTGAACGTATTCACGGATGGCAGGGGTTACTTCGAGATGGTGACCACTGATGGTGAGGTTCATACACACTCCTTTGAAGATGTCACGTCGCTTGCACCACACAGGAGCTGAAGGCACAGACTGTATGAGCGGCGTTGTTACAAGGCTTTGCGGAGACTGACGGGGGGGATCTTGAGCGCTTCACGGTATTTTGCGACCGTCCTGCGCGCAATGACCATGCCTTGTTCCCCGAGCATTTCCGCGATCTTGCTGTCGGATAATGGATTCTTAGGGTCTTCTGCTCCTGTCAATTGTGCGATGAGCGCACGGATTGCCGTTGAGGATGCTTCGCCTCCCGCTTCGGTGGCAACGTGGCTACCGAAGAAATACTTCAACTCGAACATGCCGTGCGGGGTCAGCATGTATTTCTGGGTTGTGACACGAGAGATGGTGCTCTCGTGCAGACCTAGTGTATCAGCTATCTCGCGCAAAACAAGGGGCCGCATGGCAACCGCGCCGTGGCTGAAAAAGTTGCGCTGGCGCTCGACAATCGCCTCGGCCACACGCAGGATCGTGTCGAAACGCTGGCGCATATTCTTGATGAGCCACTTCGCCTCTTGCATCTGCGCGCCCATCTGGCTCTCGCTGCGGCCCTGCTTGAGCATGGTCGCGTACAGGCTGTTGACGCGCAGGCGCGGCATCACGTCCTGGTTCAGCGTGACCGCCCAGCCGTTCTTGGCGCGCCGCACGATCACGTCCGGCACCACGTAATCCGACACGTTCGACGCGAACGCGGCGCCCGGATGCGGATTGCACTGGCGGACCACGGCCTGCACTTCGCGCAGGTCTTCGTCGTCGCAATCGAGCGCTTTTTTCAGCTTGCTGTATTCGCGCTGCGCGAACCAGGTCAGGTAGCCTTCGACGATCTTCAGGGCCATGCGGCGCGTGACCATCGGCACGCCCGGCATGCGCCGGATCTGCAGCGCCAGGCATTCGGCCGCGCTGCGCGCGCCCACGCCCACCGGGTCCATGCTCTGCACCATCGCCAGCGCGCAGCGCAGTTCGTCGAGATCGACCTCGAGTTCTTCGGGCAGCCGCGCGTGGATGTCGTCGAGCGGTTCTTCCAGGTAGCCGTTGTCGTCGAGCGCGTCGATCACCAGTTCGGCCAGTGCGCGGTCGCGGGTGGACAGCAGCGTTTCGCGCACCTGCTCCATCAGGTGTTCGCGCAGCGTGATGGCGCACGCCTCCAGTTGCGGGCGGCCGTCTTCGTCGTCGCTGCTGGCGCTGCTGCCAGAGGATGCGCCGCTGCCTTCGTTCCAGTCGTTGTCGGGCCGGTCGCCATCGACCGCGCCGCCTTCAGCGCCCTCGCCTTCGGTCGGCGCGCTGCCTTCACCTTCGGCCTGCTGGCCCGGCGCCGGCGGCGCCTCGCCCGGTGCCGGCGCATTGTTGATCGCCCCATCGCCCAGCAAGCGCACCGAATGATCGAGCGGATCGTCGAGCCTTTCGAGCAGCGGGTTATCGCCCAGTATCTGCTCGATCTCCTGATGCAGTTCGAGCGTCGACAGCTGCAGCAACCGGATCGATTGCTGCAGCTGTGGCGTGAGCGCCAGGTGCTGCGAAGTGCGGAGCTGAAGGGATTGTTTCATCAATTGAGTATGGCTTACATGCGGAAATGTTCACCGAGGTACACGCGCCGTACCGACTCGTCGGCGATGATATCGTCGGGGCGGCCGGATGCAAGCACCGCGCCCTGATTGATGATGTAGGCGCGGTCGCAGATGCCAAGCGTCTCGCGGACATTGTGGTCGGTGATCAGGACGCCGATCTTGCGCTCCTTGAGGAAGCGCACAATGCGCTGGATCTCGATCACGGCGATCGGATCGACGCCGGCAAACGGTTCATCGAGCAGCACGAAGCGCGGGTTGGTGGCCAGTGCGCGCGCGATCTCCACGCGGCGCCGCTCACCGCCCGACAGCGACAGCGCCGGGTTCTCGCGCAGCTTCTCGATCTGCAGGTCGGCCAGCAAGGTGTCGAGGCGGTCGCTGATCTCGGTTTTGGTGAGCGACTTGCCGTTGACCTTCTGCAGTTCGAGCACGGCGCGGATGTTTTCTTCCACCGTCAGCTTGCGAAACACCGACGCTTCCTGCGGCAGGTACGACAGGCCGAGCACCGCGCGGCGATGGATCGGCAGGCTGGTGATGTCGGTGCCGTTGATGCTGATCGAGCCGGCGTCCGACGGCACCAGGCCGACGATCATGTAGAACGAAGTGGTCTTGCCGGCGCCGTTCGGGCCCAGCAAACCTACTACTTCGCCGCATTCGACGTCGAGCGACACATCGCGCACGACCAGGCGCTTGCCATAGCTTTTCTGCAGGCCCTTGACGACCAGTGTGCTGCGATCGTTCAGTTCCGTCATTGCGTGCCTCCGGCCGGCGCACGCTTGGGCGCCAGGATCAGCGTACCGCGTCCGCCGCCAACCTTGCTCTCGCCGCTGGCGTCATTGCGCACGGCGACGACTTCCTTGCGGTTGTCGTACGAGATGAACGGACCGGTCATCTGGTTGGTCATCCGTTCGTTTTCGAGTTCCTTGACGACGGCGTTCGAGTACAGGCGCACCAGCTCCGAACGCTCATCGTATTCGATGCGTTCGGCCTGGCCCTCGACCCACAGGTTCGGGCCGCCGTCGCGCTTCTGGCGGAACGTGGCGGGCTTGCCGTTGGCGGCGGTGAGCGTCACGCTCATATAGCCTTCGGGCGTTTCCCTGACGACGGCGCGTTCGGCCTTGACCAGCAGCGTGCCGCGGGTCAGGATCACGTTGCCGGTGAAGGTACGAACGCCTGCGACGCCATCGAGGTCGCCATTATCGTATTCAAGCGCCGCCTGCTTGAGCGAGTCGGCCTTTTCGGCCATGGCGGTCAAGGAAAGGAGTGACAAGAAAGCGGCAGCAAAGAGTTTTTTCATGATGGTGCTGGTCCTGGGTTAGCACGCGCGCATGGCTGATGGCCTTCAGCGCTGGCGTGGCGGATAGACGATACGGCCGCGGCCGGACAATTGCATCTGCATGGTCGCGTTGTTGGCCATCATGCCGGTGGCCTTGAGGCTGGACGCGCCAAGCTCCATGTCGATCGGCTGGTCGGTCTTGACGATTTCTTCGTCGGGCAATACGGTGATGGCCTGCGTGCGCACGCGCAGCGCTTCGCTGGCGGGCGTTTTCGGGCGCTGCAGATCGACGTCGCCGAACAGTTCGACGCGGTGTTCTTCGTGGAAGATACGCGCGTTCCTGGCCACCACCGTCATCGGCGGACGGCCCGGCTCGACGCCGCGCATCAGCGGCTGCTCGACGTTCGACACATCGCCCAGCGGGATATGGGCCAGGCGCTTGCCCGACACCACGTAGCTTGGCTGGCCGTTGGGCGTCATGCGGACGAACGAGAAATTCTCGACGATGTAATCCGGTTCGTCGGGCGGGCCGCCCAGCTGCGCGTCGATGTCGGTCGCCTGCATCAGCTGCAGCAGCCAGAAGCTGCCGAAGGCGAAGAACACGCCGATCACGATCATCGCCAGCAGATTCCAGCGATGCGCGGTGCGTTTGTTGGAGGCGATCGTGGCCATGGCGCTCAGGCGAAATATGGCGCGAGCGCCTGGTCGTAGGTGCCCTGCGCGCGCATGACGAGGTCGCAGATCTCGCGCACCGCGCCACGCCCACCACCGTTCTTGGTCACGTAATGCGCGCGGTGCTGCACGTCCGGGTGGCCGGACGGTACGGCAACGGCAAAGCCGACGCGCGCGAACAGCGGCAGGTCGATCACGTCGTCGCCGATGTAGCCGCATTGGTCGGCGGTAAAGCCGGTGGCCTCGAGCAGATTGGCAAAGCCGATGCGCTTGTCGTGGTTGCCCTGGTAGACATGCGAGATGCCCAGGTCGGCAGCGCGCCGCACGACGATCGGCGACAGGCGCGCGCTGATGATCGCGGTCTGCACACCGGATTTATTCAGCATCTGGATGCCCAGACCGTCGAGCACATTGAAGGTCTTGGTCACTTCGCCATCGGGGCCGTAGGTCAGGCTGCCGTCGGTGAGCACACCGTCGACGTCGAAGATCATGACCTTGATGCGCGCGGCGCGCTCGATGTGGGCCAATACAGGAGTGTTCATCAAATCACCTTTGCGCGGGTCAGGTCGTGGATGTGCAGCGCGCCGACCAGCTGGCCCGCCTCATCGATCACGAGCATCTGGTTGATGCGGAATTCTTCCATCACGGCGACCGCGTCGACGGCCAGCTGCTCGGGGCGTACGCTGCGCGGATTGGCGTGCATGACGTCGCGAATGAGCACGTTCGAAAAATCGTGCATGCGCTCGATCACGCGGCGCAAATCGCCATCGGTGAACACGCCCAGCGGGCGGCCAGCAGAATCGACCACGGCGGTCATGCCCATGCCCTTCTGGCTGATCTCGAGCAGCGCCTTGACCAGCGGGACATCCAGGCCCACTGACGGGATGGCGTCGCCGGTGCGCATCACGTCGCGCACGTGCGTGAGCAGGCGCCGGCCCAGCGCGCCGCCCGGATGCGACAGCGCGAAATCCTGCTCGCGAAAACCCCGCACGTCGAGCAGCGCCACGGCCAGCGCATCGCCCATGGCCAGCGTGACGGTGGTGCTGGTGGTCGGCGCCAGGTTGAGCGTGCAGGCTTCTTTCGCCACTGCGATGTTCAGGTGGACATCGGCCAGCTTGGCCAGGCGCGAGGCCGGCTTGCCGGTCATGGCGATCACGCGCGCGCCCAGGCGCTTCACGGCCGGCAGGATGTCGAGCAGTTCGGACGATTCGCCCGAATTGGAAATGGCGATCAGGATGTCATTCGCGGTGACCATCCCCAGGTCGCCGTGCGCCGCTTCGCCCGGGTGCATGAAGAACGCCGGCGTACCGGTGGACGACAGCGTAGCGGCGATCTTGCGGCCGATGTGCCCCGACTTGCCCATGCCCGAGACGACCACGCGGCCGGTGCCTGCGTAGATCAGCTGCGCGGCGTCGACGAAGCTGCTGTCGTCGCCCAGGCGCGCGTGCAATGCAACGATGGCATCGGCCTCGATGGCAAGCGTCTGGCGACCCAGTTCCAGCACGCGCTGCGCCAGGGTTTCGTCAAAACTTTTCAGCATTATTTGGTCATCAGTTACACTCATTCCAGAAGTATAAACGAATTGCGAAAGCAAAAAACTTGCCAGTCGTAACATTCGATGACAAGCACGCCACACGGCGCATCGCCACCACAACCATCGCCCGCTTCACCCCATGCATTCTGGTCTCGAACTTACCCTGTTGCTGCTTGGCTGCGCCGTCCTCGGCGTGGTGGCCTTTCGTACCCTGCAGCTGCCGCCGATGCTCGGCTACCTGGCCGTCGGCGTCCTGATCGGCCCCCACGCCCTGGCCCTGGCCGAAGACAGCCCCACCACCCACGCGCTGGGCGAATTCGGCATCGTCTTTTTGATGTTTTCGATCGGGCTCGAATTCTCGCTCGGCCAGCTGCGCTCGATGCGGCGCATCGTGTTCGGACTGGGGCTCGGCCAGGTCGTGTCGACGGTCGCCGCAGCCATGGGCATCGGCCTGCTGGCGGCCTACCTGATGCCCCACCTGACGCTGGCCTGGCAGGCCGCGTTCGCACTGGGCGGGGCGCTGGCCATGTCGTCCACGGCGATTGTCGTCAAGCTGCTTACCGAGCGCCTCGAACTCGAGAGCGAACATGGGCGGCGCATCATCGGCATCCTGCTGTTCCAGGACCTGGCGGTGGTGCCGCTGTTGATCATGATCCCGGCGCTGGCGCGCGATCCGGAAGACATGGCCATCACGCTGGGCCTGGCCGCGCTCAAGGCAGGCCTGGTGCTGGCGCTGCTGCTGTTCTTTGGCCAGAAGCTGATGGGGCGGTGGTTCACGATCGTGGCCAAGCGCCGCTCGCAGGAGCTGTTCATGCTCAACCTGCTGCTCGTCACACTGGGTTCGGCCTGGATCACCGAGCAGGCCGGCCTGTCGCTGGCGCTCGGCGCTTTTGTCGCCGGCATGCTGATCTCCGAGACGCCCTACAAGCACCAGGTGGAAGAAGACATCAAGCCGTTTCGCGACGTGCTGCTTGGCCTGTTCTTCATCACGATCGGCATGCTGCTCGACCTGCGCCTGGTGAGCCAGTACTGGTGGCAGGTCACGCTGCTGCTGGCGCTCGTGGTGCTGCTCAAGGCCGGCCTGATCGTGCTGATGGCGCGCGCATTCGGCGCGCCGCTGGGCACCGCGCTGCGCACGGGTCTCGCGCTGGCGCAGGCCGGTGAGTTCAGCTTCGTGCTGCTCAGCCATGCATCCGGCTCGAAGCTGATCGATCCGTTCGTGATGCAGCTGGTGCTGGCCTCGATGGTGCTGTCGATGCTGCTGGCGCCCTTCATCATCGGCTACATGGACCGGATCGTGATGAAGGTCGCGGCCAACGAGTGGATGATGCAGTCGCTGCAACTGACGCAGCTGGCCACGCGCACCATGACCACCCAGAAGCACGTGATCATCGCCGGCTTCGGGCGCAGTGGCCAGAGCCTGGCCACGCTGCTCAAAGAAGAGACCTTGCCGTGGTACGCGCTCGACCTGGATCCAGAACGCGTGCAGAAAGCGCAGGCGGCCGGCGCGTCGGTGTCGTACGGCGACGCGGCGCGCCGCGAAAGCCTGATCGCGGCCGGCGTACACCGCGCCAGCGCGCTCGTGATCACGTTCGCCGACACGCGCCAGGCGCTCAAGGTGCTGCACCTGGTGCACGAGCTGGCGCCCGCCCTGCCCGTGATCGTGCGCAGCCACGACGATGGCGACATGGACGTGCTCAAGGCGGCCGGCGCGACCGAGGTGGTACCGGAAGCGCTCGAGAGCAGCCTGATGCTCGCCTCGCACGCGCTGGTCACGCTGGGCGTGCCGCTGCGCCGCGTGGTGCACCGCGTGCAGGCCGCGCGCAAGGGCCGCTACGCCACGCTGCGCGGCTACTTCCACGGCGCGGACGATAGCGGTGCGGACCTCGAACATGGCCAGGTGAAGCTGCATTCGGTGCGCCTGCACGCGCAGGCCGGCGCAATCGGTCTGTCGCTGGGCGCGTTGCAGTTGCAGGACGTGGCGGTGGAGGTCACCGCCTTGCGGCGCGGCGGTCAGAACATCGCGCCCGGTCCGGCCGTGCTGCTGGCGGCGGGTGACGTCGTGGTGCTGCGCGGGGACAGCGAAGCGGTCAGCCGCGCCGAGGAGCGGCTGCTGTAGCCATCAGGCGGCCGTGACGACCTGGTTGCGGCCCGCGGCCTTGGCCTGGTACAGCGCCGCGTCGGCCGATGCGATCAGCTCCTGCGCGACGCCTTCGATAGCGTGATCGCGTTCGAAATCGGTCAGCGCCGCCACGCCGATCGACACCGTCACGCTCACCTGCTCGCCCGTGCTCAGGTCCACCGGCAAGCCGGCCACGCTCGTGCGGATGCGGTTGGCGACGATGCTGGCGTTTTCCAGGTCGGCGTCGATCAGCACGACGACAAACTCCTCGCCGCCGAAGCGGCACAGCGTATCGGACATCCGCAGTTCGGCCTTGATGCGGGTGCACACCTCACGCAGCACATCGTCCCCGCCCTGGTGGCCGACCGTGTCGTTGACGCGCTTGAAGTGGTCGATGTCGATGTACATGCAGGACAGGCGGTAGCCCTGGCGCCGCGCGCGCGCGATTTCTTCGGCCAGGCGCCGGTCCATGTAGCGCCGGTTGTAGGCGCCGGTGAGCGAATCGGTCAGGCCGATGTACTTGAGCATCTCATTGCTGATCACGTTCTCGAGGCAGATCGCGATGATCGAGCCCATGTGCTCGACGAAATCGGTGCCCAGCGCCGGCGTGAACCGGCTTGCGTCCACGCTGCCCAGGTTCAGGCTGCCGATCAGGCGCTTGTTGCGCAGGAGCGGCACCAGCGCCACGCTGCGCAGGTCGACCGGCGGCTGCGGGAACATCGCGCGATGCCGGCCCGGCGCATAGGGGCCCAGGATGGGCCGCGGCTGGCGCTCCGGCGCCATATCAAAGCCAAGTTCGACCGCGTGCTCGCAGAACATCAGGTTGGACAGCGTTTCGAAATCGACGCCGAGGCGGTGCATGACCGTGTAGATATCGGCGTTCTGGTCGATCAGCGACAGCGTGACGATATCGAGGTCCGAGATCACGGGCAGCGTGCTGAAGATCGTGCCGACCAGGTCAGGAAAACTGCTGGCGCCGACGATCTGCAGGTCGAACGCCTGGTGGCGGCACATGATCTCGTGATTGCGCTCGGCCTGTTCGAGCAGATACGCCATGCGTGCGCGCAAGGTCTCGTTTTCCGCCATCAGTTCCCGCGACGAAATGCCCGGCTCGTGCATGAAGAATTCCTTTCAGCAATAACCGTAACATTACGCCATCCTCCCGGGCTTGGATACGAAAAACCGCCTGATCATGCAGACGGTTAGGCGATTTTGCGACAGTGGCGCGCTTGAGCTAGAACGCCAGTTCGACGTTCAATGGCTGGCCAACGCGCAACGTCTGGCCAATGCCCTCCTGCACGATCACGTTCATGCCCACCGTGACGGCGCCGTCCATGCGCGGATTGGCACGCCAGGCTTGCAGGATGTCGAGCGGATCGGGGCCGGGAATGCCGGTGGCCTGATCAACCGCCGGGATCGGGCAGCGCGCGCAGGGCTTGACGGGGCGCAGCATCATCCCATCGCTACGGAAAGCTGCGACGAAATCTTCCTCGAACGCGCCGATGCCATCGACGACGACGTTTGGGCGGAAGCGGTTCATCGGCAGCTTGTCGCGGCCGGCCTGCGCGAGTTTCGTGTTGATGTCGTCGAGCGACGCCTGGCCGATCAGCAGGATCGGATAGCCATCCGAAAAGCGCGTGGCGGCCGGGACGCCTTTTGTCCACTTGGTGCTGGTCGGACGGTGGACGTCGGGGCGAAAGCGCACCAGGCGGCATGGGGCTTTGAGGGCGGTGGTGAACCAACTGGCGGCCGCGTCGCTGCAATCGGCGGCGAGGATGCGGTCTTCCCACAGCAGGACCTCGACAGTGGGTGCGGCGGCATCATGTGCCAGTGGCAGGTGCAGGGGCTGCATGCCAGGGGCGTTGGCAATCAAGGTTGTTGCCTCAATACGCGGCGTGACCGTGGCCATGCGCGGCACTTCACGCTGGGTCAGGAACAGGCCGTCGGGCGTCACCAGCATCCATTCGCGGTCGTGCACGCCGTTGACCGAGAGCCCGTCGAGGGCCAGATGGGCTTCAGGGACGGACAGGCCGGCGCAGGATTTGATCGGGTAGATGACGAGTTCGGTGAGGGTGGCCATGTGGTCTGCTCGGGCGGCGTAAAAAAAGGCCCAGTGGGCCAATGTCGTAGGGTGGGCGGGTTTCCCGCCCACGCGTTCAACCCGCTTCGCCATACCACGGAGCGATGTTGGTTTGAACGCGTGGACGGCATAGCCGTCCACCCTACTTTCGTAGCGCGCCGGTTATCCCGGACGCGGATCAGACGTTGAACAAGAAGTTCAACACATCGCCATCCTTGACGACATATTCCTTGCCTTCAGCGCGCATCTTGCCCGCTTCTTTCGCGCCGGCCTCGCCCTTGTAGGCCAAAAAGTCGTCATACGCGATCGTCTGCGCGCGGATGAAGCCGCGTTCGAAGTCGGTGTGGATCACGCCGGCCGCCTGTGGCGCGGTGTCGCCCACGTGGATGGTCCAGGCGCGCACTTCCTTCACACCGGCGGTGAAGTACGTCTGCAGGCCGAGCAGCTTGTAGGCGGCGCGGATCAGGCGGTCGAGGCCCGGCTCTTCCATGCCCAGGTCGGACAGGAAATCAGCCTTGTCGGCATCGTCCATCTCGGCGATTTCGGACTCGATCGCGGCGCTGATGGCCACGATCGGGGCGTTCTGCTCCTTGGCGTAGGCGGTCAGCAGGTCCAGCAGCGGGTTATTGGTAAAGCCCGTGTCGGACACGTTGGCCACGAACATCGCCGGCTTGGCCGTGATCAGGTGCAGCGTCTTGATCATTTCCATTTCGTCGGCGTCCAGACCCAACGTGCGCACTGGATTGCCCTGGTCAAGGTGCGGCATCAGGCGTTCGCAGATGGCAACCAGCTTGGCCGCATCCTTGTCGCCCGAGCGCGCTTTCTTGCCTTCGCGGTGGATCGCTTTTTCGACGGCGGTCATGTCGGCCAGCGCCAGCTCGGTCTGGATGACTTCGATGTCGTCCAGCGGGCTGACCTTGCCGGCCACGTGGATCACGTTATCGTCCTGGAAGCAGCGCACGACGTTGATGATGGCGTCGGTTTCGCGGATGTGCGACAGGAACTGGTTGCCCAGGCCCTCGCCCTTCGATGCACCGGCGACCAGGCCGGCGATGTCGACGAATTCGACGATGGCGTTGACCATGCGCTCAGGCTTGACGATGGCCGACAGCGCATCCATGCGTGGATCCGGCACTTCGACGACGCCGACGTTCGGTTCGATGGTGCAGAACGGATAATTTTCAGCCGGGATGCCGGCCTTGGTCAGCGCGTTGAACAGGGTGGACTTGCCGACGTTTGGCAGGCCGACGATGCCGCATTTGAGGGTCATGAGAACTCTTTCTGATTCGGTAAAAAGCGAGCGATCAATGAACCGCTCTAAACCCTGCATTGTAACCCGGACCGGCTTTTCTGCTGAAAAAAAAGGCGCACCGCCCCCCTTGCTGCAACGCTCGCGATTGCCTAAACGACACGCTAGATTGGCTGGATGCGCGCCAGGTCGGGCCGCAGCGCGAATTCGGCCAGCTCGTCGCGCAGGCGCTCGCCCTCCCCGATTGCGCGGCGCCAGACGCGGATGCGCTCGTCGTGGTCGAGGCCGAATGACGTGAAGTCGGTCCGGTCCGGCAATTTGCCGCGCGGCAGCGAGCGCAGGAATTCTGCGGACGGCGTTACCAGCAGCACATTCTGCAGCCAGCTGCGGTTGGGACCGCGCGCGGCGCGCCGCCACGGCATGCTCTTGTCGAGCCAGCCTGGCACGATGTGATCGGTGAAATGCGGATACAGCACCAGTTCACTCTTGTCCGCGCCGGCCGCGCGCGCATACGGCAGGGCCAGGTGGTAGTCGATGATGCCGCCATCCCAGTAGCTGCCGGGAGGCGTCTCGGCAATGTCCGTCACCGCCTTCATGATCAACGGCAGCGTGCCCGAGGCCAGCAGGCCAGAGGCCAGATTCGCCCGCGTCAGTGGCGAAAAATGTGTCGTGAAACGGTCAAACGGCTCGCGCAGCCATGGTGCCTGGCTGCGCGCATCATGGATGACCACCCTCTCCATCAGGCGCCCCAGCCAGGCCCGTGAGCCGGCATTGTGCAACGCGGCCGAAGCGAAGCCGCGCAGTTCGGCGTGGCGGCCGACCGGCGCAGCGAGCGAACGCAGGCCACGGTCGGCCAGGATGTGCAGGCGGTGATGGGGATGTCCGATGATGTCGTCTTCGTGCCCGCTCACCAGTTCGGCCAGCAGGGCTTGCACGACCTCGTCGATCTCTTGCGCACTGGGTTTCAGGCGCGTGTAGCGCTGGCCGGTGTAGAGTTCGGCCAGGCGGGCAAACGCTTTCGCCGGATCCTTCTGGCACGCGGCCGCCATGCGCCAGGCGCCGATGGAGGCGCCGATCAGGGTCCGTTCGCGCGGCGCCGTGGGCAACCACTCGCCAAACAGCCACGCATCGAGCGAGGCGAAGATCAAACCCTTGGGGCCGCCCGCTGCGGCCGGGACGACGGCAATGTCCTGCGCGCGCAAGCCATGCGTGGCGATCTGGGCCATGGCAAGGGGGCCGGCCTGGAAGGTGAGCGCTCTCATCATGAAATTATCGCAGAAGTCGGGCTGACAGCAGCCGCTTGCGCGACATCAATCCTGCACGGACGCCGCCCCGTACCATGGGTCGGTCGTGTTTCGGGAGATCGAGATGATGCTGCGCTTTGTCGTCATGCTGTGTCTGCTTCTGTGGCCATTACTCGGGCTGCAGCCGGCATACTCGCGTGATACGGGCGTCGACCGCCACGTACGGCACTTTGTGGTCGAGCCCAGTGGCGCCTACCTGCTCACGGTCGAACACATCAGAACCATTGCCCAGCGCGATGCGGTGCATGAGCATGCCCGGTACGAGATCGACTACAACCAGGCGCTCGAGGACATCATCGCCGTCGAGGCGCATACCGAAAAGGCCGACGGGCGCCGGCTCGCTGTGCAGCCACACCAGATTCGCGACCAGCAACAAGCCGCTTCGGTCGACGCTCCGATGTTCCAGACCACGCGCCTGAAGATTGTCGTTTTTCCCGATGTCGATGCCGGCGACCGGGTGGCGGTGCGCTACGTCGTGCGGCGCCATACGCCGCTGTTTCGCGGCCACTTCGAAGACCTGTCCAGTACCCGCCTCCAGCGCCAGCGCGACTTCCGGCTGGTCTATGACATGCCGGCCGCGATGCTGCTGCATGCCGACGCCGCAGGCTTTACGGCCACGACGGTTACCGACCTGCCCGCGCCGGCAGCCGGCAAGCTCCGCTACGCCTGGCGCTATCTCGATGGCGACAATGCCCGGATCGAGGCCGGCTCGGTCAGCGAACTTGACTACGGCAAGCGGCTCGCCGTCTCCACTTTCGCCGATTACGCCGCCCTTGCCCGAGCCTATCAGGATCACATGGGCGCACGCGCGGTGTCCGACGACACGGTGGCAGCGCTTGCAGCGCGCGTGACCGGTGATGTGGTCGAGCCCCGTGCGCGTGCGATCGCGTTGTCCGACCGGGTACGCCGCAACGTGCGCTATGTGGGTGTGCACCTCGGTCCCGGCGGCATCGTGCCGCATGCGGCGGCCACTGTGCTGGCCAATCGCTACGGCAACGCCAAGGACCACGCAACGCTGCTCGTCGCCCTGCTCGCCAGCGCCGGCATCGACAGCACCGTTGCCCTCGTCAACAACGGCAACGCCTACCAATTGCCGGCCGTGCCCACGCTGGGCGTACTCAATCACGCGATCGTCTACGTGCCATCGCTGCAGCTGTATCTCGATTCGACCGCCGACAGTGTGGCCGGCGGCTTCTTGCCGGCGGCGCTGCTTGGCAAGCCGGCGGTGCTGACGCGCTCGGGCGAGTTCGCGATGCTCCCCTTCTTCCAGCAGGCGCGAAGTCGAACGCTCACGCAATTCACCATCCAGTCCGATGGCAGCAGCCGCTTGACGGTCACGCGCACCGGCAGCGGCGCCCTGGCAGAACCGTACCGGGACGTTCCGGGCGGCGATGTCGCAATATCGTTGCGCGCCGCCAGCAACGGTTTCACGCAACTGCCGAGCCCGGCGCGGCTGGCCACGACCTACGATCTGAGGGGTAGCCTGGGCGAGGCCGTGTTCGCGTTCGCGCAGGAACCCGAGCGACACCAGGATTTCGTGTGTCCGGCGATCGATGCCGAGGACGAACTACGCTTTCATCTGCCGACGCGCTCGCGCGTGTTGACACTGCCGCGCGCGGTGCACGTGGACGACGCGAACTTTGCCTACCACTCGCGCTATGCGCGGCGCGGCGCCTTGGTAACGGTACAGCGTCAGCTCAAGTTTCGCCACACGGCGGCCACCTGCACGCCCGACGACTACCGGCGCATGCGACCCGCACTCGAGCGCATGCTGCGCGACTTGCGCTCGCAGGTCGTGTTCAGGCGCGGCTGAAGCGGCAGCGCGGCTGAAGCTGGCCGTGCAGCAGCCGGTCAAGCGGTGTGCAACCGCATCGTGGCCGTGTCAAACTTGCCTTCGCAAACCAGTGGAATGATGTGCAGGCTCTTGTCGATCGATTCTTCGATCAGGCTCTGCTCTTCACGGCGCGGGCGGTGCAGCACGAAATCAGCTACCACCTGCTGCAGATTCATCGTGCGCGGGTGGCCGATGCCAAGGCGCAGGCGCCAGTAATCCTGGGTGCCCAGCGCTGCCGTGATGTCCTTCAGGCCGTTGTGGCCGCCTGAAGAACCACCCTTCTTGAGCTTGGCAACGCCCGGTGGCAGATCGAGTTCGTCGTGCACGACCAGTACTTCATCCGGATTGATTTTATAGAAACGCGCCAGACCGCCTACCGACTGTCCGGAGCGATTCATATAAGTCTGCGGCTCGAGCAGCCAGACGTCGTTGCCGGCAATCGACGTCTTGGCGACCAAGGCATTGAAACGCGACTCGCGCTGCAGACGGCAGCCGGGCAAGCCATTGGCGAGATTGTCCACGAGCCAGAAGCCGGCGTTGTGGCGGGTTTGTTCGTACTCGGGGCCGGGATTGCCGAGGCCAACGATCAGTCGAATGGACATGCGTGAGATTCTGTCGAGAAAAGGCGATTATCGCCGAAACGTGCAAATCAAAAAATAAAAACCCGCCGGGCAAGCCGCGGCGGGTTTCTGTGCGATGCGTCGCCGGAGCGACGCGTCAGCTGCGATTACTCGGCAGCTGGGGTCTCTTCAGCGGTGACTGCGCCGCGTGGGATGGTTGCGGTGACGATGGTCAGGTTCTGGCCATGGGTCAGTGCGGTGACGCCTTCTGGCAGGACCAGGTCGTCGGTGTGGATCGAGTTACCGGCTTCCAGGTTTGCCAGGTCGACTTCGATGAACTCTGGCAGTTGGCCTGGCAGGCACGACACTTCCAGCTCGTTCAGCACGTGCGAAATGACAGCGCTGTTCAGCTTGACTGCTGGCGAGTTCTCGGCGTTGACGAAGTGGAAAGCGACCTTGGTGTGCACTGGCTTCGACGAATCGACGCGCTGGAAGTCAGCGTGCAGGACCAGTTGCTTGAACGCGTGCATCTGGAAGTCACGCAGCAGGACTTGCTGGGTCTTGCCGTCGATTTCCAGGTCCAGAACCGAACCGTGGAACGCTTCTTTTTTCAGCGCGTGCCACAGGGCGTTGCCGTCCAGAGCGATCAGCTCAGGCGTACCTGCGCCACCGTAGATGATGCCTGGCGTTTGACCAGCTTTACGCAGGCGGCGGCTCGCTCCGGTCCCCTGCAGAGTGCGGTTGAATGCGACTACTTTCATGTGATACTCCAAAAATAAAACAGGCCCGAATGCCGAAGAAAACGATCAACAGCCCGGTAGCCAAGTGGCGACCACCCCCGCGACCAGGGGCAGTCAAGAAAGAGCGCATTGTTACGCGCTCAAAAGATACAGAAATCGACATGTCCGGCCTCACCGGACATGTCGTCCCCGCCCAGGCGGGGATCCAAGTGTTACTTACACCAACGGCGCGCCGGCTGTTTAGCCAGGCGCGCCGTAAAAAACGACGTCGATATGAACTTAGTCGACGAACAGCGAAATCACCGAGTCGCCCTTGACGATCCGCTTGAAGGTCTCGGCCAGCAGCGGTGCGCAGGTCAGCTGGCGGATCTTGCCGCAAGCGGCGCCGGCGGCGCTGAGCGGGATGGTGTCGGTGACGACCAGTTCATCCAGCGGCGAGTTCGCGATGCGTTCGATCGCCGGGCCGGACAGCACCGGGTGCGTACAGTAAGCAACCACCTTCTTGGCGCCGCGCTCCTTGAGCACTTCGGCAGCCTTGCACAGCGTGCCTGCGGTGTCGACCATGTCATCCATGATCACGCAGTTACGGCCTTCGACTTCACCGATGATGTTCATCACTTCGGACACGTTTGCCTTCGGGCGACGCTTGTCGATGATCGCCAGGTCGCAACCCAGACGCTTGGCCAGGGCGCGTGCACGCACCACACCGCCGACGTCCGGCGAGACGACCAGCAGGTCGTCGTAGTTGCGCTTCTGCAGATCGCTCAGCAGGATTGGCGATGCGTAGATGTTGTCGACCGGGATATCGAAGAAACCCTGGATCTGGTCAGCGTGCAGGTCCATGATCAGGACGCGCTCGACGCCGGCTTTTTCCAGCATGTTCGCCACGACCTTGGCCGAGATCGCAACGCGCGCCGAACGCGGGCGACGATCTTGACGGGCATAACCGAAGTAAGGAATCGCTGCAGTGATACGGCCAGCCGAGGCGCGCTTGAGAGCGTCGACCATCAGGATGATTTCCATCAGGCTGTCGTTGGTCGGTGCGCAGGTCGATTGCAGGACGAAGACATCCTTGCCGCGCACGTTCTCATTGATTTCGACCATGACTTCGCCGTCAGAAAACTTCGAGACGACAGCCTTGCCGAGTGGAATACCGAGGCTTTTTGCGACCCCTTCTGCTAGCGCCGGATTGGCATTGCCGGTAAAAACCATCAGGTTTTCGTAAGCCATGGGAGTCCCAAAAGGTAAGAAGCGTTAATACAGTAGAAAAACAATCAGCCGGCTATACCGGCTGATTAACTTGCTGATGTGGCGCTTGGCACCGCATCGCGATTCTCTTGCTGGATGCATCGGCATCGACAGAACAAGAAAACTTTGGCAGGGGAACAAGGATTCGAACCTTGGAATGCCGGAATCAAAATCCGGTGCCTTAACCAACTTGGCGATTCCCCTACACGACCTGTAGTGCTTGCCGCTTCACATTGTGCTGCACATCTTCTGTGCTGCTCAGCGTCGCGACAGGCAAAATTTTATTCTACAACTCACTGATTTGCAAGAGCGATTTTTTCAGTGGGTGTGTCTTCAGCGACTTCGCTTTCCATGCCGCATACTTCTTCGGCACTTGCGCCAACACCTGGTTGGCAGCGTCTTCGCTGGAGACTGCGCAAAACACGCATGCCCCTGAGCCAGTCATCCTGGCATCACCGTAGCTGCTCAACCATTCAACCGCTTCAGCTACCGGCGGGAACAGGCGCATCGCCACGTTCTGCAAATCATTTTTACCAAACCCCACCATGCTGCCTGAATTGGTGTGGCTGGAAAAGTCCGCTATTCTGACCGGCTTTGCGTCTCTTGTCAAATCTGCCGCGGAAAAAATCGCAGGTGTTGGCACCGCGACACCGGGCTCGAGCACGACGTACCAGCAATCGGGGCCTTCTACGGCCTGCAGGGCCTCCCCCACTCCTTCCGCAAACGCCGTCTCGCCAAACAGGAAGAATGGGATATCGGCGCCCAGCGGCAAGCCCAGCGCCATCAATTCGTCGCGCGTGAGGCCTGCCTGCCACAGGTGGTTTGCGGCCATCAGCGCCGTGGCAGCATCGGACGAACCACCCCCCAGCCCGCCACCCATCGGCAGGATCTTCTCGACCGCCACATCGATGCCAGGCGGGAGGTGTCCATGGCGGCGCGCAAATTCTGCCTGCAGCAAGCGCAGCGCGCGCACGATCAGATCCTGGTCGTGTGGCACGCCGGGCACGTCGTTGGTGCGCACGATGCGTTCATCGTCACGCAGGTCGAAGTGCAGACGGTCGGCGCGGTCGATCAGCTGGAATACGCTTTGCAGCAGGTGGTAGCCATCGGCGCGCTGGCCGATGACGTGCAAAAAAAGGTTGAGCTTGGCCGGGGCCGGGCAATCGTGCAGGGAACGCATGGAATCAGGCCGCCGGATTGACGACGATGCGGATCGCCAGATCCTGGATATCGCCCGACGCGGCGCGCTCGGCCTGGATCAGGCGCGGCACCGGTGCAGCGGCAGCAGCACCGGCCGCTGCATCACCACCACCAGCCGCCTGCCAGTCGACGAAGCGCAAGCGCCAGCCATCCTTGGTCGTCACACTGTTGCTGGCCGGCGAAGCGCGGAAACGCTGCCCCTGTGCATCGACCGCATACCCCTGCAGCCAGTCGCGCAGGCCCGACACGGGCAAAGGCCAGCCAAGTGTCTGCTGGGTCAGGCTATCGATGTCGGCCGCTGTGCGCGGTTCCTGGCCGGCCTGCGTGAGCGTGGCCGAGCCTGGCGTGACATTGATCGCAGCGACCGTCTGACCCAGCGGCGACATCAGGGTGACGTCGATCGTGCCCGGACGCTGCTCCCAGTTGAAACTGCCACTGATCGATTCGGGCCGGCCATCCTTTTGGTAATTCACCGACAGGCGCCCTGCCAGGTCAATGGTTTCGCGATACGCGCCAACCGTGGCGGTGGACAGGTTGGCGGTGCTTGTCGCGCAACCGGTCAAAACCGTGGCGGCAAGGGCGAGGATGGCAAGGCGTCGGGTAAGCAGCATCATGGGGCAGCAAAACAATTGAACAAGGGTGGATTATTTCACAAGGACAGGCCAAGACGGGTCAGCGTCTCGCGCAGGGCCTCGTTCTGCGGGTCCTTGGCGCGGGCATCGCGCCAGAGTGCCTGGGCAGCCGACTTATCGCCCTTTTGCCACAGCACTTCACCCAGGTGAATGCCGATCTCGGCATCCTTGCGCACGCCATACGCGCGGCGCAGGAACTTTTCGGCTTCGTTCAAGTTGCCCATGCGGTAGTGAATCCACCCCATGCTGTCCATGATGAAAGGATCGTCCGGCGCCATCTCAAGCGCCTTCGCGATCAGCCCATAGGCTTCCTGCAGGCGCACATTGCGTTCAGCCAGCGAGTAGCCGAGCGCATTGTAGGCGTGGTGATTGTCGGGCGCCTGCGCCATCACTTCGCGCAACTGCGCCTCCATCACATCGACCTTGCCCATTTTTTCGGCCAGCAGCGCGAAGTCGTACAGCAGATCCGGATTTTTCGGGAAGCGCTGCGCCGCCGCTTCCATCACGGCATACGCTTCCGGCAGCTGATTCGCCTGACGCAGCAATTGCGCGTCGGCCGCCATCAACTGGGCCTGGCGCGCCGGGTCGGTTGGCTTGACCTCGGCCAGCAGCGCACGCGCAGCAGCCAGGTCGCCGCCCTTGCCCGTCAAATGGGCGCGGCGCAATTGCGCACTGAAACGGGTTTGCTCGTCGGTGTTCTCAGGCACCTTGTTCAGCCACAGCAGCGCGCCAGCCAGGTCGCCCCGTTCTTCGGCCAGCTGCGACAGGATCAGGAGCGCGCGCGACGGATCGCGTTCGTCGTTCGGATTGCGGCCGAGCACGTCCACGAAGCGGGTGAAATAGGTTTCGGCGCCAGGCGCATCGTCCGTCTGCGTGGCCAGGATGCCCAGCGCATACAGCGTCGCCGCATTGTCCGGCTGCACCTTGAGCAGCGACTCGAACTCGCGCCGCGCGGCCGGATAATCCTTGCGGTTGACCAGCACGCGGGCATAGGCGGCGCGCACATCGTTCGCCTTCGGATAGGTCTTGAGGAATTTCTCCATCATGGCCACCACCTGCGCTTCGTCGTCGGTGACCTGCGCCAGCATCAACAACGCGATCTCGGCATCGGGCTTGGCGGCCAGCGCCGACTGGGCGTAAGTGCGCGCCAGCGCCTTGTCGCCGCGCACCAGCGCGATCTGGGCGCGCACGATGCGCGCTTCCATCATCTTGTCGTACGGCTCGATCAGGCGCTCGAGCATGGCCAGCGCGGCGTCCTTGTCCTTGGCCCGGCCCAGCAACTGCTGGACCTGGAACATCAGAATGCCGCGCCGGGCCGCCGGCGCTTCGCGCAGGCGCTCTTCGAACACGGGTTCAAGCTCGGCGATCTTTTCGGACGTGACCACCATGCCGACGAAATACTGGGTCGCTTCATCGGATTCGGGGTCGAGCCGGTACCACAGGCGCACCGCGGCAAGGGTGTCGTCAGCCTGCTTGGCAGCGACCGCCATCTCGGCAGCGCGCCGGGCCAGGCGTGGATCGCGCGTCTGCTGGGCCAGGCTCAGCACCGTGAGGAACGGACCTTGCCAGTCGCCATTGCGAAACGCAAATTCGGCCTTAAGTAACTGATCGAGCATGACCGGGGTCATTTCGACCTTCGGCAGGCGGGCTTCTTCCTCGGCTTTTTGCTTGGCGGCCTGCGCTTCGTCATCGAGCAAGGGCTCGGCGGCGGGGGTGGACGCGGCCTGGACATCGGCGGCGACGGATTGCTGTTGCGGGGCGGCAGCACATGCCGTCAACAGACCGGAGAGGGTTACAATGGCGAAAGCGTTTTTCAAAGCAAGTCCAGAAGTCCAAAGTGAGTTTGATTCTACGCTCATGCGCAGACCTGCCGCGCATGCGCTGCGCCGTCAACTGACTCTACACGAATCCCCTTAGGCATGCCTGAACTCCCAGAAGTCGAAGTTACCCGGCGCGGCGTCGCGCCACATCTCGAAGGCCGCATCGTCGAGCACGTCATTTGCCGTCGCGAAGGATTGCGCTGGCCCTTCCCGCCCGGCCTGTCCGCGTTGCTGGAAGGTCGCCGCATCCTGGATATCGGGCGGCGCGGCAAATATCTTTTGATCAATTTTGAGCACGGCACATTGATCATCCACCTTGGCATGTCGGGCCATCTGCGCGTGCTGCCCCCGGGCATCGAGCCGCGTACGCACGACCACTTCGATCTGGTCGTGGACGGCCCCGAGGGCCGGCAAGTGCTGCGCCTGAACGACCCGCGCCGCTTTGGCGCCGTGCTGTGGCATGCCAACGAAGACGGCCCGCTGGCCGAGCACGTGCTGCTGCGCGGCCTGGGCGTGGAGCCGCTGGCCGATGGCTTCGACGGCGCCCTGCTGTTTCGCGAAACGCGCCGCCGCAGCGCCCCGATCAAGCAGGTGCTGCTGGCCGGCGACATTGTCGTTGGCGTGGGCAATATCTACGCGTGCGAAAGCCTGTTCCGGGCCGGCATCAACCCGAAGACGGCGGCTTCGCGCATCAGCCGCGTGCGCTACGACCGGCTGGCCGAAGCGATCCGCGTCATCCTGGCCGAAGCGATCGTCCAGGGCGGCAGCACACTGCGTGACTTTATTGCTGTAAATGGCCAGTCTGGATATTTCCAGCAGACATATTTCGTCTATGATCGTGCAGGCGTGCCCTGCCGCCAATGCGCGCTGCCGGTACGCCAGATCAAGCAGGGGCAACGTTCGACGTTCTACTGCGCCCAGTGCCAGCGCTAGTCATCCCTACGAGCAAACACGATGCAGGATTTACAACAGTACGGCGCCTGGCGCGCCCGGGTCGCCGCCTCCCTCACCGGTTACGGCAGCGCACTGCGCGACGCCGGGCTGATCGATGCGGCCGGCGAGCAGCTGCTGGCGCGCGCGCTGGGGCGCCTGCGTGACGACCGCCTGTCGGTGGCCTTCGTGGCCGAATTCTCGCGCGGTAAAACCGAGCTGATCAACGCACTGTTCTTCGCCGACTACGGCCAGCGCATCCTGCCGTCCAGCGCCGGCCGCACCACCATGTGCCCGACCGAACTGCTGTGGGATGCGAGCCTGCCGCCCTGCCTGCGCCTGCTGCCGATCGACACGCGCGCCGGCCACCTGTCCACCGGCGACTACCGCGACGATCCCGCCGCCTGGACCGTGTTCCCGCTCGATCTCGACTCGCCGGCGGCCATGCACGAGACGCTGCGCCAGGTCAGCCAGACGCGGCGCGTCTCGACCGTCGAAGCGCAGCGCTACGGCCTGTACGATGCTGACGACCCTGACCTGGCCGCCAGCCTCGACCCGGACGGCACGATCGAAATCCCGCGCTGGCGCCACGCAATCATCAACCTGCCGCACCCACTGCTCAAGCAGGGTTTGGTGATTCTCGATACGCCGGGCCTGAACGCCATCGGCACCGAGCCCGAACTGACGCTGAACCTGATCCCGAACGCCCACGCGGTGCTGTTCGTGCTGGCCGCCGAGACGGGTGTGACCAAGAGCGACATCGAAGTCTGGCGCACGCATATCGGCGCCGGGCCGGGGCGCCTGGCCGTGCTCAACAAGATCGACGCCATGTGGGACGAGCTCAAGTCACCAGAGGCCGTCGACGCCGACATCGCGCGCCAGCAGCACGACGTGGCGCGCCAACTGGGTCTGGCGGCCAGCCAGGTGTATCCGGTATCGGCGCACAAGGCGCTGGTCGGGCGCATCGGCGGCGACATGGCCCTGTTCGAGCGCAGCCGCCTGGGCGCGCTCGAAGCGGCGCTGTTCCACGAATTGATTCCGGCGCGGCGCGCGATCGTCGAGCGCCAGCTGCACGCCGACCTCGATGCGCTGGTGGCCAGCCAGCAGATGCTGGTGGCCACACGTCTGCGCGAGCTGGTCGAGCAATTGCAGGAACTGCGCAGCCTGCGCGGCAAGAACCAGGGCGTGATCGCGCACATGGTGCGCCGGGTCGAGGCCGAGAAGAAGGAATTCGACGCCGGCCTGTTCAAGCTGCAGGGCACGCGCGCCGTGTTCACGCGCCTGTCGACCGAGCTGTACACGCTGCTGGGCATGGACGTGCTGCAGGACCGGACCGAGACCGTGCGCGTGGCGATGAGCGCGGTGCGCTTTGCCACCGGCATGCGCGCGCCGGTGCGCAACTACTTCGACGGCGCCCGCGCCGGCCTGGCCGACGCCGACGCCAAGCTCACGGAAATCACGTCGATGATGGACGCGATGCACCGCAAGTTCGCCGCAGAGCATGGCATGAGCCTGGGCCTGCCGCCGACCCTGTCGCTGGCGCGCCACCGCGACGAGATCGACGCCATCGAAGAACTCTTTTCGCGCCAGTTCGGCACCGCCACCTTGTGGATGAACAGCCGGGCCACGCTGCTTGAGCGCTTCTTCGATTCGATTGCCTCGCGCGTGCGCCGCGTGTATCGCGCTGCCAACGCCGATATCGAAGCGTGGCTGAAAGTGGCCAACGCGCCGCTCGAAGCGCAGATCCGCCAGCACCGCGACAACCTGCGCCAGCGCCAGGCGACCGTGAAACGCATCCACGAAGCCAGCGACAGCCTGGAACAGAAAATCGGTGTCTTCGAGAGCGGCCAGGCCGAACTCGACGTCACGCGCACGCGCCTTGGTTCACTGGCCGCCGGCGTGAGCGCAACCTTGTCCGACAACCTACCTAACTCCGCGACGGCCACCAGCGCCGAAGCCCACTACACGACTGCATGAAGCGACTGACCGAGTTTGACCAGCTGGCCGATCCGACCTTTTCCCGGGCCGTGATCGACTGGCAGCGCAGCCATGGCCGCCACACCCTGCCATGGCAAAACACCACCGACGCGTATCGCGTGTGGCTCTCCGAAATCATGCTGCAGCAGACGCAGGTCGCCGCGGTGCTGGGCTACTACGCCCGCTTCCTGGAACGTTTCCCGACCGTGCACGCCTTGGCCGAAGCCCCGGCGGAGGACGTGATGGCCCACTGGAGCGGCCTGGGTTACTACACCCGCGCGCGCAACCTGCACGCCTGCGCCAAGCGCGTCGTGGCGGATTACGACGGCGTGTTCCCGAGCGACCCGGCGCTGCTGGCCGACCTGCCCGGCATCGGCCGCTCGACTGCCGCCGCCATCGCCGCCTTCTCGGGCGGCGTGCGCGCCGCGATCATGGACGGCAACGTCAAGCGCGTCTTCGCGCGCGTGTTCGGGATCGACGCCTACCCCGGCATCAAGCCGGTCGAGGATGCGCTGTGGCGCCGCGCCGAAGCGCTGCTGCCGGAAGATGGCGGCATCGAATCGTATACACAGGGCCTGATGGACCTGGGCGCCACGCTGTGCACGCGCTCGCGCCCCGACTGCGGCCGCTGCCCGCTGCAGGCCCGCTGCGTGGCCTTCGCCACCGGCCGCACGGCCGAACTGCCGGTGCGCAAACCCAAGAAGACGACGCCCGAAAAACGCACGGCGATGCTGGTGCTGATCGACCGCGGTGAAGTGCTGCTCGAACAGCGACCGCAAACGGGCATCTGGGGCGGCCTCTTGTCGCTGCCTGAAGTGGGCGGCCATGTGGCGATGGACGGCGATGCCGATCCCGTCTGCACGACGGATATCGCGGCGGCCAGCAGTGCGTTCGGCACGATTGACGAAGTGCGCGCGCTCACGCCGTTGATGCATGGGTTCACGCACTACAAGCTGCACATCGCGCCGTTTGCGGTGACGCTGGCCACGCGTGGTGAGCATGGCACCGGGCATGTGTGGTGGAAGCTCGATGCGATTGCCGATGCGCCGTTGCCGGCGCCGGTCAAGAAGTTGTTGCTGGATCTGGCGACGCCGAACCTGTTCAGCTAACGAAACCAGATACTGGGCGTGAATTTCAATTTTCATGAGTTTTCACGCTCCGTGAAAAACAAAATATATTGAAAATTGAGAGTAATATTCATAAAATAGAATCGTTCACGGGCCGTGAAAACGAGGAAAAATGAATGAATAACCATGCGTTTTCTCCAGATTTTGCGGGAACTGAGGAGCGTTTGATCCTCGATGCGCTTGTCGCGCTGAGAACAAAAGCAGGTATCGATGGCAAGTTGATCGACTCGCAGCCTGAATCCTCCAGAAGAAACTCTGGCGACGCCAGAGTCATCCTTTCATATGACGGCAACTCGATTCATTACCTTGCCGAGTGCAAGTTTTCACTGGACCGCAAGGCGCAGGTCAACAAGATTCGTCAGCAACTGGTAACCGGCAGAACACCAGGTCTCTTGATTACTGCCCACATCACGAGAGAGCTCGCCCATTATTGCAGGGCGACAGGACTCCAGTTCATCGACACCAGTGGCAACGCTTATTTGCAGGCCGCTGGCCTGTTCGTCTTCATCACTGGCGAAAAGGGTGAACACAAACCGTCTAGCTCGCGCACCCCGAAAGGGCTGACGAATCCAGCCGCATTGCGTGTGGTGTTCACGCTGTTGGCAAACCGGGATGATCTCGATTCCCCGTACAAAGACATTGCCCGTCATGCAGGTGTTTCACTCGGAACGGCGTACAACGTGCTTGAGGACCTCGAACATCGCGGCTATCTCATCAGTAAAAAAGAGGCCGGAAGCCGCAGGAGACTATTGGAAGCCGGGCGCCTGATTGACGAGTGGGCAATCAATTATCCAACTACCTTGCGCAACAAACTCCATGGGCGCCGCTTCAGCGCGCCAGAATCATCATGGTGGAAGAATGTCGATCTGACTGAATTCGACCATGCGTGGAGCGCGGAGGTCGCAGCGGCAAAAATGACTGGCTACCTCAAGCCAGGGACTCAAACCTTGTATGTCGGGCCTGATGACATGGACAAGGTGATCAAGATGCTGGTCAAGCAGCATCGTATCAGGCCTGACGAGGCTGGCGAGCTCAAGATACTGGAAAAATTCTGGCATTGGGATGCTGCCAGTGTTCCGGAACTTGCTCCCCCCTTGCTGATCTACTCTGAACTGCTCGCAATCCTCGATCCACGCACACAAGAAACAGCCCGGATGATCAAGGAGAAATTCATTGATACCGCGTTCGATCAAGCCGGACCTTCCGGTTGACCCCGTCACAGTGGACATTCTTCGCGCAGTAGCCGAAGAAACACAGGCAGAAGGAATCGACTACCTGCTCGTCGGGGCAACCGCACGAGACGTCCTGCTCACGCATGTGCATGGACTCGCCAGCAGGCGTGCAACGTACGATGTGGACTTCGCTGTCTCCGTCAAGAACTGGGATCAATTCGCTGCCTTGCGAACAAGGCTGATAGCGCGCGGGGCATTTAACGCAACCGACAAAGCGCAACAGCGGCTTTATTACCAGGAGCCAGATAGCAATCTGGCGTACCAGCTGGATCTGGTGCCATTCGGCGGCATCTCTGAAGGGACGAATGCAATCGCCTGGCCGCCGGACATGAAGACCATCATGAACATCGCCGGTTACGATGATGTCCTTGCAGCGGCTGAACTGGTGACATTTGCGCCTGACTTTGACGGCAAGGTCGTGTCTCTTCCCGGTCTCGCCATACTGAAGTTGGTCGCATGGTCGGATCGCGGGAGAGTCGATCCAAAGGATGCGCACGATCTCATCCATCTGATGAACAGCTATGCCGCAGCCGGCAACGTCGATCGGGTCTACGATGAAGATGGCGTCATCGACGCAGGCGAGTACGATCCGGATCTGGCGGGCGTCTATTTGCTGGGCAAGGATATCCGGCGCGTGGCCAGCACTGACACGCTCGATATAGTCCGACATATCATCAAACGTGACTTTGATCGTCTGGCGCATCAGATGACAAAAACGATGCGCCATCTGGAAGACGCAGAAGGCCATGTCGATAAACGACTGCGGCTTTTGCAACGGGCTCTCGCCTGATGCAGCGACAGGCGAGAGCCCTAGAAGTGATCGAGCGAGAAAATGCGCCGGTGCTCACGGATCGCATAACGATCGGTCATGCCCGCGATGTAATCGGCGATCTTGCGCGCCTGCTTGTGCGGGTCGCCCTGCACCTGGTAGTCGCCCGGCAGCAGCACCGGATCCGCCAGAAACGCTTCGAACAGTTCGCGCACGATGCGGCTGGCTTTCACGCGCATGCGGTTGACCTGGAAGTGGCGGTACAGGTTCGCGTACAAGAAGCGTTTCAGCGCCACGGTCTCGGCGCGCATCGCATCCGAAAAGCGGATCAGCGGCGGCGCAGCGCGCACGTCGTCGATGGTCGCTGGCGCCGCCTCGGCGATCAGGCGCGCTGATGTGTCGACCAGGTCGGCCGTCATCGCGGTGATCATCAGGCGGATCGTCTCATACAGCGCGCGCCGGCCCGGCAAGCCCGGATAGCGCGCCTCGACCTCGCGATGCAGGCGCGCGAACAGCTCGACTTCTTCCATCTGCGCCATCGTGATCAGGCCCGAGCGCAGGCCGTCGTCGATGTCGTGGTTGTTGTACGCGATCTCGTCGGCCAGGTTGGTCAGCTGCGCTTCGAGGCTGGGCTGGCTGCGCTCGATGAAGCGCTGGCCCAGGTCGCCCAGCTGGCGCGCGTTGTTCAGCGAGCAGTGCTTGAGGATGCCTTCGCGCGTCTCGAACGTCAGGTTCAGGCCATCGAAGGCGCCGTAGTGTTCTTCGAGGTGGTCGACCACGCGCAGGCTTTGCAGGTTGTGCTCGAACCCGCCGAAGTCCTTCATGCATTCGTTGAGCACATCCTGGCCCACGTGGCCGAACGGCGTATGGCCAAGATCGTGCGCCAGCGCCGTCGCTTCGACCAGGTCTTCGTTCAGGCGCAGGCTGCGCGCCAGCGTGCGGCCGATCTGGGCCACTTCGATGCTGTGCGTCAGGCGCGTGCGAAACAGGTCGCCTTCGTGGTTGATGAAGACCTGCGTCTTGTATTCAAGGCGCCGGAACGCGGTCGAATGGATGATGCGGTCACGGTCGCGCTGGTACTCGCTGCGCGAACCGGGCCCCGGCTCGGCATGCGTGCGCCCGCGCGACTGGGCCGAATGCGCCGCATATGGGGCGAGGCCAGCGTCGAAGTCGCGCATCAGGCTACTCATGCGCTGCAGGCCGCAAGCGTCGAGCGCAGCACGTCCAGCGGCGCGGTCGTGATCGACGGGCTGCCCAGCGGCTTGAGCAAAATGAAGCGGATTTCGCCGCCCTCGTTCTTCTTGTCGACTTCCATCAGCTCGATCCAGCGCGCCTCACCGAGATCCGGGGCAACGGCCGGCAGGCCGGCGGCGCGCACCAGCGCGCGCACCCGCTCCACGGCGGCCGGCTCGATCAGGCCCAGGCGCGCCGACATGTCGGCCGCCATCACCATGCCGCAGCCGACGGCTTCGCCGTGCAGCCAGGCGCCGTAGCCGAGGCCATTTTCGATCGCGTGGCCGAAAGTATGGCCGAAGTTGAGCACCGCGCGCAGGCCGCCTTCGCGCTCGTCCTTGCGCACGACGTCGGATTTGATTTCGCACGAACGGGCGATCGCGTAGCCGATGGCGTGACGGTCGCGCGCGATCAGCGGCTCGATGTTCGCTTCGATCCAGTCGAAGAAATCGGCGTCGAGGATCGCGCCATGCTTGATCACTTCGGCCAGGCCGGCCGACAGCTCGCGCGCCGGCAGCGTTGCCAGCGTGGCGGTATCGGCAATCACGGCCCGCGGCTGGTAGAACGCGCCGATCATGTTCTTGCCCAGCGGGTGGTTGATGCCGGTCTTGCCGCCCACCGACGAGTCGACCTGCGCCAGGAGCGTGGTCGGGATCTGCACGAACGGCACGCCGCGCATATAGCTCGACGCGGCAAAGCCGGTCAGGTCGCCGATCACGCCGCCGCCCAGCGCCACCAGCGTGGTCTTGCGGTCGCATTTGTGCTGCAGCAGCGCGTCGTAGACGAGATTCAGCGACTGCCAGTTCTTGTGCTCTTCACCGTCGGGCAGAACGATTTCGAGCACGTCGCGGCCCGCCGCGCGCAGGTGACCCGCGACCTTGTCGAGGTACAGCGGGGCAACCGTGGTGTTGGTGACGATGGCGACCTTGTGGCCGCCGATGTGACGGGCGAGGAGCGCGGCGTCGTCCAGCAGGCCGGCGCCGATGTCGATCGGGTAGCTGCGCTCGCCGAGTTCGACGTTGAGGGTGATGTGTGCCTGTTCGTTCATTGCTGTCCTTGCATGCTTGCGCGCGCGGGCGTGTTCCTGCGCGGCCAGCTGGTCCAATATGGTTTGAACCATCGATTGTACGTTAGGCCTGCCGGTGTCGATGACGAGGTCGGCGATCTCGCGGTACAGCGGGTCGCGTTCGGTCCAGAGTTGCTCGAGTTTGCCGCGCGGGTCGGCGGTCTGCAGCAGCGGGCGGTTCTTGTCGTGCGCGGTGCGCTGCAGGATGCTGCCGATCGACGCGCGCAGGTAGATCACAGTGCCACGTTCGGCCAGCAGCGCGCGGCTCTTCGGGTCGAGCACGGCGCCCCCGCCGGTGGCCAGCACCAGCCCCTGCTGGGCCGAGAGATCGCGGATCACATCGGCTTCGCGCCGGCGAAAGCAGGCTTCGCCCTCGATCTCGAAGATCCACGGGATGGTCGCACCGGTGCGCGCTTCGATCTCGTGATCGGCGTCGACGAAGCGGCGATTGAGCTTGCGAGCAAGCAATCGACCGATCGTGGTCTTCCCTGCCCCCATCAGGCCAACAAGGAAGATATTGTTGTTCTTGGGATGTGGCACAACCAGACCCGTTGAGATGAAAAAGACGGCCAGTATAGACTGGCCGCCTCTCATTCCGCCAATTTTACGGGCAGGTGAAGTTCAGCGTGAACGGCAGCGAGCTGACGTCGCCGCGCGGGGTGGTGGCGGTCACGTTGAACGTGGCCCGGCTTCCGGCCGTGCATGGCTTGGCACTGGTGGCATTGAGCGTGACCCGGTGCAGCGAGCCCTGTGGCCCGGTGCCTGGTTCAGCGAAAATGCTCGGGACCTTGGCCGGGCTGATTTCCACCAGTGCGGCATTGGCCAGGCCCGTGATCCCCACGGTCGAATCGGCCGGCAGCGGATTGCCGTTCAGGTCGGTCAGCTGGAGCAGGAACACGAACGGGTCATTGGCACTCGTGTTGCCCAGGTCGCCGGTCGATGGTGTCGTGCTGCCATTCACATAGGCGCGCGCCAGGGTTTCATCACTGAACGTGATCGTGGTCTTGGCGAACTGGGTGTTGGTGCCGTCGGTCGTGCTGGCGCAGATCGTGGCTACCCCGGTACGGGTGGTGTCCGGACTGGAGCCGGTGCCGGTATTGCATGGCGTGGCCGGGGTGCCTGGCGTTGCCACGCGGGGATTCTGGGTACGGAACGGTACCGAGCAACCACCGTTGACAGTGGTGCAGCCGCCGGTGCTCGACGAGCCAACGGCGCCCAGATTGGTCTGGAACACGACTGGCGTGCCGTCTGCTACTGGGTTGCCGAAGCCGTCGGCCAGCAGCACCGTGACGACGGCGGCCGGGGTGGCGGTGCCGCTGTTGTACGACCAGCCGTCCACGTTGCCCTGCGAGACGCCCAGCGAGAACGCGCGCTGCACCGGCAGGCCGGTGGTCACGACGATGGAGTCCGAGGCGGTCGAGATGTCCGCCCGGCCGGCCGTTGCGGTGCCCGGCAATACGGCCTGCACACGGAACGTGGTCGGCGTGTCGAGCGAATTGACGGTGGTGATGACTTCGCCGTTCTGGTCGGTGCTGTCGGTGACCTTGTTCAACTTGACGGCGCCGTTTGGCACGACGCTGAAGTTGACCTGCTTGCCAGCCAGCGGCCGGTTGAACACGTCGAACACGCGGAAGCGCAGTGTCGCCGTCTCGGTGCGGTTGATGCCGCCCTGGCCGCGAATCACGATCGATTTATCGGTTGGAATCGCTTCGACGAATTGCACCGACGACGCGCTTGGCGTGGCGATTGTCAGCGAGCCGGTGGCAGCCGTGGCGACGCCGTCGGCAGTGGCGGTGATCACGTCGTTGTTGCCGCAACCCTGATCGCGGTAGACCGCCTGGACGGTACCGTTATTGGTCGTTGCGGTAGCGGCCAGGGTCGCCTTGCCGGCGGTGACGCAAGCCGAGCTGAAATTGACGGTAACCTGTTGCGCCGTGTACTTGGCGCCATTGGCCAGCAGGTCGACCGACACCACGCTGGAACCATAGGCCTCGATGCTGGCCGGTGCCAGTGTCAGCGCGCTGAAGGTCAGCGAGGTCGCGACGATCGAATAATTCGCCTCGCCCGTGATGGCGGCACCGGCCACGCTCGTGGTGGCGCTGATCTTGCCGGCGCCGCTGGCAGCCAGGCTGGCCGCGCGCAGGGTGATGCTGGCGGTGCCGGTGGCATCGGTCAGTGCGGTGCCGGCGCTCGGGGTGAATGCACCCAGCGCCGCATCGGTGGTGAACGTGACCAGCGCATTCGGCAATGGCTTCTTGTTCGCGTCAAGCACCAGGGCGCGCACCGTCAGCGGCGTCGCGCCGCTCAGCGAATTGCCATTCGCGAAGCTCACGCCGACGGTGGGCGTGGCCGGCGTGGCTGGCGTTCCCGGCGTCGTGCCGGTGCCGGTACCCCCGGTGGTGCCCGGGCTGCCGCCGCCGCCGCCGCATGCACTGAGGGTGGCAGCCAGGAGCAGCGCCAGGCTGCTGTAAGTGATTGTCTGGTTTTTCATATCGGTTCGTTGTTGTTATCGGTCGTTGATGAAACAAGAATCAGCGTGCGCCCGCCACGTTGTCGTTCACGATCTTCGGGGTGATGAAGACCAGCAGTTCGGTCTTGCTGCTTTCACGTGCAGTGGTCTTGAACAGGTAACCCAGCAGCGGCACGTCGCCCAGGAACGGCACCTTGCTCTCGTTGGTGCGCTCGGTCTGCTGGTAAATCCCGCCCAGTACCACGGTGCCGCCGTTTTCGACCATCACCTTGGTCTTGACGTGCTGAGTATTGATGGCAAAGCCCGCGCGGGTGTCTTCGCCCTTCGAATCCTTGCTCACGTCCACTTCGAGCACCACGTTGCCGTCCGGCGTGATCTGCGGCGTGACTTCCAGGCGCAGGTTGGCCTTCTTGAATTCGATCGCGGTGGCGCCGCTGCTGGTGCTGTTTTCGTAAGGCAGTTCGACGCCCTGCTCGATCAGCGCGACCTGCTTGTCTTCGGTGACCACGCGCGGGCTCGAGATGATCTTGCCCTTGCCGTCCGCTTCCAGCGCCGACAGTTCCAAATTCAAAAAACGGTTGGCCGCCGACGAGAACAGCGAGAACGCCAGCGACGAGGCCGGAATGCCGCCGATGCCGGCCGCCGGCAGGTTGACCATCGTCGTGTTGTTGAAGCTGTCGGCGCTGTTGGCCACCTGGCCCGTGGTCTGGCCCACGCCGACCAGGTTGCCGCCGATGGCGATGCGTTCGTTGCCATTGACCTGCCAGCCCGAATCGCCGCCGCGCATCGTGCGCATGTCGGCAAAGCCCAGCTTGGCGCCGAGGTTGCGCGAGAAGCCGTCATTGGCTTCGACCAGACGCGCTTCGATCAGGACCTGCTTCGAGGCGACGTCGGTTTTCTGGATCAGCTTGCGGATGTCTTCGATCTTCGACGCAATGTCGGTCACGAACAGCTGGTTGGTGCGCGGATCGATGATCGCGCTGCCGCGCCGGGACAGCACGCGGTTGCGGCCCGCATCGCCGGCAGCGCCCGCACCGGCGCCGACGCCGCCCTGGTCCAGGCCGAACACGTTGCGGAACGATTCGGCTTTCTGGTAATTGAGCTGGAAGATCTCGGAGCGCAGCGGCTCGAGTTCGGCGATCTGGGCGCGCTGCTCGAGTTCGAGCTTTTCCTTGGTCAGCAGTTCTTCCTTTGGCGCGATCCACAGCACGGTGCCGTTCTTGCGCATGTCCAGGCCCTTGGCGGTCAGGATCACGTCCAGCGCCTGGTCCCATGGCACATCCTTCAGGCGCAGCGTCAGAAAGCCCGCCACCGAGTCGCTGGCGATGATGTTCAGGCCCGAGATGTCGGCCACGGCCTGCAGCGCGGCGCGCACTTCGACGTTCTGGAAATCGAACGACAGTTTTTCGCCGCGGTAGCCCTGCGGATTGTTGCTCGAGCCGGGGCTGTTGCGGTTCGGGTCTTCCACGACCGGACGCACTTCGACCACCAGTTGCGAGTCGCTCTGGAATACCGACTGCTCCCAGGCGCCCTGCGCCTCGATCGTCATGCGCACGTTGTCGCCCTGGGCGCTGGTGGCCACGCGGGTGACGGGCGTGCCGAAGTCGGTCACGTCCAGGCGGCGGCGCAGCGATTCGGGCAGGCGCGCGCCGATGAAGTCGACCGTCACGCCGGTGCCGGTCTGGCGCACGTCGACGGCGACCTGGTTGTTCGGCAGGTCGACCACAACCCGGCCAGCGCCATTGGCGCCGCGCTTGAAATCGAGGTCGCGCAGTTGCGGCCGCGCGGCCAGCGCCGCAGCAACCGGTGGGGCGGGCGCCGCGACCGGCAGGCCGCTGGCGTTGACCGCGCGTGCCACGCCGCCCGTGCCTTCGACGGTCACGATGATCGATTTGCCGTCGATGGCCGTTGCGTAGTTCAGCGCGCGCGCCAGGTTGACGACCATGCGGGTGCGCTCGCCGGCCTGCACCAGGTTCAGGCTGCGCACGTCGCCCAGGTTCAGCTCCTGCATGTTCTTGCCGGTGGCGTTCGCGGTGGCGCCGAAGTCGAGCGCGATGCGCGCCGGGTTGGTGATCGCAAAACCGATCGGCGCGCGGCTGGGCGCATCGCGCATGGTCACGTTGATGACCACGTTGCTGCCTTGCTGGTTGGCCGTGATCGATTCGATCGCATTGCCCTGGGCCAAGGCGGCGCCGGCGCACGTCAACAGCACGAGTGCGGTCGCAGCGCGCGCCAGCCAGGCCGGCATGGCGAAGCGAATCTGGACGTTGGGGGTCATTTACTGCTCTCCTGGTTGTGCTGCAGCTCGATGTTGGCTAGTCGTTCCACCCAATCGCCGGTGGCGTCCTGCACCGATTCCCTGATTTCGATCGCCTCGTCACTCACGCGGGTGACGCGGCCATAATTCTGTCCCAGCCGCTGGCCGGGCCGGACGCGGTACAGCGCCCGGTCGATCTGCACCAGCGCGTAGCTCACGCCGCCTTTTTTCATCGTGCCGACCATCCGCATCGTGTCGAGCGGGAAGTTCTCGAGCGGCTCTTTCGGGCGATTCAGGTCAGGCTGGTTGGCGCTGGGGGTGGACTGCGCCATGCGCGCCAGTTCGCCCAGCAGCTTGGTCTGGTCGAACGGGTCGAGCGCTTCGCCCGGCACGTAGGCGTGTGGCTGGAACGTCTTCGGTTCCGGCAGCGGCTTGACCTTCGAGACGGTGCGGCCCTCGACCTCTTTCATCCAGGCGCGCGTTTCGCCGACGCCGCCATCGCCGCAACCGGCCAGCAAGGCTGCCATGGCGAGCAGCGCAATCACGTGAGCTCGTTTCATCACTTGCCTTTACCCTTGCCTTTGGCGGCCTTCTTCTCGGCCGCGCGTGCGGCGCGCTGGGCGATCAGTTCTTCCTGGTCGAGATAGCGGAAGGTCTTGGCGATCGCCTCCATCTCGAGATTGCCTTCCTTGACGCTCACCAGCGACAGGTTGTTGAGCGTGACGATGCGCGGCAGGTTCGCCATGTCGGCGGCAAATGCGCCCATGTCGTGGTATTGCCCGCTCACCTTGATACTGATCGGCAGCTCGGCGTAGTAGTCGCGCACCACTTCCTGGCCCGGCTTGAACAGCTCGAACTGCAGGCCGCGGCCCACGCCCGCCTGGTTGATGTCCGACAGCAGCGCAGCCATTTCCGACTTGCTTGGCAACTGCTTCTCCAGGCGCACCACGTACTGGTCGACCTGCGCCTTCTGCGCCTTGAGCGCTTCGAGGTTGATCGCCTGCGCCATTTTGGTTTCATACTCGCCGCGCAGCCGCACTTCTTCCTGCGCAAGCGTTTCCTGCTCGGCGAACTGGTCGCTCCAGTAGAAGTAGTAGCCCAGGCCGACCACCAGCGCCATCACGCCGGCCGCGCACAAGAGGCGCGGCGCCAGCGGCCACTGGCCCGGCTGGCGGCCTTGCAGATCTTCGAATTGCGCCGCGAGCTGGGCGAACTGCGCCTTGATATCGATGTTCATGATTTTCCCGACGCGCCAGGTTTGGCTGCGGCGCCGTCGTCAAGCGCATCGCTGTTGCGGGCGCGCTTGATCGACACGGCCAGCGTGAATTCCACCACCTTGCGCGCGCTCTTGCTTTGCGTCATGGTGGCGGCGCGCACTTCGGTCAGGTCGGGCTTTTCCAGCCACGCCGACTGGCTCGACAGATTGCGCAGCAGTTCGGCGACGCGCTCCTGCGACTGGGCGGCGCCGGTCAGGATCACGCGCTGGCCATCCTGCTTGACGGTCTTGAGGTGCACGCCGTCGGGCGCCTGGCGCACCAGTTCGTCGAGCAGGTAGACAGGCTGGTTGCGGTCGCCCTGCAAGTCTTCGACCGCTTGCTGGCGTGCCTGCAGGGCGGCGATTTCTTCCTTCAGCGTGGTGATCTCGCCGATTTTCTTGTCGAGTTCGGCACTGGCCTGCTTGAGCACCTCGTTGCGCTCGTTCTGGACCGAAATCTGGCTGGCGTTGTAGCCGCCCACCAGCAGCACGATGCCGGCGCCGACCAGGCCGCCAAGCGCCATCAGCGCCACGAACGCCGATTGCTTCTGCTTGCGTTTTGCCTCGCGGTGAGGCAACAGGTTAATGCGGATCATCAGCCAAACCTCCGCAACGCCAGGCCACACGCGACCAGGTAGGCCGGCGCTTCCTGGCGCAGCTGGTGTTCACGCACGCCGGGGCCGAACGCCATATTCTCGAACGGCGAGGCCAGGCTGGTGGCGATGCGGGTGCGACCGGCCACGATGTCCATGATGCCCGGCAGCAGCGCGCAGCCGCCGGCCAGGTAGATGCGGTCGATGCGCGTGTACGGCGTGGACGTGTAGAAGAACTGGATTGCGCGCGTGACTTCCAGCGCCGCGTTTTCCAGGAAGGGCGCGAGCAGGTCGGCGCGGTAGTTTTCCGGCAGGTCGCCGGCCTTCTTGCGCGTTTCGGCTTCCTCGAAGGCCATGCCATAGGCGCGCACGATGTCCTGCGTGAGCGTGTTGCCGCCGAACGGCTGCTCGCGCTCGTAGACCGCTTCGCCATTGAACAGCACCGACACGTGGGTGGCCTGGGCGCCGATCTGGAACAGCGCGACGATCTGGTCGCGCATCAGGCCGGCGGCGTTTTCCAGCGCACTGCGCGCGGCGTACGATTCGATGTCCATCACGGTTGCCAGCAGGCCGGCACCTTCGGCGATGGCGATGCGGTCTTCGACTTTTTCGCGGCGGGCGGCGGCCAGCATCACTTCCATGTCGTCCGCCGAGTTGAGCGCCGGGCCGATCACGTCGAAGTCGAGGCTGACTTCATCAAGGGCGAACGGGATGTACTGGCTGGCTTCGGATTCGACCTGCACTTCAAGCTGGTCTTCCGACAAACCGGCCGGCAGGATGATTTTCTTGGTAATCACGGCTGCTGGCGGCATGCCCAGCGCGACGTGTTTGGCGCGCGTGCCGCTTTTTTTCCAGACGCGGCGCACGGCGTCGGCCACCTGGTCCATGTTTTCGATATTGCCATCGACCACAGCGCCGCGCGGCAGCGCTTCGGTCGCATAGCGCTCGAGACGCACGAGTCCCTTGCCGGCGTCGGCCAGCTCGACCAGGCGAACGCCGGACGTGCTGATATCGAGCCCGATCATTGGCGGACTCGACTTTCCAAACAAGGAACCCAGATTGATCACCAAAACACTCCTTGACACCGATTGGGGCAGAATCTGGCTGTAGACGCCCTTGCAAGGGTCGTTGTCGTTAACCAAACACCTGTTATTTTCTTATAAAAATCCGATACTTACGTGAAAGCACCGTCTCGGATCGTAGCAATAAAGGATGATGCCGGACAAGATATTTCTACTTGGGAACATCAGAATGCGGGGCATGCGCACCACACTTTGTCGATTCGTTGCCAGCTAAATATTGCTCTGTAGTTCGATTAAGCTCGGGCCAGTATCGGGTGCCAAACTGCTGTCTTATAATGAGGCGGATCAACAAAGCGAAAGTCAGCATGAAAGAGAAACAGGCAGCACCTTCTTCCTCCTCGAAGTTCAGCCCAAAGCGCCTGATCCTCATTGCATTCGCCAGCCTGTTCGGTCTGGGTGCAATTGGCGTACTCGTGCTCGTGTTCGCCCTGGCCATGGCGTACCCGAACCTGCCGGCGCTGGACACGATCACTGATTACCGGCCCAAGATGCCACTGCGGATCTTCACGGCCGATAACGTCCTGATCGGCGAATTCGGCGAAGAGCGCCGTACGCTGGTCCACTTCAAGGACATCCCCGATGTCATGAAAAAGGCCGTGCTGTCGATCGAAGACGACCGCTTCTATGAACACAGCGGCATCGATTACCTGGGCATCCTGCGCGCAGCCGTGCGCAACGCTACCGGCGGCGCGCGCCAGGGCGCATCGACCATCACCCAGCAGGTGGCGCGCAACTTCTTCCTGTCGTCGGAACAGACCTTCAAGCGCAAGGCGTATGAAGCAATGCTGGCCTGGAAGATCGAGAAAAACCTGACCAAGGACCAGATTCTCGAGCTGTACATGAACCAGATCTACCTGGGCCAGCGCGCCTTCGGCTTCCAGTCGGCGGCCCAGATCTATTTCGGCAAGGACCTGCGCGACATCACCGTGGCCGAAGCAGCCATGCTGGCCGGCCTGCCGAAAGCCCCGTCGGCCTACAACCCCGTGGTCAATCCGACCCGCGCCAAGACGCGCCAGCAATACATCCTGGTGCGCATGCACCAGCTGGGCTATATCAGCGACGCCCAGTTCGCCCAGGCCAAGGTCGAACCGCTCAAGATCAAGACCGACAGCGCCGCCTTCGGCGTGCACGCCGAGTACGTGGCCGAAATGGCACGTCAGCTGGTGTACGAGCAGTTCAAGGAAGACACCTACACGCGCGGTCTGAACGTGTTTACCACCATCACCAAGGCTGACCAGGATGCTGCCTACCTGGCACTGCGCCGGGGCGTGATGGACTATGAACGCCGCCGCGCCTATCGTGGCCCGGAATCGTTCATCGACCTGCCGTCGGGTAAAGCGGCGGCCGACGAAGCGATCGAGGCCGAGCTGGCCGAGCATCCGGACAGCGACAACATCATCGCGGCCGTCGTGCTGCAGGCGTCGAGCACGCAGGTCCAGGCAGCGATCGCCTCGGGCGAGACGATCACGCTGTCGGGCCCGGGTCTGGCGTTTGCCAAAGCCTGGCTGTCGGACAAGGCGGCGCCGAACCGGCGCGTGCGCCGCGGCGCCGTGATCCGCGTGATGCAGGACGACGAATCGAAGTGGCTGATCACGCAGATGCCCGAAGTGGAATCGGCCTTTGTGGCGGCCAATACCGAAGACGGCGCGATCCGCGCGCTGGTGGGCGGCTTCGACTTCAACCGCAACAAGTTCAACCACGTGACGCAAGCCTGGCGCCAGCCCGGTTCGTCGTTCAAGCCGTTCATCTATTCGGCCTCGCTCGAGCGCGGCCTGTCGCCAGCGACCATCATCAACGATGCGCCGATCAGTTTCGATGCCGGCCAGACCGGCGGCCAGGCGTGGGAACCGAAGAACTACGACAGCAAGTACGATGGTCCGATGACGATGCGCCGCGGCCTGCAGCAGTCGAAGAACATGATCTCGATCCGCATCCTGAACAAGATCGGCGCGCGCTACGGCCAGGAATACGCGGCCCGCTTCGGCTTCGATCCGGAGCGCAATCCGGCCTACCTGACGCTGGCCCTGGGCGCGGGTGCGACCAATCCGCTGCAGATGGCGGGCGCCTACGCGGTGTTCGCCAACGGCGGCTACCGCGTCAGCCCGTACCTGATCTCGAAGGTCACCGACAGCGACGGCAAGGTGCTGTCCGAAGCGCGGCCGGCGCGCGCGGGCGACGAAGCGAACCGCGTGATCGATGCGCGCAATGCCTTCCTGATGGACAGCATGCTCAAGGACGTGGTTCGCCACGGCACCGCGGTCAAGGCGATGGCCCTGAAGCGCACCGACCTGGCCGGCAAGACCGGTACCACCAACGACTCGATCGACGCCTGGTTCGCCGGCTACCAGCCAAAGCTGGTGGGCATTGCCTGGATGGGCTACGACAAGCCGCGCAACCTGGGCGCGCGCGAGACCGGTGGCGGCCTGGCCCTGCCGATCTGGATCGGCTACATGCAAAAGGCGCTGAAGGATCAGCCGATGGTCGAACGCGAGGTGCCGGCGGGCCTGGTGCAGTACGGGTCCGAGTATTACTACGCCGAGACGCCACCGGGCAGCGGCGTCGAAGCGCTCGACGTGGGCCAGCCGCCGCCGGCGCAGCAACAGCAGGAACGCGACGCGGTGCGCAACGAGTTGTTCTGATCAGCAGCTTGTAAACCGCCAATGGCGGCTATTGGTTATTGAAAGGTAGGGTGGACGCGGCCGGCGAGGCGGCTACGCCGTCCACGCGTTCAAACGAGGCTGGCTTCGTGGTGCGGCATTGTTCTTTGAACGCGTGGACGGGATACCCGTCCACCCTACCGGACCAAATAACAAAGGCGGCCAATGGCCGCCTTTGTTTTTAGTGCGAGATCGCGTTACACCAGGTTGACCGGCGCTCCGCCCTGCTCGCTCGCATAGCGCCCGAGCGCCGCAAAGAACTCGCTGTCGTCGCGCGTGTTGCGCCACTCGTCACCCACGCGCTTGTAGTGGTAGCCACCCGAGCGCGCCGCCAGCCACATCTCTTGCAGCGGGGCCTGGCTGTTGATGATGATCTTGGTGCCGTTGTCGATGAACTCGATTTCGAGCACATTGCCGCTGCGCTTGCACTCGACGTCGACGATGTCCTCGTCGTTCAGGCGATCGAAGGCCGTTTCGATCCGTTTCAGGGTCAGGTCGGCCAGGTCCAAAAATTCGGTTTCGGTCATGCTACACTCCAAATCTGCTAATCAAACCTTGATTCTAATCGTGAAGTCCTCCCTCGCGCTTCCTTTCGGCGCTGCGCTGCTCGCCGGAGCCCTCGCCGGCTGCGGCCAGACCGGCCCGCTGTACATGCCCAACCCACCCGCCAGGCCCGCGCCGGTCGTCGTCGACCAGCCAGCCCAGCCCGTCCCGTCGAACAATGCGTCCACCCCGGCGCCGTACCGCTAACCGTCCGCTTCCACCTTAGTTCCCACCTTATGCCCCATTTCTTGTACCAGGACGGCGTGCTGCACGCCGAAGGCGCTTCCCTGTCCGCCATCGCCGACGAATTCGGCACGCCGACCTATGTCTATTCCAAGGCCACGCTGCTCGAGAACTTCAACGCCTACCAGGATGCCTGCGCCGGCCGCGACGCGCTGGTCTGCTATGCGATGAAGGCCAACTCGAACCTCGCCGTGCTCGACCTGCTGGCGCGCCAGGGCGCGGGCTTCGACATCGTCTCGGGCGGCGAACTGCTGCGCGTGATCGCTGCCGGTGGCGATCCGGGCAAGACCATTTTCTCGGGCGTGGGCAAGACCGAGGCCGAGATGACGCTGGCACTGGAAAAAGGCATCCTGTGCTTCAACGTGGAATCGATCCCCGAGCTGCACCGCCTGAACGCCGTGGCCGGCAAACTCGGCATGCGCGCACCGGTCTCGCTGCGCGTGAACCCGAACGTGGACGCCAAGACCCACCCGTACATCGCCACTGGCCTGAAGGCCAATAAATTCGGCGTTGCCTTCGACGAAGCGCTCGACACCTACCGTGCAGCCGCTGCGCTGCCACACCTGGACGTGGTCGGCATCGACTGCCATATCGGCTCACAGTTGCTGGACGACGCCCCGCTGCTCGAGGCGCTCGACAAGCTGATCGACCTGATCGACACGCTGCACGCCGAAGGCATCCACCTGCACCATCTGGACATCGGTGGCGGTATCGGCGTCGACTACGGCGTGGCGGGCGACGCGCCGCCAGTGCCGGTGGGCGACTACCTGGCCCGCCTGTTCGCGCGCATCGACGCCTGGCGCGCGGCAAAGTACGATGGCCAGCCGCTCAAGGTGATCTTCGAGCCGGGCCGCTCGATCGTCGCCGAAGCTGGCGTGCTGCTCACGCGCGTGGAATACCTCAAACCGGGCGCCGAGAAGAACTTCTGCATCGTCGACGCCGCAATGAACGACATGATGCGCCCGACGCTGTACGGGGCCTGGATGGGCCTGCAGGCAGTGACGCAGCGCGAGAGCGCAGCACTGATGTGGGATGTCGTGGGACCGATCTGCGAATCGGGCGACTGGCTGGCACGCGAGCGCGAGCTGGCACTGGAACCGGGCGACCTGCTGGCCATGATGACGGCCGGCGCCTACGGCATGACGATGGCGTCGAACTACAACACGCGCGGCCGCGCAGCCGAAGTGATCGTCGATGGCGACGCCATCCACCTGGTACGCCGCCGCGAAACGCCGACCGAAACCTTCGCGCTCGAGACGGTCATCAAATAAAACAAAGCCCGCGCGATGCGGGCTTTTTTTATGGGCGTACTGGCTGCGACTTGCTCCTGACATTCCACCACACGCGCCATGCAAGCAGCAGCGCAATGATCGAGCCGAAGATGATCGGTCTGGCGAAATCGTTCTTGCCCTCTTTCATCCACCAGAAGTGCAGGATCGACAGCGGCGCGATCACGTAAATCAGGCGGTGCAGCCATTGCCAGCGCTTGCCGCCCAGGCGCTTGATCATCGCGTTGGTCGACGTAGCGGCCAGTGGAATGAGCAGCACGAAGGCGATGAAGCCCACCAGGATGAATGGCCGCTTGATGACGTCGGCCAGCATCGCCGGCACGTCGAAGAAATGGTCAAACCACAGGAATGCCGTGAAGTGCACGAGTGCATAGAAAAACATGAACAGGCCAATCATGCGGCGCAGCTTGACGAGCCAGTTCCAGCCCGTCAGGCGCCGCAGCGGCGTCACTGCCAGCGTGATGCACAGGAAGTACAGCGCCCATTCGCCGCTGCCCTTGGTAATCGCCGCCAGCGGATCCGAAAAACTGCCGCTGGCAGTGCCCCACACCAGGCGCGCGAAGGGGATCAACGCCAATACGAACACCAGCGCCTTGACCCACCCGACCTGTTTGCTGTTCAACCCCGCCATCAGAAATAACGCTTCAGATCCAGGCCGGTATACAGCGACGACACCTGGTCGTAGCCATTGAACATCAGGGTTTTGCGTTTCGGTGCAAACAGGCCCGATTCACCGATGCGGCGCTCGCTGGCCTGCGACCAGCGCGGGTGGTCCACATTCGGATTCACGTTCGAGAAGAAGCCGTATTCGCGCGGCGCCATGTCGTTCCACGCGGTCTTTGGCTGGCGGGAAAGCAGGCGAATGCGCACCAGCGACTTGGCCGACTTGAAACCGTACTTCCATGGCACGACGAGGCGCACCGGCGCGCCGTTCTGGTTCGGCAGCACCTGGCCATACATGCCCATCGTGAGCATCGTCAGCGGGTGCATGGCTTCGTCGATGCGCAAGCCCTCCACGTATGGCCAATCCAGCACGCCACTGCGCAGGCCCGGCATCTGCTTGGCGTCGGCCAGCGTCGTGAATTCGACGAACTTGGCGTTGCCCGTTGGTTCGACCTGCTTGAGCAGGTTCGACAGCGAATAGCCGACCCATGGAATCACCATCGACCAGCCTTCGACGCAGCGCAGGCGGTACACGCGTTCCTCTAACGGCGCGAGTTTCAGCAGGCTGTCGATGTCAAGCGTCAGGGGCTTCTTGACCTCGCCCTCGATGCGCACGGTCCAGGGCCGGGTGCGCAGCGTGTGCGCGTTCTCGGCCGGATCGCCCTTGTCGAGGCCAAACTCGTAGAAATTGTTGTAGCCGGCAGCGTCCTTGAACGGGGTCTGCTTTTCGTCGGTCGACAGCGCCACATTGGCGCGCGCCGCGAGCTTCTGGCCGGCGGTTTGTGCAAAGGCTTCGCGGTTGGCCATCTCCCAGACGCCGCTGCCGACGGCGGCCGTGGCGGCCATGCGGGTGATGAATTCACGCCGACCGGTATAGATCTCTTGCGGCGTGATTTCGGAAGGGTACGGAAGATCGAGTCCGTTGGGATTGCGTTTGAAGAGCATGGCTGGCCTCGCGAGCTTGGGAAGCTTCACATTACACGAAGTTTCCTTAAGCTGGCGTTAGGGTGGATCGGCTCCGCCGTCCACGCGGTGATCGTTGGCAGCACGCTCACACGGACAGCGAGTGTCTCTGATTCATCAAAGCTCGCCGTACGAGTGCAGGCCCGACAGGAACATGTTCACGCCCAGGAACGCGAATGTGGTCACCAGCAAGCCGACCACTGCCCACCAGGCCGCGACACGGCCGCGCAGGCCCGTCATCAGGCGCATGTGCAGCCACGCCGCGTAATTGAGCCACACGATCAGCGCCCACGTCTCTTTCGGATCCCACGACCAGTAGCCGCCCCACGCTTCAGCCGCCCACAGCGCGCCGAGGATGGTGGCAACGGTGAAGAACGCGAAACCGACCGAGATCGACTTGTACATCACGTCGTCGAGCACCTCGAGCGAAGGCAGGCGGTCGACCAGCATGCCATGCGACTTGAGCAGGTAGGCCGACGCGACCATCGCGGCCAGCGCGAACGTGCCGTAACCGATGAAGTTGGCCGGCACGTGGATTTTCATCCACCAGCTCTGCAGCGCCGGCACGAGCGGCTGGATCTGGGCAGCGTCGCGCGAGACCGTGTACCACAGCAGGAAGCCGACGGCGGCGCCAATGATCAGCATTACGAACGGGCCCAGCTGGCGCGTGGCGTAGTGTTCTTCGTAATACAGGTGGAACAGCGCGGTGATGAGGGCGAACAGGATGAACACTTCGTACAGGTTCGACACCGGGATATGGCCGACGTCCGGGCCGATCAGATACGACTCGTACCAGCGCACCATCATGCCGACCGCGCCGATCACGACTGCGGCCCAGCACAACGCCGCGCCCACGCCGCCGCCAAACTTGCCGCGGCTTAACAGGCCAACCCAGTAGAACACGGTCGAGAACACGAACAGCGCGCTCATCCACAGGATCGCCGACTGGCTCGACAGCATGTATTTCAGGAAGAATTTTTGCTCGGCAGCGGCGAGGTTGCCGTCGTACAGCGCGATGGCGCCCAGCGACAGTACGGCCACCAGCGGCAGCAGCCAGCGCATCGGTTTCCAGTACCAGCCCAGCACGGCAAACACGGGCGCCGTGCAGACCAGGATCACCTCTTCATAAATGTCCATGAAGTGGCCGTACCGGTTCAGCGCAAACAGCGCCGCAGCGCACAGGGCAAGCGCATACAGCCAGTCAAGCGGGCCCAGACGACGGAAATAGCCCGGCGCCTCCTGATATTGGTCGGTCGGGCGCGCCGGGGCGCCAGTTTTGGGTTGTGACAGTTCCATCGTTTTCTCCAGGCCCGCGCAGCTTACGCCGGTTGTGGCAGCTTTACAGTCAAGTCTTCGTACTCGCGCTCGAAATCGAGCGTTTTGCGTTGCGTGCTCATGGCCATCAGCGCCTCGGCGCCAGCCTCCGGGTTACCCGGCACGTCGCGCACCCAGATCCAGACGCGCCGCTCGCGAATGTAAAACATCGCGAACACGCCCAGCACGAGCAGGACACAGCCGAAGTAGACCACGTTCTTGCCCGGCGAGCGCGTCAATTGCAGCACCGAGGCCTTCACTTCGGTGAAATCGTCGAGCTGCAGATACACCGGCGCGCCATACAGATAACTGTCCGACAACGCATTGGTGGCCAGTTGCAGGAAGCGGCCATTGGCGTCCGTGGGCGCGGCCGCGGCGTCGCCGTGCTTTTCGCGCGCCACTTGCCACAGCTCCCACAGCGTGCCGTTGAGCATCTTCATGAAGATGCCGGCTGCTTTTTCCTGCTCGGCCTGCGGAATCTTTTCCAGGAACTGGGCCACACCGACAAAGCCGCCGCGACCGTCGCCGCCGGCAAAGATGCCCAGCGTGCGCGCAGCCGACTCTTGCAACTGGCCAGCCAGCGCGCTCCCTTGGTTACCGCCCAGCGCCCGCGCGGCATAGCGGCGCGCCGCCACGGCGCGTGCTTCGGGATCGGCCAGCGCCGCGCGCAGGCGCATCCAGTCGCCCACGCCGTAGCGCTCGTCCACCGGAATGCGCAGGAAGCTGAAGCTTTCCGACGGGTTCGCGCGCACGCCGGCCAGATAGACCTGCGCGCCATCGAGCGTCATCGGCTGCATGTAGTTCATGAATTCGCGCGCCTGACCGCTGGTGTCGCGCAGCTTGTATTGCACGCTGGGGCCGACGTTCTTGAGGTCTTTCGTGGCGTCCGGATTGGCAGCCGCGCCCGAGGCCTTGCCCAGCGTGGCGGCGAACTGTTCGTTGAACGTTTTGCCCTTGCTCACCGCGCGCACGTCATTGCCCTGGCTGATGTTTTCGACGTTGAACGGACGGAAACCCGACCACTCGACCGCATAGGTCTCGCCGCCGATTTTCAGTTCGGTGGCGCCGTTGACTTCGCCTTCGATCGGGAAACTGGCGCTGGCGGCGCCGTTCATCGGGTACCCCGTCAGCCGCAGTTTGCTGCCGCCATCGTCAAAGCTCGACTGGTAGACGGCGATGCCCTTGTAGATCAGCGGATGATTGACCTTGATGGTCGATTCGAACGTGCGGCCGTTTTCCAGGTCGCGCACGACCACGTCGCTGGCAAACAGTTTCGGCATGCCGGTCGAATAGAACTCGATATGGAATTTCTTGAGCTGCAGCGAGAACGGCAGCTCCTGCACCAGGACGCCCGTCGGCTGATTCAGGATCGCGGTGCGGCTGGCCTGCCCTTCGGCAATGGCGGTATTGCCACGGAAGGTCGGGTTGCCCGTGCCCAGGCGGTGCTGGGCCGGAATGTCGGCGATCACACCGCTGCCGGTGAATGGCGTCTTGTTGAACAGCCACTGCTGGATGCGCACCGGCAGGTCGGAGTCGAGCGTGCCGCCCACCAGGATCACAATGATCGACGAGTGCGCGAAGATGTAGCCGAATTTGTTACCCGCGCCCTTCTTTGCCGTGACCAGCGTGCCGCCATCCTTCTCGACAATCTTAGTGGCGTAGCCGGCGTGGCGCAGGCGCAGTGCGCTCTGCTCGGCCAGCGCGCTTTTCGACAGCGGCGCCTGCCATTCGAGCTTGTGGTGGAAGTTGCGCAGCGAATCGAAGCGCACGTTTTCGCGCCAGCTGCGCATGTCGCGCATCATTTTCGGCGCGTTGCGAATCAGGCACAGCCCGGTGGACATGACCAGCACTACCAGGATCACCAGGAACCACCAGCTGGAATACACGCTGTACAGGCCGAACTTGTTGAAAATTTCGAACCAGAACGGACCGAACTGGTTGACGTAGTTCGACATCGGCTCGGCCTGCTTGAGGACGGTGCCAATGATCGACGAGATGGAGATGATGGTGAGAAGACTGATCGCAAACCGCATCGATGAGATCAGTTCGACCGCCTCGGCCAGACCACGGCGGCGGGTGTTCAGTGTAATTCCGGTGGTGCTCATGCTTTACAACTTTCTTCCTGCGCGGCGGGTAGCCGCTTGCAGGAAGGGGGTCAGCCCGTTGCTGCCGCCCTTCCTGCGTTCAATGTTGCTTATGCGAGATCGTGGAGTCTCTTAGCGCAAGCCGGCGATATAGTCGGCCACCGCGCGCATTTCAGCCGTCGACATGCGCTGCGAGAGCGTGGTCATTTGCGGGCTGTTGGCGCGGGTGCCGCTCTTGAATGCTTCGAGCTGGGCAGTAGTGTAATCCTGATGCTGGCCGGCAAGGCGTGGATATTGGGCGGGAATGCCGCTGGCGTTGGCGCCATGACAGCTGGCACAGGCCGCCACGCCCCGCTCGGCGATGCCGCCGCGATAGATCTTGCGGCCCAGTTCAACGATGTCCTTGTTCTTGGCCGCGCCCGGTTTGTGCACCTGCGCCGCCAGCCACGCCGCGATGTCTTTCTTCTCGGCGTCGGTGAGCATTTTGGCGTAAGTCGTCATGATCGGCTGCTGGCGGTTCGGGGTCGTGAAATCGACCAGTTGTTTGTGCGTATAGCTGGCGAACTGGCCCGACAGCTTGGGGTTGGCAACGATGGACGAATTGCCCGCCGCACCGTGGCATGAAACGCACGCCGGCAGGCCGCGCGCGGGGTCGCCCGCATCGTACAGCGCGCCGCCCCGGGCCGGATCGGCCTTGACGGCAGGCGCTGCAGCGGGCGCCGCTGCTGTCGCCGCCGGGAGTCCCCCGAAAACAGTTAGTGTGACCAACAGTGTTTTGAGCAGGGGGGACGACAAGCGGTTCATACTAGCACCTTAAAAAGTCAATAATTGAAGGTTCAGTGCAGCGCCCTTGATTGCTTGGGCCATAGGGCTGGCAGGCAGCAATCAACCCCTTATTGTACAATAGCTTTGTTTCTCCAACGCCATTTCGTAGTCCTCTTATACCTTCTCCCCAATGTCCAGATTATGGCAAGCCCGGTTCTTTACGACCGTGAATCAGTTGCGCGACCTTCCCGACACCAATGTGCCGGAAATCGCCTTCGCCGGGCGCTCCAACGCCGGCAAATCCACAGCGATCAATATCCTCACGAACCAGAAGGGTCTTGCGTTCGCGTCGAAGACGCCAGGTCGCACGCAGCACATCAATTATTTCTCGATCGGCGGCGCCCACGTGGGCCAGCACCGCAAGGACGCGGTCCGGGTCGATGAAATCGAAGCGCTGCTGGTCGACTTGCCGGGCTACGGTTACGCCGAAGTGTCGGGCACGGCCAAGCTGCACTGGCAAAAGCTGCTGGGCGACTATGTCCAGCGCCGCGACCAGCTCGCTGCGCTCATCCTGATCATGGATTCGCGCCGGCCGTTCACCGACCTCGACGTCCAGATGCTCGAATGGTTCGCCCCTACCGGCAAGCCGATCCACTGCATCCTGACCAAGGCCGATAAGCTCAACCGCAACGAGTCGACCAATGCCTTGCGCGAAGCGCGCGGCGTGCTTGAAAGCTACGTCGATGAAGATGGCGTCGGCTTCCCGTTCACGGTGCAGCTGTTCTCGGCACTCAAGCGTATCGGCATCGAAGAAGCCGATGCCAAGATCCTGGCGCTGGCCGGGCTGGATGGCGTTGCCGGCGAGTACGAGGGTGACGAAGAAGAAGAGCACGACGAACCTGGCGCGCCGTCGGCGGACGACGATCAAACCTCCGCCTGATCCTGCAAGGAGCCATTCGATGAGCATCATCACTTCCGCCTATCCGGCGGCCCGGCCGCGCCGCATGCGCCGCGACCCGTTCTCCCGCGCCATGATGCGCGAGAACACGATTACCGCATCCGACCTGATCTATCCCGTGTTTGTTCTGGAAGGCCAGAACGTGCGCCAGGAAGTCGGCTCGATGCCGGGCGTGGCCCGCGTCTCGCTCGACCTGCTGCTGAAAGTGGCCGAAGAATGCGTCGCGCTCGGGATTCCCGCGCTGGCGCTGTTCCCGCTGGTCGACCAGTCGGTGAAAACCTATGACGGCGTCGAAGCCACCAATCCGGACGGGCTGGTGCCGCGCGTGGTCCGCGAGCTCAAGCGCAATTTCCCCGAGCTGGGCATCATCACCGACATCGCGCTCGACCCGTACACGACCCACGGCCAGGATGGCCTGCCGGACGAGAACGGCTATATCGTCAATGAAAAGACGATCGAGATGTTGGTCAAGCAAGCGCTCACGCACGCCGACGCCGGCGTCGACATCGTCGCGCCGTCGGACATGATGGACGGACGCATTGGCGCAATCCGCACCGCGTTCGAGGCGCAGGGCCATATCCACACGCGCATCATGGCGTATTCGGCCAAGTATGCGTCGGCGTTCTACGGGCCGTTCCGCGATGCGGTCGGCTCGTCGGCCAATCTCGGCAAGGCCGACAAGAACACTTACCAGATGGACCCGGCCAACAGCGACGAAGCGCTGCGCGAAGTGGCGCTGGACCTGGCCGAAGGCGCCGACATGGTGATGGTGAAACCAGGCATGCCGTACCTGGACATCGTGCGCCGCGTGAAGGATGAGTTCAGGGTGCCGACGTTTGCCTATCAGGTCAGCGGCGAATACGCGATGCTCAAGGCGGCCGCGCTCAATGGCTGGCTGGACCATGACAAGGTCATGATGGAATCGATGATGGCGTTTAAGCGCGCCGGCGCCGATGGGGTGCTGACGTACTTCGCGCTGGATATTGCCCGGAAATTGAAGGCAGGTTAAACACCCGCACACCCAACAAAAAACCGTGCCAAAGCACGGTTTTTTTACGTCGGTCCAATCAACGTCCGGGCAGCACAGCTGGGTCACACAGCGGGGGGTCACAGCGGGGGTCAGGTCTGACATTCGGACACGAACTCAGCCTTTTCCACATCTAACGGTGACTTGCCCAGTATCGGCAAGACCTGGTATCAGCTAGTCCTGACTGCCAGACTGTCGAGGTCGTGTCCGAATGTCAGACCTGACCCCGGCTTTTTTTTGCCACATTCATCACCCTCCCGGTGGCGGGCGGTACTCAGGGAACATTTCTTTGTACAAGAACTCGGTCAGGCGCGCTTCGTCTGCTGGGCGTGCACTGAGCTTGACCACGCGGCCCAGACGGTGCGAATCCCACTCGAAGTCGCCGTTCTTTTCCTTGCGGATCAGCTCGATCATCTTCTTGATGACGGCCGTTTCGATGTCGCGTGCGCTGCCCTGCTCCACCGTGACCGCCGTCAGCCAGCGCCGCTTGAAGCTCGGGTTCCAGCCGCGGAACTTCAGGTCCATCGTGTTGAACGTCTTGTTCGATATCGAGAAGATGCCACCCGACTCGTTGCTGTCGTCGCGGCCGCGGCCGTTGATCGCGGCGATGTTCGCCAGCGCGTTGCGGTTGCCGCGCACGGCGTCGCTTTCCGGGGTTTCCACTTCGCTGCCGGTCGGTGCGCCGCGGCGCTCGCGCTGCGCTTTGACGTAGGCAGCCATGTCCATGTCGGGCGGGACTTCGGTCTTTGGCTGCGGCGGCTGGGGTGGCGACGGCCTGCGTTCGACCGGCTTTTCGTCGGGAATTGTGATCGTGTCGGGCAGGCGCTGGACGAACACGCGCTCCGGTTGCTTCGGACGCGGCGTTTCTTGCCGGGGCGTTGGCTTTGGCGCTGGCTTGGGCTTTTGCTCGCGCTGCGCCTTGGTCGGCTGCTGCAGCGGCTGGACAAAAAAGACGTCGGTTTCGCGGTCGGACGCAGGGCGCGCTGTCTTTTGCTCTTTTTCGGGCGGCTTGAAGATGAAGATCGCGAGCAGCAGCAAGTGCAGCACGATCGTGCCGATCAGGCCGCCGCGCTTGGAGCCCTCGCGCTCGTAATGCGGCCCCGGGCGTACCAGTGGCTGCCCGCAGTGGGAGCAAACTTCGCTGTCCTGATCGTAGGAGTGGGGATGGTCACGCAAGGTAGATCGGTATCCTGGAAGCGACGTCTAAAAAAACAGCAGAGGGGGCAGTCTAACCGTTTTACAGTACCAACGCATCACGCCAGCGAGCGGACTGCACCGCTGCTGGCGTTGATGGTTGTTACCAAATGTTTCCAAGGTTAAGCATGCTGGGCAACCGGAGCATCATCGGCCTTCGCGAGCTGGTCGTCCGTCATCGGTCCCGTGCCGCTGAAGCGGTCCAGGTACAGGTAGATCACCGGCGTGATGTACAGCGTAATGACTTGCGAGAAGATCAAGCCGCCGCACACCGCCAGGCCCAGCGGCTGGCGCAGCTCGGCGCCGGCGCCGATACCCAGCGCGATCGGCAGCGCGCCCATCAGCGCGGCCAGCGTCGTCATCAGGATCGGCCGGAAGCGCAGAATGCACGCTTCGCGGATCGCCTCCTGCGGACTCATGCCAAGGGTGCGCTGCGCATCGAGCGCGAAGTCGATCATCATGATGGCGTTCTTCTTGACGATACCGATCAGCATCAGGATGCCAATCATCGCGATCAGCGTCAGGTCCTTGTCGAAGATCCACAGCGTCAACAGCGCGCCAACCGCTGCCGACGGCAGGCCGGCCAGGATGGTCAGTGGGTGGATATAGCTTTCATACAAGACGCCCAGCAGCACGTAGATGACGCCGATGGCCGTCAGGATCAGGATCAGCTGGCTCGACTGCGTGTCCTGGAACACGGCCGCGTCACCGCCATAAGTGGCAATCACCGAGGCCGGCAACTTCATTGCCGTGCCCATCTGTTCGATGGCGGCCGTGGCGTCGCCCAGCGGCACGCCCGGCGCCAGGTTGAATGACAGCGTGATCGCCTGCAATTGCCCCTGGTGATTCACTTGCAGCGGGCCGACCGTGCGGCGCACCGTGGCGATGCTCGACAGCTTGACCAGATCGCCCGACTTGCTGCGCACCGACACGCGCGACAGCGCTTCGTCGTAGTAGCGGTCGCTGGCGGCCGCTTCCAGGATCACGTAGTAGCTGGCGGCCGTCGAGTAGATGGTCGAGACCTGGCGCTCGCCAAACGACGCGTACATCACGGTGCGGATGTCGTCCATTTCCAGGCCCAGCAGTGCAGCCTTGTCGCGGTCGATGTCCACGGTCGCTTGCAGCGCCTTGTTCTGCGAGTCGCTGTTGACGTCGCGGAAGCGCGCATCCTGCCGCATGCCTTCCAGGAACCGTTCGGCCCAGCCGCCGATCTCGCCGCCCGAGACGCTTTGCAGCGTGTACTGGTAGCGCGCCTTGCTCTGGCGGCCGCCCAATTGCAGGTTTTGCTGGGGCGACATGAATACCTGTACACCCGGCACGGCGCGCGTGGCCTTGCGCAGGTCGTCGATCACGAGGTCCATCGGTGGCCGCTCGCCGCGGGGTTTCAGCACCAGGAACATGCGGCCCGTGTTGCCGCCGCCGCTGAACGAGGTCGTGTCCTGCACGTAGGGATTGGCACGGACGATGTCGACCACCTTGCCCTGCAGTTCGGCCAGCGCGACCGACGACGTGTCCTCGGACGCCTCGACGTTCACGCGGATCTGGCCGATGTCTTCTTCCGGGAAGAAGCCCTTCGGCATCGTCATGTACAGCACGGCAGTCAGCACGAAGGTGCCCAGCGCCAGCATCAGGACCAAAAAGCGGTGGCGCAGCGCGGTGTCGAGCGTGCGACCGTAGCCGTTGCGCACATTGGTGAACATGGCTTCGAACCGGCGGCCGATCCAGGACATGTCTTTCGGGTCGACGTGGCCGCCATCCTTGAGCAGGCGCGAGCACAGCATTGGCACGAGGGTCAGCGAGACGATCGCCGACACCATCACGGCCAGGCCAACGATCACGGCAAATTCGCGGAACAGCAGGCCGATCACGCCCGGCATGAAGAAGATCGGGATGAACACGGCCACCAGCGAAATCGAGATCGAGATGATGGTAAAGCCCATTTCGCGCGCGCCGACGAGCGAGGCGTGCATCGGTTTCTTGCCCATCTCCATGTGGCGCACGATGTTTTCCAGCACCACGATCGCATCGTCGACGACAAGGCCGACGGCCAGCGTAATGCCCAGCAGCGAAATATTGTCAAGGCTATAGCCCAGCCAATACAGCAGCGAGAGCGCGCCCAGCAGCGAGATCGGCACCGTCACGGCCGGAATGAACGTGGCCGCCGCGCGGTGCAGGAACAGGAAGATCACCAGGATCACCAGCATCACCGTGCCCAGTAGCGTCAGGTTGACGTCGTGGATCGCTTCGCGGATCGACAGCGAACGGTCGTTGACGAGCTCGATCTTGATCGAGGCCGGCAACTGCCCTTCAAAGCGCGGAATCAGCGCGCGCACAGCGTCAACCACCTCGACCGTGTTGGCGTTGGGCTGGCGCTGCACCATCAGCGAGATCGAGCGCTCGCCGTTCAGGCTACCCATGGCCTTGACCGACTGGTAGCTGTCCTGGACATCGGCGATATCGCGCAGGCGCACTGGCATGCCTTCGCGCGTGGCTACGATCAGGTTGGCGAAGTCGGCCGCCTTCATCAGCTGGCCGCCGCCCTGGATCGTCAGCGCCTGGGTCGGACCATCGAGAATGCCCAGCGGGGTGTTCGAGTTGGCCGCGCGCAGTGCTGCTGCCAGCTCATCCATCGAGATATTGCGCGCGTTCATCAGATCGGACTTGGCGCGCACGCGCACGGCGAAACGCTTGCCGCCATTGATCGACACTTGCGACACGCCCTGCACGGTTGAGATCGCCGGCGAGATCAGATTCTCTGCGTAATCGTTCAGCTCCGACAAGTCCATCGACGGCGAGGTCAGGTGCATGAACAGGATCGGGGCATCGGCCGGGTTGACCTTGCGGTAGGCCGGCAGTTCCGTCATCTCGAGCGGCAGCCGGCGCTGCGCCACCAGCAGCGCGGCCTGGACGTCGACCGCAGCCTTGTCGACATCGATCGCAGTGTCGAATTCAAGGGTGATATTGGTATCGCCCTGGGTGCTGCTCGACGTGATCAGCTTGATGCCGGCAATGGTCGAGAATTGTTTTTCGAGCGGCAGCGCGACCGACGAGGCCATCGTCTCGGGACTCGCGCCCGGCAGGTTGGCCGAGACGTTGATGACCGGTGTGTTATAGCTCGGCAGCGCGGCGACCGGGATCTTCATGTACGACAGGATGCCCACCAGCACCAGGCTGATCGACAGCAGCACCACCATCACGGGACGGCGGATACACAGTTCGGACAGGTTCATGCCTGTTCACCCTGCTTGGGTTGCGCAGTGGAAGCCGGCTTGTCGGTGGCAGGCTTGGCCGCCTGCGCCAGGCGCACCTTGCCGCCCGGCCGCAGGTTCTGCTTGCCTTCAGTGATCACTTGCTCGGCGCCGCTCAGGCCCGTGACGGCGGCATGGTCGCCAAACGCATACACGCGCTTGACCGGCACCTGGCGCGCCGAGTTGCCTTCGGCCAGCACGTAGACGAACGTGCCGTTGGTCGACGTGATGATCGCCGTTTGCGGGATCACGAGGGCGTCCTTGAGCGTTTGCACGACCACGCGCGCGGTCACGTACTGGCCAGGCCACAGGCTGGTGTTGCTGTTGCTGAATTCACCCTTGACGCGGATGGTGCCGGCCTGCGCATCGACGGCGTTGTCGATGAAGCTCAAGCGGCCAGCGACCGGTTTCGCGTCGGCACCGCTCGTCACGTGGACGTCGACATTGCCCGCTTTCTGAGCGCCGAGCAAGGCGCCGAGCGTCGATTCCGGCAACGTGAACGAGACATTGATCGGGTCGAGCTGGGTGACGGTGGTCAGCGACGTCGTCATCTGCACCAGCGCGCCCGGATGGACGTCGATGGCGCCGACGCGGCCCGACATCGGCGCGCGGATCGACGTGTAGCTGGCGCTGACCTGGGTGGCGCGCATCGCGGCCTGGTTCGATTGCACCAGCGCGCGCTGGGCTTCCACTTGGCTCAGCAGGGAGTCGAGCGCACTTTGCGCCAGAAAGTTCTGCGATACCAGTTCCTGGCTGCGCTTGTACTGGCGCTCCAGGTCGGCCAGCGTGGCGCGGTCGCGCGCCACCTGCGCTTCGGCGCGCGCGACATTGGCCTGGTCGGCGCGGTCGTCGAGCGAGAACATCAATTCGCCTTCCTTGACGAACTGGCCTTCGCGGATATGGACCTTGCGGATGGTGGTGACGGTCTGTGGATGCAGGTTCACGGTGCGCACCGGCGTGACGGTGCCGTTGGCAAACAGCTCGACGCCAACATCGCGCCGCTCGGGCTTGACCACGTTGACGGTGACCGGTGGCTGGCCGCCGCCCTGCCCTTTGGCGCCCGGCGCCTGTGCCTTGGCCTCATGGCCCTGATTGAAGTACCAGCCGCCCGCGACGACCAGCGCCGCCACGACGGCGACGACGCCGACATTCTTCTTGTTCATGCTTGTCCCTTGCCGCCAGTGCCGACGGCTCTCTCAGTGATGCTGCCTGGTGATGTTGCTTGTTGATGTGGCCATTGCGCGCGCGCATTGTCCCACACTGTCGTTACGGCTTTATTTTGCTTGTTGGTTTTTTTCTATTTGTTCGGGTAATACGTGGGCAGCATCAGCGTGACTTCCAGTCCACCTTCAGGATGGTTGGCCAGGCTGATGCTGCCGCCGTGCTGCTCCGTGATATTGCGTGCGATCGTCAGGCCCAGACCCGTGCCGCCCGATTCGCGCGAGCGCGATGTTTCCACGCGGTAGAACGGATCGAACACGCGCACCAGCTCGCTGCGCGGAATGCCCGGCCCGCTGTCGCGGATGCGGATGCGCGCGGTGCCATTGGTGCGGTCGACGCAGACGCGCGCATCGCGCCCGTACTTGACCGCGTTGTCGATCAGGTTGACCAGGCAGCGGCGCATGTCGATCGGCCGGCCCAGTACGGCGATCGAGGCCTTGCCGGCCAGCGTCACGGTCTGGCCGGCGTCGGTCGCATCGGCGCACACGGCTTCGAGCAGCGAATCGAGATCGAGCATCTGCATCGTCTCGGTCGTGTCCATGCTGCGCGCCAGCACCAGGCCTTCGCGCACCATTTCCTGCATCGCGGACAGGTCGCCGATCAGACGGTCCTGCAGGTCGGTGTCGCCCACCTTCTCGAGCCGCAGGCGCATGCGCGTGAGCGGCGTTTGCAAATCGTGCGTGATCGCGGCGAGCATCTGCGTGCGCTGGAAGATGTACTGGCGGATGCGCGCCTGCATCGCATTGAAGGCAGCGCTGGCCTGGCGGATCTCGATCGCGCCGACCAGGTCGAGCGGCGCGCGGTTGATGTCCTGGCCCAGGTCTTGCGCGGCTTGCGCAAGCTGCTTGAACGGGCGCGCGGTCATGCGCGCCACGAAGTAGGCCAGCACCGCGATGCTGACCAGGAACATGCCGACGATAATGCTCGTGTCGACATCCTCACCGACCAGCCGCGGTGGCAACACCGACAGTTGCAGTTCGGCCCCATCGCGCAGCCGCACGTCGATCGACTCGCAGGCGCCCTCCCACTTCATGCTCAGCAAACCGTACATCACGGGCTGCGTTTGCACGACACCGCAGGCAGTCGGACGCGTGGCGCGTGAGGCCACCACATAGCCCTTGCCCAGACGCTTGGCCAGCGACGCGGCAAACGGCGTCAGGGGCGCCGCTTCCGGCGGCATGTCGCCCACCTGGAGCTGCAGGCCCGGGCGGTTGGCGACATCGAGGTAGATCGAGCGGGCCGACGCCGGGACGATCTCGGTGGCCATGATCAGCTGTTCGGCGCGTTCGAGCACGTGCGCATCGCGCTGGTTTTCGAAGTCGCGCAGGCGCTGGTAGTCGGCCGCCAGTTGGGTCAGCGCGGCCGAGGTCAGAATGCCCAGCAGCAGCGTGAGAAACACGCGCCCGGTCATCGACCCGAAGAAGGCTTTCACGCCGCCGGCTCCACGGTGACCTGGCCGGCCAGCACGTAGCCGCCGTTGCGCACGGTCTTGATAATCTGCGGCATGCGCGCGTCTTCGCCCAGCTTCTGGCGCAGGCGGCTGATCTGGATGTCGATCGAGCGGTCGAACGGATCGGCGTCGCGGCCCTGCGTCAGGTTGAGCAGCTGGTCGCGATTGAGCACACGGTTCGGGTGTTCGAGGAACACGCGCAGCAGGCGGAACTCGGCGCCCGAGAGCATGATGACGATGCCGTCCGGGTTGAGCAGGTGGCGCGCGGTCAGATCGAGCGTCCAGCCCGAGAAGCGCATCTGCTGCACGTTCTCGGACGGCGTGTTCGACGGCATCGCGTGCGAGCGGCGCAGCACGCTGCGGATGCGCGCCAGCAGTTCGCGCGGCTCGAACGGTTTCGGCAGGTAGTCGTCAGCGCCCATTTCCAGACCCAGGATGCGGTCGAGCGGTTCGTTTCGGGCGGTGAGCATGATGACGGGCAGGCTCGAGGTGGCGCGCAGCTTGCGGCACAGCGTCAGGCCATCGTCGCCGGGCATGTTCAGGTCGAGCACGATGAGGTCGGGACGCGTTTCGTCGAGCGTCTTCCACATCGCAGTGCCGTCGGCGGCGCCGAGCGTCCGGTAGCTGTTGGACTCGAGGTAGTCGGCCAGCAGCGTGCGGATGTCGCGGTCGTCGTCGACGATCAGAATCGTAGAGGGATTATCCATAACCGCAATTATCCGAATTTATGACAAGACCGGCAGAAGTATTTGTATCGCTGTGTATATGCCGACAGGCGCGAAACATATGGATACAAAGTGCACGGCAGGGGAAATCCCATGGTTACAGTTTTGACCCAGGATGGGTCCTGTGCAGCGAGCGTTTCGGATGCACTTCACCAGACTCTCACACAAAGGACCTACCATGAACACCCTTCGCAAACACCTCGTGATCGCTTTCACCGCTGCCGGCCTGTTCGGCGCTACCGTCGGTGCCCAGGCCCAGAGCGCTGCCCCGGCCGAGGGCCGCCAGGCATCCACGCTGACGGCTGAACAACGCCTGGCCAAGAAAGCCGAATGGCAAGCCAAGGCGGGCGAGCGTCACGCAAAGATGGCGCAAAAGCGCGCCGAGCATCAGGCCAAGCTGCAGGCGTCGCTGAATCTGACGGCCCAGCAAAAACCGGCCTGGGATGCCTTCGTGGCCAGCCGCGCGCCCGTGAAACACGGTGAGCGCGCCGGCCGCGGCGACCGCGCCGCCTGGGCCAGCCTGAGCGCGCCGCAACGCATGGAAAAGCAGATCGCGATGCAGAAAGCGCGCACTGCGCAGATGGAATCGCGCCTCACGGCCCTGAACAGCTTCTACGCGGTGCTCACGCCAGAGCAGCGCAAGACGTTCGATGCGCAAGCCCAGCAGCGCAAGGGCGGGCGTCATCAGCAACACCATCGCGCCAACGCATAAGCGCTTGCCTCACTTGAAGCCGGCGGCCCACGCCGCCGGCGTTTATTTGCCCAGACGTTCCAGCGACGTCGAAAACTTCTCTGCATTCTGGTAGCCGATCACCCGGCTATCGGCGATTTCCTTGCCTTGATCGTCAAACAGGATGATGCCCGGCGGCCCAAACAAGCCAAAGCGCTTGAGCATCGCCTTGTCGGCCGCATCGTTGGCGGTCACGTCGACCTGCAGCAGCGCGGTATTGGCCAGCTTGGCCTGCACCTTCGGATCGACGAAGGTGAACTTTTCCATCTCCTTGCAAGACACGCACCAGTCCGCATAAAAGTCGAGCATGACGGTCTTGCCGGCATTGGCGGCCAGTGCGGCGTCGAGCTGATCCACCGTTTTGATGCGGGTGAACACCAGCCCGTGGTGTTGCGGCGTGCCGCTCAGGTGCGCCAGGGGTGCGAATGCATCGCGCCCACCGCTGGCCACGCCGACCAGTTGCATGCCGCCCATCAGCGCGAACGCGGCGCCAAAGGCCATCGACGCCCAGTGGCGCGTATGACGCAGCAGATAAAAGCCGTAGCCCAGCAGCAGTGCGGCCCACAGCAGCATCTGCGCGACCGGCGGGATGACGGGCGAAACAAGCCAGATCGCCATCGCCAGCATCAGGACGCCGAACAGGCGCTTGACCGACTCCATCCAGGCACCCACGCGCGGCAGCAGCGAGCCGGCCGACACGCCCACCAGCAGCAGCGGAATGCTCATGCCCACGGCCATCGAGAACAGCGCCGCGCCGCCCAGAAACACGTCGCGCGTCTGGCTGATGTAGACGAGAGCGCCGGCCAGTGGCGCGGCCACGCACGGACCGACGATCAGCGCCGAAATGGCGCCCATTGCAAACACGCCGGCCAGCTTGCCCGACTGCTGGCGGTTCGACACATTGCTCAGACTGGTCTGCAATGCGCCTGGAAGTTGTAACTGATAGAAACCGAACATCGACAGCGACATCGCCACGATCAGCAGCGCGAAGGTGCCCAGCACCCACGGATTCTGCAGTGCTGCGGCCAGCCCCTCGCCGGCCAGACCTGCGCCAACGCCCAGCAGCGTGTAGACAATCGCCATGCCCAGCGAGTACGTCACCGACAGCAGGAAGCCGCGTGCACGGCTGACGTTCTTGCCTTCGCCCACGATGATCGACGACAGGATCGGCACCATCGGCAGCACGCATGGCGTGAATGCCAGGCCCAGTCCCAGCAGGATGAATGCCGGGATGATGGCCAGCAGGCTTCCGCCGCCGAGAATGCCGGCGATGTTGGAAAGGTCGGATTGTGCTGGTGGTGCTGCGGCTGCTGCTGCTGCCGGGGCTGGCGGGGTGGCGGTGGCGGCTGGCGCGGTCGGCGCGCTGTCCATCATTGGCGTGGACGACAGCGGTGTCGACATGCCGCCCTGCGGGGCTGCGGCGCCAATTGGCAGGGCTGGTGCGGCGGCGCCGCCCTCCCCTGCGCTCAGGCTGGCGGTGTGATCCTGCGGCGGGTAGCACAGGCCGGCGTCGGCACAGCCCTGGCCGGTGGCCGTCAATGTGAACGCGCCGTCGCCCTCGACCGGGATGCGGATCGTCAGTGTTCCCTTGTAGGTTTCCACGTCCTTCTCGAACGTCTGGTCGTACTTCACGGTACCCGGTGGAATGGCGGGCGTGCCCAGCTTGACCGCCGCGTTGCTCGACTTGAAAGCAAAGCGCTCGCGGTACATGTAGTACTTTGGCGCGATCGTGTACGTGACTTCGGCCGTCTGCGGATCGGCCATGCGCGCTTCGAACTTGAAGGCGATGGCAGGATCGAGAAATTCCTCGGCGGCGCGGCCTGGCGCGGCGGCGAACAGCGTGAAGAAGGCGAACAGCGTCAGGCAGGCGGCAAGCCAGTGCCGAGCAGGGAATCGGGGCATGGAGGTCGAGTCAGTTGTGATAAGGCACGGGCATGGTACACCGGCTGTCCAGGGCGCGCAGAGGAGGCTCGATCGACAGGCGAAAAAAAACCAGGCCGAAGCCTGGTCTTTTCAACGACAGTCGATTACTCGGCGGTCGGTGCTTCTTCTTCCGAAGTCACTTCTGGACGATCCAGCAGTTCAACGTAAGCCATTGGTGCATTGTCGCCAACGCGGAAACCCATCTTCAGGATACGCAGGTAGCCGCCGTTGCGGTTTGCGTAGCGTGGACCCAGCTCAGCGAACAGCTTCAGGACCATTTCGCGGTCGCGCAGGCGAGCGAAGGCCAGGCGCTTGTTTGCCAGGGTGTCGGTCTTGCCCAGGGTCAGGATCGGTTCGATGACGCGACGCAGTTCCTTGGCTTTTGGGACGGTGGTCTTGATGGCTTCATGACGCAGCAGCGAAACAGTCATGTTGCGCAGCATTGCCAGACGGTGGGACGAGGTACGATTCAGCTTACGAAGGCCGTGACGGTGACGCATGGTAATTCCTTTCGGGTGTTTTCAATGCCAGTTCTTCGATCGTTCGTGCCCTGTTTTCAGGGCACGTCCGCGGACCGGTTCAGTTAGGGTTGTTTTACTACGCTTTTTCATCCAAAAGGATCTGGCTCTGCCAGTCCTTTTTGGCTGTTCCACCCGAAAGTAGGTGTGTACTTTCGGGTGAATATTCTTACTTCTCCAGACCGGCAGGTGGCCAGTTCTCGAGTTTCATGCCCAGGGTCAAGCCGCGCGAAGCAAGGACTTCCTTGATTTCGTTGAGCGACTTGCGGCCCAGGTTTGGCGTCTTGAGCAGTTCGTTTTCCGAACGCTGGATCAGGTCGCCGATGTAGTAGATGTTTTCTGCTTTCAGGCAGTTGGCCGAACGGACGGTCAGTTCCAGATCGTCGACTGGACGCAGCAGGATCGGATCGACCAGCGGTGCGCGCGATGGCGCTTCCGCAGCGGCTTCGGTGCCTTCCAAAGCAGCGAACACGTTCAGCTGATCGACCAGAACGCGGGCCGACTGGCGGATCGCTTCTTCTGGCGTGATGACGCCGTTCGTTTCGATGTTGATGATCAGCTTGTCCAGGTCGGTACGCTGTTCGACACGGGCCGATTCAACAGCGTACGACACGCGGCGCACTGGCGAGAACGAAGCGTCCAGGATGATGCGGCCGATGGTCTTGTTGGTGTCTTCCGACAGACGACGGACGTTACCTGGCACATAGCCACGGCCTTTTTCGACCTTGATCTGCATGTCCAGCTTGCCACCGGCGGTCAGGTGAGCAATCACGTGATCCGGGTTGACCAGCTCGACGTCGTGCGGCAGGTCGATGTCCGATGCCAGGACGGCGCCTTCGCCTTCCTTCTTCAGGGTCAGGTTGACCGAGTCACGATTGTGGACTTTGAAGACCACGCCCTTCAGGTTCAGCAGCAGGTCGACGACGTCTTCCTGAACGCCATCGAGCGACGAGTATTCATGCACGACACCAGCGATCGTCACTTCGGTCGGCGCGTAGCCAACCATCGACGACAGCAGCACGCGACGCAGTGCGTTGCCCAGGGTGTGGCCATAGCCACGCTCGAACGGCTCCATCACGACTTTCGCATGGCCGGCGCCCAGTGCTTCGACGTCGATGATACGTGGCTTCAACAAACTATTTTGCATGAACGTAGTCCTTTTCAATACCCTCGGCTCGTTACACCGATAAGGCTGATGGCTTGATGGAAAACGCCTGCCGGAGCAGGCGGTAAAACGAATTGGGTTACGACGGTGAAGAGGAAACTTTGATTCCAGAGAATTCGCTGTTCTTTGCAAGTGCCGATCCGGGATCGCTGCGCTTGCACAACCACTCCGTCGTTCTCGCGTAGGCGGGAACCCAAGTTTGCGACTTCGAATGCAAAACTTGGATCCCCGCCTGCGCGGGGACGACCGCTGGGAGCCGACAAAGTCGGCTCTGACGCGGTCGATTAACGCGAGTACAGTTCGACGATCAGCGCTTCGTTGACGTCAGCAGCGATTTCGTTACGCTCTGGGAACGAACGGAAGGTGCCTTCCAGCTTCTTGGCATCGACCGACACCCAGCTTGGGAAACCGATTTGCTCAGCCAGCGACAGGGCTTCAGCGATACGCACTTGCTTCTTGGCTTTTTCGCGCACAGCGACGACGTCGCCGGTCTTGACCTGGTACGAAGCAATGTTCACGACCTGGCCGTTGACGGTGAAGGCTTTGTGGCTGACCAGCTGACGTGCTTCAGCGCGGGTCGAACCGAAACCCATGCGGTACGTCACGTTGTCCAGACGCGCTTCCAGCAGCTTCAGCAGCGTTTCGCCGGTGTTACCCTTGCGACGCGACGCTTCTGCGAAGTAGCGGCGGAACTGGCGTTCCAGGATGCCGTACATGCGCTTGACTTTTTGCTTTTCGCGCAGTTGGTTGCCGTAGTCCGAGGTGCGGGCACCCGACTTGACACCGTGCTGGCCTGGCTTGATGTCCAGTTTGCACTTCGAGTCGAGCGAGCGACGTGCGCTCTTGAGGAACAGGTCAGTGCCTTCACGGCGCGACAGTTTTGCTTTTGGTCCGATATAACGTGCCACGTTAGATTCCTTTAATAATTGATCACGCCCCAGAGTGCAGAAGCACCCAGGCGCTAGTCCAGCTCTGGAAAGTCAGGCCGGACGTGGCTTGCATCACCCACCGCTAGAGCAGCAGGCGACAAGAGCCGGGCAGTATATCCCATTTACGGGCAACTGCACCGGCTTTTCTTGAAAACACAACGGGGCTATGCGCCCCGAGCATCGATTACCAAGTACATGGGCTGGCGGCAAGCCGCCCTCCCCTGCAACTTAGATCCGGCGACGCTTTGGTGGACGGCAACCGTTGTGTGGAACTGGGGTGACGTCCTGGATCTCGGTGATCTTGATGCCGAGGTTGTTCAGTGCGCGCACAGCCGATTCACGGCCTGGGCCTGGGCCCTTGATACGCACTTCCAGATTCTTCACGCCCGATTCCTGAGCGACCTTGCCAGCAGCTTCGGCAGCAACCTGCGCTGCGAACGGGGTCGATTTGCGCGAACCCTTGAAGCCGGCGCCGCCGGAAGTTGCCCACGACAGAGCATTGCCCTGACGATCGGTGATCGTGATGATCGTGTTGTTGAAGGACGCGTGCACGTGGGCGATGCCCTCGGCGACGTTCTTCTTGACTTTCTTGCGGACGCGCGCTGCTGCCGCGCTGCTTTGTTGCTTGGCCATAGTCGGTTCCTAGATTATTTCTTGAGCGATTGAGCTGCCTTACGCGGGCCCTTACGGGTACGCGCGTTGGTGCGGGTACGCTGACCGCGGACCGGCAGGCCCTTACGGTGACGCATGCCGCGGTAGCAGCCCAAGTCCATCAGACGCTTGATGTTCATGGACAGTTCGCGGCGAAGATCGCCTTCCACGACAAACTTCGCGACTTCGTCACGCAGCTTCTCGAGTTCGTTATCGTCCAGGTCCTTGACTTTTTTGGTGGTCGCGATACCGGTTGCGTCGCAGATTTTCTGCGAACGCGGACGGCCAACACCGTAGATCGCCGTCAGGCCGATAACAGTGTGCTGATGATTTGGGATGTTAACCCCTGCAATACGTGCCATTCGTTATTCCTCGAAATTAACCTTGACGCTGCTTGTGACGCGGCTCGACGCAGATCACACGGACCACGCCCTTGCGCTTGATGATCTTGCAGTTGCGGCAGATCCGCTTGACTGAAGCGTTAACTTTCATTTTGCACTCTCTTCGGTTCGTTTACTTGATGATGTGTTTTTACTTGGTGCCGAATACGATGCGGGCCCGGGACCACGATAACGGGGTCAACTTCACCATTACCGGGTCACGTGGGCAGAAGCGAACACGCATTCTACCCGAGAACGACCCCAGGCTCACATTTCGTTTTCCAGCTTCACGCGGAACGTCGCGTTTGGGAGAGTCTTTCGACCCTCCCCTTGCATTCGGATGACATCGTCTTCTGCCATTCGCGCCATGCACCCAACTACTTATCGCGTCGGGACGCCACCCTTGAAGTTCGCCTTGCGCAGCAGTGAATCATATTGCTGCGACATGACGTAGTTCTGTACTTGTGCCATGAAGTCCATCGTCACCACAACGATGATCAGGAGCGACGTGCCACCGAAGTAGAAGGGAACCTTCCACTGGGCGGTCATGAACTCCGGCACCAGGCACACCAGGGTGATGTAGACAGCACCAGCCAGGGTCAGGCGCATCAGGATCTTGTCGATATAGCGAGCGGTCTGATCACCCGGACGGATGCCCGGTACAAACGCGCCACTTTTCTTCAAGTTGTCCGCCGTTTCCTTGCTGTTAAATACCAGCGCGGTATAGAAGAAGCAGAAGAACACGATCGCCACCGCATACAGCAACGCGTGGATTGGTTCGCCCGGCGCCATCGACGCCGCCAGATCCTTCAGGAACCCGATCACCGGGCCGCTGGAATCCTTGCCACGGGTGAACCAGTCGACAATCGTCGCCGGGAACAGAATGATCGACGACGCGAAGATCGGCGGGATCACGCCTGCCATGTTCAGCTTCAAGGGCAGGTGGCTGGTTTGGCCACCGTAGATCTTGTTGCCGACCTGGCGTTTCGCGTAATTAACCAGAATCTTGCGCTGTCCGCGTTCCACGAACACCACCGCATACGTCACCGCAGCGATCAGCAGAACGATCAGGATGGCCGAGAAGCTGCCGATCGAACCGTTTGACACCAGGGTGAACAAGCCACCCAGTGCCGACGGCAAACCTGCTGCGATGCCGGCAAAGATGATGATCGAAATGCCATTGCCAAGACCACGCTCGGTAATTTGCTCGCCCAGCCACATCAGGAACATGGTGCCGGTCAAGAGGGTCACGATGGTGACGAAACGGAAGCCGAGACCAGGGTCAATGACCAGGCCAGGCTGCGCTTCGAGCGCGACAGCGATACCGAACGCCTGGAAGAGTGCCAGCGCAACCGTGAAATAACGGGTGTACTGGGTAATCTTGCGACGGCCGGACTCGCCCTCTTTCTTCAACGCCTCGAGTTGCGGCGAAACGATCGATGCGAGCTGCATGATGATCGAAGCCGAAATATAAGGCATGATGCCGAGCGCGAACACGGTAAAGCGGGACAAGGCGCCACCCGAGAACATGTTGAACATGCCCAGGATGCCGCCTTCGTTCTGCTTGAACAGCGCAGCGAGCTGCACCGGGTCAATCCCGGGGACCGGAATATGAGCACCGATGCGGTACACGACCAACGCGCCAAGCAAAAACCACAGCCGGGCCCATGGGAATCCGGAAGCGGCGCTTTTACCAAGTTGTGAATTAGTCGCCAATTTTTGCTCCGATCAGGCAGCGATCGCTTTACGCGACCGAGCCGCCAGCTGCTTCGATTGCCGCTTTAGCGCCGGCGCTCACTTTCAGGCCTTTGAGGTTCACCGCTTTGGTGATCTCGCCGGACAGGATGACGCGCACGTCACGTGCCAGAACCGACAGGACGCCAGCCGCTTTGAGCACCAGGATGTCGACTTCGCCGACGGCCAGGTTGTTCAGATCGGACAGACGCACTTCAGCCTTGAACGTTGCGTTCAGCGATTTGAAACCACGCTTTGGCAGACGACGCTGCAGAGGCATTTGACCGCCTTCGAAGCCGACTTTGTGGAAGCCGCCCGAACGCGACTTTTGACCCTTGTGACCACGGCCGGCAGTTTTGCCGATGCCGGAGCCGATACCGCGGCCGACGCGACGCTTGTAGTGCTTGGCGCCGTCAGCTGGTTGAATGGTATTGAGTTCCATTGATTTCTCCGTTCGCAAGCCCGAGGGCTTACGAAACCACTTTCACGAGGTACGATACTTTGTTGATCATGCCACGCACGGACGGGGTGTCTTGCAACTCGGAGACCGAGTTGACGCGACGCAGACCCAGACCGCGCACGGTGGCACGGTGATCCTGACGGGTACCGATCAGGCCCTTGACGAGCTGAACTTTAACGGTGTTAGCCATGTGATTTCCCCTTAACCCAGGATGTCTTCGACCGACTTGCCACGCTTGGCGGCGATGTCGGAAGCAGTGCTCATTTTCGACAGACCGTCGAGAGTTGCGCGCACCAGGTTGTATGGATTCGACGAGCCGGTCGATTTAGCGACCACGTCCGTCACGCCCATCACTTCGAAGATAGCGCGCATTGCGCCACCAGCGATCACGCCGGTACCAGGCTTAGCTGGCATCATCATGACGCGCGAGGCGCCGTGACGACCGGACACGGTGTGGTGCAGCGTGCCGTTCTTGAGTGGCACCTTGATCAGGTTGCGGCGGGCTTCTTCCATCGCTTTTTGCACGCCGACTGGAACTTCCTTCGACTTGCCTTTGCCCATGCCGATGCGGCCATCGCCGTCACCGACAACGGTCAGCGCTGCAAAACCCATGATACGACCACCCTTGACCACTTTGGTCACGCGGTTGATCGCGATCATTTTCTCGCGCATGCCATCATCCGGCTTGTCGCTTGCCATTTTCGCTTGCATTTTTGCCATGACGATTCTTCCTTAGAACTTCAGACCGGCTTCACGCGCGGCTTCCGCCAGCGCCTTCACCCGACCGTGGTAACGGAAACCGGAGCGATCGAACGCGACTTCGGTGATTCCTGCTTTCAGTGCTTTTTCTGCGACGCGCTTGCCGACCAGAGCGGCTGCTGCAGCGTTGCCGCCGGCGCCAGTCTGACCTGCCAGCTCGGCGCGCACTTCAGCTTCCAGAGTCGAAGCCGACACCAGTACTTTTGCGTCCGGGCTGATCAGGTTCGCATAGATATGCAGGTTGGTGCGGTGAACCGACAAACGGTTCACGCCCAGCTGCGAGATCTTGATGCGGGTCTGACGTCCACGACGCAGACGTGATTCTTTCTTGTCCATGTCAGCTCCGATTATTTCTTCTTGGTTTCTTTAAGCTTCACCACTTCGTCCGAATAACGGACACCCTTGCCTTTGTAAGGCTCAGGCGAGCGGTAAGCGCGAACTTCAGCGGCAACCTGGCCGACCTTTTGACGATCGATACCCTTGATCAGGATCTCGGTCGGGGTCGGAGTTGCTGCAGTAACGCCTTCTGGCATTGCGTGCAGCACCGGGTGCGAGAAGCCCAGGGACAGGTTCAGGGCGTTGCCCTGCACTGCTGCCTTGTAGCCCACGCCGACCAGGTTCAGCTTCTTCTCGAAGCCCTTGGTCACGCCGGTTACCATGTTGTTGACCAGAGCACGCAAGGTGCCGGACATGGCGTTCGATTCACGCGAATCATCGACTACGTCGAAGGTCAGCGTGCCATTGTTGTTTTCCACTTTGACCAGGCCGTTCAGGGCCTGGGTCAGGGAGCCCAGCGGGCCCTTGACGGTGATCGACGACGCGTTGATCGCGACTTCGGCACCGGCAGGGACGGCGATAGGCATCTTAGCTACTCGAGACATCGTCTACTCCTTAAGCCACGTAGCAAATCACTTCGCCACCGACACCGGTAGCGCGCGCTTTGCGATCAGTCATGACGCCTTGCGGAGTCGACACGATTGCCACGCCCAGGCCGTTCATGACGGTTGGGATCTCGTCTTTACCTTTGTAGATACGCAGGCCTGGACGGGACACGCGCTCAAGGCGCTCGATGACCGGACGGCCAGTGTAATACTTCAAACCGATTTTCAGTTCCGCTTTACCACCTTCGGAGGTGACAGCGAAATCCTCAATGTAACCCTCGTCCTTCAGGACGTTGGCAATGGCAACCTTGACTTTTGACGACGGCATTGCGACCGTGGTTTTCTGAACAACTTGTGCGTTGCGAATGCGGGTCAGCATATCGGCGATAGGATCGCTCATACTCATTGCATATTCTCCTATTACCAGCTTGCTTTGGTCATACCAGGAATTTCGCCCTTCATGGCGAATTCGCGGACTTTGGTACGTGCCAGACCGAATTTACGGAATGTGCCACGTGGACGGCCAGTGATGGCGCAGCGGTTACGCTGACGGGTCGGCGCCGAGTTGCGCGGCAGAGCCTGCAGCTTCAGACGCGCTTCGTAGCGTTCTTCTTCCGTCTTCGACTGGTCGTCGATGATCGCTTTAAGAGCGGCACGCTTCGGGGCGAATTTCTCCACCAGGTCTGCACGCTTCTTTTCGCGGTTAATCAGTGAAAGTTTTGCCATTGCTCTTAGTTCCTGAACGGGAATTTGAAGGCGGCGAGCAGCGCTTTGGCTTCTTCGTCGGTCTTAGCAGTCGTGGTGATCGAGATGTTCATGCCACGCAGTGCATCGATCTTGTCGTAGTCGATCTCTGGGAAGATGATCTGTTCCTTGACACCGATGTTGTAGTTGCCGCGACCATCGAACGATTTACCATTGACACCGCGGAAGTCACGCACGCGCGGCAGAGCCACGGTGATGAAGCGGTCCAGGAATTCGTACATGCGGGCGCCGCGCAGGGTCACCATCGTGCCGATCGGGTAGCCTTCGCGGATCTTGAAACCAGCGATTGCCTTGCGTGCCTTGGTGATCACTGGCTTTTGGCCGGCGATCTTCGTCAGGTCGCCAGTGGCGTGCTCGATGATCTTCTTGTCAGCGACTGCTTCCGACAGACCCATGTTCAGGGTGATCTTGGTCAGACGTGGCACTTCCATCACCGACTTGTAACCGAATTTCTCGGTCAGCTCGGCGACGACTTTTTCTTTGTAAATTGCTTGGAGACGGGCCATTTATTCTTACCCCTTCACTACTTCGCCGCTCGACTTGAAGACGCGGACTTTTTTGCCGTCCTGGTCTTTGAAGCCAACGCGATCTGCCTTGCCGGTCGCTGCGTTGAACAGCGCGACATTCGACACGTGAATCGGCATTGTCTTGTCGACGATACCACCAGTAACACCGGTCATCGGGTTAGGCTTAGTCGCTTTTTTAGCGACGTTGACGCCTTCGACGATGACGTGTTCAGCGTCTACACGCTGTTGAACGACACCGCGCTTGCCCTTGTCTTTCCCGGCCAGAACGATGACTTCGTCGTTTTTACGAATCTTATCCATGTCGTATCCTTACAGAACTTCAGGTGCCAGCGACACGATCTTCATGAACTTTTCAGTGCGCAGCTCGCGCGTCACTGGTCCGAAGATACGGGTACCGATTGGCTCCAGCTTGGCGTTCAGCAGGACAGCGGCATTGCCGTCGAACTTGACCAGGGAACCATCCGGGCGACGCACACCTTTTGCGGTGCGCACAACCACGGCATTGTAAATTTCACCTTTTTTGACGCGACCACGTGGGGCTGCGACTTTAACGGTGACCTTGATGATGTCGCCAATGCTCGCGTAACGGCGCTTCGAGCCGCCCAACACCTTGATGCACAGAACTTCCTTTGCACCCGTGTTGTCGGCTACTTCGAGCCGGCTTTCGGTTTGAATCATAGTATTTTCTTTCCCAACTTAAGCCGAAGAAACCCCACAATTTGTGGGCCTGCGGTCAGTCTTGGTCCCGCCGTAACGCCCCTGCTGGAGCACCACGATTGGGTGATTGGACTTTCCAATAACGCTCTTCGTTACAGGCCGCACTTGCCGAGGGGGACAAACTGCGGCAACACATGAACGAAGCCCGCTAGTATCTCAGATACCAGCGGGCCACGCAAGACAATTTTTTAAAGCTTAGAGGACTGGTGCTACCAACAGCACCTGGGTGACCGTCCAGGCTTTCGTCTTCGAGATCGGGCGACCTTCTGCGATCTCGACGGTGTCGCCAATTTTCGCTTCGTTCGCTTCGTCGTGCGCGTGATACTTGTTCGAGCGCACGATGATCTTGCCGTACAGCGGATGCTTGACGTGACGTTCGATCAGTACGGTTACCGTCTTGTCCATTTTGTCGGACACGACTTTACCGACCAGCGTACGCTTCAGCGCCGTTTTAGTGGTGTCGTTCATTTGGCTTCCTTCGTGTTCATCACAGTCTTCACACGCGCGATATCGCGACGTACTTTCTTGAGCTGCGAGGTATTCCCGAGCTGCTGGGTGGCGACTTGCATGCGCAGACCGAATTGGGCCTTGAGCAGCTCGTTCAGCTCCTTCTGCAGCGCGTCCTGGTCCTTGCCGCGGAGTTCCGATGCTTTCATATACAACTCCTGTTATTGACCGACCTGGCGAACCACGAACGTGGTAGCCAGTGGCAGTTTGGCAGCGGCCAGGCGGAATGCTTCGCGCGCCAGGGTTTCATCAACGCCGTCCATCTCATACAGGACTTTGCCTGGCTGGATTTCAGCGACGTAGTATTCCGGGTTACCTTTACCGTTACCCATACGAACTTCAGCTGGCTTGTTCGAAATCGGCTTGTCCGGGAAGATACGGATCCAGATACGACCGCCACGCTTGATGTGACGGGTCATGGCGCGACGTGCCGCCTCGATCTGACGTGCAGTGATACGGCCGCGGGCAACTGCCTTCAGACCGAATTCACCGAACGAGACCGCGGTGCCGCGGGTGTGCGAAATGCCGGTGTTACGGCCTTTCTGCTCTTTACGATACTTCCTGCGCGATGGTTGCAGCATGCTTATTCTCCTGCTTTCTCAGCTGGGGCAGCAGCAGGTGCAGCGGCAGCCGGGGTCGCCAGCTTGACAGCTGGACGAGCGCGGACAACTGGTGCTGCAGTGGCTGGACGTGCGCCGCCTGCTGGGCGTGGGCCGCGCGATGGCTTGCCATCGTCACGACGTGGGCCGCGTGGCTTCTTGTCGTCCGGCGGGGTGTCGATGACTGGTGCTTCGCCGGTGACCGAACGGTCGCCCTTGTAGACCCAGACCTTGACGCCGATGATGCCGTACGTGGTCGATGCTTCGCTGGTGCCGTAGTCGATATCGGCGCGCAGGGTGTGAAGTGGCACGCGACCTTCGCGGTACCATTCGGTACGTGCGATTTCGATGCCGTTCAGGCGACCCGACGACATGATCTTGATGCCGACAGCGCCCAGACGCATTGCATTTTGCATCGCGCGCTTCATTGCACGACGGAACATGATGCGCTTTTCGAGCTGTTGCGAGATCGAATCGGCGATCAACTGCGAATCGATCTCAGGCTTGCGGATCTCTTCGATATTGACGTGCACTGGCACGCCCATGATCTTCGCCAGCGACGACTTCAGCACTTCGATGTCTTCGCCTTTTTTACCGATCACGACACCAGGACGCGACGAGTAAATGGTGAAACGCGCGTTCTTGGCAGGACGCTCGATGACGATGCGACCGACCGAAGCGTTCTTCAGCTTCTTTTTCAGGAAAGCGCGTGCTTCCAGGTCTTCCAGCAGCATGGCTGCGAAGTTGCCGTTACCAGCATACCAACGCGACGACCAGTTACGGGTGACCGCCAGGCGGAAGCCGGTTGGGTGGATTTTCTGACCCATTCTGTGACTCCTTAGTTACCGACAGTCACGTAAATGTGACAGGATTGTTTAGAAATACGATCGCCGCGGCCTTTTGCACGTGCCGTGAAACGCTTCAGGATCGGGCCCTTTTCGACATAGATCTGAACGATTTTCAGTTCGTCGATGTCCGCGCCATCATTGTGTTCCGCGTTGGCGATCGCCGACTCGAGAACCTTCTTGATGATCGTCGCGCCCTTTTTTGGGCTGAATTGCAGAATGTTGAGTGCTGCGTCAACTTTCTTGCCGCGGATCAGATCGGCCACCAGGCGGCCTTTTTGTTCCGACAGGCGCACGCCTTTGAGGATAGCTTTAGTTTCCATTATTTTTTCGCCTTCTTGTCAGCGGCGTGGCCCTTGAACGTACGGGTCAGCGCGAACTCGCCGAGCTTGTGGCCGACCATGTTCTCCGACACGTACACAGGAACGTGCAGCTTGCCGTTGTGAACAGCGATCGTCAGACCGATGAAGTCTGGGGAGATCGTCGAGCGGCGCGACCAGGTTTTGACTGGCTTTTTGTCTTTGTTCGCTTGCGCGGCTTCGACTTTTTTCACCAGGTGGGCGTCAATAAACGGCCCTTTTTTCAATGAACGAGTCATTTTTTATCCTTATTTCTTGCCGCGGCGCGAAACGATCATCGACGAAGTACGCTTGTTCGAACGCGTCTTCTTACCCTTGGTCTGCTGGCCCCATGGGGACACTGGGTGACGACCGGCTGCAGTTTTACCTTCACCACCACCGTGCGGGTGATCGACAGGGTTCATGACCACACCGCGAACGGTTGGACGAACACCACGCCAGCGCATCGCGCCAGCTTTACCGATCTTGCGCAGGCTGTGTTCGGCATTGCCGACTTCGCCAATGGTAGCGCGGCACTCGATGTGCACGCGACGGACTTCACCCGAGCGCAGGCGGACCTGAGCGTAGGTGCCTTCACGTGCCATCAGCACGACGCCGGCGCCGGCGGTACGGGCCATCTGGGCACCCTTACCTGGCAGCATTTCGACGCAGTTCATGATGGTACCGACTGGAATGTTGCGGATCGGCAGGCAGTTACCGGCCTTGATCGGCGCTTCCGAGCCATTCATGATGCTATCGCCGACAGCCATGTTCTTGGTGGCGATGACATACTGACGCTCACCGTCCGCGTAGCACAGCAGTGCAATGTGCGCGGTACGGTTCGGGTCGTATTCGATACGCTCGACCTTGGCAGGGATGCCGTCCTTCTGGCGCTTGAAGTCGACCAGACGGTAATGCTGCTTGTGACCGCCGCCCATGTGACGGGTGGTGATGTGACCGTTGTTGTTACGGCCGGCAGTTTTCGATTTCTTTTCAACCAGGGCTGCGAATGGACGACCTTTGTACAGGCCTTCAGTCACAACTTTCACCATGCCGCGACGGCCTGGGGAGGTTGGCTTCATCTTAACGAGTGCCATTATTTAGCCTCCTCGACAAAATTGATTTCCTGGCCTGGCTTCAGGCACACGAAAGCACGCTTGGTGTGGTTGCGACGACCGTTGAAACGGCCCGAACGCTTCTGCTTGCCTTCACGGTTCAACGTCTGGACCGATTCGACCTCGACTTTGAACAGCAGTTCGACAGCAGCCTTGATTTCTGGCTTGGTCGCGTCAGGCATGACCTTGAACACGATCTGCTCGTTCTTTTCCGCGACGAAGGTAGCCTTCTCGGAAATGATCGGAGCCAGCAGCACCTTCATCAGGCGCTCTTCGCTAAATTTGATTGCGGCGCTCATGCGTACATCTCCTCGATCTTGGCCAGAGCAGCTTTCGTGACCAGGATTTTCTTGTAGAACACCAGCGACATCGGGTCAGCGTGCTTAGGCTCAACGACCAGAACGTGCGGCAGATTGCGCGATGCCAGCTCGAGGTTTTCATCGATGGTATCGGTGATCACCAGGACCGAGTCCAGACCCATGCCCAGCAGTTTCTGCGACAGCAGCTTGGTCTTTGGTGCTTCGATCGACAGGTTCTCGACGACACTCAGACGGCCTTCGCGGGCCAGTTGCGAGAAGATCGAGCAGATACCTGCGCGGAACATCTTCTTGTTAACTTTGTGCGTGAAGTTTTCTTCTGGGCTGTTCGGGAAGATACGACCACCGCCGCGCCACAGTGGCGACGACGACATACCAGCACGAGCGCGGCCGGTACCTTTTTGGCGCCATGGCTTCTTGGTCGTGTGGTGGACTTCTTCACGATCTTTCTGCTTGCGGTTACCGCCACGTGCGTTAGCAGCGTAGGCGACGACGACTTGGTGAATCAGGGCTTCGTTGTATTCACGACCGAACACTTCATCGGCGGCTGCAACATTGGCGCCGTCTTGACCTTGCTCATTCAGGAGCTTCAGTTCCATGGCTTACGCTCCTTTCTTGAGTTTGGTTTTAACAGCAGGCTTGACGACCACTTGGCCGTTCTTCGCGCCAGGTACGGCACCTTTGATCAGCAGCAGCTGACGTTCGGTGTCGATGCGAGCAACTTCCAGGTTCTGGGTGGTGACGGTGACGTCGCCCATGTGACCGGTCATGCGCTTGCCTGGGAACACGCGGCCTGGATCCTGGGCCATACCGATCGAGCCAGGAACATTGTGCGAACGCGAGTTACCGTGGGTAGCACGGCCCGATGCGAAGTTGTGACGCTTGATGGTACCGGCGTAGCCTTTACCGATCGAGGTGCCTTGCACGTCGATTTTCTGGCCCACTTCGAACAGCGAAGCATCGATGGTGTCACCGGCTTTGAGTTCGGCGGCTTTGGTGGAATCGATGCGGAATTCTTTCAGCATCGTACCGGCTTCGACGCCAGCTTTGGCGTAGTGACCGGCAGCGGCTTTCGTCACGCGCGAAGCACGACGTTGACCGTAGACGACCTGAACTGCGGTGTAGCCATCAGTTTCAGGGGTTTTGATTTGTGCGACACGGTTGTTCGACACATCCAGCACGGTGACAGGGATTGAATCACCCTCGTCCGTGAAGATACGCATCATGCCAACCTTGCGACCGAGAAGGCCCAAGCTCATTTTTTCTCCATTCCCACCTACGATTGGGCGGGGGTAGTTGAACTACTAAATAATACGGGCAATAAAAGACGCACCCGTACCGAAGCCGGCTAGTATAGCGCGCAAACGGCAACGGCGCAACAGGAAAAATCGGCATCGAGACCGGTCCTGTTGCGCTTTTCGCAGTATCTGGAGAATGAAGAATCCGTTCGAGCTGAACGGCACAGACAGGCACAGCATCGTGCGCCTTGTCTCTACAGGCATCAACCATTGCTGGGAGCCTGCGACTTGAATTTCTGGTGGGCGGTGCAGGATTCGAACCTGCGACCCCTTGGATGTCGACCAAGTATTCTAACCAACTGAACTAACCGCCCGGGGAGCCGAATTATACGAGGCATGCTGGAACTTTTGCAATAGCTTTTTTCGGTGTTTCAACTTTTCGGCAGAAGATTGGCATCACCGGAACCCGGCGGCCGAGCCGAATCGCCGGTTGTGCCTGCCCCATCAAAATGTTATTGTACAAATGTATTTCGAGGACGGGCTTCGTCGTGTGCACCTGGCGCACGTGGTTTCCGGCATCCATGCCGGCGCTGCCCGCCCTTCTCCGCCTGGCGGCCCTGGCCTTTTCGAACACGCAACTCTTCGTACAACAAAGCGCGCTTCGCGCCATCCGCCTTTCCCCGGCCCGCGCGCCTCCCCGGCGACTTCGCGGGCCCCGACCTGCGCCGTCAGTCCACCCCTGGTCTGCTGGCGGACGCATTGCTGCAAGGATGTACAACATGACTGTCATTGATACACAACGCTGGCCCCGCCTGCTCGACCCTTCCCGCCTTGTCCTCGCTACCGATCTCGACGGCACGCTGCTGGCCGGCACCCATGAGGCGCGGCGCCGCATCCGCGAACTGTTCTCGGGCGCCCTGCCCGGCGCCAAACTGGTCTTCGTTACCGGCCGAGGCCTGGAAACCGTCATTCCGCTGCTGAGCGATCCCACCGTCCCGCGCCCCCATTACATCATCGCTGACGTCGGCGCCACGATCGTCGATGCCGACCTGCGCCCGGTCGAGCCCATCGCGCACGAGATCGCCGCCACCTGGCCCGGCACCCATGAAGTGCTGCGCGCGCTCAGTGGCTTTCCGCAACTGGTGCGCCAGCTCGTGCCGCAGGAGCGGCGCTGCTCGTTCTATGCGACCGAGTCCGCCATCACACCGGAACTGCGCGCGGCGGTCGACGCCCTCGGCTGCGATCTGCTGTTCTCGGCCGGACAATACCTGGACGTGCTGCCGCGCGGCGTCGGCAAGGGCGCCGCCGTGCGCCGCCTGGCCGAGGTGGCCGGTTTCGATCCGGCCCATATTCTGGTCGCGGGCGACACGCTGAATGACCTGTCGATGTTCGAGGCGGGCTTTCGCGGCGTGGTCGTGGGCGCCGCCGAACCGGCGCTGGTCGAAGCCGTGCGCAAGTCGCCGCGCGTGGTGGTGGCCGACGCTGCCGGCTGCGGCGGCATTCTGGAAGCCCTTGGCCGCCATGGCCTGCGCTTCGATGGCGACGACAGCCCTGCCCCCGCTCCAGCCTGCGGCGACGCCGAACTGGTGATGGTGTATCACCGCCTGCCCTACGACGAAGTAATCGAGGATGGCGTGACATACGCGCGACGCCCGAAAAGCCCGAACGGCATCATGCCCACGCTGCTCAGCTTTTTTGCCGGCGGGCGCAAGGGTTCATGGGTCGCCTGGTCGCAGCAGAACAGCCGCAACCCGGCCGGCTTCGTCCCGCATGTCGCGGTCGATGCGGCGCGCTATCCGCATCTGAAAGCAGCCCGCATCGCGCTCACGCCGGACGACATCGACCAGTTCTACAAGAAGTTCTCGAAAGAGGCGTTCTGGCCGATCATCTTTTCGTTCCCCGACAAGGCCGTGTTCCGCCAGGACCACTGGGAACGCTACCTCGAGATCAACCGCCTGTTCGCCGAGCAGACCGCGCGCGAAGCGGCGTACGGCGCCACCACCTGGATCCATGACTACAACCTGTGGATGGTGCCGGCCTTCCTGCGCCCGCTGCGGCCCGACCTGAAGATTGCGTTCTTCCACCACACGGCGTTCCCGTCGAGCGACGTCTTCAATATCCTGCCATGGCGGCGCGACATCATCGGCAGCCTGCTGCAGTGCGACTACGTGGGCTTTCACATCCCGCGCTACGTCGAGAACTTCGTCGACGCCGCCCGTTCGTGCGCGCCGGTGCAGATCGTCGACGGCGTGGGCTGCGCGCCGCGCTTTTTGACCTTCGGCTGCGCGCTGGGGGTCGATCACATGACCACCGCGCTTGAGGTGAATGGCCGCCAGGTCGCGCTGGGCGCGCATCCGGTCGGCACCAACACGGACCTGATCGACGCGCTGGTGCAAACCGACGCCGTGCAGCAGCAGATCGCGGAGATTGACGCCTACCTGGACGGCAAGACCGGCATCGTCTCGATCGAGCGCCTCGACTACGTGAAAGGCTCGCTGGAAAAGCTGCAGGCCTATGAACGCATGCTTGAACAGCACCCGGAATTGCTGGGCAAGGTCACGCTGCTGAACATCATCACCCCGGCCGCCAGCGGCATGGACATCTACGACAGCCTGCGCGAAGACCTGGACCGCATCGTCGGGCGCATCAACGGGCGCTTCTCCACGATGGACTGGGTGCCGGTGCGTTACTTCTACCGCAGCCTGCCGTTCGAGCAGGTGGTGGCCCACTACGCCGCCTGCGACATCGCCTGGATCACGCCGCTGCGCGATGGCCTGAACCTGGTGGCCAAGGAATACGTCGCCACCCGCCATGCGACAGGCCGGCCCGGCACGCTGGTGCTGTCCGAATTCGCCGGCGCCGCCGTCGAACTGCACGGCGCGCTGCTGGTCAACCCGTACGACGCCAACGCGATGAGCGCCACGCTGTACGACGCGCTGACGATGGGCGCCGACGAAGTGGTGTACCGCGCCGGGCGCATGGCGGCGATCGTGCACGGTCATGACGTGACGCGCTGGGGCGACGACTTCCTGGCCGCGCTGGCAGCACTGCCGGCGCCGGGCGCCGAACAACCGATCGAAGAACGCGCCGCGGCCTGACATGAACTACATCATCCTTGCCAATCCCGTGGCCGACTGGCTGATCGCCCTGGCAGCCATGGTGGCCGTGACCATCGGCCTGGACGCCCTCAAGTCGATCATCGCACGGCGCCTGGGCGCGGGGGCCACGCAGACCGAAACGGGCACGCCCGCGCTGCTGCACGACATCGCCGCCGCCACGCTGCGCTCAACCAAACTGGTGGTGCTGGGCTTTGTCGGCCTGTATGTCGGCGCCAGCCTGCTGACCCTGCCCGCGAAGGCGGACCTGTTCATCGGCCGCTTCGCGATCACGGCGCTCTTGGTCCAGGTCGCGCTGTGGGGCGATACGGGCCTGCGCACCTGGCTGCGCGTCACGCGCGCGCAGCGCAGCGAAGACCCGGACCGCGTCACGTCCTCGGCCGCCGTCACCTTTTTGGTACGCGTCGCGCTGTGGGCGATTGTCGCGCTGATGGTGCTCGACAATCTGGGCGTGAACATCACCACACTGGTGGCCAGCCTGGGTATCGGCGGTATCGCCATCGCACTGGCGGTGCAGAGCATCCTGGGCGACCTGTTCGCGTCGCTCTCGATCGTGCTCGACAAACCGTTCGTCGTGGGCGACTTCATCATCGTCGACAAGATGCTGGGCACGGTCGAGAAGATCGGCCTGAAGACCACCCGCGTGCGCAGCCTGGGCGGCGAGCAGATCGTGTTTTCGAATAACGACCTGCTCAAGAGCCGCATCCAGAACCTGCGCCGGATGGCGTCGCGCCGTGTCGTGTTCGGGTTCGGCGTGTCGCACCGCACGCCCGAACCGATCCTGCGCGCGCTGCCAGCCCTGCTGGAAGAGATCGTGCGCGCCCAGCCACAGGTGCGCTTCGACCGCGCCCACCTGAGCGGCCTGGCCGCGCCGAGCTTCAACTACGAAGTCGTGTACTACGTCGACAACACCGACTACACGATCTACATGGATATCCAGCAGGAGATCTATCTGCGCATCGTGGCGCTGCTGCAGGCGCAGGACGTGGCGCTGGCCTTGCCGGTGCAGACCGTGCAGCTCACGCGTGAAGCGCGGCCGCACGACAGCGCCCAGGCAGGCAACGACGCCGATGCATCGCTTGGGAAAGCTGCCTGACGCGGCATCCTCGCGCTACACTTGGCGCATGCACACGCCACTTCTCGCCCGCGTTTTGCGCTACGCCGCCCTCCAGGCCGACCGCGACGGCATCGCGCCCACGCCGATCGCCGGCCTGGTCGCGATCCGCGTGAACGAGCGCAGCGCTTTGACCAGCCAGATCGCCCGCCCGCTGGCCTGCCTGGTCCTGCAAGGCAGCAAAGAAGTCAGCACGGGCGGGCAAACGCTCACGTTCCATGCGGGCGATTCTCTCTTGATCATGGCCGACGTGCCTACCCTCAGCCAGATCAGGCAGGCCAGCAGCAGGGCGCCCTATTGTTCACTGGTGCTGGATCTGAATCCGGCCGTGATTGCCGATCTGGCCACCGACATGGCGACGATCGAAGACACCACCGGCGCGCCGGTGCGCAGCGCGCCGACCGACGCGCACCTGGCAGACACCGCCCTGCGCCTGATGGGGTTGATCGAGCGGCCCGCCGCGCTGCCGGTGCTGCAGGCCGCGCTGGTGCGCGAATTCCATTACTGGCTGCTGGCCGGTCGCCACGGCGCGGCGGTGCGGCGCCTTGGCCTGCCCGACAGTCACGTGCGCCGCGTGGCGCGCGCCGTCGCGCTGCTGCGCACCGACTATGCACGCCGGCTCCCGGTGGAACAGCTGGCCGGCCTGGCCGGCATGAGTCCTTCCTCGTTCCACCAGCACTTTCGCGCGGTAACGTCGCTCACACCGCTGCAGTTCCAGAAGCAGCTGCGCCTGATCGAGGCGCGCCGCCTGATGCTCGCCGACGGCGTCAACGCCAGCACGGCCGCCCATGCGGTCGGCTATGAAAGCGTGCAGCAGTTCACGCGCGAGTACGGACGCATGTTCGGGCTGCCGCCGGTGCGCGACGTGAGCGCCGCGCACGAGCGCCTGCACGCCGCCTGAGCGCAAGGCGCATCAAATCGCCTGCCCGCCCGAGACTTCGATGCGCTGGCCGTTGATCCAGCGATTGTCCTGCCCCAGCAGGCTGGCGATCATCGGCCCGATATCGTCCGGCACCCCGACCCGGCCCAGCGCCGTCATGCCGGCAAACACGCCGTTCAAGTCCGGCGTGTCGCGCACCGCGCCGCCCAGGAAATCCGTCTCGATCGCACCCGGCGCCACGGTATTGACCGCGATGCCGCGCCCGCCCAGTTCCTTGGCGAGATAGAGGCTCAGGATCTCGACCGCGCCCTTGACGGCCGCATACGCACCAAAGCCCGGGAGCGCGAAACGGGTGAGGCCCGACGACAGGTTCACGATGCGCCCACCGTCAGCCAGCAACGGCAGCAGCGCCTGGGTCAGGAAGAACACGCCCTTGAAGTGGACGTCGACCAGATGGTCGAACTGCGCCTCGGTGGTGTCGGCGATGGGCGCCATGGCGCCGTGGCCCGCATTGTTGACGAGGTGGTCGAACTGTTCGCGGCCCCAGGTATCTGCCAGCGCCGCGCGCAGGCTGGCGGCAAACGCGGGGAAGCTGGCGACGTCACCCACGTCGAGCTGCAGCGCCAGCGCCTGGCGGCCCAAAGCGCGGATTTCGTCGACCACTTTCTGGGCCTCGGCTTGGCGGCTCTGGTAGGTGATGATCACGTCGCCGCCGCGGCGGGCGATGTGCAGTGCGGTGTTGCGTCCCAGGCCGCGGCTGGCGCCGGTAACGAGAGCGATCGTGGTCATGATGGTGATTCCTTGTGTGTTGGAGAGAGCAGCCAGTATGTGAGCCGCGCCGCCCGCGCCGTTGCCGGAAGCTGGCCGGTCTTTGCCTGATCCTCCAAATCGTGCGCCGTCTTCAGGGCACCTTACAATCGGCACTACCTTCCCAGCTCCCGGCCGCCATGCACATCGAACCGTTTCACATCGCCGTTCCCGAGGCCGACCTGGCCGACCTGCATGCGCGCCTGGCGCGTACCCGCCTCGCGCCAGCCATCGCCGGCCAGGGAGCGAGCGAAGGCATCGATCCCGCCTTCCTGGCGCAGTTGCTGGCGCACTGGCGCGACGGCTTCGACTGGCGCGCGGTCGAAGCGCGCCTGAATCGCCTGCCGCAGTACCGTGCACGCGTGCAGGACCAGACTATCCACTTTGTCCACCAGCGCGGCGCCGGGCCCGATCCGATGCCGCTGGTGCTCACGCATGGCTGGCCCGGCTCGTTTCTCGAGATGGAAGCGATCATCCCGCTGCTGGCCAACCCGGGCGCGCACGGCGCCGATCCGCGCGACAGCTTCCACGTGGTGGCGCCATCGCTGCCCGGCTTCGGCTATTCGTCGCAACCCACGCACAAGGGCATCGGCGCATTCGAAACCGCGGGCCTGTGGGCCGAACTGATGACGGGCCTGGGCTACCCGCGCTTCGGCGCGCAGGGCGGCGACATCGGCGCCGGCGTGAGCGCCTGGCTGGGCCAGCGCTTCCCGGAGCAGGTCATCGGCATGCACCTGAACTACATCCCCGGCTCGTTCCGGCCACCGCAGGCCGCTGGCGAACAGCTGACGGACGACGAACAGGATTTCCTGCGCCGCGCCGCCGGGTTTCTGGATCGCGAAGGCGCCTACGCGCGGCTGCAGGGCACCAAGCCGCACACGCTGGCAGTGGGCCTGCACGATTCGCCGGCCGGCCTGGCCGCGTGGATTGCCGAAAAATTCCAGGCCTGGAGCGATGGCCCCATCGACCTTGACACGCTGCTGGCCAATATCAGCCTGTACTGGTTTACCGGATCGATCGGGTCATCCTTTCGCATGTATGTCGAGGGCCGCGCGCGGCCCATGGCACTGACGACGCGCGTTGCGCCCCCGCTGGGCGTGGCCCTGTTCCCGTTCGAGCTGCCGATGCCGCCGCGCAGCTGGGTCGCGCGCAGCTTCGACGTGCGGCAGTGGAACACGATGCCGGCGGGCGGGCATTTCGCGGCGCTCGAACAGCCTGCGATGCTGGCCGAAGAGATCCGCGCCTTCTTTCGCCCGCTACGTGCGCAGGCCTGACTTTTGTAGGCCGCAAGTACGTACATCCTCCTATGAAAAACGGTTGAAATCCACATGCTGCAGCCCCATGTACAATTGATCGCTTACCGCCTATATTGGCGGGACCATCCCCGAGGTTCGCCAGTGTACCGGCGGCCAGTCAACCCTCAACGGAACAAGGAGTTCGTATGGCAATCAGTCTGCAAAAAGGCGGCAACGTCAACCTGAGCAAGGAAGCACCGGGCCTCACCAAGGTCATCATCGGCCTGGGCTGGGATCCCCGCTCGACCGACGGTTCCGCTTTCGATCTGGACGGCAGCGCCTTCCTGCTCAAGACCGACGCCAAAGTGCGCGGCGATACCGACTTCATCTTCTATAACAACCTGAAGTCGACCGACGGTTCTGTGGTCCACGCAGGCGACAACACCACCGGCCAGGGCGAGGGCGACGACGAAAAGATCGCCGTTGAACTGAACCGCGTACCGGCCGACATCGACAAGATCTCGTTCTGCGTCACCATCCACGATGCCGAAGCGCGCCGCCAGAGCTTCGGCCAGGTCAGCAAGGCGTACATCCGCTGCCTGAACGCTGCCGGCGAAACCGAGATCGCGCGCTATGACCTGTCCGAAGACAGCTCGACCGAAACCGCAATGATCTTCGGTGAACTGTACCGCCACGGCAGCGAATGGAAGTTCCGCGCCGTCGGCCAGGGCTTCAAGGGCGGCCTGGGTCCTCTGGCCCGCTCGTTCGGCGTCAACGTCTGAGTCGTTCGCCTCGCCGGTCGCCATGTAATCCCCCGGGCCCGCGCCACATGCGGGCCCTGTCTGCAACATCTTCAGGAAATAGCGCATGCGCGTTTGGTACAACAGGACTTTTTCGTCCGTCAATGCTGCGATCAAGCTGATTCGCGAGGCCGATACCGACGGCCGTTTCACCATCGTTCACAGCAACGCCAACCGCCATGCACCTGCTGCGCGCCTGGCCCACGAATTTCATATCGAGCCGGTCGGCCTGAAAAGCGAGGCGTATATCGACTGGTGCCTGGCCTTCTGTCGCGAGCAAAAGATCGACATCTTCGTGCCCGGCCGTGAAGCCACGCTGCTGGCGTCCGAACTGGGACGCTTCGCCGAGATTGGCACGCGCGTGCTGTCGGCCGCGCCGCCCGCCGAACTCAAACGCATCCACGATAAGGCCGACTTCTACGCCGAAACCGTGCTGCCCGACGCGCCGGTGGCCGAGTTTCGCGTCTTTGAAAACATCGCGCAGTTCGACGCTGCCTGGGCCGAACTGCGTCCGCGCCACGCCAGGCTGTGTGTCAAGCCGTCGCATTCGATCTATGGCCTGGGCTTTGCCATCGTCGATGAAGCGCGCAGCAGCGCCGCGCTGCTGCTGGCCGGCGCCGAGTACCACGTCGGCTACGACGACCTGCGCCGCGGCCTGGCCGAGATGGGCGAATTTCGCACCATGCTCCTGATGGAGTTCCTCGAGGGCCCCGAATACAGCGTCGACTGCGTCGGCGACAATGGCCGCCTGGTGACCGCCGTCGTGCGCCGCAAACTGCCGCAAGCGGGCAGCGGCCAGCTGATCGACATGCGCCAGGACATCCTGGACGCCACCACGCGCCTGTGCGCCGACTACCGCCTGAACGGCGTATTCAACGCCCAGTTCCGCGAAGGCGGCGGCCGCCCGCGCCTCTTGGAGATCAACCCGCGCATGTCGGGCGGGATCGCCATGGCATGCCTGGCTGGCCCCAACCTGCCCTACATCGCGCTGCGCTGCTTCGCCGACGGTGTCGACAGCGTCACCGTACCGCCCGTGGCCAACGGCATGCGCGTGGCCGAAGTCAGCGTCGCCACGGAACTGGCATGACCATGGTTGCGCCCTCTTCCACCCTGCAGCGCATCGAACTGCCCACCGGCACGCTCGACCTGCGCATCGACAGCGGCGCGGCCGAGGTCGACGAGCTGCTCGGCTTTGCCGCGCGCGCCAATGCCAAGCGTGGTTTTCTCTTCCTGAGCAAGGTGCTGGGCAAGCACTGGCCGGCGTCGCCCCGCGCGATGCTGGCCGTGCACGAGCGCCTGGCGGCCACCGTTCCACCGGTCAATGGTCCGGTGCTCTTCATCGCGATGGCTGAAACTGCGATTGGCCTGGGCCAGGGCGTGTTCGAAGCCTGGCTGCGCGCGCATCCGGCGCAGCAGGCGCTGTTCCTGTACACCACGCGCTACCGCGTGGGCGCCGGGCCACTGATCGAATTCGCCGAGGCGCACAGCCACGCGCCGCGCCAGTTCCTGCACGAGCCTACCGATCCGGCGCTGCACGCGCTGTTCATGGCGGCGCGCACAGTCGTGATGGTCGACGATGAAGCCAGCACCGGCAACACCTTCGTCAACCTGGCCGCTGCCTGCCAGCGCCTGAACCCCGGCATCGAGCGCGTGCACCTGGCGACGATCACCAATTTCATGGGCACGGCCGCCCCCGGCGAACTCGATGCGCGCTTCGGCCTGCCGGCCACCATCGGCGCGCTGGTCGACGGCCAGTTCACGTTCGCGCAAGGCCCGCTGCCACCGGACCAGGGCGCGGCCCAGCGCTTCGAGCACGACGCCGACCGCGGCGCCAGCAGCACGTTCGGCCGCCTGGGGATCGACCATGCCGTCAAGGCGCCGACCGCCCTTGCCGCGCGCCTGGCCGGCGAATTCGCCCCTGGCAGCCGCGTGCTGGTGCTGGGCACCGGGGAATTCATGCACGCGTCCACGCTGCTCGGCGCGGCCCTGCAAGCGCGCGGCGTCGACGTGGTGGTGCAGTCGACGACCCGCTCGCCGATCCTGACCTGGGGCGCGGTGGGCCACGCCTTGACCTTCCCCGACAACTACGGCGAAGGCATCGCCAACTACCTGTACAACGTCGCACCCGGCCAGTACGACCATGTCCTGCTGTGCTTTGAAACCGCCCCCGGCCCCGCGCTGTTCGCGCTGGCCGATACCCTGCGCGCGCGCCTGTTCCATTTCCAGTCCGAGGACCACGTTGAAGAAGTTCCTGTTCGCTGACCTGGACGACACGCTGTTCCAGACCTTCGGCAAGTGCGGCACGCACCGGGATGCCCCCGATGCGCTGCAGCCTGCTGCGTACTACAAGGACGGCAGCATCTGTTCATACACCACGCCGGCCCAGCGCTCATTTCTCGCGCTGCTGCAGGACGGGATGACGATGATCCCGACCACCGCGCGCGACCTCGACGGCCTGCGCCGCGTGCACCTGCCGTTCACCAGCTACGCCGTCATCAACTACGGCGGCGTTGTGCTCGAACCGGGCGGCGCGGTTGACCGGCCCTTTCTGGAAGGCGTGCGCACGGCGATGCACACGGCCCTGCCCGGCCTGCTGGAGCTGGCGGCCCACATCGACGCCCATGGCGCACGCACCGGTTACGCTGGCCGCGCGCGCATGATCGAAGACATCGGCACGCCGTTCTTCCTGGTCGTGAAAGACCCGGACAAGCTGAGCGAGCGCCTCGCGCCGCTCGAAGAACACGTGGTGCGACCGTGGATCGCGGACGGCAATCGCGACTATGTCGTGCACCGCAACGGCAACAACCTGGCGATCCTGCCCAAGGCGCTGGACAAGGCCCACGCAGTCGCGCACATCACGGCGCGGCTGAAGGCCGAACACGGCGAGATCGTCACCTTCGGCATGGGCGACAGCCGCTCGGATGCGCGCTTCATGGCCGCCTGCGACTACGCAATCATCCCACGCGGCACGCAGCTGGCCGGCGTCACCGTGGGGGCGCTGTGATCTCGCATGCCCCCTTCCCGGGCAGCTATCGCGATGGCGACGTCGACTTTTTGCTGCGCCGCCTGCCGCAGCCGGACTTCGTCGACGTCGCCGAGAAGGAAGCGCTGATCCAGAGCGGCCAGCGTCACTACAGCCAGATGCTGTCGCCGGAATCCGCGCCGTCCGCGCGCTACATGCGCCTGTTCGACGCTGCCTGCGCCGCCAACAACCCGCGCATGGCGCAGGACTGCCTGCGCCTGGCGGGCCTGATCGCGGCGCGTCGCGCGCACCAGGTCACGATCGTCTCGCTGGCGCGCGCCGGCACGCCGGTGGGCGTGGTCGTGGCGCGCCTGCTGCGCGAACGGTTCGGGCGCGACGCCGTGCATTACTGCGTATCGATCGTGCGCGACCGCGGCATCGACGCCGCCGCCCTGCGCCACATCCTGGCCCAGGGCCACGCGCCCGAATCGATCGTGTTCGTCGACGGCTGGACCGGCAAGGGCGTCATCGCGCGCGAACTGGCCGGCTCGGTCAACGCGTTCAACCTGCGTCACGGCGTGACGATCGACACGGGCCTGTACGTGCTGTCGGATCTGGCCGGCGCTGCCGCCTGCGCCGCCTCGTGCGACGATTACCTGATCCCGTCGAGCATCCTGAACGCCACAGTATCGGGCCTGGTGAGCCGCACCGTCATGCCCGACGATCTGGGCGCGGACGATTTTCACGGCTGTGTGTTCTATGCGGACTTTGCCGGCATCGACCGCTCGCAGGGGTTTGCCGATGACCTGACCGCGCTGGCGCTGGCGGCGAATGTCGCCGATGCGCCGGCAGTGGATGCGCATGGTGCGCGCGAGCGCTCGCAAGCCTATCTTCGGGCCGCGATGGGGCGCTATGGCGTGGCGGACGTCAACCTCGTCAAGCCGGGCATCGGCGAAGCCACGCGCGTGCTGCTGCGGCGCGTGCCGCGCCTGCTGGTACTGCGCGAGGCGGATGCGCCGGCTGTGGCGCACCTGGCCGCGCTGGCCGAAGAAAAACAGGTCCCGGTCGAGATCGACCCGAGCCTGCCCTATCACGCAGTATCCCTGATCAGGAGTGCATCCGATGGCTAAATCACTGGGCGCGTCGCTGTACGTGCCGGCCAATCACAAGGACCTGGCGGAGATCGCCAACGGCGACCTGATCCCGCAGGCGCGGTCGCTGATCTTCTGCACGGAGGACGCCATCGCCGACCGGGAGCTGAGCTATTCGCTGTTCAACCTGTCGGTGGTGCTGGCCAATATGCGCGTGGACGTGGCGGCCGACCGCTTCGTCCGGGTGCGCAATACCGAAGTGCTGGAGCGCGTGCTGGCCATGCCGGGCGCCGACAAACTTACCGGCTTCGTGCTGCCCAAGATCACCCGCCACAACTTCGACAACTACTACCGGCTGCTGCGCCACACCGAGCACGTGTTGATGCCGACGCTGGAAACGGCCGAAGCCTTTGATGACCTCGAGATGCAGGGCCTGCGCGCCGTGCTCGAAGCGCCTGGCGTACGCCATCGCATCCTGGCGCTGCGCATCGGCGGCAACGATTTGCTGGCGCTGCTGGGCCTGCGCCGGCCGCGCGGCATGACGCTGTACCGCACGCCGCTGGGCCCCGTCATCTCGCGCCTGGTCACCACGTTCCGGCCCTACGGTTTCATGCTGACCGCGCCCGTGTTCGAGTATCTCGACCTGCCCGAGCTGCTGGACCAGGAAGTCATCGAAGACCTGGCGCACGGCATGATCGGCAAGACCGCTATCCATCCGACCCAGATCGCGCCGATCGAGCAGCACTTCAAGGTGTCGCCGCAAGACCTGGCGGTGGCGCGCGCGATTCTCGACCAGTCGGCGCCGGCCGTGTTTCGCATGAACGACGCCATGTGCGAAGTCGCCACCCATCGCGCCTGGGCCGAACGCACGGTCGAGCAATCGCGCCTGTTCGGTTTCCACGGCGCCGAACTGGATCACAAACCATTCCTGGAAGGGGAACCCTCATGAACATGACCACCTATTCGCGCGGCCAGAAAGGCAAGCTGGCCGATCTGGGCAGCGGCCACGTCTTCAATGTCGACGTCGAGATTGCCGCCAACGGCGCCTCGGTCGATGTCTCCTGCTTCGGCCTGGACGCCAACGACAAGCTGTCCGACGACCGCTACATGGTCTTCTACAACCAGCTGGCCAGCCCGGAGGGCGCGGTGCGCCTGAACCAGTCGCCGGGCCGTGCCAGCTTCGCCGTGAACCTCGACCAGCTGCCGGCATCCATCGCCAAGCTGGTATTCGTCGCCGCGATCGACGGCGCGGCCAGCATGCGCACGCTGGGCGCCAGCGCGCTCACGCTGGGCAGCGCGCTGCGCTTCCCGTGGTCGGGCGCCGACTTCGGCGACGAGAAAGCCGTGATCGTGGCGGAGCTGTATCGCCGCGACGGCCAGTGGCGCTTCGGCGCGGTCGGCCAGGGTTTCAGTGGCGGCCTGTCGGCGCTGCTCGCGCACTTTGGCGGCGCCGAGGCGGGGTCTTCGTCGAAGCCGGCAACGCCAGCGCCGACGCCGGTGTCCACGCCGGCACCTGCTCCCGTTGCGACACCAGCCGCGCCACGCGTCTCGCTATCAAAAATCACGCTCGACAAGCGCGGCGACAAGGTCTCGCTCGACAAGCGCGCGGGCGGCGGCTATGGCCGCATCCACGTCAACCTGAACTGGAACCAGGCCGCGATCGCGCCGCCACCGGCACCATCCACGCCGCCACCGGCCGCAGCGGCCAGGGGCGGCGGCTTCCTCGACCGCCTGACCAGCATGGCCGGCGACCTTGCGCACAAGGCGGGCGAGATGGCCAACAAGGCGCAAGCGTCACGCAAGGGCCGTACCGGCATCGATCTCGATCTGGGCTGCATGTATGAGCTGACGGACGGCCGCCGCGGCCTGGTGCAAGCACTGGGCAACACCTTCGGCGACTACGAGCGCGATCCGTTCATCAAGCTCGACGCCGACGACCGCACGGGCGCCGCTGCGAATGGCGAAAACCTGTTCATCAACGGCGAGCGCTTCGACCAGATCAAGCGCGCCGTGATCTTCTCGTTCATCTACGAAGGCGCGGCCAACTGGAGCGTGACCAATGGCGTGGTGACGATCACCGCGCCGGGCCAGGCGCCGGTGGAAGTCAAACTCGACGGCGGCGACCGCCAGATCATGTGCGCGATCGCGCTGATCGAAAACCGCGGCGGCCAGCTCGTGATCACCAAACTGGCCGAATACTTCCAGCAGCAAGGCACCACCAGCGCGCATGAACTGATGGACCGCCACTTCGGCTTTGGCATGCGCTGGAAGACCGGCAGCAAATAAGCTGGCCATAACAAAGCCGGGGTCAGGTCTGACATTCGGACACGGCCTCAGCTTTAGCTAAAGTTCCAGGAAGCTGCTAGGGCAACTTCGCCAGCAAGCAAGCATTTATCCGACGCTCGGTCAAGGTACGGTAGAGATCGTGTCCGAATGTCAGACCTGACCCCGGCTGTTTTTGGCAGCTACCACGTGCAGCCGGTACCAGTGATCGTATCGATGGCCAGCGGGATCAACAGCAGCAGGTTGACGTCTGTGCCGCCGGCGTACTTTTTCTGACAGTCCGGGTTCTTCGCCCTCTTGATAGCGCGCGCCAGGTTATTGTCATCGGCACCGCGCAGTTGCTCCGCAGTGCGCACGCGTTCCAGCGCCGTTGGCACCCGCTCTTTTTCCACCTGCCGGGCCAGGCCGCGCAGCGACTCCATGTCCAGTTTTCCGGTTGGTGCCGGTGCAGGTGCCGTCGTCGTCTCGGCTGGCGTGGCCGATGGGGTTTCCTGCGGCGGTGTGATGATCGTTATCGGCTCAGGCGACGCCGGCGTCGCACGCGATGCGGCGATGCGGGGTGGCCGCACGGCCGGGACGGCAACTGGTGGCGGCGCGCTGCGCGCCTGCGGCATCGGTGCCGGTGGCGGCACCGGCTTCTCCGGTGCCACGATGAACGCAAACGCGATGTAGTCGACCGGCGTGCTGGCATTGTCGGGCCGGGGACTGGCGTAGTGCACCAATGCGAGCACGAACAGCACGTGCGCCAGCACGATGAACGCGACAGATCCAGCGCGGCTCCTTGCGCCCTGCTCCTGCATCAGCATGGCATGCTGACAGTCGGACGCATCCGATCGACGTGCGCCGCCAGCAATGCCGGGCGGTCGAGATACAGGAACACGTACTGCGGCAGCCGCGTCGTCACTTGATGCAGCAGGATATCGACCTGCGCGTGCTTGTGCAGCACCAGCACGCAGTTCGGCTTGTCGAATGGCGTCACGACAAGCGTATCCCTGCGCGCTACACCGTGCCGATGGCGCCACGTCGGCAGCAGCAGGTCGACCGGTTCGACGCGTGCGATCGCCGCCAGTGGCAGCGTGCCCTCCACCCGCGCGCCCACGCACAGGTGCAGGGTTTCTGCCGTCATCACATGGCGCCCTGCACCGATATGCCAGCGGTCCCCCAGCACCCACGCTAGTGTGTACAGCACGGCGATGGCACCCAGCATATGGATCACCAGCAGCGCGTCGGGATCCTTGATGAACAGGTGCAGCAGCAGCGCGTGCGTGGGCAGCTCGAGCAGCAGCGCGACGAAGACCACGGCGCGCGCCGTGTTGTAGGCACCGCGTTCGAGGTAAGTCAGTGCAACGCCATCAGGCAGCGTGGCAGGAGCCAGCTTGCCCTGCACTCGGCGCAGGCAACCGAGCCACAGCAGGCGATCGAGCTTGAACAGTCCCGGCAGTTCAGGCGGCAGCAGCGCCGTCAAGTGCGCATACCAAGGCGCCCTCGCCGCATGGGCGCTGCGCAGCCGTTGCCACGCTTGCGGGGCATGCGCGATGTCCTTTGCCATCAGCAGCAGCAGGGGCAGCGCGAGACCGGCATGATGCAGCAGCGGCTTGACCGCTTCAGGTGCGAGCCTCTTGGCGATCGAAGCAAGCAGCAGCGCGCCGATCGCCAGGCCGGCGAGTTCGCGCCACGTCGTGGCACGCAAGAGGGAAACTATATGCATCTGACGCATGGGCGGGCAATCGAGCTAAGCAAACCTGTCGATTACATCACGCCCTGCCAGTGCCGACAATGCTTGATGGCTGCCGGAGCGCAGTTCATGCGCCCGGCATGATGGGAGTCGCGCCCAGAAATGACAAAAGCCAGGTTGCCCGCAATACGGTCAACCTGGCTTCTTGCAGCATCGGCGGCCAATGCCGCCAATACTTAAATGCGATTACTGCAGTTTGATTTCGACATCGACGCCAGCTGGCAGGTCGAGCTTCATCAGTGCGTCAACGGTCTTGTCGGTTGGGTCCACGATGTCCATCAGACGCTGGTGCGTACGGATTTCGAACTGGTCGCGCGAGGTCTTGTTCACGTGTGGCGAACGCAGCACGTCGAAACGCTGGATACGGGTTGGCAGTGGGACTGGGCCTTTGACGACGGCGCCGGTGCGCTTCGCGGTCTCGACGATTTCCAGGGCCGACTGGTCGATCAGCTTGTAGTCGAATGCTTTCAGGCGAATACGGATTTTCTGGTTAGCGGACATGCGATTTCCTTTAAAAGAACGTTCCGGCTTGGTGCCGGCAATGTGGTCGAGATACTTCGTTACTGCACAAGAGGCGGGAGTATAACATTGTTCCCACCCAAACAGATGGGGACAGACCGAAAAGTCTGTCCCCATCGTTGTGTCAATCAGACTCTCCCGAAAGAGAGCCGATCCACCATCTTGCCCTGATTAGTTAGGCAGGATTTTTGCAACAACGCCGGCGCCGACGGTACGGCCGCCTTCGCGGATTGCGAAGCGCAGACCTTCTTCCATCGCGATCGGGTTGATCAGCTTGACGGTGATCGACACGTTGTCGCCTGGCATGACCATTTCTTTGTCTGCTGGCAGCTCGATCGAACCGGTCACGTCAGTCGTACGGAAGTAGAACTGTGGACGATAGTTGTTGAAGAACGGGGTGTGACGGCCGCCTTCGTCTTTCGACAGAACGTAGATCTCGCCGGTGAAGTGGTTGTGCGGCTTGATCGAACCTGGCTTTGCCAGGACTTGACCACGCTGGACATCTTCACGCTTGGTACCGCGCAGCAGCAGGCCGACGTTGTCGCCAGCTTGACCCTGGTCCAGCAGCTTGCGGAACATTTCCACGCCGGTGCAGGTGGTCTTGACGGTGTCGATGATGCCGACGATTTCGATTTCTTCGCCGACTTTGACAACGCCGCGCTCGACACGACCGGTCACAACGGTACCGCGACCCGAGATCGAGAACACGTCTTCCACTGGCATCAGGAACGCGCCATCAACAGCGCGCTCTGGCGTTGGGATGTAGGTGTCCAGTGCTTCGGCCAGACGGGTGATGCATTCTTCACCCATTTCGCCCGGCTTGCCTTCGAGGGCCATACGTGCCGAACCCTTGATGATTGGGACGTCGTCGCCTGGGAACTCGTACTTCGACAGAAGCTCACGAACTTCCATTTCGACCAGTTCCAGCAGTTCTGCGTCGTCGACCAGGTCGCACTTGTTCAGGAACACGATGATGTACGGAACGCCAACCTGACGCGCCAGCAGGATGTGCTCGCGGGTCTGTGGCATTGGGCCGTCAGCGGCCGAGCACACCAGGATCGCGCCGTCCATCTGCGCAGCACCGGTAATCATGTTCTTGATGTAGTCGGCGTGGCCTGGGCAGTCAACGTGTGCGTAGTGACGGTTTTCGGTTTCGTACTCGACGTGCGCGGTGTTGATGGTGATGCCGCGTGCTTTTTCTTCCGGTGCCGCATCGATCTGATCGTAGGCCTTGGCTTCACCGCCGAATTTCTTCGACAGGACAGTTGCGATAGCAGCCGTCAGGGTGGTTTTGCCGTGGTCAACGTGACCGATGGTGCCGACGTTGACGTGCGGCTTGGTCCGTTCGAATTTACCTTTTGCCATTTCCAGATTCCTTTAAAGAAACGATATGTTCTGTTTAAAGGGAGACAGGACGTCCCGTCTCCCTTGAATTGCTTGTATTGCTGATTACTTCGACTTGGCAGTGACGATGGCGTCAATCACGTGCTTAGGCGCTTCCGAATAGTGCTTGAATTCCATCGTGTAGGTCGCACGGCCCTGGGTCGCCGAACGCAGCGAGGTCGAGTAACCAAACATTTCCGACAGTGGCACTTCGGCTTTGATGATCTTGCCGCCGCCGCCTGGAATTTCGTCCATGCCCTGCACCATACCGCGACGCGACGACAGATCGCCCATCACCGAACCGGCGTAGTCTTCCGGCGTTTCGACTTCCACGGCCATCATCGGCTCGAGGATGACCGGGCTGGCCTTGCGGCAGCCGTCTTTGAACGCCATCGAACCGGCCATGCGGAATGCATTTTCGTTCGAGTCGACATCGTGGTACGAACCGAAGGTCACGGTGACCTTGACGTCAACGACTGGGTAACCAGCCAGCACGCCCGAAGTCAGGGTTTCGCGCACACCTTTTTCGACTGCAGGGATGTATTCGCGAGGAATGACACCGCCCTTGATCGCGTCGACGAACTCGAAGCCTTTGCCCGGCTCTTGTGGCTCGATCGTCAGGACTGCGTGACCGTACTGACCACGACCGCCCGACTGCTTGACGAACTTGCCTTCGACGTCGGTGACTGCCTTGCGGATCGTTTCGCGGTACGCAACCTGTGGCTTGCCGACGGTTGCTTCCACGTTGAATTCGCGCTTCATGCGGTCAACGATAATTTCCAGGTGCAGCTCGCCCATACCGCCGATGATGGTCTGGCCCGATTCTTCATCGGTACGCACGCGGAACGATGGATCTTCTTGTGCCAGGCGGTTCAGTGCCAGGCCCATTTTTTCCTGGTCGGCCTTGGTTTTTGGCTCGACTGCCTGCTGAATCACCGGCTCAGGGAAGACCATCTTTTCCAGCGTGATGATCGACGATGGATCGCACAGGGTTTCGCCCGTGGTTGCATCTTTCAGGCCGACCGCAGCGGCGATGTCGCCGGCGTGGACTTCCTTGATTTCTTCGCGCTGGTTAGCGTGCATCTGCAGAATACGACCAAGACGCTCTTTCTTGTTCTTGATCGGATTGTAGACGGTGTCGCCCGACTTGATCGTGCCCGAGTAGACGCGGAAGAAGATCAGCTGACCAACGAACGGGTCGGTCATGATCTTGAATGCCAGCGCCGAGAACTTCTCGTCGTCTTCTGCCTTGCGGGTGACTGGCTGGTCATCTTCATCGGTACCAGTGACTGGCGGGATGTCGATTGGCGATGGCAGGTATTCGATCACGCCGTCGAGCATGGCTTGCACGCCCTTGTTCTTGAACGCGGTGCCGCACATCATCGGGACGATTTCCGACGCGATGGTACGCTGACGCAGGGCTGCCTTGATCTCTTCTTCCGAGAGGTCGCCTTCTTCCAGGTACTTGTTCATCAGCTCTTCGGTCGCTTCAGCAGCGGTCTCGACGAGCTTTTCACGCCATTCGTTGGCTTCGTCCTGCAGTTCTGCAGGAATGTCGCGGTAGTCGAACTTCATGCCCTGCGACGCGTCGTCCCAGTACACGGCCTTCATCTTGACCAGATCGACCACGCCCAGGAAGTTCTCTTCGGCGCCGATCGGGATCTGCAGCGGAATCGGGTTAGCCTTCAGGCGAGCGCGCATCTGCTCGTAGACCTTGAAGAAGTTCGCGCCGGTACGGTCCATCTTGTTGACGAAGGCCAGACGTGGAACTTTGTACTTGTTAGCCTGACGCCACACGGTTTCCGACTGTGGCTGCACGCCGCCGACTGCGCAGTAAACCATGCAGGCGCCGTCGAGCACGCGCATCGAGCGTTCGACTTCAATCGTGAAGTCAACGTGGCCCGGGGTGTCGATGATGTTGATGTGGTGTGGGGCGAAGTTGTTGGCCATACCGCTCCAGAAGCAGGTCGTCGCTGCCGAGGTAATGGTAATGCCGCGCTCTTGCTCTTGCTCCATCCAGTCCATCGTCGCTGCGCCATCGTGCACTTCGCCGATTTTGTGGTTGACGCCCGTGTAGAACAGGACGCGCTCGGTGGTGGTGGTTTTACCAGCATCGATGTGAGCCGAAATACCGATGTTGCGGTAGCGCTCGATGGGGGTCTTGCGTGCCATAATTTTTCCTAAATCTTTGAATGGACAAAACCGAGCATCATCTTGATGATCAAAATGAGCCCGGCCTGAACAACAGATACTACGGGGACGTTAGCACAAGGAAATAATCCCCCTACCTTCGCCCTTTTGCTTAGAAGCGGAAGTGCGAGAACGCCTTGTTCGCTTCTGCCATACGGTGCACTTCGTCACGACGCTTCATCGCGCCGCCGCGGCCTTCAGCCGCTTCCAGCAGTTCACCACCCAGACGTTGCGGCATGGATTTTTCGCTGCGCTTGTTTGCGGCTTCGCGCAACCAACGCATGGACAGCGCCATACGACGAACCGGACGAACTTCCACTGGCACCTGGTAGTTGGCGCCACCGACACGGCGGGACTTGACTTCCACCAGCGGCTTAGCGTTGTTGATCGCGGTCGTGAACACTTCCAGCGGGTCTTTGCCCGACTTGGATTGAATGTGTTCGAATGCACCGTAGATGATGTTTTCTGCAACCGACTTTTTGCCGGACAGCATCAGAACGTTGACGAATTTGGCGACATCCTGGTTACCGAATTTTGGATCCGGCAGGATTTCGCGCTTGGGTACTTCACGACGACGTGGCATTTCGATTCCTTCATGTCTTCAGTTGAGTGCACGCTGTGCACTCGCGAAAGGCCCTCTTGACCCTTCACTTACTCGGCCTTGCGGCCGGCTCAACTTATCTAATTAATGTGACGTGTGCATGACACGCCGAAGAATTACTTCTTCGCAGCCTTGGCACGCTTCGCGCCGTACTTCGAGCGAGCTTGCTTACGGTCTTTGACGCCCTGGGTATCCAGTGCACCGCGAACCATGTGGTAACGCACACCCGGCAAGTCTTTCACACGGCCGCCGCGCAGCAGCACGACACTGTGTTCTTGCAGGTTGTGGCCTTCACCGCCGATGTACGAAATGACTTCGAAACCGTTGGTCAGACGCACTTTGGCGACTTTACGCAGCGCCGAGTTTGGCTTCTTAGGCGTGGTGGTGTACACACGGGTGCACACGCCGCGCTTTTGCGGGCAGTTTTCCAGTGCCGGCGACTTGCTCTTCACAACCGCAGCTTCACGCGGTTTGCGAATCAGTTGATTGATGGTTGGCATCGTTCCTAATCCAACAAAGTACTACTCATTAATGACCCGAACCTGCAAGGTGCTGATCCGGGGACTGAAACCTAGTCCCGATGACAATGACAAAGACAGGCGACGAAAGCCACTCAGTAAAATGGAGCGGCTGCGAATGCGTATACGATGTGCAGAATAAATCGAGAACCTGCGAGTATAGACGCATTGTGATGATGGGTCAACCAGTTTGCTGATTTTGCAGGCAGTCGTTCGCCGTCTTGACGCAGACCGTGGTCGATGTGGCATCACTGCTACAACTCGGCATGGCGGGCGATCTCGACAAACGCATCCAGGTACGTGGTGCCGGCATCGACTTCGCGTGTGCCCAGGAAAATCTGCTTGAACACGCCCGCCTCCCCCAGCCGCACGGGCGCCACCGGCATGCGGCCCGCGTACTCCTCCACCAGCCAGCGCGGCAGCGCCGCCACGCCGCGGCCGCTCGCCACCATCTGCAGCATGATGTCGGTGGTCTCGATCGCCTTGCGCTCGCGCGGCGCGCAGCCGGCCGGCACGAAGAACTGGTTATAGATGTCGAGCCGCTCGATATCGACCGGATAGGTGATCAGGACCTCATCGGACAGGTCACGCGGCGTAGCATGCGCGCGCCCCGCCAGCCGATGGCCGCTGTGCACCACCAGCACCTGCTCGAAGTCGAACACGGGCACGAAACGCAGCCCCGGCTTGAACAGCGGATCGGGCGTGACGAGCAAGTCGATCTCGTAGCCCAGCAGCGCCTTCAGGCCGCCGAACTGGAAGCGCTGCTTGACGTCGACATCGACCTCGGGCCAGGCCGCCAGATAGGGTTCGACCACTTTCAGCAGCCACTGGTAGCAGGGATGGCACTCCATCCCGATGCGCAGCGACCCGCGCTCGCCACGCGCGTAGGCCAGCATCTGGCCTTCGGCATGTTCAAGCTGCGGCAGCACCCGCTCGGCCAGCGCCAGCAGCGCGTGGCCGGCCTGGGTCAGGCGCAGCGAGCGGCCCTCGCGCGTCCACACCGGCGTGCCCAGCCCCACTTCGAGCTTCTTGACCGCGTGGCTCAGCGCCGACTGGGTCAGGCACAACACGTCGGCAGCGGCGGTCAGTGAACCGCGGCGATCGACCTCGCGGATGATGGACAGGTGAATGCGTTCGATCATGGGTAGGCGCAGAAGGGATGGATGGGCGTATCGATGTGGCCGGGCACGCCATCAAGGCGTGGTCGCGCCGCCCTGCTGTAAAAAGTCGGCGATTGACTTCACCAGCAAGGGCGAGACCGGCAAGCTCGGATCGCCATAGCTGGCCACCTGCAGTTCCGGCACCGCGCGCACGTGCTTGAACACGTGGTTCATGCCCGGAATGATCGCCAGCTTCGCCCCCGGGCGGGCGCCGTGCAGCCGGTTGGCCTGCACCACGTCCACCTGGATATCGGTATTGCCCTGCACGACCAGCACCGGCATCGTCAGCTCTGCGATGCGCTGCGCCGGCACATACTTGAACCACGAAATCAGATAAGGCTGCACGCTTGGCCGGAACAGCGTTGCCAGCGCCGGCGGCACCGGATCGACGACCGCGCCGCTTTCCAGCGACACCAGAATGCGCTCGCTTTCCTTCTCCAGCTCGGGCGGCAGCTTGCCTTCGAGCTGCTTGCGCATCAGGGTCGAGGCGCCATCGGCAATGCCGGCAATCGACACGAATGCCGCCGCATCGGTCTGCCGCGCCGCCAGCATCCCGATCAGCGAGCCTTCGCTGTGCCCGATCACGGCCACCGATGCGAAGCGCGGATCGGCCTTGAGTCGGGCGATCCAGGCCGCCGCATCGTCGACGAACATCTCGAAGCGCAGCGCCGATTCGGCAGAGCCGGCCGCATGGCTGCCACCGATGCCCCGCTTGTCGTAGCGGACTGTCGCAATGCCGGCGTTGGCCAGCCCGGCCGCCAGCAGCTTGAGACTGTCGTTGCGGCCCGGGATCATCGAGCTGTTGCCGTCACGGTCGGTCGGGCCCGAACCGGCAATCAGCAAGGCCACGCGCGGCTTGTCGGCGCCTGCCGGCAGTTCGAGCGTGCCGGCCAGCTGTCCGGTGGGCGTGTCGAGTGTGATCGGCGTCTCGGCGGCATGGGCCTGTGACGCGATACCACCGATGAGCAGCAGCAGGCTGCAAAGACGAACGGCAAAGTTGGCGGACATGGCTTTCCTCATGCGTGGTTGGACTGCGCTTTCAGGCCGCGGCGGCAACAATGCCCTGCTCGCGGCAAAATTCGATGATGCGCTGCAGCGCGGCCTCGGCCTCGTGTTCTTCCAGGCCGATGCCGAAGTGGTAGCGATGGGTGGCGGTATCGATCTCGATGCGGCCCTGGCCAAACCCCAGCGCATCCCATTTGCCCTCCGGCGTCCATGCCTCATGTTTGGGCAACAGGCGCACGGCGCGTATCTCGTGGACCATGAGCGCCAGCGGCACCGACGACGGCAGACTGCCTTCGCGCGCGATGTACAGCGCATCCCGGAACACGAAATTGCGATACAGCGCCCACGCCGCCAGGACCATGATGACCAGTGCGCCGACCGTCAGCAGCATGAATCCGAATGACGGATCGTGTTGCCAGCCATTGCCCAGGCCGGACGCCACGACCCAGACGAAGACGACCGACATGAACGCCGGGAAGCCCCGTTTCTGGGTGGGACAAACGATATGCAGGGTGGGACTGGGACGCATTCCTCTTCTTCGGCGGGCGACAATGACCGCGCACGATACCATTTTCGCGGCAGTGCAGCGAAATCAGGCGTGCTGCAGGCGCCCCGCGAACCAGCCCAGCTCTCCGGCCAGCGCAGCGCGGATCGGCCCCGGTGTGAGCCCCGTCCAGCGCTTGAACGAGCGCCGGAAGTTGGCTACGTCGTGAAAGCCCAGGTGGCGCGCCACCGCATCGTTGTCGGCCCCCTCGGCCTGGAACAGCCAGAGCGCCACGTGCGTGCGCACCCCGTCGAGCTCACCCTGGAAATGGGTATGGTGCCGCAGCAGCTGGCGCTTGAAGGTGGCCGGGCTGACGCCGAAGTCGCCCGCCGTGCGCTCGAGCGTGGGCGCGTCGCGCACGCGCGCCAGCAGGTAATCGTAGAGCGCCGCCAGCAGACCGGGTGCCTCGCGGGGTTCCAGTTCGGCCGCCTGGTGCGCCAGGCGCGCCGCCATCTCGCTGGCGCGTGGCCATGGCCGATCGAGGCAGCCAGCCGGCAGCAGCATCGCGTCGAGCTGGCAGCCAAAGCGCAGCTCGGCACCAAGATGCACATGATGCTGCTCAATGTGGCGCGGCGCGCCGCGATTGAAGCAGAAACGCCACGGCAGGCGCTCGCCGCCCAGCCAGCGGCACAGCGCCACCACGGCCGTCATGTGCATCTCGACCAGCGCCGGCCGCAGGCTCGGCGCGCCATACGCATCGACCCAGTACAGCAGCGCCACGTCGCCCCAGGTCTCAAAGCGCGGGCGCAGCAGCGGCGTCAGGCCCGCGTGGAAGCGGCACAGCGTCTGCAGCAGCGTGCGCAGGTTGGGCGCCTGCGCCAGCGCATGGCTGGCCGCACCGTCGTGCCCTGGCAGCAGTTGCTGACCCAGCATGAAGCTCGTGTCCGGGCTGTCCAGCAGGCGCAGGGTGTTCGCCAGCTGCTGCAGGTACTGGCCAGGGGTCGTTGCGCTGTCCGCGCCCGGATCGCATCCGCGCAGCAGGTCGGCGTCAAGCGCGTCGCGCGAGCGGCCGTATTCCAGCGCCAGCGCGCTGTGCCGGCGCGCCGCGGACGAGGCTGCCGTGGCGGCCTGCCAGGCGATCACGCGGGGTCCATCTGGCGGTCCATCTGCCGACACAGCGCGCTCAGGAGCGCATCGGGCGCGCCGCGTGCCGGCGCGCAGCCATGGCGCAGCGTGATGTGCACCCGGCCGCCCGGTGCGTGGTAGTGCATCGACGACACCATCCGGCACAGGTGGTCGGCGGCAGCGCGCGCCTCGGGTTCGGCCAGGCCAGGCATCAGCACGGCAAAACGGTCACCCGCATAGCGGCACAGCAGGTCGTCGTTGCGCAGGTTCAGCAGCAGCATGTGGGCGACGGCCTGCAGTGCGCGGTCGCCCTCGGGCTGGCCATGTTCGCGGTTAATGCGGTGGAAGGCGTCGATATCGAACAGCACCAGCGAGCCAACGCCGTCCGTCCGTTTGCTCTCGATGTGCAACTGCGCGCGCAGGTAGGCTGCGTCGGCCAGCTGGGTGATGCGGTCGGATGGCCGATGGTTGCGAAACAGCCGTTCGCGCTTGCGCATATGGTCCGACAGCGTGGCCTGCTCGCGGCGCCAATACACCATGCCGGCGGTCAGGACCAGCATCCCCAGCGGCAGCAGCGCCTCCAGCACGTTGTCCCACAATGCGGCCTTCTCGACATCGAACACTTCATCCAGACAGTCGGCCCACGACCCCAGCATGATGCAGGCCAGGCCACCGGCAAGCAGGCGCGTGACCACGCCGTCCGGCCGGCTGGTCAGGACGAGCCCGCACCACAACGCCGCCAGCAGGGCCGTGCCGCCCTCGCTGGCGATGTCCACCAGGTCCCACGCCGCGAACGGGATGGCCGGACCGGCGCCGGCAAACAGGAACACGACGGCGCCGAGCAGGCCGGCGATCAACAGAGCTTGGCGGATCAGGGGAGACATGGGCGGCGCGGTCAGGGAAGATCGCCGGAACATAGCGCAACCAGATGACCGCAGGATGACAGGATGGCAAAGCTGTGGCGCTGCCGCACAGGGTCAAAACAGCTCACATAAAATCGCGCAAAGCGTCCCGGCTCACTGCCCGCCCGGTGGCGTCGTCAAAAGCGGCAGGGTCAATTCGGCTCAGGAAAACCGTGCACCGCGTCAGATACCGGATGGCGACCGCTCGTGGTCACCGATAGGTCACATTCAGGCACCAGAATCCGCCGCATCCCAACCATTGGATTCTCCCCCATGCGCCACTTTGCCCTCCCCGCCCTGACCGCCGGCCTGCTGGCCGCCGTTGGCGTACACGCCGCCGAACCTGCCAGCGTGATCGTCACCGGCCAGCGCGCCAGCCTGGCGCGCGCCATCGCCGCCCAGGAGCAGGCTGACAATATCGTCAGTGTCGTCAGCAGCGACGACATCGGTCACCTGCCGGACAAGAACGCGGCCGAGGCGCTGGCGCGGATGCCAGGCGTCTCGGTCCAGCGCGACCAGGGCGAAGGCCGCTATGTCGTGGTGCGCGGGCTGGATGCGGACTACAACAGCGTGACCATCAACGGCGCGCTGGTACCGTCGCCGGAAGCGACGCGCCGCGCAGTGGCGCTGGACGTGCTGCCGGCCGGGATGATCCGCTCGCTCGAAGTGACCAAGTCGGCCACGCCGGACCAGGATGCCAATTCGCTGGGCGGCAGCGTCGAGGTCAAGACCTTGTCCGCGTTCGACCTGCCAGGCAAATTGCTGAACGTCGGCGCGGCAGTCGGCCACGACACCAACACGAGCCAGAACAGCCCGAGCGCCAACCTGCTGTGGGCCCAGCGCTTCATGGACGGCAAACTGGGTGTGGCCGCCGGCATCTCGGGCGAAAAGCGCAAGTTCGGTTCGGACAACGTGGAAACGGGCGGCGACTGGAACGGCAAGCGCCTGGCCGGTTTCGAACTGCGCGACTACCTGCCCACGCGCGAACGCCGCGCCGGCGCCATCAATCTCGATTACCGCCCGGACGCCGCGACGAGCTACGCGCTGCGCGGCTTCATCAGCCGCTTCTCGGATGAAGAATCGCGCGACCGCATGACGATCGGCGATTTTGAAGGCAATGAAGACGGCGTGCTCGAAGGTGACACGGACACTGCTACCGTCGAGCGCCGCCTGCGTCAGCGCAAGTACACGCAAGAGATCCGCTCGCTCACCGGTTCGCTCGATCGCCGCATGGGCCAGTACTGGAAGCTGCATGCGGAAGCGGCGGCCAGCAGCGCCACCGACAAGACGCCGGACGCGATTGCCGATGCACGCTTTACCAATCTCGAGAGCTTCGATGGCATCGGCTTTACCAATTCCCGCACGCCGCACCTGATCGCGCCCGCCGGCGTGGCCGACGCCGCCAACTATGAACTCGATTCGTTCGCGCTCGAACGCGCCTGGGCCAAAGACACGACCCGCCAGCTGCGCCTGGACCTGCAGCGCGACTTCGACGCCGGCGACTGGAACGGCGCCGTCAAGTTTGGCGCCAAAACCACGCGCCGCGACAAGAAGACCGACACCGAGGCCTGGGAATACGGCAGCGACGACCCGACCGATGGCGATTACTTTGGCGCCGGCCCGACCTCGATGAGCGCGTTCGTGAATGGCACGCGCCTGCACTACCCGTTTGCCAATCTCGGTAACGCGATCGACCCGGCGCTGGTGCGTGCACGCCTGGCGGGTCTGGCGCGCGACCCGGCCCGCGTGGCCGTCGATTCGGCGCTGGACGACTTCAAGCTGCAGGAAGACATCGACGCAGCCTACCTGCAAACGAGCCTGCGCCGCGGCGCCTGGTCGCTGCTGGCCGGCGTACGGGCCGAGCGCACGCGCTTTACGGCCGACGGCTCGCAAGTGGCCGACGACGTCATCACGGCGAGATCAAGCAGCCGCTCGTACACCAACTGGCTGCCGGGCGTGCACCTGCGTTTCGATGTCGACCAGGCCACCAGCGTGCGCGCCGCGTGGAGCAACTCGGTCGTGCGCGCCAACTTCGCCCAGCTGGCGCCCGGCGTGAGCCTGGATGGCGACGACGAAGCGACGATCGGCAATCCTGATCTGGCGCCGCTGCGCTCGCACAACCTGGACCTGGGCATCGAGCGCGTGATCGGCGGCGATGGCGTGGTCTCGGCCTATGTCTTCACCAAGGCCATCCGCGACTTCACCTACACGACTGACCTGGCGGGCAGTGGCGCCTGGGCCGATTACAGCAGCGCGATCTCGTACAAGAATGGCGACAAGGCGCGCGTGCGCGGCATCGAATTGGCCTGGCAGCAGCCGCTGCGCATGCTGCCGGCGCCGTTCAATGGTCTGCTGGTCGGCATCAACGGCAGCATCACCAACTCGCGCGCCACGATCGACAGCGCCGATGGTGACGGTGGCCGTGCCGCGCGCACGATCCGCATGCCGGGCCAGTCGAACCGCGTCGGCAACGTGATGCTCGGCTACGAAGCGGGCCCGTTCAGCGCGCGCCTGGCAATGAACTACAAGTCGCCGTACCTGCTGGAGCTGGGCGAGGATACGCTGGACGCGACGCAGGACCGCTTCGTCGACACCCAGAAGCAGCTGGACCTGTCGATGTCCTGGAAGCTGGACAAGCGCTGGCAGCTCACGTTCGACGCCAGCAACCTGAATAACGAACATTACTATGTGTACCTGGGCGACAAGTCGCGCAATGCGCAGCACGAACAATACGGCCGCACCTACAAGATCGGCCTGAAAGCGAGCATCTTCTGATGAACAAGACCGTTTCTCCGATCCTGAACGCCGTCCTGCTGGCCTGCTCCCTGGCCGCGCCGGCATGGGGCGCTGCACCAACGGTGCCGGCCACGCTGAATGACGCCGAAGAACTGGCCGCGCTGCCCGGCGGCGGCTGGCTGACCCTCGACAAGCGCGCGCTGCGCCTGGTCGGCGCCGATGGCCGTGAACGCGCCAGCCTGCCGTTGCGTGGCGAACGACTCGACCTGCGCCCGCTGGATGGCGGCGCGCTGGCCGTCGTCATCGATGCCAATGCCGAACGCGCGCTGCCGGTGCAGATCGACGTCAAGGCCGGCACGCTGCGCGCACTGCCCGTGCTGCCGGATACGGGCTTCGGCATCGAGGCGGCCTGCCTGTACCGCGATGCGCAGCAGCTCGACTACGTGTTCCTCGTTGCGAAAGATGGCCAGGCGCAGCAGTGGCTGCTGGGTAGCGGCGGTAGTGGCAGTAGTGGCGCCAGCAACGAGCACCGCCTGGTGCGCCGTCTGGCGCTGCCGTCCGGTGTCGAGGTGTGCCGCGTCGACGATGCGCATGGCACGCTGTTCGCGGCCGAGGAAGGCATGGGCCTGTGGGCGTATGGCGCCGATGCCGAAGGTCCGCCGGCCCGCACGCCGGTAGCGCTGCAGGCGCCGCATGGTCGCTTGACGGGTGAACTGACGGCGCTGGCGGTCCTGCCGGGCGGCGTGGCCGCGATCGACGACAAGGGTGCCCTGCTGACCTGGAAACGTGACGGCAAGCGCTGGCGCGCGCTGCCGCCTCGCCCGCTCGGTGCGCAACAACTGGTGGCGCTGGCGCCGGCGTCCGACAAGCTGGCCGTGCGCACGAAGCAAGGCTGGCAATCCCCGGCGCTGGCCTGGAAGGCCGGCAGCGCGCCGCCCAAACGCCTGCCGATCGTACTGCCGCGCATGCAGACCGAACCCGTCGCGCAGCTGGGCGACGCGGCCGACGATCCGGCGATCTGGATTCACCCGACCGACCCTGCCAAATCGCGCATCCTGGGCACCAACAAGAAGCAGGGCATGCTGGTGTATGACCTGCAGGGCCGTCAGACGCAACTGCTCGCAGCCGGCCGCCTGAACAACGTCGACCTGCGCCAGGACGTGCGCTTCGGCGCGGAACGCTTCGACCTGGCCGTAGCCACCCAGCGCGACGAAAAGGCGATGGTGCTGTTTACGATCGATGCGAACGGCGAGCTGCGCGAAGCGGCGCGCTTGCCCACCGGCCTGGGCGACATCTACGGCACCTGCCTGCTGCGCACGCCCGAAGGTGGCCTTGATGCGTTCGTCAACGACAAGGACGGCCGCTACGAGCATTACCAGATCACGCGCAGTGGCGGCCAGTTCGGTGCACGGCTGGCGCGCACGTTCAAGCTCGCGTCGCAGCCAGAAGGTTGCGTGGCGGATGACCGCAGCGGCCTGCTGTTCGTGGGCGAAGAAGACCGCGGCCTGTGGGTGACGTCGGCGCGTGCCGACCAACCCGCGACGTTAAAGATGATCATGCCGGTGGGCGAATGGCTGCACGACGATGTCGAAGGCATGGGCATCTACCACGGCGCAAAACGCAGCTATCTGGTGGTGTCGAGCCAGGGCAATAACAGCTACGTCGTGTTCGATGCGGCGGCGCCGTTTGCGGTGCGCGGCGCGTTCCGGGTGGGACTCGACGCGGTCAACGGCATCGACGGCGCATCCGAGACCGATGGACTGGACGTGACATCGACCAATCTCGGCGGCCCGTTCGCGCGTGGCATGCTGGTGGTGCACGACGGCTACAAGCGCATGCCGGACGGGGCGCAGAACTACAAGGCCGTGGCGTGGGACGATATCGCCAGGGCCTTGCAGCTCGACTAATGCTGCTAGACCGAGCGCGCCTGACAAAACCGTTCGACATACGTCAACGCCCAGCGCCGTGCTGCCGAATTGAAGGAACGCGGCGTCGGCAATTTCTTCATCATGCAAGGCGCCAATCCGCTACGCCATGCGATCTCGCTGGGCGGGTTCAAGTCCGATGGCGCGGCCCAGAAGCTGGTCGACCAGCTGCAGCGCCAGGGCGTGCGCAGCGTGCGGGTGTTGCCGCGCGGCCCGCAGGGCACGCGCACGGCGTTCAAGTACCGTGCGATCGAGCCGGCGCCGCGCACGCGGCTGGCCGATATCGCCGACAACTACGCGGGCGCGACGCCGGGCGATTGTCGCCAGCCGCTGGTCGCTGGCTGAGAGCCGCTAGCCGCGCGTGCCGGCCTGGCGCAGGCGGGCGCGTACCTGCTTCGCCAGCGCCTCATCCACGCCGTCCTCGAAGGCGCGCGCCAGCTGCTCCAGCCATCGAGTCTCGCCTTGTTTCGCCCAGCGTTCCAGCAGGCTCCGGGCATACGCGGTATCGCGCGGACCGCCGCGGCCTGTGGCACGCAGCACGGCCAGCCGGATATTGGCTTCCTCGATGTCCGGCGCCAGCGCATACAGCGCGCGCGCCCTGGCCGCATCCCGTTCGCGGCCAAGGCCGTCCTCGAACATCCGCCCAAGCCAGTAGAAGCCGGCCACCGAACCGTCTGCGCCGGATTTTTCGAACAGGGAGTAGGCGCGCGCGTAGTCGCGCGCCACGCCGCTGCCCTCGAAATACATGATGCCAAGACGCAGGATGCCGATGGCTTCCCCCCCGTCGGCCGCGGCGGTCATCCAGCGCACGGCCGCCTCCATATCCCTGGGCACGCCCTCGCCGTTCTGCAAGAGAGTGGCGACCTGGGTCATCGCATCGATGTCACCCTTTTGCGCCGCCTTCAGGTACCACTTGTAGGCCTCGGCCGGATCGGCCTTCACCCCGCGCCCGAGCCTGTACTGCTGGCCCAGATTGTAGAATGCGATCGGGTCGTCCAGATGCGCGGATTTCAGGTACCAGCCATGCGCCTGCGCCGGGTCGCGCGCCACTGTCTTCGCGCTTTCCAGCATGTAGCCGTACTTGGTCATCCCCATGACGTAGCCCTGCTCCGCCGACTTGCGATACCAGGCCAGGGCGGTCTTTTCGTCCGCCGCAACGCCATCGCCAAACTCGTAGCGCAAGCCCAGATTGTGCTGGGCGATCGCGTTGCCCTGTTCGGCGGACTGGCGATACCAGGCCACCGCCTGTCTCATGTCCTTGACCAGTCCCTCGCCGTGCGCGTACATATAGCCGAGCTCGAGCTGGGCGGAAGCGCTGCCCTGGTCTGCCGCGAGGCGGTACAGCTGCGCCGCCTTGGCCAGGTCGCGCTCCACGCCGCGCCCTTCGTACAGCGCTTGTCCCAATGCAAAGCTGGCGTCAGCCACGCCGAGCGCCGCCGCGCGCTGGTACCAGAAGATCGCATAGGCGGGGTCTTTGGGATAGCCATCGCCATCGAAGTAGCGCCGGCCCACCAGGGCCATCGCGTAGGGATTGCCGCGCTCCGCGCTGGTGCGCAGCAGCGCCACCGCCTTCGCCTCGTCCTGCGGCACGCCTCGGCCAAGGCGGTACGACTCGGACAGCGCCAGGGCGGCCCGGTCGTCGCCGTTGTCGGCGGCCTTCCGGTACCACTGCGCCGCCAGGGCCGGATCGGCGGCGTCCGGCGGCGCCTGCCCCGTGCCGGCCGTCATGAACTGCTTCCTCAGTGCGGCCATGGCCTGGAAATACAGGGGCGAGCTGCGGATGCCGGCTTCTGCCAGCCGCCTGAACGCCGCCAGCGCGCCGGCCTGGTCGCCGGCCGCCAGCCGCTGCTGTCCGATGTAGAACAGCGCCTCGGTCAGGGCATGGGCGCGCGCCTGCGCAGGCAACGCCTCGACCTGGGCCAGCAGTGCATCCTGGGCGATCAGGCCGGCCTGCATCGCCAGCAGGGGCCGCGGCCAGGGCGCATCGGGCGCTGCCGCGGCGCGCTGCACGGCGCTGGGTGGCAGCGGGCGCCGGCCGCGCTGCAGCAGCGCGACCTGGTCGATGATATCGAGTTCGGCGCCGGCGGATGGATCGGCCTTGGCCTGCGCCTCCAGGTAGCGCTGCATGGCCGCCAGCGCCGCATCCACCTCGCCCTCTTCCAGCAACGCCCAGGCCAGGCTGCGCAGGCCGCTGATATCCGTGGCGGCCAGTTCGCCGCCGAGCTCGCGGTACAGGCGTACGCTGGCCGCATGGTCGCCGGCCTCGAAGCTCAGCCCCGCGCGGCAGGCGCGCGCCGCCGGGTCGCGTGCATCGCCCTTGACGACGCGCTGGGCACGGGCCAGCGCGTCCAGAGTGGACTGCTCCAGCAGGCCCCTGGTGTCGCGCGCAGCCTTGATCAGCAGGCAGGCATCGGCACGGCCGATCCTGGCGTCGTCGCGCGGGTCCATCGCCTGTGCCAGCATGGCAGCAACCGTCGCCATGCGCACCAGGTCGACGTCGCGCGCGCTGTAGCCGAGCGCCGGCTTGGCGATCCTGTCGGTCTCGCGCAGGCTGTAGCGGCCATAGGCGAGTTCCTCGAGCTGCTTGCCTTGCGCTTGCAGCGCTGGCACCTCGGCGGCGGGGACGATCAGCGCCTTGGCGCGATAATCGACCATGTGGTTGACCTGGTTGCCGCGAAAGACGTAGCTTTCCTGCGCCTGGAAGTAGGGATTGTCGATCTGGCGCACCCATGGCGCCTGGGCGGCGCGCACGTCGTCTGGCCACACGATGTCGAGGCGGTAGCGGCCATGGAAGCGCGCCGCCGGCATCTCGAGCGGGAATTGCCTATCCAGGTTGTCGGGCAGGTTCATCACCCCTTCCAGCGGCCGCACCCGGTAATCGATCGCATGGACGCCATCGACCGCCTTGACCGCCTGCGGCAGGCGAAAGCGTGCGCGCAGCTCCAGCTGGTTGGCCTGTTTGTCGTCGACGATAACGGGCGCCTCGAGCAGCGCGACGCCGGGATAGCGCTTCTCGTAACCCTTGAGCGCGGTTTTTTTCAGTTCCAGCGGCGAGAGCGCGGCAAACTCAGGACGCGCGCGCTCGGCCATCCCGGCGCGGAAGATCTCACGCGTGGCCAGCGCCGCGTCGCCGCCATAATCGGCGACCGTCATGGTTTCGACGACTTCGTAGTCGGGCGCCTGGCCGCGCTGCTCCGGCAGCACGATCAGCGCGGTGGCGGCCGGGTCGGCTGGCAAGGCGGCGGCGCCAGGGAACGGCGCCGACAGCGTTGCCAGCGCCGCCTGCTGGCCGGCGGCGGTCGGGTCGACGTAATACAGCTTGCCGTCGACCTGCAGTTCGACGATGGCGTGGTCGAACCAGCCCGGCGATGGCACGCCCTTGGCCGGCAGCGCCGGCGCGCTGGCCGACAGCAGCAGCGGCCGCGCCCTGATCCCGAGCTCGCCCAGCAGCGTGACCAGGAGGTAGCTCTTGTCCTTGCAATCGCCGAAGCGGCGCTGGAGCACCGTGGCAGGCGCCTGCGGCTTGTGCGAGTTCTCGCCGATGGCAACGCTGAAATAGCGGATCTCGTCCTGCACCCAGTGCAGGGCCGCCGCAGCCTGCGCGGCCGGCGCGCCGCGACCGCGGAACTCCTCGGCCAGCGCCTTGAGGGCGGGACTGGCGGTCGCCGGCGGGAACAGGCCGCTGGCCCACCGCGCCACCGAGGCCCAGTCGGGGAATTCGGAAAACTGCAGCATCCGCGCCGCGAGATAGTCGCGCGCGATGGCCGGCTCGGCCTCGATCGCATCGATGCCCCTGCCCTCGAATACCAGCATCTCGTGGGCCCCGGCCTGGGCGCTGCGCGGCGCGATCGCCTCGGCGCGGTAGTCGCCCAACTGGCGCCAGGCCGGCTTGCGCCCCTTCGGATAGAGCACGGTCAGGCGGCGCTGCTCGACCGGCGTCAGGCGGTCCCACGCATATTCGTCGAACCACTGCTTTCCGAATACCGGGTTGGCGCCCGCCACGCTATAGGTCAGCCACAAGGTGTCTCCTACCCGCACGTCTTCCAGCAACAGCTGGACGGTGCTGGCGCCGCCATACATGCCCTGTCCCAGCGCTGCCTCACGCTGCAGGACGCGTGCGTCGACACTCGCGGTGCGCTCCAGCACCTTGCCGTCGCGCAGGATGGCGACCCGGTGCAGGCTCAAGGTCTGATAGTCGGCCTGGTAGCTCAGGCTCACCTGCCCGATCGCCGGCAGCGCGCTGCGCTCGTTGACCTGGATCGCGCGGTTGACCAGGTAGGCGCTCTGGTCGCCGACCAGCGCCTGCGTCTCGTCGAGGCGCAGCACCACGGGGTCGAGGCGCTCGGTGCGCGGTATCTCGGCCAGCGGCTGGATCCAGCCAGGCAAGGGGGCGGCGCGATGCCAGCCTGCCTTGCCCGCCTGGGCAGAGATAGCTGGTTTGGAAGGAGCTGCAACGGCGGGGACGTGCGCGCATGTCAACAACGTGGCAAGGGCGATGGGACCGTAGCGCATGATCATGATTTTCAAAATGCATGAAGCGTAGCGATAGAAATGCTGACATGCAAGGACGCCGCGCCGATCGTCGCGCGATTGTCGCGAAAATGAGAACCGCGCGTTGCGCGCGGTGGCAGGTTGCTACATTTTCGGCGTGCGCAACGGCTCTGCTGGCGACAGTAGGTGACGCCAGCCAATTTGCTGGCGGGCGGGAGATGGCTGCTTCATTTGGGCTCACGCCCAAACAAAACAGCTCGAGAGGAAAAGGGCGATTGCTCGGCATTAGCAAGCGCGGCGACGCTTATCTGCGCAGTTTGCTCGTGCATGGAGCCCGAGCGGTCATCCGAACCGCACAAGCGAAGACGGATCGATTGAGCATATGGGTAATCCGCATCGCTTTGCAATGGTCCGGTAAAGCGCTTCGATCCCGTAGACCTGAGCGACTTCGGCTTCATCTTTCTCAGTAAGGTTGAGCGCTTGAGAGCGGCTCCGCACGCCGTACTGTGCTTGTCCTGCATTGCTGCGGAAACAAGCAACGCACGAACTTTATCTTGGCTCGTCATCAACTGTTCATCTTTCATCCCTAAGCTGATCCTCGCAAGGCTGCAGTTTTCGTGTTTCCCTGACAACCGACCTGGATCAATCAAATGCAAATTTTCGATTCCGCGTTCGCATGCACAAAGGTGCACGCATGAGCCGTCGCGACTTTCTCCGCACAATGGGCAAGACCAGTGGCGCTAGCGCCGTCCTTGCGACCTTTCCGCCATCCATACAGAAAGCCCTGGCCCTCCCCGCCAATCAGCGCACCCGTAGCCTGCAGGACGTCGAGCATATCGTCGTGCTGACGCAGGAAAACCGCAGTTTCGACCACTACTTTGGCACTCTGGAAGGGGTGCGCGGATTCGGTGATCCCTTTCCGATCCCGGTAATGGACCGCCAGAACCTCTTCAATCGCAAGTCGGTCTTCGTGCAGCGCTCGGTTGGAGGCGCGCCGGTGCCGGGCCGGCCGAACTGGCCCCAGGGCCGCGCCATCGCGCCGTTCCGGCTCAATACAGTGCAGGACTTCCCGGTGATGCGCGTGGCCGGGACACCGCACGCCTGGCTGGATGCACAACTGGCGTGGGACAACGGACGAATGAACGACTGGTGCACGGTCAAGCAGAACCACTCGATGGGCTACTACGCCGAGGCCGATATCCCCTTCCAGTTCGCGCTCGCGCGTGCCTTCACGATTTGCGACCACTACCACTGCGCGACGCAAACCGGCACCAACACCAACCGCCTGTTCCTGTTCAGCGGCCACAACGATCCCCTTGCGGTGGCAGGCGGCCCCTCGACCGACAACAGCCGCGACGACTTCAATCCGGATACGTCCACCGACTACCTGTGGACTACCTATCCGGAGCGCTTGCAAGCGGCCGGCATCAGCTGGCAGGTCTACCAGAACATGGCGGACAACTTCACCGATAACTCGCTGGCAGGATTTCGCTCCTTCCGCAACGCGTGGTATCGCAGGCCCGGCTATTCGCAAGCGCTGCGCGACCGAGGCACCAGCACACGCGACCTCGACCTGCTCAAAGCCGACGTGCTGGCCAACCGACTGCCGCAGGTCAGCTGGGTCGTGGCCACAGCCGAAGGCTCCGAACACCCGGGTCCCTCGAGCCCCGCTTCGGGCGCTGACTACATCGCGCGCGTGCTCGACGCCCTGACGGCCAATCCCGACAGCTGGAGCAAGACGGTCCTGATTATCAACTTCGACGAGAACGACGGCTTCTTCGACCACATGCCGCCGCCGTCGGTCCCGGCCTACACGGGTAACGGCGGCAATTCTGCACAGTCCCAGCTCGCCGGCGCGTCGACAGTCGATACGACCGGCGAATACCATCATGTGCTTAACGGCGCCGACGCACGCACGCACCACCGCCCCTACGGGCTCGGGCCGCGCGTGCCGATGTACGTCATCTCGCCCTGGACCAAGGGCGGCTGGGTGAACTCGCAGGTCTTCGACCACACCTCGGTGTTGCGCTTCATCGAGGCGCGTTTCGGCGTGCGCGAACCGCTCATCAGCGCATGGCGTCGCGCGGTGAGCGGCAACCTGCTGTCCTGCTTCGACTTCGCCAACCCGAACGACAACGGCTTCGCGCAGCTGCTACCCGAAACGGCGTCGCGGCGCGCAATGGCGATGGGCCTGCCGAACACCAAGGTGCCCACGACGCCGGCCACGCTGGCAGCGCCCGTCCAGGCGGCCGGTGTACGGCCGGCACGCGCCCTGCCCTACGAGCTCCAGGTACAGGCCCAGGTGCCGGCCGGAGGCGGCCAGGTAGTGCTCAACTTCGAAAACCTCGGCGAAGCCGGAGCGGTGTTCCATGTGTACGACCGTCTTGCGCTAGACCAGATCCCGCGTCGCTATACCGTCGAACCCGGGAAACAGCTGCAAGGCAGCTGGAACACCGCGGCCGCTTACGACCTGTGGATATTGGGACCGAACGGCTTCCACCGCCACATCGTCGGGGACGTGCGTGGCGCAGTCACCGCAGGATGGCCGGAAATGCGTATGCGCGCCGACCGCAGGGCTGGCGAACTGGTGATCGATCTGGTTAACAACGGCGCGCAGCCCTGCACCTTCCAGCTCACCGCCAACAAGTATTACGCAAACAAGCCAATGGAAATGCGAGTCGTCGCACGCTCGACGAGCACGATCCGGTTGCCGCTGGCATCGAGCTCGAACTGGTACGACTACAGCTTGCGCGTGAATGGCCTGCCAGGCTGGCTGCGCCGCTTTGCCGGCCATCTGGAAAACGGCTCGCCGTCAATCAGCGACCCGGCAATGCGCGGGGCCGCCCAACTCGACCAGTACCGCGTCGTTTGATCTTTACAAGGAGCTTTTATGAAGTCTCGATTTCTCGTTGCCGCCGTCTTGTTCGCCGTGGCTTGCAGCGGCCAGGCCGCAGCCATCTACCGTCAGAACCTCGTTGTCAATGGCGATGCCGAAGCGGGCATGAACGGCTGGACGGGCTACCCGGACTACAACATGGTCCAGTCGGTGAACTATGGCAGCAACTGGGTGCTGCCCGGTCAGCCTGGCCCGGCCGATCGCGGCAGCAACATGTTTGCCGGGCTGGGACAGTATGCCGTCGGCTTCCAGACACTCGACTTGAGCGTGTCGACGACCACGAACATCTCGTATTCCCTGAGCGGCTGGCTTGGCGGTTGGGCCGACCAGGGCGATAACGCCTTGTTCTACGTGCAGTTTCTCGATGACCTCGACAACGAGATAGGCAGCTCCGCGATCGGTCCCGTCACCCCGGCGGATCGCGGCAACCAGACCGGCCTGTACTATCGCGAGGCAGCGGGATTCATGCCTACCGGAACCCGCAAGCTGTCCTTCTGGCTATCAATGGAGCGCCTCGTCTCGGGCGACAACGATGGCTATGCCGACAATCTGTCATTCGTCCTGCTGGAGCCCGTCAACGAGGTGCCGGAACCGGCCATGGCGTCGATGTTCCTGCTTGGCGCCGGCATGCTGGGGTGGTCGCGCCGCCACAGGAACGCGGCCAGCAAGGCGTAATCGGCGCCATGCAGCTTCGTAATAATTTTGCCGTAGAAAACTAGCGGAAAATGTTGGATGCCGGCCTGGCGACACTCGACCTTTTAAAACGCTTGCTACGGCGTTTTTGCAAGGTCGAGAGTGGTAGAGAGACCCCGGAACACGCCAATCGCACTTGTTTACACAGGCTGGGCCGGGGCCGGTAGTTCGCATCAGCATAGGAGGTCGCAAGGCTTAAAATCCGGCGACCGCCTTGACAAGCAGCTGTTGTCCGGACCCGGCCGTTCAGGCCAGCACAGCAGGTTGGCAGGTTGAAAATTCAGCGGTGACCGCGACAGGCCGGAACCGACCCATTGCAGACATTCAGGCTATGACTTTAAGGTCCCAGCGATTCGGCGCGTCAGGTGTCCGGCGAAAAATGCTATTGCTCCAAGACCAAACGCCATTGTTAGTACGACTGGCACGAGAAAAATTGCAGATGAACGCTCAGACGCCGTGCCTGCAATTAAACCCAAGGCAATCCAGCAGCACAGGGCCAGCGTCAAGCCTGCAAAAAATCGGGGCGCGTCTGCTTTGAAGCATCCCGCTACGAATGCGACCAGGACTGAGAAAAAAGCAGCCGTCAGCCCAAAGCCAGACGTTGCCGCCATGACAACCGCATAGATTCCAAACGCAACCGCGCCAGCGATCAGTGACCAACTTTTACATATCATTTTTGTGCGCAGAGCAGGTCTATTAACAGCGTTTAAACGGTCGGCCCCATGTCCGCTTCTGGCGGCATGCAGCCTTATCGGCCCGAGGCAGACATCCAGCTCATCAGGTAAGGCCATGCAATTCAAAGACGTGCCGAAATGCCCCGTTCCTACAAAAAACATCTTGGCCGATCAGTTCCTTAAGCACTCGCCGGGTATGTACCGAAGTTAAGTCTTTGGCCTGTGCATCGGTCGGTTTGGTATAGATATTAGTGGACTCAGCCAGCCAATGCTGTAGCTCGCAAATCAGATGTTCCTTGCCCGGTGATTTGACTGGGCTGTTTGCCATCTTCAGGATGGTTGTGATCCATGTCCAAGGCTCCCGTCGCGCTAGTGAAAGGGCGAGTGCATGATCAGATCTTTCCTCCACCAGGGTCAGTGCTTCGTCCAGATCGATGTATGCGCCGAGGTCTTCCATCAACACGAGAGCCAGTTTTCGAACCCTGGGAAATTGGGAAAGTAACGCAAATCGCAGGATTTCATCGCGGGCATCAGGAGCCAGACGAGCCCATGACATGACAGCAGTTGTCTGCGTCCGAGCGTGCGGAAGGTCTGCAAACCGTCTGATGAGCGCGATATGGTCGCGCGTGCCACATGCCGCCAACGAGGCCAGGCAAATACGCGTCCTGCGCATCGCCAGCACTCCCTGTGTAAGGCGGTCGACATAAAACTGCGCAACCGGATAGCCTTTTTGTTTTAAGTACCACATCGCTACTTCACGTACCGACCTTTGCGAATCTAGTAGAGCCTGCTCGGCCAAAGCATCTGCGTGTTCGTCCGCAGAGGTCAATGCCTCGCGCAGAGCGACCGTGCGAACTGCGCCGAAGGCACTCGCCAACCCGGTTGCTGCCAAGGTTCTCCGCTCGTTTGCTTCCAACGTACTTCCCAAACGCCAAGCGGCAAGCGACGTGCCGAAGTCGGCCCCCTTGGCGAGCACGCGCTGCGCCAACCGGTCTGCTTCAAGTAGGGAATGCGATTTGACGATGTCGAAGCAAGAGCGCGCAATCTCGCCAGTACCCATGACTGCCTCGGCAACTAGAGCATCGGCCCCCAAGGCGTCAACAACTGTGGCGTGGTATTTGTCAATCCAGTCGGAATGATTCTCGCGCTTGGCAAGTCGCAACCGATCAATGTCAGGAAGAGTTTTCAGGATGGCGGAGGGCGGGAGCAACGGTACAAGCGTGAGGAGGGCCGTGCGGGCAGCTTGACGTACTTGCGGAACCCAGTCGTTCAATCGCTCCAAGATTGCGTCGAGAAGTTCTGGCGAGCGGAGCTCGACAGCGCGGACCAGCACTCCCTCTCGTAGGAATCCGTCATAGTGACGCGACCAATCGACCAGTTGGGAAATCGATGCTTTTTTCAGATCCTCGCGGACCCCGGGCGAAGTCTGCGGACGCGAACCGAAAAGAAAGCTTAATAGTTTGCTCATGCTGCAAGTCCAGGATGTAGGGGCGTTAAATTTGTTTGTTACCGGTCTGGCGGTAGCGTTAAGTCCTCCGCGAATGGCGATGCTATCCTCACCAACCGTAACTCAGCGGGAGAGCAGCAATCCGTATTTGTGGGTATTCTGGTTCCTCGGTTAAATCACTGCTCTTTGGTGGTTGCCGACCTTCGGTTGCGTCCGTTTCCGACTCGAAGCAGCGGTTCGTTCTTCAAATAACGATGAAGTCAGGGTAGATTTGAAGGCTCTCGTATTGGGTCGAATTGTCATGCAGGCGCAGCTGCAGTCCGTTCTGAAACCTGATCTCCATGGTCTGCTTGCTTAGCACGGCGCAACTATCGACCGTCTCGTTCATGAGCTTTTGAAAGGCCGTGGTAGTCCAATTTCGCTCTTCGTCCCACGTAGCGACTAGCTCCTCGCCCTCAAACATCTCAACCAAACTTTGAACGCACATTCTGGTTCCTGAGTAGAAGAGAAATTGGACGTCGTACCGCCCGAGACAGATCTGATGTATCTCCGATCTGACGACGCCTTCCAGCTTTAACTCTTCCGAAAGCCGTGCATTCGATTCCTTTGTATATCGGTAGATCGACAGGCCGGTGTCGTCCCGAAGCAGACCTGATTAAATGGGCTCATCACCCTCAGTATTTTCTTGAATTTGACCACGCTTCTGTAGCATCTTTGCTGCTGCTGATGAGAGGACGTCGTCCTCTAACACCTGGAGCATTAGACGGCCCATCTCATCAAAATACCCCACAAGATGACTGTCAACAGCAAGCCAGCGGTCCAAAGATATGCCGTCCTGCGTCAATGCTTGTATAACGTCTTTATCTTTGATTTTCATTCTCCAGCAATGTCTGCTCTTGGCCGAAAGCGGCCGGGCGGCATGGCTCAGTGTACAAGCATGTTGCCGCCAGACGAAGCAACAGATTTTGTCATGCGTTCTAACCTGTCACGCCTGCTGCGCCGTCGGCGCGCCGGTCACCGGCTCCAGCAAGTGGCCGCTCAACCAGCGCGCCACTTCCGCCGCCCTGCCCTCGATTTGCGGGCCAAAACCCTCCCTGGCCAGCAGCGCAATCCCGTTCGGATTACGCAGCACGCCTTTCTGCAGCACTGGCCGACCGCTGGTCGTATCGATGCAGATGGCGTCAAACCCGGCCTGCAGCAGCGGCGCGAGCACAAGATTGTGCGACGACACCAGCACCAGGTCGTGCCTCGACAACTGTTCGAGCACCGCTGCGGCAGCAGACACCGACTCGAGATGGTTCGTGCCGCGAAATACCTCGTCGATCAGGCACACGCCGGCCGGCTGGCCGGCTGCCTCGAGCAGTTTGCGGGCACGCCGCAACTCTGCCATGTACAGGCTCTCACCGCCGAGCAGCGAATCCTCGTTCTGCATGCTGGCGCGCACCGGCACCGCCGGCAGGCGCGCCCGCGTGGCGTAGCAGAAGCCGAACGCGCGCGCCGCGAGCAGGTTCAGGCCCACCATGCGCAGAAACGTGCTCTTGCCCGACGCGTTCTGGCCCGAGACGAACGCGCCGCGCTCATGCAGCGACAATGACAGCGGCGCCGGCTGCGCCATCAGCGGATGCACGCCATCTTCCAGCAGCAGCTCGCGCGCCCCGCCACGTTCGGCCCAGCACCAGCGCGGCATCGCGTGCAGGTGCCGCGCCAGTGCCACGTCGGCTTCCAGATTGGCGCACGCCAGATAGCACTCGCGCAGAAACGCGCGCTGCCCGAACACGATGCGCGCCGTCCTGAAGTAATGCGCGATATTCCCGGCAGCGAACCAGTCGGCATACTGCCTGCCGCCCGGGATCATGCGCAGCGCGAAGGGCCGCTCGAGGCGGACATGCAGACGCGTGGCGGCCGCGCGCGCCGCCACGAACGGTTCGGTCAACGCCCCGCCACCCTTGCCGAGCAGGCCCACGGTGGCAAGCAGCGCGCCCAGCGAGCGGATGGTCGCGGTCCAGCCCTCGATCTCCTGGTGATAGCGGATCTGCAGCGCCATCAGCGGCGCAAGCGCGGCCAGCGTCAGTACCCAGCCAAGCGGCAACGTCACCAGCGCCGCGACCGACACCAGCAGCAACACCGGCAGCAACCACAACCAGCGTGACCACCACGGCGTCGCCGGCGGCGTATCGCCGAACAGCAGCGCGCTCACGTCGACATCCGCATGGCGCAACATCTGCAGTTGCGCGTGCAGCGCGGCCACGCGTGCCGGGTCCGCGATCAGGCCTTGCAGGCGCGTGCGCTGGGCGCTGCAAGCGGCATCGTCCACGCCCGCGCGCAGGCGCCGATGCAGTACCTGGCGCCCGAAAATGCTGGCATCGGGCGCCAGCTTGTCCTCGAACGACGGCAGCAGCAGATCGTCCCAGGTCTGGGCATCGATGCTGGCGCGGTTGAGGCCATCCTGATCGTGCAGACGCCCGATATCCTGTGGTGTGAAAAAGTGGTTCGGAGGCGGCGCGGTCGATGGCGCCAGTGTGGCGATGGCGGAACGCCAGAGATGCTGCAGGTGGTCGAACGACGACAAGGTCAGTCCTGAAAAGAGCCGGCCGCGCCGGTTGCAAGGTGCATGTATAGACGGCGTGACGAATTTGCAAGAAGGAAAACGTTCCAATGGCGAAATTATCTTTTTTGCATAATGAACGCCCCTGCAGACAATGTTCGTTTCCCAACATACCGAGGCAGTAAACACTGGCACGATGCCTTCTTGACCATCTCTATAACAATGTCCAGGAAAGGCAGGCCCTCCATGAAACGCGCTTCGCTCGCCGCCGCACTATGCCTCGTGTTCGGCTCCGCCACCGCCCAGCAGGGCGACGGCACCCAGTTCTCCACCAAGATCAACGTCTGGAAGCCCAACAAGGTCGAAGCGACGCCCGAGCGGATCCGTGCACTCAAGGCGCCGCCCGGCTTCACGGTGAGCGCGTTCGCAACCGGCCTGAAAAACGCCCGCATCATCGCTGTCGCGCCGAGCGGTGACATCTATGTGACCCGCCGTGACCAAGGCGACGTGCTGTTGCTGCGCGACACCAACAACGACGGCCGCGCCGACGGCGAGCCGATCACGGTGGCCAACCGCGCCGGCGCGCATGGCCTGGCGATCCGCGACAACAAGCTGTATCTGGTGACGGTCAAGGAACTGTTCGTGGCCGACATCCAGAAGGATGGCCGCCTGGGCGAACTGAAGATGCTGATCGGCGACCTGCCCGACTCGGGCCAGCACCCGAACCGCACGATGGCCTTCGGCCCGGACGGCATGCTGTACCTGAGCGTGGGCAGCACCTGCAATACCTGCAACGAAAGCAATCCCGAAAACGCCACGCTGCTGCGCATTTCGCCGGATGGCAAGCAGCGCACCATCTTTGCCAGCGGCCTGCGCAACCTGATCGGCTACGCCTGGCATCCGACGACGGGCGAGCTGTGGGGCTTTGACCATGGCATCGACTTCCTGGGCGACGATGTGCAGGCCGAAGAGATCAACAAGATCGAACTGGGTAAACAGTATGGCTGGCCGCACGTGTATGGCGCCAATGAGATCTACCCGCAAAGCACGCCCGTGGGCGAGATCACCAAGGAGCAGTGGAAAGCGCGCAGCACGCCGATGGTGCTCGGCTACACAGCGCATGCGGCGCCGATGCAGTGGGTGTTCGGCGCTGGCAGCGCGTTCCCGGCCGAGTACCAGGGCGATGCGTTCGTGACGATGCGCGGCTCGTGGAACCGGGTGCCGGCATCGGGCTACGAAATCGTGCGCGTGCGCTACCAGAACGGCCAGCCGACCAAGGTCGAGCCGTTCGTCACGGGCTTTTTGACCGATGGCGGCAAGACCCACATCGCGCGCCCGGTCGGACTGGCGATGGCGAAGGACGGTTCGCTCTTGATGGCGGATGATGCCAACGGCGTGATCTATCGGGTCGCCTACACGGGTGGCAAGGCAACGGCGGCCACGCCGCCGAAGGCGCCAGCAGGCCCGCTCGAACAGCAAACCAGCAAAGGCACCAACGTGCCGCTGGCGCTCAAGCGTCCCGAGACCGAGGCCAAGGGGCAGATGACGGTTTCGTCGCCCAGCTTTGCCGCCAATGGCATGATGAACGAGCGCTATACCGAGTACGCCGATGGCGTCTCACCGGCGCTGGCGTGGAAAGCGGTGGCCGGTGCGAAGTCGTACGTGATCATCGCGGAAGACCCGGACGCCAAACCCGCCCTGCCATTCGTGCACTGGGTGATGTGGAATATCCCGGCCAATGTCACCAGCGTGCCGGAAGGCGTACAGGAGCAAGCCCGCCTGTCGGATCCGGACGGCGTGCTGCAAGGCCTGACGACGCGCGGTTCGCCGGGCTACTACGGGCCAAAGCCGCCACCGGGTGAAGCCGCGCACCGCTACCACTTCCAGGTGATGGCGCTTGACACGATGCTGGACGTGCCGTTCGGCGCCGACCGCGACCAGGTGCTCGCCGCGATGAAGGGTCATGTGCTGGCCAAGGGCGAAGTCGTCGGCAAGTACGCGCAGAAGCAGAAGCCGCAGAAGTAAACCTCACCGGCGGCCGTGTCCGCGGCCGCCCGGACGGACACCGCGGACAGCGGTGTCCGCGACTGTCCGCCATACGAATCAATGACTTAATGCTTGGCACGGATCGTGCAATAACGACCATCATACCGTCGTTACTGGACCACCATGATCCCCGAACCATCCCGGCAGGACACCACCCTGACGCCGCCCCCGGCGCAGCGATTCAAGCGCCGCGCCGTGATGATCGGCGCGGCCGCTGCGCTGGTCGCCGTCAGCGCCACGCTGTACGCTGCCTGGAACAACAGCGAACACAGCGTCTCGGCCAGCCGCATCCGCATCGCCGAGGTTGCGCGCGGCACGCTGGTGCGCGACGCCGCCGTCAATGGCCGCGTCGTCGCTGCCGTCAGTCCTACGCTATATGCGACCGCACCGGCCACCGTTAACCTGAAGGTCGCCGCTGGCGACACGGTCAAGAAAGGCGACGTGCTGGCGCTGCTCGAATCGCCCGACCTGACCGATGCCCTGAAACGTGAAGTGTCGACCTGGGAGCAGCTCAAGGCCGAAGTCGCGCGCCAGCAGATCCTGTCGCGCAAGCAGAAGCTGCTGGCCCAGCGCGAAGCCGACACCGCCGAGATCGACCGCCTGTCGGCCCAGCGCACGCTGGAGCGCTACGACAGCGTCGGCCAGGTCGGCATCATCGCCAAGATCGACTACCAGAAGGCCAGGGATGCGGTCAATTCGGCCGGCATCCGCGCCAGCCACGCCAGGCAGGCCGCCGCGCTCGAAGGCGACGACGTCGAGCTGGCGATCAAGACCAAGACCAATGAACTGGAACGCCAGCGCCTGTCGATGGCCAACGCCCAGCGGCGCGTCGACGAACTGACCGTGCGCGCACCGGTCGATGGCTTCATCGGCACGCTCAATGTGCAGCACCGGATGGTGGTCGCCGCCAACGCGCCCTTGATGACGCTGGTGGACCTGTCGCGACTGGAGGTCGAACTGGAAGTACCTGAAACCTATGCCGGCGACATGGGCCTGGGCATGCGCGCCGAGATCACCCTGCCGTCGGGCCGCGCCACCGGCACGCTGTCGGCGCTGTCGCCCGAGGTGGTCAAGAACCAGGTGCTGGCGCGCGTGCGCTTCGATGGCGCGCAGCCGACCGGCCTGCGCCAGAGCCAGCGCGTCAGCGCGCGCCTGCTGATCGAGGAAAAACCGGATGTGCTGATGGTGCAGCGCGGCCCGTTCGTCGAAAACGAAGGTGGACGCCATGCCTACGTGATGCATGACGGCGTGGCGGTGCGCACGCCGATCCGGATCGGCGCCACCAGTATCTCGGCCGTTGAAATCATCGACGGCCTGAAAGCCGGCGACAAAGTGGTGGTGTCGGGCACCGATGCCTTCGACAATGCCGCACGCGTCTCAATCAATCAATGAACCACGGAGCCAGACTATGCTGCGCATGACCAACCTGAGCAAGGTGTACCGCACCCACATGATCGAGACGCACGCGCTGCGCGGCTTCGCGATCCACGTCAGCCAGGGCGAATTCGTCACCGTGACCGGCCCGTCCGGCTCAGGCAAGACGAGCTTTTTGAACATCGCCGGCCTGCTCGAAGAATTTACGTCGGGCGAATTCATCCTCGATGGCGTGAACGTCAAGGGCCTGGACGACGCAGCGCGCTCGCGTCTGCGCAACGAAAAGCTCGGCTTCATCTTCCAGGGTTTCAACCTGATCCCCGACCTGAACCTGTTCGACAACGTCGACGTGCCGCTGCGCTACCGCGGCTTCAATGCGCGCGAGCGCAAGGAACGCATCGAGGATGCTCTCGGCAAGGTGGGCCTGGCCTCGCGCATGAAGCACTACCCGGCGGAACTCTCGGGCGGCCAGCAGCAGCGCGTGGCGATCGCGCGCGCGCTGGCCGGCAGTCCGAAACTGCTGCTGGCCGATGAACCGACCGGCAACCTCGATACGCAGATGGCACGCGGCGTGATGGAACTGCTCGAAGAGATCAACGCCGCCGGCACCACCATTTTGATGGTGACCCACGACCCGGAACTGGCCGTGCGCACCCACCGCAACGTGCACATCATCGATGGCCAGGTGTCGGATCTGGTACGGCGCGCGCCATCGCTGCACCAGGCCCATACCGACGTCACGGCATAAGGAGCGGCGATGTTTGGCTATTACCTGATGCTTGGCGTGCGCAGCCTGCGCCGCAATCCGTATCTCACCGTGCTGATGGTGCTCACGCTGGCGATCGGCGTGGCGGCCAGCGTGAGCACGCTGACCATCCTGCACGCGATGTCGGGCGACCCGATTCCGGGCAAGAGCGAGCGCCTGTTCGTGCCGTTCATCGACAACGGCGCGCGCAACGGTTACGTCCCTGGAGCGGAGCCGATCGATATGCAGTCAACATACCAGGACGCGATGAATTTGCTGCGCAACCCGCCGGCCGAACGCGGCGTCGCCATATTCGCCACTGGCATGCCGGTCGAGCCGCCACGCGCCGGCAGCGCGCCGTTCCAGTCGTATGGCCTGGCGCCGACGCGTGCATTCTTCGCGATGTTCGACGTGCCGTTCCGGTACGGCCAGCCGTGGAGTGAAGAAGACGAGGCGCGCGGCGCCAATGTGGTGATCCTGAACCGCACCGTGGCCGAAAAAATGTTCGGCGAGGCCAACCCGGTGGGCCAGCGCTTGCGCATGGGCGGCGAACCGTTCACGGTAGTGGGCGTGCTGGGCGACTGGAACCCGATGCCGCGCTATTACAAGCTGATCGGAAGCGGTCCGGCCACCGGTGAAGAATTCATGATCCCGCTGGCCACTGCGGTGCGCAAGGAGCTGCAACCTTATGGCAGCGTCAATTGCAGCCAGGCCCGCGATCCGGGCTACGCCAGCCTGCTGGCCTCGGAGTGCACCTGGATCCAGCTCTGGTTCGAGACCCGCTCCGGCGCCGATCGCGCCGATCTTCAGAGCGCGCTCGAAAATTACGCCAGCGAGCAGCGCAAGCTGGGCCGCCTGCCGCGCCCGGCACCGGTCGAACTGTACGACGTCATGGCATGGATGGAAAAGCAGAAAGTGGTGGGTAACGACACCCGCTTGTCGGCCTGGCTCGCCTTTGGCTTTTTGGCCCTGTGCCTGGTCAACACGGTCGGCCTGCTGCTGGCGAAGTTCTCGGTACGCGCCGCCGAAGTGGGCGTGCGCCGCGCCCTGGGCGCGTCGAAGCGCGACATCTTCCGCCAGTTCCTGATCGAGACGGGCGTGGTGGGCCTGGCCGGCGGCGTGCTGGGACTGGGGCTGGCCGTCGGCGCGCTGGCCCTGATCGGCATGCAGAGCAAGGACATGGCGGCCGTGGCGCGCATGGACTGGCAAATGCTGGCCCTGACCTTCGTGCTGTCGATTGCCGCTGCACTGATTGCGGGCCTGCTGCCGACCTGGCGCGCGTGCCAGGTCACGCCCGCCATCCAGCTCAAATCGCAATGAACGCTCACCACACCATCACGGGAGACTGACCATGGAAATCCGCCCCATCCTGTCGGCGCTCATGCGCAACAAGACCGGCCCCATTCTGGTGGCCATGCAGGTCGCCCTGAGCCTGGCGATCCTGGCCAACGCCCTGCACATCGTCAATGACCGGCGCGCCGTGGCAGCGCGGCCATCCGGGCTGGAGGACGAAGCCGCGACCTTCTATTTTTCGCTGCGTCATCTGAACCAGGACACGCCGGAACAGATGCTCGCCTCGATCAAGCGCGAGCTCCAGGTGCTGCGCGAGGTGCCGGGCATGGTGGCGGTGGCGCAGGTGTCGCAGATGCCGATGTCGAACAGCGGCGGCACGTCCAGCATCGCGGCCGATCCGCGCCAGGCGCGCGAAAGCGCCTACGCATCGACCTATTTCACGGGCGATTCGCTGGTCAGGACGCTGGGCCTGCAACTGGTCGAAGGGCGCGATTTTTCCAGCCAGGACATCCCGGAGGTAGACGAAACGACCAACGCCGGGGAGCCAACGCAGATGATCGTGACGCGCGCCCTGGCCGGCAAGCTGTGGCCCGGCGCATCGGCGGTGGGCAAGTCCCTGTACTTTGGTACCGGCGATGGCACGCCAAGCGCCCGGGTGATCGGGGTCGTCGAGCGCCTGGCGAGCGCCCACGCCGAAGTGGGCGAGCGCGGCGAATTTTCGATGATCATGCCAGCGCGGCACTATGGCAGTGGCGGCGCGATGTATGCGATGCGCAGCGAACCGGGGCAGCGCGACCGCGTAATGCAGGCCGCCGAGCAGGCACTGCGCGCATCGTCAGCCACACCGATGATCATGCGCATCAAGACAACCCAGGAAGACCGCAAGAACCACTACCGCGCCGACCTTGCGTTGTCGTGGATGCTGGTGACGGTCAGCGTGCTGCTGCTCCTGGTGACCTGCAGCGGCATCGTCGGCATGGCCAGCCTGTGGGTGACGCAGCGCCGCAAGCAGATCGGCGTGCGGCGTGCCCTTGGTGCGCGCAGGATCGACATCCTGCGCTACTTCATCGTCGAGAACGTGATGATCACGAGCGTCGGCGTGATCGGCGGCGTGCTGCTGGGCGTTGGTCTGAACCAGCTCCTGGTGACCAAGCTCGACATGGCGCGCCTGCCGGTGGCGTACCTGATCGGCGGCGCCCTGATGTTCTGGGTGATCGGCATCCTGGCGGCGTATGGCCCGGCCTGGCGTGCGGCACGCACGTCGCCGGCGCTGGCCACCCGCAGCCTGTGAGGGCGCGCGCGGGTGCTATGCTGGCGGCCATGCCCACAGTTCTCATCATTGACGACAATGCCGCCGTGGCCATGGCGCTCGACGTGCTGTTTTCGCTGCACGACATTGCCACGCTGCGCGCGCTCTCGCCTGCAGAAGGCCTGGACTTGCTGGCGCGCGAACCGATCGACTTGGTCATCCAGGACATGAACTTCACGGCCGACACCACGTCGGGTGAAGAAGGCGTGACGCTGTTTCGCGCGATCCGCGCACGCCATCCCGACCTGCCAGTGATCCTGCTGACCGCGTGGACGCACCTGGACGCGGCGGTCGACCTGGTCAAGGCGGGCGCCGCCGACTACCTGCCCAAGCCGTGGAACGACGAGCGCCTGCTGGCCAGCGTGTCCAACCTGATCGAACTGGGGCAAGCCAACCGCGCGCTGGGCAGCCGCCTGCAGCACGAACGCAAGGCGCGGCTGGCGCTCGAGCAGAACTTCGACCTGCGCGGCCTGGTCTGGCAAGACCCGGCCACCGAACGCGTGCTGCACCTGGCTTGCCAGGTCGCGCGCGCCGACGTGCCGGTGCTGATTACCGGCCCGAACGGCGCCGGCAAGGAGCGCATCGCCGACATCATCAAGGCCAATTCTCAGGTGGCTGACGGCCCGTTCGTGGTGCTCAATTGCGGCGCCCTGCCGTCAGAGCTGATCGAGGCCGAGTTGTTCGGCGCCGACGCCGGCGCCTACACGGGCGCATCGAAAGCACGCGAAGGCAAGTTTGAAGCAGCCGACGGCGGCACGCTGTTCCTCGACGAAATCGGCAACCTGCCGCTGGCCGGCCAGATGAAATTGCTGCGGGTGCTGGAAACGGGCCGCTTCGAGCGACTGGGCTCGAACCGCGAACGCCAGGTACGCGTGCGGGTGATCAGCGCCACCAACGCCGACCTGGGCGCGATGATCCGCGCCGGCACCTTTCGCGAAGACCTGTTCTACCGCCTCAACGTGATCGAGCTGCGCCTGCCGCCGCTGGGCGCACGCCCGGGCGACATCCTGCCGCTGGCCCGTTCGTTCCTGGCCGCCGGCAAGGCACTGCACCCGGCCAGCGAAGCGGCGCTGATGGCCTACCCGTGGCCCGGCAATGTGCGCGAACTGAAAAACGTGATGGCGCGCGCCAGTCTGCTGTCCCATGGCGATACCGTCATGGTGGCCGACCTGGGGCTGCCGGCAGCGAGCACGCCGGCACCGATATCAGGCCAGGAAGCAGAGCCGGACCGCGCCGCGCTCGTGGCGGCCCTGTCGCGTGCGGGCGGCGTGGTGGCGCAGGCGGCCGCCGATCTTGGCCTGTCGCGCCAGGCGCTGTACCGCCGCATGGAGCGGCTGGGCATCGCGCGGCCATGACGGGCAGCGCGCACCAGCCCAGGTTTTCCCTGGTCATACGGCTGTCGGCGCTGGTGGGCACCCTGCTTGCGCTGGCCGTAATCGCTGCGCTGCTGCTGGATCACCTGCTGCCCGCCCGGCCGCTGCTGGTGCTGACCATCTGCCTGCTTGGGCTGGTGCCACTGGCCGTCATCACGCTGCGCGCGCAATTGCAGCCGGTGCTGTCGCTGTTCCGGGCACTCGAGGGCACCGTCGACAGCTACCGTGACGGCGACTTTTCGTGCAGCCTGCACTGGCCGCACAACGATGAACTGCGTGACCTGATTGCCGCCCACAACAACCTGGGCAACGTGCTGCGCGAGCAGCGCCTGGGGCTGGTGCAGCGCGAGCTGCTGCTCGACTCGATGGTGCAGAACACGCCGGTGGCGATGCTGCTGGTGGCCGATTCGACGGCGCCCGGCGGCGCCATCGTGTTCGCCAACATCGCCGCGCGCCAGTTGCTGGCGCAGGGGCGCAAGCTTGAAGGCCACAGCCTGCGGGCGGTGCTCGATGGTGCCTCGGCAGCCCTGCGCAACGCGCTGGCGCGCGGCGGCGACGGCTTGTTTACCGCTGGCGAAGGCGAGGCCGAAGAGGTCTATCACCTGGCGCGCAGCACCTTCACGCTCAATGGCCGGCGCCACGAGCTGCTGCTGCTGCGCCACCTGACCGTCGAACTGCGGCGCCAGGAAGTCCAGACCTGGAAAAAAGTCATCCGCGTGATCAGCCACGAATTGAACAACTCGCTGGCGCCACTGGCGTCGCTGGCGCACTCCGGGGCCGAGCTGGTACGGCGCGGCCAGCTCGAACGCCTGCCGCAGATCCTGGAAACGATCGGCGAACGCACGCGTCACCTGGAGAGCTTCATCTCGGGTTACGCACGCTTTGCCAAGCTGCCCACGCCGCGCCTGGAAGCCTGCAGCTGGCCAGCCCTGGTCACGCGCCTGGCCGGCCAGGTGACCTTTACCGTGGTGGACGAGCTGCCGCCGGATGCAGCCTGGATCGACGCCGCGCAGCTTGAGCAGGCGCTGCTCAATCTGTTGAAGAACGCGCACGAGTCGGGTTCCCGGCCAGAGGACGTGCAGTTGCAGATACGGCGCGTGCAGGACCAGGTGCGCATCGACGTGATGGACCGGGGCAGCGGCATGAGCGACGCGGTGCTGACCCACGCGCTGGTGCCGTTCTATTCGACCAAGCGCGCCGGCACCGGCCTTGGTCTTGCGCTCGCACGCGAGATCGCCGAGGCGCACGGCGGGCGCATCCTGCTGGCCAATCGCGACGGCGGCGGCCTGGCCGTAACGCTGTTCCTGCCAGCGCTGGCGGCGACCTGAGAGCCTGCAACAACAGCTCTGGTAACATCGGCTTTGCCCTCCACCGCTTCATGCCATGTCCGCCAAGTCACCCACCGTCATCGATCCGCGCTTCGCCCAGCCCGGCCATCCCCCTGCCACCATCGACGAATTCGAGGGCGTGCGCTTCCTGCACCTTGGCACCTCGTGGGTGCAGGGCGCGATGCGGCTGGCCAAGCCGGACACGATCGAGCTCGAATACGTGCAGATGATGATGATGTGGACGCTGTTCCAGAGTGCGCCGCGCCACGTCGTGCAGCTTGGCCTGGGCAGCGCCGCGCTGACCAAGTTCACGTATGCCCGCTTTCCCGATGCGCGCGTGACGGCCGTCGAACTCAATCCCAACGTGATCGCGATCTGCCGCGCCCTGTTCGGCCTGCCGGAAAACGATGCGCGCCTGGACGTGCGCGAGCAGGACGCGATGGACTTCGTACTCGATCCGGCCAACCACGGCAAGGCCGACGTGCTGCAGGTGGACCTGTACGACCAGGACGCGCGCGGCCCGGTGCTCGATTCGGAAGCGTTCTACCAGGGCTGCCTGGATTGCCTGGCGCCGGGCGGCGTCATGACCGCCAATGTGTTCGGCGACTTCAGCAACTACGACAAGAATTTCCTGAACATGGAGCAGGTGTTCGACGCCGTCGTCTGGCTGCCCGAGGTGCACGATGCCAACGTGGTGGTGGTGGCGTTCAGGGACGCGCCGCAGCTGGACTTTTCAGTGCTCTACGAACGCGCCGGCGAGATCAGGCGGCGCCTGAACCTGCCGGCCAAGAACTGGGTGAACGGCCTCAAGGAATGGATGCGCGACCATCAAGGCTGACATGGCGCGCCGTGCCCGCCCGATGCCCCGGCTCGGGCGACGCCACGCCCAGTTCGGACGCCGGCACCGGTGCGCCCAGCACCGCGAACACGGTGCCGCATGACTCGCGCTCGAGCGCCAGCACGGGGAACACGCGTTCCAGATTGGCGTACTTGGCCCAGGCGCCGGCGCCGCGCGACTGCGTCGGCGGAATCGACATCGCGGCATAGCCGCGCGCGCCGCCCTCCACCGCTTCGATACTGCGCCCGCGCGCTGCCCGCGCGTCGTCCAGCGGCACCGGGATGTCCGATGCGTCAAGGCAGCGCACGCGCAGCTGCGCGCCCGGGAGTGGGTGATCGTTGATCTTCTGGTTGGGCGCGTGCCAGAGCTGCATCAGGACGATGCCGGTTGCGCTGTGGGCGTCCCAGGCGCTTTCGAGACTGCCGTAATGCTCGAGGCCATAGCGTTTGCAAAGCTGGGTGATATTCATGCTAATCGTTCCGTTGCCGTTGGCGCCGTTCCCGGACACGCCGGGCGGCGGGATCCTGCATGGCGCGCAGCAGGATCGCTCGTGAGACGTTGCAGCTTTCGAGGTACACCAGCCCCGCGTTGACGCCGCGCGTCTCGGCCAGGAATAACGCATATTCGGTGGCAAGCGCGGTTCGCTCGTCGGTTCGTCGCTGGATCATGGTGTGCTGCCTGAGGTGGTCGGCGGATTTCGCTCGCGCGGCGCGCGGGCATGGTGAAATCCAGTCGGCGGAATCAACCGCCTGCCGCCGTGCCTGTTTGGCATGGTTAATGGCTATCGTAGCTTGTCGCGAGCCGCGCACATTTGAAAAACTTGTTAAATAACGTAACAATAAAACAATACTTTTCGAACATAATTTCTTATAGAAAAGTGCTTAATACTCAAAGCATTACTCGCTGCTCATGAAAGTATCGTCTAACGAGCAAACATGTCTCTTTTGTACGACGCATTTGCTCTAGAGGCACGTTCGTATTTACTTATTTCACATGCTTTATCGTCGGCGCCCTACCCCGTTGCTAAGATTAAATAATGCTCTGATAACAGAGCAACATAAAAAATCGATGAAAAGGGGACAGAGGATGATGAAACAAACACTGCCACGACGCGCCCTGCTGGCGTCGGCCCTGTTGGCAGCGCTCGCACCAGCCAGCGCACAGGAAGCCGACAGCAATATGTCGCAAGTCGTGGTGCTCGGCTCGCGCACCCAGGCCAAGACGGCGCTCGATACCGCCGTGCCGGTGGGCCTGATCAGCACCAAAGACATCCAGTCGGCCGGCACGCTCGAACTGGGCAAGGTGCTGCAAGACCTCGACCCGTCGTTCAACTTCACGTCGACCTTCGTCAGCGACGGCACCGACATCATCCGCCCCGCCACGCTGCGCGGCCTCGGCCCCGACCAGCTGCTCGTGCTGATCAACGGCAAACGCCGCCACCAGCAGGCGCTGGTCAATGTGCAGCAAACGATCGGCCGCGGCTCGGCCGGCACCGACATCAACGCGATCCCGCTGTCAGCGATCCAGTCGATCGAAGTGCTGCGCGACGGCGCCGCCGCCCAGTACGGGTCGGACGCGATCGCGGGCGTCATCAACATCATCCTCAAGAAGGGTGTCGGCAACGGCATCGTCAGCGCCAGCGCCGGCACGACCGACGAAGGCGATGGCGACACCTACTCGGCCAGCGCCAGCCGCGGCTTCGCGCTGGGCAGCGACGGCGGCTACCTGAACCTGTCGGTCGAAGCGCGCAAGCGCGACGAGACCAACCGCGCCGGCCTGGACACGGCGCGCGTCAATCCGCCACGCGTCACGCAGCGCCTGGGCGACAGCAACGCCAAGGATTACTACCTGTGGATGAATTCGGCCCTGCCGATGGGCGGCGGCGAGCTGTATGCGTTCGGCGGCGCCTCGAAACGCAAGGGCGACTCGGGCGGCTTCTTCCGCCCGAAAGAAGATGGGCGCAACGTGCCGGCGGTGTACCCGGAAGGCTTCCTGCCGAACATCGTCACCACCGTGCAGGATGCGTCGCTCGCCGTCGGCTACCGCCACGACTTGGGCAAGGACTGGTCAGTGGACGCGAGCGTGAACCACGGCCGCAGCCAGCTCCAGTTCCACGAACGGAACTCGATCAACGTCAGCTACTGGTACGAAAACGGCGAATCGCCGCGCGAAGCCGACACCGGCACGCTCAAGTTCGAGCAGACCACGTTCAACCTCGACTTCAAGGGCCCGGTCAATCTGCTGGGTGGTGAACTGTTCGTGGCCGCGGGCTTCGAGTGGCGTCGCGACAATTACGAGATCGAAGCGGGCGACCCGGTCTCGTACCAGTATGGCCGCACCAACAACCCTGCGATCATCATCCGCGACCAGACCGGCGGCATCGCGGCCTCGGGCATCCAGGGCTTCCCGGGCTATACGCCATCGACGGCGGTCGACCAGGGCCGCCACAACACGGCGTACTACCTCGACCTGGAACGCAAGTTCGGCCCGGACATCTCGGTGGGCGCGGCAGTGCGCCACGAGCGCTATTCGGACTTCGGCAACACCACGATCGGCAAGCTCAATGCACGCTGGGACCCGAGCCGCTCGTTCGGCCTGCGTGGCAGCGCGTCGACGGGCTTCCGGGCGCCGGGCGTGCAGCAGAAGTTCTACAGCTCGGTCTCGACCAACCTGAATTCGGCCGGCGTGCTGACCGAAACGCTGACGGCGCGTGAAGACAGCGCCGTCACACGCGCTTTCGGCATCGCACCGCTGAAGGAAGAAACGTCGAAGAGCGCCAGCATCGGCGTGATCCTGCGGCCGACGACCACGTTCTCGCTGACGGCCGACGTGTATCGCACCAAGATCGATGATCGCATTGTGTTCTCGAGCACGATCTCGCCGGAGTCGGGCGCCTGCGCAACGCCTGCCGCCTGCCCGATCCGCGCGATCCTCGATCCGCTGCGCGTGGGCCAGGCGCAGTTCTTCACCAATGCGATCGATACGTCGACCACGGGCCTGGACCTGGTGGCGCAGCAGACCATCCGCGGCCAGGGCTCGACCCTGGTGCTGTCCGGCCAGCTGGGCTTCAACAAGACCGAGGTCAAGGCGCGCAATTCGCAATCGCCCGTGCTGACCGGCGCGCAGCTGTTCGACGATGCGCAGGTGACGCTGATCGAACGCGGCCAGCCACGCAAGCACCACGTCGTCTCCGCGGACTACACGGCCGGCGCCTGGAACGTGACGGGCCGTGCGAACTACTTCGGCGAAGTACAGGGCCAGGGCTTCACGGCGCCATTCGTGCAGACGTGGGAAGCCAAATGGATCGTCGACCTGACCGGCCGCTACACGTTCAACAAGAGCCTGAGCCTGTCGGCGGGGATCAACAACCTGTTCGACACCTACCCAACCAAATGGGATCCGGTACGCGCAGCACCATTCCCGCAACTGGGCTTCACGTACTGCTGGGAGACCTGCCCGTTCGGGATGAACGGCCGCACGGCGTATGTGAAGGCGGACTACACGTTCTGATGGGCTGATAGTTCAACAGCGGGGGTCAGGTCTGACATTCGGACACGACCTCTGCAGTATCGACTCGATTCAAGCCTGTAAGAGTAAAGCGAAGGTGCGCCTTGCGATCGATTTCGGCGCGGCTATTGCACAGCCGTTCTGAAAACGCATCGTTAAAGTTGAGGCCGTGTCCGAATGTCAGACCTGACCCCGGCTTTTGTTTACCGCCGTTCCCGCCACCACAGCAGCAGCATGGCCGCTGCAAACACGAGGGCGAATGGCCAGGATGGCGCAGGTCGTGTTGGTCCGTTCACCGGCTGGATCTGCGAACGGGCGGCGTAGCGTGCTGTCGCGTCGCGTCGCTCGGCTGCCTGCCATTCGGGCCAGTCGTTCGTTGCGTACACGTAGATCGCATGCAGGCCGGCATTTGGGTCCTGCAGTTGCAACCAACCTGCCTTTTGCGGCCACAGCGCCGCGCACGATGCATCGGCGCGGTCTGCGCGACGCTGCCAGCCCAGCGACTGCTTCAGATCGGGAAGCGCCAGCTGGCCACTGACGCCGCGCGCGCAGAGTTCCAGGCGCTGGCCTGCCAGTGGCATGTCGCCTGGGGCCAGCCATTCGGTCTTGTGTCGCTCTTCGACACCCACGCGATCCAGTACGCCCTGCCACCACAGCGCCAGCGCGCGCGGCTCGGCGATTGCATGGCGGTGCCATTCGGTGACGCCAAGCCAGGCGATGCGGCCCTGTTGCCAGTCGCGGGTCCAGACCATATTGTCAGTGCCGTGCCATGAGCCGGCGTCGCGCGATGCGGGCAGCAGCGAGGCCACCGGCATCTCCAATGGCGCATCAATCTTTGCGCCCAGTGGCTGTGCGCGCAGCGACAGTTGCAGCGTGCGTGACCAGACGCCCGGATCGTTTGCGTTACCGCCCAGGACCAGCAGCGGCATGCCCTTGGCCACGCGGTCCAGCAGCGCGGTGCGTTCGCCGGACGCCATCCGCTCGAAGCGCGCGGCGTCGATCGCCATCAGGTTGGGCGACGCCATCTCACCACGTGGTGCCTCGGTGCGCGTGATTGCGCGGCCCAGTGTGACTTGCCAGTCAAGCAGCGCGCCGCTGGCGGTCAGCATGTCGTTCAGCACGCGCAGGTCGAACGATGGCGCGCCGAAGCGGCCGACGACCTGCAGCGGCGCGGGCGCATGCACGGTGAACGGGACCGGTCCCTCGGCGATCACCTTGTCCTTGGCGTCAAGCAGCCGCGCCTTGAGCACGACGCGCTCGGCCACCGGTGGCATCCAGTCGACGCGCAGGTCGCCGGTTCCGCGCGCTTCTGCAAGCTGCTGGCCATTCTCGGCCAGCAGTTGCAGCCGCGCGTCGGTCTTGTCCTCGCGCTTGACCGTCAGCGTGAACTGGCGGCCCAGCGCCACCTGACCAGGGAACTCCAGCCGCAGCGCGCCGCCGCGTGGCGCTTCCCAAGCCAACGGCCGTGCCGGCAAATCGTTCCACTCGGCGGCGCGCAGGCCATCGCCCTTCAGCGTCAGGCTGTTCACACCTTCCAGTGATGACGGTGGCGCGGCCGGATCGATGGCCAGCGTGCGGCCGCCCTCGCCCGGCATGCGCAATTCCAGCGCGAACAGGCCCAGGCTCGCGGCGGCGACGATGACCAGCAGCGCATCGAGCCATTGGCGGCGGCGTAGATACAGGCCGGCGCTGACGATGCCTGCCACGAGGATGGCGGCAATGAGCCACGGTTGGTTGATGGCGGTCCCTGCCCAATTCAGATTCATGGCTTGGCCACTCCATCAGCCGACTCGCGCCAGCGGCGCGCGAACGCCGTGTCGACGCTGGTCTTCGCCTGCAACAGCACCTGCCCCTGCCCCGCGCCGGAACGCAACCAGGCGCGCAGCACCGGGCGGCAGGCGATGCAGCCGTCGGCCACGTCCTGGATCGCGCGCTGCGCCGCCAGGCGCTGCTCGTCCTCGACCAGGCGCGTGCGCACCCAGTCGTTTGCGGTGCGCATCCACAGCCCCGGCAGCGCGGCCTCACCCGATAAGGCCTGCACCAGCGCGCGCAGTTCTTCCGGCAGCGCCGCCGCCTGCTCCGCCTGCGTGCGGCGATAGCTTGCGGCGCCGTCCATCTCGCCGGTCATGCGCTTTTCTTCCTTGATCGGTGGTGGCGTGAAGGCGGTCTTGTGCAGGTAGATGCGCTCGGCCTGCTGCAATTCCTTGATCGCTTCCAGGGCCTTGTGCTCGGGCGCCAGCGCGCTTTTCGGCGTGACCGCGCGCAGCGATTTTTCGGCGTCCCACATCGCGACCAGCGCGCGCCGCAGCACCTTTTTGGTACCTTCGTCGTACATCGTCGCGTTCTCGGCTTCGTCGTGCGCGTGGCCGTAGGTTGCAAGGATCTGCTGCGTTTCGTTGACGATGCCGCCCTTGCGCTGATTTGGCTCGTCGTGATCGTGGTCATGGCCACCGGGCGCGTGATCGTGGCCCTCGTGGCCTTCTTCGGCAGGCTTTTCGGCGGCGCGTGGCGCCTTGGCCGCTTCTTCGCCAAACAGCGTCGACTCTTCGCCCAGGAACTGGCCATAACGACGGCGCAGCTGCGCCTGGTCGTCGCCGATCCGCTCGCTGCGGTCACGCACGTCGGCCGCTGCCAGCTTCGTGCTGCGCATGTCGGCGATCAGCTGTTCGGTGTCGATGATGATCTGGCGCTGGCTGCGCAGCGACGCCGGCTTCACCAGCGACGGCATCGCCGCGCTCTCTTCTTCGGCTTCCTGCTCCGGCGCCGGGCGCCGCACCGTGTAGGTGGGCGATTGCACGGTCTGCGCGCGACCTGCGTTGTCAGTCGCGCGGACGAAAAAATACAGCTCGTCGCCCGGCTCCATCGCCAGCTCGCTCAGGGCCCATGTCTTGGACCAGTTGCGCAGCCTGGGATTGTTTGATGCCGGCAGCGGCATCTCGCGGTCCGTAAAACGCACGTTCTCGCCACTGCCTTGCGCGAGCGTCATGTGCAGCGTCGCGCGGGTGATCCGGTAGTCGTCCTTGACCTGGACCGTCATCGTGGTGCCCGTCGCGTTGTCGCGCAGGTCCTGGATCATCTGGCTCGGTGCGCTGATCGTGATCTCGGGCGGCGCATCGGGAATCACGCGCAGCGTGTGGCGCGCGCCGCGCCAGCGCCAGACGACCGATTCGGTGGCCGTCCAGCGCGCGCACTGTTCACCGGGTTCGAGTGTTTCACCGTTACCCAGCTCAATTTTATTGTTGCCGCCCGTGCCACCGGTCAGGCACCACGTCACGACCGTCTGCTCCGGCACCTGCAGATCGCGCGGCGCCGAGGTGGATGCCGCCACGCCCGTGTAGGCAGGCGGCGCGAGCTTGAGCGTCAGGCCGGCCAGCGTGGCGGCGGTCGCACTGCTGGCGGGGCTGGGCGGCGTGACGGCACCCTCCTGCGCCGGCCGCGTGGTCGCGTACCACACCATCGCCGCAAGCACCGCGCTGACCAGCAGGATCGGCAGACCGCTCGATACATGCTGGCGCGCGATCTGGCGCAGCTGCTGGCGCGAGACGGCCGCATCGAGCCGCGCGAACAGGCGCTGCTGCTGCAGGCGCGCGATCGGCGTGTCAGCCGCGTCGAGCAGGGCCGCACTGTCTTCCATCTCTGGCACGGCGCCATCGAGCCACGCCGGCCATTCATACGCCACTCGGCGGCGCAGCTTGACCCAGTCCAGCGCGCACCAGCCGGCCCAGGCCAGCAAACCCGGGCCCGACGGAATGACCAGCCAGGGCAAGGCCCCGCCGATCCAGAGCGGCATGCGGCGCAGCTGGGCTGCGCGCCATACGCGTTTGGTGATCTCAACGCCTCCGTGCATGCGCGAGACTCCTTTCAAGGACGAACAAGCCAACCAGGATGGCCAGCAGGATGTCGCGCAATGCGCCGCTCGGCGCCGGTGCGTTGGCGCCTTTCGAGGCGGCGAACGTTTGCGACGGCAAGGTGTAGGGACGTCGCCCGATGTGCAGCTGCTGCCAGGTGTCGAGCAGCGCACGCGCGGCGTCCACATCCTGCGGCGGCCATGCGGGGTAATGCCACAGGCGGCCACGCGCGCTGTCGGCGTACTGCAAACCGTTCAGCGTACGCGCCTTGGCCAGCTCGGGGAAGGCTGCGGGATTGGTCACCCACCACAGCGCCGCGCGCAGCGCCGCAGGTGGCGCCCCGGCGCGGTCCCAGATGATCAGGTCCGTCCTGGCACCAGGCGCCTCATCCACGACGATCTTCTCGACACCATCCTGCGCCGCGAACAGGCGGCGCCAGGCTTGCGCTCGCTCGCTGGCGATGACCACGTGCCGTTCCACGTTGGCCGGCGCGGTCGGCTGCGTGCGCACCGTGATGTCACGGCCAAACACCGGCTTCGTGGCCGGCATCGGCACGTCGCCCAGCACCAGCAGGCGGGCGTCGCCAGCCCATTCGCGTTCATGCGTGTGCAACCAGCTCAATGCCTGCGCCGCCGGCAGCGTCACGCGCTCGGCCTTCGTCAGGCCAACCTGCGCCGCTTCACGCTCGACCCAAACGGAATCGGTGCCCGCGGTCACGACCACCGTGTCGCCACGCCACGGGTAGACCGGGTCAGCCAGCCAAGCGATGAGCACCGCGAGCAACAAGCAACGCACCAGCAGCAGCAGCGGATCGCTCCAGCGCCACACGCGCGTCTGTTTCGGCTCGGTGCGCGGCAGGAAGCGCGCGGTGGCCATGGGCGCGGCCTGGTTCTGCACGCGCTTGCGCCGGTGCCACCAGACCGGCAGCAGCAATACGGGAAGCGCAAACCACCAGAGTGCATTCATGGGCGATTACCTCGATGGCCGGCGCAGCCAGCGCCGCAGGACGTCGCCCGGCGCCTGCTCGATGGCGGCCAGCGTCAACGGCATGTCATTCCTGCGGCACTGGGCCGTCACCCGGTCGAAGTGTTCCATGCGGTTGCGGCGGTAGCCTTCCTTCAGGTCGGCGCCAAAGCGGAACACCCCTTCGTCATGCTCGGGGTCGCGGTACGCCTGCGTGTCCGGGAAGCTGGCGTCGATCTCGGCCTGCGTCTGCAGGCACAGCACGCGCACGTCGTGGCGCATCTGGCGCAGCCGGGTCAAGGCCAGCGACAGCGGCGACGGCCAGTCGAGCAAGTCGCTCGCCGCATAAATCGCGCTGGGCGAGAGGGCGAAGTGCAGGCTGGCCTTGAGCGTTGCGGCGTCCGGCAACTGGCCGGCGGGCGTGGCGCGCTGCAGTTGCGCCAGCACACGCTGCAGATGGCGCGGGCCGCGATTGGCCGGCGTGAACGTCACCTTGCCGTCGCTCAGGATCACCAGGCCGAACGCATCGCCCTGGCGCTGCGCAATGGCAGCGACGCAGGCCAGCAGCGTGCGCGCACAGGTCAGTTTATCGATGCCCTCAATGCTGCGGCTCGGTTCGGCCATCGACGCACTGGCGTCGAGGATCAGCCAGACGGCCACGTGGCTGTCACGCTCTGCCTCACGCACAAAATAACGGTCGGCGCGCGCGGCCAGCTTCCAGTCAACGCGGCGCCACTCGTCACCCGGCACGTACGAGCGGTACTCGGAAAACTCGACACCGGCGCCGCGTTCGCGCCCCGCGTGGATGCCGTGCCCAAGTCCGGCCAGCACGTGACGGATCACGAGATCGAGCCGGGTCGTGTGCGCGATCAGCGCCGGGTTCACGGACGACATTCTGCGATCGCCAATTATGCTACCTTGATCTCGCGCTGCAGCGCCTGCAACACGTCCGCAATGGCGATGCCGTCGGCTTCGGCTTCGAAGTTGCGCAGCACGCGGTGCGCCAGCACCGGCAGCAGCATCGCGCCGATGTCGTCGCGGGTCACGGCCAGCCGGCCCTGCATCAGCGCGCGTGCTTTCGACGCCAGCACCAGCGCCTGGCCGGCTCGCGGCCCGGCGCCCCAGCCAATGTGCTTTTTGACCGCATCGACCGTGGTCTCGCTCGGGCGCGTGGCGCGCACCAGGCGCGTGGCATACCGCACCAGATGGTCACCGATCTCGATGTCGCGCACCAGTTGCTGCAGGCGCAGCAGCGTGGCGACATCCATCACTGGCTCGGCGTCCTGCAAACCGGCGTGCGTCGTGCGCGAGACCATCAGCACTTCTTCGTCTTCGGTCGGGTATACGACATCGATGCGCAGCAGGAAGCGGTCCAGCTGCGCTTCCGGCAGCGGGTACGTTCCGGCCTGCTCGATCGGGTTCTGCGTGGCCAGAACAAAGAAGGGCCGTGGCAGTTTGTGCGTCTGGCCGGCGAAGGTGACCGACCGCTCCTGCATTGCCTCGAGCAGCGCCGACTGTGTTTTTGGCGGCGCGCGGTTGATCTCGTCGGCCAGCAGCACTTGCGTAAACACCGGGCCAGGCTGAAAGCGGAACGCGCGCTGGCGCGTGGCCTGGTCTTCTTCGAGAATCTCGGTGCCGACGATATCCGACGGCATCAGGTCGGGCGTGAACTGCACGCGCCGGAACTGCATGTCGGTTGCCTGCGCCAGAGATTTCACGAGCAGCGTCTTGCCGAGCCCCGGCACGCCCTCGACCAGCGCGTGGCCGCCGGCCAGCAGGCACGTGACGAGCAGGTTGACGACGTCTTCCTGGCCGATGATCACGCGCGCCATGCTGGCTTTGAGCTCGCCCACTTTCGCCGTCAGTGCAGCGATTTCCTGTTCGTCCCACGCTATCGAATTACTGTCAGCCACTGGTCATGCTCCCAACGCATATTGAATGATGTTCACTGCAAAGCGGGTGTTGTCGACCGCCAGAAAACGCTTGTTGCGAAAGTCGTAGTCCCATTCGCAGCCATAGTCCTTGTTCGAGTACAGCACGCGCACGCGCCCGCCGATCTCGATCGCCTTCAGGTATTCGTGCACCAGGTCGTCGCCCCAGCCATTGAGCTCCATACCGGTCGTGGGCGGGCCGTCCTCGAACTTGAAGAAGCACGAGTACAGCGGGTGCTTGTTCGGGATTTTCTTCAGTGCGTTCAGGCCGAAGATCTTCGCCATCTCGGCCTCGAACGACTTGGCAAACAGGCCGTCGATGTCGTGGTTGCAGTCGTCGACAAAGACAAAGCCGCCGCCACGCACGTACTGTTCTAAGTTGCGCCGCTCTGCTGGCGTGAACTGCACCAGCTTGTGGCCGGCCAGGTAGCAGAACGGCGCCTGCAGCATCTTCGGGTCGGACAAGGCCACCATGCGCTCCGTCGTATCGACCCGCAACGTGGTGTACTCCACCAGCGAATTCAGCACGTTGCTCGGCATGCGGACATCCACGTCCCAGTTGCCCGATTCGTACATCAGGCGTGTGAAGTAGAAGTCAAAACTGGCCATGGTTGCGCCCGACCGTCAGACCGCGTCCGACAGCGACGTGAAGTTGAAGTCGCGCACCTTCATCGGCGGCAGCACCATCTGGAACGGCACCTCGTCGCCACCGATGATCTGCGGCTTGCCCAGTTCATCGATGTTATTCAGGATCGTGACCGGGCTCTCGTTGAAGCGGAAGTTCTTGAGCGGGTACTTGATCTTGCCGTTTTCGACGTAGAACGTGCCGTCGCGGGTCAGGCCCGTGAGCAGCAGCGACTGCGGATCGACCATGCGGATATACCAGGTGCGCGTGACGACGATGCCCTTCTTGGTGCCTTCGATCAGCTCTTCGAGCGACTTGGTACCGCCCGCCATGATCATGTTGCCGTGTTCCGCAGTAGCGCGCTTGCCCGTCTTTTGCGCCCAGTAGCGCGAATAGTCCAGCGAGGCGATGCGGCCATCCTTGATCAACTGGGTGCGCTCGCGCGGCAGCAGCGATTCGTTGTCCCATGGCGCAACCGGTACGTCCTTGTCCCACGGGTCGGCCCAGACATTGACTTGGCTGTCGAACAGCTTGTCGCCCAGGCGGTTGCCCCCGCCCTTCTTGGCCAGGAAGCTGCGGCCTTCGTCGGCCGAACGGGCCGAGAACGCGCTGAACATATTGCCGAGGATTTCCGACGTCGCCGCCGGCTCCAGGATCACCGTGTAGCGGCCCGGTTCCAGCGCGCGGGCGTCGACCGAACGCAGCGCCTTTTCGATGGCGACCTCGGATGCTTCACGCGCATCGAAGCGCGCCGCATCGACGGCGGCGCGGGTGACCCAGCCCGAACCGCGGCCGTCTTCCGTGCGCGCGGTGAGGCTGAACGACAGGTCGGTGAAATCCTGGTGGCCGAACACGCCGTTCGAATTGGCGATCGTCGAAAAGCGCGTGCTGTCGGTGAAGAAGCCCGCCGTGACGAGTTTCTTGGCGCGCGCCATCTCGATGCTGGTGGCCGCGACCGACGCCCGGAAATCCGGGTCGATCGCTGCGGTGGCCGGCACGAAGGTGCTGGTGGCGCGGTAGGCCTGCTTGGAAATCGCCGGCATGAACTCCGGGTTTTCCGGCGACAGGCGCGCCAGTTCTTCGGCGCGGCGCACGGCTTTTTCCAGCGACTTGTCGTCGAATTCGTTGACGATCGCGGTGCCGCTGCGTTTGCCGAAGGCCACGCGCACGACGAGCTGCATGTCTTCGGTCAGGCCGGCGGTCGAGACGCTGTTGCGCGCGAAGCGCACATTGCCTACACGGCTGCCTTCGATCGACACGGTGCACTCGTCGGCTTTCGACATGGCGAGCACGCGGTCGGTGATGCGTTTTGCTTGGTCCTGATTGAGCGCTTTCATCTTGGTTTCCTCAGCCGATCTTGCGTGCGGTGTTGATGACATTGATGCCGTTGAAGCGCGTGGTGCTCGACCCGTGCGACACGGCGCTCACCTGGCTTGGCTGGCCCTTGCCATCGAAGAAGGACCCGCCCATGCGCCAATCGCGCTCGTCGCAGATCGCCGTACAGGCATTCCAGAATTCCTGCGTGTTGGCCTGGTAGGCCACGTCTTCCAGCGGGTTCGTGATCTTGCCGTTCTTGATCTCGTAATACAGCGTGCCGCCAAACTGGAAGTTGTAGCGCTGCTGGTCGATCGAGTACGAACCGCGGCCCAGAATGTAGATGCCCTTCTTGACGTCGGCCACCATCTCATCCGGGGTGAGCCGGCTCTTGCCCGGCTCGAGCGACACGTTCGGCATGCGCTGAAATTGCACCGTGCTCCAGCTGTCTGCATACGAGCAGCCATGCGATTCCTTCTCGCCGATGATGTGGGCTTGGTCGCGCGTGGCCTGGTAATTCACCAGGACGCCGTTGCGGATGATGTCCCACTTTTTGGCCGCGACGCCTTCATCGTCGTAGCCGATCAGGCCCAGCGAGCCTGGCGTGGTGCGGTCCGCCACAAAATTGACGCGCTCGGCGCCGTATTTGAACGCCTTCGTCTGCCACTTGTCGAGGCCTGCGAAGCTGGTGCCTGCGTAATTGGCTTCGTAACCGAGCACGCGGTCCAGTTCCGTCGGGTGGCCGACGTTTTCGTGGATCGTCAGGAACAGGTGTTCAGGGCTGAGCACCAGGTCGTACTTGCCCGGTTCGACCGACTTGGCCGACAGCTTTTCGCGTGCCTGCTTGCCGGCCATGCGGGCATCTTCGATGATGTCGTAGGCATTCTTGTACAGGCTCGTGACGCCGCCGGCGGCGCGTACCTTGTTCTCGGGGCGGGCGTCGAAGTATTCATAGCCCATCGACGCCGGGGCGCCCAGGCCGCCGCGCGAGCGGAACTTGCCGCTCTTCTTGTCGACGGCGGTGGCATTGATCGGCGCCCACAGACGGTGGATGTCCTGGTCGATGTACGAGCCGTCGGTCGAGGCAAAATACTTTTGCTGGTTGATCTGGAAGAGCGACGCGGTCATGAAGTTCGCGCCGGCATCCAGGCCCGCCTTGTTGGCGGCGATCAGCATGTCGGCCTTTTCCTTGACCGGAATCGTGCGCCAGTCTTTCTTGAGCGGCGTGGCCCATGCCACTTCACCGACGCCCTTGACGGGCGCCAGGCGCACCGGCTCGGTCTGCAGTTTGGCGTTGGCCTTGGCAATCGCCACGGCCTGACGCGCGGCGCCGGCCACGCCGTCGGTCGTCATGTCGTTGGTCGAGGCGAAGCCGTAGGCGCCGCCGGCAATCACGCGCACGCCGACGCCGCTCGATTCGGTGTTGTTGATGCTCTCGACGTTCAGGTCGCGCGTGATGACGAACTGGTTCAGGTAGCGCCCGATGCGCACGTCGCAGTACGACGCGCCGGCTTGCGTCGCCGCGTTCATCGCGGTGTCGGCCAGGGCCTTCTTGGCGCTTGCCGCCATTGGGTTGAGCAGGTCTTCGGCCGCGATTGCGTTGCCAAAGACCGGAATGAACAGGGCGCCAGCGGTGCCGGCGCCGATATGCAGGAATTGTCGACGTTCCATGAGTTATCCGTTTACGTTTGCGCTTCAGTGAGCGCCTGCACGTCGTTCCTGCGGAGGCGGGAGCCCAAGCTTGCATGCGTTGTTACGGCTCATGAGAACTTGGGTTCCCGCCTGCGCGGGAACGACGGCCTGGAGGTACTTACACTGCGTCCGACAGCGACGTGAAGTTGAAGTCGCGGATCTTCATCGACGGGATCAGCATCGAGTAGCGTGCTTCATCGGCGCCGATGACCACCGGCTTGCCGATTTCCTCGATATTGTTCAGCATCGACACCGGGCTTTCGTTGAAACGGAAGTTCTTGATCGGGTGCTTGATCTTGCCGTTTTCAACGTAGAACGTACCGTCGCGCGTCAGGCCCGTCAGCAGCACCGATTGCGGATCGACCATGCGGATATACCAGGTGCGCGTGACCAGCACGCCCTTCTTGGTATTGGCGATCAGCTCCTCTGTAGTCTTGTTGGTGCCGGCCATGATGATGTTGCCGGCCGCGCCCACCGCGCGCTGATTCTTTTGCTGTGCCCAGAAGCGCGAGTAGTCGAGCGCATTGATCTTGCCGTCCTTGACCAGCTCCACGCGTTCGCGCGGCAGCATGTTGTCGTCCCACGGCAGCACGGCGACATCCTTGTCCCACGGGTCGGACCAGATATTAACCTGCTGGTCGAACAGCTTGTCGCCCAGGCGGTTCTTGCCACCGGCTTTCGACAGGAAGCTGCGGCCCTCGTCGGCGCGGCGCGCATCGAAGCCACCCAGCATGAAGCTGAGCAGGTCGGACGTGGCGGCCGGTTCCATGATGACCGTGTAGCGGCCCGGTTCCAGCGCCTTGGCATCGACCGAGCGCAGTGCTTTCTCGATCGCGATTTCGGCCGCTTCGCGCGGATCGAATTTGGCGGCGTCGCGCGCCGAGCGCTTGACCCAGCCCGAACCGCGCCCGTCTTCGGTGCGCACGGTCAGCGTGAAGTCCAGCGACGTTGCCACCTGGTGGCCAAACAGGCCATTCGAGTTCGCGATGGTCTGGAAGCTGGTGCGGTCGGTGAAGAAGCCGGCCGACACCAGGCCACGCTTGCGGCAGCCTTCGATCGCATAGGCTGCCGCCTGCGCGCGGTATTCCGGATCGATGTCGGCGGTCTTCTGCACGAACGTATCGGATGGCTTGTACGCGGTCTTGGCGATGGCCGGGATGAATTCCGGGTTGTCCGGCGCCAGGCGCGCCAGGTCCTCGGCGCGGCGCACTGCGCGCTCGATCGACTTGTCGTCGAATTCGTTGATGGTCGCGGTGCCCTGCTTTTTACCGAAGGCCACCTGCACCTGGATGCGGGCGTCGTCGGCCAGACCGGCGGTCGAGACGGCATTGCGCGCAAAGCGAATATTGCCGATGCGGTTGCCCTCGATGTTGACGATGCATTCATCGGCTTTGCTCAGCGACAGTACGCGGTCGGTGATGCGTTTGGTTTGTTCCTGGGTCAAGATACTCATGTGCGCCCCTGCTTAGCCGATCTTGCGAGCGGTGTTGATCACATTGATGCCGTTAAAGCGCGTGGTCGACGAACCATGCGAGACGATGCTGATCTGCGGCGGCTGTCCTTTGCCGTCGAAGAACGAGCCGCCCATGCGCCAGTCGCGTTCATCGCAGATGGCGCTGCAGGCGCCCCAGAATTCCTGGGTGTTCGACTGGTACGCCACGTCTTCCAGCATCTGGCCGATCTTGCCGTCCTTGATTTCGTAGAACAGCTGGCCGCCAAACTGCGAGTTGTAGCGCTGCTGGTCGATCGAGAACGAACCGTCGCCGACGATGTAGATGCCCTTCTTGATGCCCTTGACCATTTCATCGGGTGTCAGCTTGGTCTTGCCCGGTGCGAGCGAGACGTTCGGCATGCGCTGGAACTGGACCGTATTCCAGCCGTCCGCATACGAGCAGCCATGCGATTCTTTTTCGCCGATGATGTGGGCCTGGTCGCGCGTGGCCTGGAAGTTGACCAGGATGCCGTCCTTGATGATGTCCCAGCGCTTGGACTTGACGCCCTCGTCGTCGAAGCCGATGGCGCCCAGCGAGCCTGGCGTGGTCTTGTCGGCGAAGATGTTGACGATTGGCGAGCCGTACTTGAAGGTCTTCGATTGCAGCTTCTCGAGCGTGGCGAAGCTGGTACCGGCGTAGTTGGCTTCGAAGCCCAGCACGCGATCGAGCTCGGTCGGGTGGCCGACGTTCTCGTGAATGGTCAGCCACAGGTGTTCGGGCGCCAGCATCAGGTCGTACTTGCCCGGCTGGACCGACTTGGCGGTCAGCTTGCGCTTGGCGTCGCGGCCGGCGGCGCGGGCGTCTTCGATGATGTCATACGATTCGGTGTACAGCGTGGCGATGCCGCCGGCGGCCTTGATCTTGTGCTCGGGCCGCGCGTCGAAGTACTCGTACCCCTTGCCCACCGGGGAGCTGAGGCCCGCGCGCGAGCGGAACTTGCCGCTGGCCTTGTCGACCGCGGTGGCCGAGAACGGCGCCCACAGGCGATGCACGTCCTGGTCGATGTACGAGCCATCGGTCGAGGCAAAATACTTTTGCTGGTTCACCTGGAACAGCATCGACTGCATGAAGTTCGCGCCGCCTTCCATGCCGGCCTTGTTCGCGGCGATCAGCATATCGGTCTTCTCGGCGATCGGCACGGTGCGCCAGTCTTTCTTGATCGGGGTGCTCCACGACACGTCGCCCACGCCCTTGACTGGTGCGAGGCGCACCGGTTCGGTCTGCAGCTTGGCGTTGGCCTTGGCGATTGCCACGGCCTGGCGCGCCGCATTCGCGATGCCATCGGTCGACATGTCGGACGTCGCGGCAAAGCCGTAGGCGCCATTCACGATCACGCGCACGCCCACGCCGGCCGACTCGGTGTTGGCCACGTTTTCGACGTTCAGCTCGCGCGTGGTGATGAACTGGTTGAGGTAGCGACCGATGCGCACGTCGGCGTAGCTGGCGCCGGCCTTGGTGGCGGCGTTGAGCGCGACATCGGCCAGCGCCTTCTTGGCGGCCACTGGCATGCTGCTGGTGAGCTCTTCGGCAGCGATGGCGCGACCGAAAGGCAGCAGCATCGAGGCGGCTGCCCCGCTGCTGAGATTAAGAAAGGTACGGCGTTCCATGAGATCTCCTGAATAACCTTCGTCCGGGCAGCGGTTCCGCGAACAGCTCGGGCCGCTCTTGTAATTACAGCTCTTATGCTTTGGTTTTATGACAGATGAAAACGTGACAAACCGCTCAACCATAGCAGTAAGTTAAGCTTTTGAATAGGCAATTGTTGTGCCACCTCAATGCACAAATATGTACGTACTTTGCGTAGGAGCTCGCGCACCTTGCATGCTGCCAGTACTGGCGAAAACGCCCTGCGCCTATGCATATGTGACGAATGCTTGACTGTGCGCCGTGCCTCCCTGATCATCAGCGCAGCGACGACGGCGCACCGCCCGTCGTCAACCATCATGGAGACCTCGCACGATGAAACGACTGATCCTGGCCGCAATGCTGGCAACCGGCATCGCCGGCGCCGCGCACGCGGACGACGCCCTGAAATCCGCCATCGCCGGCGAGCACCGCGCCGCCGCCAACAAGGCGCGCGACGCGTTCCGCCACCCTTACGAAACCCTGACCTTCTTCGGCATCAAGCCGACCATGACGGTCATCGAACTCTCGCCGGGCGGCGGCTGGTACACCGAGATCCTGGCGCCCTACCTGCGCGAGAACGGCAAGCTGATTGGCGCTGGCGGTTCGCCGGAATCGCGCGGCGGCAAGGCCTATCGCGAAAAGCTGGCCGCCGATGCCAAGGTGTATGACAAGGTGATGCCGGTGGTGTTCGAGCCGCCGACCCGCTTCGAGCTGGGCGCGCCGGGCAGCGCCGACATGGTCGTCACCTTCCGCAACCTGCACAACTGGCTGGGCGCGGGCGACGAGGCCGTGGTCACGACGCTCAAAGAAGTCCACAAGGTCCTCAAGCCAAACGGCGTGCTGGGCGTGGTCGAGCATCGCCTGCCGGTCAAGATGACGCAGGATGCAAAAGCATCGAGCGGCTACATGCACGAAGCGTATGTGATCCGCATGGCCGACCTGGCCGGCTTCAAGCTGGCTGCCAAGTCGGAAGTGAACGCCAATCCGAAGGACAAGGCCGATCATGAAAAAGGCGTCTGGACGCTGCCGCCGGTACTGGCCAACAAGGACAAGGACCGCGAGAAGTACATGGCGATCGGCGAAAGCGATCGCATGACGCTCAAGTTCGTCAAGAAGTAAGCAGCCTGCATGACGTGGGAAGGCCAAGGCCTTCCCCGTATTTTCTTTTGCGGCGCACGTGTATATTCTTTCGGTCGATAGCCCTCCCGCGCAACCGAAGGAAACCATGAAGACTTTGCGATTCGCCGTTCTCGCGCTGGCCGTCTCCAGCGCGCTCCATGCCCAGGAAACCACGCCGCCAGAAGCCCAGCCGGCCGCCGCCACCGCTGTTCCCACCCCCGCCGTCCCTGCCGCAACACGCACCACCACGCCCGCCCCCGCCCTGCCTGCCGTCGAAAACTCGGTCGTCAAGATTTTCGCCACCGTGCGCCGGCCCGACCCGTACAAGCCCTGGACCAAGTCGGCGCCAATGGCCATCACGGGTTCCGGCGTCATCATCGAGGGCAAGCGCATCCTGACCAATGCCCACGTGGTGGGTTACGCCAGCCAGGTCGAGGTGCAGGCCAGCCAGTCGGGCGACAAGGTGTCGGCGAAGGTCATCGCGCTGGCGCGCGGGCTCGATCTGGCGGTGCTGGAGCTCGACGACCCCTCGTTCTTTGACAAGCGCCCGCCGGTGCCGCGCGCCGCCGTGCTGCCGGACGTGCGCCAGCAGGTGTTCGCCTACGGCTACCCGGTCGGCGGCAATTCGCTGTCAACCACCACCGGCATCATCTCGCGCGTGGAATTCGTCAACTACGGCGCCTTCAGCTCGGGCCTGCGCATCCAGATCGACGCGCCGATCAACCCGGGCAACAGCGGCGGGCCGGTGATCGCCGGCGAGCGCATGATCGGCCTGGCGTTCGCCAACGTGACCAATGCGCAGAGCATCGGCTACGTGATCCCCAACGAAGAAATCGAACTATTCCTGCGCGACGTGGCCGACGGCACCTACGATGGCAAGCCGCTGCTGCATGACAGCGTGCAGACGCTGGAAAGCCCGGCGCTGCGCCAGTACCTCAAGCTCGATAAATCGGTCGAAGGCGCTGTGGTGCACCGGCCGTACCGCACCGACGCCGCCTGGCCGCTGAAGGAGTGGGACGTGATCACCCACATCGGCGAGCATGCGATCGACAACCAGGCCATGGTCAAGCTGGGTTCGAGCCTGCGCGTGCGCTTCCAGTACCGCATCCAGCAGGTGGCAAAGAACGGCAAGGTGCCGATGTCGATCATCCGGGGCGGCAAGCCAATGAAGGTTGAGGTGCCCGCCACCGGCGCACGTCCGCTTCTGATCCCGGATCTGGATGGCGGCTATCCGTCGTACTTCATCTACGGCCCGGTGGCGTTCTCGCGCGCGACCAGCGAATTCATGGCCTTTGTCAGCGGCAGCGCGCCGGGGATGAATGCGTATGCGTTCAATGCCAGTCCACTCGTGACGCAGCGCGGCGATTCGCCGACACCCGAGCGCGAAGAACTGGTCGTGATCAGCGCGCCATTCTTCCCGCACAAGCTGGTGAGCGGCTACAGCAACCGCTTCGGGTCGGTCGTGGAATCGGTCAATGGCAAGCCGGTACGCAGCCTGGCGCACCTGGTGGCACTGCTGCGCGACCTGAAGGACGAGCAGGTGGTGCTGAAGTTCGATCAGCGCTATGGCGAGACGATGATCCTGCCGCGCCAGGCGACGCTCGATGCGACCGAGGCAATCCTGTCGGACAACGGGGTGCGCTCGCAGGGCTCGGACGACATGATGAAGGTGTGGGGGAAGAAATAGGTCGGTGGCGGGCGCAGGACTGGGATTCCCGCCTTCGCGGGAATGACGTGGCAGAGGTAGCGTAGCACGTCGTTCCCGCGCAGGCGGGAACCCAAGTCAGCAGCGCAGCCACCCAAAAGAATTCACTTCGCCTTCTTCACAGGCACGAACATCAAATCCTGGAAGTCATAGCTGAAGTCCGTCTCGGTCGATACGGGCTTCATGCGCAGCCGCTCGATCGAACCATCGGGCTCCAGCGAGAACGTCGCATATGCATCCGCGTTGAAGTTGCGCTCCTTCCAGCGCACGATGAAGGTGTCGTGCTGGAAGTGCTCCATTTCGCCCGTCAGGTCGGGCGTGCGCGCGAACGACATCACCAGCTTGCTGCCGGCGCGTTTGATCGTCGCCTTGCCGTACCACGCATCTTCGTACTCGCCTTCATAGCCGGCCAGCGCCAGCGACGGTTTCGACGCTTTTGCGCGACCCGTGCTTTCACCTTTTACGCGGGCTGCTTCCTTCGCACTGGCCTCGTTCGCGATGTCGGCGATGCGGCCGATCCAGTCGGTCGGCGCAACGCCCAGGTAGCCGTCAAGCAGGCGATATTGCAGTGCATTGAGCGACGGGCCGCTTTCGGCGTTGGTGAAGATCGCGATGCCGAGCTTCGCTTCCGGCACCAGCAGTACGCGCGAATAAAAGCCCTGCAGCGCGCCACCGTGCATCGCCACCAGCTTGCCCTGGTAGTCGCGCAGCTGGAAGCCCAGGCCATAGGCCATGAAGTTGGGCCTGGTCGCCGCGAGCGACGGCTTGGGCTGGCTGACCGTCATCGGCGTTTGCGCCGTCCACATCTCGCGTGCCTGCTTGTCGGACCACAGGCGCACTTCCTTGCCACCCGCCGCCGTCGGCAGGCGACCGTTATCGAGCAGCACGTTCATCCAGCGCGCGATGTCTTCGGCATTGGTGTTGATGCCCACCGCGCCGACGGCGTTCGCCACCGGCATCGGCTTGACGACCGCCGCCTTGCCATTGATCTTGCTGTGCGGCGCCGACACGTTCATGCCGGCCGTGTGCGCAGCCAGGCTGGTGGTGGTGGCGGTCATGCCGACCGGATCGAGGATCCATTCGCGCATCGTCGTGCCCCAGTCCTTGCCGGACTTTTGCGCGATGATCTTGCCGGCCACGATGTAGAGCAGGTTGTCGTAGGCGTAGCTGTTGCGAAAGCTCGTTGCCGGCTTGATGTAGCGAAGGTTGTGGATGATTTCGTCGCTGGTGAAGGTGGTGGTCGGCCACCACATCAGGTCACCGGCGCCCAGACCCAGGCCGCTGCGGTGCGTGAGCAGGTCGCGCACCGTCATCTCGGCCGTCACGTAGCTGTCGTACATGCGAAAGTCCGGCAGGTGCTTGATGACCGGGTCGTCCCAGTTCAACTTGCCCTGGTCGACCAGCATCGCCAGGCCGGCGGCAGTAAAGGCCTTGGAGTTCGATGCGATCTCGAACAGCGTCTTGCCGTCGACCGGTGTCGGGTCGCCCAGCTTGCGCACGCCGAAGCCCTGCGTGACGACGACCTTGCCGTCCTTGACCACCGCGATGGCGATGCCGGGCACGTCGAAGGTTTTCAAGACACGCTGGACATCGGCATCCAGGTTGTAGGCGGGGACTGCTGCCGTGGTGGCTGGCGCTGCCGCCGTCTGCGCGACGGCCGGGCCGGCGCCGCAGAACGCAATCAGCACCGCGCCAGCGATGTGTTTCAGGAGTCCGCTGGAAGAACGCTGCATCATGGCTTGCCCATCGCTTTGTCGACGCTCGATTGCGTCTCGGGGTGATAACGCTCGCGCGCCTTCTTGTAGACGCCTTCCGCCCAAGTGCGGTCCTCGGCCTTTTCGCGCAGTGCGGCATACAGCGGCACCACGAACTTCTGGCGGCCCACGCTCATCAAAAATGCTTCCATGTCCGGGCGCACGTCGCGGTAGCCGGCATGCACCGCCGCGCGGTAGAAGCGAAACGCCACTTCGTTGTTGGTCGACTTGGCCAGGCCATAGGCGCGGTCGAGTTCCGCCAGTTTGGCGGCGTCGGCCTTCTTGTCGATGTCGTTCAAAAACTTCATCCACTCGACGGCGTTCCAGTCCTTGGCGTTCAACTGCGCGGTCGATACCGTGCCCTTCGTCCAGCCATCGATCGCGGCATTGAGCTTGGCCAGGCGCTGCGACACGGCGCGCTGCCCGCTGGCCGGGATGCCCGGGCCATGGATCCATTCGTCGAGCTCCGCGTCGCTCATGATCTTGGGGTTCTTCGCCAGCAGCTGCGCGCGCAGATAGGCGATGAACTGCTCGTTGGTCACGCTCTGGAACGCGTGCTGGTCGAACCAGCCACGCAGGAATTGATCGAACGCGGCGCGGCCGGCGCGCTGCTCGAGCGTGTGCAGGAACCAGGCGCCCTTCGGATAGGCCAGCGAGGTGTCCGGGTAATCGGCCGCGTTGGTGTCGGCCTGGCGCGAAACCAGCGCCTGCTTTGCCGGCGGCAGGTCCTTCAGCATCTCGAGCGCTTCTTCCTGCTCGAGCTGCAGGTTCATCAGCGCGACTTCCTTGCCGTAGATTTCTTCCAGAATGCGGGTGGTGACGTAGGTCGTGAAACCTTCGTTGAGCCACCAGTGCTTCCAGGTCGCGTTGGTCACCAGGTTGCCCGACCAGCTGTGCGCCAGTTCGTGCGCCACCAGGTCGACCAGGCTGCGGTCGCCCGCGATCATGGTCGGGGTCAAAAAGGTCAGGCGCGGATTTTCCATGCCGCCGATCGGGAACGATGGCGGCAGCACCAGCATGTCGTAACGTCCCCAGCGATACGGGCCGTACAGCTTCTCGGCCGCGGCGACCATCTTCTCGGTGTCGGCCAGTTCGTACTCGGCCGCCTTGATGCGCTGCGGCTCGGCGTACACGCCGGTGCGCCCGCCCAGCGTGCGCGCTTCGAGCTCGCCGATGCCGATCGCCAGCAGGTACGACGGAATCGGCTGCGGCATCGTGAATTTCCAGCCACCCTTGCCGGTTGCCTTCATGTCGTTATCGGCGCTCATCACCACGCGCAGGCCTTCCGGCGCCTCGATGCGCGCGGTGTAGGTAAAGCGCACGGCCGGCGTGTCCTGGATCGGCACCCACGAGCGGGCATTGATCGCCTGCGACTGGCTGAACATGAACGGGTACTTGCCCGACATGGTCTGCACCGGCTGCAACCATTGCAGTGCGGTGGCCGTTGGCGCGGTGCGGTAATGGATGCGTACCTTGGTCTGGCGCACCGGCAGCTTGATTTGCAGGGGCTGCCCCTTCTCTTCATCGAACTTGCCGAGCGTGTAGTCGGCCTTGCGCCAGGCGCCCTTCGCATCCTGCGCTTCGATCTTCGAGATCGTCAGCTCGCGCGTATCCAGGTCGAGCGTCGTCGCTTTCTTGTCGATCCAGTTCAGCGTCAGCTCGGCGTAGCCGTCCAGGCTTTTCTTCGCGAAGTCGGCCTTCAGGTCCAGGTGCAGGGCCGTGGTCTTGACCTGATCGTATTTCGCGTAGCTGAGGGGATCGAGCGCGAACGCGTAAGCGCTCCACGCGCCCAGGAAGGCTGCGGTGGTGGCGCGCAGCAGGGTGCTTTTGTTCATGGTCTCTCGCGGAAAATGACAGCCCGGCCGGGCTGAAGGCGGGAGCAGAATAGCATGGGCGTCAGGCCGGCGAAAGCGCCTGCTGAAACGCGACAGCCGGTTGTCAATACGCCGATTCTGCCTGCATGACCCACACCGGCGCGGACCACAGCACGTTGCCGTCGTCCTGCGTGACCTTCGCATAATAGAAGTGCGCGCCCGGCGCCGGCGTGATCGTGGTCTCGGCCTGCTGCGACAGGCGCGTGACCTCGCCATTGCGGCCCGGGACGCCTTCCATGATCGCCACTGCCGCCACCTGCCGGCCAGCGGCGCTGGCGAAATTCACCGTCAAGGTGAGCGGCCCGCGGTTGGTGAACTGCTCGCCCATCACGTGGCCGTTGGCCATCAACACCAGCTGGGACGCCTTGTCCATCGTCGCGAACACGCGGCGCGCTCTAAGGGCGTCGACCAGACTGGCGCGGTTCAGCGCGACGCCCGTTGGCAGCAGCACGCCGGTGCGGTTGCCGTACGATGCGCCCCAGTTGGCGCAGTGGTTGTCCTGGTTGGTGCTGAAGGCCAGCCGGTAGCCCGCTTCGAGCAAGCGGTTGCAGGCGCCTTCGAAACTACTGCGGCGGGTTTCGGTCTCGGTCACATTGTTCGAGAACGCGCTGGTGTTCATCACTTCGCACAGCACCATCGCGGCGCCGCCGTCCTCGGTATAGGCAAGCGGCACGCCACCCACCTGGAACTGGCCCGCTGGCGCCGGATGGTTGAACTGGCCCACCCAGCCGCGCTGGCGCATCAGCGTGTACAGGGCCGCGTAATCGCTGCGCGGCGTGATCGTGTCGGCGAACGGCGCCCCATTGGCGTTCGTCTCCCAGCCCAGCAACTCGTCGCTGTTGAAGATATTGATATGGCCGCCCTTCTCGATGACGCCCCACTCGAGGCCATACAGCGCCAGGAAGCCCGGATGCTGCGCCGAGAACGTGCTGGCGGCGGCCAGGCCCGCGCGGTACAGGGCACGGGCGGCGGCCGGATCGGCATCGGGCGCGCTGCCTGGCGAACCGTCGAACATGTGGTTGTGTTCCGAAGCGACGAGGATGTCCAGGCCGCGCCCATGGGCATAAGCGAAGGCAGCAGCAGGCCCATACGGCGCCGACTGCGGCCGCTGGGCGCTTCGGCAACTGGCGACGTCGGCGCCGCCGTCGCTGTGGTTGGTCTGGCTGTGCAGGTTGCCCAGCCAGACCGTGTAGGGCAGCGCGCCGGGGGCCGGCGCTGCCCCTGCCATGAAGGCGCCGGGCAGCGGTGCAAAGGCGGGCGTGGCCAACCCACGCGGCGTGCCGACTGCGATCTCCCATTCCTGGTCGATCGCGTCATGTGGCGCGCGTTGCACCAGCGCGTGCAGGCGCACGCGATAGATGCCGTCCGGCGCCGGCTGCCTGCCCAGGCGCCCCGACCAGGGCACCGTCACCGTGATCTCGTCACCGGCCAACGTCACCTGGCCGCGCCACTGCAACACGGTCTGCCCGCCCGGCGCGCGCAGGTCAACGCGCCAGTCGACATCGGCCGGCTGCGCCAGGCCGGGATACGCGAACGTCAGCGTGAACGTGCGTGCCGCTAACGTGCCAGCATGGAACGGCGTGTACAGCGTGGCGTCGAACTCCTGGTGTTCGGCAGGGCCGGCGTTGGCCGGACTGCAGCACAACGACAGGGCAAGGATGGTCAGATATGCAGTTTTCATGATGACAAGCTTGCAACTTCTCTAGCCTGTCACCTTGCGCCATGCGTGCCGTGCGTTGCCATCCTGACCACTAACCTTAATCTGTTTCAAAGAAAACAAGTGCACCGAGCCCTCAGGCAATACCGTTCAGGTAACACAGCCGGGGTCAGGTCTGACATTTAGACACGAACTCAGCCTTAGCCACGTTCAGTGGTGGCTCGCCCAGTATCAGCATGGCTCATTGCCAGCTAGTTCCCACTACCGACTGTCGAGATCGTGTCCGAATGTCAGACCTGACCCCCGCTTTTGAGGCCGTCGCGAAGATCGTTCGGCGCTAACCCGTCAGTTTGTTTAGTAAACTGGCTAAACAGCCGAGTAAAATCCGGTAATGATTGCCGGGAAACCTGACTCCACCTATAACCTGTACACAGGCTCGAGCGCGCGCGTTGATGACATCGCCTGCGCGCTGGATGTGCCTCTGGCGCAGCGTATGAAAAACAGGCGGCGGGCTGTGCGCTCCCGCCACGTGTGGAGACACCAAATGACAGCTCGTTTCAAGCCCCGATCCCTTTCCTTCGCCGTCCTGTTGTTTAGTGCGGCGCCCTTGCAGGCGGCCGAGCCGGGCTCCCCAGCCGCGGCGGTGAACGTCTTCATCGGCACCGGCGGCGACGGCCATACCTTCCCGGGCGCGAGCCGCCCGTTCGGGATGGTGCAGCTCAGTCCCGACACCCAGCACCGCCACTTCCGCCAGAGTTATCCGTGGGCCGCTGGCTACAACCACGGCGATGGCTCGATCCTCGGCTTCTCGCACACGCACTTCTCGGGCAGCGGCCACTCGGACCTGGGCGACGTGCTCCTGATGCCCTACAGCGGCGAAACCAAACTGGAGCCGGGCTACCCCGAGCGGCCGTTCTCGGGCTACCGCTCGCGCTTCTCGCACGACCAGGAACAGGCCGAACCCGGCTACTATGCCGTGCGCCTGAAAGACCATGACGTCGATGTCGAGCTGACCGCGAGCGAGCGTGTTGGCCTGCACCGCTACAAGTTCAAGGCCGGCGAGCCGGCCAAGGTGCTGCTCGATCTGCGCACCAGCATCTACAACTACGACGGCAAGAACCTGTGGTCGCGCCTGCGCATGCGCGACGCCAGCACTGTCACTGGCATGCGCGAAACGCGCGGCTGGGCGCCGGGCCGCCAGCTGTACTTCGCGATCCGGTTCTCGCGTCCGATCGACACGCGCCAGCTGCTCAATCGCGAAGAAGCCGTCGAGTACAAGGGCTTTGCCCAGCCGGGCAAGACGCCGGGCGACCGCGCGCTGGTCGAAGGCAAGGCGCTGATGGGCGACTTCAGTTTCGGCGTGCCGGCCGACGGCACCCTGCTGGTAAAGGTCGCGCTCTCGCCCGTCAGCGAAGACAATGCGATTGCCAACCTGGCCGAAATGCCGGGCTGGGATTTCGATGCCGAGCGCCGCCGCGCCGGCAAGGCCTGGGACGAGGCGCTGGGCGCCGTCAAGGTCGAGGCGCCGGCGCCGATGCGCACGCAGTTCTACACGGCGCTGTACCACACGATGCTCGCGCCCTCGCTGTTCATGGACCTCGACGGCAGCTACCGCGGTCCGGACAACGCGGTGCACAAGGCCAGGGACTTCCGCTTCCACTCGACGTTCTCGCTGTGGGACACCTACCGCGCGCTGCACCCGCTACTCACGCTCGTCGCGCCCGAACAGCGCAGCGCCGACTTCGTCAACTCGCTGATCGCCTCGCAGCAGCACAGCCCCTACGGCGTGCTGCCGGTATGGCAGTTCCATGGCCTGGAAACCTGGACGATGATCGGCTACCACGCGGTGCCCGTGATCGCCGACGCCTACATGAAGGGCATCCGCGGCTTCGACGCCGACAAGGCCCTGGCCGCGATGACCGCCAGCGCCGAATACGGCCCATACGGCGGGCTGGAACACTATATGAAGCTGGGCTACGTGCCAATCGACCTGGAAAAGGAAGCAGCCTCCAAGACCGTCGAATACGCCTACGACGATTGGACCATCGCGCGCATGGCCGAAAAAATGGGCAAGAAGGACGTCGCCGCACGCTACTACCGCCGCGCCCAGAACTACCGCAACGTGTTCGACAAGGACACGGGCTTCATCCGCGCCCGCAAATCCACCGGCGAATTCCGCACCCCGTTCGATCCGGCGCAGTCGAACTTCGGCAGCGACTACACCGAGGGCAGCGCGTGGCAGTATTCCTGGTACATGCCGCACGATAACGCGGGCCTGATCGGCTTCCTGGGCGGCGACGCACAGCTCGTGGCCAAGATGGACGAGGTCTTCGACGCCAAGGTCGACGAGAACCTGTACGCGCACATGGAAGACATCTCGGGCCTGATCGGCCACTACGCCCACGGCAACGAGCCATCGCACCACGTCGCCTACCTGTACAACTACGCCGGCGCGCCATGGCGCACGCAGGAACGCCTGGCCAATATCATGGCCACGCAGTACAGCGACAAGCCCGATGGCTTGTCGGGCAACGACGATCTGGGCCAGATGTCGGCCTGGTTCGCGTTCACCGCGCTGGGCTTCTATCCGGTCGCCCCGGGAAGCAATGAGTACGTGATCGGCCGCCCGTTCCTCGACAAGGCGGCGCTGAACCTGCCGAATGGGAAGCGCTTCACCGTGCGCGCCGAAAATCTGTCGGCCACCAATGGCTACATCGGGCGCGTGACCCTCAACGGCAAGCCGCTCGCGCGCACCTTCCTGCGCCATCAGGACATCATGGCCGGCGGCGAACTGGTCTTCACGATGCAGGCCACGCCGAACAAGGACTGGGGCACGGCGAAAGAGGCCCGCCCGTACACGCAGACAGCGTACTGACCGGCGCGCTACATGGCCGTGACGATCCGCGACATCGCCCGCGCCACCGGCTACTCGATCGGCACGGTCTCACGCGCACTGAAAAACCAGGAAGGCCTGGCCGACGAGACGCGCACGCGCATCTGCGCCACGGCGCGCGAGCTGGGGTACGACGTCGGCATTCTGCGCCAGCGCGAGATTCTCCGCGTCGCCTTTTTGCTGCACCGCCAGCACAACACGCAAGCTGCCAGCCCGTTCTACCTGCCGGTGCTGCACGGGGCCGAGGATGCCTGCCGCAAGCACGGCATCGCGCTCTCGTTCGTCGTGGTCGGTCCGGCCGAGCCGATGCTGGATCTCGTGCGCCTGCACCAGCCGGACGCGCTGCTGTGCGCCGGCTTTTTTGAGCCGGAACTGGTGGCCGCGCTGCGCGACACCGGCAAGCCGCTGGTACTGCTCGACATGCGCCTGCCCGGCTACCGCTCGGTCAATTCCGACCATGCGCTGGGCGGCTACCTGGCCACGCGCCACCTGCTCGCGCTGGGGCGGCGCCGCATCGCGATGCTCACCGGCCCGCTGTCGCACCACAGCATCCTTGAGCGCTATCGGGGCTTTCGCAAGGCCCTGTTCGAGGCGCGCATGCTGGCCGATCCCGACCTCGAAATCCAGCTGCCCAGCATCGGCGACACGCAGGACAATCTGCACGTGGCGGTGGACATCCTGCTGGCGCGCGAACCGCGGCCCGATGCGCTGTTCTGCTACAACGACAGCACCGCACTGGCGGCCATGCGCCACTGCCTGGCGCGCGGCCTGCAGGTCCCGCACGACATCGCGATCGTCGGCTTCGACGACATCAGCGCCGCCGCGGCCGCGGTGCCGCCACTCTCGAGCATCAAAATCGACAAGGATCTGCTGGGCCGGATGGGCGTGGACCTGTTGCTGGACAAGACCGCCACGTCCGGCCTCGAACAGACACTCACGGTGCAGCTGATGGTCCGTGAGAGCAGCACCGGAGAGGCGCGATGAGCGGGCCCGCTGCCATCCTCTGCGCGGGCGAAGCGCTGGCCGACCTGCTGCACCAGGACGGCGACACATGGCGCAGCCACGCCGGCGGCTCGACCTGGAACGTGGCGCGGGCACTGGCTGCGCTGGGTGTCGCCAGCGGTTTCGCTGGCGCCATCAGCCGTTGCATGGCCGGCGATGCGCTGTGGCGCGCCAGCGAAGCGGCGGGCCTGGACCTGCGCTACCTGCAGCGAGCCGCCACGCCGCCGCATGACATCGTCAGCGACGACGTGGCAGCGAACCTGCATTTCGATGTGACGATGATGCCACCCGGCTGGCCGCACGAGGTGCAGTGGCTGCACTTCGGCGGCACCAGCCTGGCGCGTGGACCGCTCGACCTCGCACTGATCGCCTTGGCCGAACAGGCGAAAGCGCATGGGCTGCGCATCAGTTATGACCCGCACTGGCGCAACCTGATGGGACCAGCCTACGACGCGACGCTGCGCCGCATGACCGAACTGGCCGACGTCATCAAGGTGTCCGACGACGACCTGCGCGCACTGTTTCGCAGCCACGACACGCTTGGCTCGCTGGGGCGCCTGCGCGCGCGCAATCCGGCAGCGCTGGTGCTGCTCACGCGCGGCGCCGGCGGCGCGTCGCTGTATCACGGCGCGCAGACGTGGCATGCGCAGGCGCCCGTCGTCGACATGGTCGACGTGGTCGACACGCTGGGCGCGGACGATGCGGGGATGGCCGGGCTGATTTATTCGCTGCAGCAGTGGCCCGATGCAGGCATGGCTGCACACCTGGCGTTTGCGGTGGCGGCGGGCAGCGCCGCAGGCCGGAGGGCGGGAGCGCACGCGCCCGACCTCGGCGCCGTCCGGGCGCTGCTAGGCAGGGTCACAGTCATCTGCTGAACGCGACCTGCGGCGGGATCACGCCGAGGCGGCGCACTGGGCGCTGTCGCCCACGAAAGGACGGCAGTCGACGGGGATGTCGATCAGGAACGTCGTGCCCAGCTCGGGCGAGCTGTCGACCGACACGCTGCCGCCGTGGCTTTCGCCCACGGCCTTGACGAACGGCAGACCGATGCCCCAGCCGGTGGCCGAGAACGGCCCTGTTTCGCGGCGCAGGTACTCGAAGATCCGGTTGTGCTGCTCTTCAGGAATCGCGTTGCCTTCGTTGTGAACGCTCAGCATCATGCGCCCGCGCGTCTGGTGCGCCCTGATGCTGACGGTACCGCCGTCGCCATACTTGATCGCGTTGTTGACGAGGTTTTCCAGTGCGCGCCAGAGCGAGGCGCGGCACCAGTGGCCCGTGACCGGCTCGCCGGCCACGTCGACGACAACCTGCGTGCCGTGCTGACCGTGCCCGTATTGCTCGCCCAGTTCGCGCGTCAGGCCCAGGATATCGAAGTGCGTCAGGTGCAACGGGATCTTCGCCGCGCCCTGGAACGTCAGCGCGTCTAGCAGTTCGGCCATCATCTCGTTGAGCCGGTCGGCATTGGTGCCGATGCGGGCGGCGACGTTTTTCACCTGCGCCCAGTCGGCCGTCATCGACATGAGCTGCGCGCCATGCGCGACCACCGACAACGGCGTGCGCATGTCGTGCGACAGCGCGGCCGCCATCTTGTGCCGCAGATCTTCGTGGATCTGTGTGAACGAGCGCACCGCCTCGCGCATGGCGGCATTGATCGACGCGTCGATGATGCGCCAGTGGTCGTCGTCCAGGACCACCCTGCCCTTGGCCACCACCGCAATCGACTCGCGCAGGATCTGGTATTCGTGGACTACCTGGTCGGGGCCGAATGGCGTCATGCGGGCGCGCTCGGTGCCGTGGACGCTGGCCGAATTGTTGCCACTCGCAGCCTGCGTGCGCGGATGGTCCGGACTCAGGGCTTCGGCGATATTGTCGAAAAACGCCGGCAGTGTGTTGGTCAGCACGGGCCGCAGCAGATTCTGGGCGCCGTCGACGCGCGCGCGCACTTCCCGTTCCCAGCGGTCCATGACGGCGTCGCGGATGGAAATGAATTGCAACCCGGTGGGCGAAATACCGTGGCGGTCAACATTCTGGTCAGTGGCTAGTGTCATGCGGTCGTCAGTGTCAGGGCCGTGCGCAGCGTGCGCGATCGGTCACGAATAAGGGAAGATCAGCGGCGATCAGGGGCCGTTCCCGAATTATATAGCGCAAGCCAATTCGCACCGCGCGGCCTGCCACCGCCCCGGCGATTTTCAGCGCCGGCTGTGGCTGGGCCGCCACGCCCCGCGCGCTGGCCCTAGGCGCCGGCCGGCGTCCCCGCGATCCACAGCTCCACCCGGTGATCGCGCCGGTCATCCTGCAGTTCGAACGTCCAGTCAGGACATGGCTGGCCATCGAGCAGCAAGCCTTCCATCCCATCGCCCGCATGCACCGTGATCTCGTAGAACGCGCTGTAATAGCGGTAGCGCAGGCTGAATCCTTCCCAGCCCGGCGCCAGGTGCGGCGTCAGGTGCACGCGCGCACCGTTGCGCTCCACACCCAGCAGCGCTTCGATTGCCAGCAGCCAGGTGGCCCCGGCCGAGGCGGTATGCAAGCCGCCGATGGCGCGGCCGATGTGCGGCGCCACCGTGCGCACGCCGCCCGCGATAAAGTATGGCGGCGCACTGTGGTCGGCAGTGCGGTCCGGCGCCAGGGTCGGCGCCAGCGGATCGAGCATGCCGGCCAGCTGCCACGCGCGGCCGGCATCGCCCAGCCGCGCAAAGCCCGTCGCCGCCAGTGCGACGGCGCCGTGGTCCTGACCGGGGCTGGCCACGACGCGCTCGCTCCAGTGCCCGTCGACCGCCGGATCGCACAGCAGCGTGACGCCATGCGCCTCGTCGACCAGGCGCAGTGCTGCGGCGCGCAGCGCGGCTGCACCGTGTTCGGCATCGGCCTGCACCGCCCAGCCCTGGGTCGACAACTCGACGCGGCAAGCGGCGTTGGCGATCGAACCGAGTGCATTGCGGCTGTCCAGCCACGTCCAGCGATACCAGTCGCCGTCCCAGCCATGCTCTTCGCACTGCGCCCTGAGCGCCAGCGCGGCGCCGCGGCAGGTGGTGGCAAACCCGAAGTCGCCGCGCCGGTCCGCCACGTCGGCAAAGTGTTGCAGCACGGTCGCCATGAAAAAGCCCGTGCGCACGCTTTCGACACGGCCCGTGGCGTCGTCGTCGTGCAGGCGCGCCGCTGCCAGTGGCAGGCCGCGCTGGCCGAAGCGCAGGCAGCCGCGCAGGCCATGCACGCAGTGCTGGTACAGGTCGTCCCCGGCGGCCAGCCGCGTGGCGTCGCCGGGATCGGCGCCGAATGGCAGCACGGCCAGCAGTGCGGAGTCGCCCGTGACGGCCAGGTAGTGCGTCAGCACATGGGGGAGCCACAGGAAATCGTCGACTGCAGGAGCCGGCAGGTTGGACTGCGCCGTGGCGAAGTCGCGCGCCGCCTGCAGCAACGCGTCGCGCAGGAGCTCAGGCCGGGCATGCACGCTGGCGAGCAGCGACTGCAGGCGCGTGGCGGGACAACGCTCGCCCCACGCCGCGCTGATCGCCTGATACGGCAGCCAGGTGTTCACGCGCAGGTCGAGCGATGCGTCGGGCGAGTGCAGTTGCACCGCTCCGAGCGTGCCATTCCACCAGGTGTGCAGGCGCTCCCACGCGGCAGCGGCGGCGCGCGCACCACCGTGCAGTTGCACCTCGCGGCTGGCGTCGAGCGTGCCGGGACCGGCCACGCCCAGCACGAACACCAGTTCGCGTTCCTCACCCGGCGCCAGCGTGATCGCCGTTTGCAGGGCCGCGCATGGCGTGCGCCCCGCACCGCTGGCGCCGGACAGGCTGCTGCGGCCCAGCGCCGCCGGCTGCGCGATGCTGCCCTGGCGGCCGATGAATTCGTCGCGGTCGCAGGTTGCGGCGACGTCTTCGGCGTCGACATGGAAGAACCCCACCTGGTCGCGGAAGTCGTCACTGAACGCATTGCGCGCGAACAGCGCGCCGCTGGCCAGGTCGATGCCGGTGACGACCTGCAGGCCGGGCGTGGCGTCGACGCTGTCGAGCTGCCATGCCACGAATCCGGTCACGCTCAGGCGCCGCGGCGCATCGCTGTCATTGCGCAGCCGGAGCACGCTGTATTTGATGGGCACATCCGGCGCCACGAAGCAGCGCAGCGCCGAATGGATGCCGTGCGCGCCGTGTTCGAACACGGTGTAGCCGACGCCGTGCCGGGTCAGGTAGGGTTCCGGCGATGGCGCCGGCCACGGCGTGGGCGACCAGAAGGCGCCGCTGTCCTCGTCGCGCAGGTAGAACGCTTCGCCATCCTGCGGTGCGACATCGTCGCTGCCGGCGCTCAGGCGTGCAGCGCGCGTCCCGCTCCAGGTGACGGCATGGCCCCGTTCCGAGACCACCGATCCAAAGCCAGGGTTGGCCAGCAGGTTGGCCCACGGCGCCTGCGGCACCGGCACTGCGGCGCTGCTGCGCACCTCGTATTCGCGGCCATCGGGCGTGAAGCCGCCGATGCCATTGTCGAACAGGCGTTCGGGCTGCACGGTGGGCAGTGCTTCCGTCATCCACGGCGTGGTCGCGCCAGCCACCAGTGGCGACGGCAAGGCGACGCCGGGCCGCGCGGCGCGGCGCAACTGGTCGGCCAGGTCGCCCCGGCCGGACAGCAGCAGCACGCTTGCACTCGAGCGCAGCAGGATGCGGTCTTCCTGCGCGACGTCTTCGCGCAGGAACAGATGCAGGCCACCCGGCGCATCGAAGGTGTCGGGATCGACCAGGGCCATCGCCAGCGTCATCACGCCCTCGCGCACGGCGCGGCTGTCGCACAGGACCAGGAGGTCGACCGCGAAGCCGCGGTTGCGCCAGTAGGTATGCGCCTGCAGCACCTGGCGTGCCAGGCCGGTGTCCGGACCGTCGGCCAGCTGGAGCAGCAGCACCGGCTGCACGCCATCGATGCCGTATGCGAGCAGGTCGGCGCGGCCGCGCACATTGCGCGCGATGACGGCCGGGTCGGCGCGCAGGGCCGGTACCGGCTGCAGCAGGCAACCGGCCAGGCGGTTGCACAGCTGCGCATCGGCTTCGCTCACGTCCATGCGGCGCAGGAAGGCCTGGGCCTGGGTCCAGGCCGCGTCGATCGCGCGGTCGACCGCATGGCCGGCGCTGTAGCGGGCCGCCAGTTCACGCGCCATCGCCCGGCTGGCGGCAACGCCCAGCACCAGGTCGACCGTGATCTCTTGTTGCGGCGCCAGCGTGACGGTGCGGCGCAAGGCCAGCAACGCGTCATCCGGTTCGGCGACGAGGCCGGGCAGCGCGCCGCCGGCGCCGATAGCCTGCGGCGCGCGCAGATCGTGGCCGCGGCCGATGAAGCGCGCGCGGTCCGTTTCCACCGTCACGGCGGGCGCGATGTCGCGCACTGCCATGCGGTGCATGACGACGGGCGCATCGGCCGCCGTGACGCACAGCAGGCTGTCGTGCGGGGCGTCGAATTCGATCATGATGTGACTGCGGCCGCCCGGCTCGAGCGCCGGCCCGGCCAGCGCCACGCTGCTGGTCAGCTCGAGCGTCAGCGGCTGCAGGCCCTGATTGACGATGCGGATGCGGCGCAGCTCGACGTCGTCGTCCGGCGCCACCACGATATCGGTGTGCATGGCCAGCCCGTTGTCCAGACAGCGCACGCTGGCCCGGCCCTCGGAGAACACCGTTTCGCGCTCGCTCTCTGGCAACAGGCCCGGCCAGACCTGGCCGGATGCGACGTCGCGCACATGGCAGGTCAAGCCGGTGTCGCCGATGCCGGTGCGGGTGATCTGCTTGTCATCCCAGCGGCTGGCGCCAGTGCCATCGCTGGCCACGACCAGGTGATAGCGGCCATTGGACAGCAGCTGGACTTCGGGCAGTACCGGGGGCTCACTCCCGATGACGCGCGCATACGGGCGCGCCGTCACGCTCTGGCTGGCGGTTGCCGCGCCGGTGTAGCGACGTTCGGCGGCTGCGCCGGAGACCGGCACCGGTTCTTGCAGCAATGGCAGTGCGGCCCGGAATTCGGGATCGCGGCAGAAGCGGCGCTGCATCGGTTCGCCCAGCAGATGGCGGGCCAACGCGAGCAGCAGCATCGCCTGATGCCGCGCGGCGTAAGCGCGCACGACGACCTGACGCTCGCCCTGCGGCAAACGGGCGGGCGCATAGTCGAGTGCTTCATACAATCCGAGTTCGCCCAGCATGCCTTGCGCCGCGAACGCGCGCAGATTGGTGCTGGCCAGGCCCGGCGTCACGCCCAGCGCCAGCGCGGCGGCGTACGGGGCCGCGACCAGGTCGTCATCACGCTGGCGCTGCAGCGCGGCGGCGGGCAAGCCGAACTGGCCGGAGCGGTAGCGCGCAGCGGCGTCCACGGCATTGCAACGGGATGACGAAAAGCCCCACAGCACGTCCCTGCTTTTGGCATGTGCAGCCTGGGCGCGCACCAGCGCGCGGGCGGCGGCGTCGAGCAGCGTATCGCGCCAGACCGGCATCCAGAGTTGCGACGCCAGCAGATCGGCCATGGCGCCACGGCGCGACAGCAGCAGCGTGCTTCCGCCAGCCATGCGCTGCGGGCGACCGAGCGACCACCAGTGCTGCTGCGGCAGCTGGTCCTGCGCCACGGCGGCAAAACTGGCCATGCGCGATTCGGACGCCAGCAAGTCGCAACTGTCGCCGTCCAGGCGCTTGTCGCGCACGTGGTAACCGGCGGCCAGCTGGCCGGTGGCGGGATCGACCAGCGCGCCGAAGTCCATGCGCGCGGCGTCGCGCGCTGCGGCGGCCAGCGCGGTCAGCCGTTCGATACGCTCCTGTGCGCAAGCGCGGCCCGCACCCACCAGGGCAGCCAGGCCGGCGCCACCCGTTGCCGGCGCGTCGAGCTGCGCCAGTTCGCGCAGTGTCGGGATCCGGGTCAGGCTGGTGCCCAGGACGTATTCCTGAACGGCGCGCATCCACGGCGCCAGCGCGTACAGGTCCTCCAGCTGCGCGCTGCAGCCGGCATGCAGACGCTCGACCCAGGCGAGCAGCGCCGGCTCTGCCGCCGCATCCTCGGGCAGACTGGCGGTCAAGCGTTCGGCATTGGCCAGCGCCAGGCGCAGGCAATCGGCAAGGCCCGGCAGCGTATCGAGGGCGCGGCAGCGTTCGGGCGTCAGCGCGCCATCCATCTCGTCCAGCGCGTTCAGGAATGACGCCGGCGCGCCGTGCGCGTGCTCGCGCACGACCAGCAGCGTGGCGCGGATGCCGTCCGGCGCAGCGCCGGCGATCGGCTGATCCAGCAATTCGTCCATGCCGACGGCAAAGGTGCGCAGCGCCAGCACCAGGCTGCCGCTGGCGGCGGTATCGACATGATGTGGCTCGAGCGGGGCCAGCGTGGCGCCGTCGTACCACTGCAGCAGATGGCCGTTCCACCGTTCGAGCAGCGCCAGCGGGGCGAATGCGCGCTCGCTGCGTTCCAGCAGTCCCCCCAGTGGCAGGAAGCCGAAGTCGCGCGCACTCAGCGTGGCCAGCAGGCCAAGGCCGATCCCGTCGGGCGAGACCCGTGCATCGACCGCGGGCTCGGGATGTTCGAGCACGGCGTGCGGCGCCAGCCCATGGCCATCGGCGCCGTGGCGTTCGAAGAAGCCCCAGGTGCGGCGCGCCAGCGCGCGCAAGAAATGGTCCTGCGCCGGGGCGAGGCGCGCGCTGCGGCGGGTTACGTGCCCCGTCCACCAGGCCAGCACCGGCGACAGGAACCATACCAGCAGCATCGGCGCCGTGGCGAACAAGGCGTACGGGTTGGCAAAGCTCACCAGCATGGCAGTGCCCATCGCCAGCAACGGCGGGAACCACATGGCGCGGCCGCTGATTTCCAGCGAGCGGCCCGGGACCGCCGCCGTCTGCGTGTCGAGCAAGCCGCGCTGCGTCACGTGCCGGCGCCACAGACCCCGCACGAGGGCATGGGCATCGACCAGCGCTGCATGCGGCAGGAAGGCTGCCCACAAGGCGCTGCGCGTGAGCGTCAGGCGCGCGCCGCGCACCCAGCCGTCCAGGTGCTGGCGCCATGGTGCGTCGAGCGGCCGGTCTCCCAGCGCCACCAGCATGCCAACCAGCGCCGGTACGAAGACGACCGCCAGCACCGCCGCCGTCCAGAACACGGGCGCGGCCAGCAGGCTCCAGCACAGGATCAGCAAGGCGAGGGACGCCGGCGCGACGAGACTCGCGCGCAACTGGTCGAACAGCATCCAGCGCGCGGGCGCGTACTCGAGGTAATCGGGACCGCGACCGAGGCGCTGCACCGATTGCCAGGCCGCGCGCACGGCGCGGTGCCGGCGCAGCATGTACTCACCATAGTTATGCGGACGCAGTGCATCCACGCGCAAGTCTGCCACGCGGCCGGCGCGCAGGCGATCGCGCTCGACGGCGCCGGGCCAGGCGCGCCCGTCATCGCGCACAACGTCGCCGCAGGCGCGACGCCAGGCATCGACATCGTGGATCGCGACCCAACCGTAGCGCGCATCCAGCGCGGCCCCGCCCATGCGGGCAAAGCGCGGCGCGCGATGGCCCGGTGGCGCGGGACCACGCGCTGGCAACAGCATGCCATGTCCTTCGAGCACACGGCCGCTGTCGTCCTGCACCGGCTGGTGCAGCGGGTGCGCCATCGCGGCCACCAGGCTGCGCGCCGCGTCGCGCGGCAGGCCGGCGTTGGCGTCCAGTGCAATCACGTAGCGCATCGCGGCGCCCGCGCCGGTATTGCCGGCGGTGAGCAGGAAGCGTTCGCGCGCGCCGCACAGCCAGGCATTCAGGTCGGCGATCTGGCCGCGCTGGCGTTCCTGGCCGATCCAGGCTTGCTGGTCGACGCTCCAGGTGCGTGGCCGCGCCAGGAGCATGAATGGCCCGTCATCGTCAGGGGCGTACCGGGTGTTCAACGCCTCGATGGCAGTGCGTGCCTGCGCCAGCGATGCGTCGTCCGTCGGCAGCGTTTCGCTGGCGGCATCGGGCAGGTCGAGCAGCAGGCAAAAGCGCAGGTTCGGGTCACGGTTGCCGAGGTAGCGCACCTCGAGCTCTTCGCGCAGCCGTTCGATCGCGGCAGCGTCGCCCGCTTGCGCGCAGACGGCGACGACAGTGCGACAGGTGTCGGGAATGCCGGCACTGAAATCCATGCGCGGCGTGGTGACAGGCGGGATGCGCCAGCGTTCCATCATGCGCACCAGCGACAGCGCCAGCGCGCTCGCCCCGGGCAGTGCCAGCAAGCCAATCAGCGCCAGCAACCAGGCGCCGGCATCGCCCTGGCGTGCGTGCACGAGGATGGCGATTGTCAGCAGCAGTGTCAGGACCGCGGTTGCGCCAATGCGCGTGGCAACCGGCGCCTTGTGCGCCAGCGCTGGCAGGTAGTGGCCGACGTGGCGGGTGCGCACGTCCAGGCCACCTTCGCCCGGCGCGCGGTGCGTGCCGGCCTGCGTCAGCGCGTCGCGCGCGACCTCGACTTCATCGACTTTGGCAGCCCGGGCGCGGCGTGCAATCGCGTGCCGGTAGCTGTCGCGGGTGGCGCCGTCCATGGCGGCGTAACTGCCATCCGGGTCGGTGCGCAGCAGCGCGTCGACGGCGCCGTGCGTCTCGGCGAAGGCGCGCCAGTCGATCCCGCCCAGCAGGCGCAGGCTGGCCAGCGTGTTGCCAGCCGAGATGGCATCCTCGGCCTGTTCGCTGTGTTCGCGCTGCGTGTGCTGCGCGATGCTGCTGTCGGCATCGGCCAGGCGCGCGTCGAGCCAGTCCAGTACCTGGCTCACGGCGCCGCCGCGGCCGTGCAGGCGCCGCGCCAGTTCGGCAATGAAGCTGTCGCTGGCCTCGACGCTGCGCATCATGTCTGCCACCAGCAGGATCAGGTCACCGGGCCGCGTCTCGGCCGTGTCCAGCAGGCGCACGGCCCACCCGGCGGCCTGTTCATGCGCGGCGCAGGCACGCGCCGCGCGCGCAGCCAGGCGCCGCAGGTTGTCGATCAGGGCCAGGCGCATGAGCGCCGGCAGCGCATCCAGTTCGGCGATGCGCAGCGCTGCGCTGCCCGGGCCGTCCTGGTAAGCGGCCACGAACAACGCCAGTTCCCCGGCGTCGATGCGGCCATCGCCATGCGCGACCACGTCGAGCACCAGGCGCCAGGCACGCACGGCGCCATCCGGGGCCAGTGTCGGCAGGGTCGCGGCGACCGGCCGCAAGCCGGCGCGCACCAGGCGTACCTGGGCGTCAAGCAGATGGTGCTGGTCGAGCAGGCGCGCACCGGCAGGCGGCAGTGCGAAGCCGGCGCGGGCTGCCTCGTCGAGCGCGTCGCACGAGGCGGCGATGGCGTCGGCATCCGTGCCCAGGAGTGCGCGCAGGGCCTGGGCGCCGCCCTTTCCGGCCGTGGTGGGTTGCAGTACGTGGCGCGCCGCCAACTGGCGTGCGTGTTCCGCGCGCTGGAGCGCGCCGAGAGGTGCTGCGCGCCATGGCGCATCGTCGCCGGTCGCGCGCGCCGCATCATGCGGCGTGCGCTGCCCGGCGGGCAGGTTGTGGTTCTTGACGTTCAACGGGGCCTCGGGACTGAGCGTGCGCAGCAGACCGCTGGAGCATAGTGGCGTCCGGGACGGATCAGGGCAGGAAACGCTGGGCGCGCACGGCTGATCTCATGCTAGGCAAAGACCCGCGTCGTTACTGTGCGCTGACGAACACACCCCACCGATGCGCTGGCATCGGGGCCATGCTACCCGAGATCAGATAACGAGCGCGAATCCGCCCACCAGTGACCAGGCACCCGGATGGCCCAATGTGCGCAAGGCCTGCGCCGCGCGGGCACTGCGGGCGCCGCTGCGGCAGACGAACAGCAGCGGCGCCGTCGCGCCCAGCCACTGGGGCGCCTGGTCGGCAATGCACGCCAGCGGCACGTTGCGTACCGCACGGCCATGCAGGCTGACCGTGCCCACACCTGCACCCGCAACGCTGTGTTCGCGCAGGTCGCGCACGTCGATCACGATCGCGTCCGGATGCGCAGCGAGCCAGTCACGGGCAGCATCGGCGGGCACCAGCATTGCGCTGTCGATGGCGCCATCCATCGCCGGCTCGGCGCCAGTCACTGGAATTGGTGCGGCCAGCGCGGCGCCGCAGTGCGCGATACGCTTGCACGCCAGGTCGAGCGACGCGTCGTCAAGCAGCGCGCCAAACGACAGGCGCACCGCCGCCGCGCTGCGCCAGGCCGGCACGCCCATCGCATCGAGCACATAGCTCGACCCGGCCTTCCCCGCCGAACACGCCGAGCCGGCGCTGACGCGCATGCCGGCGGCATCGAACAGGTCGAGCAGCGTGGCGCTGGCCACATCCGGCACCGAAAAATTGATGGTCGTGGGCAGCGACTGCGCCAGGGGCGCGTTGAACACGATGCCTGGCAAGGCTGCTTCCAGCGCCGTCACCAGGCGCGCGCGGCACGCCAGCAGTGCGGCGCCGTCACGGAACGTGTCGCCCCGCTCCAGCGCGGAGAACACGGCGCCCAGCGCCGCGATGCCGGCCATGTTTTCGGTGCCGGAACGCTGGCCGTCTTCCTGCCCGCCGCCGCACATCAGCGGCGTGTAGGGCGCACCGCGGCGCACGTACAGCATGCCGATGCCTTTTGGCGCATACAGCTTGTGCCCCGAAAACGGCGCGTAATCGATGCGGCTCGCGGCCAGGTCGAGCGGAAGCTTGCCCAGCGCCTGCACGCAATCGACCAGCCACAGTGCAGCGCTCCCGGCATCGCGCAGCACCGCCTCGATGCCGCGCAGGTCGGACACGACGCCCGTTTCATTGTTCGCCGCCATCGTGCATACCAGCGCCGCGCGCGGCGCCAGCGCGCGCAGCACGTCGAGGCGGTGGCGGCCATCGCCATCGACCGGCAGCATGCGCAGCTCGAGGTCCGTGCCCAGCAGCCGGTTCCAGTGCGCCAGGCTTTCGGGTATCGCCTTGTGTTCGGTCGCACCGATCAGGACGATGTCGCCGCAGGCTTCACCACGCGCACGCCGCTCGCGCACCGCACACAGGGCCGAGAGCACCGCCGTCTGGATGCCTTCGGTGGCGCCGCTGTTGAACATCAACCGGCCGTCCCCGGCGCCGACCACCCGGCCCGCACTGGCGCGCACGTTCTCGCGCAGCGCCCGGGCGCGCAGGCCCGTTGCATGGCTGCTGCTCGGATTGCCGAAGCCGTCCTGCATGGCGGCCATGGCGGCGGCAGCGGCGGCGGGCAATACCGGGGACGTGGCATTGGTGTCGAGGTAAATTTCGGTCTGCATGAATAGGTGCCAAAAATATAAAAAAGGTGTCGCACAACATGTTATTGTCCAGTAATATGGTACGAGCTAAAGACGGTCAATACGTCCTAAACTTTCTGGTTTTCAATCAAACAGTAGGATAATTATTCTTATAACCAGCAATGCGGAATATGAATTCACTCGACAAGTTTGATTGCGCGATCCTCGCTGCCCTGCAGGCGGATGCCACGTTGTCCATTTCGGGCCTGAGCGAAAAGGTGGGTTTGTCCAGCACCCCTTGCTGGAAACGCGTCAAGCGCCTGGAAGAAGAAGGCTTCATCGAAAGCCGCGTTTCCATCGTCAATCGCGAAAAGGTCGGCTTGCCGGTCACCGTATTCGTCAGCGTCAAGACCCCCGAGCACGATGAAAAATGGCTGGCGCGCTTTGCCGCCGCCGTGATCGCGCTGCCCGAGGTGCTGGAATTTCATCGCATGAGCGGCGACGTCGATTACCTGCTCAAGGTCGTCACCACCGATATCGCCGGCTACGACCGCTTCTACAAAAAGCTGATCAAGACCGCGCGCCTGACCGGCGTGTCGTCGGCCTTCTCGATGGAACAGATCAAGTCCACCACCGCCCTGCCCCTCGAACTGATCTCGCACAGCACGCCAGCCTGAGTCTTTACAGGCGCTCTGCGCTTTCGCCGCGCGCCCGAATCGTGCGATGATGGCGCCCGTCCACATCAACGGGAGACTGAGTCAATGCCATCGAAAATCACCATGGCGCCGCTGGCGCTGGCCGCACTGATTGCCACCATCGGCGTGCACGCGCACGCTGCCGAGCAGGTCGTCAAGATCGGCGTCAGCGGTCCGCTGTCGGGCGCCAATGCGTTTGCCGGCAAGGACAATGAAAACGGCGTGCGCATGGCCATCGAAGAGCTCAACGCACAGAAGATCCAGGTCGGCGCCAACGTGCTGCGCTTCGTGCTGCAATCCGAAGACGACGCGGGCGACCCGAAACAGGGCGTGACCGTGGCCCAGAAATTCGCCGACGCCGGCGTCAAGTTCGTGCTCGGCCCGTACAACTCGGGTGTGGCGATTCCCGCCTCGCGCGTCTACAACGACAGCGGCATCCTGATGTCGACGGTCGGCACCAATCCCAAGATCACCGCCAGCGGCTACCCCACCGTGTTTCGCATCGTCGCAAGCGATACGCAGGTGGGCGCCTCGGTCGCCGGCTACGCGGCCAAGGAACTCAAGATCAAGAACATCGGCGTGATCGACGATCGCACGGCGTTCGGCCAGGGCATCGCGATGGAGTTCAAGCGCCAGGCGCAGCAGGCCGGCATCAAGGTCGCGGGCCACGAGTTCACCAACGACAAGGCCAGCGACTTCGCCGCGATTCTCACCGCGCTGCGCGCCAAGAAAGTCGACGCCATCTTCTACGGCGGCTACGCCCCGCAGGCCGCGCCGATGGTGCGCCAGATGAAGCAGCTCGGCCTGAACGTGCCGCTGCTGGGTGGCGACACGCTGTGCAGCCCCGAGATGGCAAGACTCGGCGGCGCCGCGGTCGGCGAGAACGTGCGCTGCGCGCAGGCCGGCGCGATCGTCGCCAGACAGCCAGGCGGCGCAGCCTTCCTGGCTGGCTACAAGAAACGCTTCGGCCGCGAGCCGGACGTGTATGCGCCATCGTTCTACGACCAGACCAAGTTCATCGCGCAGGCGATCCAGTCGGCCAAGACCGTCGATGCCAAGGCAGTCGGCGTTGCGATGCACACGATCAGCTACCAGGGCGTGGTTGGCACCTATGGCTATGACCCCAAGGGCAATCTGAAGAAAACGGCCGTCACGGTCTACACCTTCAAGAACGGCGCCCTCACGCCGCTGGCCAGCTACTGATTCTTTACCAGGACCTCGAACACGATGAACCCATTCTTCAAAACCGGCGTGCTGGCCACGGCCGCCCTGCTCCTGTGCGCCAGTGCCGGCGCCGCGCCGGTCACGGCCACCGCACCAGCATCGGCATCGGCTGCCGACACCCAGGCCGGCAAGGCCATCAACAAACTGGTCGACGAGTACTACGATGCCTACGCGCGCTTCGAGCCGGTGTGGGCGACCGAGTCCGGTGACGGGCGTTTCGATGGCCAGCTTGGCCTGCCGATCGCGCCGAAAAACCGTGACGCCCAGTTTGGGCTGTACCGCGGCTACCTGAAACGCCTGGGCACGATCCCGCGCGAGCGCCTCAATCCGCGCGACCAGGCCAGCTACGACATCGTCAAGTTCGAGCTCGAGACCGCGCTGCGCCTGGGCGCCTTCCCCGAGCACCTGCTGCCGGTGGACCAGATGTTCAACATGCCGGTCTTCATGGCCAACTACGCCGGCGGCCAGGGCGCACAGCCGCTCGCCACGCCGCAGGATTACCGCAATTACCTGAGCCGCCTGGACCAGATGGTCGCCTACATCGACCAGGCGATCGCCAATATGCGCGAAGGCGTCAAGCGCGGCGTCGTGCATCCACGCGAGCCGATGCTGTCGCTGCTGCCGCAACTGAAGGCACTGGTCGCGGCCACGCCTGAAGCCAGCATCTTTTACAGCCCGATCAAGGCGCTGCCGGCGGGCTTTTCAAACGCCGACAAGAGCAAGCTGACGGCGTCGTACCGCAAGACGGTGGGCGAGAAGCTCAATCCGGCACTGGCGCGCCTGGCCACGTATGTCGAGAAGGACTACCTGCCGGCCACCCGCACGACGGCCGGCTGGGGCGCACTGCCAAACGGCGCCGAGTGGTACAAGGCGCGTGTGGCAGCGATGACCACGACAAGCCTGACGCCCGAGCAGATTCACGAGATCGGCCAGAAGGAAGTGGCGCGCATCCAGGGCGAGTACGGCAAGATCGGCCCGAAGATGGGGTACACCGGTCCTGCGGCCGGCCTGCCGCGCTGGGTGTCGGAGCAGCCGAAGTACAAGCCGTTCACGTCGGACGCGCAGGTGATTGCGGTGTTCGAGAAGATCGACGCCGACGTGCGCACCAAGCTGCCGAAGCTGTTCTCGCTGATGCCGAAGGCGCCGCTCGAAGTGCGTCTGGAACCGGAACTGACGCGCGAGACGGCGTCGGACCATTACTCGTCACCGGCGGCCGATGGTTCGCGGCCCGGCGTGTTCTGGTCGGTGGTGAACGATCCGACCAAGTACGGCAGCACCGGCATGGTCACGCTGTACCTGCATGAAGGCCAGCCGGGCCACCACTTCCATATCGCGCTGACCCAGGAACTGGGCCTGCCGAACTTCCGCAAGTTTGGCGGCAACACGGCGTTCACCGAAGGCTGGGCGCTGTACGCCGAGACGCTGGGCAAGGAAATGGGCCTGTTCGACAAGCCGGAAGATTATTTCGGCCACCTGAACGACGAGATGCTGCGCGCCGCGCGCCTGGTGGTCGACACCGGGATGCATACCAAAGGCTGGAGCCGCGATCAGTCGATCACGTACTTCCGCGAGACGCTGGGCTACTCGGAACTGGAAGCGCGCGCCCAGATCGAACGCTACATGGTCATGCCGGGTCAGGCGCTGGCGTACAAGATCGGCGCCCTGAAAATCATGGAGCTGCGTCAGCGCGCGCAGGCGGCACTGGGTGACAAGTTCAACCTGCCGGCATTCCACCGCGTGGTACTCGATGAAGGCACGCTGCCGCTGGCAGTGCTGGAGGCGAAGGTCGATCGCTGGATTGCAGCGTCGAAGTAAAGACGTGGGGGCGTTACCAACGCCCTAAAACAACGTCGTTCCCGCGGAGGCGGGAACCCAAGTTCGCATGCGCTGGCCAAAAGTGCGATAGTGGCCTGCTGCTAACTGGGGTTCCCGTCAAGGCGCCCGGCGAGGGCGGGAACGACGTTTCTACGTTACGGGCCAATCTCTGGCGGCGTGTTCAACGCTCGATCATGAACACCGGATACCGGCGCCATTCCGGCTCGCGGTAGCGCGCGCAGTTGGCGAAGATGAAGTCCAGCACCGCTTCCTGGTTCGTCAGCAAGCCGGGGTGTGCGCCCTTCCACTGTTCGAACTTCGCTGCCAATTCTGGCTCCTGCGCCAGCAGCCGCTCGGCCTCGTCCTCGAACACATACTCCGAATACGCTTCCTTCTTTTCCAGCACGCTGTTGAAGAAGCCCCAGCGGAAGAAGCTGTCGTGCGCCAGCGGTTCGAGCGTCTCGACCGCATAGCGCGCATTGTCCTGGTCCAGCGGCACCAAATAATCCCCCGCGCGCAGCTGCACGCTGGCGTGGCGCCGTTCGAGCACCACGTCGTCATGGAACATGTGGCCTTCGTACGCCGTCGGGCGCGAGGTCACGCTGTCGATCTGGTAGTACGCGACCTGCTGCATGCGGTCGGCGTCGATGCGCTCCATGCGCACGCCATTCCATTCCAGGCGCTCGATCGCTTCGCGCCACTGCTGCGGCACGACGTACGCCTGCGGCGCCGGAACACTCACGTCCACCGGGAAGCGGTTGTAGTAGGCGATATCGCGTTCCCAGACGCTGCTGCGGTCGTAGTACAGGCGCGAATAGTCGCCCAGCACGCTCTTTTTATACTTGGCTTCATACCCTTTGAAACGGAAGCTCGACGGATTGGCTTCGTCCATCTTCCAGCGCACCGGCCACTCGGCCTGCGTGCGGCCCGCGTCCTTGGCCGCGCGGCGCAGCGCCTGGATGCGAGGGGCGTTCTGCACGGTGAAGGCCAGCGCGACGTCGACCAGCGCGCGCATCGATTCGTAGCGGTCCCGGAACGGCTTGAGCATGTGCGTCTCGGGCATGAAGCCGATCGTGTGGTGCAGCGCTGCATAACCGGTGGAAAAGCGCGCGGTTTCCAGGAACTCGGCGATGCCGTGATCGGGGCTGTCCTGCACCGGGTTCACGTACGGGCAGGTGGGCCAGCCGCGCGCATCCATCCCGGCGTACATCGCGGGCAGCATCTCGGCGCGCAGAAACTCGCCCAGGCCGCCACCGAGCTTGTCGGCCTGCGTGTGGATCAGCGTCATCGTGTAGCTGTAGTCGGCGCCGTTGGACGTGTGGGTGTCGACCATCACGTCCGGGTCCCAGGCCGTGAACAGTTCGTTGAACACGCGCGCCGTGAGCGTGTCGCACTTGACGAAATCGCGGTTCAGGTCGAGGTGGCGGCTGTTGCCGCGAAAGCCGAACTGCTCCGGCCCGTCCTGGTTCACGCGCGACGTGTCGGCGCGGTTGAAGGCGCCGTCGACGTTGTACAGCGGGACGAACAGGAACACGGTCGTGCCCAGCGCATGCAAACGTTCAGGCTCGAGGCAAAAATCGCGCACCAGCGCCATGCAACCGTCGACGCCTTCCGGCTCGCCCGGGTGGATGCCGTTATTGTTGAAGAAGACCGCGCGCCCGGCGGCCTTGATCGCGGCGCGGTCGAACACGCCGTCGCTGCTGACCACACCGGCGTGGATCGGCACGCCGGCATCGGACACGCCCACCTGCTCGAAGCGCAGCACTGCCGGATACTGGCGCGCGAGGTCGTGATACCAGGCGATGCAGTCGGCCCAGGTGGTGGTCTGGTTCAGATTGCCTTGTTCGTAGGGCGTGAGAGGTGCAGTAGCCATGTGTTCTTCGCTAGTAAAAAGGATGCTTACAGGATGACGCCGGAAGGTGCGGCAGGCGCGGTCGTGGTTGGCGCAGTGGGCGCGGCCGGTGCCGGCGGCGCCAGCGTCAATGGCAGGGCGATGGCGACATCGGTGCCTTCGCCGGGGCTCGAGCGTACCTCGATCGTGCCGTGCAGTGCGTAGGCGCGTTCGCGCATGCCGATGATGCCGATGCCTTCGGAGGCGCTGGCCGTGTCGAAGCCGGCGCCGTCATCGACCACGCGGATGCGCAGCATGCCCTTGCCTTCGTCGAGCAGCAGGCTGACGTGCGCCGAGCGCGCGGCGGCGTGCTTCATGACGTTCGACAGCGCCTCCTGCACGATGCGGTAGGCCGAGATGGCCAGTTCGTTCGACAGGCGCGCGAAGTCGCCTTCGCTGTGCAGGTCGAAGCGGCAGCCAGATGTAGTGTCGTAGTGACGCACCATCTCTTCGACCGCGCCGTGCAGGCCGAGCATGTCGAGCACCTCGGGCCGCAGGCGGCGCACCAGGCGCCGGCCGTTGGCGTACAGGTCGAGCGCGAGCTTGGTGATCGCTTCGGACTTGCGCTTGATTTCCACCACCTCGGGACCGGCAGGCGCCTTGGCCGCCAGCAGGCCAATCGCCTGCGCCTCGAGGCGCGCCGCGATCAGCGACGCATTGAGTTCGTCGTGGATCTCGACCGCGATGCTCTTGCGTTCGTCCTCGATGATCTCGTTGACCTTCTGGATCAGTTTGCGCTTGTCGGCGTCGGCGCGCAGCGCTTCGTTGCGCGAGGCGAGCAGGTCGCGCGTACGCTCGGCCACCTTGTTTTCGAGGTCGCGCTTGGATTCGCCCAGCGCCAGCGACATCTCGCCGATCGACGATTGCAGCTCGCCGATCTCGCCACCGGTGGTGACCGGCGGATGGACGCGGAAGTTACCGCCCCGGATCTGGCGCAGCGTGCCAATGGCCTCGCGCAGCGGCACGATCAGCGAGCGCGCCAGCACCCAGGCCAGGATGCCGCTGGCGGCCAGCGCCAGCGCCGCCATCGACAGCTCGATCTGGAAGCGGTCGGTCTGCTTGGCCATCATGTTCGCCGGCGACATCGTCACCCGCACCCAGCCCACCACTTCGGTGGTGAGCGTGGGCGGGCGCGAATCGCTCGACGCCGACACGTGCGGCGTGCCGTTGTCCGAGAACAGGTTGATCCACACGACCTGCTTGCGGATCGGGGCTTCGTAATAGTGCGACTGGGCGTCGGCGGCCGATTCGGACACCACGCGCACGGCGGCGCGGCCGCTGCCGTCGATGACGTCGACGCGGTAGATGCTGCGGTCGGACTGCACCAGGCCATTGATCGTCAGGCGCAGGTCGGACAGGTTGCCCGAGATGACGTTGTACTCGGACGTCTCGGACAGAGCGCGCGCCAGAATACGGCCACGCTCGGCCAGCTCTTCGGCCACCTGCGCACGGTGCGCGTACCACGAGTACCAGACGAAGGACGTAAACAGCAGGATCACCGGCAGCATCGTGATGACGGCCATGCGCCGCCCGACACCCCAGCCGCGCCAGAAACGCAGGTTCATCGCGCCGCCGGCGCCGGCGCTGGGCGGGCGAAGTTGCGCGCCGCATCCGTCACGCGCAGGTCGAGCGAGCTGGCCACGCCTTCGTTGATGATCGTGCGGAAGTAGCGCGGGAACTGCGGCGCAGGCAGTTCGCCGCTGCGCACGAAATCGGCCGTGAGCTCGGCCACCTGGGCGTTGATCTCTTCGACTTCCGAATACGTGGTCGCCAGCGCGCCGACCTTGACCATGTCGGCCGAAAAACCGATCACGCCCTGCTTGCGGCGGTAGGTCGACAGCAGGATGTTGCGCACGTTTTCGGCGTTGTAGATGTCGCTGTCGGGCAGCGCCAGCAGCGTCTCGGCGCGCGTCATGCTGTTCAGCGTGTGATTCAGGTCGTCGCCCGGCGTGAACATCTGGATCTCGGCGGCGTCGTGCAGTACCGGCCGCAGGAAGGCGGTGTCGGGGCCGAGCAGCACGCCCACGCGCACCGGCCGGCCGTACACGAGTTCGGCCAGGCGCATCTGGTCATTCGGCGCCGGCTCGGCGTACACCGCCGTGATGGCGATGCGGCGTGGCTTGGGCAGGCGCGCCGTCAGGCCGCGCCATACCTGGCTTGAGGTATAGGCCGAGATGACGACGCAATCGCAGCGCCGCGACAGCGCATCGCGCAGCGCGGTCGGGCCGATCGCGATATACAGCATGCGGCGCTTTTGCGCGAGCTCGGTGCGAAACGCAGCAAACGTTGGCACCAGGCGCTTGTACAGATCGTCGACGATGCGGTGCGTGACCGCGCTGTCGTCGCCGGTGATGATCTGGAAGCGGTAGCCCTGCACTTCTTCGCGCTCGCGCTCCGTTTGCGTAGCCTGCGGGGCCTGCGCGGCGTGGGCGGCATGCGCGCCGCTGGCGGCCAATGCCAGCATCATGGCGATCAGCGGGGCCAGCGAACGCGCGCGTGAAGCGTTCTGCATCCGGCGCAGGAGCTTGGCCATCGCTTACGGCTCGATCAGGCCGTGCTTGACAGCCAGCAGGGTGATACTGGCCTGGCGGTGCACGCCCAGCTTTTCCTTGATCGACTGGCTGATATTGCTGATGGTCTTGGTCGACAGATCGAGCCGCTCGGCGATTTCGGCGTTGGTCATGCCCTCGGCCATGAACTTGAAGATTTCCAGGCCGCGCTCATCGAGCTGCGACTGCGGCGTGACTTCACCGCGCACGGCCATGCTGGCCAGGCGCGACGCGATATGCGGCAGGAAGTACAGCTTGCCCTCGTGCGCGTGGCGCACGGCCGTGGCCAGGTCGGCCGGGTCGCAATCCTTGGTGACGAAGGCATGGGCGCCGAGACGGTAGGTTTCCTTGATCAGACTATCCTGGTCAAACTGGCTGAGAAAAACGATCTTGGCCGACGGGTCGGACTTGAGGATGGCCTGCGCCGCGTCCATGCCGGTCAGCTCGGTGCCAAAGCGCATGTCGAGCACGGCGACGTCGGGCTGCTCGGCCGCGTACAGCGCGGTGGCCTCGCTCGGGGTCTTGGCCTGGCCCACCACCTGCATGCCGGCCGCTTCGAGCGACATGGCAAAACCGGTCATGACGATGGGGTGATCGTCGGCCAGCATGACGCGGATGGGTTTGTTCTGATCTGCCAATTTGTTCTCCTGGCGCGGGGGCCTGTGGTGCACATGCGTTGCGCGTGCGGTGCCTGATACGGCATGCACGGCCGGGGCAATGGGCCCCGGGAATAGAGGGGAATTATTTCACACAACGGGCGGGGAAGCGATGGGTAAAAAGGCGCATACGGCATGCGGTGCGCGCCGAGACGGTGCATTGGCTGGACGTGCCGGAAACATCGTCGCACTCTAAACAGCCCAAGAGTAGAACTAAGATTACTTCATAATAGCTTTGCAAATTGCTAGGCTCTAGCATATATTGATTCCATCAGCGGTAGATATGCACCCTTCAACAATACGCAGGGAGGTCAATATGCATTGTTTTCACATTCATGATGGTGTCGGTAGCAAGCCGGCAAGTTTGCCCTCACCGCCGGACCTGGCCTATGTCTGGACACTCTCGTAGTCAAAACCGTCCTCTTTCGCCCGCCCCTTTCACCCGGCGGGCTTTTTTTCGCCCTGATGACAGGTGCATGGAGAACAACCGATGGATGCCGTCCGCGCCGTAACACCAGCCTTCCACATCACGGGTTTCAGACATGCCCTTGCCGGCGCTGTCGCACTGGCCGCCCTCGCCGTCCTGGCCTGGCAGGCGCTGGCCCCGCCAGATGTACCCGCGCCCGTTGCATCGATCGCCTCGCCCGCGTGGGCCGCGCGCGCGAACGAACATCAGCGGGTACTGGCAGCCAGCCCCCGCTCGATCGGCGGCAGCGACAATGCGCACGCACGCGCCTATCTGGTGACGCAACTGCGCGCGATGGGACTGGCGCCTGGCGTGCAGCGCGCCACTGTCCGCACATCGGTTACCCGGCTGTTCGGCGGCATTCACCACACGATCGGGGTCGTGCACAACATCGTCGCGACGATTCCGGGTACTGCGCCCGATGCTGCGCGGCGCCCAGCCCTGCTGCTGGCAACCCACTACGACAGCGGCGCGGCGCCGCGTGACGCCCTGCCCGGCGCGGCCACCACCAGCGCCCTGCTCGAAACCGCCCGCGCCTTGCGCGCCGCCCCGCCGGCCAACGATATCGTGCTGCTGTTTGCCGACGGCGAGCGGGTTGGCATGCTGGGGGCCAGAGGATTTGTCGAGCAGCACCCGCTGGCAGGCCGCATCGGCATGGCGCTCCGGTTCGATGGCGCCGTCGACGGCCCGCTACGCATGCTGGAGGCCAGCAGCGCGGGTGCACCGGGCCTGGCGGGCTGGATGCAGGCGGCGCCCGAGCTGCGCGGCGCATCCGCGAATGCGACGCTGGCATGGCTGCTGGGCGACGCACCCCATATCGGCCCGCTCACCCGGCTTGATGCGCCGGTGCTGCTGTTCGGGGGCGGCGAGCCACGCGCGGCCGATACCGCGCCGCGCCAGTTGGGCGATGCCATGCTGCGCCTCGCCCGCGCCTATGGTGCGGCGCCGCTGGCATCGGGCGCGCAGGCAGCGCACGTCTACTTTGCACTGCCGGTCATCGGCCCCGTCCACCATGCGGCGTGGCTAATGTGGGCGCCGGCGCTCCTGTCCTGCCTGATGCTGGCCGGCGCATGGCGAGGCCAGTTCGGCGAAGACGGCGTGCTGGACGCAGCGCAGGGCGCGTTCGGCGTGTGCTTCCTGCTGCTCGTGGTGCGCGTGGGCACCTGGAGCTGGGATGGCGAACTGGCTGCCGCCGGCCTGGCCGGTACACACCGCCTGCCGCTGCTCGTTGCCGTCGTCACGACCTGCGTATTCGTGGCCGGCTTGTACCTGCTGCGTCGCAGTGTGGGCACGGACGCGACGGTGCTCGGCGCGCTGGCATGGCCGACGCTGGTACTGCTCTTCGCCGCCATGTTTTTGCCTACGCTCGCCCCGCTGCTGGCCTGGCCATTGGTGGCGGCGCTGGGCGCCTTCACGCTGCTGCATACGCGCTGGGGCAAACAGCAAGGTTCCAGCGTGCGCCTGCTGGTGCTGCTGGCCGGCCTGGCGCCGGCCGCGAGCCTGCTCCCGCCGGCGCTGCGCGATGCATGGATCCTGCTCGCCCCGGGCCACATGCATGTTCCGCCGATGCTGATGGCGCTGCCCATGCTGTGCTTTGCCGGCCCCCTGCTGATGCTGCAGAGCAGGGCCGCCGTGACGGGCGCGCTGGCACTGGCGCTGGCGGCCTGCCTGGCACTGCCGGATAGCACTGCAGCACGACATGAACAGGCGGCAGAACCCGGGAACCTCGAGGGGCTGGTCTATTACAAGGACATGAACTCGTGGCGCGCCTACTGGCTGCTGCCGCAGCAGCCGCTCGACGACTGGCGCCGCGACCTGTTCGCGGGCCGCGCGAAGCCGACCGTCTTCGTCGAGGTGTTCGGCCTGCGCAGCGCGCCCCAGTGGTATGCCGTCGCGCCACGCGACGATGCGATCGCATTCCCCGAGTGCTTCATCCTGCGCAACCACGTCGGCAAGGTGCGGCTGGCCAGATTCACGGTGCGCTCGGCCAACCGCGCCCCGCATATCGCGCTGGCCATGCAGGGCGCCAGGGCGCTGCGCTCGCGTGTCGACGGCGTGACGCTCAGTGACAAGGAAAGCGCGTGGTCGCTGTCGCTGTACGGGATGGGGGACCGGGTACTGCAAATCGAGATCGAAAGTGAGCCCAACGAGATCTTCGCCATCACGGTGCAGGAACACATCCCCGGCCTGCCACGGCATCTCTTGCCGGCTGGCGCGCACGACGTGGCGCCGCAGGTGGGCACGACGATGTCGACCGATATCCTGCGGTTTTACTGACAAGTTGTCATAAAATGGCCGCGCGCGCCACGAGTGCGCCCTTCCCGATGAATGGCTTGATTAACCATGCAGCGTCAACTTCGCGGCATTCACTTCGCAGCAGGACTCCATGCACAAGATCGTCTCTTCCCTCATCCTCTCCGCTCTCGCCGGCAGCCTGGCGCTGGCCTTCCCTACCCATGCCCAGACCAGGGCCAAGGCAACCGTCCAGGAAGCGCCGCTGCGCGCGCACATGGCGTTCCTGTCGTCCGACGCACTTGAAGGCCGCGGTACCGGCCAGCGCGGCGGCGAGCTGACCGTCACGTATCTTGAAACGCAGGCCGCCGCCGTGGGCCTCAAGCCCGGCAACGGCAAGAGCTTCCGCCAGCCGGTCAAGATCGCCGGCGTGCGCTCGCTGCCCGAGAAGAGCAATGTCGGCATCGTCGCCAACGGCAAGGCCGTGCCGCTGCAGTTCGGCGCGGACTGGGTCTGGGGCCCGGGCGACGGCAAGGCCGATCACACGCTCGACGCCGAGATGGTCTTCGTCGGCTACGGCATCGTGGCGCCGGAAGAAAAGTGGGATGACTTCAAGGGCATGGATGTCAAGGGCAAAGTGATCGTGATGATGGTGAACGATCCGGCGCCGACCGCCGCCGAAGCGAACCGCTTCAACGGCGCGGGCCTGACCTACTACGGTCGCTGGACCTACAAGCTCGAAGAAGCGGCGCGCCAGGGCGCAGCCGGTGTCCTGCTGATCCACACCGATGCATCGGCCTCGTATGGCTGGAGCGTGGTACAGAACAGCTGGGCCAACGCCGAGCGCTTCCAGCTCACCGAAGGTAAAGTCGGCAGCGGCCTGCAGGGCTGGATGACCGACGACACGGCGCGCAAGGTGTTCGCAGCCGGCGGCCAGGATCTGGACAAGCTGCGCGCCGCCGCTGAAGACAAGAACTTCAAGCCGGTTGCACTGAATGCCCGCGTCAAGGGCGAAGCGCGCGCGCAGGTGCGCACGCTGGAAGAATTCAACGTGGCCGGCGTCGTGCCGGGCACCGACCCGAAGCTGAAAGACGAAGTGGTGATCTACTCGGCGCACTGGGATCACATGGGCAAGCAAGGCACTGAAGGCGACACGATCTTCAACGGCGCCGTCGACAACGCATCGGGCACCGGCGCGCTGCTGGCGATGGCCGCCGAAGCGGTGAAGAACCCGGCCAAGCGCAGCCAGATGTTCCTGTGGGTCGGCGCCGAAGAGCAAGGCCTGCTGGGCAGCGCCGCCTATGTGGCCGCGCCCCTGTGGCCGATCGCCAAGACCGCCGCCAACCTGAACCTCGATAGCCTGAACTGGGTCGGCCTGGTCAAGGACGTCAGCGTGCCGGGCAGCGAGCGCACCGAACTGGGCGCGATGGCGGCCACGGTGGCCAAGTCAATGGGCCTGGTCATTGCACCAAGCAAGCCGGACCTGGGCGGCGGCTACTTCCGCAGCGACCACTTCAGCTTCGCCAAGGCCGGCGTGCCCGCCTTCTCGGTTGGTGCCGGCAGCAGCTGGGTCAAGGACGTCGACGCGAACAATGCCAAGGCCAAGACCTACCGCGCCAAGTACCACCAGGTAGGCGACGAATACGATCCGAGCTGGGATCTGTCGGGAATGGTGCAGCAGGCGCAGTTCACGCTGAACCTGGGCCGCGCGGTGGCCGATGCGCAGAAGATGCCGACCTGGAAAGCGGGCGACCCGTTCGGCAAGGCACGCGAAACGGCGAAATAATTCGCTTGGGTAGCAGGACCTGAACGGGCTGGCGTGCATGACGAGTGCGCGCCAGCCCGTTTCTCGTTGTAGCATCACGCCATCGAGCGATGAAAGGCATGCAATGCAGGAGAACGAACTGACGCTGGGCGATGGCCGGGTGCTGCACTATTACGACTGGAAGCCGGAGTTCGAGGAACCCGAGCTGACCGTGTTCTGGCACCACGGCACGCCGAACATCGGCAAGCCGCCTGCCCCGCTGTTTGCTGCCGCGCTTGAAATGGGCATCCGCTGGATCGGCTACGACCGGCCCGGCTACGGCGGCTCGAGCGCGAAGAGCGGCCGCGATGTCGCCTCGTGCGCCGAGGACGTCGCGCGCATCGCCGACCAGCTCGGGATCGAGCACTTCGCCGTGATGGGGCATTCGGGCGGCGGGCCGCACGCGCTGGCCTGCGCTGCGCTGCTGCCCAAGCGGGTCATCGCTGCCGTCAGCATTGCTGGCCTGGCGCCGTTCGATGCGGCAGGCCTGGACTGGTTTAATGGGATGACAGCATCGGGCGCGGCAGCGCTGCGGGCCGCTGCGCAGGGACACGCGGCCAAGGTGCAGCACGAGGGGCTCAATCAGGAATTCGATCGCGAGATGTTCACGCCGGAGGACTGGGCGGAGCTGTCCGGGACGTGGTCATGGTTCGACAGCGTGGTCCGGCCGGCACTGAGCGAAGGCCCGGGTGGCCTGATCGACGACGACCTGGCATATGTCACGCCATGGGGCTTCGATTGCGCGCGCATCGTGCAGCCGGTGCTGCTGGTGCATGGGGCGCAGGACCGCGTCGTGCCGTGCGCGCACAGCGAGTGGCTGGCGCGCATCTGCCGCTCGGCGCGGCTGTGGCAGCGGCCGGATGACGGGCATATCTCGGTGTTGAACAGCGCGGCGTCGGCGCTGGCGTGGTTGCGGGAGCAGGCGAGCGATGGTTGACCACGACGCTGACCACGACTTCATGACCTCATATAAATTCAACCTGCCGCGCGACGCGGCAACCGCGATCTTCGTCGTCTGCCTGCTTCTGGCCCTGATGCTGCACGCAGTACCAGCGCTGCTGGCCGGCCTCCTGGCATTCGTGCTCACGCGCGGCCTGCTGAGCGTCCTGCGCACGCGTGACCTGTACAAAAAGCTGCGTTCGCACGAATTCATCGCGAGCTTCGTGGTCGGCCTGGGGTCGATCGCCGTGCTCGCCATCATCACCGTTCTGGTGGTCCGGCTCCTCGAGGGCGAATCGTTGCGTGCGTTCTCGCTGAAGGTGGCCGAGACGATCACGCAGATCAAGCAGTTCCTGCCGCCGGCGCTGGCTGAGTACGTGCCGCAATCGCTGTTCGAGATGCGCGAACTGGCATCGGACACCCTGAAAGAGCATGTCAATGCAGTCGCGGGCATTGGCTCGGGCATCCTGCGCAGCCTGCTGTTGACCGTGATCGGCTGGATCACAGGGGTGCTGGCCGCGGTGAGCATTACCGTCACACCGACCGACGAAACGAGGCATTCCGTCTTCTACCGGACCTGGCACCGCCATTGGAGCATGCTGGCCACCGCTTTCAAGAACGTGGCCTGGGCCCAAACCAAGATTGCCGCCATCAACGCGACACTGACGGGGGTGTACCTGTTAGCCGTGATGCCGGCCCTGGGCTGGAATCTTCCCTACGTCAAAACCCTGATCCTGGCGACGTTCCTCTTCGGTCTGCTGCCCGTCGTGGGCAATATCGTGTCGAACACCCTGATCTGCACGATCGCGCTGAGCGTTGCGTTTCCGGCCGCCGTCATTTCAGCGGTGTTCCTCCTTGTCATCCACAAGCTGGAATATTTCCTGAGCGCGCGGATTCAGGGGCATCGCATCGGCGCAAAAGTCTGGGAGCTGCTGATTGTGCTGTTTGCGTTCGAAATCATGTTTGGACCGGCCGGCATGGTGGCCGCACCTGTCATCTACGCGTTCGTCAAAGCCGAGCTGAAGCGGATTCGCTGGTTGAACTGACGCTGGGCCAGTTGGCGTCAATTATTAAAATTGTTGTAATAATCTCCCGTCTTGGTTTACCAACTTGCGAATTTGGTTGGGCCAATCTAGAATCGATGAACCGGTTAGGCGCGATGCATCGTCCGGTGGCCTGACGCATCAACCAGATCGGCACGGGCTCTGACATCGAGCCTTCTTCGCAGTTAAAAAAATACAAGCCGGAGACATCTTGAAAACCAACTATCTACTGCAGGCCCTTGCGCTCGTCGCACTGGGTCAGGGGGGCGTGCACGCGGCGCCCCTGATGCTGCAAGACGCCAGCATCACTGCCACCTACAACGGCGCGGCCGACGGCATGCTCGGGCTGGATCACGGCTTCGTGGCCGGCCCGGGCGCCAATACCAGCAAGCTCGACCCTACCGACACCGGCGTGGAGTTCTTCACGTCGGATTTCCTGTTCGGGATCGACTTTTCCACTGACGGCTTGGTGACCGTGATCGCCAACTATGCCGTCGCGCCCGGCGCCTACAGCATGCGTTTCGATTTTGGCGGCGCATTGCCGGTCACGGCGTTCACGTGGACCGGCGCCAGCGGCGTCACCGGTATTCCAGGCCTGTCGATCATCGACAGTCACACGATCGCGCTCGACCTGAGCGGAGTCGACTGGAGCGAATTCGGCGCACTGAGCGCGCGCCTGGAAACCGGTACAGCGGTGACGGTGCCCGAACCCGCGGCGCCCGCGATCCTGCTGGGCGGCCTGGCGGCACTGGCGCTCGTGCAAAACGGACGCAGCGGACGCAAACCACGCGCCTGACCTCGCGTCTCTCGCCATTCAAGGACAGTCCGGCAGCGCTTCAAGCGCGGCGGCGGGCTCGCGGCCTCATTTCCTCCACCAGGAGAACCACATGCACTATCCAGGTTTGCATGCAGCGCTGTGCGCTGCCCTACTCTTTGTCAGCGGCGGACACGCTGCGGCTGCAGTCGATCCGGCACGCCAGAGCGCCCCTGCCGACGGCTGGGCCAGTCAGGCAGGCGGCACCGTCGGCGGCGCAAATGCCGTCGAATCCCATATCTATACGGTGACCAACCGCGCCCAGCTGCTCGCGGCGATTCAGAACGGCGGTGTCGACAACAAGATCATCAAGCTCGTCGGCGTGCTCGACATGAGCGAAGGCCAGCCCTACACCAGCAATGCGGACCAGGCAGCGCGCGGCGCGGTGCGCCTGAAAAGCAACACGACGCTGATCGGCGGTGCCAATGCGGGCATCGTCAACGGCCACATCATCCTGTCGAACGTCTCGCAAATCATTATCCGCAACCTCAAGCTCGTCAATCCGTGCGACGTCGCGCCCGTCTGGGACCCGAACGACGGCTCGAGCGGCAACTGGAACAGCGCCTTCGACGCCATTGCCGTGACGGGCTCGAGCCATGTCTGGATCGACCACAACAGCTTTACCGACGTGCCGCGCACGGATAACTTCCTGCCTGTCGAGAACGGCAAGGTGAAGCAGTGCCATGACGGCGCGGTCGATGTCACGAATGCGTCCGACTACGTCACCGTGTCGTACAACGTCTTCGGCGAGCACAACAAGAACAACCTGGTCGGCAGCGGCGACGGTGCAACGGCTGACGAGGGCAAGCTGCGCGTCACGTTCAGCAACAACGTGTTCCGCGACGTTACCAGCCGCGCACCGCGCGTGCGCTATGGCCAGGTGCACTTGTTTAATAACTACTATGCCGGTTCGACGTCGCACCCGGTCTACGCCACCAGCTACTACGTCGGCGTCGGCCACGCCGCCAAAATCCTGTCGAACAACAATGTGTTCGAAGTCGCGGGCGCCACTGCCTGCAGCGACGTCGTCGAGAATTTCGGCGGCACGGTTCCCGGCGCCTTCAAGGACACCGGTTCGCTGCTCAACGCCAAACCGCTCGGTGCCTGCGGCGTGCCGACGACCGTCACCTGGACCCCGCCGTACGCCTTCAGCGCGCGGCCGATCCCGCTGGTCAAGGCCAACGCGCTGGCGCAGGCCGGCGGCGGCAAGCTGGTGACGACCATCAGCGGCACCGGCAAGGTCGTCGTCGATACCGGACCGACGCTCGCCTGCCCTGCGACCGGCTTCTACTTCTGCGACGACTTCCAGAACGGCGGCAGCGCCAAGTGGGACCTGAAACCGTTGCCGGGCCCGAACGGCACCTTCAGCGTGGTGACGGAAGCTGCCGGCAGCGCCAACAAGGTGCTGCAATACACGGCAGCCACCACCGGCGGCGTGCTGGCCCTGATCAAGGACAGCGAGATGGGCGCAGTGCCGTCGGGCGACTACTTTGTCGAAGCGCGCATCCGGCCGATGACCAATGGCACCACCGGAAACAAGTTCCTGTTCCTGGTCACCCGCTACGTCGATGTCAACAACTGGTACGGCGCCGGCCTGAACGTACAGAATGCCACCACCAGCACCCAGGTCGAGATCGTCAAGCTGCTCAATGGCGCACTCAACCGGCAGCGCGCGGTACGCAAACCGATCGCGATGGATGCCCAGTTCTATACGGTGCGTTTCGAGATGGTCGGCGCCACGCTGACGGTGTATCTCGACGGCGAAAATCTCGGCTCGGTCACCGACAGCAGCTTTGCCGCGCGCGGTCGGGTCGGCCTGTACACGGCCAACAAGAGCTTCCAGATCGACGACGTGCGCATTGGCGATCCGCGCATGAAACCGGTGCAGCTGACGCTCGCCCCCGGCACGCCGACCTGGGCCGCCGAAGCTGGCGATGCCCCGCTGCAGGTGCAGGTCACTGCGGTGGCGGCCGACGGCACGCCCGACAACTTCACGGCCGAATCGAGCAACCCTGCGGTGGCCACCGTCACGCTCGACGGCGCGGTGGCCACGATCGCACCGCTGGGCGCGGGCACGGCCGAGATCCTGTTTCGGGCCGGTTCGGACGCGACCATGACGCGTTCGATTACGGTGACGATTGCGCCGCAATTCGTCCAGCCGACCCAGGTGTACCAGCTCGACGGCGTCGCCGTGCCAGCGGCGATGGAAAGTGCCGCCTACATCGACAGCACGCTCAAGCTGGTGTTCGACAAGCCGCCGGTTCTCGGCAACGGCGGCACGATCCGCGTCTTCCGCCAGGCGGACGATGCACTGGTGGATGTGATCAAGCTGACCGGTGAAACCGATATGCTTGGTTATCCGGGCCAGGACCAGATCCGCAAGGTCAATACGACGCCAATCCAGATTGCTGGCAACACCGTGACCATCAAGCTGCACAGTAATAAACTGGACTACAACACCGCGTATTACGTGGCGATCGCCGACGGCGTCTTCACCGGCACCAGCCTTGGCGGTGTGCCGTTCCGGGGTATCGGCAAGGCTGCTGGATGGGCATTTACCACCCGCGCGGCTGCACCGAGTGGCGCGAGCGTGACGGTCGATGATGACGGCGTGGCCGATTTCCGCACCGTGCAGGGGGCGCTCAGTTACGCGATGCAGAACTTCGCCAAGGCCGAGCCGGTGACCATCCGGGTGATGAACGGCGCGTACGAGGAGCTGCTCTTTTTGCGTGGCAAGGACAATGTCAGCATCGTGGGCCAGAGCCGTGATGGCGTCGTGATCCGCTATACCAACCACAACACGCTCAATCCATTTACCGGCGCCAGTCAGGTGGCAAACGCCACCGCAGCAGCGACCGGCGGGCGCGCCGTGATGCTGGTCGAGACATCGGACATGCTCGTGCTCGATACCCTCAGCATCGACAACACGACGCTGCGCGGCCCCACCACCGGCCAGGCCGAAACGCTGTACTTCAACAATGACGGTGGCCGCCTGATCGCGAAAAACAGCGCGTTCTACAGCGAGCAGGACACGCTCAACCTGAAAGGGTTCAACTGGTTCTACCGCAGCCTGGTATCGGGCAACGTGGACTTCATCTGGGGCGGCAGCCGCGCCGCGCTGTTCGAAGAAAGCGAGATCCGCACGATCGGCGATACCTCCAGCCCGACCAGCGGCGGTTATGTGCTGCAGGCACGTGTGATCAATCCGGCCGACAAGGGCTTTGTGTTCCTCAACAGCGCGCTGACGCGTGGTCCGGGCCGCGGCCCGCTCAAGAGCGAAGTGCCGGATGGCGCCACCTGGCTGGCGCGCAGCCCGGGCGGCACGGCGAGCTACGACAACATCGCGTTCATCAATACCCGGATGGACAGGCATGTGGCGCCCGCAGGCTGGGCCGGACTGGGCGTGAACAGCCAGCCTGCACCCAATCCGGTGGTGCCCAATGCGGTGAGCGGCTGGCGCGAATACGGCAGCACCGACCTCGCCGGCATGCCGCTGGACCTGTCGCGCCGCGTCGGCGGCTACCTGCTGCGCGCCGATGAGGTGGAAGCGGGTTTCTCGAACCGCGCCCAGGTGTTCGCGGCGTTTGGCGCCGGAGAAGGCTGGAATCCGCAGCCGTAACGAAGGGTTGAAATGACGCAGGGCCCATCGCTTGCTATCCAAGCGATGGGCCCTGCGTGTTTGCTGCTTGTCTGTCTATCGGATTACTGGATCACGCCGCATGCCATGCGGGCGCCGCCACCACCCAGTGGTGCTGGATGATCAGCGTGGTTGTCGCCACCGACGTGCACCATCAGGGCCTTGCCCTTGAGGTCTGCCATTTTCATGCGCGGGGCCAGCACCGGGTTGGTGGCCATGCCTTTTGCGTCAACGGAGAGGCCTGGCAGATCGCCCAGGTGGCCATCGCCCCATGGGGTGCCGTGTTTCTTGGTGTTGGCCGGATCGAGGTGACCGCCGGCGGCGCCTGCAGGGACGGTCTTGCCGTCTGCCTGGTTCGGTGCGCAGCTGCCGTTGGCGTGCACGTGGAAGCCGTGCAGGCCCGGGGTCAGATCCTTGAGCTCAGGAGTGAACACGACGCCGTACTGGGTTTCGCTGATTTTGACGGTACCGATGCTGGCGCCTTCGCCTTTATCGGTCGCCATTTTCAGCGTGACCGACATGTCGGCAGCACTGGCGGAGGCGCACACGGCGCCGAACAGGACAGCACTCATCCATTGTTTGTTCATGGTTCACTCCTTGGCAAAATTTCGGGATATTGAAAAGACAAGTGAGTGTAGACCATTCCATGCTGAGGGGGTGTTCCGCTGACCTCGTATCGGGCGGTTGACGAACAATCTACATCGAATTCATGAACGCAACACTCAACCAAAAATCCATACCAGAGGCCTAGTCAGAATAACGAAAATAATGATTTAATCGAATAAACTGATTTTTACCTAGACTTTTACCGAGGAAAAAATGACTATTCAACAACGTCTATATGCTTTTATTGTCATGGTGGTGGCAGGCCTGATAAGTATCGCGGGCGTAGGAATCTCGCAGATGACGAGGGTTTATGACAGCACGAACTATACAAACGTCAATACCGTCCCGAGTTTACTGGTATTGGCCGAGGCGGCGGGCTCTGCTGCCCAGTTACGCACGCAACTCTGGCAATACATGGCGTTGAATGATCCTGAAAAACGGGCGGTGCTTTCAAAGGCCATGGATCTGGTCCATGCAAAGATCATTGGCGCATTTGACAAGTATGAAAAAGAAAACCTGTCCAATGATGAAGACAAAGCATTGTTGAATGCTGAGCGCGCCGCACTGAACGATTACGACGTGCTGCTTCAAAAAATAAAGACGCTTGTCGACAACGGAAAGGCCGACGAAGCACGCGATCTATTGTTTGCAAATCAAGCAGTCGGACTCAAAGTCCCCAGTACGATCGAAACACATCGTCAATTCAATGCAAAGCTTGGCAAGGAACATGCCGACGAGGCCTCGGCCACGGCAGCTCGCTCGAATTGGTTATCCATGATCATTGCCGCTGTGATTACCGCGGTGGTCGCCACGATGGGGATCCTACTGACGAAAAATCTGATCAATGCGCTCAAGGAAGCGGTCAAGGTTGCGGAAACGGTTGCTGGCGGTGATCTGACTTACCAAATCGTCGCCAATTCCAAGGATGAAACGGGACGACTGCTTGGCGCTTTGAAGGCCATGAGTGAAAACCTGGCCAAGATTGTGGGCCAGGTCCGCATCGGCACGGACGAGATCGTGACTGCATCCAGCCAGATTGCGAATGGCAATCTGGATTTGTCATCACGGACCGAGGAACAGGCCAGTTCGCTGGAAGAAACGGCCTCCTCCATGGAAGAACTGACCAGCACCGTTCAGCAGAACGATGCGAACGCACAAAGCGCAAATGCGCTGGCCGCGTTGGCGTCGGATGCCGCATCGAAGGGCGGCGCCGTGGTGTCACACGTAATCACCACGATGAGTTCAATTGACGCGTCAGCAAGAAAGATCGAGGAAATTATCAGCGTGATTGATGGCATTGCTTTCCAGACCAACATCCTGGCACTGAATGCGGCGGTGGAAGCTGCGCGTGCGGGTGAACAAGGCCGGGGGTTCGCCGTGGTCGCCGGCGAAGTACGCAATCTTGCGCACCGCTCTGCTGCCGCTGCAAAAGAAATCAAGGCACTCATTACGCATTCGGTCGAGCAGGTAGATGCTGGGAACAAATTGGTCTCTGAAGCTGGTGCGGCGATGGACAATGTGGTGGATAGTGTCAAACGCGTGAGTACGATCATTGGTGAAATCACGATGGCCGGCCGCGAACAAAGTTCGGGGATCGAGCAGATCAATCAGGCAATCTCGCAGATGGACGCTGTCACCCAGCAGAATGCAGCACTGGTCGAGGAAGCCGCAGCCGCAGCGGCGTCGCTCCAGAATCAAGCGACGACGTTGTCCAGTCTGGTAAGTACATTCAAGGTCGATGCCACAAGCACCACCAAGTCAGCGGCGACAGTGAGCCCCCGGATGCCAGTTCATACTGAAAAGCCGACGTTACGGTTGGGCACGTTCAGGGCGGCTTGAAACGTGCCTCTTGTGTCAGGACTCCAGCGCATCGTTGCTCAATGCAAAGCGGCGCAGCACGTCGTTGCAGGACATGACGTCGGCGTACTCCCCGTGCAGGTTCGCCAGTGCCATCAAATGGACCTCCTGGGCGCTGCGGTGCGTGCCGCCAAAGTCCGGCTTATCGAAGGTGAAGGTCGCATCCGCCACGACGATGGTGGAAAACCCCAGATTGCCTGCCGTGCGTGCGCTGGCCTCAACCGAATTGTTGGTGCTGACGCCGACGATCACCAGGTGCGTGATGCCGCGCGCATGGAGCCAGCGCTCGAGCCCGGTGTGGACGAAGGCATCTGGGACGTTTTTTTCGACCACGTGTTCATGGGCCAGGGGATGGAAGCGGGGTTGGAATTCCACGCCGGATTGTCCTAGTGCGAAGACGGAGTCCGGTGAGCGGCTGATGTGGCGGACGCTGACGATTGGATGCCCTGCCACCCGCCAGGCCGCATGCAGGCGCGCGATCATGTCCTCGGCAGACGGGTTGTTGCGCGGTGGCAGGGTCGCGGATTGCATGCCCTGTTGCATGTCGATGATGATCAGGGCTGGTGGTTGGGGCATGCGGATTCTCCATAGTGAGATAGCCAAACTAACACAACAGGATGCTCGGCAACCATGGGCAATCTGATAGGTCGCGGGCTCCGGCGCCATTGCCAAGACAGCGCCCCGGCCTGCCGCCGCAGCAGGTTTCCGGCTTGACTGCGCGTAAGTCAGAACGATGCGGAATGGCTGACTATCCTCAGGTGGCGCACCCCATCAAGCCATTCAGCCAACGAGGGCATCAATCAGAAGGGCGTCCGGAATGCTACATTCCACTCACCGTGCAATATTGAAGCTCGCCGTTTTGGCCGTCCTGGTCTACCCGGCGACCGTGTTTGCCGAGGTCAGTGACAAGGAGCCTTCTACAGATCTCTTCTGGAAAATCGGTCTGGCTGCAGCAATCATCTGCCTCGTTGGCGCCCGCATGAAACCATGGCTAGGCGTCACCTGCTTCGTACCCGTCGCACTGTGGTTCGGAATTGTGTTCCAGGAATTTCACTCATTTGATGTTGGCCCTCACCTACGCATCGAACAAGGCACTGCGTATTTTCTACAGGCGTACGCGGCTTTTGGTCTGCCGTTGTGTGGGCTACTCGCGGGCTATGTCTGGCATCGAAAAAGCGCGACCTAGCGTAGGCCACCAGAGGTACGGCAATCATGTGCATATCGATCTACGTGAGGCTCCTCCATGAACATTCAGCGCTCATATCCGTTCATTTTTCTACTCGCATCGTCTGTCATCGCCGCTGACACCGGTCCCGGGCCGTATCTGCAAACGGCTGCCTCGTACCGGATCTATGGCGGCGCACTTGAAGAGCCAACAGCGCCCAAGCCGAACGATAAAAAAGTGGCATTTTCCATCGAAGGCGCTGCAGCCAGGCAGATCTTCGATGCCATCGGGCCTGACCAGCGTGACCCGTGCACCGAGGGCAGCGGGATGCGCGTCCGCCACAAGGATCACGAACATCTGACTTGCACCTTGAGCAAAAAGAACGACTACGTATGCAGCTTCGGATTCGACCTTGTGAGCGGCAAGAGCATCGGTGGCAGTATCTGCTGACAGCGCTCGCCGAAAACGCAGGCGAAAAAAAACGGCACCCCGCAGGGTGCCGTTTCATTTTCAACTAAGACGATTACTCGCCGTCGTCGTGCTGCTCAGCCGAAGCTGAAGCAACTTGCTGGTCTTCCATTGCTTGCAGCTCGGCGGCCATATTGGCCTTCTCTTGCTGCAGCAGTGCCTGGCGCTCTTCCGCTTCCCACACTTCCTTCTCTTTGCGAGCGCGGTGGAATGCCAGACCCGTACCGCCCGGGATCAGGCGACCGACGATGACGTTCTCTTTCAGGCCGCGCAGACCGTCGCGCTTGCCCATGATCGCCGCTTCTGTCAGCACGCGGGCTCAAATGTCAGGCCCGACCTTGGCTCACTGGCTCATGTTAACTTTCGTGCAAGTACGCAACTTCGAATTAAAAAGTAAATAGCTTAGCTTTGAAGCATAAAAGGTTTAAGATTTTTTGGCAAGTAAAGTGGATGTCCAGGAGATCCTGCCTTCGTTAAATTCAACGCCATTAGTCTTCCGCTAAATCGCTCACGAATTTCCCTATCTCGTCCATTTGCTTTTGTAGATCCCCAAGCAGCAACAAGAATATCTACTTCACCTGCTATCTTATTCAACCACCAGTCATTTTCTGGTCCAATCGGATCGCTTACCATCTTGAGAATTTGGGGCGAGCTAGATCGGTAAGCGAATAAGTTTCCTATCACCAGCGAACCACCGCCCCAACTTTTAGCAAAAGAGATGCACCGACGGACCGTCGGGTCATCGACATCCTCATCGGCAGTTGATGGATTTAAGCATATAAAACCAATTTTTTTTGCTTCCTTGTTCCAAACTCGACTCAGCATGTATCTATAAATTCTATCTTGCGAAAGATGTGCTGCCTTGGTCAAGTCTCCGAGATCTAGTTGAATTTGACTCACTCAGTAGCCTTATTGTTTCCAGCTTTGCTTGGGTGCAATTTTTTCTCCTGCTCGTCATACTTTTGCATCGCACTTTTCATCCAGAATCCAACCGTAGATACTGCTGTATCAGAGCCGAATAATGCGGCGCCGAAACCTAGGACCGCAGATATAAATATGCCAATTGCAGTAAGAACGACACCGTCTATTAGGCCTGCTCGAGTACGAACGGCAGTAAGATCCTTTCTTATTTCCGTCATCTCAGTTTGCAGACGCATTGGAGAAAAGACTTGACCTGTCGCAATGTGATCTATTAGCTCAGTTTTAATAGAATCTTGCCCCTGAGCGGCACCCGCATAGACAAACGGTGCCGACGATGCTTGATCTAGGTCAGCATATACGATAATAAAGACTTTTTGCGACCTACGTAAAATTATTTCACGAGGACCGGCATTATAAATAGAAAAAAGAAGATGCCCTTTAAATCCAGGATCAACATGAAAGCCAGAAACGTTAATTAGCCCTCGAAATTTCAATGACGCTTTCATTGAAATTAGGGCAATGGCATTATTAGGAACCTCAACAACCTCTTCGGTTAATAAAAATGCAAATTGCCCAGGCTCTATTACGATTGTATTCTGAGGAGGCCGCTTTTCAAGATGTGCAGTTAACTGAACAGCTGGATTACCTGCAATTAATCCGTCACGAGTAACAAATGCCTCGCTGCCAACTGCTAGTTCGTAAGATGCATAATTGACACTTTTTAAATCAAAGGGTGTAATTAACGAAGAAAGGTTACGCGATACGGTTTCACCACTCCAAAATGCCATTTTTATACTTATAAATATTAGAATGTGGTGCCAAAGAAAATATTTTTTTCTTCTACTTTATTCCATCTATCAGACATAAGATTTCCAATCTTCATTCCCTCACTACCTATTATAGTCAAAATATCAAGCGTCAGTTTTTCGACTTCAGCTTCTAAAACTGAGCGTGGATCTCCCCTTTCGAGATGGTCAGTTGACTCTATTGCCTTTGCCATTTTCCCTGAGTGAACGACCAATGCAGTTAAAGCTCTTTCATAAACATCCGTAGCAGATGAGCTCGTCTGTGAAAGTATTGTGCATAAATCATCCAGATTTTTAGCATTTATGTAGGAATTTTTGCTGACATGCAAATTTAGCGCATTTGCAGTCGCCAAACAAATTATCAAAGAGTCTAACAAAGCTTTTTCAAGAATGGCTTTTGACTGCTGCTGGCGTGCGTCGAGAACACGACTTGCATACTTAATGAAATGCAATGTCATGTGCTTTATCTTAGTGTGCGTATCTAAATATAAGATATCGCGATGGGCACGCAAATCATGCTTGTGCTGTTCTAGCTGAGCTTGCAGCAAAATCGCACTTGCTGACTTCATGTTTCATTCCTATAACTATTAATGTTGCACATATTGAAATTTTCTCCATCCTACGCTTACCGCTGGCTATATCAGTGTACCGCCGTCTTGCGGAACTTACTATAGTTGTGATGGAAGTTGTGTTTGATGTTACTTGCGGACCAAGATTGCCCAAATGAAGCGAATTACGACTACTACAAAGGCGCACTGCGCCAAGTCCACCACCGTGACTGCATGCACGAGAAGGGTTCTTGCGCCAAACATCTCCTCTGCTGCAATTAGACCACATTTGATAAGCACTGTTGTCAGGATTGCTATCCAAAAGTTTAGCAAAACCGGTGATGTGACACGTACAAACGCCTGCACCGGCTTGCTGTACCAAACACTAGAAAATAAATTTTTAAAAAAATCCATTTCTTAGAAATAACTTTCAAGGTCTAACATATGGAAATCTCTCCAAAAAAACGGCACCCCGCAGGGTGCCGTTTCGCTTTTAACACAGACGTTAAGACGATTACTCGCCGTCGTCGTGCTGCTCAGCCGAAGCCGAAGCAACTTGCTGGTCTTCCATTGCTTGCAGTTCGGCGGCCATATTGGCCTTCTCTTGCTGCAGCAGTGCCTGGCGCTCTTCCGCTTCCCACACTTCCTTCTCTTTGCGAGCGCGGTGGAATGCCAGACCCGTACCGCCCGGGATCAGGCGACCGACGATGACGTTCTCTTTCAGGCCGCGCAGACCGTCGCGCTTGCCCATGATCGCCGCTTCGGTCAACACGCGGGTGGTTTCCTGGAACGATGCGGCCGAGATGAACGAATCGGTCGACAGCGATGCCTTGGTAATACCCAGCAGCACGTTTTCGTACGTTGCCGGCAGCTTGCCCACTGCATTCATGCGGTCGTTCTGGTCCAGCAGCTCCGAACGCTCGACCTGCTCGCCGATGATGTAGTCGGTGTCGCCTGCTTCGACGATCTGAACACGACGCAGCATCTGGCGAACGATCACCTCGATGTGCTTGTCGTTGATCTTCACGCCTTGCAGACGGTACACGTCCTGCACTTCGTCGACGATGTAGCGGGCCAGCGATTCGATACCCAAGAGGCGCAGGATGTCTTGCGGATCGGCCGGGCCGTCGACAATCATCTCGCCCTTGTTTACGACTTGACCATCGTGGACCAGCACTTGCTTGTCCTTGGTGATCAGGAACTCGTGCTTGTTGCCGTCCATGTCGGTGATCTCAAGGCGTTGCTTGCCCTTGGTCTCTTTACCGAACGCGACAGTACCCGTGACTTCCGCCAGCATGCCGGCGTCTTTTGGCGAACGTGCTTCGAACAGCTCGGCAACGCGTGGCAGACCACCGGTAATGTCTCGCGTCTTCTGCGATTCAGTCGGGATACGTGCCAGCACTTCACCGACGGACACTTGCTGACCGTCCTTGACCATGATCAGCGAGCCGACCTGGAAACCAATGGCCACGGCGTGTTCGGTGCCCGCGATCTTGACTTCCTGGTTCTCTTCGTTCAGCAGCTTGACCTGCGGACGCAGCACCTTGCCAGCCGAACCACGACGCTTCGGATCGATCGCGACCAGGGTCGACAGACCGGTCACATCGTCCACCTGGCGAGCGACGGTGACGCCCTCTTCCACGTTTTCGAAGCGGATGGTACCAGCGTACTCGGTGATGATCGGACGGGTCAGCGGATCCCACGTCGCCAGGGCGATACCAGCTTTGACAGCCTGGCCATCCTTGACGATCAGGGTCGCACCGTACGGCACCTTGTGACGCTCGCGCTCACGGCCGTGATCGTCCGTGATCAGCACTTCGCCCGAACGAGTAATGACGATTTGCGCGCCCTTGCCGTTGGTGACGTAACGCATGGTTGCCGTGAAGCGAACCGTACCGTTCGACTTGGCTTCGACCGACGATGCCACTGCTGCACGCGATGCCGCACCACCGATGTGGAACGTACGCATGGTCAGCTGGGTACCCGGCTCACCAATCGACTGTGCTGCCACGACGCCGACTGCTTCACCGCTGTTGACCAGCATGCCGCGGCCCAGGTCGCGACCATAGCACTTGGCGCACAGGCCGAAGCGCGTGTCGCAATTCAGTGGCGTGCGGACCTTCACTTCGTCGATGCCGACGCGTTCGATCTCTTCGACCATGTCTTCGTCCAGCAGCGTGCCGGCTTCGAACAGGGTTTCCTGGGTTTCAGGATTGACGACATCGGTACCGGTGACACGGCCGAGGATACGGTCGCGCAGGGCTTCGATGACTTCACCACCTTCGACCAGCGCCTTCATGTGCGTGCCGTTGTTGGTGCCGCAATCGTCCTCGATCACCACCAGATCCTGCGTCACGTCGACCAGACGACGGGTCAGGTAACCCGAGTTTGCGGTCTTCAGCGCGGTATCGGCCAGACCTTTACGAGCGCCGTGGGTCGAGATGAAGTACTGAAGCACGTTCAGGCCTTCGCGGAAGTTCGCGGTAATCGGCGTTTCGATAATCGAACCATCCGGTTTCGCCATCAGACCACGCATACCGGCCAGCTGACGAATCTGGGCTGCCGAACCACGGGCGCCCGAGTCGGCCATCATGTAAATCGCGTTGAACGATTCCTGGGTGCCTTCGGTGCCATCACGCTTGGTGACCGGCTCGATCTTCAGCTGGTCCATCATCGCCTTGCCGACTTCATCGGAGGTCTTGCCCCAGATGTCGACGACCTTGTTGTAGCGCTCGCCGGCGGTGACCAGACCCGAGCTGTACTGCTGCTCGATCTGTTTCACTTCGGCTTCAGCGGCAGCGATCATGCCCTTCTTGACGTCCGGGATCATCATGTCGTCGACGGCGATCGAGATACCGGCGCGCGTTGCCAGGCGGAAGCCCGACTGCATCAGCTTGTCAGCAAACACGACGGTCGCACGCAGGCCGCACTTGCGGAACGACGTGTTGATCAGCTTCGAGATTTCCTTCTTCTTCAGCGAACGATTCAGCACCGAGAATGGCAAGCCTTTTGGCAGGATCTCGGACAGGATCGCACGGCCGACCGTGGTCTCGTAGCGGGTCAGGGTCTGGTCGAAGCCACCTTCGGCGTTGCGTGGGAATTCCACGATACGCACGGTGATGCGGGTCGCCAGTTCGACTTCCTTGTTGTCGTACGCGCGGATGACTTCCGACACGTCCGGGAACATCATGCCCTCGCCCTTGGCGTTGATCGCCTCGCGCGATGCGTAGTACAGACCCAGCACGATATCCTGGGACGGCACGATCGACGGTTCGCCGTTCGATGGGAACAGGATGTTGTTCGACGCCAGCATCAGCGTACGTGCTTCCATCTGTGCTTCGATCGACAGCGGGACGTGGACAGCCATCTGGTCACCGTCGAAGTCGGCGTTGAACGCCGCGCAGACGAGTGGGTGCAGCTGGATGGCCTTGCCTTCGATCAGAACCGGCTCGAACGCCTGGATACCCAGACGGTGCAGCGTCGGCGCACGGTTCAGCATGATCGGGTGTTCCTTGATGACTTCTTCAAGGATGTCCCAAACAACCGGCTCTTGCACTTCGACGAGCTTCTTCGCAGCCTTGATGGTCGTAGCCAGACCCATCAGTTCGAGCTTGTTGAAAATGAATGGCTTGAACAGTTCCAGAGCCATCAGTTTCGGCAGGCCGCACTGGTGCAGTTTCAGCTGTGGACCGACCACGATGACCGAACGGCCCGAGTAGTCGACGCGCTTGCCCAGCAAGTTCTGACGGAAACGACCGCCCTTACCCTTGATCATCTCGGCCAGCGACTTCAGCGGACGCTTGTTGGCGCCGGTCATCGCTTTACCGCGACGGCCGTTGTCCAGCAGTGAGTCGACTGCTTCCTGCAGCATGCGCTTTTCGTTACGCGTAATGATTTCTGGTGCGCGCAGTTCCATCAGGCGCTTCAGGCGGTTATTACGGTTGATGACGCGGCGATACAGGTCGTTCAGGTCGGACGTGGCGAAACGGCCACCGTCCAGCGGGACGAGCGGACGCAGTTCTGGCGGCAGGACCGGCAGAACTTCCATGATCATCCATTCAGGCTTGATGCCCGAACGCTGGAACGCTTCGAGCACTTTCAGGCGCTTGGCGTATTTCTTGATCTTGGCTTCGGACTTCGACTCTTTGAGTTCCACGCGCAGCGCGTCGGCATCGCGGTGGATGTCGATCGAGCGCAGCAGTTCACGGATACCTTCGGCGCCCATGAATGCGGTGAAGTCGTCGCCGTACTCTTCGTACTTGGCGGCGTAGTCGTCTTCCGACATGATCTGGCTCTTCTTGAGCGGGGTCATGCCTGGATCGGTGACGACGTATGCTTCGAAGTACAGCACGCGTTCGATGTCCCGCAGCGTCATGTCCAGGACCATGCCCAGACGCGATGGCAGCGACTTCAGGAACCAGATGTGCGCGACTGGCGAGGCCAGCTCGATGTGGCCCATGCGCTCACGGCGCACCTTGGCCAGCGTGACTTCAACGCCGCACTTCTCGCAGATCACGCCGCGGTGCTTCAGGCGCTTGTATTTGCCGCACAGGCATTCGTAGTCCTTGATAGGACCAAAGATCTTGGCGCAGAACAGGCCATCGCGCTCAGGCTTGAACGTGCGGTAGTTGATGGTTTCCGGCTTCTTGACTTCGCCGAACGACCACGAACGGATTTTTTCAGGCGACGCCAGGCCAATCTTGATGGCGTCGAAACTTTCGTTTTGCTGAACTTGCTTGAATAGATCGAGCAGTGCTTTCATGTATCACTCCAGGTGATTGAATTCTTTACTGACTTGCTTGCCGCCAGCTCCTCACTGATTTTCGCCAGTGCTTGCCAAGCCCACTACCCTTAAAACTGTCATTCCCGCGCAGGCGGGAATCCAAGTTTGCCGGTGACTTACCGGGCTTAGGTTCCCGCCTGCGCGGGAACGACGTTTTGAAGGCGCAGGCCGTGCCCGAAGGCTGGCGGCCTTGCTGCCTGCTTAGTTGCGCTCGAGATCGATATCGATACCCAGCGAACGGATTTCCTTCACCAGCACGTTGAACGACTCTGGCATGCCGGCTTCGATCACGTGGTCACCTTTGACCAGGTTCTCGTAGACCTTCGTACGGCCGTTCACGTCATCCGACTTCACAGTCAGCATTTCTTGCAGCACGTACGATGCGCCGTACGCTTCCAGTGCCCACACCTCCATCTCACCGAAGCGCTGGCCGCCGAACTGGGCTTTACCGCCCAGTGGCTGCTGCGTCACGAGCGAGTACGGACCAGTCGAACGCGCGTGCATCTTGTCGTCAACCAGGTGATGCAGCTTCAGCATGTGCATGAAGCCAACGGTGACCTTGCGCTCGAATGCTTCGCCGGTGCGGCCGTCGAACATCGTGACCTGGTTCTTCGACGGAGTCATGCCCAGGTTGGCAGCGATGTCGTCCGGGAACGCCAGATCAAGCATACGACGAATGTCTTCTTCGTGGGCGCCATCGAAGACCGGGGTCGCGAACGGCACGCCGTTCTTGAGGTTGCCCGCCAGGGTCAGGATCTCTTCATCGCTGAAGCTGTCCAGGTCTTCCTTGCGGCCGGTTTCGTTGTAGATCTTGTCCAGGAACACGCGCAGGTCTTGTGCCTTCGCTTGCGCCTGCAGCATTTCGCCGATGCGCCAGCCCAGGCCCTTGGCTGCCCAACCGAGGTGGGTTTCCAGGATCTGACCGACGTTCATGCGCGATGGCACGCCCAGCGGGTTCAGCACGACGTCAGCAGGACGACCGTCCGCCATGAACGGCATGTCTTCCACTGGCACGATACGCGAGACCACACCCTTGTTACCGTGACGGCCTGCCATCTTGTCGCCCGACTGCAGGCGGCGCTTGACGGCCAGGTAAACCTTGACCATCTTCTGCACGCCTGGCTGCAGCTCGTCGCCTTGCGTCAGCTTCTTGCGCTTCTCTTCGAAGGCCAGATCGAACTGGTGACGCTTCTCGTTGATCGATTCCTTGATCGCTTCGAGGGCGTTCGCGGTGTCGTCTTCTGCCGGACGGATGTCGAACCAGTGGAACTTGTCCAGGTCCGCCAGGTACTCGGCAGTAATCGCCGCGCCCTTGGCCATCTTCTTCGGACCGCCATTGACGATCTTGCCGATCAGCATGCGCTCCAGACGCTCGAAGGCATCGCCCTCGACAATACGCATCTGGTCGTTCAGGTCCAGGCGATAGCGCTTGAGTTCATCGTCGATGATCTGCTGGGCGCGCTTGTCACGCTGGATGCCTTCGCGAGTGAACACTTGCACGTCGATCACCGTGCCGACCATGCCCGAAGGCACGCGCAGCGAGGTGTCTTTCACGTCCGACGCTTTTTCGCCGAAGATCGCGCGCAACAGCTTTTCTTCTGGTGTCAGCTGGGTTTCGCCTTTTGGCGTGACCTTACCGACCAGCACGTCGCCAGCCTGCACTTCGGCGCCGATGTAGACGATGCCCGATTCATCCAGGCGCGCCAGCTGGTTTTCTGCCAGGTTCGAGATGTCGCGGGTGATTTCTTCCGCGCCCAGCTTGGTGTCACGTGCCACGACCGACAGCTCTTCGATGTGAATCGAGGTGTAGCGGTCATCCTTGACGACGTTTTCCGAGATCAGGATCGAATCTTCGAAGTTCAGACCGTTCCATGGCATGAACGCCACCAGCATGTTCTGACCCAGGGCCAGTTCGCCCAGGTCGGTCGATGCGCCGTCGGCGATCACGTCGCCACGGGCGACGCGGTCACCAACCTGCACGATCGGACGCTGGTTGATGTTGGTGTTCTGGTTCGAACGGGTGTACTTGATCAGGTTGTAGATGTCGACGCCGACTTCACCAGCCTGTGCTTCATCGTCGTTCACGCGAATGACGACGCGGCCCGCATCGATGTAGTCGACCATACCGCCACGCAGTGCCTGCACGGTGGTACCCGAGTCGACTGCCACGGTGCGTTCGATACCGGTACCGACAACGGCCTTCTCAGGACGCAGGCAAGGCACGGCCTGACGCTGCATGTTGGCGCCCATCAGTGCACGGTTCGCATCATCGTGTTCCAGGAACGGAATCAGCGAGGCAGCGACCGACACGATCTGGCCTGGTGCAACGTCCATGTACTGGACGCGCTCTGGCGAGACCAGGATCGTTTCGCCGGCTTCACGCGACGAGACCAGCTCGTCGACCAGTTGGCCGTTTTCATTGATCGCGGCGTTTGCCTGGGCGATGATGTAGCGACCTTCTTCGATGGCCGACAGGTAATCGATCTGATCGGTAACCTTCGAACCATCGACCTTGCGGTACGGGGTTTCCAGGAAGCCGTATTCATTCAGGCGGGCGTACAGTGCCAGCGAGTTGATCAGACCGATGTTCGGGCCTTCAGGCGTTTCGATCGGGCACACGCGGCCGTAGTGGGTCGGGTGCACGTCGCGCACCTCGAAGCCTGCACGTTCGCGGGTCAGACCGCCAGGGCCCAGAGCCGAAACGCGACGCTTGTGCGTCACTTCGGACAGCGGGTTGGTCTGGTCCATGAACTGGGACAGCTGCGACGAACCGAAGAACTCACGGATCGCGGCCGAAATCGGCTTGCTGTTGATCAGGTCATGCGGCATCAGGTTATCCGCTTCGGCCTGGCCGAGACGTTCCTTGACTGCACGTTCCACGCGGACCAGGCCAGCACGGAACTGGTTCTCGGCCAGCTCGCCGACGCAACGGACGCGACGATTACCCAGGTGATCAATGTCATCGACTTCGCCGCGGCCATTGCGCAGCTCGACGAGGATCTTGATCACGGCCAGGATGTCTTCGTTCGACATGGTCATGTCGCCGGTCAGTTCATCACGGCCGATACGGCGGTTGAACTTCATGCGGCCGACAGCCGACAGGTCGTAGCGTTCCGGCATGTAGAACAGGCCGTTGAACAGCGCTTCGACCGATTCTTCGGTTGGCGGTTCGCCAGGACGCATCATGCGGTAGATCGCCACGCGCGCCGCGGTGCGGTCAGCGGTGTCGTCGGTGCGCAGGGTTTGCGAGATGTAGCCGCCCTGGTCCAGATCGTTGGTGTACAGCGTCTGGATTTCGGTCACGTCTGCATCGCGCAGCTTGCCCAGCAGTTCTTCGGTCAGCTCGTCGTTGGCGACAGCGATGACTTCACCGGTGTCCTGGTCGACGATGTTCTTGGCCAGCACGCGGCCCAGCAGGTAGTCTTCAGGGACCGAGATGGTCTTGATGCCGGCAGCTTCGATGTCACGGACGTGCTTGGCGTTGATACGCTTGTCCTTGGTGACAATGGTCTTGCCCGACTTCGGATCGACGATGTCGAAACGCGCGACTTCGCCGCGCAGGCGCTCGGGGACGAACTCGAGTTCGCCGCCGTCGTTGCGCACGACGAAGTTGTCGAAGACGAAGAAGTTCGCCAGGATCTGTTCCGGCGTCATGCCGATGGCCTTGAGCAGGATCGTCACTGGCATCTTGCGGCGACGGTCGACGCGGAAGAACAGGATGTCTTTCGGATCGAACTCGAAGTCGAGCCACGAGCCGCGGTAAGGAATGATCCGTGCCGAGAACAGGAGCTTGCCCGACGAGTGCGTCTTGCCGCGGTCGTGCTCGAAGAACACGCCCGGCGAACGGTGCAGCTGGGACACGATCACGCGCTCGGTGCCGTTGATCACGAACGAACCGTTCGTGGTCATCAGTGGCAGCTCGCCCATGTAGACTTCTTGTTCCTTCATTTCCTTGACGACCGGCTTGGTCGGCGATTCCTTGTCCAGGATCACCAGACGCACCTTGGCGCGCAGCGGCGACGCGAAGGTCAGGCCACGCTGCTGGCACTCTTTCACGTCAAACGCAGGGTCACCCAGCACATACGACAGGAACTCGAGGCGCGCAAAACCATTGTGCGACACGATAGGGAAGATCGAAGAAAAAGCCGACTGCAGACCCTCGGCCTTGCGTCCCGATGGGACAGCATCAGCCTGGAGGAAGTTCTCGTAGGATTCCAGCTGGGTAGCCAGCAGGTAGGGAACGTTGTGAACGTTGGCGCGTTTCGCGAACGACTTGCGAATACGCTTCTTCTCAGTAAATGAGTAGTGCATGGACACTCCGTGAGTGACAGAAAGGATGAAGAATTCAGGATTTGCCAGTGGCACGCGCCACCACCACACACAATTCCTGAAGTCTTTACTCTTTCGCGCCAGATGAAAAGGACAAGCAAACTGCTGTGTTACGATATTTCTGAGCCGGTGTTGCCGCCTCTATTCTGTCATTCCTTGGCGACGTCTGTCGCAGGGACGACAAAAGAGCCAAAGCCGCAATTCCCGCCTTCCGGCAAGTTTTGCAAGCTTTGACTCCCGCATCAGGTGCTGCGAACAGCACCCTTTGCCTATGTATTACTTCAGTTCAGCCTTGGCGCCTGCATCTTCCAGCTTCTTCTTGGCGGCTTCAGCTTCTGCTTTTGGCAGGGCTTCTTTAACCGTCTTAGGAGCGCCGTCGACGACGTCTTTGGCTTCTTTCAGGCCCAGACCGGTGATTTCACGGACTGCCTTGATGACGCCGACTTTGTTCGCGCCGATTTCGGTCAGAACAACGTTGAACTCGGTCTGCTCTTCAGCAGCAGCGGCGCCAGCGCCACCACCGGCTGCAGGAGCTGCCATTGCAGCTGCCGACACGCCGAACTTCTCTTCGAATGCCTTGACCAGTTCGTTCAGGTCCATGACGGACATTTCGCTCACTGCGTTCAGGATATCGTCTTTGCTAATTGCCATTTGAAACTCCAGTTTTGATTTGTATGTAGTTCAGGTTGGTACTTGAAAAAAAAGGGAAGCTTACGCTTCTGCAGGAGCTTCTTCTGCGGCCGGAGCTGCTTCGGAAGAACCTTCGCCTTTTTTCGCTGCCAGGGCAGCCAGACCACGTGCAAAGCCCGACACCGGAGCCAACATGACGCCCAACAGCTGCGAGATGAGAACTTCACGGGATGGGATGCTTGCCAACGAGGTAACGCCAGCTACGTCGAGCTGCTTACCTGCGTAGTTACCGGCTTTGATGACCAGCTTGTCGTTGGTTTTAGCGAAGTCATTGATGACTTTAGCTGCTGCAACGGCATCGTCCGAGATCGAATAGATCAGCGGACCGGTCATGGAATCAGCCAGCGAGGCAAACTGCGTGCCTTCAACAGAGCGACGAGCCAGCGTGTTCTTCAGAACACGCAGGTACACGCCCTGGGCACGTGCGGATGCACGGAGCTTGGTCAAGTGACTAACCTGGATGCCACGGTACTCGGCGACGACGATGGTTTGCGCAGATGCTACTTTTGCGGAAACTTCTTCGACGACGGCCTTTTTGTCATTCAGATTAAGACCCACGGTCAATCTCCTTAAATGATGAGAACGAGATGTTCACATCGGTTCGAACACACGGCGTCCGAAGTTAAGAAGCCTTAAACTGAGCGGATGAATTCACGCAGCTGGACTACAAAACTTGTTCGGGTACACCATCTGCGTTGGGTTGTCTTTTAACCGCATGCCCAACCTCTGCACTTGGCCCAACGGTCTTTGATTGTCTGCCGCAGCGATCAGTTACTGCGACAGCCCAAAGAATCGCCCCGCGCCAATGGCGCGAGGACTTGAATTTGCTGATTAAGCAGCAGCGATCGAAGCGTGATCGATGCGCACGCCAGCACCCATCGTCGACGACAGGGCGACCTTGCGCAGGTACACACCTTTCGACGTGGTTGGCTTGGCTTTGTTCAGCGCGTCGATCAGGGCAACCAGGTTGCTCTTCAGATCTTCGTCGGTGAACGATGCACGGCCGATCGTTGCGTGAACGATACCTGCCTTGTCGGTACGGTACTGGACCTGACCGGCTTTGGCGTTCTTGACGGCGGTTGCGACGTCTGGGGTCACGGTGCCAACTTTCGGGTTAGGCATCAGGCCACGTGGGCCCAGGATCTGACCCAGGGTACCGACGATACGCATGGTGTCTGGCGACGCGATGACGATATCGAAAGGCATGTCACCGGCTTTGACGCGCTCGGCCAGGTCTTCCATACCGACGATGTCGGCGCCGGCTGCACGTGCAGCTTCAGCCTTCTCGCCCGTTGCGAACACAGCAACGCGCACGGTCTTGCCGGTGCCTGCTGGCAGCACGACCGAACCGCGAACCACTTGGTCCGACTTCTTTGGATCCACACCCAGTTGCACCGAGACGTCGATCGACTCGTTGAACTTGGCAGTGGCGAATTCTTTGACCAGCGACAGACCGTTGTCGAAGGCGTAGACTTTATTGCGGTCTACTTTAGCTTTGATAGCTTTGACGCGTTTGGACAGCTTAGCCATTACAGACCCTCCACCGTGATGCCCATCGAACGTGCCGAGCCAGCGATGATACGCACTGCTGCGTCCATGTCGGCGGCGGTCAGGTCCGGCTGCTTGGTTTTTGCGATTTCTTCAGCTTGAGCGCGGGTCAGCGATGCAACCTTGTCGGTATGCGGCTTGGCCGAACCCTTGGTGATGCCAGCGGCTTTCTTGATCAGGTACGTTGCCGGTGGGGTCTTCATCACGAAGGTGAACGACTTGTCGGCGAACGCGGTGATCACGACCGGGATTGGCATGCCTGGCTCGACACCCTGGGTCTGGGCGTTGAACGCCTTGCAGAATTCCATGATGTTCAGACCGCGCTGACCCAGTGCTGGACCGATCGGTGGGGATGGGTTTGCTTTACCAGCTGGAACTTGCAGCTTGATAAAGCCAATGATTTTCTTTGCCATGAAAGGCTCCTATCTTTGACTTGAGTAGTAGCGCCCCACCGCGACTACTCGTCTCCGGCGGGGCTCCTCTTACCGGATTCCGCCTGACAACTGCGACGCTCCGATGGTAGCGTTTAGACTTTCTCGACTTGCCCGAACTCCAGTTCCACCGGAGTCGCGCGGCCGAAGATGGTAACAGAAACTCGCACCTTCGACTTTTCGTAATTGACTTCTTCGACGTTGCCGTTGAAATCGGTGAACGGGCCTTCCTTGATCCGGACCTGTTCGCCCACTTCGTACAGCGTCTTTGGCCGAGGCTTCTCGACACCTTCCTGGACCTGCTGCATGATCTTGTCGATCTCGCGCGCCGGGATTGGGGTCGGCTTGTTCGACTTGCCGCCGATGAAACCGGTAACCTTGCTGGTGTTTTTCACCAGGTGCCAGGTTTCGTCGGTCATTTCCATCTCGACCAGCACGTAACCCGGGAAGAAGCGGCGCTCGGTAACGGCCTTGGTGCCGTTGCGCATCTCGACAACTTCCTCGGTTGGCACCAGGATCTGGCCAAACTGTTCTTGCATGCCGCCGCGTTCGATCCGCTCGGTCAGGGCGCGCATCACGCTCTTTTCCATACCCGAGTAGACGTGAACGACGTACCAGCGCTTATTGCTGACCGGGACACTCACGGGTGCAGCTGCTTCTGGTGCTGCTTCCTGCTCTGGAACGACTTCTTCCGGAGCGCCGGCCGCCGGAGCGCCAGCCGCCGGAATCTCTTCCGGCGCGGTATCTTCTTGTACGTTTTCGCTCATGTTTATTTCCAACCCAGGACAAAGTCGTACAACAGGAGCTCGAGAATCTTGTCGGTGCCCCACAGGAAAATCGCCATCACAACCACAAAGGCAAACACGATGCCCGTGATCTGCAAGGCTTCGCGGCGGGTCGGCCAAACGACCTTCTTGGTCTCGCGCACCGATTCCTTGGCAAAGCTCAGGAAATCACGGCCAGTGGTGGAAGTCCACAAAAGCAGGACAGCAAAAACTAAACCAGCCAAAAGGGCGCCTGCGGCGACCAAGGCTGGTTTGTTCTGGCCTGTCAGGTAAAAGAACCCGACGACGCCTGCAATCGCTGCAACCACCGCCAGCGCGACCTTGAACTTGTCATTCGAGGTGCTGACAGTTTGCACGGATTGATTAGACATTCTTCTTTACTTTCGGTGCCTGGCACCAGAATTCGGTGGCAGGGGCGGAGGGAATCGAACCCGCGACCTTCGGTTTTGGAGACCGACGCTCTGCCAATTGAGCTACACCCCTACGAAAACTTCCAGCTGAATCCAGCATTATACAGCAAGCGCGCGCTCACTGACAATGCTGTTCGAGGGAAACGGAAATGACTTCCGCTTCCCTCTGCTCTGCTTAGTTAGGCAGAATCTTTGCGACCACGCCGGCGCCGACAGTACGGCCGCCTTCACGGATTGCGAAACGCAGACCTTCTTCCATCGCGATCGGGTTGATCAGCTTGACGGTGATCGACACGTTGTCGCCTGGCATGACCATTTCTTTGTCTGCTGGCAGCTCGATCGAACCGGTCACGTCAGTCGTACGGAAGTAGAACTGTGGACGATAGTTGTTGAAGAACGGGGTGTGACGGCCGCCTTCATCTTTCGACAGAACGTAGATCTCGCCGGTGAAGTGGTTGTGCGGCTTGATCGAACCTGGCTTTGCCAGGACCTGACCACGCTGGACATCTTCACGCTTGGTACCGCGCAGAAGCAGGCCGACGTTGTCGCCAGCTTGACCCTGGTCCAGCAGCTTGCGGAACATTTCCACGCCGGTGCAAGTGGTCTTGACGGTGTCGATGATGCCGACGATTTCGATTTCTTCGCCGACTTTGACAACGCCGCGCTCGACACGACCGGTCACAACGGTACCGCGACCCGAGATCGAGAACACATCTTCCACTGGCATCAGGAACGCACCGTCAACAGCGCGCTCTGGCGTTGGGATGTAGGTGTCGAGGGCTTCGGCCAGACGGGTGATGCATTCTTCACCCATTTCGCCCGGCTTGCCTTCGAGAGCCATACGTGCCGAACCCTTGATGATTGGGACGTCGTCGCCTGGGAACTCGTACTTCGACAGAAGCTCACGCACTTCCATTTCGACCAGTTCCAGCAGTTCTGCGTCGTCGACCAGGTCGCACTTGTTCAGGAACACGATGATGTATGGAACGCCAACTTGACGGGCCAGCAGGATGTGCTCGCGGGTCTGTGGCATTGGGCCGTCAGCAGCCGAGCACACCAGGATCGCGCCGTCCATCTGCGCAGCACCGGTAATCATGTTCTTGATGTAGTCGGCGTGGCCCGGGCAGTCAACGTGAGCATAGTGACGGTTTTCGGTCTCGTACTCGACGTGCGCGGTGTTGATGGTGATGCCGCGTGCTTTTTCTTCTGGTGCCGCGTCGATCTGGTCGTAGGCCTTGGCTTCGCCGCCGAATTTCTTCGACAGGACGGTCGCGATTGCAGCCGTCAGCGTGGTTTTGCCGTGGTCAACGTGACCGATGGTGCCGACGTTTACGTGCGGCTTGGTCCGTTCGAATTTACCTTTTGCCATTTCAGACTCCTAAGATCTAACGATATTTTTGAGAATTACCAGGCACACCTGACGGACGAGTGCAACGCGACTGCCGTACAAAATTCTGGTGCCCTTGACGTGGATTGAACACGTGGCCTCTCCCTTACCAAGGGAGTGCTCTACCACTGAGCTACAAGGGCTGATTTGGTGCGATGTTCAACTTGCACACCGCAAAACACTGGAGCGGGTGAAGGGAATCGAACCCTCGTCGTAAGCTTGGAAGGCTTCTGCTCTACCATTGAGCTACACCCGCGAGGTACAACTTCAATTCGACTTCACGATCTTCTTTTGGTGGTGGGGGCTGGATTCGAACCAGCGTACTCAGAGAGGGCAGATTTACAGTCTGCTGCCTTTAACCACTCGGCCACCCCACCGCGAAGAACCGCAGAGTATGAAGCAAGCTCAACGTACTGTCAATCAGGTTTGGGTAGAAGGTTTTTCCACTTCGCCTGACAGCGTTGCTTCGGGGCGTGATTGTAACGGTCCGACTCTAAAGCCGCAAGGGTCATTTTGCGCGGCGTGAAAAAAACTTGGTTTGTTCGTCAAGCCGGCGCCAGTGCGGCCAGCACCTGCGCCTTGAGCGCCTTGATCAGCGCCGTCTCGTCCGGCGGCACGCCTTCGGGCGCCGTGAAGATGCGGTCGGCGTAGAACAGCCCCAGCTGCGCCTTGCCTACCACCAGCGGCAGCACGATGAAACTCTCGGCGTCCGGCAGCAGCGTCTTGTACCAGGCCGGCAGCAGATCGCGGATCTTGGGGCTGAAGGCGTCCGGGATCATCATGTCGGCATTGTTTTCCAGCGCCAGGTGGAACAGGTCGCGTGTGAATGCGCACGGGAAGGTGAAGCCGGCCTGCAGCTCGGCCTTGTTCTCCCCCAGCGAGGCGCGCGCCCGGAAGGTGCCGGTGCGGCCGTCGCGCAGGCAGATGGTGGCGAAGCGAAAGCCCAGCGCGCCGTACAGCGTTTCGAGCACCGCCATGATGACGTCATTGGCGCTCGTGGCAGAGCCGCCCAGCACCGAGACATCCTGCACACCGGCCAGCAGCAGGTCGCGCGCATTCTTCGGCTTGCCACTGGGGTAGAACTCGCCTTCATCGGCTTCACCCGCGTCCAGCATTGCGAGCGCCAGCACGTTCGGCAGGCTGCTGCCGGCCTTCGGGTCGGTCTTGGGGGCGCGCTCCATGTTCATGCTCTGCAGCATGCCGTTCATGCTTTGCTGGACGGTGTCGAACAGCGCTGCCAGCCCGGGCATGTCGAGCCCGAGCGCCACGCCGTAGCGCGCCAGCAGCGCCGCGGCCTCGGGCGCATTGGCCGGATCGTGGTGATGGCCCATCAGGCGCGCCACGTCCTGGCTGAACGCGGCCACCTGGCGCATCCACTCGGCGCGCTCTGGCGCGACCGCGAGTGTGCCGGGTGCGGGCGAGGCCTGCGCTTCGATGATCAGCTCGGGCAATTGCCATTCGCGCAGCACGGCCTCGGACAAGGTCTCGAAGGTGCAGCCCAGGATCAGGCGCGAAGCTTGCGCGTGGGTGTGCTTGCCGGTGGCGACCAGGGCCGCGATCTCGCGGTAGCGTTCCGGCTCGTGGCTGGCCAGCAGCATCGGCCCCAGGTTCTTGAACAGCGCGCAGATCCCTGCTTCCTCGGCACCCGGATGGGGGCTGCGGTGCGCCATTTCCTGGCCCACCAGACTGGCGCACAACGCCGCCTGGAGTTCGACCCGCACGCCGTGCTCGGCCACGTCGAGCGCGTCGACCAGGAGCATCGCCAGGGCGGCGTTACGCACATTGTCAAAGCCGAGCAGGGAAATGGCGCGCGAGATCGTCGTCACAGGCGCGCCCAGCTGCGTGCGATACGCCACCGTGTTCGACAGGCGCAGGATGCGCTGGGTCAGCGCCACATCCGCCATCACGTAATACGCGAGGTCAGCCGAGCCTTCGTCGACGCTGTAGCCCATGCCAATCACGCGCGTCATGGTGCCGCCAAGACTGAACATGCGCTCGGTGCCGCTCAGCTTGCGCATCAGCGCATCGCGCACCCGGCCCGACGTAGGGTGGCTCTGGGCGCCATGGGGAAGATCAGCCATTGTCAGCCCGCCTTGGGCGGCGGCATGCGCAACCCCTGGCGCACGCCCTGATCGTGCTGCTTGAGCACTTGCTGGAACAGCGCCGCCAGCGCCGGCAGCTTGGGATTGAGCGGGTCGAGCTTGCGCACATTGCCGATCAGGGTCGGAACCTGGCCACCGAGCCGCTCATCCCAGCCGCCTGCTTCCAGGCAGCGCAGCACCGCCAGCGCGGCATTGAACGCCACCGACGGGTTGTTCGGCAGCTTGTGCGCCGCTTCTAACATCAGCGTGACCGCGCCCCGGTAATCGCCGCTCTTGGCGCGCGCGGCGCCGCTGGCGACCAGGTCGACCACGTGCTGGCGGCTTTCCTTGACCATCGAGCGGGCCAGCTCGCCCTTGCCCGCGCTTTCCATGACGCCCACGGCGCGCGCCATCACGGCCTCGTCGCCGGCATTGCGCATCACGTCGCGCACGACCGAGCAGGCGCCCTCTTCCATGTCGTGGTCAAGGCACGTGCGCGCGAGCTCGAGCTTGATGTCGACCGACACGCCCGGCGCATCCTGGCAGGCCGCCACCGCCGTGGTCAATGCTTCGCCCAGGCGCACGTCGTTGCCGGTGTACTCGTGCACCAGGGCCGAGGCCACCGCGCTGCACAGCGCCGTCGTGGCGCGCCCGCCCATCGTGCGGTCGAGATCGCGCACCACGGCCGCCGCGCCCACCGGATCGCCCTTGCCCACCAGCGTGCGCACCAGCTTGACGTGGTCTTCGGGATCGCGAAACTCGGAATACTTGGCCTTGCCCACTACCTGGCGCAGCGACTTTTCAGCGGTGTCGATGTCGCCCGCATCGAAGGCAATGTCGGCCAGCGTGCGCAGGCGCCGCACCGCGTGGGGCGAGACGGCCACCGCGTCGGCCAGCACGGCCTGCGCTTTGTCGAGCTCGCCAGCCGCGGCGTGGGTGCGCGCCAGCCAGTCGAAGGCGTCGACAAAATTGCGGTTGGTGTCGACCAGCTCTTCGAGAATGTCTTTGGCTTCGGCCAGGCGCTTGCGCACGAACAGCGTCTTGGCCAGCCCCAGCCGGGCCCAGGCAATCGCCTTGATCTCGACCAGGTGCCGATAGATCGGTTCGGCCAGCTCGGCCTGCCCCAGAAACATGTGCAGCTCGGCGCGCAGGCGCAAAAAGTCGATGGCGTAGCGCGTGTGCAGGCGCTGGCCCTCGATGCAGGCGGCGATCGCCTCCACCTGGTCGCCCGCCTCCATCAGCGTGAACACGGGCAGGAAGGCATTGCGCTTGTCGAGCGCGCGCCCGATGCGCTCGAGCAGGCGGTCGGCGGTGAACGGCTTGAGGACGTAGTCGGTCGGCGCGAGCTCGGCCGCGCTGACCACCTTGCTGTGATTGCCTTCTGCGGTGACCATGAAGAACATCGTGGCCAGGCGCATCAGCTTGTGGTGGCGCAGGTCTTCGAGTAACTGCTGGCCATCCTGGCCGCCTTCGAGGTCGTATTCGCACAGGATGAGGTCGAACTGGCGCAGGCCCAGGTGCTTGATCGCCTGGTTGGACGTGCTGGCGTGCTCGATCCGGGTCAGGCCGCACAGCGTGAGCATGCTGTGGATGCTGGCGCGCATCCCTGCGTGGGGCTCGATGATCAGGGCCGTCAGGCCTTCCAGTTCGTTCATTGTGGTCCGTATTGGCCTGCGTTGGGCGTGGGGCGGCTGCATGGGCGCGCAGTATCGACCCAGTATATTACGGCGCAGAACGAATTAAATGAAATTGGCATGATGCGCTGTGCCGCAAGCAGGCACGGCGCATAAAAAACGACAACTTACAGAGCGGGCTGGCGGCTGTCGCACTCACCCTTGCCGGCGCCGACGACGACGTTCTGGTAATGCACCTCGTACTTGCCGGGCGTCAGCCTGTCGAGCGTGAAGGTGGCACGCGGCTGCACGAAGGCGTGGCGCACGTTCGCGCGGCGCTCCAGGTCGTACAGCTTGACGAACACCGGCGATGCGTTCGCGCTATTGTCGATCGTCACCTGCATCCCGGTGCCCTCATTGCCCACCGGGTAGCCCGGCAGATAGGCCGACTCGGCCGGCCACGGCTCGCCGCCTGGCGCCGTCAGGGTTTGCAGGTCGGTGCTGCAATCGGGCACCCGGTCGGGCACTACCAGCTGGGCGATGCCGAGCGTGCGAATCGCAGGCGTACCGCGGCCGGCCCAAGTGTCAGGCGCGGGCGCGGGCTCGGGCTCGGCGGGTGCAGTTGCAGGTGCAGGCGTCGCTGCGGCCGGCGGCGTGCTGGCCAGCACGCTCACGGGCTTTTGCACACCGCTCCAGGCCAGCGCGTCAGGCATCATGCCCGGTTGCTGGAAGAGCAGGACGGCAGTGGCGGCGCCGGCCACGAAGCAGGTAACCAGGCCCAGCCACCAGCGCGGATCGCGCATCAGGCGCGCGCGGCGCGGCTTGTGGGGTGATGAGGCGTCACCCGCGTCACCGCCCTTGCGCAGCTGGCCGTCCTTGGCGTTCGAGCTTTCCAGCCACTCGACTTCCCATTCTTCGGACGCGATCCACTCGTCGTGCTCCTTGCGGCGCACCGGATCGGCCAGGACGTTGTAGGCGGAATTGACGACCGCCATGATGCGGGCAGCCTTTTCGTCGCCCGGATTCTTGTCGGGATGGTATTTCTGGCTCAGCGCCTTGTACGAAGCACGAATGACTTCCTGGGGCGCGTGACGCGACACCTTCAGGTTGTCATAGTGTGTGTGAATCTTGGCCATGGTGTGTCAAATCTGCCCGCTGATGCCTGCCATTGATGCTACGTCCTCGGCCGAGGCGGATGGCCGGACCCTGGCGCTGGAATGTCGTACAGCTTAGACGCAATTGTGTCCGTTGTGCAAGATATCACAATTATCACAGGCGATGACTGCGGTCAGCCTGGACGAGTGCATCGGGCAATGTTACAGCCTGCCCGACCACCAGTACCTTGAATAATTCGCCCATTTCCGCTGGTGAGACGAGCTTTTGCACGGCGCGCGACTGCGGCAGGAAGCGCAGCGCATCCTCGGGGTTGTTTTCAAGCAACAACTCACCGATCCCGCCGCCGATCAGGAACGCGGCCTGGCTCATGTAGGCCAGGACCGGCAGGCCGGCATCCTGGGCGGCCAGCGCCATCGCCGTGAAATCGACGTGCGCCGTGATGTCCTGCAGGCCCGGCAGATAGAACGGATCGGGGTGCGCATGGTGGCGGTAATGGCACATCAGCGTGCCGCCGATGCGCTGGTCGAGGTAGTACTCGTGGGCTGGAAAGCCATAGTCGAACAGGATCGCCGCGCCCCGGCCGCCCGCGAACATCGCCGCCAGCGAGCCCATGAAACCGGCGCCGACCGGGTGCAGCTCGGTGACATAGCCTTCGATCATCTGTTCGTGCTCAGGCACCTGGCGCACCAGTTGCTCGTGCAGGGCGGCGTCGAGCGCTGCCTGGACAAAGGCAAATGCACCGTCCTCGATCGTGACCATCTGGCGGCGCCAGCCGTCCCGGGTGCGGATCACCAGCTCGACCGGCATCGCATCGAGCACTTCATTGGCCAGCACCACGCCGCTGAAGTGCGCGGGCATGGCGTCCTGCCAGCGTACTTGCGGCAGATCGGCCAGGTTGGCCTGCTGGCGCGCGCGCAGCTCGCCCGACAATTCGATGATGGTGTACGAGTTGACAGTGACGCCCTGGCGCGCCAGCGCAGCGAGCACGTCGCGCGCCAGGCGGCCGGTGCCGGCGCCGAACTCGATGATGTCGGGCGCGCTTTGGGCGATAATAGCGGCTGCCACGCGCGCCACCGTTGCCCCGAACAGCGGCGTCATCTCGGGCGCGGTGATGAAATCGCCCTCGGCGCCGAGTTTGGCGGCGCCGCCGCTGTAATACCCGAGGCGCGGCGCGTACAGCGCCAGTTCCATGAACCGCGAAAACGCGATCTGCCCACCGGATTGTTCGATCTCGTCAGCGATGCGCTGTTGCAGGGCGTGGGACGCGGCCAGGGCGTCGTGGTCGGGGGTGGGCAGGGACATGCCGGCATTGTAGCCAGATTCGCTTTTATCAACAATTTACTGCCTGATGTTCAGGCTTGATCACCCATGATGACCGACACAGCTCCAACCGCCCTGCCCCGGGTCGCGCTGGTGACCGGCGCCGGGCGCCGCCTCGGACGCGCCATTGCGCTGGGCCTGGCCCGGGCCGGCTGGGATCTCGCGCTGCACTACCGCCATTCCGAACAGGATGCGATCGCCACCCGTGACGCCATCCTGGCGCTGGGCCGGCGCGCCGTGCTGTTGCAGTGCGACCTGGCCGACGATGCTGCCGTGCGCCTGCTGGCGGGCCGCGCCATCGATGCGCTCGGCACGTTGACGTGCATCGTCAACAACGCGTCGTTGTTCGAATACGACAGCGCCACCGACTTTTCGCCGGCGCTGTTAAACGCGCATATGGCCGCGAATGTCACAGCGCCAGTGCTGCTGGCACAGGCGCTGCATGCGGCCACGCCACAGGGCGAGCAAGCCGTGGTCATCAACCTGCTCGACCAGAAACTGTACAATCTCAACCCGGATTTTCTGTCGTACACCTTGTCGAAGGCGGCGCTGCACGCGGCCACCACGATGCTGGCGCAAGCGCTGGCGCCGACCGTGCGCGTGGTGGGCGTCGCGCCCGGCATCACGCTGGTCTCGGGCGAGCAGAGTGAGGAAGGTTTCACGCAGGCGCACCGCGCCACGCCGCTGGGGCGCTCCTCGACGCCGCAAGATATTGCCGACGCGGTCGTGTATGCCGCCAGCGCCCGCGCGCTGACGGGCACGACCCTGCTGGTCGATGGCGGCCAGCACCTGACGCCATCGACGCGCGACGTCATGTTCCTGACCGAACCGCGCAGCGACGACCCCAACAACCGCAGCACCGAATCATCTATCCAAAAGGCTTAACCATGTTGTCCGCCCTGTCCCACCCGAGCTTGCGCAATTGCCGCCGGCTGTTCCTGCGCAATTACGAAGTGATGATCAATATCGGCGTGCACGATTTCGAGAAGAAGGGCGAGCAACGTGTGCTGATCAATGTTGAGCTGTACATTCCGCTCGAGATGTCGACGCCGAAGGCCGACCAATTGGCCGAAGTGGTCGACTACGACTTCATGCGCGAGACGGTGGCCCAGCGCATTTCCAAGGGCCATATCCACCTGCAAGAAACACTGTGCGACGACATGGTCGAGGCCATGCTGGCCCATCCGCGCGTGCGCGCGGCGGGCGTGTCGACGATGAAACCCGACGTGTATGCCGATTGCGAAGGCGTCGGTGTCGAAGTATTCCGTATCAAGGACGAAGCATGAACGAAACCGTTATCGAGCGCCTGACCGAGGCGGACTTTCCGCTGGGCGAGGCCGCCCCCGTGATCGACACCAAGAAGCAGGAAAAGATCGCCCACGAAAACCACAAGCTGCACAAGCGCCTGTGCCGCCAGGTCGGCCAGGCCATTGGCGACTTCAACATGATCGAAGACGGCGACAAGGTGATGGTATGCCTGTCGGGCGGCAAGGACAGCTACGCGCTGCTGGACATCCTCCTGACGCTGCGCGAGCGCGCGCCGATCCACTTCGACATCGTCGCAGTCAACCTCGACCAGAAGCAACCGAACTTCCCGGCCGACATCCTGCCGGCCTACCTGGACAAGCTCGGCGTGGACTACCACATCGAAAACCAGGACACCTACAGCATCGTCAAGCGCCTGATCCCGGAAGGCAAGACCACCTGCTCGCTGTGCTCGCGCCTGCGCCGTGGCATCCTGTACCGCGTTGCCGATGAGCTGGGCTGCAACAAGATCGCGCTGGGCCACCACCGCGACGACATCCTCGAAACCTTCTTCCTGAACATGTTCTTCGGCGGGAAGCTGAAAGGCATGCCGGCCAAGCTGGTGTCGGACGATGGAAAGCACATGGTGATCCGCCCGATGGCGTATGTGAAAGAGGCTGATACCGAGCGCTATGCTGAGGTCAAAGGCTTCCCGATCATCCCGTGCGACCTGTGTGGCTCGCAAGAGAACCTGCAGCGCAAGCAGATCAAGAACATGCTGCGCGAGTGGGAGAAAAAACATCCGGGGCGCGTGGAGAGCATTTTCTCGTCACTGTCGACCGTGGTGCCGTCGCATCTGATGGACCGCAACCTGTTCGGCTTCGCGGATTTGAAAACGGATGGCGTGGCCAATCCGCTGGGGGATATCGCGTTTGATGAAGAGCCGTGCTCGACGCCGGTGGCGGGGACGATATCGTTGACGCAGCTTTGATTTTCAAAGCCGGGGTCAGGTCTGACATTTGGACACGGCCTCAGCATCAAAGCCGGGGTCAGGTCTGACATTTGGACACGACCTCAGCATTAACCATGCGATTTCGCTTTCTCGAAAGCAGCAACCGCCCGGCTGACTGTTTTGGTCGAGACGCCAAAGGCGGTTGCAATCTGCGGCATGGTATAGGCGGTTGATCGGTAGGCGCGCGCCATTGCCTCATCCCTGGCGGGATAGGTGTTCTGATAGTCAAGCAAGGGAAGCGCCACTGCGCGCCGCGTCGCGCGCTTGGTTTCCAAGAGCGCTTCAGATCGCTGCATCTGCTGATGCTCCGATATGAAAACGTCGTCCCCCAGCAGGATTTGATGGCGGGTGGCATCCAGCGGGTTTGCTTGCCCGACACCCGCCAGTACAAACGCCTGATATGCCTCAATGGCGCTGGTGCGTGTGTCACCGAAGCGCTCCAGGAGCCGGTCGCGCGCCAACCATTCAGGCGGTGTTTCATCCCCGACAAAATAACGATGACTGCTCCATCGCCATTGATCCAGCGCTTCGACGACATGTGCACGTAGTGGATTCAACACGATGTACCGGGACACTTCCAGAAGATAACTTTCCTTCTGCACCAGGATCGCCTTGTAGCGCCCTTGAAACAAGTGCCCGACGAGATCATGCCGTCGATTGACATGCTGCGAATACACCCCGTTGAGCTGACGCATGCATTGCGCAAGATTTGCTTCGACCGTTTCGATCAGCAGATGGTAGTGATTGGTCATCTGGCAAAAGCTATGGATAACGCAGTGGTGGCGTTCACACACCTTCGCAAGAACCTCCAACCAAATCCGGCGATCGGCCTCATCGCGATAGATCGTGTTACGCCGGTTACCGCGCGACGTCACATGGTACAGCGCACCGGGAAAGTCGAGTCTGAGTGGTCGTGTCATCCGGCGACGCTACCGGATACGGGATACCTGGCGCTGAGATTGCTCAGCATCCAAGAAGCTAGGGAGGATATCGACGAAGGCCGAGGTCGTGTCCAAATGTCAGACCTGACCCCGGCTTTGATCCGACCAAGGCCGAGCTCGTGTCCGAATGTCAGACCTGACCCCGGCTTTGGATGCAGCTCGATTCAGTTCCAGCGGCCGTTGGCGCCACCAATGCTGTAACGCCCCGCCCCCAGCAGTGCAACTGTTACTGCAGCAAAGAAGAACATCCCCTGCAATTCCAGTGCCCAGCCGCCAGTCTCGTTGAGCGTGAAGAACTGGCTCGTGTGCGCCAGCAGCACGGCGACGATCATGTTGATGGCCACGATCAGCGCGGCAGGACGCGTGAACAGGCCAAACAAAATGAGCAGCGGTGCGACGACTTCGCCGATGTATACGCCGTAGCCAAACACGGCAGGCAAGCCGGCTTTGGCCAGCATGTCGGCCACGAAGCCGATGCCGCCGCTCAGTTTGGCAACGCCGTGGAACAGCAGCATCGCGGCCAGGGCGACGCGCAGCATCAGTTTGCCGGCGTCGTTGTTGTTGGTATTCAGTTGTGTGGTCGTGGTGTGCATGATCGTTCTTTCGTAAATGAAAACAAGGTAAATGATTAATTGAACGCGTAGGCATCCATGGCCAGTACGCCATGTTCGACACTCGTGTGCAGCACGGACGCCCTGGCGTCCAGCCCGGCCGCGCCCATCGCCACGAACAGCGGCAGCAGATGTTCTTCGGTCGGATGATTTTTTGCAGCCATCGGCGCCAGCTGGCGGTAGTCCAGCAGGGCGGCGCGGTCATTCGCCATCAGCCGCTCGCGCATCCAGGCGCCGAAGTCGCTGACCCAGGCTGGCGGCGGCGCATCGGCGCTGTGTCCGCGGATTTCATACAGGTTGTGCGTCAACGATCCCGAACCGATGACCAGCACGCCCTCCTGGCGCAAGGCCTGCAACGCCAGGCCCAGTTGCTCATGGCGCGCGGGATCGGCGCCATGGACGATCGAGATCTGCATCACGGGCACATCGGCTGCCGGATACATCAGGCTGAGCGGAACCCACGCGCCATGGTCCAGGCCCCGTGTCGCGCTGCGCCCGACGGGGATGCCGGCCGCCTCGAACAGCGCTGCGGCGCGTTCAGCAGCGGCAGGTGCCCCCGGCGCCGGATAGCGCATGTCGAACAGCGCTTGCGGGAAGCCGCCAAAGTCGTGGATCGTTTCCGGCTGGGTGGCCAGCGAGACGGCCGGGCCGCCAGCGGTTTCCCAATGCGCCGACACAACCGCAATTGCGTTCGGCCGTGGCAATGTCTGGCCCAGGCCCTGCAGGAAGCGGCGTGCCGGGCTGTCCTGCAGCGCAAGCATCGGCGAGCCGTGTGAGACAAAGATCGTGGGCAAATTCATGGTGCACCTCGTTAAGTGATGCGTGCATGGTACCTACGTCCCTGTCGTTGATAAAGCAGGGGAACGTGGTTAGACTGTTTCCTTTTGATTGACAATCCCGCCCAATGGATTTGCTAGGCTCGATGAAAACCTATGTTGCCGTGGTCGACAGTGGCAGCTTCGCCGCTGCGGCGACCAAGCTGGACGTGTCACGCGCCATGGTGTCCAAGCAAGTACAAAAGCTCGAGGAACATCTGGGCACGCGGCTATTGAACCGCACCACCCGGCGCCTGAGCCTGACAGAAACCGGCCGCGCCTTCCACGAGCGCAGCGTGCAGATCCTGGGGGATGTGAACGAGGCCGAGCAGATTGCTGGCCAGATGACGACGCTGCCGCGCGGCGTGCTGCGCGTGACGATTCCGCTGTCCTACGCCCAGCATCGCCTGGGCAGCATCATCGGTGCGTACACCCAGGCCTACCCGCAGGTACAGCTCGATATTGCGCTGTCCGACCGCAAGGTCGACCTGGTCGAAGAAGGCTTCGATGTGGCGATCCGGATCGGTGCCCTACCCCAGTCGGATCTGATCGCGCGCAAGCTGGGCGTCGCGCGCAGCATCGTGTGCGCCTCGCCCGCCTATCTGGCCGCGCACGGTACGCCGCAGACGCCGCACGACCTGAGCCGGCATACGTGCCTGAGCTACTCATTGAGCGGGGGTGGCACCGACTGGCGCCTGGAATCCGCAGGCGAACATCTCACCGTGCCGGTGAATGGCCCCATCCGGGCCGACAACGGCGACATGATCCGCCTGGCGGCGCTGGCCGGTGCCGGCATCGTGTTCCAGCCGCACTTTATCGTGGGCGAGGATCTGGCTGCCGGGCGGCTCGTGCAGGTGCTGCCCGGCTGGGAGTCAGCCGAGCTGGGCATTCATGCGCTCTATCCGAGCCGCAAGCATTTGTCGGCCAAGGTGCGCACCTTCGTCGACTTCGTCGTGGCCGCGCTGGCATGAGCCGGCCCGGCCGACGCCATTAATACAGCACCACCGAGCGGATCGATTCGCCGCTCTTCATCAGATCGAACCCTTCATTGATGCGCTCGAGCGGGAGGCGGTGCGTGATCAGGTCATCGATATTGAGTTTGCCTTCCATATACCAGTCGACGATCTTCGGCACATCGGTGCGGCCACGCGCACCCCCAAAGGCCGAACCGCGCCACTCGCGGCCCGTCACCAGCTGGAATGGGCGGGTGGCGATTTCTTCGCCAGCGGCTGCCACGCCGATGATGAACGATTTGCCCCAGCCCTTGTGCGTGCATTCCAGCGCCTGGCGCATCGTATTGACGTTGCCAACGCACTCGAAACTGTAGTCGGCGCCGCCATCGGTGATCTGCACGATCGCGTCGACGACATTCTCGACTTCTTTTGGATTGACGAAATGGGTCATGCCGAACTTGCGCGCCATGGCCTGGCGCGCCGGGTTGATGTCGACACCGATGATCTTGTCGGCGCCCACCATTTTTGCTGCCTGAATGACGTTCAGGCCGATGCCGCCCAGGCCGAACACGACCACGTTGGCGCCCGCTTCGACCTTGGCCGAAAACAGCACCGCGCCCACGCCGGTCGTCACGCCGCAACCGATGTAGCAGACCTTGTCGAACGGGGCATCTTCACGGATTTTCGCCAGCGCGATTTCCGGCACCACGATGTAGTTCGAGAAGGTCGACGTGCCCATGTAGTGAAACAGCGGCTTGCCATCGAGCGAAAAGCGGCTGGTTGCGTCCGGCATCAGGCCGCGGCCCTGCGTGCTGCGGATGGCCTGGCACAGATTGGTCTTTTGCGACAGGCAGAATTTGCACTGGCGGCATTCCGGCGTGTAGAGCGGGATAACGTGGTCATCCTTTTTTAAAGTCGTCACGCCAGGGCCCACGTCGACCACGATGCCCGCGCCTTCATGGCCCAGGATCGCCGGGAACAGGCCTTCCGGATCGGCGCCGGACAGCGTGTAGTAATCGGTATGACAAATACCGGTCGCTTTCAGTTCAATCAGTACTTCGCCCTCGCGCGGGCCTTCCAGGTCGACTTCTTCGATGGTCAATGGCGCGCCGGCGCGCCAGGCAATGGCTGCTTTGGTTTTCATGGTGATGGTCTCTGGCTCAGTAAAAATGGAATGCCGCCATTCTGCAGGCCCGGGCCTGGCCACCGGCGCCGCCGGGCCGGAAATGGCAGGATTTGGTGCAATAATGACCGGATCTTCGCCACTGACCTCCCTGCCGATGCCTTCTGCACCACCTCTGGACACCATCACCGTCGACATCGTCGTCTACCCCGGCTTCAAGGCAATGGAAGCGATCGGCCCCATGTCGGTGTTCGAATACGCGAACCTGCACCTGGCGCGCCAAGGCAAGGCGGCCGGCTACGATGTGCGCGTGGCGTCCTTCAAGACCGGGCCGATCCGCTCGGACACCCTGATGTCGCTCGAGGCCACGAAGGTGGTCAACACGCTGGCCCTGCCCCACACCGCGATGGTGGTCGGTGCGCGCCATATCCAGGCTGCGCTGGTCGAAGGCGCTGCCCTGATCGACTGGATCCGCGACGCCGCCCCGCGCCTCGAACGCCTGAGCGCCCTGTGCTCGGGCGCCTTCTTCCTGGCCGCCGCTGGCGTGCTCGACGGCAAACGCGCCACCACGCACTGGGGCGTGGCCGATCGCCTGCACGCCGATTTTCCGGCCATCGACATCGATGCCGACGCCATCTTCATCCGCTCCGGCAATGTCTGGACCTCGGCCGGCGTCACGGCGGGCATGGACCTGGCCCTCGCGCTGGTGGAACAGGACTTCGGGCGCGCACTGGCGCTGGATGTGGCCACCGAGATGGTCGTGTATCTGAAGCGCCCGGGCGGCCAGTCGCAGTTCAGCGCCCACCTGCTCAGCGAGCGCACAGCGAAACCGACAATCCGCGAGCTGCAGGCCTGGATTCTGGAGAACCTGCACGAGCGCCTGTCGGTCGCCCAGCTGGCGGACAAAGCGATGATGAGCGAGCGCCATATCGCCCGCGTGTTCCAGCAAGAAGTGGGCATGAGCACGCAGGAATTCATCGAAACCTGCCGCTTCGAGCGCGCCACGCAGTTGCTGGCCGACGTGGCGCTGCCGCTGAAGACGGTCGCGGCGCGTGCGTGCTTCAGCGACGAGGCGCAGATGCGCCGGGTGTTCCTGAAAAAGCTGGGGATTGCGCCGAAAGTGTATCGCGAACGCTTCGCCACGACGGGTGTGGCGAGCGGGCGTGCTCAATACACGGACGGTGACTGACACGACCGGTGGCGTTTTGCCGGCGTGAACCCGTACCGTTGCCGTGTCTATCGCTGCACGATGGTTGCGGTATTCAGGCGCCCGCCATCGGCAACATTCTGGAGGATTGTTGCCGTCTTGCCCGATCCGGTCTGGGTGATGCTGGCCGAACTGCCCAGGCCGCCTTGGCGAATCGTGGCCTGATTCATATCGCCCATGGTGACGATCGAACCACGCAGCAGCGTGCCATTTTGCTCGATCGTCGCCACGCTGTCACCGCCGCTCAAGTTGACATCTGCTTCGTTGCCTGTCCCCTCCTGCGTCACGGATGCTGTAATGAACGTGCCGTCGCCACGGATGGCGGCGACATTGTCCTCACCGTTCTGGAAAAGCGTAGCAGTGGCAAGCCCGGTACCGCCGATACCGGCGTTCCAGTCGATCCGTCCGCGCTGGCCACCACCCCATTGTTTGCCCGAGACTGCCGAGCTCATCCCATCCGACTGACTCACCGTGATGTCATGCCCCAGCCCAAGCTGCGTCACGTCCACGCGCATGCCGACGCCACGCTGCATGATGCGCGCCTGGTTTTGCGACATGTCTTGCTGCACGCTCACGCTGCTGTCGACGGCGATTTGTTCGACGATCAGCTTGTTGGCTACGCCACCCTTTTGCAGGACAGTAACGTTACTGCCGTCGACCTGCTGCACCACTTCGGTGGCATGCCCCCGCCCCGACTGCTCCACCGTTGCACCGACAGCGCGACCCTCCTGTCGGATGGACGCCCGGTTGCCCTCACCGCCAATGGACTGGATGATCGTGGCATCGGCAGAGGACGTATTCTGTTCGATGCTGGCGACATCCGTGAATCCCCGCTGCTCGATGGTCGCCGAGGATTGGGCCAGCGCTGGCAGGGACGCCAGCGCCAGCAGGGACAGAACGACTAGTTCAGGCAGGCGTTTCATGCTTGCACTCCTTTACGACGTGGGTTGGAAAACAGTGTCAGTGCTGTACAACGTATGCGGCCAGGCCATTGCCATACTGTGCAACGCGCGCCACCGCGCCGCTGCCGGCCTGCTGCACGCTGGCATGGTTGCCATTGCCGGCCTGGTCGACGAGCGCCAGATTGCCGGTGCCGCGCTGAAACACATCGGCCCGGTTATCCCGTCCGTGCTGGACGAACCGGACCGTTTGCCCCTGGCCATCCTGCACGATGCGCGCAGCATTGTCTGTGCCATCCTGAGCAGCCTCGATGCGATTGGACAAACCCGACTGCAGCACTACAAGACGCTGCCGGGCGCCATCTTGTGTCAGTTTGACGCCGGACACGCGGCCTGCCTGGTTCACGGTGGCCAGATTGCCCATGCCGCTTTGCAGGATCAACGCGCCCAGGGAAATCTCGGACGCCGCCAGATCGCCAGCCCTGGCGGGATTCAATATGCCCGCCAGAGTCAGCATGGCGGCAAGCAGGCCGGCGCGCCGATGGCCGCAAGCACGCCGCAGCGCCCGCATGGACATGTCAGTCATTGGCAGCCACCGACCTGTCGGGCGCGTGCAGTGCTGCCTCGGCCAGATATGCGTTCAGCACGGGACTCGACCAATCTTTCTCGTCACGCAGCTGCCAGTGGCGGTCTACCAGCCCCTGTACGACGAGATGGATCACGGCCGCCTCGAGCGCCTCGCGCACGCACAGCTGAGCTGGTTCGTTGCGGGTCGTGCCGGCCTCAAACTGTGCCAGGTCCTTGATATTGACGAACTTGAACAGGCTCGGATGGATTTCGTAGGAATACATCGTCTTGGTGGTGGACACGGCATTGAGTACCTCGCCGCTGCGCACATCGACACTGCGCAGGCTGATGGTGACCTGATCGACCCGGTACTGCGTCGCCAGACTGATACCCAGAAAACCCGCAGCCACACCGCCTGTGCGGACATTGCTCTCGTAAGCAATGATGCCGCCCTCGACCAGAACTGCCGCCGGCACCAGCTGCGGCATCTGGGGTGCGTCCGGATGTTGTTCCTTGGGGAGTTCGAGCGCCCGTGCGATCTTGCGCTCGGTGAGCAGATCCTGAAGATTTTCGCGCTCGACAGGCCTGAACCAGCCTGACTTGCGCATGGCATTCAACAGCATCGACGCCGCCCCCTGGGTCACCGCCGTGGAAAATGAACTATCCGGGGAGGCCTTGTACTGGCCGGTCTGGTCGCGAAAGCCATACACGGCGACGCTGACACGCCCCTTCGGCGCAGGCAACCGCGCCAGGTCGTAAGTGGTGCCGGTGTCCGGAGACAGTTGTGCATTGGCCCGCACAGCAGACGGCGGATGCGCGCAACCCGCCAGCAACAACGCGCACAGCACCGCAACCGGTGTGGTGCAGATGGTCATTGTCCCCCCACCTGAAACGATGTCGAGGCGCCAGTGGCTTTGTCGGTCGTCGTGATGGTGAGCATGCCCCCGCCGGCATCGACAATCGTGATCAGGAAGTTTCCCGTTTCCACGGTGCCCGGCTGCAGGGCGCCATTGGGGCCCATTACCCGCGATACGGCGGCCGACGACAACTGGCTGAGGATCGAGCGTTCGAGCGTTTCGGCAAATTGCTGAAGGGGTGACGACTTGCCGAACTGGTCGAGCCGCTCGGGTTGGGGCTCCTGATGCTTGTTGGTCACCTGCGCAAGGCCTAGCAGGTTCTGTCCATTCAATGGATGTCCGCCGAACAGTGGGTTGACGGGCACGTAGACCAGCTCGCCCGCACTGGCCTGCATGGCCAGCAGACCAGCGAGCACGACACACACAAGACGATTCGAGGTATTCATAAGGCATGTTCCCCAGTCAGAATTCATCGGAAGCGAGGTCGTTGTCACGCAACAGTTGCCGGACCTGCTGCGCTACCGCATGTTCGTGGACGATCTGCACGGCCTGCGCAGCGAGCGGCCGAATCTGTGCCCGTGCCGGCGGCAGGGGCGCGCTGAAGATGACGCGATTGGCGTGCTCCACGTCGATGGTCGAGCCGCGACGGGCCGACGGCCGTTCACGGATGGCCAGCGCGATGCCGGGCATGCCCGACCGGTCTGCCCAGAGCGCAGCAAAGGCCGCGTGGAATTCCTGCCCGGCCACGGTGATGGTCTGGTTCACAAGGAGATCATCGATCGGCTCGGACGCGCTTGCGCGCGCGAACGCCATGCCTGCGCCGCCCACATGCAGCACGATGAAAATAATAGCGCTACACCAATTGCTCAAGAGCTTCATTGCTTTACTTAAACCTGGTGGGTAGATCGATATCGAACAATCGTCAGGTCATGGTGACGCGGGGGCGCGCGCGCAGTTTGTAGCGGGACAGACGCAGTCGAGGCAACCGCTGAGTTAGCACAACGTTTCGCTGAAATGGCGATGTCTTGCGCATTGACCAGCATGTCAGCGTGCACGCTGCCGCCAGTCGCAGCGTCATGCTAGGCTGCCTGTTTTGCGACTCCACGGAGATTGACGATGCCCCTGAACCCGATCCGGACAATGCGTCTGCTGCGCAACCTGGCGCTGGCGGTTGCAACACTGCTTCCCTGCGCCGCCATGGCTGAACCCGACATGATCTACCTCGTGCGCCACGGCGAAAAAGCCGCCGACGGCAACGACCCGTCGCTCACACCGCAAGGCCGGCAACGGGCGCAGAATATCGCAACGATGCTGCACCGCGCCGGCATCCAGGCCATCTTCAGCAGCGCCACCGTCCGCACACTCGAGACGGCGAAACCACTGTCCGCATCACTCAGCCTGCCCGTGCAGCAATACGACGCAGGCAGGCCAGAGGCGCTGGTCGCCAAGGTCAAGGCGCTGCAAGGGCCGGTGCTGGTGGTGGGGCACTCCAATACGCTGCCGGAACTGGTGCGGCTGTTCGGCGGTGCGCCAGGGGCCGAGATTGGGGACAACGAATTTGACCGGGTATATCAGCTGGTCAATGGCGCCGATGGCAAAGTGACGACCGTGCTGTTGACGTCGTTGCCGGCAACGCCGTAGAAGCGGCGTCCTTCATTGTCGTGCGTGGCGGCAATGGCATGCTCCAACAGCGTTTGCTGGCGGGGCCCATGGTGTTCGCAGCGAATGCAGCTACTGTAGCTTTTCTTTCTTCTGCTGTTTCACGACGAAAAGCGCCATGGCGGCAGAAGCCAGAAGCAATACAACACTGGCTGCGTCGACGTCAACGCGTACCCGGACATCTACTTTAACGTCTTTCATCTTCACCTCACAAAGTTGTTGTTGTGATCACAGAGCTGACGAAATCATAACCCAGCCCGGGCAAACCCTGTGTTCAGGCGAAGCAGTGATGCAGCCAACCCATTCTGATGCGCTTGCTGCCTGCGTCGTACATACCCCCGCACGGCAGCGCCCGCCGTCGTGCAGAATCGACAAGATTGCGTCACAATCAGATGTCGTTGCGTAGCCGACGACCATCACTCGCAACATACCATCATGCATTCACTAGGAGGCTTACCATGCGCTGGGAAACACCTGAAGCAATTGATTTCCGTTGGGGTTTTGAAATCACCATGTACGTGCTGAACCGTTGATGTTTAATTCCGGCAGGTACCGATGAACGATCCTGTCATCGGTACCTGCCACTCCGGTTATCAGCGATAACCATGTGAAAGGTTGGATACGCTGTTGAAAATCCGCATTCTTGGTTCGGCAGCGGGAGGTGGTTTTCCGCAGTGGAATTGTAATTGTCTGAACTGTGATGGCATCCGCAATGGCACCATCCAGGCTGTAAGCCGCACCCAATCCTCGATCGCCGTGAGCGACGATGGCATCGACTGGGTCCTGGTCAATGCATCCCCCGACATCCTGGTGCAAATCCGCGCCACACCCGCCCTGCAACCTGCCCGCGCCGTGCGCGACACCGGGATTGCGGCCGTGCTGCTGATGGACGCCCAGATCGACCACGTGACTGGCTTGCTGATGCTGCGCGAGCGCGGCACGCCCCTGCCCCTGTATGCGACCGCCGAGGTACTGGCCGACCTGTCGCAAGCGCTGCCTTTGACGCGCGTGCTTGGCCATTATTGCGGCGTCGAGCCGCACACGCTGGCGATCGACGGCCAGCCATTCCCGATTGCGCCGCTGCGCGACACGACGTTCCTGCCGGTTCCGCTGTCGAGCAAAGCGCCACCCTATTCCTCGCACCGCAACGACCCGCATGCGGGCGACAATATCGGCCTGATGCTGCACGACAGCGCCAGCGGCGCGCGTGTGTTCTACGCGCCCGGGCTGGGCCAGATGACCGATGCGGTCGAAGCGGCGATGCGCCAGGCCGATGTGCTGCTGGTCGATGGCACCTGCTGGAGCGACGACGAAATGATCACGCTCGGCCTGTCGAAAAAGACGGCCCACATGATGGGCCATCTGCCGCAGTCCGGACCGGGCGGCATGATCGAGGTGCTGGCGCGCATGCCGGCGCGCCGCAAGATCCTCATTCACATCAACAACAGCAATCCGATCCTGCGCGAGGATTCGCCCGAGCGTGCCGAACTGGCCACGCACGGCATCGAGGTCGCGTTCGACGGCATGGACATTACCTTATGACGCCCTCCCCCGATAGCAAAGACCAGTTGGCGCCCTGGTCGCGCGCCGAGTTCGAACAGCAGTTGCGGGCGATGGGCAAGAGCTACCATATCCATCATCCGTTCAACCTGCGCATGAATGCCGGGCAATGCTCGCCCGAACAGCTGCGCGGCTGGATCGCCAACCGTTTCTATTACCAGTTCATCATCCCGAAAAAGGATGCCGCGATCCTGTCCAATTGCGACGATCGCGCGACGCGCCGCCTGTGGATCGCCCGCATCCTGGACCACGACGGCTACGACGATTACCAGGGCGACGCCCAGGGCGGCATGGAAGCCTGGACCCAGTTGGGCGAAGCGGCCGGCATTCCCCGCGCCGAACTGTGGTCACTGCAGCATGTGGTGCCGGCGGTGCGCTTCGCCTGCGACGCATATGTCGACTTTGCGCGCCGCTCGCCGTGGCAAGAAGCGGTGTGCTCGTCGCTGACCGAGATGTTCGCGCCGCAGATCCACAAGGACCGGCTGGCCGGCTGGCCCACCCAGTATCCGTGGGTGGAACCGGCCGGCCTGCATTATTTCCGCAGCCGCATTCCGCTGGCCCAGCGCGATGTCGACCATGGCCTGGCCGTGACGCTCGACTATTTCACGACCAGGGCGCAGCAGGGGCGTGCACTCGAGATTCTCAAGTTCAAACTGGACATCCTGTGGGCCATGCTGGACGCCATCGAAAAAGCCTATCCGACATGAACGATCCCCTCATCCCCGCCATGCCGGCCCTGAACCGGCGCTTTCGCCTGCAATGGGAAGACGCCCAGCAAGCCTACGTGCTGCTGTACCCGGAAGGCATGGTCAAACTGAATGGCAGCGCCGGCGAAATCCTGAAATGCTGCGACGGCAAGACCACGGTCGACCAGATCGTGCACGACCTGGAAACCAAATTCCAGGCTACCGGTTTGCGCACCGATATCGAGGGCTTGCTGGCCCACGCCCACCAGCACAAGTGGATCGAATGATGCTGCCAACCGTTATTGCCAAGAGCGGCGCGCCCACCGTGTCGCCGCCGTTCTGGCTGCTGGCCGAATTGACTTACCAATGCCCGCTGCACTGCGCGTTTTGCTATAACCCGCTTAATTACGATGCGGTGCGCAATGAATTGACGACGGGCGAATGGGTCCGGGTCATGCGCGAAGCGCGCGCGCTGGGCGCCGTGCAGCTGGGGTTTTCGGGGGGCGAGCCGCTGATGCGCGACGACCTCGAAGAACTGGTCGCCGAAGCGCGTCGCCTGGGTTTCTACAGCAACCTGATCACGTCGGGTGTCGGCCTGAATGAAACGCGCATCGCCGCGCTCAAGAACGCCGGGCTGGACCATATCCAGTTGTCGTTCCAGGATTCCACCCGTGAGCTCAACGATTTCCTGAGCAGCACCAAAACATTCGACCTCAAGCTCAAAGTCGCCAAGCTGATCAAGCAATACGATTACCCGATGGTGATGAATTGCGTGCTGCATCGCTATAACCTGCCGCATGTCGGCAAGATCATCGAGATGGCGCTGGCGCTGGGCGCCGAATACCTGGAACTGGCCAATACCCAGTACTACGGCTGGGCCATGAAGAACCGCAACCAGCTGATGCCGACGCTCGAACAGGTGCGCGACGCCGAACGCGTGGTGGCAGAGTACCGCGAGCGGATTGGCGACGCCTGCAAGCTGCTGTTCGTGGTGCCCGATTACTTCGAGGACCGCCCCAAGGCCTGCATGAATGGCTGGGGCGCGGTGTTTCTCGGCGTGGCGCCGGACGGCGTGGCGCTGCCCTGCCACAATGCGCGCGACCTGCCCGGTCTGAACCTGCCGAACGTGCGCGACGTGGGCCTGGCCGACATCTGGCGCACCAGCACCGCGTTCAACGCGTACCGTGGCAATGACTGGATGCAGGAGCCATGCCGCAGCTGCGACGAAAAAGGGCGCGATCTGGGCGGCTGCCGCTGCCAGGCCTTCATGCTCGCCGGTGACGCGGCAGCCACCGACCCCGTCTGCAGCAAGTCGCCCAGGCGCGGCGAAGTCGACAAGGTGATCCGCTTCGCCAGCCAGCGCCCTGCAGCGATGGACAACGCCCACGTGATCGAGCAGCCGATCGTGTTTCGCACGAATGCGAATTCACGCAGTCTTCTGCCGACCGACACCTGAGGCGGGTCGGTCCGCAGGGGCCAGGTTACAGCGCCGTATCCGTGCGCAGCACCGGATACAGATTCAACCGCTCGTCATACGATGAATGCCGCTTGGCGAAGAACGCCAGGCGCGCCCGCGGATCCTTGGCAAACGCCGGGTCCGACGCCAGGCGCTGGGCAAATTCGGCCGCTACTTTCGGGTCAGCTGCCATCTGCTCGCGCGCCACGTCTTCGGCCACGTAGTCTTCCATGTATTCCTTGCGCTCGAAGGCCGTGTTGAATGTGCCCCAGGCCAGCAATGAATCAGGCGCCTGCGGTTCGAACATGGCCACCACCAGCCGCGCCTTCGGCTGCGCGATCGGCACGAACAGCGAACCGGCCGTTACTGCGCGTGGCTCAGCCGTCCACTTGCCCGTGACCGTCAGGCGCTGGTGCCCTTCGACCGAGGCGGCGTCCAGCGTCGCCTTGTCGGCGCGGAAGGTCTCGACGTTGGCGCGAGCAATGCCCTGGTCCAGCTTGCGGAACACGACGCCATGCTGGCGCAGCTTCTCGCCAACGATGGCCGCTTGCGCAGCCGGCACGATGTAGCCGGCGCCTGGCGCGGTAATTTCCACATCGGCGACGACTTCGTCGCGCAGCGGCACGCGCCACACCTGCGGCCTGGTTTCATCGTAGCGCGTCATCAGCCCGCCCGAAATTTCCGACGGCTTGCGCGTGTATTCGTAGCCGTTGAAATTGACCATCTCGGATTTGTCGGTGGTGCGGTAGTTCAGCGCCACCTTCTTGTTGCCCAGTTTTGCGGCGCGCGCGTCGGCCGCGTAGGCCGCCTTTTGCCAGTCCGCACCGTGCTTTGCGACCTGGTTCAGCACCGAGACCACGGTGTTGCGGGTGATGCGCACGCGCACCGGGTACTCTTTCCACGAGTGCGTTTCCACCAGCATTGCCATGCGGTTACGCAGCTGGAAGTAGCCGGTCGAAAAACGCGGGTCCGACACGCTGTCCTCGAAGCCCGACATCGGATCGTCCTGCTTCACGAACGACATGTAGTACGACTGCGGCGTCGAGCCTTCCTTCGCGATGTCCTTGATGACATTGGTGCGCAGCGCCAGGCCAGCCTTGCGGAATTCCGGGTCGCCCGAATACACCGGCTCGACCTGGATCGAGATATCGTGCTGGAACTTGGCGCCGTTGGTCGCGTGCAGGTCGACATAGGTCAGCGGATCCCACGCGTTCACCAGGCCCAGCATCGCCTGCATTTCCGGCGCGTCGGCCTTCAAATAGTCGCGGTTCAGGTTCAGGTTCTGGGCGGTGGTGCGCCAGCCCATTTCCACCGGACCGCGCTGGTTCGGGCGGTTCCATTTGCCGAAGCGCTCGTGCCCGTCGACATTAAAGACCGGCACGAACAGCAGTACCTGCTTGTCGAGCGCGCCCTTGCCCGCGCGGCCTTCGAGGATTTCGCGCAGCGCCAGGAAACCCGCGTCCTTGCCGTCGATCTCGCCGGCGTGGATGCCGCCCTGAATCAGCGTGACGGGCAAGCCCGCCTTCTTGGCGGCCGCAGGCGTGAACACGCCGTTGTTGTTGGCCACCAGCGCCTTCATCGGGCGGCCTTCCGGCGTGATACCGAAATCGATGCACTGGACCTGCTTCGGATACGCCTGCGCAAAGGCGGCGCAGAGCGCGATCGTTTCATCGTAGCGGCCGGTGGCCTGGAAGCCGGAGCGTTCCGAAATCGTCGTCAGGTCGGGGGTAGCGGCGTGCGCCAGGGGGAATGCAGACAGCAGGGCCAGCAGTAACGCAGAACGAATCATCGAGAAGCTCCGGCAGGTGACAGGGAAGCCGACGATTATAGACGTGTTCTTGACGCAAAGTTAAGTTCTGGAAACACAAAAGGCGGCGCGCCGATTGGCCACGCCGCCCGTCAATACGGCCGGTCTGCTCAGCGCGGCGGTGCGCCGGGTGTCGGCCGGATCGCGATTTCTTTTACCTGGGGTCGCACGATTTCCATCGGCACGATGCGGGCGCGGCTCGTGGTCGAGACCGGGCACGCCTGCGTGGCGCGATAGGTCAGCGCGGCAGCCAGCAGGCCTTCGCTCTCGTCGCCCACGGGCCGCGTCAGATCGTCGCTGACCTGGCAGGTCGGTGCAAAGCCATCGGTAAAGTCGCCGAAGCCCTTGTTGTTGACGCCCTTGAACTCGATCGAGAAATACGTCGTGCCGCAGTTGGGCACCGGCGTGAAACCGTATGGCTTGCCGCAGGTGGTGCCGCCAATCTGGATGACTTCGACGTCGGCGCCGCGCAAGCCGTTGATCACCGATTCGCTGGCCGAGCAGGTGCCGGCCGTGCTCAGCACCGTCACGCGTTTCAGGCCCAGGGTTGGCAGCGGCGTGCCGGTGCGCACCGGGTTGCTCGAGGCGAAGCCCCATGCGGTCGAGCGGAACGGCAGCGGCGCTTCGCGCGGCAATTTGTCGTTGTACTGCGATTGCTCGAACACCTTGCCATTCGTCGCCTCCGGCCCCGAGACCATATACGCCAGCTGGCTGGCCAGGTACAGCAGGCCGCCACCGTTGTAGCGGATGTCGAGCACCAGGTCGTTCACACCGGCCTGGCGGAACGTGGTGAAGGCGTCGATCAGCTGCTTTTCGGAGACCGCGTTGAAGGTGTCGAAGGTCAGGTAGCCGACCTTGCCGCTCGCGGTCTCGATGATCTTGACGTTCTTGACCGGTGCGATGCGCACGTCGGCGCCCGTCATCGTCACCTCGAACGGCACGCCACCGCGCTGCAGCGTGAAGCGGTGCGCGCTGCCGGCGGTGTCAGGGAACAGCGCCAGGTTGAGGCGCGCGATCGATGCCGTGTCGGTCGTGTTGATGAAGTCGATGCCATCGACTTTCGTCAGCTGGTCGCCGCGCAGCAGGCCCGCGGCGGCGCCCGGCGAACCCGGCTCCACGGCCGTGATCAGCCAGGTGCGCGGCGCCGTGCCGCTCGCGTTGCGCGACCACGTGATGCCGTAGCCAAGATCGATCCCCTGGGTCTGCATCGCGTCCCATTCGGCGGTCGGATAGGTGAAGTGGTAGCGGTCCTTGGCTTGCCCGGTGGCGGTCACGGCCGGGGTCTTGAGCACGTCGAAGTAGTCGATCGCGCTCTTGAAATCGGCCATCTTGTAGGTGTTCGGGACTTCGTTGTACCAGAGGTAGTACTGGTTGGTCCAGGCGCGCAGGAATTTCAGTTCGTCCAGCAGCGTGCCCTGCACATCGGGGAAGGCCTTGCCGCTGGCGTCAACGCCCGTGCGCGGCGCGGCGCACTTGTTCCAGTAAGTGCCGTAGGCGTCGCCAAGCAGGTTGGGATTGAGGTCTTCCGGCGTGGCGCCACTGGTGGCCGGGGTCGGGGTCGGGGTCGGGGCTGGCGTCACCGGCGCCGTATCCGCCACCGGTGGCCGAGCGCCCACGCCGGGCGAGCCGCCACCGCCGCCACAGCCGGCAAGAACCAATAGCGCACCCAGCGCGCTTGACATCAGACGGACGGGAATTGCCTTGCGCGGGAGGGAGAATGTCGGGCTCATGCGGATGATTATAGACGGCGGTTTTCCTGCACAACACCACCAAATGTCACAGTGAGGCCAGGCGACAACGAAGCATGCCAAGCCGACAAACATCCATCCAACAACGCCGGCGCGTATGTCGCGCCGGCGTGATCAAAACACCATCAAGCCGCGCGCGGCGCCGCGCCCACCGGTGCATGGAATGCCGCCAGCAGCGCCGCTTCTTTTGCCTTCGCCGCTTTCAGGTGCCGCTCCTTGACGTGCCCGTAGCCACGGATGTCTTCCGGAATGCTGGCCACCGCCACAGCCTGCGCCAGGTTCTCGTCCGTGAGCTTGGGCAGCAATGCCGCCACCGTCGCGCGGTACTCACCGATCAGGGCGCGCTCGACGCGGCGCTCGGCGGTATAGCCGAACACGTCGAACGCGGTGCCGCGCAGCCCTTTGAACTTCGCCAGCACGCCGAACGCGCGCATCATCCACGGGCCGAACTCCTGCTTGATGGCGCGGCCTTCCTTGTCGTGCTTGGCCAGCAGCGGCGGGGCAAGGTGGAACTTGAGCGTGATATCGCCTTCGAACATATTGGCGATCTTTTCACGGAACGCCGGATCGGTATGCAGCCGCGCGACTTCGTACTCGTCCTTGTACGCCATCAGTTTGTACAGGTACTTGGCCACGGCTTCCGACAGGCGGGTGCCCTTGCCCAGGCGCGCTTCCTGCGCCCTGACCTGCTCGACGAAGGCCGTGTACTGGCCCGCATACGCCGCGTCCTGGTACGCCGTGAGCAGCTCGACCCGGCGCTTGACGACATCGTCGAGCGTCTGCATGCGCTTGAACTCGATCACCTTGGCCGGCATTGCCGATTTGCTGACAGCCGCCAGATCGTGGCCGGCGCTGCGGCCCCAGTTGAAGGCCGCCTTGTTGAACGCGACCGACACGCCATTGAGTTCGATGGCTTTCATCAGCGAGGCTTCGCGCAGCGGCACGCGGCCCTTCTGGAACGCGTAGCCGAGCATGAACATATTGGTGGCGATCGCGTCGCCCAGCAGCGCCGTGGCGATGCTGCCGGCGTCGAGGAATTCGACGTTGGCCTTGCCGCAGGCTTGCTCAATCGCGCCGCGCGAACCTTCGGCCGGAAATTGCCAGTCCGGGTTCTTCACGAACGCGGCCGTAGTGGCCGTGCTCGAATTGACGGCGGCCCAGGTGCGGCCTTCGCCCATGCGCGACAAGGCATCGCGGCTGGCCGTGACGATCTGGTCGCAGCCGATCACGAGGTCGGCGCTGCCGGTGCCCACGCGGGTCGAGTGCAGGTCGGCCTGGTGTTCGGCCAGGCGCACGTGCGACATCACGGGGCCCCCCTTCTGGGCCAGGCCGCTCTGGTCGAGCACGATCGCGCCCTTGCCTTCGACGTGCGCCGCCACCGCCAGGATCTGGCCAACCGTGACAACCCCGGTGCCGCCCACGCCGGCCACGAGAATGCCGAATGGCGTGGCGACCGATGGAATAACGGGTTCCGGCAGCACGGGCGGCGCGGCGTCGGACGCAGCAGCCTTCTTCGGCTTTTTCAGGCCGCCGCCTTCGACGGTGACGAAGCTCGGGCAGAAGCCCGACACGCACGAATAATCCTTGTTGCACGAGGACTGGTTGATCTGGCGCTTGCGGCCCAGTTCGGTTTCCAGCGGCTCGACCGACAGGCAGTTGGACTGCACCGAGCAATCGCCGCAGCCTTCGCAGACGGCTTCGTTGATCACGGCGCGCTTGGCCGGGTCGGGGAATTCGCCTTTCTTCCGGCGCCGACGTTTTTCAGAAGCGCAGGTCTGGTCATAGATCACGGCCGACACGCCAGGCATCTCGCGCAGTTCGCGCTGCACGTCCATCAGCTCGGAGCGGTGACGCACCGTGGTGCCGGGCGCCCAGGCGTAGTCGCTCGGGTATTTGTCCGGCTCGTCGGTGACGACGATGATGGGGGTCACGCCTTCGGCCGCAATCTGGCGGCTGATCATGCCCGGGTCGAGCGGACCGTCGACGTTCTGGCCGCCCGTCATCGCGACCGCATCGTTGTAGAGGATCTTGTAGGTGATGTTGACCTTGGCCGCCACCGCGGCGCGGATCGCGAGAATGCCCGAGTGGAAATAGGTCCCGTCGCCCAGATTGACGAACACGTGCTTCTCGTCGGTGAACGGTGACTGGCCGATCCAGGTCGTGCCTTCGGCGCCCATGTGCGTGAAGGTCGACGTTTCACGGTCCATCCACAGCACCATGTAGTGGCAGCCAATGCCGGCCATTGCGCGCGAGCCTTCCGGCACCTTGGTCGAGCTGTTGTGCGGGCAGCCCGAGCAGAAATACGGGATGCGGTCGGTCTCCGGGTTCGGCTTGGCCGGGATATTGCGCAGCACCAGCTCTTTGGCTTCGAGGAAGGCGATGCGCTGAGCGACGCGCTCGGCGACCGGGTGGCCGGCGCAGTAGTGCCCGATGCGCGAGGCAATGGCGCGCGCGATCTGCGCCGGATTCAGCTCGTACGTGGCCGGCAGCAGCCAGTCGCCATGGCCCATGCGGTTCTTGTTGCTCCACTCGCCCGTGTCGTCGAACTTGCCGACCACGCGCGGCCGCTCGCCGTCAGGCAGGTTGTACAGCTCTTCCTTGAGCGCGTATTCCATGACCTGACGTTTTTCTTCGACCACCAGGATTTCATCGAGGCCCCGTGCGAACTCGTGCACGCCTTCGGCCTCGAGCGGCCAGGTCATGCCGACCTTGTACAGGCGCAGGCCAATGTCCTGCGCAGCCTGCTCGTCGATGCCGAGGTCGGCCAGCGCCTGGCGCGTGTCCAGATAGCTCTTGCCGGCGGTGATGATGCCAATCTTTGGCTGCGGGCTGTCCCAGATGATGCGGTTGAGCTTATTGGCGCGCGCATAGGCCAGCGCGGCATACCATTTGTGGTTGCTCATCCGCACTTCCTGGTCCAGCACGGCGTCCGGCCAGCGGATGTTCAGGCCGCCCTCTGGCAGCTGGAAGTCGGTCGGGATCACCGTTTGTACGCGGTCCGGATCGAGGTCGACGACGGCGCCCGACTCGATGATGTCGGTGACGCATTTCATCGACACCCACAGGCCTGTGTAGCGGCTCATGGCCCAGGCGTGCAGGCCGAAGTCGATGTATTCCTGCACCGACGACGGGTACAGCACCGGGATGCCGCAGTGGGTCAGGATATGGTCGGACTGGTGCGCAGTGGACGACGATTTGGCCGCGTGGTCGTCGCCGGCCAGCACCAGCACGCCGCCAAATTGCGACGAGCCGGCGTTGTTGCCGTGCTTGAACACGTCGCCGCAGCGGTCGACGCCCGGGCCCTTGCCGTACCACATCGAGAACACGCCGTCGTACTTCGCGTCCTTGTACAGATTGGTTTGCTGGGTGCCCCAGACAGCGGTCGCCGCCAGGTCTTCGTTCATGCCGGGATGGAACTTGACGTGGTGCGCGTCGAGGTGCGCCTTGGCCTTCATCGCGGTCTGATCGACCGAGGTGACGGGCGAGCCGCGGTAGCCGGTGATGTAGCCGGCCGTGTTCAGGCCGGCCTTGACGTCGCGCTCGCGCTGCAGCATCGGCAGGCGGATCAGCGCCTGCGTGCCGGTCATGAAGGCGCGGCCGCGCTCGAGCGTCCATTTGTCGTCGAGCGTGATGTCTTGTGCGGGTGCGGATGCGGGCGGCGACGCCAGGTGGGCGCGGTCCAGGGGTGCGTTCATTGTGTCTCCAAGAAACTGGTGGCGGTTGCCGTAAGCGGTGCATTTCCTGCATCTCGCTTCTTGGCGGGAGTGGTCTCCCGTCTTGCGCCAGTATAGACCTGCCCCCCCAGCATTAAATTCCAAACAATTCCCCCTCCTTCTTGAATTGCGCAATAAAATTGCCATACAAAAGACGGACGTGGGGAAGGTATGTCAAAGATTGAGCTGGATAAAACAGATCGCAAAATCCTGGAGATTTTGCAGAACGATGGGCGGTTGTCGAACCAGGATGTGGCCGAGCGCGTGAACCTGTCGCCGTCGCCGTGCCTGCGCCGCATCAAGCGGCTGGAAGAAGCGGGCGTGATTCGCCAGTACGTGGCGCTGCTCGATTCGGACAAGATCGGCCTCGGCCTGCTGGCGTACGTGAATGTGCGGCTGGAAAAGCACAGCGAAGTGGCCAGCACCACGCGCCAGCCTGGTTTGCCGGCGACGTCGCCGCGCAACGATTTCGCGGTGTCGGTGGGCAGCTGGCCCGAAGTCGTTGCCTGCTATGCGATGACGGGCGACATGGACTTTTTGCTGCGCGTGCACGTGGGCGACATGGACCACTTCTCGCGCTTCATGATGGGCACGCTGCTCAAGCATCCGGCCGTGCTGGATGTGAAGTCGAGCTTTGCGCTGCAGCGAATCAAGGAAACGACGGCGATGCCGCTGGTGTAAGTTATTGCCGCGGCTTTCGTGGCGTGAAAAACTTCACCGCGGCCCGCGTATTGGCCTTGACCGTGTAATCGATCGCCGCGAACTGCTCCTCCAACGCCTCGGCCATCACGCTGCCCGGGCTTGGCGGTGGCAATTCAAGGTGGGCGTCGGCCTCGCCGTATTCGCGCGTGACGACCATCCCGGCTTTCTTTGCGATATGCATCATCGTCTTGTTGGACGTCAGGCACTGCATATAGAGCGTGTCGACGTCCGAGTTGCGGCAGTGGATCGCCGCGCGCTGGAACAGGCGCGTGCCCACGCCCTGCCCGCGCGCCGAGGCCGACACCGAGACGCCAAACTCGGCCACCTGTGCCTTGGCCGTGCCGGTGCGCCCTTCGGTCGGCGCGAACGCCAGGTGCCCCATGCCCACCAGCTGGAACACATTGCTCACGACGCCAAAGACGATGTCGCGCTCGAAATCGAGCTTGCCGACATACGCCGTGATGCCGTCGTCGGACATCATGCTGCCAAAGCGCAGCAGGCGGTCATCCTTGTCGAGCGCGAGCAGATGGCGCAGCACGCGGCGACGGTCGCGCTCGTGCAACTCCTTGACCAGGACCGGCGGCTGCCCCTTCTTGCCGCGCAAGCCCTGTAACCAGCGGCGTAATGGATTGTCCAGCATGTTCCCACCTTCCCGTGCGCGACAACCAGTCGATGTCGCCCGTAGATCTTAGCCGATCCGGTCGGCGTCTGCCTTGCTTGTGCCTGTGCCCGTACCAGTGCTGTCGGCAGCGCCCTCTTTCGGACGCTCGCGCCGTGCCTGCTCCGGCGCCAGCCCTGCCGGGTCGTCCTCGTCGCGCCACTGCGCGTGCTCGCTGACCACGAAGCGGCCCTTGCCGGCCTGCTTGGCGGCGTACATGGCCTGGTCGGCCTCAGCCAGCAACGCTTCCTGTCCACGCGCTGCACCCATCTGGCCGCGCGCGCTGGCGATGCCGATACTGGCCGAGATCCTGATGGCATGACCATCGGCCTCGGTGATCGATTCGATTTCCGCCAGCACCAGGCGCGCCACGCGCAGCGCGCCATCGCGCGATGTCACGTCTTCGAGCAGGATAACGAATTCATCGCCGCCCAGGCGCGCCAGCGCATCTTCGGCGCGCAGCCTGGCCTGCACGCGACGCGCGACGGTCTTGAGCACCAGGTCGCCGGTCGCATGGCCCCAGGTATCGTTGACCGCCTTGAAGCCGTCCAGGTCGATGAACATCAGCACCACCACGCTGTCGCGGCGGTCGGCCCGGGCCAGCGCCCGTTCGAGCAGACGGGTCAGTTGCCGGTAATTGATCAGGCCCGTCAGGCTGTCGTGCTGGGCCAGGCGCTCGAGCTGGACCGACTGCGCCTGCAGCTCGGCGGTGCGCTCGGCCACGCGCTGCTCGAGCGTTTCGTTGGCTGCCTGCAGGCGCTGGTTGACGACACCGATGATCCGGTAGCTGCGGCGCAGGCGCACGCCGGCATAGGCCAGCAGCACCAGCAACAGGCCGGAATACGCCGCCAGGTAACCGCGAAAACGCTGGCGCTCGAGCAGCACGGTGGTGAACGACCGCTCGAATTCCTGCTCCAGGCGGTCGAGCACGATGTCGCTGCCGACGGCGGCGATCTGCGCTTCGAGCAGGTTTTCCAGCGGCCGCTTTTCGAGAATTACGCGGCTGCTCAGGATCACGGCGTCCATCTTGTCGACGACGGCCGGCGAAAAGGCGATCTCCTGGGCGGCGACATTGCCCAGGATTTCTTCGATACGGTTGGCCAGCGCCGGCGATGGGGCGATGTTGTAGCGCAGGATGTCAGTCAGCAGCGCATTCAAGGTCGTGTCGAGCCGCACGACGAACTGGGCCGGCGCCAGCGCGCCTTCGATGCCGGAAATTTCGGTCTTGAGGTCGGCCACGGCCGGTGGCATGTGCAGCAGCGCTGCGCGCAGGCGCGGATTGTGCCGCGCGAACTCGGCCACCAGCATTTCCTTGTTGCGTAGCGCCGTGCGCAGGTCGGCGCAGGCTTCGGTGGCGGCGCGGCTGCCGGTGAGCGGCGCGGCTTGTTCCAGGCGCGCCATCAGGATGCGCATACGCGGCAGTTGCGAACTCAGGTCGGGCCGGATGCTGGCGCGGCCGGTATGGGCGCGCAGCAGGTTGGCGTCCCATTCGGCGTCGAGCTTTTCGAATTCGCGCAGGTTGAGCAGGACGTTGCTGCGCACTTCGGGGTCGATCACCTCGGTGCGGGTGTATAGAAACACCAGCAGCGCGCTCATCAATACGACGGCCAGGCTCGCCAATAACAGGCGGCGGCGCCGTACCCAGCTCCCTACCCGCCGTACCAGCATCCTGAACATAGTTTTTCTCCAACGCAACAATTGACCATGTGGAAGAATAACAAACCGCTGGCCCACACTGTACGCAGGGTGTAACTACATGTAACTGTGACGCTCTACAGAGCGGTTTTTCACACTTTATTACAAATGGCAGCCACTGCCTCTACCCGCGCCATGTGGACGGCCTGGGCGATCCGGTCGCGCTGGTCGCAGCGCGCCGCCACGGCGCCAGCATCCACGCCGCGCGCTGCATCCAGCGCTTGCAGCAGCCAGTCGCCTGCGGGATCGTGTTCAGTATCTTTGGCGTGACAACGCGTGGCCAGCAACATCTGGACAAAGCGCGCGCTCTTGCGGAAGGCGTCGCTGCGCTCGAACAGCGTGACGAGCGCGTCGGCATCGAGTGTGCGTGCCTGTGCGAGCACGCCATGCTCGCGCGCCGTCATCAGGGCCAGGTCGCGGCATTCATTGGGCACCTTCAAGCGCTTGGACACCGCCTCGACGGCCGCCGTACCAACGTCGCGCATCAGGGCCGCGAAACGGATTTCGAGCGGGTGATCCTGCTGCGCGGCGGTGTCGATGACGCGCAGCGTGTGCGGCTGCGTATCGAGTTCGGGCAACAGGCGCGCCAGCGCGCCGCACTCGTCCAGCACGAGCAGCATGCGCGACGGCTGGCGTTCCATCAGGCCACGCGCCAGCTCTTGCCAGACGCGCTCGGGCACGAGGGCATCGACCTCACCTGCCTCGACCATCTGGCGCATCAGGACATTGGTGTCGCCCGCCACCTTAAATTCGGGCAGGCGCGCGGCAAAGCGCGCGACGCGCAGGATGCGCACCGGGTCTTCGGCAAAGGCATCGGACACGTGGCGGAACAGGCGCGCTTCCAGGTCGCGCTGGCCGCCCAGCGGATCGACGATGACGCCATCTTCGCCCTGCGCCATCGCATTGATGGTCAGGTCGCGCCGCACCAGGTCCTGTTCGAGCGTGACGTCGGGCGCCGCATGGAACACGAAGCCGTGGTAGCCGGGCGCGGTCTTGCGCTCGGTGCGCGCCAGCGCGTATTCCTCCTGCGTCTTCGGGTGCAGAAAGACCGGGAAGTCCTTGCCCACGGCGCGAAAGCCGGCCTCGATCATCTGTTCGGGCGTGGCGCCCACGACCACGTGGTCGTGGTCCTTGACCGGCAGCCCGAGCAGCGCATCACGCACGGCGCCGCCGACAACATAACTGCGCATCGCTTTACTCCGGCAAATCGGCGTCGTGCAACGGCGTCGGGTGGTTTTCCAGCATCGCTTCGTTCACCCAGCGCGCCACGGCCGGATGGGCCAGCACGCGCTCGCAATAGGCTTGCAGCGCCGGCGCCAGCATCACGCCATAGGTCTGGAAACGCAGCACGATCGGCGCATAGAACGCGTCGGCAATCGAGAACGCACCGAACAGGAACTGGTGATGGCCAAAGCGCGACAGGCAGTCTTCCCAGATTTCGCAGACGCGGCCAATGTCGGCCTGCGCGCCATGCGTGCGGCCGCGGCCCGGCAGGCGGGCCTGGATATTCATCGGCATGGCGCTGCGCAGTTCGCCGAAGCCGGCGTGCATCTCGGCCACGATCGAGCGCGCCAGCGCGCGCGCCGCCACGTCCTGCGGCCACATATGCTTGTCAGGAAACTGCTCGGCCAGGTATTCGGTGATCGCCAGGCTGTCCCACACCGTCATTTCGCCGGCCAGCAACACCGGCACGCGGCCTGCGTGCGAGTAGCGGGCGATCTCGTTGGACGTATCGGGCTGGTCGAGCAGGACCTTGATTTCAGTGAACGGTATCCCGAACGCCATGGCCGCGACCCAGGGGCGCATCGACCACGACGACAGGTTCTTGTTGCCGATGATGAGCGTCAAGCCGGGGCTGCGGGTCTGGTCCAGGGTGTGCGTGAGAATCGGGTCGCGTTCGATGGTCTGCATGGGGTCTCGTCGGGTACGTGCTGAAGGGCGTCCCGGGCGGCGCTTGGAAGCCCGGGACGGCTGCGGTAATCGACATCAGCTTGCGGCCCAATGCCGCGGCTGTCAAGGCGCTCGCCCGGCGAGCGGGCGAACCGCGGCCTGGTCAGCCTGTCAATCCAGCACGGACGTGGAGGGCCGCGGCGTGATCGTGCCCAGGCGCGCCTTGAGCGACTGCGGCTTGCCCTCGAAGATCGACGCATAATTGGTGGCATTGGCCATCACGTTGCGCACGTAGCCACGCGTTTCGGTGAACGGAATGGTTTCGACGAAGATCGCCCCTTCCATCGGCGCGTCGAGCCGGCTGCGCCAGGTGCGCGAGCGGCTCGGGCCGGCGTTGTAGGCGGCCGTTGCCAGCACTTGCGAGCCTTCAAAATTGTTCAGCACCATCGTCATGTAGTTGGCGCCCAGCGTGATATTCACGTGCAGGTCGTTGAGCATGCTGGTGACAAAGTTATTCAAGCCAATCTTGGCTGCCACCCACTTGCCGGTAGCAGGCATCACCTGCATCAGGCCCGATGCGCCCACGCCCGAGCGCGCATCGCGGATGAAGCGCGACTCTTGCCGGATCAGGCCATACACCCAGGCCTTGTCGAGACTCAGGCCCTGGGCCGTGGGCCGCAGCACGTCGAGGTGCGGCGCCGGGAAGCGCTGGTCGTAGCTCAGTTCAGTGCGCGTGCGCAGCGACGTCTCGACCATGCGGTCGAGCAGCTCGTTGCGGCGCGCCAGCTCGGCGGCGGCCAGCAACTGACGCTCGGACAGATTGCGCAGACCCCAGCTCCATTCGCGGTTGCCTTCGGCGCGCAGGCGCAGATCGTAGAATTTGATGGCCCGTTGCAGACTCTGATTCGCCGTGGCCTGGGCCAGTTCGGCGGCCGTGATCGGGGCGATCGGGGGCGGCGCGACCACCTGGTTGCCCAGTTCTTCTTGCGCCAGCTGGGTATAGAAGGTGGTCTGGCCAGCGATGCTCTGCCACTGCGCGCGCGCCTCGGCCGGGCGCCCTTCGCCCTGGTGCGCGCGCCCGAGCCAGTAGACCCAGGTCGAGTCGGCGCGCAAGGCCGGCGGCATCGTTTCAATGGTGGTGCGCACGGTTTTCCAGTCGCCGCGACGCAGCGCCATGCGCGTTTTCCATTGCATCTGGAAGTCGCTCAAGGGCGCGCCATTCGCCCGTTCCCAATACGCGTGCGCTTCGGGCGCCAGCACGATCGAGGCAGCCAGTGCCACATTGGCCCAGCCGATCGCGCGTTCTTCGGCCGTCAGTTGGGCGCTGTTTTTTTCCAGGCCAGCCACAGCCAGGCGCAGCGTGGTGCGCGCCATGCGGCCCACGGCAACCAGGTACAGCTCGCGCTCGGCGCGGCTGTTGCCGATCCCGCGCGCCATTGCCACGGCGGGCAGGTCGACTGCCTGGGTGGCGCGGGTTTCGGGTAAACCAAGCAAGACGGCAGCGCGGCGCGCCGGGCCGCTGGCATTGTCCAGGCCCGCCAGGCGCAGTTGCGTGAGCAGGTCGGCTTCGGTGAACTGGCCATTGGCCACCAGTTGCGCGATCAGGGCGCCGCAGGCGTCGCCATAGCCGGCCGGGGTTTTCAGGAGTGCGCGCGCTTCGTCGGCGACGCGCTCGCCGCGCTCGGCCCTGGCCAGCAGCGCGTAGCAGCGGATCGGCAGGCTGCCGGACTGGGCCAGCGTGCCCGCTTCGCGTTCGAAGGTATTCCATTCGCGGCGCTTGCCCAGCTCCATCAGCCATTCGGCGCGCAGCTGCTCGGCCACTGCCGTGCCCTCGTGACGCCGCAGCACTTGCAGCACCTCGTCCTGGATGGCATCGCGCAGGCGCGGTTTCAGACGATAATAGTCAACATAGGATGCCAGCAGATAATTGGTCACTGGCAGGCGCGACGCAATCGCGTTGGCGCGCGCTTCGTCGTTCTGGCGCGCCGCTTCGCGCAGCAACATGAAGTTGTCGTCGTCGGCGCGGCTGGCGGCGCCCGCCACGGTGGGCGCACCCGCGGGAACGGGGGACAGTGCTACCTCGGGCGCGGGTGCTTCCGGGTCTTCCTGGGCCGCTGCGCCCGGCGCGAACGCCAGACTCAGAACAAGGGCAATAGCAGCCGGCAACACGCCGACAGACAATTTCGATTGAAACATCCACCACTCTCACAATACGCTGCATTGAAACCATGACCGGCGAACCAAGAATACCACGCGCTTCTGTGCCGCCACCAGACACAAGTGCTCTACAGCAACCACATCAAGACAAGGCGTTGTTGCGCGACACACTCAAGGCGCGCCGGCGTGCACTTGATCCCGAACTGAAAGCCGCATGGGACCAGCGCATCGGTGCGCGGGTGCTGGCGTGGTGGCAGGCCAATCCCCACGCCTCGCTGGCCGTCTACTGGCCGCTCGCGGGCGAGCCGGACCTGGGCGCAGCGTACGCGGAAATGGCGGCGGCAGGCGTACGACTGGCGCTCCCCGTAGTCATGGCGCGCCATGCAGCGCTGGAATTTGCCGAGTGGTTGCCGGGCGAGCCGACCGTAGCCGACCGGATGGGTGTGGCGGTGCCGGCCGACTTGCGCATGGTGGCGCGGCCGCCGGCATTGCTGGTGCCGTGCCTGGGATTCAATACTTTGGGGTATCGCGTGGGGTATGGCGGCGGGTTCTATGACCGGACGCTGGCGCCCGAGCCGCGCCCGAGCACGGTGGGGATTGCGTATGCGTGCCAGTTGGTCGATTTCATTGGCGACGCGCACGATGTGCCGCTTGATCGGGTGATTACCGAAGCGTGATGTAACCGGGCATATCGAACGTGGGTTGAACGCGTGGACGGCATAGCCGACCACCCTACGTCGCCATTACGTGATCTGCTGCTAAATGTAGGGTGGACGGCTTGCCGTCCACGCGTTCAATCACACTGGCGCAACCGTTCAAGGCCTGAGCCGCTGCCAGATCGCCGTCGTCGGCACTGCCTGGTTCATGCTGTAGAAATGCAGCCCCGGCGCACCGCCGGCCAGCAGCTTTTCGCACAAGCCAGTGACGACATCCAGGCCAAAGGCCTTGATCGACGCGCTGTCGTCGCCGAAGCTGGCCAGCTTGAGACGCACCCAGCGCGGGATCTCGGCGCCGCACATGTCCGAGAACCGCATCAGCTGCATGTAGTTCGTGATCGGCATGATGCCGGCCACGATCGGCACCGTCACACCCAGCTTGCGCACATTGTCGACGAACGAAAAATACGCGTCGGCATTGTAGAAGTACTGGGTGATGGCAGCGTCGGCGCCCGCACTGACCTTGCGCGCGAACGCTTGCAGGTCGTCCTGCGGCGAACGTGCCTGCGGGTGCATTTCGGGATAGGCCGCCACTTCGATGCGGAACCAGTCGCCGGTTTCCTGGCGGATGAATTCGACCAGGTCGCTGGCATAGCGCAATTCGCCGGCGCCGCCATAACCGCTCGGCAAGTCGCCACGCAACGCCACGATGCGCCGGATGCCGCTGTCCTGATACTGCTTGAGGACGGCGCGGATCGACTCACGCGTGGCGCCCACGCACGACAGGTGCGGCGCGGCTTCGTGGCCGGCGGCCTGGATTTCCTGCACCGTCTGCAGCGTACCCTGCTGGGTACTGCCGCCGGCGCCGAACGTCACCGAGAAATACCTGGGCTGCAACTCGGCCAGCTTGGCCCGCGTCACGCGCAGTTTCTCGGCGCCTTCCGGCGTCTTGGGCGGGAAGAACTCGATACTGAAATCAGGAGTTTCCATCTTTGTCGGAGAGAAGCAAGGAAGAAAGCGCCCACGAAATGATGCTGTACAGGATGGCTGCCAGGAAGGCCGACCAGAAACCGGCAACTTCAAAGCCACCCACCACGTTCGCCACCAGCCAGAACAGCACAGCATTGATGACCAGGATGAACAGGCCCATCGAGAGCAGCGTCACTGGCAGCGTCAACAGCACCAGCACTGGCCGGATCAGCGTGTTGACCAGGCCCAGCACCAGCGCCGCGATCAGGGCAGTGCCAACGCTCGAGACTTCGACGGAGTGCATCAGGTAAGGCAGGGCCATCAGGGCCGCGGCATTGATCAGCCAGGTGATTAACAGGCGCATCGTTACAGACTTTCGTGGATTTGGATAAACGAAACGCCCCGAAAGGCGTTTCACAGAACAACGGAACAGCTACTGCACAGTCCAGGACTGATTAATAGCGGTAGTGTTCCGGCTTGTACGGACCGTCCTGGCTCACCGTGATGTACTTGGCTTGCTCGTCGGTCAGCGTGGTCAGCTGGGCGTTCAGCTTGCGCAGTTGCAGGCGCGCGACTTTTTCGTCCAGTTTCTTCGGCAGCGTGTACACGCCTACCGGATACTGCTCGGTGTTCATGAACAGTTCGATCTGGGCGATCGTCTGGTTCGCAAACGACGAGCTCATCACGTACGACGGGTGACCCGTACCGCAACCGAGGTTCACCAGGCGGCCTTCGGCCAGCAGGATGATGCGCTTGCCGTCAGGGAAGATGACGTGGTCGACCTGCGGCTTGATGTTGTCCCACTCATATTTCTTGAGCGCGGCAACTTCGATTTCGTTGTCGAAGTGACCGATATTGCAGACGATGGCCTGGTCTTTCATCTTGAGCATGTGCTGCTCGGTGATGACATGGTAGTTGCCGGTGCAAGTCACGAAGATGTCGCCGTGTTCGCAGGCGTAATCCATCGTCACGACGCGGTAGCCTTCCATCGCCGCCTGCAGTGCGCAGATCGGATCGATTTCGGTGACCCACACCTGTGCCGACAGAGCGCGCATGGCCTGTGCCGAGCCCTTGCCGACGTCACCGTAACCGGCGATGACGGCCACTTTACCTGCGATCATGACGTCGGTTGCGCGCTTGATGCCGTCGACCAGCGATTCGCGGCAACCGTACAGGTTGTCGAACTTCGACTTGGTGACCGAGTCATTGACGTTGATGGCCGGGAAAGCCAGCTTGCCCTCCTGGTGCATCTGGTACAGGCGGTGCACGCCGGTCGTGGTTTCTTCGGTCACGCCCTTGATTTCTGGCAGACGCTTCGAGTACCACTTCGGATCACGTGCCAGACGGCCCTTGATCGCGTTGAACAGGCAGATTTCTTCTTCCGAACCCGGCTTGTCGAGCACCGAGATGTCGGTTTCAGCGCGCACGCCCAGGTGCAGCAGCAGGGTTGCATCGCCGCCATCGTCCAGGATCATGTTGGCGTGGCTGTCGCCTGGCCATTCGAAGATGCGGTGGGTGTATTCCCAGTATTCGTCCAGGGTTTCGCCCTTGACGGCGAACACTGGCGTGCCGACCGAGGCGATGGCCGCGGCAGCATGGTCTTGCGTCGAGTAGATGTTGCACGATGCCCAGCGCACGGTGGCGCCCAGGGCTTCCAGCGTGCGGATCAGCACGGCGGTCTGGATCGTCATGTGCAGCGAGCCAGCAATGCGCGCGCCCTTGAGCGGTTGCGTGGCAGCGTATTCTTCTTGAATCGCCATGAGACCCGGCATCTCGGTTTCAGCGATGCGGATTTCTTTCTCGCCCCAGGCGGCCAGGGAAATGTCGGCGACCAGATAGTCGGCAGTTTCTTTGAGTACGGCGTTCATCACGCCCTCCTTTCAATGATTAGAAAAAAGTAACGTGAGCGCAGTTGCTGATATCCGAGCCTGGCTGAAAGGAGTCTTTCAGTCGCAACGCTCCTCGGAACGAAGTAGTTTAGCACGCTTGATCCGCCATGGATATGCTTGCCTGGCCGAGCACCGGGACACGGCGTGACCCGACAGCAACGCCCGACAATTCAATACTCACGGCTCGCCGTTGGCGCCGAACGTCCGGAATCCTGAACGTTCATTCAGGCGTTCCATGTAAGCGAGCACGGCCGGATAGTCCGGTCGCTCCATCGGCGTGAGCAGCCAGCGGTTGACCGACAGGCCGATCACGACGTCTGCCAGCGAGAATTGCGCACCCGTGACGTAGGCGCCGGTGGTGGTCAGCTGGCGTTCGAGAATGCCGATATGCCGGTGCCAACTGGCGATACTCGCTGCGATCTGATCCGGATCACGGTGTGCCGGACTGTTCCGCACCAGTCCCATGAACGCATAGCGCCAGGCATTGTTCAATTCGGTGGCTTGCCAGTCCATCCATTGCTCGACCAGCGCGCGAGCGCGCGGCGTGGGCGGCAGCAGGTGCTGTTCGGCGCTGTTGGCGCACAGATAGCGGCAAATCGCGTTCGATTCCCACAGCACGAAGTCGCCATCGACGATGACCGGCACCGTCGCGTTCGGGTTGAGCGCAAGAAAGGCTTCCTGCTGGGGCGACTGAAAGCCTGCGCCCCAGTCTTCGCGCTTGAACGGAATGTCCAGTTCGCTGCAGGTCCACAAGACCTTGCGCACGTTGAGCGAGGCAGCTTTTCCGAGAATTTTCAGCATGATGTTCCTTCCACCCTGTTGGGCATGAAAAAACCCCAAAAACTGCAGGGCAATTTTTGGGGTTGGATGTACGGTCGCGGTCGGCGCGCCAGGAACTTATGCGATGCCGGCGGCTGCGCGCAGTTCGGCTGCCTTGTCGGTGCGTTCCCACGTGAATTCCGGCTCTTCGCGGCCGAAGTGGCCGTAGGCGGCGGTCTTGGTGTAGATCGGACGCAGCAGATCGAGCATCTGGACGATGCCTTTCGGGCGCAGGTCGAAGTGCTCGTTGACCAGCGCTGCGATCTTGTCGTCCGGGATCACGCCGGTGCCTTCGGTGTACACGGTGATATTGATCGGACGCGCCACGCCAATCGCGTAGCTGACCTGCACCTGGCACTGACGCGCCAGGCCGGCGGCGACGATGTTCTTCGCCACGTAGCGGGCAGCATACGCAGCCGAACGGTCGACCTTGGTAGGATCCTTGCCCGAGAACGCGCCGCCGCCGTGCGGGGCTGCGCCGCCGTAGGTGTCGACGATGATCTTGCGGCCGGTCAGGCCGCAATCGCCCTGCGGGCCGCCGATGACAAAGCGACCGGTCGGGTTGACCAGGAACCGCGTTTCCTTGAGCCACTCGCGCGGCAGCGTGGTCTTGATGATTTCTTCGATGACGGCTTCTTCGATCTGCGCGTGCGTGACGTCAGGATGGTGCTGGGTCGAGAGCACGACGGTGTCGACGGCCACCGGGCGACCATTGACGTAGCGCAGCGTGACTTGCGACTTGGCGTCCGGGCGCAGCCATGGCAGGCGGCCATCCTTGCGCAGCTGCGACTGGCGCTCGACCAGGCGGTGCGCGTAGTAAATGGCAGCTGGCATCAGCTCTGGCGTTTCATCGCACGCGTAGCCGAACATCAGGCCCTGGTCACCGGCGCCCTGGTCGAGGTCGATGCCCTTGCCTTCGTCGACGCCCTGCGCGATGTCCGGCGACTGCTTGTCATAGCAGACCATGACAGCGCAACCCTTGTAGTCGATGCCGAAATCGGTATTGTCGTAGCCGATGCGCTTGATGGTGTCACGTGCGACCTTGATATAGTCGACGTTGGCGTGGGTGGTGATTTCACCGGCGAGAACGACGAGGCCGGTATTGCACAGCGTTTCTGCAGCGACGCGGGCGGTTGGATCCTCGGTCAGGATCGCATCGAGGATGGCGTCGGAAATCTGGTCAGCCACCTTGTCTGGGTGGCCTTCGGAAACGGATTCAGAGGTAAAGAGGTAGTCGTTCGACATGAAGGCTCCTGTTACGGGTCATAATTCTGCCGCAGCAAACTGAGCCTGCGACGCTTTAGCGACATTTATATTCCGCTTCGCAAGTTGTCTGTTAACTCGGCGGATCCAGCATAAAGTGGTATTTTACGCTTCCTTGGAATTTTGGTGTGGAAACGCGCGTGGCGTCCGCTACCCAACAATCGACATGCTAGTTGTACTTTTCCGGATACTTTCCGTTTTTCCCTTGCCACTCCTGCACGCCCTGGGCGCGGCGATGGGTTGGCTGGTGTATGGCCTGTCGCCATCGTATCGCAAGCGCCTGCGTGCCAACCTGGCGCAGGCCGGCTATGACGCCCACTGGCGCGCGGCCGTCGCCGAGGCCGGCAAGGCCGCGATCGAGCTTGCATTCGTCTGGTGCGCCAACCCGCAGCGAGTTGCCAGGCATGCCACGGTGGAGAATTGGGACCTGGTCCAGGCCCGGCTCGACGCCGGTCGCGGGATTGTCTTTCTTACGCCACACCTGGGCTGCTTTGAAATGACGGCGCAGCAAATCGCGCTGCGCACGGCCTTGACCGTCATGTATCGCCCGCCGCGCAAGAGCGCATTGAAGCCACTGGTCGAAGGCGCCCGTGCGCGCCATAACCTGCATCTGGCGCCGGCCAATCTGTCGGGCGTGCGCATCCTGGCCAAGACGCTCAAGGGCGGCCAACCGATCGGCTTGCTGCCAGACCAGGTGCCACAGGAAGGCGAAGGCGTCTGGGCGCCCTTTTTCGGCCGCAATGCCTACACGATGACGCTGCCGGCCAAGCTGGCCCAGCTTGGTAAAGCTGACATCCTGCTGGTGTATGCCGAGCGCCGTCCGCACGGCGCCGGCTACATCGTGCGCTTCGTCGAGTTCGATGGCGACCTGTCCGGCACGGGTGCCGAGCAGGCAGCGGCCATCAACCGCGCGATGGAGCAACTGATCGCCCGCGCGCCAGCCCAGTATTTCTGGAGCTATAACCGCTACAAGCAGCCGGACGGCGTAGCGGGTCCGGACAGCGAGGCCGCACCATGAAGGTCTTGCTGGGATTTATGTGGTTGCTGCATTTCTTGCCGTTGCCCATTCTGGGCCGCTTCGGCGAAGCGATCGGCAGCCTGATGTTCGTGATCCTGGGCAAGCGCCGCAAGATCGCGCTGACCAATCTGCGCCTGTGCCTGCCCGAGCTCGATGAGCGCGCGCGCCGCACGATCGCCAAGCAGCATTTCCGCGCTTACGCCCGCAGCATCTTCGAGCGCTCGATCCTGTGGTGGGCGCCGGAAGAGCGCGTGCGCAGCCTGATCCAGATCGAACCATCGGTGCCGCTGGCCGCCATGCAGGACGGCCCGACGATTTTGCTGTGTCCGCACTTCGTGTGCCTGGACGTGGCCGGTATCGGCGCCCGTGTGATTCCCGTGTGCAGCATGTACGTGCCGCAAAAAAACGAAGACTTCGATCGCCTGCTGCGCCATGGCCGCGAACGCTACGGCCCGGTACGCCTGGTCACGCGCAAGGAAGGCATCAAGCCGATCCTGCGCGCGCTGCGCGATGGCCTGCCCTACTTCATGCTGCCCGACATGGACTTCGGCGAAAAGGATGCCGAGTTCGTGCCATTCTTCGGCGTGCCGGCCGCGACGCTGACCGCGCTGGGCCGGATTGCCGGCACGACCGGCGCCAAGGTCATCCCCGTGATTGCTACCTACCTGCCGAATTACCAGGGCTGGCGCGTGCGCTTTTATCCGGCCTGGGAAAACTACCCGGGCGACGATATGGTCGAAGCGACCCGCCGCATGAACGCTTTTATCGAAGAGCGCGTGCGCGAGGCGCCGGAACAATACTTCTGGACCCACAAACGTTTTAAAACCCGGCCGCCGGGTAAACCTTCGCTGTACGATTGAAGCCATGAAACTGAAATTCACCAAGATGCACGGCGCCGGCAACGACTTCATCGTCGTCGATGCGATCAACCAGCAAGTCGACCTGAGCATCGATCAATGGCGCCGCCTGGCCGACCGCCGCTTCGGCATCGGCGCCGACCAGATCCTGGTCGTGGAACGCCCGACTGACGCGGGGGTGGACTTTCGCTATCGCATCTTCAACAATGATGGCGGCGAAGTCGAGCAGTGCGGCAACGGCTCGCGCGCCTTCGTGCGCTTTGTCGTCGACAAGGGGCTGACACAGGCGCGCAGCATCCGCGTGCAGACCATGTCGGGCATCATCAACCCGCGCCTGGAAGACGACGGCAGCGTCACCGTCGACATGGGCGCCCCGCGCCTCGTGCCGGCCGACGTGCCGTTCGACGAGACCGGCCTGGCCGGCATGGTCCAGGGAGACGACACCTTGTGGCCGCTGCCGGTCGGCGACGAGACCGTCTTCGTGTCGGTCGTGTCGATGGGCAATCCGCATGCAGTGCAGGTGGTCGACGATGTTGATGCGGCGCCGGTGGAAGAAACAGGCCCGCTGATCGAGCGCCACGTGCGCTTTCCGAAACGGGTCAATGCCGGCTACCTGCAAGTGATGGACCGGCACCATATCCGCCTGCGCGTATTCGAGCGCGGCGCGGGCGAGACGCTGGCCTGTGGCACCGGCGCCTGCGCCGCAGTCGTGGCCGGCATCCGGCGCGGCCTGCTCGATTCGCCGGTGCGCGTCTCGGCCCGTGGCGGCGAACTGAGCATCGCCTGGGCCGGCCCGGACCAGCCGGTGTATCTGAGCGGCCCCGCCGTGTCGGTGTTTGAAGGCGAAGTCGAGATCTGAGTCTGATGCCGCCAAGTTAGTTGACCGTGGCGGGTATGGGTTCAACGATCCCCGGTGCGCCACAAAATTGCTTATGTTGAACGCGTGGGCGGAAACCCGCCCACCCTACGTGCCTTGACGGAACGGCGTGCGCGTCAGGCCGCCAATTCGTCGTCGCTGTCAGGCTGCGCGATGTTGAGCAGCGTGCGCAGCCGGTACAGGCGCTGGCGGTAATTGCCTTCCGGCCCGGCCGGGCCACAATCGACCGGCTCGAACAGGCGCACGATGCGGTCGAGCGCCTGGCGCTCGGGCCCTGGCGCCACCATCACCAACCGCCGCTTGCTGCGCCCGTAACTGGCCCGGATATCGATGACCAGGCAGTGGCCCTGGTCGGCGGCGACCACATCGAGCAGCAGGGCTTCGGGGCGCGACAGGTTGAACAGCTGCGCCAGTTCGAGGCGCGCCGCCAGCAGCGGATGCGTTGCCAGCGCCCCGGCGTGCAGAGCCAGCAAGGCGCCCGTGTCGGTGTACGGCGTGGTGTAGAAGCGCGGCGCGATCTTGTGCAGCAGGCCGGCTGCATCGGGCGCATCTTGCTGCGCCGCCTTTTGCAGCCAGTACACGGCCCGCACGTCGTTGTTCTCGTTTTCGCGGCGCGCGCGCCAGGCATTGTGGCCGCATTCGAGCTGGGCGTCGCGATATCCCATCTCGGCCGCGCGTTCGAGGTAGCGCTGGGCATCGGCCACGTTACGTTGCGAGAATTCTGGCTTGATACAGATACGCGATAGCGCGTACCACGCCTCGGCCAGCCCCTGCTCGCCCGCCAGTGTCAGCCAACGGATCGCCCGTTTGAAATTGGCCACGTGCGCGGCATGCGCATCGCCACTGCCGATGCGCCGGCCATCCACCCGCATGCGGGCCGAGCGCAGGCCTAGCGCCAGTTGCGCATGGGGATCGTGTTCGGCGGCAGCCAGTTCCCAGAAGATGGCCAGCTCACCGGGATCGCAGGGCGCCGGCGCGGCGCCGGCCGCATCACCAACGTCACCAACGTCACCAACGTCACCGACTCCATGAACCCCATCGAGCGCAGGATCCATTAGACGCGCGCAGCGCGACAGCAGCGTGATCTCATCCGGCGCGAACCGGCGCAGTTCGCCCGGTTCGCCGTGTTCATCGACCAGCGCCCGCGCCTGCGGCAACGCCATGCGCAGATAGTCGGCCCAGCGCCGCGCGAACCACAGCGCGTCGAGGCCGGCGTGCTGCGCCATGGCGGCGGATTGCGCGGGCGAGAGTCGTGCGCCATGCAGCGCACCCTGCACCGCCGGCGTACGCGCCGCCATGGCCGGCGTGGCCGCCGCCCTGCTGGCGGCCTGCTCGTGTTGCCGGGTCAATAGCACCTGGGCATGCGAAAAACCAGCCCGCGCGGCGTCTTCGAGCGCACGCACGGCTTTCGGCTGCCGCTGCTGCTGCGCGGCCGGCGCCAGGGGATCGAGCACCAGTTGCGCAAACACGAGACCGGCATGCACGCTACCATCGTCATACGCGCGTTCGTACCATTGCGACACGCCTGCTGCATCGCGCTGCGCCAGTTCAAACGGGATATGGTTGCCGATCAATTGCCACGCTGGCGGACAATCTTGTCGCGCCGCGCGCTCCAGCCAGTGCAGCGCGGTAGGAAGGCTTTGCGGCAAGCTGCTGCTGCCAAACAGGTACAGCTTGCCCAGCGCGAGCTGGGCCGCCACCTGGCCGGCACGGGCATTGCGGATGATTGCCAGTTCTTCGCGGTTAGCCATCGTTGGAATACGTGAAAGACATGACGTGAAAGCCATGGAAAGTGTGCTTGCGACACACAGCGGCAACGTGGAAGTTGCAAATATACAAGCTATCGGCACCATGCGGCGCTGCTGTGCGAACGAGGCCTAAGTCTACGCCGTGGCAGATGGCGATTCGATTGGATTCCGGAGCCGATTGAGAGGTCACAAAACAGCACGAATCAGATGAAACTGTTTCGGATATTCGCAAGACAAACGGTCAGGCCGAGGCCGGCAACGTCGGGTTGCCCCGTCGACAGGTGCTGCACTACCCCGATTTTTGACAGTCGTTTCAAAAATACAACAGCACGGTTCGATTTATTGGCAAGGAGCGCGGCGGCCCCCCGATAATTGACGGATTAGCTAGTCTTGACGTTTGAAAGATTTAAGGTGCACGTATCGCGCGTTCAGCCAGGTCTCAACGCTCCAGATGTACGTGTTCACTTTATTGACAGGATTACCCCGATGAAGACCTCTCTCCTGGCTGTCGCACTGCTTGGCGCTTGCGCCGGTGCGGCCCATGCGCAGACGTCAGTACAGGTCTACGGCAACCTCGATGCCGGCATCGTCAAACGCAGCAGCCAGAACGTCAGCATCGGCAAGCGCTCGGCCAACACCCTGGGCTTCAAGGGCACCGAAGAGCTGGGCAATGGCCTCAAGGCCCTGTTCCAACTTGAAACCCGTTACGAGCCGGACACCGGCAGCGCCGAAATCGGCCCCGATGGCAATGGACGCCGGTTGTTCCAGGGCCAGAGCCGCGTCGGCCTGCAGGGCGACTTTGGCATGCTGCGCATCGGCCGCGGCCTGACCCCGTTCCACGAAACCATCGGCGCCTTCGAGCCATTCCACGCCATCGAAACCGCGGGCGGCTTTTATACCGATCTGAGCGTGGCCGGCTACAGCTCGCAGCCCCTCGACCCAGTCGGTTCCACCGCCAACCGCTGGTCGAACGCGGTCTGGTACAACTCGCCGGTCGTGAACGGCTTCCAGCTCAACACGGCGCTCGCCACCAAAGAAAACAATGGCGCCGTTGCCATCATCGGCCGCGGCAGTGCAGCGGCGCCGCAGTATGCGGCCGGTACTGAAGCTTCGACCAATCCGTTCTCCATCTCCGGCACCTACAACAACGGTCCGGCTGCGCTGATGGCGGCGTATGAGCGCAATGCCGTCGAATCGAAGGTCTGGTCGATCGGCGCATCGGTCAGCCCGACGCCCGAGCTCAAGCTGATGGGCACGTTCACCCGGCTCGACGAGGACAATACGCGCCTGTTCAATACCGACACCAGTTCGTGGGTCGTGGGCGCGAATTACACGGTCGGTCCCGGGAAGTTCCTCGCTGGCTATGGTCAGAAGGACACCGATGGCCTGGAGAAGGTCAAGCAACTGTCGCTGGGCTACGAGTACAGCCTGTCCAAGCGCACCTACCTGTATTTTGACGTGTCGCGCAAAAAAGGCGTCCCGACCGCCCCGGGCACGATCAACCAGTACGACATCGGCATTCACCACACGTTCTGAACCACTGCGGCGGACCGCAACGGCTCGAAGGCGGGCAACGGTGCCCGCCTTTGTCGTTTTGCAACGCTTTGTAGCCTTTTCACAACGACAACGCACCACCAGGCCCCATCCGAACGAGCGTTCTGTACAGTGCAGCAAGGCAATGGCATATTTGCGTGGCGGGCTCATGCCACGCGACAAGAAAATAATATGGAGACACCATGAAAAAATGCCTTATCGCCGCCCTGCTCGGCGCGACCTTCGCAAGCACCGCTCTGGCCCAGACCAGCGTCCAGATCTACGGCATTGCTGATGCCGGTGTGATGTGGCAAAAAGGCGGCCCGACCAAGATCTACAGCGGTGGCGCCGACGGTTCGCGCCTCGGCCTGCGCGGCTCCGAAGACCTGGGCAATGGCTACAAGGCGATTTTCAATCTCGAAGCCCGCGTCGAACTCGACACCGGTTCGCAGCAGCCAACGCTGATGAACGACAATCCGGGCCGCTACCTGCTGCGCGGTATGGAACGTATTCCGGTCGCCATTCGCGACCGCCTGCAAGCGGCCATCCAGCCGCCGGGCGGCCCTGCCGTCAACCAGGAAAAAGCCCTGTTCGACCGCACCTCGATGGTCGGCCTGATCACCCCGATCGGCGCCGTACTGCTGGGCCGCATGTACACGCCGGGTTACGAAGTGTTCAATATGGCCGATGCGTTTGAATCGGGCACCGCCGGCACCTGGGGCCACGTCACGGGCGGCACCGCCGGCTTTACCGCACTGGGCGCGGACATCCGCTCGCAGGAAGCCATCCAGTACCGCATTGCGTTACCGAACGGCCTGGGCGGCTCTGTGATGTACGGCGCGCGCAATTCGGGTTACCTCGGCCGCTACAACAAGTTCCGCGCCGGCGCGCTGACGTACAAAGCCAACGGTTTCGATGTCGGCGTCGGCTACAACCATGGTTATGACCAGCAGAACCGGCCAAGCCTGCGCACGCTGACCGTTGGCGGCTCTTACGCGCTGGGCGAGAGCTGGAAATTCTTCGCTGGCTTCCACAGCCAGCGCAACGAGAACTCGGCGTTGATCCCCGACTATCTGAATGGCTGGGATCAAGCCGTAGCACCGGCGCTGACCGCACAAGGCATTCCACTGCCGAACCAGCTGGCCCTGCGCGGCATCTTTGCCAACGCGATTTCGGCCAACACCAAGCAGGACGCCAACAGCTATCAGGTCGGCCTCCACTACAAGATCGGCAATGGCCGCGTCGTCGCGTCGTACGCGCACCAGAACGACCGCACCGCGTCCAACAGCGATGCCAACCTGTACGCGCTGGGCTACAACTACTACCTGTCCAAGCGTACCGACCTGTACACGGCGTTGGCGTTCATCAAGAACGACAACGAAGCCCAGTATTCGCCAGGCACGTCAGGCAATCCGGGCGGCTTTACCGAAGCGCCGGGCGCCGATGGCCGCGCCTTGCAGCTGGGTATCCGTCACCGCTTCTGACCGCACCCGCGTTCACGCAAAGACGCCTGCGGGCGTCTTTTTTGTTCTCCGGTGCAACGCCCAGCGTCGGTTAAAATGATCCGATCCATTTCAATACCCTATTCCCCATGAGCACTGCACCACTGGACGCCAGCACTGTTGCGCAATACCTGACCGATCACCCGGAGTTCTTCCAGGAGCAAGCCGGCTTGCTGGGCGAAGTGAAACTGTCGAGTCCGCTGACCGGCCGCACCGTGTCGCTCCAGGAACGCCAGATGGAAGTCATGCGCGACAAGTACCGCGCGCTTGAATTGCGCCTGTCCGACCTGTCGCGCCGCGCCGAAGAAAACGCCGGCATCGCCAACCGCTTTCACGCCTGGACCCAGGCCCTCCTGGTCTCGAAAGGCGGCGCCGCGATGGCGCGCGACCTGACCGAGGGCTTGCGCACCCACTTCACCGTGCCGCAAGTGACCTTGCGCCTGTGGCATGTGGCCCCGGAACATGCCGATGCCTGGTTTGCCAGCAATGTCTCGGACGACGCACGTATCTTCGCCAACAGCCTGCGCGCGCCATATTGCGGTCCGAACAATGATTTCGAAGCGGTGCGCTGGCTGGACGACGCCGAATCGATCCGCTCGACGGTGATGCTGCCGCTCGGCGCGCCGGGCCAGAGCTTTGGCCTCTTGGTGCTCGGTTCGCCCGATCCGGCGCGTTTCACCACCGCGATGGCGACCGATTTCCTGGTCCACATCGCTGCCACCGCCACCACCGCCCTGGCGCCGCTGCGCGCTTGACCGGCATGGACACGCGCGAGCCGCCAACCGACTGGGCCGCGCGCTACCTCGGCGAACTGGCCACCCAGCGCCAGTTGTCGCCACACACGATCGCGGCCTACCGGCGCGACCTGGCCGAGCTCGCGGAGCTGGCCGGCCACAGCGACTGGGCCCGGCTGGTGCACGCCGACATCCGCCGCTTTGCCGGCAAGCTGCATGCCGGTGGCCAGTCCGCGCGCTCCATTGCGCGCAAGCTCTCGGGCTGGCGCGGCTTCTATGAATGGCTGTCGCACCAGACGACGCTTGCCGCCAATCCGGTCGACGGTGTGCGCGCCCCCAAGCGCGCGCAGAGCCTGCCGAAGGCGCTCGCGGTCGACGATGCCGTGCAATTGATGGAAGCAAACCAGCGCGGCCACCTGGAGCCGTTCGAGCTGTGCAATCACGCGATGTTCGAGCTGCTGTATTCGAGCGGGCTGCGCGTGTCGGAACTGGCAGGTCTGGACGTAGCCTGGCAGGATGCGCGTGGCGGTCAGCCGGGCTCGCTGGGCTGGCTCGACCTGCAGGCGGGCGAAGTGGTGGTGACCGGCAAAGGCAACAAGATGCGCCGGGTGCCGGTCGGCGGGCCGGCGCGCGAGGCGCTGGCGCGCTGGCTCGCGGTGCGCCCTGCCGCCCGCGACGGGGGCGCCGCGCTGTTTTTGTCGGCGCGCGACACCCGCATCACGCCGCGCGTCGTGCAAACCCGCCTGAAGCAGCACGCGCTGCGCGCCGGCACGCCGGTGCACGTGCACCCGCACGTGCTGCGCCATTCATTTGCGTCGCACCTGCTGCAATCGTCGGGCGACCTGCGCGCAGTGCAGGAGCTGCTGGGCCACGCCAGCATCACGTCCACGCAAATCTATACGGCCCTGGACTTTCAGCACCTATCCAAAGTGTATGACGCGGCGCACCCGCGGGCGAAAGCCAAGCCGGAGTCCTGAAGCCGACCGAACCGCGCCCAGCGCGATCGGGTTCAGAAATTTCGTGCATGGTTTGAACGCGATCAGCACGCGACACGCCAGATGGTGAGGTTGCAAGAATTGCGGCATAATCCCCCGGTTCTTTTGTCCAACCTTGATGTCAACCACGAGTAGCGAACCAATGGACCTGATCCCCAGCACCATCCTCACCGGCTTTCTCGGCGCGGGCAAGACCACCCTGCTCAACCGCATCCTGCAGGAAGACCACGGCATGCGCATCGCCGTCATCGAGAACGAATTCGGTGAAGAAAACATCGACAACGAAATCCTGGTGCAGGACTCCGGCGAGCAGATCATCGAGATGAACAACGGCTGCATCTGCTGCACCGTGCGTGGCGACCTGATCGAGGCACTCAACAGCCTGGCGAAAAAACGCGCCGCCGGCGAGATCAGTTTTGACCGCGTCGTCATCGAAACGACGGGCCTGGCCAATCCGGGGCCGGTGGCGCAGACCTTCTTCGTCGACGAAGAAGTTGGCGCCCACTACCTGCTCGACGCCGTCGTGACCGTGGTCGATGCCCGCCATGCGATGGAACAATTGACGGCGCACGAAGAAGCCCAGCGCCAGGTAGGCTTTGCCGACAAGATCCTGCTGTCCAAGACCGACCTGGTCGATGCCACTGCCGTCGATGCGCTCAAGGCGCGCCTGCAGCGCATCAACCCGCGCGCACCGATCGCCACGAGCGACTTCGGCCGCGCGCCGATTGCCGACGTGCTCGACCTGCGCGGCTTCAACCTGAACGACAAGCTGGACATCGACCCCGATTTCCTGCGTGTCGACGGCGAAGACGGGCACGACCATGATCACCAGCACGAGCATGGCACCGATTGCGGCCACGGTCACGACCACGTGCACGATACGTCGTGCAGCCACGACCATCATCACAGCCACCACAGCGACGACATCGCCGCATTCGTGTTCAAGAGCGAGCGCGCATTCGACCCGGAGCGCCTGGAACAATTCCTTGGCAGCCTGGTCCAGGTCTTCGGCCCGCAAATGCTGCGCTACAAGGGCGTTTTGCGAATGGATGGCGTCGATCGCAAGGTCGTGTTCCAGGGTGTGCACCAGATCATGGGCAGCGACGTGGGACCGAAATGGGGGGAGAATGAAACGCCCGCCACCAAGATGGTCTTTATTGGTAAAAATTTACCAAAAGACGTATTTATCCGCGGACTGGAACAGTGTTTGGTATAAACTGCATCAGTTTGACTGGCCAAGCAGGGATGTCCGGCGCGCCATGCGTCGACAGTCTGCCAGGCCGGGCCGCACGGACCGCCACGACGCGCTTCAAACAGCCAGTGGTGAACCGCCCTTGCCGCCCATGCGGCGCGGACGGAGATAGGATGGCGTACCGTCGTCATCAAGGCAGCCTGCCCGGCATGCACCCATTTGTGCGGTGTTACTGATGGGCAAGCTGATAAAATGCAAACCTCTGTCGTATCGAAGGCATCATGACTAAAACAACGAAACCGAATACCGCCCAGTCCGACGAACGCCTCCTGACGGAAGACGAGATTCGCGCGATGAGCGAGGGCGACTACATGAATGCGGCCCAGCTGGCATTCTTCAAGAACCGCCTGCAGGAACTCGAGCGCGAACTGCTCAAGAACGCGGGCGAAACCACGGAACACCTGCGCGAAACCGTGCTGGTTCCCGATCCGGCCGACCGCGCAACCATCGAAGAAGAACATGCGCTCGAACTGCGTACCCGCGACCGCGAGCGCAAGCTGCTCAAGAAAGTCCAGCAATCGATCCAGTCGATCGACGGCGGCGAATACGGCTGGTGCGAAGAAACCGGCGAGCCGATCGGCATCCCGCGCCTGATCGCTCGCCCGACCGCCACGCTGTCGCTGGAAGCCCAGCAGCGCCGCGAACTCAAGCAGAAGCTGTACGGCGACTGATTGATGAGCGTGCTGAACCTTGATTCAGCGCCAGCAAAAAAGCATGCGACCTGTCGCATGCTTTTTTTATGTGCAGACACTATTTCTTGATGTTTGTAACGACGCATGACAGCTGCTGTCCCGCCCATGCGCGCACGCTACAATTGCTCAACATCCTACCAAGATTGCCCTTCGGCTACACTGACGCCCGGCCACGTGTGCTCAGCATCCGTTGCCAGGGTCCGTGCTAAGGTCATGGTGGACACGTTATCGAGACAACGTTGAGCATGGGGCTTTTTTCCTTCCTGAAGAAAAAGAACGATGCGGTGGCCGCGCCCAGCTGGCCGCCACCCGAGTCGCGCCTGCGCAGCGAACCGTCACGCCTGGCATCTGACGCCGAGCGCGAACGCCAGCGTGAAATCGCCCGCGCCACCGCCGCCAAGATCGACGAGATCGAACTCGAATTTGCGTCCGACATGTTCGACGACGAGCCGGCCTGGGACAGTGGCCGCCGTCCTGCCAACGGCGTCACGGCGGCGGCCGCGCCCGATCCCGACGACATCCCCGACCAGGCCGCTGCGCCTGCGAGCGCCCCGGCGGTCGACGAAAGCGCCATCCTGTACGCCAACGGCCAAAGCGCCGCTGCCGAACAATTGCTGCGCGAATCGCTCGCGACGCTGGGCCGCCACGAACGCCTGCCATGGTGGATGCTATTCGACCTGTACCAGGCCGATGGCCGCGAAGAACTGTTCGAGAGCATTGCGATCGATTACGCCAGCCACTTTGAAACCTCGCCACCCACCTGGAAGCCACTTGCGCCCGCCTCGGTGGCGAGCCAGCCGGCGCAGGGGCTGACCGCCACCGAAACCTTCGACACGCTGCTCGATGCGACCGTCGTGCCCCGCCTGCGCCGCGTGCTCGAGGCGCAGGCGCCGAACGTGCGGCTCGACTTCGGCAAGGTGCGCAGCATCGATGCAGACGGCGCCGACTGTCTGCTGCCCGCGCTGCAAACCCTGCGCGCGAGCGACCGCGGCCTGGTGCTGGCCGGCGCCGACACCTTGATCACGACGCTGCGCCCGATGCTCGTCATCGGCAAGCGCGGGGCCAGCCCGGCGCCGTGGCTGCTGCTGCTCGAACTGCTGCTGCTGACCAACCGCGAGAAGGATTTCGAAGAAGCAGCGATGGATTACTGCGTCACCTACGAAGTCTCGCCGCCCTCGTTCGAAGCGCCCCGCCACGTCTCGACCGCCGCACCGGCCCCGAGCCACGGCGACCGCTTCATGCTGCCCGCCGTGATCAGCAGCCTGGACCCGGCATTGACGGGGGCCATCGAGGCCTACGCCGCAGAACGCGACACACTCGTGCTCGACTGCTCACGGCTGGCGCGCATCGAGTACGCCGGCGCCGGCAGCCTGCTGGCGCGGCTCGATGCGCAAGCGGCAGCCGGCCGCACGGTCGAGCTGCGCGAACTGAACCACCTGATAGCCGCCCTGCTGCGGCTGCTGGGCGCCGGCGAGAACGTACGGCTGTATCCGCACCGCTACTGACGCTACAGCACCGAAAACCCGGGTCACGTTCTTAAAAGCCGGGGTCAGGTCTGACATTCGGACACGAGCTCTACCGAAAAGCCGGGGTCAGGTCTGACATTCGGACACGATCTCGACAGTCAGGTAGCCGGCACTAGTTGGCACTGGGCCATGCGGATACTGGGCAAAACACTGTTGGAAGTGGCTAAGGCCGAGGCCGTGTCTGAATGCCAGACCTGACCCCGGCTGTGCGGCTGTATAAAGCTGAGGTCGTGTCTGAATGTCAGACCTGACCCCGGCTGTGGCAGCGCATCCGTATTTCCCGTTCGGATAATCTTGCAATCCCGCGCACGGTCCCCACCTGCTGGTAGCCAGACAATCACGAGGTAAAAATGGAACAATTTCACGGTACAACCATCGTCAGCGTACGCCGCGGCAATCAGGTCGCGCTCGGCGGCGATGGGCAGGTCACGCTCGGCAACGTCGTCATGAAGGGCTCGGCCCGCAAGGTGCGCAAGCTGTATCAGGGCAAGGTCCTGTGCGGTTTCGCCGGCGGCACCGCCGACGCCTTCACGCTGCTCGATCGCTTCGAGGGCAAACTTGAAAAGCACCAGGGCAACCTGCTGCGCGCCTCGGTCGAGCTGGCCAAGGATTGGCGCACCGACCGCGTGCTGCGCCGCCTGGAAGCCATGTTGCTCGTGGCCGACCGCGAGTCCACCCTGATCATCACCGGTAATGGCGACGTGCTCGAGCCGGAAGACGGCATCGGCGCGATCGGCTCCGGCGGCATCTATGCCCAGTCGGCCGCCAAGGCCCTGTACGAGAACACCGACATGGCGCCTGCCGAAGTGGTCAAGAAGGCGCTGACCATCGCGGGCGAACTGTGCATCTACACGAACATGTCCCACATCATCGAGACCCTGGACTGATATGAACAGCTTCATGAACATGACCCCACCCGAAATCGTCTCCGAGCTGGACAAGCACGTCGTCGGCCAGGGCAAGGCCAAGAAGGCCGTCGCGATCGCGCTGCGTAACCGCTGGCGCCGCCAGCAGGTCGAGGAACCGCTGCGCTACGAAATCACGCCGAAGAACATCCTGATGATCGGCCCGACGGGCGTCGGCAAGACCGAGATCGCGCGCCGCCTGGCCAAGCTGGCCGATGCGCCGTTCATCAAGATCGAGGCGACCAAGTTCACCGAGGTCGGCTATGTCGGGCGCGACGTCGACACCATCATTCGCGACCTGATTGACATCGGCATCAAGCAGACCCGCGCCAGCGAAGCGAAGAAAGTGCGCCAGCGCGCCGAAGACGCGGCCGAAGACCGCATCATCGACATCCTGGTGCCGCCGGCGCGCGACTTTGGCTTCAACACCGCCAATACGCCGGACAGCAAGGAAGGCGACGCCACGCGCCAGACCTTCCGCAAGCGCCTGCGTGAAGGTGCGCTCGACGATCGCGAAATCGAGATCGAAGTGTCCGACGCTGCGCCGCAGATGGAAATCATGGCGCCGCCAGGCATGGAAGAAATGACCGAGCAGATCAAGTCGATGTTTGCCGGCGCCAACGGTGCACGCAAGAAGCCGCGCAAGCTCAAGGTCCAGGAAGCCATGAAGATCCTGATCGACGAAGAAGCGGGCAAGCTGCTCAACGAAGATGAGCTCAAGCAAAAGGCGATTGCCAACGTCGAGCAGAACGGTATCGTGTTCCTCGACGAAATCGACAAGATCGCGACCCGCTCCGAGCACGGTGGCGCCGATGTCTCGCGCGCCGGCGTGCAGCGCGACCTGCTGCCGCTGGTCGAGGGCACGACCGTGAACACCAAGTACGGGATGATCAAGACCGACCACATCCTGTTCATCGCATCGGGCGCGTTCCACCTGTCCAAGCCATCGGACCTGATCCCCGAGTTGCAGGGCCGCTTCCCGATCCGCGTCGAGCTCGAATCGTTGTCGATCGAAGACTTCAAGAGCATCCTGACGTCGACCCACGCCAGCCTGACCAAGCAATACCAGGCGCTGCTGGCCACCGAGGGCGTGCAGGTCGAGTTCCTGGACGAAGGCATCCATCGCCTGGCCGAGATCGCATTCTCGGTCAACGAGCGCACCGAGAACATCGGCGCGCGCCGCCTGTACACGGTAATGGAAAAGCTGCTCGAGGAAATTTCGTTTACTGCCGGGTCGGAAAAAGACCAGGTGGTGCGCATCGACGCTGCCTTTGTCAACGAACGGCTCGACGCGCTGGCGGTCAACGAAGACCTGTCACGCTACGTGCTGTAATTTCTTGTAGGAGGCCGGCATGGCAAACAAGGCATTGGCAACGCGGCAAAAAATGCGGTTGCGGATCGAACCGTCGCAGCAAGCGGGCAAGCCACGCAATCCCATCGCCGCGCTGGCCAAGGCGCGCGCCGCCGGCCCGCATGCCAAGCCGCTCTCGAGCGAGCGCACTGCCGCCAAGCAGGCGCTCAAAAAGATCAAGCTGGTGGCGGGCGACGACGATTGAACCGGCCCAGGCACGCTGTGCTTACACTCTTTGCGGACACCTCGGTGTCCGTTTTTTTGGCCAAGGGCGCCATTCAGGTGTACGCGCCTTGTCCGCACCGTGATTCAACGTTAAAGTCAGCCGTTGTCATTTTCTCTGGATCGCCAATGAGTTCACCCGATCTGATCCTGGACGCGCTGCGCATACGCTTGCGCGCCGCCGGCATCACGTATAAAACGCTGTCCGAGCGCATTGGCGTGAGCGAGTCGAGCGTCAAGCGCATGTTCGGGCAAAAGGATATGGCGCTGTCGCGCCTGGCGGAGATTTGCCAGGCCACCGGCATCGGGCTGGAAGACCTGCTGCGCGGTGCAATCGAGGCGCGACCCCAGCTCGATGCGTTGAGCCTGACGCAGGAACGCTCCATCGTTGCCAACCCGCGCCTGCTGTTGATGGCGATCTGTTGCCTGGGTCACTGGAGCATTGAACAGATCATCGAGACCTACGACCTGACCGAGGCCGAGTGCATCACGCTGCTCGCCGAGCTCGACCGGCTGGGGCTGATTGAACTGAAACCGCTGAACCGCTACCTGCTGCGGGTATCGAATGCATTTCGCTGGCTGCCGGATGGCCCGGTGCAGCATTTCTTCCGCGAGAACGTGGTGAACGATTACTTCTCGGGCCGCTTCGACGGTGCTGGCGAAGCGCTGTTGTGCCTGCCGGCGCGGCTGTCGCCGGCCAGTGCGCTCGAACTATCACTGAAGATCGATCAATTGGCGGCCGAACTGGCGCGGCTGCACCGCAACGACCGGCGCCTGCCGGCCGACGAGCGCAAGGGACATACGCTGCTGCTGGGCTTCCGGTCGTGGGAACTGGCGGCGTTTACGGCATTGCGGCGCTGAGCGGCTACTGCTGCCAACACCGGGCCGATTACATCACCGGCCGCTCGCCGTTCATCGGCTGCGCGTTCTGTGGCATCTGCGGCTGGCCCTGTTGACCCGGGTTGTCCTGCTCCGGCGGCGGATCGCGGGGCTGGCCCTGCATCCCTTGCGGATTGCCATTCGGTGGTGCGCTCTGCATCATCGGCGGCGCGCTGACCACACCCGGCGCCATTTGCGGTTCCATCATCGGCTGCGGCGGCATTGCGCGCGGGACCGGCTGGCTGATCGCACTCGACTGGCCGGCATCGGGCGCCAGTTCGACGCGCTTCATGACGCCGCTATCGGACAACATCACATAACGCCGATGCACTTCGGCCACCACGACGCCGGGCGAGATTTCGCGGCCGATGCGGACCGCTTTCGGCGGCGATCCGTCGGCCACCAGGATCACGGCGCTGTTGGCGCCGGCCGAGACCACACCGGTCAGCTGGAAACTGGAAATCGCGACCGTCGGCTGCCCGCCAAACAGCGTGGCTGCTGCTTCCGGACTCGGTGCCGGCTGCGTCGCCAGCGGCGCTGCGGCCAGCGGGCGCTGCTCTGGCTTGTACAGCTGCAGGATCCAATAGGCGCCCGATGCGGCCAACACGAGCAGGGCCAGCAGGGTCAAAAGAAGGGGCAAACGCTTGTTCATGGTGTCTTTCGCATCTCGGTCATTGGCATTGCTGCGCGATTGTCTTATTGCACCAGCTGGTTGATTTCGATGATCGGCATCAGGACGGCCAGCACGATCAGCAGCACGACCAGGCCCATCGCCAGGATCAGCACCGGCTCGAGCAGGCCGGCGATGGTCAGCGTGCGGCGCTCCAGATCGGCCTGCTGCGAATTGGCAGCGCGCTCGAGCATGGCCGGCAGTTCGCCGGTGATTTCGCCGGCGCGGATCATGTGCACGAGCATCGGTGGAAACAGCTTTTGCGCCGACAGCGCGCGCGCCAGGCTGACGCCTTCACGCACGCTGGCCGTGGCCTGCTCGACCAGTTCGGCCATCGCCACGTTCGACAGCGTTTCGCGGCTGGTGTCGAGCGCGCGCAGGATTGGCACGCCCGAGCCGGTGGTGATCGCCAGCGTGCTGGCAAAGCGCGCTGTGTTCAGGCTGCGCTCGAACTTGCCGTAGATGGGCGCGGTCAGCAGCCACGTGTGCCAGCGGCGCTTGAGCACGGGATTGCGCAGCGCGCGCCGCCACAGCCAGAACGCGCCGGCAATCAGGATGCCGACAACGATGCCATACGCGCGCACGAAGTCGGACACGGCCAGCATGACGACCGTGAGGAATGGCAGCTTTTGCTTGGTGTTGGCAAATACCGAGACGATCTGCGGCACCACGTAGGTGAGCAGGAAAATCACGATCGCAAACGCGACGACGGTGACGATCGCCGGATACGTGAACGCCAGGCGCACCTTCTGCACAAGGGCGTTGCGGCGCTCGATGTAGTCGGCCAGGCGCGAGAGCACGCGCGACAGTTGGCCGATCTGCTCGCCCGAGCCGACCAGCGCCCGGTAAATCTCGGCGAAGTCGCGCGGGTGGTGCGTCAGGGCGGTGGAAAAGGCCGAGCCACCGATGACTTCGGCGCGGATCGACGCGACCAGGTCGCGCACGTACGGCCGCTCGGCCTGTTCGAGCAAGGCGGTAAAGGCCTGTTCGAGCGGCAGGCCGGCTTCCAGCAGGCTGGCCAGCTGGCGCGTGAACAGGGCCAGTTCGTTTTGCGACAGGCGCTCGCCGATGCCGCGCGAACGGGCCACGCCGGCGGCGTCGAGCTGGGCAGCGATGGCCTCGACGCTCAGCGGCGTCAGGCCCTGCGCGCGCAGGTCGGCGCGCGCGGCGCGCGGGCTGTCGGCGTTGACCACGCCCTTGCGGGTGGCGCCCGCGTTGTCGACGGCCTCGTAACGAAATGCCGGCATCGGTTAGTCCTTGGTCACGCGCACGATTTCAGCCCGTGTGGTGGTGCCATCGAGCAGCCAGCGCTCGCCGTCCTCGCGCATGGTCTTCATGCCCACGCCCAGCGCCGCGACACGGATGTCGGCTTCGGATGCCCGGTTGTGGATCTGGGCGCGGATCTGGTCGGTGGTCTCGAGCAGTTCGTAGACGCCGACCCGGCCGTGGTAGCCGGTGTGGCCGCAGCGTTCGCAACCGACCGCGTGCCAGGTCGTGCCGTCGAAGGTCTTGCACTGCGAGCAGAGCTTGCGCACGAGGCGCTGGGCCATCACGCCCAGCAGCGACGAGGACAGCAGGAACGGCTCGATGCCCATGTCGAGCAGGCGCGTCACAGCCGAGGCCGCATCGTTGGTGTGCAGCGTGGCCAGCACCAGGTGACCGGTCAGCGATGCCTGGACGGCGATCTGCGCCGTTTCCAGGTCGCGGATCTCGCCGATCATGATGATGTCAGGATCTTGCCGCAGGATGGCACGCAGCGCTTTTGCGAACGTCATGTCGATGCGGGCATTGACCTGGGTCTGGCCGACGCCGTTCAGGTCGTACTCGATCGGGTCTTCGACCGTCATGATGTTGGCCGTCGCCGCGTTCAGGCGCGACAGCGCCGCGTACAGCGTCGTGGTCTTGCCCGAGCCGGTCGGGCCCGTGACCAGCACGATGCCGTGCGGCTGGTTGATCAGGCGGTCGAACTGCGGCAGCAAATCGCTGGCCATGCCCAGGTGCGACAGGTCGAGGCGCCCTGCTTCTTTATCGAGCAGACGCAGCACGGCGCGTTCGCCGTGGCCGGTCGGCAGCGTCGAGACGCGTACGTCGACTGGCTTACCACCCACGCGCAGCGTGATGCGGCCATCCTGCGGCAGGCGTTTTTCGGCGATGTCGAGCTGCGACATGATCTTGATACGCGAGATCAGCGACGCGTGGATGGCCTTTTTTGGCCGCACGATATCGCGCAGCGCGCCGTCGATGCGAAAGCGCACGACCGACGTCTGCTCGAACGGCTCGATGTGGATATCGGATGCGCCTTCGCGCAGCGATTGCGTCAGCAGCGCATTGATCATGCGGATCACGGGCGCGTCGTCGGACGATTCGAGCAGGTCTTCGATCGCCGGGACGTCCTGCAACAGCTTGGTCAGGTCGAGGTCAGCATCGAATTCGTCGACCACCTGCGAGGCGTCGTTGCCGCCACCGGCATACGCGCCAGCGATGACTGTGTCGAGCTCGTCCTTGTCCATGCGGCGCAACTGGATGCGGCCGAAGCGGCGCGACACCTCGGCGATGGCGGCCGGCGCGGTCGCGCTGGAGACCAGCACTTCGACGCTCTGGCCCGGCTCGCCAGTGCCGCGCGCCAGGACGACGTGGTCACGGGCGAACGCGTAGGGCAAGAGATTGGTCATGTGATTACTCCCGGTTCGGTGGCGTCACCGGGCGAAATTGCGAGGCGGGCACGGCGGTGCCAGATGCTGCGCCCGGTGCGGTTTCTGCCCCATTGCTCGCCGGGTTCGCAGAGCTTGAACGCGAGGCGCCCGGACGATTGGCCGCGCCATCGTTCGATGCGCCTGGCGCGGCGTTGGCCGGCGGCGGGGCCTGGACCGGCACCGTGGCCATGCTGCCGCCTGCCGGCGGCTGACCGCCCACCAGCGGCGGCAACAGTGGCGCACCCAGGTCACGCAGCAGCGGCGACGTTTCTGGCCGGCCAGCCGCGCCGGCGGCGCGCATGAATTCGTAGCGGTCCATCGCGATCGAGTTCGATGCATCCTTGCTGCGCACCACGACCGGACGCAGGAACACCATTAGGTTGGTCTTGTTGCGCGAGCGTGTGCGGTACTTGAACAGGTTGCCCAGCACCGGGATGTCGCCCAGGCCGCGCACTTTTTCTTCGCCGTCGCCTTCGGTGTCTTCGATCAGGCCACCCAGCACGATGATCTGGCCGTCGTCAGCCAGCACATTGCTTTCGATGGCGCGCACATTGGTCGTCAGGCCCGAGGCCAGGTTGCGGGTGGACGCATCGACGCTCGAATTCTCGTGGTAGATGGCCATCTTGATGGTGCCGCCTTCCGAAATCTGCGGACGCACCTTGAGCAGCAGGCCGACGTCTTGCCGTTCGACCGTCTGGAACGGGTTGCCGCTGTTGTTGCCCGACGTGGTGTAAGAGCCGGTAATGATCGGCACGTTCTGACCGACCTTGATGGTGGCCAGTTCGTTGTCGAGCGTGATCAGGTTTGGCGTCGACAGGATGTTGGCGTTGCCATCGTTTTCCAGTGCACGGGCCACGGCGCCAAGGCCGAGCTCGCCGCCAATCTGGCGGAACAGGCCGAAAGTCAGGCCCGTCGGTATGTTTGGCGTGGTCGTGGCGCCCGTCCCCTGGCTGGCTGCCAGCGCGAGGTTGACGATGCTGTTGCTCGAGCTGCCGCCGGTGTAGTTCTGCACGCCGCCGAAGCGGTATTTGCTGTCGGAGTCGCCCGTGGCGCCGACCCATTGCACACCGAATTCGGACGCCTTGTTGGACGTGACTTCGACCACCAGTGCCTCGATGTACACCTGGGCGCGGCGCACGTCGAGCTGGTCGATGACCGAGCGCAGGTTGCGGTAGACCGCGTCCGGCGCGGTGATGATCAGGCTGTTGGTCGACGCATCGGCCTGGATGAAGCCGGAACCCTGGCCGCCGCCGGCGCCGCCCGCATTGGCGGTGAGCTGGCTTTGCTGGCCGAACGTGTTGCCGGTGCCGCCCATGCCGGTGCTGCTCTGCTGGCCTTGCTGGCCGCCCAGGCCGCCGGCACCGCTACCGCCCTGCCCGCTGCCGGTGGCCGACGTGATCGAACTGCCCGACGTGCCCTGCTGCTGCACCGGCACGGCCGAGGCATCTTGCGAGACGACGGCGCGCAGCGTTTGCGCGACGCGGCTGGCGTCGGCGTTTTTCAGGTAGACGACGTGGATATTGCCGCGGCTGGAGCTTTCTTGATCCAGGCGCGCGATCAGGCTCTTGGCCAGGTTGGCACGGGCCTGCGACGGCGCGCGTACGATGACGGCATTGGTGCGCGGATCGGCCAGCACCGTGACACGACCCGAGTCGCCGCCGGCGGCCGGTTCCATCAGACGCGTGACGAGTTGCGCGATATCGCTGGCGATGGCGTTGCGGATCGGGATCACGTCGAGATCGGCCGCCACCGGCGCGTCGAGCGCGGCGATGATGCGCGCCAGGCGGCGCAGGTTGTCGGCGTAATCGGTCACGACCAGGGTGTTGTTGCCCGGGTTGGCCATGATCGAGTTGTTCGGCGAAATCAGCGGCCGCAGCACGGCGGTGAGGTTGGCGGCCGATTCGTACGACAGGTAGAACACCTGCGTGGCGATCTGGTCGCCGGTGGCCTTGCTCGAGCGCACGCCGCCCACTTGCGTGGGTGAGGATTGCAGCTTGGCTTCGGCCTCGGGCACCACCTTGGCATACCCGTCGCCGCTGGTGACCACGGCGAAGCCCTGCAGGCGCAGGGTTGATGTCAGCAGGCCAAAGGCTTCGCTCTTGCTGAGCGACTTTTCGGATACCAGCGTCAGCGTGCCCTTCACGCGCGGGTCGATGATGAAGGTCATGCCAGTGTAGTGGCCGATCGCCTTGATCACCGATTCGATGTCGGCGTTCACGAAGCTGAGCGCTGCGGCGTTCGCAGTCTCTTGCGCGGAGGCCGACAATGGCAGGGCCAGGGTCGTGACGACGGCGGAAGCGGCGCAGCACAGCATGGCGCCGGCGGCAAGACGGCGCAGGGCCGGAAGTTCAAGGTGCGCGAAGGTGGTGTGGTCTGTTTTCTTCATTATCTGAACTCGAGTGCGATTACGTTTTTGCCGTTCACCATCCGGCGCTGTCCCAGCAGATTCAACATGGTTCCCAGAGTGTCTTCATAGCCATCGGCGGCCGCTGCCTGGCCTGAAAAGCGCAGGCGGCCGTTCTGCAATGTACCTGCGCCCGACAGCAGCAGGGCGCCGCGCACGGTGCGCAGCGTCAGATCGGCCTGCGGTCCGCGCCAGTCCATGATCATTTCGTAGCTGCCCAGCGGCTTGATGGGCGACATGCGCGAACCCATGTCGCTCATCGACAGCGTGGTACGACCCTGCAGCGTCACGATGTTTTGCTGACGCAGCAGGTCCAGCGTATTCCAGGAAAGCCGGATGCGGCCGGTGGGCGCGAGTGTGTTGAGCGGCGCGCCCAGGCCGACCAGCCCCTCGGCTGGCAGCAGGAGTTCGCCGGCATTGACCTGCCACTGCGACCAGCTGCCCTGCACGCGCACCGGATTGGCCAGCGCCTGCGGATTCTCGAGCGTCATGTTCACGTTGCCCAGCACCACCAGTGGCGACAGGGTCCAGGCAAAACGGCCTGGCAGCAATGGCGTCACCGCACCGCCCTGGCCCGGCGCCCCGCCGATAAAGGCCGAGCCGCGCCAAAGCGTACCCTGCGCATCCCCCAGCGTCAATCGACCGCCGGTCTGGCGTTCGACCATGGGGCCAAGCCAGGCCGCCGGCAGGAACGCCAGCACTGTGATTACCACGGCCAGCGCCACCAGCAGGCCCCACGTCAGCGCCCGCCTCATGCAGCCGGCTCGGTGCTTTGACGCAGCGTGAGCGTGGCATCGACCTGGCCAAGGGCATCCTTGGCGGTAAATTGCGCGTCCTGCACCAGCAGGCGGCTGTCGCGGCGTTGCGCGTCGAGCCAGGCCATCAGGTTGGCGAACGAGACGCCATTGAGTTGCACCTTGGTGTACTCGCCACTGACCGACAGCGACGCGGGGTTCAGGCCGCTGGCCGTCATACTGGCAGCCAGCGCTTCGCGCGTGACGGGTGCGACGGCCGGCGCCGGCTGGGCCGCGACGGCGCGTGCTTCGGCCGCCAGCGCGTCGAGCTGCGCGGCTTGCTGACGCAGCTCGGGCAGCGCGCGGCGCAATTGTTCGCGGCCGGTCAGCGCTGGTTCGAGCAGTACCAGGTACAGCAGCGTCAGCGCCACCACGCCGCCGCCGACGAGCAGGAACTTGCGTTCTTGCGCAGTGCGCGCGCTCCAGTAGCCGCCCATGCGTTCGCGCAGGCCGCTCAGTTTGCCGATGGCGCTCATGGCTTGGCTCCTGTGCTGCGGATCAGCCAGGTGGTCGCATCGGGCGACTCCAGGCTGAGGTTACGTGACGACAGGGACGCGCGGAGCTGGTCGGCCATGCCGGGGTTGGTGGATTCTGGTTTGACGCGCACGGTGAGGGTCCGTTCGCGGTAATCGATTGATGCAATCGCAGGCGGCACGCCCAGCGTACGTGTCGCTTCGCCGAAGGCGGCGGCCATCCAGTTGAACTCGTTACCGGCCACCTGGCCACTGCCAGCCTTGGCGCGGTCGATGTTCTGGCGCATTTGCACGACCGGATCGATGGCCGGCTGGTTCGGGTAGACCGAGCGGAACGTTTGGCTCATCTGCAGGCGCACGGCGTCGGCTTCGCGCTTCAGGCCCAGCCATTCGATATTCAGACCGATCAGGTTGATCGCCACGGCCGCCAGCGCCAGGCGGATCGGCCAGCGCCAGCGGCGCCAGTCGCGCTGCGCGACGCCGGCCGTGCCCAGGCCGGGCACCAGGTCGAGCACGGGGCCGGTGCTGCCCTTGGCGCCGGCGATCCAGTGCGCCCAGTCGTCGCTTTCCAGCGTGATGCCGGGGCCGGCTTCGGCCACCAGCGCATTGTATTCACCCAGCTGTTCACGGTCGACGTACAGCACCAGCGGCGCATCGCCCGACAGCGCGCGCGCCGTTTGCAAGGCCATTACCGGGCTGCCGTCGAGCGCCAGGCCCAGGCCGTCATATTGGCTCTGGCGCAGGATCAGTTCGCCGTTGCCGACGGCGGCGCTGACGCTGCCCGGATGCAGCGGCAGGCACAATTGCTCAGGGATGGCCGCGATCTGGCGCGCACCGAGCGCGAGCAGCGCGCGCACGAGCGGCTCGAGCCAGGCCTGCTGCACCACGGCCACAGGCCGGCGGCCATCGAGCTGCACGGGACCGGCCACCAGCACGCAATCGAGCGGGTCGCCCAGGATATGTTCTTCGACGAGCGCCGGCAGCGCCGCGCGCAGGCGGGCACCGGCCAGCGGCGGGGCCTGCACGGACAGCAGCGTGACGTCGCTGGCGGCCAGCACCAACACCACGCGCCGGCTGGCGGCAACGACGTCGCCCAGATTGCGCAGCACGCCCTCGCCCTGCTGGCCGATAGCGCCGTTGTCGCCGACCAGCGCAAAGCGGCACAGGGCGCCTTCGCCCTGGCTGCGTGCCGGATGCCGGATATAAAGAGTACTCAAACTGTCTCGCTTTCTTCTCAGTTCTGGCGGGTCCAGATTACGTTCACACTACCGGGGGTGACCAAGTTGCCGCCGACTCGCACCAGTGATTCGGCATCCAATGCGGCTCGGTCGAGCCGGATCCGGCTCTGGACCAGGAAATACGTGCTCTTGACGGTGATCTTCGGCTGGACCTCGGTCTGCGGATTCTGCAACGAGGTCTTGAACTTCTCGACGTCGGCCCATGGCACGCGCTGGCGCTGCGCGACGATCGAATTGGCTTCGGCCATCGAACTTCCCGGCAGCACGGCAGCCAGTACCTCAGGCGCGGCAGTATTCACATTCACATCCGTATTCGACGCCGGCAGCACGATGACAAACGGACGCAGCCGCTCGACCGCTTCTGGCTTGAGACCTGGCACCATCAATAAATCGTCGACTCGCTCCAGCCGCATTGGCGCCCCCGTGCGCTGCTTTTGGGCTACCGGGGGTGTGCCCTCTGGCGGCGGCTCGGCGACCAGGGGCTGACCGGCAGCAACGAACTCGGCAATCGGCTGCGCCAGCCGCGCTTCGAGGCGCAGATTGGTCAGCAGCCTGCGCATGACGTCGATCTCTGCCTTGTCAGGCGTGCCACCCTTGGCCAGATTGTTCAGATTGTAGCGCGCCGTGGCGTCCAGAACCTGCCCCGACAGCGACGCATCGAAGTTTTCGCCCTGGATCCGCTCACGCTCGATGTACTGGTCGAGCCGGGTTTCGGCCAGCGGCGTGGCCCAGACCTGGTCAAGCGAGGTGTAGTTGCTATTGTTATTGACGCGCAAAATCACGCTGGCCCAGTCGAGCGCGCCGCGCTGGATCCACTTGGTCTGCGACTGCAGGCGCTGGTTTTCCATCGAGCGCACCTGCACCTGCTGCTGCCAGAACAGGCTGGCAACAATGGAAATGGCCAGTGTGGTCAGCAGCATGGCGGTCACGACGGCCACGCCCCGCTGGCGTGTGAGGTGGCGATGCATCAGGTGCCTCCCAGCAGGAATGCCTTGACCATCGGCTGGGCCAGGCCCTGCACGGTCAGCGCCACCTGCACGCCGGTCGGATCCTGCGCGTTTTTGGCAGGCGACTCAGTCAAGGCGGGATCCGGCGCCCCGCCGCCCACAGCGGTCGGTTCGTTGCGCCAGGCATTGTTCTGCCAACCCTGCACCTGCATGCCAAGTACCCCGACCTGCAGCACGACGGACGGCGAATTCTCGGCCGCTGCATCGGACGTGATCGCCTGCCACAATTGCTCGATCTGGATCAGGTCGCGCGTGCCGGGCGACTCGCGCCGCACCAATTTTCCTTCGACGACGCGGTAGCTCACCACCTGCAGGCGCGACGGTTCATTTTCGACAAACACCTTGCGCACGAGGACCAGGCGATCGGTATCCCACAGCAGCGCGGGACGCCCGGCCATGATGTCGTTGCCGGCCGCGTGCTCGCAATCGTTTTCCATCTGGGCAAAGGCGAGCTGCATGCCGCGTGTGGTTTCCATGTCGGCAGTCAGCGCCACGCGCGCACGGACGATGCCGTCCAGGCCGCGCCAGCCGAGCACAGCCACCATGGCGAGGATGGCGATCGCCACCAGCAGCTCGACCAGGGTAAAGCCTGCAGGGCGCTGCCTGCTGCTCGGGATCCGCGTCATACCGGGGAAGGCCTCAGAACCAGTTGGATCAGTTTGACAATGCGGCGACCGGGCTTGTCGACGTCAAATACCGAGACTTCGATCCTGCGCAATAGCGGGTTCGGGCTGGTGAGGACTTCTTCTTCGCACATCAGGTTCAGGCCGCCTTGCGGACACGGGAAGCTGCGCTTGCCCACTTCGGGGAACTCGCGCCCCAGGCGGATCTGCACGAGCCGGTTCTCGGCCGACCAGGTCGCCATCATCGACGCGCGCAAGCCCTGGCTGTTGGAGGTCAGGCTGCCCACTGCGCGCAGGCCGGCGGCCAGCGCGGTGCCGACGATGACGAGCGCCACCAGCACTTCGAGCAGCGTGAAACCGGCAGCAGGTCGGGAGGCTGGGCGCATGGTGGCGGGAGACGTCATTCGACAGTGAAGTGGCCGACGCCGTCGGCGCGGATCGCGACCGTGTTGGCACCCTTGGCCATCGTCAGCACGAACGGCCGGTCGACCGGCTCGCGCCCGAACGTGATGCGCAGCATGTCGGGGTTGCCGGTGCCGGTCGGTTCCAGGATCAATTGCAGGGGTGAATTCTTGAATTCACGCTCGCGCAGCAGGTCGTCGCGCGTGACCGGCTCCCAGCCGGCGTCGCCGCGCACCATGAAGCGGTAGCGGTCGCCATTGGCTTCGAACGCGACCAGGCGGTTACGCACGATTGCTTCATCGCGCGCCAGTTGCAGCAGCAGCGCCAGACGCTGCGCTTCCTTGTCGAGATCCTGGCGCGGACTCGGGATGGCGTTGAGCGTGGCCATGCCCAGCGTGAGGCCGATGATGACCATCACGACCAGCAGCTCCACCAGGGTGAAGCCGCGTGTGCGCGCTGTGCGCATGGCCGGCATGGAGATGGCTTAGTCCCAGGAACCGACGTCGGTGTCTTCGCCAGTACCGCCCGGCTGCCCGTCGGCGCCGTACGAGAACACGTCGACTTCGCCCTTGACGCCCGGCGACAGGTATTGGTAAGCGTTACCCCATGGGTCTTTTGGCAGCTTCTCGATGTAGCCGCCCTCTTTCCAGCCATTGGCCGATGGGCCCGAGGTCGGCTTGGTGGTCAGTGCGACCAGGCCCTGCTCGGTGGTCGGGTAGCGCTGGTTATCGAGCTTGTAGAGCTTGAGCGCCTGCATCATCGTGGCGATGTCGACCTTGGCAGCCGTGACGCGCGATTCACCTGTGCGGCCCAGCAGCTTGGGCACGACCAGCGCGCCAAGAATGCCGATGATGACCACGACAACCATGATCTCGACCAGGGTAAAACCGCGTGCACGACCTGTGCTGCGCGTGTTGCGCTGAGTACGTTGAAAATTCATAAGCTCTGTGTGATGACAAGGGAATCGATGGAACCGGCACAGTATAAGCCCGAAATATGACAAGCGTACCTGCGAAAAGTACGCAATTGTATGTCACGTTCACCTGCACACCACGTTTCAGGGCGCCCGTTAAGACGCCACTAATCAACAGTGTTGCCGCTCTCACCATGGCGCGACGCACACACCGGGCACGCCGGATTGCGCGCCACGCCGATGGAGGTCCATTCCATGTACTTGCCGTCGAGCATCAGGAGACGACCGACCAGCGGTTCGCCGATGGCCATGATGAGTTTCATCGCCTCGGCAGCCTGGACCGCGCCGACGACCCCGACCAGCGGCGCGAACACGCCCATCGTGCTGCACGCCACATCCTCGAAGCCAGTGTCTTCGGGGAACAGGCAGGCGTAGCACGGCGCAGCCGGCTGGCGCGCGTCGAACACGGCCAGCTGGCCGTCGAAGCGGATCACGGCGCCCGACACGAGCGGCGTGCCGGCCGCCACGCAGGCGCGGTTGACGGCATGGCGGGTGGCGAAGTTGTCGCTGCAATCGAGTACGACCGTGGCAGCACGCGCGAGTTCCAGCAGCCGCTCGGGGCCGGCGCGTTCGCGCAAGGCGGTGACCTCGATATCGGGATTGATCGCCAGCAGTGCGGCGCGGCCGGACTCGACCTTCGGCTCACCGATGCGCCCGGTCGTATGCATGACCTGGCGCTGCAGGTTGGTCAGGTCAACGGTGTCGTCATCGACCAGCGTGAGGTGGCCGATGCCGCCCGAGGCCAGGTACAGCGCCGCGGGCGAACCCAGGCCACCGGCGCCGATGATGACGACGTGCGCACCCAGCAGGCGTTGCTGGCCCTCGATGCCGATGTCGTCGAGCAGGATGTGGCGCGAGTAGCGCAGGAGTTGGTTGTCGTTCATGGGAAAGCGCGGGATGCTGCAAGCTTAGGTTCCCGCCTGCGCGGGAACGACGGTGGTTAATGGGAGCAACGCCGCACGCGTCACCCGGCACGTCGTTCCCGCGCAGGCGGGAACCCAAGTACCACTACAATCACTTCTTGGCTGGCGCATGCAGCTCGGGCGGTTTGTTTTCCGCGCCCGGCAACGGCGCCGGCGCCGGTTTCTCTTCGACCGGTTCGCCCTTGGCCAGCATCACCTTCAGGCCCTTGAAGTGATTGATGGCCTGGGCCAGCTGGAAATCATCCTTGCTGCCGAACTCGAGCGGCTTGCGGTCTTTCAGCAGCGCCAGCGCGCGTTGTTGCTGGGCCAGGCTTGCCGCCTGGTCCTTGCCAGCGGCCGCAGGCTGCTCGCCTTCGGCCACCAGGTGGCGCTGCAGATCCGATTCGCGCACACGCAGGGCGTTGAGCAGGTCGCCGTCCGCCGTTTCATCCACCCGCAGGTCGGGCTGCACGCCCGTGGCCTGGATCGGCCGCCCTTTCGGCGTGTAATAGCGCGCCGTGGTCAGCTTGATCGCCGTATCGGGCGACAACTGGCGCAGCGTCTGCACCGAGCCCTTGCCGAACGTGCGGCTGCCCATCACGATCGCGCGCTGGTAATCCTGCAGCGCGCCGGCGACGATTTCCGAGGCCGAGGCCGAGCCCCCATTGACCAGCACCACCATCGGCACGGTCTTGAGCCCGGCCGGCAGCCCGGCGAGCGGATCGCCACGCTGGGCATAGAATTCGCGCCGGCCATAGAACGACTGGTTCGAATCCGGCAATTGCCCTTTGGTGCTGACGATGACCTGATCGGCCTTGGGCAGGAACGCCGCCGTGACGCCAATCGCGCCCGGCAGCAAGCCGCCCGGGTCGTTGCGCAGGTCCAGCACCAGGCCCTTGATGTCGGGTTGTTCGGCGTACAGTTCCTTGGTCTTTTTGGCCAACTCGTCGAGGGTGTTTTCCTGGAACTGGCTGATACGCAGCCACGCGTAGCCGGGCTCGACCACCTTGGCCTTGACGCTGACGACCTTGATTTCGCGGCGGTCCAGCGGCACGACCCACGGCTTGTCGTCACCGGGCCGGGCGATGGTGAGCGTGACCTTGCTGCCGACCTTGCCGCGCATGCGCTTGATGGCGTCGTCGGACGACATATTGCGTACGGGGACATTGTCGATCCGGGTGATCAGGTCGCCCGACTTGATGCCGGCCCTGAACGCGGGCGTGTCCTCGATCGGCGAGACGACCTTGATATAGCCGTCTTCGTTCGAGATTTCAACGCCCACGCCGACGAACTTGCCCTGCACCGCTTCGCGCATGTCGCGAAACGCTTTCTGGTCGAGGTACACGGAGTGCGGGTCGAGCGAGGCCACCATGCCGCCGATGGCTTCGGTGAGCAATTTCTTGTCTTCGACCGGCTCGACGTAGTCGGTCTTGATCAGGCCATACACGTCGGCCAGCTGGCGCAGCTCGTCCAGTGGCAGCGACGTGGCAGTGCCGGTTTTTTGTGCATAGGCGGACAACTGGAACGACGCCGCCACACCCAACACCATCCCCACGCCAACCAGTCCGAACCCCTTTGCTTTCATGCCCATGTGTACCCTGTGGTGACCTAGAACCGGACCCAGCCTGCCGGGTCGAACGCCTTGCCGTTACGCCTGAGCTCAAAGTATAGCCCCGATTCTTCGTTGCCACCGGTGTTGCCCGCGCTGGCCACCGCCTCGCCCGCGCGCACGCTGTCGCCTGGCCGTTTGAGCAGCGCCTGGTTGTAGCCATAGATCGACAGGTACTCGCCGCCATGGTCGATGATGATCAGGTTGCCGAAGCCGCGCATCCAGTCGGCGTGCACGACGCGGCCCGGGGCCACGGCGCGCACTTCCGTGCCTTCGGGCGCCTTGAAGAAGGTGCCTTTCCAGTTCGGACCGTCGCCGCGGCGGGTGCCGAAGCGCGCGACGACACTGCCATTGATCGGGCTGCTCATGCGGCCCTTGAGCGAGGCAAACGAGCCAGATGGCGCTGCCGGACCCAGCGCAACCTCGGGCGCCGGCGCCGGTTCAGGCCGGGTTGGCGCTGGCCGCGGCTGTTCAGCCACGACTGGGGCTTCCTTGACCGGTGCGGGGAGCGGCGCCGGCAGCGGCTCGGGCTTGACGCCCGGCTTGGCGTTCGCGTTCTGGCGCGCGATGCGTTCACGTTCGCGTTCGCGCTCGGCGCGCCGGTCAGCCGCCGCCTTGGCGCGCGCCTGTGCCAGCAGGCGGGCTTTTTCATCGGCCTCGGCCTTGGCTTTGGCCTTCGCGGCGGCCGCGGCCGCAGCCGCTACCTGACGCTTGCGCTCGGCTTCGGCCTGTTCACGGATCAGGCGCGCCAGCCGGTCAACGAGGCCGGACATGCGCTCTTCGTCGCCCTTCAGACGGTCGGCCTGCTTGCGCTGATCGGCCAGCTTGCTCGACAGCGTGCCCAGCAGCGCCGCGCGGCGCGCCTTTTCCTTCTCGAGCATGGCTTTCTGATCGAGTTGTTCCTGGGCGATTTCTTCCAGCTCTTGCTGGGCGTTTTCAACCTTGTCGCGGTTGACTTCGACCTGCGCCAGATTGCTGCGCACCGAGTCGAGCAGGCGCGCCTGGGCCTGCGACACGTACGCCATCAGTTGCAGGTCGCGGCTGATGCGGTTCGGATTGTCGCCCGAGAGCAGCAGCTTGATACGGTCTTCGTTGCCGGCCACATAATGTTCGCGCAGCAGCTTGGCCAGCTGCTGTTGCTGGGCGCCGATGGTCTGCGCCAGCTGGGCTTGCTGATTCGCCAGCGATTGCAGGCGGGTTGCCGTCGTATCCTGTTCTTCGGCCAGATCGCGCAGCGCGCGGTTGGCGTCGGAAATGGCGGCCTCGGACTCGGCCAGCGTGTCGGCCGCGTCTTCCTTGGCGTTTTCGGTCTGGTTGATGTCGCGCTTGATGGCCGCCAGCTGTTGCTGGATGCCAGCGCGCTGCTTCTCGGCCGCCGCCTTTTGGCGGCTGCGCTCGGTCTGGCGCTGCGCCCACGCGTCCGACGCGAACGCGCCGGACAGCGCGACCGCCAGCAGTGTGCACAACAGCTTGCTGCCGGCGTCCTTCATGGTTGGCAAACGCAAAAGATTACTTCGCCTTCCCTTGGTTTGCGACCGCGGCCATGGCAGCGGCAATTGCCGCCTGGTCACCCAGGTAGTAGTGCTTGATCGGCTTGAGGTCGGCGTCGAGTTCGTACACGAGCGGCTGGCCGTTCGGGATGTTCAGGCCCACGATGTCGGCGTCGCTGATGTTGTCGAGCATCTTGATGATGGCGCGCAGGCTGTTGCCGTGGGCCGAAATCAGGATGTTCTTGCCAGCGCGGATCGCTGGGGCGATTTCGTCGTTCCAGGCCGGCATCACGCGTGCCACGGTGTCTTTCAGGCATTCGGTCAGCGGAATCTGGCTCTCGTCCAGGCTGGCGTAGCGCGGGTCATTGAACGACGTGCGCGAATCGTCCTTCTCGAGCGCCGGCGGCGGCGTATCGTAGCTGCGGCGCCAGACCAGCACCTGCTCGTCGCCGAACTTGGCGGCGGTCTCGCCCTTGTCGAGGCCCTGCAGCGCGCCGTAGTGGCGCTCGTTCAGGCGCCAGTCGTTCTTGACCGGCAGATACATCGCATCCATCTCGTCCAGCGCCAGCCACAGCGTGCGGATCGCGCGCTTGAGCACCGAGGTATACGTGAGGTCGAACGTGAAACCGGCCTCCTTGAGCGCGCGGCCAGCGGCCTTTGCTTCGGCCACACCCTTGGCAGTCAGGTCGACGTCGACCCAGCCGGTGAAGCGGTTTTCCAGGTTCCAGGTGGATTCGCCATGGCGCATGAATACGATTTTGTACATGAAAGCTCTTTTCGCAAAATTTCTGGTTGATGTCCGGTCCAGCATCTATTTTATAATGCCCCGATTCAGTTCAACCAATCGGAACCCTTGTGAAATTCATTATCGATAACATTTTCCTCGTAGCGATCGCGGTTCTCGCTGGCGGCGCGCTGTTGTGGCCAGCCCTGGCGCCGCGCGGAAAACGCGCATCGCCACTGCAGCTGACGCAGATGATCAACCGCGGCAAGACCACGATCGTCGACGTACGCAGCAGCGAAGAATTCGCCGCCGGTCACCTGCGCGACGCGAAACACATCCCGCTGGCAGACTTGGGTGCTCGCATTGGCGAACTGGACAAGTCGAAAAACCGGACTGTCGTCATGGTCTGCCAGACTGGCGCACGCAGCGACAAGGCAGCGCGCCAGTTGCAGGCGGCCGGTTTCGAGGACGTCCACAGCCTGGAAGGCGGCCTGGCGGCCTGGAAGGCTGCAGGCTTGCCGCTCACCAAATAAACCGCCCCATCGAGTCGATCGGGCACACGAAAGGATTCATCATGGCAGCTCACGTCGTTTTGTACCACACCGCATCTTGCCCTTACTGCGTCCGCGCCGAGCGCCTGCTCGAAGCCAAGGGCGTCACCGAGATCGAAGGCATCCGTGTCGACCTGGATCCCGAGCAGCGCCAGGTCATGATGCAGCGCACCGGTCGCCGCACGGTGCCACAGATTTATATTGGCGATACGCACGTCGGCGGCTTCGACGAACTGTATGCGCTGGACCAGGCAGGCCGCCTGGACCCGCTGCTCAAGGGCGAGTAAGCTGTATGCGCACTGCGTAGCGCGGCCGTCGGCGGCAAGACTGCTATTGCAAGCAAGTTGATTTTGCTACAATTGCCGTCGTGTTCGATCCGACGGCCCGTTCACGACGTCGCGCTCGACCAGGCAACCGGAGTGGCCCGCCACTTCCCACTATTATTAGAAAGCGTTCCATGTCCGACGAAACTCTGCAACCAGTATTCCAAATCCAACGCGTCTACCTGAAAGACATGTCGCTGGAGCAACCGAACTCGCCATCGATCTTCCTGGAGCAAGAAGCGCCAGCGATCGAAGTGTCGCTCGACGTGGGTGCTGAAAGCATCGCCGAAGGCATCTACGAGTCGACCGTGACGATCACCGTCACCGCCAAGGTCAAGGACAAGGTTGCGTTCCTGGTCGAAGGCAAGCAGGCAGGCATCTTCGAAGCCCGTAACATCCCGGCTGACCAGATGGATCCACTGCTGGGCATCGGCTGCCCGAACATCATCTATCCATACCTGCGCGCGAACATCGCTGACGTGATCAGCCGTGCCGGCTTCCCGCCAGTGCACCTGGCCGAGATCAACTTCGAAGCCTTCTACCAGCAGCGCGCCCAGGCCATGGCCGAAGCCGCAGCAGCGCCGTCGAACTAAGCAGCAGTCGTACCCGACGAACGCGGCGCCACGCCGCGTTCGTGCCAGATGGCCGGCGTCCCGGTTTCAACCACCATCCAGGCCCGCCATGTTCTCCGCCCGCCGTCTTGCCGGCTCCCCGTTGATTGCCTCATGCGCCTCATGCGCCGCATTGCCGGTCGCCCCGCACGCATTCGCCTTTGATCACATCGAGGTCTCGGATGTCTGGGGCCTGTAATCCTCTGCAGGAGTTCCATGCAACAGAATAAGCTCACCAAAATCACTGTCCTGGGCGCTGGCGCCTGGGGTACTGCCGTGGCCATCGCCCTGGCGGCGCGCCATGACGTGCTGCTGTGGGGCCGCAATCCCCAGCAGATGCAAGAGATCGAGGCCGCACGTGACAACCGCGCCTACCTGCCGGGCCATCCGCTGCCGACATCCCTGCGCGTGAGCGCCGACTTCGACGCGGCGCTGGCCCATGTCGCCACGAGCGCGCCGGACGAGACGCCTCTGCTGATCCTGGCCTGCCCGGTGGCCGGCCTGCGCCCCCTGCTCGAACAATTGCGCGGCCGCTCAATCCCGAATGTCGTCTGGCTGTGCAAGGGCTTCGAGGCTGGCACCTCCCTGCTGCCGCACCAGGTGGTCGCGCAAGTGCTGGGCGACGCCGTGCCGGGCGCAGCGCTGTCCGGCCCGTCGTTCGCCCAGGAAGTGGCACGCGGCCTGCCATGCGCGCTGACCGTGGCGTCGAGCTCGCGCGCCTTGCGCGAACGCGTCGTCGCACTGGCCCATGGCGACAACCTGCGCGTGTATTCGTGCGACGACCTGGTCGGCGTGGAAGTCGGCGGCGCCGTCAAGAACGTGATGGCCATTGCCACCGGCACATCGGATGGCCTGGGCCTGGGCCTGAACGCCCGCGCCGCGCTGATCACGCGCGGACTGGCCGAGATCACGCGCCTGGGACTGGCGCTGGGCGCGCAGCCGGGTACATTCATGGGCCTGAGCGGCATGGGCGACCTGATCCTGACGTGCACGGGCGATCTGTCGCGCAACCGGCGCGTGGGCCTGGCGCTGGCCGAGGGCAAGGCGCTGGCCACCATCGTGGCCGAGCTGGGGCATGTGGCCGAAGGCGTGCCGTGTGCGAAAGCCGTGCGCGAGCTGGCGCACAAGCTGGGCGTGGATATGCCGATCACCGAAGCGGTGGCGGGCGTGCTGTTCGATGGGGTGGATGCGGCGCGGACGGCGGCGGGCTTGCTGGCGCGCGATCCGAGGATCGAAGTCGCGTAGCGGCTGCATGACGAACTTGGGTTCCCGCCTCCGCAGGAACGACGTTACAGAAGGTGGCCGAATCCGACGCGCAAGGGCTTCGATCACGTCCCGTAGCACGTCGTTCCCGCGAAGGCGGGAACCCAAGTCAGATCACATACCGCGACCGTGAAATTTATTCGGTTGGTCCACCAATCAAGATCGTCATGAGCGCCACCGCGTCCTTCACGGCGCGCACCGTGTGCGGCACACCGCCGCTCAGATACACCATCTCGTTCGGCTGCAGCGACGTCGTCGCACCGTGCGCATCGACGGCGATTTCGCCCTCCAGGCACAGCACCGTCACTTCGCCATCGACCCGGTGTTCGGGGATGGGGCGTTCCACCGGCAGCACCAGCCGGATCAGTTCCATATGCTCGGTCTTGACCAGGGCCACCGAGGTGAAATGGGCGATATCGTTATCGCCGCGTTGCAATGCGATTTTCTCGCCGGATGTAGCGTGATGCAAGGCCATGTCGCCCTCCTCTATTCGTCGTGTTGTTCTGGAACGCTGCGCAGCCAGGTGACCAGCGCAAACGCGTCCTTGAATCCCTGCGCCAGTTGCGGCACCAGTTTTTCCGGCGCATTGAGCGCCAGATCGACTTCGGTCCACACGAAGAAGCTTTTCAGCTTCAGGTATTCGACATGCGGATGATCCGCATCGAAACCCTTTGGTGGACGCTGCAACTTGTCCTCGTCCAGGAGGTCACCATAGGTGGCGCGGAGATGCTTATTCTTCAACATTTTGCCAAAACCCGTCGCATCGTTGACCACGTGCTCGCGAATGGCCTTCAGGCGCGGCGGTGGCGGCAGGTATTCGCCGACGCCAAAACCGAGCTTGCCGCTGGCATCGATCTGGAAATAATAGGTCGAGCCACCGCCGGCACTGGGTCGGCGCTTGTCGTTCGGCGTGATGCCGGCCGAGAAGCGCGTCTTGTACGGCGTCTTGTTCTTTGAAAAGCGGATGTCGCGGTTGATGCGGAACATCGCCTTCTTCGGGTTGCAGGCCGCAACCTGCTTGTCGAAGGCCGTGATGGCCCGGATCAGCTCGGTGACGACCTCCTGGAATTCTTCGCGCAGGATATCGTAGCGCGGCTTGTTCATGATGAACCAGGGGCGGTTATTGCTCTCGGTCAGTTCGTTCAGGTATTGCGTCAGGTCGCGCAGGTGCATGTGGGTCCGAAAATAAAATTCAAGAAGTTCAGGGCGTCTGGCGTGGACGGCGCCCGACCTTGACGGCGATCGCTGTTTCGCGCCCCTGGCGCACGATCGTCATCGGTACGGACGCGCCCGGCTCGAGCTGGGCCACCAGCTTGAGCATCTCACTCGTATCAGCCACTTTTTTACCAGCAACTGCCACCAGGATGTCGCCCGGCTGAATCCCCGCGCGCTCGGCCGGCCCGCCACGCACCACGCCGGCAATCATGGCGCCGCTGCGTTTCGACAAGCCAAAGCTCTCGACCATTTCGGGCGTGATGTCCTGCGACTCGATGCCGATCCAGCCGCGCACCACCTCACCGTTCTTGACGATGGCGTCCAGCACGCTCTTGGCGGTGGACACGGGAATGGCAAACCCGATGCCCACCGAGCCACCGCTTTGCGAGTAGATCGCCGAATTGATGCCCAGCAAATGGCCATTGGTATCGACCAGCGCCCCGCCCGAGTTACCGAAGTTGATCGCGGCATCGGTCTGGATGAAATTCTCGACGTGGTTGATGTGCAGGTTGTTGCGGCCCAGCGCCGAGATGATGCCCATCGTGACCGTCTGGCCGACACCGAACGGGTTGCCGATGGCCAGTACCACGTCGCCCACCCGCGCCAGTTCCGGGTCGCCCAGTACCATCACCGGCAAGTTGCGCTCCTTGATGCGGATCACGGCCAGGTCGGTCTCCGGATCGGTGCCGACCAGCGTTGCCGCGGCCTTGCGGCCATCGGCCAGGCCCACCTCGATCGCATCAGCGCCATCGATCACATGGAAATTGGTGACGATGTAACCGTCGCTGCTGACGATGACGCCCGAGCCGAGGCTGGCCAGCTGCTCGTCCTGCGGCGCGCGGTCGCCGCCGAAGAAGCGGCGAAACAGCGGGTCTTTCAGCAGCGGGTGCGCTTCGCGCGAGGCCTTGCTCGTATAGATATTGACCACCGACGACATCGCCTTGGCGGCAGCGTCGCGGTAGCTGCCGGTGGCAGGCCGGGGCGGCGCCTGCAGCATCGGCACCGGTTTGCCCGGCGCGCCCACCTGCACTTGCTTTGGCGCCGGCGTCGACTCGAGCCAGGCCGGCCGCAACGCGGCCACGACAAACCAGATGGCCAGCACCACCGTGACCGTTTGCGCAAACAGCAGCCATGAACGGACCCAGAAGCGCCGCAACGGATGCGGGGGTCTTATGTCGCGGACGATGTCATCTTTCACTTTTTAAGGGCGTCCCGGATCTCGCGCAGCAGCAGCACGTCTTCGGGCGTGGCGGCCGGTGTCGGTGCTTCGACGGGGCCGCGCAGGCGGTTCATCAGGCGCACCATCTGGAAGATGACAAATGCAAGAAGGATAAAGTTCAGCATGATCGTCAAGAAATTACCGTACGCCAGCACGGCACCTGCCTTTTGCGCCTCGGCAAGTGGTAGGTTATAGCCCTGGCCATTGAGGGGGATGTAATAATTGGCGAAATCAAGACCACCGAACATGGCGCCGATTGGCGGCATGATGACATCCTTGACCAGCGAATCGACGATGCGGCCGAAGGCCCCACCGATGATCACGCCGACGGCCAGGTCCATCACATTGCCGCGCATCGCAAACTTCTTGAATTCGTCCATCATTGCCATGATTCACCCCTCTCATTGTTGTTGAAATAAGTAATCGCATGATAACCGATGCCTCTCGGCGGCGGCGTCCAGCGGGGTGCCGGGATGGTGCAAAAGACCATTTTCGCAAGGCGTGTAGGCGAGACAATATTTTTTCTACAGGTGTTGCCGTTCACATATAATTTTGCAAGCTGGAAGCTCGGACTTAATTCTTATAATTCGTATATTCACGGAGTGGGGTTGGTATGAGTACTCAAAAGCAGGTCGATCCTGGTCGACGGGGCTTGCTGGTCGCGACATGCGCAGCAGGCGGCGTCGTCGGCGTGGCCACGGCGGGAGCCCTGGTCAGCACCTTCCAGCCATCCGAGCGCGCCAAGGCAGCAGGCGCGCCGGTTGAAGTCGATATCGGCGACGTCGCCCCCGGCGAAATGAAAGTCGTCGAATGGCGCGGCAAGCCGGTCTGGATCCTGCGCCGCACCCCCGCCATGATGGCCACGCTTGACAAAGACCAGGCTGAACTGGCCGACCCCGCCTCCGAAAAGATATTCCAGCTCGACATGCCGGAATACTGCAAGAACCCCCACCGCTCGCGCGTCGAACACAAGGAAGTGCTGGTCACCGTGGGCATCTGCTCGCACCTTGGCTGTTCGCCCTCGTCGCGCCTGGCGGCCGGCCCGCAGCCGAACCTGCCCGACAACTGGCCCGGCGGCTTCCTGTGCCCTTGCCATGGCTCGACCTTCGATTTGTCCGCACGCGTGTTCAAGAACAAGCCCGCGCCGACGAATATGGATGTCCCACCGTACATGTATCTCTCCGATAGCAGGATCGTGATCGGCAAAGACGAGAAAGGCGAGGCATAACATGGGCGCGTTCAAGGAGACAAAGCTGCCCGCCGATGCACCGGCGGCGCAGAAGGCACTGGCCTGGGTCGACGACCGCTTTCCGGCCAGCAAGCTGTGGAACGATCAGTGGGGCAAGTACCACGCGCCCAAGAATTTCAACGTCTGGTATCTGTTCGGCTCGCTCTCGGCCCTCGTGCTGGTGCTGCAGATCGTCACCGGCATTTTCCTCACGATGCACTACAAGCCCGACGCGGCGCTGGCCTTCGGCTCGGTCGAGTACATCATGCGCGAAGTGCCGTGGGGCTGGCTGGTGCGTTACATGCACTCGACCGGCGCCTCGGCCTTCTTCATCGTTGTCTACCTGCACATGGCGCGCGGCCTCATGTACGGCTCGTACCGCAAACCGCGCGAGCTGGTCTGGCTGTTCGGCTTCGGCATCTTTTTGTGCCTGATGGCCGAGGCGTTCTTCGGCTACCTGCTGCCGTGGGGCCAGATGTCGTACTGGGGCGCGCAGGTGATCGTCAACCTGTTCGGCGCGATTCCCGTGATCGGCAGCGACCTGTCGCTGTGGATCCGCGGCGATTACGTGGTGTCGGACGCCACGCTCAACCGCTTCTTCGCCTTCCACGTGATCGCCCTGCCCCTGGTCATCATCGGCCTGGTGGTGGCCCACCTGACGGCGCTGCACGAAGTCGGTTCGAACAATCCGGACGGCATCGAAGTCAAGGACCACATCGGCCCGGACGGCTACCCGCTCGACACGATCCCGTCGCACCCGTACTACACCACCAAGGATCTGTTCGGCGTGAGCGTGTTCCTGCTGCTGTTCTCGGCGGTCGTGTTCTTCGCCCCCGAGATGGGCGGCTACTTCCTCGAGTACAACAACTTCCTGCCAGCCGACTCGATGAAGACCCCGTCGCACATCGCGCCGACCTGGTACTTCACGCCGTTCTACTCGGTGCTGCGCGCTACCACGGCCGACTTCATGTACGTGCTGATGGCAGCGGTCGCGGCCTACGTGGTGTTCATCTGGTTCAAGTCGCGCCTGGCCTTCGTGACCAAGGCAATCATCGCCGTGATCGGGCTGCTGCTGGTCATCGGCATGCTCCCGCAGGTGCTCGATGCCAAGTTCTGGGGCGTGGTGCTGTTCGGCTCGTCGGTGATGATCATTGCCGGCATGCCATGGCTGGACCATTCGCCGGCCCGCTCGCTGCGTTACCGTCCCGACTGGCACAAGTGGGTGTATGCGGTGTTTGCCGTGGTGTTCGTGACGCTGGGCTATCTGGGCACGCAATTGCCGACGGCCGCGTTCACGCTGATCTCGCAAGTGTGCACGCTGGCGTACTTCGGGTTCTTCCTCCTGATGCCGTGGTGGAGCACGATGGGCACCTTCAAGCCGGTGCCGACCCGTGTCACCTTCACCCCGCACTGACGCCTTCGGACCCGCGCACAAGGACATCCCATGACATTGCTTGTGAAAAAACTGCTCGCCATCCTGGCCCTGGCCCCAGGTCTGGCATTCGCCGCCGAAGGCAGCTTCCCGCTCGACCGCGCCCCGGACCGCGCCGACCTGGCGTCGCTGCAGAACGGCGCCAAACTGTTCGTCAACCACTGCCTGAATTGCCACTCGGCCGCGTCGATGCGCTACAACCGCCTGCGCGACCTGGGCCTCACAGATGACCAGATCCGGCAAAACTTGTTGTTTTCTGCCGACAAGGTCGGCGACATGATGACCACGGCCATGCGCCCGAACGATGCCAAGGCCTGGTTCGGCGCGGTGCCGCCGGATTTGTCGGTGATCGCGCGCGCCAAGGCGTCGCCGGGCGGCTCGGGCGCCGACTACCTGTACACCTATCTGCGTACGTTCTACCAGGACGAGACACGCCCGACCGGCTGGAACAATATGGTGGTGCCGAATGTCGCGATGCCGCACGCCATGTGGCTGCAGCAGGGGATCCGCACAGCAAAGTTCACGGAGCAGCCTGATCCGCATGAAGCCGGCAAGATGGTCCACACCTTCGCCGGCTTCGAGCAAGTCAGCCCCGGCACCATGACCCAGCAGGAGTTCAACACCGCCACGGCCGACCTGGTCGCCTACATGGTCTGGATGGCCGAGCCGGCCCAGGCAACACGCAAGCGATTGGGGGCATTCGTGCTCTTGTTCCTGACGATTTTCGCCTTTTTGGCCTGGCGATTGAATGAATCGTACTGGAAAGAAGTGAAGTAATTCGCTTTCGTTGTCCGGTTGGCTATAATACGGGCAATCATTTCTCTGGGGTGAGTGCTCGGCGCTGCACCCCTTTGTTTCTTAAGGAACTATAAACCATGATGGTTCTCTACTCCGGCACCACGTGCCCGTTCTCCCAACGCTGCCGCCTCGTCCTGTTCGAAAAGGGCATGGACTTCGAAGTGCGCGACGTCGACCTGTTCAACAAGCCGGAAGATATTTCGACGATGAACCCGTACGGCCAGGTGCCTATCCTGGTCGAGCGCGAACTGATCCTGTACGAATCGAACATCATCAACGAGTACATCGACGAGCGCTTCCCGCATCCGCAACTGATGCCGGCCGACCCGCTGATGCGCGCCCGTGCCCGCCTGATGCTGTTCAACTTCGAAAAAGAGCTGTTCGTCCACGTGCACACGCTGGAAAGCGAGCGCAACAAGTCGAACGATAAGATCCACGACAAGGCCCGCACCGAAATCCGCGACCGTCTGACCACGCTGGCACCGCTGTTCCTGAAGAACAAGTACATGCTGGGTGATGAGTTCTCGATGCTCGACGTGGCCATCGCGCCGCTGCTCTGGCGCCTGGACCACTACGGCATCGAACTGTCGAAGACGGCTGCACCGCTGATGAAGTACGCCGAGCGCATCTTCTCGCGTCCTGCCTACATCGAGGCGCTGACCCCGTCCGAGAAAGTGATGCGTCGTTGATGGACCTGGGGCGGGCTTGTTGCCGCCCCTGTCCTCAGCCGCACCGTACGCGCCAGAATCGGACGTTCTTCGGGCGAATCCGATAGACTGGCGCGAACGCCCGTTTTGCCTGTATTGCTAGCCCATACCACCATGTCAGAGATCTCCACCAAACCCTACCTGCTGCGCGCCATCTACGAATGGTGCACCGACAGTGGCTTTACGCCTTACCTCGCAGTCAAGGTCGATGGATCGACGACGGTGCCGATGGAATACGTCCGCAAGGGCGAGATCATCCTGAACATCAGCTTCGGCGCCACCTCGGCGTTGAAGATGGATAACGACGCAGTTCACTTCCGTGCACGCTTCAACGGCGTGTCGCGCGAGATCTACATCCCTGTGCACAATGTGCTGGCGATTTATGCCAATGAGAACGGCCAGGGGATGGCGTTTGAAGTGGGTGCATTGCCTGCTGCGTCGTCAGATGGATCGGCGCCAGACGTGGGTACGGCGCCTGCGGGGCCAGCGCTGTCGGCGGTGCCGTCCAAGGGCGTGGATTCGCCGGTGGTGCCGGATACGGAAGTGTCTACTCCGCCGTCGGGTGGCGATGACGAGCCACCAAAGAAGGGTGGACGACCGACCCTCACGCGGATCAAATAGCGTATAATTCTTGCTCTAAAGATCACGCCGGCTTAGCTCATTTGGTAGAGCAGTTGATTTGTAATCATCAGGTGGCCAGTTCGAAACCGGCAGCCGGCACCAATTCGTTGTAAAGCAATGCCCTGCGTTCATCGAACGTAGGGCATTTGTATTTGTGACAAGCAAATACAATTCCAATACTCGCAACTTACAAGGCCTCACTGCGCTTGTACACATGAAGGTGTGCTAATTACCTCTACCAACTGAAACGCAGCAAGGGTGACTATGTCCTCCCGACCAATGACGAGATGGTTAGTAGCGTCTGTAGCTCACTCGTACGTCGGAGCACTTGAGAAATTAGAACGTGCTCCAACGCTATTTTCAAAAATTAATGCGACGAAGTTTCCAAAGACCGGATGTATGTAAAACATCACTACATAGTACCTACTGCATACTGAGAACTATTTCAGAACAATATTAAGCAGCCAAGATTGGTCAACTTTTAGCGTAACCGTTGCCTAACCACTCGTGCACTTACAACATCATATGAATCGAAATGGTAACGCTGAACAACTCTTCAAAATTGCTATTTTAAAACGGAAATTTTCTTATCAGACTATTCGCTTCTGCGATCACCGAATTAAGTCGTGAAAAAGACTAAACTAGCGCTTAGGCAACGACAACACGAGGCGCCAGCTCAATGCTGCCAAAAGTACAACGATCTAATGTTTCGCTGATTGTCTTGGTAATTAGCGGTACGCGGATCCAGTGCCGGCGAAGCCGCATAGTCTACCTACCTGATACCAAAAGAGATTTGCTTACCCAACACTTTACCGACAAATGTTACGGCACACCTCTGAAGAATGGGATCGCGAAACCCCTTGAGATCACAAGGCACTGCGCTGGTTTTCTTCTAGGATGGACAGAACGATCATAAATACTTGCAAAAACTCGAGCGCTACTGACGTCAACTTGAGCGTTGATGACCGTTAATTTCATAACTGATGCTACCAAACAATCAGTCGTTTAGTCGAGGTCAGGTTGAGCGACCATAAGACCGCAGAAATACTCCGACGAGCATACATATCCTAGCGAAGATCCGCTCGCAGGCTTGATGCCAAAGAATGGCGCATGGATTGAACTGCCCATGGCTTGCCGTCAGCGGAACGAGAATGGCGAACAAGCTGCGACTAACTAGCAGGATAAGGTCTTTGCACGAAGTATAAGCATACTAAGATTAAGGGTATGACTGCACAAGACTACAAATCTATATTGAGAATTAGTAGCGATTATTAATACTAGATCTGCGGTTTGATGAGTCTGATAGGCGAGACATTCAATAGTTTTGACGTCGCACTCTACCGAACCCATCTCAGCGTGTTATAGCCTCATAACGTTGTGCAAGTTGACGTTTGAGATCGGAACTAAAACCAGAACTTGCTGGATTTAAAGAAGATACTATTTCTACTAAGTGCACATTATCTTCTTGCCCATACCACTCTTTCACATAACTACCGTCTTTATATCCGTGTTCCTGACGAAAAATATTGAGAACATTTTTTGAAACGTAATGAATATAAACTTGATCCCAAGTCAAATTCATTGAGCGAAAACAAGCTTCTAGCACACACAATTCGCTGCGCCGAATTGCAGCTAGACCCGCTAGCAACTCAAACAAAGTACGCGGATCATCGTTGAGATGATGCACTTTCCCGTCGAGATACACTGATGGCTGCTGCGGAGCCGAGGCTGCAACTAGACGATCAGCCGCCAACTCAACGTCGCCCTTTGTCTGGACCAATTCGTGCGAAAGCATGAAATGCAGAATATCGATCAGCTCAATTGAGGCCTGGGCCTCATCAGGCTCCTGCTTTTTCCACCATTTCCAGCCAAGATGGTCGAGCGCTTCGCCTACTTCCACAACCACTGCTCGAAGAAATGGATAGTCTGCAGTTAGCCATTGCTCATTAACGGTAGCATTCATCTGGCCCTGCAATACAAGCATCTGCCTCGCCTGCTCACGTTGTAAGGAGTTCATCATAGTCCTTTTTATTACCTGTCTTCATTTTCAATGGGCTATCGTATCATTTATTCTTAGAGATCGAATCGAGAATATAGCTAAGAGCGACGCGCGTGCTAGCGAATGCCGTCCCAGAAAGTTCCTCTATAATTCGCTCAGCAAGAACCCCTGCGGGAATATCGGGTATCTGGAATAATTCATACTTATTCATGCAAACAATAACAATGTCCGATGGAGGAATAGCAGTACCGGACATATATTTAGACAACATAGGCTGACTCTTGTTGAGCAAGCGAGCAAACTGCGCTTGTGAAAGTCCAGACCTTTTCCAAGCTGCGCGAACGATGTCTTTGGGTTCCATGATATCTTGACAGCAACAGCCATCTTATATTATTCTCGACAAGAATAACACCGGAGAATCAACGATGCAATGGTCTACAGACCGTGACCATGGAAACAAGGCCACTGGGCAGTTCAGCACCCCCGAATGGGTTGCGGAGCTGTTATGCTCGCGTTTAAGTAGGCGACCCGAAATAGCAGCCGACCTCGGTATCGGAAAAGGCTCCTTGGCTCTTGCGTTAGCGAAACGCTTTCCGAGCGCTCGCATCATAGGCGTGGACAGCTATCCAGCCCCACGCGAAAGCATCCGCCAAATGTGTGATGCTGGGGTAACTCTCTCTCGCCGCGACGTCAGTACGCCACGATTTGTGTCTAGGTTCGTAAAGAGTTATGGACAGATGGATACCATTATCTCTAATCCCCCTTTTACCTATCTGAACGACGAGAATGCACGCCAAATGCTCTGCGAAGTGGGCATAGTAGCAGGGGACAAAAAGCAAAGATTAGATCTTGTATTTTTAGCTCAGGCCATGAAAATTTTAAGGCCAGGTGGCGAAGCCGCATTCATACTCCCAGTCTCGGCTTTCAGTATGTCTCGCTCACTTATGAATTTACAAACTTTGGTGGATAAGTTTGGCTTAGTCGAGATGATCAGTCTACCGCAAGACCTATACGGCGATGCGGAAGTACAGACTGCTGTGCTTATTATGCGCCCCGGCGAAACCAGAAAAGGTGACGACACGTTTACGGTGTATGCTGCCAACGATCGAGGCATAATTAGTCATACTGGCCTTTTCTCAGCGAGTTCATTAATAGAGCATTTTACTCAGCCGGTCACCAACGAATCTTCAAATAGCCTGGCTGCGCTGGGTAGCCATATTACACGCGGGCGCTATTCTTCAAAAAATTTGGCGCACCAAGGCGTGTCGCATTTTCATACTACTTCCTTTCAAAAATATTCCCAAGCCGAACTTTTTTTTGAAGATATGGCGCCAGAAGCAGCTGTTTCCTTTGACGTTCCAGCGAAAGAAGGAGACATTTTAATTCCACGTGTCGGCACACGCTGCCTTGGTCGTGCGGCTATCGTTGTTAGCGGAAGCAAACACATCTCAGATTGTGTTTTCCGAATTTCTACGCCACCTCAGTCTCGATACAAACTGTGGGAGTTTTTTTCCTCGGAGGCCGGCACTAATTGGCAATTGAGCTTAGCACGTGGAGCTTGTGCCAAGTTCATTACCCAGCAAGATCTCTTAATAGCACCATTGCCTTTTTCGATCCGTTGAGAGAGAAAATTACAGACTTACATTCACAAGGTATTTATGCCAGATGTGCACACCAAAGGAACGTTTAGTTTTTTTCTTAGGGTGATCATACAAAATTCCTGATTCCACTGGATAAAGACTAGCAAAAACCGCAGTAGCCACGCCGCATGGTTTGGTACCAATCGGAGCTATAAACATTCGTGCGCCGTTTGATAACGACCTGAGAGTTCGCTCTAAAGACTCAAAGGCTGATGCGGGATCATTTGCCGAGCAATAAGCAATTTCAAACCCACTATGCTCGGAAAGCATCTGCAAATGAGGAACGATTGCATTGAGTTCCCAGCCGGCTCGAAATGCCGGGACACCGAAGACTACTTTAACTAGCTTTGAAGAAATCATCTGATATTCTTCGAGTGCGCGTGCCATTCGTTCTTGTTCATATCCCAAAAAGAAGACACCTGCTTCAACTTCTTCGCTAGATAGGTCTACTACCGAGTGCGGAATCGGTGCATAATCGTTAATAATTTCTGATAGGGCATAGCTCTCCCCACTACCAACAGACTTGTTATATTTAGCCGGCTCAGCATAGGTAATATGGAAAGTATGCTTGCCCGATACAATCAATGCTCGGGTTAAGCAAAACAATTCTGCGAATCCAAGCGTTGTGGCCTCTAAGACAATATCCCTGTCATCTAAGTAACGGCTAACGGCTTTTTCGCAATGATCTGCTGCAAAGATTTCTCCTGCAATACTGATTGTCATATCTTTAGCGTTGTAAGAAATAGGCACTTTGTGATGAGTTGGCCCCAAGTCTAAGGTTAACTCGCCGCGCTCGTCGACGACACCGCCATGAAAAATTACGCTTCCATCAGTCAATCCTAGTTGTGACACGTCGGCATGAGTACTGGAATAAAAATGTGCACCTATGCTCATGCCCAAAACCCCATCTGTTTAATAGTAGGCAATAACGGATCATCTTTTATCATTTTTGTACACAATGCTCGGTAATCATTTTCTGTACCTAGAGCCAGCATTCCGAAATCCTCGACAGATAGCTCAATCTTACGTTTACGGCGATAACTGATTTGAAAATATGGAGCGTAGATAGGATTGAGCTGATAATCTACTACGTCCCAACCAATCGCGCTTTTAGTCTTTGTCTCGAGCTGCTCAATGATGATTGCATATTTCATAGCCTCACGAATTAACTTCACCTCGTCCGTTAATAGCGAGCGACTGCCAGAGTTGATTGTAAATTGGTTCTGCTCCGGTTCGCTCATGGCCGGCTGAGCTTGCAGAGCACGGAATAAGCCACCAATTCGCAGCACGAACATGCGTAGCCGTTCACCGTATTCACCAAACGTTCGTATCTCGTCCACCAACTTTTCAGACGCCTCATAGGCCGCTGTCGCTTGGGTTTCGATACCAAATGATTCACCTTCTTCATCTAACAGTTCGGCCACTTCAAGTGCCTTATAGGCTAGGATAAGGAAGTGACGAAGGTTATTGCTGGCCATTGTACAGAAAGTATCAAATCCGCTGTATATGGGACAGATTGACTGATAAGGACGATATAATTCTAAAAGAGCACCAACAAGATTATTATGCACCCAGCTCGTACCAAATGCGCCCGACCCGTCTTTTCTATATAAAGCCAGTGCATCTAGCACCTCTGTCGGTGTGCGACTGTCGCGATTAAGCAATGCCGGCACAATCACAAGCGCATCAGGCACATCGCTATACGCGATAAACTCATTCAGCAGACTCGATGCTTTACGCTTCTCAAGCGCCTTCTCGACCCGTTCACTCAATATCCGGTTAATTCGCGGCTCAGCCACCGCGTCACGTGCAACCTCCTTGATTGGCCGAGAAGGAAAACGTGTACGGATCGCACGCAGTGTATTATCACGATACTGGCTTGTCTGTCTTAATGACAGGCCACTGGGCGACAAGACGGCTGAGATAAATTGGCCTTCTTTAGCACCGCGTGCGAGATCCAAATTAGCAAGATAGACCTCAGCAAAAAATACATTGCGGCTTGTGTCATCTAGCAAAGTATCAAGCGAAATGAGGCGGAAATCATGAGTTGCGTTTACGGACTCCGATCCGGTCGTGCCACTTTCATCAGACAACTCCTTCGATGTGAAACTGACGATGAAAGGTTTTTGACTATGCTTTAAGTATGTGTTAAGAACGCGACGCTGATATGGTACGAGATTTTCAACTTCGTCAACGTATACGTAGATGGCTAGCTCAGCAAGCATTGGTACCGTCTTTAGATCCCCGATCAATGCCTCGATAAATGTGCGACCAGGCGGCAGAAGTGGCTGCGATACAGCACCCATATTAGAAACCCAAGTCGAGAATGCACGTCTACGCCCTTCAAGATAGCGCTCAAGTTCGTTTGGAGAAGTAGGAAAATCAGCGTGGAAATCAGGCATACTTACAAAGCTTAGTTTAGCGTGATCAGCTAGGCTAAAGCCTTCGTAGCAACTTTCCGCGATGGCCTTAACGGCGCGCATAATTTCGATCGAAATTACTACGGCAAAGTAGTTTTCAAACGTCGATTTCCAATTTTCCTCATCAATCCCGCGCGCTTTCATTGAATTGCAAAACTGCGTATCGACACGCCAATAAATACCAACGTGACGCAGTTCTTCGGCTGGGATCTCTGTTCGTCGAGGCGAGAATGCCGTATGGTAATCCATATACTTGAGCAGCATAGTCTTACCGCAGCCGCGTTTGCCGATAATATATACAGATCGAGTAGCCGATTTTAGGCTCAGCAGCTGGAAATATGGCGGTATGTAAAAACGCCCCCAGACGTCAGCCTCATGTTCTTCGGCTCGCGTTTTAGCCAATACCGCATGATCTACAATTTTCATCGTCATTACCTATCAAAAAGGGGCATCCAAGTTGGCGACTCGTCCCACAACAACTGAAGGGAATCATCTGGCACACCGTGTTCGTAAGCCACCATAAGGCCTAAGCTAGCATACCCGAGTGGCGCAGCAGAAAATTTTGCCTTATTCTGAGCGACGTGTCTGTACACTTCGATGGGAGTAACATTCTCGTAAGTCCACCTTCCTGATTCGATCCAAGCCTGAGATAGAGCTTCCAAGCCATCGAGTTCAGTTATTTTTTCACCGTAAAATACGGGAATATGGGGATAGATGTTTCGGAGATTGTCAAGTGCTTTTTGATGAGCAATCGATACCACGATCCCTGTTTGACCAGGTGCGTGAAACCAGCTAGAGAAAACGTTGATATAGTTCGAAAGCTGCTCACCGGTAAACGTACCGTCGTCGACCAGAATAAAGCGCTCATTTGCACCTAGTTGTGAGACCTCGGGATAGGAGATTAGTCGTGAAGGGATCTTTAGCTTGTTTTTTAGGAGACGAATGATCACCTCTCCGCTCTTTCCAGGGGATGTACTATCGTGCCGTGGGGGGCCAAAGGAGAACGACAGTCCCGTACTGCCAGTCAAGATATCGTGCCAGTGATGCTTTTTTCGGTTTTGCTCATCTTGCACAAAGTGCATTGCAGTATGCCGCAGCGCCTGCGCCAACGTTGACTCGATCTGGTCATGAGTACGATATATGAGGTGTCGCAAGATAAGAAGACCTAATGCTTGCTCGGGGCCTGCGCCAAATTGGTTTAGCCATGTTTTAACGCGTTCGAACTGCAGTGGACGACGTACGCCGGTTGAACAGAGCAGCTTGACAGCCTGCTTAAGCTTGATCTCATCAGTAGATAATGACATACGACCTTATTGGCAAATTGTTACTCGCGATTTTATACAATCAGTAGCTTAAAGTCACGAAGATTGCTACAGCACGATAGATCGCACCTAACTTATAGCGATACCGCCGAATCCAGAATGGCTCTGCCTAGATCAAGTTCGCTTCTCGCGATATTAAGGCATAACCATCTTGCCAACGCCGCTAGTGTCTCTCCGCTATGCCAAGGTCGTATGGCCTGTGAAGATCCTGTATATAAATCCGTCTTGGTCGTCTCTAGCAGATTTTCCTAAATTACTGGCATGAAGGTCATCTAGTTAAAAAAATTACGGCACAATCTCTTTATTAGTCAACTTTATGTTATTTTTCTGTCAACCCCCAGTTATCAGAAAAAGTTCGAAATCCCAGTCAACATCAGTTCCAAAAGAACCCATCCTTTCAGCTTAGGATTTTTTCTGGATCATCCCCGACGCACCGTCCAGCTCACCATCCCGCCCATTCCACGTCTGCTGGATGTCGATCAACTCCGGCAACGTCCTGTGAAACACTTCCACCAGCGCCGGATCGAAATCCGTCCCTGAGCGGCGATCCACATAGGCCACGATTTTGTCGACAGGCCAGGCTTCCTTGTATGGGCGCTTGATGCTCAGGGCATCGAACACATCGGCGAGCGCCACCAGGCGTGCTGATTGGGGGATGGCCTCGCCAGCCAGGCCGGCCGGATAGCCGCTGCCATCCCACTTTTCGTGGTGGTACAACGCCACCTCGGCGGCAAGCTGGAACACCTGCGCGGCGCTTTTGCTCAGAATGTCGTAGCCGATCTGCGGATGGGTTTTCATGATGGCCCACTCGGCGTCGTCCAATGGGCCGGGTTTGCGCAGGATCGACTGGGGAATCCCTATTTTGCCGGTGTCATGCATCGGCGCGGCCAGTTCGAGCTGCTCGCTGTCTTCGGCGCTCCACCCTGCTCCTTTGGCAAGCGCCTTTGCGTAGGCGGCCATGCGCCAGATATGCGCACCGGTATCGGTATCGTTGAAATGCCCCGCCTGGCCCAGCATCGAGATCGCCTCGCGGTAGCTCCTGGCCAGCAATTCCGCCCGCACCTGAGACAGATGGCTGGCGACGCGCGCGCGCACGATCGGCGGCGACACGGGTTTCGTGATGTAGTCGACGCCGCCAGCGTAAAAGCCGGCGGCCTCATTCACGGGGTCGGCGTACGCCGTCACGAAAATGACCTGGATGGTCCCGGTCGTATCGCTCTGCTTGATTTTCAGGCAGAGGTCGTACCCGTTAATATCGGGCAGGCCGATGTCCAGCAACACCATGGCCGGCCGGTGCTTGTGGAGCGCCGCCATCGTTTCAGCGCCGTTGCGCGCAAACACCAATGTGTAGTCATCGCTGAGCACCTTGCGCATCATGGCCAGGTTGGCGGGCTCATCATCGACAAGTAAAATGACCGGGCGACTCATGGGCGGCTGCCATGCGCAATGGTCAGCGCGATTGATGTTGTGCGGGCGTGGCAGGCAAACAGGCCTGCCCGATCAACATAGGTCCCGAGGTATCGTACACGTGGAAATATTTTCGAATTTCTCAACATGCCTCCGAAGCGTCGTGCAACCGCCAGGTGCGGCAACCGCCTTTTTCGCCGCTTGAAAGATTAACTATTACTCTACACGAGGAAGAAAACCATGTGCGTTTTTTCCGCTTCGGTCGCTGCCCCAATCCGCAAGTTTAGTTTGACCGTCAATTGACCCGATGCTATAGTCGGGCAAAGCCAATGGTAACGTTTCCAACGTGCCAAAAAAACATGGCACTGAACGGAGACAAGATGGTCAAATCCCGCAACCTGGCAGCAGCCTGCGCATGGTTGTGCGCCGCTGCAGGTGCGCTGAGTATCGTGCTCGGTAGCGCACCAGCCAGTGCGGCCGCACCGACAGCAGAAGTCATCCACTGGTGGACATCCGGCGGCGAATCGAACGCCGTCAAGCAGGTCGCCCAGGCGTTTCGTGCTGCCGGCGGCGTGTGGATCGACAGCGCCATCGCGGGCGGCGACCAGTCGCGCGCCGTCACCATCAACCGCATCATTGGCGGCAATCCGCCGACCGCTGCGCAGTTCAACACCTCCAGGCAGTTCACCGACGTCATCGAGCAGAATATGCTCAACAACGTCGACGCCGTCGCGAAGGCCCAGGACTGGGACCGCATCCTGCCCGAGCCGCTGATCGACGTCATCAAGCACGATGGCCACTACTACGCGGTGCCGCTCAATATCCACATGCAGACGTGGATCTGGTACTCGAAAGCCGCCTTCAAGAAGGCCGGCATCACGCGTGAACCGGCGAGCATGCCCGAACTTTTCGCCGCGCTCGACAAACTGAAGGCCGCGGGTCTCATCCCGCTCGCCCACGGCGGCCAGTCGTGGCAGGAGACCGTGCTGTTCTCGGCTCTACTCGCCAATATTGGCGGGCGCGATCTGTACCTGAAAGTGATTCGCGACCGTGACCAGGCCACGATCCTCTCGCCCGCCTTTCGCGACGTGCTGCTGGCCTTCAAGCGCATGAAATCGTACGTCGATCCCGGCGCGCCGGGCCGCAACTGGAACGACGCCACCGCGCTGGTCATCAGCGGCCGTGCGGGCTTTCAGGTGATGGGCGACTGGGCCAAGGGCGAATTCACCAACGCCGGCCAGCTGCCCGGCCAGCACTACGGCTGCATCGCCGGCCTCAAGCCCGATACGCCCTACCTGATGCAAGGCGACGTCTTCGTTTTTCCGCGCACCGACAAGCCGGACGCCATCAAGGCCCAGCAACTGCTGGCGCAAGTCGTCTCGCAGCCCGCATTGCAGATCGCCTTCAGCAAGCTGAAAGGCTCGATCCCCGTGCGCCTGGATGCCCAGTCCAATGAGCTCGACCTGTGCGCGCAAAAGGGCGTGGCCATCATCAAGGACCGCACGCGCCAGGTCGGCGTGACCGAGGTCTATCTGACGCCCGACCAGAACGGCGCTATGCAGGACATCCTGACCGCGTACTGGAATATGGACACGCGCGTCGAGAAGGTCCAGCGCAGCATTGCCCGCGCCCTGAAGTACTGACGCCATGCACGCATCCCGACTCTCCCGGCACCTCAGTCCCCATATCGCCCTGCTGCCGATGGCGCTGACGGTGCTGCTGGCTTACGTCGGCGGCGCGCTGTGGACACTGCGCACGTCGTTCACGGCCTCGCGCACCTTCCCGTCCGATAAATTCATTGGCGTGGCGCAGTACGTGCGCCTGTTCGACAACGAGCGCTGGCTGCTCTCGCTGCATAATCTGGCCGTCTACGGCGCGGTGTTCATCGTCGCCTGCATGGTCATCGGTTTTCTGCTGGCCGTGTTCATCGACCAGAACGTCAAGGGCGAAGGCCTGCTGCGCACCGTGTTCCTGTATCCGTATGCGATGTCGTTCATCGCCACGGGCCTCGTGTGGCAATGGCTGCTGGCGCCCGGCAGCGGCATCGAAGGCGCCGTGCGCCAGCTGGGCTTCCCCGGTTTTTCGTTCGACTGGATCGTGCACCAGGACCTGGTGATCTACACCGTCGTCATCGCCACCGTATGGCAGGCTTCGGGGCTGGTCATGGCGCTGATGCTGGCCGGCCTGCGCGGCATCGATCCCGAGATCTACAAGGCTGCGCGGCTCGATGGCATTCCGGCCTGGCGCGTGTACCTGCAGATCGTGCTGCCGATGCTCGGCCCCACGGTGGCGACCGTGTTCCTGCTGCTCTCAACCGCCGTCGTCAAGCTGTTCGATGCCGTCGTCGCGATGACGCAGGGCGGACCCGGCATCGCCAGCGAAGTACCCGCCAAGTTCATCATGGACCATCTGTTCCTGCGCTCGAACATCGGCCTGGCATCGGCCGGCGCCGTGACGCTGCTGGTGCCGGTGCTGGCCCTGCTCGCGCCGTATGCGTATGCGCGCAGCCGCCGCGCGCGCCTGAACGGCGGGCACGCATGACAGCGCGCCTTTCGCCGGCCCGCATCGGCATCTACGCCTTTTTGCTGAGCGCCGCCCTGTTCTTTTTGCTGCCGCTGTACGTCATGGTCATCACGTCGTTCAAGCCGATGGACGAGATCAGGATGGGCAATGTGTTCGCGCTGCCCGGCGTGGCCACGCTGGACCCGTGGCGCGCAGCCTGGGGCGCGGTCAGCCAGGGCTTCTGGAATTCGGTGGCGATCGCCGTGCCCAGCACCGTGATCCCGATCCTGCTTGGCGCGATCAACGGTTATGCGCTGTCGTTCTGGCGCCCGCGTGGCGCGAACCTGCTGTTCGGCGTGCTGCTGGCCGGCGCCTTCATTCCGGTGCAGGTCATGATTTATCCGCTGGTGTGGATGATGGCGCATGCCGGCGTCTTCGGCTCGCTGCCGGCGATCGTCGTCGTGCACGTCATCTTCGGCATGCCGCTCATGACGCTGCTGTTCCGGAATTACTATGCGTCGGTGCCGCACGAGTTGTTCCAGGCCGCGCGCATCGATGGTGGGGGCTTCTGGCGCATCTTCTTGCAGGTGATGCTGCCGATGTCGCTGCCGATCATCGTGGTCGCTGCGATCATGCAGGTCACGGGTGTCTGGAACGATTACATCCTGGGCCTGGTGTTTGCTGGCCGCGAGAACCTGCCGATGACGGTGCAGCTCAATAACGTGATCAACACCACCACCGGCACCCGCATGTACAACGTGAACATGGCCGCCACCATCCTGACGGCCGCCGTGCCGCTGGTGATCTACTTCATCTCCGGACGCTGGTTCGTGCGCGGTATCGCCGCCGGCGCCGTGAAAGGCTGACCCTCATGTCGAATGTCCATCTGCGCAAATTGTGCATCACCCGCGGCAACAACGAGATCATCCGCGACCTCGATCTGGAAATCGCGCCGGGCGAATTTCTCGTGCTGCTCGGTCCATCGGGCTGCGGCAAGTCCACGCTGTTGCACAGCATCGCAGGCCTGATCGACGTCTCGGGCGGCGCCATCGAAATCGGCGGGCGCGACATGCGCCACGCCGATCCGAGCGAGCGCGGGATCGGCATGGTGTTCCAGTCGTACGCGCTGTACCCGACGATGACGGTCGAGAAGAACATGTCGTTCGGCCTGCGCATCGCCGGCACGCCGAAGGCCGAAGTGACGCGCCGCGTGCGCCACACGGCCGAGATGCTGCAGCTGGGCGCCCTGCTCGATCGCAAGCCGGCGCAGCTCTCCGGTGGCCAGCGCCAGCGCGTCGCGATCGGGCGCGCGCTGGTGCGCGAAGCGGGCGTGTACCTGTTCGACGAGCCGCTGTCGAACCTGGACGCCAAGCTGCGCGCCGAACTGCGGCGCGAACTCAAGCTGCTGCACCAGCGCCTCGGTTCGACGATGATCTACGTGACGCACGACCAGGCCGAGGCGATGACGCTGGCCACGCGCATCGTCGTGATGCAGGGTGGCCGCATCCAGCAGATCGGTACGCCGGCCGAGGTCTACGAGACGCCGGCAAACCGCTTCGTGGCGGGCTTTCTCGGTTCGCCGTCGATGAATTTTGTTGATGGCAGCATCGATGCGGCCGGGTGCTTCAGCGCCGGAAGCGTGACGCTGCAGCTGGCGCGCCCTGTCGCGCCGGGCGCCGTGACGCTGGCCGCGCGTCCCGAGCATCTCCGGATCGACGAGCATGGCCCGCTGCAGGCCAGCGTCACGCTGGTCGAACCGATGGGCAATCACCAGGTGGTGTGGCTCGACTGCGCCGGCCAGGCATTGTCCGCCATCGTGCACGATGCGCGGCCGCTGGCAGCCGGCCAGTCGGTGCGTTTCGCGATCGATGCGGACAGGGTGTCATTGTTCGAGCAGTCCAGCGGCAATCGGCTGCAATCAGGGATGCCATAGTCAGATGAATACAGTATGCTTGGCGGCTATTTTGATCCACTCATCGAACAGGAATCGCACGTGGCGACAATCAAGGACGTAGCGCGGCTGGCCGGCGTCGGTCTCGGCACCGCCTCGCGCGTGGTCAGCGGCAAAGGCTCGGTATCGCCCGCCACGCTCGAGCGCGTGCGCAAGGCGATCGACGAACTGGGGTTTCGCCCGTCGCACGCGGCGCGCGCCCTGCTGTCCGGCACCAGCCGGATGGTCGGCGTCTATATCCCGGTGTTGTCGGGCACCTTCTACACGCCGATCCTGCAGATCATCGATACCGAACTGCGCGCGGCCGGCCTGCACATGGTGGTGGCCTTTGGCGTCGGTCTGGGCGACGCGCGCAACCAGGCCATCGAAGGCATCGAATTCTTGATCGAGCGGGGCTGCGATGGCCTGATCATGATGACCAGCGCGCTGACCGATGACGACATCGCCGCGCTGGGCGCCAAGCGCCGCACGATTGTCTCGCTCAACCACGATTTCGCTGACCTGCCCGGCCAGTGCTTCACGGTCGACCATGCGCTGGGCGGGCGCCTCGCGGCGCGTGCGCTGCTCGACCATGGCCACCGCGACATCGCCGTCATCGCCGGCCCGAATGCGCTGATCGACAACGTGGCGCGTGTCGATGGCTTCATGCACGAACTGCTGGCCGAAGGCCTCGATACCGACAAGGTCTGGATCGCCGAAAGCGACTTCTCGCCGCAGGGCGGGTGGCTGGCGGCCAAGGCGCTGGTCGAATCGAAGACCCCGTGCACGGCGCTGTTCTGCGCCAACGACGAGATGGCCGTCGGCGCGCTGTCGTACTTCCAGGAAGCCGGCATCAGCGTGCCGCGCGACCTGTCGGTGATCGGCTACGACGACACGCCCAGCGCCGAATTCGCGGCGCCGCGCCTGACGTCGGTGCACATGCCGTGGCGCGAGATGACGCTGGCCGGCATCAACGCCCTGCTCAATCGCTGCTATGAGCTGGGCCGCCCGGTGGCGCGCACGTTCCCCGTCAGCGTGACGATGCGTGCATCGCTGGCCAGGGCCGCCGGCAGCAAGGCCAAACCCAAAGCCAAAGCCAAACACGAGGGCAAGAAAACATGACACCGCTGGCCCAGCCAGCACCGGCCGCGCGCGGCCATTTTTTTGGACACGAACTGGAAAGCTTTCCAAATGACTTGGATGTTTTCCCGAACATTTTCATTCAGACCTTATTGACCAGATAGAGCGAAACCCATGACCACTGCCAACCGCCCCGAGCCACAAGCGCCGCAGCGCAGCGATTTTGCCCGCGATTTTTTGTGGGGCTGCGCCACATCGTCTTACCAGATCGAAGGCGCCGGCCGCGACGACGGCCGCGTGGAATCGATCTGGGACCGCTTCGCCGCCACGCCCGGCACCATCCGCGACGGCTCCAACGGCCTGGTCGCGTGCGACCATTACCACCGCTGGCCGGAAGACTTCGACATCGCGCGCGGCATGGGCCTGAACGCCTACCGCTTCTCGATCGCCTGGCCCCGCATTTTCAGCGAAGGCGGCGGCGCGCCGAACCAGAAGGGCCTGGATTTCTATTCGCGCCTGGTCGACGGCATGCTCGAACGCGGGCTGCAGCCGTGGGCCACGCTGTACCACTGGGACTTGCCACAAACGCTGCAGGATGCGGGCGGCTGGGAAGACCGCGCCACGATCGACGCCTTCCTTGACTACACCGACGCCATGACGCGCACCCTGGGCGACCGCGTCAAGCACTGGATCACGCACAACGAGCCATGGTGCACGGCGATCATCGGCAACTTCGAAGGCTGGCATGCGCCCGGCAAAACCGACCTGAAGGCAGCGCTGCAGGTCGCGCACAATGTGCTCGTCTCGCACGGCAAGGCGGTGCCGCTGATCCGCGCGAACGTGCCGGATGCACAGGTCGGCATGGCCGTCAGCCTGCACCCGCTGCGCGCGGCGAGCGACAGCGCCGAGGACAGCGCGGCAAAGGAACGCCACGACGGCCTGCGCTATCGCTGGTTCCTCGATCCGCTGTTCGGCCGTGGCTATCCTGAAGCCACGCTCGCGCAGGTCGGCGCTGCCGCGCCCGACGTCGCGCCGGGCGACATGGACGCCATCGCGGTCAAGACCGATTTCATGGGCGTGAATTACTACTTCCCCGAAACCGTCGCGCATGCCGCCGGCCACGCGCCGCTGGACACCAAGGTGCTGCCGCCCACCGCAGGCGAGATCACCGCGATGGGCTGGCCCGTGGTGCCCGAGGGCCTGGCCGAACTCCTGCTGCGCATCGAGAACGACTACCACCCGGGCCCGATGTACGTGACTGAAAACGGTTCGGCCTTTGACGACGTGGTAGGCGCCGACGGCGAGATCGATGATGTGCAGCGCCGCCATTACCTGATGCGCCACCTGGCCTCGCTCAAGGCCGCGATCGACGGCGGCGCACCCGTCAAGGGTTACTTTGCGTGGAGCCTGCTCGACAACTTCGAGTGGGCCGAGGGCTATCTGAAACGCTTTGGCCTTGTGCACATCGATTACGCTACGCAGCAACGCCGCCTCAAGAGCAGCGGCAAATGGTACGGCGCGTTTCTGCGCCAGGCATGAATCCCTATGCATGAATTCCAATGCATGAATCCATACAACGACAACGAACGAGACAAACCATGACAGCCACGCTTCGCCCTTCCCTGCTCGCCCTTGCGATCGCCCTTGCCCTGCCTGCCTTTGCGCATGCCGCCCCGGTCGACACCAACCTGGCTGACTGGCCGCGCGTGACCAGCGCGATCAAGAAGGACGCCGCGCTCGAGAAGCGCGTTCAGGAGATCGTCAGCAAGATGACGCTGGCCCAGAAGATCGGGCAGATGACGCAGCCCGAGATCAAGACGGCCACGCCGGCCGACGTGACCAAGTACTACCTTGGCTCGGTGCTCAATGGCGGCGGCAGCTGGCCGAACGGGAACAAGGCGGCGAGCGCGAAGGAATGGCTGGCGCTGGCGCAGGCGTACCACGACGCATCGATGAAGACCGACATGGCGATCAAGGTGCCGGTCGTGTGGGGCACCGACGCGGTCCATGGCCACAACAACGTGCCGGGCGCCACGCTGTTCCCGCACAATATCGGGCTGGGCGCGGCGCGCAATCCGAGGCTGATGCGCGAGATCGGCGCGGCCACCGCGAAGGCCGTGCGCGCGACCGGCATCGCCTGGGTGTTCGGCCCGACGCTGGCCGTCGTGCGCGACGATCGCTGGGGCCGCACCTATGAAAGCTATGCCGAGCATCCGGAAGTCGTGCGCAGCTACGCGGGTGAATACGTCAAAGGCATGCAGGGCGCGTTCCAGGACGATGCCAATACCATTGCGACGGCCAAGCACTTCATCGGCGACGGCGGCACGAAGAACGGCAAGGACCGCGGCGTAACCGAGGCCAGCGCCGTTGACCTGATCAACATCCATGGCGCCGGCTACGTCCCGGCACTGAGCGCTGGCGCCCAGACGGTCATGACCTCATTTAACAGCTGGACCGATACGGCGGCCGGCGTCGAGCATGGCAAGCTGCATGGCAGCAAAGTGGCAGTCACCGACATCCTCAAGAACAAGATGGGCTTCGATGGCTTTGTCGTCACCGACTGGAACGGCATCGGCGAAGTGAAAGGCTGCCGCAACGACAGCTGCGCCCAGGCGGTCAACGCCGGCAATGACATGTTCATGGTGCCGGACGACTGGAAGGCCTTCATCGCCAACACGATCAAGCAGGTCGAGTCGGGCGAGATCCCGATGGCGCGCATCGACGATGCCGTAACCCGCATCATCCGCGTCAAGCTGCGCGCCGGCCTGTTCGACAAGAGCCCGGCCCAGAACGCGTATGCGGGCAAGGACGATGCGATGCAGGCACGCGCGCTGGCGCGCCAGGCCGTACGTGAGTCGCTCGTGCTGCTCAAGAACGAAGGCCCGGCCCTGCCCCTGAAGCGCGGCCAGAAAATCCTCGTCGTGGGCAAGAGCGCCGACGAGCTGGCGAACCAGAGCGGCGGCTGGTCGATCACGTGGCAGGGCACCGCCACCACGAATGCCGATTTCAAGAACGCCGACACCATCCTGACCGGTATTCGCGAAGCTGCAGGCAGTGACAACGTGCGCTTCAGCGCCGACGCGAAAGACGTCGACGTGACGCAATTCGACACGGTGATTGCCGTGATTGGCGAGCGCCCGTATGCGGAAGGCGATGGCGACATCCACCCATCCGGAACGCTGCGCCACAGCAGCCGCTATCCGGAAGACCTGGCCGTGCTGCAGGCGGTGGCCGGCAAGGGCAAACCCGTGATTACCGTGATGGTCACGGGCCGGCCGGTGTACGGCAATGATCTGCTGAATCTGTCGGACACCTTCATCTCGGCCTGGCTGCCGGGCTCTGAAGGCAAGGGCGTGTCGGACTTGCTCATCGCAGGCAGCAAGCGCTATGACTTCCGCGGCACGCTGCCGTTCTCGTGGCCGAAGTCGGCCTGCCAGGTCAAGCTCAACGTCGGCGACAAGGATTACGCGCCGCTGTTCGCCTATGGCTACGGCCTGAAGGCGGGCACGCGCTCGAAACTCGGCAAGCTCGATGAAACGATTCCGCAAGGCGGCTGCAGCGCTGGCAATACGTTCCCTGTGTTCAGCCAGGCCGACCGCACCAGCTTCCCGCTGGCGATCCGCAGCGGCGGACAAGCCACGGTGCTGGGCGCCGACCTGAATTCGAGCTTCACGCTGCCGGGCATCGTCGTGACGACCGCGCAGGTCAATACCCAGCAGGATGCCAAGATGGGCGCCTGGACCGGCCCGGCCACGCTCGAAGCACGCGGTGCGCGCGCCATGGTAGTACCGGCAGCGGCGGCGAAGGATGGCGCGCTGCGCTTTGACACCATGGTCGCCAAGGCGCCAACCGGCAAGGTGATGCTCGCGATGCGCCAGGGTGCGAGCGGCACGGCGCTGGACGCCACGGGCCTGTTCAAGCGCCTGGCCGACGGCGGCAAGCACACGGTCTCGATCCCGCTCGCCTGCTTCCAGGCTAAAGGGCTGGACCTGACCAAGGTCGATACGCCGTTCAGCGTGACCAGCGACGGCCCGTTCACTGCAGCCTTCGCGAACATCGAGATCGCCGGTGGCGCCGCCAAAGAGGCCGATGCCGTGCGCTGCGAGGACCTGAAATGACAGCAGAGGTAACGCACGGCCTGCGGCTGCTGGCCGACATCGGCGGCACCAATGCGCGCTTCGCGCTGCAATCCGATCCGGCTGGCGGCTTCGATGACGTCGAGGTGCTGACCGGCGCCAGCTACCTGACGCTGGGCGACGCGATCCGCGCCTACCTCGACGGCGCCCGTGCGCGCGGGATGGCAGTGGACAGCGTGCGCCATGCGGCGCTGGCGATTGCCAATCCGGTCGAGGGCGACGAGATCCGGATGACCAACCACCACTGGGCCTTTTCGATCGAAGCACTGCGACAGGAACTGGGCTTGACCACGCTGTTGATGGTCAACGACTTCGCTGCGCTGGCGATGGCGCTGCCGCACCTGCCGCCCGCCGGGCGCCAGCGCATCGGCGGCGGCATCGAGCTGCCCAACCGGACCATTGGCCTGATCGGCCCTGGTACGGGCCTGGGTGTCTCGGGCGTGGTCCCGGCCGGCGGACGCTGGATTGCGCTGTCGGGCGAAGGGGGACACGTGAGCTTCGCGCCCGTCAACCGCGACGAGGTCGCGATCCTCGAAGCGCTGTGGAGCGAGTACGGGCACGTCTCGGCCGAGCGCCTGCTGTCGGGCATGGGACTGGAGCTGATCCACTGGGCGCGCACCAGCCGGCGCATGAAGGCAGCCGACATCACCACGGCGGCCCTCGATGGGTCATGTCTCGAGTGCCAGGGCTCGGTGCGGGTATTCTGCGCGATCCTGGGCAGCGTGGCCGGCAATGTCGCGCTCACGCTCGGGGCGACCGGCGGCATGTATATCGGCGGCGGCATCGTGCCGCGCCTGGGTGTGCTGTTCGAGCAATCGGCGTTTCGCGCGCGCTTCGAAGACAAGGGCCGCCTGGGCGACTATCTGGCGCGCATACCGACCTACTTGATTACTGAACAATATCCCGCCTTGCGCGGTGTTTCGGCTATGCTGTCGGATCAAATTTTTAGTCTGCACCAATAACGGAGAGACCATGCAGAATCCCATCCAGACCCCGACCGTGGCCAGTGCAGCGACGGACGGCGAACGCAATACGCATACCGGGGCGCTGTTCATCGTCACCATCCTGTTCTTCATGTGGGGCCTGATCACGTCACTCAACGACGTCCTGATCCCGCACCTGAAATCGATCTATACCCTCACCTACATGCAGGCGATGCTGGTGCAGCTGTGCTTCTTCGGCGCCTATGTCGTCGTCTCGCTGCCGGCCGGCGCGCTGATTCGCCGCCTCGGGTACCAGAATGGCGCGGTTGCCGGCCTGCTGGTCGCCGCCACCGGCTGCGCGCTGTTCTATCCGGCGTCGAACGGCGGCTACGGTCTGTTCCTGTTTGCGCTGTTCGTGCTGGCCAGCGGGATCACGATCCTGCAGGTCGCTGCCAACCCGTACGTCACCGTCCTTGGCCCTGCGCGCACCGCCGCCAGCCGCCTGACGCTCACGCAGGCCTTCAATTCGCTCGGCACCACGGTGGCGCCGGCGCTGGGGGGCTTTTTGATCCTGTCGACGGTGGCGCTGTCGGCCGACCAGCTGGCGCTGCTGGCGGAAGCCGATCGGATCGCGCACCGCGCGGCCGAAGCAGCTGCCGTGCAGGGCCCGTACCTGGGCCTGGCCGCGGCGCTCGCGCTGCTGGCCGTGCTGTTCGCATTGGCGCGCCTGCCGAAGATCGAATTCCAGGACACCACCACCGCTGCCGTCGACGGCAAGGGCGGCGCGATGGCGTATCGCCACCTGGTGCTCGGCGCGCTGGGCATCTTCCTGTATGTGGGCGCTGAAGTCAGTATCGGCAGCTTCCTGATCAACTTCATCGGCGAGCCGCACATTGCCGGGCTGTCGCATGCCGACGCGGCCCGCTACGTCAGCCTGTACTGGGGCGGCGCGCTGGTGGGCCGCTTCATTGGCTTTGCGGTGATGCGTTACGTCAGCCCGGGCAAGTCGCTGGCCGTGACCGCACTCGGTTCGATGGCGCTGGTGCTCACCGCGATCTTCACCGATGGCAGCCTGGCGATGTGGGCAATCATCGCCGTCGGCCTGTGCAACTCGATCATGTTCCCGACCATCTTCAGCATGGCGCTGCACGGCCTGGGCAAGTTCACGGGCCAGGGTTCGGGCATCCTGTGCATGGCCATCGTCGGCGGCGCGATCGTCCCGTTCATCCAGGGCATCCTGGCCGACACCATCGGCCTGCAGATCTCGTTCCTGGTGCCGGCAGCCTGCTACCTGTTCATCCTGTACTACGGCGTGAAGTACGCCGATCTGCACAAGCAGAAAGTGGTGACGGAATAAACGTCGCTGTCACGATGAAAAATGCCCGCACATGATGCGGGCATTTTTTTGGGCACAGCCGGGGTCAGGTCTGACATTCGGACACGACCTCAGCCTTGGCCACTTCCAATGGCGTCTTACGCAGTATTAGCATGGCCCGGTGCCAGCTGATTCCGGGAAGCTCACTGTCCAGATCGTGTCCGAATGTCAGACCTGACCCCGGCTTTTCAGCAGGTGTTAGCGGTTCAGGCGCTTGAGCAGCTGCGCGCGCACCATGCGCGATGTGTTGTCGTCCATCGGACCAAGCAGGCCGCGCGCGCCTGGCGGGATATGGGCTGCCGTCTCGTCATCGGCCTCGAACACGTAGTGCCGGAACAGCTCGGCCCAGGCCGCACGCTGCGCCGGTGGCAGGTCGCGTACCGTCATCAGCGCGTGCATCAGTGCGTTGTTGGGCGTGTCCATCCAGTCCGGCGACTGGCGCCACCAGTAATTGACCAGCACATTGACATCGTCCAGCGCCTCGACATGGTGCCACCACATGCTGGGGATGAACAGCGCGTCGCCCGGCCCCAGTTCGGCGCTCTGCGCCTGCGCGAGCGCGTCGGCAAAGCGTGGAAAACGCGCAAGATCGGGCTGTGCGCAATCGACCAGGCTGATGGGCTGGCCGGCGGGCGTCAGGTCGATCGGGCCGATGTACAGATTGTGCTGCTGGCCCGGCGGGAACAGCGTGAAGCGGCGCCGCCCGGCCGCGATGCAGGCCAGATTGTCCGGCAGGTCGTAGTGGGCAGCGATGCGAGTGCGGTTGCCGATCCAGATGGATGCCAGCGGGTCGCGCGGGCCAAGGTCGACGTCGTTCTCGCCTCTGAAGCCCGGCAGCGCGCCGTCGATCGTGGTCGAGCCGACGTAGATCGCGGGCGGCGCCGGCGTGGCCAGGTGCTTGGCCAGTTCATCGAGCACGGCGTCGAGCCGCACCCGCAGCGACTGGAAATTGAAGCCGTCGAGCGCGGCGTTGTAGAAGAAGCGGCCCTTGATGTCGGGCGGGCCGAGCATCGCATTGACCGTGGCGTCGCTGCACCAGCGGCGCAGGTAATCGAGCGCTGCCTGCGGCGACTGGCGCCCTGCAGCCACCACCGGCCAGTGGGCCACCAGGCCGCGCAGCAGCAGCGGCTCGGTCGACGCCAGGATCGTTGCATCGAGATCGGCCGGCGTCACACCGGCGATCTCGCGGATGGCATTAGCGGCCGGCGGCATCGCGGTGATTCTTGCGGTCGATCAGATTGCGGAAGTTCGACAGCGAGGCCAGTGCGAAGTAGATCGGCGCCAGGTAGCCCGCGGCGTGCAGTTCGGCGATGGCGCTTGCCTCGAGCGCGCCCAGGCGTTCTTCGTGGATCGTGAAGAAGCCGCCCAGACGGTTCTGCGCGCCGTTGTCGAATTCCATGTCGAGCACGAACGCATCGAGCAGATCATGGCGCTTGAGCGCCTCGAGAAAACCGATATTGGCCTGCACGCCGTTGTGGATGTTCGACAGCATGGTGCTGACTTTTTCAAGATATTCGGTGTTGCCGCCATGCGGCTTGAACACCGGCTCGCCATCGGTCGTGCTCACGCGCGGGTGGTCGAGATCGACCTGGATCATCAGCTCGTCGCCATTGCGGCCGATGTAGAACGGCTGGCGCTCGTGCATCCACGGCACGAGCGGCGCATCCCAGCGGCCGTCTTGCAGGAACAGGTTTTCGTCTTCGGTAAAGCCCAGCAGCGCAATCGCTTCGAAGTTCACGCCGTCTTCGAGCTGGCGGAAGATGATCGGGTAGATCCCCTGCAGCGAGCGGAATTCGTCGGCGAAGGTCGGCACCCAGGCGACTTCGCTGCCCAGGCCGGGGCGGTGGCCGGCGACGATGCGCAGGTCCTTGTGTTCGATATTGTTCAGCAGGGCGATATTGGGCATGGATGTCTCGTTGACGTTATTGGAATCACGCATTGGAATCACGCCGTGAAACGACAGCGGCGGGCCGGCTGATGCCGACCCGCCGCTGCGGTTGCAGGGCCGGTGTGCGGGAAGTCTACTCCCGAATACCGGCGCCGGCCAGATGCTGCGCGATCAGAATTTGTAGCGCGCCGCGAGCATGTAACGCGGACCCGATTGCGTCACGAACAGCACCTGCTGCTTGGTGCGGCCGTGCGTGCGCTGGATCTCGTCGGTCAGGTTGATGCCCTCGAACGAGACGGACAGGTTCTTGTTGACGTTGTAGCCCACGCTCAGATCGAGCTGGCCGTACGCTTCGACGTAGTTCGGGTTCGGGCCCGAGCCGTCGAAGGTCGACGACAGGAACTCGTCGCGCCAGTTGTAGGCCGCGCGCACGTTCCACTTGTCGTTCTCGAAGATACCCACCAGATTGGCCGAGTCGCCCAGACCGACCAGTGCGAACTGCTCGCCCACGCTGCCGTTGTCGTACTTCAGGCCCGAATTGACGTAGGTGTAGTTGGCCTGCACGCCGAAGCCGCTGTTGCCGAACATGTGCTGGAGGTTGAATTCCAGGCCGCGGATGTTCGCCTTCTTCTGGTTCGAGTACGACGTGATGCGGAAGTTCGCGACCGGATCGGTGCCGATGGCCGTGATGGTGCCGGTGGCATCGCCCGACGCATTGTTCGGTCCTGCGACCACACCCGGCTGACCGTTGAAGTTACGGAAGATGTAGTTGCGGATGCAGGTGGTGTCTGCTGTCGTGCAGCTGCCTAGCGCCGCATTCCAGTAGGCGCCGCCCACTGGCGTGCGCACGCCGAACGGCTGGGCGATGATCTGCGACTGGCCGGCGTAGTTCTCGAGCTGCTTGCGGAAGTGGTTGACCGAGATGAAGCTCTGACGGCCGTAGTACCACTCGAGCGCCAGGTCGAAGTTCTTCGACTTGACCGGCTCCAGCGCCGGATTGCCCTGCGAACCGGTGCCGCCTTCGACGCGCGCCAGCGTATCGAGCACCTGGCCACCGGCGATCTGGTCGTAGCGTGGACGGCCGATGGTGTGACCGTAGCTGAAGCGGCCCTTGATGTCGTCGCGCAGCGCGATGTCGGCGTCAAAGCTTGGCAGCACGTGGCTGTAGTCGCCTTTCAGGGTCGTGAAGCCGGACTGCCCGAACACCACTGGCAGCTCGTTCTGCGAGACCCAGCTGATTGCGATCGGGGTCGGCACCAGCGCGGTGGAGCTGACGTCCGTCTTCTCGTAACGCACGCCGAGCGAGGTGTTGATCGGGTAGCGCGTGTTCCACTCGGTGTTGAACTGCAGGTACAGGCTCTTCGATTTTTCTTCCGTGCGGCGGTCGGTGTCGTAGGTGGTCTTCGGCACGTACAGCTGCGGCAGGCCGGACGCCTGCGCCACGATGTCGCGAATCTGGTTGAAATTGAAGGTGTGGAAGCGGTCGAACAGGGCCGGATTGTTGCTGCCGTTGACCTGGTCGAAGTACTTGCCCAGGCTATCGACGGTAAACAGGCTGGCCGGGTAGTCGGATGCCTGCGTGGCGCCGCCCCAGGTATCGCGCTGCTGCACCGAGAACGCCGAGCGGTAATCGACCTTGGTCGCGCCCAGGCCGAACTTGACCTCCGAGGCTTCCAGCACCTTCCAGCTGCCGTGCGTCTGGATCTGGTCGACTTCGGTCTTCATGTAGCCGTTCTCGAACACCGAGCCGGTCACCTGCTGCGGGGCGCGCGCGTAGTCGGCGCCCTGGATGCTCAGCACCGGGAAGTCTTGCGAGAAGTCAGCGGTGGTGTTACCGCGGCTGAAGCTCGCGGTGCCGATCACGTTGCTCGAACCAAACGGGCTGTCCGGGGTCGATTCGGCCGACGAGCTGTGGGCATCGAGTTCAAAACGCAGCTCGGGCGTGACGCGCCAGACGGTGTTGAAGCCCAGCGATTTGTTTTCGCTGCGGGTCGCGAAGTCCGACACGCCCATCGCGATGTCGCTGTTCCCGGCCGGGATGAATTCGGTGTAGGTCAGTGGGCCGGCGATCGGGCCGTCGGTCCAGCTGCTCGACGACGGGCCGAAGTTGAACCAGGCCGACATGTCGTTGCGGCGGGTGTGGATCTTGTTTTCCGAATAGGTGTAGTCGAGGGTGCTGGTGATCGACTTGTTCGGTGCGAACTGGAACACGACCTGGCCATTGGTGCGCTCGCGCTGCACGCCGCTCAGGTTGTAGTTCAGGTTCTGCGGGGTCTGGTACAGGTCGGTCGGACCTGGGCGGTTCGTGATCAGCTCCGAGCCTGGCTGGCCTGGCAGCGGGATCGCGCCGTAGGTTGCCTGGTCGCCGCGGAACGGACCCTTCCAGCCATTGGCCACCGACGCGCGGTTGTAGCCCAGGTTACGTTCCTGGTAGCTGGCCGACAGGCCGATGCCGAAGCGGCCGTCGGCCGAGGTGTTCGAGTAGATGCCCGAGACTTCCGGCGTGACCTTGTTGCCGTGCTGGAGACCGTCCGGCAGGTTGGTGGCCGACGTGTCGTGCACGCCCTTGATGCCGATGCTGGCCTGCATGCCGGGGCGCGACAGCGGGCGCGCGGTGATCACGTTGATGGTCGCACCGACGCCGCCGGTCGGGGTTTCGGCGCGGCTCGATTTGTAGACCTGCAGCTGCGAGATTGCTTCGGAGGCGATGTTGGCGAAGTCGAACGCGCGGCCATTGCGGTCGCCCAGGTTCGATACCGGCATCTGGCGGCCATTGAGCAGCACCAGGTTGAAGTCGGGGCCCACGCCACGCACGGTGATCTTCGAGCCTTCGCCGATTTCGCGGTCGATCGACACGCCCGAGATGCGCTGCAGCGATTCGGCCAGATTCGTGTCGGGGAATTTGCCGATGTCTTCGGCGACGATGCCGTCCACGAAGCCCTGCGCATTGCGCTTGAGGTTCATCGACGATTCGAGACTGGCGCGCAGGCCGGTCACGACGACGGTCTGCGTGCCGTTTTGCGCGGGGCCGGTGATCGATGCGGTCGGGTTGCTGGCCGCATCGACCGCCCGGTCAGGGGCGCTGGTGGCGGTTTCGGCTGGCGGCATGCTGGCCGCTTCCTGGGCAAACGCCGGCATGAACGCCGCGCATGCGCTGGCAACTGCCAGACTGATCAAGGTCTGTTTAGCCTTTGGGTAGTACATGTCTTCTCCTGTTTTTATAAATATGACCGTGCTCAGACACGGTGTCTCCGCCATCCGGATGCGTCGCCGCTGCCCCCGGGTACTGCCTTTCAAACCCGGGCGCCTCCTTGCCCGGCGGCGCGCCACCATGTGGTGCAGCGAGACCGATCGGCTGGTGCCGATGGCCTCGCTACGTGAATCGCCGGGTGCGCGCTGCACTGTGTCATGTGTCCTCGGCTCCTTGGCGGGCTGCGCCAATCGGGGATCGAAGGGAATTTGTCCGTCGCATGGAAACGTTTCCATGCAGTGATCTGAATCTTAGAGTTATGAAAATAAATTGTCAACGGAATATTCCGTTACCTCGTCAACCAGTGTGACGTAGTTTTGCAACACTTTGGTGCGCGCCGCACCGCCGCCCGTCTAGACCAGGGGTGGTTGGTGGACGCGCCGCCCGCATTGACGGGATCTCCTTGGCACGCTATAGTCGGCTTGACGTTTTGGTAACGTTTCCAAACTGGAGCATGCATGCACCATTTTCTGGCTCGTCTCACGCGCAGCGTCCCCCGCGGCGCCCTGCTCGCCGCTATCTGTGTCACTTATGCCGCCAGCGTGCATGCTGCTGCGCCGGCACCCGCATTTTCCTGGCCCGGTGGCGCGCGCGCCGCAGTCAGCCTCGCTTACGACGACGCGCTCGACTCGCAACTCGACAACGCGCTGCCGGCGCTGGACCGCCACGGCATCAAGGGCACCTTCTATCTGCAGCTATCGAGCCCGCCGGTGGCCGCTCGCCTGTCGGCGTGGCGCGCGGCCGCCGCCCGCGGTCATGAACTGGGCAACCACAGCCTGTTCCATCAGTGTTCGGGCAAGGGCCCGGACCGCGGCTGGGTCGCCGCACATCGCGACCTCGCGACGACCAGTCGCGCGCAGATGGTCGACCAGGTCCTGCTGGCCAACACGATGCTCGAAGCGATCGATGGCCAGCGCGAACGCACCTACACGGCGCCCTGCGGCGACGTGCAGGCGCTGGACGGCGACTACCTGCCCGCACTGCGCCCGGCGTTCGTTGCGATCAAGGCGGGCAATGGCCCAGGCGTGCCGGCATCGATGGCGGCGGTCGATCCGTATCAGGTTGCCTCGGTCGGCCCGGTGGGCGCCAGCGGCGCGGAACTGATCGCGCTGGTGGAGCAGGCCGTTGCACGCGGCACCATGGTCGCCTTCACCTTCCACGGCATCGGGGGCGACCACCTGAGCGTGTCGTCGCAGGCGCATGAAGAACTGGTGCGTTACCTCGCCGCGCACCGTGACGTGGTCTGGACCGACACGTTCATCAACATCATGCAGCACGTCAGGCAGCAAGTTACACAGACGCAGGCGCGCCTGCCCGGCTGGACGCTCGCGTGGAGCGATGAATTCAACGGCGCAGCGCTCGACCGCACGATCTGGACGCTGGAGACGGGCGGCCATGGCTGGGGCAACAACGAGATGCAGTTCTACACGGCGCGGCCCGAGAACGTGCGCGTGGAGGACGGCCACCTGATCATCGAGGCGCGCAAGGAACGCTACGAAGGCAAGGATTACACGTCGGCGCGGCTCAAGACAGCCGGCCTGAAAGAGACGCAGTACGGGCGCTTCGAAGCGCGCATCAAGGTGCCGAAAGGCCAGGGCATCTGGCCGGCGTTCTGGATGCTGGGCGCCGATATCGGCAAGGTGGGCTGGCCGCGCAGCGGCGAGATCGACATCATGGAAATCATCGGCAAGGAACCGCGCAATGCCTATGGCACGCTGCACGGGCCAGGCTATTCGGGCGAGCACGGGTTCAGCAAACCGATCGCGCTGGACGGCGCCGACTATGGCGACGACTTCCACGTGTTCGCCGTCGAATGGGAACCGCAGGCGATCCGCTGGTACCGCGACGGAGTGCACTACCACACTGCCACGCCGGCGCTCGTAAAGGGCGACTGGGTCTTCGAGCACCCGTTCTTCGTGCTGCTGAACCTCGCTGTCGGCGGATACTGGCCCGGTTACCCGGACAGCACGACCGCGTTCCCGCGCCGGATGCTGGTTGACTATGTGCGCGTGTATCGCAAGGATGCACCGCCGGCGCCGTGACCGGTTCAGCGCAGTGCCAGTGACTCTGCCTTCTTCGCATCCAGGCGCAGCATGGCGCCGCGCTGCGCCAGGTCGCGGCCCAGCACCAGGCGCAGGTTGGCGGGTGCGCGGTGGTCGACTTCCTGCAGGTGCACGCTGCCCACGCGCTGCGCCAGGCGCCGGGCCGCATCGACGTGCGCTGCGTCGTATTCGATGCGCGTGTGGCGCACCGCAAAGCCGGGCTGGTTCGACAGGCGCGTGACGCGCAGGCTCGGTGCGTCGATCTGGCGTGCCAGTGCGCGCGCCATCCCGGTCACGCCATTGCCATTGCTGATCTCGAGACGCGTCACGGCTGGCGGCAGTGAAAGCGGCTGCAGGGCAGACGGCAAGGCAGGCTGTACAACAGGCGCGCTGGCCGGTATGCGGCGCAGTTCCATCATGCCGTCCACGCCGACGTGGATCTGCGCTTGCGCCCAGCCGGGCTGTGGGGTGGGCTGTAATGCCGCCATGGCCTGGCCGAGCGCGGCGACGCCCGTCTGGCCACCGGTCGCAGCGAAGTCGGCGCGCAAGTCGTACTGGCGCAGCGACGCTGCCTGGCGCAGCATCTGCCGCGCGCGGGCATCCTGTCCCAGCGCGGCCAGCGCTTCGCCCAGCAACTCCCACGAGTGCGCGACCAGCGGGTCGAGCAGGCAGGCCCGTTCCAGCGCTACGCGGGCAGCGTCGTAATCGCCACTGCGCAGAGACGCACTGCCCATAGTGACGAAACGGTGGGCGGTATCCGGTGCGGTATCCAGTCCGGCGTCAGTTTGCAGCGGCGCCGCCAGATCGCGCCGGACGGCAAGCGCGCCGGACGCCGCGCTGGTTGGCGTCTGCAGCGGCGCGCACGCCGCAAGTCCGGCGCACAGCAATGCCAGCCGCGTGAACCGGGCGCTACGGTGGATGGTCGGGCGCATGGCGGCCTCCTTGGGTTCAGCGCGCGCTGGCCAGCGCGCTCATGGCACGGGAAATCTGGATCGCCGCCGGTCCCAGAAGGACCATCATCAGCGTCGGGAAAATACAGAAGATCAGCGGGAACAGCAGCTTGAGGCCAATGCGCGCAGCGGTTTCTTCGGCGATCATGCGCCGCTTGTGGCGCAGGTTGTCGGCATACACGCGCAAGGCGTCGCCCACGCTGGTGCCGAAGCGTTCGGACTGGATCAGCATGGCCACCAGCGTATCGACATCCTCGACGCCGGAGCGCAGCGCGAAATTGCGCAGCGCCTTTTCCTTGCTGAAGCCGGCGCGCATTTCCATCAGCACGATCTGCATCTCCTGCGCCAGTACCACGCTCTTGATATGGATTTCGGCGGCCACCTTGACCAGGGCGCGCTCCAGGCTCAGGCCCGCCTCGACGCACACCGTCAACAGGTCGAGGGCATCGGGAATGGTCTCGAAGATCTCGCGCCGGCGCCGCTTGACGCGGCGCGCCAGCACGGCATTGGGCAGGTAGTAGCCAAGCGCCGCGCCGCACAGCAGGATCATCAGCACCATGCGGCCCGACGCATCGCCGCGCAACAGCATCACGGGCGCCAGTACGGCGGGTGCCAGCAGCGCCAACGCGGTCTTGGCGGCGAAGTACAACGTCGGCGCCGCCGGGTTGCGCCAGCCGGCGTTCATGAAGCGGGTGCGCAGCGTCGATTTTTCCCAGCCTTCGTCGGGGATCGACAGCCGGGTGAGCGGGCGGGCCACGCTGGCGACACGCTCGATCCAGCGCAGGCGCGGCGCGTCACCCATGCCCGCCACCGCGCGCTGGCCAAGAAGACGGCGCAGGCGCTCGCGCAGCGCGACCGGCGCGAACAGGGCCAGCGCGACCCAGCACAGCGCGCAGACGACCATGAAGACGATCAGCAAGAACCACAGTTGCATGGTATTCATCGCGGCCTCATATGCGGATGCGGATGGTCCGGCGCAGCCACAGCACGCCAAAGATGATCATGCCCAACCCGTACCACAGCAGCCGCTGGCCGCTCGGGTCGGTCCACAGCATGCTGACGTAATGCGGGCTGCTGACCGTCATCACGCCCATCACGCCAAATGGCAGCAAGCCCAGAATCCAGGCCGACATGCGGCCTTCGGCCGACAGCACCCGCACCTGCGCCACGAGTTTCAGGCGGGCGCGGATGATGCCGCTAATATTGCCGAGGATTTCGGCCAGGTTGCCGCCCGAATCGCGCTGGATCAGCACCGCGATCACCAGGTAGCGCAGGTCGGTCAGCGGAATGCGCGCGGCCAGCCCATGCAGCGCTTCGTTCATCGGTACGCCGTAATTGATCTCTTCGCGCGCAATGCGAAATTCACCGGCCAGCGGCTCGGGCATTTCATTGCCGACGATCTGCAGCACATTGATGAACGAGTGCCCGGCGCGCAGCGCGCGTGCGATGAAGTCCGCCGCCTCTGGCAGCTGGTGCTCGATGCGGATCAGGCGCCGCCTGCGCATTCTCTGCAGCAGCCACCACGGCAGGCCAGGACTGGCCACGCACAGCAGCAGGCGCGCCTGCAGCGGCAACGCCCAGACGCTGCCCGCCACCAGGACCGTGATCACGCAGCCGAAGGTGGCGCCAATGAAGTGGCTGACGGTCCAGGGCGCGCCGGCCTGCACCAGCAGCGCATCGATGCGCTGGGCCAGGGCTGCCCGGTGCAGCAGCCGGTCGAATGCGGGCCGGCGGCTGTAGGGGCGCTGCTTGAGGATCGAGATGCGTTCGCCCGAGCGGCTCTGCGCGCCACCGGACATGACCTGCAGGCGGCGTGCAATGCGGCGCGCCGCGGCGCCGCGGGTACTCATCCACCACAGGTAGAAGCCTTCGACCGCCAGGATGACGGCAGCGAACAGCACCACGACGAAACCGTAGAACAGGATGTCCATGAGCGCTCCTTCAATCGAACACGCGGTCGGGATCGAACGTGTCGTCCGGCACCGGGACCCCGAACAGCTTGAGGCGGTCGGCAAAACGCGGCCGCACGCCGGTGGCGCTGAAGTGGCCGAGCACCCTGCCCTGCGGGTCGACGCCGCGCTGTTCGAACAGGAAGATCTCCTGCATCGAAATGACCTCTCCCTCCATCCCGGTGATCTCCTGCATGCTCACCAGCTTGCGCGTGCCGTCGGTCAGGCGCGAGACCTGCAGCACCACCGTCACCGCCGAGACGATCTGCTGGCGGATCGCGCGCGGCGTCAGGTTCACGGCGGCCATGCTGACCATGTTTTCCAGGCGCGAGAGCGCGTCGCGCGGCGTGTTCGAGTGGATCGTGGCGAGCGAGCCTTCGTGGCCCGTGTTCATCGCCTGCAGCATGTCGAGCGCCTCGGCGCCGCGTACCTCGCCCAGAATGATGCGGTCGGGCCGCATGCGCAGCGCGTTGCGCACCAGCGCGCGCTGCGTGACTTCGCCCTTGTCCTCGATATTCGGCGGGCGCGTTTCCAGGCGCACGACGTGCGGCTGGCGCAGTTGCAGCTCGGCCGCATCCTCGATCGTCACGATCCGTTCGCTGGCCGGGATGAACCCCGAGATCAGGTTGAGCAAGGTGGTCTTGCCGCTGCCGGTGCCACCCGAGATCAGGATATTGACCTTGGCCGTGCCCAGGCTTTCGATCACCCGGATCATCGGCGGCGCCATGCTTTTGTACTCGAGCAGGTTGTGCACCGTCAGCGGGCTGCCGCCGAAGCGGCGGATCGACAGAATCGGCCCGTCGACGGCCAGCGGCGGGATGATGGCGTTTACGCGCGAGCCGTCCGGCAGGCGCGCATCGACCATCGGGCTCGATTCATCGACCCGGCGCCCCACGCGCGAGACGATCTTTTCGATGATCTTCATCAGGTGGGCATTGTCGTGGAAGGTGACGTCGGTCAGTTCGAGCTTGCCGTGGCGCTCGACCCAGACCTTGCTGGCGGTATTGACCAGGATGTCCGAAATTGTCGGGTCGGCCAGCAGCGGCTCGAGCGGGCCGAAGCCCAGCATCTCGTGCTGGATGTCGAGCACCAGGTGGTGGCGCTCGTGCTGGTTCAGCACGATGCGCTCGTCTTCGATGATGCGCTGGACCAGCAGCGCCAGCTCGTGCTTGAACTGTTCGGCGGTCAGGCGCTTCAGGCGTTCCAGGTCGATCCGGTCGAGGATCATCTGGTGCATCAGCTTCTTGAGCTCCTGGTAGGCCTGGTTGGGGGCGTCGTGCGATTCAGCGCCGGTCGGGCGCTCGGGGTCGGGCAGCGCAAGGCGTTCGCGAAGGGACATCGATGTCTCCGGTGCGTGGTTCAAACGTGGGAACGAGTCAGTCGACGTGATCCTGGCGCCCGAACAGGCGCCCCAGCAGGCCGCGGCTTTCGTGGACCCGCTGCGCGGTCACCAGCTCGACCAGGTCGGCCAGGCTGCGCGCGGCGGCGCTCGAGCGCGACAACTGCAGCACCGGCACGCCCTGGTTCACCGAATCGGTGACCGCGATGTAGTCGTTGGGGAAGGTGTGCACCACTTCGCAACCCAGCGCCGCATGCAGGTCCTGCAGGCGCAGCTTGCCGCCCTTTTCGTAGCGGTTGACGATCAGGCGGATGTTGTCGAGCACATAGCCGAGCGAGCGGAAGATGTCGAGCAGGCGGCGCGCATCGCGGATATCGGGCAGCGCCAGTTGCAGCAACGGGTAAATGGTGTCGGTCACGTCCAGCGCGCGCAGCGACACCGCATCGATCTGGCGCCCGACGTCGAGCAGCACGTAGTCGTAGTGCTGGCGCGCGACGCGCAGGATGGTGTCGATGTGTTCGGGCTTGGCCTGCCGCTCGTGGGACGGATCGTCGGCCGCCGCCAGCACACCGAAGCCCGGCGTCACGTGCACCAGGCACGATTCGAGAAACGGCCCGTCGATGCGGGCGATCTGGGCGCACACGTCCGACATCGTCATGGCCGGCTTCTGGTCCGACACGTACAGGGCGGCGTCGCCGAACTGGCCGTGCAGGTCGATCAGCAGCACCTTCTTGCCCGCCAGCGAGGCAAGCGCGTAGCCGAAATTGGTCGAGATGAAGGTGGCGCCGCTGCCGCCCTTGCAGGCGATGAAGGCCAGCACCTTCCCGTCGCGCATGGTCGAGATGCCGGCGGCGCTCGCAATCCGGTCCATCGCCTCATGAAAGGCGCGGTGCACCAGCGGCAGTTGCAGCAGCTCGCGCACGCCGGCGCGCATCGCGGTAATCAACAGGTCGGGCTGGTGCTGGGTGGTCAGCAGCATCAGTTGCGCCGTCGGATACTGCCGGCCCAGGCGCTCGAGCAGATTGGCCTCGGACGGTTCGAGGTTGCTGGCATCGACGATAACGAGTTGCGGCGCGTCGGGATCGGGCCGGTCGAGCGCCTCGCGCAGGCCGGCGCGGGTCGCGCCCAGGTGCAGGGGCGGCACCCGCGCGGCGCCCTGGGCGGCCAGTTCCGCGTACAGGTGGCTGTCCCGGCTGATCAGGAGCGCTCTCATGAAGTCCTCGATAAAGGTAGGGCCGCGCGCTTACTGCGCACGGATCATGGGCGCCGGCTGGCCGGTGTCCGGTTGGGCGAACGAGCGCTCGTAGTTGTCGATGGCCGCGCGCGCGGCCCGGCCATCGAGCCCCGCCGCAGGGTTGCGGCTGGCGCCCGCAGCCGGGTCGATCGTCTGCGCGGCCAGGTTGGCGCGGGTCGCCGCGCCGAACTGGCTGTCCCAGTGCGGCGTGCTCGAGATGCAGCCCTGCGCGCCGCAGGCCAGCAGCGCCAGCGCCGCCCGGCGTATGAATGTGGATGCCATGCTGCTCTCCTATTCCGGTTCGGGGCCGCCGGCGGCCGGCGCCGGTGCGGGTGGGACAGGCGCCGTGCCAACGGCGGGCGTGCCTTCGAGGCGGCCGCCAAGCAGCACGCCGGCGCGCGACGGCGCATCGAACCGGTCGGTCGGCAAGCTCAGACTGCCGGCCGGCAGTGGCTTGACCAGGCGCGCCGTGATGACGAAGACCAGTTCGGTGCGCTCCTGCTGGAAGTCGGTGCTGCGAAACAGCGCGCCCAGTATCGGCACGTCGCTCAGTCCCGGCAGGCCTTTCAGGTTGGCGACCAGATTGTTGCGCACCAGGCCACCGATGGCGAAGCTCTGGCCGTCGTGCAGCTGCACCGTGGTGCTGGCGCGGCGCGTGGTCAACAGCGGCATGATCGCGGTGCCCGCAATGCCGGCGGCGCTGATGCCGATCCCTTCGCGCGACAGCTCCGATACTTCGGGCGCGACCTTCAGGTTGATGAGGCCTCCGCCCAGCACCGTCGGGGTAAAGCGCAGGCCGACGCCGAATTCCTTCTCTTCCAGCGTCACCTTGTTATTGTCCTGCGCCACCGGGATGAAGAACTTGCCACCGGCCAGGAACGCGCCTTCCTGGCCGCTGATGGCCAGCACGTTCGGTTCGGCCAGGATGCGCACCAGGCCATCGAGCTTGTCGGTGTCGATGCCGAAGCGGTTGCCGTTGGTCTTCAGGCCGGCCAGGCCGCCGCGCGCCAGCCCGCTGAGAAAATCGGTGGCCAGTGTGGTGGTCCAGCTGCCCGACCCGAAGCTCAGGCGCACTCCGGTTTCCAGCCGCTCGAGCAGCGTGCGCGCGACTTCGGCCACCTTGACTTCGAGCTGCACCTGCTGGGGCGCGCTGACTGCCAGCAGGTTGATCACGCGGGCGCTGGCGCCACCTGCCCCGGCAGCGGCGCCGCCGCCGCTGCCATTGCCGACCTGGATCACGCCGTCGGTCGCGTTGTCCTTGTCGGCCGCCGGCAACTGGCGCAGCGGGCGACGCACATAGGCGCCGGCCAGTTCCACGGCGCGGTTGACGGCGGCAGCGTCGCTGACGGTACCGGTCAGCACCAGCGTGTCATTCGCGGCCATCACCCGGATATCCTTCTCGTGTGGCATGGCGAGGCCCAGCATCGCTTGCAGGCTGGCCGGGTCCATCGCGACCGTGATGTCGATCACGCTGCACGCGCCGCTGCGGCCCTGCACGATCATATTGGTGGTGCCGACATCGACGGCGGCGATATACAGCGTGTCCGGCGCGACCAGCATCGCCTGCACGACGGCCGGGTTGCCGACGCTGCGCCGGGTGACTGCTTCGGGCAGGCGCAGCATGGTCGACTTGCCCATCTGAAGCGCCATGGTGGCAGGACGCGCGGCCTCGCCCTGGCAGCCGCCGTTCAGGCGCAGCCCGGGCTGCGCTGCGGCGTCAGGCGGTACCGTTTTTTTGGCTGCCGGGGCAGCCAGGGCCAGCGCGCTCAGGCCTGCCAACATGGCCGCCAGGCAGGCGCGCAGTGCGATCGTGGAATGTCGTTGCATGATCGGTCCAGTCGAAGACATCAGAAGCATTCCTGCGATGCGTGCAGGCCGTTGATGACGCTGATGCATTCGCGGTGCGGCGCCGGCGGTGGCGCCGGCGCCCGCACCAGCTGCACCCGCGGTGGTGCCACAGCGCGCAGCACGACCGGGGCGGCGGGCGGCGCCGGCAGCAGGTTCTCCTTGGTCGCGCCGGTGGTGGCAGTGGCGGCAGGATCGATCTGGTTGCGCAGCGCCAGCGACAGCGTGCCGACGCTGCGCGCCAGGTCCAGCTTTTCGGCCTGTTCGGGCGTGACTTCGAGCGTGACGGCATTGACGACTTTGGGCTTGGTCTCATCGCGGCCTACTTCCTGGGCCACCGCCAGCACCAGGATGCGCTCCAGGACGATCTTCGAGATGCTGTGCGCACGCGCCTGCGGGGCGTTCGGATCGGGCACCGTCTCGGTGCTGACGATGATGTCGACATAGTTGCCCGGCAAGGCGAAGCCGGCCACCCCGATCACGTCGTTCACGCGCACGGTGATCGCGCGCTTACCTTCGGTGATCAGGGCCGACAGGCCGCCCAGCGTACCGGCCGGGGCCAGCTTGGCTTCGCTGACCGGTTCGCCCGCGAGCAGGCTGCTGCGCAGGACCCGGCCGTTCAGTGGCTGGGGATCGGTGAACGCGCCCTTGGGCACGCTGGCAGTGGGCCAGTCCACCACGATGAACAGCGCGGGGGTCAGGCGCTGGCCGATGTCGATGTCGCTTTTCGCGACGACGATCCTGCCGGCAGCGGGCACCGGTGCATTGAGCAGCCAGCGCGCGGCCAGCGCCACGGCCAGCAGGCCAAGCACCACGGCCAGCGCCATCATGATCACGGCCCGTTGGTTTTTCATGGTGCATCCCCTTCGCCGAACAGGCTGTACCAGGCGCGCGTCAGACTATCCACGTCGCAGCACGGGGCCTGACCGGAAAAGCCGGCGAAGTCGGCGATCCGGCCCAGCAGCTCGTGCGGATAGGCGGCCAGCAGTGCACGGCCGGTGCGGCGGTGCAGGTGCTCGATCAGGAACGCGATCGCGCTGTCATCCAGGTCGATCCGGCGCTGCCGCGCCTGGCGCCGCAGCAGCGCGCGATAACTCTGCTCCGACAGCGGCCCCACCGGAATCCGGTAGCCGATACGGCGCAGGCAGGCCTCGTCGAGCACCGACTCCGGCGCCAGGCTGGTGACCAGCACCAGGCTCACATCGAACGGCAGGACGTGCGTGGCGCCGCCCGGCACCGTGACATGGTCCAGGCCTGCTTCGAGCGCGCCAAGCCAGCGGTGCAGCAGTTCGCCCGGCGGCACGCGCTGGCGGCCCACATCGTCCACCACCAGCAAACCGTTGTTGGCCAGGATGTGGGGCGGCGCGTGCAGCACGCCGCTGCCCAGATCAGTGCGCAGCTCCAGCATGTCGCGCGCCAGCTCCGGCCCCACGTGCACCAGCGGACGCTGGCTCAAGGCCCAGCGAGCATCGCCGCTGCGGCGCTCTTCGAGGGCGCGCACGTGCAGTGGGAGGGGGTGCAGCGTCAGGTCGTGCAGCTGGATGATTTCGTGGTTGACCAGCACCGCATACGGCACCGCGATCGGATCCTGGCGCAGGCGCGCCAGCTTGCGCGCCAGTGACGTCTTGCCGCTGCCGGACGGCCCGTACAGCAGCAGCGGGCGGCCCGAATACAGGGCAGCGCCGATCTGCTCGCGAATGGCCGGCGCCAGGCCGTCGCCGTCGAGCACCGCATCGAGCTCGGTGCGCGTGACGCGCGCAGCATCGGGCTGGCGCTGCGACTGGCGCGTGACCACGGCGCGCCATGCTGCCAGCGTCACCGGCGCCGGGCCGACATAGCGCGATTCGGCCAGGTAGTCGCCCGCCGCGCGCTGGCCCAGAGTGGTCAACTGGTAGTGCACATCGAGATCGCTGTCGCCGGAATACGCGACTTCGGCCTGCTGGGTGCCCACCAGGGCCTGCAGCACTTCGCGCAGCACGCTGACCGACAGCCGCAGGCGTCCAGTCAACTGGGGCAGCGGCGTCTTGCCGTCGGCATGCAGGGTCTTGACCACGAGCGCCGTCACCAGGCGCGCGTCGAGCCCCGTGTCGCGCACCGTGCGCGGCTGGCGCGGCAGCACGGCGGCGAGATTGCCATCCGCATCAAAACCCGGCGCCGACAGGGACAACGATGCATCCGGTCCGGTCGGCGCGGCGGCCGATAACACTCCGATCATGACGTCTCCTGCTGCTGAAGTTGGTTCTGGGAAAACCTCAATTGATTCTAACGAGCATCTATTTGCGGCACTTGATGCCTGACAAGAGCAGCCGCAGCGATCAAGCGAGGGGCGTGGCGCCGTAACGACCGACCAGATGCACGATCGTCCCGGCAGCAATGGCCACGCCATACGGAATCGAGCCGGCGCTGGGGCGGCCGCTGTTATCCGGGCTTGGCAAGCGTTGCAGGCGCAGCAGGATGGGCAGCAACATGGCCCACAGATTGGCCAGGGCCAGGCGCAGCCGCCCTTTGACAATGAGAACCACCAGCACCATCACGCCGCCTGCGCACCAGGCCAGGACGGCGATGCGCAGCGCGTCGCCCGCGCCGGTGAAGACGCCGACGGCGGCCATCATCTTGACGTCGCCGGCGGCCATGCCGCGCAGCAGATAGAACGGCAGCAGCAACGCCAGGCCGGTCGCGCAGCCGCCCAATGCGGACAGCAGCGCCGTCACTGGCCGGGGCGACAGCAGGTGCAGCAGCAGCGCGCCGAGTACACCAGCGAGCAACAGAAAATTGGGAATGCGCCGACTTTCCAGGTCCTTGATCGCGGCGGCCGTCACCAGCAGCAGCAGCAGCGTGTCAAGGTAGTGTGCGATATCCATGATCGGCTCCAGAAAAAATGCCCCCCGGGGCCGGACTGCGACCCGGGGGGCACACGGATTACGGTGCAGTCGGGTTAGCGGCGTTCAGCTGATCCCGGATGTACTCGAACGTTTCCTTGATGCCAGTACCGACCTCGCCAGCCACGGTGGCCATTGCGACGCCGATGAGTGCAGCGATCAGGCCATACTCGATGGCAGTCACACCGTTTTCGTCTGCGATGAAGGCTTTGATGGCGGAGGTAATCGTGCTCATGACAAAACTCCTTTAGTGGTTGAAAAATACTGGCTGCGACCGGGCCCGGTCGCCCCTGCTATGTAACGTGTGCCAGTAAGTTGACTATAGGCATTAGTGCCGAGCGGCAATTTGATGAGGCGCAGTTTTTCCAAGTGGAAATATTTTTACCTGAGGAAAAACAAGGTTCACGGGCCCCTGTGTCGCGACCCGGTGACGCAGGAGAAAAATCGCCAAGAATAGTTGCCGCTAGTACAAAAAAGCATTATTCTGTTTTGCTTGGCCGCTGAAAAATGCGGCACTTCCGGCCCTCTTGTGCGTCATCCCACGCCATCTGCAGGGTCTTTTTTTTCGTGCTTTGGCTGGCCTGACAACGACGACATGGATTCCCTGCTGCGACACATGGTGGACATGACCGGCCACCGCGATCATGCGATGCTGGACATCTCGGTGATCTCGGCGGTCCAGGAACTATCGGGCGCGAACCAGACCCGGGTCCTGGGCATTTCCAGCGTTGCCGACCAGCTGTTCGTGCGCTCGCGCGCCTGCATCCAGGCCGGCGGCGTCGCCTGCCCGGAAGAACCCCAGGACAGCGGCCCGGGCGAGCCGATCGCCACCTATCCCGAACTCGAGGCGTGCCTGCGCCAGCACGCCACGCGCGCCCAAGGCATGGGCCAGGATGGCTTGCGCCGCCTGTGGCTGCCGATCTGGTTTGGCGAGCGGGCCGATACCTGCCTCGAGATCGCCCACGACACCCCGTTCACGCCGGAAGCGCTGTACATGGTCAGCGGCATCGTCAGCGTGTACCGCAATTTCCAGAATCTGCTCGATTACAGCGAACGCGATTCGCTCACGGGCCTGCTCAACCGCAAGACCTTCGACGACCAGCTGGCGCGCATGCTGCTGGCAACGGACGCCGATCCCGTCATGCCCGGCCTGGCCGAGCGGCGCGGGCAGCACGGGGCGGAGGCGCAGTGGCTGGCCGTGGTCGACGTCGACCACTTCAAGACGGTCAACGACCGCTTCGGCCACCTGTACGGCGACGAGGTCCTGATCCTGATCGCCAACCTGCTGCAGTCGTCCTTCCGTACGCAGGACCGGGTGTTCCGCTTTGGCGGCGAAGAGTTCGTGGTGCTGCTGCGTTCGACGACGCTCGAGAACGCGCGCCGCATCATCGAGCGCTTTCGCCTCGATGTCGAAAGCCACCATTTCCCGCAGGTGGGGCAAGTCACTGTCAGCATCGGCTTCACGGGCGTCAGCGCGGCCGATTCGCCGGTCGTCACGCTCGGCCACGCCGACCAGGCGCTGTATTTCGCCAAGGCCAACGGCCGCAACCGCGTCTGCCATTACGAAGCGCTGGTCGACGGCGGCCTGCTGCAGACCGTCACGACCAACGACACCGCCGAATTCTTCTGAACGCGTTACGCGCTCAGGCAACCTGCATGAAGCGCAGCGGCTCGACCTGCCACTTCTCGGCCGACTCGTGACGCACGATGCGGTCACCGCCACCAAAGCCCAGCGGCCGTGACAGGTCGACGGTTTCGGGCTTGATGTAACGCTGTTCCCGGGTGTGGAAGAACACGTTGACCTTCGGCGTGAGCAGGCTCGTTTCGTGCGGCTCGACCACCACGCCCAGGCGGCCCGATTCCAGCAGCACCAGCGTGCCGACCGGGTAGATCCCGACGCAGCGCATGAATTCCTGAACCAGGGCAGGATCGAAGTGGAATTTGCTCCACTCATACAGCTTGCGCAGCGCTTCGGCCGGCGCCACCCCCTTGTGATAGCAGCGCTCCGACGTGATCGCGTCGTACACGTCGACGATGGCCGCCATCTGCGCCAGTTCGCTGATCGCGTCCCCGGCCTGTTGGTCCGGATAACCGCTGCCGTCGCGCCGCTCGTGGTGGTGCAGCGTGATGTCGAGCGGTATGGCGCCGATGCCGGGCGTGCGCAGCAGGATGTCGTGGCCATCGCGCGGATGGCGCTTGACGATGGCAAACTCGGCGTCGGTCAGGCGCCCCACCTTGTTCAGAATCGCATCCGGCACCAGCGCCTTGCCCGTGTCGTGCAGCAGCCCGCCGATGCCGGCCTGGTAGATGCGCCCGTCATCCAGATTGCGTGAGCGGCAGAACGCCACCAGCAGCGTGCACACACTCACCGAATGCAGGAACGTGTAATCGTCCTTGTTCTTGATCTGCAACAGGCCGAGCAAGGCGCCCGCGTTGCGCAGGATCGATTCGGTGATGTTCTGCACGACCGGCCCGACCTCGTCGAGGTGGACGGCCTTGCCCAGCCGCGCGTCCTGCATCACCGTGCGCACCACGCCCACCGCTTCACGCCGCACCGTCGCCGCGCGTTGCAGTTCCTCGCCAACGGAGAATCGTACCCGACTGGTCGCGGTGGTGGCCAGCACCGTCACTTCGGCTTCGGTGGCTGCCTGCGCCTGGGCCAGCGTGGGCGCGTCCACATCCATGCCGCGGCTGCAATCGATCACGACGCCGTGGATGCGCGCATCGCGGATTTTATGGATTTCGCTCTCGCAAGACAGCAGGAACTGACTGCGCACAAATGGATGCTCCATCCAGCCACAATCGAGATCGTGGATGAACATGCCAACCCTGAGCTGTGACGCATCCACTTTTTTCAACATCTGACGTACCCCTCTGGTCACCGGCGCGGGTGTGCCCACGCGCTATGCAGGAAGTATACCAAATGATTGCAATAAATCACTTAATGTTATCTCTAGTAAACTTCATGAAACCGGTTCATTTGTTCACTACTTGACGTTAACGTTAACGTAAGCTACCGTACCAGTACCCCTCGTCCGCCCGCCTACAAGGACTGCTATCCATGAACGATACAACCGCCGCCGCCACGCTGGCCGCCCCCGCCCCTGCTACCCCGCAACTGGCCAACAAGGTGCGCTTCGTTACCGCCGCTTCGCTGTTCGACGGTCACGACGCCTCGATCAACATCATGCGGCGCATCCTGCAATCGAACGGCGCCGAGGTGATCCACCTGGGCCACAACCGCTCGGTCGATGATGTCGTCACGGCGGCACTGGCCGAGGACGCGCAGGGCATCGCCATCTCGAGCTACCAGGGCGGCCACGTCGAATACTTCAAGTACATGATCGACCTGCTGCGCGAGCGCGGCGGCGCGCACATCAAGGTGTTCGGCGGCGGTGGCGGCGTGATCGTCGCGCACGAGATCGACGAACTGCACGCGTACGGCGTCACCCGCATCTTCAGCCCCGAAGACGGCCAGCGCATGGGCCTGGTCGGCATGATCCACGCGATGCTGCAAGCCTGCGACGTCGACCTGTCGCCGTATGCCCCGACCACGCTGGCGGCGCTGCAGCAGGGCGAGCTGGCCGAGCGCCATCGCCCGCTGGCGCAGCTGATCACGGCGCTGGAAAACGACAAGGTCGACGCTGCGCTGCGCGCACAGATCCTCGAACACGCCGCGACGCTGCGCGTGCCGACGCTGGGCATCACCGGCACCGGCGGCGCCGGTAAATCGTCGCTGACCGATGAACTGATCCGCCGCATTCGCCTCGATCAGGGCGACCGCCTGAACATCGCCGTGATCTCGATCGACCCGTCGCGCCGCAAGTCCGGCGGCGCGCTGCTGGGCGACCGCATCCGCATGAATGCGATCAGTCCGTGGAACGGGCAGACGCGCGTCTTCATGCGCTCGCTGGCCACGCGCGACGCTGGCTCGGAAATCTCGCAGGCGCTGCCCGACGTGATCGCCGCCTGCAAGGTGACCGGGTTCGACCTCGTGATCGTCGAGACGTCGGGCATCGGCCAGGGCGACGCTGCCATCGTGCCGCACGTCGACACGTCGATGTACGTGATGACGCCGGAGTTCGGCGCCGCCTCGCAGCTCGAAAAAATCGACATGCTCGATTTCGCCGACTTCATCGACATCAACAAGTTCGACCGCAAGGGCGCGCTCGATGCGCTGCGCGACGTGGCCAAGCAGTACCAGCGCAACCGCGAATTGTGGAGCCAGAGCCCGGACCAGATGCCGGTGTTCGGCACCCAGGCGTCGCGCTTCAACGACGATGGCGTGACGGCGCTGTACCACGGCCTGCTGCCCCGGCTCGCGGCGCTCGGCCTGCCGATCGATGCGAGCAGCCTGCCCGCGCCGGCGCTGCGCTACTCGAGCGGCAAGAACGTGATCGTGCCGCCGGCGCGCAGCCGCTACCTGGCCGAGATCGCCGACACCGTGCGTAGCTACCACCGCCACGTGGCGCGCCAGGTGAAACTCGCACGCGAGCGCCAGCAACTGGGCGAATCGAAGCGCATGCTGCTGGCGGCTGGCCAGAATGCCGCCACGGGCGACGCGCTCGACGGCCTGATGGCCGAACGCGACAACGCGATGGATGGCGAAGCCAAAACTCTCGTGGCAGCCTGGCCCGCGCTGCAGGCCGCGTATGCCGGCGACGACTACGTCACGCACGTGCGCGACAAGGAAATCCGCACACGTCTGGTCACAAAAACCTTGTCGGGCAACCCGATCCGCAAGGTCGCGCTGCCACGCTTTGAAGACCACGGCGAAATCCTGCGCTTTCTGATGCTCGAAAACGTGCCGGGCGCGTTTCCTTACACGGCCGGTGTGTTCCCGTTCAAGCGCGAAGGCGAAGATCCGACCCGCATGTTCGCGGGCGAAGGCGACGCGTTCCGCACCAACAAACGCTTCAAGCTCGTCTCGACGGGGATGGATGCCAAGCGCCTGTCGACGGCGTTCGATTCGGTCACGCTGTACGGCGCCGACCCGGCGCTGCGGCCCGATATCTACGGCAAGGTCGGCAACTCGGGCGTGTCGATTGCCACGCTGGACGACATGAAGGTGCTGTACGACGGCTTCGACCTGTGCAGCCCGTCGACGTCGGTATCGATGACGATCAACGGCCCGGCGCCGACCATCCTGGCGATGTTCATGAATACGGCGATCGACCAGCAGATCGACAAGTTCGCGCACGATAACGGCCGCCAGCCCACGCCGGACGAAAGCGAAAAAATCCGTGCCTGGGTGCTCACCAGCGTGCGCGGCACCGTGCAGGCCGACATCCTGAAGGAAGACCAGGGCCAGAACACCTGCATCTTCTCGACCGAGTTTTCGCTGAAGGTCATGGGCGACATCCAGGAGTATTTCGTGCGCCACGGCGTGCGCAACTTCTACTCGGTGTCGATCTCGGGTTATCACATTGCCGAAGCGGGCGCCAATCCGATCTCGCAACTGGCGTTCACGCTGTCGAACGGCTTCACGTTCGTCGAAGCCTACCTGGCGCGCGGGATGCACATCGACGACTTCGCGCCGAACCTGTCGTTCTTCTTCTCGAACGGCATGGACCCGGAATACACGGTGCTCGGGCGCGTCGCACGCCGACTGTGGGCAGTGGCGATGCGCGAGCGCTACGGCGCCAACGACCGCTCGCAAAAGCTCAAGTACCACATCCAGACGTCAGGCCGTTCGCTGCACGCGCAAGAGATCGACTTCAACGACATCCGCACCACGCTGCAGGCGCTGATCGCGATCTACGACAACTGCAATTCGCTGCACACCAATGCCTACGACGAAGCGATCACCACGCCGACCGATGAATCGGTACGCCGTGCGCTGGCCATCCAGCTGATCATCAACCGCGAATGGGGCCTGGCCAAGAACGAGAACCCGAACCAGGGCGCGTTCATCATGGATGAACTGACCGACCTGGTCGAAGAGCAGGTGCTGCAGGAATTCGAGCGCATCGCCGAACGTGGCGGCGTGCTGGGCGCGATGGAAACCGGCTACCAGCGCGGCAAGATCCAGGAAGAGTCGATGCTGTACGAGCACCAGAAGCACGACGGCACGCTGCCGATCATCGGCGTCAATACCTTCCGCAACCCGAAAGGCTCGGGCGCACCGGCCACCATCGAACTGGCGCGCTCGACCGACGACGAAAAGCAATCGCAGCTGCAGCGTCTGGACGCCTTCCACACGCGCCACGCGGACGCCGCGCCCGCCGCCCTGGCCGCGCTGCGCCAGGCCGCAATCGACAACCAGAACGTGTTTGCGCACCTGATGGATGCCGTACGCGTGTGCTCGCTGGGGCAGATCACGACGGCGCTGTTTGAAGTGGGCGGCCAGTATCGGCGCAATATGTAATTGTAATAACGGCGTCGGCAAACGGCCTAGAATGACTTCGTGAACACCACGGAGTCATTCATGCCAATCCGCCCCGCACAACTGGCCGCCCTGATGCGCGAAGTCGAACAGGAAGACCCGATCGACTTCGCCGACCTCCCCTTTCCCGAAGACGAACTGCGCGACCTCGTCGCCAGTCACCTGTGCGAGATGGCGGCGGCGATGGAAAACTTCAGCCAGGAAGATCGACTGATGACGCTGCTTGCCGTCTCGGCCAAGCTGGTGCTGGAAAACCTCGTGCTCCACGTACAGTTATTACGGCGCCATGGCTTGCCCGTAGGCGAACATGTCGATGCCTTGCTGCAACGTCTGCGGGGCGGTCCCGGCAGCGACGACGAGTGACAAGGGCTGCGCCCGCCGCTTCCAGTCTTGGTAACAATTGCTCTCACTTTTTTGCTGTTACCTGTGGCTGGAATTTGCAACAATTGCATCCGTTTGCACGTTGGCGACGCTGTTCCTTCAGGTATTATTTGTTGTTGAGGAATTTCGCTATCTGGCGAAACAACGAACTCCACTGCCTGAGGAATCCCACATGTCGCGCCACGCTACCAAGCTTACTCTTACCGCCCTGCTGTCCGGCGCCATCCTTGCTGCCGGTCTGTCCGGTTGCAACCGCACCCAGTCGACCGAGACCCTGCTGGCTGAAGCCACTGACTATCAAAAAAAGGGCGATATCAAGGCGGCGCTGATCCAGTTGAAGAATGCCGTGGCAAACAGCCCGGAAAATGGCGAAGCGCGCATGGCGCTGGGTACCCTGCAATTGTCGACTGGCGACGCCGTGTCGGCTGAAAAAGAATTCGGCCGTGCCCGTTCGCTGAACATCCCGGCGGCGCGCGTGCTGCCGCTGCTCGGCCAGGCGCTGACGCAGCAAGGCAAGTTCAAGGAAGTGCTTACCGAGATCACGCCCGAAGCGGCGGCCGGTTCGGCCCCACTGCTGAGCCTGCGCGCTGACGCACTGCTGGGCAGCGGCAAGCCGGAAGAAGCGCAGCAGGCCTACACCGCCGCGCTGGCAGCCGATGCCAATTCGGGCGAGGCCCTGATGGGCATGGCGCGCATGGCCGCCGCCAAAGGCGACCGCGAAACAGCACAGCGTTATGTCGAGGATGCTGTGGCCAAGGATCCGAAAAATCCCGAAGCCTACATGATGCGCGGCTCGATGCTGCGCATGACGAACAAGCCCGACGAAGCCCTGGCGTCGTATGACCAGGCGCTCAAGCTGAAACCGGATCACCGCGGCGCCCATATTGAAAAGGCGTACGTCGAGATCGCGCGCGGCAAGTTCGATGCGGCCAAGATCGAAGTCGAGGCAGCAGAAAAGAATTCGCCGGGCAGCCTGCTGGTGGTGTACACCCGCGCCCTGTTCGAGTTCTCGCAAGGTAAATACTCGGCAGCGAAAGACGCGCTGGCCAAAATCCTCAAGATCGCGCCCGACCACCAGCCAAGCATCCTGCTGGCCGGCGCATCCGAGCTGAACCTGGGCGGCACCCAGCAGGCCGAGCAGCATCTGCGCAAATACCTGCAAAGCAATCCGAACAATGTCTATGCACGCAAGCTGCTGGCCCAGGCGCAACTGCGCAATTCGCAGCCAGCCGATGCTGCCGCAACCCTGGCGCCAGCCCTGAAGGACGCGCCGCAGGATGCGCAACTGCTGGCCCTGGCAGGCGAGTCGTACATGCAGGTGCGTGACTTCGACAAGGCCAGCAGCTACCTCCAGCAGGCTGCCACGCTGGCGCCGCAAGCTGCCGCCGTGCGTACCTCGCTTGGCCTGTCGCGCCTGGCACAGGGCGACCAAGCCCGTGGCCTGAGCGAACTCGAAGCGGCCGCGACGCTCGATCCGAAATCGCTCCAGGCCACGATGGCACTGGTGCAGACCGAGATGGGCATGAAGCGCTACGACCGCGCCGAGGCCGCCGTGGCGTCGCTCGAAAAGCAGCAGCCGGACAGTGCGCAGGTGCAGCAGCTCAAGGGCGCCGTGTATATGGTCCAGGGCAAGAATGCGCCAGCACGCGCGGCGTTCGAGAAAGCCGTGCAGTTGCAGCCGACGTTCCTGCCGGCCGTGACCAATCTGGCGCGCCTGGACATGCAGGAGAAAAAGCCGGACGCTGCCAAGGCGCGCTTCACGGCCTTCCTCGAGAAAGACAAGAACAATGCCGACGCGATGGCGGCATTGGGTGAGCTGGCGCTGCTGCAGAAGAACACGGCCGAAGCGACCACGTGGTTCGAAAAAGCCAGCACGGCCAATCCACAGGCAACGGCCCCGGCCCTGAAGCTGGGCGCGCACTACCTGCGCACCGACCAGGCGCCAAAGGCGCTGACGCTGGCGCGCAAATTGCAGACCACGAATCCGACCGATGCCGGCGTGCTCGAACTGCTGGGCCAGTCGCAGGTCGCCACCAAGGATCTGAACGGCGCGCTCGACACCTACAGCAAGCTGGCCAATGTGCTGCCGAAATCGGCGCCGGCGCAGATTCGCCTAGCCGAGGTGCAGCGCATGCTCAAGAACGACAGTGCCGCAGCCGGCCACATCAAGCGCGCAGTCGACTTGCAGCCTGATTTCATGCCCGCGCGCCTGATGCAGGTGGACGCAGCAATGCGTGCCAAGCGTCCGGACGATGCACTGGCAGCCGCGCGCCAGGCACAGGAAGCCGCACCGAAAGCGCCGATTGGCTACGTGCTCGAGGGCGACATCCTGATGAGCCAGCAAAAGAGCGCACCAGCCTTGCAGGCGTATGAAAAAGCCGCAGCGCTGGCGCCGTCGTCGGAGCTGAACGCCAAGGTCGTGCAGGCGATGCAGGCGGGCGGCAAGAGCAAGGAAGCGCTGGCGCGCGCCGAGAAGTGGCTGGCCCAGAACCCGTCCGATGCGCGCATGGCGCTAATGGTCTCCGAGATCAATATGGCGGGCAAGGATTACAAGGCGGCCATTACCCGTCTGGAATCCGTACAAAAGACGGCGCCGGACAACCCGCTGGTGCTGAACAACCTGGCCTGGGCCTACCAGCAGGTGAACGACCCACGGGCACTGGCAACTGCCGAGCAGGCATTCAAGGTCGCCAGCGACAATCCGGGCGTGATGGACACGCTGGGCTGGATGCTGGTGGAACAGGGCAATGTCGCACGTGGCCTGCCACTGCTGCAAAAAGCCAGCACCCAGGCGCCGAATGCCATGGAGATCCGTTATCACCTGGCACAGGCGCTGAACAAGAGTGGCGACAAGGCCGGCGCCAAGCGCGAGCTCGACAAGCTGCTGGCAGCGAACACGCCGTTCGCACAAGCCGATGAGGCACGCGCGCTGCTCAAGACGCTGTAATGTGGCACGTTGCCGCCGCACGCTATCGCATGGCGCGCGGCGGCCTTGTTTTACCGTTGCATACAGCATCCTGGCGATGATATTTATTCATCCTATCGAACGCTCAATTTATTGATGTCGAGATAAGATATCATTACATAAATAAGGATGTTTATCGTGAACGACGATTCATACGGAATCCGGCTTACCGATACGTCGGACGGCCGCAACTCGGCCAGCATGCTGATCAACAGGATGTACGCCTGGCGCGGCTACTCCGGCGATCACCAGCCGAGCAATGACCCCAATCGCATCACACTCACCGCCACCGACAAGGGCGACGTGGTCGGTACGCTCAGTATCGGTATCGATTCCGAGGTCGGGCTGATGGCCGATGAAGTCTTTGGCGCCGAACTCGATGCCCACCGCGCCAACGGCGCGCGGCTGTGCGAGTTCACCAAATTTGCCTTCGACCCATCAGTACGCTCGAAAACCGCGCTGGCCAACGTGTTTCATCTGGCCGTCATCTACGCCCGCGACATGCATGGCTGCACCGACATCATCATCGAGGTCAACCCGCGCCACCGCCGTTTCTACGAGCGCATGCTGGGGTTTCGCAAAGAGGGCGAGCTCAAGATCAACACGCGGGTCGATGCGCCGGCCTACCTGCTGCGCGTCAATCTGAAATACGTGACCGAGCAGATCAGCATTTTTGGCGGTACCTTCGCCGCCGATGGCGAAACCGAAGAGCGCTCGTTCTACCCATACTTCTTTTCGCCCCGCGAGGAACGCGGTATCATCAACCGCCTGCTGCGCATGGATGAGTCACATCCGGCATAAGCACCCGCGCCGCCGGTACGCGCCCTGCACTTCCTGCGGCGCCGACCATCTCGTCCCTACCTTTTCGCAATGTCCCCGATGAGCAATCCGTTTCAGTACGAACAGGCGTTTTCACGCAATATTGGCTGGGTCACGCCTGCCGAACAGCAGCAGTTACGCGGCAAGCGCATTGCCATCGCGGGCGGCGGCGGCGTCGGCGGCGTGCACCTGCTAACGCTGGCACGCCTGGGCGTGACGCAGTTTCATATTGCCGACTTCGACACCTTCGACATTCCCAACTTTAACCGTCAGGTGGGCGCGATGATGTCGACCGTCGGGCAGCCCAAGGCTGACGTGCTGGCGCGCATGGCGCGCGACATCAACCCCGACATCGATATCAAGATATTTCCCGAAGGCGTCCATGCCGACAATCTCGACGAATTCCTGGCCGGGGTCGATCTGTACGTCGACGCGCTCGACTTCTTCGCCTTCGATGCGCGTCAGCAGACCTTTGCTGCCTGCGCACGGCTCGGCATCCCGGCCACCACGGCTGCGCCACTGGGCATGGGCGCCGCCCTGCTCAACTTCATGCCGGGCAAGATGACGTTCGAAGAGTATTTTGGCTGGGGCGATTTGCCGGAGCAGGAAAAAGCGATCCGCTTTGTGGTCGGCCTGGCGCCGGCTGGCCTGCACCGCAACTACCTGATGGTGCCAGGGGCGGTGAACTTTGCCGAGCGGCGCGGCCCGTCGACCTTCATGGCTTGCCAGCTGTGCGCCGGCATCATTGCCACCGAGTCGCTCAAGATTCTGCTGGGCCGCGGCGACGTGCTGGCGGCGCCCTGGGGCATGCAGTTCGACGCCTACCGCAACAAGCTCAAGCGCACGTGGCGGCCGGGCGGCAACCGGCATCCAATCCAGCGTCTGGCAATTGCCATTGGCCGGCGTCAATTTGCGCGCATGGCGGCTGCCGGCCGCTGAACGACTGGGCGTTGATTCATCGGCGCATCATGCCGCCGAATCGGACAACGAAAAAAACCACTGCCGTTACCGGTAGTGGTTTTTTTCTTGCTTGAGAACAGGGCCTGCGCAGCAGGCCCGTGATTCTTAGGCAGCTTTCTTGTTGCGGCGACGTGCTGCGTACAGACCCAGCATGCCCAGGCCCAGCAGGCCAACCGATGCTGGCTCTGGCACTTCAGCTGCGTTTTCGAACACGACGTCCAGCGAACCGTTGATGGTCTGGGTGCCCGATGGGGTGAAGTTGTTCAGCTGGCCCGACTGGAACGACATCGAGTAGAACGGGTTAGGCAGGATGAAGAAATCGCTGCCAGCTGCGGTCAGTGCGAACGAGCTCGATGCACCGAAGCTGCCGCAGTTGATGCCGTTGCCGTTTGGATTGCTTGGGCTCGAGCAGGTGCTCAGCATTGGGTTCAGCGTGCCCTGGCCAGCCAGTGGATTGCCCGAACCCAGCAGGACGTTGCCGGCTTCCGAGCCCAGATCGGTGTCGAGGAACAGGTTCAGGCTACCGGTGCCTGGCTGGAAGTTGAACGTGGTGGTCGAACCGCTGACCGAGTAGGTACCGCTTGCCGAGTAGTTGGCGAACAGGCCGTAGTTCGAACCCAGGCCGGTCTGGAAAGCCGAATAGGCAGTGTTACCACCGTTGCCGACGAACTGGCCAGCGGTCCACACCAGGGCGACGTTGAACGTACCATCTGGGTTGAAGGTTGCGGTTTCGGTGTAGTTACCGGTGATCTTGTCAGCAACGAAGTTTGCCTGGTTGCCGTTGATCGGGTCGACGGTGAACGAGTTGAACGGTGCTGCTGCGGCAGTACCGCTGAAGACGGTTGCAGCTGCGATCGATGCGGCGAGGATGGTTTTCTTAAAAGCGTTCATTTCGTAAATCTCCTGGGTTGTCTGGGGTACTGCTCACGAGGGTATATAAGCAACCACCGTGCCAGCTCAAGAGATTTGTTTTAAATCAAACAGTTAGCGATTTTTACTGATCAAGATCAAACATCACTGTAAAAAATACCGACAGCATATTTATCACCTGATAAATACCCTGTCGGACTACGCCTACATAGGCTTGCGGATCACCACATTCCATGTGTTTCCGGAAGTAAATTCCGATTGGATCTCATATCCTGCTGCCAACATCTTGGCGCGCAGTTCTTCGATGTGGAATGGGCTGTACAGAATTCCCTTGCGGATGCCCCAGTCATTGATCTTCTGCGCAGCCCAACGCAGCGGTGCGAATCCGGTGGGATACAGCAACACATTTGCCGCCATCGTCCCGCCCGGCTTCAGCACACGCAGGATGTCGCGCAGCGCGCCGTCGATCGTCGGAAAGCAATGGATCGAGTTGGCGATATTGGCCGTGTCGAAGCGGTTGTCGGCAAATGGCAGCTGGGCCGCGTCGGCGTGCTGCACCTGGACTTGCGGATTGTTGGCAAAGCGGCGCTTGGCGCCGGCGAGCATCGACGGCGCGTAGTCGATGCCGGTCACCTTCACTTGCGGGAGCTTGCGGCGACGGCGCCAGTTCAGCACCATCTCGAGCAGGGTCCCGGTGCCGCAGGCCACTTCCAGGTGATCGGGACCGAAGTTCGGCCCGAAGAAGCGCATCTGGGTGCCGATCGTGCTGTTATAGGCGAAGGTCAGAATGAAGAAGCCGCGCAGGTCGTACCACCACGGTTCAGAGGAATAGGCTTCGGCGATTTCGTCCCTGGTCTTACCTGTCGTCATGGCGCATCCTCACTGGATATACAAGAAGCGCTGAATATAGGACGTTCCTGCGAGGCAGGCAAGCACAAATGCAGAGAGGAAATTATGGGGCGTCTTTGCCCCGGGAGCAATGCTTAGCCCAGCGCGCGCAGGCGGTTGATGATGCCGGCCTCTTCGCGCTGCGAAAAGAACCAGGGAAACAGTGAACGTTCGCCGACCGCCTTGTCCTGCATGCCGCCCCATTTGGCAACCTGCTCGGTACCGTATGCCGTGGCGGCGCTGAGCAGCACCGCTGGTGCCTGCACGCGCGGATTGGGCCGTGATTCGCAGACGGTCTGGAAACCCAGCATGGCTTCGTAAAAACGGCGGTGACGCGGATTGACTTCAATAAAGATGTGGCTGCAATGATTCAGGTCGCGCGCATAGATCAGGGCCACGTGGAACAGCGACGCCAGTACGGCCTTCGACTTGATGGCCGGATCGACGGCCAGCTTGATGATTTCGCAGACCTTGCCGGTCATGCGCTGGGTATCGATATAGTCAGCAAATACCTGGTCGGCCAGCAGGCCGATATCGGAATCCAGACCCAGGCTCAGCGTGCCGAAGACCTGGCCACGATCCGATGCGGTCAAGGTGATCCGGTTGGGGTCGTTGCCGATCTGGTGGTTGCCGCTGTAGCCGCGCCACGCATACATCTTACTGATGAGCATGCTGGCGGAATTGCGCTGGGTGTCGATGTCCGCAGCGCGAATGCCAAAGACGCGTTCGTTGATGGTAACGTCAATGATGCTCGGATCGTTCTCCGGGGCTGAGTCATCGCTGCCAAGCCCGGTGCATGGGATGGCTGGCGCTAATGTCTCGATCATGTACGTTCTCCTGGCGGTATCGACGCGTCGTGCAGCGACGACAGTGTAGTCATCATAGCATCGACAATTGTCCTAATGCCAATTTTATTGACAAATTGAATGTGAATTAGTGGAATTACTATGCAAATTCCCTCACAGCAAAGAGTAGCAGGTCAAGCGGCCTCTGCGGTACGTGGCGATACGAAAGCCTTGTGAAACAAGTGGCGCGTGAGCAACACCAACGGCATTCGCAGCCAGTTTCCGCGCACATACAAGGCGAAATGGGCGGCACCGTCAAAGCGTGCGGCGCACTCCGGATGCGGCGGCGCCAGGGCGCGCGTAAATAGCGCATCCATCAGTGCCAGTACGACTTGGGATGGCGCAAATGCCTGTGACGCAGCCATGACCGATGCAGGCACCGGCGTGCCAAACGTGCGGGTGGCATAGCGCAGTGCGTAGAACATGGGACGGGTGAGTTCGAGCGCAACGGCGCGCGCCACCAGCCCATCCCAGAAACCCGGCTCGGCGCCAAAGTGTGTTGCCAGGCGATGCATGTCGAACAAATCGCGCAATCCCTGGTCGAATTCACCACCAAAGAACAGGTGCACGGCGCTGTGCAAGAACATGTCGTGCGGTGACAACGTACACACACCCAGCGCCCCGAGGTCGCCGGGGATCGGCCGCGCCGCCGCGCGCAGCAGCGCCGGGTCGGGCCGCACCGGCGCCGTTTCGGGCAAGATCGCATGGTGGACATCGATGGCATTGCCGCGGCGCAGGTGCACCATCGGCGGAAGCTCATGCATCCAGGTGCGGTAGTAGCGCTGATCGTAGGCGTCGTGGTGGGTGCTGGCCCAGCCATGCTCCATCAGCGCACTTTCCACGTTGTCCAGATTGTCCTTGGGCACGAGGATATCGATGTCCGAGAACAGGCGGCCACGGCCGGACGGCAAGCCGGCCATCGCATATGCAGCGCCTTTGAGCAGGATCAGGGGCTGGCCCAGGTGGGCCAGATCGCTGTGGATGCGTTCGACCTCGTAGCCGGTCAGGCGCCGATGGCGCAGCGCGACGATGCGCGCCGCTTCCAGGTGCTCGCGCGGCTGCGGCGGCACGTCGTCAAGCAAGCCGTGCTCTTCGAGCAAAAACACCAGGATCGCGCCGACATTGGCGCTGTTGGCCTGGCGCAGCAAGCGCTCCCAGCCCGGCAGGTCAAGCAGCCGGACCCGGCCTGGCGCCGACAGCACCTCGACCAGCAGCGATGGCGGGCGCCGCGTCACGCTGGCGCTCCCGCCAGGCGGTCGAACAGCGCGATCGCTTCGTCCAGCTGGCTGTAGCAGAATTCGTGGCCGTCAGCGCCGTCGACCAGATCGGCCAGGCAATCGAACCCGGCAGGACCGAGAACGAAATAATTGAAGGCATTCTCTGCCACCCGGGTGAACAACTGCCCCTTGGACAGCGGTGTCAGTGTGGTCGCGGCGCCCGCCTCGTAGCGGGGAAACACGATGTGGCGTGCGCGCGCAACGTCGCCCACCTGCGCCACGCTCCCGGCCGGCGCCTTCATGTGCGCGATCGTGCCCTTGTTGGTGCCGGGTACCGACGGGCCGAGCAAGGCGTCGGGCGCAAACGCGCGGATCACGTCGATCGAGGCATTCTTGAGGCTGACCGGGCGCGCCAGCGGCGCGAGCATGCCATCGCTGCGCCGGATCAGCGTCAATTCATCCGACAGCAGGCGCCAGCCGCGGCACACCAGGGCGGCGCACAGCGTGCTCTTGCCCGAGCCGGGCGGCGCCGGCAGGATGATCGCGCAGCCATTGCGCTCGATAACGGCAGCGTGCACGATCAGGTAACGGTGCGCGCGGTTCGAGACGCACCAGTTCATGACCCATTCGAACATCGGCCAGGCCTGTGCCAGCGGCAGCGGCGCGAACGGCTCACGGCCGTCATGGTCAAAGCGGACCTGCGGATGCCACCAGCGGCGCAGGCCGGCGCTCTGGCGCAGGCGCACCTGGAAATCGGCGAAGCCACCCGGTTCCTCGATGACGTTGTCGCGATACATCAACCCGATGCCATCGGCGACGAGGGAAATATTCGATTGGATTCGGCTGACAAACGGTCCGGTGCGCAGCAACAGACCAGGGCCGCCCAGGCGCCGCGCCAGTTCGGCACGGCCCAGATCGGCTACAAGAGGCATGGTTCGATCAGATTCAGGCAGGAGAGTTGTTCGAGCAGCTCGGCCACATCGTGCGTAAGCGTGGCGTCGTCGACCTCGAAATGTTCGCGCAGTACTGCGGCAAGGGCTGCTTCGGGCGTGGGCGCGGCGCCCATGTGTTGCAGCACGACGAGCGCCTCGGGGGTCAGCAGGTGGGTCGCCCCGGATACTTCGTTGAACAAGACGACCTCGTCTTGCCACTGGCGATAATGCAGAACTGCAGGGCCCGGACGACGCCAGGCCCCGGATTGCTCACTCGCCGTGGACAGCGACAAGATATTTCCTTACCTGCTGGATATTCCAGGACACGTTGGCGTTGACCTTGTAAAAACCCGTGGTCTTGAGTTCGTTCCACATGCGCTGCAGCGTCGGCACGTCGAGGAAGCTGATGCGACCCGAGATGACGTTCAGGTATGCCGTGCACAGGTGCTTGCCGATGTAGGCATACTGCGAGTCGAAGGTGGAGGTCATGACCTGCGCCATCGTGCTCGCGAAGTACGTCTTCGCGAAGCGCTGTTCGCGGCAGCTGAAGACGTCGGCGAACCGCTTGGCCTTGTTGCATGGCCAGCTGCGCTGGACATGGCACCAGTTCGACGGCGACAGCGGATTACAGCGCTGCTCGGTGGCGACGTTGCTGTTCAGGCCAGCCGAATGGAAGGCCGATGCCGACTCGCACACGAAACCGGTTTTCTGCAACGTTGCATGGCTTTCGAGCGTCATCAGCACACCCGCCGCGCCCAGGCCGGCTTTGGCCAGCCGCCGGCGCGTGGCGCCATGCTGGGGCATCGCCGGAGGGATGGGAAGGTGTTGCGGCTCGTTACCGCTTTGTTGCTGATCGTTAGCCACGGCTAGTCCTCGAATTCAATTGCGACACAGGTAATAGAGCAAGTTTCATGCCCTTAAAAATTCCTGTAGGAATATTCTTACTTAAAACAACTACTTAGACGCTTGTCAAGCACGATTTTACACTGCATTGCGCGGCCCAAGCCGCAGCAGTGTAAGAATAATCGACAGGCTTGTTAGAAGAAACTCTCTGGGATAACCAGGATGTCGCCCGGACGCATCATGACGTTGGCGGAGATATCGCCATCCTTGATCAGGTCATCGAGGCGGACCGGCACTTTCTCTTGCTTGCCGTCGACCGTGCGAATGATGCTGGCCTTGTTACCCGATGCAAATTCGGTCACGCCACCAACGGCAATGATGACATCCATCACCGACATCTCGCGGCGATATGGCAGCGCCTGCGGACGGGCAGCCTGGCCAATCACGCGGATCTGGTCGGTAAAGTTGCCAATGAAATTGGTCACGATCACGGTTACGACCGGCTGCTGGATGAACTTGGCCAGCGCGCCCTCGATATCGCGCGCCAGCTGCGTCGAGGTCTTGCCGGCTGCTGGCAGATCTTCAACCAGCGGTGTCGTGATCTTGCCGTCCGGACGCACCGGCACGGTCATCGAGACCTCGGGATTGCGCCAGACGATGATGTTGACGCTGTCGCCAGGGCCGACCAGGTAATCGGGATTGATCGGCGCCATGGCGGCGGTGCTTGGCGGCAGCGGCGTCGCGCAGCCAGCCAGAATCAGCATGCAGGCAGCGGCGCCAGCGGCGACCAGGTGTTTCGTCAGTTTCGTCATCATCGCGTTCATCCCTTGCACGCACCGTAACCCACCTGCCTGCATGGTTTACCGTACGAATCAATAATTGTTATTTCGCCATCATGGCCTGCGCTATTGTAGCGCAGACCGCGGCGGGAACAAGCCATGCACAATTGAAATACTTTCTTGTTGCAAGTTCAACACGACAGCATGTCAGGCGCATGACGGAAACAGCCTAGCGCTCCAGCAATTCCTGGACATGGCGTACCGGAATGGCATACGTGATGCCACTTGGCGCCGTGATGGCGGTCTCTTTCAACCCCTTCACGAACACCATATTGATCACCCCCAATACCTGCCCGGTCTCGGGATCGTACAGCGGGCTGCCACTGTTGCCCGGATACGCGGTGCCGTCGAGCTGATAAATGCTGAACGGCGAGCGTTGCAGCTGCACGACGGCGCGCGCATCGAGCTTGCGTGCATTGGGTGACGGCTGCATGACCGGCGTGATCGCCGCCAGCAGTGCGCGATGCGTGGCCGGATACAGGCCCAGCACCATCCCGAGCGGGAACCCGGTGAACGCCAGCGCCTGTCCCTCGGCGGCCATACTCGCGTTGCCAAGACGCAACGCCGGCAGCGGCGTCCCCTCGATGCGCAGGTGGGCCAGATCATGCTGGCGGTCGAGCCCGACCAGTTGGGCCGCCCGGAAACGCACGCCGGCGCCGTCCGGCACGACGATCCCCAGCTTTTCCAGCTTGGCGCCGTCGAGCTCGTTGGGCACCACGTGGGCATTCGTGATCACGCTCAGGCCGTCGCCGACGACAAAGCCGGTGCCGCTGAACACAATTGCCGGGCTGCGCGTCTGCATCTGGGTGCCAATGCCGACGATCGACGGCTTGACCGCCGCCACCGTCTGCGGCAACGTGGCCGCCATCACCGGCGCCATGGCCATGCCCGCCCCTGCCAGCACTGCCAGCGTCACGGCAGCGAACTTCTTTCCAAACTCTCTACGCATCATCAAAACGATCTCATTAGGTTGTAGTTGCACAATAGAAGCAATCGTACGGGCCCTTTCGGTTTTTAGCCATTACAATAAGGACCTTTGAATTTCAGCAACATTTTTTTGAGTCCTGCTACGCTCTCTGCCGTGGCGCAATGATTCCAAAAAATACAACAAGCGGATTCGCTAAATGTTTGCGATAATGCAACAATTGAGCATCCTGTAATGAAATTCACTTAAGATTTTTCTTTGGCTGTTTGCCCTTGTGTTGCAAACAGACGGTATCGTTTACCCAGAATCGCTGGATTTTCTAACCTGCAATTGCAATTGCTCAGGGGACAAGCGATCATGCACTTTGTTTATTTGTGAGCCTGGTTTTTTGCAGACCGGGACCTGACCGGCGAGACTGATACGATGGCTGAAATTACTTCCCAGATTCTTAACCTCCTCAAAGCCATTGGCAAGTACCGCTGGCATGCGGTCATCATTGCCTGGGTGGTGGCGCTGGCCGGCTGGCTGGTCGTCTACAAGCTGCCCAATCAGTACGAAGCGTCGGCGCGCGTGTACGTCGATACCCAGAGCATCCTCAAGCCATTGCTGTCGGGCATGACCATGCTGCCGAACCTGGAGCAGCAGGTCCTGTTCATGCGCCGTACCCTGATCAGCCGTCCGAACGTCGAGCGCGTCGTGCGCGAGGTCGATCTCGACGTCAAGGCGACCGATGCCAAGCAAATGAACAAGCTGGTCGACGACATGATGGCCAACATCAAGATCGGCGGTACCGAGCGCGATGACATCTATACCATCAGCTACACCGGCACCAGCGCCCGCGAAGGCAAGGACGTCGTCCAGGCCTTCCTGACCATCTTCGTCGAAGGCAGCTTCGGCAACAAGAAGCAGGATTCCGAAAAAGCGGTGCAGTTCATCGACGACCAGATCCGCAGCTACGAAGAGCGCCTGGCCGCTGCCGAGAACAGTCTGAAGGAATTCAAGATCCGCCACATCGGCATGCTGCCAAGCGAAGGTGCCGACTACGGCACGCGCATGGTCGCCACCAGCGAAGGCCTGAGCCAGGCCCGTCTGGAGCTGGCCGAAGCCGAGCAGGCGCGCAATGCAATCCGCCGTCAGATTTCCGGCGGCAGCAGCGCTGGCAGTGGCTCGCGCCCGACGCCGATCTTCGTCGATCCCGAGCTGGATGAACGCATCGCCAACGTCAACAAGACGCTCGACACGCTGCGCACCCAGTACACCGAGCAGCACCCGGACATCGTCGCCAACCGCCGCCTGCTTGAGCAGCTGCGCGAGCGCCGCGCCGAAGCCGCCAAGAACACCAAGCCGAGCATGGACCCGGGCGCCAGCTACAGCCCGATGCTGCAGCAGCTGACCGTGCAACTGTCGGATGCCGAAGCACGCGTCGCGTCGCTGCAGGCGCGGGTGGCCGAATACAGCGGCCGCGTCGGTCGTCTGCGTGGCCAGGGCGAGCAAGTGCCCGAGATCGAAGCCCAGCTGGCGCGCCTGAACCGCGACTACGAAGTCAATCGCGAAAACTACCAGAAGCTGGTGGCGAGCCGCGAGTCGGCCAAGCTGTCGGGTGACCTGTCGTCGGCCACCGACATGCTGACCTTCCGCGTCATCGATCCACCGACCGCGCCGGCCACGCCAAGCGGCCCGAACCGCATGCAGCTGTTCTCGCTGGTCTTCGTCGCGGCTCTGGCCGCTGGCCTGGCCGGTGCGTTCCTGCTGAGCCAACTGCGTCCGACCTTCCTCAGCCAGGCCACCCTGCGTGAAGTCACGGGTCTGCCGATCCTGGGCTCGGTCAGCATGAACTGGACTGCCGAACAGACGGTGCTGCGCAAGCGCCGCCTGTTCGCCCTGGCCGCGTCGGTACTGCTGCTGTTCGGCCTGTACGCCGCCGGCGTCGCCGCCATCATGATCCGCCCGACGATGTAAGGCCGGTTGGCCACCAAGGAGCAAATGTGAGCATTATCGAAAAAGCGGCCAGCCGCATCGACCAGCAGCGTCAGAACGCTGCTGCCACCCCCGCCGCCGTGATCGTGGCGGATTCGCAAGAGCCCATCACCCCGGATGCCGGCTACGTCCCGACGCGCCCGCCGGAGCACGCAGCTGCACCGGCAGCGCCAGCGGTCACGCCGGCAGTCGCCGCGACCAGGACCGAGAGCACGGCCGAGACCACGAACGCGGCCAGTGGCCGCCACAGCACGCGCCGCATCGAACTGGACCTGGCGCGCATGCGCGAGCTGGGCATGGTCACCGCGGCCGGCGGCCGCACGAACCTGCTGGAAGAATTCCGGATCATCAAGCGCCCGCTGCTCAAGCGCGCCTTTACCGAGCGCGGTCCGAAAGACAATCCGGGCAACCTGATCATGGTCACCAGCTCGCTGCCGGGCGAAGGCAAGACCTACAGCGCGATCAACCTGGCGATGAGCATCGCGATGGAACTCGATCACACGGTGCTGCTGGTCGACGCCGACGTGGCGCGCCCTTCGGTGCTGCGCACGCTCGGCCTGCCGGCCCAGCGCGGCCTGATGGACATCCTGCTCGACGACAAGCTCGACCTGGCGGACGTCATGCTGCGCACGAATGTGGATACACTGTCGATCCTGCCGGCGGGTACCAGCACGCCGCGTGCCACCGAGCTGCTGGCCAGCTCGACCATGACGGCGATGGTGCACGAACTGGCGCACCGCTATCCCGACCGTGTGATCATCTTCGATTCGCCGCCATTGATGCTCACCAGCGAATCGCGGGTGCTGGCCAGCCACATGGGCCAGATCATCGTCGTGGTGGAAGCCCAGACCACGACCCAGCACGCGGTCAAGGAAGCGCTGCAGCAGCTCGAAGGCATGGCCAACGTCAATCTCCTCTACAACAAGACCAGGGATATTCCGGGCATTGAAGAAACGTATGATTACCACTATGGCTAAAGCGCGCAGAAGCCGTTGCGCGCCGCGCCTGGCGCCACTGGCGGCCGCAGCGATGCTGCTGGCCGCGTGCCCGGCGCACGCCGAATGGCGCGTCACGCCGATTCTGCTCGTCAGCGAAATCTGGACCGACAACGTCAACCTTACCGAAGACCAGTTCGCGCACAGCGACCTGATCACGCAGGTGTCGCCGGGCATCACGGTGGCCAACCGCAGCCGGCGCCTGACCGTCGACGCGACCGCGCAACTGCACGGGTTCGCCTACCTGAACGACAGCGACAAGCGCAATCTGGCCGATCCCGGCGTGATCGGCGCAGCCGACAGCACGTCGAGCACCCAGCGCTCCTACAGCGGCAACCTGAAAGGCGAGCTGCTGTCGGACCTGTTGTTCGTCGAAGCCACCGCCTCGCGCGGCCAGCAGAGCCTGTCGGCATTCGGTCCGCGCGCGGGCAACGACCTGTACTCGAACCGCAACCGCACCGACATCGACACCTGGAGCATCAGCCCCTACCTGACGCACCGCTTCGGCAGCTTCGCCTCGGGCGTGCTGCGCTACACGCGCGACTCGGTCGATGGCGGCGACGCGTTTGGCTACAACAACACCGGTGGCGATACCATCCAGGCGAACCTCACCAGCGGCGCAGCGTTCCGCACCGTCGGCTGGGGCCTGACCTACGTCAAGCAGGAACTGGGCGGCGCCCAGTATGGCGACTCGACCAACGAGAACCTGGCCGCCAACCTGCGCTACATGCTGAACTCGCGCTGGTCGCTGCTGGCCAATGTCGGCTACGACCGCTACCAGTACGAAGGCATGGGCGGTGGCGACCAGGGGGCCAACTGGTCGCTCGGCTTTGCCTGGTCGCCTTCGCTGCGCACGAATGTGCAGGCCACGCTCGGCCGTCACTTCTATGGCACCACCGGCACGCTGTCGGCGCTGCATCGCTCCCGTCACACGAGCTGGAACATCAGCTACGACGATGTCGTGACGACGTCGCGCGAGCAATTCCTGATGCCGTCGACCCTCGATACGGCCAGTCTGCTCAACAGCATGTTTGCCACGGCCTACCCCGATCCGGCCGAGCGCCAGCGCATCGTGGCAGCCTATATCCAGGCCAACGGCCTGCCGTCGTCACTGACCGACAGCGTCAACTTCCTGAGCAATCGCTTCGTCCGCCAGAAATCGCTGCGCGCCTCGATGGCCTACACCAAAGGCATCAGCAGCGCGGTGTTCTCGGTGTATGCCAGCAACCGCAATGCGCTGTCCGATCAGCAAAGCGACAGTCAGCTGCTGGGCGTCGGGCAAAGCAATCTGAACGATAACGTGCGCCAGCATGGCCTCGACGCGAGTTATACATACCGGCTCACATCCCGTTCGAACCTGACGGCCGGCTACGACCTCAACAAGAGCGACTCCCGTTCGGGCGGCTTCGAAGACCTGCAACGCACGCTGCGCGTGGGCGTGTCGCGCCGTTTTGGCGATCTGCTTGCCACGGCCGACCTGCGCCGCCGCACCGGCAACGTTGGCCGCTTCACCACCGAGGCCGGCTCCACCAGCGGCACCTATACCGAGCACGCCATGGTGGCGAGCCTGTCCATGCAGTTCTAAAAGCTACGACAATCACGATGTACGAAACCTATTACGGCCTGTCGGCCAAGCCATTCCAGCTGCGCCCCGACCCGCATTTCTTCTATGGCTCGAAGGGCCACAAGCGCGCCATGGCGTATCTCGAGTACGGCCTGTCGCAGGGTGAAGGCTTCATCGTCATCACGGGCGAAGTCGGCGCCGGCAAGACCACGCTCGTGCGCAATATGCTGGGCAAACTGCCGCTCGACCAGATCGTGGCCGCGCACATCGTCAATACCAGCCTCGATCCTGAAGACACGCTGCGCATGGTGGTCTCGAGCTTCGGTCTGCCGTACGAAGGCCAGAGCAAGGCCGAGCTGCTCAACCGCCTCGAGCAGTTCCTGCGCACCGTCGACCGCCAGGGCAAGCGCGCCCTGCTCGTCATCGACGAAGCCCAGAACCTCAACGCCCGCACGGTCGAAGAACTGCGCATGCTGTCGAACTTCCAGACCGATGAACGTTCGCTGCTGCAGACGTTCCTGCTTGGCCAACCCGAGTTTCGCGCCACCCTGCACAGCCCCGGCATGCAGCAGCTGCGCCAGCGCGTCATCGCCAGCTACCACCTGGGTCCGATGGATGCGGCCGAGACGCGCGCATATGTCGAGCACCGCCTGAGCACCGTCGGCTGGCAGGGCACGCCATCGTTCGACGACGGCGCCTACAGTGCGATCTACGCCTACAGCGGCGGCATCCCGCGCAAGACCAACACGCTGATGGACCGCGTGCTCCTGATGGGCTACCTCGAAGAACTGCAGGCGTTCACCGAAGCGCACATCAACGACGTCGTGCGCGACATCTCGGAAGAATTCGACGCGCCCGACACCGACGACCTGGCCGATGCGCATGCCGACCAGACGGGCGGCGGCAGCCACGCGAACGAGCTGCACCCGGGCGAGCGCCGCACCAGCGTCGAGCAGCTCGACGAGCGCATGATGCGCCTGGAGAAATCGATCGTGTCGGTGCTGTCGATCCTGAAAAAGATCGCCGCCACGCCACCCAATGCCGCCGGCGCCGCGCCCCACCACCCGGACCACCAGGAATAACCCGCCATGAAAATGACCGCTCCCGCAGCCCGACCGCGTCCAGCGCCGGGTGAAAAAATCCGCAATGCGATGACCTGCGACGTGGAAGACTACTTCCAGGTGTCGGCCTTTGCCCCCTACATCGACCGCGACAGCTGGCCAACGCGCGAATGCCGCGTCGAAGCCAATATGGAACGCATCCTCGCGCTGTACGAGCGCGAGGGCGTGCGCGCGACCTTCTTCACGCTGGGCTGGATCGCCGAGCGCTATCCCGCCATGGTGCGCCGCATCGTCGAAGCCGGCCACGAGCTGGCCAGCCACGGCTACGGCCACCTGCGCGCCTCGGACCAGAGCCGCGCCGAATTCGACAACGATATCCGCTCGGCCAAGGCGCTGCTGGAAGACATCGGCGGCCAGGCCGTCGTCGGCTACCGCGCGCCGAGTTTTTCGATTGGCCACGGCAATCTGTGGGCGCTCGACGCGCTGCACGAAGCGGGCTACAAGTACAGCTCGAGCATCTACCCGATCGCGCACGACCACTACGGCATGCCGGATGCGCCGCGTTTCGCGTTCTACCCGAACGGCCCGGACGGCATCCTCGAAGTGCCGATCACCACGGTGAAGATGGCCGGTCGTCACCTGCCGGCCGGTGGCGGTGGTTACTTCCGCCTGCTGCCGTACGCGCTGTCGCGCTGGATGATGGAAAAGGTCAACCGCGAAGACGGCGAGTCGGCCCTGTTCTACTTCCACCCGTGGGAAATCGATACCGACCAGCCGCGGCCGGATGGCCTGGGCGCCAAGGCGAAGTTTCGTCACTACGTCAATATCGATCGTATGGAGCGCCGTCTCGAACAGCTGGCGCGTGATTTCAAGTGGGACCGCATGGACCGCATCTTCCTGGACAAGCCATGAATTCGATCATCGAAGCGGCGCAAGCCAGGCGCGCGGCGCCCGTCGCCGCTGCCGCCGGTCCGCAGACGCTGCATTTGATGACGCCGCAAACCGCGGCGCGCTGGGATGCGTTCGTCCGGGCCTGCCCGGAAGCGACGTTCTTCCACCTGTCCGGCTGGCAGTCCGTAATCGAGCAATCGTTCGGCATCAAGACCTGGTTCTACTTCGTCGAGCAGGACGGCCAGATCCAGGGCGTGCTGCCGCTGGCAGAGATCAAGAGCCGCCTGTTCGGCCATTCGCTGGGCGCGATGCCGTTTTGCGTGTACGGCGGCGTGGCGGCCATCGACGACGGCGCGCGCGTGCTGCTCGATGGCGCGGCCGATGCGCTGGCGCGCAAGCTCGGCGTGGGTCACCTCGAATACCGTGCCATGGAGCGCGCGCACCCGCACGACCCGAGCTGGCTGACCAAGGAACTGTACGTCACGTTCCGCAAAGAGATCAGCGCCGTCGATGACGAGAACCTCAACGCCATCCCGCGCAAGCAGCGCGCGATGGTGCGCAAGGGGATCAAGCTGGGCCTGAAGGGCGTGGTCGAGGACAACGTCGACCATATGTTCACGGCCTATGCCCACAGCGTGCTGCGTCTGGGCACCCCCGTGTTCCCGAAGAAGTACTTCGCGCTGCTGCAGAAGACTTTCGACGCCGAATGCGAAGTGCGCACGATCTACACCAGCGACGACCGCCTGGTCGGCTCGGTGCTGTCGTTCTACTGGCGCGATGAAGTCGTGCCCTACTACGGCGGCGGCATGGACCTGGCGCGCGAAGTGGCGGGCAATGACTTCATGTACTGGAACCTGATGCAAGCTGCCGCGGCGCGCGGTTGCCGCCTGTTCGACTTCGGCCGCAGCAAGCTGGGTACCGGTGCCTACGACTTCAAGAAGAACTGGGGCTTTGTTGCCACGCCGCTGCCGTACGAGTACAAGCTGTATGCCACGGATGCGCTGCCGGACAACAATCCGCTGAACCCGAAGTACCAGTTGTTCATCAAGGTGTGGAAAAAGCTGCCGCTGCCGGTGGCGAACTTCCTGGGCCCTTACATCGTGCGCAACCTGGGCTGACAACGTGCAAGACCTGCTGCTGCTGATTCACCGCATCCCGTACCCGCCCAACAAGGGCGACAAGATCCGCTCCTACCACCTGCTCAAGCACCTGGCGCGCGACTACCGCGTGCACCTGGCCACGTTCGTCGACGATGCCGACGACTGGCAGCACGTGCCGGCGGTGGAGGCGCTGTGCGCCAGCAGCCATTTCGCGCCCCTCAATCCGCTGCGCGCCCGCGTGCGCAGCCTGGGCGCGCTCGTCAAGAACCGCTCGCTGTCGCTCGACTACTACCAGGATGCCGGCATGGCGCGCTGGGTCGATCAGGCCGTCGCCGCGCACAAGATCAAGCGCGTAATGGTGTTCTCGTCGCCGATGGCGCAATACGCCGACAAGCTGGGCGGGGCGCGCCGCGTGATCGACTTCTGCGACGTCGATTCCGATAAATGGCGCCAGTACGCCGAGAAAAAATCGCCACCCATGAGCTGGCTGTACCGGCACGAAGCGCGCCAGTTGCTGCGCTACGAGCGCCAGGTCGCCAGCCAGTACGACGCGTCGCTATTCGTCTCCGCGCCCGAAGCGGACCTGTTCCGCAAGCTGGCACCGGAAAGCGTCGCGCGCATCGGCCACTTCAGCAACGGCGTCGATACCGAGTACTTCTCGCCCGAGCACGCGTTTGCCAGCCCGTACGCCGCGGGCGAACGCGCCCTGGTGTTTACGGGCGCGATGGATTACTGGCCGAACGTCGACGCTGTGCAGTGGTTCTGCGACGAAGTCTTCCCTTCCCTGCGCGCGCAGGATCCGGCGCTGGCCTTCTACATCGTCGGCTCGCGCCCGAATGCCCAGGTGCAGGCGCTCGCCGCCTTGCCGGGCGTGACCGTGACGGGCACCGTGCCCGACGTGCGCCCGTATATCCGCCACGGCTGCGTGGCAGTGGCGCCGCTGCGCATTGCGCGCGGCATCCAGAACAAGGTGCTGGAAGCGATGGCCATGGCCACGCCGACGGTGGTCTCGCCGCAGGCGCTCGAAGGTATCGATGCAGCACCGGGCAGCGAGCTGGCGGTGGCCGATGGCGCGCCGGCCTGGATCGCCACCGTGAGCGCGCTGCTGGCGCGCCAGCACGAACAGAACGCAAGCATGGGCCGCGCCGCACGCGCGCGCGTCGAACATCACTATAGTTGGCCAAGCAACCTGGCCTGCATCGAGGAGCGACTGGAATGCACGTGACACCCCCATCCGGCATTGCCGGCGCCAATCTGGACGCCGCTCCGACCCCGTTGGCACGCTCGAGCGCCATGCTGATCGCGCTGGCGCTGCTCGCGCCGTTCTTCCTGTACCTGGGCACCGCCGAATCGCTGGTCGCGATCTGGAACAGCTCCGAGACTTTCGCCCACGGCTACGCCATCCTGCCGATCAGCCTGTGGCTGATCTGGCGCCGGCGCGATGTGTTCGATGCGATACCGGCGCGCCCGTGGGCACCGGCGCTGCTCCTGCTGGCGGTGCTGGGGGCCGGCTGGCTGCTGGCGCGCATGGGCGAAGTGCAGGTCGTGATGCAGTACGCGTTTGTCGCCATGTTCCCGATCGTGGCGCTGGCCATGCTCGGCCCGCGCCTGGCCGGCGCGCTCGCGTTTCCGCTCCTGTTTCTGCTGCTGGCAGTGCCGTTTGGCGAAGTCTTCGTCGCGCCGCTGATCAACCTGACCGCCGACTTTACCGTGTGGGCCGTACAGGCCACCGGCATCCCTGTGCTGCGCAACGGCACCCGCTTCGACCTGCCGACCGGCTCGTGGTCGGTGGTGGAAGCCTGCAGCGGTGTGCGCTACCTGATTTCGTCGGTCACGCTGGGCTGCCTGTACGCCTACCTGACCTACCAGTCGACCAAAAAACGTTTGCTGTTCATCGCGGTGTCGATCGTTGTGCCGATCATCGCCAACGGCCTGCGGGCCTACATGATCGTGATGATCGGCCACCTGTCGGGCATGGAACTGGCCACTGGCGTCGATCACCTGATCTATGGCTGGGTGTTCTTTGGCCTGGTGATGCTGCTGATGTTCTGGATCGGCAGCTTCTGGCGCGACGATGATCCGCTGCCGGCGGCCGAATTGCCGGTGGCGGCGCGTACCCGCCGCGATGGCCTGCCGCCGGTCAGCACGGCCCGCATGGCGGCCATGTGCGCCGCCGTCGTGGCGCTGGCCGCGCTGTGGCCGGGCTTTGCCCGCTACAACGATGCAGCCAATCTCAATCCCCAGCCCGTGCAGCTGGCAAACGTGGCGGTCGGCTGGCCGCAGGCGGCGCCATTTACTGGCTGGACGCCGCGCTGGGTCGCGCCGGACGCCACGTACCGCGCGACCTTCCGCAACCCCGACGCTGCGGCGCCGGTCTCGCTCGACATCATGTACTACCGCAACCAGCGCAACGGCAAGGCCCTGATCAGCTCCATCAATATGCTGGCCGCTTCCGACGACGCCTGGCATGCGCTGGGTGGCTCGACGCGCAGCGAAACGATCGACGGCAAGCCGGTCACGCTGCGCGAAACGCGGATGACGGGCCCGGGCGGCCAGTTCCTGGTGTGGCAATGGATGTCGATCGACGGCCACCTGACCTCGAACAACTACGTCGGCAAGCTGCTGCAGGCCCAGGCCAAGCTGCGCTTCCGCGGCGACGATGGCGCCGTCGTGCTGCTGTCGGCGCCGGTGGGCGACGACCCCGACGCCGCGCGCGCTGCACTGCGCACCTTCATGACCGTGCAGGGCCAGGCGATCGAGCGTGCCATCGAGCACGCGCGCACGCATTGAACGGGAACGCACGGACCATGCACAGCGATCTGGCGGTGTTGAACGCCCAGCGGCCCCTCGTTATTCACCTGGTGTATTCGCTCGATGTCGGCGGGCTGGAAACGCTGCTGGTCGACTGCATCAACCGCATGCCGGCCGAAAAATACCGGCATGCGGTGGTCTGCCTGACCCGCTACAGCGCGTTCGCGGACAAGATCACGCAACCGGGCGTCGCGTTGTATGCGCTGAACAAACCGCCCGGGAACGGGCTACGCGTGCACGTCGATTTCTGGAAGCTGATGCGGCGCCTGCGGCCCACGATCCTGCACACCTACAACCTGTCGGCGATGGAGTACTGCTTCACGGCGGCCACCGCCGGCGTGCCGGTGCGCATCCACGCCGAGCATGGCCGCGATGCGTCCGATCCGCATGGCCTGAACCCCAAGCACAACTTCCTGCGCCGCCATCTCGCGCCGTTCATCGACCGCTATGTGCCAGTGTCGGACGATCTGCAGCGCTGGTTTGCGGAGGTTGTACGCATCCCTGCGGCCAAGAACCACCTGATCAAGAATGGCGTCGATACCGACCGCTACGCTCCGCGCGCGCAAGCGATGACGGCCGCGCCGTGGGGCGCCAACGACATCGTCATCGGGGCAGTCGCGCGCGTGCAGGACGTCAAGAACCACGCCAGCCTGGTGGCCGCGTTTGCGCTGCTGCGCGAGCGCCTGCCGGCGCTGCGCGACCGGCTGCGCCTGTCGATCGTCGGCGATGGCCCGTTGTTCGGCAAGATCCAGGCGCAGGTCGCGCAGGCCGGGCTGCAAGATGTGGTGTGGCTGCCCGGCGCACGCGCCGACGTGGCCGACCTGCTGCATGGCTTTACCATCTTCGCCCTGCCCTCGCTGGCCGAAGGCACGCCCGTGTCGCTGCTTGAAGCGATGGCCTGCGGCCTGCCGTCGGTGTGTTCGCGCGTGGGCGGCATCCCCGAAGTCGTCGTCGATGACGTGCATGGTATCTTGGTCCCGGTGGAGGTCGACGCACTGGCCGACGCGCTCGCGCGCTACGTCCAGGACCCGGCCCTGCGAGCGCGCCACGGCGCGGCTGCGCGCGCGCGCATCGAAGACAAGTACAGCATGGCCGCCATGCTCGGCGCGTACACCGCGCTGTACGACGGCCTGTGCGCGCGCAAGGCGCCGGCGCGGCTGCGTCCCATCGTCAACTCTTAACTTCAGCGGAACCAGACAGCATGTGCGGAATAGTCGGCATTTTTGATACCCTCGGCAACCGGGAAATCGACCGTGCGGCCCTGGGCCGCATGAACGAAAGCCAGCACCACCGCGGCCCCGACGAGGGCGAGCTGTATCTGGAACCGAGCATGGGCATGGGCCACCGCCGCCTGTCGGTGATCGACCTGGCCAGCGGCCAGCAGCCGATCGTCAATGCCGAGCGCGACGTGGTGATGGTGTTCAACGGCGAGATCTACAACTACCGCGAGCTGCGCGTCGAACTGGAGGCACTGGGCTTCGTGTTTCGCACCAAGTCGGATTCGGAATCGCTGCTGCACGCCTACCAGGCCTGGGGCCCGGACTGCGTGCACCGCCTGCGCGGCATGTTCGCGTTCGCGATCTGGGACCGCAAGAAGCAGACGATGTTCCTGGCGCGCGACCATGTCGGCGTCAAGCCGATGTTCTACTCGCTGCTCCCGAATGGCCTGTTCGTGTTCGGCTCCGAGCTGAAATCGATCATGACCCACCCCGAACTGTCGCGCAAACTCAATCCGCGCGCGGTCGAGGATTACTTCGCGTTCGGTTACGTGCCCGAGCCGCACACCATTTTCCATAACGCGTACAAGCTCGCGCCAGGCCACCGCATCGTGATCCAGGCCGGTGCGCGCGAGGTCACCCCCGAGCAGTACTGGGACGTGCCGTTCAAGCGCGCCCCGCAGCGGCCGATGGGGGAGATCGAGCAGGAGCTGATCGAGCGCGTGCGCGAATGCGTACAGAGTCAGACCGTGGCCGACGTGCCGCTGGGCGCGTTCCTGTCGGGCGGCGTCGATTCGAGCGCGGTCGTGGCAATGATGGCGCAGAATAATCCCGATCCGGTGACCACGCTGTCGATCGGCTTTGACGACCCTGAGTACGACGAGTCGAAGTTCGCCAGCGAGGTGGCCACGCGCTACGGCACGACCCACCACGCGCAGATCGTCGACAAGGACGACTACGGCCTGATCGACACGCTGGGTCACCTGTACGACGAGCCGTTCGCCGACAGCTCGGCGATTCCGACCTACCGCGTGTGCCAGCTGGCGCGCAAGCACGTGACCGTGTCGCTGTCGGGCGATGGGGGCGACGAAAGCTTCGCCGGCTACCGCCGCTACCGCTATGCGATGGCCGAGCAGCGCGTGCGCGACAAGGTGCCGGCCAGCCTGCGCAAACCGGTGTTCGGCACGCTCGGCAAACTGTATCCGAAGGCTGACTGGGCGCCGCGCATGTTCCGTGCCAAGACCACGTTCGAGGCGCTGGCGCGCGACACGGTCGAGGGGTACTTCCACGGCGTGTCGATCATGCCGGACCGCGTGCGGGCGCAGTTGTTCTCGGATTCGTTCAAGCGCGAGCTGCAGGGCTACAGCGCGATCGAGGTGTTCCTTGGCCACGCCGCCAACTCGCCGACGGACGACCCGCTGTCGCTGATCCAGTACCTCGACTTCAAGACCTGGCTGCCGGGCGACATCCTCACCAAGGTCGACCGCGCCGCGATGGCGCACTCGCTCGAGGTACGCGTGCCGCTGCTGGACCATACGTTCGTGGAATGGGCGTCCAGCCTGCCGCCCGACATCAAGCTCGGTGGCGGCGAAGGCAAGTACATCTTCAAGAAGGCGCTCGAACCGTACCTGTCGCACGACGTGCTGTACCGCGCCAAGAAGGGCTTTTCGATTCCGCTGGCCGCCTGGCTGCGTGGCCCGCTGCGCGACAAGCTGCGCGCCGCTGCGCTGTCGCCGCTGCTGCTCGACACCGGCATGTTCAACGAAAAATTCTTGCGCGAGATGGTGGACCAGCATATCGCCGGCAGCAAGGATTACAGCGCGCCGTTATGGTCGGTATTGATGTTCGAGACGTTCTTGCGGGTGAGCTGCAACCGGTAACGGTTGCGCCCGACGGTTGCGCCCGATGATGGTGCTGGCGTTCAGCCCTGATTGCCTTGGCGCCGGGCACGCAGGTCATGCACCCATTGTGCGAACCGGTAGAAATGGTTGAGTTGTTGCTTGAGAAAACCCAGCTTGATCAGTGAATGCGTTTGCAGTGAATAGTGGGATTTGAACGCGGTCTTGTGTGAATCCTGTTTCAGGACGGTGTACTCCAGGCCCAGGTCGCGTTGGCTGTCGACCAGCCGGTGAGGATGCTGCGCCAGCATCCGGTGGATCGCCAGCGAGTACGCAATGGGCCCGGTCACACGCAGTACGCCCGGCTTGCCCGTTCCGTGTAAACCGGGAATATAGGTATCGATATTGGCCAGGACGTTGTCGATGACGGAGCGCAGGAAAGGATGGCCGGGCGAAGCAGCGATGTACCACTGCTGAAATTCGCGGCCACCGAATCCACGCAATTCGTAATGCTTGCCCCAGACATCGTAGCCGTCGTTGTCGTTGTTCCACTCGGACAGCAAGAACTGGTCTTGTGGCAGCAGCACGGCATCGAGTGGCCTGGTTGCGGTACTTTTTATGTCGAGATACACGCCGCCGACCTTGTACAGCAGCAGATAACGGAACAAGTCGGCACGTGCAGCACCGTAGCGGGAATCGATCCGTTGGAAATAGGCCAGTACTTCAGGTGGATAGTTTGCTGAAATGAATTTGATGATTGCGGCATCGTCGTAAAAACGGTATTCCCAGCCGGGATTGAGTTGCTTGAGTTGATCGACGTTTTTTTGTAACGCCTCAGGCAATTCCGGATTGTAAAAAGTCTGGTGAATAATGCGGGGAATCGTTGCCTGTGCCGGCACCTCGGGAAATACGCGTTTCTGTGGCGCGAGATTCAAGGATGGAAACAGGAGCGTTTTAATGGACATAATCGTTATTCTGAAATTCAAGCAATACGTTGTTGCAAACAGGGGATGCAAGGCATGGGAATCATGCCTACCCTAGCATCAACCGCCTGCTACTGCAATCGAATTTTGCGCGCGGGCGAATCGCTGGAACAGGCGGATTGATTCAACTGAGGTGCAGCGCGCGAGCGAGCGCCGGCAAGATTTTGGTAGTATGGCTGTCAAATGAAACTGCAGATTCTGGATGCTGACAGGATTCCAGATTATCTCAACCGCTATTTAAACTGTCTGGCATTCATGGAAATTTGTTTAGTTATTCCCAGTTACAATCGGGCAGATCTGATTGGCGCCACGATCGAGAGCGCGTTGAACCAGACTCGCCCATTTGCACAGATCATTGTCGTCGACGATGCATCGACCGATCATACGCTCGAGGTCTTGAAGCAATTCGAAGATCGCATCACGGTCATTGCCGCGCCCAAGATCGGCGTGCAGCGCGCACGCAATATGGGCGTCGAGCGCGCCAGCACGCCCTATGTCACCCTGTGCGATTCCGATGACCTGCTCACGCCCGACCACGTCGCCACGGTGCACGCCTGGCTCGAGGCTAACCCAGGGTACGATGCTGTGTATACCAACCATCAGGTATTTACCGGGGACGATCTACAGAAAGACACGTTTTCACGGGCGCCGGCCGGTTTTTTTGACGGCAGCCGCAGCGAAACCAATTTTACTGCCGACATACCGGATTTATACGCCAAGACCAGCCAGTTCCAGCTGCTCCTGGTGAGCGGCGTGACGTTGAAAAAGTCGTTCTACACGCGTATTGGCGGGTTCGATCCGGCATTCGATGGCGTACCGTCCGAAGATTGGGAATTCTCACTGCGTGTTGTCAACGCAGGTAACGTCGCGTTGTGCATGGCGCCGATTACCCTGATCCGGCGTCATCCCGGTAATGAATCGAAAAGCAAACTGCGCCAGCGCCTGGGTGAAATCGCCGTGCTCGAGCACGCCAACTTGCATCACGGCCGACCGCAAGCCGATCGCGCCATATTCAAGTCGATGATCGACCACCACCGCCTGTGGGCGTTCGAAGAAGCGTTTGGCCGGAAAAAACTGGCCCTGGCTGCCTGTATTTTCCCGCTATTGGGAAAACATACCGATTCAATGAAGTTTCGCATCAAAAGCATCTTGATCAGGGCCTATATGGTCGTCACAAATTTCTCGCCATTGCCGCCCCAGCGCCAATATAAAGACGCGATTGAATAACCCGATCTCGACTATTTTTAATTCTTATCTGGACGCCCCATGACTGCAATGCCACGGCTCATCACTTTTTATCTGCCCCAGTACTATCCGGTTCCGGACAATGACAAATTCTGGGGCAAGGGTTTCACCGAATGGACCAATACTGCCAAGGCACGGCGCCGGTTTCCGGGGCATTACCAGCCCCACGTGCCGGCCGACCTGGGTTTCTATGATTTGCGCGTGGCGGAAACCCGCCAGGCGCAGGCGGACCTTGCGCGGCAATACGGCATCGAGGGCTTCTGCTATTACCACTACTGGTTCGGCAACGGCAAACGCGTGCTCGAACGGCCATTCGCCGAAGTGCTGGCGTCGGGCGAACCGGATTTCCCGTTCTGCCTGTGCTGGGCCAACGAAACCTGGAGCGGCGTCTGGCACGGCGCCGAGAACCGCGTACTGATCGAACAAACGTATCCAGGCGCCGAAGACGACCAGCGCCATTTCGATTCCCTGCTGCCGGCATTCAACGACCGGCGCTACATGAAGGTCGATGGCAAGCCCATCTTTGTCGTGTACCGTCCATTCAAGATCACCGACACGAAAGCGACGATTGCGCGCTGGCGTGAAATGGCCGCCAAAGCCGGGCTGCCAGGGATTTACTTTGTGGGTGTCTGCAGTGCGGATCAACCGAATCCCGAAGATTTCGGGTTCGATGCGTCGATCTACAACGCGAATGCGCCATTGCGTGCATGGGGCAGCTGGAAAAATCCTGTCACGCTCTTCAAGCATGCGGCGTATCGCCGGCTGGGTGTGCCCACCATTCACGATTACGAAAAGTCGATCAAGTACTTCCTGCCCGATGCGCTGCCGGCGACACGCTATCCGTCGGTCATCAATAGCTGGGATAACACGCCACGCAGCGGCGTGCGCGGCCTGGTATTGACGGGCGCTACGCCGCAGCTGTACGGCAAGGCGCTCAAGAAAGCGTTCGACCTGACGCGTGACCGCGCCCAGGGCGCCGATGCCCGCCTGGTGTTTTTGAAGTCATGGAATGAGTGGGCAGAAGGCAATCACCTGGAGCCGGATCTGCGCGACGGTCACCAGTACCTGGAAGCGATTGCGATCGAACTGAAGCGGGAGAAAGAGCGCCTGGGACAGACAGCGATCAGCGATCCTGTCACCCAGGCATAGGGCGCACACATCAAGCCCGGCGCCGCGCCATCAGGCGCGCGTCGGCGCCCAGTCGCGGTACCAGGTCCAGAAGTTGGCCAGGCCCGTCGCCAGCGGCGTGGTAGGCGCAAAGTCCACCCAGGCCTTGAGCTTGGCGATCGACGCATGCGTGGCCGGCACGTCGCCCGGCTGCATCGGCAAGAATTCCTTGCGCGCTTCGACGCCCATTACGGACTCGAGCGTGCGGATGAACTCGAGCACCTGCACCGGATTGTGGTTGCCGATGTTGAACACCGTATGCGGCGCGCTGGTCGCCGTGGCCGGCGTCGGCTTGAACAACAGGCGCACCACCCCTTCGACGATGTCATCGATATAGGTGAAGTCGCGCGTAAGCAAGCCTTCGGCAAACACGGGAATCGTGGCGCCGCGCATCATTTTCTCGGCAAAGCTGAAATACGCCATGTCGGGCCGGCCCCACGGACCGTACACCGTGAAAAAGCGCAGGCCGGTGGCCGGCAACTTGAACAGGTGGCTGTACGAGTGCGCCATCAGTTCATTGGACTTCTTGGTGGCGGCGTACAGCGACACGGGCGCATCGACCTGGTCATCTTCGCTGAACGGGACCTTGGCATTGTTGCCGTACACGCTGCTGCTGCTGGCGTACAACAAGTGCTCGATCGCCCCCTGGCGACAGGCTTCGAGGATATTCCCGAAGCCCACCAGGTTCGACTGGATGTACACGGACGGATTGTCGATCGAGTAGCGCACGCCGGCTTGCGCCGCCAGGTGCACCACCAGCTGCGGCCGCTCGCGCTCGAACAGGGCGGCGACCTGCGCTGCATCGCTCAGTTCGACCGTGTGGCAGACGACGCCGGCAGGTGCGAGCAGCGCGCGCACCCGGTCATGCTTGAGGCGCGGATCGTAATAATCGTTGAAGTTATCGCAGCCGACGACCTGATGGCCCATGGCCGCCAGGCGCGCGGCCACGAAGCTGCCGACAAAGCCGGCAGCGCCCGTCACGAGGATCCGCTGGGCTGGCATCAGGCGGCCGTCCGGCTGACGCGGCCAATCCCTTCGTAGGCCAGGCCGGCAGCAGCAACGACGGCCGGATCGTAGATGTTACGGCCATCGAAGATCGCCCTGTCGCGCAGGATGGTGGCCAGGCCAGCGAAGTCCGGTGCACGGAATTCTTTCCATTCGGTGACCAGGACCAGCGCATCGGCGCCTTCGGTTGCTGCGGCGGCCGAGCTGACGATCGTCAGCATCGACTCGACGCGCGCGGCGCCGTGTTCGCGTTCCAGGACGCGCAGCGCTTCGCTGCTGGCGACCGGATCGTAGGCGCGCACGTGGCAGCCGGCGTCGAACAGTTCTTTGAGCAGCACCAGGCTTGGCGCTTCGCGCATGTCATCGGTGTTCGGCTTGAACGACAGGCCCCACACGGCGACCGTCTTGCCCTTGAGGCCTTCGACGCCGCCGTAGAAGCGCGTGAGCTTCTTGAACAGCACGTTTTTCTGGTTGTCGTTGACCAGTTCGGTCGCTTCCAGGATGTGCAGCACCTGGCCATGATCGCCACCGGTCTTGACCAGCGCTTTCACGTCTTTCGGGAAGCACGAACCGCCGTAGCCCATGCCGGCGTACAGGAACTGCGAACCGATGCGCGGGTCCAGGCCCATGCCGTGGCGCACGGCCTCGATGTCGGCGCCCAGCACTTCCGCCAGGTTGGCCAGCTCGTTCATGAAGCTGATGCGGGTGGCCAGCATGGCGTTGGCGGCGTACTTGGTCAGCTCGGCGCTGCGCACGTCCATCTCGACCAGCTTTTCGTGGTTGCGGCTGAATGGTGCGTACAGCTGGCGCATCAGCTTGGTTGCGACGGTGTCGTCGCTGCCGACGACGATGCGGTCAGGCCGCATGAAGTCGTCGATGGCCGCGCCTTCTTTCAGGAATTCAGGGTTGCTCACCACCGAGAACGACAGCGTGCTGCCGCGCTTGTCGAGCTCGCCCTGGATGGCGGCGCGCACTTTATCGGCGGTACCGACCGGCACGGTCGACTTGTCGACCACGACCACTGGCTTGTCGATGCGCTGACCGATCGAACGGGCGGCGGCCAGGATGTGGGTCAGGTCGGCGCTGCCATCTTCGTCAGGCGGCGTGCCCACTGCCAGGAACACGCAGTCCGCGTGCGCGACAGCTTCGTCGTAGCTGGTCGAAAACAGCAGGCGACCTGCCTTGGCGTTGCGCTCGACCATGTTGTCGAGGCCAGGCTCGTGAATCGGAATGACGCCGTTCTTGAGCATTGCAATTTTTTCTTCGTTGACGTCGAGACACAGTACAGTGTTGCCGACATCGGCGAAGCAAGCGCCTGAAACGAGCCCGACGTAGCCGGTGCCAATGATGGTGATCTTCATGATTTATATTGGGGAACTAGGTAACTGAAAAATAGAACCGGGCAGAGCAGCACGGCGAACCAGGCTATTTTTCCACAGATTGAAAAATAATTGCCACACGTAACAAATGCGTACAAAACTTGAATTATAGTATCATGGTTGTCAAAAATTTATGCGTTTGCTCGCCAATTGTGCTGCCCTCAGGCAAAATTTTTCGCATAATCACGACATTGCAGTTCAACACTTCCACTCCCGGATCCACGCATCCGGCGGTGCACCGATCAGCACCCGGCACGACACGATGAAGTTACTCACCTTTAGCACCCTGTATCCCAATTCACAGCAACCGAACCACGGCATCTTCGTGGAAACCCGATTGCGCTACCTGATTGCCAGCGGGCAGGTCGAGTCACGTGTCGTGGCGCCAGTGCCATGGTTCCCGCTCAAAGGAGAGCGTTTCGGCCATTATGGCACCCTGGCCAAGGTGCCGCGGCGCGAAACACGCAACGGCATCGACGTCACGCACCCGCGCTACCTGGTGCTGCCGCGCGTGGGCATGAACGTCACGCCCTACACGCTGGCGCATGCGGCCAAAAAGGAGATCGGCCGCATCCTCGACAGCGGCTACGATTTCGATGCCATCGACGCCCACTATTTCTATCCTGACGGGGTGGCGGCCGTCATGCTCGGCAAGCACTTCAACAAGCCGGTGGTGATCACGGCGCGCGGCACCGACATCAATCTGATCCCCCAGTTCGCACGGCCGCGCCAGCTGATCCTGGACGCGGCGCGCGACGCCGATGGCATCATCACCGTGTGCAAGGCGCTCAAGGACGAGATGGTGGGCCTGGGCGTTGCGCCCGACAACATCACCCCGCTGCGCAACGGCGTCGATCTGGAGCGCTTTGCGCCCATCGACCGCGCTGCTGCGCGCGCCGCCGTCGGGCTGGCGCCGGGACGCTTCACGCTGCTGTCAGTCGGCCTGCTCGATCCGCGCAAGGCGCACGACCTGATCATCCGCGCCCTGCCCCAGTTGCCGGACGTCGACCTCCTGATCGCCGGCATCGGCCCGGAAAAAAACAATCTGGAGCGTCTGGCGCGTGAATTGAACGTGCAGGACCGTGTCAAACTCCTGGGCAGCGTGCCGCAGACCGAACTGAAAACGTATTACAACGCCGCCGACACCCTGGTGCTGGCGTCGAGCCGCGAAGGCTGGGCCAATGTGCTGCTCGAAAGCATGGCGTGCGGCACCCCGGTGGTGGCCAGCAATGTGTGGGGCACGCCCGAAGTGGTGGCGGCGCCGGCTGCCGGCGTCCTGATGCCGCAGCGCACGCCCGAAGGCCTGGTCGCGGCGCTGAGCCAGTTGCGCGCCAACTACCCGGCGCACAGCGCCACCCGCCGCTATGCCGAAGATTTCGGCTGGCAACCGACCACCCAGGGCCAGATCGACCTGTTCCACTCCATCTTGGCGAGAAAAGCCGCGTGAAAATCCTTTATCACCACCGTACCCGTTCCAAGGACGGCCAGTACGTCCACATCGAAGAAATGATCCGCGCGCTGCGCGCCGAAGGCCATGAGGTCGTGATCGTGGCGCCACCGAGCGCCGAAACCGAATCGTTCGGCTCGGATGCCGGCCCGGTCGCCTGGCTCAAGCGCCATGTGCCGAAGACGTTCTATGAATTGATGGAGCTGTCGTATTCGCTGGTCGCGTACCGGCGCCTGGCCAAGGCCGTCAAGCAGCACCGCCCGGACGTGCTGTATGAACGCTACAACCTGTTCCTGCCGGCAGGCATCTGGCTGGCGCGCAAGTACAAGCTGCCGATGCTGCTCGAAGTGAACGCCCCCATCCTGGAAGAGCGCACCCGCTACGACGGCCTGGCGCTGACGAAGCTGGGCCGCTGGTCGCAGGCGTATGCGTGGCGCAACGCCGACATGGTGCTGCCGGTCACGCACGTGCTGGGCGAGATCGTGCAGGCCTACGGCGTGCCGCCGGAACGCATCGACGTGATCCCGAACGGCATCGACCCCGAACGCTTTGCCGGCGCGCCGGACGTGGAACAGGCCAAGCGCGCGCTGGGCCTGCAGGATGTGCTGGTGCTGGGCTTTACCGGTTTCGTGCGCGACTGGCACGGCCTGGACAAGGTGATCGAACTGATCGCGCAGGATCCGCCGGATGCACGGCGGCACCTGCTGGTCGTCGGCGACGGCCCCGTGCGTGCCACGCTCGAACAGCAGGCGCGCGACCTGGGCATCGGACACCGCGTGCAGTTCACCGGCATCATCGGCCGCGACGACGTGGCGCGTTACGTGGCCGCCTTCGACATTGCACTGCAACCGGCCGTGGTGAAGTATGCTTCACCCTTGAAGCTGTTCGAATATCTGGCGCTGGGCAAGGCAATTGTCGGCCCGGACCAGCCGAATATCCGCGAGATCCTGCGCGCCGACCACAACGCCGTGCTGTTCGACCCGGATGCGCCCGGCGGCCTGGCAGGCGCGGTCAAGCGCCTGTGCGACGACCCTCTGCTGCGCGCCCGCGTGGCGCAAGGCGCGCGCAATGCCATCGACGAGCAGCAGCTGACGTGGCGCGCCAATGCGCGCCGCGCCGTCACCCTGTTCGAAAGGTTGATCCAGCGTGCGTGACCTTATCCTGTTCCTCGCTTTCGTGGGGATCATGCCGTTCATCTTCAAGCGGCCCGTCGTGGGCGCCATGGCATACGCCGTGGTCAGCCTGATGAATCCGCACCGCCTGACCTTTGGCTCGGCGCAGAATTTTCCGTTTGCGATGTACCTGTGCCTGGCGACGCTGGCCGCGATCCTGATTTCGCGCGAGCAGAAGAAGATCCCGATGTCGGCGCCGGTGGTGGTCATGCTGCTGTTTTTCACCTGGTACACCATCACGACCATCTTCGCGCAACTGCCGTTCCAGGCGTGGAACTACTGGGACCGCTACGCCAAGACCATGCTGATGGTCTTCGTGACCGTCATGACCGTGCGCACGGCACGCGACGTCAAGGTGCTGGCGCTGGTGATCGCGCTGTCGCTGGGCTTCTGGGGTTTCAAGAGCGGCATCTTCGTGATCTTCAGCGGCGGCGGCGAAGGCTTGCGCGGCCCGATGAACAGCTTCATCAGCGACAATAATACGCTGGCGCTGTCGATGGTGACGATCACGCCGCTGCTCGTCTACATGACGACCCGCACGCAGAACAAGTGGGTCAAGCGTGCGGCGCTGAGCATGGTGGCGCTGACCATGCTGGCGGCGATCGGTTCGTATTCGCGCGGCGCGCTGCTGGGCACGTTCGCCATGGGCTTCTTCCTGTGGCTCAAATCGACCCACAAGTTCAAGACGGGACTGGCCTTCGTGCTGATCGTGCCGATCGTGTTCGCCCTGATGCCGCCCGAGTGGACCGGCCGCATGAACACCATCCAGACCTATGACGAAGATGCGTCGGCGACCGGCCGCATCAATTCCTGGTATTTCGCAGCCAATATCGCCAACCACTTCGCGCTAGGCGGCGGACCGGGCGTGTTCTCGCCACAGATGTTCCTGCTGTACGCCCCGAATCCCGAGCGCTATTACGATGCCCACAGCATCTATTTCCAGGTGCTGGGCGAACAGGGCTACATGGGACTGGCGATTTTCCTGACCATGTTCGTGGTGGCGTGGCGCTGCGGCGGGCGGGTGATCCGCCATTGCCGTGGCAAGGAAGATCTCGCCTGGGCGCTGATGCTGGCCCGGATGTGCCAGGTCAGCATCATCGGCTATCTCGCTGCGGGTGCATTCCTGACGATGGCGTATTACGACCTGATCTACTACATCATCACGATCCTGGCGTGCCTCGACAAGGTATTGATCCGGGCGCCGCAGAAAGACGACGTGCCGCCGATGCGCCTTGCGTTCATCGAACGCTACCTGGCGCGCCGCACGGCGAAAAAAACAGCGCGGGCCGCCGTGGCGCGCCCGCGCAGCGGCGCCTGAGCCGCAGGTCAGCCTCAGACCAGTACCTCCAGCGCCGCCGGATGGCCGAGAAAACCGGCCGGGCTGGCGCTGGCGCCGTACGCACCCGACTGGAACACCACCACCAGGTCGCCCACGCGGGCGTGGGCCAGTTCCATGCGCTCGGCCAGGATGTCGAGCGGCGTGCACAGCGGGCCAGTGGCCGATGCCGGGCCGCTGTCCGGCGCATCGTTCTGCGCATTCATGCGGTTGCCGATCGCGACCGGATAATTCTTGCGGATCACCTGGCCCAGGTTGCCTGATGCCGCCAGGTGATGGTGCATGCCACCATCCAGCACCAGAAATACCTGGCCGCGCGAGACCTTGCGGTCGATCACGCGCGCCACGTACACGCCCGCTTCGCCGACCAGATAGCGGCCCATTTCCAGCGCCAGGCGCGCCTGCGGCAATGCCTCGGCCAGGCGCGGCAACCACGCTGCCAGATGCGCGCCCATTGGCGCCGGATCCAGGCGCTGTTCGCCCGGGAAGTACGGGATGCCCAGGCCGCCGCCAATATTCAGCTGGCGCACCGCCAGCGGGCTCTCGCCAGCCAGCTGGATCGCCAGTTCGATGCTGCGCGACTGGGACTCGATGATGGCGTCCAGGCGCAGGCTCTGCGAACCGCTGTAAATGTGGAAACCTTCGAAATCGACCCCCAGCGCCGCCGCCTGGCGCAATACGTCCGGCGCCTGCTCGGCGTCGATGCCGAACGGCTTGGCGCCCCCGCCCATGCGCATGCCGGACGATTTGAGTTCGAATTCGGGATTGATGCGCAGCGCCACGCGCGGCGCGATGCCCAGCAGGTCGCCGATGCGCGCCGCGTTGTCGAGCTCATGCTGCGACTCGATGTTCAGGCAGGCGCCGGCGGCAATCGCCTGGGTCAGCTCCCCCTCGAGCTTGGCCGGGCCGGCAAAGCTGATGCGGGCCGGGTCGATCCCGGTGTTGAGTGCGATGGCCAGTTCGCTGCCCGAGGCCACGTCCAGCCCGTCGACCAGGCCCGCCATATGCTGCACCAGCGCCGGCATCGGGTTGGCCTTGATCGAATAGTGCAGCGCGACCTGCGGCGGCAGGATCGCGCGCAGGCTGGCCACGCGCGCGCTGCACAGGGCGCGGTCGATCGCATAGAACGGCGTGCGGCCGACGCGCTGCGCCAGGCGCGGCAGCGGAATGCCGCCGACGTGCAGGACATCGTCGACGACCGGGAAGTAGATCTGGGGAGCGTGCTGGGGCTTGGTGCCGGTCATGGGCTTGCGGTCAATACAAAGAAATTGGCGCCGGCGCTAGCCGGCCTGGAGGGTATGGCGGAGCAGGTTGCGGTCGATCTTGCCGTTCGGGTTGCGCGGCAGTGCTTCGGTGCGCAGCACGATCTGCGCCGGCACCATGTACGCCGGCAGCCGGCGCTTGCATTCGGCCAGCAAGGCGGCGCGGTCGACCAGGCCGGGATCGGCCACGGCCACGGCGACAATGGCCTGGCCCAGCGTGGCGTCGTCGACGCCGAACACCGCGACTTCGCTGACCAGGCCACTGGCGTGCAGCACGCTCTCGACCTCGGTCGGGCTGATGCGGTAACCGGAGACCTTGATCATCTCGTCGCTGCGGCCCACGAAATACAGGAAGCCGTCGGCGTCACGGCGCACGGTGTCGCCCGACCAGACCGCCATTTCAGGCAGCGGCAGCGCCGGATCCTGGCCGGGCGCCGGGCGAAAACGCAGGGCCGTGCGCGCCGCATCGTTCCAGTAGCCGAGCGCCACCAGCGCGCCACGGTGCACCAGCTCGCCCGGTTCATCGGCGTCGCACAGCGTGCCGTCGGGTCGCACCACGAGCACCTCGGCATTCGGGATCGCGCGCCCGATCGAGCCGGGCCGGCGCGCTACCTCGGCCGGTGGCAGATAGGTCGAGCGGAACGCTTCGGTCAGGCCGTACATCAGGAAGATCGCCGTGTGCGGCAGCGCCTGTTGCAAGGCCTCGACCGTCACGACCGGCATCGCGCCGCCCGAATTGGTGATGAAGCGCAGCGAGGTATCGGCCGGCCAAGCCAGACGCGCCAGCGCGATCCACAGCGGCGGCACGGCGGCCAGGCCGGTGATGCGGTGCTCGCGCACGGCAGCGACGATATCCTTGGGGAACAGGTAATTCATGAGCACCACCGACGCGCCGCGCAGGAAGGCGGTGGTGAGCTGGCTCAGGCCATAGTCGAAACTGAGCGGCAGCACTGCCAGCAGGCGATCCGCCGCCGTCATGCCGAGGTAGTCGGCGACGCTGGCGGCGCCGGCGACCATGTTCCGGTGCGACAGCACCACGCCTTTGGGCGCACCGGTGCTGCCCGAGGTGTACAGGATCGCGGCCATGTCGGTGTCGATGCGGCGATGCGGCAGATGCCCGGCTGGCGGCGTCTGCAAGGCGTTCCATGCCAGCACCTGCGGGACGGGCGCGCTTGTCACAGCACCTTCGGTCACCAGCACCGCCTGCAAGGCCGGGCATGCGGCCAGCACCGGCGCCAGCTGCGCCAGGCGCTCGGGCGTCGTTACCAGCAGGCGCACGCTGCAATCGGCCAGGATGTAGGCCACCTGGTCGGGCTTGAGCAGCGGATTGACGGGCACGAACACGCAGCCGGCAGCGGACGCGCCGAACATCGCGGCCACGTTCTCGATCCGCTTTTCCATGTACACGGCCACGCGCTCGCCCGGCTGCAGGCCGCGCGCCAGCAACAGGGCGGCCATCGCCGTTACCTGGCCGGCCAGTGTGCGGTAGGTACAACGCTGCGCGCCGTAGACCAGGGCCTCGGCGTCGGGGGTGCGTGCTGCGCTGTCAAAGATGCTGTCGTGGATCAGGTGATTCATCGCGCTCCGGGCCCTTGCCCGCTGGGGAATGGATGAGACATGGCGCCGCTGGCGGCACCCGTCATCTTACCAGTTCACGCCCATGCGTTGGAGAAACGCTGCCCCTTTGGCGCATGGGGCGCCATGGTATATTTCGATGATGCCGAGTATACACACCAGCGTTCCCGTTCGCCGCCTGATCCCGTCCGTTCCCGTGCTGTCGCTCGCTGCATTTCGTGACGGAGCGGATGCCGGCCGCGCGCTGCCGTCGCTGCTGGACAAGGCCGAGACGCGGCTCGTCACCAGTGGACGCATTGCCATCGGCCTGGCGCTGCGCGCCCTGGGCGTTGGCGCTGGCGACCTGGTGCTGGTGCCGGCCTATCACAGCCCGTCGATGATTCCGCCGGTGCACTGGTGCGGCGCCGACGTCGTGTTCTACCGGGTACTGCCGGACACCTGCGCCGACCTGGCCGACATCCAGGCCAGGCTGGCCGAACACGTTGGCATCAAGGCCATCATGGTCACGCATTTTTTCGGCATCCCGCAGGATCTGGCGCTGCTACGCGCGCTGTGCGACGCGCGCGGCATCGGCCTGCTCGAAGACTGCGCCCACTGCTTCTTCGGCGAGCGTGACGGTATCGCGGTCGGCAGCAGCGGCGACTACGCCATCGGCAGCAGCATGAAGTTCTTTCCGATCCACGAAGGCGGTTGCCTGGTATCGCGGCGGCACGCGCTGGACACGCACCTGCAGTCGGCCGGCCTCGGCTTCGAGGCCAAGGCTGCGCTGACCGCCCTGGAAACCAGCTTTTCCTACGGCCGCCTGCCGGCGCTGCGCATGCTCCTGGCCCTGCCGCTGCGCGCCAGGACGCTGCTCTGGAACGCCCTGAAGGCCGCGCGCGCGCCGGCCGGCGCGGCTGGCGAGGCCGCCACGCCCAGCCTGGCGCCCTCGTCGTCGGACAGCAGTTACAGCTTCGATCCGCACTGGGGCGACAAACGCTCGTCGTGGTTTTCGCGGCTGGCGCTGCGGCTGGTGTCACATGCACGGATCGTGGCGCGGCGCCGCCGCCATTACCTGGCCTTGCACGAGGCGCTGCAGGATGCGCCAGGCTGCCGGCCGCTGTTTGCGGGCCTGCCCGACGGCGCCTGTCCGTGGGTGTTTCCGCTGCTGGTCGACGAGGCCGATGCGGTGGCCGAACGGCTGGCGCAGGCAGGCGTGCCGATGGTGCGCTTTGGCGCCACGCTGTGGCCGGGCGTTGATGCGAGCGTCTGCGCCACCAGCGTCGAGCTCGGGCAGCGCATGATCGCCCTGCCCTGCCACCAGGCCCTGCGCAGCACCGAACTGGCCTGGATGATCGCCACCGTGCGTCAGGCGCTGCAGGCAAGCGCGAAGGTCGCGGCATGAGCTGGACCGTGGTGCCGGCCAGCCAGTTCGGCGCGCAGATGGCGCGCTGGGACACGCTGCACGCGGCCGGCGCGGCCTCGCCATTGCTGGCCGCCGATTTCGTCGCCGCGCTGCTGGTCAGCTTCGCCGACGGCCGCGAACTGCTGGCATGGCATGACACGGCCGGCGTCACGGACGCGATGACGATCCTGAGCCCGGGCGGCGTCGGCGTCTGGCACACCTTCCAGCCATCCCAGGCGCCGGTGGGCCTGTGGCTGCAGCGCGATGACGGGGCGCCCGCTGCGCTGCTGCGGCCATTGCTGGCACGCCTGCCGGGACCGGCGCTGCTCGTCGGCCTGACCCAGTGCGATCCAATGCTCATGGCGCGCCCGGCGGATGGCGCCTGCGTGCGCACGGCCGACTATATCCGCACCGCCCGCATCACGCTGCGCGGCGCCGGTGGCTTCGATGCGTTCTGGGAGGCGCGCGGCAAGAACCTGCGCAGCAATCTCAAAAAGCAGCGCAACCGGCTGCGCCAGGACGGCATTACGCCGCGCCTGGAGATCTGCCGCGCGCCCGAACAGATGGCGCTAGCCGTGGCCGACTATGGGCGGCTCGAGGGCAGCGGCTGGAAAGCGGCCGGTGGCACAGCCGTCGACGTCGCCAATGCGCAGGGCCAGTTTTACCGCACCATGCTCGAAGCCTTTGCCGCGCGCGGCGCCGCCAGCGTCTACCGGTACTGGCTGGGCGACCAGCTGGCGGCGATGGACCTGTGCGTGGAAGGCGGCGACTGCATCGTCGTGCTCAAGACGGCCTACGACGAGCAGCTGGCGGGCCAGTTGTCGCCAGCGCTGCTGATGCGCGAAGAAGCGTGCCGCCAGCTGTTCGACGACAACCGCTTCGGGCGGATCGAGTTCTATGGTCGCGTCATGGAATGGCATCTGCGCTGGACCGACGAAGTGCGCACGATGTACCACCTGAACGGCTACCGGTGGCCCGGTCTCGCGCGCCTGCACGCCATGCGCAAGCCGGCGCAGCAAAGCGCCGCTTGAGGGCTTGCTGCCGGCTCAGTCGGGGCTGACCGGCACCACCGGGGTGACGACAAGCGCGACAGGCACGACGGGTACCGTGGCCGGGCTGGCAACGTCCTGGTCGACGGATTGACGCCGGCCCATCCGGATCAGCGGCAGTTCGAGGTACTGGTAAGAAAAGTGAGCCAGCAGAATGACGATCCCGAGCAAACCGAATACCACCAGTGGCGATTCGAATCCATGGTTTGCCGTCGCCACTTGCTGCCACAGATAAATGGTGTACGAAATCTGTCCCAGATAAGCGAGTAACGCATTGCCGAATAGCGCGCGAATGGATGGCCGTGCCAACGGCGTGCCAAACACGACCCCGCAAATGATGACGGGTGCCACAAGCGGATAAACGACATTCATCAACCAGGCCGACAGCGCAACAAGGTGTACACCGACCAGCAGCGCGATCCCGGCGCACCAGAATGCAAAGGGTAATTTCTTCAGTAACGGCCCCAGGCTGTTTTCATACAGCGCATAGACGCAGCCCCACAGCATGAAAGAAAAAATCGAGACATATAATGCCAGCTCGGGCTGCGCTGCCACTTGCGCGGATAAAACGATGGCAAGCAGCGCACCGATGACAGGCAGGATCGTGCGTCGTTTCCGGGCCATTCCCAAACCAACGAAGAGCATCGGGAACACCAGATAAAACTGTTCTTCGAAAGCCAGGCTCCATGTGTGGCCTGCATACCAGCCACAATTTCCCAGCAAATTGATATTGCAAAGAAATGCCGCAGACTGGGCAAATTGGGGCACGCTCATCTCGATGCTGCCAGTCTGGGCCAGCACAGCAAGAAACAGCAGATACAGCATCAGCGGCGGGACGATACGCAGCACGCGGCGCAGATAAAAATAGCGCATGCTGACCGCACCGTGAACGCTGACTTCTTTCACCATGCCCCTGCAAATGACATAGCCGCTGATGCAAAAGAAGATCTGCACACCCAGCGTGCCCATCGGATGAATACGCCAGATCAGCCCTGGCAGCACCTGGTGATAGATTGGATGGCTATATTCAATAACGTGAGAAAGAATAACCAGGAAAATCGCAAAGAAGCGCCATGCATCGATATAGGGAAGACGATGGGTGTTTTTCATTGTTCTGCAGGGAGAATGTGAAGGAGCTGACAGCCGGGGAGAATCTGCAACGCCCACCCCCGGTCGAACACCGCATTGGCCAACCGAAACAAGACAATAGCAACAACCAGGAATAAAGCACCAGTAACTAATTGGTTATTATATTGCGATTAAAGCAATTTCGGCAATAACCATTACCGGTTGCTTTTTCAAAAAAAATATGTCACTCAATTCAACCTGCATGATTGCACGGTCACAACCACGCTTTGCGTCTACTGAATATTTACACGCGCAGTGTCGGGCGCTATAAAAGCTCTGACAAAAAGATACAATGTTCCTTGCGATACAAGAGACGTTGTCTATCGGCGGATTGGGAAAAATGGCGCAGCACCACGATCAAACCGGGCGCCGGATCATTGAAATGTTAAATTGATATTGCTTGTTAATGCTGGCAAACCATTGCATAAACGCGAAGCAGGATCGAATTGCCGCCGCGGGCGTCACGGTCGTGACAAGATGAAAGTGTGGTGTAAATGCTGCACCCGCGGCGCGTTGCCGCAGTTGCAAGGCAGCGCCAGCGCAGGCTGGCGTTGCCCTTGTGGTGGGTAACGGTCAGGACTGCAGGCGCGCAGCCAGTCCTGTGATGCTCATGAATTCGCCGCCAAGCTCGTCGCGGAACCACGTGCAGTAGTCGTGCACGGTCGCAATGAAGCGCTGCAGGTCGGCGTCGGTGCGCACATACGGCGTATGGCCGGGCACCATCGACGGGCTGTGATACGTCAGCGAAAACACTTCGCAGCCGGCGCCGCGCAGCGCGCTGCTCAGGCGCCGCAGTTCGGCGCCGTTGGCCGCTTCGGGGCTCAGGCGGATGCGCTCGAGCGCGCCGCTGCGCGACAGGATGCCGCCCATGCGCAGCTTGCGCGCCCAGCCTTGCTGCGCCAGCTCGTACAACGCCGGGCCCTGCGCGCGCAGCCAGCCCGTATAACCGGCCGTGTTGGGCAGCTCGAGCAGCCTGCGGCCGCCCGCTTCGAACGTGTACGGGTGTTCATCGTAGGCGCGAAAATCCGGGCCGCCATCGTCGGTAAAGGCCGTGTAAGGCACCACGCTGGCGTCGATCTGGTAGCCCAGATCGGCAATCGATTCGGCCGTGTGTGCGCCCAGGCCGTAGCGCCCGGCCTTGAACGTCGTCGGCGCGCGGCCGAACGAGCGTGTAATGGCGTCGGTCAGCTGGCGCAGCTTGTCGTACTCGAGCTGACGCGGCAGGTTGCCGGCATACGAATGGAAGGTCGAGACTTCTTCGTCGTGCGGTGGCGAGACCCAGGGATGCAGGTGGGTGCCGATTTCACAGCGCCCCGCCTCCATCATGCCGCGCAGTACGGCCACCGAGGCCGGCGTGGTGGCCACCGGCCAGTCGATCACATAGGTCGGCACGATGCCCAGGCGGTCGTAGACCCGTTCGTGCATCAGGGGCTGGCCGGCGATCGAACTCGTGCCGACGCTGGCGCGGTCGAACGGTTTGGTCCAGTCGAATTCTTCCTCGGTGTCGATCACGACGACCAGGACAGGACGGGCGCCGGCGCCCAGGCGCGCCGGCAGATGGCTGGTTTTTCTTAGCATTGACGGGTGTCTCGTACTGGGTTGGCCGACGCCGGCGCCGCTTGGGCGAGCGCCACGAGGCACTCGTCGATGCGGCCGTAGGTTGCATTGAACGTGCGGGCGTCCTTGCCTTCGGGATCGAGGATCTGGCAGTCACTGCCGGCGGCGGTGCAGGCTTCACCAAGAAGAAATACACGGTGCGCCAGGTCCGGATAACGGGCCGCGATGCTCTCGAGATTGATGTGGTCGAAGACGATCACCAGATCGGCTTCTTCGAGCATGGCGCGGCTGGCGTGGCGCGAACGGTGCGTCGACATGTCAACGCCCCGCTGCGCCGCCGCCGCGATGGCCACGGCGGGCGAGCCACGCCGGTTACGTGGCAGCATGCCTGCCGAATCGAACTGCGCGCTGGCGCCAAACAGCTGGCCTGACTTGAGGTGGGCATAGCTGCTGCGATTGATATTGCCCTGGCAGACGTACAGCACGTTCAGCGGCCGGTTCGGGTTGGCGGCAAACAGGCTCGCCATGCGCGCCGACAGGGATTGGCCCGACTGCGCCGTGGCGCGCCGCTTGAAGCGGCCGCTGACGAGTTCGCGCAGCTCTTGCCAGCCCGGACCCGCATCGTCGAGCACCAGGGTGTCCTGGTGCTCCCTGCCGATCAGCACGCGATGGAAGCTCCAGCCCCAGGCCAGGCAATGCAGCGCCAGGCGGACCGGGCGGCGTGCCAGACGGGCGGCGCCTGCCCTGGCCTGCCACATGTCGAGGATCAGGTTGCGGCAATAGCGGCCCGCCGGGTAGTCCACCGGCTCGGTCCGCTCGCCCAGCGCCAGCAGGCGGTACAGGCGGTACGGGAAATCGACGCCGATCGACACCGGCAGCGGCAGCGAGCCCCAGGGACGCGCATTGACCTCGATCAGGATCCAGCCATCCGTGGCGGGATCGACCTTGAATTCGAACATCGCCAGGCCCGTATAGCGGCTGGCGCGCACCATGCGCTCGACCGCCGCCAGGCGCTGCGGGTCGAGTGGTGCGCTCTTGCGGTAATAGCTGCTGCCGTTCATTTCATGCGCCCGGTGGTGCTCGAACGCCTGCAATACGGCGCCGTCGTGGCACAGCACGGACACGCCCAGGCCAAAGCCGGGGAACATCTGTTCCAGCAGGATCGGTCCGGCCCCGTGGTCGTGGCGCGCCAGCCATGCGGCCAGTTCGGCGCGCTCACCGATGATGCGGGTGCTGGTGCGCACATACAGCTCCGGCATCGCGTACGACATCGGTTCCTTGATCACGACCGGCAAGCCGAATTCGGCGGCAATGCCGTCGGCCGTGTCGTTGGCGGCGAGCAGGCGGCCCGGCGCGACCGGCACGTCCACCGACTGGGCCAGGTCGCGCGTGCGCACCTTGTCGAAGTAGATGTCAAGTGCCTCGGCCGATGGAATCGCCAGTGGGCAGAAGGCGCCCAGCGCGTCGCGGTGCAGGCAGAGCGGCAACAGCCCGCGCTCATCGCACGGCACGACCAGTGAAAAGCCGTGCTCGCGCAGCAGCGCCAGCACGGCGTCCAGCCAGGCCTGGCCACCATCGAGGTAGTACGGCAGGAAATGGGTCGCGTGGATGTAGCGTGACGCCAGCGCCGGGGCCCGGAAGTCGAACGGCGCCACGTGCACTTCGAGTCCTTGGCGCCCGAGCGAACGCACGGTCGACAGGAAGCTGCGTGTGTCGTCGCCGATGACGAGGACCTTGTTCTTGGTGCTCATGCCTGGCCCTTGCGCAACAACTGACGGCAGCCAAGTGCTGCTGTATACAACGCCCATTTGAGGGACATGCGCGCGGCCAGCGCACGGCGGGCATATTGCCAGCCCAGCGCATGCTTGCCTTCGCCCGACCAGTAGCGCGACAGCCGGCGCAGGATATCGCCCTCGTACGACAGGCACAGCGCGCGGATGACCGTGCTGTCGACCTTCATCGCGATGTGCTGGGACACGAGCGCTGAGAGCAGCCAGCGTTCGGCCTCGGAAAAGCGGCGCGAGAGGTTGTTCTGGCGCGCCGGATCGGGCACGTTATGCTGCGCGATCACGTCGGGATTGAAGAACACGGCGCGCGCCGCATCGGCTGCGCGCCAGAAGAAATCGCGGTCTTCTTCGTATGACGTACGGGTCCAGAAACCGCCAATCGCCTGCGCCGTCGTACGGCGCAGCGCCAGGATATTCAGTTGGGCAAAGCCACCGGCACGCACCAGTTCATCGAGTGCGATCCGGTAGCCGTGCGCATGCGTGCGCGGGCGGCCGGCGACCATCCCGACCAGAGCCGGCAACCAATTGGTGCGCTCGGTGGTGCCAAGGTGCGAGACGGCGGTCTGGTTGGCGATATACAGGTCGACTTCTGGCTGACTGTCGAACACGTCGACCATCGCGGCCAGGTGGGTGTCGCCCGTCCACAGGTCGTCGTCGTCGCAGAAGGTGATGATGTCGCCCGTCGCCGCATCGATACCGGTATTGCGCGCAATCGACGGACCGTAGCCGGGCCCGCCAGCGGTGCCCAGTTCGATGACCCGAAAGCGGCTATCCAGGCGTGCGAGGCTGTCGGCACATGCCTGGCGGCTCGCAGCATCGGAACCGTCATCGACCACGATCACCTCGAACTCGCCGAACGTCTGGCCGCGCATGCGCATGAGCATCCGTTCGAGCAGGGCATGCCGATTGCGCGTTGGGACGATGACCGAAACACGGCACCCGGAACGGGAATCGCGGCGCGCCAGAAGGCTGCTTTCAGTGGGACGGGCAGTATCGCGGGATGACAATTCTTCGCCTTCGGTGCGTTAGAGTGCGGCTGGTCAGCGCCGCGGAAAGAATCTTGCCATCCTAACACACACGGAACCTGACACACACGATTCGCACGGTGCAAGCCGGCACCGAAGTGCGCGTTTGCACGCGCCAAATCACCCACCGTCAGGCCGGATATCAGGCGATGATGCATAAAAAAATCCGCCCGGCATTCACACATGGATAATATCAATCAATAAATTATTGTTTCTCTTAATTAACTGGTGGTGCAATTCATGCAATTCATTAATGCATTAACGGAATCGTTTTATATCGAATAAGCGGACACGTGAATTGTTCACCAATAATTTCCATTTAGAAATATTTTATTCAATCGCCTGTGGCCGGAACGCCCCGGTGCATGCATGTTTGATCACCTGATAAAGCCCGGTTCTTCCAGTGCCGCCGGATGAGCCAGCCACCAACTCCCAACTGAAACGGACATGAGCGATGAATCCTTGCACATCTTTTAATTCGTATGGCTGTTCATCAATTAAAACGAATAAGCGCTTGACACAACGCTATTTAATTTTAGCGTTATCTGCACTAACTGTTGTTTTCATGTGGAAACAAATCGTAGTTGGGGAGAATCAGAAGACACAAATGATGGATCAGGGTAAAGTTCAGTTCTTCGAAGAAATTCTTTCCTTGGCGAATCAATTGCCCAACTACACGAATTCTTATATGAACACTCTGACTCCATTTGCTGCGAGCGCCGAAACGAATTTCGCGCTGCACCCTGCTCAAGTGCTCGTGCGTAGCACCAGCACCCGACTCCTTACCGCCATGTGCACCGTCATGCTGACCGCCTGCGGCGGCGGCGGTGACGCCGACATCGGCAGCGACTCCGCATCCCTGGCCAAGACGGTGACGGCATTCACGCCGAAGCCTGCCACCCCAGCGACCGGCTCGCCAGTCTCGCCAACCACGCCAAGCGACCAGACGTCCGGCTTGACGCCAATCGTTGCCGGCGCGCTGATTACCGATTTCAGCATCCAGAGCACTGGCGCGGCGCAGAAGCAAGTGCCATTCACCTTCGGCCAGGTCATCATGCAAGGCCAGATGAATGTGAAAGAAGGCCTGGCAGCCAAGTTGCCAGACGGCACCCTGCTGCGCCTGCAAACGGATATCAAGGCCACCCACGCAGACGGTTCGGTACGCCACGTCGTCGTGTCCGGCGTCTTGCCGGAGCTGGCTGCCGGCCAGACGCAGACCCTGCAACTGGTCAAGTCGTCCACGTCGCTCAAGAGCAGCGAGAGCGTGCAGAGCCTGGCCAAGTCGGGCCTGACCAGCAAGGTGACCATCACCCTCAATGGCGAGAAATACACGGCCTCGCTGGCCGATGCACTGGTCGCGGACACCGCACCACGCAACTGGCTGTCCGGCAATGTCGTCAACGAATGGCATCTGAACGCGCCGCTGAAAAACGCGGCCGGCGTGACGCAATCGCTGTTGACGGCGCGGTTCGACGTGCGCTGGTATTCGGGCCTGGCCAAACAGGCACGGGTCGACGTCGTGGTCGAAAACACCAAGACGTTCGTTCCTGGCGGTAAATTGACCTATGACGTCGATGTCGAAGTTGGCGGCCGCTCGGTGTACGCCAAGTCGGCACTGACCCATTATCACCATGCACGCTGGCACCAGGCCGGCTGGTGGGACGCGGCGCGCGTGCCGGTCATGGACGTGAAACTCAATGGCGCGTACATGATGGCCACCAAGGCCGTCTCGAACTACGACAGCCGGGTGGTGCCGACCAACAATGAACTGAACAACATTGCCGGGCGCATCACGGCCGACAACACCGGTCCGATGACGATCGGCCCGATCGTGGCCTACATGCCGACTGCCGGTGGCCGGGGCGACATCGGCCCGCTGCCGACCTGGTCGGCGATGTACCTGCTGTCGATGGACAAGCGGGCACGCAATGCGATGATGGCCGCCGCCGATGGTTCGGGCAGCTGGTCGATTCACTACCGTGACGAAAAGACCGGCTACCCGGTGCGTACCGATAACGAAGCCAACAAGAACATCACGACGCACTGGAATCTGCGTGAATCCGGTCCTTTGCCGGTGCCGCGTTACGTCAACAACAATGGCGCACTGGGCGATACGCCATTCGAGGCCGACACGGCGCACCAGCCATCGCTGGCCTACCTGCCTTACCTCGTCACGGGTGAGTATTACTATCTGGAAGAACTCCAGTTCTGGGCATCGTCCAACCCGCTCGGCACATCGCCAGGCAATCACGGCGACGGCAAGGGTCTCGTACGCTGGCAACAACTGCGCGGTCAGGCCTGGTCGCTGCGCACGCTCGGTCACAGTGCTTACATCACGCCGGACGACCATCCTCTGAAGGCGTACTTCACCAAGCAGCTCGAGAACAACCTGGACTTCTACCATGCGACCTATGTCGTGGGGAACCCGAACAAGCTGGGCGTGTACGACGGCTCGGGTGAGAATGCCTTCCAGGTCGACGCCTCGGCGCCATGGCAGGACGACTTCCTGACCTGGAGCTTCGGTTACCTGTCCGAACTGGGCTTTGCCAAGGCAACGCCGATCCTGCAGTGGAAAGCGAAATACTCGGTTGGCCGCATGACTGCACCAGGCTATTGCTGGATCCAGGGCGCTGCCTACGGCCTGAAGTTCCGCGATGCGCCGGGCGCCCCGATCTACGACAGCTTCGACAAATTGTACAAGGCTAACTATGACGGCAATGACTACTACAACGACGATGGCCGCAAGTTCACCCATCCGAAGGGCCTGAAATACATCGACCAGGCGTGCAACAGCCAGGCACAAGTTGACTACCTGACGCTGGCCCATGGTTTCCAGTGGCAGAAGGGTCGCATGACCGGCTACTCCGACTCGTCGATCGGCTATCCGTCGAACATGCAGCCGGCCCTGGCAGTTGCCGTGGCCGCAGGCATCCCGAATGCCACCGAAGCATGGGCGCTGCTGGCTGGCCGTAGTGCACCGCCGTACTATCCGGATGCACCGCAGTGGGCCATCGTTCCGCGCTAAGCATCTCGTAGCAGTCTTCTGGCCGGGCCTTCGGATATACCGAACGCCCGGCCAGTGCGCATCCGGACAGCGCAAACGATCGCCTGGTTGCCGTTACCTTTCGATCACAACAATCTGGACCGGGTACCGCGTGTGATGGTCGTTGCAGCATATAATGTCATGCGTATTAGCAAGAAATACACTGGTTGGTGTGTTTCTGCCAACACTCAAGAAACAGGCGTTCAGCCTGAAGCTATTGTCAATCAGGAGTTTGTGTACATGTCGTTGATGAACAGAGTCATCCAGCGAGTCAAGCGCGATTATTTCAAGGGCCGGCACCAGAAGGTGGCCCTGACGATCATGGAAACCAAGCCTGCTCCCCGGGGTGATCTGCCCTTCATGCTGCTGTCGATGGTGCAAGCGCGCGACGTCCACGTCTACCTGGTTGCCGTCAAATCGTTCATTCACTTCCTCAATCCGCAGCGCATCGTGGTGGTCTGCGATCCATCGATCACCGAGGCCGATCGCGCTGTGCTCAAGCAGCACGTGCCGCATATCGAGCTGCGCCGCGCCGATGAATTCACGCATCCGGACATCCCGCGTGGCGGCACCTGGGAGCGCCTGTTCGCGATCTCGGAATACGTGCGCGACAACTACGTGATCCAGCTTGATGCCGACACCTTGACGGTGCAGCCCATTCCCGAAGTGCTCGACGCCATCCGCGCCGGCTCTGGTTTCGTGCTGGGTGAAATGCCGGACACGCCAGTGCGCTCGCTGCAGGCAACGCGCGAAAACGCTTTGCCGTGGATCAAGCCTGGCGCCCACATCCAGGGGATCGTGGAAACCGAAATGGTCTCGGTCGGCCTGCCGGACAACGCCCGCTATATCCGCGGCTGCTCCGGGTTCTCCGGTTTTCCGCGCTCGGACACGATGCGTGAGACGATGCTCGACTTTTCGCGCCGGCTGGGCGCCAAGTTTGGCGAACGCTGGACCGAGTGGGGCACCGAACAGATCACGTCCAACTACGTCGCATCGAACATGCCGGGCACGCGGGCATTGCCGTTCCCGAAATACGCCACCCCCGACATGGCGACCGCCGACACGGCATTCTTCCACTTCATCGGTTCGATGCGTTTCCTCAATAACAAGTATGAAGTGACGTCCCGTCAAGCCATTGGCCTGATCCGCGGCGTCGCCGCATAGTCCGATCGTCACCTGGTAACACGCTGTATGGTAAATCTGCGCCGTTCGCTGGTCATCAACTTTTTCTCCTCGTCCGGCGCAGCGCTTCTGCAATTCATTGTCAGCGTGCTGCTGGCGCGCATGCTCAGCCCCAGCGAAATCGGCGTCTACTCGATGACGGTGGTGTTCGTGAACCTGGCCCACGTGTTCCGGGACTTCGGGGTATCGACCTACTTGCAGCGTGAGTCGGAACTTACACCAGACAAGATTCGCTCGGCCACCGGCGTCGTGTTTACGACCTCGTGGCTGATCGCCACCACCATGTTCCTGGCCAGCGGCTGGATCGGGCGCTGGTTCAACGAGCCCGAGATCGTGCCGGTCATGCAGGTGCTGGCCATCGGCTTCCTGTTCATTCCATTCGGCACGGTCACCAATGCGTTGCTGACCCGCGAATTTGCCGCCGAAAAGCAGGCCATCGTGATGGCCGTGGGCACGTCCAGTTTCTGCATCAGCTGCCTGGTGCTGGCCAAGCTGGGCTTTGGCAGCATGAGCCTGGCCTGGGCGAACCTGATCAATATCCTGGCCTGCGCCATCGCGTACATCCCGCTGCGGCCGAAAAACATGCCATGGACCCCGTCGTTCCGGCACTGGCGCGGCGTGGCCCACTTCGGCCTGGGCTCGCTGCTGACCAGCTGCACCGTGGCGATCAACAATGCCATTCCCGATATCCTGCTGGGCAAGCTGGGCTCGGCGCGTCTGGTGGGCCTGCTCAGCCGCGCAAATTCGACGGTGACCATTTTTACCTATGTCGCCGGCTCGACTGTCAATTACGGCGCCGTGTCGTACCTGGCCCAGACCTACCACCGTGGCGAATCCCTGATCCCGACCATGAGCCGGGCGACGGCGCTGCTGACCGGCGTCGGCTGGCCGGCGCTTGCGCTCACAGCCCTGCTGGGCCATGAAATCGTGCTGGCGCTGTACGGCGCGACCTGGCTGGCCAGCGTGCCGGCGATCCTGCCACTGACGATTGCCGCCGCCGTCGGCATGACCTTCAATTACATCCACCCGGCCATTGTCGCCATCGGCCGCCCGTACCTGAGTGCGATCCCGGTCCTGGTCACGCTGGCCACCCGCATCGGTTTTGGCGTGGCCCTGTTCGACGGCGGCCTGACCGGCTTTGCCTGGGCGCTGTGCTGGGCGTCGCTCGCCGCCACGCCGATCGTCATCATGCAGCAGCAGCGCTACTTCCACTGGGGCCTGATCCCGCTATTGCGCGCGATGGTGCCAAGCGCCTGGGTGGCGGCCGGCACGGCAGCGGCCGGCGCGCTGCTCAATCTGGTCATCCCCGACTGGCCGGCGCTGGTGCGCCTCCTGGTGATGCTCACGCCACTGGCCCTGTTCTGGTACCTGATGTTGCGCATTACCCGCCATGAACTGCTGGACGAAGTGCATCGCATGGCCGCCACGGTCAAGATGAGACTGGGTCGGCTGCTACCGACTGTATAATTCGATCAAGGTTCCTCCAGACGAGAATGACGATTATGTACTTCGAAGAAGTAAAGACCATCCTGATTGATGTGCTGGCCCTGGGTGAGTCCGGCCAGCACCTGAGCGAAGATTCGCCCCTGCTGGGCAGCCTGCCGGAGCTCGATTCGATGGCCGTGGTCAGCCTGATCGGCGCCCTCGAAGAACGTTTCGGCATCGCCATCGACGACGACGACATCAGCGCCAGCACCTTCGCCACCCTCGGCACGCTCGCTGCGTTTGTCGCGCAGAAGCAGGCCGAATGACAGCCAGTCAGGTTACGCCTCCTGCCGAGCCGTTCTTTTTAAAGATCGGTGCAGGCCAGCGCTTTTGCCTGTTTCATCCGCCGCACGGCCCCTGCCGTGGTGCGGTGCTGTACGTGCCACCGTTTGCCGAAGAAATGAACCGTTCACGCCGGATCGCGGCGCTGCAGGCGCGCGAGATGGCGGCTCTCGGCTACGGCGTGCTGCAACTCGACCTGTACGGCTGCGGCGACAGCAGCGGCGACTTCGGCGAGGCCCGCTGGGCCATCTGGAAAGATGACCTGGCTGCCGGCGCGCAGTGGCTCGAGGCGCGCCTTGGCCAGCCGCTGCTGCTGTGGGGCCTGCGCCTGGGCGCCCTGCTCGCGCTGGACTATGCGCGCACCGCGCAGCATCCGGTCAAGGCACTGATTTTGTGGCAGCCGGTGCTGAGCGGCGCGGCCTACCTGACCCAGTTTTTACGCCTGCGCACCGTTGGCGCGCTGCTGGCCGAAGGCGCGTCCGGGCACACCGGCACGGCGGCCCTGCGCGCGTCGCTGCAGGCAGGCGAGACGCTCGAAATCAGCGGCTATGATCTGGCGCCCGAACTGGCCGCCGCCATCGACGCGCTGCCAGCGCTCGAAGACTTCACGCCGGATTGCCCGGTGCACTGGTTCGAGGCGCTGGGCATGACCGGTCAGGGCGCCTCGCCCGGCGTGTCGCCCGGCACGGCGCGCGCCAGTGCCGCCTGGCTGGCGCGCCAGATCGACCTGACGCTGCACCAGGTGCACTGCCCGCCCTTCTGGACCACCCCCGAAATCACGATCTCGCCAGCCTGGCTGGCCGCCACCTCGACGGCGTTGCAGGAACACGGTCATGGACATTGAAGAACGGGTCGTGACCTTCGACTGCCAGGGCGACAGCCTGTATGGCGTGATGCACCTGCCAGCAACCCCGGGCACGCGCGCCGTGCTGGTGGTGGTGGGCGGGCCGCAATACCGCGCCGGCAGCCACCGCCAGTTCACGCTGCTCGCGCGCAGCCTGGCCATGAACGGCATCGCCGCCATGCGCTTCGATTACCGCGGCATGGGCGACAGCGAAGGTGTGGAACGCGCGTTCGGGGACGTGGAAGACGATATCAAGGCAGCGATCGATGCCTTGATGGTGGCCGTGCCCGGCGTGCGCGAGGTCGTGTTGTGGGGCCTGTGCGATGGCGCCTCGGCCGCCATGATGTACGCGCCGCTGGACGCGCGCGTGAGCGGCGTGGTGCTGCTCAATCCATGGATCCGCACGCCCGACAGCATCGCGCGCACGACGCTGCGCCACTATTACCGTGACCGCCTGGTCGACCGCGCCTTCTGGGCCCGGGTGCTGCGCGGCAGCTTCAATTACCAGCGCTCGCTGGCCTCGATGTTCCAGCTGGTGCGCACCGCATTCGGCCCGGGCACGGCGCCGCGCACCACGCTGGCCCTGCCCGACCGGATGCACGCCGGCCTGCACGCCTTTACTGGCCGGGTGCTGGTGATCATCAGCGGCGCCGACCTGACCGGGCGCGAATTCTGCGACCTGGCCGAGGCCACGCCAAAATGGCGCCAGCTGCTGCAATCCTCGCGCGTGACCCAGTACCGGATCGACCGGGCCGACCACACGTTCTCACGCCGCGTCTGGCGCGATCAGGTCGCGCACTGGACCGGCACCTGGCTGGGCAGCTGGTAAGCCCGGCTCAGCGGCCCTGGCGCGCCAGGCAGCCGCTGAAATCGTCGAACGCGCCATAGACGGCGCTGCGGCCACGCTTCGCACCGCACAGATCGATGCCCCCCAGCGCGCTTGATGCGCGTTCAGGCGCCCCGCTGCGCCACGCCAGATCGCCGCTGCCCGGCGCCGCGAACAGGCTGCGCACCGGATGGTAGCCGGCAAACATCTGCCACAGCGCCGTGCTGCGGTTGTCTTCCAGATGCAGCAAGCCGCTGTCGCGGCTGCGGATCGGGCCATCGACCAGATTGCCGTCCAGGTGCGCGCTGCTGGTTGCATAGCGCACGTCGATCCCGCCCGTATCGAGCAAGGTATTGTCCACGACGCTGCTGCGCGCTGCGCTGTTCAGATAAATGCCCACGTCCGAACAGCCCATCACGAGATTGGCGCGCACGATGCCCTGTTCCTGCTCGGTGATGCAGCGCCCGTCGCGGCACACGGCTGCGCCGGTGCCGCCGCCGCCCAGCGACAGGCCCACCCGCTGGCCCGGCCCATGCAGGTTGCGCTCGCACCACACCAGGTTGCGCTCGAAGACATTGCCGCTGCCACCGCCCTTGGCGAACGCGCCATAGCTGACCATATCGCCTTCGCCCTTGAGAAAATCGCTGATCAGGTTGGCGCGCATGGTCCAGCCGTTGGCGGCGACGAGGTCGATCGGCGTGACGGGGTTGGAGGTCTGCCGCACGCGCGTCGCCGTCAGCGTGTTCTGCTCGATCAGGCCGTGGTCCGGAAAGCGCCCCTGTTCACCGTTGATCTTGATATGGGCATTGAAGTCGGTGAGCGTGTTGTTGCGCGCGACGAAATGGCTGGCCGCGCCCACCACGTGGAATGCATGCTCGCAGTAGCGGTCTTCGGCGCACACGCCGCGGATGGCCAGGTTTTCAAAGCGCCAGTACGGTGCCTTGACGCGAAAGCCCTCGACCAGATCGAACTCGAGCTGCGCACTGCCCGGCTGCGCCGCCCGCACGACGATCGGGAACCCGGCGCGGCCAGGGCGATTGACGTCGAGCGGCGCCCCGCCAAACCGGTACACGCCCGGCAGCAGCGTGATCGTGTCGCCCGGGTTGGCCTGCGCCAGCGCCGCGCGCAGCGCGTCCGGCGTGGCGACCGCGATGCCACCACGGGCATCGACGCCGACCGCGCCCGGTTGCGCGCCCAGCGTCACCGCAAGCGCGGCCGGCAGCGCCGGCTCACCCCGATCGAGCTGCAGCAGCAGCCCCGCGCTGGCCTGGCCCGTCTTGACGATGAAAGGATTGTGGCCGCTGGTGCGTTTTTCGATATACGGCGCCAGCGCGCGCGGCGTGACGCCCACCTGTTCGACCACGTACGCCGCACCGATGGCGCCCACCGCCAGCAGCGCGAGGGCGCCAACGACCACCTTGCGCATCATGTGCTGCTCTTGATGCCGTGGCGGTTCATCAGGTCATACATCGTCGGGCGGCTGATGCCCAGCATTTCCGACGCCTTGACGATATTGCCGTCCGCGCGCGCCAGCGCCTTCACGATGGCGCCCTGCTCCGCCTCGTCGCGCACCTGGCGCAGGTTCAGCGGTTCCTCAATCGGCGTGTCGCCCTCGGGCAGGCCCAGGTCGTCGGCCACGATGGTTGGGCCATCGGCCATGATCACGGCGCGCTTGACGCAGTTTTCCATCTCGCGCACATTGCCCGGCCACGCATAGCCTTCGATCGCCGCGATTGCGTCCGGCGAGAAGTGCAGCGTCGGGCGCGACTCCTGGGCGCAGAACTTGTTCTTGAAGTGGTGCGCCAGCAGGGCCGCATCGCCCTGGCGATTGCGCAGCGGCGGAATCGTCACGACGATCTCGGACAGGCGGTAATACAAGTCTTCGCGGAAGCGCCCGGTGCTGCACAGTTCCTTGAGCTTCTGGTGCGTGGCGCAGACGATGCGCACGTCGACGGCGATTTCTTCATGCCCGCCGATGCGTTCGATCACGCGCTCCTGCAAGAAGCGCAGCAGCTTGGCCTGCAGCGCCATCGGCAGGTCGCCCACTTCATCGAGGAAGAAGGTGCCGCCGTGGGCCAGTTCGACCTTGCCCTTGGTCTGCTTGGCCGCGCCAGTGAAGGCGCCTTTTTCGTAGCCGAACAATTCGCTCTCGAGCAGGTTTTCGGGAATCGCGGCGCAGTTGATCGCCACGAAGCGCTCCTTGGCGCGCGGCGAGATCGCGTGCACCGCGCGCGCCAGCACTTCCTTGCCGGTGCCCGATTCGCCCAGCAGCATGACCGAGGCCGAGGTCGGGGCGACCTTCTCGATACTGCGGCACAGCTTGAGCATGCCGGGGTCGCGGCTGATCACGCCGGCCATCGGCGAATCGGCCTGGCCGTTCTGCATGCGGCGGTTTTCTTCCTGCAGATTGTGCAAAAAGAATGCGCGCTGGATGACCAGGTTGAGCACTTCAGGCTCGGGCGGCTTCTGGTGGAAATCGTAGGCGCCCATGGCGATCGCCTTGACCGCATTGGCGCGGTCCTGGTTGCCGGTCAGGACGATCACGCGCGTTTCCGGCGCCAGCGCCAGGATCTGCTGCAGCGTGGCCAGGCCTTCGGTCGAACCGTCCGGGTCGGGCGGCAGGCCCAGGTCCATCGTGACCACGGCCGGCTCATGGCGGCGGATCTGCGCCAGCGCACTTTCGCGGTCATCGGCGACCACCACGTCATAGGCATCGAAACTCCAGCGCAGCTGCTTTTGCAGGCCCGGGTCGTCTTCGATGATCAGCAGTTTCGGTTTGTTTTGGCTCACGGTTGTCCTTTCATCACGCAGCGCGCTCGTTGGCCTCGCGGTACAGCGGCAGCGTGACGGTAAATGTGCTTCCCTGCGCGGGCACGCTGGTCAATGCCAGCGCCCCGCCCAATTCGTGGATGTATTCCCGGCTTTCGAACACGCCGATGCCCATGCCGGCCGGCTTGGTCGACTCGAATGGCTTGAACAGCCGCTCGCGGATGAATTCTTCGCTCATGCCGGCGCCGGTATCGGCCACGGTCACGGCGACCTCCCCGCCCGCGCGGGCAACCGAGACGCTGACACGGCCGCTGCGCGGCGTGGCTTCGATCGCGTTCTGGATCAGGTGGCCCAGCACGCGCTCGAGGCGCTCGCCATCGGCCAGCACCAGGAGGCCCGCATCGACCACGTCCAGCACCGGATGCGGCTCGAACGCACTCTTGAGCGCAATCGCCTGGCGCACGACGTTCTCGACGCGCAGCGGCAACGGCCGCTCCGGCGCATCGTTGCGGCTGAGCTTTTGCAGCATCATTTTCATCTTGTCGACCGAGTGTGTCACGGTATCGAGCATATCGCGCTGGAACTCGGGATTGTCGCGGTGCTTTTCGGCGTTGGCGTTCATCAGCGACAGCTGGGCCACCAGGTTTTTCAGGTCGTGCACGACAAAGGTCGACATGCGGTTGAACGACTCGAACTGGCGCGCCACCATCAGCTCGTTGGCGGCATCCTGCTGCGCGAGGTAACTGGCGGCCTGGCTGCCGGCGATTTCGAGCAGGTCGAACACTTCCCAGTTCAGTGACACGGCGCTGCGCGCATCCTGCAGCACGACGAAGCCGAACAGCTTGCCGTGCAGGATCAGGGGCACCACCAGCCAGCCGCGCGGAAACGCGACGAGCCATTCCGGCAAGACCAGGTCGCCGTATTTTTCGGGCAGCGCCGCGTATTCGCGCAGGTCGATCACCCACTGGGTGGATTCCAGGAAGTGACAGAAGTTCGAATCGGCCGGCTCGGTCGCGGTGCTGGTGGCTTGCCACCCCGCCACCGGCTGATAGTGACCGCCATCGCCGTCGCGGCGCTGCCACAACACGCCGCCCGGGCTCTCCACCAGCGCGCCGACCGCCTCGATCGCCCGCTCGCCGATATGCGTGCTATCGGACGACAGGGTGCGCGTGAAGCGCATCCATTCCTCGCGGTAGTCGTAGCCGTAGCTATAGAAATGCTTGCTGATGAAGACCTTGAGCCAGGCGCGGAAGGTGCCCGAAAACAGGGTTCCCGTCAGCAGCAGCAAGGCGCCGCAGAGAAACGCGACCTGCATCACGCCGCCCCAGCTGCCACCGAAGTAGCGCAGGTAGTAGCCGGCGAACCCCATCGCCAGCAGATAGATCGCCGAACCGAACAGTGCAGTCGAATGGAACATCACGCGGCGCGACAGCACCAGTGCGTTCGAGCGCGACGTGCTGCGCTTGACGGCGGTGCCGATCAGCGGCATGGCCAGCGCATTGACGATGCCGCGCGCGGCCCAGGTGTCCGGGTGCATGTCGTGGAACAGCATCGCCTGGCTGTACATATAGAAGTCGTAGGCGAACATCGCGCCGATGCCCAGGCAGGCGAACTTGATGGCCCAGCGCTCCTGGATCGTCTTGTTGCGGTAGACCTGCTCGACCAGCAGCATGCCCAGCACCGCCTGGCACACGCGCGCCGTGACGTTGGGCAGCAGGCCGCCGTCCAGATTGAGCATCAGGTCGGTACGTACGAAGACCGTCACCAGCAGCAGGAGCCCATAGCAAACGGCGCCGATGAAGATGGGCGTGCGCAGGCTGAACGGCCAGCGGCTGGCCGGATCGCGCGAGTTGCCCAGCAACAGCAGCAGCACGATGCACCAGGCGGCGCTGCGCAGGATTTCGAGGGTATCGGTCCAGACCGACCAGAGTTCGTGGCCAGTGGCAGCCTGCCCGGCCAGGGAGGCGGACCAGAGCGCGGTGAACCCGCACGCGATGGCAATCGCGGCAACCTGTGTGCGGCCGCGCCAGATGGTAAACAGCAGGCCGATCAGCAACAAGAAACCGATGGCGGCGACGCTATAGCTATAGACGGCAATGGTGGTCAACGTATGCCATCCATGAAAACGACCATTGAAAAATTCGGGATAGAAACGTTAAAGCCATCGGCCTGCGATGCGCGCACCGCAAGCCGATCCGGGATGATCAACGCCCGCTACGGAACAGTACGACCTTGAGCGTATTGATCAGGATGAGCACATCCAGGAACAGGCTGTTGTTCTTGACGTAGTACAGATCGTACTGCAATTTCTGCAACGCGTCCTCAGCCGATGAGCCATAGCCATAACGCACTTGGGCCCAACCGGTAATGCCTGGCTTGATGCTATGACGGACATTGTAATATGGAACCACTTCGATCAGCTGCTGGACGAAGTAGGCGCGCTCTGGCCGTGGGCCCACGAACGACATGTCGCCCTTGAACACGTTCAGGATTTGCGGCAGCTCGTCGATGCGGGTCTTGCGCATGAAGTTGCCGACACGCGTCACGCGCGGATCGTTCTGGGCCGCCCACTGTGGCGTGCCGCCTTTTTCGGCATCGGCGCGCATGCTGCGGAACTTGTGAACCCGGAAAATCTTGCCATCCTTGCCGACCCGCTCCTGCGAATAGAACACCGGGTTGCGGTCTTCCAGCCAGACCGCCAGCGCCGCGCCAAGCATGATCGGGAACGTGACGGCCATGATCAGCGTGCTGCAGATCAGGTCAAAGCCGCGCTTCATGAAGATACGGATGAAACTCTGGTCGAAGCCACCGCCAAAGACCAGCCAGCTCGGCTGCAGCGAATCGACCCGGATCTGGCAGGTTTCGCGCTCGAAGAACGTGGCGGCATCGGTCACTTTCACGCCTTGCAGCTTGCAATCGAGCAGTTCCTTGATCGGGAAGCTGCCGCGCCGGTTCTGCACCGATACCACGATTTCCTGCGCGCCATACTGGGTCGCCATCTTGACGAGCGAGTCGCCCTCGTTCACCTTGAGCACGTTGGCAGCAGGCACGCACATCTCGTCGCTGCCCACTGGAATGAAGCCGACGACCTTGTAGCGGTGGTAGCTGTTCTTGTTGACGGCCAGATCGCTGCACTCCTTGGCCAGCGCGCCGTTGCCCAGGAACAGGATGCGCGACTGCATCAGGCGCAGTTCCGACGTCTTGAAGAAGATGATGCGCGCAGTAAAAATACCCGCCGCGGCAAGGCCAAAGCCCAGCAGCAGGATGCCACGACCGAAGTACAGGTCCGGCGCCACATAGAACACCAGCGTCAGGATCAGGAAACCCATCAGGAACGCCGGCATCAGCTTCATGAAGAACGGGTGGCGCAAGCCCTCATCGAAATCGAGCTGGTACATGCCCATGGCGCTCATGCTGAAGCTGACCGCCACGGCAAACGCGACGGCCGACGCCAGGAAGTGATCGAACTGGTCAGATGTGAGCGGTGCGCCGATGTCGAGAAAACGCATGGCTGCGCCTGCATAGGCGGCGCCCAACAGGATCAATATTTCCACGAACAGCAGGACGAAAACGATCTTCGACACGTAGTGGTTAGAGATCCGAAACATGTTATTCCCCAGAATTGATGATTACGCTTACTGCATGCCGAGATGCCGAATGCACGCGTCGTACACCCGCTACACCACCGTTGCCTGTGTTGGCAGCTACTAACTTCTTCGATTAATTGTCAACCAAACCAACGGCAACCACACGTAACGTTACACGTTGAAATACGCGCATGCGCTTTTCAGGACACCGACATAGAGGCGGTGACCTGGCAGCGTCATGGAGACGAGGTCAATCTGTGAAATTATTCCATGATCTGACATCGCAACAAGTTTCTTGCAAGATCAATATCATTTTTAAGTTATTGTTTTGACATATTTTTAACATTCAATATAGCATGGAAACACCTGGCCACTCAACGACAGGCTGCTGCCCCGTCAGCTTGTTGCAACATGTGCCTGCTTGAACCCTGTAGGTTCGTCAGTACAGTTGCATCAAAAGACAACATTAGTTCCACCATGCAATAAAGTCGAGGGATTTTAGCACTGACCATGCATAAAGCCACGCAAAGGTTGTAATCGTGCGCTATAGATTTCAGAATAATTGATGAACAGCAGAGACTTGCAGCCAGGAAGTGGTCAATAAGACACAGCAGAACCGGGACTGATATGGGAGTGACAAGAAGAAGTACGACTACCGGGGCAAGCGTTGTACGGCAACGCCAGATGCGGGAAAACGGGATGGCATGATGCCAAATTGGTGCGGCTGGCTGGAATCGAACCAGCGACCCTTGGCTTCGGAGGCCAATACTCTATCCACTGAGCTACAGCCGCACTGGCAAGCGTAGCGAAGGATACAGTCTTTCGTCGAGTACGTCCATGGGCAGCGCCCGAAAAACCCTGGCATCAATACAGGTTTACACTATAATAAAATGCTCGACGGCACTTGCAAAAAAGCCACTAGATCGCAGCGCCTCAGTGGCCGGTTTTTTTAATTGAATTAAGGAAATCATGAGCGACGCACAGCACGACCACGAATCCCTCATTCGTACGCCCAAACAGCTCGTGATTGCTGTCGCGGGATTTTTCCTAGTCGTTGTCCTTGGCATCATCTTGCTGGTCACCTTCGTCACCAATGCGTCGACCACTGGCGCAGGCAGCAATGCCCAGAGCGCCGAGGCCATTGCCGCGCGTATCCGCCCCGTTTCCGATGCAGGTTTCACATTGCGCGATGCCAATACGCCGCGTGTCCTGCTGGCAGGTGGCGCCGTGTACACCGCTACCTGCGCGGCGTGCCACGACAGTGGCATGGCCGGCTCGCCCAAGACGGGCGACAAAGCTGCCTGGGCTACCCGCCTGGCGCAGGGTTACGATACCTTGGTCACCCACGCGATCAACGGGATCCGCGCCATGCCGGCCAAAGGCGGCAATCCTGATCTGGATGATCTCGAAGTGGCGCGCGCCGTCGTCTTCATGAGCAACAAGAGTGGCGCCAGCTTCAAGGAACCGGTTGCGCCCGCACCCGCTGCTGCACCTGCTGCTGCACCTGCCGCCGCCGCCGCGCCGGTTGGCGGTGACGCTGCCATGGCAACGGCGGGTGCACCGGCCGCTGCAGCGCCCGCCGCCGTGGCGGCAGCGGCGCCTGCAGCAGCAGCGGCACCAGTTGCTGGTCCGGCCGTGGCCAGCGCCGACACCGGCAAAAAGGCGTACGACACCGCATGTTTCGCCTGCCATGGCGCTGGTATCGCAGGCGCGCCCAAGTTGGGGGACAAGGCGGCGTGGAGTGCGCGTCTCGTTCAAGGCTCCTCGGTCTTGTATGAGCATGCCATCAAGGGATTCCAGGGCAAAGCCGGTGTCATGCCGCCAAAAGGTGGCTCGGCGCTTCCCGACGCCGACATCAAGGCTGCCGTGGACTACATGGTGGCTGCGGTCAAATAACCGTCCTCAAGATCCGCAAACAAAAAGCGCCGCATGCGGCGCTTTTTGTTTATCTGACAGTTTTACTTCCAGCCCAGCATGAAATCCTGCCAGAAGCAACCGATCGTGTATTAATTGAACAATTAGTTGTATTTCTTTTAAACCCTCATATTTATCATATATGTCATATTGATTTAAAAGTAAAGTAACAATTGCTTACAAATCGCGACAAATAAATACCTTATCCTGCACAGCCTCCAGTCGAAATAAATTCCATCCGGAATCTTTACAGGATCAGTACACATGTCCCTCCGTTCAAAATCTGCCTTGCCCGCGTCGTGCCGCTTGTCAGCCATTTTCCTCGTAGCACTCGCCGCAGCCGGCGGTGCTTCTGCCGCCACTCTGTCAGTGGGACCAGGAAAAACCTACGCTGCGCCCTGCGCCGCCTTTGCCCGGGCACAGTCCGGCGATCTCATCCAGATCGACGGCGGCAAAACCTACAGCGGTGACGTGTGCGCCATCGGCGCCAGCAATCTGACCATCCGCGGCGTGAATGGCCGGCCCAAGATCGATGCAGCAGGAAAGAACGCGCAAGGCAAAGGCACCTGGGTTATTCAGGGCAACAACGTCACGGTCGAGAACGTCGAGATGGCCGGCGCGGCAGTACCGGACCGCAACGGCGCCGCACTGCGTATCGAAGGCACCAACTTCACGCTGCGCTCGTCGTACTTGCACGATAACGAGAACGGCATCCTCACCGGCGCCAATGACAACAGCAGTATCGTGATCGAAAACACCGAATTCGGTTCCAACGGTCGGGGTGACGGTTACACCCACAATGTCTATATCGGCCATGTCGGCAGCCTGACGTTCCGCTACAACTATTCACACGATGCCAATGGCGGCCACAACCTCAAGTCGCGCGCCAGCGTCAACACGATCAACTACAACCGCTTCTCGAGCAGCACCGGCAAACCGAGCTACGAGATCGACCTGCCAAATGCCGGTACGTCGTATGTCATCGGAAATGTGATCCACCAGCCGGCCGGCCACAACAACCCTGGTTTGCTGGCCTATGGCAATGAAGGCGCAAGCAATCCCAAGCAGGATCTGTATGTGGTGAACAATACGTTCCTGAACGACGACAGCGTGCGCGGCACCTTCGTGCTGGTCGGCGGCAGTGTGACGACGCCAGTTCTGCTGCAAAACAATATCTTCGGCGGCTTCGGCGCGGCGACCAACCAGTCCAATGCCATCGACCGGACCAACTTCCGCTCGCTCGTGCCTGGTTTCATCAACCGCCTGCTGTTCGATCTGCACCCGATCGCCAACGTGCTGGTGATTAACGCTGGTTCGGTGCCGGGCGTGTCAGCAGCCGGCGTGTCGTTGACGCCAGTGGCCCAGTACAAGCATACGGCGTCGGGCGAGACCCGCACCGCGGCGAGCGCGCGTGATATCGGCGCCTACGCGGCGTTGGGCTCGGGCAGCACGCCAGCACCATCTGCCTGGACCACCTGCGCGGCAGAAAACGCCACCTGCAGTTTCAGCGGCACGCGTGAAGTGCGCTACGGCGCGGGCAATTCCTGGGTCGTCAAAGTGTTTAGCAATAGCGCCCAGTGCTCGAACGCCGTGTTCGGTGATCCGATCGAAGGCACGGTCAAGACCTGCAGCTATTCCGCGACCACGTCGAGCGCGCCCACCCCGGCGCCGACCACACCCGTGACCTGGACCGCATGCGCCGCCGAAAACGGCACCTGCTCGTTCACCGGCACCCGCGACGTGCGCTACGGCGTGCCGGGCGCCTATGCCACCAAGGCGTTCACGACCCGCACCGCCTGCACCAATGCGGTGTTCGGCGATCCGATCGAAGGCACGGTCAAGTCGTGCAGCTATTCGAGCCAGGCGCGCTGATCGCAAGGTAACGGAAACAACAAGGGCCGCGAAAGCGGCCCTTGTTTTATGCGCGCAGTGTTTTGCGCTGCAGGGTTACCAGATGATCACGCGATCTTTTGGTGCCAGGTACATCTTGTCGCCGGCCTTGACCTTGAACGCCTCGTAGAAGCCAGGCTGGTTCTTCAGCGTGCCATTGGCGCGGTATTGCGCCGGCGAGTGCGGGTCGGTCTTGATCTGCGCGATCTGCGCCGGTTCGCGCATCTTCGTGCGCCACACCTGGCCCCAACCCATATAGAAGCGCTGGTCGCCAGTCAGACCGTCGATCACGGGCGCTGTTTTGCCCTTGAGCGAGATCTTGTAGGCCTTGTAGGCAATCGCCAGACCCGAGTTGTCGCCGATGTTTTCGCCGAGCGTCAGTTCGCCATTCACGTTGTAGCCTTTGAGGGGGCTGAACGCGGCGTATTGGGCGATCAGGGCCTTGGTCTTTTCGCCGAAACGCTTGCCGTCTTCTTCGGTCCACCAGTTGCGCATATTGCCGTCGCCGTCGTACTGCGAACCCTGGTCGTCGAAGCCGTGGCTGATTTCGTGGCCGATCACGGCGCCGATGCCGCCGTAGTTGACTGCGTCGTCGGCCTTCGCATCGAAGAACGGCGGCTGCAGGATCGCGGCCGGGAACACGATTTCGTTCAGTTCCGGGTTGTAGTAGGCGTTGACGGTCTGCGGCGTCATGCCCCACTCGTCGCGGTCGATTGGTTTACCCAGTTTGTTCAGTTCGCGGTTGTATTCGACGTCGCGCGAACGCATCACGTTGCCCACCAGGTCATCGCGCTTGACGGTCAGCGCGGTGTATTCCTTCCACTTGTTCGGGTAACCGATCTTCGGCGTGAACTTGGCCAGCTTGGTTTGCGCTTCCTTCTTGGTCGCCGGGCTCATCCAGTCGAGCGTGTCGATCGAGTCCTTGTAGGCCGCCAGCAGGTTGTTGACCAGCACTTCCATGCGCGCCTTGCGCTCGGCCGGGAAATGGTCTTTCACGTACAGCTTGCCCACCGCATCGCCCAGGCTGCCCTCGAGCGTCGAGACGCCGCGTTTCCAGCGTGGTTCGAGTTCAGGAATGCCGGCCAGCGTGGTGCCGTTGAACGAGAAGCGCTGGTCGACGAAGGCTTTCGACAGGTAGTTCGCATAGCTGTTGACGGTCTGGAATTGCAGATACGCTTTCCAGGTCGCGAGCGGCACGCTGTTCAGGACGTCGGTAAAACCTTTCAGGTAGGTCGGCTGGCTGACGATCAGATACGTTGCCTTGCCCTGCAGGCCCGAGGCTTTCAGCCAGGTGTTCCAGTCATAGCCCGGCGCCATCGCGGCCAGCTTGCTGAACTCGACCTTGTTATAGGTCTTGATCGGATCGCGGTTCTCGACCTTGGTCCACTGCACCTTGGCCAGGCGAGTTTCCAGGTCGAGGATGGCTTTCGCGTCAGCGGCGGCGGTCTTGCTGCCAGCCAGCGCCAGCATCTTCTCGATGTGCACCTGGTACTTGGCGCGCACGTCCGCCAGCTTGGCATCGTCCTGCTTCAGGTAATAGTCGCGGTCGGGCATGCCCAGGCCTGACTGGTACAGGTCGGCGACATACTTGGTCGAATCCTTGGCATCCTGGTGAATGAAGAACGTGAACGGCACGGTCACGCCGGCGCGGTTCAGGTTGGCAAACAGCGCTGGCAGTTCGGCCTTGCTCTTGAGCGCGGCGATCTTGCTCATCTCGCCCTTGAGTGGCGTGGCGCCCAGTTGCTCGAGACGCGCTTCGTCCATGTAGCTGGCGTAGAAGTCGCCGATCTTGCGCGCTTCGCTTCCGGCGGCGGCGTTCTTGTCGGCGGCCGTGCGCTCGATGATCGCGCGCAGTTGCGGCAGCGTGTCGTCGCGCAGCTGGTGGAACGCGCCCCAGGTCGACTTGTCGGCCGGGATCTCGACGCTCTTGAGCCACTTCCCGTTGAGGTGTTCGAAGAAATCGTCCTGCGCGCGCACGGACGGCTCGATGTATTGCGTCGCAATGCCGGACGATGCACCGGCCGGCGCCGTGGCGGCGGTGGCCTGGGCCAGCGCCATTGGCGCGATGAACGACGTGGTCAACACCAGCGCTGCTGCACTGATCAGTTTTCGTTGCATGTTATCTCTCTTTGTTAGTTTGTGAGTGCAATGCAAAAGGCCGGCGCTCGTGACGCCGGCCCCTTGTCATGGAACCTTACCAGATGATGACGCGGTCTTCAGGCGGCAGGTACATCTTGTCGCCCGGTTTCACGTTGAACGCCTCGTAGAACTCGGGCATGTTCGACACGGTGCCGTTGGCGCGGAACTGGCCCGGCGAGTGCGGATCGGTTTTCACCTGGTTGATCTGCTGGGCTTCACGCATCTTCGAGCGCCACACCTGGCCAAAGCCCATGAAGAAGCGCTGGTCGCCCGTCAGGCCATCGATCACCGGCGCCGGCTTGCCGGCCAGCGAGAGTTTATAGGCCTTGTAGCCGATCGACAGGCCGGCGTTGTCGCCGATGTTCTCGCCCAGCGTCAGTTCGCCGTTCACGTTGTAGCCCGGCAGCGGCGCGTAGCCGTTGAACTGCTTGACCAGCTTGTCGGTGCGGGCCTTGAAGGCGGCGCGGTCTTCGGCCGTCCACCAGTCGCGCAGATTGCCGTCGCCATCGGACTGGCTGCCCTTGTCGTCGAAACCGTGGCCGATTTCGTGGCCGATCACGGCGCCGATGGCGCCGTAGTTGACCGCGTCGTCGGCGCGCATGTCGAAGAACGGCGGCTGCAGGATCGCGGCCGGGAACACGATTTCGTTCATCGTGCTGCGGTAGTAGGCGTTGACCGTCTGCGGCGTCATGCCCCACTCGGTATGGTCGATCGGCTTGCCGAGTTTTTCGATGTTGTAGTTGTAGGCGAAGGTCGATGCACGCATCGCATTGCCCACCAAATCGTCGCGCTTGATCGTCAGGCGCGAGTAATCGCGCCACTTGTCCGGATAGCCGATCTTCGGCGTGAACTTGGCCAGCTTGGCGCGCGCTTCCTTCTTGGTCGCAGGGCTCATCCACTCCAGGTTGTCGATCGACTGGCCGTAGGCGATGATCAGGTTTTTCACCAGCTGTTCCATGCGCGCCTTGCGCTCGGCCGGGAAATGCTCGGCCACGTACAGCTTGCCCAGTGCCTCGCCCAGCGTGCCTTCGACGGTCGACACGCCGCGCTTCCAGCTCGGCCGCTGCTCGGCCACGCCGGTCAGTGCGGTGCCGTAGAACGCGAAGTTTTCGTCGACGAACGCCTTCGACAGGTACGGGGCGTATTCGCGCAGCAGCTGCCATTCGAAGTACGACTTGAGCGTGGCCAGGTCGGTCTTGGCCAGCAGCGCGTCGAAGCCCGTGAAGTAGCTTGGCTGGTTGACGATGATGGTGTCGATCTTGTTGCCCACGCCGGCGGCGGCAAGCGCGCCTTTCCAGTCGTAGCCCGGCGCCAGCTTGGCGAGCTCGGCCACCGTCATCTTGTTGTAGCGCTTGACCGGGTCGCGGTTCTCGACCTTGGTCCACTGGACCTTGGCCAGGTCGGTTTCGAAGTCGACGATTGCCTTGGCCTGCGCGGCGGCGTTCTTTTCGCCAGCCAGCGTCAGCATCTTCTCGACGTGCACCTGGTACTTGGCGCGGATCTCGGCCAGCTTGGCGTCGTCTGCCTTCAGGTAGTAGTCGCGGTCGGGCATGCCCAGGCCGCTCTGGCTGAGGTAGGTCGCGTGGCGGGTCGACTCGCGCATGTCCTGGCCGACGTAGATGCCGTACGGGCTGGCCACGCCGATCTTGCCCAGGTGAGCGGCCAGCGCCGGAATGCCCTTCTTGTCCTTGAGTGCGCGGATGCGCGACAGCTCGCCCGTCAGCGGCTTGTAGCCGAGCGCTTCGCGGCGCGCGTCGTCCATGAAGCTGGCGTACAGGTCGCCGATCTTCTTCGCTTCGGTGCCTGCCTTGGCGCCCGTGTCCTTCTGCGCAGTCTCGATGATCGCCAGCAGTTGCGGTGTGGTGTCTTCGCGCAGCTTCATGAAGGTGCCCCAGCTCGAGCGGTCACCCGGGATCTCGGTCTCTTTCAGCCACTTGCCGTTCAGGTGCGTGAAGAAATCGTCCTGCGGACGCACGCTGTTGTCGATGTACTGGGTGTCGATGCCGGAGATGACGCCGGCCGGTGCGGCGGCGGTGGCCGGCGCTGCGGCAGCCACAGGCGCGGCGTCGGCGGCCATGGCCGGTGCGGCGAAGGCTGCCGCCAGGGACAGGGTCAGGGTACTCAGGAGAAGTCGCTTCACGGGTAAGTCCTTGGTTGCTAAGTGTTCGCAGGGATAAACAACGTCTGACCGGTCGCGCCTGCTGCGTGCCGGCAAAAGAACATTCTAGCGGGTGGACTTGCAACGGCGCTGGCCGTGGTCATTTTTTTACTTTTCGATACACGCAGGCGGGTGAATATCGCGTATGCATGTGTTGGAAGGTGACAACAAGGTGACACGCCCAAAAAAAGGCGCAGTCAGCATTAAATAGAGGCGAGCTTTGAACTGATGAGCAGCGAGGCGGTCCAATCCCTGTCCCCAGCGTCAGGAGCCGCTCATGAAAGCGCCCCGTTTCAGGAAATGGTTCGCAACCTTGTCATCGCTGAATCAGCCGCAGCGCCGCCGAGTGCTCGACGCCCTGCACCCCGCAGCCGGGCTCGACCAGGTGGTCGCGCTGATCGCGCAAGCCCGAGAACCAGGGCGCTGCTGTCCCCGCTGTGGTGGCGAACGCTGCCATCGGCATGGATTCGCCAACGACCTGCAACGCTTTCGCTGCTGCGCCTGTGGGCGCACCTTCAACGACCTGAGCGGCACGCCGCTGGCGCGCCTCCGGCACAAGGCCAAATGGCTCGCATATTCACAGGTGCTGCTCGATTCACTGTCCGTGCGCAAGGGTGCAGACCGGGTTGGCGTGCACCGCAATACCGCCTTCCGGTGGCGCCACCGTTTTTTGGCTTGGGTCAAGCTTGACCGACCGGCATCCCTGAATGGCATCGTCGAAGCTGACGAGACGTTCCTGCTCGAATCACAAAAAGGCTCGCGCACGCTCGATCGTCCAGCGCGTCGCCGTGGCGGGCACGCGCCCATGCGTGGCATTTCCCGGCATCTGGATTGCATCCTGGTGGCGCGCGACCGCAACGGCCAGACCATCGATGCCGTCACTGGCCGGGGCGCACTGACCGCCACGCAACTCGAGCGCAGCTTGCTGCCCAGGCTCGATCCGCAGGCGCTGTTGGTGACCGACAGCCATGCTGCTTATCGGACCTTTGCACGCAAGCACCGCATTGCGCACGAGGCGGTGAACCTGCGTGCCGGTGTACGCGCCAGGCGCCTGGGCAGCCACGCCATCCACGTACAGAACGTGAACGCCTACCACCAGCGCTTCAAGGCCTGGTTGATGGGCTTTCGCGGCGTGGCGTCACGCTATCTGCCCAACTACCTGGGGTGGCGCTGGGCCCTGGATGGCGAACGGGTCAGTTCCGCAACACAATTGTTCTGCATCGCAGTCGGTGTCATCAACAGATAATGCTGACTGCGCCCAAAAAAAATCCCGCGGCAGTAAAGCCGCGGGACAAGACCACTTCAAGAGTGGAGAGAGAGAAAAACTAGTCACGACTATAGGGGGGCACTGTTGCACCGGGCGCCACTCTTACATTTGCTTACCCTCGCTAACGGCATGTAACAAATCGCTATTTGCGCCAATTGGATCGATATTGTGATTTCAACCAAATCCCGGGACACGGCCAGGACCATGGGGGCCAGCAACACCAGCGCCCGAACCGGTTTATACTCCGCTTGCGCAACCTCAGGCCGACCACAGCGCCTCGGGTTCCACGACCGGCGCGCGCTGCCACAATGGATCACATGGGTTCCACCTTCAAGAATGGCTGCCTGATCGGCCTGGGCATCGTTGCCGGCGTTGGCCTGACGATGCAGTTTTCCGCCCTCTCCTTCAAACCGTCGCTCGAATCGAGCATGCCGGTGGCCGAGTTGCGCGAACTGGCCGACGTCGTCGGCATCATCAAGACCAGTTACGTCGAGCCGGTCGAAGACAAGGCCCTGCTGTCGCAGGCGATCACCGGCATGGTGGCCTCGCTCGATCCGCACTCGGCCTACCTCGACGCGCGCGCATTTCGCGAACTGCGCGAAGGCACCGAAGGCCGCTTCGTCGGCCTGGGCATCGAGATCAGCGTCAGCGAAGACGGCTATATCGAAATCATCAGCCCGATGGAAGATTCGCCGGCCTACCACGCCGGCATCAAGGAAGGCGACCTGATCACGCGCATCGACGGCCACCCGGTGCAGGGCACGCCGATCGACGACGCCATCAAGCGCATGCGCGGCGAACCGGGCACGCGCGTGACGCTGACGGTCGTGCGCAAGTCGGCGCTGGCGCCGCTCACCATCACTGTCGAGCGGCGCGAGATCGTCCAGAAAAGCGTCAAGGCAAAAATGGTCGAACCGGGTTACGCCTGGCTGCGCGTGGCGCAGTTCCAGGAGCCGACCGTGGACGACATGGCCGCCAAGCTGCAAGCACTGTACCGCGAAGACCCCGACCTGAAAGGCCTGGTGCTCGACCTGCGCAACGATCCCGGTGGCCTGCTGCAGGGCGCGATCGGCGTGGCCGCTGCGTTCTTGCCGAACAACGCCGAAATCGTCTCGACCAATGGCCAGCTGGCCGACTCGCGCCAGCGCTTCTATGGCCGGCCCGAGTTCTACATGCTGCGCAGCGGCGCCGATCCGCTGGCAAGCCTGCCGCCAGCATTCAAGAAGCTGCCGATGGTTGTGCTGGTCAATACCGGTTCAGCGTCGGCCTCCGAAATCGTCGCCGGCGCACTGCAGGATTACAAGCGCGCCGCCATCCTCGGCAGCCAGACCTTCGGCAAGGGCTCGGTGCAGACGATCCGCCCGATCGGCGGCAATGCCGCCGTCAAGCTGACCACGGCGCGCTACTACACGCCGGCCGGGCGCTCGATCCAGGCGCGCGGTATCCATCCCGATGTCCCGGTCGATGAATATCCCGACGGCGATGGCCTGAACGCCCTGCGCATGCGCGAAGCCGACCTGCAGCACCACCTGACCAATGGCGGCGGGGCCGAAGTCGCCACACGTGAAGACGACATCGAAGAGCAGATGCGGCTCCTGAACGCAGCGCGCCAGCGCAAACCGCTCGATTACGGCAGCGCCGACGACTTCCAGCTGGCCCAGGCGCTGCGCCACCTGAAGGGCCAGCCGGTGGTGCTGTCCGGCCGCGCCAATGGCACGACGCTGGCGCGCCAGGGGCGCTGAAGGTATGGCGCTGCAGCCTGCCTCCCGCCCGGCTTTCTACCCAGCTTTCTACCCGATTCCCACGCTCGCGCCGAGCGTGTAGAATCGGCGCATCTTGCGGCCAAGCGGCCTTATTTTCCTTGAAAGTTTCCCGAACATGATACCTGTCGTCATCAGCGGCACCGGCCTGTTTACGCCGCCGCATTCCATCTCGAACGACGAGCTGGTGACCGCCTTCAACGCCTACGTCGACCTGCACAACGCCGAACACGCGACTGCCATCGCCGCCGGCGAGGTGACGGCGCTCGAGCCGTCGAGCAGCGGTTTCATCGAAAAAGCGTCCGGCATCCAGTCGCGCTACGTGATGGAAAAGAGCGGGATCCTCGACCCGGCCCACATGACGGCGCGCATCGCCGACCGCCCGGACGACCAGATTTCGCTGCAGGCCGAGATGTGCGTGGCTGCTGCGCGCGAGGCGCTGGAGCGCGCCGGCAAACAGGCACACGACATCGACATGGTGCTGGTCGCCTGCAGCAATATGCAGCGCGCCTACCCGGCAATGGCCGTCGAAGTGCAGGAAGCGCTCGGCATCGACGGCTTCGGCTTCGACATGAACGTGGCCTGTTCGTCGGCCACGTTCGGCATCGCCACCGCCGTGGATGCAGTGCGCGGCGGGCGCGCCCGCGCAGTGCTGGTGCTGAACCCCGAAATCACCAGCGGCCACCTGAATTTCCGCGACCGCGACAGCCATTTTATTTTCGGCGACGCCTGCACCGCGATCATCATCGAGGCGCAAGCCACGGCCACCGGCGCGCACCAGTGGGAAATCCTCGACAGCCGCCTCAGGACCAGCTTCTCGAACAATATCCGCAACAACTTCGGCTTCATGAACCGCTTCGACGAAGACGGCGTCGGCCTGCCGGACAAACTGTTCCGCCAGCAGGGCCGCAAGGTGTTCAAGGAAGTCTGCCCGATGGCAGCCGAGACGATCAAGGACACCTTGGCTGCCGCTGGCCTGGGCACCGACGACGTCGCGCGCTACTGGCTGCACCAGGCGAACCTGAACATGAACCTGCTGATCGTGCGCATGCTGCTGGGCCGCGACGCCGAACCAGGCGAAGCACCGGTGATCCTGGACAGCTATGCCAACACGTCGTCGGCCGGCTCGATCATTGCGTTCCACAAGTACCAGGACGATCTGGCGGCCGGCACCAATGGCGTGATCTGCTCGTTCGGCGCCGGCTACTCGATCGGCTGCGTGGTCGTGCGCAAGCTGTAATCAGCCGTGGTGGTGTGCCTGGCAAGCACTTGGGTTCCCGCCTGCGCGGGAATGACGTTGTTTCAGGCTGGTGCAGAGACAAATGTATCGATTTAGCCGCCACTAGTTGCACGTCGTTCCCGCGTCGGCGGGAACCCAAGTCAGCCGCCCACCACCACGAACCATCAAAGCCGCGCGGCCAGCTCGAACCCTTCGCGGATCGCGCGCTTGGCGTCGAGCTCCGCCGCCAGCGCGGCGCCGCCGATCTTGTGGAAACCCGGCCCGCTGCTGCTACTGCTGCTACTGCTGCTACTGCTGCTACTGCTGCCAGTTGCCTCGGCCGGCATCAGCTCGGCCAGGCTTTCCTGCCCCGCGCAGACCACCACGTTATCCACCGCCAGCACGCGCGCCTGCCCACCGACCGTGATGTGCAGGCCCGCGTCATCGATGCGGTCGTACTGCACACCCGCCAGCATCGTCACGCCGTTGCGCACGAGCGTTGCGCGGTGCACCCACCCTGACGTCTTGCCCAGCCCCGCACCCGGACGCGTGCTCTTGCGTTGCAACAGCCAGACCTGACGCGGCGGATGCGGCGCCACTGGCGCCGTCAAACCACCCGCCGTGGCCACCATTGGATCGACGCCCCACTCGCCCATCCAGTGCGCAGGCGTCATTGGCAATGCCACTTGCGGGTCGTGCACGAGGAATTCGCCCATGTCGAATCCGATGCCGCCGGCGCCGATGATCGCCACGCGTGCGCCGACCGGGCGGCCATCGCGCAGCACGTCCAGGTAACTGAGCACCATCGGATGGTCGATGCCGGGAATGGCCGGCTTGCGGGTGCGGATGCCGGTGGCGACGATGACGTCGTCGAAGCCTTCGGCCAGCAAGGCCTCGCGCGTGACGACCGTATTCAGGCGCACGTCGACGCCCAGTAACGCCAGGCGGCGCCCGAAATAACGGATCGTCTCGGCGAATTCTTCCTTGCCCGGCACGCGCATCGCGACATTGAACTGGCCGCCGATGCGGTCCAGCCCATCGAACAGCGTCACGCGGTGCCCCCGTTCGGCCGCCACCGTCGCCGCCGACAAACCGGCGGGGCCCGCGCCCACCACGGCGATCCGGCGCGGCTGCGCGGCCGGTCGAATCACCAGTTCAGTCTCGTAGCAGGCGCGCGGATTGACGAGGCACGTGGCACGCTTGTTCGAGAAGGTGTGGTCAAGACACGCCTGGTTGCAGGCGATGCAGGTGTTGATCTCGTCCGCGCGGCCGGCCGCCGCCTTGTTCACGAATTCAGGATCGGCCAGAAACGGCCGCGCCATCGATACCAGGTCGGCATCGCCGCGCGCCAGCAGGGCCTCGGCCTCGTGCGGCATATTGATGCGGTTCGAGGCCACCACCGGGATGCCCACCGCGGCGCGCAAGCGGCCTGCTACTTGGGCGAACGCGGCGCGCGGTACCGACGTGACAATCGTCGGAATGCGCGCCTCGTGCCAACCATAGCCGGTATTCAGGATCGTCACGCCCGCCGCCTCCAGGGCTTTCGCCACCAGCACCACCTCGTCCCACGTGTTGCCGCCGTCGACCAGGTCGAGCACCGAGTGGCGGTACATCAAAATGAACGCCGGTCCGACCGCCGCGCGGATGCGGCGCACGATCTCGACGGCCAGGCGCATGCGGTGTTCGATCGGCCCGCCCCACCCGTCCGTGCGGCGGTTGGCGCGCGCGCACAGGAACTGGTTGAGCAGGTAGCCTTCGCTGCCCATGATTTCCACGCCGTCGTAGCCAGCCTTTTGCGCCAGCCGCGCGCAGCGCACGTAGGCGGCAATCGTCGACTCGATGCCGGATTCAGAAAGCGCCTTGGGCTTGAAGCGCGAGATCGGCGACTTCAGGTTCGACGCCGACACGACGAACGGCTGGTAGCCGTAGCGCCCCGCGTGCAGGATCTGCAGCACGATCTTGCCGCCCTCTTCGTGCACGGCGCGCGTGACGCGCCGGTGGTTCGGCACGTCGCCAATAAAATTGAGCGTTCCGCCAAACGGCAGCAGCCAGCCCTGGCGGTTGGGCGAAATGCCGCCGGTGACGATCAGGCCGACGCCGCCGCGCGCGCGTTCGCGGTAGAACGCGGCGAGCTTGCCGTAGTTGTAGAAGCGGTCTTCGAGCCCGGTGTGCATCGAGCCCATGATCACGCGGTTCTTCAGCGTGGTGAAACCCAGGTCGAGCGGCGCAAGCAGGTGCGCGTAGGCAGAAGAGATAGTCATCGCGGCATTACACCGCGATTTTGTCGAGCCGTGCGTCTAAACACGGCTGACGGGTTTTACGCCAGGTGGCTGTCGCGGTCGCGCAGCTCGGCGAAGCTCTCGATGCTGCCGATCTTGACGACGATCGGGTTCAGGCTCGCGCCCGGCGACATCGAGCGCCATGCGAACTGCCATTCTTTCTCGCGCGCCTGGCCCGCGCTCTTGGTAAACGCCGCGCCCAGCGGCGAACGGCTGCCGTATTCGATGGCGCCGTCGATGCCGGCCCAGTTGGGCAGCATGCGCTGCACGGCGCGGTGCAGGCGCTCGCCGAATTCTTCGCTATTGTGGATCACCAGGCACGCGTCGCTCGGCGTGATGATGTCGAACAGGGCCTTGTCCCAGGCGGTCGAAAACGACAGGTTCAGAAAGCCGCCGCTGGGCTCGAGGCGAAACTGGCCAAGGCGCAGCGAATTTTCAAGTTCGGTGCGCAGTGCGTAGCGGTGCAGGGTCGGGGGGCGTTGGTAGTCGTGCATGGGATTCTTTCTGGCCGCACCCGCCTTATGGCAGTGGTGCCGGCGGTTGCTGCATCATGATTTGCTGGTGCTGCATGCGCATGAAACGCGACGAGATGAAAATCTCGCGCAAAAAATACACGAAGCTGCTGATCAGGGCCAGCATCGCCAGCACGAAGCTCGCGGCGATGTACTGGTCGAGCGGGATGCCAGTGGTGTCGCCCGCGAACAGCATCGCGATGACGACGCACACCAGCAGGCCGCAGGCAGTGCTGGAAGCAATCGCGAAGTTGATCAGGTGCGAACGCTGGTACAGCAGTTCGAGCTCGCTGGAAAATTCGGTGTTGGGGCTGACCTTGAGCCGGTCTTCCAGCACGCGCGTGCGGTCGATGATGCGGGCCAGCCGGTTGGTCAGCACGGTCAGTTTGGTGGCCACGCCGGTGAGTAAAAAAACGGGGGCGATGGCCAGCTGGATGACGTGGCCGATATCGCTGATCTGGATATTCATGAGAACGCGTTGGTCTTGATGTAATGGGTCTGGCGTAGTTTAACAGCCGCCGCTCATTCGAAGCGCCGGTGGCGCTTGAACTGTTCGGTGGCCGTGACCAGTGCGCGCGCGATGCCGGTTTCGAGCGCGCCATGGCCGGCGTCGGGAATCATCTGCAGCGTCGAACCGGGCCAGGCCTGGTGCAGGCGCCAGGCCGACAGCGGCGGGCAGATCACGTCGTAGCGGCCCTGTACGATCACGGCCGGCAGATGCGCAATGCGCCCGACATCGCGCACCAGCTGGTCTTCGTCCAGGAACGCGCCGTTGACCATGTAGTGCGCCTCGAGGCGGCCCACGCCCAGGTCGAGCGTATCGCTGGCGGCTTCTTCGGGCTGCGGCAGCAGAAAGACGCGGCGGCCTTCGAAGCGGCTCCAGGCGCGCGCGGCCGGCCAGAACACATCGGGGTCGTGGCACAGCAGGCGGCGCGCGTAGGCGCCCAGCAAATCATCGCGTTCTGCCAAAGGGATCGGCGCGACGAATTCGTCGTACAGCTCGGGATAGAACCAGCGCATGTCGTTGATGAACCAGTCCACTTCGGCGCGCGTGCACAGGAAGATCCCGCGCAGCACGAAGCCCAGGCAGCGCTCGGGATGCGCCTGCCCGTAGGCCAGCGCCAGCGTCGAGCCCCACGAGCCGCCGAACACGAGCCATTGCTTGATGCCGAACAGCGCGCGCAGGCGCTCGATGTCGTCGATCAGCAGTTGCGTCGTGTTGTTGCGCCACTCGCCCAGCGGCGTGGATTTGCCGGCGCCGCGCTGGTCGAACAGGATCACGCGGTACGCGGCGGGATCGAAAAAGCGGCGATGCTGCGGCGACAGCCCGGCGCCCGGGCCGCCGTGCAGGAACAGCACGGGAATGCCATCCGGGTTACCGACTTCTTCCCAGTAGATCGTGTGCAGTTCGTCGACCGCCAGCATCCCGCTGCGAAGCGGCTGGAGCGGTGGAAACAGCGACGGCGGCGTAGCTGGCATTGGGGGCTTTGACGGTCAGTGAATGGGAAAATCGATTGTAACGTACGGGCATGCGATGCAGAAGCTGACGGCGCGGTCACGCCGCCTGGCCGAGTACCCAGCCCTCCCAGCGCCCCACCTGCGCGTCAAGCGGCGTGCCTTCGGCGCGGTGGCCCTCGACCACGTCGAGCATGCCGCACAGGCCGATCAGCGCATCGAACTGGTCTTCGCCGCTGGCGTGCGCGCCAAAGCCATCACGGATCGCGGCCGCGAGGCCCGGCGCCTGCGCATGCCCCCGTTGCGCCAGCCAGTCGAGCAATGGGGGCGCAACGGATGCGCGCCCGGCCTGGCTGCGCTTGCTCCACACGGGCCGGCGACCGATGCCGAGCCGGTGGTAGGTGTCGCCCGGGTAGGTCTCGGCCACGATTGTGCGTTCGCCACCGAGCAAATCCTGCAGCGCGCCGTCGAACGGCCACAGTGCGATGCGCGCGCCCTGTGGCTGCAGCACTTCGCGCCAGCCGGCCAGCGCTGCCTTGCCGACCTGGTTGCCGCCCAGTGTCCAGAACAGGCTGCACGCGGCGGGACGCTGGTCGGTCTTGCGCTCGCAGGTGCGCAGCAGGTCGGCGGCATCGGCGTGGCCCAGGCCCGTCAGCAAATGCTCGCGCCGCCGGCCACCGGGCCGGGCCGGATAGAACGGCCGGTGGATGCCGATGTCGGCGCGGTCATCGCAAACCTCGAACCAGCGCGACCAGGCGCCGCTGCCAACGCTGGCCAGCAGCTCGGCAAAATTCGCCAGCCCCGTCGCGGCGCCATACGCCGCCGGCACGCCAATGGGAAAGTCGACGCCCACCAGCACCGGGCCGGACGCCTTTGAACGCGCCGCCAGCCGATCGAGGAACGTGGCGGTCACGCCGACCGGCTCGGGCAGGCCGATCTGCCAGCCGGTGCCAGCGCCAGCGCCAGTGCCATCGCGCAGCGCCACCGCCATCCAGCGCTTGCCGGGGTGGATACTCCAGTCGCAGTGCGCAATCACGCGCGGCAATGGCAATGCGTGCTTCACGTCGTCCCCAAAAGAAAAAAGCCGTGTCGCCACGGCTTTGCGATGCTATCTGGCACGATCAAGACATGTGCTGGCCGCCATTGATCGCGATATTCGCACCCGTGACGAACGCCGCTTCATCCGACGACAGATACGCGACCAGGCCGGCGACTTCTTCGGGCTTGCCCAGGCGGCCCATCGGGATTTGCGGAATGATCTTGGTTTCGAGCACTTCGCTCGGGATGTCCATCACCATCTTGGTGCCGATATAGCCTGGCGAAATCGTGTTGACGGTCACGCCCTTGCGCGCGACTTCGAGCGCCAGCGCCTTGGTGAAGCCGTGCATGCCGGCCTTGGCCGCCGAGTAGTTGGTCTGGCCGAACGCACCCTTCTGGCCGTTGACCGACGAGATATTGATGATCCGGCCCCAGCCGCGCTCGACCATGCCGTCGCAGACCGGCTTGGTCATATTGAAGACGGAGTCGAGATTGGTCTTGATCACGGCGTCCCAGTTGACCTTGTCCATTTTCTTGAACGTCATGTCGCGCGTGATGCCGGCGTTATTGACCAGCACGTCGACCGGGCCGACGTCGGCGATCACCTGGCGCACGCATTCCTGGGCCGCATCGTAGTCGGAAACGTCGCAGGCATAGGCCTTGAAATCGAAGCCCTGCTCGCGCATGGCGCCGAGCCAGCCCTCGACCTTCGTATTACCCGGCGAAAAAGTGGTGACGACCTGGTACCCCAGCGCGGCCAGCTTGATGCACACCGCTTCGCCCAGGCCGCCCATGCCGCCGGTTACTAACGCTACTCTAGCCATTGTCTTCTCCAGTTTTATTGTTGGTTGCTACTCGAAACCGGCGATGGCGCCGACGCCCGTCCTGGCCGCCCCCGCACATCACCGTGTTGGATACTGAGGGCGTCAGTCGCGTTCGATTGCCAGCGCCACGCCCATGCCGCCGCCGATGCAGAGGCTCGCAAGGCCCTTCTTGGCGTCACGGCGGATCATTTCGTGCAGCAACGTCACCAGGACGCGCGCGCCGGAGGCGCCGATCGGGTGGCCCAGCGCGATAGCGCCGCCATTGACGTTGATCTTGGACGTGTCCCAGCCCATTTCCTTGTTCACGGCAACGGCCTGGGCGGCAAAGGCTTCGTTGATTTCCATGAGGTCGAGGTCGTCGTGGGTCCAGCCGGCCTTTTTCAGGCACAGCTTGGAGGCCGACACCGGGCCCATGCCCATGATTGCCGGGTCCAGCCCGGACGACGAGTAGGCCTTGATGCGCGCCAGCGGGGTCAGGCCCAGCTCGCGTGCTTTCGATGCGCTCATCATGATCACGGCGGCGGCGCCGTCGTTCAGGCCCGACGCATTGCCGGCGGTGACGCTGCCTTCTTTATTGAAGGCGGGCCGCAGGCTGGCCAGCGCCTCGATCGTGCTGCCCTGTTTTGGATACTCGTCGGTATCGAAGACGGTGGTGCCTTTTTTGGAGACGATCTCGATCGGAATGATTTCGTCCTTGAAGCGGCCTTCTTTCTGGGCGGCCTCGGCCTTGAACTGCGACTGCAGCGCGAATTCATCCTGCTCGGCGCGCGAAATCTCGTACTTGCGGGCGACGTTTTCCGCCGTCACGCCCATGTGGTAGCCGTTGAACGAATCCCACAGGCCATCGTTGATCATGGTGTCGACCAGCTTGGCGTCGCCCATGCGGAAGCCGTCGCGCGAACCGGACAGCACGTGCGGCGAGGCGCTCATGTTTTCTTGCCCACCGGCGATGACGATGTCGGCGTCGCCGCAGCGGATTGCCTGCGCGGCCAGGTGGGTGGCCTTGAGGCCGCTGCCGCAGACCTTGTTGATCGTGTAGCCGGGGACCATCTCGGGCAGGCCAGCCTTGATGAGAGCCTGGCGCGCCGGATTCTGGCCGACACCGGCGGTGAGCACCTGCCCCATGATGACTTCGCTGACAGCGGCAGGATCGATGCCGGTCTTGTCCAGCAGATGCTTGATGACTTGTGCGCCAAGTTCGGCGGCGGGGATCTTGGCGAGCGTGCCGCCGAATTTACCAACTGCGGTGCGGCCAGCGGCCACGATGACGACGTCTTCCATTTCATTCTCCGTTCAACCGGCCTGGGGCCGGCATTATTCAGGACTTCCCTGGGACGGGGCGCAGCTTTGTCGGGTGCGGTGCCCATGCGCATGGGAATGGTGAAGCCCCGATCGCCCCGACTGCCATAAAAAATAGCAGCGGCGATCGGGGGTTGAGGAACCCATGCTGATCTTTAAGCACTGGCAATCTTAGCAGTTTATTCATCGAAAACAAGGTCGCAAGCGCCAGGGTTTGATGTAGAACAGAACTTAATTTCCAACTCGATGCATGTTCAATTGCCATTAGGAATGATGCGTGCGCTTCTGTCCTTTTCTACAATTTTCACAGTAGAATGCACAAGCGCAATGCCAACCACTCTGTTTTATGCCCAAGACCACGCTTCCCATCGAGATCAAGATTTCCACGGTCGTCGCCATTTCGACGATCCTGCACTCGGCAGACCTCGAGGCGATCGATTCCGCACTGGCCTCGATGACGGGCGGCGTGTCGGACTTTTTCGAGGATGAGTTTGCGGTGATCGACGTGAGCGCCTTCACCTCGAGCGCCTGGACGATCGACTGGGCCGCCATCGTGGCGCTGCTCAAGAAATACCGCCTCAACGCTGTGGCCGTACGCGGCGCCAGCCCGTTGATGATCGACGCGATCCGGGCCCAGGGCCTGGCGCTGGACGATGGCTCGGGCGGCGTGCACGCCGGCGGCCACGCCACGCCGCCCCCGCTCGTCGTGCATGCGGCCGCCGCGTCCGTACCCGAGCCGGCCCCGGCGCCAGCCGCACCTGCGCCCGCGCCAGAACCGACCCCGGCCCCGGCCGCCAGCCAGCCGGGCGCGCCCGCCCTGGCGCCGATGGTGATCGACACGCCGGTACGCGCCGGCCAGCGTATCTATGCACGCGGTACCGACCTGATCGTGACCGCCGTGGTCAACAATGGCGCCGAACTGATCGCCGATGGCAGCATCCATGTGTACGCGCCGCTCAATGGCCGCGCGCTGGCTGGCGCCTCGGGCAATGCCGATGCGCGGATCTTCGCGCTGTCGATGCAGCCCGAGCTGGTCTCGATCGCCGGCGTCTACCGCACGTTCGACGAAGGCTTCCCGACCGACCTGGCGCGTCAGCCGACGCAGATCCGGCTCGTCGGCGACCGGATCGATATCCAGTCGCTCGCGGCGCCATCGCGCGCCTGACCGTTCGAATTGAACAGATACTGTAAAGGACTTATTTGTGGCACGAATTATTGTTGTGACGTCCGGCAAGGGCGGTGTTGGCAAGACGACCTCGAGCGCCAGCTTCGCTTCCGGGCTGGCCATGCGTGGCCACAAGACCGCCGTCATCGACTTCGACGTCGGCCTGCGCAACCTCGACCTGATCATGGGTTGCGAGCGCCGTGTGGTGTATGACCTGATCAACGTCGTCAATGGCGAAGCGACCCTGAACCAGGCGCTCATCAAGGACAAGCACTGCGACAACCTGTTCATCCTGCCGGCATCGCAGACGCGCGACAAGGACGCCCTGTCCGAAGAAGGCGTCGAGCGCGTGATCAACGACCTCGTCAAGATGGAATTCGAATTCATCATCTGCGATTCGCCGGCCGGCATCGAGCACGGCGCGCTGATGGCGCTGACCTTCGCCGACGAAGCCATTGTCGTGACGAACCCCGAAGTGTCGTCGGTGCGCGACTCGGACCGCATCCTGGGCATCCTGCAGGCCAAATCGCGCCGCGCCCAGAGCGGCTCGGAGCCGGTCAAGGAACACCTCCTGATCACCCGCTATTCGCCAAAGCGCGTCGACGCCGACGAAATGCTGTCGTACCAGGACGTCCAGGAAATCCTGCGCATTCCGCTGATCGGCATCATTCCTGAATCCGAATCCGTGCTGCACGCATCGAACCAGGGCAACCCGGCGATTCACTTCAAGGGAACCGACGTGGCCGAAGCCTATGAAGACGTGGTCGCGCGCTTCCTGGGCGAAGAACGCCCGCTGCGCTTTACCAGCTACGAAAAGCCAGGGTTGTTCCAGCGTATCTTCGGAGCCAAGTGAGATGGCACTGCTATCCTTTCTCTTCCCCGAAAAAAAGAAGAGCGCGACAGCTGCCAAGGAACGCCTGCAGATCATCATCGCGCGCGAACGCACCAACCGTGCCGGGCCGGACTTCCTGCCTGCCCTGCACCAGGAGCTGATCGCGGTGATCTCGAAGTACGTCAAGGTCAATCCGGACGACATCAAGGTGTCGCTCGACCGCCAGGGCAACCTGGAAGTGCTGGATGTGAACGTGGTGCTGCCGGATAATTGAACGTGCGCACCCGTGACCGACAAAGCCCGCTATGAGCGGGCTTTGTTTTGGGCGGTTGTTTTTCGTGCGTAGGGTGGACGGGTTCCCCGTCCACGCGTTCAACGAACCCTGATGCACCACACAATCACATCAAGTTGAACGCGTGGGCGGCATAGCCGCCCACCCTACAACGGACGGCTATTTCGCAACGCATCACATCACTAACAATGGCGCCTTCGCCGTGCCGCTGGTCGCGCCCACAGCATCGTCGTCCTCGGCCACGTTGTGGTCGATCCCGGCGTTTTCGAGCTCGCGCGCCACGGCCACGCACGCTTCCACGTGCTGGGTACCCATGCGCTTGAACAGCGTGTAGCCGATGGCGGCCGACGCGATCTGGCCGGCGATCGGCACCATCTTCGCGCTCGACTTGACGGCCATCCGGCCTGCCACGCGCTGGAACAGGCGCAGCACCACGCCACGCGTGACCAGCTTGCCGACCAGCATGCCGCCGACTGACGCCGCTGCCTTATAGGCAATGATGCGCAGGCGCGGGTTCAGGCGCTCGATCTGCTTCTGCGTCAGGCCGAATTCGGCGTTGACTTCATCGACCAAGGACGCAAAACCGGTAATATCGGCCAAAAGATCCAGGCCTGGAATCGGCACGGCCGCCACCGCTGCCGACATCGCGGCGCGCTTTTTGACCAATGCCAGGCAACGCAGGCGCGTGGCCTCGACTTCCGGGCCACTGACGGGCACGCGGTCTTCAGGAACAGTCACATCTTTGCGTCGAAACAACATAATCTCACCCTTTTCGTTATTCAGATTTCATCTGAAATCCAGTGTACCCCCATGACATGACGCTGTACGTGGTCCCTTTAACACAACAGTTGCAACAAGAAGCGAAAAAACAGTATTTACCCTTAGCACTATTTTGTAAAAGTCTGCTATATTCATTTTTAACCTTGTAGGAGTCTTCCTACAGTGCAAACTTTCACACTCGTCCTATCATGAAGATCGCTGTTCTGGAGCAAGACCGCCCGCAAGCCGACCTGATTTGCCAGGTCCTCAGTGCTGCCGGCCACAACTGCCAATCGTTTGACAGCGCCCGCGACATGCTCGCGCAACTGCGCAAGGATAGCGCCGACATGCTCGTGATGGACTGGAACGTTCCGGATATGGATGGCGCCGAAGTACTGCGCCGCGCCAAGGAAAAGCTGGCGTCGCAGGCGCCGACGATGTTCTTGGTCGGCAATAACGCAGAAGACGACATCATTGCCGGCGTCAACGCCGGCGCCGACGATTACCTGATCAAGCCGCTGCGCCGCGGCGAACTGGTCTCGCGCGTGTCGGCCCTGTTGCGCCGCGCCTACCCGTCGCAAAACAGTGCCGAGCAGCTGCAGTTCGGCCCGTACACCTTTGAAACCCGCCCGGGCCGCCTGCTCAAGGATGGTTCCGTCATCGACGTGACGCAGAAGGAATTTTCGCTGGCACTGCTGTTCTTCCGTAACATCGGCCGGCCGCTGTCGCGTGCCTACATCCACGAGTCGGTCTGGGTCCGCGAGAATGACGTGCCGTCGCGCACGATGGACACGCACGTGTCGCGGGTGCGCAATAAGCTGCATCTGCGCCCCGAGAATGGCTTTCGACTGGTGCCCGTCTACAGCTATGGTTACCGCCTGGAAAAACTAGGCGCCTGACCCGGCTTCTGAAGCCCTGCCCCCATGAGGGTATAATGACCGCAGTCATTCACCCTCTACCCTCCCCAGAATGCAACTTCTCGCCGTTGGCCTGAACCACACGACCGCTCCGGTCTCGCTGCGCGAGCAGCTGGCGCTCGCCCCCGACCAGATCGGCACGGCGGTGCAGTCGGCGCGCGGCTGGTTTGCGCGCAATGGTTCTACGGGCAATGAAGAAGCGGCAATTCTGTCGACCTGCAACCGCAGCGAATTGTATGCGGCCACCAGCCTGCCCGACCCGCTCGACGCGTCGGCGCAGTTTCTGGCCCATTATCACGCGCTGAACTACGCCGAGCTGCGCCCCCACCTGTACCTGCTACCGCAGGACGACGCCGTGCGCCACGCGTTTCGCGTCGCCTCGGGACTCGATTCGATGGTGCTGGGCGAGCCGCAGATCCTGGGCCAGATGAAGGACGCCGTGCGCACCGCCGACGAAGCCGGCGGCCTGGGCACGTATCTGCACCAGATGTTCCAGCGCACCTTCGCCGTGGCCAAGGAAGTGCGTTCGAGTACCGAGATCGGCGCGCACAGCGTGTCGATGGCCGCCGCCGCCGTGCGCCTGGCGCACCGCATCTTCGACCGCATCGCCGACCAGCACGTGCTGTTCATCGGCGCCGGCGAAATGATCGAACTGTGCGCGGCGCACTTCTCGGCGCAGAACCCGAAATCGGTCACCATCGCCAACCGCAGCATGGAACGGGGCGCGTTGCTCGCCAGCCGCTACAACGGGCGTGCGGTCGGCCTGGCCGAGCTGCCTGACTGCCTGCACCAATTTGACATCGTGATCTCGTGCACCGCCTCGACGCTGCCGCTGATCGGCCTGGGCATGGTCGAGCGGGCGGTCAAGGCGCGCCGCCATCGCCCGATGTTCATGGTCGACCTGGCCGTGCCGCGCGATATCGAACCCGAAGTCGCGCGCCTGGACGACGTGTTCCTGTATACGGTCGACGACCTGGCCCAGGTAGTGCAGACCGGCATGGAAAGCCGCCAGGCCGCCGTGCGCCAGGCCGAAGCCATCATCGAAACGCGCGTCGAGTCGTTCATGCACTGGGTGGGCGACCGCGCCGTGGTGCCGGTGATCCGCGACCTGCACGAGTCGAGCGAGGTGCTGCGCCTGGCCGAACTGGAACGCGCACGGCGCATGCTGGCGCGCGGCGACGATGCCGACGCCGTGCTCGAAGCCCTGTCCCGTGGCCTGACCGCCAAGTTCCTGCATGGCCCGCAACAGGCCCTGCACCATGCCCAGGGCGATGAACGCGCGCGCCTGGCCAGCCTGCTGCCGCAGCTGTTCCGCGGTCGCCGTTAGCGCACCTGCTCTCCGGCAGCCTGCCCGCCCGCGCCGTGCCTGGCGCCTCTCTGCTGTAATCCGGCCGCAATCCGCGGCCTGTCCGATTCCTTTCATCCTTGATACCGCCCATGAAACCTTCCATGCTCTCCAAGCTGGACCAACTTGCCAACCGCCTGGTCGAGCTGGACGAACTGTTGATGACCGAAGGCGTGACCGCCAATATGGACAGCTACCGCAAGATGACGCGCGAGCACGCCGAGCTCTCGCCGCTGGTGGCCGTGTACCGCCAGTACGAAAGCGCGCTGGCCAATACCGCCGAAGCGCAGGACATGCTGCAGGACCCGGAAATGAAGGACTTCGCGCAGGAAGAAATCGAAGCAGCCAAGGTCCGCATGGCGGATCTGGAGCAGGAACTGCAAAAGATGCTGCTGCCGAAGGACGCCAACGACGAGCGCAATATCTTTCTCGAGATCCGCGCCGGCACGGGCGGTGACGAATCGGCCCTGTTCGCGGGCGACCTGCTGCGCATGTACACGCGCTTTGCCGAGCGCAATCGCTGGCAGGTCGAGATGGTGTCCGAGTCGACCTCGGACCTGGGCGGCTACCGCGAGGTGATCGTGCGCATCGTCGGCAACGGCGCCTATTCGAAACTGAAGTTCGAGTCGGGCGGCCACCGCGTGCAGCGCGTGCCGGCCACCGAGACGCAGGGCCGCATCCACACGTCGGCCTGCACGGTGGCGGTGATGCCCGAGGCCGACGAAGTCGAAGACGTCGACATCAACCCGGCCGACCTGCGCATCGACACCTACCGCGCCTCGGGCGCCGGCGGGCAGCACATCAACAAGACCGATTCGGCCGTGCGCATCACCCACCTGCCGACTGGCCTGGTGGTCGAATGCCAGGACGACCGCAGCCAGCACAAAAACAAGGCGCAGGCGATGAAAGTGCTGGCCGCGCGCCTGAAGGACGCCCAGCTGCGCGAGCAGCAATCGAAGGAAGCAGCCACGCGCAAGAGCCTGATCGGTTCGGGCGACCGCAGCGAACGCATTCGCACCTATAACTTCCCGCAGGGTCGGCTGACCGACCACCGCATCAACCTGACGCTGTACAAGCTCGACTTCATCATGGATGGCGACCTGACCGATCTGACCAATGCACTGGCGTCGGAGCACCAGGCCGAGCAACTGGCGGCGCTGGGGGACTAAGGACGGGCTAAGTTGCCTGATTGAAAATGGCTGGCGGCCGGCCAGAAGGTTTGTGAGAAAATGGCCGCTACCGTGCCCACGCCATTCCATGGTCAGCTCTGGCACGTCGTTCCCGCGAAGGCGGGAATCCAAGTCAGTTGAGCCGCCACTGGGAACAACGGCAGTGGCCAGGCATGCATACTTGGGTTCCCGCCTGTGCGGGAACGACGTTCATCCGCTGACGAGTTAATGGCAGCAACCGTGCTCCCACGCCGAGAAAACCACCCATCATGCAACCTACCAATCGCCAGGCCCTGTTCATCATCTCCTTCATCAGTTTTGCACTGGTCGGCTTTGCCCTCTATCTGCAACACAGCCTGGAAATGCGGCCTTGCCCGCTGTGCGTGATCCAGCGGTATTGCTTCCTCGGCATCGGCCTGGCTGCCCTCGTCGGCGCGTTCACCGGCAAGATCGGCGGCAGCGTCGTGGTTGCGCTGGTCGCTGCCGTCGGTGGCCTGGTCACGGTCGGCAAGCACCTGTACGTGATCGCCAACCCCGGTTTCTCGTGCGGCATCGATCCGATGGAAACCATGCTCAACAAGATCCCGACGGCCGAATACCTGCCATGGCTGTTCCGCGCCGATGGCTTGTGCGAAGGCGCGACCGACAAGGTGCTGGGCCTGGCAATTCCACAATGGTCGGCCGTCTGGTTCGTGATCCTTACCGTGCTGCTGGGCTGGGTGCTGATGCGCCAGCTGCGCCGCGCCAACGCATGATCGAGGCCGGCGTCACCCTGGCCCAGGCGCGCCTGGCGCTGCCGCTCGATGCGCTGGAAAACCGCATCCTGCTCTGCCATGCATTGCACCTGCCGCGCGTGGCGCTGATCACGCAATCCGAGCGCGAGCTGACCACCTCCGAAGCAGCGTTGCTCAATGGCCTCATTGAGCGGCGCCTGGCTGGCGAACCGATCGCCTATATCACCGGTGAACGTGAATTCTTCGGGCTGCCGTTCAAGGTCACGCCGGCCGTGCTGATTCCGCGGCCCGATACCGAACTGCTGGTCGAGCTCGCGCTCGAACGCCTGGCGCCGCAGGCGCGCCTGCTCGACATGGGCACCGGCAGCGGCGCCATTGCCGTCGCCGCCGCCCACACCCGGCCCGACCTGGCCGTGACCGCCCTCGACGTCAGCGACGACGCCCTGGCCATCGCGCGCATGAACGCTAGTGCCAACGGCGCGCGCGTGCACTTCGTGCGCAGTGACTGGTTTGCCGGATTGGGCGATGCGCGTTTCGACCTGATCGCCTCGAATCCCCCCTACATCGTGGCCGGCGACGTACACCTGAGCGAAGGCGATCTGCGCTTCGAACCGGTGGATGCGCTGACCGACCATGCCGATGGCCTGTCCGACCTGCGCCAGATCGTCGAGGGTGCCGGCGCGTATCTGGATGCTGGTGGCTGGCTGCTGCTCGAACACGGCTACGACCAGGCCGGCGCCGTGCGCGCACTGCTGACGGCGCGCGGCTACGGCGACGTGCAAAGCTGGCGCGACCTGGCCGGCATCGAACGCGTCAGCGGTGGCCGGCGCGGCGCGTAAGGCGCGCCCGCCCGTCAATGGACTTGTTAAAATGACCAGTCCCGTCAACGGAGAGCGCATGCGCATCCTGTTTGCCTCACTTGCTTTGCTAGTGCCGCCGGTCTGCGCCGCCGCGGCCGCGCCCGCTGTTCCTCCCGCTGTGCAGGCGGCCAGTCCAACCGAAACACCGGCAACGCAGGCGGCCCAGCTGTTCGAGCGCGACTGGCAGTGGCAACTGCGCCACGCGCCCGAACGCGCCACGGCCCTGGGCGAGCACCGCTACAACGCTTATCTGACCGACACCTCGCTGGCTGCGCGCGCGCAGGCGATCGAGCACGAGCGCGCCATGCTGGCCGCGGCCCGTGCGATCGAGCGCAGCGCGCTGTCGAGCCAGGACGGGCTGTCGCTCGACCTGTTCAGCGCCGACAAGCAGCGTGCACTGGCCGGCGCCGCCTTGATGCCGTTCGATCCGCAACCGCTCACCGCCTACGACGGCCTGCACGTACAACTGCCGCGCCTCGTGGCGCAGATGCCGTTCATGAGTGACGCCGACTACCAGACGTATCTGGCGCGCCTGCAAGCGCTGCCGGCCCACGTCGATGGCCTGATCGAGCAGTTGCGCGCCGGCCGCCAGGCCGGCTGGACCACGCCGAAGGCGGCGCTGGCGCCGGTGCCGGACGCCTTGCGCGTGCTGCGCGAGGGCCTGCAGGATAGTCCGCTGGGCGCGCCGTTCAAGCGCATCCCCGCAACGATCGCGCCCGAGAGCCGCGAGGCATTGCGCGCTGCAGGTGCGGCCGCGCTGGCCAATACCGTCGCGCCCAGCCTGCGCACGCTCGAAACATTCCTGCGCCAGGACTATCTGCCAAGTGCGCGCGCGACGATCGGCGCGAGCCAGCAAGCCGGCGGCGCGGACTGGTACGCCTTCTTGGTACGCACCAGCACCAGTACGGCGCTCACGCCGGCCCAGGTGCATGCGCTGGGCCTGCAGGAAGTTGCGCGCCTGCGCGCCGCGATCGAGGCATTGATTCCGCGCACCGGTTTCCGGGGCGGCTTTGCGGAGTTCATCGTGTTCGCGCGGAGCGACCGGCGCCTGTATTTCACGGATCCGAACGCCCTGCTGGACCGCTACCGGCGCACGCTGGCGCTGGCCCAGGCACGTCTTGGCCGCGTGGTCAGCAGCGTGCCGGCGGCCGGCATCGTCGTCAAGCCGATGGGGCCAGGCAGCAGCGGCCAGCCGGCCGCCTACTACGAGGCCGGCAGCGCCCAGCGCAGCGCCGCACTGGTGGTCGACAATGTGCGGCTGGACGCGCGGCCGATGTGGCAGGTCGACACCATCGCGCTGCACGAAGCGGTGCCTGGCCATCATCTGCAGGTGGCGCGTGCGCAGGAACTCGCGCTGCCCGCGTTTCGCCGTTACGGCTGGTACGACGCGTTCGGCGAAGGCTGGGCGACTTACGCCGAAGGCCTGGGTCCGGAGATCGGCTTGTTCAAGGACCCGTTCTCGCTGTTCGGGAACCTGAACGAAGAGATGTTCCGCGCTGCGCGGCTGGTGGTCGATACCGGTATCCACACGCTGGGCTGGTCACGCCAGCAGGCGATCGATTACCTGACCGCGAATACGGCCAATCCGCCGGCGGACAACGAGGCGGAGGTCGATCGCTATATCGCCCGCCCGGCGCAGGCGCTGAGCTACAAGATCGGCCAGCTGCGCATCCTGGCGCTGCGCAACAAGGCGCGCGCGGCGCTGGGCGCCAGGTTCGATGCGCGGCGTTTTCATGATGCGGTGCTAGGCAACGGTGCGCTGCCATTGAACGAACTGGAACGCCAGGTCGAGCGCTGGATCGCTGCACCGGACACGCCGGTCTCGGCGCCGATGCTGGAAGCGCCGCGGGATGACACGTTCAATGCCGAATTCGAATCCGTTGTCCCGGTGCTTGAACCGGTGTTTGAATTTGACTTCACGTTCGACGGCGAAGTTCCGCCCGGTCTTGAACCGGGTCCGGCGCCCGATTTTGTACCGCCTGCCAGACCCGCGCCGCCGCCCGCCGCGCCGTCGTACCGGGCGCCGCCCTGGCGCGAATGATGAGCGCCCGAACGTGGAGTCCGATTTTCGGTTAATCTCTGCACCAGCCGAAACAGGCAGTATAAGAAAGGAAACACCGTGTCGAACCAATTCAACCGCCGTCTGGCCCTGCTGGGCGACGACGAACACCGCGCCTTGCTGGGCCAGGGCCTGCGCGGCATCGAGCGCGAAACGCTGCGCGTGGATGCTGCCGGCCAGCTCGCGCGTACGCCGCATCCCCCTGCCCTCGGTTCGGCACTGACGCACCCCAGCATCACCACCGACTACGCCGAGGCACTGATGGAATTCATCACCCCGGTCGAGCACGATATCTCGCTGGCGCTGCACCGTCTCGATGCGATCCACCGCCATGCCTACACCAAGCTGGGCGACGAAATGCTGTGGGGCATGTCGATGCCGGGCGAACTGCCGCCCGAAGAAGAGATCGAGATCGCCTACTACGGCACCTCGAATATCGGCCAACTGAAGCACGTGTACCGGCGCGGCCTGGCGCTGCGCTATGGCAAGGCGATGCAGTGCATCGCAGGCATTCACTACAATTACTCGCTGCCGGAAAAGCTGTGGCAGGTGTTTGCCCAGGACGAAGGCATCGTCGAAGAACGCCGTCATGCGCTGCGCGATTTCCAGTCCGAGAGCTATATCGCGATGGTGCGCAACTTCCGCCGCTATTCGTGGCTGCTGATGTACCTGTTCGGCGCCACGCCGGCGCTGACCACGAGCTTCCTGCGCGGCCGCCCGCACGCGCTCGAAACGCTGTCCGATGACACGCTGTACCTGCCGTACGCGACCAGCCTGCGCATGAGCGACCTCGGTTACCAGAACGATGCGCAGTCGGGCCTGCGCCCGCACGAGAACAGCCTGGAAAGCTACGTCACCAGCCTGATGGACGCGGTCAATCGCCCCTATCCGCCGTACCAGGAACTGGGCACCAAGAAAGACGGCGAGTGGATCCAGCTGTCGACCAATGTGCTGCAGATCGAAAACGAGTACTACTCGACGATTCGCCCCAAGCGCGTGATCCGCACCGGCGAGCGTCCGGTACAGGCCCTGTGCAACCGCGGCGTGCAGTACATCGAGGTGCGCTGCATGGACGTGGATCCGTATGAGCCGGTCGGCATCTCGCTCGAGACGGGCCGCTTCCTGGACGCGTTCCTGCTGTTCTGCGCCCTCGAAGAAAGCCCTTTGATCAGCGACCATGACAGCGCCATGCACGCCCGCAATTTCGCGCGCACGGTCAAGGAAGGCCGCCGGCCCGGCCTGACGCTCACGCGCGACGGCCTCGAAGTGCCGCTTGCGACCTGGGCGCTCGAGCTGATCGAGCGCATCCGGCCCGTGGCGGCGCTGCTCGACGACGGGCACAACGAAGGTGAGGTGCACGCTGCCTCGCTGGGCCGCCAGAAAGCCAAGATCGAGGATCCGGCGCTGACGCCATCGGCACGCGTGCTGGAAGAAATCCGCGCGCTGGGCTCGGCCGCGGCGTTCGGCCTGCAGCAAAGCACGCTGCATGCGGCGTCATTCCGCGACAGCCCGCTGATGCCGGCCGAAGAAATGCTGTTCGACGAAATGGCCGCGGTTTCGATCGCCGACCAGATGATCATCGAGCAAACCGATACCGGCAGCTTCGATGCCTTCGTTGCGGCGTACAACAGCAGTACGCTGTGCGGCAATAACTGAGACTGCAGCCCCCGCCTCACCTGCTCCGACGCACGAGGACCACTTGCTCACGTTTTATAACGAACACCATGCCCAGCATGACGGCCGCGCCGCAATTGGGCGCGGCGAGCTGGCGCCGTGTCCGGAACAACCCGAGCGCGTGGCGATGGTGTTGAAAGAGTGCGAGCGGCGTGGCCTGGGCGCCATCGTCACGCCGCACGGCGTGCCCCTGATGACGCTCGAGCGCGTGCACAGCCCGCGCTACCTGCACTTCCTGCGCACGGCCTGGAGCGAATGGCTCGCGCTCGATCCGGCCAACGCCGGCAAGGATGCGTTTCCTGCCGTGTGGCCCGTGCGCACGCTGCGCAGCGACATCGAACCCGAGAACTTCGGTGCCCGCCTGGGCCTGTACTCGATGGATTGCGGCACGCCGCTCACTGCCGGCACCTGGGTCGCGGCCAAGACCGGCGCCGACTGCGCCGTCAATGCCGCCCACGCCTTGCAGCGCGGCGAGCGCGGCACCTTTGCGCTGACGCGCCCGCCCGGCCACCACGCCGGCAGCGACTTCTTCGGCGGCTCGTGCTTTCTGAACAACGCAGCGCTGGCGGCCCAGCACCTGCTGGACGACGGGCGCGCGCGCGTCGCCATCCTCGACCTTGACTACCACCACGGCAACGGCACCCAGAGCATTTTCTATGGCCGCAGCGACGTGCTGTTCATCTCGATCCATGCCGATCCACGCGTCGCCTACCCGTTCTACCTGGGCCACGCCGACGAAACCGGCAGCGGCGCAGGGGTCGGCTACACGATGAACCTGCCGCTCGCACCGGGCAGCAGCAGCGCCACCTGGTTTGCAGCGCTGGAAACCGCGTGCGTGAAGATCGCCATGACGCGCCCGCAGGCGCTCGTGGTGTCGCTGGGCGTCGACACCTTCGCCCATGGCAACGACCCGCGCTTCCATCTGCACGGCGGCGACTTCCTGCGCATCGGCGAGCGCATTGCGCACCTGGGTTTACCGACCGTGTTCATTTTCGAAGATGGGGCCACGAGCCCGGAACTGGGCATCCATACCGTCAACGTACTCGAAGGCTTCGAGACCGCCGCCGAATAGCGCACTCCCGCTCCATTTTTTCATTCACCCGTATCTGCCCATGACCTCCCCGAGCACCATCGACTGGCAATTCTCCCGCTTCGCCGACCTGACCCCGTTCGACCTGTATGACGTGCTGGCCGCGCGCCAGAACGTCTTTATTCTGGAGCAGACGTGCCTGTATCCGGACATCGATGGTTACGACCTCGAGGCGCACCACCTGCTCGGCTGGCGCGACGTGGACGGCAAGCGCCAGCTGGCCGCCTACCTGCGCGTGCTGGCGCCGGGCGCGAAGTACGACGAGATGTCGCTTGGCCGCGTCGTCACCACGCCGGCTGCACGCGGCAGCGGCGCCGGCCGAGCGCTGCTCGACCAGGGTATTGCCCACGCCGAAGCGCTGCACCCGGGCCACCGCATCCGCATCGGCGCCCAGCAATACCTGGAGCGCTTTTATGCGAGCTTTGGCTTCCAGACGGTGTCGGCGCCGTACGACGAAGACGGGATCATGCACATCGACATGCTGCGCTAGGCGCCTTTATACCTGTCAGGATGCTGCCAGACGGCCGGCGCCAAGCAGGATGACGGCGCCGGCGAGCAACAGCCAGGCGGGTGGTTCATGGTTCACCATGGGCTTGGTGATGGCAACGACGCAGGCAGGCGCCACCAGGGCCGGTGCGGGCATGGTGGTGTTAGATGAGGGCAGGACAAGGAACGGTAACGCGCCGAGGATCGGCAGGAAAGGCGGCATGGCGGGCTCGCGGCAACAAAGTCCCGAGCATCGCCGATGGACAAACGCTGACCCGTGCGCCGGATCAGCCGTGCGCGCCGCCGCTGGTGTGGATGCCACACAGACGACGACCAGGGCACGGCCAGCCAACAAACCAGGTAGGGTGGACGGGTTTGCCGTCCACGCGTTCAACCTGCGTGGCTTACTCGACCTTGTTCAGCGTCACTTCAAACACCAGGCCCGCATTCGACGGGATCGGTCCGCGGCCGGCCGCGCCGTAGGCCAGTGCCGCCGGGATCAGGAGCGTGCGCTTGCCGCCGACCTTCATGCCCGTTACGCCCTGGTCGAAGCCGGTGATCGTATCGCGGCTGCCCACGGTGAACGCAAATTCGCTGGCTTCCTGGCGCGTGCCCTTGAAGTCGCTCGCCGTCGCGCTGTACAACCACAGCGTATAGGCAACGGTGGCGCGCTTGCCGGCGACGGCTTCGGCGCCGGTGCCAACGACGTTGTCAGTCTTGGTCAGGGCAGCAGGGCTGCTCACGGCCGGCTGCGCGGGCGAATCATCGCTGCCACCGCCGCAGGCGCTCAGGGCGAGCATGGCGGCAAAGGCGGCGATCAGGGGGAGCTTCATCATGGGACATCCTTGACTGAAAAATTACACGAAGTAGGTACGAGGAACCGGGTATTACGAAACCTCGTACCTTATCGAATCAGCCACATGAAACTGTCCCGACTTTGTCTGAAAATTGTAGTTAAGCAAATTTCCGTCTATCAAATTTCAATTTGCGTGCCCAGCTCGATCACGCGGTTGGTCCGGATCTGATAGTAGTCGGCCGCGCTGCGGGCGTTGCGCGACATCGCCACGTACAGGTGCTCGCGCCATGGCGCCATGCCGCCGCCCGGGGCCGAGATCACGGTCTGGCGCGCGATGAAGAACGACGTTTCCATCATTTCGAATTCCAGACCCAGTGCGGCGCTGCGCTGCAGGATGTCCGGAATATCGGCCTCGTCCTTGAAGCCGTAATGGATGTTGAGCTGGTAGCAATTGTGGCCCAGGTCATTGATGACGATCTGTTCGTCCGCCGGCACCCACGGCTCTTCGCGCATGTGCACGGTGAGGAACACGACGCGCTCGTGCAGCACCTTGTTGTGCGACAGGTTGTGCAGCATCGCGTGCGGCACGCCATCGCTCTCGCCGCGCAGGAAGATGGCCGTGCCGGGCACGCGCGTCGGCGGGGCCACGAACAGCGACTCCATGAACGCTTCCAGCGGGATCGCGTGCTTCTGCAGGTTCGCGAACACCAGCTCGCGGCCCCGTTTCCAGGTCAGCATCAGGGTCAGCAGCACGGCGCCCATCAGCAGCGGGAACCAGCCGCCGTGGAACAGTTTGGTCGTAGTGGCGGCGAACAGCATGATGTCGATCGTCAGGAAGAAGCCGGTCGCCATCAAGCACATCCACAGCGGCAAGTGCCAGCGGTAGCGCGTGACGAAGAACGTCAGGATCGTCGTGGCCATCATGGTGGCGGTTACCGCGATGCCGTAGGCGCCGGCCAGTTCGTCGGATGAACCAAAGCCGATCACGGCGATCAGCACGACCACCAGTTGCAGCCAGTTGACGGCCGGAATATAGATCTGGCCGATCTCGCTTTCCGACGTGTGCATGATGCGCATGCGCGGCAACAGACCCAGCGCAATGGCTTGCTTGGTCATCGAATAGGTGCCCGAGATCGTTGCCTGCGAAGCGATCACGGCAGCCATCGTCGACAGGATCACCAGCGGAATCACGCTCCACGCGCCGAGCTGGTAATAGAACGGGTTTTCCACCGCGGCCGGCTGCATGATCAACAGGCCGCCCTGGCCCAGGTAGTTCAGGGTCAGCGCCGGATACGCGATCAGGAACCAGGCCCAGCGGATCGGCTTGGCGCCGAAGTGGCCCATGTCGGCATACAGTGCCTCGGCGCCGGTGATGGCCAGCACCACCGCGCCCAGCGCGATGAATGCCAGCATTTTATTTTCCAGCATGAAGCGCAGTGCATGCCACGGATTGAGCGCATTCAGGATCACCGGTGCTTCGATGATATTGACGATGCCCATTGCGGCCAGCACCAGAAACCAGACCGCCATCACGGGCCCGAAAAAGCGGCCGATGCCGGCCGTGCCATGGCGCTGCACGCTGTATAGGGCCACCAGCACCACCACCGCCAGCGGCACGACGTATTGCGACATGCCGGGCGCCGCCACCTCGATCCCTTCGATGGCGCCCAGCACCGAGATCGCCGGCGTGATCACGCTGTCGCCATAGAACATCGTGGCGCCGATGACGCCGATGGCCAGCAGCGGGAAACTCCATTTGGACGTACGCGGTATCGAACTGGTGGCCAGCGCCATCAGGGCCATGATGCCGCCCTCGCCGCGATTGTGCGCGCGCAGCACCAGGATCACGTACTTGAGCGAGACAATCAGCGTCAGGGCCCAGAAAATCAGCGAAATGATGCCGAGGATATTCGGCGTATTGAGCGGCAGGCCATGGTCTTCGTCGAACACCGCACGCAGCGTGTACAGGGGGCTCGTGCCAATGTCGCCATAGACGATCCCGACCGCTGCCAGGGTAAGGGCCGCCAGGCTGCTTTTCTTGTTATCTGAGGTCAAGAGTCACCATCGCTGTTGTATTGGTGCGGCGCACCAAAAAATGAAGTGGTTGGAATTGCAAGAAGATTCGGTTGTGCATCATACACCTGTGTAAAACCGGTGGCGCGCCAGCAGCGTGCCAGGTATTCAGTGATAATGTCGGCCCTGCAACCTCGCCTCCCCTCCCCATGCGTTCCGGCATTATTTACGCGGCCCTGGCCTTCTTCTGCTGGGGCCTGTTCCCCATTTATTTCCACGCCCTGGGCGAGGTGCCGCCGCTGCAGATCCTGGCGCACCGCATGCTGTGGTCACTTGCCTTCCTGCTGGTGCTGCTGTTGCTGCGGCGCGACTGGAAATGGCTGCAGGTCGTGCGCCAGCCGCGCGTGTTCTTCAGTTTCGTGCTGTCCGCCCTGCTGCTCAGTGCCAATTGGCTCGTGTATATCTGGTCGGTGATGAACCACCATGTGATCGAGGCGAGCCTCGGCTATTTCATCAATCCGCTGGTCAATATCGTGCTGGGTTACCTGATCCTGAAGGAACGCATGCGCCCGCTGCAGTGGGCTGCCATCGGCGTGGCCGCGCTGGGCGTGGCCTGGCTGACCTGGCAAGCCGGCACGGTGCCGTGGATCGCGCTGTTCCTGGCGCTGTCGTTCGGTGGCTATGGCTTGCTGCGCAAGACGGCTGCGCTCGGTCCGCTCGAGGGATTGTCGTTCGAAACCATCGTGCTGTTTCCACTGGCGGCCGGCTACGTGATCTGGCTGACGGTGCACGGCCAGAACGTGTTCATCAATACGGCGTCGGACACCACGCGCTGGCTGTTGATCATGGCCGGCCCGCTCACGGCGATCCCGCTGCTGCTGTTTGCCACCGGTGCGCGCAAGATCCCGCTGTCGATCCTGGGCCTGCTGCAATACCTGTCGCCGACGCTGCAATTTTTGCTCGGGGTATGGTTGTTCAAGGAAGCGTTCTCGGCCGATCGCCTCGTCGGCTTCGTGCTGATCTGGAGCGCGCTGGCGCTGTTTGCCGGGGAAGGATTGCTGCGCCGGCAGCCCGTTGTCGCCAAAGTCTGACGGCGCGTATCTGGGGCGCATGCGGGGCAGATTCGCCAAGAAAGACTGTGTCGGCTGCGGGTTCTGTCGTATCCTGTGCACCTCGAACAACACCAGAGTACAAGCATGGCCAATTACGTCTATACCATGAACCGCGTGGGCAAAATCGTCCCACCGAAACGCCAGATTCTGAAGGACATTTCCCTGTCCTTCTTCCCGGGCGCCAAAATCGGCGTGCTGGGCCTGAACGGCTCGGGCAAATCGACCCTGCTGAAAATCATGGCCGGCATCGACACCGACATCCAGGGCGAAGCCCGTCCGATGCCGGGCCTGAACATTGGCTACCTGCCGCAGGAACCGCAGCTCGACCCCGAAAAAACCGTCCGCCAGGAGGTGGAATCGGGCCTGGGCGAAGCGTTCGAAGCGCAAGCCAAGCTCGAAGCGGTGTACGCGGCCTACGCCGAAGAGGACGCCGATTTCGATGCGCTGGCCAAGGAGCAGGAACGCCTGGAAGCGATCATCTCGTCGTCCGATGGCGGCAACCTGAACCTGCAGCTGGAAATGGCCGCCGACGCGCTGCGCCTGCCGCCGTGGGATGCCAAGATCGGCGTGCTGTCGGGTGGTGAAAAGCGCCGCGTGGCGCTGTGCAAGCTGCTGCTCTCGAAGCCCGACATGCTGCTGCTCGACGAACCAACCAACCACCTGGACGCGGAATCGGTCGAGTGGCTCGAGCAATTCCTGCTGCGCTTCCCGGGCACTGTGGTCGGCATCACCCACGATCGCTACTTCCTCGACAATGCCGCTGAATGGATCCTGGAACTGGACCGCGGCAGCGGCATTCCATGGAAGGGCAATTACTCGTCGTGGCTGGACCAGAAGCAGGCGCGCCTGAAGCAGGAAGAATCGACCGAGTCGGCCCGTCAGAAAGCCCTGGCGAAAGAACTCGAATGGTCGCGCCAGAATCCAAAGGCACGCCAGGCCAAGTCGAAAGCCCGCCTCGCGCGCTTCAACGAACTGTCCGAGTACGAATACCAGCAGCGCAACGAGACGCAGGAGATCTTCATTCCCGTGGCCGAGCGCCTGGGCAATGAAGTCATCGAATTCAAGAACGTCTCGAAAGCCTTTGGCGACCGCCTCCTGATCGACAACCTGTCGTTCACCGTGCCGCCAGGCGCGATCGTCGGCATCATCGGCCCGAACGGCGCCGGTAAGTCGACACTGTTCAAGATGATCACCGGCAAAGAGCAGCCGGACAGCGGTGAAGTCAAGATCGGCCAGACCGCGCGCGTGTCGATCGTCGACCAGCACCGCGACGAACTGGCCAATGCCAAGACCGTGTTCGAGGACGTCTCGGGCGGCGCCGACATGCTCAGCGTCGGCCGCTTCGAAATGCCGTCACGTGCGTACCTGGGCCGCTTCAACTTCAAGGGCTCGGACCAGCAAAAGATCGTTGGCAACCTGTCCGGTGGTGAACGTGGTCGCCTGCACCTGGCCAAGACGCTGCTGCAAGGCGGCAACGTGCTGCTGCTCGATGAACCGTCAAACGATCTGGACGTTGAAACCCTGCGCGCGCTGGAAGACGCCCTGCTCGAGTTCGCTGGTAGCGTGATGGTCATTTCCCACGATCGCTGGTTCCTGGATCGCATCGCGACCCACATCCTGGCGTTCGAGGGTGATTCCCAAGTGACCTTCTTTGACGGTAACTATCAGGAATACGAAGCCGACAAGAAGAAGCGCCTGGGTGAAGAAGGCGCCAAGCCGAAGCGGATTCGCTACAAGCCGCTCACGACCTGATCGTCGGTCGCACGTAGGGTGGACGGGTTTCCCGTCCACGCGTCCAATGACCGTTGATGTGCCACCAAATCACGTATATTTGAACGCGTGGACGGCGCAGCCGCCCACCCTACGCAATGGCAGCGCCCATGAAAAAAGGCCCCGAAGGGCCTTTTTTTTTCAAACTACGTTCTGCTTAGAACGAGTATTTCGCGCCGATGGTCAGTGCGTTTGGACGCACGCCGAAGTCACGGGTGCCGCCGAAACGCTCGTATTCAGCGATCACAGCCACGTCCTGGTTGATGTTGTACTGCACACCCAGGGCGCCGTAGGCGTTGTTGTCGCTGTCGCGACGGCTCAGCGACGAATTGATCGCCGACAGTTCGTTCACGTCATGCGACACGCCCAGCTTGGCGTAACCGACCAGCTTTTCGGTCAGCGGCGAGCTGAACTTTGCTGCGACGTAGGTCGAACGGCCATCGACCTGACCGCTGGCGTTGATGGCGCCCAGGCTGTAGTAGATGTCGGCGCTGCGGAAATCAGTGTGACCGACTTCAACTGCCCAGTTCGGGGTGAACTCGTAACCGCCGAACAGCTTGGCCGACGCCTTGATGGTATCGATGTCAGCGCGGGTTGCGCCTGGAACGCGCGACTCATAGTCGGTAGCGACTGCACCGGCGCCGACGTAGGCGCGCGGGGTGAATTCTTGGGCCTGGACAGCCGACACAGCGGCGGTGGTGGCGAGCAGGGCGACGATCAGCTTTTTCATCTCTAAATTCCTCTTTTTGTTCATCTAGTTCGTGATTCACAATGAATCGCGATAGGGTCAAGATAACACTGTCGAAAGATCAAGTCCGTCGCGATTCCGTAAGAACTGTAAGAAAGTGTAACTAAATGACCCATTAGTAAGTAATATTTGCCATCCTTTAAGCGATATTACCGTGAACTTAGACGATGTTCCGGAAAGTTAGACTAATTCTGGGTTGTAACAATTTTGTCATCTTATTGATCCCATGCAACCAATATTGTTGCGTTTCGCCCGCCATCAGCAGCAGGCTGCCATCGCTCAGCGCAACCCGGACCGTTTGTTTCTTGTGTTTGTGCTTCAGGATAAACGTTCGTTCTTCACCAAAACTGAGTGATGCGATCGCCGGTCGCGGGCCCAATTCGGGCTCATCGTCGCTGTGCATGCCCATGCTGTCACGCTCGCTACGGTAATAGTTCAGCAGGATGCTGTTGAAGGTGTGCCCTGTCGTCGCCTCGACGGCCTCGCGCAACATCGTGAGCAACGGTGTGAACGGCGTCGCCTGCAGACGCAGGCCGGAATAGGCATAGGCTTTGTCGCCATACCAGGCACTAAGCCGGGGCTGGAGGTGCCGCTTGCCGTACACGACCACGGTTTCTTCGCGCCAGTCGGTGTCGGCCAACAGGCGCGCGAAGACGTCGGCATTGGAGCAGGGTAGTGGCAACTGGGCCATCCAGCCCAGTTCACCATCTTCGAGCGGCAGCGGGAGCAGGCCCGCTTGCGGAGCAAATAAATCCATCGACAATCACGCCAGGCATGGTGAAGGCCACCACGGCGTCATTCTCGCATGGCTTATGCGTAGGCTTCCGCCAGGCTCATGACGCGTGGCTCGATCTTGATGCCGACATTGCCAAACAAGGCATCGAGCGCCGCCAGATTGGCGCTGCACTCGTCCGTTTTCCAGCCCTTGAACAGGTCGGTGCCATCTTTCTGAAAATGCAGCTCCAGCACCTTGCCCCTGTCGCGGTGAATGTAATTTTGCTGATGGACGTTCTGGAAACCCAGTTCGGCAAGACCGGCAAGCACGGTGTGTGGCGGATTGTCCGGATCGGTGGCCAGGAACACACCGAAGGTCTTGCCCGGCGGCTTGGCGGCGACATCCACTTCGTAGATCCCAGGCGCCTTGGTGGCGGTCGTACTTTTCAAAAACAGCATCACGGTGCTCCTGGCGCGCTAGTGACCCGCGAGATAGTTCGCAGATCGCTTTTCAGTTAATCAGTCTGCCAGCATATTTCCATATGGGAACTTTGTCGACCGAAGTTTTCGCTTTATCCGGTTTACCGCATCACCAGGCCGAAAACTGTGGCGCCAATCAACGCAGCGCTGGCCAGCATGCTCACGATGAAGCCGATTTCGCGCTTGGCCGGATCGCGGTAGTAACCCAGCGCATACAAAATCCGGCCCACGCACCACAGCAGGCCCCCGGCAGTCGCCCACATGTCACCCAGGAACATGGCGCACAGCCACAGGGGCACGAGCACCAGCGGCAGCATTTCCAGCGTATTCATCTGAACACGATGGGCGCGCAAAAAACCTTCGGGACCGTCCATTGACGGGGCCGGCACCTTGAACTGGACGCGGGCGCGTGCAGCATTGCCCCAGGTCCAAAAATAGACACCGAGAACGGCCAGCGTGGCCCAGGCGGTAAATAACATGGTGCTCCTTGTGATTGGCGTGAATGAAAAGGTCGTGGCGGCTCAGCTACCACCATGCTTGCGCCGCGCCAGGTCGGTCGTGGGCGGCACCAGCGCACCGTACAGGCGGCCCGTGGCGTCGTCCCAGTCCAGCAAGGCCTGTTCTTGCCGCGCGACCGTGGCAAGGTCGCCACGCGCGACAGGGCCGCTGAGCGCTGCGGCAGGCCCGAGGCGAAACACATTGGCCAGCGTCTCGGTGGCCAGCGGTTGCGCCAGTTCGCGCGCCACCGCTTCGGGAATCCCGGCGGCCTGGTAGGCGCGCAGCGCCGCGTCGAGCACCGTGGTCAGGTAGTTCGACGCGAACACGGCCGCTGCGTGATAAACCGTCTTGGCCGCGCCGTCGATCGGCACGAGGCGCGCGCCGATGGTCTCGAATGCGGGGCCCAGCAGCGCCAGCGCCGCCGCGTCACCCTCGACGCCGCAGAAGGTGCCGGCGAATTCGCGCGCCACCTGCTGCGGATCGGCAAAGCTGCGGATCGGGTGCATGCTGGCCACCAGTGCGCCGCCTGCACGCGCCGCCTGCAGCGCAGTCGATGCTTTTGCGCCGCTGCAGTGAAACACCACGGCGCCGGTCAGGTCGTGCGTCTGCGCCAGCTGCGCAGCAACCGGCTCGATCTGATCGTCACTCACCGCCAGCAACCAGACTTGCGCCGGGCGCAGCTGCGCAGCGTCGGTGCAGGCTTGGCCAGCGCCGATGAACGCCACCGCCGCCTGCGCGCTGGCGGGCGAACGGGTCAGCACATCCTGCAGCGCGAACGCGCCGCTGGCGGCGAACAGGCGCCCCAGCACGCGGCCGACATGGCCTGCGCCGACCAGATTCAGCGTCGGGGTCAGCGTCGGGGTCAGCGTCGGGGTCAGCATCGATATCACGTCAGAAACCGGCGCCGGGCTGGCTCAGGTAGTCGAGTTCTTCGGGCGTCGAGGCGCGCCCCAGGATCGGATTACGGTGCGGGAAGCGGCCGAAGCGCGCGATCACGCCGCGGTGGCGGTGCGCGTAGTCGAGCACTTCGTCGAAGCCCTCGTGGTCGGCGGCCAGCGCGGTGAACTGGTCGACCGCGAGCTGCTGCATGCCGGCGTCTTCGGCGTGCTCGAACGGCATGTAGACGAACTGGCGCTCGATGGGTGCCAGCGCCATGTGCTCGCCGGCGTCGACCATCTGGCGCGCCGCGCTCAATGCCAGCACATCGCCGGCGAACGATTCCGGCGCGCCGCGATACACATTGCGCGTGAACTGGTCGAGCACCAGGATGCGCGCCAGCACGCCGCGCGCGCCCTGCTCGTCCCACTCGCGCAGGCCGCCCGCAATTGCGTGCGTGATCGTTGTGCCGAAGCGTTCGCGGATCACGGCGTCGAACGCGGGATCCTTGCGGTACCACTCGGCGCGCGCCTTGCCATGGTCAGGATGGGAAGCTGGCAGGAACCAGAAATCGAGAACTTCTTGTGCGTCCATGAATAAACCCCGTTGGTATTGTTATGGTGATGCAGCAGATATTGATTAGTTGCGTGCGTGCGACAGCTGGAACGCTTCGACGCCCTCGGTGGCGCCCAGTTCGCGCGCCAGTTCCGACAACGGCGCGCCGGTCTTGCGCGACAGCGCCAGCGCGACGAAGCGCCACTCCTGGCGGCCATCGTCGCTGCTGATGGTGAGCGAACTGCCGGCGATTTCATAGCCGCGCGACAGCGCCAGTTCGCGGATCGCCGCTTCGCGCGGCAGGAATTCAGGCCGAAAGCGCATCCGCACCGCTACCGCGTGGCGCGACGGCAGCAGCGTCTCCAGGCGGTTCAGGTAAATCATGATCATCGACGCCAGAAAGGCCAGTCCCATCGCGGCCAGATAAAAGCCGATGCCGACCAGGATGCCGATGACCGACGAGGTCCAGATCGATGCCGCCGTCGTCAGCCCGCTGATATTGAAGCCTTCGCGCATGATGACGCCGGCGCCAAGAAAGCCGATGCCGGTGACCACGCCCTGGATGATCCGGGTCGGATCGACGGCGACCATGCCCGCATGGCCGCCGTACCAGATCTCGGGGTAGCCCGCGAGGATCGTCAGCGCCGCCGACGCCATGCACACGAGGCCATAGGTGCGCATGCCGGCCGCGCGCCCATGGTAGGCGCGCTCGTAGCCGACCAGGAGCCCGAGCACCAGGGCGCCGAGCAGGTGCAGCAGGATCAGGCCATTGGTGAACAATTCCCGGCCGGACCAGTAGGCCGAGAGCAGGTCGCGTTCCGTCATGCGCGTGTCAGCGTGTCAGCGTGTCAGTGAGCGGGCGCGCTCAGGCCGGTGGCTTCTTGCGCACCAGCTGCTTTTCGAACGCGATGTCGTTCTTGCTCATGCGCGGCTGCTCCTGCGGCCCCAGGCCCTTGACGAAGGTGACGAAGTCGTCGAGCTCCATCGGTGCGCACAGCGGCGGGCTGCCGGGCGCTTCGGACAGATAGAAGTGGCCATCGCCGGTGCGCGCCATCGAATACAGCGGATTACCGGTGCGCTGCTTGAGACGGTCGACCGCGCTGCTGGCGCGTGTGGAACGGGAACTTGCCATGTCAGATTGCCTCCGTGCGCAGCATGAGCCACTCGAACGCGGCGCCTTCGACGTGGGGCGTCAGGCGCGCACGCACGGTGGCGTGGTAGTCGTTGAGCCAGACGATTTCGTCAGGGCGCAGCAGCGAACGATCGAGGCAGCGGGTGTCGATCGGGCATAAGGTGAGCGTCTCGAAGGCCAGGTATTCGCCGAATTCGGTCTTGTTCGCGGCGCTATTCAGCACCAGGTTTTCGATGCGGATGCCCCAGCGGCCCGGGCGATAGATGCCCGGCTCGATCGACGTGATCATGCCCGGCTCCATCGCGGTATGCGGGTCCGGCGGCACGGCCGGCGAAATCGTCTGCGGGCCTTCGTGCACGTTCAGGAAGTAGCCGACGCCGTGGCCGGTGCCATGGCCGTAGTCGATGCCGGCAGCCCAGATCGGGGCGCGTGCGATCGCGTCGAGCAGCGGTGCGCGGGTGCCGCGCGGGAAGTGGGCGCTCGACAGCGCGATCAGCCCTTTCAGCACCAGCGTGTAGTCGCGCCGTTGGTCGGCGCTTGGCGTGCCGACCGGGATCACACGTGTGATGTCGGTGGTGCCGCCCAGGTACTGGCCGCCCGAGTCGATCAGCAGCAGGCCGTCGCCTTCGATCGTGGCGCAGGTTGCCGCTTCAGCGCGGTAATGCATGATCGCGCCATTGCTGTTGAAGCCCGCGATGGTCGAGAAACTCGCGCTGACAAAGTTCGGGCGGCGCGCGCGGGCGGCGGTGATGCGCGTGTCGATATCGACTTCGTTGATTGCACTGCGGTTTGCCTCCGCCAGCAGCGGCTCGAGCGCGGCAAAGAATTCGCACAGCGCCGCGCCATCCTGCTCCATCGTGGCGCGCACGTTGACGGCTTCGCTATCGAGCTTGCGCGACTTGGCGAATGTGGTCGGGTTGATCGCTTCGACCACGTTCACGCCGCTGGCGACGCTCGCGCGCATGCCGGCCGTGACGCGGCGCGGATCGAGCAGCAGCGTCGCGCCTTCGGGCAGCGCTTCGAGCGCATGCACGGCGTTTTCGTACGGCGCCAGGTGCACGTCGTCCGCTTCCAGGCGCGCACGTACGTCAGCCGGCACCTTGCCGTCGCCAACGAACAGCGTGGCGTCGCCACGGCCGATCAGCGCGTGGGCCAGGAACACGGGATTGAAGCTGACGTCGGCGCCGCGCAGGTTGAACAGGTAGGCAATGTCGTCGAGCGTCGAGACGAAATGGAAACCGGCGCCATGCGCTTCCATCGCGGCGCGCGTGGCCTGCAGCTTGTCGGCGCGGGTGGCGGTGGCAAACGGCGGCAGGTGCTCGAACACGGGGTCGGCCGGCAGCGCCGGGCGCTCGGTCCAGACATCGTCCAGCAGGTCGAGATCGGTGCGCAGCACGACACCTTTGGCCTGCAGCGCGTCGGCCAGCAGGCGTGCGCCGGCAAGGCCCAGCACGCGCGCATCGACGGCGGCAGTCTGGCCGGCGGCCAGGTTGGCGGCGAGCCAGTCGACGTGCAGCTGGCTGGCCGCGCCCGGGATCTTCATCAGCGCGATGTCGGTGCCGGCCAGTTCGGTTTCGGCCTGCGTGAAGTAGCGGCCATCGGTCCAGACGCCGGCAAATTTCGCGGTGGCGATGAAGGTGCCGACCGAGCCCGTGAAGCCGGACAGCCATTCGCGGCCCTTCCAGTGACCGGGCAGGTATTCCGACAGGTGCGGGTCGCTCGACGGCACGATGACGGCGTCGATGCCGTGGCGCGCCATGGCTGCGCGCAGTTGCGCGAGCCGGTCGGCGCGGAGGGCCTGCGAGTCGGCGGAAGAGTCAGTGGAAGTGCGGGCTTGTTCGGTGGCGTCGGACATGGGCGGAGGCGTCGATTTGTTTTCCAAGCTGCGTATGATACGCCCCATTTGGCGCCGCCGACATACGCGGGGCACCCCAACCGGAACACCCTCCAGCCCGGGGATCACGCATAATGGCGCGGCATCCACCAGACATAGAGACCCATGCTCGATTTTCATCATGAGCGCGCCCGCGCGCTGTTGGCGAACGCCACGCAGATCGTCACGCCCACTGAAGTCCAGGCCGCTGTCACCAGCGTCGCCGACCAGCTCAATGCGCGCTTTGCCGCGCCGGGCGCCACCGAGTTCCCGCTCGTACTGGGCGTGATGGGTGGCGCGGTCGTGTTCACCGGCACCCTGCTGCCGCAACTGGCCTTCCCGCTCGACTTCGACTACATCCACGTCAGCCGCTACGGCGACGATGACCGTGGCGGCGAACTGGTGTGGAAAGTGATCCCGCGCCAGAACGTGGCGGGCCGCACGATTTTGCTGGTCGACGACATCCTCGATGAAGGCGAGACGCTGGCCCACGTCAAGCAGCGCCTGCTGGACATGGGCGCGGCCGAAGTGATGGTCGTGGTGTTTGCCGACAAGGACCTGGGCCGCGCCAAGCCGATCACGGCCGACCTGGTCGGATTGAGCCTGCCGAACAAGTTCGTTGTCGGCTTCGGAATGGACGTGTATGGCTACTGGCGCAACCTGCCGGGCCTGTGGACGATCCGGCCCGAGGATTTGAAGCAGCCCGAGGCGCCGGCAGCCTGAGGCGGACGACGCCGGTGTTAGTGCCGGTGTTGGTGTTGTAGGGTGGAAGGCTATGCCTTCCACGCGTTCAACCAACGGCTTCCCTTCGCTACGACAAACCTCTGCGCCAACCTGGTTTGAACGCGTGGACGGGGAACCCGTCCACCCTACGCATGAGGTGGTCGCGAACCACCATATATTTACGGAGCGAGGTGGTCGCGAACCACCATGTCTTCAGAGCGCGAGGCGCGCGCGCGCCGCCATGTATTCGGCGGTCAAGCGCGCGACCATGTCGGCCACCGTCGGCACGTCGTCCATCAGGCCGACGCCCTGCCCTGCGCCCCAGATATCGCGCCAGGCCTTGGCGCTGCCCGAACCAAAGCTCATCTTGCTCTTGTCCGATTCTGGCAGGTTGTCCGGGTCCAGCCCGGCCGCGACGATCGATTTTTTCAGGTAGTTGCCGTGCACGCCCGTAAACAGGTTCGTGTAGACGACGTCGGCGGCCGTCGATTCGACGATCGCATCGCGGTAGTCGTCGCTGACATTCGATTCCTTCGTCGCCAGCCAGCGCGAACCGATGTAGGCAAAGTCGGCGCCCATCGCTTGCGCGGCCAGGATTGCGTCGCCCGTGGCAATCGAGCCGGACAGCGCGATCGGTCCCTTGAACATCTTGCGGATTTCGCCCACCAGCGCGAACGGCGACAGCGCGCCCGCATGGCCGCCAGCGCCAGCGGCCACCAGGATCAGGCCATCGACGCCCGCTTCCAGCGCTTTTTCGGCATGGCGGATCGAGACGATATCGTGCAGCACGATGCCGCCGTACGAATGCACGGCGTCCATCATCTCGCGCGGCGGCGCGCGCAGTGACGAAATGATGATCGGTATCTGGTGCTTGACGCAGACTTCGACGTCATGCGCCAGGCGGTCGTTCGACTGGTGGACGATCTGGTTGACGGCGATCGGGCCGACCTTCTTGCCCGGATTGGCCGCGGCGTAGTCGGCCAGTTCGCGCTGCAGGTCGGTCAGCCAGACGTCGAGCATCTCGGCCGGCCGGGCATTGAGTGCCGGGAACGAGCCGACGATGCCGGCCTTGCACTGGGCTGCCACCAGCGCGGGCCCGCTGGCAATGAACATCGGCGAAGCGATGACAGGAAGGGACAGGTTTTGCAGCGCGGCGGGCATCGTCATGGAAGCTCTCGGTGGTGGGTGGAGGATGGGCCTGATTATAGCCCTGAAAAAAGTACGACCGTGCTAGATTCCTGCCTCTAAACGACCGTTACTGCCAGTCGATCTCGCCCTCGCGGCGCCGGATCTCGGCCCAGATCGCGCGTTTGGCGTCATCGGTGGCCGTGCCCCAGGCGACGATTTCATCGATGGTGCGCAGGCAGCCCTGGCACAGGCCCGTCTCGGGGACCATCTGGCAGATATTGATGCAGGGCGACGGTACGGGGGTTTGCAGTTCGGGAGCCATCGTTCGCAGTGGTGGAAAATAAAGTGGCATTATCGCGCGGCTGGCAGTCCAGCGCCGCGTGTTGCCCCTCTTTTACTATACTGGGTCACGCCACTTTGCACGAGGTGCCCATGAAATTACGCTCTGTTTTGCTGGCTGGCCTGTTCGGCGTGTCCACGACTGCCTTTGGCCAGATACTCTCTCCCGACGGCTACGGCAAGATCGGATTCGGCCAGCGGCTGAGCGTCGTCGAGCGCCAGCTGGGCCAGCGCGCCGCGCCCCGCCCGGCCGACCCGGCCTGTTCGATGGTGGCATTCAAACGGTATCCCGACGTGCGCTTCATGGTCGAAAACGGCGTAATCACGCGCGCGGACGTTAACCGGATCGTGCGCAACAGCGCCGGCATCACGGCGCGCATGTCGGTGAAGGAGGCGCAACGCCATCGCCCGGCGTTGCAGGTCGGGCCACACAAATACGACGAGAACGGCCAGTACCTGACGCTCGCACAGGGCAAGGACAAGGCGCTGATCTTCGAAGCGAGCAAAGGCAAGCTGCAGCGCATGCGCGCAGGCCTTAAACCGGCTGTGGAGTACGTGGAAACCTGCGGTTGAGCATGCGTTGGCGCTTGATGTGATCACATAGATCAATGTTCCGTATCTAACGCAGCAGCATATATAAGGGCCGTTCGGCAACGCTGGCAAGGTTCGTGTAAGCTCATGGCCTGAAATTGGTGCAGTGCACAAAAAAGGAATGCCATGAAACTCAACCGACTCATGCTCGCGCAAATGCGCAGCGCTACCCGAACGCTCTGGCGCTCGGGTCCGGTGACCCCAGGCGCAGCAGTACGGCAAGCGATGAGCAACGTCAACGCGTTGCACCGGGTCGCCCGACAACAGATGCGTGACTTCACGCTGACGGTGACACCGTCGGAATCCGCGCCGCAATCTGCGCCAGCCCCTGCTGCTGCCGCCACGCCTGCTGCCGCGCCCGCAGCAACGGCCAGCGCGCCGCTGACTGGCACCTTCATCGCCGGCAGCCACAAGAACGCCGCCGGCACGCGTGACTACAAGCTCTACATCCCGGCCAGCTACACGGACGGCCCCGCGCCGCTGGTGGTGATGCTGCACGGCTGCACGCAGGACCCGGATGACTTCGCCGCCGGCACCGGAATGAACGTGCTGGCCGAAGAGGTCGGCTGCCTGGTGCTGTATCCGGCGCAAAGTAAAAGCGCCAACCCGTCGCGCTGCTGGAACTGGTTCAACGCCGTCGATCAGCGCCGCGATGAAGGCGAGCCGTCGCTCATCGCCGGCATGACGCAGGCGATCATGGACACCTACAGCGTCGATGCGAGTCAGGTGTATGTGGCTGGCCTGTCCGCCGGCGGCGCAATGGCCACCATCATGGGCACGCTGTATCCCGACCTGTACGCCGCCGTCGGCGTGCATTCCGGCTTGCCATTTGCGTCGGCCAACGATCTGTCGTCGGCCCTGGCGGCGATGAAGGGCGACTTCCGGCGCAGCCAGCTCGAGAACCAGCCGCTGCCGGTCATCGTGTTCCATGGCGACCGCGATACGACAGTGCACCCGGCCAATGGCGAAGAGGTGGTGGCGCAAGGCGCACGCCATGTGCCGCAGCCGGGCACGACCGAACCGGGCAACGTGCCGGACGGCCATGCCTACACGCGCACGCTGTATCCGGCCACCGATGGCACCGTGCAGGCAGAACACTGGCTGGTGCATGGCGCGGGCCACGCGTGGTCGGGCGGCCAGGCAAACGGCAGCTATACCGACGGCAAGGGGCCTGACGCCAGCCGCGAAATGATGCGCTTCTTCCGCACCCAACGCTGAGCCGTCAGGGCGGTGCGGCAGATGGCGGTTGACTCTGCGCGGCAATGTGAGCGCGCAGACAGGCCGGACACCAGCAGCCGACCGCTTCCTGTGGCACCGCCACCGCCGGCGGCAACGCCGTACACCAGCACGGCGCGCTGTCGCCATCGGCCATGGCGCAGCTGAACGTGGCGCCGCAGCGCGTGCAATGACTCATGGTCTCAACAGCCTTGACGATGGATGGCGAACGGCGGGAATGGCATGGCAGGAGTAGAGTGGTGGGTACTGCTATAAAATACAACGAAACGCCGCCCACTCCCCACAAGGTTTACGCTGTTTTTACGGCATTTGGCTGTAAAATCTCGCGACAATTATTTCGGACTCTCCATGAACGCTCAAGTGACCAGCCTGACTACCGACGACCAACCAAACGACCTCGCGGGCGTTTCCCCGGCGATCAAGGCGCAGATCCTGGCCGAAGCGCTTCCGTACATCCGTAATTTCCACGGCAAGACCATCGTCATCAAATACGGTGGCAACGCCATGACCGACGAGCGCCTGAAGCACGGCTTCGCACGCGATGTCATCCTGCTCAAGCTGGTGGGCATGAACCCGGTCGTGGTGCACGGCGGCGGTCCGCAGATCGACAACGCGCTGAAGAAAATCGGCAAGCAAGGCACGTTCGTGCAGGGCATGCGCATCACCGACGAAGAAACCATGGAAGTGGTGGAGTGGGTGCTGGGCGGCGAAGTCCAGCAGGACATCGTCATGCTGATCAACCACTATGGTGGCCAGGCCGTGGGCCTGACCGGCAAGGATGGCGGCCTGATTCGCGCGCGCCGCATGGCGATGCCCGACAAGGAAAAACCAGGCGAGTTCCTCGACATCGGCTTCGTTGGCGAGATCGACGCCATCAACCCGGCCGTCGTCAAGGCGCTCCAGGACGATGCGTTCATCCCGATCATTTCACCGATCGGCTTTGGCCAGGACGGCCAGGCCTACAACATCAATGCCGACGTCGTCGCCGGCAAGATCGCCGAAATCCTGAAGGCTGAAAAGCTGATCATGATGACCAACATCGCCGGCGTGCAAGATAAATCGGGCAACCTCGTCACTGACCTGTCGGCACGCGAGATCGACGAGATGTTCGCCGACGGCACGATCTCGGGCGGCATGCTGCCCAAGATTTCATCAGCCCTGGACGCTGCGAAATCGGGCGTGAACACGGTTCACATCATCGATGGCCGTATCGAACACTCATTGCTGCTCGAAGTCTTGACCGAACAGGCTTTTGGCACTATGATCCGGTCTCATTAAATTTTTTGTGGCGGAAACAATCGCCACAGAAAAACCAGTACCGCCCTTTTAGCTCAGTGGTAGAGCACTCCCTTGGTAAGGGAGAGGCCACGTGTTCAATCCACGTAAAGGGCACCATCGCTTCACCTCCCCTCTGCTTTACCAACGCCTCGCACCGTGGCCACTTCCCTACCCCGCGCACCTGTCTGGTTATTTGACCTCGACAACACCCTGCACGACGCATCGCATGCGATTTTTCCGGCGATCAGCGCCAACATGAACACCTATATCGCGCGCGTGCTGAGCCAGAACGGCGAAACTGCAACGCCAGCGATGATCAATGCCGCGCGCGTCGGGTACTGGAAGCGCTACGGCGCCACCCTGCTCGGCATGATGCGCCATCATCAGGTGTGCCCGGCCGACTTCCTGCGCCAGACGCACGATATCGGCCCGCTGGCCGAGCTGCTGCGCTTCGAGCGCGGCCTGGGCCGCCTGCTGCGCCGCCTGCCGGGCCGCAAGATCCTGCTGACCAATGCACCCAACTCGTACTCGATCGAGATCGTGCGCCGCCTGAAGCTGCACAACCATTTCTCGCACCACGTGGCGATCGAGCACATGCATGTGCACCGCCAGTTGCGGCCCAAGCCGTCCAAGCTGATGCTGCGCCGCCTCTTGCGCAAGCATGGTGTGGCCGCGCAGCGCTGCATCTTGGTCGAAGACACGCTGGCCAATCTGCGCACCGCGCGCCAGCTGGGCCTGCGCACTGTCTGGGTCACTCAATACCTGCGTGTGAGCGATCCGATCGGCACCGCCCCCCTCCCGAGGACATTGAAATGCCCCGGTTACGTCAATGTCAAAGTAAAATCCGTGCGGCAACTTCCTGCGCGGCTGTCGAGGCTGCGTTAAACGATCAACCACTCCTAGGGATCCCATGGCAAGCACGAAGCCCGGCCAGCGCAAGCTGCAAATCCTTCAGGCCCTGGCCGCGATGCTCGAGCAGCCCAAGGGCGAGAAAATCACCACCGCCGCCCTGGCCGCGCGCCTGGGCGTCTCTGAAGCGGCGCTGTACCGCCACTTTGCCAGCAAGGCCCAGATGTACGAGGGGTTGATCGAGTTCATCGAGACCTCGGTGTTTGGCGTCATCAACCAGATTACTGAAAACGAAGAAGGCGGCCTGGATCAGACGCGCGCGATCGTGCAGATGCTGCTCGGCTTTGCGGCGAACAATCCGGGCATGACGCGCGTGCTGATCGGCGACGCGCTGGTGAACGAAGACGAACGCCTGCAGCACCGCATGAACGCGTTTTACGACAAGGTCGAGCTGGCATTCAAAGGGGCGTTGCGCGTGGCGGTCACGCAGGGCCATGGCCAGGAAGCCGACGTTGCCGGTCGCGCGAGCCTGTTGATGAATTACGTCACCGGGCGCTGGCACCGCTTTGCCAAGAGCGGCTTCAAGGTCAGTCCCGTGGAAGGCACGCCGCTGCACCTGTCGTTGCTGCTGGCAGCGTAAAATCCCGGGATGGATACTGGTGAAGTCTTTGCACTGCTCGACGATGCGCGCGCCACGCACGAAGCCCGTTCGCGGCTCTACCGCGGCCATGCCGGCACGCTGACCTGTGATGATGCCGGCGGCTGGCCGCCGCTGCTGGCGGCCCTGCAAACCGCGCTGCAGCAGGGTTTGTACGCGGTGCCGCTGCTGACGTACGAACTCGGCGCGCACCTGCAGAACCTACCGGCGCGCGCCGTGGATGGACCGCTGGCGCAGGTGCTGCTGTTTTCGCACTGCGACCATCTGACGGGCGAGCAGGTCGCATCGTGGCTCGCCACGCGCAGCGCCAGCCCGGACCAGATTGCCGGCGTGGCCGGCATCACGGCCAATGTCGACGAGGCGCAGTTCATCGCCGCCATCGCCCGCATCCGCGCACTCATTGAAGCGGGCGACACCTACCAGGTCAACTACACGTATCGCTTGCGCTTCGACGCCTTTGGCCCGCTCGTTGCCCTGTATGCGCGCCTGCGCGCGCGTCAGCCGGTGCCGTATGGCGCGCTGGTGGCGCTGCCGGATGGCCGCGCGCTGCTGTCGTTCTCGCCCGAGCTGTTCGTGCGCCACGCCGATGGCGTGCTGCAGGCGCGGCCGATGAAGGGCACGGCGCGCGCCAGCGGCGATGCCACCATCGATGCTGCGCGCGCGCACGACCTGGCGCAGGACACCAAGAACCGCGCCGAAAACCTGATGATCGTCGACCTGCTGCGCAATGACCTGGGCCGCGTGGCCGTCACAGGCAGCGTGCAAACGCCCGTGCTGTTTGACGTGCAGCGCTACGGCGCCGTGCTGCAGATGACGTCCACGGTGCAGGCGCGCCTGAAACCCGATGCGGCGCTGGTGGATGTGTTTGACGCGCTGTACCCGTGCGGCTCGATCACGGGCGCGCCCAAACGCCGCGCGATGGAAATCATCCACGATCTCGAGCCCGATGCGCGCGGCGTCTATACCGGTGCGATCGGCTGGTTCGATCCGGCGCCACAGAGCCGCGCGTTCGGCGACTTCTGCCTGTCGGTGCCGATCCGCACGCTGGCGCTCGCGGCCCCAGCAAATGGCGTGCGGCGCGGCGAACTGGGTGTGGGCGCCGGCATCGTCCACGACAGCGAAGCACATGACGAATTCGCGGAGTGCCAGTTGAAAGCAGGCTTTTTGACCGGGCTGGCCAACGATGTCACGATCTTCGAAACGCTGCGCGCCTCACGCGAACACGGTTGCGGGCACGTCGAACAGCACCTCGAACGCTTGCGCGCTTCATGCACCTATTTCGGTGTCCCGTTCGACCCCGGCGCCGCGCACGCCGCCCTGGACGCCGCCTGCCTGGCGCTGCCGACCGACAGCACGTACCGCATGCGCCTGGCCATCGATGCGGCCGGTACCCTGACGATCACGTCGGGCGTGCTGGCGCCACTGCAGGAGCCGGTGCTGGTGGTGCTGGCCGACGAACCGACGGCCAGTAGCGACATCTTCCTGCGTCACAAGACGAGCCGGCGCAGCCGATACGACGCGGCCTGGCAGGCAGCCGAAGCGCGCGGCGCGTTCGATGCGCTGTTCTTCAACGAGCGCGGTGAATTGACGGAAGGTGGGCGCAGCAATATCTTCGTGCGCATGAGGGATGCGTGGATCACGCCGCCGCTGCCCTGTGGCGTGCTGCCGGGTGTGATGCGGGGCGTGCTGCTGGCAGCGCCCGCATGGCATGCGCGCGAAGGCGTGATCACGCGCGCGATGCTTGAAGCGGCCGACGACATCGTCGTCTGCAATGCGCTGCGCGGGCCGCTGCGCGCCGTGCTTCTTCAGAAGCGATAACCGACGCCCAGGCCGAACAGCATCGGATCGACTTTCAGGTGGCTGATGTTGGCGCCGCCGACGATCACGTCGCTGCGGATGTTCACACGTTTGATGTCGGCGTTGAGCGACCAGTGCTCATCCAGGCGGAAGTCGAGGCCAGCCTGCAGCGCCAGCCCGACGCTGTCGTTCTCGAGGTCAGCCGCGCCATTGAGCAGCTTGACGCTCGAGATACGCGTGTAGTTCACGCCCACGCCCACGTACGGATTGAAGGTGGCGCCCGGTGCAAAATGGTATTGCGCGCTGAGCGTCGGCGGCAAGTGCTTGAAGCTGCCGATCCTGGTGCCGGCCAGCGTCACATTGTGCTTCTGCGGATAGGTCAGGATCAGTTCCGCCGCGAAGTTCGGCGTGAAGAAGTAGCTGATATCCAGCTCGGGGATGGTCTTGTTGCTGACCTTGATCGTGTCTGCCGCACCCACACCGCCAACCGGGCTCGATTTGTTGTCCGGCTCCATCTGGATGGCGCGTGCACGCACCAGCCATGGCGATTCCTGGGCCAGCGCCTGTGCAGATGCCACGGCAATCAGGGCCACTACTACGGATTTCAACATCGTTGTCATTGGTTCTTACCTTTCGTTTTTAAATTACTGCCACGAAAGTAAGCTTATTGATGTGGACCCAAAAAAACGTTGATCCACATCAAAATGACCATGTTGCCTGTAAGGTTACAGCGCTTTCTCGATCTGTCCGACCAATTGCGGGTCTTCCGGCGTCACTTTGCTCGGGAAGTACTCGAGCACTTTACCGTCGCGCCCGATCAGGTACTTGGTGAAGTTCCACTTCGGTTCCTTGCCCGTCGCCTTGATCAGCTGCGCGTGCAGCGGGTTGGCGTCCGGTCCCTTGACCGACGTCTTGGCGAACATCGGGAACTTCACGCCATAGGTGTTGTAGCAGAGGTCCGCGATTTCTTTCGCGTTGCCGGGTTCCTGCTGGCCGAAGTCGTTCGACGGGAAGCCCAGCACCACCAGGCCGCGGCTGCCATATTTGGCGTAGATCTTTTCCAGGCCTTCGTACTGCTTGGTAAAGCCGCAGTAGCTGGCCGTGTTGACCACCAGGACCACCTTGCCGCTGTACTGGCAGAGGTCTTGCGGCGCTTCGTCTTGCAGGCGCTTGAAGCTGTGCTTGAGCACTGCCGGGCAGGCAGCCGGCGTTTTGTTCAATGCCGGCGCTGGCGCAGCAGGCGCGGCCTGCGCGCTGGCGGGCGGGATGACGCTGGCGGCAGCGGTGGCGGCGAGCAGCAGGGCAATGGTCTTGATCATGGCGTGGTATTGACGAGGTGGAAGTAGCAGCGATTGTAGCGCGGGCAGCGACGCCACGCGCCGCTTTTCAGGCGCTTGCCTGCAGGCTGCGGTGCTCGATCTTGATGCAGTGGTTCATCACCACATCCAGGCCGGCAGCGCGCGCCAGATCGGCGGCAACCTGGTTCTCGATCTCGAGCTGCATCCACAGGCACCCTGCCCCCACGGCGATCGCATCGCGCGCGATCGGGCCGATGTCTTCCGACTTGCGGAAGCAATCGACGATGTCGATGCGCTGGCCACTGTCTGCGAGCGAGGCGGCAGCCTCTTGCAGCGTGGCGAATACGGGCTCGCCAAGAATCGTCTCGCCGGCGTACTGGGGGTTCACTGGCAGGATGCGGTAGCCGTGCTGCTGCAGGTAGGCGCCCACTTCGTGGCTGGCGCGGTCCGGCTTGGTCGACAGGCCGACGATGGCGATGGTGGTGCTTTCTTCGAGGATCTGGGCGATGGTGCGCATGGTGGCAGGCAGGTCGTTGGGATGGCGATCAGCTTAGCAGGTTTGGCCGATTTACCAGGAACCATGCTCAGCGCCGTAGGGTGGACGGCTTCGCCGTCCACGCGTTCAAACCAACCCTGCTCCGTGGTGTATCAATGCTGGTTGAACGCGTGGGCGGGAAACCCGCCCACCCTACGCCAGTCACAAAATTAAATGGATGGGCCGTAACCCAGAACACCAACGAAAAAAAGGCAGCCCGCAGGCTGCCTTTCTTGTTGCCGAGCTTGTACTAAGCTCAACGGCCTTTCGAACGCAGACGCTGAATTGCCGCCAACTGCGCAATTGCCGCGGCCATTTCGGCCTGGGCTTTTGCGTAGTCGATCTTCGACTCTTGATTGAGCATCAGGTCTTCAGCCTGCTTCTTCGCGGACGTTGCCTTCGCTTCGTCCAGGTCGGCGCCGCGGATTGCGGTGTCGGCCAGCACGGTCACGCCGTTCGGCTGCACTTCGAGGATACCGCCGGCGACGAAGACGAACTCTTCACCACCACCGGCAACCTGGATGCGCACGGCGCCCGGGCGGATGCGCGTGATCAACGGGGTGTGCTTCGGGTAGATACCCAGCTCACCCGCTTCACCCGGCAACGCGACGAATTCGGCCTGGCCGGAGAAGATCTGCTCTTCGGCCGAGACGACGTCGACTTGAAATGTGTTTGCCATGTGTGTCTTTCAGTGGAAGAAAGCGACTTAACCAGCAGCCAGTTTCTTGGCTTTCTCGATAGCTTCCTCGATCGTGCCGACCATGTAGAACGCTTGCTCCGGCAGGTGATCCAGTTCGCCCGATGCGATCATCTTGAAGCCCTTGATCGTGTCTTTCAGCGAAACGTACTTGCCCGGCGCGCCGGTGAACACTTCAGCGACGTGGAATGGCTGCGACAGGAAACGCTGCATTTTACGCGCGCGTGCCACGACCAGTTTGTCTTCCGGTGCCAGCTCGTCCATGCCCAGAATCGCGATGATGTCACGCAGTTCCTTGTAGCGCTGCAGGGTGTTCTGCACAGCGCGCGCGGTGGCGTAGTGCTCTTCACCGACGACGAGCGGGTCCAGCTGGCGCGAGGTCGAATCGAGTGGGTCGACTGCAGGGTAGATACCCAGCGAGGCGATGTCACGCGACAGAACGACGGTCGAATCCAGGTGAGCAAAGGTGGTTGCAGGCGACGGGTCGGTCAAGTCATCCGCAGGGACGTAGACGGCCTGAATCGACGTGATCGAACCGGTCTTGGTCGAGGTAATGCGCTCTTGCAGACGGCCCATCTCTTCGGCCAGCGTCGGCTGGTAGCCCACTGCCGATGGCATACGGCCCAGCAGTGCCGAGACTTCGGTACCGGCCAGGGTGTAACGGTAGATGTTGTCGACGAAGAACAGAACGTCCTTGCCTTCATCACGGAACGCTTCGGCCATGGTCAGACCGGTCAGCGCGACGCGCAGACGGTTGCCTGGTGGTTCGTTCATCTGACCGTAGACCATTGCCACTTTCGAGTTGGCAGGGTTTTCCAGGTCGACGACCTTGGCATCAGCCATCTCGTGGTAGAAGTCGTTACCTTCACGGGTACGCTCACCCACGCCGGCGAACACGGACAGACCCGAGTGTGCCTTGGCGATGTTGTTGATCAGTTCCATCATGTTGACGGTCTTGCCGACGCCGGCGCCGCCGAACAGGCCGACTTTACCGCCTTTGGCGAACGGGCAGACCAGATCGATCACCTTGATGCCGGTTTCCAGCAGGTCGGTCGATGGCGACAGTTCGTCGTAGGCTGGCGCGTCACGGTGGATCGACGCCATGCGCTCGTGGCTGACCGGACCGCATTCGTCGATCGGGTTGCCCAGCACGTCCATGATACGGCCCAGGGTCGGGGTGCCGACCGGAACCATGATTGGCTTGCCGGTGTTCTGGATCATCATGCCACGGCGCATGCCGTCCGAGCTGCCCAGAGCAATGGTACGGACCACGCCGTCGCCCAGCTGTTGCTGGACTTCCAGGGTCAGATCCGAGCCTTCCATTTTCAGTGCGTCGTACACTTTCGGCATGGCATTACGTGGGAATTCCACGTCAACCACTGCGCCGATACACTGAACGATTTTGCCATCAGCCATGTTCGTTCCTTCAGATATTTAGTTAAATTCTTTTTTGCTTTGATCGGTCGGGGACAGCGTAGCGGGCCTAACCCGCTTGACGCCATCCCCACGGGCGGCGCTGTTAGACTGCGGCTGCGCCCGACACGATCTCGGAGAGTTCTTTGGTAATCGCCGCCTGGCGGGTCTTGTTGTAGACCAGCTTGAGGTCGCTGATGACACTGCCGGCGTTATCGCTCGCGGCCTTCATCGCAACCATGCGCGCCGATTGCTCGGACGCCAGGTTTTCTGCCACTGCCTGGTAGACCAGCGCTTCCACGTAACGCACCAGCAGTTCGTCGATGACGACCTGTGCTTCCGGTTCGTAGATGTAGTCCCAGCTGGTGGCGCCTGCATCGGCTTTCAGCGAATTGGCTGACAGCGGAAGCAGTTGCTCGACCACGGTTTCCTGTTTCATCGTGTTGATGAACTTGGTGTAGCACAGGTAGACAGCATCGAGCTTGCCTTCCTGGTACGCGTCCAGCATCACTTTGACCGGTCCGATCAGCTTGTCCAGTTGCGGTGCATCGCCCAGCTGCGTGGCTTGCGACACCAGCTTCATGCCGACACGGTTCAGGAAGCTCAGGCCCTTGTTGCCAATGGCAACTGCCTCGACGCGGTTGCCCGCCTGTTCCTGTTCGCGCGCCTTGACGGTTACCTGGCGCAGGATGTTGGTGTTCATGCCGCCGCACAGACCCTTGTCGGTCGTGACGACGATGAAACCAACTGCCTTTGCCTGCACGTCCTTGGCTTGCGCCATGAATGCGTGCGTGTACTCCGGGTTTGCAGTGGCCAGATTGGCGGTGATGTTACGAACCTTGTCACTGTAGGGACGGGCGGCGCGCATACGTTCCTGCGCCTTGCGCATTTTCGATGCGGCGACCATTTCCATCGCCTTGGTGATCTTCTTCGTATTCTCTACGCTCTTGATCTTGCCACGAATCTCTTTGCCTGCTGCCATGAGTCCTTACTCCTTCCAGGCACCGGCATCGCCGTCAGGCGACGCCGGCCCACAGATTAATATGCGCCGGATTTCTTGAAATCAGCAACGGCCGCGGCCAGTGCTGCTTCGCCGTCTTTGTCCAGTTGCTTGGTTTCGTCAATCTTCGCCAGCAGCGCTGCATGGCCCGACTTCAGGAAGGCGTGCAGGCCGTGCTCGAATGGCAGCACTTTCTTGACTTCGATATCGTCCAGGTAGCCCTTGTTGACGGCGAACAGCGATGCGGCCATCAGCGAGGTCGACAGTGGCGAGAACTGTGGCTGCTTGAGCAGTTCGGTCACGCGCGCACCGCGGTCCAGCTGCTTGCGGGTCGATTCGTCCAGATCCGATGCGAACTGCGCGAACGCAGCCAGTTCACGGTACTGGGCCAGGTCGGTACGGATACCGCCGGACAGGTTCTTGATGACTTTGGTCTGAGCAGCACCACCGACGCGCGACACCGAGATACCGGCGTTGATCGCAGGACGGACACCGGCGTTGAACAGCGACGTTTCCAGGAAGATCTGGCCGTCAGTAATCGAGATCACGTTGGTCGGCACGAATGCCGAGACGTCGCCAGCTTGCGTTTCGATGATCGGCAGTGCGGTCAGCGAACCGGTCTTGCCGGTCACGGCGCCGTTGGTGAACTTCGACACGTAGTCGGCGTTCACGCGTGCTGCGCGCTCGAGCAGGCGGCTGTGGAGGTAGAACACGTCGCCTGGGTACGCTTCGCGGCCTGGTGGACGGCGCAGCAGCAGCGAGATCTGGCGGTAGGCAACTGCCTGCTTCGACAGATCGTCGTATACGATCAGTGCGTCTTCGCCGCGGTCGCGGAAGTATTCGCCCATCGCGCAGCCCGAGTAGGCCGAGATGTATTGCATGGCGGCCGATTCCGACGCCGATGCAGCAACAACGATGGTGTACTCCATCGCGCCGTGCGTTTCCAGCGAGCGCACGATGTTCTTGATGGTCGATGCTTTCTGACCGATCGCGACGTACACGCAGGTCACGCCCTGACCTTTTTGGTTGATGATCGCGTCGACTGCAACAGCCGATTTACCGGTCTGGCGGTCACCAATGATCAGCTCACGCTGGCCACGGCCGATCGGCACCATGGCATCGATCGATTTGATACCGGTCTGCATTGGCTGCGAAACCGATTCACGGGCGATAACGCCTGGCGCGATCTTTTCAATTGGCGAGGTCAGCTTGGCATTGACAGGACCTTTGCCGTCGATCGGCTGGCCCAGTGCATTGACAACGCGACCGCACAGTTCAGGACCGATCGGCACTTCCAGAATACGGCCGGTGGTCTTGACGATGTCGCCTTCCGAGATGTGCTCGTAAGCACCCAGGATGACCGAGCCGACCGAGTCGCGCTCGAGGTTCATGGCCAGGCCGAAGGTGTTGCCTGGGAATTCCAGCATCTCGCCCTGCATCACGTCCGACAGACCATGGATGCGGCAGATACCGTCGGCGACCGAGATCACCGTGCCTTGATTGCGAACGTCAGCCGAACTTTCGAGGCCCTGGATCCGGCTCTTGATCAGTTCGCTGATTTCAGATGGGTTAAGTTGCATGCTTGCTAACTCCAATTATAGTTTCTTGATGCGTAGGGCAAGGGCGAGTCGCCGGCGGTGCGATGTTGTTAGTTGGCCAGCGCAACGTGCATCCGTTGCAGCTTGGCGCGAACCGAGGTATCGAGCACTTCGTCACCGACGACCACGCGCACACCACCGATCAGCGATGGATCCACTGTTACCGTTGGGTTGAGCTTGCGGCCAAATTTCTTTTCCAGCGTGGCGACCAGCTGCGCCAGCTGGTCGGCCGAGATCTCGAACGCGCTATGGATCATCGCATCGGCAGCGCCCTCGTTCGCGTTTTTCAGGAGCGCAAACTGGGTGCTGATCTCGGGCAGCAGGTTGATGCGGCCATTCTGGGCCAGCATCGCGATAAAGTTCTTCGCTTCAGCATTCAGCGGCGACTTGACCAGGGACGCAATCGTGTCCGCCAGTTGTGCGTGCGTGACGATCGGGTTGCTGGCGAAGGTCTGCACGTCGGCACTGGCGCCAATCTGGCCCAGTTCCGACGCGATGGCCGAGTACGTGTTCATGTCGCCGGTTTGGGCGACACGGAACAGCGCTTCGGCGTAGGGGCGGGCGACGGTTGCGAGTTCTGCCATGATCAGAGCTCGGTCGACAGTTGCGACAGCAGGTCGGCGTGGGCCGCTGCGTTCACTTCACGCTTCAGGATCTGCTCGGCGCCGGCGACCGCAAGGGCGGCAACCTGGCCACGCAGTGCTTCGCGTGCGCTGTTGACTTGCTGCTCGGCGTCAGCCTTGGCGGCGGCAACGATACGCGCGCCTTCGTCGGCGGCAGTACGCTTGGCTTCTTCGATAATCACAGCAGCGCGCTTTTCAGCGTCGTTGATGCGTTTCTGGACTTCGTCACGGGCGCCAGCCAGTTCGGTCTGGACACGCTTTTCAGCAGCAGCCAGATCGGCCTTGCCACGGTCAGCAGCAGCCAGGCCACTTGCAATCTTCGCGGCGCGCTCATCGAGCGCCTTCATCAGTGGCGGCCACACGAATTTCATCGTGAACAGTGCCAGGATGAAGAAGACCACGAACTGAGCAAACAGGGTTGCATTAATGTTCACGGTTTTTTCCTTCTTACAGAAACACGGATGCCGAACCAGGAATGGTTCGGCCCTTCAAGACATCGAAAGCCGATGGCTTAGACGACTGGTGCGACGAATGGGTTGGTGTACGCGAACAGCATAGCGATACCAACACCGATCAGGAATGCAGCGTCGATCAGACCAGCCAGCAGGAACATCTTGGTCTGCAGGGTGTTCATCAGTTCTGGCTGACGTGCGCTGGCTTCCAGGTACTTACCGCCCATGATCGCGATACCGATACAAGCACCGATAGCGCCCAGGCCGATGATCAAACCGCAAGCCAGTGCAACAAAAGAAAGGTCAGTCATGTGTAACTCCAAAAGTTAAATTGAAAACTAGATTAAAAACTACAACTTCTTTACAACCACTATCTTGTTCGATGCTTGCGGCGCCGATCAGTGGCTATCGTGAGCCTGACCGAGGTACACCAGCGTCAGCATCATGAAGATGAATGCCTGCAGGAGTACGATCAGGATGTGGAAGATCGCCCAGATGGAACCGGCAATGACGTGGCCAACAAAACCAAAGATGGTGGCCGATCCGCCCAGCAGTGCGATCAAGAGGAACAGCAGCTCACCGGCAAACATGTTGCCGAACAGTCGCATACCGAGCGACACCAGTTTTGCTGCGTATTCAATGATGTTCAGGAGCAGGTTGAACGGCGCCATCCAGATACCGAACGGTGCAGCGAACAACTCGTGGATCCAGCCGCCCAGGCCCTTGATCTTGATGCTGTAATAGAACATCAGTGCCAGCACGCCCAGAGCGATGCCCATCGGGCCATTCAGGTCGGCGGTCGGTACCACGCGATGATACGGGAAGATGTGTTCCACACCAAAGACAGCAAATGCCCACGAGAACATGTCGACTGGCAGCAAGTCCAGCGAGTTCATCAGCGCAACCCAGACGAACACGGTCAGGGCAGCTGGCGCGATGAAGCTGCGGTCGCCATGCACGATCGACTTGGCCTGGTCATCGACCATTTCAAACAGCATTTCGACGAAAGCCTGGAAACGGCCTGGCACGCCAGCCGTGGCTTTGCGCGCGGCAGACCACATCACCAGGCAGCCGGTGATGCCCATGGCGATCGACCAGAACATGGTGTCGTAGTTGATAATCGAAAAATCAACCGGACCTACCTGGTGACCGTTCGACAGGTGACCAAGGTGGTGCTTGATATATTCTGATGCGGTGGGCGCGTGCGCTGCGCCGTCAATTGGAGTCGCCATGTCGTCAATGCCTAAATAATAAGATGATGTAACTTTTCAGCGCCACGATGAACCCGACGATCAATGCCAGCCAGTTCAGATCGCGGTACAGCCACGCCGTCGCGCCCAGAAGCGCCAGCGTCAATGCAATCTTTACGAATTCCCAGATGAAAAATGTCGCGGGACTTGCTCGTCCACTCGCGGACGCCGCAAACAAGCGCACTGCCATGATCCCGTTGGGTACGACACAACACAAACCACCCAGCACAGCCGACACCATCGCAGGCCATCCCCCCAGAAGCGCGGCAATGATTCCGGCGACGACTGTTGCAATCAATTGCAGGGAAACGATGCGCAGCATATTTTTTGGTCTTCTCGCTGCCGCTATGGACGTACTACGTGGTGGTAATTACATGAATCGCCGGAATTATAAGTGGTTATACGGATGTGAGTCAAACGATTCCCTACTTATAACTGCTCTGTAAAGATGACGAAAATGTGACACGTTGCTGGTGGATAGCGCATTATTTTCAACAACTTAACGCCAGATGGTGTAGGCGGTGGTTGTCACATTGCAGGGTAGCCCGGTCACCGGCTACCCTGCCTGCAGCCGCGTGCCGGTCAGCCGCGCAGGCGCGCGAGCACCCCGTCGAGGATGTCGAGGTCGGCGAAATCGATGATCATCTGGCCCCTGCCCTTCGGGCCCATCTTGAACACGACCGGGGTCGCGAGCTTGTCCGACAGCTCTTCTTCGAGCCGCACGATGTCGCCCGACTTGTCTTTCGCACGGGCGGCTTGCGCCGGTGCGTTGTGTTCGTCAAGGGCGCGCGTGACGAGTTTTTCCGTTTCGCGCACCGACAGGCGCTTGGCGATCACCTGGTTGGCCAGCGTGATCTGGTGCGCGCTGTCGACCGCCAGCAAGGCACGGGCGTGCCCCATGTCGATGTCGCCGGCCATCAGCATCGTCTGCACCGGTTGCGCGAGGTTGATCAGGCGCAGCAGGTTCGAGACAGCGCTGCGCGAGCGGCCCACGGCGCCGGCCGCCTGTTCGTGCGTGAAATTGAAATCCGAAATCAGGCGGTTGATGCCCTGCGCTTCTTCAAGCGGGTTCAGGTCTTCGCGCTGGATGTTCTCGATCAGCGCCATCGCTGCCGCAGCCTGGTCGTCAACGTCGCGCACCAGCACCGGGATTTCGTCCAGGCCCGCCATCTGCGCCGCGCGGAAGCGCCGTTCACCGGCGATGATCTCGTACGGCGTCGTGCTGCCCGGCGGTAACGGGCGCACCAGCACCGGTTGCATGATGCCCTGGGTCTTGATCGATGCGGCCAGCTCCGACAGGCTCACTTCGTCCATGCGCGTACGGGGCTGGTACTTGCCGGCCTGGATCTGGGTCACAGCGAGCACGGACGGCGTGTTCGGCACGGCCGGTGCGGCGTCCAGGTCGCCGCCGAGCAGGGCGTCGAGGCCGCGGCCCAGTCCCTTGAGTTTTTTGGTTGCCATCTCTTTGTCAGCTTTGTGATTGATTACATGCTCTTGATGCGCTCGACCATCTCAGCGCCGAAGGCGATATACGCCTGCGCGCCTTTCGAGGACGGATCGAACGTCACGCCGGGGATGCCGTACGACGGCGCCTCGGCCAGCCGCACATTGCGCGGGATGATCGTCTTGAAGACCTTGTCGCCGAAATGCTGCTCGAGCTGGCCAGAGACCTGCTGCGACAGCGTCATGCGCGGATCGAACATCACGCGCAGCAGACCGATGATCTTCAGGTCGGTGTTCAGGTTGGCGTGCACCTTCTTGATCGTGTTGACCAGGTCGGACAAGCCTTCGAGTGCATAGTATTCGCACTGCATCGGAATGATCACGCCGTCAGCGGCGCACAGCCCGTTCAATGTCAGCAGCGACAGCGCGGGCGGACAGTCGACCAGGATGAAGTCATAGTCATCGGCCACTGCGGCCAGTGCTTCCTTCAGACGCCGCTCGCGGTTATCGAGCGCGACCATCTCGACTTCGGCGCCGGCCAGCTCTCGGTTGGCAGGCAGCACATCGAAGCGCCCTGCTTCCGAGCGCACGCGCGCCGTGGCCACATCGGACTCGCCCAGCAGCACCTGGTAGATCGACGCGGTCAGCTCGGCCTTGTTGATGCCGGCGCCCATCGTGGCATTGCCCTGCGGGTCGAGGTCGACCAGCAGCACGCGCTGGTCCAGTTTGGCCAGGCCTGCGGACAGGTTGACGCTGGTGGTGGTCTTGCCTACTCCACCCTTCTGGTTCGCAACGCAAAAAATCTTCGCCATCTTTTCCTTTCCTGGATGCGACTACAAGGCATCATATCGTTCATACGATAAAACCGTTTCATTGGTTTATATGAGTTAAACGATATAAACTGTTTATACGGTTAATACAGATAGTACGGTTAGTACAGTTCGTATGGTTTATATAGTATGTACTATTGGTAGCTTTTATTCGGCTCGCTCGATGAATACCAAGTGTCGCTCTGCCTGCAGTCTTGGCACCCATAACGGTTGCAGATCCACGACTTTCCAGTCCTGTGGCAGGCGCTCGCGTTCCTCGCTTGGCGCCACGCCTTTCAGCGCGATGAATTTGCCGCCCTCGGCCAGCAGATGGCCCGACCAGTTGACGAAGTCGGACAGGTCAGCAAACGCGCGCGAGGTGATCACGTCGAATGGTTCGCTCACGACCAGATCCTGCACCTTCATCGTGTGCACGCTGACATTGGTCATCTTCAGTTCTGCCTTCACCTGGTTCAGGAATGCGGTTTTCTTGTGCACGGTATCGATCAACGCCACGTTCATGTCTGGCCGCACGATGGCGAGGACGATGCCTGGCAATCCGCCCCCTGCCCCCACGTCCAGCACATTGCGGGCATCGGCAAACGCCGGCACTGCTGCCAGTGAGTCGAGCAGATGGTGCGTGACCATCTGCTGTGGATCGCGCAGCGACGTCAGGTTGTAGACGGCATTCCACTTGTTCATCAGCGCCAGATAGCCCATCAGCTTGGTCTGTTGCTCGGGCGAGATCTCCAGCGTCATGTCCTTGATGCCCTGGTCCAGCACCGCTGCCAGTGCATCGTGATCGAAGTTGTATTTCATTCGGCCACCTCGGCTGCGGTGGTTGCAAAACCTTTGGCGCCCCGTTTTTTCAGCGTCACCAGCAGCAGCGAAATCGCGGCCGGGGTCACGCCCGAAATGCGCGAGGCCTGACCCAGGGTTTCAGGTCGCTGCTTGTCGAGCTTCTGGCGCACTTCGAACGACAGCGCTTCGATGTCCAAGTAGTTAAGGTTCTCGGGCAGCTTCATGTTTTCGTAGTGATCATGACGCTCGACTTCGCGCGCCTGGCGATCGATGTAGCCGGAATATTTCAGTTGAATCTCGACCTGCTCTTTGACAGCGGGATCCTCAACGCCCGGACCGGCCAGGCTCTGCCCTTCGAGACCACTCATCGTCATGAGGGTGTCGTAGTTCACGCCCGGTCTGCGCAGCAGATCGGCCAGATTGTATTCGCGCTCGAGCGGCTGACCGACGATGCGTTCCGATTCGGCCGCGGCCAGGATGCGGGGATTCACCCACACCGAGCGCAGTCGCTCAAGTTCGCGTGCGACGGATTCGCGCTTGGTCTCGAATGCCGCCCAGCGTGCGTCGTCAACCAGACCCAGGCTACGACCGATTTCAGTCAGGCGCATGTCGGCATTGTCTTCACGCAGCGACAGGCGATATTCGGCGCGGCTGGTGAACATGCGGTATGGCTCGGCCACACCTTGCGTCGTCAGGTCGTCGACCAGCACGCCGAGGTACGCTTCCGAACGACCCGGCGTCCAGGCATCCTTGCCCTGGGTTTGCAGCGCCGCGTTCAGGCCGGCCAGCAAACCCTGGGCCGCCGCTTCTTCGTAGCCGGTGGTGCCGTTGATCTGGCCGGCGAAGAACAGACCCTTGATCGACTTGGTTTCCAGCGACGCTTTCAAGCCGCGCGGATCGAAGTAATCATATTCGATAGCATAGCCGGGCCGCAGGATGAACGCGTTTTCCATGCCGCGCATCGAGCGCACCAGGGCCAGTTGCACGTCGAATGGCAGGCTGGTCGAGATCCCGTTTGGATAGAACTCATTGGTGGTCAAGCCTTCCGGCTCGAGGAAGATCTGGTGCGATTCCTTGCTGGCGAAGCGGTGGATCTTGTCTTCGATCGACGGGCAATAGCGCGGACCGACACCTTCGATGACGCCCGTGTACATCGGGCTGCGGTCCAGGCCGGCCCGGATGATGTCATGCGTGCGCTCGTTGGTGTGCGTTACCCAGCATGGCACCTGCTTCGGATGCATCGCGACATTGCCCATGTACGAGAAAACCGGCACCGGATCGAGGTCGCCCGGTTGCTCGGTCAGCAGCGAGAAGTCGATACTGCGGCCGTCGATGCGCGGCGGCGTGCCGGTTTTCAGGCGGCCTTGCGGCAGCTTGAGTTCTTTCAGGCGTGCCGACAACGACGTCGCCGGTGGATCGCCCGCGCGGCCGCCGGCATAATTCTGCAGGCCGACGTGGATTTTCCCGTCCAGGAAAGTACCGGCCGTGAGTACGACTGCGCGCGCGCGGAAGCTCAGACCGACTTGCGTCACGGCGCCGACAACCCGGTCGCCTTCAACGATCAGGTCTTCGACTGCCTGCTGGAACAGCCACAGGTTCGGCTGGTTTTCAAGGCGCGAGCGAATCGCTGCCTTGTATAGAACGCGGTCGGCTTGCGCGCGGGTGGCACGAACGGCCGGCCCCTTCGATGAATTCAGGATCCTGAACTGGATGCCTGCCTCATCGGTGGCAATGGCCATCGCGCCGCCGAGGGCATCGACTTCCTTGACCAGGTGTCCTTTGCCGATGCCGCCGATCGACGGATTGCAGGACATGGCGCCCAGCGTTTCAATATTGTGAGTCAGCAAAAGGGTCGTTTGACCTGTGCGTGCAGACGCGAGTGCAGCTTCGGTACCGGCATGGCCGCCGCCGACGACGATGACGTCGAATTCAGTTGGAAATAGCATGATGGGATGTGAGGCGAGGAGACTAATGCGCGATTATAGATTCTTTTGTGCTGACTGATTCTTCGACCGCCAGAAAACGACGAATTTTGTTTCACGTGGAACGTTGGACAAGTTGGATATCACGATTGTTTCACGTGGAACGTTGCGATTGAAAAAGCCGGGCTGACCCGGCTTCGCGATGTTTCACGTGGAACAATGGCGACTACCAACCCAACTTTGTGAAGGAATCGTAGGCAGTCTTGACAATCAAGGCGCTGACGACAAACAGAAAGACCTTGCGTACGAACCCGCTGCCATACTTCATTGCGAGTCGCGTGCCCGTCAGCGAACCAACGATTTGGCAGCCTGCCATCATCAGTCCGAGTTGCCACAGAATATGCCCGCTGTAACCAAACCACATCAGTGCCGAAAAATTGCATGCCACGTTGACGATCTTCGCCGCGGCCGAAGCACTCAGAAAATCAAAGCCGAAAAAGCGCACGAACAGGAAGATCAAAAAACTCCCGGTGCCGGGACCAAAGAACCCATCGTAGAATCCGATCGCCGCGCCAATCCCGATGGCCCAATACCGCTCGGCCAGACCGCTGTGCACCGGTGCGTGCACGGACCCAAGGTCTTTCTTCATGAAGGTATAGACCGCGACCGCAACAAGGATGACGGGCAACAAGGCGCGGACGAAATCGGCGGGCACGCGGGTTACCGTCCAGGCACCAGCGAACGACAACAGAAATGCGGCGGCAGCTGCCGGCGCGGCCGTACTCCACGCCACCCGCACGCGGCGCGCGTAATCCACAGCAGCCGAACTGGTGCCGAAGATTGCTGCAAGCTTGTTGGTACCGAGGATGGTTGCCGGCGCTTCTTTCGGCAACAAGGAGAACATCGCGGGAAGCTGGACCAGTCCGCCGCCGCCGACAACGGCATCGACCAGGCCGGCGGCGAACGCGGCGCCGCCGAGCCAAACAACATCAATCATGGAAAGGATTCGGGAGGAGTGCTGAAGCCGCAATTCTACGGCATGCCGTACGTACTTACCTGGTCGTCAAGCGGTCGGCGACTTTATGAAGTCGAGCAACAATGCATTCAGGCGATCCGCACCCGAGAGCTGCATCCAGTGGCCAATACCATCGATGCGTTCATAGCGAAAACCTGCACGACATTGCTTGCGTGAATCGAGCATCTGTTGCTCGCCCAATGCTGGATCATGTTCACTCCAGACGCCCATCACCGGCACATTGACGGGCAGCCAGGCCCGCGCGGATGATGGCTTGAAATTGGCGCGATAATAATTCAGTGCTGCCGTCAGGCGACCTTCGGGTGCAAGCGCCGCAATCCAGATTTCTTGCTGTTCACGACTGCGGCTCATTTTTCTGAGCGCCGCCCAGTCCCCTGCTTTCAGCAATGCCTCCGCAACGACAGGCGTTTTGAAAACAAGCATGTACCAGAACCGCAGTTTCTGGCCGAGGCTTGAAGAGGAAATTGCTTTCGGATGGCCGACCGAGAGGGCGGCATAGCGCACGATGCGTTCCGGCGCATGCATGGCCAGGTGCCAGCCGATCAACGCGCCCCAGTCATGGCCGACCACGACAGCCTTGTCGATACCCAGTGCATCCATCAGTCGCAATACATCATCGGCCAAAAAAGACACGGCATACGCGCCGACGTCTTGCGGCATATCGGTCTTACCGTAGCCACGCAGGTCAGGTGCAATCACACGCAGACCCGCCGCAGCGAGATCCGGAATCTGACGGCGCCAGATTTGGTGCGTGTCAGGAAAACCATGGAGCAGGATCACCGGCGGGCCTTCGCCGGCTGTCACGTAGTGCATGTTTAAGCCATTGACCATGGCGTAATGCGACTCGAATTCCATGCGGCTCCCCTTGGCGCTGACTCGATGAAACACAGCTTACCAGAACGTAAACGCCTGTCCAGACCCCACCTGTGGATAAGCAAATGGATATCCACAGGTACGGTTTGTGCAGAACTCCGCTTTTGTACACAAGCAAAAATCTTGTCCAGATTTGCCACCAGGAAGCCGGGTCACTAGTGCACTGCCTTATACGCAGTGTAAGTCGATGATTTTGCTCTCGTTAACCCGGTTGTCCACAGAAGGTGACCACCCTTACTTACTACTATCAATGTTGTATACAGTTATTGGTTGTAAACCTGAGATGCCTGTTTCAAAAAAAAAAATTTCTGTCCGTGGCAGATCGCAACAACGCGGTCATTGCAAGCAGGCTTCCAGGTCTGTGGAGAACCCAATGCATATCCACAGGATGGAATGTGCAAAAGCGCGTTTTTTTCAACCGTCCGTAAATCTGTTCACCTTCGCTGCACCGTCAGCACCAGGGTTCTCCAGCCAGTTTCAAACCGCGTAAACCGTTGAAGTTGTGGAAAAATCCAAGCTTATCCACACAATCGGCCGCGTTTACTATTACTACTATTTTGTATACAAGCTTTTAAGTAAACAAACTGCATAACTCCCGCGCTGGACATCCTGGGCCTGAAGCTCGGCTGAGCACCGTTCTAAAAGCGTTTTTCAAAAAAAAGAACGTAGGCACAAAAACCAGCAGCAATTCGACATTGCCAACCAGCATCGATCACTGACAACCAGCTCCCAGGCGCTAACGTCCTGTGGACAAGCGCCTGCATATCCACAGCATCGGATGTGCAAAACCCAGGCTTTTGGCAACGGCCAAATTCTTGTCCACGATCCATGCGTAACTCGCGCATGTGTTGTCCCGCGTAAAAAACAGGACTTAACGCGCTGATTCTGTTGAGTAAACGAACCTTATCCACAGAAAATCGTGCATTTACTTACTACTACTATTTTGTATACAGATTTCTTAATTAAATAAGCAAACAACAGCGCAGCCAAAAAAAAGCGTTTTCCAGAACGAAAAAACAGCCAGCAAATTTGTCTCCAACGGCTGACAATGCTGTGTACAATCCGGCGCTTATGCACAACGGCCCAGTAAAAGAAATGCGTTTAGGCATCATCAGCGCGTTGCACGAAGAACAGGCAGGGCTCGTGGAAGCCTTGCAAGGGCCCTCCACGCTCATCCACGGCAAGCGTGAGTACTTTCTCGGACAGCTGTGGGAAATCGATGCTGTCTGCGTCCTGTCGCGAATTGGGAAGGTTGCTGCTGCCATGACTGCGACAACGCTTGTGGAGAAGTTCGGAGTTACCCACATCCTGTTCACGGGCGTGGCTGGCGCAGGGGACGCGTCGATCCGGGTTGGCGACATCGTGGTGGCTGAATCGCTCGTTCAGCACGATATGGATGCCAGTCCCCTGTTTCCCCGTTACGAGGTGCCATTGACGGGGCAAACGCATTTTCAGCCGGACGCCCGGCTGTCGCTTCGAGTGTCCAGTGCCGCGCATGCATTCCTGGACGAAGACCTGACGCATGCAATCGCGCAGGCTGACCGTGAACAATTTGGCTTGAGACAGCCGCGCGTACACCGTGGCCTGATTGCCAGCGGTGACCAGTTCGTGCAGGACGCTGCGAAGATCGACGCGATGAATGCAGCGCTGCCGGGCATGGTGGCGGTGGAGATGGAAGGCGCTGCAGTGGCGCAGGTGTGTCACGAACTGAATGTGCCGTTTGCCGTCATCCGCGCGATTTCGGACAATGCCAACGAACACGCGGCGCACGACTTCATGGGCTTCGTGAAGACGGTCGCCGCGCAGTACGCATTTCACATCACCCGGCGCCTGTGCCGGGATCTGGCAGTCGCGCCGCTCTAGTCCAGCAGCGATTCGGCCGGCATGTAGTCGTAGCCAAGTGCTTGCGCCACGGCCTCGAACGTGACTTTGCCCTGGCAGACATTCAGGCCATGGCGCAGGTGGGGATCATCGCCCAACGCGCGCCGCCAGCCCTTGCCGGCCAGCGCCAGTACGTGCCCGATCGTGGCGTTGTTCAGCGCAAAGGTGGATGTGCGCGCCACTGCACCAGGCATGTTCGCGACGCAGTAGTGCACGACACCGTCGACGACGAAGGTCGGATCGGCGTGGGTGGTGGCGTGGGACGTTTCAAAGCAGCCGCCCTGGTCGATCGCCACATCGACGATGACCGCGCCCTGCTTCATGCGTGACACCATGCTGCGCGTGACGAGTTTCGGCGCTGCGGCGCCCGGCACCAGTACCCCGCCGATGACCAGATCCGCCGACAGCACGGCTTCTTCGAGCGCCTGCGCGTTGGAATGCAGCGTAGCGATGCGGTTGCCATGGACCAGATCGAGCTGGCGCAGACGATCGAGGTTCTTGTCCAGCACCGTCACCCGCGCGCCCGTGCCGACGGCCATCTGCAGGGCATTGGCGCCCACCACGCCGGCTCCGATGATGACGACGTGGCCCGCGGCCACGCCCGGTACGCCGCCCAGCAGCAGGCCCATGCCGCCCCTGGATTTCTCCAGGTGCGCAGCGCCCGCCTGGATCGACATGCGCCCTGCCACTTCGCTCATCGGCGCGAGCAGTGGCAAGCCGCCGCCCGGGCCAGTGACGGTTTCATAGGCGATGCAGATGGCTCTTGACCGCACCAGCGCTGCCGTTTGATCAGGATCGGGCGCCAGGTGCAGGTAAGTGAAGAGGATCTGGTCTTCGCGCAGCATCGCGCATTCAGCCGCCTGGGGCTCCTTGACCTTGACGATCATGGCAGCCTGCGCAAATACCTCTTGCGCGCTGGCCACGATGCTGGCGCCGGCCGCGACGTACTGCGCATCGGGCAAGCCGATCTCGCTGCCGGCGCCCTGCTGGACGAGCACCTGGTGGCCTTGCGCCACCAGTTCATGCACCGACGCCGGCGTGAGGCCGACGCGGTATTCGTTGTTCTTGATTTCGGTTGGAACGCCTACAAGCATGGTGAGTCTCCTTGTTGTTGGTGTGGTTCCTGCAACTGCCGTTACTGCTCCTGCCGTGAATGCGGGTTAGAAAGCACATCGGCGACCGAAGTCGCCGATGTGGTGTGATTTACAGGCCCAGTGTCATCAGGCTGGCGTTACCGCCAGCCGCCGTCGTATTGACGCAGACGGCGCGTTCGGCCACCAGCCGCCACAGATCGACCGCGGCCAGCGGTTCGGTATCGACCACCCCGACGATGGCGCCGCTGCGCGCCGCCAGCTGCGTGCGCAGCGAGCCGGCCAGGCCCGATTCGACCAGGGCGATCGCAAATTCGCCCGCATCGACTTCGTCCTTGCCAATGAAGCGCACGCGCTCCTTGACCGCCTGCGGGAGGTTGGCCGGGATCGACTCTGGCGACATGGTCAGCACCAGTGCGCGGTTGCCGGTGGCCAGCGCAGCTGCCACTTGATTGAGCAGACCTGCCGGTGTGCCCGATGCGCACAGCACGACACCGCGTGGCGTGAACGACAGGCGATTGCGCTCGCCGGTCGGACCCGGCAAGTCGATCGCCACGCCATTCAACGACGTGCGCACATAGCCTTCGGCCAGTGCCACCACGGGTTGCTGGCCGTTCGTGCGCAGCCAGCCGATCAGCGCTTCCAGCGCAATGTCAGCCTGACGGACATGGTCCATCAATGGCGCCGCGCCGCGCTGCAGGCGCTTGATGTATAACGGGCCGCCGGCTTTCGGACCGGTTCCGGATTTGCCCTCGCCACCGAACGGCTGTACGCCGACGACCGCGCCAACGATATTGCGGTTCACGTAGATATTGCCGACGTGCGCATGGTTGACGATGTAGTCGATCGTTTCATCGATGCGCGAGTGCACGCCCAGCGTCAGGCCGAAACCGGTGGCATTGATCGACGCGATCACCTTCGGCAGATCGGCGCGGCGGTAGCGCACGATGTGCAGGACCGGGCCAAACACCTCTTGCTTGAGTTCGGACAGCGACGCGATCTCGAGCACCGTCGGCGGCACGAAAGTGCCACAGCTGGTAATGGCGGTCGGCAACTCGAGCGCGAAGTGGCTGCGCGCCGTGGCCTTCGTGCGTTCGATGTGCGCCAGCAGGTTGCGCTGGGCTTCCGCATCGATGACCGGACCGATATCGGTCGCCAGGCGATCCGGACTGCCCACGCGAAGTTCGAGCATCGCGCCCTTGAGCATCTTGATGGTTTTGTCGGCGATGTCTTCCTGCAGGAACAGCACGCGCAGCGCCGAACAGCGCTGGCCGGCTGAATCGAAGGCCGAACTCAACACGTCGCCCACGACCTGTTCGGGCAGCGCCGACGAATCGACGATCAGCGCGTTCTGGCCACCCGTTTCGGCCACCAGCGGAATGTCGATGCCTTCCTGTTCGGCGCGTTTGGCCAGCGTGCGGTTGATCAGCTGCGCGACTTCGGTCGAGCCGGTGAAAATCACACCCTTGATGCGGCTGTCGGCCGTCAGCGCGGCGCCGACGACTTCGCCGCGGCCCGGCAGCAGTTGCAGGGCGGCGCGCGGCGTGCCGGCCTCGAGGAACAGCTCCACGGCGCGGTGGGCGATCAGCGGCGTTTGCTCGGCCGGCTTGGCCAGCACCACGTTGCCGGCGGCCAGTGCGGCCGCGACCTGCCCCGTGAAGATCGCCAGCGGGAAGTTCCACGGGCTGATGCAGCTGACCGGGCCCAGCGCCTGGACGTTTGCCTGGACTCCAGTTACAGCGCGGATCTGCACCGCGTAATAGCGCAGGAAGTCGACCGCTTCGCGCAGTTCGGCAATCGCATTCGGCAGCGATTTGCCCGCTTCGCGCACGGCCAGGGCCATCAGCTCGACACCATGGTGCTCGAACAGGTCGGCGGTGCGTTCCAGAATCGCGGCGCGCTCGGTCGTGCTGGTGGCGGCCCACTCGCCCGCAAAGGCACTGGCCGCAGCCAGTGCGGCGTCGACGTCGGCGCGCGAGGCTTCCTGCACCAGACCGACGATATCGGCCGACTGGGCCGGGTTGACCACGTTGGCGAGCAGGCCAGCGTCGACCTTTGCTGCGGTCAGGGGCGCGGCGACGTGCCGGCGCTGTTGCGACAGGCCACTCGCCAGCGCGCTCAGGATGTCTTCGTTGACCAGGTCCATGCCGGCGGAGTTCTTGCGCTCCGTACCGAACATGTCCACCGGCAGTGCGATCGCCGGATGAGGCTTGCCGCCGCTGGCGCGGGCAACCTCGAACGGATCGGTGATCAGGGTGTTGATGGCGACGCTCTCGTCGACGATCTGGTTCACGAACGACGAGTTGGCGCCGTTTTCCAGCAGGCGGCGCACCAGGTAGGCCAGCAGCGTTTCGTGCGAACCGACCGGCGCATAGATACGGCAAGGTTTGTCGAGGTTCTTGCTGCCCACGACCTGGTCGTACAGCGTCTCGCCCATGCCGTGCAGGCACTGGAATTCGTAGTTGCTGATATTGCCCAGGCGCGCCCACGTATAGATGACCGACAGCGTATGCGCATTGTGGGTGGCGAACTGCGGGTACAGGATGTCGGACGCACCGAGCAGCTTGCGCGCGCAGATCAGATAAGACACATCGGTGTGCACCTTGCGCGTATAGACCGGATAGCCGGGCATGCCGTCGACCTGGGCGCGCTTGATCTCGGCGTCCCAGTAAGCGCCCTTCACCAGCCGCACCATGAACTTGCGGCCGCTTCGTTTGGCCAGGTCGATCACATAATCGATCACGTACGGGCAGCGCTTCTGGTAGGCCTGCACCACCAGACCGATGCCTTCGAAGCCGGCCAGCTCGGGGTCGAACGCCAGCACTTCGAGCATGTCGAGCGAGATCTCGAGGCGGTCCGCTTCTTCGGCGTCGATATTGATGCCGATGTCGTAGCGCTTGGCCAGCAGCACGAGGCTGCGCACGCGCGGCAGCAGTTCGTCCATCACGCGCGCCGACTGCGCGCGGCTGTAGCGCGGGTGCAGTGCCGAGAGCTTGATCGAGATGCCCGGGCCATCCTTGATGCCGCGGCCATTCGAGGCCTTGCCGATCGCATGGATGGCCTGCTCGTACGACGCGTAATAATGTTGCGCATCGAGTTCGGTCAGCGCCGCCTCACCGAGCATGTCGTACGAATAGCGATAGCCGCGCGTTTCGTTCTCGCGGCTGTTTTTCAGTGCCTCGTCGATGGTCTGGCCGGTGACGAACTGGTTGCCCAGCATGCGCATCGCCATGTCGACGCCCTTGCGGATCAGCGGTTCGCCGCCCTTGGCGATCATGCGCGTGAGCGCCGAGCCCAGGCCTTGTTCGCTATTGGTCGATACCAGCTTGCCGGTGATGAGCAGCCCCCAGGTGGCCGCGTTGACGAACAGCGACGGCGATTCGCCCAGATGCTTGCGCCAGTCTCCTTTGCTGATCTTGTCGGCGATGAGGCGGTCGGCCGTTTCGCTGTCCGGAATGCGCAGCAGTGCTTCAGCCAGGCACATCAATGCCACGCCTTCTTCGGATGACAGCGAGAATTCATGCATCAGGGCGTCCACGCCCGACGAGCGGGTGCGCTTTTCACGCACGGCGGCGACCAGGCGGTGCGCCAGGGCCTGGGCATCGTGGCTGGCGCCGGAACCCTGGGCCAGCAGCCACTGCACCGCCTCGGTTTCATCGCGGCGGTAGGCGGCCGTGATGGCGGCGCGCAGGGGAGTCTGGTCGCGCTTGATTTCAGCGTGAAGAGCGTCGAACGGAACGAAAATGGAGGCCGGGTGAGCAGCAATCTGCATGGCTATCTAGTCAAAAGAAAAATACAAACGAGGGCCACCGCACAGCAAAAGCGCCGTGCTGTAAGCAACAGCCGGCGCAGATCGGAACTTGGTGGAAATGATTCGATTGTAGAAGGATTTCTTCTGGATTTATTCTGGATTTAACCGATACTGGCAATAGATAGTTTTTGATGCGACAATCTGACCAAATAAAATTTACAAGGAGATGTAGCATGCTGGACAAGATTAGCAAAAAGATTCTGGCCGAATTGCAGAACGACGGCCGCATCAGCAACGTCGAACTGGCGGCGCGCGTCAACTTGTCGCCGGCTGCCTGTCTCGAACGTGTGCGCAAGCTGCACGAATCAGGTTACATCATGGGCTACACCGCCCAGCTCAACCCGCAGTTGCTGGACGTGTCGCTGCTGGTGTTCATCGAAGTCGTGCTCGACCGCACCACGCCTGAAGTGTTCGATGCCTTCAAGCAGAGTGTGCAGATGATTCCCGAAGTACTCGAATGCCATATGGTGGCGGGCGGCTTCGACTATCTGGTCAAAGCGCGCGTGAAAGACATGGCCGCTTACCGCGAATTTCTGGGCAAAACGCTGCTGCAGAAAGGTGTGCGCGAGACGCACACCTATGCGGTGATGGAAGAAGTGAAAAACTCCACCAAGCTGCCGATTCGCTGAGTTATGGCTGCCCGGCCTGGCCGGTTTTGCTGGTCTGGCCGGTCAGGCGTAGCACGCCGCGGTACAGAAGGCTGGCAGGTGGCACTTGCGCGGCCTGACTGGCGGTCTGAGTGAGATCCTGCGGCGTAGCGGCGCCGCGGCCTGCTTCAAACATCACCTTGCGCATTGCGCCCACCCCATCGGCTTCTTCGATGCGCACCGCCATCCTGCTGGCGCTGGCCAGCATGGTGCCCTCCCCCGCCACAGCATCGATCACGAAGCGGTAGCCCGGGCGATTGTCCAGTTGCCCCGTGCCTTCCAGCCTGACCCGGTTGCCGTCGAGCGTGATCCGATCCAGCGTCTCGCCTTTGAATGATGTGCTGCCCAGCAGACGAAACACAAACGGCGTGCCGGCAGCTGTCTTGAGCGCGAGTGGCGCTGCCAGCCGGAAGGCTGTTCTGGCAGCAGGCGAATAGACGCCGCTGCCGGGGGCCACGGCCGACTGGAGCATCCCTTCGCCCACCAGTTGCGCGCCGTCGGTGAAGCCGACCCGGACGGACGCAGACATCGTCGTACGCCTGCGCGCCGAATCGGTGACGATCACGGTCGCGCGGTAATCCCCTGCAACGCCATACGTGTGTTCAGCCAAGACTGTACCCGCGCCATTGCGCTTGCGCACGACTGCCGGCAGCGCCCCGCTGCCATCGCCCCAGTCAATGGTGGCAGTGTGGGTATCGCTTGCATTGCGGTCGCGAAATGACAGCGTAAGCCTGGCAAGCTCATTCGCGCGCAGCGCCGGGATTTGTAGCGGGCCCAGCACCGGCGCGTCGGTACCGCCGCCGCCACGACGCAGAAACACCAGGCCAGCGTTCGATTGCGCCAGGATGTCGCCGTTGGTTGCAATACCAAGTCCTTCGGTGAGCACCAACCCTGTTGGCGAGTTCTGCAGGCGCAGATTGAGATCGGTCGCCACGCCCGTGCGCGACCAGCGATAGGCGCGGCCTTCGTCGAGCATGCCGGAGCGGACCAGGCCCACGCTCACGCCATCATCATTCAGTGCGTTGGCCTCGGACGTGAACATGCCCGCCGGGTGCAGGCTGAGAAAACCGCGCGCACGCGAGTACCGGAAAGCGCGAAACTCGCTCGTGGTCGGACCCCGCACGGCGCCGATGACCTCACCCGCTTCATTGAGTGTCGTAGGGTAAGCGGCATTGATGCTGACTGCGGGCTTTCCGGGGCTCGACAGGAAGAAGCCCCGGGTTGCAGCGTCGACGATGCGCCATCCGAGAATGTCGCCCTGATTATTGATGCGGATACCGAACGCACTGCGCGCGCCGAATGTTCCCAGATTCGTGGGACGGCCGTCTGCGTTCCAGACCAGCGTGGTCGTGCCGCCATTGACAGCACTGCCCGAGCCTATGACGGCATCGAGATCGTTGATGCCGTAGGCAGCGCCTGGAACGAAGCCCGTGACGCCGGGCAGTGATGACAGGCGATTTGCCGACGTCCAGCGCACTGCACGCACGCTGCTGTTGTCGCTGGACGTGGCAGACAGACCCGCGATCTGGCCATGTTTGTTGATGGCGTCCAGGGAAGCGTATTCGCTCACATTAAGCGACGGCAGCACGACCCGGCCCCGCGCGGCCGACCAGCGCAGCGGCTGGTAACACAGGCCACCGGGACTCTGCGCGTCAAGGAAGCGTGCGTTGAATATCACCTCACCTTGTTCGTTCAGACCACCGACAAACGTACGGTCATTACCTGGAGGACTGATATCGACAATGCGATCGCCATTGAAGAACGCCACCTGCGTGCGATCGTCCGGCCCCAGGTACTCGAATGCAGCCTGACCGTGTGCATTGACAAAGCCGTTGTAGGTCGTTGGTGCGGCGAGATTGACGATGCTGTAGATGTCACCACTACTGCGCTCGGGCTCAGTGGCGTCATTCTCTGCAGCGCCATTGGCACCGCCGGATAGCGCAAGCATGAGCAGCAGAGTGATCGCAAACACCCCGTATTGGCCCGTCGATAAATGGCGCATTGTCATCTCCCTGTCTCCCTGTATGTGCGTATGCGGTATGCACGGCGCATGCCCATTCTGGAACGTGACGAATCATTCAGGATGCGCTAGCGCAAACCCGGTGACGGATCTCGCGCAAAACGGATTGGGGAATTGCATGGTAGGCAGAGCCACCAAGCAAGGAGGTCGGCGTACAGGAGAGAAGGGATGACGCGGCTGCGCCATCCCCGTTGACAACGTATCAGACGACCTTGCGCACGCCGCCTTTAGAAGCGCTTTCGGCCATGCCTTCGAGGTTCTTGCGCAGCCAGCGGTGCGCCGGGCTGCGGCCATCGCGCTCGTGCCACAGCATGTCCAGGTGGACGGCTGGCAGCTGGAGCGGCAATTCTTTCCAGATCAGGACATCGGCCATGCCGGTCGAGACCAGCAAGTGCTTCGGCAGCACGGTGATCAGGTCCGAGTTGGCCACCACCCGGCCAGCCGTGAAGAACTGGTTCACCGTCAGCAGGATGCGCCGTTCGCGGCCCATCTGGCCCAGTGCCTCGTCTACGAGCCCGTGGGCGCGGCCCGAGAAGCTCACCAGCAGGTGGTTTGCCTTGCAATACGTGTCGAGATCGAGCTTTTCCTTGGCCAGCGGGTGATCCTTGCGCATCACGCACACGTACACGCCCGAATACAGCCGCTCGTGGCGAATCGGCGAGCCTGTTTCGTACGACAACTGCGCCGCCACGCCAGGAAAGAAGCCCACTGCCAGGTCGATATCGCCGCGCAGCAGCATCGGCCGCGGTTCGCGCGTGGTCAGCGGCACCATGCGGATGTTCACGCCCGGCGCCTCGCCTTCGATCGAGCGCATCAGCGACGGCAGCCACAGGGCAGCGGTCGCGTCGGCCATCGCCATCCGGAACGTTGCCTGCGCCTTGGAGACATCGAACGTTTCCGGCATTACCGCTGCTTCGAGGGCCGCCAGCGCCTGGCGCACGGCCGGCCACAGCGCCTCGGCGCGCGGCGTCGGCTTGACGCCGTAAGCGGTGCGGATCAGGAGTTCGTCGCCCAGGCTTTCACGCAATCGCTTGATGGCATTCGAGACAGCGGGCTGGGTCATGGCCAAGTGGCCGGCAGCGCGCGTCAGGTTTTGCTCGGTCATGACGGCATCGAACACGCGTAGCAAATTCAGGTCAAGCGTCAGAAAGCTCATGGAATTCAGGATAAAACTGTCGTGAATACAAGTGTACCTCAACTCATTCACAAACAGTATAAGTGCCATCAGCGATGGGAATTAGATTTATATGTTGCGATGCACTAGAGTTATCCACAATTACAGAACGAGTACATCATGTTTTCCACCGCCACCCTAGTTCAAACCGCCAGCGCGGTGCCCTACAGCCTGTTGTTCAGCATGACCATCTATCTCGCCCTGTTCGGCGGAATCGCCCTGTTCTTTCGTCCCCTGCTGGTTGGGATCGGCCGCGCGCTGTACCTGACGGTACGTCCACGCCCGAGCAAATCAGTCCTGCCGTCGAAATCAGCCTGATGACGATCGATCGCTGACCTGCTTTTCCCCTTCGCTGAAACGCGGCACCGGACACGGTAGCCGCGTTTTTTTTCGCCTGTTGCTTTGCATTCCGGCTGGTCACGCCCAACTCTCGTGCTTTTGGTGGTGACTTGGTGTTACCCGGCTTTCCTCGGCCATAAAATGTGACAAAGTTCACATAGAATTACATTTATTAAAAATTTCTAGTCTGGTACTAGTAGATTTTATCGGTATCTACTGCAAATATGGGCTCTAAATAAGTTATTTTAAAAGATTTTATTCAAAAATTGGTCTGTCATGGTTTGAGGCAAAATATTGATCTAGATAGTTTAAATTAGACGATAAACTGTCCTTTAAGCGTACAAATATAAACTGTTCCACGAAGTTCACATTCTATAAGACTTATAGTAAAACTATAAGTAGCAAAAAAGACAAAGGAAAATTTATTACTGAAAGTATCCGGTGAAGCTAACCATGTGGATTGTTGGGGAGGGCAAACGAGACGCGACGCGAATTGATGACGCGAGCGAACGCCGCCAGCAGGTCAAGCCAGCTGGCGGTGTAGCGGTGTCAGGGAGGAGAAGCGAGCCGACAGGAAGGCGTCGGCCAGGGAGGCGGTCAGGCGGCGGCTTTGTCGGCCGTCAGACGTTCGTACTTGATGAGGAGTTCTTCGCGCGATTCGCGCCAGGCCGGGTCGAGCGGGATGCATGCGACCGGGCACAGGAGTTGGCACTGCGGTTCTTCAAAGTGACCGACACACTCGGTGCACTTGTTCGGATTGATCTGGTAATACTCGTCGCCCATCGAAATGGCATCGTTGGGGCATTCGGGTTCGCAGACGTCGCAGTTGATGCAGTCGTCGGTAATCAGAAGGGCCATGGTACTTCCAGGTAAATCAGGCGACCGGTGCTGGGGGCAGGCTGGCGATCTTGTTTTGCAGCCAGCGGTCGACCGATGGGAAAACGAATTTGGACACATCGCCGCCCAGCATGGCGATCTCGCGCACGATGGTGCCCGAAATGAACTGGTACTGGTCGGACGGGGTCAGGAACAGGGTTTCGACATCTGGCAGCAGGTAGCGGTTCATGCCCGCCATCTGGAACTCGTATTCGAAATCGGATACCGCGCGCAGGCCGCGCACGATCACACGGGCGTCGTGCTTGCGCACGAAATCCTTGAGCAGGCCCGAGAAACTTTCGACCTGCACGTTCGGATAATGGCCCAGCACTTCGTTGGCGATTTCGAGGCGCTCTTCAAGCGTGAAGAAGGGACGCTTGTTCCGGCTATCGGCAACGCCGACCACCAGACGGTCGAACAGGCCGGATGCGCGGCGTACCAAATCCTCGTGGCCGCGGGTGAGCGGATCGAAAGTACCTGGATAGACAGCTACAACCATTGCGGCTCCTGTGAAAAATACACCGTGATAGAACGCGCATTATGCCTTAAATACCCGGCATTCGCCCCACGCTGGGGCGGGGTTTGCCCAATGGCTGTGCAGTTTTCACAGCCTTTCAACAACGTATGCCTGTTTTTCTTGCAGCTTGAGCAGGTGATAGTAGACCATGCCGGCCTTGTCCGCACGCACTGCTTCCCAGCCTGCAAGCCACTCAGGCACCGCATCACCTTCGGCCAGCAGGGGCGCCTCGGCTTCCGCATACACCATACCGCCCTCTTTCAGCAGCGCTGCGCATAACGGCAACGTCTTGGCCAGAAAGTCTTGCTGGTAGGGTGGATCGAGAAAGATCACGTCAAAGCGCTGGCCACGGGTGGCCAGGTCGCGCACCAGCGTCAAGGCGTCGGCGCGCAGGATGGTGACGTTGGTCGCCTTGAGCTTGTCGCGGTTTGCTTCCAGCTGGCGTACCGCCGGGCTATGGTTGTCCACCATCAGCACCGACGCCGCGCCGCGGCTGGCCGCCTCGAAGCCCAGCGCCCCGGAACCGGCGTACAGGTCAAGCACGCTAGCCGCATCCCAGTCATTGGCGAGCTGGTGATTGATCCAGTTGAAGACGGTCTCGCGGACGCGGTCCGGCGTGGGCCGCAGGCCAAGGGCGTCAACGACGGGGAGCAGGGTTCGTTTGAAGGCGCCGCCGATGATGCGGACCTGGTGCTGCGCCATGCGCGGCGCGCCGTGCGGCTTGGTGCCGGCAGGCTTGGAGTTGATGGACTTTCTGTGCATGGGCGGCACTATAGCATGGGGTTTACATGCGATTGTGCGCCGCCCTTTGCGTGCTTCTTCAGTGACTTATTGGCTTACTTATTTACCTGCAGCCAGCGCCTCAAGGTCGCCAATCCAGCCCTGGATGCGCTCCTGCGCATGGGCTTTCTGCTGCGGCGTGGCGATTCGGATTGCCGTCAGGATGAACTTGGTGGTGTGATCGATGCTGGCGTCATAGAAACCCTTGCGTTCCGGCGAGTCCATGCGGCTGGACATTTCCCGCATCAAGCCTGCGACACGCGCCGACGTCTGCTCGCGGTTGAGTTTCTTTTGCTGAATCTCCTGCAGTACTGCCAGCACGCGGCGCTGGCGGTACTGGCGCTCTTCCAGCCACAGGTTGTTGTCCAGCGGACGCAGATCGGACGCGCGGCGCAGGGTCGCCTCTTGTTCGCTGCTGAAGTTGCCGAACCAGAGTTCCATTTGTTCCATCGATTTCTTGAAACGGGCGCGCTGGCGCTTGTCGACGCTGCCCTCCATGAACTTGCGGCGGTATTCGTCGTTCTTGTCCTTGAATTTGCGCTCCATGTGGGTGATCTGCTCGGGCGTGATCGACATGGCCAGCGTCGTCAGTTCCGGCACGGCGCGCTGGCCCAGGCGATCGGCGCGCACCCGGATTTCGCGGTAGTCGCCAAGCAGGTCGGCCTGGGTCGGGTTGCCAGCCAGCTGGCGCTTGAACGTGCCCAGCAATGCAGCATAGTCACGCAACTCCGTCTTGCGGTGCCACTGGAATACGGCTTTGATATCGCGCTTGGCCACATCCGCTTGTTGACCTTCGAAGTCGACATACGAATTCATCCACCAGTACAGTAAAGTGTCACCCTGGTTGTACGAGAAGCGAATCGAGCTGCAACCGGCGGCCATGACCGTCATGGCAAGCAGCAGAAGCGCAAACACGCGTCGGAACGCGCCATCGCGCATGCTAAAATTTTTCATATATTCAACTTTTTGAGAACGGCTTATGAACGTTGTGATCCTCGCCGCCGGTATGGGCAAACGCATGCAGTCCGCCTTGCCGAAAGTACTGCATCCACTGGCTGGTAAGCCCCTTTTGCGCCACGTCATCGATACCGCGCGTGGCTTGAATCCGCAGAAATTATGCGTGATTTATGGACATGGAGGCGCAGCGGTGCCAGAGATGGTCGCAACAGTGGCAGAATCCACTGGCAGCACGATCGATACCGCGCTGCAGGAACCGCAGCAGGGCACCGGTCACGCCGTCATGCAAGCCGTGCCGCAACTGGACGACGACCAGCCGACGATCGTGCTGTACGGCGACGTGCCGCTGACCACCGTCGCCACGCTGCGTCGCCTGGTCGAGGCCGCAGGTAGCGACAAGCTGGGCATTCTCACCGTCGAGCAGGCCAATCCATTCGGGCTGGGCCGCATCGTGCGTAAAGACGGCGAAATCGTGCGCATCGTCGAAGAGAAAGACGCGACCGAGGCCGAACGCGCCATCAAGGAAATCAACAGCGGCATCATGGCGATTCCGACCCGCCACCTCAAGAAGTGGCTGGCCGCCCTGTCCAACAACAACGCCCAAGGCGAGTATTACCTCACCGACATCGTCGCCCAGGCCGTGGCCGACGGCGTACCGGTCGTCTCGAGCCAGCCATCCGGCGAATGGGAAGTGGCGGGCGTGAACAGCAAGGTGCAGTTGGCCGAGCTCGAGCGCCGTCACCAACTGAACATTGCCCACGCATTGCTGGAACGTGGCGTGACCTTGATGGATCCTGCCCGCATCGATGTGCGCGGCGAACTCATTTGCGGCCGCGATGTCACGATCGATGTCGGCTGCGTGTTCGAAGGCCGCGTCGAGCTGGCTGATGGTGTGCGCATCGGCGCGCACTGCGTGCTGGTCGACGCCACCGTGGGCGCGGGCGCCAATATCAAGCCGTTCTCCCATATCGACGACGCCACGATCGGCGCCGCCTCGCAGATCGGGCCGTACGCGCGCCTGCGGCCGGGCACCACGCTCGGCGAAGATGTCCACATCGGTAACTTCGTCGAGGTCAAGAACAGCACGGTCGCCGCGCACAGCAAGGCCAATCACCTGGCGTACGTGGGCGACGCCACAATCGGTTCGCGCGTCAACATCGGCGCGGGCGTCATCACCTGTAACTACGACGGCGCCAACAAGTTCCGTACCGTCATCGAAGACGACGTGTTCGTTGGCAGCGACACCCAGCTGATCGCGCCGGTTACGGTTGGCAAGGGCGCCACGCTGGCGGCCGGCACGACGCTGACCAAGGATGCGCCCGCCGGCAAGCTGACCATCTCGCGATCGAAGCAAGTCACCATCGACAACTGGAAGCGTCCAGTGAAAATCAAGAAGTAATCCACCGGCTGCGCACAAGCTAACCACAGGCTAACCACAGGAAATGAACAAGATAAACACAGGGTCATACCCTGCTTATCCCATGTTCTTCCCTGTGGTCATCCACATTGTTATCCACAGGTATTCGCGTGAGTTTGAGGCCTGATTACACAGCAATGCGCGTTTCAAACTTGCTGCGGTGGGTGGCAAAATAGGTTTTCACATTACGCACATTGGCGTGTGCAGTGAACAGCCGGTGCGCCAGCTCGTGATAGGCCGGCATGTCGGCCACTTGCACGATCAGCACGAAATCCGGCCCGGGCGATACGCGGTAGCACTGCAGCACCGCAGCTTCCGTGTCCGCCAATTTCTCGAATTCGGCCATGCGCTCGGCAGCCTGCACATCAAGCGTGATCTCGACGATGGCGCTCAGGCCCGCCCCCACTTTATCGGGCGCAACGATGGCCACCTGGCGCTGGATGACGCCGCTATCCGTCATGGTCTTCACGCGGCGCAGGCACGTCGGTGGTGACACATGCACTTGCGCCGCCAGCTGCGCGTTCGTCTGCGATGCGTCAGTCTGCAGAATGGTCAGAATGCGACGATCGATGTCGTCAAGTACAGGGAGAGCATTGATAGGCATGAAATTTAAGAGTATTTAATGCTGCTATATGAAACAAGATTTCACAGCATAGTAGTCGTGAAATAATATGACAAATATAGCTGCACACTGTACGCTTATTTCATCGTAATTGCTCTACGATAATACTCATTGAATATTTTTGAAGTGAGGTTAGCCATGTGCGGTATCGTCGGAGCAGTCGCAAAACGCAACATTACCCCTGTCCTGATCGAGGGCCTCAAGCGCCTCGAGTACCGGGGCTATGACTCCTGCGGCGTGGCGGTCCACCTCGACGGCCGCCTGACCCGCTCGCGCTCGACGTCGCGTGTCGCTGAACTGGAAGCGCAGGTCAAGGAAGCGCATCTGGACGGCTTCACCGGCATCGCGCACACCCGCTGGGCCACCCACGGCGCGCCGGCATCGCACAATGCTCACCCGCACTTCTCGCCAAGCGAAGACAATGCGCGCATCGCGCTGGTTCACAACGGCATCATCGAAAACCACGACGAACTGCGCGCCGAACTGACCGCCCTGGGCTACGTCTTCATGAGCCAGACCGACACCGAGGTCATCGCTCACCTGGTCGACCACATGTACAACGGCGACCTGTTCGAGACCGTGCAGCAAGCCGTCAAGCGCCTGCACGGCGCTTACGCCATCGCCGTTTTCTGCCGCGAAGAACCGCACCGCGTGATCGCCGCGCGCCAGGGCTCGCCACTGATCGTCGGCGTGGGCAAGGACGAGAACTTCGTCGCCTCCGACGCGATGGCGCTGGCCGGCACGACCGACCAGATCATCTACCTGGAAGAAGGCGACGTGGTCGACCTGCAACTGGCGCGCTACTGGATCGTCGACGTCGACGGCCGCCCGGTGGAGCGCGAAGTCAAGACCGTGCACGCGCACACCGGCGCTGCCGAACTCGGCCCATACCGCCACTACATGCAGAAAGAAATCTTTGAGCAGCCACGCGTGATCGGTGACACGCTCGAAGGCGTCACCGGCATCATGCCGGAACTGTTCGGCGACGGCGCCTTCGCGGTGTTCAAGAAAATCGACCGCGTGCTGATCCTGGCCTGCGGCACCAGCTACTACGCAGGCCTGACTGCCAAGTACTGGATCGAATCGGTGGCCAAGGTGCCCGTGAGCGTCGAGATCGCCAGCGAATACCGCTACCGCGACAGCGTCCCGCATCCGGACACGCTGGTCGTGACCATCACCCAGAGCGGCGAAACGGCCGACACGCTTGCCGCGCTCAAGCACGCGCGCAGCCTGGGCATGGAGCACACGCTGACCATCTGCAACGTCTCGACGAGCGCCATGGTTCGCGAATGCAAGCTGGCCTACATCACCCGCGCCGGTGTCGAGGTCGGCGTGGCCTCGACCAAGGCCTTCACGACCCAGCTGGCCGCCCTGTTCCTGCTGACGCTGACGCTGGCCCAGGTCAATGGCCGCCTGACCGATGCCGAAGAAGCCGAGCACCTCAAGCAGATGCGTCACCTGCCGGTCGCGCTGGCTGCCGTGCTGGCGCTCGAGCCGCAGATCATCGCCTGGGCCGACGACTTCGCCCGCAAGGAAAACGCCCTCTTCCTGGGCCGCGGCATCCACTACCCGATCGCACTGGAAGGCGCGCTGAAGCTCAAGGAAATCTCGTACATCCACGCCGAAGCGTATCCGGCTGGCGAACTCAAGCACGGTCCGCTGGCGCTGGTGACCGAAGAGATGCCTGTGGTCACGATCGCCCCGAACGATGCTCTGCTGGAAAAGCTGAAGTCGAACATGCAGGAAGTGCGCGCGCGCGGTGGTCAGCTGTATGTGTTCGCCGACGTCGATTCGCGCATCACGTCGGGCGATGGCCTGCATGTGATTCGTTTGCCCGAGCACTACGGTTTGCTGTCGCCGATCCTGCACGTGGCAGCGCTGCAGTTGCTGGCGTATCACACGGCGCTGGCGCGTGGAACCGATGTGGACAAGCCGCGTAATCTGGCGAAGTCGGTGACGGTGGAATAAACGTTTGCTGATTAAAGCACTGCTGTGGCGCGCCCATAAAGCGCGCCACAAATCAATAAAACCTGGCACATCGCTTTAGCCGCACCAGTAATCACTCAGCCGCGCGCAATGTAATGTTCGAATGATCAGCAAACACCTGCATCACCAGATCAAAGTAAGTCGGCCCACCCTGCCCAAGGCGCTCCAATGCAGCGTAAATCGGACCAGGTTTGAACAGCTGCGGATGCTCGAGCTTTGCGAGATAGTAAGCACGGGTCGCCTCGACGCCCAAAGCAGTGCGGCTGCTATCCATCTGGTCCCAGACGACGATTGCCGGGGCCTTACCGCGCAGGACCCCATAGCCACCGTATAACATGTCATCCAGGCCATCCAGGCTGGCGCCAAGCTGCCAGTCCTCGCCCACCATGAAGACGCGGTTGATCTCGTCATAAAACGAGGCGATGTCGTGGATACTCTTGCCGTCGATCGTCAGGATTTGCGGCGCCGACGCGGTATCAACGCTAGTGGCATGGGTCATGGTCATCAAATCCCCGATCAAACATCCTACATGTGTCCAGATCAGCCGGATTCAATCATCTGTTCAAAAGCGGCTCAAAACCCGCATCGCACACCTCAACAAACCCACCGCACAAACGTCGCGTCACCGCCTCAGTAGTAGTACGCAGAACGCTACCGCTTGAATACTGAGACGGCCTTTTAAGAGGGCCAGCCCCAAGCAAGGCTACTTTGTTTGGGCTATACTTGCCCAACTCCTATACAAGAGTTACCCCCAGTTTCGATGGACGCCCGGGATATTGACTGGCCCGCCTGACACTCCTGTCAACGCGTTATATCCTTGATTGCCAACCCGCGATGCCGCCACGATCGAGACCCGATCGCAGCAATGCATCGCCGTTGCTATTGCGTCGGTTGTCGAGGCTTGTTGCGGTGGATTGCCGCGACAGATCCCGACAACCCGTTCTCTAATGGCGCCTCCGGTTACTTCCGGAATGCGCCACTACCGAGCCGTCGAATTTTTAAATCAGATGTTGCATGCCAGGCCATCGCACACATTTTTTCAGGTGATACTCGTATGCGCAACTCGCTATTAGTCGTCCTTTCTTGCTTCATCGTTGCTTCGTGCTCGAAAGCGCCCGCTCCATCCAATGACAAGCCGGTTGACGTTGTCCTGATCGGTGCCGGTGTCATGAGCGCCACGCTCGGGACGATGCTCAAGGAACTCGATCCGGAACTGACGATCCAGATGTACGAACGCATGGACTCGGTCTCGGCCGAAAGTTCGGATGCCATGAACAACGCCGGCACCGGTCACTCCGGTTTCGCCGAGCTGAACTACACGCCGGAAATGCCGGACGGTACCATCGACACCAAGAAGGCGGTCGACATCAACGAGCAGTTCGAAGTGTCGAAGCAGTTCTGGGCTTACCAGGTGCAAAAGCAGTACCTTGGCGCGCCGCAGAGCTTCATCAACAATGTGCCGCACATGGCCTTTGTCTGGGGCGACGACAACATCAACTTCCTGCGCAAGCGCTACGCCGCACTGCAGAAGGAAAACCTGTTCAAGGGCATGCTGTATAGCGAAGACCAGGCAGAAATCCGCAAGTGGGCGCCGCTGGTCATGAATGGCCGCGATGCAGCGCAAAAAGTGGCTGCTACCCGCATGGAAATCGGTACCGACGTCAACTTCGGCGCCCTGACCCGCAGCATGGTCAAGCACCTGACCGACTCGCATGGGATGACGCTGAATCTGCGTACCCAGGTCGAGGACATCAAGCGCGGCGAGAATGGCCTGTGGAACGTCACCGTCAAGAACCTGGCGGACAACAAGGTCTCGACCGTGAGCACGAAATTCGTGTTCATCGGTGCCGGCGGCGGCGCACTGCCACTGCTGGAAAAGACCGGTATTCCTGAAGCCAAGGGCTTCGGTGGCGTGCCGGTCGGTGGTCAGTGGCTCGTCACGTCCAACCCGGCGCTGATCGAGGCGCACCACGCCAAGGTATATGGCAAGGCATCGGTCGGTTCGCCGCCAATGTCCGTGCCGCACCTGGACACCCGCGTCATCGACGGCAAGAAAGCCCTGCTGTTCGGCCCGTTCGCGACGTTCTCGACCAAGTTCCTGAAAAATGGTTCGTGGATCGACCTGCCAGCCTCGGTCAACACTGGCAACGTGCGTCCAATGGTGCAAGCCGGTATCGACAACATCCCGCTGACCAAGTACCTGGTCGAGCAAGTGATGCAGTCGCAGGAAGACCGCGTGGCAACCCTGCGTGAGTACCTGCCGGAAGCCAAGAAGGAAGACTGGAAACTGGTCAACGCAGGTCAGCGCGTGCAGATCGTCAAGGACGATCCGGCCAAGGGCGGTCTGCTGCAGTTCGGTACCGAAGTCGTGGCATCGAACGACGGTTCGGTCACTGCCCTGCTGGGTGCTTCGCCAGGCGCCTCGACCGCTGCGCCGATCATGCTGAAAGTGATCGCGGCATCGGCGTTCAAGGACAAGCTGGCCACGCCAGAGTGGCAAGCCAAGATGAAGGAAATGATTCCTTCGTACGGCCGCAAGCTCAACGGTGATGCAGCGTATGCCAACCAGATCCGTCAGCAGAGCAGCGCTGTCCTGGGCCTGAAAGCCATCACGCTCGACGTGACGGCCGCATCGCAAGAGTAAGCAAGACCGTCGTAATAACCACAAAGGCCCCGGTGCTTCACAGCGCCGGGGCCTTTGTCGTTGTGCGGTGCAGAGGGGTGTTATTTGCGTGAACGCAGCGCTTCGAGCTCGGCCCGCAGTGCGCTGCGCTCGCTGCGCGAGGTGTCGAGTTTGGCCTGCAAATCCTTCAGCTCACCCATCAGGTTGTCACGCTCGGTCGTGGCGCCGATCAGGTCCATCTGGGCCTGCAGGCGCGCATCCGACTCGGCCGCCGTGGCCGTCACATTGCGTTCGAGCTGCTGGCGCAGATCGACCAGTTGCGCATCCTTGCCGTCGATCGCCAGCTGGTCCTTGGCTTTGCCGACCAGGGCGTCGGTGGCGATCTGGCGCGCGTTGCGCAGCTCGGCCGTCAGGCGCTGGATTTCTTCGTCGCGTTCTTCTGCCATCGATTGGGCATGGTCGCGCGCGGCCTGGGCTTCGTCCAGATCGGCCTGCAGCGCCAGCTTCTCGCTGTCAGCGGTTGCCAGCGCGTCGCGCAGACCGGCGCCGGCGTCGTGTGCATACTGTTGGGCCCAGGCACTCAGCTCAGCGAGCAGGGCTGGGGGCATCTCGGCCTTCGGTGGGGCGGCCATGGCAGTGGTCATTGCGTGTCAAATCGTAGGGGGAGGAGGCGTTTATCATACGTGATTGTTTCCAATGAGAATTAAATCATCCGCCAAATAGCGCTGATGTGTTGCGTCGTTGCTGCTGCAAAATGCTGTCCATACAGGGGTACGGTTGAGTATTCAGACTTATCCACAGGTTTATCCCCACCGGGTCGGCAGCGCCCCATCACGCGAGCACGGCCAGCAATTCCAGCTTGAGTTCCCTCAAGCCTTCCGGCGCATAGATCGAGATCGACTGCGCCTTGAGCATGCGCTCGAACATCGGCCCTTTCGATTCCAGGATAAAGTAGCAGGTCTCGGGCCGCACGGGGATGGCGGCCGGCGGCTGCGGCGAATACTGCAGGCGCACGCCGGGCAGCGCCGAGAGCACGAACTTCTCGACGTCGTCCGGTGCGCCCACCTTGAAGCGCAGCGGCACGATCTCGATCAGTTCGAGCGCCGCGATGTCGGCCGATACCGCGATATAGAACGTGGTGTCGTCGTCGATCTTGCCGGAGTCGAGCATCCCGATGTGGTACGACGGGCGCACCTCGTTGAGCACGATGCCGAAGTACTTGGCCGAGATCACCGTGTCGAGCAGTTCGCGGATGATCATGTGCAGCTTGGCAAAGGCCGGGCCGGGATCGCCGTGCTGGTAGGCCGGCAGGTCGGCCAGGGTCCAGTTCTTCGAGAACGTCATCAAACCGCCAGCCACGTCCAGCAGCGACTGGAACAGGCGCTCCGGATGCAGCGCCGGATGATGAAAGTGGTGCGTCAGCGCCGCGTAGGCTGAACTGGCCGTGTGCAGCAGCCAGAACGACGACATGTCGCCCGAGCGAAATTCAATCACGTTGCGGGTCGGTTCGCGGTGGTGGCCGTAGAGCGCACCGACCTTGGCCTGCAGCGCGTCGAGCAGGCGCCGCAAACTCTGGAACAGCACCGGTGACGCGCCCACCGACAGGGCTGGCGGCACCAGAGCCGGATCGAGCTCGAAGCCGCCGGTGGGCGTGCGCCGCACGCGCAGCAGCGGGAAGTGGATGTAGGCGTCGCGCGGCTCGAACTCGGCCACCAGGCGCAGCGCGCGCCGCAGATAGGCCAGCTGCACCGGCGCGGCCTGTGTGAACAGGTCGGGCGCTTCCAGGTTCGCCTGCATGAAGCGCGCCGCGTTGTCGGCCGACGTCGCGGCCTGCCCCGGCTGCACGAAGTTGGCATTGAAGGGTTTGAGGCCCGGCAGCGCCGCGTAATACGTCACCGCCTGCACCGTTTGCGCCAGCGTGCTGAGGTCGATCGTGGCGGGCAGCTCGTCACTGCCGGGCGCCTCGTACAGCTCGCCATCCTGGAAGCGCAGCGCCAGCCCGGTCACGCGCAGCATGCTGCTGGCCAGCGCCTCGCGGTCGATCTCGCACAGCTCGACGCCCCAGGCATAAGGATGAACTGCCTTGACGCTCTTGAACAGGCAATGCTCGTGGTACGCATCCTGGCGCTGGAAGTGCTGGGGGCGCAGCAGCAGACCTTCGCCCCAGAGAACTTTGCTCGTCATGGTGCTGTCTTCCCAGTTGTTATGGCCGGAAAGAAACAATAACGACGACATAGAGTTGCCCACGTGAAGTTCATCAACGTTTGGCGACGAACCGCATGGCAACATGCGATTGGTTTTCACCACGCAACATTCCGCACGCCCTCCCTCTGCTCCACCGCGAAGGAACGCTCCATGAAGGGATACACGCCGGATCTGTTCGACCGTCTGCTCGGCCAGCCGGTACGCCAGGGCGTCGTCGTCGTGCGCCTGAATGTCGACGAGCTGAAGGATGCGGTGGCGCGCGACCTCGAAGCGCTCCTGAACACGCGCTCGATCATCCAGGAGGACGAGCTTGCTGGCTACACCGAATGCAAGACGTCGATGGTCGACTACGGCCTGTGCGATTTCGCCGACCGCTCGCTCTCGAGCCCTTCGGACCGGGCCCACATCTGCGCCTGCATCGAAGCGGCCATCACGCGCCATGAGCCGCGCCTGACCGGTGTGAAGGCGCAGCTGGCGCTGCGCGACGAGGCGGCCGGCCCGTCGATCAATCGCCTGAGCTTTTCGATCACGGCGGTGCTGGTAGGCAGCGTGTCGCAAGAGCCGGTCAACTTCGACGCCGTGCTGCAGCCGTCCACGCTCCAGTACAGCATCCGCAAGGCCGGCCGCGCAGCAGCAACAATGGCAACAGCGGCGTCGCCGGTGAAGGAGGCCTGAGATGGACCAGCTCCTGCCCTATTATGAAAGCGAACTGGCCTACCTGCGCCACAACCTGCGCGAATTCGCCGAACGCTATCCGCGCGTCGCCGGGCGCCTGTTGATCAGCGGTGAAGTTTGCGAAGACCCGCACACCGAACGCATGATCCAGTCGTTCGCCTTTCTCAACGCGCGCATCGCCCGGCGCCTCGACGACGATTATCCCGAGTTCACCGAAGCGCTGTTCGGCGTGCTCTACCCGCACTACCTGCGCCCTTTTCCATCGTGCTCGATCGCGCAGCTCGGCCCCGCCATCATCGCCAGCACCGAAGCCGCCGCCACTGGCGCTGCTGCCGCCCAGCAGACAAGCGTGACAACGATCGGGCGCGGCGCCGCATTCAACACGCGGCCCGTACGCGGCGTGGAATGCACGTTTCGCACCGTGTATCCGGTGACGGTCGCGCCGCTGGCGATCACGCGCGCGGCGTTCTCCCCGATCATCGGCGCGCCCGACACGGTGCGCTTGCCGGCCGGCGCCACGGCCAGCATCAGCCTGCGCGTGGCCATCACCTGCGACGGGCGCGGACTCGATGCGCTGGCGCTGCCGGCGCTGCGCCTGTTCCTCGATGGCGAGCCGTCGCTGTGCGCGGCGCTGCGCGACGCGCTGCTGGTGCGCACGGTGGCTGCCTACGTGCAGGCCGATGGCGGGCACTGGCTCGCGCTGCCGGCGCTGCCAGTACGCAGCGCCGGCTTTGGCGACGACGAGGCGCTGATCGATTTCCCGGCGCGCTCGCATGCGGCATATCGCCTGCTGACCGAGTACTTCTGCTTTCCCGAAAAATTCAACTTCGTCGACCTCGACCTGGCCATGCTGACGGCCGCCCTGCCCCGCGGCACGCGCGCGCTGACGGTGCACCTGGCACTGGCCGGCATTCGCAGCGACTCGAACCTGGCGCGCATGCTCGGGACCCTCTCGACCAACAACCTGCTCACCGGTTGCACGCCGGTGATCAACCTGTTCCCCCAGCGCGGCGAACCGATCCAGCTGACCCATGCCAAGGCCAATTACCCGGTGCTGGCCGACGGGCGCCGCGCCTATGGCTACGAGGTCAATGCGATCAACGACGTCAATATGGTGCGCCAGACGGCGCAGGGCGAAACGATCATCAAGTTCCAGCCGTTCTACTCGCTCAAGCATGCGCAGACGCCGCAGCACAATGGCCACTACTGGGCGATGGCGCGTGATGAAGCGCTGGCCGAACGCAGCCCTGGCTTCGAAACGCAGATCACGATCGTCGACATCGACTTCGATCCGGCCAAGGTCGAAAAGACCACGCTCAATCTCGAACTGACCTGCACCAACCGCGACCTGCCATCGCTGCTGCCGTACGGCCAGGCAGGGGGCGACCTGTTCACGGAAGGCGGCTCGGGCACGCGCGCCATCACGTTCCTGCGCAAGCCGACGCGCACCTGGCGCTTCGCACGCGGCCGCAGCGCGCAGTGGCGCCTGATCTCGCTGCTGTCGCTGAACCACCTGTCGCTGGCCGATGGCGGCGTCGACGCCTTTCGCGAAATGCTGGCGCTACACGACGTGCCCCGTTCGGCTGCCTCGACGCGTCAGATCGGCGGCATCCTCGCGATTGCCTACACGCCCACCAGCGCCTGGTTGTCCGGCAATCCCTTCAATTGTCTGGTGCGCGGAATCGAGGTGCGGCTCAGTATCGACGAAGAAGCGTTCGTTGGCAGCGGCATCCACCTCTTCGCCCACGTCATCGAACGCTTCCTGGCGCTGTACGTGCACGCCAACAGCTTCACCCAGCTGGTGATCGTGTCCCATCAATCGTCCGAGGAACTGCTGCGATGCGCACCCCGAAGCGGCGATCTGAGTCTGCTGTAATCGAGCAGCTGTTCCGCGAGCCCTGGCGCTTCGATTTCTTCCAGGCGGTGCAGGTGCTCGAGTTGTGGCTGCGCCGCCGCGGCAAGCCGGCGCACGGGCTGGTGGCGGACATGCTGCGCTTTCAGAACTCGGTGTCGCTGGGTTTTCCGGCCAGCCAGCTCGAAAGCATCCATGCCGATGTGCGTGACCTGTCGATCGGCATGCCGTTCGCGCTGCCGATCGACGCCGCAGCGCTGGCCGACGCCGTGCAGGAAGGCACGCTGCGCCATGTGCACCTGACGCCGGCCTTCATGGGTCTGCTGGGCTGCAACGGCGTGCTGCCGGCGCATTACACCGAGCGCATCGCCGCGCACCAGGCGCACCACAAGAACGAGGAAGAAGACGACGGCCCACGCGCCTTTCTGGATGCGTTCTCGAACCGCTCGCTGGCGCTGTTCTACGAAGCCTGGCGCAAGTACCGTCTGCCTTTGAGGTACCAGCTCGATGGCCAGGATACGTTTCTGCCCCTGTTGATGAGCCTTGCCGGGCTGGGTGACGCGGCGCTGCGGCGGCGCTTGAGCGACGTGGGCGACGGCGCCGTGCTGGATGAATCGATCGGCTATTTTGCGGCGTCGGTCCGGCACCGGCCGGTGTCGGCGGTGCAGCTCGCGCGCGTGCTGTCGGAGTATTTCGGCCAGCCGATCGTCGCCGAACAATTCATCGGCGCCTGGTACGACATCCCGGCCGCGCAGCAATCGATGCTGGGCCACGACAGCGCCGTTCTCGGTACCCGCGCGCTGGCCGGGGCGCGCGTCTGGCAGCGCACGCTGCGCCTGCGCCTGATCGTCGGGCCGCTCGCGCACGCGGGTTTCCAGGCCTTTCTGCCGGGCGGGCTTGCCGCGCGTGCGCTGAAAAGCGTGCTGGCGCTGTTCACCGGCGTCGCCCTCGAATACGAAGTCGAGCTGGTGCTGCGCGCGGCCGATGTCCACAACACCACGCTGGACGCCGTCAGCCCGGGCCGGCTGGGCTGGGACGCCTTTCTGGTGCTCGATGCGCCGCCGTGCGACCGGCACGATGTGCGCTACGACCTGCATGCCACGCCGCCCCCGGTCGTCAAGACACCGGCCGCTACGTCGCAGCCGTTCGTTAGGTGACAAACGCACCCCGTGCATCCCGATGGCGTATCCTGACGGCTGTGGGGCATCACGCCTCGATGGACTGGAGTGGTGATGAGCGAACAGATCATCTCGGCGATCAAGCTGGGCGGCCAGCAGCTGGCGGCCGTCGTGACGCTGGCGGGACCGGAACGCTACGAGTATTTCATCCGGCGCGCGGCCGAGGCGCGCGAAGTATGGGGCCTGTACCAGGACGGCTGGGCGCTGGCCAAGACCGACGACGGCACCCTCGTGTTTCCGATGTGGCCGGCCAACGAGTACGCCACGCTGTGCGCCGAATTCGAATGGGACGGCTACGACGCGCAGGCGTTCTCGCTGGAAGAACTGATCGAAGAACTGCTGCCGCAGCTCGAAGAAGACAGCGTCCTGCCGGGCGTGTTCTACACGCCGGGCGACAAGGGCATCACGCCCACCGTGGCGCAGCTGATTGGCGACCTCGAGGACGAACTGCGCCGCAACTGACTGGCCCGGTGGGGCGCCGGCGTTACAGGCCCGCCAGCAGCGCCTCGACCACGTCGAGCTGCACCGGTTTGGTCAGGTGGTGGTCAAACCCCGCCTCGTTCGAGCGCTGGCGGTCGCTCTCGGCGCCCCAGCCGGTCAGCGCCACCAGCACGATGTCTTCCAGGCCCGGCGTGGCGCGGATCGCACGCGCCGTCTCGTAGCCGCTCATGCCCGGCATGCCGATGTCCAGAAACGCCACGCGCGGGCCAAACGCCTGCGCGACGGCCAGCGCCTCGTAGCCATCGTGCGCCACCTTCGCCGTGTAGCCCGACATCTCCAGGATCATCGACAGCGTCACGGCGGCATCGACGTTGTCGTCCACCACCAGCACCTTCAGGCCACCCGCCGCGTTATCAAGCGCCGGCGCAGGTGCGCCTGGCGCCGGCCCGGCCTGTACTGCCTCGGCGGCCAATGGCAGGCGCACCGTGAAGATGCTGCCGGCATTGGCGCCGGCACTGGTGGCGGCGACCGAGCCACCGTGCATCTCCACCAGGCGCCGCACCAGCGACAGGCCGATGCCCAGCCCACCCTGCGAGCGGTCGACCGTGCGGCCGATCTGGCTGAACATCTCGAACACGCCGACCAGCGCATCCGCCGCGATGCCCACGCCGCTGTCGCGCACCGTGATCACGACATCAAGGCCATCGCGCTGCGCCGACAGGGCGATCTGCCCGCCCGGTGGCGTGTACTTGGCCGCGTTATTGAGCAGGTTGGCCACGACCTGCGCGATGCGGGTGGCGTCGGCGTCGACCGGCAGGGCCGCATCGGGCACGTCGAGCGTGAATGCATGCTGGCCTGCCTCGATCAGCGGCATGCTCGTTTCGACCGCGCTGGCCAGGATGGCGGCCAGGTCGGTGCGCTGGCGCTTGAGTTCCAGCTTGCCGCCGCTGATGCGGGCGATGTCGAGCAGGTCGTCGATCAGGCGTACCATATGCCCGACCTGGCGCTCCATCATGTCGCGCACCTTCGCCATGGCTGCCGGATTGTCACCGCTCATGCGCATGACCGACAGGCCGTTCCTGATCGGGGCCAGCGGGTTGCGCAGCTCGTGCGCCAGCGTGGCCAGAAATTCGGTCTTGCGGCGGTCGGCCTCGGCCAGGTCGTCGGCCAGGCGCCGCAGCGTCGATTCGGACTGCTTGCGCGCCGAGATGTCGTTGAACAGCAGTCCCACCTTGCGGCTGTCCGCGCCGCCGATGCGGGTTGCGTAGACATCGAACCAGCGGTTCATGGCCGGCGCCTCGTTCTCGAAGCGCACCGGCTCGCCCGTGAGCGCCACGCGGCCATAGGTGTCGAACCAGAAGTCGTCGAGCCCCGGCAGCATCTCGCGCGCGGTGCGGCCCACGGCGTCTTTCAGGCCGGTGTGCGCCTGGAAGGTCGGGTTCATCTCTAGGAAGCGGTAATCAATGGGCCGGTTCGCCTCGTCGAACAGCATCTCGAAAATGCAGAAGCCTTCGTCGACCGAGTCGAACAGGGTGCGGTAGCGCTCTTCGCTGGCGCGCAGCTGCTCGACCACCCGTTTGCTTTCGATGTTCGCGGCCTGCAGCTGGTGCAGCAGCTGTTCGCGCTCCTCGCTGGCATTGCGCTGCTGCGTGATGTCGCGCGAGATCACGAGCAGGTGGGCGCGCAGGCCGTCGCCGCTGGCAGTGCGGGTGACCATCACGTCCCACCACTTGGGCGTGCCTTTGGCGGTAGGGCAGGCAGCAACGAGGTGGCCGGTGCCGCCGGCGCGCGCTGTCTCCAGCGCCGCGCGCACGGCGTCGTGGGATGCGGCCGGCCAGAACGCCATCCAGGGCTGGCCATGCAGCAGATCGGCATCGTCGATTTCCATCGCGCTGCGGCCATTGCAGTTCATTGCGAGGATCGTGCCATCCGTGTCGAGCAGTTTCACGCAGTCGGGGATGGCTTCGAACAATGCCCAGCCGAAGGAGACGGCGTCCTGTGCCGGCATGGTGTCGCGGGGTTCCTGCATGTGTGACCTTCCGGCTATGTCTCCAGACTCGGAGAACGTTAAAACAATTTCAACAGGAAATTTTACCCAGATCGGCGTGACCTTGCAGTAATGATGCATACGTCGTGCATCCGGGATGGGCGTATTCCCCCTCATGTCATCAAACTGTGACCAAACTGTCACGCCGGCGTCATCTTGCCTTACTACTATTCACGGGCTTTCCCTTATCCCCACAACAAATACAGGATCCATCCCGTGAACAAGCCGACCGATCTCGCCCGCCATGGCATCGACCATGACGATATCGACCTGAATACTTCGTCGAACGAGCAATTCAGCACTGTCATGAACGCCCGCCTGAGCCGCCGCAACATGCTGCGCGGCGGCGCCGCCACGGCCGCCACCGCGCTGCTGAGCACCTTCGGCCTGACCGCGTGCGGCGGCTCGGATGATGATCCTGTCACGGCGGCCCCACCGCCAGTGGCCACCACGCCGCCGGCGCCGGTCGAAAAGCTGCTCGGTTTCACCGCCGTCGGCAAGAGCCTGGCTGACACCGTCGTCGTCCCGGCCGGTTATACCGCCAGCGTGATCTACGCACTGGGCGACCCGCTCGCGGCTGGTACCCCAGCCTACAAGAACGACGGCACCGACACCGATTTCGAGAACCGCGCGGGCGACCACCACGACGGCATGGAATTTTTCTCGCTGTCCGCCGACGGCGCTGTCTCGACCACCGGCGTCACGCGCGGCCTGCTGGCCATGAACCACGAAGCGACCACCAACGAAGGCCTGGCCTCGTTCTTCGTGCACGCCAATGGCGGCACCAATACGCTGCCGCGCCCTGCGCTGGAAGTCGACAAGGAGATGGCGCTGCACGGCCTGTCCATCGTTGAAGTGCGCACCGCCAACGGCAAGTGGGAATACCTGCAGAATTCGAACTTCAACCGCCGCGTGCACCAGCAGACCGAGGTCCAGATTTCGGGCCCGGTGCGCGGCAATGCGCTGGTCAAGACCAAGTACTCGCCGGACGGCACCAAGTTCCGCGGCACGCTCAACAACTGCGGCACTGGCCGCACCCCGTGGAACACCTATCTGTCGGGCGAAGAAAACTGGGCCGGCTACTTCACCCGCTCGGCCACCGACAACGCGGCGCGCGGCGACAAGAGCGTCGCATCGCTCAATCGCTACGGCGTGGCGCAGGGCGCGGCCTCGCGTCACGGCTGGGAAACGGCCGGCACGGACGACAAGTACGCACGCTGGAACATCAGCAAGAAGGGCACGTCGGTCGACGGCAGCGATGACTATCGCAATGAACTCAACGGCGAAGGCTACATCGTCGAGATGGATGCCTACGACAAGACCCGCCCACTGAAAAAGCGCACCGCGCTGGGCCGCTTCGCCCACGAAAGCGCTGCCTTCGGCCGCCTGCTGGCCGGTACGCCGCTGGCCATCTACATGGGTGACGATTCGCGCGGCGAGTATATCTACAAATTCGTCTCGAGCGCACCGTGGAATCCGGCCGATGCGGTGGCTACCGACCGCATCGCCACCGGCGACAAATACCTCGACAGCGGCAAGCTGTATGTGGCCAAGTTCAACGCCGACGGCAAGGGCAGCTGGATCGAACTGAATATCGCCAACGCTGCGATTGCCGGCTACGCCACCTACAAGTTTGCCGACCAGGCCGACGTGTTCGTCAACGCCCGCCTGGCGGCCGATGCCGTCGGCGCGACCAAGATGGACCGCCCTGAATGGTGCTCGGTCAACCCGGCCAACGGCGAGATCTACTACACGCTGACCAACAACAGCAACCGCCGCGCCGAGCCAAGCGGCTCGAGCCAGGTCGGCGTGGACGCGGCCAACCCGCGCGCCTACACGGACATGAAGGGCACCACCGCCCAGCCGGGCAACCCGAACGGCCACATCATCCGCATGAAGGAAGACGCGGCCAGTTCGACCGCCACCACCTTCAGCTGGGACGTGTACCTGTTCGGCGCCGAAGCGGCTGCCGCTGCGAGCACGATCAACCTGTCGGGCCTCTCGGCGGACCAGGACTTCTCGAGCCCGGACGGCATGTCCTTCACCGTCTCGACCGGCATCTGCTGGTTCCAGACCGACGATGGCGCCTACACCGACGTCACCAACTGCATGATGCTCGCCGGTTTGCCAGGCACGGTCGGCGACGGCAAGAAGGTCACCGTCCCGAACGCGAAGGCCGACGGCTCGGTCGTGAACATCGACACCTACGTTGGCAAGGCTCCCACGGCGGACACGCTCAAGCGCTTCCTGGTGGGCCCGAAAGGCTGCGAGCTGACCGGCATCGCCGAAACGCCGGACGGCAAGGCGCTGTTCGTCAACATCCAGCACCCGGGCGAAACCACGGCTGCTGCGAATATCGGCGACCCGACCAAGTACACGAGCCAGTGGCCAGCCAACGCCGGCTACGGCGCGGGCAAGCGTCCGCGTTCGGCAACGCTGGTCATCACCAAGAACGACGGTGGCCGTATCGGTTCGTGATCGCCTGATCTGATCGTTGTCTGACCTGAAGGGCCGGCTGCTTGCGCAGCCGGCCTTTTTTTGTTGTGGCGCCTGCTCGCATGATTCAAGGCGGCGCAAGCGGCAGCAGCGCCGTGCTGGCAGCCTTGAGCAGCGCCGCGCCCATGCGCTCGAGGCGCGGGGGCTGGATGCGCCAGGCGTGCCAGTACAGCGGCACGTCGTGCGCAATGGCGGGCGACAGGTCGACCAGGTCGCCGCTCTGCAACAGTGCCGCGCACTGCTCGTGCGGCAGCATGCCGTAGCCCAGACCCAGGCGCACCGCTTCCGCGAACGCATCGCTGGATGGCACGTAGTGAAACGGATACGCGCCGTCCGGCAGGCCGAATTGCGTGAGCAGGAACGACGACTGCATCGCATCCTTGCGATCGAAGACCATCAGCGGCGCGACCTGCGCGGTGGCGCGCGTGATCCCATTGGGAAACCAGCGCTGCGCGAACGCGGGCGAGGCCACCAGCCGGTAGCGCATCACGCCGAGCAGGCTCGCGCTGCAGCCGCGCATCGGTTCCGGCTCGCCCGAGATGCAGGCCACCGCGTGGCCGCCTTCCAGAAGCGAGAACGTGTGGCCCTGGTTATCGAGGATGAATTCGACCAGCAGCTGTTCGTCGATCAGGATAGGCGCCAGCACTGGCAGCAACCAGGTTGCCAGCGTGTCGTTGTTGACCGCGAGCGTCACGCGCGCCGGGCCCGGATCGCCCGTCATCTCGGCCAGGAACTCCGATTCGAGCAGCGTGGAGCGGCGCAGGTATTGCAGCAGCCGCGCACCGGGTGCGGTGGGGCGGCAGGGCCGGCTGCGCACCAGCAGCGGCGTGCCCATGTCCTGCTCCAGTGCCGAGATGCGCTGCGAGACGGCCGACGGTGTGATCCTGAGCTGGGCGGCGGCGGCTTCCAGGCTGCCGGCATCGATGGCAGCGAGGAAGGCGGCGCTGCGGCGAGGATCGAGCTTCATGATTAGCGTTTCTTACGTAGCCTGAATAATCATGAATATAATTGAAGTAGATCGTGTGGACTGGAATAGTGACGGCTTTTGCACGAAAGGCTGCCATGTTCTCGCAACAGATCTATCTTCAGGGGCTGGGCCTGGGCGCTGGTCTCATCATGGGCATCGGCGCCCAGAACGCGCACGTGCTGCGCACCGCGGTGCGGGGCCGGCACGTGCTGCCGACGGTCGCCACCTGCATCGTCGTCGATGCGATCCTCATCGCGGCCGGCACCAGTGGCCTGGGCGCGCTGATCGAAGCGTCGCCGGTCCTGATGCCGCTGGCGCGCTACGGCGGCGCGGCATTCCTCGTCTGGTACGGGCTGCGCTGCTGGTCGAGCAGCTGGCGTGGCGGCGCGACCCTGTCTGGCGACGGGGCTGCGCAGGCGCAGACGCTGGGCGCGGCGCTGGCGACCGTGCTGGCGCTGTCGCTGCTCAATCCGCACGTGTATCTGGACACTGTCGTGCTGCTGGGGGCGGTCGGCAGCGGCCTGGCCGCGAGCGAGCGCAGTTCGTTTGCGCTAGGGGCGATCACGGCGTCCGCGTTGTGGTTCTCGGCGATTGGGCTGGGGGCGCGGCGCTTCGCGTCGACGCTGGCGCGCCCTGGGGTGTGGCGCGTGATCGAGGCGCTCACGGGCGCCGTGATGCTGGTGCTGGCGGTGCTGCTCGTGCTCGACGCGTGAGGCTGCAAAAAAAGTGAATGGACAAGGTGCAGGGCGGTGTAAAGTTGCATTTTGTCCATCCAATTTTCAAGGAGCTGGCTTGAACCGCAAGAACCGTTTGGCACTGAAACTGATGGCCCTGTGCATGGCCACCGTGGGCTGGTCCGGCGTACACGCCGCCGACGTCATCATCAGCGCCGAGCGGCTGCTGGACGTGAAAACCGGGCGCATGATCGACAAGCCGGAGATTCTGGTGCGCGACGGCAAAGTCGTCAGCATCGGGCGCGCGGGTGGCACAAGTGGTGCAGTCGCCGCTGGCGAAGCCCCCACGCGCATCGACCTGCCCGGCATGACGCTGCTGCCCGGCCTGATCGACATGCACGTCCACCTGGATTCCGACCCCACCTATGGCGGCTACAGCAACCTCGAATACAACGACCGCTTCTGGTCGGCGCTGGCCGTGGTCCATGCGGGCAAGACGCTCGACGCGGGCTTCACCACCGTGCGCAATCTCGGCTCGGCCGACTGGAACGACGTCGGCCTGGGCCAGGCGATCGACGCCGGCAAGGTGCGCGGCCCGCGCATCATCCCCGCCGCCTGGTCGTTCGGCCCGACCGGCAGCCACTGCGACAGCACCTACTTCCCGCCATCGATGGACCAGAAAGGCCCGTACAACGCCGACGGTCCGGACGAAGTGCGCAAGTCGGTGCGCTCGCTGCGCAAGTACGGCGCCCAGGTCATCAAGGTATGCGCCACAGGCGGCGTCTTCTCGCGCAACACCGAGCCGGGCCAGCAGCAAATGAACCTCGCCGAACTGCGCGCAGCCGTCGAAGAAGCGCACCAGTGGGGCCTGCAGGTCGCCGCGCACGCACACGGCGCCGCCGGCATCAAGGACGCCATCCGCGCCGGCGTGAACACGATCGAGCACGCCAGCCTGATCGACGACGAAGGCATCGCGCTGGCCAAGAAGCACGGCGCATGGCTGTCGATGGACATCTACAACGGCAGCTACACGGCGCTTGAGGGCAAGAAGAACGGCGTGCTGGAAGACAATCTGCGCAAGGACCGCGAAGTAACGGAACTGCAGCGCCAGAACTTCAAGCGCGCCCATGCAGCCGGCGTGAAAATGGTGTTCGGCACCGACGCCGGCGTCCATCCGCACGGCGGCAACGGCAAGCAGTTCGCCGTCATGGTCCAGTACGGCATGACGCCACTTCAGGCAATCCAGAGCGCCACGATCAACGCCGCCGAAGCACTGGCACGCAAGGACGTCGGCATCATCGAACCCGGCCGCTACGCCGACCTCGTCGCCGTCGAAGGCGACCCAACCGTCAACGTCCGCCTGCTGGAAGCCCCCGCCGTCGTCATCCAAAACGGCACCATCGTCAAACGCCTCACCCCCTAACAATGAGGGTCAGTGTAGAATTAATGAGCAATAGCCCAATATCAAGCCAGTAAATGTTGCAGCGTCAACAGTATCGAATCACTTGAATATGTGCCAGCTTTAATTAGGGTCAGAGTCGAATTAATTTTCAATTTATTTTCAAAAATTGACAAACAATTCGACTCTGACCCTAATTGTTTTATTTGAATTTTATACGGTCAGAGATGCTTTAATTTCCTGATTTAAATTAGTATCTTACAGGCATAGTTTTATGCCGTATCACCCCTTTAAATAATTAGGGTCAGAGTAGAATTAATGAACAATTGATCCAATTTCCGTTCGATCTGGCTTTAATCCTGAGCTTGGCTTTATGTCTTGCCAATTAATTAGGGTCAGAGTCGAATTAATAAGAAATTGATTAACTGAAGTTGTCAAACAATTCGACTCTGACCCTCATTGTTTGGTTTTAGGAGAAGAAATGAAAGCAATTGTTTATACGCAGAATGGGTTGTCGATTGAGGACCCGAAGGCGCTTGTCGAGATGGAAATGGCGATGCCGGAGCCGGGGCCGCATGATGTGGTGGTCGAGGTGCGTGCGGTGTCGGTCAATCCGGTCGATACAAAGATTCGCCTTGGCGTGGCGGTGACTGAGCCGCGTGTGCTCGGGTGGGATGCCAGTGGTGTCGTGCAGTCGGTTGGTGAAAGCGTCACGTTGTTCGCGCCGGGCGATGAAGTGTTTTATGCCGGATCGCTTATTCGCCCCGGCTCCAACAGCCAGTTCCAGGCGGTCGATGAGCGCATCGTTGGCAAGAAGCCCCGCACGCTCGGCTTTGCCGAAGCGGCTGCCCTGCCCCTGACGTCGATCACGGCCTGGGAGCTGCTGTTCGACCGCCTGCGCGTGCCCGAAGGCGGCGGGGCCGGCAAGTCGCTGCTGGTCATCGGCGCGGCCGGCGGCGTTGGTTCGATCCTGATCCAGCTCGCGCGCCAGCTCACGGGCCTCACCGTCATCGGTAGCGCGTCGCGCGATGCCACGCGCGAGTGGGTCACCAAACTGGGTGCGCACCATACCGTCGACCACACGCGCCCGATGCAGCCGCAGCTGGCCGAACTGGGCTTCGACCAGGTCGACATCGTCATCAGCCTGACGCACACCGATCATCACTACGCCGACATTATCGAGGCCCTCGCGCCACAGGGCCAGCTGGCGCTGATCGACGATCCCGCCACCCTCGACGCGGTACCGCTCAAGCGCAAGTCGATCTCGCTGCACTGGGAGCTGATGTTCACGCGCTCGCTGTTCGGCACACGCGACATGGTGCGCCAGCACGAGCTGCTGAACCGCGTGGCCGACATGGTCGATGAGGGTCGCCTGACGACGACCCTGGGCGAGCACTTCGGCCCGATCACGGCCGACAACCTGCGCCGTGCGCACGCGCTGATCGAAAGCGGCAAAGCGATCGGAAAAATCGTCCTCGAAAACTTCTGACGCCGGAATCGCTTACCATCGTGGGATTGAAAAATCCCACGATCACCCAGCGAAAGCGAAAGGAACACCATGGACATTCTGTCGGCCGCCAAGAAGCGCCATACTGCCAAAGCCTACGATAGCGAGCGTCGCATCCCCGAAGAAGTGATGCAGCAGGTGTATGACCTGCTGCGTAGCAGCGCGTCGTCGGTCAATTCGCAGCCATGGCACTTCATCGTCGCCAACACGCCCGAAGGCCGCGCGCGCATCGCCAAGGCGACCCAGGGCGGCTACGTCTACAACGCCGCCAAGGTCAACGATGCATCGCACGTGATCGTGCTGTGCGCCCGCGTCGACATGGACGAAGCACACCTGGACGCAGTGCTGGAGCAGGAAGAACGCGACGGGCGCTTCCGCGACGCGCAGGCGCGCGCCGGCCAGGACGCCACCCGCCGCGGCTATGTCAACCAGCACCGCTACGGCACCAAGGACGTCGCCCAGTGGCTCGAGAAGCAGGTCTACCTGGCGCTGGGCACCGCGCTGGTCGGCGCAGCCACGCTGGAGATCGATGCGACGCCGATGGAAGGCTTCGACCAGAAGATCCTCGACGCCGAATTCGGCCTGAACGAGAAAGGCTTGACCAGCCTGGTGCTGGTGAGCTTCGGTTACTCGTCGTCAGCCGACTTCAATGCGGGCTTGCCGAAGTCGCGCCTGACGCAGGAAGCGACGTTCACCTTCATCTGACCGCTCCCCGCACTACCCCGCCATCGCAAGCGGATGACAGCATCTTTTCCATGAACACGGACGCGATGCCGATCCCGCTGCGATGCGCGTACACCTCGTCGCGCACCCGCGTGAATCCGGTGCGCTCATAGAACGCCACCGCATTGAGCGAGGCCGACAGGAACAGGCGTTGCACGCCGCGCTCCTGCGCCAGTCCCTCGAGCCAGCGCAGCAAGTCCAGCGCGATCCCGCGTCCCTGATGCCTTGGTTCGACAAAGACAGCATTGACTTCGCCGCTGGCCAGGTCGAGCACCGCGAAGCCTGCCAGCGCGCCGTCCTCTTCCGCTACTACGGCGCTCCCCAAATTCACGAGCTCCGCCAATGACGCCGGCGGCGCGCTGGCGGACCAGGTCTCGATTACCGTCGCTGGATAATGCGCCGCGCAACTGGCCCGCACGGCCCGTGTGCGTAGCAGCCACAAGGCCGCAAGATCGGCTGCGGTGGCCGCGCGGCATATCAGCATGATCCACTCCTGATGCGTTGATGACAGCACATCGTACACGCGCCCGTACCTAACGAAACCTGCGCAGAAACCGTGCGCCCGCCTCCCCGCCACAGGCATATGCTGGCGCTGCATTCGTCGAGTCACCTTCACCGGAGTCGCCCATGAAACGCACACCTGCTTTGGCCGCCCTGCTGCTGGCCATGTCCGCCAGCGCCGCCGCCCACCACGGCTGGAGCGAGTACGACGCCACCCGCCCGCAGCAGCTGACCGGAACCATCGAGGAATCGGGTTACCGCCAGCCTCACGGCTACGTCCGCCTCAAGACGCCGGACAAAACCTGGCTCGTCGTGCTGGCGCCACCCAGTCGGATGGAAAACCGCGGCCTGGCCAGGGACATGCTGGCCGTCGGCGGCACCGTCACCGTCGTCGGTTATCCCAACCGTACCAAGCCTGCCGAACTGCGCGCTGAACGCATCACGGTGGGCGACAAGGTCACGGAGCTGCGCTGAGCGCCGCGTACGCGGCAGCGGCGGCGGCGGCGTGGCTCGCAGCGACCCCGCCGGCGCAAGCCCTGCGCGACGGCGCCTGGTTGTACCCGCTTGTCGAGATCGTCCACATCGTGGGCTTCACGGTGCTGGTCGGCGCGGTTGCCATGTTCGACCTGCGCCTGCTCGGCTTCGGGCCTGCGCGGCCGGGTGAGGCGCTGCCCGTGCAGGCGCTGGCGCGCCACCTGCTACCCTGGTCGTGGGCCGCACTGCTGCTGATCGTGCCCAGTGGCGTGCTGCTGTTCTCGACCCAGCCCGAGCTACTGGATAACCGGGCCTTTCTGCTCAAGCTGGCGCTGATCGGTGCCGCGGGTTGCAATGCGCTGGCGTTCCACGTCGGGCCCTGGCGCACGGCCGCACGCTGGCCCGCCAAAGCGCCGCTGCGCGCCCGATTGCATGCGGCCCTGTCGCTGCTGCTCTGGGTCGCCGTCATCGCTTGCGGACGGCTGCTGGCGTATGTGTAGCAAGCCTCTCGAACAGCCGCCCGGCCTTCGTGCTACAGTCTCCTGCCGCTTTCTTCCCGACCCGCCATGCTGAAACAGCTCACCACCTTTGCCATCGCCGCCCTCGTTGTCGCCAGCAGCGCCCACGCTGCGCCGCCGGTCTACGGCTTCGTTGTCAAGAACACCTACCCCCACGATCCGCAAGCGTTCACGCAGGGCCTGTCCTACCGCGACGGCTATCTGTACGAAAGCACGGGCCAGATCGGCCACTCGACGATTCGCAAGGTTGACATCAAGACGGGCAAGGTGGTGCAGAAGGCCGATCTGCCGCCTGACGTATTTGGTGAAGGCTCCACCGCAGTGGGCAATACCCTGGTCGGCCTGACCTGGCAGTCGCAGGTCGGCTATGTGTTCGACCTCAAGACCTTCAAGCTCAAACAGCAATTCAAGTACGTGGGCGAAGGCTGGGGCCTGGCGGGCGATGCGAAGCAGCTGTACATGAGCGATGGCAGCGCCGCTATCCGCATCCTCGATCCGAAGACGATGAAGGAGCTGCGCCGCATTCAGGTCACGGCCGAGGGCCAGCCGGTGCCGCGCCTGAACGAGCTCGAATTCGTGAACGGCGAGCTGTATTCGAACGTCTGGGGCACGGACCTCATCCTGCGCATCGATCCCGACAGCGGCAAGGTCCTCGGCCTGATCGACCTGACCGGCTTGCTGCCGCCGGAAGCGCGCGGCACCACATCCGTCGACGCCGTCCTGAACGGCATCGCCTGGGACGACAAAGGCAAGCGCCTGTTCGTCACCGGCAAGCTGTGGCCCAAGCTGTTTGAAATCGAGCTGGTGCCACGCCTGCGCCGCTGATTACGCGGCTTTCGTCACGTCGATCACGACCTTGCCGAAGTGCGCACCGGATTCCAGATAGCGGTACGCGTCCTGCGCCTGGTCGAACGGGAACACGCGGTCGATCACCGGCTTGACGCCGCTGGCGTCGACGAAGCGCATCACGTCTTCCAGCATCGCGCGGCTGCCCACGTGCACGCCCACCAGGCGCTTGGCGCTGGCCAGCAGCGTCGCCGGATTGACTTCGCCGCCAAAGCCGCTCACGCCGCCGATGATGGCCACCGTGCCGCCCATCGCCACTGCCGCCACTGACCGGTTCACGGTCCCCTGGCCGCCCACCTCCAGCACCACCTGCGCACCCACGCCATGGGTCAGGTGCAGCACTTCGTCCTGCCATTCGGGGATCGTGGTGTAGTTGATCGTGTGATGTGCACCCAGTTCGCGTGCGCGCGCCAGCTTCTCGTCGCTCGACGAGGTCACGATCGTGCGCAGGCCGGCGGCGCGCGCCAGTTGCAGGCCCAGGATCGACACGCCGCCCGTCCCCAGCAGCAGCACGGTGTCGCCGGGTTTGACGTGATTGCTCGAGACGAAAATGGCATTCCACGCGGTGACCGCTGCGCAGGGCATTGTGGCCGCTTCGATGAAGCTCAGGCCTGCCGGGACAATCGCCAGCGCATCCTCGTGCAGCACGACTTCTTCGGCCAGCATGCCGTCGATGTCGCCGCCCAGGCCATTGCGGATCTTTGCGGGCGTGGGTGCGCCCTCGTGCCAGAACGGGAAGAACGAACCGGCCACGCGGTCACCCACCTGCACGCGCGTGACGCCCGGCCCGACGGCCAGCACTTCGCCGGCGCCGTCCGAGCACGGGATGATCGGATCGTCGACCGAGACCAGGTAGTTCCCGGCCGCGACCATCAGGTCGCGATAGTTGAGCGCAACGGCGTGCACGCGAATGCGCACTTCGCCCAGGCCAAGGTCGCGCACCGGATAGTCAATGGCTTGCAGGCCGTCGATGTTGGCGCCGTGAAGAATTTGGTAAGCCCGCATGGGTGCTCCCTTCGATGGTTGTTCGAGATGCAGCTATTTTACGCAACGCCTGTCAGGGGGCCGTTTGCTTAGTTTCAGCCTGGGCTGGCAACGTGAAGGTGCTGTAGCCGTTGTAATGGCGCTGGTTGCCGAATGCGATATTCAGGATGTCCTCCTTGGGTACAGTGATCTGGACGCAGATGAGTTGATCACGATAGCCGCCTGGTTCGGCTTTGTCGGCGCCAGCCCGCTGCAGAAGACGCGGATCGCATGCAGTACACGCTGCGCCGCCACCGGACGACGCTGGACAATGCACGCGACGCCGGTCCGGGGACAGCGTCAGGGCGCCAGTCCTTGCCGGCACAGGTAGTGTGGCAGCGGCATTGCTGCTCGCTGGTTGCACCAGCAACTCGAGAAGGACTGTCGTGCCCACGCGCGAAAGAACGTTGATATTTTCCAGCTCGATCGCGCCATCCTTGCTGTCGTCCCGTGTGCACTGCACGCCGAATCGCGCCAAGGCATGGCAGTTCTTGCCACTGATAGTTAACGTTGCGGCATGCCTGTGCCCCAGCGCCAGAGATTGCATGACCTGCTGGGGAAACACGACGGCGATGCCCAATGCGAAGACCATCACGACCGCTGCGACGAGTCCGTCCACCCCGATCGTTGTGCGAATTTCGCTCAACGACGAGGTGTAGGCAACGCCATTGAACACGGTGAGCATAAGTACTACCCAGATCGCTACGGGGATTTCGTGGCTGGCATCGCCCGCTGATGCCACTGTCAGCGCGGCGCTCGTCGGGAACACAAACAAGCAAATCCAAATGGAAAACGCGACCGCATGTCGTGAAGCGAGCCGGTGTTTCCAGTGTTTGATTTTAAAAGCGGCAGAGCCGGAACGTGGTGGCCAGAACGCGGCAGCAATCACGCCAAGAATCAGTATGGCAAAGAAAAGAGGAGAGGTGAACTGGCTTGCCCGGATAGATGGAATAAGCTCTGGAAGCCACAGGTACGCTGCCCAGGCGAGTGGGCCGGCAAGCCAAACGAACACCAGTTCGCGCCCGTTGAAATAACGCCTGTACGGCACCAGCGGCCACCGATGTTCAATCCAGCGCAGTGTCAGTCCCGGCAAGAAGCACGATGACAAGAACAGCACGATGAGCATCAGGCCGATCAGCGTGACGCTGGCCATCAGCCCCGCAAGTTCAACCAGATTAAAGTCGGGCAAATAGGCTAATCTGGCGTGGTACGACAGCAGAACCGAACCACCGCAAAACAGCATCAGCGCCCATAACGCCAGCAGCGGATTGGTCCTTGTGTACTCTCTGAGCCATGCGAGGCGGGTAGGTCCGGGAAGCGTCATCTGAATGGGAAAATCCAGATTCTATCCCGCTACACCGGCTTGGCCATCAGCCAGAAAATGACGATGAACGCTGCAAACGCCGGCACGCCCAGCGTCACCCAGATCCTGAAATAGCGCCAGTACAGCGCCGGCAACGGCGTATCGTCGCGCGCTGCGGCGCACGCCAGGTCGCGCATCCGGATTTGCAGCCAGATAACCGGCAGCCAGCAGGCGCCGGCCAGCACGTACAGCATGATCGACCACATGATCCACTTGCTGTGCAGTGGATAGCCGGCCAGGTGGATCATGTAGAAGCCGGTCAGCGGCTGCAGCACGGCCGTGGTGGCGGTGAACAGCCAGTCGGCGATGACCACGTATTTCGAGACCACCGCGATGGCGCGTACGTCGCGGCTCACGTTCGCAAACAGCATGTACCAGGCTGACCCGATGCCGGTGCCAAACAGCAGCGTCGATGAGACGATGTGCAGCCATTTGAGCACCAGGTAATCCATCATTTGTCCTCGAGGTGGAAGAGCAGCCAGATGGCCGCCAGCAGCGGCAGGTTCTTGACCAATGGCCCGAACGGATGGACCAGAAATTGCGGCAGCATCGACGCAATCACGACGCTGTACACGCCGATCAGGCCAAATTGCGTCACCCACAGCCAGCGTCGCCGCGGCAGGAACAGCGTGCCCAGTCCCAGCAGCAGGTCCAGGCCCGCCGCGCCATACAGCGCGGGCAGTTGCAGCTCCGGCGGCACGCCCGCCTGCGCCAGCAACGCCAGGCTATCCTCGATCGGGAACAGGCCGAGCGAGACGATCGCCGTGATGATCCAGACTGCGGCAATGCTGTAGCGCAGGACCGGCAGCAGCCAGCCAAGCTTGGCGCGCGCCCGCTCGCACTCGGCGTCCTGAATGAAGGCACTGACGGGCCGTGGCGGATGGCCGATCAGGTTGGCCGTGAGCGTCGCGTCGGCGCTGTTGTCGTGATCGAGCATCTTCAGCGCGTCGCGATCCAGCAGCGAACCTGGCAGCAGGCCTGCAACGCCGGCCGCGAACCGGGCCACCGGCCCGGGCAAGTGCAGTACCGGCTGGCGGCCCATTGCCATCGCGCGGCGCAGGGTGGCCAGGTATTCGGTGAAGGGCATCGCTTGCGGCCCCACCAGCGGCACGCGCATCGTCGCGCCGCCGTCCGGTGCCATCGGCAGCCGGTGCTTGAACAGGCCGATGATGGCCGCTACCAGATCGTCGATGTGGATCGGCTGCACCAGTTGCGGCTTGCTGCCGAAGCGCAGCGTGAATGGCATGCTGGCCAGCGTGCGCATGGCGCGCGCGCTGCCGCCGTCGCGGCCATACACGAGCGACGGCTGGACGATGTAGGAGCGTAGCGGCAGCGACGCGAGGTAGTCGTCGGCCTCGCGCTTGGACACGTGATACGGCGTGGTGCCTTCGCCATCGGCGCCCAGCGCGGACAGTTGGACCACCATCTGCACGTCGTGCGATTCGGCGCAGGCGGCGAACAGGGCGCGCGGCGTTTCCTTGTGCAGGCGGACAAACGTCTGGCGGCCGCTCTCGCGAAAAATGCCGACCGTGTTGATCACGGCGTCGATTCCCGAGAGGCGCGACAGCCAGGTTGATTTATTGTTATCGTTAGTGAAATCAGCATGGATATAGCTGAGGCGCGGGTCGTCGCTCGTTTCGGGATGACGCACCGCACAGACGACGTGGTGGCCTTCGGTCAGCAACGCTTGCAACAAGTGTTGCCCAACAAACCCGCTTGCACCCGTCAGCAAAATCCGCATCCGATGTTCCCTTTACGCGATCGAAAAGAGGATTGTATGAAATATACGGTAATACAGCGCGCACTCGTCTCCGGTGCGGCCTCGAGTATTGTCTCGACGGTCGCCATGGCGCTGGTCGCAAAGAAAGAAACCGGCAGCCCCTATGCCGCAACCAATGCTGTCAGTCACTATGTGCACGGTCGCAAGGCCAGCTTCCGCGACCGCTTCTCGCTGCGCTACACGGTGCCCGGTCTGTTGATTCACCATGCCAGCGCCACGGTCTGGGCGCTGGTGTTCGAGCGTGTGATGGGCGGTGTCCTCGATCAGAAGAACCCGTCGGCCGTCCTGGCCTCGGCAGCGGCAACGTCGGCCTTCGCCGCCTTCACCGACCACAAGCTGACGCCACGGCCATTGCAGCCGGGGTACCAGAAACGCCTGTCGAACAAATCGCTGGGCGTGGTCTACACGTCGATTGCCGTCGGCATGGCGCTGGGCTCGATGTTCTTGCGGCGTAATCAGCCGCCGAAGTAATGGTGTGTTAGTGGTGCGGCCTGGTTGTCGCCAGCCGCCGGGTGGCCTGCGCCGGTGGCGTGTCGCCCAGTGGCAGCAAGCCGGCGCCGCGCGTCAGGGCCCGCACCAGCGTGGCCTCGCTCAGGCGCAGGCCGTGGCCGCGAAGTTGCGGCAATGAGCGCACCGGCTCCGGTGTGATCTCGATGGCGGCGCGTACCAGCAAACGCTGGAGCGGCCGCAGGGGCGCCGGCAGGATCGGCGCCTCGCCCATGATCCGAATGAAATCGGCCAGGATGGCCGACTCTTCCAGCCCGGGCGCAATGCGCGCCAGCATGGCTTCCCACTCGGCCCACGAGCGCGGCGCACCCGTCGCGCCATACAAGCGCGCCGCAGGCTGCGCTTCGGCGAACGCCGCATCCTTTTCAGGCGCCGACAAACGGCGCGCGTAGCGGTGATACGCCTCGGTAAAGCCGAAGGTGGCCGTGGCCTGGACCCAGTCGAGCAGGCGCGGATCGTTCGCGTGGTAGGGCACGCCGGCCGGTGTGGTGCCCTGCACGTGGCGGTGGATGCGCACCACGTTCGCGATCAGTTGTTCGGCCGCCGAGCGGGGGCCGTACACCGTCATCATTGCGGCAAAGCCGGTGCGGCGCAGACGCAGGCCCGGGTCGCGCCGAAAGCTGCTGTGGTCCCAGACGCCGGTGCGCACCGACGGTTCGGCCAGTTCGAGCAGCACTGCCGTCACCCCGCCGATGAACAGCGCGACCGGGTTGGCGAATACCTGCCAGGTGATGCCGCCGGCCGGCGCCAGCGCCGGCTCTCCGGCCGGCTGGCTGAAGTCGAACGCCATGCCGGCCGGTGGTTGCATCAACGCGCGCAGCTGCGCCAGCACGTTACCCTTTCTTGCCCCGCATGCGCTGGATCAGCGTCACGACAGCGACGATGATCGCGCCCACGAGCACGCCGACGAGCGCGTCGACCAGGGTCGGGACCAGGAACGCCAGCACGCCGCCGACCGCTGGTACGTCGGCCACGCTGGCGGCCATGCTTTGCGCGAAGTGGTGCACGGCAGGGATGGCGTGGGCGATGATGCCGCCGCCGACCATGAACATGGCGGCCGTACCGACCACCGACAGCACCTTCATCAGGCGCGGCGCGAACGCCAGCAAGCCCTTGCCCAGGCCGCGAGCGGCGCCGTTCTGGCTTTTGCTCAGGTAGAGGCCCGCATCGTCCATCTTGACGATGGCGCCCACCAGGCCGTACACGCCGATCGTCATCACGATGGCGATCGCCACCAGCACGGCGACCTGCTGGCCGAAGGCGACGCCCACCAGCGTGCCCAGCGAGATCACGATGATCTCGGCCGACAGGATGAAGTCGGTGCGCACGGCGCCCTTGATCTTTTCCTTTTCCAGCGCGACCAGATCGACCTCGGTATTGGCCACCGCCGCCACGTGCGCGGCCTTGTGCTGCGCATCTTCCTCAGGGCTGTGCAGGAATTTGTGCGCGAGCTTTTCGGCGCCCTCGAAGCACAGGAAGGCACCGCCGATCATCAGGAGCGGTGTGATGAGCCACGGCAGGAACACCGAGATGGCCAGCGCGGCCGGCACCAGGATCGCCTTGTTGACGAACGAGCCCTTGGCCACGGCCCAGACCACGGGCAGTTCGCGATCGGCGCGCACGCCTGTAACTTGCTGCGCATTGAGCGCCAGGTCGTCGCCCAGGACGCCGGCGGTTTTCTTGGCGGCGACCTTGCTCATTACGGCAACGTCGTCGAGGACGGCGGCAATATCGTCCAATAGGGTCAGTAAACTTGCTCCAGCCATGGGTCGTGCTCCTTCAAAATTAAGTTGCAATGATAGTAACCGAGGCGCCGTAAAGTACCTACACGGTTCAGCGCCGGTTTTTGCGTTTCAACCCCGCCAATCTGCATCTCGTCGCTTTTGCCGCGCGTCCCGGATGCGTTGTACGTATTGTCCATGCTGAAGGTTGCGGTGCTGCAGCCTCGTCCCCCATCAAGGAGATCCCATGAACACCGATTCGATCCAGGCCGCCGCTCCCGTTCGCCGTGTCCGTCCTCCCAAGCGCAAGACCCGCATCACCATCTATCTCGACGACGAAGTCATCAACGAATTTCGCACCCTGTCCGAGCGTTGCGGCACCGGCTACCAGACCCTGATCAACGCCGCGCTGCGCAACCGTTTGAACGGCCCGGTCGGCGAAACCGGCGTCGCATAAGGCTTCCTTGCAGATTTCCCTCCTGGCGCGGCATTACACTTAGCAATATTTATGCTAATCTTCCCGCTCTTTTAACCCCGGAGGGATTTATGAAAAAAGGCGAACTGATCGCAGAATTCGCGAAGCGTACCGAGATGTCCGGTGCTGCCGCTGGCGTGGCCGTGAACACGATCATCGAGATCATCACCGAGCGCCTCAAAAAAGGCGACACGGTCGGCATCACCGGCTTTGGCACCTTCTCGGTGACGAAGCGCGCTGCACGCAAGGGCCGCAATCCTGCCACCGGCGAAGTGATCAAGATCGCGGCGTCGAAGAGCCCGCGTTTCTCGGCTGGCGCGACCCTGAAGGCATCGGTCAACCCGACCAAAAAGAAGTAAGCACCATCCCACGGCCTTGTGCCGCGGCCCCTGTGCGGGTCGCGCGCGCGAGGCTGATGCAGTAGCGTTTCGTCGTCCACCCTCCCCGCTGTTCCCCATTTTCTACCCGCCACCATGAGCTTCGCCACCTGGATCGCCTTCGTCATCGCCGGTTCCCTGATCGCCATTTCGCCCGGTTCCGGCGCGGTGCTGTCGATGTCGCACGGCCTGGCCTATGGCCTCAAGAAAGCCAGCGCCACGGTGCTGGGCCTGCAACTCGGCCTGATACTGGTGTTGATCATCGCCGGCGCCGGTGTCGGCTCGCTGCTGCTGGCGTCCTCGGTCGCCTTCACGATCGTCAAGGTGGTCGGCGCGCTGTACCTGATCTACCTGGGCGTGAGCCAGTGGCGCGCCGCGCCTGCGCCCGGCCCTGCCGCATCGACCGTCGGCCTGGAAGCGCACCCGCCGTTCGGCCGCCGCGTGCTGACGGGCTTCCTGACCAACACCACCAACCCGAAGGGCATCATCTTCATGGTCGCGGTGCTGCCCCAGTTCATTTCAAAAGACGCCCCGCTGCTCACGCAACTGGCGATCCTGGGCGTGACGATGGTCGTCATCGATTCGGTCGTCATGCACTGCTACGCGGCGCTGGCCGCGTCGATGCAGCGCTATATGCGCGATCCGCGCCACATGAAACTGCAGAACCGCGTGTTCGGCGGCGTGCTGGTGGTGATCGGCTCGATGCTGTTTTTCGTCAAGCGTCATCCGGGCTGACACGCCGGTCTGCCGGCAGATGCAACTGTTTGTAAGCCGCGTTGCCCCGCCAGCGGGCGCGCGTTGTAATGCACTTGTCGCTTTCCGTCTGCGTTCCCCCTCCGGAGCACCACCATGACCCCTCGTTTCGCCCCGACCGCCGCATTGCTCGTACTGGCGGCCTTTTCCACGTCCGTGCCCGCGCAAACGGTGCTGCAGACCGATGCGCTCGAACAGGGCCAGATATTGGACGACACGCAACTGGCCGAGGCCCCGGGCCGGGCCGGACGCATCTCGCTGGTCCAGGGCAAGGTCGACATCGGTGGCGACGTCGGGGCCGAATCGTCCCCGGCGCAACTGAACTGGCCCATCACGTCGCGCAACCTGATTTCCACCGCGCCTGGTGCGCGCACCGAGCTGCGGATTGGCTCTACCGCCATCCGGCTCGATGGCGACAGCTCGCTCGAGGTCACGGAACTGGACGACGACAGCCTGCGCCTGCGCCTGCATTACGGCAGCGTCAGCGTGCGCGTGCTGAACGTCGACGTCGTGCCCGAATTCGAATTGCGCACGGCGCAAGCCACCGTGCGCCTGACACAGCCGGGGCGCCTGCGTGTGGACGCCGAGCGTGAGCGCGATACGAGCCTCGTGAGCGTGCTCGATGGCGAAGCACAGGTGGACGGCGCCGGCGCCAGTCTGACCGTGCGTGGCGGGCGCGCGGCCCAGGTGCGCGATGAGGATGTGCGCACGCTGCAGGCGCAGCGCGACAACTTCGACGACTGGTCGCTCACGCGCGACCAGGCCCTGGTGGCAGCGCAATCCTCGCGCCATATCGGCACCGAGATGACCGGCTACGAAGAACTCGACCGCTACGGCAGCTGGAGCACGAGTTCGGATTACGGCAGCCTGTGGACCCCGCAGGTGGCCGCCGACTGGACGCCCTACCGCGACGGCAGCTGGACCTTCATCGCCCCGTGGGGCTGGACCTGGGTCGACAATGCGCCGTGGGGTTACGCGCCCTTCCACTACGGACGCTGGGTGCAGGTGCGCAATCGCTGGGCCTGGGCGCCGGGCCGTCTCGAGCGGCGCCCCGTGTGGTCGCCGGCGCTGGTCGGCTGGGTCGGCGGCAGCAACTGGAATGTGGGCTTCCAGTCGCACAACCTGGCGGCGCATGGCTGGTATCCACTCAGCCCGTATGACCGCTATGTGCCAGGGTATCGACTGTCGAGCGAACGCTTGCGCCGCCTGAACGACTGGCGCCACGCCACCCGCCGCGAGCAACAGCAGCCAGGTCGCTACAATGGCCTGACCGTCGTGCCGCGCGAGCAGTTCGGCGGGCGCGGTCCGGTGATCGTCCCGCGTGCGCCGCGCCCGAATCGTCCGGAGCAGCTGGTGTCGGGCACGCCGGGTAGCGCGCCGCCGCCACCGCTGGTGGCGCGCCCCGGCTGGAACCGCGACCGGCGCGACCTGCTTGAGCGCGCGAATGGCGGGCAGGCCGGCGTCGGGCGTACTGGCGTCGAACGCCCTGGCCTCGAGCGCCCAGCCCTTGAGCGCCCTGCCCTTGACCGCATGCAGTTCGAGCAGCAGGCGCGCGAACGCGGCGAGCAGGAACGGCTCACGCGCGAACGCAATAACGGCGAGCGGCTGGCGCGCGAGCGCATGGATGGCCAGGAGCGGGCGCTGCGCGAACAGGGCGAGCGCGAACGCATGGGGCGCGAATTCGAGAACCGCAACCAGATGGATCGCATGCGTTTCCAGGTCGAGCGCAACGACCGGGAGCGGATGGGGCGCGAACGCATGCGCGAGCAGGCCGAACGCATTCAGCGGCAACCGGTCATGTCGACCAATGCGCCGGCGTTTGCGCGGCCAGACCCGCGGGCGGAATCTCGTCCCGAATCGCGTCCCGAATCTCGCCCACAGCCGCGTCCCGAGCCTGCTGCGATGCTGAACGCGCCGCCGCGCCCTGCCGCGCCACCGCAGATGGTGGCGCCACCGGCGCCGCGCCCGCAGCCGTCGGCACCGGCCTTTACCCCGGCGCAGCGCAACAACGACCAGCGCGCCAATACCGACGCGCGCGGCGTGTCGCGCGTGGAGCGCTGATCGGTACCGGCGGTTTTCAGCCCACCCTCAGGGCGAAACCGCCGGTATTGGCTACAATGCGCTTTTGCACAGGATTACAGCCATGGACCCCAAAGATTCCCTCATCGAATACCCGAGCGACTTTCCGATCAAGGTGATGGGCGCGAGCCACATCGACTTCGCCCCGACCATCGTGGCGCTGGTGACCCAGCTCGATCCGACCTTCGACGAGAGCAAGCTCGAAACCCGGCCGTCGGCCAAGGGCAACTACACGGGCCTGACCGTGACCATCCGCGCGACCAGCCGCGAAATGCTCGACGAGGTGTACCGCACGCTGTCGACGCATCCGATGGTCAAGATGGTCCTGTAACGGCGTTCGTCCCCGATGTCAGCGACCTCCCCCCTGATTCGTGAACTCGGCCAGGCCGACTACGAGCCCACCTTCGCGGCGATGCGTGCCTTCACCGATGCGCGCACGCCCGAGTCGCGCGACGAGCTGTGGATTGTCGAGCACCCGCCCGTGTTCACGCTGGGCCTGGGCGCCGACCGCGAGCACGTGCTGGCCCCGCACGACATTCCGGTGATCCAGACCGACCGTGGCGGCGAGGTGACCTTCCATGGGCCGGGCCAGGTCGTGATCTATCTGTTAATGGACCTGCGCCGCAACAAGCCGGGCGGCAAGCTGTATGCGCGCCAGTTTGTGGAAAAAATCGAACAGGCGGTGATCGATGTGTTAGGGGCGTATAATCTTGGCGGTGAGCGCGTTGCCGGTGCACCCGGCATCTATATCGCAGACGGTCCGCGCAAAGGCGCCAAGATCGCTGCGCTGGGCCTGAAAGTACGCGGCAATGGTTGCACCTACCATGGCGTATCGCTGAACGTGGCGATGGACCTGGCCCCGTTCACCTGGATCAATCCGTGCGGTTACTCCGGACTGGTCACAGTCGATATGCGCACGATGGGCGTCGAGGCGCCGCTGCACGATGTACAGCGGGCGCTGGCCCAGGCCCTGGTCGATCAGCTGGCACCCGAGGGCGTCCAGCCAGACCCGAACAAACCAACTGACAGCCCCGCGAGGGCAACGAGCCTATGACTTCCGAAATCGATACCGGCGTCGCCGCCGCAGCCGCCTACAACGCCAGCGAAAAGCAAAAAGGCGCCAGCAAGACCTCGCGCATCCCGATCAAGATCGTGCCGATCGCCGAGATGGAGCGCCTGAAAAAGCCCGACTGGATCCGTGTCAAAGCGGCCACCGCCTCGTCGCGCTTCTACGAAATCAAGGACATCCTGCGCGCCAACAACCTGGTGACCGTGTGCGAAGAAGCGAGCTGCCCGAATATCGGCGAATGCTTCGGCAAGGGCACCGCGACGTTCATGATCATGGGCGACAAGTGCACCCGCCGCTGCCCGTTCTGCGACGTCGGCCACGGCCGCCCGGACCCGCTCGACATCAACGAGCCGGCCAACCTGGCCAAGACCATCGCCGCGCTGCGCCTGTCGTACGTCGTGATCACGTCGGTCGACCGCGACGACCTGCGTGACGGCGGTGCCGGCCACTTCGTCGAGTGCATTCAGAAAACGCGCGCCTCGAGCCCGAACACCAAGATCGAAGTGCTGGTGCCCGACTTCCGCGGCCGCCTCGAAAAAGCACTGAACATCTTCGCCGACGGCCTGCCCGACGTCATGAACCACAACCTGGAAACCGTGCCGCGCCTGTACAAGGAAGCCCGCCCGGGCGCCGACTACACGCACTCGCTGGTGCTGCTGCGCGACTTTAAAAAGATGTACCCGAGCGCGGTCACCAAGTCGGGCATCATGGTCGGCCTGGGCGAGACCGATGAAGAAATCCTGCAAGTCATGCAGGACATGCGCGACCACGACATCGACATGCTCACCATCGGCCAGTACCTGGCGCCGACCAATTCGCACCTGCCGGTGCGCCGCTACGTGCACCCGGACGTCTTCAAGATGTTCGAGCAAAAAGCCTACGAAATGGGCTTCGTGCACGCGGCGGTCGGTGCCATGGTGCGTTCGTCGTATCACGCCGACCAGCAGGCGCACAACGCTGGCGTGGCAGCGTAAAGCCTTGCGCAGTAAAGAACGGCGAGCCTCAGGGCATCCGTTTCAGTTACGTTATGCACGTCGTCCCCGCGCAGGCGGGGATCCAAGTTTTCCAGCATCGCGGTAACGCATGCAAAGCTTGGGTCCCCGCCTCCGCGGGGACGACGTTTTTGCGCTGGTGAAAAGTGGCACCCGCGCGGTGCGTTAGCCGCCGCCGCGATATAGTGACACCATCGAACTTCAGCGCTGCGCCATGACCGACTTCCAAGACCCTTCTCCATCCGACCTCACCGACGACGCCGCACTCGAGCGCGCACTTGACCTGGCCGCGCGCGGCATTGAACTGGTCAAGCTGGAAGGCCGCGTGTTCCTGCGCTTCTCGGGCGCGGTGCGCTACGAAGGCTTGCAGGTGCCGTACCGCCTGGTGCCGTCGCGCGGCGTGCTGGCCAAGCCGAGCAAGTGGCGCAAGCTGGATCTGGCCGGGCGGCGTGCCCTGATCGAAGAACGCACCGGTGACGCCGATCTCGCGCGCCTGCACCAGGACGCCGAAGAATTCGTGCGCGACCTGGCGGGCGACGCCGACGATGCCGGCTACGATCCGATGCTGTTTCTCGATGTGCTGGACGAGCTGCAAACGTCCGAGCCGGCCGAGTACGTGTTCCAGCGGATTTCGCAGCGCCTGACCCATGCGATCGAGCGCGATGCCGAAGAGCGCCACGCTGCGCGCACCAAGGAAAGTATCAACCTGGCCGAGTACCCGCGCTCGTTCGACGTCGCCAGCCGCATGGGCCGCAAGTTCATTGCGCTCCTGGGCCCCACCAACTCGGGCAAGACGCACCGCGCGATGGAAGCGCTGGCCAAGGCCCCCAGCGGCGTGTATCTGGCGCCGCTGCGCCTGCTGGCACTGGAAAACTACGAGCGCCTGCAGGCTGCGCGCCCGCATGGCGAAGCGATCAAGGTCAGCCTGATCACGGGCGAAGAACGGCGCCTGGTGGAAGGCGCGACGCATGTCGCCAGCACCGTCGAAATGCTCGACACCAAAACGCCGATCGACGTGGCCGTGATCGACGAGATCCAGATGCTGGCCGACCGCGACCGCGGCGCCGCCTGGACTGCTGCCGTGTGCGGCGCGCCGGCGGCGGTCGTGTACCTGGTCGGCGCACCCGAAGCGCGGCGCGCGATCGAGGCGCTGGCCGAGCGGCTCGATGTGCCGCTCGAGGTGCATGTGCTCAAGCGGATGGGGCCTCTGGAGATGGAGCCGATGGCCGTGCGCAAGCTGTCGAACCTGCGCCGCGGCGACGCCGTGATCGCGTTCTCGCGCCGCGAAGTGCTCAAGTGGCGCGACATGATCACCGACAAGGGGCTGTCGGTGGCCACCGTCTACGGCAACCTGTCGCCCGAGGTGCGCCGCGCGCAGGCCGAGCGCTTCCGCGATGGCCAGGCCGACATCGTGGTCGGCACCGATGCGCTGGCGATGGGGCTGAACATGCCGATCGCGCGCATCGTGATGACGACCACGGTCAAGTACAACGGCGTCGAAGAAGAAGAAATCTCCGCTGCGCTGGCCAAGCAGATCGCGGGCCGGGCAGGGCGCTACGGCGTGCACGACGAAGGCTTCGTCGTCGGCTACGACGACGAGACGCACCAGGTCATGCGCTCGCTGATGAAAGAAAAAATCCCGGCGGTGGCCACGAGCGGCTTTGCCGTGGCGCCGTCGCTCGAGCAGCTGCACCGCATTTCGTCGGTGACGGGCGAGACGTCGCTGGTCAAGCTGCTCAAGCGGTTTGTCCACAATATCGACGTGCCGGACGGCTTCTTCTACCCGCGCATCACCGAAGACCAGAACGAGCGCGCCGAGTGGCTCGACACGCTGCCGCTGTCGGTGGCCGACAAGTTCATGCTCTCCCTGGTGCCGATCTCGAGCCGCGTGCCGGCGCTGCAGAAGGCGTGGGAACACTGGTGCCTGTCGCTGGCCAAGAAGATCGTCGTCAAGCTGCATGGCCACAGCAATCCGCAGCAGCTGTTCTACATGAACCTGCAAGAGGTCGAGGACCAGTGCCGCGTGTATTCGGCCTATGCGTGGCTGGGGTACCGGGCGCCGGAGTACTTCCCGAGCATCGCGCTGGCGCAGGAGCTGGCGCGCGAAGCGTCCGAGCGCGTCGATGCGCTGCTGCAGCAGCAGAACGCGGCGGCAAGGCAGCGGCATGGCGGCAAGCAGGGTGGCAAGGGTGGCAAGCACCACGAGGGCCGGCGCCGCTGACGCCAAGGGTGGTCTCGGTGTACGATGCCGCTTTCATAAAAACACCGAGACAACCCCATGAGCATCCCGCATACCCCTGACGCCTTCAACACCTTCGGCGCGACCTACCTGCCTGGCCACCTGGGCATCCAGATTACGGAGGTCAGCCCCGGCAAGCTGGCCGCCGAGATGCCGGTCGCGCCGCACCTGCTGGCGCCGAACGGCTACCTGCACGCCGGCAGCGTGGTCACGCTGGCCGATACCTGCGCCGGCTATGGCTGCATCAGCAACCTGCCGGAAGGCGCGCAGAACTTCACGACGATCGAATTGAAATCGAACCACCTGGGCACCGCGCGCGAAGGCACCATTGCCTGCGTCGCCACCGCCGTGCACCTGGGCCGCACGACGCAGATCTGGGACGCCACCGTCACGGACAAGGCCAGCGGCAAGACCATCGCGCTGTTCCGTTGCACGCAGATGATCCTGTATCCGAAGGCGTAACCAGAATCAGCCGGCCAGCTCTTTCTCGATCAGCTTGTGCACCGCGCCGAAGTCCGGCGCGCCGACATAGGTCTTGATGATGCGGCCCTGTTTGTCGATCAGGAAGGTGGTGGGCGTGAGCGTGACGTCGCCGAACTGGCGCGCGATATCGCCCGCCGAATCAAGCGCCACGGTAAATGGCAGCTTGCGCTGCTCGGCGAAGTTCAGCACGTAGTCGGGCCGGTCGTACTGCATCGCGACGGCGACGAATTCCAGGCCCTGGCCCTTGTACTTGTTGTAGGTCGCGACCATGTCGGGCATCTCCTTGACGCAGGTGACGCACGACGTGGCCCAGAAATTGACCATCACGACTTTCCCGCGCAGTGACTGCGTCGAGACCTTGTCGCCGGCGATGCTGATGAACGTGACGTCCGGGGCCGGCGTGCTGCTGGCCAGCGAGGCGTAGCCGATACCGGCCAGCGCCAGCACGACGGCGCCGATGGCGGCAGGCTTGATCCAGGAACGGGAAGAGGTGGACGCGGGGGATGCGGTCATGGTCGGCGATCGAATAAAAAAAGCGGCAGGGCCATTATAGCCCTGCCGCTTTTTTGCATGGTGCGGATGCACCCGGGGTTCAGGAACCCTGTGGTGCGTTCTGCGCGTTGGTCTGCTTGGCGCGTGCGTCTTCTTCGCTGATGTACTCGAAGATCTTCACCACGCTCGTCACGCCCGAGACGCCCTTGGCGACATCGGCAGCGATATTGCCTTCGCGCGGGGTCACAAGACCCATCAGGTAGACCACGCCGCGTTCGGTCGTGACCTTGAACGAGATCGCCGACACGGTCTTCATGTCGACCAGGCTGGCCTTGACCTTGGTGGTGATGAGCGCATCGTTCGAGCGCGACGTGTAGCTCGACGAACCCGAAATCTTCAGTTCGTTGATGACCGACACCACGTTCTCGATCTTGCGCACTTCGCGCTCGGCCGCAGCCTTCATGGCCTCGTCGCGGACTTCGCCGGTGAGCAGCACCTTGCGGTTGAAGCTCGTGACATTGATGTTGCCATTGCCATTCGTGACTTCGCGCATCTTGATCTCGGCCTTGACCGTGACCGACTTGTCTTCGGTCTGGGCGCCCAGCGTGCGGCGGTCGACCGCCGAGACGGCGCTGCCGATGCCGGCGCCAACGATCAGGCCGAAGCAGCCCGACAGCGATGCCAGCAGGGCCGAACCCAGAACGACTTTCGTCAACAGCACGGCCGTGAAACGGCGGGTATTACGCATTCTCGTCTCCTCCGAACAGCGCGACGTCGATGCCGTCGCAGATGCAGTGAATGGCGCACAGGTGAACTTCCTGGATCCGCGCGGTGCGCGAATGCGGGACGTTGACGTGGACGTCGGCGTCGGTCAGCAGCTTGGCCAACTGGCCGCCGTCCTTGCCCGTGAACGCCACGATGCGCATTTCGCGCTCGAGCGCCGCTTCGACCGCCGCGAGCACATTGCCCGAGTTGCCCGAAGTGGAAATGGCCAGCAGGATGTCGCCGGCCTGGCCGAAGGCCTGCACCTGCTTGGAATAGATTTCGCGGAAGCTGTAGTCGTTGCCGACGGCGGTCAGGATCGACGTGTCGGTGGTCAGCGCGATGGCCGGGAGCGGGAAGCGCTCGCGTTCGAAGCGCCCGACCAGCTCGGCAGCAAAGTGCTGGCAGTCAGCGGCCGAACCGCCGTTACCGCAGGCCAGGATCTTGTTGCCATTGGACAGGGCGCCGAACATGAGTTCGACCGCCTGCGAAATGTGGGGAGCCAGGGTTGCAGCCGACCTCATCTTCAGGTCAGCGCTCTCCTGGAAGTGAGCGAGGATGCGTTGTGTATTCATAGCCGAGGATTATAGTGTAGTAGCAAGGGGCACTGGGCAAGGTCGGTAAAAATTGCTTACACTTCAATCACGTTCTGCAGCCACTCGATCTGTTCGCCGTCGATGGCGATGACGTCGAAGCGGCAGGGCGGGGTGACGGGAAAGCGCAGCAGGTACACCTGGGCCGCGCAGACCAGGCGCCGGATCTTGGCCGGCGTGATGCTGGCTGCGGCGCCGCCTTGTGCGCTGCTGGCGCGCTGGCGTACCTCGACGAATACGAGCGTGGCGCCGTCGCGCATGATCAGGTCGATTTCGCCGCCCTTGCAGCGAAAGTTTTCGTCCACCGGCACCAGCCTGCGGCGGCGCAGGTAGGCGCTGGCGGCGAGTTCATACTGGTGGCCCTGGGCCTGCCGTTGGGACAGGCGCCCGGGCCACATATTACTGGCCGGTGGAGACCGCTTCGAACACGCGGCCGGTCACGGCGGCGCCATCGGCGCCAGGCATCGCATCGCGCACGACGACGCCGGTTTCGACGCGGCGGAACGCGCGCGCGCCTTGCCCCATGTCGATCGACAGGCGGCCCGTGGCGCCGTCGAGCTCGAATGCACCGGACGGGCGCAGCGACAGTTCGCGCGCGATGCGGTAGGCGTCGATGCCCAGCGCGTACAGGCGCTGCAGGTCAAGGCCCTGGCCGCCGCTGCTCCAGCTCGGGTAACTTGCCACGGCCGGGTGATCGGCCTGCACGGTCCATGGCAGGTCGAGGATGCGTACGCCGACCAGTTCGGCCGGGATGCTGGCCGGGTCACGGCCCGGGTTGACCGAGGCCGTGCCATAGGTGGGCGTCGAGGTGCCGAGCGCGCTGCGCACCTGGCGCAGGCTGTTGGCGTCGAGTGCCGCGTAGACCAGTTGCGGCGGCTGCGATTGCAGGCGCGCGCGCAGGTCGGCCAGCGCATTGCCGTCGACGTAGCCGCCGGCATTGGGCAGCTCGACCGTGGTCTGGGTGCGGCCCAGTTCGGACCAGCGCGCGCTGAAGGCGCCCGACAGGCGCTGCTGCCAGGTGGCGCGCCCGGTCAGCACCAGTGCCTGGCCGGACGGCTGCTCGGCGGCAGCCCAGCCGGCCACCTGGCGCGCTTCGTCTTCGAGCGACAAGCCAATGACGAGCATCTTGGACGGCAGCGCGGCCGCGACCTGCGGGTGGTTCAGCGCGATGGTCGGCTTGGTGACGGCGCCGCTCGTGGCCAGGGCCGCCACGGCAGGGCGCGCGAGCGGGCCGACCACGATGTCATTCTCGGCGGCCGCCATGCGGTAGGCGTCGAGCGCGGCCTGCGACGAGTCGCCGGTGGGCACGAGGTTGACGGTGACGTTGCCGCGCTGCTGGTCGTACGCGGCCATGAAGCCGGCGCGCACCGCTTCGGCGGGCTGTGCCAGCGCCTGCGATTCGAGGGGCAACAGCAGCGCGACACGGACGGTGGGGCCGCTTGGCGTGACCGCGGCACTTGGCGTGCTGCCGTCGGCGCTCGGCGGCAATTCGACCGGACTCGTCTGGACACCGCTATCGGAACGCGGCGCAGGTGGTGTATAAGCAGAGTCGGCAGGCGCGGCAGGCGCGCCACTTGTCACTGACGCGCCTGGGCCGCACAATCCGCCTGGCATGCCACAACCGGTATCGGGTGGCAGGGGCGTACTGCCGCACGCGGCCAGCAGTGTCGTGAGAGAAGCGGCAATCAAGCCCGTGAGATTTTTTTTCTTCAGCATCGGAACCCTATATGACAGAACAGCAGACCATCGACATCGCCCGACTTCCCGTCATGGGCGAGGCGGCCCAGCAGTCCTATCCTACCGCAACGCTGTATGTCGTGGCTACTCCGATTGGCAACGTCACCGACATCACCCTGCGTGCTTTACACCTGCTGGCCCTGGCCGACGTCGTCGCCTGTGAAGACACGCGCAAGACTGGCGCGTTATTGCAACGCTTTGGTCTCTCCAAGAGCACGATCGCGGCGCACCAGCACAATGAGCGCGAGGTGGCCGACAAGATTGTCGAGCGCCTGCGCGCCGGCCAGCGGGTGGCGCTGGTGTCCGACGCCGGCACGCCGGGCGTGTCCGATCCAGGTGCGCGCATCGTCGATGCCGTGCGCGCCGCCGGCCTGAACGTGGTGCCGTTGCCGGGCCCGTCGGCGGCGATCACGGCGCTGTCGGCCAGCGGCCTGGTCAATGACCGCTTCCACTTTGTCGGCTTTCTGCCGGCCAAGGCCAAGGGCCGCGAGACGGCGCTGGCGCCCCTGACGCGCGAAACCTCGACGCTCGTGTTCTACGAGGCCCCGCACCGGATCGTCGATTGCGTCGAAGCATTGGTGGCCGCATTCGAGCCGACCCGCCAGGTCGTGTTTGCCCGCGAACTGAGCAAGATGTTCGAGGAAATCCACCGCTGCACGCTGGGCGAGGCGCTGGCCTGGGTCAAGGCTGACGCGCACCGCGAGAAGGGCGAATTCGTCGTGCTGGTCGAAGGCGCAGTAGAAGCGAGCGACGCCGAAGACATCGAGGCCGAGCGCGTGCTGCAGATCCTGCTGACCGAATGCAGCGTCAAGCAGGCGGCCAATCTGGCGGCGCAGATCACGGGGCGCAAGAAGAATGCCTTGTATGAGCGGGCGCTGCAGATCCGGGGTGAGTGAGGATTTTGACGCGAAATCCTTGACCAAGTGACGGCAAGCCGGTATTATCTTGCTTCTTCGGAGTGTAGCGCAGCCCGGTAGCGCACCTGGTTTGGGACCAGGGGGTCCAAGGTTCGAATCCTTGTACTCCGACCAGCATTAAGAAAAAAGCCGACAACGTGAGTTGTCGGCTTTTTTCGTTGTGCGGCCGTTTTCCTTGAAACAGCCCCCGGCACACCGAGGGCGTGCAGATCAACCGGCCCGTTTGGCTGCCAGCGCATTGCCGGCGCGGCTGATGCTCTTGCGGCCCAGTTGCGCGGAGATGAACAGCCCGGCATCGACTACCTGGTCGAGATCCACGCCCGTCTCGATCCCCAACCCCTGCATCAGGTACAGCACGTCTTCGGTCGCGACATTGCCGGTCGCACCCTTGGCGTACGGGCAGCCGCCCAGGCCCGCCACTGACGAGTGGAAAATCGCCACACCCACTTCCAGAGCGGCATAGATGTTCGCCAACGCCTGGCCATAGGTGTCGTGGAAGTGGCCGGCCAGCTGGTCCATTGGGAACTCTTGCGCTGCGCGCAGCATCACGGCCTGCGTCTGGCGCGCGGTCGCCACGCCGATCGTGTCGGCGATATCGATCTCGTCACAGCCCAGGTCACGCATGCGCGCCACGACGTCGCCCACGGCATCGAGCGACACGGCGCCCTGGTATGGGCAGCCGAACGCCGTGCTGATCGAGCCGCGCAGGCGCAGGCCGTGCTCCTTGGCCGCGCGCGCGACCGGCTCGAAGCGCGCGATCGACTCGGCAATCGAACAGTTGATGTTCTTTTGCGAAAACGCTTCGGACGCTGCGCCGAACACCACGACCTCGTCGGCCTTGCCGGCCAGCGCGGCCTCGAAGCCCTGCATGTTCGGCACCAGCGCCGAATAGATCGTGCCGGGCCGGCGTTCGATGCGCGCCAGCACCTCGGCGGACGTCGCCATCTGCGGCACCCATTTGGGCGAGACGAACGCTGCCGCCTCGACATTGACGAAGCCGGCGCGCGCGAGGCGCTCGACCAGGTCGATTTTCACGTCAGCGCCGAGCGCTTCTTTTTCGTTCTGCAGGCCGTCGCGGGGGCCGACTTCGACAATCTTGACCTTGGTTGGCAGGGGTGTCATTTCTTAATATCCACGTTGGCGGTCGACGAGGTCGTCGACCGGTTGGCCGCGTTCCAGGGCGTCGATCTTGTCGACGATCTGGCGCACGGCGTCCTGGCGCATGGTGAGCGCCGAAATATGCGGGGTGAGGGCGATGCGCGGCTCGTTCCAGAACGGGTGCTGGGCCGGCAGCGGCTCGTGGCGGAACACGTCGAGCGTGGCGCCGGCGATGTGGCCGGAGCGGATCAGCGTCATCAAATCGGGCTCGGCCAGGATCGCGCCACGCGAGACGTTGATCAGGTACGCGCCCGGCGCCAGCTTGCCCAGGTTGTGGCGGTCGAGCAGGTTGGTGGTGTCCGGCGTCAGCGGCAGCAGGCAGACCAGCACGCGCGTGCCATGCAAGAAGTCGCCGAATTGCGCCATGCCGGCATAGGTCGGCACGCCCGGAATGTCTTTCGGGCTGCGGCTCCAGCCGCGCACGGGAAAGCCGAAATGGCGCATCGCCTCGACCACCGGCATGCCCAGCCGGCCCAGGCCCATGACGCCGATCGTGAACGATTCCTTCGGATGCTGGGGCAGCGGATTCCAGGCGCCGTGCCTGGCCTGCTGCTCGTATTCATCGAAGCGCCGAAAGTAGCGCAGCACCGCATGCGCCACATACTCGGCCATCTGCACGCCCATGCCGGCGTCGCCCAGGCGCACCAGCGGCACGTCGGGCAAGGCGTCGCCGAACTTGAGCAGCGCGTCGACGCCGGCGCCCATCAGGAAGATCGCCTTGACGCTCCCCAGCTGGGCCAGCAGGGCCGGCGCCGGGTTCCACAGCACTGCGTAATCGCAGTGCGCCAGTTGCTCGCCTTCTTTCCAGATGACGGTCTGGGCGCCCGGCAGCACGCTGGCAAACGCGTGTTCCCAAGGCTCGCTGACGCCATCGCCCCGGTACAGGACAATACGCATGTCTCCCCCTCATCGTGTAGGGTGGTTTTTATGGGTGTTGCTTACGCCGCCTTGAAGGCCAGCAGCGGCGCGCCATCGGCAACCTGGTCGCCGACCTCGTACAGCACGTCCTCGACCACGCCGTCGCCTGGCGCGGCAATCGTGTGCTCCATCTTCATCGCTTCCATGATGACGAGCGGTTCGCCCTTCACCACGGTGGCGCCGGCCTGGACGAGCACCGCGACCACCTTGCCCGGCATCGGCGCCGTCAGGCGCCCGCCGAGCGTTTCGACTTCGCCGGCGTGGGCCATCGGATCATTGTACGTCAGCGTGAAATGCTGACCGCCGGTAAATACGTGGAACGCGTCGCCGTCGCGGCGCACGACGCCCTGGACGGCTGTTTCGCCGAGGCGCAGCGCCAGGTCGTCGCCAGTGCGACCGACGCGTTCCACACGCTGCGCCTGGCCATCGAGATCGATCTCGAGCCCGTCACGGCGGTAGGTCAGACCGACGCGGTAGGCGCCGAATTCGTCGGACCACGACAGCACGCGGCGGTAGTCGCCGTTCATGCGCCAGCCGCTGGCCTGGCTCCATGGATCAGGGTCGTTGGCCGCGTTGGCGGTGTTCTCGCGCAGCGCGAATACGGCCAGGGCAAGTGCGCCCAGCGGCGCCGGCGTGGCAGGCGGGAACAGCGTTGCGCCATGGCGCTCGATCAGGCCCGTGTCCAGGTCGGCCGTGGCAAACGCCTCGCCCTCGACCAGGCGTTTCAAAAAGGCGATATTGGTGGCCAGCCCGACGATGCGGAACTCGCTCAGCGCCTGCGACATGCGTGCCAGCGCCTGGGTGCGGTCCGCGCCCCAGACGATCAGCTTGGCGATCATCGGATCGTAGAACGGCGAAATCGCATCGCCTTCGCGCACGCCCGAGTCGACGCGCACGGCGGCCGGATTCGCGCCGTCGCTGCCCAGCTCGAACGCAACCGCGCGCGGCACGTCCATATGGCGCAAGGTACCGATCGACGGCAGGAAACCCTTCTCGGGATTTTCGGCATACACGCGCGCTTCGATCGCGTGGCCGTGGATGCCCAGTTCATGCTGCTGTTTCGGCAGCGCCTCGCCGAAGGCGACCCGCAACTGCCATTCCACCAGGTCGGTCCCGGTGATCATTTCGGTCACCGGATGCTCGACCTGCAGGCGCGTGTTCATCTCCATGAAGTAGAACGAGCCGTCCTGGTTGGCGATGAATTCGACAGTGCCGGCGCCGACATAGCCGACGGCGCGCGCAGCGTTCACGGCGGCTTCGCCCATCGCGGCGCGACGCTCCGGCGGCATGCCGGGGGCGGGCGCTTCTTCCAGCACCTTCTGGTGCCGGCGCTGCACCGAGCAATCGCGCTCGTGCAGGTAGACGCAGTTGCCCAAGCTGTCGGCAAACACCTGGATCTCGATGTGGCGCGGGCGGATCAGGTACTTCTCGACCAGCACCTTGTCGTCGCCGAAACTGGAAATCGCTTCGCGCTTGCACGAGGCCAGCGCGCCTTCGAAATCTTCGGAACGCTCGACCACGCGCATGCCCTTGCCCCCGCCGCCAGCGCTGGCCTTGAGCAGCACCGGGTAGCCGATGCGGTCGGCCTGCTCGCGCAGGAACGCCGGATCCTGCTCGTCGCCGTGGTAGCCCGGCACCAGCGGCACGTTGGCGCTTTCCATCAACTGCTTGGCGGCCGACTTGGAACCCATCGCGCGCATCGACGATGCAGGCGGGCCCACGAACACGAGGCCGGCGGCGTGCACGGCCTCGGCGAACTCGGCGTTTTCGGACAGGAAGCCGTAGCCGGGGTGGATTGCCTGCGCGCCGGTGGCCTTGGCGACCTCGATGATTTTCTGGCCGCGCAGATAACTGTCGCGCGCGGCGGCGGGACCGATCAGGATGGCCTCATCGCAGACCGCGACGTGCTTGGCGCCGGCGTCGGCCTCGGAATACACGGCGACGGTGCGAATACCCATGCGGCGCGCGGTGGCGGCGACACGGCAGGCGATCTCGCCACGATTGGCGATGAGGAGTTTGGTGAACATGCGCGTTATCTTTCGCTTATGGTTGTTCGGGTGATGCTTGGCTGTGTCTCTCCAGCCGGATCATTCGCGCTGCCACGTCGTTCCCGCCCTCGCCGGGCGCCTTGGCGGGAACCCAAGCTTGCCAGCATGCCGACTAAATCTGACCGGATCGGCTGCGCAAAAACTTAGGTTCCCGCCTCCGCGGGAACGACGGGGGATTCAGCAGCTGCAGGCTTCCTTCGGTGCCGAGTCCAGCGTCGCGGCGCGAGTTTTCAGGCCCAGTTTTTCCAGCAGCACGCGGTCGTCGTCGGCCTCGGGATTCTCGGTGGTCAGCAGCTTGTCGCCGTAGAAGATCGAATTGGCACCGGCCATGAAGCACATCGCCTGCACGGCTTCGCCCATTTCGCGGCGGCCCGCCGACAGGCGCACGCGCGCCTGCGGCATCGTGATGCGAGCGACCGCAATGGTGCGCACGAATTCGATCGGGTCGAGCTTGTCCATGCCGTGCAGCGGCGTGCCTGCCACCTGCACCAGGTGGTTGACCGGCACCGATTCCGGATACGGGTTCAGGTTCGCCAGTTGCGCGATCAGGCCGGCGCGCTGCTCACGCGTCTCGCCCATGCCGACGATGCCGCCGCAGCAGACTTTCAGGCCCGCTTCGCGCACGCGGCCCAGCGTGTCCAGGCGATCCTGGTATTCGCGGGTCGAAATGACGTTGTTGTAGAAGTCCGGCGCGGTGTCGATATTGTGGTTGTAGTAGTCCAGGCCAGCGCGCTTGAGCTGTTCGGCCTGGCCGGCTTCGAGCATGCCCAGCGTGGCGCAGGTTTCCATGCCCAGTGCTTTCACTTCACGCACCATCGTCTCGACCTTGTCCATGTCGCGCTCTTTCGGGCTGCGCCAGGCTGCGCCCATGCAGAAGCGTGTCGCGCCGCTGGCCTTGGCCGCGCGCGCCGCGTCGAGCACCGTGTCGATGTCGAGCAGCTTCTTGGCTTCCACGCCCGTGTCGTAGCGCGCCGCCTGCGGGCAGTAGCCGCAGTCTTCTTCGCAGCCGCCGGTCTTGATCGACAGGAGCGTCGCCAGTTCGACGTCGCCATCCGGGAAGTTCAGGCGGTGCGCGGTCGACGCGCGGTGCATCAGTTCGGTGAACGGCAGGTCGAACAGCGCGAGCACGTCGGCCAGCGGCCAGGTTGCATTCTCGGGCGGCTTGATGGCTGCCGTTGGACGGTGCAGGGCGACAGTGTTCATATTGGTCATTTCGGTTCCTTCAAAAACTAGACCCGCGTGGACGGCCAGCCTGGCAGTCCGGCGAGGTCGATAAATTCGGCTGCCGCAGCAGCCGTCGGTTCGTTCAGGCGCGGCACGTGGCCCAGCAGCGGCGCTGGAATACGCTGAGTCAGCGCCTCGATGTTCTCTTGCGCAAAGCGCATGTCCGTGTCGACCGTGTTGGCGACCCAGCCGGCCAGCACCAGGCCGCGCGCCACGATCGCTTCGACCGTCAGCAGCGCATGGCTGATGCAGCCAAGGCGCATGCCGACGACGAGGATCACGGGCAGGTTCAGTTGTGCGGCCAGGTCGGCGCTGTCGAAGTCGTCGTTGAAGGGCACGCGGAAGCCCCCCACGCCTTCGACCACTACCGCGTCGGACGCGGCCTGGACCTCGGCAAAGGCGGCCAGGATCGGCACCAGCTCGATCGTCACGCCCTCAAGGGCGGCGGCGATGTGCGGTGCGGCCGGTTCGCGCAGCAGGTAGGGCGTGGTCAGCGATGCCGGCAGGTGCACGTTGCCGGCCGCGATCAGCTGGTCGGCGTCGTCGTTGTGCAGCGCGCCGTCACGCAGTTCTGCGCCGGCCGCCACGGGCTTCATGCCGCAGGCGCGCTGGCCCGTGGCCACGAGCTTGTGCAGGATGGCAGCCGAGATCAGCGTCTTGCCGATCTCGGTATCGGTGCCGGTGACGAAGCACGCAAAGCGCATTGGCAGATCGTCGGCGCGCAGTTCGAGTTCGGGTTCCAACACCGGCTCGTCGAGCTCGGTCAGGTCGACCTCGGGGTCAAGCACGGGTTGCACGATGACCGGTGCATCGGTTTCATTCAGATTGTTCATGGTGCGGCCTTTTCCAGTTCGTTGAGCGCCTGCGCCAGCCGCGCCACGTCATCCGTGGCATGGGCGGCGGACAAGGTCACGCGCAGGCGCGCGGTACCGGGCGCCACGGTTGGCGGGCGGATCGCCGGCATCCACAAGCCCTGCTCATGCAGGCGGCTGGCGGCGTGCAGCGCAGCGTCGTTGCTGCCGATGATGACGGGCTGGATCGGGGTGGTCGACGCCGCCAGTTCCCAGCGGTCCAGCCGCAGTGCACCGCGCAGCTGCTCGACCAGTCGTGCCAGGTGCGCACGCCGTTCGGCGCCCTCGTCACCGCCCATGATAGCAAGGCTGGCGAGCAAGGCGTGTGCAAGCGCTGGCGGGCAGGCCGTCGTGTAGATATACGGGCGCGCGCGCTGGATGAGCAACTCGATCACGCTGGCGTGCGCGGCCACGAAGGCGCCACCGACGCCGGCGGCCTTGCCCAGCGTGCCCATGTAGATCAGGTTACTCGAGCGCAGGCCGAAATGTTCCAGTGCGCCACGCCCGTTCTGGCCCAGCACGCCGAAGCCGTGGGCATCGTCAACCACCAGCCAGGCGCCGTGACGCTCGCATGCGGCCAGCAGCGCCGGCAGCGGCGCCAGGTCGCCATCCATGCTGAACACGCTGTCGGTGACGACGATCTTCGTGCTGGCGCTGCTGGCGGCCAGCAGTTGCGTCAGCGTTTCGACGTCGCCATGCGGGTAGACCGTGACGCCCGCTTTCGCGAGCCGGGCGCCGTCGATCAGCGAGGCGTGGTTCAGCGCCTCGGAAAAGATCATCGCATCGGCGTCGACACCGAGCGCGCTGAGAATCGCGAGGTTGGCCATGTAGCCGGTGCACAGCGTCAGCGCGCGCGCCTGCTCGAGATACGGCGCCATCCACTCGGCCAAACGCTCCTCAAGAAGATGGTGCGCGCGGCTGTGGCCCGACACCAGGTGCGAGGCGCCGCTGCCGGCGCCGTACAGCTGCGCGCCTTCGCGCAGCGCCTCGATGACTTGCGGATGCGCGGCCAGGCCCAGATAATCGTTGCTGCAAAAGGCCAGCAGGTCACGGCCGTCGACCAGCTGGCGTGGCGCGCAGGCGCCATCGGTGATGCGGCGACGGCGCGTGAGGCTGCGCGCGGCCAGCGTGTCCAGCTGGCGGTCGATGGTGGCGATGAGATCCATCACATCATCCCGCGATGACGGATTCGAACGTCTTGATCGTGCGCGCTGCCAGGCCCGCGACTTCTTCTTCGTCCAGCACGTACGGCGGCATCAGGTACACGGTGCGGCCGATGGGGCGCAGCAGCAGTTCGTTCTCGGCCGCCGTCGAAAAGAAGCGGCGCGCGAAGGTCGATGCAAGATCGGTATCCGGTTCGATGGCGTCGAACGCGAAGATCATCCCGCGCTGGCGGAAGTGGCGCGTGCGCGGATGGTCGGCCAGTGGCGCCAGCGCCACCGTCATCCTGGTGGCCAGCTCGCGGTTGCGGTTCAACACGTCGTCTTCTTCGAAGATGTCGAGCGTGGCCAGCGCCGCGCGGCAGGCCAGCGGATTGCCGGTGTACGAGTGCGAGTGCAGAAAGCCGCGCGTGATGTCGGTGCTGTAGAAGGCCTGGTAGATATCGTCGCGCGTGAGCACGAGCGAGAGCGGCAGGTAGCCGCCGCTGATGCCTTTCGACAGGCACAGGAAGTCCGGCCAGATGCCGGCCTGCTCGCAGGCGAAGAAGGTGCCGGTGCGCCCGCAGCCGACCGCGATCTCGTCGGCGATCAGGTGCACGCGGTGCTGGTCGCACAGGTCGCGCAACAGCTTCAGATACAGCGGGTCGTACATCGCCATGCCGGTGGCGCACTGCACCAGCGGCTCGACGATGATGGCGGCGATCTTGTCGCCCCGTTCTTCGAACAGGGCTTTGACTTCAAGGATCGCGCGCCGCGCGACGTCCTGCGCCGTTTCGCCCTCGAAGGCGCTGCGGGCATCGGGGGCGCTCACCACGTGCGACGCGCGCAGCAACGGGCCGTAGGCGTCCTTGAACAGCGGCACGTCGGTGACCGACAGCGCGCCGATCGTCTCGCCGTGGTAGCTGCCCTGCAGGCAGACGAATTCCTGCTTGGACGACTGGTCGGCATTGCGCCACGCGTGAAAGCTCATCTTCATCGCAATTTCCACGGCCGATGCGCCGTCGGAGGCGAACGTGGCGTGGCCCAGCGCGTGGCCGGTGAGCGCTGCCAGGCGCTCAGCCAGCTCGACCACGGGCGCGTGCGTGAAGCCGGCCAGCATCGCATGTTCGAGCTTGTCCAGCTGGTCCTTCAGCGCGGCGTTGATGCGCGGGTTGGCATGGCCAAACAGGTTGACCCACCACGAGCTGATGCCGTCCAGGTAACGCTTGCCGTCATAGTCGTACAGCCACGGCCCCTTGCCGTGGCTGACCGCGATCAGCGGCACCTCTTCGTGATGCTGCATCTGGGTGCAGGGATGCCAGACGCTGCGCAGGCTGCGCGCGATCCAGTCGGAGGAGGTGGTTTGCTGCTTCACTATACATTTCCAATACTAGTTAATCCAAGTCGGCTTGCGCTTTTCAAGGAACGAGGCCACGCCTTCGCGGCCTTCGGTCGATGCGCGGATCGCGGCGATGCGGCCCGCCGTGTCACGCAGCAGCGCATCGTCGACCGGCTGGCCGACGATTTCGCGCACCAGCGTCTTGGCCTGCCGGACGGCGTGCGGGCTGTTGTTCACCAGCGCCTTGACGATCCCGGCAACAGTCGCGTCGAGCGCTTCCGGCGCCACAACCGCGTGCGCGACACCGATGCGCTGCGCCTCGGCCGCGTCGAAGCGCTCGGCCGTTATAAAGTAGCGGCGCGCCGCCTGTTCGCCCATCGCCTTGATCACGTAAGGCGAGATGGTAGCCGGAATCAGCCCGAGCTTCACTTCGGACAAGCAAAAACCGGCCGTGTCGCTCGCGACGACGATGTCGCAGGCGGCCACCAGGCCCATGCCGCCGGCGTAGCAATCGCCCTGCACGCGCGCCACCACCGGCTTGGGGCACAGATAGATCGTGCGCAGCATGTCGGCCAGGCGCATGGCATCGGCATGGTTCTCGTCATGCGAGTAGCCGGCCATCTTCTTCATCCAGTTCAGGTCTGCACCGGCGCAGAACGACGGGCCGTTGGCGGCCAGGACGATCGCGCGCACGGTGTCGTGGCGGCCGAGTTCATCGAACACGCGCGCCAGTTCGGCAATCGCCCCTTCGTTGAAGGCATTGCGCAGGTCGGGGCGGTTCAGGGTAACGGTGGCGACCTTGTCGGCGACCGTCACGAGCAGGGTTTCATAGGTCATGGTCATCCCCTTACATGCGGAACACGCCGAACGTCGTGTCGCCGATCGGCTGGTTCATGGCAGCGGACAAGCCCAGGCCCAGCACCGTGCGGGTGTCGGCCGGGTCGATCACGCCATCGTCCCACAGGCGCGCCGACGCGTAATACGGGTGGCCCTGGTGCTCGTACTGGTCGCGGATCGGCTGCTTGAATGCGGCTTCTTCTTCCGGGGTCCACTGGCCGCCGCGGCCTTCGATGCCGTCGCGCTTGACGGTGGCCAGCACCGACGCGGCCTGGTCGCCACCCATCACCGAGATGCGCGCATTGGGCCACATCCACAGGAAGCGCGGCGAGAATGCGCGGCCGCACATGCCGTAGTTGCCCGCGCCGAACGAGCCGCCGATGATGACGGTGAATTTCGGTACCGCAGCCGTGGCCACCGCGGTGACCATCTTGGCACCGTTGCGCGCGATGCCCTCGTTTTCGTATTTGCGCCCGACCATGAAGCCGGTGATGTTCTGCAAGAACACGAGCGGAATCTTGCGCTGGCAGCACAGCTCGATGAAGTGCGCGCCCTTCAATGCCGACTCGGAAAACAGGATACCGTTGTTGGCGATGATGCCGACCTTCATGCCGTGAATATGGGCGAAGCCGCACACCAGCGTCGTGCCGTAGCGCGCCTTGAATTCGTCGAACACGCTGCCGTCGACCACGCGCGCGATCACTTCGCGCACGTCGAACGGTTTGCGCGTATCGACCGGGATGACGCCGTACAGTTCCGACGCCGGATAGTGCGGCTCGACGCTCGCGCGCCGTTCGCCCTGTTGCGGCTTGACGCGGTTCAGGTTCGATACGATCGTGCGCGCCAGCGACAGCGCATGCGGATCGTTCTGCGCCAGGTGGTCGGCCACGCCCGACAGGCGCGTGTGCACGTCGCCGCCGCCCAGGTCTTCAGCGCTGACGACTTCACCGGTTGCTGCTTTCACCAGCGGCGGGCCACCGAGGAAAATCGTGCCCTGGTCCTTGACGATGATCGACTCGTCGCTCATCGCCGGCACGTAGGCGCCGCCGGCGGTGCACGAGCCCATCACGACGGCGATCTGCGGGACACCCTTGGCCGACAGGTTCGCCTGGTTGTAGAAGATGCGGCCGAAGTGGTCGCGGTCGGGGAACACGTCGTCCTGGTTCGGCAGGTTGGCGCCACCCGAGTCGACCAGGTAGATGCAGGGCAGGTTGTTCTGCTCGGCGATCTCCTGCGCGCGCAGATGCTTCTTGACCGTCATCGGGTAATAGGTGCCGCCCTTGACGGTGGCGTCATTGCAGACGATCACGCATTCGTGGCCGGAAACGCGGCCAATGCCGGTGATGATGCCGGCGCTGGGCGCGGCGCCGTCATACATCTCGTAGGCGGCCAGTTGCGAAAATTCGAGGAAGGGCGTACCCGGATCGAGCAGATGTTCGACACGCTCGCGCGGCAGCAGCTTGCCGCGCGCGAGGTGACGCGCACTGGCTTCGGCGCCGCCGCCCTGGGCCAGTTGCGCCACGCGCGCGCGCAAGTCGTCCACCACGGCCTGCATGGCGGTGGCATTGGCCTTGAAATCCTCGCTGCGCGGGTTCAGTTTGCTTTCGATCTGGGGCATGTGCCGTCCTCTGGTCTGTCGCCGCCCTGGGTGTCTGGCAGCGCTTTACTTCTTGTCGGGGAAACTGCCGTCCAGGTAAAACCAGCGTGGCACGCCATCGGGGCCGGCTTCGCGCACGAAGCGGCTGCGCTCGTGGAGACGGTGCGCGCGCCCGCCCACCTTGAAGCGGGCGACGAATTCGACGTGGTCTTCGTCGCGCGGGTGGTCCTGGTCGCCTGGAACGTCCGGCAATTCTGCTTTACGTTGACGTAAACGTAAAGCAGTTTTTATCTCCAGGCCAAGCCAGCGCACGGGCTCGTTGTCGACGATCGGCTCTTGCGGCCGTGTGCTCGGGTGCCAGGTGGCGCGCAGGTAGGCTTCGTCGCCCAGCGTGAAGGCAGTATAGCGCGAGCGCATCAGGTGTTCGGCCGTGGGCGGCAGGGCCGCGCCGGCCAGGAAAGGGCCGCAGCAGCTGTCGAACGAGGGGCCGCCGCAGGGGCAGGGGGAGGTAGGGCGGGGAGGCATGGCGGCAATTATCCGCGATTTCGTATTCGTCTGAGACAAGCTGGTGTTATATGGCGCTGAAAGCGTGCCGTAATTTTAATCACATGGATGTTTACTCTTTATCGGTAAACGATAGAAAATAGGATGTCTTGTGGTTGAGACCTTTCAACCATGGTTGCAGCAGCACATGGAGGTGCAATGTTTATCAACGGAATGCGTCCGATCCATCCCGGAGAGATTTTGCGTGAAGAGTATTTGGCGCCATTGGCAATGTCCTCGAATGCGCTCGCTGGTGCCCTGCGGCTCACTCCCGCTCGAGTCAATGACATCGTCCGTGAAAAGCGCGGCGTAACGCCAGACACGGCGCTGCGGTTGTCGCGTTACTTCGGTACGACGCCAGAGTTCTGGCTCAACCTGCAAATGGCCTACGAACTGCGAAAAGCCATTCAAACTGAAAGCAAGATGATCATGGAAACCATACAGCCGCGTGAGATGGCAGAGGCGTAAATCTGCGCTTCATGGCGACGAGCGATCACCTTCGTCATACTTGACCGCGCAGCGTCAAGCCATCGAGCGCAAACGGCGGCGCCTTCCCCTGCACCAGATCCGCCAGCACGGCTGCGCTGCCGCAGGCAAACGTGAACCCCAGCGGCCCGTGCCCGACGTTGAGCCACAGATTGTCATAGCGGGTGGCGCCGATGATCGGCGCGCTGCCGGGCGTGGCCGGGCGCAATCCGGCCCACGCCGATACCTGTGAATAATCCGCCGCGCGCGGCATCGTCTCGCGCACCAGGCGCGTCAGGCCCGCAACGCGCTTGGCGTCGAGCGAGACATCCTCGCCCACCATGTCGACCATCGCCGCCACCCGCAAGCGCTCGCCGATGCGCGCATACAGCACCTTGCGCTCGAAGTCGGTCACGCTGATCTCGGGCGCGATGTCGTCCTGGCGGATCGGCGCGCTCAGGCTGTAGCCCTTGAGCGGGTACAGCGGCAGGTAGATACCCACCGTGTCGGCCAGCGTGCGGCTCTGGATGCCGGCGGCCAGCACATACGCGTCGGCCGTCACCAGGCCACCGACCGTGTCGATGCCGGTGATGCGGCCCCGCTCTGCACGCAGGCCCAGCGCGGTGCTGTTGACAACCCCGCGAAAGCGCGGATGCTCGGCCAGCCGTTCGGCCAGCGCCACGCAGAAGGCGTGGCAGTCGGCCACGGCTTCGCCCGGGTTGTAGATGCCGCCGGCCAGCAGGTGCTGGGCCGCGCCCAGCGCGGGTTCGTGCGCGGCGCATTCTTCGGGCGACCAGACCTGGCCCGCGCCCGGTTTGGATGCGGCGACATCGAACGCGGCGCGCGTGCGAAACACCACCAGCTTGCCGGCGTCGCGCCAGCCAAAGCGTTCGGGTGGCACGACCAGCGAGAGCGAGGCCATCGCCCGGCGCGACAACTCGCCCAGCTCGAGCAGCTTGGCGGTGGTGCGGCGGTTGACGTCAGCGCGGCAGTGGGCCAGGAAGCTGGCCAGCCAGCGGTACTGACGCAGGTCGGCCTCGGGCCGGAAGCGCAGCGGGCCGTCGGCCTGGAACAGCCATTTGAAGGCCTTGAGCGGGATGCCGGCGTCGGCCAGCGGCGCCACGTACCGGTAGCTGAGCTGCCCGCCATTGCCGTAGCTGGCGCCACTGCCCACATCCGGCGCGCGCTCGAGCAGCGTGACCTCGTGGCCCGCTTCCAGCAGCCACCAGGCGGATGCCAGGCCGACGACGCCGCCGCCAATGACGATTATGTGCTGCATGCCGGACTCTTTTTTTCGGGTGGGGACAAGGAGCTTAGGGGCAGCAGGCACGCACTGCCAATGAATCTAGCGCGCGCGCTCATAACCGGGATATATGTACGCGCCCGCATGCCAGTCAATCCGCCAGCCCGAGGATCGCGCGGCGGTGCAGGGCCGCCACGATGCGCTCTTCATACCGCGCTAGCGCCGTCTCTCGGCCCGGCGTGGCGGCCGGATCGGTTCCCGTGCCGCCGGCCAGCACGACCACGCCGTGGCCCCGTGCGCGGTCCATGGCGAACACGGAGCGCAGCCCGTAGGCGTCGCCCAGGTGGCCCACGGCATCGAAGCCGGGCGCCAGGCGCAGACCGGGGCGGTCCGGATAGTGGGCGTTGCCGAATCCGCGCGGACTGAGGATGCTGCCCAGCGGATTGCCATTGCCGCCCACGCCGTCGTACGACCAGTGGCGCGCGAACATGCGCTCGAGCGTCGCGCCCTGCAGCAGGCGCTGCCCGCCATGCACGCCGCCGGCCATCAGCATGCGCATGATGACGCCCAGGTCGCGCGCGGCGATGCGCAAGCCGCCGGTCGGGCTGAACGGCGTCGCATTGGTCCCCGGGACGTAGCCGTCCAGGCCCGGTGGCGGTACCGGTGGCCGCGCGCCGACATCGTCGACCTGGGCGATCCACGGCCCGTTCGGCGCCCAGACTTCGCTGTCGACGGCGCGCTTGCGGTAGATGGTCGCGATATTGTCCTGCGCGGCCTTCGGCAATCCGGCCGGGTTGTAGCCGGCCTGCAGTCCAAGCGGCTGCAGCACCAGGCGCGTCATCAGCAGGTCGAACCGTTCGCCCGTGACGCGCTCCATGATCGTGCCGATGATGCCGAACCCCAGGTTGCAGTAGGTGTAGTAGGCGCCCGGTCCGGCCAGGCTTGACCACATCGGCTGCACAGCCGGCGTGACGACGGCCTTCAGCGCCGTCGTGGCCGGCCAGAAGTAGCCGGCATCGTCGCGCAACGACGACGTGTGCACGAGCAGCTGGCGCAGCGTGATGGCCTGGGTCGGGAAATGCGGATTGCGCAGCGTGAAGCCAAGGTAGCCCGAGATGTCGGCGTCCAGGTCGACGCGGCCCGCTTCCAGCAGCCGCATCAGCCCGAGCGTGGTGACGAGTTTCGAGATCGAGGCGATCCGGTACAGCGTCGCCGGCGTGGCCGGGCGGTCGGGGAACAGGCCGTTGCCGATGGTGCGCCGCCCGAACGCGCCTTCGTACACCGGCTGCCCGGCGCGCAGCGCCAGCACCGACAGGCTCGCCAGCGGGCAGGCCGGATCGTCGGCGATGGCCGCGAGTTCGGCGTCGAGCTGGCGCTGCAGGGCGCCGCCCGTGCCCGCCGCGCCACCGCCTGTCGGCATCGCTGCAAATAATGGTCCCATCGTCCCCAGCATGGCCATGCCGAGCAGGGTGCGCCTGCCGTGATTCATGTTCGTCCCTTGGCGTTGCGTGATTGTGACTATCGGTCCAGCATACGGACTGCCGGAAACCCTTGACCAATGAATACCCGTGCGCAGGGCATAACCGTTTTGCATTGGTCGCAAGTGGTATGCTTCGATGGTATGCCAGACCCCTTCGCCACGACGCCATGAACAGCCCCAGCCCCGGATTCCAGGTCGACCACGACGACAATTCGCCGCTCTACAAGCAGCTTGCGCGCAAGCTGGCGCAGGACGTGCGCGACGGCCGTTATCAGGCCGATCAGGCGCTGCCGTCCGAGCGCATGCTGTCCGAGCAGCTTGACGTGTCGCGCGTCACGGCGCGCAAGGCGATCGACCAGCTGGTCGACCAGGGCCTGGTGGTGCGCCGGCGCGGCTCGGGCAACTACATCGCGCCGCGCATCGAGCAGCCGCTGTCGACGCTGTCGAGTTTTTCCGAGCAACTGCAGCAGCGCGGCTATACCCCGCGCTCGCAATGGCTGCGGCGCGACACGATGCTGGCCGACGCCGACGAGCAGCTCTCGCTCGGCCTGTCGCCCGGTGCGCGCATCGCACGCCTGGAGCGCCTGCGCTTTGCCGACGACATCGTCATGGCATACGAAGTGAGCGTGATCCCGGCCGCCGTGCTGCCGCGCCCCGAGCTGGTGGCGGCGTCACTGTATGCGCACCTGTCCAAGAGCGGCCACCTGCCGGTGCGCGCGCTGCAGCACATCCGCGCGATGAACGCCGACCTGGAGCTGGCCACGCGCCTTGAGGTGCCCGAAGGCCGCGCGGTGCTGTTCATTACCCGCGTGGGGTATCTCGAATCGGGCCAGCCCGTTGAATTGACCCATTCCTACTGCCGCAGCGACCATTACGATTTCGTGGCCGAGCTGCGCCGGCAAGCCTAAATGCATAACCTGGCGGCATGACGGCGCCCGATCCTTTCATGGAAGCGCTTGTCAAAGTGGTATTACACTGGTTTTAACCAAACTGTGCAGGTGCGAGACAGCGATGCTCAATACCGAAACCCCTTCCCTGGCGCACACCGCGCTCGACCAGTACCCGACGACGGAACTGGTCAATGCCCTCGTTGATGACCAGTTCCATGCGGTGGACGCCGTACGCAAGGCCGGACCGCGCATTGCCGCTGCCGTGGCGGCCGCATTGCCACGCATGGAAGCAGGCGGACGCCTGGTCTATGTCGGCGCCGGCACCTCGGGCCGCCTGGGCGTGCTCGACAGCGTTGAGCTGTACCCTACCTTTTCCTGGCCGGCCGAACGCGCGGTGGCGCTGCTGGCCGGCGGCCACGGCGCGATGTTCGCTGCGGTCGAAGGCGCCGAAGACGATCTGGAGCAGGGTGCGGCGGATATCGCGGGTGTGGACGTGGGCCCGAACGACGTCGTGCTGGCGCTGGCGGCGTCGGGCGCCACGCCGTACGTGCTGGGCGCGCTTCGCGCTGCGCGCGCTGCCGGCGCGCTGACGGTGGGCTTTGCCAACAATCCAGATGCACCGGTGGCCACGCAGGCCGAGATCGGCATCACGCTCGACACGGGCGCCGAAGTCATTTCGGGCAGCACGCGCCTGAAAGCGGGCACCTCGCAAAAGATCGCGCTGAACACCTTTTCCAGCGCGCTGATGGTGCGTTTGAACAAGGTTTACGGCAACCTGATGGTAGACTTGAAGGCCACCAATGCCAAACTGGTACGACGTGCGATCCGCCTGACGAGCTTTGCCACCGGCGCCGACGAGGCGGCCGCGCAGGCGGTGCTGGAACAATGCGGCTTCCACGTCAAGACCGCGATCGTGGCCTTGTCCAAACAAACCAGTGTCGAGCAGGCGCAAGCGCTGCTGAAAGCGGCGCGCGGCAGCGTGCGCCAGGCGCTCGCGTAAGCACGCGCCCTTTCAGCAGCACCGGCCTGCACGGCGCACGAAAGAGTCATGCAAAAACCGCAAGCGAACAGCCCGTGGCTGTGGGTGCCGTCCCTGTACTTTGCCCAGGCGATTCCGTATGTCGTCGTGATGAGCCTGTCGGTCATCATGTACAAGGACATGGGGATTTCAAACTCCGACATCGCCTTCTATACGAGCCTGCTGTACCTGCCGTGGGTGATCAAGCCGCTGTGGTCCCCGATCGTCGACATGTTCGGCACCAAGCGCCGCTGGACCGTGCTGCTGCAACTGGCCGTCGGCGCCTCGCTGATTGCCGTGGGCACCGTGCTGCATCTGCCCACCTTCTTCGTTGTCAGCCTGGCCGTTCTGTGGATCATGGCGTTCAGCTCCGCCACCCACGACATCTCGGCTGACGGCTTCTACATGCTGGGCCTGCGCCAGAAGCAGCAGGCCGCGTTCGTCGGCGTGCGCAGCACTTTCTATCGCCTGGCCATGCTGTTCGGGCAAGGCCCGCTCGTGGTGCTGGCCGGCTATCTGGCCGTGAGCCTGGGCGACGTGCGCCAGGCCTGGTCGATCGTGTTCTATGTGCTGGCCGGCCTGTTCTTCGCCGCCTTTGCGTGGCACCAGTGGGCGCTGCCCGTGCCGGCCGACGACCACGCTGTCGCCAAGAGCGACAACCCGCTGCGCGACTTCGTCGGCACCTTCGTCGCGTTTTTCAAGAAGCGCGACATCTGGATGATCGTCGCGTTCATCCTCACGTTCCGCCTCGGTGAAGCGCAGCTGCTCAAACTGGTCGCGCCATTCTTGAAAGACCCGATCAGCGCCGGCGGCCTGGGTTTGACCACCTCTGAATACGGCATCGCCTATGGCACGGTCGGCATCATCGCGCTGACGCTGGGCGGCCTGGCCGGCGGCTGGCTGATTTCGCGCGTGGGCCTCAAGCGCTGCCTGTGGATCATGGTGTTCGCGATCCACGTGCCGGACCTGGTCTTCGTCTACCTGTCGCAAACCCAGCCGACCGATCTGATGATCGTGTCCGCGTTCCTCGCGCTCGAGCAGTTCGGCTACGGCTTCGGCTTTACCGCAATGATGATGTACATGATCATGGTGGCCGATGGCCCCAACAAGACGGCGCATTACGCGATCTGCACCGGCCTGATGGCGCTCGGGATGATGGTGCCCGGCATGTGGAGCGGCGACCTGCAGGAATACCTCGGCTACCAGCACTTCTTCATCTGGACCTGTCTTGCGACCATTCCCGCCTTCATCGTGGCGGCGCTCGTCAAGATCGATCCGGAATTCGGAAAAAAATAAGCGGACGGCTGACGCCCGCGCTGCCGCGCCCGATGTGGCGCCGGCGCGGAGCGTCAACCTCCGGTACAGCAACATCAAGGAGTTCTTTTTTTGCTTCCCAACCTGAACAAACGCACTTTCACGCTCGGCATGGCCAGCGCTGTCGCCCTGGGCCTGGCCGCCTGCGGCACCAAGCCCACCAAACCGGGCGCCACGACTTTCATCGGTGGCAATGAGCCGCCGGCCGCGCCGCGCGAGTTTCGCGCCGCCTGGGTGTCCACGGTCGCCAATATCGACTGGCCCAGCCGACCGAACCTGAGCGCCGCCAAGCAGCAGCAGGAAGTGCTCGCCATCCTCGACCGCGCCAAGGCCATGAACCTGAACGCGATCGTGCTGCAGGTCCGTCCGGCCGCCGACACCATCTATCCGTCCAACCTCGAGCCGTGGACCGAATACCTGAGCGGCATCCAGGGCAAGGCGCCGCAGCCGTTCTACGATCCGCTCGCGTACTGGATCACCGAAGCGCATGCGCGCGGCATCGAGCTGCACGCCTGGTTCAATCCCTACCGCGCGCGCATGGACGCTTCGCGCGGCCAGTCGGCGCCGAACCACATCACCAACACCAATCCGGCCATCGTCAAACGCTACGGCAAATTCATGTGGATGGACCCGGGCGAACCGGCCGCCGTCAAGCAGACGCTCGACGTGATCCTCGACGTCGTGCGCCGCTACGACATCGACGGCGTGCACATTGACGACTACTTTTATCCGTACCCGATCGACGCCGCGCCGCAGGTGGCCGGTAACGCCGCGGCCCTGGACGGGCGCACCGGCACGCGCGAACTGGACTTCCCGGACGATCCGGCCTGGCACCGCTACCTGGCCGGCGGCGGCCAGCTCGATCGCGCCAACTGGCGCCGCGACAACGTCAATCGCCTGATCGAAGCGATGTACAAGGGGATCCACGCCGAAAAGAGCTGGGTGCGTTTCGGTATCAGCCCCTTTGGCCTGGGCCGCCCGGATCGTCGCCCGCCCGGCATCAACGGCTTTTCGCAGTACGACAAGCTGTATGCCGACGCCGAGCTGTGGCTCGAGAAAGGCTGGGTCGATTACTTCGTGCCGCAGCTGTACTGGCCGATCAAGCCGCCGGGCCAGGCCTACGACGTGCTGCTCGATTACTGGATCAGGCAAAATCCGCAGCGCCGCCACATCTGGCCGGGCCTGTTTACCAGCCGCATCGGCGCCGCGACCAAGGGCTACGAGCCGCAGGAGGTGCTGGCCCAGGTCGACGTGACCCGTACGCGGCCGCTGGCCACCGGCCACGTCCACTTCAGCATGGTGGCACTGATGCAGAACCGCAAAGGCATCGCCGACCAGCTGCGCACGACCCGCTACGCCGGGCAGGCGCTGGTGCCGGCCACGACGTGGCTGGGCAACGAGCGGCCCGGTACGCCGCTGGTGGGGGCGTCGCGCCGCGCGCGCTCGGTCGACCTGACGCTCAAGGCGGGCAAGGCCAATGCGCTGTACGCGGTCTGGTCGCGCCACGGTGGCCAATGGCGCTTTGCCGTGGTCCCGGCGGTGCGCGTGGCCTGGTCGGTGCCGGATGACGCGACGCTGGGCGCGGCCGAGATCGTGGTGGTCAGCGCCGTCGACCGCCTGGGCAACGAGGGCGCACGCGTGCGGGTATGGGGCAAAGCGTAATGCAGGTAGCATCGGGTTTTATGGGCGGATTTTGTGATGTCATCTGATCGTGACAACGTGAGCGGGTTTGGCCTGGGGATCGACGCCGGCGGCACCGAGACGCGCTGGGCGCTGGCGGCCCCCGGCGGCGCCATCCTGGCCGACGGCGTGGTCGCGGGCCTGTCGGCGCTGCAGATGGCCACGTCCGACGGGCGCGCAGCCGTGCGCGCGAGCCTCGAAGAACTGGCGGCGGCAGTGCTCGCGCATGCCAGTCCGCTGCGCATCCAGGCCGGTCTGACGGGGTTCGGCGGCGACGACGAACTGCTGCAATCGTGGCTGGCCCAGTTGCTGGGCGTTGCGCCCAGCGCCGTCACGCTGTCGAACGATATCGAACTGGCGTATCGCGCCAATTTCGCGCCCGGCGCCGGCTACCTCGTGTATGCGGGCACCGGCTCGATCGGCGCCTATATCGATGCCGACCACGTGTTCCACCGCGCCGGCGGGCGCGGCGTGCTGCTCGACGATGGCGGCGGGGGTTTCTGGATCGCGCGCGAAGCGCTGCGCCACATCTGGCGCAACGAAGACGAGCAGCCCGGCTGCTGGCGCGATTCGCCGCTGGCGCAGGCCGTGTTCGAGCACATCGGCGGCGCCGACTGGAATGTGTCGCGCCAGTTCATCTATCACGGCGAGCGCGGCGCGATCGGCAAGCTGGCGCTGGCCGTTGCCGCCAGCGCCGAGCGCGATCCGGCCGCCGCCACGATCCTGAGCGAAGCGGGCCTGGAGCTGGCGCGCCTGGCGCTGGCGCTCACGCGCCGCTTCGGCCCGCGCCCGGTGGTGCTGGCCGGGCGCGCGAGCGAACTGCACCCTTTGATCATCGAGACCATGCGCGCTGCGCTGCCGGCCGGGATGGTGCTCACGCAGACCGGCCTGCGCGCCCATCACGGCGCCGCGCGGCTCGCGTTGCAACCGGCCGCCACGCCACCGGCGCGCGCAACCCACAAGAACATCAACGAGGAATCCCCATGAAATCGATCTTTGCCGCTCTCGCCCTGGCCGTGCTGGCCGGTTGTACCACGACCGCCCCGACCACGCCGAAATACGACACCACCTACGACGCCGTCGGCCAGTCGAGCCGCGCGCGCTTCCTGGTGCTGCACTACACGGTGGCCAACACGCCGGCGTCGATCAAGATCCTGACGCAGCAGCAGGTCAGCTCGCACTACCTGCTGACCGACGAAGCGCAGCCGAAGATCTACCGCCTGGTCGACGAGAACCGCGCCGCCTGGCATGCGGGCAACTCGAGCTGGAAGAACTTCACGCAACTGAACAACAGCTCGATCGGCATCGAGATCGTCAACGCCGGCTGGAAGGACACGCCGCAGGGCCGCGTCTACGCACCGTTCCCGCAGGCGCAGATGGATGCGCTGCTGCCGCTGGTAAAAGACATCGTGGCGCGCCACGGCATCGCGCCCGAGAACGTGCTCGGTCACAGCGATATCGCGCCGCTCCGAAAGCAGGATCCGGGGCCGCAGTTCCCGTGGCAGCGCCTGGCGCAGGAAGGCCTGATACTGTGGCCGGATGCGAACCGTGTTGCCGCCGTGCGCCCGGCCTTCGAAGCTCTGCTGCCGGACGTCGCCTGGTTCCAGCGCAAGCTGGCCACGCACGGCTTCGGCCTGGTGCAAAGCGGCACGTACGATGAAGCGACCCGCACCACGCTGGCGGCGTTCCAGATGAAGTACCGTCCGCGCGATATCTCGGGCGTTGCCGATGCCGAGACGGCGGCGCTGCTCGAAGTGCTGACGACGCCGGCGAACACGCCGCCACCGGTGGTGCCGGCCGCACTGGCGCCCGTGGCGCCGGCCACGATGCCAGCACCAGCACCAGCGCCAGCGCCAGCGCCGATGCCGACGCCGACGCCGACGCCAACCTTGCCCGAGCCGACGCCGGTGCTGCCGGTCGAACCGACGCCGGAAACCGCCCCGGCTCCGGCCACGCCAGTCATCACCACGCCATGATGGCGGCAATTGGGGGATAAGCGATGCGTCTGCGCCATATCGAAGTATTCCACGCCATCATGCAGGTCGGCACCATCAGCGGCGCCGCCCAGGTGCTGCATATCTCGCAGCCGGCCGTGACGAAGGTGCTGCAGCACGCCGAGCTGCAACTGGGCATGCCGCTGTTCGAGCGCGTGCGCGGCAAGCTGTATCCGAAGCCGGAAGCGCACCGCCTGTTCATCGAAACGGAAAAGCTCCATCGCGACCTGCAGGGCATCCGCCGCCTGGCCGCGAGCCTGAAGGGCCGGGCGGTGGAAACCGTGCGCCTGGTGTCCACGCCGACCATTGCGGTCAGCGTGCTGCCGGCCGGGATGACCGCCTGGCGCCGCGCCTTTCCCGAAACACGGTGCGAACTGGCCACGCACCACACGAGCGAAATCGTCAATGCACTGCGCCTGGGCGAAGCCGATGTGGGCCTGTCGCTGCAGGACCCGCGCCACCCCGGCATCGTGGCCGAGCCGATCGCGCATGGCCTGTTGACGGTGATGGCGCCGCGCGGCACCTGGAGCGACGCCGAATGCCGCACGCCGATCGCGGCCGACGGTTTGACGGGTGAACTGATCGGCATGGCCGATCGCGATCCGCTGGGCGAGATGGTGATGGCAGCCTGCGAAGCGCAGGGTGTGCAACCGGTGTTTCGCACCGTCGTGCAAACGTACCAGATCGCCCGCTCGCTGGTCGAAGCCGGCGCTGGCACCGCGGTGGTCGATCCGTTCACGGCCGCCTCGGCCGCAGCGAACCAGGTGCAGTGCCGCCAGTGGTCGCCGTCGATTCCCGTGCACCTGTACCTGCTCACGGCCAGCCACGCGCCGCTGTCGCATGGCGCGCGCGAGCTGGCCAACTGCATCGGCGCGACCGCGCGCGCCTGTCTCGAACCAGCCTAGGATTTTTCAGCACCATGCACGCGTTCATCGCCAGCGAAGACATTGCCGCCAGCACGGCATTCCGGCACCTGGACAGCATCGCCGGCATCCGGGTCGACCTGCGCTACGCCACCACCAACAACTTCGTCGGGCGCGATCTGTATTCGCCGTTCGATTGCGCCTGGCTGCATGTGCAGGCGGCCGCAGCGCTTGAGCGCGTGGTGGCCTGGCTGGCCGCAAGCCGGCCCGACCTGACGGTGCTGGTGCTCGATGCACTGCGGCCGCAGCGCGTCCAGCAGCAGTTGTGGGATGCGCTCGAGGGCACCGACCTGCGCCTGTACCTGGCCGATCCGGCGCGCGGCTCGATCCACTCATACGGCATGGCGCTGGACCTGACACTGGTCGATGCGGCCGGCCATGAACTGGACATGGGCACCGGCTTCGACGACATGACCGAGCTGTCGCATCCAGCGCTCGAAGAAGGGTTTTTGCTGGCCGGCCGTCTCACCGAAGCGCAGGTGGCGAACCGGCGCCTGCTGCGCGAGGCGATGCTGGCAGCGGGCTTTTTGGGCATCAAAACCGAATGGTGGCACTTCGATTGCGGCGACCGCGACCTGGTGCGGCGCACCTTCCAGCGCGTGCTGTAGCGGTCAGTTCATCGCGATCGCTTCGACGCGGTTGCGGCCATTGTGCTTGGCCGCATACAGCAGCTTGTCGGCGGTCAGGATCAGGTCGGGCAACGTGATGTGTCCGTCGTCGCGCGCGAAATCGTACGTGGCCAGGCCGAAGCTGGCGGTGGTCTGCAACCCGGGGCCATCGGCATCCGGCGCGACCCGATTGGCCGCAAACGCTGCGCGCAGGCTCTCGGCCAGGCTGGTCCCTTGCGCCAGGTCGATGCCGGGCAAGACCAGCAAAAATTCTTCGCCGCCGTAGCGCACCACGGCATCGACGCCGTCGCGCACCATCCTGTGCAGCAGGCTGGCAAAGGTGCGGATCACGGCATCGCCCTCGTGGTGGCCGAAGGTGTCGTTGATGCGCTTGAAGTGATCGATGTCGCACAGGATGACGGACACCGGATGCTGGCGCTGGCGTGCGCTTTGCAGCTCATGCTCCAGCAGATGATCGTGCAGGTAGTGGCGGTTGTAGCAGCAAGTGAGCTGGTCGCGCTGGGCCAGCTGCTTGAGTGTCATCTGCAGCCGGAACTGTTCGCGCGCCACCCAGTTGTAGCGGCGCGCGGCCAGGATGCCGAACGTGTTGATCAGCACCAGCAGCATGCCCATCGTGAGCAGGTCGGACACGGGCCTTGGCGGCAGCACGAACGTGGCCAGCGCCAGGAAGACGATCGAGGCGCCCGTGCCGAGCGCGGTCGCATACACCAGGCGGTTCGGGATGTACAGGTAGATCACCACCAGCATGATCAGCATCGACATCGCATGCCAGTGCACCTCGTACGGCCGCGCCAGCGCCACCACCATGAAGCAGCACAGCGCGATGCCCACGGACAGCGATGCCGCCAGGCGCATGGCCCGGATCGACAGGGGGCGGCGGTAGGCCAGCCAGGCGCAGGTGCCTGCAACGACCGCGACCAGCAGGCGCGCCGGCAGCGTGTCACGCACGGCCGCATCCAGGCCCAGCACCGCGATATCCGTCACAAAAAACGACAGGAAGAACACGACGCAGAACACCAGCGTGAAGCCGAGCATGGCGCGTGTGCGGTCGATCTGGCTGGAAAGGAAAGCAATTTCGCTGGTGCTGCGCGCGAATTCGCCGGTCAGGTAATGGATGTGCATGCGATGAACAGTGCGGCAGGTGATGATGCCTGCGACACACGATTCAGCATTCGGCGATAGTCGGACAGGACGAAATGCGCCGGTGCTGGCGCCGGCCAGGCCGGTCACCGGAAGCGGCACCGGACACGTGACTATTGTGACAAGGTTTTCTTACTCGAAACTAACAAAATGTATCAGTTCATTAATTACTTTGTTAATTTTGCAAGATAACCCGGTTCAATCCCGTGACAATTTGCTCAACGCTGCACCGCTACCGCCTGGGTCGTACCCGAGCGCGCCACCCAGTCGACCAGTGCATCGAGCACCGCGCGACCGCGCCCGTCCCCGGCCCGTTCGCTGTTGACCATCGCCACCACCACGCACAGATTGCCATTCGCATCCGGCACGTAGCCGGCTACTGCCGTGACGTTGCGCAGCGTGCCCGTTTTCAGGCGCGCGCGTCCGGCGGCCGGCGTGCCGGCCAGGCGCCGGCGCATGGTGCCATCGACCGCACCGATCGGCAGGCTGGCCTGGAATTCGGGCGCCCATGGACTCTTCAACCCTGCCTGCAGCAGGCTGCCCATCTGCTGCGCACTGATGCGCTCGATGCGCGACAGGCCCGAGCCGTTGTCGATCACGAACCCGGTGTCGTCAATGCGCTGCGCGCGCAGCCAGTCGCGCACGGCACCGTCGGCGCGCGCGAAGGTGGTGACTTCGCCGGACGGCAGCGCCAGGCTGCCGTCGACAGGATCGCCCTGCAGGCTGCCCAGGCTCAGAAACAGCAGGCGCGCCAGCGTGTTGTCCGACGTCTTGTTGATATCGCGGACCAGTTCCGGCAAGGCGCGCGCAGCGTGCGCGGCCAGCACGCGCGCGTCCAGTGGCGTGGCGCCGGTGATCGTGCGGCCACTGAGCGTGCCGCCCAGATCGGTCCAGGCGCGGCGCACGAAGCGGCCCACGTAATCGTCGCGGTCGAGCACATTGACGCTGTAGCTGCGGTTGCAGTTCTTCGGGAAGGTGCCGCGCAGGACCACCTCGATACGGCCATCGGGCGCACGGCGCGTCTCGGGCAGCTGCCAGCCGTCTTCCCACTTCGCGCAATCGCGCTCGACCAGCGTCATCGCCGACGTGACCGACACGCGTTCGAGTTCCGGGTACATGCGCAGTTGCAGCGTGGCGCCGGTCGCGCGCATGTCCAGCTGCAGCATGTTCTTGTTGAGGAGGAGGGCGTCGGGAATCACGTTGTAATACGCGTCGGGCGACTCGTCGAACGGCGGCAGGCCAACATCCGGGCGCGCCGGCTGGAACAGGCTGCGATCGAGCACCAGGTCGCCCTCGATGCGCTCGATGCCCTGATAGCGCAGCGCGCGCAGCATGGCTTCGAGATGCTCGCCGGCCAGGTCGGCGTCGGCGCCGCCCTTGACGTACAGGCTGCCGCGCAGCACGCCGTCCTTGATGTCCCCGGTCGTGCGCAGTTCGGTGCGGCCGCGGAACGTGGGGCCCAGGCGCTCGAGGCCGATCAGCGTCGTCACCAGCTTGATCGTCGATGCCGGCTGCATCGGCAGCGCCGCCTGGTGCGACAGCACGGCCGCGTCGCCGCGCAGCACCAGCAGGCCCACTTCGCCCGGTGCGATGCCGCTTTGCTGCATCAGCTGCGCCACCGGCGCCGGTAGCTGGGCCTGGGCAAGCGACGTGGCGCACAGCAGCGACAGAACGAGGGTGGCGCGTTTGAACATGCGTGAATCCTTAACCGAAGAAGAGATAGGCCACGAAGATCGCGGCGATGATGCCGACCAGATCGGCCAGCAGGCCATAGCTGACCGCATAGCGCGTCTTGCGAATGCCGACCGAACCGAAATACAGCGCGATGATGTAGAACGTGGTGTCCGACGCGCCCTGCATGATGCTGGCCAGGCGGCCGACGAACGAATCCACGCCATAGGTCTTGATCGCATCGATCATCATGGCGCGCGCGCCACTGCCCGAGAGTGATTTCATGAGCGCGGTCGGCAGCGCGCCGACGAAATCGGTCTGCAGGCCCAGCGCACTGAAGATCCATGCGAAGCCGCCCGTGACCATGCCGAGGATGCCCGAGTTGCGCACCACGCTGATCGCCACGATCATGCCGACCAGGTAGGGAATGATCTTGATCGACGTTTCGACGCCGCCCTTGGCGCCTTCGATGAAGGCCTCGAACACATTGACCTTCTTGAGCAGCGCCCCGGTCATGAACGCGGCGATGACGCCGAACAGCACCAGGTTGGCGGCAACTGACGACACCAGCTGGATCTGCGTCTTGTCGAGGAAGTACGTGAAGGACAGGACCATCGACGCGATCAGCGCCGCGGTGCCACCGATCCAGGCGAAGATCACCGGGTCGAACAGGTTGATGCGCTGGCGCAGCCCGACCATGATGATGCTGAAGATGGTGGCGGTGTAGGTCGCGATCAGCGTCGGGATGAAGATGTCGGCCGGGTTCGCCGCGCCAAGCACCGCGCGCTGGGCCATCACGGCCAGCGGGATGATCGTCAGGCCCGAGGTCTGGATCACCAAAAACATCAGCTGCGCATCGGTCGCTTCATCCTTGTTCGGGTTGAGCGACTGCAGGCTTTCCATGGCCTTCAGGCCAAACGGCGTGGCGGCGTTATCGAGGCCCAGCATATTGGCCGAGAAGTTCATCACCATGTGGCCGTTGGCCGGGTGGTTGCGCGGCACGCCCGGGAAGATGCGCGAAAAGAACGGGCCGATCACGCGCGCGAACAGGTTGATGGCGCCGGCCTTTTCGCCGACATTCATGATCCCGAGCCAGAACGTCATGACGCCGGCCAGCGGCAGGGCGATGTCCATCACGGCCATCTTGGCCGAATCGAAGGTGCCGTCGATGATGCGCTTGAAGATTTCGGTGTCGCCGAGGAAGAGCCACTGCGCCATTGCTGCGAGGAAGCCGACGAGGAAGAAGCCTGTCCAGATGTAATTGAGTGCCATCGATAACCGCTAGTTTCTGATAGATGCTGATAGGTGCGTTGCCGCCGGGTTCGGACGATTGTGCAGCGGACAGGGGCCAAGGGCAAGCCGCGTGGATGAAAGAATGCAGCCGCGCCATGCGCAAAAGTTATGAGCGTTGCTTGCCAAGGCGCAGCGCGCCTATGATACGGCACGCTGTCTGGGACGCTCCAAAGGATCTGCCGTCATGAAATTTCGCTCCGCCGCTGCTGCGCTGCTGTCGCTGTCCCTGTTTTTGCCATGTCCGGCCGTCCAGGCGCAGGACAAGGTCTTGCACATGTTCCTCTCGACCAGCGAGACGGGACTCGACCCGGCAGTGGCGTCCGACAACGCCACGCTGTCGCTGCTGGAAAACCTGTTCGATCCGCTGCTGCGCTACGACTACCTGGCGCGCCCGGCCGCGCTGCGCCCCAACACGGCCACGGCCATGCCGACCGTCAGCAGCGACGGCCTGACCTACACCTTCCGCATCCGCCCCGGCATCCATTTCACGCCCGATCCCGCCTTCAAGGGCCGCAAGCGCGAAGTCACGGCGGCCGACTATGTCTACAGCCTCAAGCGTTTATACGACCCAGCGCTCAAGTCGCCCTGGGCCTATATGTTCGAAGGCAAGATCGCTGGCGACGCCGCGCTGCGCGCGCGCTTCGGCCCGGACGTGCCGGTGGCCGGCCTGCAGGCGCCGGACCGCTACACGCTGCGCATCCGCCTGACTGCGCCCGATAACAATTTCCTGTTTTATCTGGCGACGGCGGCCAGCAGCGTAGTGGCGCGCGAAGTGATCGAGGCCTATCCGGGCCAGGCGGGCAATCACCCGATCGGCACCGGGCCGTTCATGCTGGGGGAGTGGAAACGCAGTGATCGCATCGTGCTGCTGGCCAATCCGGATTCCACCGCCGTGTTCGCAGCCACGCCGGGCGATGACCCGCAAGACCGGGCGATTGCCGCTGCACTGGAAGGCAAGCGCCTGCCGCGCGTGGACCGGGTCGAGGTGCGCATCGCCGAAGAATTCCAGGGCCGCATGCTGGGCTTTTTGAATGCCGACTACGATTACCTGGAGCAGATCCCCGAATCGATGACCGAAATGGTCGTGCACGACGGCGCCCTGAAACCCGAGCTGGCCGCGCGCGGGATCGTGCTGTCGCGCTTTCCGGTGCTGCAGACCTACTATATGTGGATGAACATGACCGACCCGGTCGTGGGTGGCTACAGCAAGGACCGCATTGCATTGCGACGTGCGATCTCGATGGCGTACAACAGCGCCGAAGACATTGCGCTATTGAAGAAAGGGTTTGCGATCAAGGCCGAGTCGCCGCTGCCGCCGAACGTGCGCGGCTACGATCCGCGCTACCGCAGTCCGGTGCCGTACGACCCGGTGCTCGCCAATGCCTTGCTCGACCGCCATGGCTACGACGGGCGCGACCCGGACGGTTTTCGGCGCGCGCCCGATGGCAAGCCGCTGACCTTGACGATGCACAGCGAAGCGACCGTGGGCGGGCGCCTGCGTGATGAACTGTGGCGAAAATGCCTGAATGCCATCGGTGTGCGCGTCGTTTTCAAGTCGGACAAGAAAACCGAGATCATCAAGGCCTCGCGCCTCGGAACGGTGCAGATGTTCGAGAGTAACTGGATCGCCGATTTCCCCGACGGCGACAACTTTTATCAGTTGTTGTACGGGCCCAATGCAGGGCGGGCCAACTACGCGCGTTTCAACCTGCCTCAATACAATGTGCGCTATGAAAAAGCACGCTTGCTGCAGGATGGTGCAGAGCGAAACAGACTGTATTTCGAGATGAACCAGCTGCTCCATGCATACAACCCGTGGGTGCCGTTGACCCATGTTTTATCGGGCGATTTGCGGCATCCGTGGTTGAAAAACTACAAACGCCATCCCGTCGAATTCACGAACTGGCGCTACCTCGATATCGATGTTGCGCAAAGGGCACGCTCGGTCAAGGGCAAGCGATAGATTCCGTTAGTTTTTCCGCAAGAAAATATTCCCGCTGGTTATACTCCCCTCCGGATAATTCATTGGCTTGTCACAAAATTGTGAGCGTACTCTGAATTGAAAACATAACGTAATGCCAAGAATCAACTTGGTATGCGACACGCAGGCCGGCGCAGTGCAGTCCAATACAGTGCGCCGGCCGACGACCGCCCCGGAACGCAAGGAGAAACATCGTGAAACTGAAGAAACTGGCCCAGCTGATTGCCTTGATGGGGGCGGTTGCCCCTGCTGCCATGCCGCTCGTGGCGCAAGCGCAAACCGACACGTCGATGCAGCGGGTGGAAATCACCGGCTCGAGCATCAAGCGTATCGCCAAGGAGGGCGCGCTGCCGGTTGAAATCATTTCGCGCAAGCAGATCGAAGACCAGGGCATCGTCACGGCCGAGCAACTCATCGCCACGCTGAACATCAATGGCAATGGCTCGGACAACCTGGCCTCGAACGCCGACGTCACCTCGGGCGCCCAGCGCGGCAACAACGGCGCCTCGAGCGCCAACCTGCGCGGCCAGGGTTCCGATTCGACGCTGGTGCTGCTCAACGGCCGGCGCGTCGCGACGCACGGCATGAAGGGCTCGGCAGTCGACCTGAATTCGATCCCGATGGCGGCGGTCGAGCGCGTCGAAGTGCTCAAGGATGGCGCCTCGGCCGTGTACGGTACCGACGCCATCGGCGGCGTGATCAACTTCATCCTGCGCAAGAACTACAAGGGCCTGGAAGCGCAAGCCTTTACCGACGTGGCCGAGGCGAGCGGCGGCGAAATCGGCCGCGCCAGCCTCACCGGCGGCTGGGGCGACCTCGATACGCAGGGCTGGAACGTGCTGGCGACGCTGTCCCACAGCGAGAACAAGGCGCTGCGCGGCAACCAGCGTGATTTCGTCAACACCTTCCAGCCGAACCGCGGCGTGTCGGTCGATACGCGCGGTACGCCGAGCGGCAATATCTTCGCCACGACGCTGGCGCCAACGCTGCTCTCGCGCACCGGCACCGGTCCGACCGTCCCGGGTGGCAGCGTTGCCTACAACGGCATTAGCCTCCTCGACCTGCCGGGCGGCGCCGGGTGCGACAGCATCGACGGCATGGGCGCGTATGACGAAAAGCTGTGGGACACGCCAGGCGCCGCCTATGGCTGCGCCTGGGATACGGGCCGCGCCGCCGTGCTGCAGCAGCCGGTCAAGAACACCAATGCGCTGGGCCGCGCCACCTTCCGCATCGGCGAGCATGAGCTGTTCGCCGAAGGCGTCGCCTCGCGCGTCGAGGTGTCCAAGCGCTTCTCGCCGAACCAGATTTCGCCATCGGCGTCGACCTTCGGTCCGAGCTCGTTCTATCCAAGCACGGGCGCGGCCTACAACGACGTCTACAACGCACTGGTCAAGACCTTCCCCGGCATCTCGGCCAACTACGGCTTGCCGATCGCGTACCGCTGGCGCTGCATGGAGTGCGGCAACCGCGAGATCACCACCGAGACCAAGGCCAGCCGCGTGCTGGTGGGCGCCGATGGGCCACTGACCCTGTTCGGCAACCGCTACGATTACCGCGTCGGACTGTCGCGCGCCTACAGCGAATCGGAATCGCTGCTGGGCACCGGCTACAACTACACGGTGGCGCTGCGCGATGTGCTCGGCTCGGGCATCGTCAATCCGTTCCTGCTGCCGGGCCAGACCCAGAGCCAGGCAGCGATCGATGCGATCCGCGCCACCTCGGCCGCCGGCGTCGTCATGTACGGCGGTAAAACGATGCTGACCCAGTTCGACGCCGCGCTGTCGGGCGAGATCTTCAAGCTGCCGGCCGGCGCCGTGATGATGGCCCTGGGCACCGATTTGCGCCGCGAAGAATACAAGTTCAATGGCGACCTGCGCGCCGTCAGTGCGCGCCCGGCGATCCTGAATGCGCCGTTCGATGACGTCAATGCGCTGCCGAAGGTCAGCCGCGACATCAAGGCCGTGTATGCCGAGATGCTGGTGCCGGTCACGCAGGCGCTGGAACTGACCTTCGCCATCCGCCGCGACGATTACACGGGCTTTGGCGCGACGACCAATCCGAAGGTCTCGTTCCGCTACCAGCCGATCCCGCAACTGATGTTCCGCGGTTCGTACAATGAGGGCTTCCGCGCGCCGTCGTTCAACCAGCTGTTCAACGGCGTGACCGAGAGCCAGTATGTCGGCAAGGACCTGGCCGACCCGGCCACCTGCCCGAGCGGCCGTGTCGACACTGCAGTCGCCGGTTGCCAGGCCGTCAATCCGGTTGTTCTCACCGGCGGCAAGAACACACTGGGTCCGGAAACGGCCAAGCAGGCCAGCCTGGGCGTCGTGTTCGAGCCGGCCGGCGGCTTCTCGGCCAATGCCGACCTGTGGGAAATCCGCAAGGAAAACACGATCGACTCGTTCAATGCGGTGACCATGATCGCGAACTACAGCCTGTTCCAGGACCAGTTCATCCGCGACGCCGCCGGCAACCTGGCATTCATTGACCAGCGCTGGCTCAATGCGGGCGAGCGCATCACGCGCGGCCTCGAAGTCGGCGCCCGCATGACCGGCAAGTTCAGCACCGGTTCGATCTGGGGCATCGGCATCGACGGTTCGCGCCTGCTCGAGAAGAAGTCGCGCGCCACCAGAAACGCTGAATTTGGCGAGAGCGAAATCGGCCGCTTCCTGTACACCGGCGACCTGGGCCTGAAGTGGAAGCACAGCGCGTACATGACCTACAAGTACGGCAACTGGAGCGGCATGCTGCAGAATATCTTCCGCTCGGGTTACACGGACCAAGTGCTGCCGGGCGTGGCCAGCGGCCGCATCAAGCCGTCCGAGTACAACAGCAAGGTGGACGATTACTCGATCTTCCACCTGACCGCGAACTACACGGGCTTCAAGAACCTGACCCTCACCGCCGGCATCAAGAACATCCTGGATGAAGATCCACCGTTCGCGATCACCTACGACAGCAACACGGGCGCCGGCAGCAGCTGGGAGCCACGCGTAGCCGATCCGCGCGGCCGTTCGTTCACGATGATGGCGACCTACAAGTTCTTCTAATCAAAAAGCGTAAAGCGGGGGTCAGGTCTGACATTCGGACACGAACTCGACAATCGTGTAGTCGGCACTGGCTGGAACCGGGCCCTGCTAATACTGGACAAGACACCATTGGAAGTGGCTAAGGCTGAGGTCGTGTCTGAATGTCAGACCTGACCCCGGCTGTGCCCGGGCCTTTTTCATTCAGGATTGCCTACCGCGCATGAAGATCAACCGCCGCAGTTTTGGCGCCATCGCCGCCGCCATGTCTGCCACCGCGTCCGGCGCTGCTGTCGCGCGCCTGCCATCGCGTTCCATGCACAAGCTGATCAAACCACCACGCCTGCGCCGGGGCGACATCGTCGGCCTGATCGCACCGGGTGGCTACACCAACGATGCTGCCATCGAGAAGGCGGTGCGCAATATCGAAGCGCTGGGCTTTCGGGTCAAACCCGGCGCCTATCTGCGCGAGGTGTTCGGCAACTACGCGGGATCAAGCCAGCAGCGCCTGGCCGACCTGCATGCGATGTTCGCCGATCCCGAGGTCAAGGCGATCTGGCCGATCCGCGGTGGCTCGGGCTGTATCTCGCTGTTGTCCGGGCTGGATTACGCGCTGATCCGCCGTAATCCGAAAGTGCTGATCGGGTATTCCGATATCACCGCGCTGCACCTGGCGATCTTCAAGCAGACGGGTCTCGTGACGTTCCATGGGCCAGTGGCCTCGTCGACGCTGACCGACTATGCGACGCAGCACATGATGGCAGTGCTGACCGAACCGCAGGCGACTTACACGATTTCGATGTCGTTCGAGAATGCCGAACGCGCCGCGCAGGAGCCGCATTTCGGCATCCATACCTTCACGCACGGCGTGGCCACCGGCCCGCTCATGGGCGGCAACCTGTCGATGGTCGCGGCGCTGGCCGGCACGCCGTATGCGGCCGATATCGGCAGCAGCATCCTGTTCCTGGAAGACGTGAACGAAGCGCCGTACCGGATCGACCGCTGGATGACGCAGCTGGATCTGGCCGGTGGCTTTGCCAATGCGGCGGCGCTGGTGCTGGGGATTTGCCAGAACTGCGGGCCGGAACATGAGGACGTATCACTGACGCTCGAACGCACGCTGGCGTTGCACCTGCATCCGCTGGTCATCCCGGCAGTCAGTGGCTATTCCATTGGGCATATCCGCAACCAGTGCACGCTGCCGATGGGCGTGCGCGCCACGCTCGATACGCACGCGCAGACGATCACGCTGCTCGAAGCGGCCGTGTCGTAGGGCGGTCAGCGAAGGCGCCGGCTCATCGTCACCGAGCCGTGCGACTCGCCGTCGATCCGGTACAGGTCGTGTACCTCGCCAGTGACGACGAACCCGGCGCGCTCGTACAGCCGGCGCGCCGCCAGATTGCCCGACAGGACATCCAGGTCGACCCATTCGAGTGGCGCCGTAGCGCTGGCCCACGCCAGCGCGTGCTCGACCAGCTGACGGCCCAGTCCCGCCCCGCGGTGATCGCGGTGCACGCCCATGCCCAGCAGCGCGCGGTGAAAGGCCGCAATTTCAGGCCGCGCGCGCAGGTCGACGTGGCCGGCGATCTCGCCCCGGGCATCGAGCGCGAGCCACATGCGGCGCCAGCGCGGCTGGCCAAACGGCACGGTAAAACTGGCGGCGAACGACGCCGCCTTGTCGGGCGGCAGGCGCGACTGCCCGCGCGAGATGGGCTGGAACAGCGGCACGGCGCCGCGGCCGTTTTCCTGCAGCTGGTCGTCGAGGTACATGAACAGCTGCGGCAGCTGTTCCGGCACCAGCGCCTGCAGGGTCAACGGTCCGTTCACAATGCGCGGGCAATCAGGATTTTCTGGATGTCGCTGGTGCCTTCGTAGATCTGGCACACGCGCACATCGCGGTAGATGCGCTCGACGGGGAAGTCGGCCACGTAGCCGTAGCCGCCAAACACCTGCATCGCATCGGACACCACGCGCTCGGCCATTTCGGACGCAAACAGCTTGGCCATTGCGGCTTCCTTCAGGCAGGGCAGGCCGGCATCTTTCATCGATGCCGCATGCAGGATCAGCTGGCGCGCGGCCTCGATCTTCATCGCCATCTCGGCCAGGCGGAACTGCACCGCCTGGTGCTCGAAGATCGCCTTGCCGAAGCTTTCGCGGTCCTTCGCATACGCCAGCGCGGCCTCGTACGCGGCGCGCGCCATGCCCACTGCCTGCGACGCGATGCCGATGCGCCCGCCCTCCAGGCCCGACAGCGCAATCTTGTAGCCCATGCCTTCGTCGCCGATCAGGTTTTCCAGCGGGACGCGGCAATTGTCGAACACGATCTGCGCCGTGTCCGACGAGTGCTGGCCCATCTTGTGTTCGACGCCGGCCACGATGTAGCCAGGCGTATTGGTTGGCACCCAGAAGGCGCTGATGCCTTTCTTGCCGGCGGCCTTGTCGGTGACGGCCATGACGATCGCCACGTCGCCGTATTTGCCGCTGGTGATGAACTGCTTGGTGCCGTTGATGACGTAATGCTCCCCATCGCGCACGGCGGTCGTGCGCAGCGCCGCGGCGTCGCTGCCCGTGTGCGGCTCGGTCAGCGCGAATGCGCCCAGCAGCTCACCCTGGGCCAGGGGCCGCAGCCACTGCTGTTTCTGCGCTTCGCTCGCATACATCATCGCGATGCTGCATACGGGGCAGTTGTTGACCGAGATGATGGTGGAGATGCCGCCATCGCCGGCCGCGATTTCTTCGAGTACCAGCGCGAGCGCCACATAATCCAGGCCGGCGCCACCATACTGCTCCGGCACCGCCACGCCGAAGGCGCCCAGCGCCGCCAGTTCCTGCAATTCTTCGCGCGGGAAGTGGTGCTCACGGTCCCAGCGCGCAGCGTTGGGGGCCAGGCGCTCCTGGGCAAAGCTGCGCAGGGCGTCGCGGATCATCTGATGTTCGTCGGACAGGATCATGGGGTCTCGCTATTGTGTGTTACCAGGCGATCGGCTCGCCGTCGTGGTTCAGGAAACTGCCATTGGCGCCCGCGTCCACCCTGGCCAGCGTAGCGCGCAGATCGCGCACGCTGTCATGCACGGTGAGCGCTGCGCCGCTGCCGCCCATGTCGGTCTGGACCCAGCCCGGATGGAAGGCGATGCAGGTCACGCCTTGCGCGCCGTAGGTGATCGAGGCGTCCTTGAGCACCGAATTGAGCGCGGCCTTGCTGGCGCGGTACAGCGTGCCGTTGGCGCCCGAGCGCTCGCCGATGGAGCCCATGCGCGACGACAGCACGGCCAGCTTGCCTTTTGAGTCGGCCAGCAGGGGCGCGACCACCGGGATCAGGCGCATCGCCGAGAGCACATTGGTGTGCATGACGGCGTCGAATTCGGGGCCGGTCGGAAAGCTCCCCTGACTCGGGCCATACACGCCGGCGACCAGCCAGGCGCTGTCGATCTTTTCGTCGTCCAGCCGCCAGGCCAGCGCGGCGATCGACTCGGCATCGAGCACGTCGAGCTGGTGCGCTTCGGCGCCCAGCTCGACGAGGCCATCGCAGTCTTCCTGCTTGCGTGCGGTGGCGATGACGCGCCAGCCATCCTGGCGATATTGGGCGGCCATTTCATGGCCAATGCCGCGCGAGGCGCCGACGATCAATACAGTGGGCATGCTGTGCTCCTTGTGAAGGGTTGGTAGAACAAGACCTTCAATAGTCGCATGCTTTGTTCATCGTTGCAGCGCATCGCGGGCGGGCTTACACCAGCTCGATCGCCATCGCCGTGGCTTCGCCGCCGCCGATGCACAGCGCTGCCACGCCGCGCTTGCCGCCGGTGCGCTTGAGCGCGCCGAGCAGCGTGACGACGATGCGCGCACCGGAGGCACCGATCGGGTGGCCCAGCGCGCAGGCGCCGCCGTGCACATTGACCTTCTCGTGCGGGATGGCCAGATCGCGCATCGCCGCCATCGGCACTGCGGCAAACGCTTCGTTGATCTCGTACAGGTCGACGTCGCCCGCCGTCCAGCCGGTTTTCTTGAAGAGCTTCTGCATCGCGCCGATCGGGGCGGTGGTAAACAGGTTCGGTTCCTGCGCATGCGTGGCGTGACCGAGCACGCGCGCGATCGGCGTCAGGCCCAGTTCTTTGGCGGTCGATTCGCGCATCATCACGAGAGCGGCGGCGCCGTCGTTGATCGACGACGACGAGGCGGCGGTGACCGTGCCATCCTTCTTGAACGCGGGTTTGAGCGATGGGATCTTGTCGATCTTGGCCTTGAGCGGGCCTTCGTCCTTGTCGATGACGGTCTCGCCGGCGCGGCTGGTGACGGTGACGGGTGCGATTTCCCAGTCAAAACCGCCGTCTGTGCTGGCGGCCTGCGCGCGCTTGACCGAGGCAATCGCGAAGTTGTCCTGCTCTTCGCGCGTGAAGCCGTAGCTGGCCACGCACTCTTCGGCGAAGGTGCCCATCGAGCGGCCTTCACCGGTTTTCTCGTTGCGCGAGTACGCGTCTTCGAGGCCGTCGAGCATCATGTGGTCGAACATCGGCGCGTGGCCGATGCGGTAGCCGCCGCGCGCCTTGGGGATCAGGTAGGGCGCGCCGGTCATCGATTCCATGCCGCCGGCCACGACGACATCGGCACTGCCGGCCACCAGCTGGTCGTGCGCGAAGATCGCCGCCTGCATCGCCGAGCCGCACATCTTGGAGAGCGTGACGGCGCCGGTGGACATCGGCAGGCCGGCCTTGATCAGCGCCTGGCGCGCCGGGGCCTGGCCCTGGCCCGCCATCAGGCAGTTGCCGAAGTAGACGTGTTCGACGGCGGCAGGATCGACGCCGGCGCGCTGCACGGCGGCCTGGATCGCGACCGCACCCAGGTCACTGGCGGTCTTGCTGGAAAAATCGCCCTGGAAGGCGCCCATCGGGGTGCGCGCGGCGCCGACGATAACGACTGGATCGTTCATGGTGTGGGTCTCCGGATCTGAAGGGATTACATGGTCTCGCCGAACAGCTCGCGGCCGATCAGCATGCGGCGGATCTCGCTGGTGCCGGCGCCGATTTCGTACAGCTTGGCGTCGCGCCACAGGCGGCCGACCGGGTATTCGTTGATGTAG